>BNJT01001478.1_pt1 | contig 792363 bp, 744 predicted proteins | sample 8540491 | NCBI WGS metagenome assembly BNJT01 (sample SAMD00202455, study PRJDB9452) | human saliva metagenome | host: Homo sapiens | reverse complement strand
GTGGTTACAGGGGTGGTACAGGGGTGGTATAGTACACAAGCTTGCTCGTGAGGGCGGGCCAAGAACCTTGAAAATCAAAGATCAGACAGTACAAACAACCCTGAAATCTCTGTGAAAACAGAGGGCTTGCGGACATTTTTCGAATGTGTTCGTGAGCTTCCAAAAGAATTTCAAAAAAGAACCAAACCAAGTAATAACGGGTAAAATAACTGAGAAAGACCAACGTTATTTTGACCGGAACGAACAAACTTTAAATTGAGAGTTCGATCCTGGCTCAGGATGAACGCTGGCGGCGTGCTTAACACATGCAAGTCGAACGAGAAATGAAGATGGAAACCTTCGGGCGGAAGCCTTCATTTCGAGTGGCGGACGGGTGAGTAACGCGTGGGTAACCTGCCTCATACAGGGGGATAACAGTTGGAAACGACTGTTAATACCGCATAAGACCACAGCATCGCATGATGCGGGGGTAAAAACTCCGGTGGTATGAGATGGACCCGCGTTCGATTAGCCAGTTGGCGGGGTAACGGCCCACCAAAGCGACGATCGATAGCCGATCTGAGAGGATGACCGGCCACATTGGGACTGAGACACGGCCCAAACTCCTACGGGAGGCAGCAGTGGGGAATATTGCACAATGGGGGAAACCCTGATGCAGCGACGCCGCGTGAGTGAAGAAGTACTTCGGTATGTAAAGCTCTATCAGCAGGGAAGAAAATGACGGTACCTGAGTAAGAAGCCCCGGCTAACTACGTGCCAGCAGCCGCGGTAATACGTAGGGGGCAAGCGTTATCCGGATTTACTGGGTGTAAAGGGAGCGCAGACGGTTGCGCAAGTCTGAAGTGAAATCCCGAGGCTTAACCACGGGACTGCTTTGGAAACTGTGCGACTTGAGTATCGGAGGGGCAGGCGGAATTCCTAGTGTAGCGGTGAAATGCGTAGATATTAGGAAGAACACCGGTGGCGAAGGCGGCCTGCTGGACGAAAACTGACGTTGAGGCTCGAAGGCGTGGGGAGCAAACAGGATTAGATACCCTGGTAGTCCACGCGGTAAACGATGAATACTAGGTGTTGGTGCCCCAAGGGCATCGGTGCCGTCGCAAACGCAATAAGTATTCCACCTGGGGAGTACGTTCGCAAGAATGAAACTCAAAGGAATTGACGGGGACCCGCACAAGCAGTGGAGCATGTGGTTTAATTCGAAGCAACGCGAAGAACCTTACCAAATCTTGACATCCTTCTGACCGCACCGTAATGGGTGCTTTCCTTCGGGACAGGAGTGACAGGTGGTGCATGGTTGTCGTCAGCTCGTGTCGTGAGATGTTGGGTTAAGTCCCGCAACGAGCGCAACCCCTATTGCCGGTAGCCAGCAGGTAAAGCTGGGCACTCCGGCGAGACTGCCCGGGATAACCGGGAGGAAGGCGGGGATGACGTCAAATCATCATGCCCCTTATGATTTGGGCAACACACGTGCTACAATGGCGTTAACAAAGAGAAGCGAGAACGCGAGTTTAAGCAAAGCTCAAATAACGTCTCAGTTCGGACTGCAGTCTGCAACTCGACTGCACGAAGCCGGAATTGCTAGTAATCGCGAATCAGCATGTCGCGGTGAATACGTTCCCGGGTCTTGTACACACCGCCCGTCACACCATGGGAGTCAGCAACGCCCGAAGTCAGTGACCCAACCGCAAGGAGGGAGCTGCCGAAGGCGGGGCGGATAACTGGGGTGAAGTCGTAACAAGGTAGCCGTATCGGAAGGTGCGGCTGGATCACCTCCTTTCTAAGGAAGAAGTAAGGGTTGTTTGTGCTGTCTGGTTTTTGATCAAAGGTTCGCACCGGATTTCCGGTGTCGATACGTCTTCTTGAAACACCCGTTCCCATCCCGAACACGACGGTTAAGAGGAAGACGGCCGAAGGTACTATGTTGGTAACGATATGGGAGAATAGGTGGGCGCCGGAATTTTTCTTTTTTTCATAAGCGATCGGAACGCTTGAGCCAAAAGGCTGGAACGCTCCTATGGCTGATGAAAATCAGCTCTTGCACCTTGAAAATCGCATACAGAATGAATATTCAATTAAGAATATCTAGACATCCGAGGTGATACGACGAAAGTCGTATCCGATAGATATGGCGAAAGTCATGTCTATAATGTAATAATACGTAACTCTGTGAGAGCAGAGTTGACCAACCCGCATGTTCTTACGCTAGAGAACATGTAAGAGGTTAAACAGAAAAGAGCGTAGGGCGGATGCCTTGGCACTAAGAGCCGATGAAGGACGTGATAAGCTGCGATAAGCTGCGGGGAAGAGCAAATATCTATTGATCCGCAGATTTCCGAATGGGGGAAACCTACTGCAGAAGACCTGCAGTGACTGTGCGTAAATCCATAGCGTACAGCCGGGAACCCGCTGAACTGAAACATCTAAGTAGGCGGAGGAAGAGAAAACAACAGTGATTCCGTAAGTAGTGGCGAGCGAACACGGAAGAGCCCAAACCGCGGTGCGTGCACCGCGGGGTTCGGACTGCATAAGGGGATTGAATGGTTACCGGAAGGACTTTGGAAAAGTCCGCCACAGAGGGTGAAAGCCCCGTACGGGAAAACGATTCGAAACTCGGCAGGATCCAGAGTACCACGAGACACGTGAAACCTTGTGGGAATACGGGGGGACCACCCCCTAAGGCTAAATACTACTTAGTGACCGATAGTGCATAGTACTGTGAAGGAAAGGTGAAAAGGACCCCGGGAGGGGAGTGAAAAAGAACCTGAAACCCTATGTTTACATGCAGTGGAAGTGCGATACATGAACGCACAACCGCGTACTTTTTGTAGAACGGTCCGGCGAGTTGCCGGTGCTGGCAAGGTTAAGGACTACAGGTCCGGAGCCGAAGGGAAACCGAGTCTTAATAGGGCTTACAGTCAGCATCGGCAGACCCGAAACCGGGTGATCTATCCATGTCCAGGTTGAAGTTCCCGTAAAAGGGAATGGAGGACCGAACACACATCCGTTGAAAAGGGTGGTGATGAGGTGTGGATAGGGGAGAAATTCCAATCGAACCCGGAGATAGCTGGTTCTCCTCGAAATAGCTTTAGGGCTAGCCTCGACTTAGTCAGACGGAGGTAGAGCACTGAATTCCTGAGGGGGCGTCAAAGCCTACCAAGGGATATCAAACTGCGAATGCCGCACTGATGATGGTCGGGAGTCAGACTGTACGAGATAAGTTGGACAGTCAAAAGGGAAAGAGCCCAGACCTACAGCTAAGGTCCCAAAATACGTGTTAAGTGGAAAAGGATGTGGGATTTCGAAGACAGCTAGGATGTTGGCTTAGAAGCAGCCACACATTCAAAGAGTGCGTAATAGCTCACTAGTCGAGAGGTCCTGCGCCGAAAATTTCCGGGGCTAAAACACGATACCGAAGCTTAGGAATGTAGCAATACATTGGTAGAGGAGCAATCTCAGAGTGCCGAAGCGTTACCGTAAGGAAGCGTGGAGTTCTGAGAAGAGAGAATGCCGGAATGAGTAGCGAGAATGATGTGAGAATCATCATGGCCGAATATCCAAGGATTCCAGGGTAAAGCTGATCTGCCCTGGGTAAGTCGGGACCTAAGGCGAGGGAGAAATCCGTAGTCGATGGACAGCAGGTTCATATTCCTGCACCTGACATGATCAGAACTGTGGGGACACAGGAACGAAACCGGACCCGGGAGAGCAAAGACCGGGCGAAGCGAAGCTAGGAGTGCGGTAGGCAAATCCGCCGCACAATCCGAAAGCGTGATAGGGAGCGAAAAATAAGTAGCGAAGCCGGTGGAGGGACTGTCGAGAAAAGCCGCTATTGTATCATGTCAGCCCGTACCGCAAACCGACACAGGTGGATGAGGAGAGAATCCTAAGGCCGGCGGGAGAAGCATTGTTAAGGAACTCGGCAAAATGACCCCGTAACTTCGGGAGAAGGGGTGCTGCAGAGATGCAGCCGCAGAGAAAAGGCTCAAGCAACTGTTTAGCAAAAACACAGGTCTATGCGAAACCGTAAGGTGAGGTATATGGGCTGACGCCTGCCCGGTGCTGGAAGGTTAAGAGGAGAGGTTAGCTAAGGCGAAGCTTTGAATTTAAGCCCCAGTAAACGGCGGCCGTAACTATAACGGTCCTAAGGTAGCGAAATTCCTTGTCGGGTAAGTTCCGACCCGCACGAAAGGCGTAATGATTTGAGCGCTGTCTCAACAATGCACCCGGTGAAATTGAAGTACCAGTGAAGATGCTGGTGACCTGCGCCAGGACGGAAAGACCCCATGGAGCTTTACTCCAGCTTGATACCGGGATTCGGTGTTACTCGTACAGGATAGGTGGGAGGCTAAGAAGGAAGGACGCCAGTCTTTCCGGAGCCGCTGTTGGGATACCACCCCTGTGGCACTGGATTTCTAACCTACATCCGTGATCCGGATGGGGGACAATGTCAGGTGGGGAGTTTGACTGGGGCGGTCGCCTCCGAAAGAGTATCGGAGGCGCTCAAAGGTTCCCTCAGAATGGTTGGAAACCATTCGAAGAGCGCAAAGGCAGAAGGGAGCTTGACTGCGACACCGACGGGTGGAGCAGGTACGAAAGTAGGACTTAGTGATCCGGTGGTATAAAGTGGGATTGCCATCGCTCAACGGATAAAAAGCTACCCTGGGGATAACAGGCTTATCACTCCCAAGAGTTCACATCGACGGAGTGGTTTGGCACCTCGATGTCGGCTCATCGCATCCTGGGGCTGAAGTCGGTCCCAAGGGTTGGGCTGTTCGCCCATTAAAGCGGTACGCGAGCTGGGTTCAGAACGTCGTGAGACAGTTCGGTCCCTATCCGGCGCGGGCGTAAGATATCTGAGAGGAGCTGTCCTTAGTACGAGAGGACCGGGATGGACTGACCACTGGTGCACCGGTTGGGGAGCAACCCCATGGCCGGGTAGCCAAGTCGGGACGGGATAAACGCTGAAGGCATCTAAGCGTGAAGCCCCCCTCAAGATGGGATATCTCATGCGAAAGCGGTAAGACCCCTTGAAGACGACAAGGTAGATAGGAGAGAGGTGTAAGCGTGGCGACACGTTCAGCTGACTCTTACTAATCGGTCGAGGGTTTAACCAAAGGGTTTGGGAAAGAGATGAATAGATAAAAATTCTGTGTGCGGTTTTCAGGGTGTGAACATGCGATAGTGGCGTAGTTGGTAACGCGCGACCTTGCCAAGGTCGAGACCGCGGGTTCGAGTCCCGTCTATCGCTCTCTGAAATGAGCGCCCTGCTTCGGCAGGGCGCTTTTTTGTGTCATACCCGGCAAGCAACCGGTCTAAGATTGGACATGCGTATTCGCTCCTCGTTTCGAGGAAGAAAAAGACTTCGCGAACCTGCGTTTAAAATTGTGCGCAGTCGGAAGGGTTTTGCTATAATTTAAGTTGAGGATAGTAACATGTCCTGTTTGCCGTTCAAATCAGAAAAAAGTTCTCTTTACTCGCTGATACAGAGAAAGGCAAAGAGGGCGGTTTTGTCATTCAGAAAGGAAACGAAGTCGTATGGAGAGAGAAGAGCTTAAGTTAGAAGACTTTTTACGCGTCAAGAACGGGAACGACGTGCGCGGCACGGTCATTGAAACCGCGGACGAGGAGATTACACTGACCCCGGAGATGGTCAAGTGTATCGCGGCGGCCTTTGCGGATTATCTCTCGGATGATCCGGAGCTGGATCGGGAGACACTCCGAATTGCCGTAGGCCATGACAGCCGTGTTTCGGCGGAGATGATGGAAGAGGCCTGCCTCGAAGGCCTCAGAGGGGTACAGAGAAGCCGTTGCGGACTCATCACGACCCCGGCCATGTTCCAGTCGACCATACTGGATGAGGCTTCGTTTGACGGCGCCATTATGCTGACGGCGAGCCACCTCCCCTATCAGCGGAACGGCATGAAGTTTTTCACGGTGGGCGGGGCTCTTTCGGGCAAGGAGCTCGACGGCATTTTGCGGCGCGCCTATGAGATTTACGCACCTGCTTCCGACTTTCCGCTTCGAGGTATATATGCTGCTCATATGCGCGATATTATCTGCGAAGAGGCGGGCGAAGAGAAGGGAAGCAAAGTTCTGGAAGGTCTTAAAATCGCGGTGGATGCCGGAAACGGCGCAGCCGGATTCTTTGCGACCGAGATTCTGGAACCGCTCGGCGCGGATGTGAGCGGCAGCGTTTTCCTTGCGCCGAACGGCAATTTTCCGAATCATGTGCCGAATCCCGAGGACAAGCGCGCCATGGACGCGGCAAAACGCGCCGTACAAGCCTCGGGTTCCGATCTCGGTGTGATTTTTGACTGTGACGGCGATCGGGCTGCCGTGGTCTTTTCGGACGGGACAGAGGTGAATCGGAATAAGCTCATTGCACTGCTATCGGCCATCGAAGCAGAGACACACCCGCACGCGGTGATCGTGACGGATTCCGTGACCTCGGACGGCCTGACGCGCTTCCTCGAGGGGACGCTTGGGCTCCGGCATTTCCGGTACCGCAGGGGCTATAAGAACGTGATTGACAAGGGGGTTGAGCTCAAAATGAGTGGCGAAGATTGTCCCCTGGCAATCGAGACCTCGGGCCACGGTGCCTTCGAAGAGAATCATTTTTCGGATGACGGCGCTTATATCGCGGCAAAGATCATCGGCCGCCTTGCCCTTCTCAGAAAGAAGGGGCAGCGCATTGAGGATATGATTGCGGAGCTTCAAAATCCCGCAGAGGAAGAGGAGCGTCGCTTCCGGATTTTGGCAAGCGATTTTAAGACCTACGGCGCCGGTGTTCTGGAGCGTTTCCGCGCCTTTGTCGAAAAAGACCCGCGCTTTACCGTGGTCGAACCGAACTATGAGGGCGTTCGTGTGAGCTGTAAGGACGGGGAAGCCGCAGGCTGGATACTGCTGCGGCAGTCTCTGCATGATCCGGTGCTTCCCATGAATCTGGAAGCGGAAAACGAAGGCGGCCTTGCGGTACTCTGGTCGCGGGTGGAACCCTTCTTCGCGGCAGAGAAAAATTTGTTGCAAAATTAAAAAAGAGTCTTGACCACGCGAGATATTATGCTATACTAACTCTTAGTTGAGGCTAATGTTTGATAGATAGAATTAAACGAAAGGCCCGCAGAAATGCGGGCTTTTCGTTGACACGGCAGTTAGTCGTGACAACACGCGCGACACCGAAAGGAGCGAAAAGATGAATGTTGTGATCATCGGCGGAAACGAGTGTATGGAGCGGCAGTATTGCGATCTCTGTACCAAGCACGGATGTAAGGCAAAGGTCTTTTGCAAGTTCAAGAACGGCATGCGGGACAGAATCGGCAAGCTGATTTGATGATACTGTTCACACATACAGTCTCACACAAGATGGTCCAGTACGCATTGAACTCGGCGGGAGAAGATACCTGTGTGGTGCGTTCTCACACGAGCTCCATGTCCTCCCTGAAGGGCATATTGGCAGAGCACACGGCATAAGCAATGTCGGATGCATTTCTTGTCGAGCACTGTGCGCCGACGTTCGCGGGTCTGAAGACCGGAAATCTGTTCCGCATCGACTATGCGGATGCGCGTTTGTTTCGCGACGAGCTCCGGCAGCTCAACGGAATTCTGAAACACAAGGGACTTAGGGCTGTACCGGTGCGTATGACAGAGCACTTTGCACTCATCTACCTTTATCGTCCGGACTTCCTAAAAAGGGATCTCGGCCGTGAAGAGGCTGCAAGCATTTTGCGGGAGCTTGGGTATGAGCCACAGAGTGTGAACCGCTCGGTTGCCTTTCTCGCGCGTATGATGCGGGAGAAGACCGAGTTTCCGCATGAGGTGGGACTGTTTCTCGGCTATCCGCCGGAGGATGTACGCGGCTTCATGAAGAGCAGCAGGGACGGGGTGAAATGTGTCGGCTGTTGGAAGGTCTACGGAGACGAGATCAGGGCCAGGGAAGTGTTTTGGCGCTATCGTCGTTGCAAGGAAGTGTTTGAAGAGAACATGCAGCGCGGGCGCAAGTTGGAAACGCTGATTGTCCGCTGCGGTGCGGAACAGCGTGCGGAAAAAGGAAACTGTGGGCGGCGTCAAAATCGCGTAAGTCCTGTTCAATCCGCGTAAGCGGAGCTAAATCACAAAGAAAAGGAGACTATCAATATGAGCAAGGTCGCAGTGGTATTCTGGAGCGGAACCGGCAACACGCAGGCAATGGCAGAGGCTGTTGCGGAGGGCGCGAGAACCAAGGGTGCTGAGGTCACGGTGCTCGGACCGAGCGAGTTCAGTGCAGACCAGGTGGCGCTCTACGATGCAATCGCATTCGGCTGCCCGTCCATGGGTGCAGAAGTCCTCGAGGAAGAGGAGTTCGAGCCGATGTTCGCATCCGTCGAGGGTGCGCTTCACGGCAAGAAGATTGCTCTCTTTGGCTCCTGGGGCTGGGGCGGCGGTGCTTGGATGAACGACTGGGAGGCAAGATGCCAGGATGCAGGCGTTCTGATGCAGCACGCACCGGTTATGTGCCAGGAAGCACCGGACGATGCGGCACTTGCGGAGTGCAAGGAGCTCGGCGAGTCTCTGGTCTAAACAGCAGTCATCTTATCATAATATATCCTCCTAATAACGTACGGTGGAGAGTGTCGCGGTGAAAGTCGCGGCACTTTCTCCGTTTCGGCAGCTTCCACGTTGCGGGGGGCTTATTATCGTGTTAAAATGGCAATATGTGCTAAGGCGCACGAGAATAGAGAGGAGAAACGTATGAGCAAAGTTGCGATTGTTTACTGGAGCGGCACGGGACACACGAAGAAGATGGCAGAGGCAGTGAAGGCCGGCGCAGAGAGCAAGGGCGCTGAAGTCACGCTGTTTGCACCGGCTGATTTTGACGGCGCAAAGGTGCAGCTTTTTGATGCAATTGCGTTCGGCTGCCCGGCGTACGGTGCGCAGATGGGTGCCGAGGTCCTCGAGGAGCTCGAGTTCCAGCCGATGTTCGATCGCGTGAAGGGCGCTCTGGACGGCAAGAAGGTTGCTCTCTTCGGTTCCTGGGGCTGGGGCAACGGCGCATGGATGAATGACTGGGCTGCGGCATGCAAGGATGCAGGTGTCCTCATGCAGCACGAGCCGGTGATCTGCAAGGAAGAGCCGGATGAAGCAGCGCTTGCGGCATGCAAGGAACTTGGAGCTTCCCTGATTTAAAATCGGAATATCTTATGTAAAAAGAGCTGTGGTGCGAACTGCCCACGGCTTTTTTTTTGTATCGTTTGACGTTCTTAACGGAAAGAGATTGACAAAACAAACTTGCAAATTTAAAATCACTAAGAAGTAAGCGATAGATTCTTCTAACCTAGAACTTCGAAGGAGGTTTGTATGCTGCCCTTGGCTTTTACGAATGCTGAAGATTATGTTGAAGTAGTTCGCGTCGGCGGAAATGATGAGGCGAAACAGCACTTAAGTGACCTTGGTTTTGTGCCGGGGGCCTATGTGACTGTCATTTCTTCGCACGGCGGCGACATCATTGTCAATGTGAAAGAGTCCAGACTCGCAATCACGCGGGAAATGGCGCAGAAGATTCAGGTGCAGCCGGCAAAGAAGGATTGAGAGAGGAGGCAGAGATGAAGACACTGAAAGACATCCCGGTCGGTTCTAGCGCGGTGGTCGTGAAGATTCACGGCGAGGGCGCGCTCAGAAGACGCATTATGGACATGGGAATCACGAAGGGCACGGAGATTTATGTCCGCAAGGTGGCACCCCTCGGAGATCCGGTCGAGATTACGGTCAGAGGCTATGAGCTTTCGCTTCGAAAGGCGGATGCGGAAATTCTGGAGATGCAGTAAGGAAAGAGGGGGATTTACATGGCAATTAAGATTGCATTGGCAGGTAATCCGAACTGCGGTAAGACAACGCTGTTCAATGACCTGACCGGAAGTACACAGTATGTCGGTAACTGGCCGGGCGTTACGGTCGAGAAGAAAGAGGGACGCTTAAAGGGACACAAGGATGTTATCATCCAGGACCTTCCGGGTATCTATTCGCTGAGTCCGTACACCTTAGAGGAAGTGGTCACCAGAAACTACCTCGTAACGGAGAAGCCGGATGCGATTCTGAACATCATCGACGGCACGAACATCGAGAGAAACCTCTACCTGACCACCCAGCTTCTGGAAATCGGTCTCCCGACGGTCATCGCGGTCAACATGATGGACCTTGTCAGAAAGAACGGCGATGAGCTGAACTTAAAGAAGCTCTCCGAAGAGCTGGGTTGCCCGGTGGTCGAGATGAGCGCCCTGAGAGGTGAGTCCACGAAGGCAGCGGCAGAGCTGTGTCTCAAACTCGCCGAGGAGCACAGAAAGGGTGAGCTCCCGCATGTATTCACCGGCTCCGTGGAGCACGCGCTTGCGCACATCGAGGAGTCGATTGAGGGCAAGGTAGATCCGGTCAACCTTCGTTGGTTTGCAATCAAGTTCTTTGAGCGCGATGAGAAGGCTATCGAAAAAATACAGCTGGATGCCGCGACCAAGCAGCATATCGAGCAGCACATCAAGGACTGCGAGAAGGAGATGGATGACGACGCCGAGTCCGTCATCACGAACCAGCGCTACGAGTTCATTCAGAAGATTGCCGGCGACTGTGTCAAGAAGAAGGCGGCAAAGGGCGAACTTACGACTTCGGATAAGATTGACCACATTGTCACGAACCGCTTCCTGGCGTTGCCCATCTTTGCGTTTATCATGTGGTTTGTCTACTTCATCTCGGTTACCGCAATCGGTACGCCGCTCACGGACTGGACGAACGATGTCTTCTTCGGTAAGATTGTGACGAATGCCGCAAATAACTTCATTGCGACCTTCCACCTGGCTGACTGGATGCAGAGCCTGCTTGTCGAAGGCATCATCGGCGGTGTCGGCACCGTCCTCGGCTTTGTGCCGCAGATGTTAATTCTGTTCTTCTTCCTGTCCTTCCTGGAGGACTCGGGCTACATGGCGCGTGTCGCATTCATCATGGACCGCGTGTTCCGTCGTTTCGGTCTCTCCGGTAAGTCCTTTATCCCGATGTTGGTCGGAACGGGCTGCGGTGTTCCGGCTATCATGGCGTCCAGAACCATCGAGAATGAGAAGGACAGACGTATGACCATCATCCTCTCGACCTTCCTGCCCTGCTCGGCGAAGATGGAGATCGTCGCAATGATGGCAATTACCTTCTTCCCGACCAACCACTTTGTGGCGCCGGGCATGTACTTCCTTGGCCTCGCAATCGTGATTCTCTCCGGTATCGCACTGAAGAAGATGAACTACTTTGCGGGCGATCCGGCACCGTTTGTCATGGAGCTTCCGGCTTACCACATGCCGTCCGTGAAGGGTGTTCTGATTCACGTCTGGGAGAGAGCAAAGGCCTTCATGATTAAGGCCGGCACGATCATCTTCATCGTCTCTGTGTTCCTGTGGGTACTCATGCACTTTAACACCTCCTTCCAGTATGTCGCGGATGATTTGGACAGCAGCATCCTAAAGGTCATCGGTGAGGCGATTGCGTTTATCTTTGCGCCGCTTGGCTTCGGCTCTTGGCAGGCAGCGGTGGCTTCCGTCAGTGCGGAGCTCGCAAAGGAGCAGGCAGTGAGTACGCTCGGCATACTTGCACACGCGGCTTCCGACGCTGAGGCGGATGTTTCTACGGCTATCTTCCACATGTTCAACGGCAGCCAGCTTGCGGGCCTTAGCTTCCTGCTCTTTAACATCTTTGATGCACCCTGCATGGTTGCAATCGCGACCGCGTTCCGTGAGCAGGGGCAGGCGAAGTGGGGTTGGATTACCTTCGGCTTCCAGATGGGTCTCGGTTATTGCCTCTCGCTCTGCGTGTTCCAGCTCGGTAGCCTTGCCCAGGGCGGCAGCTTTACCTTCTGGACCGCGGTCGCAATTCTTCTGGTGCTTGCCGCACTCTACTTCATTTTCCGTCCGGCACCGAAGCACGTGAAGCATGAGAATGTGAGTGCCGTTCGCGCAAACGGCTGAGTATCGCGTAACATTTCATTTTGTTTGATTAGAAAGTGAGGACAGTGACGATGAATCCTGAAACCATCGTGGTACTTCTTGTCCTGGTTGTATTGCTGGTTCTGGCAATCCGCTATTGCATGCGGAACGGCTCCTGCGGCGGAAATTGCGGCGGTGCTTGCGGCGGTGACCACAAGCATCACTGCGCGCCGACGGGCTGCTCAAGCTGCTCCCACCTCGAAGAGGAGAAGGCGGAGGTGCCGGAGCGCTTCCGTCTGAAGAAGTGAGCGGCATCTGATTTGTAAGTTTCTTAGGAGGTAGAACTATGGTCAAGAATATCATTCAGATTGACGGCATGGCTTGCAGCATGTGCGAGGCGCATGTGGGCGATGCAATCCGGAAGCAGTTTCCGAATGCGAAGAAGGTGAGTGCATCCCACGGGAAGAAGGAGGCAAGTTTTGTCACCGAAGAGCCCGCGGATGAGGCGACCGTCAAAAAGATGATTGATGAAACCGGCTACCACTACGAGGGCTTCCGTACGGAGCCCTACGAGAAAAAGGGATTCTTTGGTCTCTTTGGCTGAATCCGAGAAGTGAAGCGCCCGTCCGGGTTTACCGGGCGGGCGCTTTTTGATGGCTTATACAGAAGCAGTGCCGCGATAGGTGAGGGCGTGTGGAAATGCCGGGTAAAATTTGCTACACTGGGGCGGAAGAGCGGAGGTGTTGTCATGACAGAAAAAAAAGAACTGCGGAAGCGCTGCATCGAGAGGATGAATGCGCTGCCGCAGGACTATTGCCGCGAGGCGGATGAAAAGATTTTCTCGGAAATTCTTGCGCTTCCGGAGTATCGGAGCGCAAGGACGGTCTTTTGCTTTGTCGGTATGCAAGCGGAGATCCGGACTGCCGTCTTGATTGAGGAGATGCTTCGTGCAGGCAAGCAGGTCGCCGTGCCGCGCTGCGCGGGCAAGGGAATTATGCACGCACATGTAATCCGCAGTCTCGCGGAACTGCGCCCGGGGACCATGGGCATCCCGGAACCTTCGGCGGAGGCACCTGTGGTAGCGCCGGAAGCATTGGACCTTATACTCCTGCCCTGTGTGAGCGCGAATCGCTCGGGGGCGCGCCTCGGCTACGGCGGTGGGTTTTATGACCGCTATCTGCCGAAGAGCCCTGCGTTTCGGGCACTTCTCATCAGAGAGCGCATGCTGAGCGACGAGATACCCTTAGAGCCGCACGATCAGCGGGTCGATGCGTTGATCACCGAGACAGCTGTGTTTCGAATCGGAAATCAGAGCGAGAAGGAAGTCGTGTCCTGAATCGAACGGAAGTAGCGCTCGGCGCGGAGCAGATTTTCTTCGCTGCCGCTGAGCGTAAGGAGCACGCTGCCCTCGGCTCCGCAGACGCCGCCTGCGGCAAGCAGGTATGCACGGAGGGAGAAGAGCGCTTCGATGGCATCGAGCTCGGTAAAGACTTCGCCGCAACTCTGCAGCAGCCGAAGGCCTTTGCCGTCGTTGCTTCGGTTTGCGAGCGCTGCCAGCTCGCCTATCGGGCGTTCAACGCGCTTTTCAAGTCCGACCGGGTGAATGAGACGGGTGCGCCGTCCGACCGCTGCCTGAAGAATGGGCATCATGGTGCCGCCGACCGGGCTTCCGATCAGCACGCCGGCACTTTGTGTCTTTAGATGGACGGCATTTGCGCCCTTTAAGATAAGATCGTCCTTGCCGAGGGTATCTGCCACATCAAAGACGGTTTTATCGCGCAAGAGCTCGCCCGCCCGTACGATGAAGTCCGCGCTCTGCGGGGCGGGATGCTCGCTGGGGCGCGCAGGTCCCAGTTGGAGGCCTCGGTGAAAGCCCTGCGGGGAGAAGGGCAGGGAGAGCTTTTCTGCGAGCGCTGCGGCAATCCGGGCATTGGTGCTGCCCATGATGACAACGAGGCAATGTTCCTTTGCGGCGCGCAATACGGCCTCATCGGCTGCGAGGGCGTCTGCGATAAGGCGTTTTCCCATGGAGACGGTGAGCAGAAACTGACGGGAAGATTCGGATGCTGACATGAAAAGATTCCTTTCTGTGACTTGATTCTAAAAGTATAACATGATTTGAGGAGGTCGTATGCAATTAGACCACAGTCTCTTTTACAGCTTGGACCACTACGAGTACGGCGAGGCCTATTACGGCAGCCGTCAGTCCGTCTATTACCGGCTTGGCATAGAACCCCTGGAAAATGTGCACTGGACGCCGCTTGAGAAGCGGGAGCCGCACAGCCTGCGCGCCTATGTCTGGAACGGGCCTTATTCCTTTCACGACACGGAAGAGGAGAAGCGTTTCCGAGATTTTCCCTTACAGCGCGGAGGGGCTCGAAGAGGCCATTACTTGGATCGAAGAACAGTGTGAGAACGCAAAACCGCTCCGACTTTAAGTCGGAGCGGTTTTTCTGCCTGTCGTATGTTTTATTCGTTTCGCATCGCCGCGAGCGGGCTTAGGCGCATGGCGCGCTTGGCGGGCAGGTAACCCGCGGCCGCGCCGATGAAGATGGCGAAAACAATCGCGAAGAGTGCAAGCCAAATGGGAATGTAGGATATGGCCGCTCCTTCGGCCCCTTGATAGAAGACAGAGAGCTGTTCGCTGCCGCCGTTCGCCACAAGGAAGTTGATGAGCAGCGAGATCAAGAGGCTTAACACGGTGCCGATCAAGCCGCCCATCAGTCCGATAAAGCCGGACTCGACGAGGAAGAGATCTCGGATGTTGGTCATATCGCAGCCCAGCACCTTCATGACGCCGATTTCCCTTGTTCTCTCGTAGATAGACATCATCATCGTGTTGATGATGCCGATGGCCGCGACAAGGAGCGATACCGCGCCGATGCCGCCGAGCACAGCCTGCACCATACCGGTGAACTGTTTGGACTGTTCAAGCCACTCCATATTGGAATCGGCCTGGTAGCCGAGGGTCGCTATTTTTTTCTGCACCTCGGAGACATGGGACATGTCGTCCACAAAGACATAGGCCTGTGAATACACGTAGTAGTCGACCGGCTTTCCCTTTTTGTTGAGTTTCGGCTCGGGGACCAGATACTTCCGGTAGCGTTGCTTTAAAAAGCTCTTCAGTGTATCGATGTCACAGTAGACGGAATAGCTGTAGCTGTTGTAGCCGCTGCTGCCGCCATCCAGAACGGCGGCGGTATCGAGGATGTACTTTTTCTGTCCCTTTTCACCGTTGTCTCCGCCCGAGGAGGAGACAACGGATGATTGGGCGGAAGTGCCCGTGCCGCCGCTCGAGCCGCCGCTTGTTTTCGGCGCGGGTTTGTAGCCCTCGGGGAAGATGAAGAAGATGGTATCCTTCAACGGATCGATTTGTACGTCTCCGCTGTTGCCGAAGTTTCCGGAGCCGGATTTCGAAGCCTTATAGAAATTATCCTGAAAGTGATTGCCGTAGACCAGGCTCAGGTTATCCGCATTTGCGGGCGGGAGCTTGCCGGATTTCACGGGGAGCTCCTTTAAAAATGCCTGAGACACACCGGTCAGCGACAGATAGCCCTCATAGGGTCCGCACTTTGCGGTCACGGAGACATCCAGCTGAGGACTCACATCTTCCACGTGATCGAGCTGTTTCAGCTGTTTCAGCGTGTCATCGGTGATTTCCGTCTCGTTGCCTTTTTGGTTAAAGGCGTAGACCGTGATGGTCTTCATGGAGCCCGCTTCCTGGTAGAGCTGCTTGGTCTGGCGGCTCATACCGAGACCCAGGCTCATCATCACGAGTATCGACGAGGTTCCGATGATCACGCCGAGCACGGTCAGCACGGTCCGCGTCTTTCGCCGGAAGAGATTGCGGAGTGCGAGTGTCAGGAGATCCCGGAATTTCATTCCGCGTCGCCTCCCTTACGTTTTTCCTTGCGCATTTTGTAGATACCGAGAGCCGCTGTGGCAATGCCGATCGGAATCCCCCGAAGAGGGGGATAGGCGAATGCTTTTTCTCCGGCTTCTTCTCGCTGTCGGCATCGGTCTCGGGCACATCCGGCGCAGGTTCGGTGACGGTCAGGGTGAGGGTTTTCTCTTCCTTGGTCACGTTGCCGTTTACATCCTCGTACTGGATGGTCATTTTAATATTGTTTTCCTCGCTGCTCGCCGCGGCGCCGCTCAGCATCGCATCGACGCTGCCGCTGTCGCCGGACTTGATGTTGCCGAGGTAGGCGCTCGCCTTTTTAATCGCATCGCCCTCAAAGTTCACCTGCACATTGTAGAGCATCACGCGACCCGTGTTGTTCAGGTTGAACATGACATTGCTCTCTTTGCCGATTTCGATGCTGTCGGGCGAGAGCTCCGGCGTGGAGATAGAGTAGCGGGCCACCTGGAAGACAGGAATATCGAGGGTCAGCTTATCCTCGGCGTTCTTAAACGCAGGGGAGTCAAACTTTTCGTTCAGCGTGATGGTATAGGAACGCGGATCCACACCCGCGGAGGCCTCGAGGTTCAGTCTGAGTTCCTTTGCCTCCCCTGCTTTCAGGCTGTTAATCACAAAGGAATTGGAGCCCGCCTCGGTCGAAAAGACCGAGGAATTGTCCACTTTTTCGGACTCGGCGGAGAGCAAAATATTGCTTGCCGGAATGTCGCCGGAAGCATTCTTCACGCTGAGAACCAGTGTGAAGGGCTGACCGGCAAAGACTTTTTCGGGTTCCGTGCGATAGCCGTCCAGGATGATGCGGGCTTTCTGGCGGTCGTTTGGGTTAAAATCGCCCTGCTTGTTGTCCGCTGCCGGCGGCTGTTCGACCATGGAAGGGTTGTTGATGCGCACATAGCTCACATAGGTCTCCTGATAAGAAACGGTCGCATCCGGGGTGAGCTTATAGCTCACGGTGTAACTGAGCGGATAGTAACCCGTTTGCCGCATTCTGCATAATGGCCATCGAGTAGTCGGCATTCAGCACCTCATCCGGCTGTGCGGACTCAAAGTTGCGGTCGTAGTTTGCGTCATTCAGATTAAACGGGAAGCCCGTGGAGGCCTGCGACTTGTTCTGTGCGGTCGCCTGCAGCGAAGCGCCGTCCGCAAGCGCCGTATTCATGTGAACCTGCACGCGGTATACCGGGACCTTGCGCTGGTTTCGGAACTTTAAACTGTAATTGATGATGCCGGGCGCGGTGCCGACCGGGGTTTCCTGCCCCTCGCCGAGCACAAAGGTCTTATCGCCGGTTGCGGTCGAGGGATTTGCGACCTCGCCCGCCGCCTTGATGTACACGTTGATGAACTCCACCTGCATGGGGCCGCGGAAATCCGCGGTATTGCTGCCGGGAAGCGCATAATAGAAAGCGACCGGAACGCCGTAGTAGCCCTCCTTCGCATCCGCGCGGACAGTGACGTGCAGGGTTACGGTCTTATACTCGCCGGCTTTCAGCGAGGCGAAGCGATTCTCCTCGGTGAAGGTTGTTGCGTTGATTTCAAAGGGGTAGTTGCCGCCGTCTACGGTGAAGGCCGAGTTGCCGCCGTAGGCCTTGTCAATGCCGGATTTCTGCCCGGCTCTCCAAGCATTGTAAAGATCGCTCTCATCTTCCTTGTCGTAGGGGTTCTTTTGATCGGTCGTATTCTGATCCGGGTCCTTGTCCTGCTTCAAGTAGTTCTGATCGTTCGAGAGACGCACAATGACGTTTTGGATTTCCGCGGTCTTCGGATTCTTCATACCGCTCGTATTGTTGTAGCCGACGCGGAAACGCAGATTCATATCCTGGCCGGGATAACCGACTTGCACTTCGTTGGCGTCATGGACAAAGGTGTTGAGGTTTGTGTTCACATAGGACGCGTGCGCGAGGCGCGGGGGAATCAGGAAGAAGAGGAGCAGCGAGAGTGCTATCTCCAGTGCGAGCACACGGAGAAATACAGAACTGCGATGAAGTTTTGCCTGCATAGTGATTTATCCTTTCCGTTCTACAATTTTGCCGTCCACAATGCGAATCTGTTGGTCGGCGCGGTCTGCAATCGAGTTGTCGTGGGTGACCATGACGAGCGTCACTTTTTGTTCCCGGACAATGTCTTTTAGGAGTGCCAATACTTCGGCGCTTGTTCGGGAGTCGAGGTTACCGGTCGGCTCATCTGCGAAGATGAGCTCCGGTCTGCTTGCGAGTGCGCGGGCAATGCCGACACGCTGCTGCTGGCCGCCCGACATCTGACCGGGCATGTGCAGGGCCTGATCCAGTATGCCGATGCGCTCCATGTACATTCTTGCCGTCTTTTGTCTTTCTTCCTTTCCGACACCGCGGAAAAGGAGCGGGAGTGCGACATTTTCTTCCGCGTTCATGGTCGGAATCAGACCGTAACTCTGAAAAATAAATCCGACATGCTCGCGGCGAAAACGAACCAGCTGTTGCTCGTTCATTTTCTCGAGTTTTTTTCCGAGTATATGTATGTTGCCGCTGCTCGGCGGCTCAAGTCCGGCAAGCAAATTCAGGCATGTGGATTTACCGGAGCCGGAAGTGCCGACAATTGCGAGAAAACGTCCCGGATACAGGTCAAAACTGACCCCGTCCAGAGCGTGAACCTCGCTCTCGCCGACGTGATATATCTTTTTTAAATCACGTACGGAGATAATAGGTTCTGCCAAATGAATATCCCTCCTATCATAAAGACGATAAGGCCTTTGCGGGCATCGTCACGTTCGAAAATAATCCGAATGATGAGTTCAGCTTAGAGTAGTTCCGCGGGAATAGCAAGGAAGATTTTCTTGTAAAAATCGATATAAAAAAACGGAAAAAAACGTAAGTTTTCGCTTGTGACGAAGCGCGAAGTGCTTTGTCTGGTCTAAAAGAAGATAGCGTGATATAATTAACCGCGTAAATCGACAAAGCGCGCCTTTATACTTAGAAAGACGCAAAAAGAGAGAAAGGTTTCAGGAAAGAAAGCGATGAAAAATATGGAAGAGACAAATTGTCGCAACGGCTGCAGCGGTTTTGCTCGGCCTGGGACTTGTGGGCTGCGGTGCGGCGAAGAGCGAGAGTACGGCAGCGAGCAGTGCGGAGAGCAGCGCAGAGGAGAGCGGCAGCGAGAGCACAGCGGCGGCGAGTGCTGCGGAGTCGAAGACGGATGCCGACACAGCGCTTCGCGTGGGCGCGTTGAAGGGACCGACCGCGATGGGGCTTGTGAACCTCATGCAGGACAGTCAGGACGGCAAGAGCGAGGGTAAGTACGAGTTCAGCATTGCGTCGCAGCCGGATGAAGTTGCGAGCAAGCTGGTCTCCGGAGAACTTGACATCGCGTTGCTTCCGGCAAATATGGCTTCCGCGATCTACAATAAGACGGAGGGAAAAATTGCGGTCGTCAACATCAACACGCTGGGCGTCCTCTACTGCGTGAGCGGGAGATACGAACATTCACGGTGTACAGGATCTCGCGGGTAAGACCGTGTATACAACCGGCCAGGGCGCGACACCGGAGTATGTGCTTCGCTATTTACTAAAGGAGAACGGTGTCACGGATTGCAATTTGGAATTCAAGTCGGAGCCGACCGAAATCGCATCCCTGCTCGCTGCGGATGCAACGGCGATCGCGGTGCTCCCGCAGCCCTTTGTTACGGTCGCGGAGGCAAAGAACGAGCAGCTTAAGACCGCCTTTTCCCTGACCGATGCATGGGACAGCTTAAACAACGGCTCCCGCCTCGTGACCGGTGTCACAGTGGTGCGCAAGGATGTGCTTGAGAGCCGTCCCGCGGAAGTTGCGAACTTTGTCACGGAGCAGGAGAGAAGCGCGGCGACGGCGGTTGAGGATGTTGACCGGACTGCGGCTCGCGTGGTCGCCTTCGGCATCCTGGAGAATGAGGGCATTGCGAAGAAGGCACTCCCGGCCTGCAATATCACCGCGATTACCGGTGAGGAAATGAAGAAGGCGCTCTCGGGCTATTTAAATGTACTCTATGAGGCAGATCCGAAGGCAGTGGGCGGCAAGCTTCCGGACGATGCCTTTTACGCGGTGACCGAGGCAAAATGAGAGAAGGGCTGAAAGCGCAGAGCAGGGAGCTGTTTCGCTGGTGCTTTTGGCTGCTGCTCTGGGAGCTCGCGGCGCGCCTCTTACACAACCGGCTGCTGTTGGTGGGACCGCTCGAGACGCTCGGCGTCTTGTTTCGTATGGCGCTGGGAGCAAGTTACTGGCAGGCGGTCCGGAACTCCACCCTGCGTGTGCTGGGCGGGTTTTTAACCGGGTCGCTTGCCGGCATAGGTCTCGCCGTTTTGGCCGAGAAGAGAGAGGGACTCAGATGGATTCTGAGTCCCTTTGTGAATGTGATAAAGGCCATACCCGTCGCGAGTTTTGTAGTGATTCTGTTGATTTGGGTGGGAAATCGAAATGCCTCTCTCTTGATCTGCTTCTTTGTCTCTTTCCCGATTTTTTACCTGAATACGTTGGCCGGTCTCGGCGCAACCCCGAGAGAACTGTTGGAGGTCGCGAGGCTTTACCGGCTCTCGCGCCACACGCGCATTCGGGCACTTTACCTTCCGGTACTCGCGCCTTTTTTGGAAAGCGCGCTGAGTCTTTCGGTCGGTGTAAGCTTTAAGGCGGGGGCGGCTGCCGAATTGATCGGACAGCCCCTGCTCTCTTTCGGCAACGGTCTTTACCGCGCAAAAATTTACTTGGAAACCGGTGAGGTTTTTGCCTGGACCCTGAGTATTGTGCTCTTTGCAATGCTCGCAGAAAGACTTTTGTCGCTTTTGCTCCGCGCCCTGCTTTCCTCGGGCGAAAAATGAGCAAAAGGTATGCGGAAAAGGACAAGATACAGCGTGGCTTTTCGCCGGGATTATGCTAAAATGATAGCATTGTCACGCTAGGAGGGAAACTATGATTAACAACGACGAGGCACTGATCCAAACAAGGCATCTGGTGATTGAAGAGACCTGCCGTCTCGCCTGGAACGATCAGCTGGATGAACAGCACAAAGAGGAAATGGTGTTTAAAATCATCCCGGGGCCAAAGCCGGCCATCGGCAGATGTTGTGTCTATAAAGAGAGAGAAATTGTCCGTCACAGAATGCGGCTTGCCAGCGGTGAGAATACCCTGGACAATTTGGAGTCCAAGAACGAAGTTCAGGTCATTAAGCCGGCCTGCGACGAGTGTCCGCTGTCGACCTACACGGTCACGGATAACTGCCGTCTTTGCCTCGGTAAGGCCTGTCTGTCTTCCTGCCACTTCGGCGCGGTGACCATAGGCGAGTTCCGTTCCCACATCAACTCGAAACTCTGCAAAGAGTGCGGTATGTGCGCGCAGAACTGTCCCTACGGCGCGATTGTACACCTTGTGCGTCCCTGTAAGAAGGCATGCCCGGTCGATGCTATCACCTACGATGAGTACGGTATCTGCGTCATCGATGAGAACAAGTGCATTGAGTGCGGACGCTGCATCCACAGTTGTCCCTTCGGCGCAATCTCTGCGAAGAGCTACCTCGTGAAGGTGATTGAGGAGATCAAGGCGGGCAAAGAAGTCATTGCTATGTGCGCCCCGGCAACCGAGGGTCAGTACGGCGAGAAGGTCGGTATGGGATCTATTCGCAACGCGCTGAAGAAGATGGGCTTTGCGGACATGGTCGAGGTTGGACTCGGCGGTGACATGACCGCGGCTTACGAGGCACTCGAGTGGTCGGAGGCGAGAAAAGAGGGCAAGAAGATGACAACTTCCTGCTGCCCGGCCTTCATCAATCTCTTAAAGAAGCATTTCCCGCAGCAGTACGAGGAAAACATGTCTACGACGGTCTCCCCGATGTGCGCGGTATCGCGCTACTTAAAGGCGACCCACCCGGGCTGCGTGACGGTCTTCGTCGGCCCCTGTGTCGCAAAGAAGGCGGAGTCCGCGGACAAGTCCGTCGAGGGCAATGCGGATTATGTTATGACTTACGGTGAGTTCAATGCCTTCCTCCGGTCGGCGGACATTGTGCTCGAGCCGGAAGAGAGCGAGCGCCAGGAGGCTTCGATCTACGGAAAGCGCTTTGCGACCTCGGGCGGCGTGGCAAACGCTGTGCTTGAGTGCATGAGCGAGCGCGGCGAAGATGTCTCCGATATCAAGCTGCTTCGCTGTGCGGGCGGCGCGGAGTGTAAAAAGGCCCTGCAGCTCCTGAAGCTCGGCAGACTGCCCGAGGACTTCATTGAGGGCATGGCTTGCCCGGGTGGCTGTGTCGGCGGCCCCTCGAAGCACAAGACGGAGATTGAAATCAAGCGTTCCCGCGAGACGCTCTTGAAACGCGCGGACGACAGAAAGGTGCTCGACAACCTGAAGAATTACCCGATGGAAAAGTTCTCGATGCACCGCGACGGTCACATGGATTTGGAGGAGCTGAAGCGCGCCGAGGGCGAGGCCTAAGTCTCGAAAGAAGCGCTGATGTTTTCAGCGCTTCTTTTCAAACTGCGGAACATGAAAGTTCGCTTTGCGGCGCAAGCGGCAAGCGAAAGGAAGAAAGAGAGCGAAACGTATGCACGGAGAGAGGAGGAGAAATGCGAGAAGAGAGAAAAGCAAAGGCATCGGTGCCTACGCCGCACATTGCGGCTTTGCCGGGTGATATCGCCGAGACGGTTCTGCTCCCGGGTGACCCGCTCCGCGCCAAGCGTCTGGCGGAGAACTTTCTGGAAGAAGTGCACTGTTTTAACGAAGTGCGCAATATGTTCGGTTTTACCGGAGTTTACCGCGGGCAGCGCGTTTCGGTCATGGGCACCGGCATGGGTTGTCCGTCGATGGGTATTTACGCCTACGAATTGATTCACTTTTACGGTGCAAAACAACTGCTTCGAATCGGCACGGCCGGCGCCATGCAGGAAAGCATAGCTGTGCGCGATCTGGTTCTCGCAGAGGGCGCTTCGACCAATTCAAACTTCCCGGCCCTCTTTGAACTCCCGGGGACGTTTGCACCGCTCGCTGATTTTGAACTGTTGTATCGCGCGGCGCGGAAAGCTTCGATCTCAAACAAACGTGTTTCGGTTGGGGCGGTACTGACCAGCGATATGTTCTACGGACCCGCGGAGGGCACGGCCGCCGTTGAAAAGTGGAGGAAGATGGGGGTGCTCGCCGTTGAGATGGAGACGGCGGCACTCTATGCGACCGCTGCCTCTCTCGGGGCAAAGGCGCTTTCCATCCTAACGGTCAGCGATCACCTTTTGACCGGGGAGACGCTCTCCGCAGAGGAGCGAGAAGCCGGATTTACGGATATGGCGGAACTTGCACTTTCACTCGCGACGGAAGAAACGCGCGGAGGAATCATATGATTAAAACGTTCGGTAAATATTTGGGGAAGAAATACCGCCTCATTTCCCTGCTTGCCGTTTTCGGCATGGTTATGGAAGTGGTGGTGGAAAATTTGGTGCCTCTTGTCATGGCGAATCTCATTGACAACGGCATTCAGGCACAAAATTTTAATGTTGTGCTCCGGGCGGGCGGACTCATGGTGGCGCTCGCGCTCTTCGGCCTGCTCTTCGGTTCGATCGGCGGTTATTTTGCGGCGGATGCTGCGGCGGGACTTGCCGCAAGCCTTCGGAGCGGGATTTACAGAAGCGTGCAGCGCTTTTCGTTCGGCAATCTCGATAAATACTCGACCGCGGGCCTCGTAACGCGGCTCACGACGGATGTCTCCAACATCCAAAACTCCTATCAGATGATACTGCGGACCTGCATGCGGGCGCCTGCCACGTTGATTTTCACGCTTGCGCTCACCTTCAGCATCAGCCGGAAGCTTTCGATGATTTTTCTGGTCGCACTCGGCTTTCTTCTGATTGTGCTTGTCTTGGTCATCAAATTTGCGGACAAGGCGTTCACGCGCGTCTTTTCGAAATACGATGCGTTGAATGCGAGCGTACAGGAAAATGTGACCGGTATTCGCGTGGTCAAGAGTTTTGTGCGCGAAGAGTTCGAAATCGGAAGATTTAAGGTTTCCGCCGAGAATATCTATAAGCTTTTTGTGAAGGCGGAAGGACTGGTTTGCTTTATTTTCCCGGCCCTCTACCTCGCAGTCTACGGCTGCATGATCGGTATTTCCTGGTTCGGCGCGCACGAGGTCGTGGCGGGATCGCTCACCACGGGACAACTGACCTCTTTCTTTACTTATATGATCAGCATTCTGATGTCGCTCATGATGCTGGCTATGGTCTTCGTCATGATTACGATGTCGGTGGCCAGCGGACGGCGCATCGAAGAAGTGCTCTCGGAAATTCCGAAGATTCAGACGCCCGAACAGCCGATTACGGAAGTGGAAGACGGATCGGTGGTCTTTTCGAAGGTTTCGTTTTCCTACGGAAAGCGCGAGGAGCCGGTCGATTGGGATAATCCGAAGGAAGTCAGGAAACAGAAGGAAAAACAGGAGCGCATGGTAGCCGTTGAAAACGGGACCATGACACGGGAAGAGGCGATGCGACAGGACCCGGATTTCCGCGAGGAAGAGAATCCGCGCTTTGTGCTGAGCGATGTTACGCTTTCGGTGCGTTCCGGTGAGACCATCGGTATCATCGGCGGAACCGGTTCCTCCAAGACCTCTCTGGTCAGCCTGATTCCGCGTCTCTATGACGCGACCGAGGGCGAGGTTCTGGTCGGCGGCAAGAACGTAAAGACCTATGACTTAAAGGTGCTCCGAGACGCAGTCGGCATGGTGCTCCAGAAGAACACTCTGTTTTCCGGAACCATTTACGATAACCTTCGCTGGGGAAATCCCGATGCGAGCGATGCGGACTGCGAGGAGGCTTGCCGCCTTGCCTGTGCCGATGAGTTCGTGCGGAGTTTTCCGGACGGCTATAACACCTGGATCGAACAGGGCGGCAGCAATGTCTCCGGCGGTCAGAAACAGCGTCTCTGCATTGCGAGAGCGCTCTTAAAGAAGCCGAAAATTCTGATTCTCGACGACTCGACCAGCGCAGTCGATACTGCGACGGATGCTTCCATACGCAAGGCATTCCGGGAGAAGATTCCGAATACAACGAAGTTCATCATCTCCCAGCGCATTTCGGGCGTAAAGGATGCGGATCGCATTCTGGTGCTCGAGGAGGGGCGGGTAAGCGGTTTCGGCACCCATGAAGAATTGTTAAAAGACAACGAGATTTACGCCTCTGTGGTTGCCGCGCAGACAGAGGGCGGCGGCGACTTTGACGAGAGAGAGGAGGCGTAACGCGATGGCAAACACGAAGAAAAAGGCAAATCTGGGTAACCTTACCTCGCGGAGCATGCGACGCCTGACTTCCGGTATTTTGAAGGATTACGGCCTGCAGATGCTGATTGTTCTGGTCTGTGTCATTGCGGCGGCTTTTGCGGATGCCTACGGCATGCTGTTCATTCAGAAACTGATTGACAACTATATCACCCCGCTATTGCACGCGGAGCAGCGTGATTTTGCGCCGCTTCTCGCTGCGCTGCAGCACATCTCGCTGATTTATCTGATTTCCGTGGTTGCGACCTACATCTATTCGATCCTCATGGTCTATGTGGGACAGGGGATGCTCCTCAAAATTCGGAAGCGCCTGTTTGCGCACATGGAGTCGCTGCCCATATCCTATTTTGATACGCATGCACACGGAGACATCATGTCGGTCTATACGAACGACACGGACACCTTGCGCCAGCTGATTGTCGAGGTGTTCCCGCAGCTCGCCAGCATGATTCTTTCCGTCATCACGGTTCTCGCGAGCATGTTCCTTCTGCATGTTCCGCTCACGCTGATTGCGCTTGTTTTAACGGCGCTCATGCTTTTTATTTCCGGCAAGGTCGCGAATATCTCCGGCAAATATTTCGGCATTCAGCAGAAGGAGCTCGGTGGTCTGAACGGTTATATTGAGGAGATGATGGAGGGGCAGAAGGTTATCAAGGTTTTCTCCCATGAATCACAGAGCATTGCGGACTTTGAACAGCGGAACCAAAAACTCAGGGATGCGAGCGCAAAAGCGAACGGCATTGCGAATGTCCTGTTGCCGATTGCGGCGCAACTCGGTCGCCTGCAGTATGTGCTGATAGCGACGGTCGGCGCAATCTTTGCACTGAACGGGAATTTCGGGCTCAGCATCGGCACGCTCGTTGCCTTCATGACCTTAAACCAGAACTTTACGCGCCCCATCACGCAGATTGCGACCCAGCTGAATTCGGTTGCGATGGCGGCGGCAGGTGCCGACCGTATCTATCAGCTGCTCGATACACCGTCCGAGATCGACGAGGGTTATGTGACCCTGGTCCGTGTGATCAGAAATGCGGACGGTTCGCTTACCGAGACCAAACAGCGTACCGGACTCTGGGCGTGGCGGCATGTGCACAAGACGGATGGCAACGTGGAGCTGATTGAGTTGAAGGGACGCGTGGAACTCGAACATGTCGACTTCGGCTATGTGCCGGAGAAGACCGTGCTCCACGACATCGGCCTCTTCGCGGAACCGGGACAGAAGATTGCTTTTGTGGGATCCACCGGCGCCGGCAAGACGACCATCACGAATCTCATCAACCGCTTCTACGAGATTCAGGAGGGAAAGATTCGCTACGACGGCATCAATATCTCAAATCAAAAAGGCGGATCTCCGCGCTTCGCTCGGCATCGTACTGCAGGACACCAACCTCTTTACCGGCACGGTGATGGAGAATATCCGCTTCGGGCGTCTGGATGCGACGGATGAAGAGTGCATCGAAGCCGCAAAGCTCGCGAATGCGGACGGCTTCATCAACCGCCTGCCGGACGGCTATCAGACCATGCTCCGCGGCAACGGTGCAAATCTCTCGCAGGGACAGCGGCAGCTGCTCGCGATTGCGCGGGCTGCGGTTATGGATCCGCCGGCCTTGATTCTTGACGAGGCGACTTCTTCGATCGACAGCCGGACCGAGCAGCTTGTGCAGCGCGGTATGGATTCCCTGATGAAGGGGCGCACTACCTTTGTGATCGCACATCGCCTCAGCACGATTAAAAATGCGGACTGTATCATGGTTATGGAGCAGGGACGCATCATTGAGCGCGGCAATCATGATGAGCTGCTTTTGAAGAAGGGGCGCTATTACCGACTGTATACGGGAAAGCAAGCTTGAGAAGCCGCGCCCCGCGTGCTATGATATTTCCAGATAAAAATGCACAGAGAAAAGGCGGAACAGGCATGAAAAAGAGAAGAGTAATGCTGAAACTCTCCGGCGAAGCGCTTGCAAGCGCAAGCGGCAAGGGCTATGACGAGGCGGTGGTCCGCGACATTGCGCGGCAGGTGAAGCGCTCGGTCGATGCGGGCGTCGAGGTCGGCATTGTCATCGGCGGCGGCAACTACTGGAGAGGCAGAACCGGGACGGAGATTGCCCGCGTGAAGGCCGACCAAATCGGTATGCTTGCTACCATCATGAACTGCATCTACGTCTCGGAAATATTCCGCGGCGAGGGCATGGAGACAGAGATATTCAGTCCCTTCCTCTGCGGTGCCATGACGGAACTCTTTTCCGCGGACAAGGCAAATGCACTCTTTGCGGCGGGAAAGGTGCTCTTCTTTGCGGGCGGTACGGGACACCCGTACTTCTCGACCGACACGGGGATTGCGCTCCGGGCGGCAGAACTCGGTGTGGACGAGATTTTGCTCGCAAAGTCAATCGACGGCGTCTACACGGCAGACCCGAAGCTCGATCCGAGCGCAAAGCGCTACGACACCCTGACCATGCAGGAGATGATCGACAAAAAACTCGGCGTCATCGACTTAACGGCGAGTGTACTCTGCATGGAAAATAAGATTCCGCTCGCAATTTTTGATTTGCACGGCGACAATGCAATCGCGGATGCGCTCCGCGGCGTGATTCACGGCACAACGGTGACGGTATAACAAGATACCCTGGAGGATGAGATGGCAGACTTAAAGGATACACTCAAAGAGTTGGAAGAGAGAATGAACAAGACGATTTCGTTCATGCAGGAAGAGTTCTCGGCAATCCGTGCCGGCAGAGCCAATCCGCATGTGCTGGATCGTATTACGGTCGATTACTACGGCACCCAGACCCCGCTTCAGCAGGTCGGCAATATCTCGGTGCCGGAGGCAAGACTGATTTTAATTCAGCCCTGGGATAAGAGTCTTTTGCGGGAGATTGAAAAGGCTATCCTTACCTCGGATCTCGGCATCAATCCGACAAACGACGGTTCTGTGATTCGTCTCCTGTTCCCGGAACTCACCGAGGAGCGCAGAAAGGCACTTGCCAAGGACATCCGGAAGAAGGGAGAGGCGGCAAAGGTTGCGGTGCGCAACATTCGCCGCGACGGCGCCGATGCCTTCAAGAAGATGGAAAAGGCAAATGAGATTACCGAAGATGATCTCGCCGATGCGAACGAAAAGCTGCAGAAGCTGACGGACAAAGCGGTGGAGCGCATTGACAAGGCGGTCGAGGTCAAGGACAAGGAGCTTATGACAGTCTGACGTGCCGTTAAAGTGAAATCGAGTGGCGGTCCGAGCAGGACCGCCTTTTTCAACATAGGGAGGCAGAATGACAGAGCGTCTGGCGGGAAAAGTAATTCCCGAACACATTGCAATCATATTGGACGGAAACGGAAGATGGGCAGCGGAGCGCTCCCTGCCGCGCGCCATGGGACACAAGGCAGGCTGTGAGGCGGTGGAACAGACCGTGCGCGACTGCGCGGCGCTCGGCGTCAAGTACCTCACGGTCTACGGTTTTTCGACGGAAAACTGGAAACGTTCCGCCGAAGAAGTCGGTGCACTCATGCACCTCTTTCGCCTGTACTTAAAAAAGCTCTTAAAGGTCGCAAAGGAAGAGGGTTGTCGATGCAAGATGATAGGCGATAAAGAGCGCTTTGCGCCGGATATCATCGAGAGCATTGACCGTCTGGTGGAGGAGACCAAGGACAATACGGGCATGACCTTTGTGATTGCGATCAATTACGGCGGTCGGGATGAACTGCGCCGCGCTTTTTGCGTCTCCTGAACGAAAAGCGGAATAGCGGGGACACGGGTCTCACGGAAGAGGAGATTTCGAACAGCCTCGATACGGCGGGTATTCCGGACCCCGATCTTTTGATTCGCACGAGCGGTGAACTTCGTCTCTCCAATTTTCTGCTCTGGCAGCTTGCCTACAGCGAACTCTATGTCACGCCGCTCTATTGGCCGGACTTCAATCTAAGCGCGCTGGAAGATGCCATCCTCGCTTACAACCGGAGAGAGCGCCGCTTCGGCGGCAGATAAGGAGGAGCCATGTCCCGCTTACTGAATATCATCGGCAGCAAGAAATTTCGCCTTCGTCTGCTGAGCGGTCTTGTTCTGGTTTTGCTCGCCTTCCTGATACTCCGGCAGGGCGGCAAGCTTCTCTTTTTCAGTATGATGGCCATTTCTCTGGTCGGGCAGTATGAACTGTACCGCGTGCTCAAGATGGAGCGGGAACCGCTCGGTGCGGTCGGCTATCTGTCGAGCATAGGCTACTATCTGCTGTTGCTCGCGCGGCACTACGACTACGGAATGCCGCTCATGATCGGCACGCTGATGGCATTGATGGCGCTTTTTGTGCTGAGTTACCCGCGCTATCGCACGGAACAGATTGCTGTGGGGCTTATGGGCGTGCTCTATACAACCGTCATGTTTGCCTACGTGTACCGCGTGCGCAGCATGCCGCACGGCGCGTATCTGGTCTGGCTCATCTTTATTTCGAGCTGGGGCTGTGACACCTGTGCCTATGTGGTGGGTATGCTGCTGGGTTCCCATCACTTTGCGCCGGTGCTGAGCCCGAAAAAGACCTTGGAAGGCTCGATCGGCGGTGCGGTCGGCGCGGCACTGCTCGGCCTTGCGTTCGGCACTTTCCTGCGCGAGGAGCTCACGGAGCTCGGCAATCCGGGCTTTGCCTGCCTCTTTGCCTGTGCCTTCGGCGCAGTTATTTCGCAGATCGGCGATCTCGCGGCCTCGGCCATCAAGCGCGATCACGAGGTCAAGGATTACGGAGACCTGATTCCGGGGCACGGCGGTATCCTGGACCGCTTTGACAGCCTCTTATTTACGGCTCCTGCCATTTTCTTTGCTCTGTTTTTATACAGCCAAATTGTCCATCACTGAGGAGGACAGCATGAGACATATTTCCATACTCGGTTCCACCGGTTCCATCGGAACGCAGACGCTCGATGTGGCGCGCGCAAACGGCGACATTCGCGTTGAGGCGCTCGCGGCGCACGGGAAAATTGCGCTGCTCGAGGCGCAGATTCGGGAATTTCATCCGCGCACGGTTTGTGTTTATGACGAAACAAAAGCGGCCGAGTTAAAGACCAAGGTTGCCGATACCAAGACCAGAATCTGTGCGGGGCACGAGGGCCTTTTGGAGGTTGCGACCGAGGCAAAGGCGGAGACGCTTGTCACGGGAATCGTCGGCATGATAGCATTGAGCCTACGGTAGCGGCGATACGTGAGGGCAAGAACATTGCGCTCGCAAATAAAGAAACGCTGGTCTGCGCGGGGCATCTCATCATGCCGCTCGCTGCGCGGGAAGGTGTCAAGATACTGCCGGTGGATTCGGAGCACTCGGCTATTTTTCAATGTCTTCGCGGCAACAAGAAGAATCGAATCCGGAAAATTTTGCTGACGGCTTCCGGCGGTCCCTTCCGCGGCTATACGAGAAAACAGCTTGAGAAAGTAACGCTGAAAGATGCGCTGCGCCATCCGACCTGGAATATGGGGCACAAGGTGACCATCGACTCCTCGACCATGGTGAACAAGGGGCTTGAGCTCATTGAGGCGCGCTGGCTCTTCGATGTCGAGGTAGATGACATTGAAGTTCTTGTGCAGCCCCAGAGCATTTTGCACTCCGCGGTCGAGTTCATGGACGGCGCGGTCATGGCGGAACTCGGGACGCCGGATATGAAGCTGCCGATTCAATATGCCCTTTATTACCCGAAGCGCAGGAAACTTTCCGGCAGCGAGCGCCTCAATCTGGCAGCACTCGGAAAACTGGATTTCTCTGCGCCGGATTTCGAGGCGTTTCCCGGACTCAAACTCGCATACCACGCGGGGCGCACCGGCGGCAGTTTGCCGACGGTGTTCAATGCGGCGAATGAGGTCGCGGTTCGCGCCTTCCTGAACGGAAAAATCCGTTATTTGGAGATTGCGGCCTGCATTGCGGATGCGATGGAGCACCACGAGAAGGTGGGCATTTTAGCCTCGCCTACGGTTTCGGATATTCTGGCACTGCAGAAGACGACCGAACAGTGGCTCACGGCACGCTATCATTTGGACTGAAACGAAGGAAGAGAGGGAGTCTGTGCAGCAGTTAATCAATGTCATCCTGTCAATTTTACTCTTTGGCTTTATCATTTTTTTCCATGAGCTCGGGCATTTTCTCGCGGCGCGACTTTTCGGTGTCGGTGTGGTCAGTTTTTCGCTCGGGATGGGCCCCAAAATTCTCTCAGTGGAACGGGGCGGCACCGAGTATGCGATTCGTGCCGTGCCCTTTGGCGGCTTCTGTGCCATGTGCGGCGAGGATGAGGCAGCGGAGAAATTGAGTCCGGACGACTTCAATGCACATGCTCCTTGGCAGCGCTTTCTCATTTTAATTGCGGGGGCCTGCTTTAACTTTCTGCTTGCGTTTTTGTTCGCGGCCGTCCTGCTCGTGCAGACGGGCGTGGACAAACCCTACATCGGTAAACTGATGCCGGGTATGCCGGCGGAGGCGGCCGGACTGAAGCCCGGGGACCGTATACTCGCGGTCAACGGAAGTAAGGCTACCTTTTTCCGCGATGTATCGCTTCAACTGCAGTTCCATGCCGGAGAGCCGGTTACCTTCCGCTATGAGACAGCGGAAGGGGAGCTGCGGACGGTTACGGTAACACCGCAGTACCTCGAAGAGCAGGGGGGCTATTATACCGGCATCGTGTCTGCGGGAAGCACACCGGTCAAGGATCCGCTTTCGCTGGTTTACTACGCAGCGGGCGAAGTAAACCTCAACATACGCATGGCGATTCAGTCGGTGCGCATGCTTGTGAAGGGGGCGGTCTCCCCGAAATCTGACCGGGCCTGTGGGCATCGTGCAGGCAATCAGCGATAACATGGATGCCGCGCGTCCTTACGGGCTTCGCGCGGTATTGCTCTCGCTGTTATCCTTCGGGCTTTTGCTCAGTGCGAACTTGGGGGTTATGAATCTCTTGCCGCTGCCGGCCCTGGACGGCGGAAGAGCGCTGCTCACAGCCGTTGAGGCGGTCATACGCCGACCGCTCAACCGAAAAATCGAGGCTATGGTTCACACGGCGGGCTTTGCCCTCTTGATGGGCCTCATGCTCTATGTGCTCTGGAACGATGTCATGCGCATTGTGCAGCACACGGGCTTCTAAGGAGAAGAGATGAGAGAACGTCATAAGACAAGGACGGTGCGCATCGGAGATGTCGCAATCGGCGGTGACAACCCGATTCGCATCCAGTCCATGTGTAATACCAAGACAGAGAATGTCGAGGCCACAGTCGCGCAGATTCGCGCGCTCGCCGCGGCAGGCTGCGAAATTATACGCGTCGCGGTGCCGAACGAGGCGGCCGCTTTGGCGCTCAAGGACATTCGTCGGCAGATTAAGCTGCCGCTGGTCGCGGACATTCACTTTGATTATCGTCTGGCACTTGCGGCCATGGAAAACGGGGCCGATAAGATACGCATTAACCCGGGCAACATCGGCGAGGATTGGAAGCTGCGCGAAGTTGTGAACGCCGCGAAAGAGCGCAATATCCCGATCAGAGTCGGTGTGAACTCCGGTTCGCTCGAAAAGGAAATCCTCAAAAAATACGGCGGAGTCACGGCCGAGGGCATCGTGGAATCCGCACTCGAAAGGTGGGGCGTATTGAAGAACTCGATTATGAGAACTTGGTTATCAGCATCAAGTCTTCGGACGTTTTGATGTGCATCAAGGCACATGAGCTGCTCGCGGACAAAACGGATTATCCCCTGCACATCGGCATTACCGAGGCTGGGACTCTGCTCCGCGGAACCGTGAAGTCCGCGGTGGGACTCGGCGTAATACTCTACGAAGGCATAGGGGATACGATACGTGTCTCTCTGACCGGAGATCCGCTCGAGGAAATCAAGGCGGCGCGCGAAATCTTAAAGAGCCTCGGCCTTCGGAAGGGCGGTGTGGAAGTCGTGTCCTGTCCGACCTGCGGCCGCACGGAAATTGATTTGATCGGCCTTGCGAATCAGGTGGAAGGCCTTGTGGAGCGCTACAGCGACTTGGATGTTCGTGTCGCGGTTATGGGTTGCGTGGTGAACGGTCCCGGCGAGGCACGGGAGGCGGATTTCGGCGTGGCCGGCGGCAAGGGCGCGGGTGTTTTGATTCGGAAGGGCGAGGTGATACGGACCATGCCCGAAAGCGAACTGCTCCCGGCCTTGGAAGCGGAATTACAGCGTGTCAGGGCAGAACGGCAATGAAGAATTTTTGTGAAGTGTTTCCGCATTTTCAGGCGACAGCGGCAGAACAGGCGCTTGTCGCCTGCTTGCTTGTGGAGCGGGTTTGTGTTTCGGACGACATGTCACGTCTCACGGTCTATGTGGTATCTCGCAGCTTTGCGGAGCGCGCTGCCTTCCAGGCGCTCGCGGAGGAACTCAAAGAACAGCTCTTCGGGAAGCGAAAGGTGCTGGTTGAAATCCGAGAGCGCTTTCAGCTCGGCGGCGATTTTACGCCCGAGCAGCTGTTCGGTGCCTACCGTGAGAGTCTGCTCGCGGAATTGAAGAGCCGCTCTCTGATTGCAGCCCGTATCTTGGAGCGCGGCACCGTGCGCTTTCCGAGCCCCGAAGTCCTTTGTTGCGAAGTGGAAGATATGCCCTTAAATCGCCGCGTGGTGCCGGACTTAAAGCGCTACTTGGAAGAAGAGGTTTTTCTCGGGCGCTGCGGTATCCCCATGGAATTTCGGGCCGACTATGTTCCTTATGAGAGAAAAGAACTTGCGGAAGTGCCGGCCGAGACGCTTGCAATCCGAAACCGGGAAGAGCGTGAGGAGGAGGGCTTTTTCCTCTCGGGTGAGGAAGGCCCCGACACGCAGGGAGAGAGCGCAGAAACGGCTTTTCACTGCGGTGAGCGAGAAGCAAACGCCGAGCGAAGAAAAGGGCAAAAGGCAGAAAAAGCAGAAGCCTGACAAGACAATAAAGCAGACGAAACATGGCGACCAAAAGGGGAACTATCGCGGGGAAAAACGGGAGTTCACACGCAAGCTGCGCCGCTCCGACAATCCCGATGTACTCTACGGCAGAGATTTTGAGGACAACTTTATTCCGATTTCCGAGATTACGGAGGTCGTGGGTGAGGTTACGATACGCGGCAAAGTATTTGAACTCGATGTGCGCTATATCGAGAAGAGCGGGAGTACACTCTTCATTTTCTCCGTGACCGACTTTACGGACTCCATTACGGCAAAGCTCTTTGTGCGCGGGGAGGGCGAAGAGCTGGACCGCCTGAAGAGCGAAATTAAGGTGGGGAGCTTTTTAAAGCTGCGCGGTGCAACCACCATAGACAATCGCGACGGCGAATTGATTTTGGGCTCGGTGAACGGCATGAAGAAGTCCGAGTCCTTTGAGGAGAGCAAGCGAGAAGATCACGCGCGGGAAAAGCGGGTGGAGCTCCACTGCCACACAAAGATGAGCGATTTGGACGCGGTAAACAGCGCAAAGGACATCATCAAACAGGTCAAAAACTGGGGCATGGAGGCGGTTGCGATTACCGATCACGGCAATCTGCAGGCCTTTCCGGAGGCTTGGCATGCCGTTTCCGGAGATTTACAGAAGAACCCGAAGATAATCTACGGCGTAGAGGGCTATTTGGTCGATGACTTAAAAGAACTCGTGGTTGCGCCGGGCGAGCGCACGCTCGATGACAGCTTCGTGGTCTTTGATATTGAGACCACCGGTTTCTCGCCGCGAAAGAACCGCATCATAGAAATCGGCGCGGTTAAGGTGGAGAACGGAAATTGTGGACCGTTTTTCGCAATTTGTGAATCCGGAACTGCCGATTCCCTACCGCATCGAGCAGTTGACCGGAATCAATGACGCGATGGTGCGAAACGCCCCGCCGATTGAACGGGTGCTGCCGGGCTTTCTTGCGTTTTGCGGCGATTCCGCCGTGGTCGCCCACAATGCCGCGTTCGATACGAGTTTTATCCGCGAAAACGCGCACGCACAGGGCATGGAGTATGCGCCGACCATACTGGACACAGTGAGTCTTGCCCACGTGCTGCTGCCGAAATTAAACCGTTATAAGCTGGATACGGTCGCAAAGGCGCTCGGTGTTTCCCTACAGAACCACCACCGCGCGGTAGATGATGCCGAGTGCACGGCGGGTATCTTTCTCAAGTTTATAGAGATGCTTAAGGCGCGGGGGGCGCATACGCTTTCCGAGGTGGCGGCACTCGGGGACAGTTCCGAGGCGCTGATTCGCAAGATGAACAGCTATCACGTGATTATACTCGCGAAGAATGAACTGGGGCGTGTGAATCTCTACCGCCTGGTCTCGGACTCCCATCTCAAGTACTACCATAAGCGCCCCAGAATACCGAAAAGTGAACTGCAACGTTATCGCGAGGGCTTAATCATCGGCTCCGCCTGCGAGGCGGGCGAACTCTATCAGGCCTTGCTCCGCGACGCTTCGGAAGAGGAGATTAACCGCATTGCTTCCTTCTACGATTATCTGGAGATACAGCCGATTGCGAACAATCTTTTCATGTTGGACAGCGACCGCTACACGCCCGATACCGAAGAGGATTTGAGGAACTTAAACCGACGCATCGTGTCCATCGGCGAGGCACTGCAAAAGCCGGTCGTTGCGACCTGCGACGTCCACTTTTTAAACCCCGAAGATGAGATATACCGTCGCATGATTTTTTTCGGCAACAAATATGACGATGCCGATCGGCAGCCGCCGCTCTATTTTCGAACGACGGAGGAAATGCTGCGCGAGTTTTGCCTATCTCGGCGCGGAAAAGTGCGAGGAAGTCGTCATCAAAAATACACGCAGAAAATCGCACGCATGGTGGAGCGCATCTCCCCGGTGCGGCCCGACAAGTGCCCGCCCGTCATTGAGCATTCGGATGAAAAACTGACGGAGCTCTGCTACGGCATGGCGCATGCGCAGTACGGGGATCCGCTGCCGGCTCTTGTGCAGGAGAGACTCGACAAGGAGTTGAATTCCATCATCAAGAACGGGTTTGCCGTCATGTACATCATCGCCCACGAACTCGTGAAGCACTCGAACGAAGAGGGCTATCTCGTGGGCTCCCGCGGCTCGGTCGGTTCCTCCTTTGTCGCCTATACGGCCGGCATTACCGAGGTGAATCCCCTGCCGCCGCATTATGTATGCCCGAATTGCCGCTACTCGGACTTCGACTCGGAAATTCCGAAGCAGTTTGCGGGCACCGCGGGCTGCGACATGCCGGATCAAGTCTGCCCGCACTGCGGCGCAAAAATGAGAAAAGACGGCTTTGATATTCCCTTTGAGACCTTCCTCGGCTTTAAGGGAGACAAAGAGCCGGATATCGACCTGAACTTTTCGGGTGAGAACCAGAGCTCGGCGCACGCCTATACGGAGGTCATCTTCGGAAAAGGGCAGACGTTCCGCGCGGGCACAGTAGGTACCTTGGCGGAAAAGACGGCCTTCGGCTATGTGAAAAACTACTTTGAGGAGCACGGGACCAGAAAGCGAAAGTGCGAGATTAACCGCCTTGTGCAAGGCTGTGTCGGTGTGCGGCGCACCACGGGACAGCATCCGGGCGGCATTGTCGTCTTGCCGAAGGGCGAGTCGATTTACTCCTTTACGCCCCTGCAACACCCGGCGAACGATATGAATACGCCGATTGTCACGACACACTTCGAGTATCACGCGATCGACCACAATCTTTTGAAACTGGATATCCTGGGTCACCAGGACCCGACCATGATACGCAAACTACAGGATTTGACGCAGATCGATCCGGTCAAAGACATACCGCTCGATTCCCCCGAGGTGATGAGTCTTTTCCAGAGCACCGAGGCACTCGGTGTCAAGCCGGAGGATATTCTCGGCTGTCAGCTCGGCGCGCTCGGCATTCCCGAGTTCGGCACCGATTTCGCGATGAACATGGTCATTGAGGCCAAGCCGAAGGGCTTTTCCGACCTGGTTCGCATTGCGGGGCTTGCACACGGCACCGATGTCTGGCAGGGAAATGCGCAGGTGCTCATTTCCGAGGGCACGGCGACCATTCAGACCGCTATTTGTACGCGAGACGACATCATGCTCTCGCTGATTCAGTGGGGCATGGATCCGCAGGAGAGCTTTAAAATCATGGAGTCGGTCCGCAAAGGCAAGGGACTCACGCCGGAGTGGGAAGAACACATGCGGGAGCACGAGGTGCCGGACTGGTACATCTGGTCCTGCAAAAAAATCAAGTACATGTTCCCGAAGGCACATGCGGCTGCCTATGTCATGATGGCCTGGCGCATCGGCTACTGCAAAATCTTTTACCCGCTTGCTTACTATGCAGCCTACTTTACGATACGCGCGACCGGTTTCAGTTACGAGAGCATGTGTCAGGGCAAGGAGCGGCTTGAGTTTCTGCTTGCGGAGCTCGGCAAACGGAATTACAAGGGAAACCGAACGAACCCGTTGACCCCGAAGGAAGAGGATATGATTAAGGATGGGAGAATCGCGCAGGAAATGTATGCGCGCGGCTTTTCGTTCCTGCCGATCGATCTATACCGCGTCAGCGCGACACAATTTACCATTATCGACGGGAAAATTATGCCGGCGCTCACCTCGATCGACGGACTCGGGGAGAGTGCGGCGGAGCAAATTGTGCGGGCGGCGGCCGAGGGTGCGTTCATTTCGAAAGACGACTTCCGTTCCCGGAGCGGCGTCGGACAAACCACCTGCGATCTGCTCGACCGGCTCGGCATACTCGGAAAACTGCCGGAATCGAACCAGCTCTCGCTCTTTGATTTCAGCTGAGCGGAGTTTGACAAACAGAACCGGAAATCTTAAAATTATGGTTTAAAGACATGGAAGACGGAGGTAAGACGATGGACTATTCGTTTCAAAAGATAGAGCCGAAGTGGCAGGCAAAATGGGAAGAAGAGGGCATCTTCCACGCGAAGGACTTTTCGGAAAAGCCGAAGTTCTACGGACTCGTGGAGTTCCCCTATCCGAGCGGTGCAGGTATGCACGTGGGTCACATCAAGGCGTACTCGAGCATTGAGGTGATTTCGAGAAAGCGGAGAATGCAGGGCTACAACGTGCTCTTCCCGATCGGATTTGACGCCTTCGGTCTTCCGACCGAGAACTATGCGATTAAGACCAACACGCACCCGCGTTACATCACGGACAAGAACATCGAGAAGTTCTCGGAGCAGTTAAAGCGCGTCGGCTTCTCTTTTGACTGGACGCGTGTCATCGACACCTCCCGCGACGATTACTACAAGTGGACGCAGTGGATCTTCCTGAAGCTCTTTGAGAAGGGACTTGTGTTCCGCAATAAGACCCTGGTCAATTACTGCCCCTCTTGTAAGGTCGTGCTCTCGAACGAGGACAGTCAGGGCGGCAAGTGCGATATCTGTCACTCGGATGTCGTGCAGCTTTCAAAGGATGTCTGGTACTTAAAGATTACCGAGTACGCGGACAAGTTGCTTCTGGGACTCGACGAGGTGGATTACCCCGAGAATATTAAGCAACAGCAGCTCAACTGGATCGGGAAGTCGACCGGTGCTTTCGTGAAATTTCCGCTGAAGGATGTGAACGAAGAGCTTGAGGTCTATACAACGCGTTGCGACACACTTTTCGGTGTGACTTTCATGGTCATTGCGCCGGAGCATCCGCTCATCGACAAGCTTGCGGACCGCATCGGAAACATGGACGCTGTGCTCGCCTACCGCGAGGAAGCTTCTCACAAAACCGAGTTTGAGCGCACCCAGCTTGTCAAGGACAAGACGGGCGTTCGCATCGAGGGCCTCAGCGCGCTAAACCCGGTGAGCGGCAAGGAAATCCCGATTTTTATCTCCGACTATGTCATGATGGGCTACGGCACCGGTGCCATTATGGCGGTTCCGGCGCACGACCAGCGTGACTACGAGTTCGCAAAGCGCTTTGATATTGAGATTATCCCGGTCATTGAGGGCGGGGATCTCGAGAAAGAGGCGTACAGCGGCGACGGCGTTATGATTAATTCCGAGTTCCTGAACGGATTTACCAACAAGAAGGATTCAATTGCGCGCATGCTTGAGTTCCTCCGGGAGAAGGGCATAGGACATGCGGGTGTTCAGTTTAAGATGAAAGACTGGGCGTTTAACCGCCAGCGCTATTGGGGTGAGCCGATTCCGCTGATTCACTGCCCGAACTGCGGCGTGGTCGCGGTTCCCTACGAGGAGCTTCCGCTTCGCCTGCCCGATATGGATAACTTTAAGCCCGGCGAGGACGGACAGTCGCCGCTCGCGAAAGTGGATTCCTTCGTAAACTGCACTTGCCCGAAGTGCGGCGGCGCGGCTAAGCGTGAGACCGATACCATGCCGCAGTGGGCGGGTTCCTCTTGGTACTTCCTTCGTTACTGCGACCCGCACAACAGCGAGAAGTTCGCGGACAGAGAAAAGATCAACTACTGGATGCCGGTGGACTGGTATAACGGCGGTATGGAGCACGTGACCCGCCATTTGATTTACTCCCGTTTCTGGCATCACTTCCTCTACGATCTCGGCGAAGTCAATACGCCGGAGCCGTATAAGAAGCGCTCGGCGCAGGGACTTATCCTCGGGCCGGACGGCGAAAAGATGAGTAAGTCGAAGGGCAATGTCGTGGATCCGCTCGATATCGTTTCGCAGTACGGTGCGGATACCCTGCGTGTCTACGTGCTCTTCATGGGTGATTATGCGTCTGCGGCACCGTGGAACGACAGTTCGGTGAAGGGTTGCCGTCGCTTCCTGGAGCGCGTATTCGCCCTGCAGGATATTGTGGTGCCTGAGACGGTAAAAGCACTCGAGGCGCCGCTCCACAAGACCATCAAGAAGGTCTCCTCGGATATTGAGGAGCAGAAGTTCAACACCGCGATTGCCGCGCTCATGACCTTCATGAACGAAGTCGGCAGAGAGAAGAAGATCGGAAAAGAGCAGTTGCTCAGCTTCGTGAAGCTGCTGAATCCCTTTGCGCCGCACATTGCGGAGGAGATTTATCAGGCACAGGGCGGAGAGGGTTCCCTGCAGCTTGCCTCCTGGCCGGAGCATGACGAGGCAAAGACCGTCGATGAGAGCATCGAAATCGGCGTGCAGGTAAACGGTAAGCTCCGAGCGACTGTGACCATTCCGACGAACTGCGAGAAAGAGGAAGCACTTGCCCTCGCAAAGGCGGATGAGAAGGTGCAGGCAGCGCTCGACGGCAAGAACCTGGTAAAGGAAATCTATGTGCCGAACAAGATTGTGAACCTTGTTGTGAAGTGAGTTTTGTTATGAATCGAAGAGAGGCCCCGTACTTGCCATGAAAGGCAAGCCCGGGGCTTTTTAACGTCTTGGTGTCCTGCGTAACCCGTATATAGGGCGATTCTAAGGACAGCGGCTTCTTTTGCGGCATAGCGAACAATACGTGGAAAGGAAGCGGATATCCGCGTCTTCTCGGCTTGTGAATTCTTCGGCGTAATTTCCTTTTTTCTTTTCAAATTTTTGTTGACAAGAACGGGGCAGTCCAGTATACTGTCAAAGCATTGAGGAAACAGTTCGAGGCGTGGCTCAGTTTGGTAGAGCGCAGCGTTCGGGACGCTGAGGCCGCAAGTTCGAATCTTGTCGCCTCGACTCGCTCTTTTTAGAGCAGATGCAACACAGTAAGGCCGATTGGTCAAGCGGTCAAGACGGAGCCCTCTCACGGCTCAAACCCGGGTTCGATTCCCGGATCGGTCATTTCCGAGGTAAGTCCTCGGTATCGCAACACACAGTTTTATTCGAGGCGTGGCTCAGTTTGGTAGAGCGCAGCGTTCGGGACGCTGAGGCCGCAAGTTCGAATCTTGTCGCCTCGACTTGCTCTTTATGAGCAGATGTAACACAGTAAGGCCGATTGGTCAAGCGGTCAAGACGGAGCCCTCTCACGGCTCAAACCCGGGTTCGATTCCCGGATCGGTCAGTTTGCTTTCGTAGCGCAGTTGGTAGCGCAACGCATTCGTAATGCGTGGGTCGCCGGTTCGAGTCCGGCCGAAAGCTCGATTAAGCTCAGGCATGTGCCTGAGCTTTTTTGATGTCAAATTCAGCACCATTCCCGCAAGCTTTTTCGCAAGATAGGTTCTTCTCTAATATGGAAGCTTTTGCTATACTGAATCCAAAGTCTGTTTTGGACTTTGGGGATAGGAGGAGATAAATGGATAATCAGGAGCTGAAACGAAATGCGATAAAGCTGCGGAGAGGCATACTCCGCTCCACGCACGCGGCTGCGTCCGGACACCCGGGCGGTTCGCTCTCGGCAACGGAGCTTTTTACGCTGCTCTATTTTGAGGAACTACAGGTTGATCCGAAGAATCCGGACGATCCGAAGAGAGACCGCTTTGTGCTCTCCAAGGGACACTGTGCGCCCGGTCTCTATGCGGCGCTTGCGGCACGCGGTTTTTTCCCGGAGGAGGATCTTTTGACCCTTCGCCACATCGGCTCCTATTTACAGGGACATCCGGATATGAAGCACATTCCGGGCGTCGATATGTCGAGCGGTTCTCTGGGCCAGGGCATTTCCGCTGCGGTCGGTATGGCGCTCGCGGCAAAGATTTACGGCGATTCCTACCGCACCTACGCGCTGCTCGGTGACGGAGAGATTGAAGAGGGAGAGGTCTGGGAGGCCGCTATGCTCGCGGGCTTCCGTAAGCTGGATAACCTTGTAGTGATTGTGGACAACAACAATCTGCAGATAGACGGTCCGATCGACGAGGTGAATTCCCCCTATCCGATTGACAAGAAGTTTGCGGCCTTCAATTTCCACGTAATCAATGTGGAGGACGGCAATGACTTCGATCAGCTTCGCGCTGCGTTTGCGGAGGCGAGAAATACGAAGGGCTGTCCGACGGCCATCGTCATGAAGACGGTGAAGGGCAAGGGCATTTCCTTTATGGAGAATCAGGTCGGCTGGCACGGCAAGGGCCCGAACGATGAGGAGCTCGAAAAGGCACTGGCGGAACTGGACAAGGCGGAGGAGATGTTATGAGTCAGGGAAAGAAGATTGCGACTCGCGAGAGCTATGGCAGAACCCTCGCGGAGCTTGGTAAAGAGCACGAGGACTTCCTCGTTTTGGATGCGGACCTCGCAGGTTCCACGAAGACCGCGGTATTCCGCAAGGCATTTCCGGAGCGTCACATCAACTGCGGCATTGCGGAGCAGAACATGGTCGGTGTCGCAGCCGGCATCGCTGCGACCGGCCGCGTGGCGTTTGCAAGTTCGTTTGCGATGTTTGCGGCCGGGCAGAGCCTATGAGCAGATTCGAAACTCCGTCGGCTACCCGCAGCTCAATGTGAAGATTGCGGCTACCCACGGCGGCATTTCAGTCGGTGAAGACGGCGCAACCCACCAGTGCAACGAAGACTTTGCGCTGATGCGCACCATTCCCGGCATGGTGGTCATGGTTCCGTCCGACGATGTCGAGGCGGAGGCTATGGTGCGTGCGGCATATGCGCACAAGGGACCTGTCTACATGCGCTTTAGCCGCCTTGCGACGCCGGTGTTCAACAATCCGGAGACCTACAAGTTTGAAATCGGCAAGGCGATTACGATGCGCGAGGGCAAGGATGTCGCAATTATCGCTGCCGGTCTCCCGGTCGCTTCCGCGATGGAAGCGGCAGAGAAGCTCGCGGCCGAGGGTATCGAGGCGCGTGTCATCGATATGCACACCATTAAGCCGCTCGATGAGGAGGCAGTGCTTCGCGCGGCGAAGGAAATCGGGAAGATTGTCACGGTTGAGGAGCACTCGATCATCGGCGGTCTCGGCTCCGCGGTCGCGGAAGTGCTCGCAGAGCAGTGCCCGGCAAAGTTAAAGCGTGTCGGCATCTATGACCGCTATACGGAATCCGGTCCTGCGGAGGCGCTGATTCACCACTACGGTCTGGGCGGCGAAGGCGTGTACAGCGCGGTCAAGGCATTTCTCGCGTAACGGCACAGAGACCGCAACAGGCCTGAGAGGTAGGGGAGAGAATGGAGAAAAAAATACTGGTGACACGTTCTTCGCTGCCGCCGCTCGAGGAGTATGTCGAAGAGATACGTGATATTTTCGAGAGTCACTGGCTCACCAATATGGGTGCAAAACATGAGGCGCTCACCGAGGAGCTTCGCAAGTTCTTCGGGGTCCGGGAGCTCACGCTCTTTCAAAACGGGCACCTGGCGCTCGAGTTTGCCCTGCAGGCTTTGGAACTCAGCGGTGAAGTCATTACGACCCCGTTTACCTTTGCATCAACCACTTGGGCCATCATCCGCTCGGGTCTTACACCTGTATTCTGTGACATCGATCCCGAGACCTATACCCTGGATCCGGCGAAACTGGAGTCCCTGATCACCGAGCGCACGGCAGCCATACTTCCTGTGCACGTCTACGGCAATCTCTGCGACACCGAGGCGCTCGCGGAAATCGCGGCACGGCATAAGCTTCCGTTGATTTACGATGCGGCGCATGCCTTCGGTGTCCGAAAGAACGGCGTGAGCGCGGCGGCATTCGGAGATATGTCTATGTTCTCCTTCCATGCGACCAAGGTTTTTCACACGATTGAAGGCGGAGCGGTTTGTTGCCGGGACAAGGAACTCAGCACGAAGCTCTTTCGTCTGAAGAACTTCGGCATCGAGGAAAATGAAACTTACTGTGTCGGCGGCAACGGTAAGATGAATGAGTTTGAAGCAGCCATGGGGCTCTTAAATCTGCGGCATTTGCCGGAGGAACTGGCAAAGCGGCAGCGTGTCTATACGCACTACGTAGAACTGCTCTCGGAGGTCGAGGGACTCAAACTTCCCAAGCAGCAAGCGGGTGTCACGGCAAATTACGCTTACTTTCCCGTTGTGTTCACGGATACCTACGGCGAGACACGGGATGAGGCGGCGCTTCGCCTACAAGCGAAGGGTTACTATCCGCGAAAGTATTTTTATCCCTGCACCAATGCGTTCCCGTTTCTGAACGGGCGCATCGATCCGGGCCACACGCCGATTGCGGAAGATATTTCGAAACGCGTGCTGACGCTTCCGCTCTATGCGGATTTGGAGCTCGCGGACGTGGAGCAAATTTGCCGCATCCTGCGGCGCGAAGCATGAGAGGAAGCATGATTAAAGCAATTATTTTTGACCTGGACGATACGCTCTATGACTTCAAGGAGGCTCATCGGGCAGGCGCAGACGCCTGGGCAGCCTATGCGAGAGACCAGTTCCGGCTCCCCGAAGAGCAGACGCGCCGCGAGATAGAAGAGCTGATTGCCGAGCAGGCAGAGAAAATGGGACCCATTGCGGCGTCTCATAACCGCGTGTTGCGTGCGGAACTCTGGCTTGAGAAGCACGGGCTTCCCCTGTTTCCGCATGCGACCGCGCTTGCGGAGCGCTACTGGGAAGCGCTCATTGCGGCGGCAGAGCCGACCGAAGGCGCAGCGGAAGTTCTGCGAGATTTGCAGATGCGCGGCTTCTTTAATCGGAGTCGGCACCAATATGACGGCCTATGTGCAGTACAAGAAGATAGAGAAGCTGGGGCTCGGCTCCTACATCGATTTTATTGTGACCAGCGAAGTCTGCGGCGTGGATAAGCCGATACGTCATTTCTTTAAGTATTGCCTGAAGAAGGCGAACGAGGTGCTGGAACGGCAGGGTAGAAGAGAGCGCATTGAGATCAATGAGATTCTCTTTATCGGCGACTCCCCGATGCACGATGTCGAAGGAGCGCGCAACGCAAAGATGCACGCCCTGCTCTTTGATCCTACGGGACGTCATCCGGAAGAAGAGGAGCGCATACAGTCATTCCGTGAGATTTCGGAAGTGCTGGAGCGACTTGGCTGATATAGCTGGCCAAAGAAGTAGGAGACAGACAACCTAAGATGTCAACAGAGTTTTGCAAATAAGAAAGCCCCCTTTATCGATATGAATCGATAAAGGGGGCTTTTGCGTTACAGCGAGGCTGAAGTTTCAGCAAAACTGATTAAGAAGTCCGAAGGTAGTTCGCGGCGTACTCTGTAATCGGGAGCCGAGATACAACGTTGTTACAAAACTTGAACGGTGATTCCATGGGCTGTTCGTTCATACGTTTCATTGCATGTTTCGCTTTGGTCAAAGCTCCGGCTGCGGCTGCGCCAGCGAAGCATAAGCCGAGGGGCGGTTCAGAATATCCATGAACTGCTCGCCGGTGATGGTCTCCTTCTCGTAGAGGAACTGCGCAAGTTCGTTTAACTTGTCCTTGTTTTCGCGGAGCAGGGCAACAGCCTTATCGTGCTGTTCCTGAACCAGGGCCACAACGCGCTTATCAATCTCCTCCAGTGTCTTTTCCGAGCAAGTTGAAGTGCTCTCGTCGCCGAGATAGCGACTGTTCCGCTGGGAGAGCTGCACCATGCCGAACTGCTCGTCCATGCCGTACTGGGTAATCAAGGCCCTCGCAATCTTGGTTGCCTGCTCAATGTCGTTCGAAGCGCCGGTCGTGATGACGCCGAATTCCACCTCCTCGGCGGCGCGTCCCGCGGTATAGGTGCAAATCTTATTCAAAAGGTCTTCTTTGCTGTAGAGATATTTATCGTGTTCCTCGACCTGAAGGGTGTAGCCGAGGGCGCCGGAAGTGCGGGGGATAATCGTAATTTTCTGCACCGGTGCGGAGTGACTCTGCAGGGCTGCGACCAAAGCGTGACCAATCTCATGGTAGGCAACGGTCGCCTTTTCCTTGTCGGTCAGCACTGCGTTTTTCTTCTGGTAGCCCGCGATGACGGTTTCCACGCTCTCTTCGAGGTCCTGCTGATTTGCAACCTTGCGGCCGCTTCGGACCGCGCGGAGCGCTGCCTCGTTGATGATGTTTGCGAGCTCGGCACCGGATGCACCGGAGGCCATGCGCGCAATCGTGTGGAAGTTTACATTGTCCGCGAGGCGCACCTTCTTTGCGTGCACCTTGAGTATTTCTTCTCTGCCCTTTAAATCCGGGAGTTCCACAGGAATACGGCGGTCAAAGCGGCCGGGGCGAAGGAGTGCCGGGTCCAGAGATTCGGGGCGATTGGTCGCCGCAAGTATGATGACGCCCGAGTTTCCCTCGAAGCCGTCCATCTCGGTGAGCAGCTGGTTCAGGGTCTGCTCGCGCTCGTCGTTTCCGCCGAAGGAGCCCGCGGAACGCTTTCCGCCGATGGCATCGATCTCGTCGATAAAGACAATGCAGGGGGATTTCGCCTTGGCCTGCTGGAAGAGGTCGCGCACCTTTGAGGCGCCCATGCCCACAAACATCTCGACAAATTCCGAACCGGAAATCGAGAAGAAGGGGACATTGGACTCTCCGGCGACCGCCTTTGCGAGCAGGGTCTTACCTGTTCCGGGCGGTCCCACAAGCAGGATACCCTTCGGCATCTGCGCGCCGATTGCGGTGTATTGGCTCGGATCTTTTAAGTACTGCACAATCTCTTGCAGACTTTCTTTTGCTTCATCCTCGCCTGCCACATCGTGGAAGTGGATGCCGTCCGTGGACTGCACATACTCCTTTACGTTGCTCTTGCCGAAGTTGCCGAAGGGGCTGCCGCCGCCGAGACCTCCGCTCATTTTGGAAGTGAGGGAACCGAGTTGACGGCTTAGAAACTGCCAGAAGATTATCATGATGACAATCGGGATTACCCAGTTGTAGAGCAGCTTCTCCATGGGCGTCTGCACGTGAACAATGTCGGTACGGAAGTCTGCGCCCGCGTTGTAAAGACGCTGGGTGAGATCCGGGTCCGTCATGACGCCGGTCTTATAGATGGCGTTCTGTCCCTTCTCGGTGAAGATAATTTGATTCGAATCGACCTGAACTTTATCGATTTTCTGTTGGGAGGTCAGGTCCATGAAGACATTGTAAGAAACTTCTTTGATCCTTGCGTTTTGCAACTGCGGCACAATGACCGCATTCAAGAACAGAGTGATCAGAAGAATCACAAAGTACAGATTGGGAATCAGCAGTTTGGGCTGCTTGGGATCCTTGTGCTCCTGCATAACGTTCTCCTTTGCTGTGATATGTTATACAGTTTGTAGCACAATCGAAGAGGATAAGCAAGGGAGCGTGTGAAAAGTTTATCAAAAGATTAGAAATGGACGCGCATGGTGCAGCGATAGAGGAAGGATAGAGCAAAAACGGCGGGAGATGAGAAAAATGAGAGAAAGAATAAAGCAAGGCAGAAGAAAAGAAATAAGGAAAAAGAAAGGCAGAGAGAATAGGACAGAAACATCGTTGCGCGGAAAGGATACGGGAAAGCAATGCGGCAGTGGCAAGAAGACGAGAAAGAAGGTGCGCAGAGAGAAGGAGCAAAAGACGATATAAAGAGATGAAATAGGAGAAGAGACAAGAGAAGATAGCGAGAGCGGGAGACAAAGAATAGGTCCTTGGCGAGAAAGCGAATTTTCACAGCATAAAAAAAACTCTGCCGATCATCGGCAGAGTTTTCATCGTGGGACCGAGGAGGCTCGAACTCCTGACCTTTCGCGTGTGAGGCGAACGCTCATCCCAGCTGAGCTACGATCCCGCAAAGCACTAGTACATAATAGCATATCGGATGAAAATTGCAAGTGTTTTTTGGGAGTAGACACAATCGGAAAAACTTATGAAAGCAGGCTCTTAAGGTCTTCGTAGAAAGTCGGCGCGGAAATATTCACACAGTCGGGATCGGAAATACGCACTTCCCCGTCGGTCACGAGGGAGAGAATCGCAAAGCTCATTGCGATTCGGTGATCCGAATAGCTCTCGACCGCCCCGCCGTGAAGCGCGGCGCCGCCGTCGATGATGAGGCCGTCTTCCGTTTCCGCAACCTGAGCGCCGAGGCGGCTCAGGCCCTCTGCCATGGTGCGGATGCGGTTGGATTCCTTTACTTTCAGTTCCGCCGCATCGCGTATCACGGTGCGCCCCTCGGCGACAGCGGCTGCCGCCGCAAGTACGGGGAGTTCATCGATTAAGCGCGGAATCAGCGCGCCGCCGATTTCGGTGCCGTGAAGCGGCGCGTAGCGCACCAAAAGATCCGCCGCCGGTTCACTGTCCTCGTTCCTAACTTCCAGAACTTCAATCTTGGCGCCCATTGCGCGGAGTGCGGAAATCACACCGTCTCTTGTCGGGTTGATGCCTACATTTCGGAGCACCACTTCACTGCCCGGCACAATACTCGCACCGACCAGGAAAAAGGCAGCGGAACTGATATCGCCCGGCACGGAAATCTCAGTGCCGTAGAGATTTTGGGTCTCGGTGACCGTGACGGAGGGACGGTCCTCGAAGTTGCCGGTTAAGACCTTTGCACCGAAGCTGCGAAGCATGCGTTCGGTATGGTCGCGGGAAAGTGCGGGTTCGGTGACCGTGGTCTGCCCCGAGGCATAGAGACCTGCAAGCAGGACAGCGGATTTTACCTGGGCAGAGGCAATCGGGGAATTAAAATGGATGCCGTAGAGCTGCTTGCCGTGAATAGAGAGGGGGGCACAGTCGTTTCCGGAGACACTGGTGATATCTGCCCCCATCGCGCGAAGCGGTATCATGATGCGCTTCATCGGGCGGCGCTGAATCGAAGCGTCTCCGCTCAGCACGGAGTTAAAGTGTTGCGCGGCCAGAACGCCGCTTAAGAGCCGCGTCGTGGTGCCGCTGTTGCCGCAGTCAAGTATCCCGGCGGGGGCTGTTAATCCTCTTAGGCCACGACCGAAAACTTTTACCGAGCTGCCGTTCTGTTCAATCTGAACGCCCATACTGCGGAAGCAGCGTATGGTGGAGAGGCAGTCTTCTCCGGGCAAAAAGCCCTCAATCTCTGTGGTGCCGGTCGCAAGAGAGCCGAGCATTACGGCGCGGTGAGAAATGGATTTATCGCCGGAAACGGTGAGCGTGCCGCGGAGCGGCTTGAAAGCAGGGTAATTCATGAATCGTCCTTTCTTATTCCTTACGAACAAATAACAAACTGTCTCAGCGGTTCATTTCAAGTTCAAAGCCGTAGCCGCACAAAAGCGCCGCGGCTTTCTGACAACTTTCGGCATCGTAGAATTCAATGCGCAAAGCGCCGTCTCCGCTCTCACGGTTGTGGTTGATGCCGATGTTCTTTACGTTCACGCTGCCTGCCGCAAGAATTGCGGCAATGACGGAAATGGCACCGGGCTTATCCGAGACGTGCACCGAGAAGGAGTACTGCGCACTGAGGAGCCCGGCGGCATCGCTGAACTGGTCACGAAATTTGCCGGATTTTAAGAAGAGTTCATGGATGTCTTGCATATTGTCCGCCTCGAGGGAGGCGCGTATCTCGGTCAGAGAATCGATGTAGGCATTCAGGACCGTAAGCACCGCATCCCGGTTTGCGGAAAAAATCTGCTGCCACATGATGGGTGAGGAGCTTGCGATCCGCGTGATATCCTTAAAACCGCCCGCGGCGAGGGAGCGCATGGTATGCGCCTCGTTGTCCGTGTCCTTCACGAGGTTCACAAGCGCAGCCGCAATGAGATGGGGGAGATGAGAAATGGTCGCAACCGCGCGGTCGTGGGTCGCCGCATCGATCACATAAGGGTTTGCAAGCATGGTGCGGACCAGGGCTTCCATGCGCGACAGCATTTCGGGTTTCGTGTCTACGGTCGGGCAGAGCAGATAGAAGATGTTTTCGAGAAGCAGAGCATCCGCGTAGGTATAACCGCTCTTCTCGGAACCTGCCATCGGGTGACCGCCCACAAACTGCGCACCGAGACCGAGGCGAAGTACCGCGCGCTCTATGCTCTGTTTGCTGCTGCCGACATCGGTGATTAAAGTGTGCGGCGTCAGGATATCGCTGAGCGCTTCCAGATAGCTGCCGTTTGTCTCAACCGGAGCGCAAAGAAATACAACATCGCAATCTGCAAGGCAGGTTCCGCGCCTGAGAGGATACGGTCCACCGTGCCGTCGGCACGTGCCTCCTCCAACATCTCCCGCGAAGGCATGTAGGCATAAATCTGACAGCCGGGCTCCCATGCTTTCAGTGCCTTTGCAATGGAACCGCCGATGAGTCCGAGACCGATGAAACCGTAAGTCATAAGCATCCTCCTGAGAATTCTTATATTTTATCGGCTCCGACTAGGCCTGTCAACAAAGCTGAATTTGTGCGCTATGCTGTAAATGCCTTGCAATTTTAGGCTAAAATTAGTAGAATAATTGGAGATAAAAGCTCGGCTCGAACAGCTGTTATCGGGATATCAACGAATAGGAGGAGCTGTTTACAATGAAAGTTTACGAGACTTCACAGATTCGAAACGTCGTGCTCATGGGACACGGAGGTGCCGGAAAAACGACGCTTGCAGAGGCTTGTGCCTTTGTCGGCGGTGCGGTGAAAAAGATGGGCAGTGTTCCGCAGGGTTCAACGCTCAGCGACTACGATAAGGAAGAGCAGCGCCGCGGCTTCTCCATCAGCACAGCGCTCATTCCGGTCGAATATACGGATCAGGACGCAGAGCCGGTTAAGATCAATTTCCTTGATACCCCGGGGTATTTCGATTTTGTCGGTGAGGTGGAAGAGGCGGTCGCAGCGGCGGATGCAGCCGTGATTGTCATTAACTGCAAGGCGGGCGTGGAGCCCGGCACCATCAAGGCATGGGAACTCTGCGAGAAGCTCCGCCTGCCGCGCATTTTCTTTGTGACCAATATGGACGATGACAAGGCGAGCTATCGCGAACTCCTGTTGAGACTGGAGTCCCGCTTCGGTAAGCGCGTTGCACCGTTGCACCTTCCCATTCGTGAGAATGAGAAGTTTGTCGGCTTTGTCAATGTCGTCAAGATGAAGGGACGCCGCTTTGCGACGAACAGCGCAGAGTACACGGATTCGGATATCCCGGATTACTCCGAGCACAATTTAAAGATTGCGCGCGAAGCTTTGCTCGAGGCAGTCGCGGAGTCCAGCGAAGAGTTCATGGAGCGCTATTTCTCGGGCGAGAGCTTTACCGAGGAGGAGATTTACAGCGCACTTCGAGAGCAGGTTGCGACCGGTGATATGGCGCCGGTCATGATGGGTTCCGGCGTGAATGCGCAGGGCGCAAACGCGCTGATGAATGCCATTGTCCGCTACTTCCCCTCGCCCGAGAGAGCGGCACGGGACAGCGGCGTGGATTTGACGACCGGTGAGCACTTTGTTGCCAACTATAAGCCGGACGTGAACCTCTCGATGAAGGTCTTTAAGACCATCGCGGATCCGTTTATCGGCAAGTACAGCTTGGTAAAGGTCTTGACCGGCGTGCTCCGCGCGGACAGCGAGCTCTTCAACACGGCGAAGGAAGTCGAGGAGAAGAGCGGCAAGATTTATGTGCTCCGCGGCAAGGAGGCAATCGAGGTCTCCGAACTCCGCCCGGGCGATATCGGCGCAATGGCAAAGTTAAACGAGACCGAGACCGGCGACACGCTCGCGCGGAAGCAGGCTCCGATACTCTACAACGCACCGCAGATTTCGAAGCCCTACACATATAAGGCTTATGTTGCTAAGAACAAAGGCGATGAGGACCGTATTGCGTCCGGACTCGCGAAGCTCATGGAAGAGGACCGCACGCTCCGCGCCGAGGTCGACGCCGAGAACCGCCAGTCCCTGCTCTACGGCATCGGCGATCAGCAGCTTGACATTGTCGTGAGCAAGCTCGCAAGTCGTTATAAGGCTGAGATAGTCCTTGAGAAACCGAAGTTTGCGTTCCGTGAAACCATACGCAAGAAAGTCGAATCGGCGGGGCGCTACAAGAAGCAGTCGGGCGGTCACGGCCAGTTCGGCGATGTCAAGATGAGCTTTGAGCCTTCCGGCGATCTGGAAAAGGCTTATGTCTTTGAAGAAAAGGTATTCGGCGGCGCGGTCCCGAAGAACTATTTCCCGGCGGTCGAGAAGGGGATTGCAGAGTGCTGCAAGAAGGGCCCGCTCGCGGCATACCCCGTTGTCGGTCTGAAGGCGGTGTTGCTCGACGGTTCCTACCACCCGGTGGATTCCTCCGAGCTTGCGTTCAAGATGGCGGCCAGCATGGCATTTAAGAAGGGCTTCCTCGAGGCAACGCCCGTGCTCCTTGAGCCCATTGTTGCGCTCACGGTGCGCGTGCCGGATGCAAACACCGGCGATGTGATGGGAGATTTGAACCGCAGAAGAGGCAGAGTGCTGGGTATGGAGTCCGATCACCACGGCAGACAGCTGATTCACGCGGACATTCCGGCGTCCGAACTCTACGGCTACGGCGCAGACCTTCGCTCCCTGAGCGGCGGTCTCGGCGAGTTCTCCTACGAGTTCAGCCGCTACGAACAGTGCCCGGGCGATGTGCAGAAGCGCGAGGTCGAGGCAAGAGCTTCGCTGCTGAAGGGCGAAGAAGAATAAGAAGGAAGGTGTATCCCCGGCATGTAAAAGTGCCGGGGATTTTTCGCTGCTCACAGCATCCGCCTTACAGTATGTCCGGAGAATCACGCCATGAAGCATGCAAGCTGTCCTTCTTGCGGAGAAACTTGCATTTCATCATCATCCGAAGAGAAAAATCGGTCCGCAGCCCGGCGACGCCATTAGAGTCGCAGAGTTCTTTTGAGCGTTTCAGCGAATACGAGTTTTAGTATCCTGTTTCGAAAAAAACAGAGAGTATAGAGAGTATCATGAAGGAATGCAGTGCTCTCGGAGAAGGTAGAAATAGAGAAACCCTATATTCTCGGTCATGATAACGAGCCGGATGAGGAAAATCTTGCGATTGAGACGATAAGGGATGCTTATAAGAAAATTCATCGAAGTCATAAAAACGTAAGCGCTTTCCGACTGGAGTTCCGCTTCGCTTCATGAGACAATAGAGGCAGTTACCGATGGAAGCAACACGGAGAGGTCATCGAGGTGACCGAACGGAGGAAATCACGATGCGAAAAAGAAACCCCGGTATTCAGATTTTGTCGGCGGCGGCGCTTGCGACTGCGCTGCTCTTTGCCGGTTGCGGACAGAAGGCGGATCATAAGGAGAACACCGAGAGCAGCGAAGCGGCGGCCGAGGAGACTGTGCCTGAGCGTCCTGCTTACAGTTACCAGTCGGAGGAGACGCAGAGCGATGGGCTTCGCCACTTTACGGATGCGGCGGGACGAGAAGTGGCGGTCAAAGCGGATATCTCTCGCGTTGCGGTGCTCTCGACCGATGCCCAGTCCTACCTATATATGATTGCGCCGGAGAAGCTCGTGTCGGTCTGGCACAATGCGAAACAGGAGGAGTATATCGACGCGGCGTATCGTGGCCTCACGGCGATCGGCAATGTCAAGGCGAGCGAACAGAAAGACACACTGCTTTCCTTTGCACCGGAAGTCATTATCTATATGTCGGACGGAAATGAGAAGGAAACCGGAACCGGCGCGATGGCGGAACGGCTTCAGACGGAGTTCGGCGTTCCTGTGGTTGAAATCGATTCGAGTTTTGCCGGCCAGGGCAATGCTTTTCGTATGCTCGGAGATCTCCTCGGCAAACGGGAGCGGGGCGAGGAACTCGGAAGCTATATGGACAGTGTCTATCGAAAGGTTGCGGCGGTTGCGGCGGCTAGCAAGGACAAGACCAAGTTGCTCTGTTTCCGCGGTGCGGCGGGGAACCAAGTGCTCCCGAAGAGCGCAAAGGCGAGTGAAATTGTGAATTTGCTCGCCGATAACCTCGCGGAGATTTCCGGCACCGAGGCGCAGCAGAGAAGCGGTCTCATGATACTGGAGGCAGATGAGGTGAAGGAACTCAATCCCGCGGTGATTATCACCGATACCGAGAGTTTCCTTCAGCAAATCAACAGTGACAGCAGTTGGCAGGAGCTTGCGGCAGTTAAAAACACACAGGTCTACAAGACGCCGACCAGACCGCGGGCTTGGCTGTTTACTCCGGCACAGTACCCGATCGGTGCTCTCTGGCTTGCGAAGACGCTCTATCCGGAGGCTGCGAATTACGATCTGGAACAGGAGGTCAAGCAGTACTATCAAACTTGCTATGCGAAGAGTTTGAGCACGGAAGAGTACGAGGCGCTCTATCGCGCAAAACAACACGAGCACTGAGGAGCGCGGCATCACCGATGGCAGGGGATTTGATAGCAGACAGTTGTCGCTTTGTGAAGTTTAGACAAGGTTAGGGAATTAACTTGCTTTTTTGTCTGAAAAAAACTACAATCTTAAGCGAGAATTAAGAAAAACTAAAGGGGATCGACATGAAGAAGATTGTAGGTGTGCTGGCGGCACTCTCCCTTGCGCTTGCGATGCCTTGGACAGCAGCGGCAGCCGAATGGAAGATGAGTAACGGCAGATGGTGGTACAGCTTGGACGGCGGCCGATATCCGGTGAATGGGTGGATGTGGATCGACGGCGACCGGGACGGCATTGCCGAGTGCTATTATTTTGACGGCGCAGGCTATCTACTGCAAAATACCCTGACCCCGGATCACTGCCGCGTGAACGGAAACGGTGCTTGGGTCGATGTTAACGGCAGAGTCTATACGCGCAGAGTTGCGGTCACAAATCCCGCCGACACAAGTCCGGCTTTTCAGATAGAAGCGGAGCGGCAAGCTGTGTTGCGGCTTGTCAATGAAGAGAGAACCAAGCGGGGACTGGTTCCGCTCACCTCAGAGCCTGTGCTGGAGAGCATTGCGGATCGACGCGCGCAGGAAATTGTGCAGCTCTTCTCCCACAACCGTCCGAACGGACAGAGCTATGACAGTCTCTACAAGGAGCGAGGTGTGACCGGTTACGGTTACTGGGGCGAAAATATTGCAATGGGACAATCGAATGCAAATGCGGTTGTCACAGCTTGGATGAACAGTGAGGGACATCGCGAAAATATTTTAAAACCCGAGTACAGAAAAATCGGAATCGGTGTGTATTATCTAAATGACACGCCGTATTGGGTGCAAAACTTCGGCGGTTATTAATTAAGACGAAACGATAGCGCTTTTGGGGAGGGCGGAAACATGAAAAAAACGCGTTCTGCATTGGTTTTGACCTGTGCTTTGTTGGCACTCGGCACGGCTTCGTGCGGTGAGAAGAAATCGAAAACGGTTGAGACAACGGAGACCGTTGCGAATCGGGAATCGCAACAGGCGGAAGAGACCAAAGAGGCAGCGGAGGCAAAGCTTGAGACGCCGGAACAACTCCCGGTCTCGTTGGTGGTCCGGAACTCCGGACGGGAACTTGTGAATCTCGAGCCGAACGGCATGGGGATTGAGGAGAAGCATCACAGCTATCCGGATTGGACCGAGGTCCCAAGGCTTCCCGATGCGGCCTCCGAGGGACTTCATAAGGCCGTGAAGCGCTATGAAGAAGAACAGATTGCGGCGCTCAAAAAATTTGCTGAGGCACATCGGAACGACAGCGAGCAGGATTATCCTGCGATGTACGCGGGCGATGTCACAATTTGTCGGAGCGATAGCAATTTCTTCAGCTTTGTTCGCGGTGTAAACAGCTTTACAACGGATGCGGAAGGATATAACTATGACAGTCGCACCGGAGAGGCGCTTACGCTTTCGCAGGTCGTCAAGGATATGAATCAGCTGCAAGCTGCGGTGAATGAGGTTTTGAAGGAGAACAATCAGAGCGCCCTCTCCGCAATCACAAAGGAGGCTCTGGAAAAAGATGCGATTGTCTGGGCTTTGGGAAACGAAGGCCTGGATTTATTTATCGCGCAGAGCGACGGGAACTATGTGGACTATCAGCACATCGTCATTTCCTATGAGCGCTATCCGGACTTGTTTGCGGACGGTGTGAAATTGCGCCCCGCGGAGTATGCGGCGCAGCTTATGACCACGGCAAAGAGCTACATCGACGGCAAAGTGCTTCAAGTTACCGCACCGGAGACCGAGGGCGGAAGTTTTACCGTGACGGTCGATGACAAGCAGTTCACCGTCGAAAAACCGGAAATGGCGGTCGGACTCATCAGCTTGCTGTATGTGAAGACGGCATCGGGGACTTATCTCTACCCCGAATTCCAGGGAGATTATTCGGACGCTTCCTACTTACTTCCGGTGGATTTGCAGAGCGGAAAGGCGAGCAAGCTGCCGGAAGATCGAGAACTCGGCATGGGCTTCGACTTGCAAAATGCGGTCAATCCCGATGCGCTCGCGTTGTCGGTTCGGTCCGATACCTTAAGCACGTTGTATACATTTTATCCGGTAAAAATCGGCAGTGACGGGGTACCGGAAGCAATCGGTGAGCGCCATTACTTTACCGGCGTAACTGTGCTTCACTCCAAACAGGCGCTTACGCTTTCGCTGGTCAAAGACGGCAAGGAGACCGGAGAAAAGACGGAAGTCCCGGCGGACAGCAATTACTTCTTCTATGCGGGAGACAACAAGAGCTATGTGGACTTCCGCTTGGAGGACGGCAGAGAGGTTCGCGTACACATCAAGAACTATCCGGAGAATGACTGGGAAGAGGGATCTGTCTGGATGATTGAGGAACAGTACCGGGATATCGATGTGTTCTCCGGCATGCGCTATGCGGGCTAAATTCTTACAAAGATTGATTTTTGCTTACAGTTTCTTGAAACTTCTTTTGTTTCGCACTGTTTTCGCGTATACTAACCAAGTTATATGCGCAAAGTCGGAGGTCGGAATGAAAGCTGCTGAGGTTCAGGGGACGGAAGAGCGTCGACGGGCAGTGGGAAGACTCACTGCCCGTATTGTTTTGTTGGGACTAGCCTACGCGCTGTTCATACAGTGTACGGGTCTTGGGATTCCCTGCGTGTTTCGGCTGGTGACCGGTTACCGCTGTCCCGGCTGCGGCATGACGCACGCCGCGATGGCGCTGATTCACGGTCAGCCGAAGACTGCTTTTCGGGAAAACCCGCTGAGCTTAAGCGTGGTGCCTCTGCTGCTTCTCTATGGGGCTTACCGGGCGGAGGTGTACATCCGAACCGCGCGCACGGACTTCCGAAAATGGGAGATCGTATTTCTCGGAGTCCTTTGGGTGGTCGTTCTGTTATTCTGGCTGCTCAGAAACCTGTTGTGACAGTAGATTTGGGGAGGGAGAAAAAGATGTTTTGTCCGAATTGCGGCAACAAGATAGTACCCGGGGCAAAATTCTGCGAGAACTGCGGACAGAGAGTCGACTTTGCTGCGGCGGAAGGCGAAGCAAAGCAGAGCGCGGATACCGCGGCGGCGGATACCGCGGCTGCGAGCGACAGCGTAACGGATACCGCAGGCACGAGTACCGCGGGCACAGGCGAAACTGCGTCCGATTCCGCAGCGGGAAGCGACAGCGCAGCTCAGAACGAATCTGCGGGTGACAGCGCGGCAGATGCGGAAAGCGACGCGAGCCGCATTCAGCGCGAAGCCGAAGAAGCCGCGGCACGTGCGCGGGAAGCTGCGGCAAAGGCTGCCGAGGAGGCGCGCCGCGCAAGCGAGGACACCGCGAAGTACGCCAAAGAAAAAGCGGAACAGGCCGGTCGGAGGCGAATCGGGCAGCGGACAGCACTGCGCGCGCGGCGCGTGAAACCGCCGAGGAAGCAGCGCGACAGGGAGAGGCGCTGAAGCAGCAGTGGACCCCCGGAAATATGGAGCGCCTGGCTGCGTTTGCACCGCTCGCGGTTTTTGCCTTTACGGTGATTGCATATATCCTTGTCTTTTTGCGTGGCGTCTCCTTTACAGTTTTTGCACATATTTTGCCGCTCTACGGCATAGCGTACGGCCTGTCCGGTATGCTCGGAATCATCTATAATGTCAGCAAGTTCCTGTTCTTCCTGCTTTCGTTGGCAGGCGTTGTGGCAAGCGTGCAGCTCTACGGGAAGAAAGAAAACCAGACCACCGGTATGGCAGTGTGCCTCGGCGCCAATGTGCTGGCGCTGATTGCTTCCCTGTTGCGCTTGTTCGGGAAGGGAAACTTCTTCTTTACCCTCCTCGGTATTGCATTGGCTCTCTTTGCGCTCGATGCACTGTCCCGCGTCTTTTTGCGCGGCACCGGAATCGCATCGGATATTCAGCCGAGTGAAGACTTTGCGGCTTTCAAGAGTTTTGCCGAGAATCCGCGGGAAAAGACGGAACAGTTTGCGGCGGAAATGAAGCGCGAAGGGACAAGCGGCAAAGCTGTTACCGAGGAGATACTCGATCCGAACAGTCCGTATTTGACGGAAGCGGACTGGAACTTTTCATCATCAATTTGGTCGGCGCTTTCATTTGCCTGGTTACAATCGGCTTGGCGAGCCCCTGGGTCATTTGCTATAGAATCGGCTGGGATCGCAGACACACGGTTTACAACGGAAGACGGTTGGCGTTTAACGGCACGGGTATACAGCTCTTCGGCAAGTGGATTGTTTGGTTCCTGCTCACCATCGTAACCTGCGGTCTTTACAGCTTTGTGATGGGTCTCAAACTGGAACAGTGGATTCTGAGCCACACGACCTTTGCGGATGAAGTGAGCGATCCGAACAACACGGATGTGTTCCCGAATTCCGGGTTTGAAGGCAATATGTTTGAGTGGATCGGTTACAATTTGGTCACGGCACTGGCGTCGGGTCTGACCTGCGGCATTGCGGTTCCGTGGGTGGTCTGCAGCTTTAACAAGTGGTATGCACCGAATGTCCGCATTTCCGGAAAGCGCCTCCGGTTTGAAGGAAGCGGTGCAGAGCTCTTCGGTCAGTACATTATAGTGCTTCTGCTGAGCATCGTGACCTGCGGTCTCTATTATTCCTGGGGCTATGTACGTCTGCGCCGTTGGGCGATATCTCACTTAAGCCTTGAGGAGATGAATTAAAAATATCGAAATGTTGCGTTTGTTACGCAGCGAGGGGAGCATGGTTTGACCATGCTCCCTTTTTGCGGACAGTATCGGGAAGATGCCGCGGGACAAACACAAAGAAGCATAGGCACGAAAATCGCTGTGTCCCGATGCGGAAGGCGTGCCCGGTTGGCAAAATGTTGTGTCTAACGCGCAAGAATTTCGCAACACTTGGGGAAAAAAGAGATAATTCTGTACGGGACAGGGTGAGAATGACGGGGGAGCGGCAGCCCTTTGTGCAAACAGAACAGAAAGTTCAAAATGACCTAACGAATTTGTAATGTCTCGTAACAGGAACAGCCCTTTTTTTTCGCGCAGACTATGTTATACTTTCCTTAATATTGCGGTTGGGGTACAGGATACTCCTCGCAAGAAGCGGACCAACATTTATTTTTAACGGAAGATAGAGAAGAGCGGACAATGAGCGTGAGAGGCGATAAGGGTAGTCACTTTTACAGACAGCGGCAGCGGAGACTGCGGGAGCGGCGGCAGAAAATGATCATCGGAGCAGCGGGAGCGGTTCTCGCCGTTTCGCTGTCGGTATTCGGAATTTCCCGCATAGTGCAGGCGGGGAGCGGAAAGCATAACCAGAGCACTGCGGCAAGCGAAACAGAGCTTGCCGAAAAGTTAAAGGGCAGTTGTTTCATCAACGACATTGATATTTCGGGGATGACAAAGGAGGCGGCGCGAGAAGCCGTGCTTGCAAAGTATCGCTGGAATCTTCGTGTTGCGGAAAATGCTCCGGCTGAGACCGTTGAGAGCACAAGTGCGGAAAGCACGGCGGCGGAAGGCGGTACAAGCGCTGCGGTAACAAGTGCGGCGACTACGGCAGCGGAGATTGAGGGCGAGGCTTATGCGGTCTCGGATTTACTCAAACTGAGACTGGAAAAACTCCTTGCCGAGATTTACGGCGAGACCGCTTCGAATGAGAATGAACGGCGCTATTATCTGGATGCCGAGGGACTGGATGCGGAGATTGCGACCGAAGCGGAGGCGATTGCCAAGAAATGGAACCGGAGCGCGAAGAGTTCGGAAATCAAGAGCTTTGACAAGACGACCAATGTCTTTGAGTACAGCGATTCCGTCGAGGGACTGAAGGTGGATGAAACAGCCATGGCGGATGCCATTAAGGCTGCCATGAACAATCAGCGTTACGACGCCGTACTTCCGCTCAAGGCGGATACGACCGCACCTGCCATGACGGCGGCAGAGGCGAAGGAAAAGTACAAAGTGATTGCGAGTTTCACGACGACCGCGACCAACAATGCGGATCGAAACAACAATCTAAAGCTTGCCTGCGAAGCGCTGGACGGCAAGATTTTAAAGGTCGGCGAGGAGTTCTCGTTTAATCACACGACAGGTAACCGCACCTTGGAGCGCGGCTACAAGCCTGCCGGTGCTTACCAGAACGGCAAGGTTGTGTTGGAGCCGGGCGGCGGTGTCTGCCAGGTTTCGACCACGCTGTATAACACGGTGGTGAAGGCGGGCATCATGCCGACCGAGCGCCATGCGCATACCTTTGCACCGACCTATGTGACGCCGGGCGAGGATGCGGCGGTCAGCTATGACGGCTACGACGGCCCGGATATGAAGTTTGTCAATACGACCAAGTATTCAATGGCGGTACGCGCGAAGTTTGATCCCAAGGCAAAGACAGTTACGGTTTCGCTGGTCGGCATCCCCGTTCTGGATGAGGGTGTGACCATTTCCATGGTATCGAAAAAGCTGGAAGAAATGGATAACGGCGGCGTGGAGTATGTCGAGGATACGACCTTGAAGCCGGGTGTTGAGAAGAAGATTGCGGACGGCAGCATCGGCAGCCGTTGGGTCACGAACATCGTAACCAAGAAGAACGGCGAGGTCACCTCGGATGAATTCTTCCACAATTCGAGCTACAAGGGTCATTCGAAGAAGATTGCCCGCAACACGAGCGGTGTTGTGACGGCAACCCAGGCCGCAAACGCAATGACGATTACCGAGAATACGGAGACGGCCGCGGGACAGGCGACCGTTTCGCCGACCGAGGCGGTCAACCCGGGTAAGGCGGCGGAGAGCGCGGCCGGCAAGGTGGAGTCAAAGAGTACCAAGAGCAGCGAGACGACAGCAAGTACCAAGAGTTCCAAGGGCGGTGAGAGCAAGTCTTCCGCGTCGGAAGCCACGGTTGAAAAGGGGCCGGGTGTCAATCTCCATGACGGTCCGACGACCGCGGAAGAGACGGTTGCGGCGGCACCTGAGAACTGACGGATGTACCCAATAAGATACACGAAACAGGCAGTTGCACATTGTTTTTGGTGCAGCTGCCTGTTATAATATTATCAGACGCTTTAAAACTCTGAGGACAAGCGCCCTCGGATTCCAATATCACTTGGGAGGTATCACATGGCAAGAAAATGGAAAACCATGGATGGTAACCAGGCAGCGGCGCACGCGTCTTATGCGTTCACCGATGTCGCGGCTATCTATCCGATCACCCCGTCTTCTCCGATGGCAGAGCACACGGATGAGTGGGCAACACAGGGCCTGAAGAACATCTTCGGTCACACGGTTCAGATTACGGAGATGCAGTCTGAGGCAGGTGCGGCAGGTGCCGTGCACGGTTCCCTCGTGGCAGGCGCTCTGACCACGACCTATACGGCGTCTCAGGGTCTGCTTCTCATGATCCCGAACCTCTATAAGATTGCGGGTGAAATGCTTCCGGGCGTCATCAATGTCTCCGCACGTGCGATTGCAACCCACGCACTCAGCATCTTCGGCGATCACTCGGATGTCTACGCATGTCGACAGACCGGCTGTGCAATGCTCTGTGAGTCTTCCGTGCAGGAAGTCATGGACTTGACGCCGGTGGCGCACCTCTCCGCAATCAAGGGTAAGATTCCGTTCATTAACTTCTTTGACGGTTTCCGTACCTCGCACGAGATTCAGAAGATCCAGATTTGGGATTACGAAGATCTGAAGGACATGGCTGATTTCGACGCAATTCAGGCGTTCCGCGATAAGGCATTGAATCCGAACCACGCGGAGGAGAAGGGCCAGGCGCAGAACCCGGACGTCTTCTTCCAGATCAACGAGTCGAGAAACCAGTACTATGACAGACTGCCGGAGATTGTGCAGGACTACATGGACAAGGTCAATGCAAAGCTCGGCACGGACTATAAGCTCTTCAACTACTACGGCGCAGAGGATGCGGAAGTCGTTATCGTCGCAATGGGTTCCGTCAACGACACGATCGAGGAGACTGTCGATCACTTGCTGAAGCAGGGCAAGAAGGTCGGTCTCGTGAAGGTTCGCCTGTATCGTCCGTTCAGCGCGAAGGCACTGGTCGAGGCTCTTCCGAAGTCCGTGAAGCGCATCGAAGTGCTTGACAGAACGAAGGAGGCAGGTTCCATCGGTGAGCCGCTTTACCTCGATGTGGTCGCTGCGCTTCGCGACACCGAATTTGCAAATGTTCCGATCTTTACGGGCCGCTACGGTCTCGGTTCCAAGGACACGACGCCGAAGGACATTGTCGCTGTGTTCGAGAACACGGAGAAGAAGCGCTTCACGGTCGGCATCGTAGACGATGTGACCCACCTCTCCCTCGAGACCGGGGCAAACCTCGTCACCACGCCGGAAGGCACGACGAACTGCAAGTTCTGGGGTCTCGGCGCAGACGGTACCGTCGGTGCAAACAAGAACTCCATCAAGATTATCGGTGACAACACCGACATGTATGCGCAGGCCTACTTTGATTATGACTCGAAGAAGTCCGGCGGTGTTACGATGTCTCACCTCCGCTTCGGTCACAAGCCGATTAAGTCCACCTACCTCATTCATCAGGCAGACTTTGTGGCTTGCCACAACCCGGCTTACATTCGCAAGTACAACATGGTTCAGGAACTTGTGGACGGCGGAACCTTCCTGCTGAACTGCGCTTGGAGCGATGCGGAGCTTGAGGAGCATCTGCCGGGTCAGGTCAAGAAGTACATCTACGACCACAAGATTAATCTCTACACCATTGACGGTGTGAAGATCGGTATCGAGACCGGCATGGGCCCGACCCGTATCAACACGATTCTTCAGTCCGCATTCTTCAAGCTGACCGGCATCATCCCGGAGGAGAAGGCAATCGGCCTCATGAAGGATGCTGCGCAGAAGACCTACGGCCGCAAGGGTGAGGATGTCGTCAAGAAGAACTGGAATGCAATCGATGCAGGCGTTTCGGGCGCACACAAGGTTGAGATTCCGGAGAGCTGGAAGGACGCTCAGGACGAGGGCCTCGAGTTCACGCACGCAACCCACGGACCGGAGTCTGTTCAGAAGTTCGTCAATACGATTCAGTCTGCGGTCAACGCGCAGGAGGGCAACAAGCTCCCGGTTTCCGCATTTATGGATTACATGGACGGCAGCACGCCGAACGGTACGGCTGCTTACGAGAAGCGCGGTATCGCGGTCAATGTTCCGGTTTGGAATCCGGACACTTGCGTCCAGTGCACACAGTGTTCCTATGTCTGCCCGCACGCTGCGATTCGCCCGGTTGCAATGACCGAGGAAGAAGCGAAGAATGCACCGGAAGGCATGAAGATGACGGATCTCAAGATGATGCCGGGCTACAAGTTCGCAATCAATGTTTCCGTCCTCGACTGCACGGGCTGCGGCAGCTGCGCAAATGTTTGCCCGGGCAATGTGAAGAACCAGACGCTCGTCATGCAGCCGCTCGCGGACAATGCAGACAAGCAGCCGTTCTTTGACTATGCGGTTACGCTTCCGGAGAAGCAGGAAGTTATCGATAAGTTCAAGATGAGCACGGTTAAGGGCTCTCAGTTCAAGAAGCCGCTCCTTGAGTTCTCGGGCGCATGCGCAGGCTGCGGTGAGACGCCGTACGCGAAGCTTGTCACCCAGCTCTTCGGCGACAGAATGTACATTTCGAACGCAACCGGCTGCTCCTCGATTTGGGGCAACAGCTCGCCGTCCACTCCTTACACGACCAACGAGAAGGGCCAGGGTCCGGCTTGGGACAACTCCCTCTTCGAGGACAATGCTGAGTTCGGTTACGGTATGCTGCTTGCAAACCGCGCAATCCGCGACGGTCTGAAGGGCAAGGTTGAGGAGCTCAACGAGACCGCTTCGAACGACGAGACCAAGAAGGCTTGCCAGGCTTGGCTTGACACCTACTCTGTCGGCGCGACGAACGGCGCGGCAACGGATGCGCTGATCGAGGCGCTTGAAAAGGACGGCAGCGAGCTCGCAAAGGAGATCCTGAAGCAGAAGGACTTCCTCAACAAGAAGAGCCAGTGGATCTTCGGTGGCGACGGCTGGGCTTACGATATCGGCTTCGGCGGTGTGGACCACGTCCTCGCATCCGGCAAGGATATCAACATCCTCGTCTTCGATACCGAGGTGTATTCGAACACCGGCGGTCAGTCCTCCAAGTCCACCAAGACCGGTGCAATCGCACAGTTCGCGGCAGGCGGTAAGGAGACCAAGAAGAAGGATCTCGCGGGTATCGCGATGACCTACGGCTATGTCTACGTCGCACAGATCAGCATGGGTGCGGATATGAACCAGGCACTCAAGGCGATTGCCGAGGCAGAGGCTTATCCGGGTCCGTCCCTGATCCTCGCTTACTCGCCCTGTATCAACCACGGCATCAAGAAGGGCATGAACAAGGCTATGACCGAGGAGAAGCTTGCGGTTGAGTCCGGTTACTGGAACAACTTCCGCTTCAACCCGGCTGCAGAGAAGAAGTTCACGCTCGACTCCAAGCCGCCGAAGGAAGGCGAGTACAGAGAGTTCCTCATGGGCGAGGTGCGTTACAACTCCCTCATGCTGAAGAACCCGGAGAGAGCGGAGAAGCTCTTCACGCAGAACGAGCAGGATGCAATGGCTCGCTACGAGTACCTGAAGAAGCTGGTCACGCTCTACGACGACAGCAAGACCGAATAATTTTAATTCCCGGAAGGGGCGGACGAAAGTCCGCCCCTTTTTTTTGCGTGATCGTATCAACAAATCGGTAAGCTCCCCGCAAGATTCAGAGAATAATATCACGCTTAAAACCATATGTTTCGCGGAAAATGTCATGAAGCTTGTAATTGAGTTCTATCGGCCGGCTTTGCATGACACAAAACATTTGTTCTGATTCTGTGTGCGTGCTCCCCCTTTTTCGCGTATAATGGAGTCTGGAAACGGAGAGGAGGGAAGTGTCACGGAAGCGCGCATATACATTGCCATTGATTTAAAATCGTTTTATGCTTCGGTGGAGTGCCGGGAACTGGGGCTGGATCCGATGGATACCAATCTTGTGGTCGCGGATGAGGGCCGCACCGATAAGACCATATGTCTCGCTGCATCGCCCTCTCTCAAAAGCTTCGGTGTTCCGGGACGCGCCCGCTTGTTTGAGGTAAAACAGAGGCTAAAAGAGGTAAACGCCTTGCGCCGCAGAAAGCTGAGAGGCAGGGACTTTTCCGGAAGTTCCCATTTCGCATCCGAGCTACAGGAAAATCCCTCGCTTGCCGCGGATTTTTTGATTGCAAAGCCACGCATGGCGCACTATATGGCCTACAGCACAAAGATTTATGCGATTTATATGAAGTACGTCGCACCGGAGGACATCATCGTCTACTCCATTGACGAGGTATTTCTGGATGTGACGGCCTACTTAAAGACCTACGGCCTTTCGGCAAGAGAACTTGCGAGTAAGATGATTCTGGATGTCCTTGAGAGCACCGGCATCACCGCGACGGCGGGGATCGGGACGAATCTCTATCTCGCAAAGGTCGCGATGGACATCATGGCAAAGCACAGTACGGCGGATAAAAACGGCGTACGCATTGCGGCGCTGGATGAGCTGAGTTACCGCAGGGAACTCTGGTCTCACCGACCGCTCACGGATTTTTGGCGCGTCGGGCGGGGCTATGCAAGGAAACTCGAAGCCTACGGGATCTATACGATGGGAGATGTGGCCCGCTGTTCTCTGCAAGATGAGGACTTACTTTACCGCCTTTTCGGCAAGAACGCAGAGCTCCTAATCGACCATGCCTGGGGTTATGAGCCCTGCGGCATCGCTGAGGTAAAGGCTTATCGCCCCGCGAGCAAGAGTCTCGGGGAGGGGCAGGTGTTGCAAACGCCCTATGAAGCCGAAAAGGCAAATCGTGATGCGCGAGATGGCGGATGCTCTTGCCCTTCAACTCGTGGAAAAAGAACTTGTGACCGACCAAGTGGTTTTGACAATCGGTTACGATCTTGAGAACCTAAGTGACCCCGAGCGCCGCAAACACTATCGCGGCGAGATCGTTACGGACTACTACGGGAGACAGCTTCCGAAGCCTGCGCACGGGAGTGCGAGCTTGCCTCACTACAGCTCTTCGGCGCGGGAGCTTGTCGCGGTATTTTCCGCGCTCTTTGACCGCATTGTGAATCCCGCACTCTTAATCCGGCGACTCTCGCTCACGGCAAACCGTGTCCTCCCGGAACAGGAGGCGGCGAAAACACAAAACGAAGGTGTGCAGCTTGACCTGTTTACCGACTATGCGGCGGAGGCAGAAAAGCAGGCGGAGGAGACAGCGCAGCGGGAGCGCGAGCGGAAATTACAGGAAGCGACCCTCGCAATCAAGAAAAAGTTCGGAAAGAATGCGCTGCTAAAGGGGCGCAGTCTCTTAGACGGCGCGACCGGAAAGGACAGAAATGAGCAGATCGGAGGACACAGGGCGTGAGCGGGGCGTACGATGACATCTTACATTTAGCGCGTCCGCAGTCAAAGAAGCATAGCCCCATGCCGATAGAAGACAGAGCGGCGCAATTCCTGCCCTTTGCGGCGCTCACCGGTTACGATGCCGCGGTTTCGGAGACCGCAAGACTCACCGAAGAGAGGATTGAGCTTGATCCGCAGGAGGCTGAGCGTCTCGGAGAGCGGCTTGCTTTACTGAGCAAGCGGCAGCAGGAGCAGCCGGAACTGAGCCTTCTCTATTTTGTGCCGGATACGCGCAAGGCGGGCGGCGCTTATGTGACGGTAAGCGGACGAATCAAGAAGATAACGGACTTTCCGAGATGCATATACCTGACGGACGGGAGCGAGATACCGATTGAGGATATCGTTGCGGTGGAAAGTCCCTGTTTACGCGAAAACATGGATTAAATGCAGTGGAATCGGAAATAAAGTACCGATAAAGAAATCTCCGGACGGGAAGGTGCACAAGTGAGAGTCGTGCTTAAGAATAGAAAGAAGCAGATGTAAAAAACGGATTTCAGTTGATGGAAGAGTTTATTGAGGATGGTAGGAAATCGAGGTACTATCAGTTGCGTTTTTGAGAAAGTCGGACTATGTGATTTCTATGCTTATTCGGATTTTAAGAAGATGCACGTCTTTCGAGAAAGCGGCAGGCGGAAGTGCTGCGGATTCCGCTTGCGCGAGAGGCATGTGCGCACACGGAGATCGAACCGAGTCGCTGCGTTTTAGGCAGGTTCCCGGGAGTTGACGCAGACAAATTTTGTTTGTTTTTGCGTTAGAAAATTTCACTTTCACTTCGCATAGCGCTTGATTTGTCCATAGATTGAAACTATAATAAAAACAGGGAGTCGGAGCTTTCTACGCAGTAGATTCCCCGGATACGCAACACAGATAGCTGTCATAAAAAGTACAAACGAAAGCGGTTTGGACTTAACTTTGATAAGGAACGGTTACATGAGTGACACGTTTTCGTCTCACGCCATAGGAAAGAACGGTCACGCATTGCGGAACCGTTCTTTTTTAGTTTAGTCCAAAAAACAGCTGTCAAACTTGCTTGCGCATAGTGTTTACCTGTGTATCTGACAGGAAGTCTTAGAAAGAGATAATCTTCGGAGGAAGTAAGATGTGGGATATGCTTTGGCCTTTGCTCTTGATTGTGGGATCGAATTGTTTTTACAACATTTGTACGAAATCGATGCCGGAGGGCGCGAATACCTTCGGCGCGCTCACCATCACCTATCTTGCTGCCGGGGTAGTATCGGCGGCCCTGTTCCTTGCGAGCGTCAAACCGAACGCCCTGCTTCCGGAACTCGGCAAGGCGAACTGGACTTCGTATGTCCTTGGTCTGTCGATTGTGGGAATCGAAGTCGGGTATGTGTTTCTGTACCGCTCCGGCTGGAAGGTGAGCAACGGTGCGCTGACATCGAGTATGTGTCTCGCCCTCGCGCTGCTGGTAATCGGCTTTCTGGTCTACCGGGAGCACATTAGCATCAAACAGCTCGCCGGCATTCTGGTCTGCGGACTGGGTTTGCTGCTGATTCACAAGGGTTGAGAATAAAGCTTCTTGCGCCGATTTCCCGGGATGCACCGGGTGGTCGGCGCAATTTTTTTGTCTCTTGACATATTCTACAAGTGGAACTAGAATGTGGATAAGATATTCAACAAGTGGAAGTATTCTAGAGGGGAAAATCGATGTTAAAAGCACGGAATTCTGGGGCTGTTGAGCTACGGAGACATGACGGGCTATCAAATTATGACCGTATTCCGGGATTCTCTGAGCCACTTCTGGGTTGCGCAGACGAGTCAGATTTACCGGGAACTGCAAGGCCTCGAAAAAGAACGGGTGGATTGCGGCGGTGCATGTGGAGCAGGCGGGAAAAACCGGATAAGAATGTCTTATCGATTACCGCAGCGGGACGAGAAGAACTGCTTCGCTGGCTTCGGGAGGATACGAACAGGAGTCTGGTCCGCAATGCCATGCTCATGAAAACCTTTTTTTCGCGGCGAATGCGATTTGGATGAGAACATCGCTTATTTTAAGTCCCTGCCGGAACAGGAATGCCTCTTTACGAAAGAGAGCGGGGAAGCGGAGGCGGTCAGCGACCAATATCGGGATATGCTGAACCTGCCCGAAAAAAAGCACTGTTCTGGAAGTTTACGATTTGCTTCGGCGTTATGTATGAGGAGATGGTGCGCGCCTGGTGCGAGGAGTGCATACGCGAATTGGAGGGTTTTAAGCATGAAGATTCTGCTGATTAACGGAAGTCCCAAGGGGGCTAAGAGTAACTCGCTCCGTCTTGCACACAGCTTTCTCGATGGCATACGCGAACATGAGAGCGAACGAGAGAGGGACGGTCGAGGTCGAAGAGCTGCATCTGAATACTCTTCGGATTGCGCCCTGCAAGGGCTGCTTTGCCTGCTGGAAGCAGACGCCCGGAACTTGCTGCATGGAAGACGATATGCAGACCGTGATTGAGGGGCTGCTCTCCGCAAATTTGGTCATCTGGAGTTTTCCGCTCTATTACTACAGTGTGCCGGGGCCGCTCAAAACTCTGATTGACCGCCAGCTGCCCATGAGTCTGCCGTTTATGTGCGAGAGCAGAGACGGGAACGGGAGCGGCGGGCATCCCTCCCGCTATGACAGAAGCGGGATTAGACATGTGCTCATTTCGACCTGCGGCTTTTATTCGGCTGAGGGCAATTACGACAGTGTGACGCGGATGTTTGACCATGTGCTGGGGCAGGGGAAGTACACGAGCATCTTCTGCGGGCAGGGCGAATTGTTCCGCGTAAAAGAACTCTCCGCGAGAACCGATGCCTATCTCGCTGCGGTGCGGCAGGCAGGAAGAGAATACGCGGGCGGTCGCATACAGGCGGAGACCGAGATGAAGCTCAAGGCACTCTTGTATTCGCGAGAGGTCTTTGAAAAAATGGCGGATGCGAGCTGGGGAATTTCGAAAGACAGCGGTGAAAAGGAAGACGAAAGTCTTATCTTTACGCGGCAGATGGCGGCGCTCTACAACAGGGACCGCTTTGACGGACGGGAGCGGGTGCTCGAGATCTGTTATACGGATCTCGGAAAAACCTACCGAATCAAGCTCGGAAAGGACGGCGCAGAGGTACTGACGGACGAAAGTCTTCGTGCCACCACCCGCATCGACACGCCCTTTTCGGTCTGGATTGCTCTTTCGAGAGGAGAGATGCGGGGAGACGAGGCGCTTGCAAAACACCTGTACACCGTGAGTGGCGATTTTTCACTCATGATGAACTGGGACCGCTACTTCGGAACGGAGGAACAGGCTGAAAACACACGGCCGGTTGTGAAACTTACAACGGAAAAAAAGCCGCCGCGCATGCAGAATATGCTCTTTGCCTGGATTGCGCTCTGGGTTGCCGTATCGGTAGAGCCGAGGATAGGAGCTCTCATCACTCTCGGTGTATGTTCGTTTCTGCCGCTTGTCACGGAACGCTATGAATTATGCCGCTACGACAGACTCTCGGTTGCGCTGGTGGCAGGGCTTGCTATCTATGCCGCTGTCACGGGAAACGGCCTACAAGCGGTGTGCGCAGGTTATTTGGCTTTCGGGTGTTTGTGGCTCGGTTCCTGTTTCACAAAAGAGCCGCTCTGTGCAGCCTATGTAAAGTACCGCTACGGAAAGGATGCGCTTCAAAATCCCATCTTTATGCGAACCAATTACATTCTTGCGGCTGCCTGGGGAGTGGTCTATATCGTGATTGCGGCTGTCAGCTATTATCTTAGCGGGAAGGTACCGGCTTTGGTGCTCAGCATCGTAGTGCAGGCGATACCGATTCTCATGGGACTCTTTACGGCTTGGTTTCAAAACTGGTACCCGGCACGAATCGCAGCGGGGAAGTGAGTCGACTATGATAGGAATTTATTTCAGCGGAACCGGAAACACGAAGCACTGCGTTGAAAAGCTGGTTTCTTTGCTCGACGCTTCGGCGCCGTGTTTTCCGATTGAACATGCCGGGATTGAGAATGTAATCGCCAAATATGGCAGCCTTGTTTTGGGGTATCCGACCCAGTTTTCCAATGCGCCGTTTATGGTGCGTGATTTTATTGACAAACACCGCTCACTGTGGAATGGGAAAGAGATTTTTATACTCAATACCATGGGACTGTTCAGCGGTGACGGAACCGGATGTACCGCGAGAATTCTGAAGCAGTACGGCACGACCGTTCTCGGTGGTCTGCAAATCAAAATGCCGGATTCCGTTTGTGACAGCAGGCTCTTAAAAAAGAATACGGAAGAGAACAGACGGATTGTTCGGGAGGCGGATAAGCGCATAGCGCTTGCAGCGGAACAAATACGGAAGGGAAATTATCCGCGCGAGGGATTGTCGATGACAGCGCATTTCAAGGGTTTGTTTGGACAGAGACTATGGTTTTATCGAAAGACGGCGGGATACACGGATCAGCTGAAAATAAGCAGTGCATGCATCGGTTGCGGCTTGTGCAGTGAGGTCTGTCCCATGGGAAATATCCGAATGCAAAGCAAGCGGGCCGTTTCCGGGAATCGGTGTACCATGTGTTACCGTTGCATCAGTCTGTGTCCGAAAAAGGCAATTACCTTGCTCGGAAAGCGGGTGATCGAACAATGCCGTTGCGAAAAGTATGTGTGATGCGCCGTACATTGTTCCCGCGCAGGTCATTACCGGCGGGGATACAAATGTAGGGCAATGTATTGTAAACTTGCGCTTTAACAGGATTCCTATCAAATCACGAGTTTCGAGGCGGGAGAGGCCTCTAAGGTGTCTTCGATATACTGATTGATAGACATCTGGTGTGCGGTTGCATACAGAAAGAGCTTTTTATGAAGCGCAGGGGAGAGTCGAATATTAAAACTGCCTTTAAAAGCAAGCTCAGGTTTCTTCCCTTCTTCCTTGCAATGTTCCAGATAGGTATCAACGGCATCATGAAAATCATTCAAAAGTTCCTTGGCAGATTCGCCCTCATACGAGATAAGAGAACGAATTCCCATGACTTTACCGAAAAAAATACCGTCTTCCTCTGAAAACTCGACGCTACCTACATATCCTTTATACTGAATGGTATTATTCATATAAACCCCTCTTCTGTCAGCAGTGTAATGAGCTGTTTCACCTGATAACTTTTTAACTCGTTTCCCGGATGTGGTTTGTGAAGCAAGATGCTTCCGTGTTCCTTGTTGGAAAAAATAATACGGGAACCGCTTGTTTTGCCTTTATTTGAGCACGCATAGTCAAAGTATTTCAGTAGTGACTCAGCTTCATCAAAAGTAAAGTCCTTTGGATTAGACTTAAGGCGTTGAATTAATTTTTCTTTTTGTCCCATCGGATTTACCTCCGTCATTGAAAGTATAGACGAGAGTCTTGCACTTTGCAACTATTTTTAGTTGCATATTCAAAGGCAAACAAAAAGCCCTTGAATTGCCGCCGCTGAAATGCTATACTCTGCCGGTAAGCCGACATGTCGGAATGGCAGACGATGCAGACTCAAAATCTGTTGCTCGCAAGGGCGTGTGGGTTCAAGTCCCACTGTCGGCAGGCAGAATACCGGTTGTTGTCCCAAGAGGGGGAGAACAGCCGGTTTTTATTTTGCACGCGCGGTAATCGGCGCAACACGCGGGAGGGGGATGCGCCTCGGTTGACGGCGCAGAACTTCCCGCCTATACTTACGGGGAACACGAAACGCACAGCGGAGGTGGACAATGCAAACAAAAAAAATAGGAATGGTGTGTGCGGCTGCGTTTATGGCAGCGCTTTTGGCGACGGGCTGCGGAAAGAAGTCGTCCTCCAGGGTTGTTGAGACTTCGGCGGAGAACCGCGCTGCAGAGACGGCGGCGAGTGTGGCGGCAAGCTCCGGCAGCGCAGAGAGCAGCACAGCGGCGGCGGGCAGTCAGGCGGCAGAGAAGCGTGCGCTGATTTCGGCCAAAACGGAAAACTATCAGAAGGACAATATTTCGATCGGCTATCCGGTGGTCAGCGGTCTCACGGACAGCGCGCAGCAGGAAAAGCTGAACGCGCACTTAAAGGAGAATGCGCTCTCGCCGATTGAGGCGCTCCTCACCGACGCGGCAAAGGATAAGCTCACGGTGACAGCGGAGGTTATTTCGGCGGATGCGGACCGCGTTGTGGTTGTGTACCGCGGCGAAATGCAGAGAAGCGGGGACGCGGCACCGGTGCAGCTTTTCTACAGCAATACCGTTGCGGTGAGAAGTCTGAAAGATCTCGGCCTTCGAGACGCGGTGGATGCGGACAGCATGGCAAACTATGCGCTCAGCGATGCGTTTGAGCTTGCGAATGCGGGAGAAAGCGAGGTCAATGCATACAAGGCCTGGATTCAGGCAAACGGCAAGGATGCATTGCAGAAGAGCATCGCAGAGAAGCTCGAGGCTTCCGATTTCCCGCTCAAAAAGGGCGATGACGGCAAGCTCAAGTGGCCGGAGAGTTTTAGCTATGTGAAGAACGGGGAGATATATTTCTCGCTCTCGTTGCCTGCGGAGTACGGCTCTGTCGTGGTATTCAAGTATGACATGGTGACCAAGTAAATAGACAGCGTCAAAATGAGGATGGGGTGTTTCATCGCCCCGTCCTTTTTTCATGCGAGATTTTGCGTCGAAATATCATTCCGATGTTTCCGAGCCTGCTTCCGCGGGCGGGAAGAAGTGCCCCGGCGCGCTTGAAAGAGAGAGGATTCGGGCGTAAAATTATAGAAGATTTACCTCCGAAGGGAGCGGGAGAAGAGAACATGAATGCAGTATTACATTTGGTAAATTATGCGGTAAACACCGGTTTAATTGCGGACTGTGAGCGTACTTGGGCGCTCAATACCATTCTCGATGTATTGAAGGCGGATGTGCTGCCGGATCTTGAACTGAATGAGAACGCCGGGCTTGCGGAGACTCTGGACATTCTCTGTGATTACGCTTACGGAAAGGGGCTTATTCCCGAGAACACGGTGACCTACCGGGATCTCTTTGACACGGAACTTATGGGGCGCTTGACACCGCGCCCGGCCGAGGTCATTTCGCGCTTCGAAACGCTGTATGCGGAGAGTCCGAAGGCGGCAACGGATTGGTATTATGCGTTCAGTCAGAACGTGAACTACATCCGCCGCGAGCGCTGTGCAAAGGATCTTCGATGGAAGGTGGACACGGCATACGGGGAGATGGATATCAGCATCAATCTCTCCAAGCCCGAAAAGGATCCGAAGGACATAGCGGCGGCAAGAAATCTTCCGGCCTCGAACTATCCGCGCTGTCTTCTTTGCGCGGAGAATGAGGGCTATGCGGGACGTGTAAACCATCCCGCGCGGCAGAATCTCCGCATTGTGCCGATTACAATCAACGAAAAGCCGTGGTTTTTGCAGTATTCGCCCTATGTCTATTACAACGAACACTGCATCTGCTTTAACCGCGAGCACACGCCGATGAAGATAGAGCGCGATACTTTGCAAAGTTGCTCGACTTTGTGCATCAGTTCCCGCATTATTTCGTGGGATCGAATGCGGATCTGCCGATTGTGGGAGGCTCCATCCTCGCGCACGATCACTTCCAGGGCGGTCACTACAGCTTCGCCATGGAGCGGGCGCCGATTGAGACGGAATTCACGTTCCCGGGCTTTGAAGATGTGAGTGCGGGCATTGTGAACTGGCCGATGTCTGTGGTGCGCATCGCGGCAAAGGAACACGGACGTCTCATTGCGCTCGCAGATCGCATCCTGAACGCATGGCGTGCTTATACGGATGCGGACGCTGTTATTTTCGCCGAGACCGAGGGCGTGCCGCACAATACCGTCACGCCGATTGCGAGAATGCGGGACGGGAAGTATGAGTTGGACCTGGTGCTCCGGAACAATTTGACCACGGAAGAGCATCCGCTGGGGCTCTACCACCCGCACGCCAAATTGCATCACATCAAAAAAGAGAACATCGGCCTCATCGAGGTCATGGGACTTGCAGTGCTGCCGGCGCGGCTTAAGACCGAACTCTCGGCCGTTGCGGATGCACTGGTCAGCGGCGCGGATCTCCGAACGAACGAACTGACCGAAAAGCACGCCGACTGGGCGGAAGCTTTCCGCGAGAAGTATGAAATCACAGCGGAAAATGCCTTGGAAATCGTGCAGAAGGAGACAGGTCTTGTCTTTGCCGAAGTGCTTGAGGATGCTGGCGTCTTTAAAAGAGACCAAGCGGGTAAAGAGGCTTTCCTTCGCTTTTTGGCGGCGGTCTGAGCGCTATCCGAGGACGTGAAGGCTTCTAAATTTTATACCGGCAGGCAAAAGCGTATTGCGACAAACAGAAGCGCGGTTTGTTGTCTTTCCGAGAGAAGAAGCGGGCAGTTCTTTTCACGGAGGCAGCAAGCCGTGATCTTGTTTCGAAGAAACAGTCGAGCGAAGCAAAAAGCCGACGTGCCGAGGCTACCGGTCCACACGCAGAGTTATCTGAAAGCAGTCTATCGGGACAGAGCTTAAAGACGCTTGCAAAGGCCAAAGCAAGCGGCGAAGAACCTAGAAAGAGCAAACGGACAAACCGCCGAGCGGCGCTTTCCGGTGATATTGAGACGGTATTTCGGGGCGCTGCGTGAACGGTTTCCTGCCCTTTTTCGGCGGATTGTGCTAAAATGGGCCGAAAGAGAGGAGGCGGAATGGACTGCAGAGAAGCGGAACGTAAGATGTCACATTTCATACAGCGCGAACTCACAGAGGATGAGACGGCAGAGTTCTTAGAGCACATTCGCTGTTGCAGTGTATGCCGCCGAGAACTGGAGACCAACTTCTTTTTGTTGGAGGGGCTACGTGTACTGGACACGGACAGCGATGATTTTGACGGAAAACGCGCGATGGAGCGCGAACTTCGCCATGCTTTTTTGCGACTGCGGCATGCGCGATTGCGGAGAAAGATACGCTATGTGATGGATGCGCTGACCGGCGCCGGGGTTGCGGTCGCGGGACTTTTAATGTTCCGTATTCTTTACTGGAGTGTGGCTTGAGAGAAGAGGAAAGCGACTTGGAAACAAGAAAAAAAGTAGTACTGATTGACGGACACAGCATTTTAAACCGCGCCTTTTACGGCGTGCCGGAACTCACGAACTCGGCGGGACTGCACACCAACGCGGTCTACGGCTTTTTGAATATCTTACTGAAACTGCTCGAGGAAGAGAGAGCAGACTACCTCGCGGTCGCCTTTGACCTGCCCGCGCCTACCTTCCGCCACGAGCGCTATGCGGATTACAAGGGAACCAGAAAGTCCATGCCGGATGAACTGCGGGAGCAGGTGCCGCTTTTAAAGGAATTGCTGGCGGCCATGAACATTAAAACCGTGTCGCTTGCGGGCTACGAGGCGGACGATGTGATCGGCACCCTCGCAAAGCGCTACCAGAAGGAAGGGCTTGAGGTCACGGTGGTCTCGGGAGACCGGGATCTTTTGCAGCTCGCGGATAGCCACATTTTGATACGCCTGCCGAAGACCAGCCGCGGAAAGACCGAAATTCTGGACTTCACGCCCGCCGCCGTCAAGGAGGCTTACGGGGTGACGCCGGAGGAGTTTATTGACGTCAAGGGACTGATGGGCGACAGCTCCGACAATATTCCGGGCGTCCCCTCAATCGGTGAGAAAACGGCGACCGCTCTGATTCAGAGCTGGCATTCGATTGAGAACCTGAAGGAACATCTGGAGGAAGTGAAGCCGCCGCGTGCCAAGAAGGCGCTCGAAGAGCATTTCGAGGACGCGGTTTTTTCAAAGTGGCTCGCGACCATATGCTTGGATGCGCCGCTCACCCTGGATCTCTCGGAGCTGGCGCTCGGGGAGCTCTACACGAGCGAGGCCTACGAGCAGATTCAGCGCCTTGAGTTCCGCTCGCTTTTAAAGCACTTCGGCAGTGAGGTGCAGCGGGAACACATGCGCGCGCAGCATCGCCCGCGGATTGAACTCATACAGACGGAAGAGGCACTGCGGGAGGCGGCAGAGCGCGCCGTAAAGGCAGGTGAAATCGGTATCGCACGAGGAGAGCTTCTCACCGCGTTCTGCAGCGATGCGGAGCGTGTATCCGTTTTGCTCCGTCAGGAACCGGAGGCGGGAGAACTCGAACAACTGAAGGCGCTTACGGAGCAGAGCAGGGGGATGGTTTTAGACGCTGCGGCAGAGAAAAAGCTCCTCTCGGAGCTCTTTGCCCGCGCAAAGACAGTGTCCGCTCTCGATCTTAAGCCGCTCTTAAAAGAAGTGGGCAGCGAGGAGCGGGATACGGTCGATGACCTCGGCGTGCTCGCCTACCTCTTAAATCCCCTGAAGGAGAGCTATCGGAGCGAGGACATCGCGCGGGATTACCTCTCCCTGCTCTTGCCGAGTGCCAAGGAAGATGCGGTCGCGGCCGAGGCCTACGAGGCCTATGTCGCCTTTGCGGCGCGGAAGCCGCTTCGGGAACAGGTAAGCGAACAGGGCATGGAGAAACTGTATTCGGAGATTGAGCGCCCGCTCATTTTCATGCTCGCGGAAATGGAAGAGAACGGTGTCGCGGTCGATGCCGAAAAATTAAACGCCTTCTCGGAGGAACTGGAGAGAGAAATTCAGGGCATCGAGGCCGAAATCTACGCGGAAACCGGGGAAGAATTCAATCTGAATTCGCCGAAACAACTCGGAGAAATTTTGTTTGAAAAGATGAAGCTCCCCTATGGAAAAAAGACCAAGAGCGGTTATTCGACGGCCGCAGATATTTTGGAGAAACTTGCCCCGGAATATCCGGTCGTCAAGAAAATACTCCGCTACCGCATGCTCACAAAGCTGAACTCGACCTATGCGCTGGGGCTTGCTGCCTATATTCAGGCGGACGGCAGAATTCACGGAACCTTCCACCAGACCATCACGGCGACGGGACGTATTTCTTCGGCCAATCCGAATTTACAGAATATTCCGATACGGACTGAGATGGGAAGCCGCGTTCGCTCTGTCTTTGTGCCGGCCCCCGGCAAGGTGTTTGTGGACGCGGACTACTCGCAGATCGAGCTCCGCATTCTGGCGGCGCTCTCGGGCGATGAGAATCTGATTGCGGCCTATCGCGACGCGGTCGATGTTCACGCTGTCACGGCCTCTCAGGTCTTTCATGTGCCGCTTGCCGAGGTCACGCCGCTCCAGCGCCGCAACGCGAAGGCGGTCAACTTCGGTGTGGTCTACGGCATCTCTGCCTTCGGCCTCTCGGAGGACTTAAGCATCTCCCGGAATGAGGCGAAGGAGTATATCAACCGTTATTTCGAGAGTTATCCCGAGGTAAAGCGTTTCCTGGATCGCCAAATTAAAGAGGCGAAGGAATACGGCTTTACGAGGACCCTTTTCGGCAGAATACGGCCGGTGCCGGAGTTAAAGAGCTCCAATTTCATGCAGCGCGCCTTCGGAGAGCGCGTCGCCATGAATGCGCCGATTCAGGGCACAGCGGCCGATATCATGAAGATTGCGATGGTCAAGGTGCGGCGCGCCCTCAAGAGAGAAAAACTGGATGCGCGCATTGTGCTCCAGATTCACGATGAGCTTTTGGTGGAGGCGGATGAGAAAGTCGCAGCACGCGTTCTGGAACTCTTGAAAGAGACCATGCGGAATGCCGCGGAACTTCGTGTATCCCTTGAGGTGGATGCGCACATCGGCAATTCTTGGCTGGAGGCACACTGATGGTGCTTCAAATTTGCGGCGGTGTCGGGTCCGGAAAGAGCCTGGTGCTCGCCTATCTGAAAGAAAACTACGGCGCAAGCATAGTCGGGATGGATGAGCTCGCGCATGAACTCTATGAGCCCGGGGAGGCGGGATATCTCCGCGCCTTGGAACTCATGGGAGATGAGATACGCGCGGCGGACGGAAGTCTCAATCGGAAGGCCATGGCCAATCGGCTCTATCAGGAGCCCTCCCTGCTTGCCGCTCTGGATGCGACCGTGCACCCCTTGGTCTATGACCGTGTGGAAGCGCTTGCGCGAAGCGGGAAAGCGGCTTTTCTGGTTGTCGAGACTGCGCTGCCCGCAAGAGAGCGCAATCATATCTACAATGAGATTTGGTATGTCTTCACACCGCGCTCACTGCGCATACGGCGTCTTATGGATTCCCGCGGATACACGAGAGCGCGCGCGGAAGAGATTATGGAGAGACAGATGAGCGATGCCGCTTATGAGAGCCTGGCCGACTGGACACTGGTAAACGATGCGGACGAGGCAGTACTCTACCGCCGCATTGACGAGCGACTCTCGGGAAAGGAGCTCCGATGAGACTCATGACCATAGCAAGCGGCAGCAGCGGCAATGCCGGCTATCTCGGCAGTGAGAGCACGCATCTTTTGATTGACGCGGGCATCAGCAGAAGGCGCATCGTCCAAGGACTCGAGGTCGCGGGGCTAAAGCCCGGAGAGCTATCGGGCGTGCTGCTCACCCATGAGCATGCGGACCATGTGACCGGCTTGAAAATCCTGCTCAAAAAGGACGCGATTCCGCTCTATGCGACCGCAGGTACGCTGGCAGCCATCAAAAAGAAGGGAATGCTGGACGAATTTCCGTCGGAACAGATTCATGTCATTCGGGGCGGAGAGGCCTTTTCTCTCGGGGATTTAACGGTGCTCCCGCTGTCCATAGACCACGATGCCGCCGAGCCGGTCGGCTACCGGATCACAAACGGCAGTAAGAGCGCGGCCTTCCTCACGGACCTCGGCCATGCGACCGAGGATCTCGAAAATGCGTTGCAGGGTCTGGATGCCCTCTTATTGGAGAGCAACCACGATGTGCGCATGCTGGAGGCGGGACCTTATCCGTATCCCTTGAAGCGGCGTATTCTGGGAGACTGCGGGCATCTCTCAAACGAGAGTGCCGGAAGACTGCTCGCTTCGCTCTGCCACGGCGGCTTACAACAGGTATTGCTCGGGCATCTCAGCAAGGAGAACAATCTCCCGGAGCTTGCCTACGAAACGGTGCGCTGCGAACTGAGTCTCCTCAAGGGGCGCGGAGAAGCCGCGGAACTGCCGCTCTCCGTGGCAGCGCGGGATTGCTGCTCCGACATGTATGAGTTTTGATTGTATACACACAAGGCAGAAAGGATAGAGAATGAACAAGGTTATCATCACCGTACTCGGCAAAGATATGGTCGGCATCATCGCAAAAATCTGCACCCACCTTGCCGAGAAGCACATCAATGTACTGGACATCAACCAGACCATTGTGCGGGATCTGTTTCACATGATGATGATTGTTGACATCTCGACGGCCGATGAGAGCCTCGAAGAGCTGACCGCCGCAATGAACCGAATCGGGGAGGAAATGGGACTCCGTATCCATGTGCAGCGCGAGGAAATCTTCGAAGCGATGCACCGCATCTAAGGGAGCTGCGGCATGTTGAACGGATTTGAGGTACTTGAGACCAATACCATGATAGAGCGGGATTTGCTCGATGTGCGAACCATCACGATGGGCATCTCCCTTCTGGGCTGCATTGACAGCGATAAGAAAAAACTTGCGCAAAATATCTATGACTGTATTCTTCGGCGCGCGGGAAAGCTGGTGGAGACCGGAGAGGCTATTTCGCGGGAATACGGTATCCCGATTGTCAACAAGCGCGTGTCGGTGACGCCGATTGCATTGATCGGCGGCTCGGCTTGCCGGAGCAAAGAGGATTTTGCGGAAATCGCAGAGACCTTTGGACCGCGCGGCCAAGGAAATCGGCGTCAACTTTATCGGCGGCTATTCTGCACTGGTCGCAAAAGGGCATGACAGAGGCGGAGGCGCTGTTGATCGACTCCATCCCCGAGGCGCTCGCGCGGACGGAGCGGGTATGCAGCTCGGTGAATGTGGGTTCTACCCGCACCGGTCTCAATATGGACGCCGTGCGCCGCATGGGGCAGGTGGTCAAAGAGACGGCGGCTCGAACCGCGGAAAACGGCTCTCTCGGCTGTGCGAAGCTTGTGATTTTCTGCAATGCGCCGGATGACAATCCCTTCATGGCAGGTGCCTTCCACGGCGTGACCGAGGGCGATGCGGTAATTCATGTCGGTGTCTCCGGCCCCGGTGTGGTGCGCGCGGCGATACAGCAGACCAAGGGGCAGAGCTTTGAAGTACTCTGCGAGACCATCAAAAAGACGGCATTTAAGATTACGCGTGTGGGGCAGCTGGTTGCCCGGGAGGCGAGCCGTAGGCTCGACACGCCCTTCGGCATCATAGACCTCTCGCTCGCGCCGACGCCGGCGGACGGAGATTCGGTTGCGGATATACTGGAGGCCATAGGACTTGAGGCCGTCGGCGCGCCGGGCACGACTGCAGCTTTGGCACTCTTAAACGATCAGGTAAAGAAGGGCGGCGTTATGGCCTCTTCCTATGTCGGTGGGCTTTCGGGCGCCTTCATTCCGGTCAGTGAGGATCAGGGTATGATACGGGCGGCGGAATGCGGCGCACTGAGTCTCGAAAAACTGGAGGCGATGACCTGTGTCTGCTCCGTGGGACTCGATATGATTGCGGTGCCCGGAGATACTTCGGCGGAGACCATAGCGGGCATCATTGCGGATGAGGCGGCCATCGGCATGATCAATCAGAAGACGACCGCCGTGCGTTTAATCCCGGCGCACGGAAAAAAGGTAGGAGATGTGGTGGAGTTCGGGGGGCTTCTCGGCCATGCACCGGTGATTGCGGTGAACCCCTACGGCTGTGCGGACTTTGTGCGGCGCGAGGGCCGCATCCCCGCCCCGATCCACTCTTTTAAGAACTGATGACGGGAACGAAAAATATGCGCAGAACGCTGCTTGTTGTCGCCGCCGTTCTGCTCTGTATGCTGCTTTATCAGCTGGGACAGTGGTATTTCCGGAATCGGAGAGAGGCCTCTTTTTACCGACGCTCGCGGAACTTGCGGCGCCGTACGAGCAGGTTCTGGTACTCGGCAGCACCGCGGCTGCCCGGGAAGTACTGAGGAATCCATCGGTAAAAGGGGTGGATCTTGTTTTAACGGCGAAGCCCTTATTTAGACCGGAGCAGTCGCGTCTTCACTGCTATTCGGAAGACGCCTTCCAATTTCTCGAAACGCGCGAAAAGCACTACGACTTTATCATTGTTGCGCTCGGCGCGCCGAAGACCGAGACCGAAAACCGCGCCTTTACCAATCTGTTTTACCGCATGTGTGCGAATCACCTTAGGGAGGGCGGTGCCTTTGTCGTTGAGACCGTATCGCCGGAGCGGTATCCGCTGAGTTACCGCTGCCTTGAGACTACCATTGCGAGCGAGGGCTTGTCTGTTCAGAGCCTAAAACTAACGGGAGAGGAAAATGAAACCCGCGGTGTCTTTCTCATCTCTGCGCCGCAAGGGGAATATAAACCGACAGCGGAAAGTGCGCTGGAGGTAGTGCGTAAGGATGAGGAGACAGTACTGCCGCCGGTCGGCATCAACCGCCTAAACCGTCCGTTGTTGCTTGACTATTTGGAGCAGGAGAAGGAGACCGAATGAATACGACCGCGTATTTGCTCGCTGCGTCCGCAGAAATTTGGAAGGCCTATTACCGTCATCCCTTTGTGCTGGGAATTCAAAACGGGACGCTCGACAAAGAGCGTTTCCGCTTTTATCTCATTCAGGACGATTTGTACCTCGAAGAATATGCAAAGACCTTTGCCCTCGGTGCCGCGAAGGCGGAGAGTCTCTCGAGCGCATTGCTGTTTTCTGACTATTTAGCCGCAATCAATCGGGAGAGAGCGGTGCACGGCGGTTATTTCGAAGCCCTTTCGGTGTGTGAGGAGGATCTCAGAACCACGCCGCGTGCGCTCGATAATTTATCCTATACCTCTTACATGCTCCGTGTCGGCTACGAGGGCGGCGAGGCCGAAATTCTGGCCGCGGTTTTATCCTGCGCGTACAGCTATGAAGTCATTGCAAAGCGCATGCTTTCGGAGAGACCGGAGGCAGAGGGCGATCCCTTCTACGGCGCCTGGGTGCGGGAATACGCCTCGGAGGCTTATGCCGCGGAGAATGAGAAACTCATTGCTGCGCTGAATACCGTGACGGAATCCGCTTCGCCGGCAGAGATGCAGCGTCTTCGTGAGATCTTTGTCAATTGTTCCCGCTATGAGCTCGCCTTTTGGGATATGGCCTGGCAACAGAAAAAAGACTAGCGTTTCCGCTAGTCTTTTTTGATGTCGAAAGGTTTAGACAAGTTCAAGTTCCCGCTCGAGCAGGTTGCGTGTTTCCTCTTGCGAGACATTCAGAGCGACCGAGAGTTCGCCGAGCACAAGGGCGTCGATGCGCCTTAGGAAGCGGCGGTCAATCTCGCTCACTTTTTTTCCGGCGCGGCGCGCAGAGCGTGTTTTCCGTATGATGGCGCGGTAGAGACGCAGGAGATCCGCACAACGGAAGCTCTGTTGGGCGCGCCGATAGCGGAACTCAAGTTCAGAGGGGCGCAGGCCCTCAAAGCTCATGACTTCTTCTCCCTGCATGCTGTGAATGGTCTCCAGCGCTTCTTCTCTCGAAATCACGGGGCGAAGGACGGTTTTTGTGCTGTCGACAGGGGTGTAAATGACGTCACCGGATGAGAAAAGAGGCGTCAGGACATAGTAGCGCTTTTGCGCCTGCTGCCTCGGAGAAGGTGAGCTCCTGAATATCGCGGACGCGACACACGCCGGAACTTTCATAGACAACGATATCGTCAATCTGGTACATAGTCCACCTCCTTTCTCTAGTCTAACACAGACAAAGGAGTTTTCCGACAATTTTGCAAAAATCTCTCTTTTCAACAAAGCGAAGTGAATAAAAGCGGAACTATATTACACAATGACGATTTGCTGCCGCAAGTAGGAGGGCAGCGAGGTTCCGTTGTCGCCGTAGCAGAGAGAATTCCAGAGATCCGCGGCGTGAACTTCGGCTTGGAAGAGATCGCGCGCGGCGGGAGAGCGGAGCAGGCTCTCGGCTGCGGCCGGCCGGCTCACCATAGGAATGGTGGCAGCCTGCTTTAAGAGAGAGAGCAGCGCCTCCGAGTCCCGACGAAAACCGAGAAGACGCGCATAGGGCGCGGCACCGATCGGCGGCAACTCTCCGGCTTCTCTGCCCTCGGCCGAAGCGGCTGCCACAGCCTCTTCACGCGCGGCATTTTTCCAGCGAAGAAGGTCGGACTTCCGTATGCCGAGGAAGATATGTGTCAGTGCACGGGCCACGCGGGTGTGCGTATACTGTCTGGTCTTAAGGCTGTTCACAAGCGCCTCATAGTTCTCCTCCCGGAACTCCGCATTCGCAATGCGGTCCGCAAGATCCTCCGAGACGTCGGAAAAGGAGGAAAGCGCAGTGCCTTCATAGAGCTGGTCCAAAACACGGCGCTCAATGGGCCCCACCATGCAGGCGGGATTTAGATAGGGGGCGGAGGCAAAGACCTCCGAAGCGGCGCGCGGCACCATGCGCCCCAAATCCTCCCAGGATCCGCCGTTCAGGATATGAGAGCGTATGGCGGTTGCGGAACTGAAATCGCCCTGTAGGATGGGGTCGTGATAATCGCTGCCCTTTCTCGATACCGTGGTCAGGCGGATCGGAATGCGCTCCGCACGTGCGGCGCGCGCATACTCGAAGGCGAGAATGTTATTCGGCTTTGAAAGCAGTTCACGCGTGCGAAGCAGGAGAGAATTGTCCGCGCCTGCCTGAAACAAATCGGCTGCGATGGCATTGACCCTGGCTTCCGCATAGGTGAGGCCGGTTTTTAAACCCTCACGCAGACTGTGCTGAAACGCCTCCGAGCCCTCATCAATCACATCGAGGAGCATGGAGAGCTCTTCCGCAGAGACATCTTCGGTACCGCAGCAGAGATTCGGAATGCCGAGTCCCGCAAGCATGCTCACGCCGTAGGCCGCGTAGTCACGGGCGGAAGCAGAGCTGAAGGGGGTCGGAATCTCGAAAACGGCGTCCGCACCGGCGCGCAGCGCCGCCTCCGCACGCTTCAGGGGCGAATAGATTGCGGGCATGCCGCGCTGCACAAAGTAGCTGCTCAAGAAGACCACGCAGTAGGAGGCACCGGTCAGTGCGCGCGCATTTCGCATTTGATAGAGATGCCCGTTGTGAAACGGATGATATTCAGCAATAATTCCAACGACCTGCGCAAGATTTATCATACTCTCTCCTGTATTTTGAAAAAAACAGCCTTCCGTCTTGTCACTCGTTTGTCGATTGGTCTATAATAACAGAGATTGTGAATATTATAAAGTTGAAGGGGGAAACACACAATGAAATTCTTGTCATGAACTGCGGAAGCTCTTCTCTCAAGTATCAGCTGATCGATATGGAGAATGAGAGTGTGCTCGCGAAGGGTCTCTGCGAGAGAATCGGAATCGAGGGCTCTCTGCTCGCACATACGCCGGCGGGCGGCGAGAAGTATAAGCTCGAGGTTGCGATGCCGACTCACAAGGAGGCGATTGAGCTTGTCATGAAGGCTCTTGTCGATCCCGACCACGGTGTGATTCAGAGCACGGATGAGATTTCCGCAATCGGACATCGTGTGGTTCACGGCGGAACGTATTACAGTGCGTCCGTTCTGGTTGATGAGAACGTCAAGAAGGCGATTGCGGACTGCTTCGATTTGGCCCCCCTTCACAATCCGGCAAACCTCATGGGTATTGAAGCCTGCGAGGCCGCTATGCCCGGAAAGCCGAATGTCGCTGTGTTTGATACGGCTTTCGGTATGAGCATGGAGGAGAAGGCATATCTCTATGCGCTGCCCTACGAGTACTATGAGAAGTACAGGGTTCGCCGTTACGGCTTCCACGGCACCAGCCACAACTTTGTCGCGGGTGAGGTGATTCGCAAGGGCGGTCTGGATCCGAAGAATGCAAAGGTTGTCGTGTGCCACCTCGGCAACGGCGCTTCGGTTTCGGCTTCGATCGGCGGCAAGTGCGTGGATACTTCCATGGGTATGACGCCGCTCGAGGGTCTCATCATGGGAACCCGTTCCGGTGACATCGACCCCGCAATCATTCAGTTTATCTGCGAGCACGAGAAGCTCACGGTGGAAGAGATGACGGATGTGCTGAACAAGAAGTCCGGTGTCCTGGGCTCAAGCAACGGCATTTCCTCCGATTTCCGCGACATTGACGATGCGGCAAACGACGGCAACAAGCTCGCAAGGGTGGCGCTCGACGCTTTCACGCTCCGCGTTGCGAAGTATGTCGGCGCTTATATCACCGAAATGAACGGTGTCGATGCGATTGCCTTCACGGCAGGCGTCGGTGAGAACGACAAGTTCATGAGAAAGAATATCTGCGCATATCTCGAGTACCTCGGTGTGGAAATTGACGACGAGAGAAACAATGTGCGCGGTGAAGAGCGCCTGGTTTCGACGGACAGCTCGAAGGTCAAGGTATACCTCCTTCCGACCAACGAGGAGCTCGCAATCGCAAGAGATACGCTCGCACTGACGAAGTAAGTTTTCGGGGCAGAACGCTCCGAATCTGTTTCCCGCAGAGGGAGAAAGGAATAATCCCATGTACACATTCGGTACAATGATTCAGAAGCTCAAAGAGAACCCGAAGACCATTGTGTTTACGGAGGGCACGGACCCGCGCATTCTCGAGGCGGCATCCCGCCTCTTGGCGAGCAACTTCTTAAAGCCGATTCTGGTCGGCAACCCGGAGGCCATTGAGGCAGCGGCAGAGGAAGCCGGCTACAACATCCGCGGCGCACAGATTGTCGATCCGGAGAACTTTGATCGCTTTGACGAGATGGTAGAGATGTTCTGCGAGATCAGAAAGTCGAAGGGCGTGACTCCGGAGCAGGCCAAGAAGGTGCTTTCCGGCGCAAACTACTTCGGCACCATGCTGATTAAGATGGGCATCGGTGACTGCCTGCTCGGCGGCGCGACCTACTCCACCGCTGACACGGTTCGTCCGGCGCTCCAGATTATCAAGACCAAGCCGGGCAACAAGATTGTTTCCTCCTGCTTTATTCTTGTTCGTCCGTCCGCGACCGGTGACAACGAGCTGCTTGCAATGGCAGACTGCGCAATCAACATCAAGCCGACCGAAGACGAGCTGGTCGAGATTTGCGGTGAGACCGTGAGCTGCGCAAAGATTTTCGGCATCGAGCCGAAGGTCGCTTTCCTCAGCTACTCGACCGTGGGTTCCGGCTCCGGTGAGGATGTCGACAAGATGAGAAATGCTTGCGCAAAGGCGAAAGGCTGCGTTCCCGGACGAGGCAATCGACGGTGAGATGCAGTTTGATGCAGCGGTTTCTCCCGACCGTCGCGCGCACCAAGATAAAGGACAGCAAGGTCGCGGGTTATGCGAACACCTTCATTTTCCCGGATATCAATGCGGGTAACATCGGCTACAAGATCGCGCAGAGACTCGGCGGCTTCGATGCTTACGGCCCGATTCTGCTCGGTCTGAATGCGCCGATCAACGACCTCTCCAGAGGTTGCAACGCGCTCGAGGTTTACTCGATGGCAATCGTGACCGCAGCGCTCGCATAAGTGTCACAAACAGCTTGACAGGATAGATGTTGTATATTACACTATTCCCGTTATGCCAGAAATGGATGATTGCGGTTTTCAACCGTTAACGCTACGAGGTGAGGAGGTGTTTCAGGATGTCGATTTGTCCGAAGAATAAATCTTCCAAAGGCCACAGAGATCAGAGAAGAGCCAACTGGAAGATGGGCGTGATGAACCTTGTCAAGTGCCCGAAGTGCGGCGAGCTTATGATGCCGCATCGCGTCTGCAAGAACTGCGGGACGTACAATAAGAAGGAGATCGTGAAAGTCGCTGACTGAGCCTTTCTTCCTGCGAAATAATGCATGAACCGCTCCGGACGAAAGTCCGGGGCGGTTTTCTTTACAACTTGCGGGGGCAGGGGCTATGCTTTATCATAAGTAGGCAGAGGTGAAAACGTATGGTGAGAGTAGCAGTAGACGCGATGGGCGGCGACAACGCGCCCGGTGAAATTGTAAAGGGTTGCCTGGAGGCGCTGAGAAAGAGCCCCGAGGTAAAAATTCTGCTCTGCGGAAAACCGGAGGTCTTGGAGCAAGAGCTTGCGGGACAGAGCTATCCGGCGGAGCGGCTGGAAACGGTACCGGCATCGGAGGTTATTGAGACCGGCGATTCACCGGTTATTTCCGTGCGGAAAAAGAAGGATGCTTCGCTCGTGGTCGGTATGAAGCTGATTCGTGAGGAAAGAGCGGATGCCTTTGTTTCCGCCGGTAACAGCGGTGCGATACTGGTCGGCGGTCAGGTGCTGGTCGGTCGGCTGCCCGGTGTGGAGCGCGCGCCGTTTGCGCCCCTCATTCCGACCGAGGACGGCGGCGCGACCCTCTTGTTGGACTCGGGCGCCAATGTCGACGCGAAGGCAGCGCATCTGGTGCAGTTTGCGCAGATGGGCTCTCTCTACATGGAGAGGGCGCTCGGCATAAGCCGTCCCCGCGTTGCAATCCTGAATGTGGGACTGGAAGAAGAGAAGGGCAATGCGCTGGTCAAGGAGACCTATCCGCTCCTGCGGGCGACGCCGGGACTCAACTTCATCGGCAGCATTGAGGCGCGCGAAGTTCTGCACGGGCCAGGCGGATGTCTGTGTTGCGGAGGCTTTTACCGGCAATATGGTGCTGAAGGCCATCGAGGGAACCGCTGCGACCTTTCAGACTATTATTAAACGGGCGGCCATGTCGAACCTACGGAGCAAGATCGGTGCGGCACTTCTGAAACCGGCCTTAAAAGAGGCCTTAAAGGGCTTCGATGCCTCCCGCTACGGCGGCGCACCCATGCTCGGTCTGCGCGGCCTTGTGGTCAAAGTGCACGGAAACGCGAAGGCGGCCGAGGTTTGCAATGCAGTGTTGCAGTGCGAGACCTTTCACCGCGAGAACATTTTACAGAGCATTGCGGAGGCAGTGAATGTTGGAGAGAGATGAAATTCGGCGCATTGTCGCGGAGGTCCTGGAGCTTCCCAAGGAAGAACTGGATGACCGCGCGAAACTTCACCGAGCTTTATTTTGCGGATTCTCTGGAGCGCTATCGCATTGTGCTTGGGCTTGAGAGCTATTTTCAGCTTCGGTTTCCGCCCGAAGCGGTCGATAAAATACAGTCCGTCGAGTCTGCGGAGCGCGCCATTCGCGCACTCCGCGCGGGACGGTGAGAGGAGAGGCTTTGGATTCCGATATCATCAGAGAATTGGAGGAGCATCTTAACTACTCCTTTCAAAACAGGGAGCTTTTGGTTCAGGCGCTCACGCACACTTCATTCGCAAATGAGGCGCACAGCGGACATCTCGGCTCAAACGAGAGACTGGAGTTCCTCGGCGACGCGGTGCTGGAACTCGTGAGTTCCGAGTTCTTTTACCGCGAAAAGACACAGCTCAGCGAGGGAGAACTCACAAAGCTCCGGGCGAGCTTTGTCTGCGAGCCGGCACTCGCCTATTGCGCGGAGCAGATTCCGCTCTCCCCGTATCTGCTGCTCGGAAGAGGCGAGGAGATGACCGGCGGCAGAACCCGTCCCAGTATCGTGAGCGATGCAATGGAGGCTGTGGTGGGAGCGCTTTACTTAGACGGCGGACCGGAAATCGCAAGGGGGTTCATCGAGCGTTTTATCTTGAACGACATCGAGGGAAAGCGCTATTTTTATGACGCGAAGACCATCTTGCAGGAAGAAATTCAGAAGGACAAGGATGCGGTACTCTCGTACGAACTTCTTGCCGAGACAGGACCGGAACACCTAAAGCGTTTCACGGTTGCGGCGCTTCGGGACGGTGTTGCAATCGCGGAGGGCACGGGCAGCAGCAAGAAGGAGGCGGAGCAGCGCGCGGCTTATGCGGCGCTCCTCACCCTCGGAATTGCGGAATCCGGAGGGTCCTCATGTACTTAAAGAGCATTGAGGTGCAGGGCTTTAAGTCCTTCGCAAATAAAATTACGTTTTCCTTTCAGCACGGCGTGACCGGCATTGTCGGGGCCGAACGGCTCGGGCAAGTCAAATGTCGGCGATGCGGTGCGCTGGGTGCTCGGCGAGCAGAGCGCAAAGAGTCTTCGCGGCGGCAATATGCAGGATGTTATCTTTGCGGGAACCGCAAGCCGGAAACCGCAGGGCTTCGCCTATGTCGCCATTACCCTGGACAATGCGGATCACGCGCTCTCGCTGGATTACGACGAGGTCACGGTTTCGCGGCGGCTTTACCGTTCGGGGGAGAGTGAGTACCGTTTGAACGGGAGCCCCTGCCGCTTAAAGGACGTCAATGAACTATTCATGGACACCGGTATCGGGCAGGAGGGTTATTCCATCATAGGTCAGGGGCAGGTGGAGAAGATACTCTCCGGCAGACCGGAGGAGAGGCGTGAACTCTTCGACGAGGCGGCAGGGTATCACAAAGTTCCGCAAGCGCAAGGCCGCTGCCGAAAAGAAGCTTGAGAACGAGCACGATAATTTGGTGCGAGTCTCGGATATTTTGCAGGAACTTTCGAAACAGGTGGAACCGCTCAGAAAGCAGTCCGAAACCGCTGAGAAATACCTCAAGTTGAGAGACGAAGTAAAAGCTCTCGACCTCAATTTATTTCTGCTCCAGAGCGAGGCTTCGCGGAGCGCGTTACAGGAGATCGAAAAGCGTGCGCAGATTCTCGCCGATGAGGTGGCACGTGCGGTCGGCGAGGAGGAGGCGCTGAAGCGTCAGTATGAATCCTTGGATCGCCTGCTCGAAGAACTGGATGCCGCACTCGCCGCAAAGCGGGATGAACTCGAAGCGCGGCGCAGGGAGAGCGGAACTGTGAGCGGTCGCATTGCCGTTTTGGAAGAACAGACCCGCGCGGAACAAACGAAAATCGAAGAGATTTCCGCACGGCGGGAGCGCAGCGAGCGAGAGCGCAGCGCGCGCGAAGAGGAACGAAACAGCCTGCTGGAAAGGCAGGCGAGCATTGCGAAGACAGCCGAAGAGGCCGGCAGTCGCGCGGCAAAAGCGGAGTCCGAGCGTCTTGCGTCCGAACAGGCCGTGCAAGCCCTTGAGGAAGAGGTACAGCGCCGTAAGGACACGGTTATTTCGTTGATCAACGAGCGTGCGGATATGAGTTCCCGCGGCGCGCGTTACGAGGCCATGATGCAGGAGGCCAATATCCGCGCATCCAAGAGTGCGCAGCGACTCTTGCAGCTAAAGACAGACTTTGACGGTCTGGAACTTGCCCTGCAGCGTGCGGAAGCGGAGACAAGCGAACTCTGTGAAAAGCGAGACAGCGCGGGACAGGAGAGAGCGGAACTCGGCAAGCGCATTGCCGAGAATGAAAAGGCGCAGAGTGCCTTGCTTTCGCTGCTGCGTGAGACACAGAAAGCCTACCAGGCCAATGCGGCGCGGCTTGAGACCTTGCAGAACTTCACGGAGCGCTATGAGGGCTTCGGGCAGAGTGTGCAGCGCGTCATGGGAGTCCGTGACCGCGTGCGCGGCATTTACGGCGTGGTCGCGGATCTCATTTCGGTCGAGAAGCGCTACGAACAGGCAATCGAGACGGCACTCGGTGCGCGCATGCAAAATATCGTCGTAGATAACGAAGAGACGGCGAAGCAGCTCATCGAATTCCTGAAAAAGAATCGTTACGGCCGGGCAACCTTTTTGCCCCGCAGTGCCCAGCATCCGCGACCCTTTGATGCCGGGGCGGTGCTGAAAGAGCCGGGTGTCCTCGGCATCGCCTCCGATCTTGTGAAGACGGAGGCAGAGTACGCTGTCGTGCTTCAAAACCTGATCGGAAGAGACATCGTGGTCGATAACATTGACCATGCGATTGCCATCTCCAAAAAGTATCGCCAGAGTTACCGGCTGGTGACCCTCGAGGGGGATCAGTTGAACCCGGGCGGTTCCATGACGGGCGGCGCATTTCGAAACAGCTCGAATCTCTTAAGCCGTCGTCGCGAGATGGATGAGCTTAAACTCGCGCAGGAAAAGCTTTTACACCGAAACGAGAGCGAGGAGCGGGAGTTAAAAGAACTGCGGGACAGCCTTCACACACTCTCCGAACGTTTTCAGACGCTCGGAGAGGAAGAGCATACGCTCTCGATTTCGCTGAATACGGCGGAACTCTCCAAGAAGAGCTTGCGCGAAAAGAAGAACGAACTTGAATCGCAGCTCAAGGAGATCGGAAGCGAGCGCCGGGAAATTACGACCAGCCTTGAGTCCCTGGAGATGAATCGCGGCGGTTTACAGGGGGATTTGGACAGCATCGATTTAAGACAGCGCGAGGAAGAGGCGGAAATCCAAAAGCTGCAGTCAACGCTGGAAGAAAAGCGGCGGGCGCATACGGCCCTGCTCGAGCAGCAGTCAAAGACCGCAATCGAAGCGAGTCTTGCGGCGGAGCAACAGCGTCATCTCCGAGAAAATCTGCGCCGAGTCGAAGAAGAGAGCGCGAGAATCGCGGCAGAGTCCGAGGCACTTCTCGCCGAGCGTGAGGCTTCCGAGCGGTCGGTCGAAGCGCGGCGGCAAAGTATAGGCGAGGCGCGGGAAGCGCTGCGGGCGCTCGAAGAAGAACAGCGGAAACTTGAGGAAGCACTGGCTTCGCTCGAGACCGAGAAAAGCCGTCATAACGGCGAGCAGAAGCAGCGTTTTGAAAAACGCGACGAAATCACGGCGCGGAGAACCGAACTCGAAAAAGATCTGTTCCGCGTGAACGCGCAGCGGGACAAGGAGACAGAGCAGAGAGAGGCGCAGTGCGCGTACATCCTAAGTGAGTATAATCTCACCGAGGAGGGCGCAAGGCAGTACCGCGATCCTTCGCTCGGCGATATGCCGGAAGCAAAGCGCAGCATACGCGAAAAGAAAGAGGCCATGCGTGCCCTCGGCAATGTCAATGTCAACGCGATTGAGGATTACAAGGAGGTATCCGAGCGTCACAGCTTCCTGAGCACGCAGTGCGAGGATCTGAGACGGGCTGAGGATGCTTTAAAACAGGTCATCGAAGAACTGGATCTCGGCATGCGGAAGCGCTTTTCGGAGGGCTTTCAGAGCATACAGAAGGCCTTTAATCAGGTATTTCGCGAGCTCTTCGGCGGCGGAAAAGGCGAACTTCGACTGGAAGAGGGGGTAGATTTACTGGAGGCCGGCATTGCGATTATCGCAGAGCCCCCGGGCAAGAAGCTGCAGAACATGATGCAGCTCTCGGGCGGCGAGAAGGCGCTTACGGCGATTGCTTTGCTCTTTGCGATTCAGAACCTGAAGCCTTCGCCCTTTGCGCTGCTCGACGAGATCGAGGCGGCGCTCGATGACTCCAACGTGGATCGTTTTGCGCAGTACCTAAAAAAGCTCGCAAAGAATACGCAGTTTATCGTTATCACCCACCGGCGCGGCACCATGGTCGCGGCGGATCGGCTCTACGGCATCACAATGCAGGAGAAGGGCGTATCCGCTCTGGTCTCCGTGAGTCTCATTGAGGATCAGCTGGATAAGTAGGAGGAGTAATGGCAGAGGAAAAGAAAGGGTTTTTCAGTCGCCTGGTTGCGGGGCTTGAAAAGACCAGAAAGGCCGTGGTCTATGGCCTCGACGACCTGTTCAACGGCCCGGGCGAGGTGGATGATGAGTTCTTTGACGAACTTGAGGAAATTTTAATCACCGGCGATGTGGGTGTGCGCGCAACCGAGGAAATTCTGGAGGAACTCCGTGAGGCGGTCGAAGCGCAGCACGTGCGGGCGCGCAGTGCCTGCCGCGATCTCCTGATTGACAGTATCAAGTCCAGAATGGATCTCGGCGAGAACGCGTATGACTTTGAGAAACAGCCTTCGGTTCTGCTTTTGATCGGCGTGAACGGCGTCGGCAAGACGACGACCGCAGGAAAAATGGCGGCGCAGGCGAAAGCAAACGGAAAACGTGTTCTGCTCGCCGGGGCCGATACCTTCCGCGCGGCGGCCATCGAGCAGCTCGAGGCTTGGTCGCAGCGGGCAGGGGTCGAGATGGTCAAATCTTCGGCGGGAGCGGATCCGGCTGCGGTTGTGTTTGATGCCTGCCAGGCGGCGCGGGCACGCCGTACGGATCTTCTGATTTGCGATACGGCGGGGCGCTTACACAACAAGAAAAATCTCATGGAAGAACTCAGAAAGATAGACCGTGTGCTGCAGAGAGAGCTCCCGGATTATCGCCGCGAGACCCTTCTCGTGTTGGACGGCACAACGGGACAGAATGCGATAGAACAGGCCAAGGAGTTCGGCGACATCTGCGAGATTTCCGGTGTCGCGCTGACAAAGCTCGACGGATCGGCCAAGGGCGGCGTTGCGATTGCGATTCAGGCGGAGTTAAAGTTGCCGGTCAAGTTCATCGGAGTCGGCGAAAAAATAGACGACCTCAGGAAGTTTGACGCGGCACAGTATGTCGAAGCGCTGTTTGCGCGGGATACGGACAGTGAAAGTGAAGAGGAGGCAGAGTCATCATGGAACCAATGACATTGGAGGCATTTGAAGAGGCGAGCGAGTGCGTGCGCGAGGTGACCAAGGAGACCAAACTGATCTACTCGGATTTCTTTTCACGTCAGAGCGGAAACAAGGTCTACTTAAAGCCCGAGAATATGCAGCAAACCGGCGCATACAAGGTGCGCGGCGCTTATTATAAGATTGCGACCATGGACGAGGAAGCGCGGAAAAAAGGACTCATCACCGCATCCGCGGGTAACCATGCACAGGGAGTTGCTTTTGCGGCGAAGCTCGCCGGCATCAAGGCAACCGTCTGCATGCCGAAGGTAACACCGCTCATGAAGATTAACCGCACCAAGGCGCTCGGCGCCGAGGTGGTGCTGTACGGCGAGGTGTTCGACGATGCGCTGCAGCGCGCCTATGAGATTGCGGCGGAAACCGGTGCGACCATCGTGCATCCGTTCGACGATTTGACGGTTGCAACCGGACAGGGCAGCATTGCAATGGAAATCGTGAAGGAGCTCCCGACCGTTGATTACATTTTGGTGCCGATTGGCGGCGGTGGTCTTGCGAGCGGTGTTTCGACCCTCGCGAAGCTCCTGAACCCGAACATCCATGTGATCGGTGTCGAGCCGGAAAATGCGGCCTGCATGAAGGCTTCGCTCGAGGCGGGAGAGGTTGTGACGCTGCCGAGCGCCAACACCATTGCGGACGGCACGGCGGTGAAGCGTCCCGGCGAAAAGCTTTTCCCCTATATTCAGAAGAATGTGGACAGCATCATCACGATTCAAGACAATGAGCTCATTGTCTCCTTCCTGGATATGGTTGAGAATCACAAGATGATCGTCGAGAATTCCGGCCTTCTGACAGTCGCGGCGCTCAAACACCTCGACATCAAACAAGAAGATTGTGAGCATACTCTCGGGCGGAAACATGGATGTGATTACCATGGCTTCGCTGATTCAGCACGGCCTCATCCAGAGAGACCGCATCTTCACGGTCTCGGTTCTGCTTCCCGATCGCCCGGGTCAGCTGGCGCGGGTCGCTGAGGTTATTGCCGAGGAGAGCGGCAACGTCATCAAGCTCGAGCACAATCAGTTTGTCAGCATCAACCGCAATGCGGCCGTGGAACTTCGCATTACGATGGAGGCCTTCGGAACCGAACACAAGGAGAAAATTTGCGAGCGCTTGAAGCAGGAGGGCTATCGCCCGAAACTTGTGCGTTCAAAGGGGACCTACAGTGAATGAATCTGCGAAAACCAATGCGATTTACTTTGTAAAATGGTCGATTTACGCGATTGTCACAGGCCTCACAATCGGCCTGGTCGGCATGTTGTTCCGGAAGGGCGTTGACTTCGGAATCGCAAATTGGAAACAGCACCCGCAATTCATTCTCTTGTCGCCCCTTTCGGCTTTGCTCATCGTTGCCCTGCAAAAGAGCTTGCACGAGGAGAAAAACGGCGGAACCAATACCGTCATCGACTCCGTTACCGAGGGAAAACACATCACGGTACAGACCGCGCCGCTCATTTTCTTCTCGACCGTACTCTCGCATCTGGTCGGTGCCTCGGTGGGCAGAGAGGGCGCGGCGCTCATGATGGGAGGCAGCCTAGGCGAGGCACTCTCGAAGCTCTTCCGTATGGATGAGAAAGACAAGCGCATCGCAATCATGTGCGGTATGTCGGCTTGTTTTTCCGCCATCTTCGGAACGCCGCTTGCGGCGGCCGTTTTCCCCATGGAGATGATTTCGGTCGGCGTCATGTATTATGCCGCGTTGATTCCCTGCCTCTTTGCCTCCTTCATCGCTTCGCATGTCTCCCTGCACTTCGGTGTGGCGGGAGAAGTGTTCCCGATTACGGAGGTACCGGACTTTCACCTGCCGGGGGCCGTCACGGTGATTCTCTTTTCCATGCTCTGTGCGCTCCTCGCAATGGGGTTCAGTATTATCCTGTATCGCGGACACCACTATACCGCGAAGCGCATCCCGAATCCCTGGCTCAGGGCGTTGATCGGCGCGTTTGCGTTAATTGCGCTCACAGCCTTAAATCAGAGATTTTTTACCGGGGCGCTGGATTTTAACGGCGGCGGCTTCGGCCTCATTGAAAGGCCTTTCGCGGCGAGGCGGCCTGGTACAGCTTTCTCTTCAAGATTCTCTTCACCTGTGTCTGTATTTTCGGAAGCTTTAAGGGAGGAGAGATTGTGCCGACTCTCACCATAGGTGCCTGCTTCGGTGCAGCCTTTGCGCAGCTCTTTCATCTGCCCGTGCAGCTCTACGCAGGGATAGGCATCGCAGCGTTTTTTGTCGGCATGACCAACAGTCCCTTCAGTTCCATGCTTCTCTGCTTTGAGCTCTTCGGCTTTGAAGGAATGCCCTATTATGCCTTTGCGATTGCGGTCAGCTTTACGCTCTCCGGTTACTACGGGCTCTATACGAGCCAGAAGTTCCCGTATTCCAAGACCGAGGCGCTCTTTATCAACCGCAAGGGGCCCAGAAAACTCTGGGAGCATCCCGGCGACGCTGCGGAAGAAAACTAAAAAAACCGAGAGTGTCAAGGTAAAATACTTGACAGCACTCTCGGTTCTTTTTATACTTGGACCCATGGGTAATGAAAGTCCGGAGAAGTTCGCAGACCGAGACCTTCTCTTTGATTTCTATGCGGAGCTCTTAACGGAGCACCAACGGCATATTTTTGAAGCGGTCGCTTTCCTCGACTGTTCTCTCAGTGAAGTTGCGCGGGAGGCCGGCATCAGCCGCCAAGGCGTTTCGGACCTCGTGCGGCGCACCGAAGAGCAACTCTACGCCTATGAGAGAAAACTTCATATGGCGGAGAAATTTCGAGCGGAACAGCGGATTGCAAGGGAGCTTCTCCGTCTCAGCGAGGTGGAAAGCGGTGAAGCCTTGCTCCCGGAGATCCGGAAACTCGCAAACGAGCTCATGCAGCTCACAGCGCGCTAGGCGGAGGGATGAAATGGCGTTTGAAAGTCTGACAGAAAAATTACAGCGCGTCTTTCGTGATCTGCGCGGCAAGGGAAAACTCAGCGAAGAAGATACCAAGGCGGCGCTCAAGGAAGTGCGCATGGCGCTTCTCGAAGCCGATGTCAACTTCAAGGTAGTCAAGCAGTTTGTAAAGAGCATTGAAGACAGAGCGGTCGGGACAGAAGTGCTGGAGTCCTTGACACCCGGCCAGCAGGTCGTCAAAATTGTCAACGAAGAACTCATTAAGCTCATGGGCTCCGAGACCATGGAGATTAAACTCTCGCAGGACAGGGATATCACCGTCATTCTGATGGCGGGTCTCCAGGGTGCCGGTAAGACGACAACGGCTGCAAAACTCGCGGGAAAACTCAAGGCGAAGGGACACAGACCGCTGCTCGCGGCCTGCGACGTGTACCGACCGGCGGCAATCGAACAGCTGCGCGTGAACGGCGAGAAGGTGGGCATCCCGGTCTTTTCGATGGGAAGCGGTGCGGACCCCGTAAACATTGCCCGCGCGGCCTTTGAGAAGGCGCGTCAGGACCACAACGACATTCTGATTGTCGATACCGCGGGTCGCTTGCAGATCGACGAACAGATGATGGAGGAACTGCTTCGCATCAAGGAGGAGCTCCGTGCCGATTGGACCCTGCTCACAGTCGATGCGATGACAGGTCAGGAGGCCGTCAATGTCGCGAAGACCTTCGAGGAAAAAATCGGGGTCGACGGCGTGATTGTTACCAAGCTCGACGGCGATACGCGCGGCGGTGCGGCACTCTCCATTAAGGCAGTCACCGGAAAACCCATACTCTACGTCGGCATGGGCGAGAAACTTTCGGATCTCGAACAGTTCTATCCGGATCGCATGGCATCGCGCATCCTCGGCATGGGAGACATTCTCTCGCTGATCGAGAAGGCACAGGCGGAGGTGGATGAAGCCGAGGCTCGCCGCATGAGCGAAAAACTCAAGAAGGCGGAGTTTGACTTCAACGACTTCTTGGACCAGATGAAGCAGGTCAAAAAGCTCGGCGGCATTGCGGGTATCATGGCGATGATGCCGACCGCGGGTGCCGGCATGCCGGAAATCGACGAGAGCCACATGGGACGGGTCGAGGCCATGATACTCTCCATGTCCAAAGAGGAGAGAGCCAACCCTGCGCTTTTGAATCCCTCGCGTAAAAATCGCATCGCGAAGGGCGCCGGTGTGGATATCACCGAGGTAAACCGCATGGTCAAGCAGTTCGAACAGATGCGGAAGATGATGAAACAGCTTCCGGGTATGATGAAGAGCAAAAACCGCGGCGGTCGCGGTGGGCTCGGCGGGCTTTTCGGCAAGCTCGGCTTTTAATTTCGGTATCACTGCAAATTTTTGCATTGTACATACAATTCATTTGATTTTAGGAGGAAACAACAATGGCAGTTAAGATGAGACTTCGCAGAATGGGACAGAAGAAGGCACCGTTTTACCGCATTATCATCGCGGACGAGAGAAGCCCGCGTGACGGACGCTTCATCGCCGAGATCGGCCTCTACGATCCGACCAAGGAGCCGAGCCTGATCAAGTTTGATGAGGAAGAGGCAAAGAAGTGGCTGAAGAACGGCGTGCAGCCGACCCCGCGCGTCGCTAAGCTCCTGAAGCTCTCCGGCATCACGGAATAAAGCGATGAAAGAGTTGGTGGAAGTCATCGCAAAGGCGCTGGTCGACTGCCCGGAAGAAGTGCGTGTTTCCGAAGAGGAGAGAGAAGATGCGATTGTCCTGAAGCTCTCCGTCGCGGAAACCGACATGGGACGGGTGATTGGCAAGGGAGGCCGGATCGCAAAGTCGATTCGCGCTGTCCTGAGAGCGGCTTCCGCTCGCCAGTCAAAGCACATCATTTTGGACATTGACTGAGTATAAAAGTGAGGAACGCGCGTGACAGACAAGTTTAGAATCGGCGTCATCAGCTCTGTGCACGGCATACGCGGCGAGGCGAAGGTCTATGTGACCTCCGATGAGCCCGAACGCTTTCGCAAGCTGAAATATGTGCATGCGCAAAGTCCGGAGAGCGCGCAGCACCCAGGCGGTGCGCGCTATACCGGAAAGAAGACAGACCGGGCGGTTCAGTTGGAACTCAGCTCGGTCCGTTTTTTTAAGCGCATGGCAATCTGTAAATTTGAAGGCATTGACACACCGGAGGAAATCAGAAAGTACATCGGCATGGAACTCTGGGTTCCGCGGGAAGAGGGAATCGAACTGGAAGAGGGCGAATTCTATGTCGCGGATTTAATCGGGCTCCCCGTTATCACCGACGAGGGCGAGACTCTGGGGACCGTGAAAGCGATATGGCCGACCGGCGCAAACGAAGTTGTCTCGGTCGCCCGAAAGAACGGCTCCGAACTCCTGCTCCCCTACATCAAAGACTGCATTCTGGAAGTGAATCCGAAAGAGGGCTTCTTAAAGGTGCATCTCATGGAAGGGCTCATCTGATGCGTTTTACGATTTTGACGCTCTTTCCGGAGATGATTGAGCAGGGACTCTCGGTCAGCATACTCGGCAGAGCGAAGGAGAAGGGCTATATCAGCTTTGATGTGCGAAATATCCGAGATTATACGACGGAGCGGCACGGGCATGTCGACGACGCGCCCTACGGCGGCGGTGCGGGCATGCTCATGCAGGCAGATCCGATACTCCGTTGCTATCGCGCGGTTACGGAAGAGCGGGGCAGGGCGCCGCGTGTTGTCTATGTGACGCCGCAGGGCAAACAGTTCACACAGGCGGACGCGAAGATGTTCGCTGAGGAAGAGGAGTTGTTGATACTCTGCGGGCACTACGAGGGTGTCGACGAGCGCGCGCTTCAGCTACTCTCCGCGGAACCCTACTCGATCGGCGACTATGTGCTGACCGGAGGTGAACTTCCCGCCATGGTTATGGTGGATGCCATCAGCCGCATGGCGCCCGGCGTGCTCTCGAACCAAGAGAGCGGGGAGATTGAGTCCTTCGAAGGCAACCTTCTCGAATATCCGCAGTACACGCGCCCCGAGGTCTATGAGGGCTTGCGTGTGCCGTCCGTACTTCTGTCGGGGGATCATAAGAAGGTCGCGCAGTGGAGAAGAGAGCAGGCTCTGCTTCGCACCAGGGAGCGCAGACCGGATCTCTTTTCGAAGGTGGAACTCACAAAGGCGGATCGTAAGTTTTTGAGCGAACAGGAAGCAAAAGAAGCCGAGAAAAGTGAAGGCTAGCCCTTGTGCTTTTATAGTCGGCGTGCTAGAATAGTAAAGCTGTTTATGAAGAGATGTTCCGCTGGGGCAAAGGTTTGCGCCCAAGAACGTCGAATGTTGCAGGAGGAAAAGAAAATGAGACAGAACCCGATTTTAGAGAAGATTGAAGCAGAGCAGATTCGCGTTCCCGGCGAGTTCAACGTCGGCGATACCGTCCGCGTTCACAACAAGATCAAAGAGGGAAACCGCGAGAGAGTCCAGATGTTTGAGGGCGTTGTGATGAAGATTCAGAACGGCGGCCTGAGAAAGACCTTCACGGTCCGCAAGATTTCCAACGGCATCGGCGTTGAGAAGACTTGGCCGTTCAGCTCTCCGTTCGTCGACAAGGTCGATGTGGTCCGCCGCGGTAAGGTCAGAAGAGCAAAGCTCAACTATCTGAGAAAGCTCTCCGGCAAGGCTGCGAAGGTCAAGGAGATCATCTAAACATCATATCCGAATACAAGGAGAACTGTCATCTTTCATATGAAAATGATGGTTCTTCTTTTTGTACGCGGAATCGGGACTCATTTTAGTTTCATGGAATCGTAAGTAAAAACCTAAGTTTCTTATGCTATACTAATAATCTGCTATATCGACTGTGATCATTGAAAATATCCGGGGCTGAGTCCCCGTTTTGAATAGAACGGAGATACAATGCGCGCTGCGTATGAAACGGAAGATAGTTTGTTACGGCGGATATGCCATTTGATTGTTGAGATTGTAACGGTCATCGCCTTTGCATGGTTTATCGTTTATTCCTTCGGAACCCAGGTGGTGAACAGCGGTCAGAGCATGCGCCCTACCATGGAGGACGGGGATCGCCTGCTATTGGATCGCTTCGGTTTTAAGCTATTCGGTCCCCAGCGCTTTGATATTGTGCTCTTTAAGAGCAGCAGCGGTCAGACCAATATAAAGCGCATCGTGGCCCTGCCCGGCGAGAGCGTCGAGATTCGGGACGGCAGGCTCCATGTGAACGGCAAGCTCCTAGAGAGCCCTTCTTATTTACAGTTCGGGGAAATAACAAGTCCGGGCCGGGTCGGCGAGAGCATTTCGCTCGGACGGGATGAATATTTTGTGTTGAGTGACAATCTGGAGTCGGGGGAAGATTCCCGCTCCGAGAGTATCGGCAATGTCACGCGGAAAATGATACGCGGGCGGGTGTGGTTCCGAATGCAACCCTTCGGTTCCCTGGGACGCATACGCTGAGAATCGAGGAAACGAAATGAATATACAGTGGTATCCGGGACATATGACCAAAGCGCGCCGAGAGATGGAAGCAGATGTGCGCATTGTCGACATGGTAATCGAACTTCTGGACGCGCGAGCGCCGATGGCGAGCGGCAATCCGGAAATACGGAGATTGGGACAGGGCAAAGAGCGTGTGATCGTCCTGAATAAATCCGACCTCGCGGATGCCGCGACCACGGCAGCCTGGATTCGCAGCTTTCAAGCGGAGGGCGCGCACTGCATCGCAATGGATGCGCGCGGCAGCGGAAACCGTAAGCTCTTACTGCGCACCATTGAGGCGGCAGCCGCCGCAAAGCGGGAGCGCGACAAGAAGCGCGGCATTTTAAACCGACCGGTGCGAGCCATGGTTGCGGGCATTCCGAATGTGGGCAAGTCAACACTGATCAATATGCTTTCCGGCAGAAGTTCCGCGAAAACCGGAAATAAGCCCGGCGTGACGCGCGGCAATCAGTGGATACGGTTTCAGCAGTCCATCGAACTGCTCGACACACCGGGCATACTCTGGCCGAAATTTGAGGACCCCGCCATCGGAGAGAAGATTGCTTTCCTCGGCTCTATCAACGAGATGATTGTAGATAAAACCGAGCTCGCCGTTACCTTGCTTGCCTTCCTTAGAAGCAAGGGGAAACTGGAAGGAGCAAAGGAGCGCTATCAGCTCACGGGGACGGAGACGGCAGCGGAAATGCTCACGGAGATTGCGCGACTTCGCGGCTGTCTGATGGCGGGCGGCGAGCCCGATACGGAAAAGGCTGCGGGAATCGTCATCAATGAATTCCGAAGCGGCGCCCTGGGGCGCATTTCGCTGGAGGCGCCGGAGGGAGAAGCGCATGGCACTGAGAACGCTGAAGGGTGAGAAGCTGGAGGCAGAGCGTGTAAGGCTGGAGCAGCTCCGCACTTTTGAGCGCGAGTATGCGGCAAAGGGATACACGGCAATCTGCGGCATCGATGAAGCCGGAAGAGGACCGCTCGCAGGACCTGTGGTTGCGGCGGCGGTGATATTGCCGCTCGACGCGGAGATCCTATTTGAACGATTCGAAGAAACTTTCGGAGGCAAGGCGCGAAGCACTCTACGATGAGATTTGTGCGAAGGCCGTGAGCTATGGCATCGGCACGGTATCGCCCGCGCGCATCGATGAAATTAACATTTTGCAGGCAACGTATGAAGCGATGCGGGAGGCAATTGCAAAGCTTAACCCCGCGCCGGATCTCTGCCTGAATGATGCGGTTAAGATACCGGGGATCGCAGTTCCCCAAGTTCCGATTGTAAAGGGGGATGCAAAGAGTCTCAGCATTGCAGCGGCCTCGGTGCTTGCGAAGGTGACAAGAGACCGCTTTATCACGGGCTGCGATGCGCTCTATCCGGAATACGGCTTCGCAAAGAACAAGGGTTACGGAACGCCCGCGCATATTGCGGCGCTCAAGGCGCACGGCGCGACACCGCTCCACCGGCGTAGTTTTATTCGAAATTTTGAACTCGGCGGCAGTGAGACATGAGGAGACAAAGTACGCGCGACATCGGTGCGCGGTATGAAGAGAAAGCTGCGGCATATCTCAGTTCCGCGGGCGTAGAGATTCTCGCCAGGAATTTTTATTGCCGCGGCGGTGAGATTGATTTGATTGGGAGCGACGGACACTACCTTATTTTTTTCGAGGTGAAGTATCGCCGAAGCGGAAAAGACGGACTCCCGTTCTCGGCAATCGGCGGCGTGAAACGGCGGCGAATTTTTCTTGCGGCGCGGCAATATCTCTACCGGCAGCATTTACCCGAAAATACGCCGGTGCGCTTCGATGCCGTCGGCATACTCGGCGAAGAGTTGATTTGGCTTAAGGATGCATTTCGGGAGACAAGAATATAGTTCACAGTGGACGCCCGGCGCTTTGAGGTGTACATTGAAAGTAAGAGAAAGGAGTGTATCGCATGGCAGACTATCAGCTTCCCCCCTGGCAGTTTGAGCCCGGGCATCAGATGGAGGTAGCCGAAGCGGGAGAACTCAGCTATCTTTATTTTCCTGCGCTTCGAGCCTACCCGAAACTTCGACACGGTTTTTCGACACGGCAGGGCGGCGTCAGTGAGGGCTATCTCGGAACCATGAATTTTTCGTTTGACCGCGGCGACGACCCGGAGCATGTGAGAGAAAATTATCGCCGCATGGCCGCGGCGATAGGCGTGAGCTATGACTCTCTGACTGTTGCAAAACAGACGCATACAAGCAACGTCAAAGAGATTACCATGGCCGAGCGCGGCGCAGGTGTTCGTTTTCCGCGCCCCTATGACAATGTCGACGGAATCATGACCAATGTGCCGGGCATCACCTTGGTTACTTACCACGCGGACTGTCTGCCGGTTTACCTCTACGATCCCGCACATCAGGCGATTGCGCTGCTGCACGCGGGTTGGCGCGGTACGGTCGACAACATTGTATCCGCCGGGCTTGAAAAGATGCGAAAGGCCTACGGAACCAGAGCTTCGGATGTGATTGCGGGCATTGGCCCCGGCATTTCTGCGGCCTGCTACGAGACAAGCGAGGCGGTGCGAATCCTGTTTGCCGAGACCTTCACCGATCGGGATATGGAACGTATCTTTACGGAGCCGCATCTCGGCGAGGATGGCGCAAGGCATTGGCAACTTGATCTTGCGCTCGCAAATCATCTGTTGCTGCAAAACGCGGGTGTACAGGAAATTTCCGACGGCGGTATCTGTACCTATCGAAATGCGAAGCGTCTGTTTTCGCACCGCGCCCAGGGGGCAAAGCGCGGTTTGAACGCGGCTTTTCTGGGGCTGCCGGAAGAGGGCGGTACTCGATGAAGGAAAGGCTTGCAAGGCAGCTTGCGTTTGCGCTGGAACTCGACAAGGAGAAATCCGTCTTCCGTCAGACCCACCTCACAAATCACGGGCGGCGCGAGAACGATGCCGAACACGCCTGGCACATGGCGCTGATGGCGTACCTGCTTCGTGAATACGCGAATGAACCCGTCGACATTGCGCGGGTCATGCTGATGTGCCTCTTACACGATGTGGTTGAGATCGATGCCGGCGACACCTATGCCTACGACGAAGCTGCCAAGGAGAGCCAGGAGGCGCGGGAGGCCGCTGCCGCGGAGCGTATATTCGGGCTTTTGCCGCCGGATCAGGCGGAAGAGTTCCGGTCCCTGTTTGAGGAGTTCGACGCCGGTGAGAGCGCGGATGCACGCTTTGCGCGCGCCATGGATAACCTCCAGCCTCTTCTTTTAAACGACAGCAACGACGGCGGAGACTGGAAGGAGCATGCGGTGACAGAGGAGCAGGTCTACGGGCGGCAGCGCCGCACGGAACTCGGCTCGAGCGAACTCTTTCGGGTTACGGATGAAATCTTAAAGCGCCATGTGGCTGCGGGCCATATCAGACGGGATGAGGCACGGGCGCCCGAGCAAGGCTAAGGTTATGACAGACACACAAAACGGAGCGCGGCGAAAGCCGCGCTCCGTTTTGTGTGCTTCGTTTACTCAATCACGGAACCGAAGTACTGGTAGTCCTCGTTCTGCAGGTTCTTCAGGAAGTCCTGAATCTTTTGGGTAGAAGAGAGCTTGTCGCTCGATGCGGAATCCGCATTGATGCTGTCAATGATATAGGCGAGATAGGGACTCATATCCGCCTCCAGATACCAGGGCTCATCGAGGAGTTCCGGTCTCCGGTAGTTTAAGTTGGTCGTGCAGACATAATCGATGATTCCGGCATCGTACTTCTCGCGGAAGCTTTTCACACCGTTCGTGAAGAGACCGAAGGTCGCGCAGACAATAACGCGTCTGCAGCCGCGGTCTTTCAGGTTCTTTGCGGTGTCGAGCATGCTCTCGCCGGAGGAAATCATATCGTCGATAATCAGCACATCTTTGTCCTTCACGCTCGCGCCGAGGAACTCATGTGCGACAATCGGGTTTCTGCCGTCGACGATCTTCGAATAGTCGCGGCGCTTGTAGAACATGCCGGTGTCGACGCCGAGGATGTTCGAGATGTAGATGGCACGATCCATTGCGCCTTCGTCCGGGCTGATAATCATGAGGTTTTCCTTGTCGGCCTTCAGATCCGGAATGTTTAAGAAGCAGGTCTTAATGAACTGATAGGTCGGCATGAAGTTGTCAAAGCCGGAGAGCGGGAGTCGCGTTCTGCACACGCGGATCGTGAGCGTCGAAGGTGATGAAGTTCTCAATGCCCATATTAGCGAGCTCGGTCAGCATGTAAGCGCAGTCCAAGGACTCTCGCTTGGTTCTTCTGTGCTGGCGGCCCTCATAGAGGAAGGGCATGATGACGTTGACGCGGTGTGCCGCAGCGCCGCCGGCCGCGATGATACGCTTCAAGTCCTGGAAGTGGTCGTCCGGAGACATGTGGTTCTCGTTGCCGTCCACCTTGTAGGTCAGAGAATAATTGGTGACATCGACCATGACAAAGAGGTCGGAGCCGCGGACGGACTCGTTGATGACACCCTTGCCTTCGCCGGTGCCGAAGCGCGGGCAACTGATGGAGAGGAGATAGGAATCGGCGTCATAGCCGCGATAGTGAAGGGAGCGGCGACGCTCCTCGGTTTCTTCCTCGCCGGACGCGCGCATGCGTACGAGATGGGCGTTTACTTTCTCCGCGAGATCACGACAGCTCTCGAGCGCAGCGATTTTCAGCGGCGCGACGGGAAGACGATTGTTTTCGGTGGACTGATTTGACATCTTTCTTCGTTCTCCTTCTAAAAATAGCGTGGTCTGTCTGAGACATGGCATATTTTCTAAATCATAGCATTTTCAATTCTTTGCCGCAAGGTCGCGTTGCAAAGCAGGGCTAATTCATGTAAAATGCGATAAAGCAAAGGAGTGGGATTGTGGCGGAAAATTTAGGTCATGTCATCGCCGCCGTGGAGCCTGGGAGCGCCGCAGCGGAGTTGGAAATTGCGGCGGGAGACCGCCTCTTGGAAGTAAACGGAAAAGCGGTCGCGGATGTCTTCGACTACCGCTATCAGGTGAGTGCGGAGGTCATCACCCTTCTCGTCTTAAAGCCTGACGGGGAGGAGTGGGAGTACGAGATCGAAAACGGCGGAGAGGATCCGGGTCTGGTCTTTGAAAACGGCCTGATGAGCGAATATCGCTCGTGCTCAAACGGCTGTATTTTTTGCTTCATCGATCAGATGCCGGGAGGAATGCGGGACACACTCTATTTTAAAGACGATGACTCGCGCCTCAGTTTCCTCCAGGGAAACTATGTGACGCTCACCAATATGAAGGACGCGGATATTGAGCACATCATAAAAATATCGACTGGAGCCCATCAATATCTCTGTTCATACGACCAATCCCTCGCTTCGTGTGCGCATGCTGAAAAAAATCGCTTTGCCGGTGAAAAATTGCGCTACCTCGATAAGCTCTATGACGCGGGCATACAGATGAACGGACAGATTGTGCTCTGCAAGGGCTATAACGACGGAGAGGAGTTGCGCCGCAGTCTCACGGATTTACTCCGCTATGCGCCTCTCATGCAGTCGGTTTCGGTGGTGCCGGTCGGTCTTACAAATTACCGAGACAAGCTGGAGAAACTGGAGCTTCTCGGACCCGAGGACTGTGCCGAGGCTATCGATATTATAGAAGAGACACAGCGCCTTGCCATGGAAAAGTGCGGCATCCACTTTGTCCAGGCCTCGGACGAGTTTTATCTGACCGCGGGGCGTCCGCTCCCGGAGCCCTCGCGCTACGACGGTTACCCGCAGCTTGAGAACGGTGTCGGCATGCTGACTCTCTTGCACGAAGAAATCAGTGCGGCCCTGAGAAACGTGGATCCGTCTGCCGATGCGGAGACCGTGAGTACTTTCAGCGGACTGCTTGCGGCGCCCTCGCTTCAGCGGGAGCTTAAGCGCATCGGGGAAAAACTCCCCGCCAAAAATATCCTGTTCTATCCGCTTGAGAATCACTTTTTCGGTGAGAAAATCACGGTGACAGGCCTTCTGACCGGGCGTGACATTTTGGACGGCCTTCGGGGAAAAGCTCTCGGCGACCGCCTCTTACTGCCGCAGTGCGTGTTTCGGAGCGGCGAAGAAGTGTTGCTCGACGATATGACGCGATCGGATCTCGAGCGGGAACTCGGTGTTCGCTGTGTCATCATCGGTATGGGCGGGGATGATTTGGTGGACGCAATCAATGACAGGGACTATCGCTACATGGGCGGCGGCAGTGCCTATGAGCTCGCAACGGAAAAATTTCACAAAGGCTGAACGCCTTGCGCTATGAAAAGGAGAAGGAAATGAGTAAACCAATCGTCGCAATCGTCGGACGGCCGAATACGGGAAATCCTCGCTCTTCAATGCGATTGCGGGAGAGCCGATTTCAATCGTCAAAGACATTCCCGGCGTCACCCGGGACAGAATTTACGCGGACTGCAGCTGGCTCAATCGTGACTTTACGCTGATTGACACCGGCGGTATTGAGCCGGAGTCGAGAGATAAGCTCCTCGTCTCCATGCGTGAGCAGGCACAGATTGCCATAGATACGGCGGATGTGATTATCTTTCTGACCGATGTGAGAACCGGCGTCACGGATGCGGACGACCGCGTCGCGGACATGCTGCGCCGCGCAAAGAAGCCCGTGGTGCTCGCGGTCAACAAGGTGGACAGTTTCGCAAAGTTCGAAAACGATATCTACGAGTTCTATAACCTCGCCTGCGGCGATCCCGTTCCGGTCTCTGCCGCAAGCCGTCTCGGCATCGGCGATCTCTTGGAAGCCGTCGAAGCACACTTCCCGCCGGTCGACGAGGGAGAAGAAGAAGAGGATGAGCGCCCGAAGGTAGCGCTGATCGGAAAACCGAATGTGGGTAAGAGTTCCATCATCAACCGCCTGCTCGGCGAAAACCGAGTGATTGTCTCGGACATTGCGGGAACGACGCGCGATGCAATCGATACGGTGGTGGTGCACGACGGACAGGAGTATGTCTTCATTGACACGGCGGGCATACGGCGAAAGTCCAAGATTCACGAGGATATTGAGCGCTACTCCATCATCCGCTCCGTGACTGCGGTGGAGCGGGCGGATGTCGTGCTCCTGGTCATCGATGCGAGCGAGGGCGTAACCGAGCAGGATGCAAAGATTGCGGGTGTGGCCCATGAGAAGGGCAAGGGCATACTCGTGGTCGTGAACAAATGGGATCTTGTCGAGAAGGACGGGAAGACCATGAAGGAGTTCACCGAAAAGATTCAGGGAACCCTTTCCTTCATGAACTATGCGGAGTTCCTCTTTGTGTCGGCTGCGACGGGCCAGCGCATGAACAAGCTCTTTGAGCTCATTGACATGATACGTTCCTCCCAGACGCTGCGTATCCGCACGGGCGTCTTGAACGAGATTATTACCGAGGCGACGGTTTTAAAGCAGCCGCCGTCCGACAAGGGGCACAGACTGAAGATTTTCTATGCGTCTCAGGTTGCGGTGAAACCGCCGACCTTCGTGTTTTTTGTGAACAGCAAGGAACTCATGCATTTTTCGTATCAGCGCTATCTTGAAAACCGTATCCGAGAAGCTTTCGGCTTCCGCGGGACCATGCTGCGCTTCTTTATCCGGGAGCGGCAGGGAAAGGATAAGGAGTGATTGATGATGGAAAAAATACTCTGGCTCGCAATCGGTTATCTGTTCGGTAGTTTTCAGAGCGGTTATTTTCTCGGCAAGGCAAAGGGAATCGATGTTCGGAATTACGGGAGCCATTCGACCGGAGCGACCAATTCGCTTCGCGTCATGGGCACCGGCGCAGGTGTCCTGGTCTTGTTGCTCGATGCGGCTAAGGCCATTATTCCCTGTGTGCTTGCGCGTCACTTCTTTGCGGGAAAGCCGGAGCTCACGCTCCTCATGGCGCTCTGGACAGCGACCGGCGTCATGCTAGGACACGACTATCCCTTCTACCTCGGCTTTCGGGGTGGCAAGGGAGTCGCGAGTACGGTCGGCGTGCTGCTTGCACTCGACTGGCGCGTGGCGCTTGCGTGGTGTCTTCTCTTTATTGTGACCTGCTTCTTATTTCACTATGTTTCGCTTTCGTCCATTCTTTCTATGGTGTTTATTGGTGCTTGTGTCGGTTCTCTACTTCCGGCATACCCTGCCGGTCGGAGAGACACAGAGTCTTGAATTTCTGGCGCTCGGTCTTTTTAATCCGCTGCTCTCGATTTTCCGCCACAGGGCGAACATCGGGCGCTTGATGCGCGGTGAAGAGAGCCCCCTGCGCCTGTTTACACGCGGTATGGAGGTGAAGTGATGGCTAAGGCTTCGGTATTGGGGGCGGGCGCCTGGGGTACGGCGCTCGCAATGCTGCTCTCGGACAACGGACATGAGGTAATGCTTTGGTCTCCTTTTGCGGAGCAGACCGAAGAGCTTCGACGCACGCGGAAGTCCGCGGCACTCGGTGAAGTCGAACTTCCCGAGAGCCTTTGTTTTACCTCGAACTTAAAAGAAGCGGCAGAGGGGCGAGAGCTTTTGGTTTTCGCAACCGCATCGGTGTATACGCGCGGTGTCGCAAAAGAGGTAAAGCCCTTTGTGAAGCCCGGACAGCTGATTGTCTGTGTGGCCAAGGGAATCGAGGATAAGAGTCTCCTGTTTCAGACGGACGAAGTCAAGCAGGAGATACCGGATGCGGTTGTGACCTGCCTTTCGGGACCGAGTCATGCGGAAGAAGTCGCAAGACGGCTCCCGACGACCTGCGTCGCGGGAGCGGAGGACAGCGAAGTTGCCGCGAAGGTGCAACAGCTCTTTATGAACCGTGTGTTCCGTGTGTATACTTCAACCGATGTGAGAGGGATTGAGCTCGGCGGTGCGGTCAAAAATGTGATTGCGCTCGCCGCGGGCATTGCCGACGGGCTCGGCTACGGCGACAACACGAAGGCAGCGTTAATAACGCGCGGTATCGCGGAGACCGCACGTCTCGGTGTGAAAATCGGTGCAAACTGGGAGACCTTCGCCGGTCTCACCGGCATCGGCGACCTCATTGTGACCTGCGCGAGTATGCACTCCAGAAACCGGAGGGCCGGCATTCTGATCGGACAAGGCAAGTCGATGGAAGAAGCCATGCGCGAAGTCGGCCAGGTTGTGGAAGGCGTTTATTCCGCGAAAGCGGCGCTCGCACTCGCGGAGCGGGAGCAGGTCGAAATGCCGATTGTAGAAGTCGTGAACCGCGTGCTGTTTTCGGGCCTCCCGGCGGCGGAAGCTGTGCAGATGCTCATGGAGCGCGATCCGGTTGCGGAGTGGAATCATTTATAAAAGAAAGAACGGTCTTTCATCAAAGAAACCAAAAGCGATAGGGATACGGAACGGCAAATACCAAAACTGCCGAATCTCTATATTTTGCGTCTCGCCGGTTGACATCTCTAGATATGCTCTTTATAATCTTCGACATATCTGTTTGGTATGTTGAATTGGGAGGAAGTCAGTATGAAAAAAGTGTTATCGGCAATTTTGGCTGCTTCTATGGTTCTGAGCCTCGCGGCTTGCGGACAGCAGAAGAGCACTGAGAGCAAGGCATCCGGCGAGAGCAAGGCAGAAGGACAGAGCCAGACGGGCGCTGAGGGTGCGGTCTGGAAAATCGGCGGTATCGGCCCGGTGACCGGCGGCGCGGCGGTTTACGGCCTCTCCTGCAAGAACGCACAGCAGCTTGCGGTGGATGAGATTAACGCGGCAGGCGGTATCAACGGCTATAAGGTCGAGATTGAGTTTGATGACGATGAGCATGATGCCGAGAAGTCGGTCAATGCATACAACCACTTGAAGGACTGGGGCATGCAGATGCTGCTCGGTACGGTTACGAGCGCGCCCTGCATTCAGGTTTCGAATGAGTCTGTGAAGGACAATATGTTCCAGCTGACCCCGTCGGGTTCTGCGCCGGACTGCATCGCGAATTCCAACACCTTTGCGGTTTGCTTCTCGGATCCGCAGCAGGGTGAGAAGTCCGCGGAGTACATCGGCAGCCACAAGCTTGCAACGAAGATCGGTATCCTCTACGACTCTTCCGATGTCTATTCGAGCGGTATTCACGACAGCTTTGTCGAGAACGCAGAGAAGAACGGTCTTCAGATTGTCGCGGACGAGCAGTTCACGGCAGACAACAAGACGGACTTTAACATTCAGCTTCAGAACATCCGCAATTCCGGCGCAGAGCTTGTTTTCCTGCCCTTCTACTACACCGAGGCGGCGCTCGTCTTGAAGCAGAGCAAGGACATGGGCTACAGCCCGATTTTCTTCGGATGCGACGGTATGGACGGTATTCTGAACCTCGACGGCTTTGACAAGTCGCTGGCGGAGGGCCTCATGCTTCTGACCCCGTTCTCTGCGGATGCAAAGGATGAGAAGACGCAGAAGTTTGTCGCTGCCTACAAGGAGCGTTTCAAGGAGGTTCCGATTCAGTTCGCTGCGGATACCTATGACGGTATGTATGCCATCAAGGAAGCTGCGGAGAAGGCAAATCTGAACCCGAGCATGTCGGTCGAGGAAATCGGCAAGGCAATGGAGCAGGCAATCACGGAGATTCAGCTTGAGGGTCTCACCGGTACCATCACCTGGAATGCGGACGGTTCTCCGTCCAAGGAGCCCAAGGCAGTTGTGATTAAGGACGGCGCTTACCAGTCGATTGAAGACTGACGCATACGAACGGAATGAGCGAAAGGGCTGCGTAGTTTGCAGCCCTTTCTTTATCATAAAAGGAGAGCAGTTATGAAATTTTTATCTTTTTTTCTCAGCGGCATCAGTTTGGGATCCATCTATGCCATCATTGCCCTGGGATACACAATGGTCTACGGCATCGCGAAGATGTTGAACTTTGCGCACGGTGATATCATTATGGTCGGCGGCTATGTCGCATTTACGGCGATGTCCGCGCTGAACCTACCGGCCTCCGTAGCCGTACTGCTCTCGGTGTTGTTTTGCACGGCACTCGGTGTGATCATCGAAGGTGTCGCATACAAGCCGCTGCGCGGCGCGAACAGTCTTGCGGTCTTGATTACGGCAATCGGCGTATCGTATCTCTTACAAAACTTGGCCTGCTCATCTTCGGTGCAAATCCGAAGAGCTTTCAGTCTGTTGTTCCGATTCGGTCGATGAGTTTCGCAAACGGGCAATTGGTCATATCCGGTGAGACCGTCGCTGCCATTGCCGCCTGCTTCCTTGTCATGGTGGCGCTCACGACCTTTATCAACAAGACCCGCGCCGGTCAGGCCATGCTTGCGGTGGCGGAGGATAAGGGCGCTGCAACGCTGATGGGCATCAATGTCAACGCGACGGTCGCACTGACCTTTGCCATCGGCTCTGCGCTTGCCGCGCTTGCGGGTGTGCTGCTCTGCTCGGCTTACCCGACGCTGACGCCGACCACCGGCGCGATGCCCGGCATCAAGGCCTTTGTCGCCGCGGTCCTCGGCGGAATCGGTTCCATCCCCGGCGCGCTGATCGGCGGACTGCTGCTCGGTGTGCTCGAGAACCTCTCGAAGGCCTATATCTCCTCCAAACTCTCGGATGCCATTGTTTTCTCGGTGCTCATCTTGGTTCTGGTGGTGCGGCCCACCGGCATACTCGGGAAAAAGATGAGAGAGAAGGTGTAATATGAACAGAAGCTCTGAAAAAAAAGCATTTATCAATGATTGCATCACGTATGCCCTTGTCGTCATCGCCTTTGTCATCGTACAGCTTTTGGTGAACGGCGGCGCTGTGAGCTCCCTCTTTAAGGGACTGCTCGTGCCGCTCTGCACCTATGCGATACTTGCGGTCAGTCTGAATTTGGTGGTCGGCATCTCGGGCGAGCTGTCGCTGGGGCATGCGGGATTCATGTGTGTGGGCGCATTCAGTTCGGCCCTCTTTACGAATCTCATGGCCGGCAAACTCCCGGGCGGACTTGACTTTGCACTCGCCGTTTTAATCGGCGCTTCGGTTGCGGCTTTCTTCGGCTTTTTGATCGGTATACCGGTGCTCCGTCTTAAGGGCGATTACCTTGCGATCGTGACACTTGCGTTCGGTGAGATTGTCAAAAATATCATCAACGCGCTTTATCTCGGTGTGGATGCGAAAGGCATTCATGTATCGCTCAAAGATACGGCGGCATTAAAACTGGAGACCGGCGGCAAGATTCTCATCAAGGGGGCGCAGGGCATCACCGGAACGCCGCGGCTCTCGAGCTTTTTTTGCCGGCATCGTCCTCTTGCTGATTTCGCTCTTTGTTGTGCAGAACTTGATTCGCTCCCGCACGGGACGCGCAATTATGGCCATTCGAGACAATGAAATCGCAGCGGAGTCGGTCGGTCTTCATGTGACCCGCTATAAGCTCCTCGCGTTTACGATTTCCGCGGCACTTGCCGGCGTGGGCGGTGTGCTCTATGCGCACAATTTGAGTACCTTACAGGCACTGCCGAAGAATTTCGGCTATAATATGTCCATCGCAATTTTGGTCTTTGTCGTGATGGGCGGAATCGGCAATATGCGCGGCTCCGTTATTGCGGCGGTGGTCTTGACCGCGCTGCCGGAGTTGCTCCGCGGACTCAGTGATTTCCGCATGCTGATTTATGCGGTTGTCCTGATTCTTATGATGCTCTTTACCTCCGCCCCCGCGTTTATACAGTATCGGGAGCGAATTTTCTCCGGTATCCGCAAGCCCGGGAAACAGGCGTAAAGGAGGAGAAGTTATGGCTATGTTAGAAGTGAAAAATATCGGCATCTCCTTCGGCGGTCTGAAGGCAGTCGATAATTTTTCTCTGGAATTACAGGAAAATGAACTTTCGGGGCTGATAGGGCCGAACGGCGCGGGGAAGACAACCATCTTCAATCTGTTGACCGGGGTCTATCGTCCGGACAACGGCTCGATTCGCCTTGACGGCAAGGAATTGACCGGAAAATCCATCATCGAAATCAATCAAGCCGGTATCGCGAGAACCTTCCAGAATATTCGTCTTTTCTCGAACCTCTCGGTTCTCGACAATGTTAAGGCGGGTCTTCACAATCATCATGCTTACTCGACCTTTGAGGGGATTTCCGCTTGCCGCGTTACCGTGCGCAGGAGAAGGAGATGAATCGCCGGGCCGAAGAGTTGCTCTCGGTCTTTCATTTGGAACAGATGGCCGAGGTGAAAGCCAAGAACTTGCCCTACGGTTCGCAGCGAAAGCTTGAGATTGCACGCGCCTTGGCAACCGAGCCGAAGCTTTTATTGCTCGATGAGCCGGCGGCCGGCATGAATCCGAATGAGACCGCCGAGCTCATGGAGACCATACAGCTGGTGCGGAAGCGCTTTCACATGACCATACTGCTCATTGAGCATGATATGAAGTTGGTCTCCGGCATCTGCGAGCGCCTGACTGTCCTGAACTTCGGAAAACTGTTGAAACAGGGAGATACCCAGGAAGTGCTTCACGATCCCGAGGTCGTGAAGGCCTACCTCGGTGAGTAAGGAGGACTTATGGACGCATTGCTCAAGGTGAAGGACTTACATGTTTATTACGGAATGATACATGCGATACGCGGTATTTCGTTTGAAGTGAATCGCGGAGAAATCGTGACTCTGATCGGTGCAAACGGCGCCGGTAAAACGACCACGCTGCACACAATTACGGGACTCTTGCCTTCGTCCGGCGGCGAGGTGATATACAACGAGAAAAACATCACCCATGTGCCGGGCTATCAGCTTGTTCGGCGCGGTCTCGCGCATGTTCCGGAGGGCAGAAGAGTATTCTCCCAGTTGTCTGTCTTGCAGAACTTGGAACTCGGTGCTTTTACGCGTCGCAGCAAAGAAGAAAGGCAGAGACCTTAAAAGAAATATATCGCCGCTTCCCGCGACTTGAGGAGAGAAAGAACCAGCTTGCGGGAACGCTCTCGGGCGGTGAGCAGCAGATGCTCGCCATGGGACGTGCTCTTATGAGTAAGCCGGAGATGCTGGTGCTCGATGAGCCCTCGATGGGACTCTCGCCGATTTACGTGAATGAGATTTTCGATATCATCAAGTCCATTCATGAGAGCGGAACCACGGTGCTTCTGGTCGAACAGAACGCGAAAAAGGCACTTTCCATCGCCAACCGCGCCTATGTCCTGGAGACAGGAACCATACGAATTTCCGGAACGGCGGAAGCGCTCTTAAACAATGACGAGGTGAAGAGTGCTTATCTCAGCGAATAAGGCAGACGGGAATATGAGCTTAACGAAGGTCAAATTATTTTCGGACGGAGCCGCGCGCGGGAATCCCGAGGGGCCGGCGGGCTACGGCACCATTTTGCAAGTAACGGACGGCAGCGGGAAGTTACACGAGAAAGAGCTCTCACAGGGCTTTCGAAAGAGTACGAACAACCGTATGGAACTGCTCGGTTGCATTGCGGGGTTTGAGGCACTGACTCGTCCCTGTGAAGTGACGGTTTACTCGGATTCCCGCTATCTGGTCGATGCCTTTAATCAGCACTGGATTGACAGTTGGCAGAAAAAAAACTGGACGCGCGGCAAAAATGAGCCGGTCAAGAATGTAGACCTTTGGAAGCGCCTCTTTAAAGGCAATGGCGCCCCACCGGGTAGAATTCTGTTGGGTCAAGGGGCATGCGGGACATACCGAAAACGAGCGCTGTGACGCGCTCGCAACCGATGCCGCGGATCACCGCGCATTTGAGGAGGACAAGGTCGATGAGACGGCATGAGAGATGGCGTCTTTTCGCTACTGTCCTCTTCTTTGGCATCCTGCTGACGCTTCTCATCAATTCAATACTGAGCGAAAAGAGGCGTCGCATTGCGGCACGTGTCGCGCTGCAAGAAGGGGTACAGGGAGAAAGCAGTCTGAAGGTGGGCTACGGCTATCGGGACTTTAAAAAGAAGTTCGAAGACACCGACCGCATTATCGCCCTGCTCCGGGAGAGAGAGAAGTCCGAGAAGCGCGAGGCGGACAGTGAGCGCTTTGCGAGCGAAGAATTGCGCTACTGGGAGACACAACTGAATGCACTCTGTCAGGTTCTTCCGTACGTACTGAGCGATCAGGAAGCGGCAGCCTTTTTAAAAGATCAGCAGGAGTGGCGAAAAAAGCGCGGCACAGGGGAAAACGAAACGGTTCTCTCCGTGAAAGAACAGGCAGAGAATACCAGAGCGCGGGCCTATGCGCTTTTGGAACAATATAAGGATCGTCTGCGTTAGCGCTGTGTGCAAAGCGGATTTACAGAACGGTAATTTACGGCTACAATAGAATTTTAGGAAAATCATACAATATCAAAACAGAGGGGCAGTGCAATGATCGCAAAGAAATACGGAGTCAATGAGCTCCGCAAGATGTATCTGGAGTTCTTTCAGAGCAAGGGTCATTTGATTATGAAGAGCTTCAGCCTGGTGCCGCACAACGACAACAGTCTGTTGCTCATCAATTCCGGCATGGCGCCGTTAAAGCCGTATTTTACGGGGCAGGAGATTCCGCCCTGTCGCCGTGTGACAACCTGCCAGAAGTGTATCCGCACGGGTGATATCGACAATGTCGGTAAGACCGCGCGCCACGGCACCTTTTTTGAGATGCTCGGTAACTTTTCCTTCGGCGATTACTTCAAGCGTGAGGCCATTCACTGGAGCTGGGAGTTCCTGACCGAGGTTGTGGGACTCGAGCCGGATCGTCTCTATCCCTCTGTCTATGAGGAAGATGACGAGGCCTTCGATATCTGGCGGGACGAAATCGGCATCGCACCGGAGCGCATTTACCGCTTCGGCAAGGCGGACAATTTCTGGGAGCACGGTTCCGGTCCCTGCGGCCCCTGCTCGGAGATTTATTATGATCGCGGCGAAGCGTACGGAACCGGTCCCGAGGATGTGATGGGCGGGGAAGGCGACCGCTTCATGGAAGTCTGGAACAACGTGTTCAGTCAGTTTAATAACGACGGCCACGGGCACTACAGCGAACTCAAGCAGAAGAACATCGATACCGGCATGGGCCTTGAGCGCCTTGCGGTTGTTGTACAGGATGTCGAGTCCATCTTTGAAGTGGATACGATTCGCGCACTTCTCGATGAGGCGGCGAAGCTTGCTTCGACCCGTTACCACGAGGATGAGAAGAAGGATGTTTCGCTGCGCGTGATTACCGACCATGTGCGTTCCTGCACCTTCATGATTTCGGACGGCATCATGCCGAGCAACGAGGGCAGAGGGTATGTGCTTCGGAGACTCCTGCGCCGCGCGGCTCGCCACGGGAGACTGCTCGGCATTGAGGGCGCTTTCCTCGGCAAGCTCGCCGAGACCGTCATTGCTTCCTCGAAGGACGGCTATCCGGAACTGGAAGAGAAGCGTGAGATGATTTTAAAGGTTCTGACCGAGGAAGAGGCAAAGTTTAACCGCACGATTGACCAGGGTCTTTCTATCCTCGCGGAACTTGAGGAGACGCTCTCCGCGGAGAAAAAGACCGAGCTTTCCGGCGAGGACGCGTTTAAACTCTACGACACCTACGGCTTCCCGCTTGATTTGACGCGGGAGATTCTCGCCGAGCGCGGTTTCACGGTCGATGAGGCAGGTTTCCAGCAGGCCATGCAGGTACAGCGCGAGACCGCTCGGAAGGCAAGAAAAGCGACGAACTATATGGGCGAGGCGCAGACCGCGTATCAGCAGATCGATCCGGCGCTCACAAGCGAGTTCACCGGCTATGACAAGCTGAAGGACGAGGGCAAAATCACCGCGATGGTGCGCATCCTTCCGGAGGAGAGCGGCGAGGACGCAACTTCGCTTACCGAGGCGCTCGCTGAGGGCGATGAGGGCACGCTGGTCACGGATAAGACACCGTTCTATGCGACCATGGGCGGTCAGCAGGGCGATACCGGCGTGATATCGGCGGGGGATAATCGCTTTGAAGTGCGCGAAACCATCCATTTAAAGGGCGGCAAGGTCGGTCACACGGGTAAGGTACTCTCGGGCATGTTCCGTATCGGCGAGAGCGTGACCCTTGCGGTCGATGCGGCAAACCGCGACAATACGGCAAAGAACCACTCGGGCACCCACCTGCTGCACGAAGCGCTTCGCGAGGTGCTCGGCAACCATGTGAACCAGGCCGGAAGCTTTGTGAGCGCGGACAGACTGCGCTTTGACTTTACGCACTTCGCGGCGCTCACGCCGGAAGAAATCAAGAAGGTCGAGGAACTTGTGAACCGTGAAATCAAGGCGGGACATGCGGTTGAGACCAAGGTCATGGGCATCGAAGATGCCAAGAAGGCCGGCGCAAAGGCACTGTTTGGCGAAAAGTACGGCGATGAGGTCCGTGTGGTGCGCATGGGTGATTTCTCGACCGAGCTCTGCGGCGGTACACACGTAAAGAATACGGAGAACATCGGCGCAATGAAGATTGTCTCCGAGACCGGTATTTCGGCGGGCGTGCGCCGCATCGAAGCGTTGACCGGCGATGCCTTGACCGTTTATTATGAAGCGGCGGTACAGGAGCTTGAGGAGCTCGCGGCGCAGTTGAAGACGAACCGTGCGGAGCTGCCGCAGCGCGTCCTACAGCTCCAGAACGAGCTCCGTGAGAGCGAGAAAGAGAACGAGAAGCTTCGCGCCGAGCTCGCGCGCAATGCGGCGGCAAGTGCGGGCGAAGACATCCGGGAAGTGAAGGGTGTCAAACTTCTCACCACGGCGCTCGCAAAGATTGAGATGAATGAGCTCCGTAATCTCGGCGACAGTCTGCTTCAGAAGACCGAGGGCGGCGTGGCCGTGCTTGCAAGTGCGGATGAGGCGCAGGTAAATCTCCTCGTGATGGTCGGCAAGGCGGCAGAGCTGAGAGGCGCCAATGCCGGAAAGCTCATTAAAGCCATTGCACCCTTAATCGGCGGCGGCGGCGGCGGCAGACCGAACATTGCGCAGGCGGGCGGCAAGAACCCCGCGGGCGTGCAGGCGGCGCTTGAAAAGGCGGCCGAAGCACTGGAAGAGGAATTGGCATAAGAAGAGCGGCTTCTATGGAATCCGTCTCGGAATACAAAACGAGCTGTGCGTATGCACAGCTTTTTTTGCTAGCGCTTAACGCTGTGAGAGACGGTGCTGTAAGAGAAATTTGTTCTATAAAATGCGCGTAATGTACCGGCGGTTCCGGAAGTTCGGCTCTCGAAAAGAAAAGAGAATATCGTGATTGCTGCAATACGGCGGCGATGAATACAAATTAAAAGCAAGACAGAAAGCGCTTTGAATTGTTAATTCAAACACAAAGATTATGAAGTTATAATTAGCACATTCCTAAGAAACTTAAAAAAATCTTCATAAGCGCTTGCGTATAATTGATTTTTTGAGTAGAGTATAAGACAGTTAGAATTAAGAGCAATGTGGTTAATTATTAGGAGGAACGGTATGGTAAAACGTGGTAAGCAGTCAAACGCTTGCTTGCGGTGATGCTCAGTGCTGCGATGGCGGTATTGAACGTCTCGACCGCGGTGCCTGTCTATGCGGCCCCCTCGGCGGATGAATTTCGCGAGGACGCAGAACTCATCAATGACCTCGGACTTTCGAGGGAACAGCAGAGAGAGTTGCAGCAGAGGGGGACGGCAAGTCCTTCGGATGCGACGGCAGTTGCGGAGGCAAAGCAGGGAGAAAAGACAGCGGATATCCTTGTCGGTTCGAGCCGCTGGGGTACACCGTCCAACGCGGCAAAGGTACTCCGCACCGAATTAAACGGCGTTGAAATCGAAGTGACGGCTCCGGCCGGCGTTCTGCCGGAAGGCGCAAGACTCCGTGCAAGAGCACTGACCGCGGAAGAGGAGCAGGAAGCACTCGCAAAGATTGCGGCGCACGCGAGTGAGACGGGCAAGACCGCAACGGCGCAGTTCCTTTGCGATCTCACGGTCTTAAACGCAGCGGGCGAAGAAATTCAGCCGGACAACACGAAGGGCACCCTTGCGGTCTCCTTCCGCAATGTGAGCATTGTCTCCGCCGAGGTCTCGAAGACCGGCGAGGACAGTGAGGCACAGGACACGAACGTAGCGGTGCTTCACATCGACGAAGAGGCTTCGAAGGTGGATACGTTGCGCACGGGTCTCGATGAAAATGCACCGGTGCTGCAGGCGGCAGCAGAGCACTTCTCGCCGTTTGCGGTCGTCAACTATCAGACCGGCAATACCCAGCTCGGCGCATCCTTTAAGCTTCTCGACTACGACGGAGACACGACGCGCCAGACGTATAAGCTCGGCGATGTGACTGTTGTCGACGGCGCCGGCAACGGCGTTACCTCGATGAACTTCCAGGTCGACACGGGTAACATTATCGATATGCCTGTAAGCGGCACGGTGGTCGGCAGCAAGACCTACCAGAGCTTTACGGACATCAACCCGGCGGGCAGCCACCTGTTCTACCAGTTCATTTTCCCGACAGCGCTGACTGCGGCCGAGGCAAAGGACTTCATTGAACAGCAGATGAAGTTCAAGCTTGCGAGCCCGGGCGCAAACCAGCAGCTTAAGATTACGCTCGGTACGGTCAGAACAACTTCCCGACCAACGCAACCATCAAGATTTCGAAGAAGACCATTCCGAACCCGATGGCGAACGACAGCGCGGAGCACTACTATATGTACGTGGAGCCGCAGCCGGCAGGTCTTGTGAGCTGGGCGGACAGCTATAACACCGCAAAGCAGAGCTATCTGGACGGCATGCGCGGCTATCTGGTCACGATTACCTCTGCGGAAGAGGATCAGGTTCTCGACCAGATCACCTCGACGACCACCGGCGCTTGGTCAGGCGGTGCGCGTTTTGAGGGCATCAACGACGCGACAAGCGTTCCGGCTTGGTCCGACAACTCGGCTGCGGGACGTACAGGAACCGTTTTCGCTAACCAGAATGTGAGCGCATCCTCTACATCTACGCCGACGGCAGCGAGAACCTTCCGCTGGCAGAACGGTCCGGAGTCGGGTATCGAGTACTTTGTACAGGGCAACGGCGGCGCGGCCCCCTGGGTAACGGAACACCGCTCGTCACGCCTTATTCCGGCGGTAATCCGGCATACACGCACTTCCGTCCGACCGGTGAGCCGAACTCTGCGGCAGGACACGGCGTTGCGGTCAGCGGCTACGAGGGCGTCATGCAGGTGCACAATGCGGGTTACTGGAACGACCTCCACAACCGCAGCGATTACAGCGGCGGCGGTCTCGATGTCAAAGGCTACTACATCGAGTTCAGCGGATACAACAAGACCGGTGATACCGCCAATGAGTCGGTTCCGCTGGTCACGGCGCACACCGCGACGGTTACGGTGGGCGGTCAGACCTACTACTTTAACAATGCGGACGATGCGATTGCGTTCTCTACGCAGAACGGCAATGCTTCGGTCAGCCTGATTGGCAACACGACACTCACGTCCAATGTTCCGGCAGGTGTTACGATTGACTTAAACGGTCACACGCTCACGGTTCCGGCGGGCAGTACGGTTGTGAACAACGGCACCATCAACGCACCGGCAGGCAGCTCCTTTGTTGCGCAGGGTGCAAACGGCAACTTCAGCAATGCGGGCAACGGCGCGGTCAATGTGCCGCTCACGATTACCGTGAATCCGCGCACCGTGACGGCGACCGAGCCCCTGACCTGGGATCCGTCTCATGTGACGGCGACGGGCCTCATCGGAAACGACCGCGTGTCGGCTGTCAGTGTGAACTTTGACAACAGCCAGCCGGTCGCAGCGACGACGACGGACAATGCGACGCCGCTTGCACCGACTACCTTTGACAACGGTGCTGCGGGCAGCGCGGCAATCGGTACCTATACGATTACCTATGTCCCGGGACCGGTGACCAGAAACCCGCATCAGTACACGGTCAAGTTTGTTGCAAACGCACCGGCGGGCCAGACCGCGACCGGCACCATGGCGGATCAGACCCTTACCGGTACTGCGGCTGCAAACCTGACGAACGGTTTTGCAATCAACGGTTACAGCTTTGTGAACTGGAGCGGTTCGAACGGCCAGACCTATGCGGACGGCGACATGCCGACCCTGCTCGCGAACCAGAACGGTGCGGTTGTCACGATGACCGCGAACTGGAACGAGAACAACTACAACATTCAGTACACGACGAATGTGAACCCGGCTTCCCGCACTGCGGGCGCTGCGGTAAACCCGAACACCGTGACAAGCTATAAGGTCACGGATCCGAACGTCACGATTCAGCCCATGACCTGGCCGGGCTACACCTTTGACGGCTGGTACGACAACCAGCTGTTTGCGGGCACTCCGGTTACGACCCTGGTCACGAGTGCGGCACCGGCAGGCGATAAGCACTACTATGCGAAGTGGACCGCAAAGAACTATAACCTCGCATATCACCTGAACGATTCCGCGACCCAGCCGGCAAACAATCCGGATGCAGGCTTTACGACTTACACGGCGGAGTCTCCGGATCATACCTTCGGCACCCCGACCCGCCCGGGCTACACCTTCCTCGGCTGGTTTACGGATGCGGGTCTCACGACTGCGGCCCCGGCAACGCTGGTGAGCGCGCAGGGCGATACGAACCCGACCGATCTCTACGCAAAGTGGAGTGCACCGCTTCCGTATTCGATCACCTATGTGATGAACGATACGACCCCGGCGGGTCACACGGCAAGCAATCCGGCGAGCAACCCGGGCGGCTTCGATGTGACGGATCCGAGCATTAACCTGCAGGCACCGACCCGCACGGGTTACACCTTCCTCGGCTGGTATGCGGACGCGGGCCTAACGACCCCGATTTCTTCCATCAACCCGGCGACTGCGGTGAATTACACGGTCTACGCAAAGTGGAGCGCGCCGAATGCCTACAACGTGCAGTGGACGCTGAACGACACGGTTCCGTCGGGACTTACGGCGGCAAACCCGAACGCTTCGCTCACGAGCTACACGGTTGAGGACGCGGATTACACCCTGCGTCCGGCAACCCGCACCGGCTATACCTTTGAGAACTGGTATGACAACGCGGCGCTCACCGGCACGCCGGTCACGACGCTTCACACGATGGATGCGGAAGATAAGCACTACTACGCAAAGTGGGGCAATGCGCTGAGCTATCCGATCACCTATGTGATGAACGATTCGGCGACCAGCCCGGCAAGTGCGGTCACCCCGAATTCCTACACGGTTGAGGATGCGGACTTTGCGCTCGGCATTCCGACCCGTAACGGCGCGAGCTTCCAGGGTTGGTATGACAACGCAGCCCTTACCGGCACGCCGATTACGACTCTTCACACCGCGGATGCGGCGGCGAAAACCTACTACGCAAAGTGGCAGCTCAATAGCTACAGCATCAACTACAACCTGAACCCGGGAACCGGCATCGGAACCCCGACCAATCCGGCCTCCAATGTGCCGAGCTTTACGGTCGATGACGATGTGCAGCTTGCGCCGCCGGTGCGCCGCGGTTATACGGGCAGCTGGAACCTGAACGGACAGACCGTGACAAGCATTCCGGCAGGAACGACCGGCCCGCAGAACCTGACGGCAGACTGGACGCTCAACCACTACAGCATTACTTACGATACCGGCGAGACGGTGAACAGCCCGATTCAGGGTCTCGGCTCGCTTCCGACCAGCTATACGATTGAGGACGGCACCATTACCCTGCCGACTCCGAGCCGCATCGGTTATACCTTCACGCGCTGGGAGATGGCATCGGCACCGGGTGTCGCAGTCAATCAGATTCCCGCCGGCAGCGACGGCGATGCTGTGTTCAGAGCTGTTTGGGAACCGATTCGCTATCGCATTACCTACGATGCGGCGGGCGGTGTCAACGACGCGGCAAACCCGACCACCTTCACGATCGAGGACGAAATCAATCCGAACGGCGCTGTGAAGCAGGGCGTTAAGTTCTGGACCTGGCAGGTTGTCGGCGGCAAGTTCCTGAACACGATTCCGGCGGGCACCACGCATGACGTTGCCCTGGTTGCTGTTTACCAGAAGGATTCGGAAGGCGAGAACATCGGCGGAAGCGGCGGCAGCAGCGGCGGAGGCGGCGGCAGCCGCAGCGGCAGCGGACGTCGCGGAACGGTCACGCCGAACAATGTCGCGACCGGAACACCGACCGCAACGCGGCCGAGCAACACGCAGCCGAACACGAATACGGCGCAGCCGAACACCGCGCAGAACCGGAACGATGACAAACAGCATGTCACCGAGCCGAGCCCGCAGAAGAATGCGGATACGTTGAATCAGCAGAAGGGCGAAGGCCTTTCTCCGAACAGCGGCAATAGAGCAACGAACCGCGGTACGGCGGTCGGCACCAATAGGGGCAGACTCCCGAAGACCGGCGAGGCTCCGTTTGCGCTGAACTTTGCCGGCACCGCAGCGGGCTTCCTGCTTGCGGCTTACGCGCTCTGCGGCAGAAGAAGAAGAGAGCAGTAAACTACGGATGCACACTATGCGTCGGTAAGCAGAAGGGACTGTGCGAATGCACAGTCCCTTTTTGCAGGCACGCGTTTTTTGTGATTCAAAACACGAGCGGTTCAGCCGTAGCAACTGCCGCAAAAAGCAGAATGCGAAGTGTAAATGGTTAGCGCCGGGAAGGCGGAAAGAATGCCCGAAATACACTTGACGCAGTCGGAAATTGTGGTATACTAAACAGGATTTCAATTTCACAACCGGGAGGGAGGTTAGGCCGTTTCATGTCAAACGTGATTGTGAAAGAAAATGAAAGCTTGGACAGCGCACTGAGACGTTTCAAGAGAAACTGTGCGAAGGCAGGCATTCAGCAGGAAATTCGCAAGAGAGAGCATTACGAGAAGCCCAGCGTCAGACGCAAGAAGAAGTCCGAGGCTGCAAGAAAGCGTAAATTCAACTAATGCATAATTGACGCCCGGTCTCAACGAGACCGGGCGTCTTGCACGTATGAGGGAGTTAAGATGGGAAGCACAGAGCAGACAATTGATATCCCTGCAGAGTTAGAGAAAAATGTCTGCGGGTTCATGGATGTCAACCTTCACAAGATTGAGCGCACCCTGCAAGTCACGATGATAGAGCGTGACGGCAGTGTCAAGGTTATGGGCGAGGAGGGAAAGGTCAAAAAGGCCATTTCCGTCTTCGAGAATCTGGTTGCGCTCGCGCGGCGCGGCGAGACAGTTACGGAGCAGACGGTCAACTACGCGCTCTCCCTCGCGTTTTCGGAGGGCGAGGAGAAGATACTCGAAATCGACCGGGAACTCATCTGCCGCACGGCCTCCGGTCGGCCGGTGAAGCCGAAGACTCTCGGACAAAAGGAATATGTGGACAGCATACGGAAGCGCATGATTACCTTCGGCATAGGTCCGGCGGGCACCGGAAAAACCTATCTCGCGATGGCCATGGCGATACGCGCCTTCCGCGACGGGGACTGCGAGCGCATCATACTCACGCGTCCCGCGATGGAAGCGGGTGAGAAGCTCGGCTTTCTTCCCGGCGATTTGCAGAGTAAAATCGATCCCTATTTGCGCCCGCTCTACGATGCCCTTTATCAGATTATGGGGCCGGAGAGCTATCTGCACAATGCGGAGAAGGGACTTATTGAGGTGGCACCGCTCGCCTATATGCGCGGCCGCACCTTAGACAACGCCTACATTATCCTCGATGAGGCGCAAAATACAACGCCGTCGCAGATGAAGATGTTTTTGACACGCATCGGCTTCGGTTCGAAGGCCATCATCACCGGGGATCTCACGCAGAAGGATTTGCCGGCGGATGCGATTTCGGGTCTCGACACGGCTTCCCGCGTCCTTTCGGGCATAGAGGAAATCGGCTTTTGTCGCCTCACGAGCCGCGATGTGGTGCGCCACCCCCCTGGTGCAACAAATCGTGGATGCTTACGAGAAGTACGAGGAAAAGGAGAGCGCCGAGAAAAAGCGCCGCAATGCTTGGCGCAAGGACGCTAAGGGCAGAGGAAAAGGAAGTGAGCGAGGTGATAAGCGATGAGCCTTGAGATCTGCTATGAGGCGGAAGAGAGCCTGGAGCTTCCCTATGAGGAGATTGCGGAGAAGGTGGTAAATGCCTGCCTTACGGCGGAGAACTGCCCCTTCGAGGCCGAGGTATCCCTGAGTTTTGTGGATGAAGAGGAAATACGGGAGCTGAACCGCGATTACCGAGAAATAGACCGCGAGACGGATGTGCTTTCGTTCCCCATGCTCGAGTTTGAAGCCCCCGCCGTGTTTCCGGAGGAAATCGGCGAAGAGGACATCAACCCGGACACGGGAGAGGTGCCGCTCGGCGACATCGTGATTAACGTGCGCCGCGTCAAGACGCAGGCGGCGGAATACGGGCACAGCGAGACCCGTGAACTTGCGTTTTTGATTGCACACAGCATGTTGCACCTGATGGGCTATGACCACATGGAGGAAGAGGAGCGCATGGGCATGGAGGCGCGGCAGAGAGAGATACTCGACGCGCTCGGCTATCGGCGCTGAAGAGCTGTATGGAAGAGAGAAGAGAGAATTTCGCTCCCCGAAGTAAGAAACCGAAATCCGGCGGCTTTTTGGCGCAAGGTTCCATTTATGCCGCATCCGGCGTCATTTCAAGTTTAATCGGCTTGGTATACCGCATGCCGCTTACACGCATCATAGGCGATGAGGGCAACGGCTATTATGCGGCAGCGTTTAATATCTATGCCATTGTGCTGTTGCTTTCGTCTTACAGCCTGCCGCTTGCGGTGTCCAAACTGATATCCGCACGTGTCGGTGCAAAAAACTACCGCAATGCGGAACGCATCCTTCACGCTGCGCTGCTCTATGCGACCGTGGTGGGCGGTATCGGCTTTACCGCAATCTTTTTCGGCGCAGACTGGCTTGCAGCTTCGTTTCTCCATACGCCGGAAGCCGCGTACCCGCTCCGTGCCTTGGCGCCGACCGTCTGGATTGTGTCTTACCTCGGCGTATGCCGCGGGTACTGGCAGGGGCAGTCAACCATGGTGCCGACCGCAATCTCCCAGATTGTCGAGCAGATTCTAAATGCGGGCGTCAGTGTGGGCGCAGCCTTTTTCCTGATGAAGTGGGCGGTGCGGCAGGGAAAAAACGAAGCTCTTTCCCGTGCGTTCGGGGCAATGGGCGGCACCATAGGAACCGGTGTCGGCGCTGCCTCCGCCCTTTTGATTTTCATGCTGCTTTTTCTAATGACACGGCGTTCAAGGCTTCGAAAAGCGCGCCGAGATTGCGAACACCCTGCGGAGAGTTATGAAGAAATTACGGAACTGCTGGTGCTCACCGTGGTCCCTGTCATACTCTCGACGGCGATTTACAATGTGAGCGGCATCCTCGACAATGCCCTCTTCGGACAGGCAATGTACGATCTCGGCAAACAGACGGAGATTGCAAAGCAGTACGGTGTCTATACCGGTAAGTATAAGCTTCTTCTCAATGTACCGATCATGATTGCAAACTCCCTCGGTTCGGCCCTGGTGCCTGCGCTCAGCCGTGCGGTCGGCGCAAATCAGAAAAAAGAAGTGCGGAAGAATATTGCGCTTGCCATTCGCTTTTCGATGATTGTTGCGATTCCTTCGGCCGTCGACTCGGGGTTATGGCGGATCCTTTGATTCCTCTGCTCTTCGGAAAGAGCGAGCTTGCGGTTCATATTATGCATCTCGGTTGTGCGAGCGTGGTCTTTTATTCGCTCTCCACGGTGAGCAATGCGATTCTGCAAGGAACCAACCACATGAAGGTTCCGGTTGCACATGCGGCGCTTTCGCTCGGTATTCATGTGTTGGTGTTGGAGACCCTGCTCCGCATCTTTGAACTCGGCATCGTCAGTATTGTGATTGCGGATATGGTGTTTGCGGTCAGCATGTGTATTCTGAACGCCGGGAGTCTCAAACGTCTCTTAAAGTATCGACAGGAGATCGGACGCAGCTTTCTTTTGCCGGGCTTCTGTGCGCTGCTCATGGGACTTGCGACCGCAGGTGCCAAAATCGCTTTAAAGCGGCTTACGGGCCGGGTTGTGTTCTATACCTTGCTGCCTATGCTTCTGGCGGTGGCGGTTTACGGCTCCCTGCTTCTGCTGACCGGTGCGATACGCGAGGAAGAGTTGCTGCGCTTCCCGAAGGGAGCGAGCCTCTGCCGCCTTGCAAAGCGCCTGCATTTACTTTGAGAATGACGGAGAACGAATGATGAATGTTCTGGTGCTCGGCGGCGGCCCAGCAGGCATGGCGGCCGCAATCGCAGCGGCAAGAGGAGGCGCAGCGGTAACGCTGCTGGAGAGGAATGACCGCATCGGGAAAAAACTCCTCTTGACGGGAAACGGCAAATGCAATTTTACGAATCTGGATCTCCGGACCGAGCGTTACGACTGTGATGCGCCTGCGCTGATAGAAGAAGTTCTGGAACAATTCCCGCCGGAAGCAGTGATGCGTTTTCTGGAAGAACTCGGGATTCCTCCGCTTACGAGGCACGGCACTTGGATTTATCCGCACGCCGAACAGGCGGCCGCCGTACTGAATGCGCTCCGCACGGAACTGGAACAGCTCGGGGTGAAGATTGAGACGGATGCTCGCATTCTGGGAATTCGACAGAATCAAAAGGGCGGTTTTGCGGTGAAAACGGAAAAGGCCGAATTCCGCGCGGACCGCGTGGTGGCTGCACTCGGCGGTGCGGCGCTCCCAAGGACGGGATCCGACGGCAGCGGTGCGGAGCTTGTCGCAAGGCTGGGACTCAAGTTGCAGCCGCTTCGCCCGGCGCTCTGCCCGCTTCGTTCCGCAGAGCGAGAAAATGCTTTTTTCCGTGCATCTCAGGGGGTACGGGTACCTGCTGCCTTAAGCCTATGGGTGGAGGGAAAGAAGGTGGCGGAAGAGAGCGGAGAGCTCCAGCTCACAAAGGAGGGCTTTTCCGGGATTTCCGTCTTCCAGCTTTCTCTGCCTGCCGGACGGGCTTTGCAACATAAGCAGAGGGCAGAACTTATGCTGAATTTCCTGCCGGATTTGAAAGCGGATCTTACTTTCTTTGCGAAGCGCAGTGCGCAGCCCTTTGCGACGACGCTTGAAGCCTACGGAAACGGTCTCGTGCCGAAGAATCTCTGGCTTGCTCTTTTGCGGCGCGCAGGTCTCTCTGCGGGCATATCGCCGACGAGCCTTCGGAAAACGGAACTCGCGGCAATCGTCGAACAGCTTACGGCAGCGCGCTTTCCGATTCAGGGACTTGCGGCTTACGATAAAGCGCAGGTTTCGGCAGGCGGAATCTCCTTGCGGGAACTAAATCCGCATACACTCGGAGCAAACGAATGACAGGGCTTTATTTTGCCGGGGAAATTCTCAATGTGACGGGCCCCTGCGGCGGTTATAATCTTCACTGGTGCTTTGCGAGCGGTCTTCTTGCCGGGCAGAGTGCCGCTAACGATGAGGTTTTATGATGAATCGAATTTTTTCAAATCAGAAGGGTGGAACTCTGCTCTGCTATGTTCCGGACGGGGCGGAAGCGCCGAAGGTCGCGGGAATCTGTGCGCTCTTAAAGGTTAAGTATAAGGAACTCGGCAGTTCCGAACTGGATCGTCACATCGGCTATTTGCTCACGGGGCAGGAAGTCGGCGAGGAGAGCAGACGCGTCCTTGAGCCCGCGCCCGAAGCGGTGCAACTTAGGGCGCATGCACAGCCTTTATTCCTGTTTTGCGGTTTCAGTGCCGCGACCTTCGACGCCTTTCTCGCACAGCTCCGGAAACAGAAACTCCGCGCACCCCTAAAGGCTGCGCTCACGGAGACCAATGCGAGCTGGACCCTGCGCGAACTCTACGACGCAATCCGTGCGGAGCATGAGACCATGACGGGAGAAGTGCTCTGATGGCCATACTTTTAAACAATGTGAGCCTGCCGGTGCGCCATACGGAGGAGATGCTCCGTAAAAAGGTGGCGAAACTGCTACGGATTCGGGAACAAGAACTCGGGGAAATCGAGATTGTGCGCCGCTCGATTGATGCGCGAAAAAAGCCGGAGGTGAACTATGTTTACTTGCTTCGGCTAAAGCTCGCACACGAAGCAAAGTTCTTAAAGCTCCCGAATGTAAGTGCGGATACGCGCGCTCCGTACAAGCTCCCGAAACGAGGGGAGAACGCACTCGGTTCGCGTCCGGTCATCATAGGCAGCGGTCCCGCGGGACTCTTTGCGGGGCTCATGCTCGCGGAGGCGGGGTACCGCCCCATTATTCTGGAGCGCGGACTGCCCGCGAGAGAGCGGAAACAGGCGGTCGATGCCTTTTGGGCGGGCGGTAAACTTGACCCGAACTGCAATGTCTCCTTCGGCGAGGGCGGTGCCGGGACCTTTTCCGACGGCAAGCTGAATACCCTGGTCAAGGACAATGCGGGCAGGAACCGTAAAGTCCTCGAAGTTTTTTGCAACTACGGTGCGGACAGTGCGATACTCTATGAGCAGAAACCCCATCTCGGAACCGATCGACTGATTGAAATCGTGACCGCAATGCGGGAAGAAATTGAGCGGCTCGGCGGCGAGTTGCGCTTTTCTTCGCGCGCTGCGGATTTGTGTCGAAGGGGACAGGCTGCGCGCGGTCTTTGTGGAGAAGACGGACGGCACAAAGTACGAGCTGCCCTGTGAAGTACTGATTGCCGCGACCGGACACTCGGCGCGCGATACCTTTCGGACGCTCCACGCGCGGGGCTTTCAAATGGAGGCCAAGGCCTTTGCGGTCGGCTTTCGCGTGCAGCACAGACAGAGCGATATCTCGCTCTCACAGTACGGCGTTAAGGAGGCGGACTTTTTGCCGCCGGCCCCCTATAAACTCACGGCAAAGACGAGCTCGGGTCGCGGTGTCTACAGTTTCTGCATGTGCCCGGGCGGCTATGTGGTCAATGCTTCGAGTGAGGCGGGAGGCACGGTGGTGAACGGCATGAGCTATGCGGACCGCGGCTCGGCGAACGCAAATGCGGCCATCATCGTCTCGGTGGGGCCTGAGGACTTTCTGCGCTACGGCGAGGGCGTGCTCGCCGGGCTTTCCTATCAGGAGGTCCTTGAGCGTCGCGCGTATCGGGCGGGACAGGGACATATTCCGGTGCAGCTTTACGGCGATTTTATCGCAAAGCGCGAGAGCCGTGCCTTCGGCGGCACAGAGCCCTGCTTTGCGGGACAGTACCGCCTTGCCGCTTTGAACGGCATTCTGGATACACCGCTCGAGGAGGCCTTCCTTGAGGGAATGGCGAGTTTCGGGCGTCAGATTAAGGACTTTGACGCGCCGGATGTCATCCTGGCGGGTGTTGAAAGCCGAACGTCTTCGCCGATACGTATCCTTCGGGACAGCGAATTGCAGGCCAACATACAGGGCTTTTATCCCTGCGGCGAGGGAGCCGGCTATGCCGGCGGCATTACCAGCGCCGCGATGGATGGCATACGGGTCGCGGAGGCGGTCATCGGTCGCTATACACCGAAGTACTAAGGAATGCATTCGGTCACAAAGAGTTCACATAAATATATTATGTTAATATCGGTTCCAAGGAACCGCGGAAAGGTTTTGGGTTTATGGAGGAAAGCAAGAAGCAGTCACTCTTTGTGGCGCAGCTAAAGGATACCATTGAAGAGAAGAGCAAGCGGCTTGGGCGTCCGGTGCGCTATCACATCACAACGATGGGCTGCCAGATGAATGCGCGCGATTCGGAGAAACTCTCCGGCATACTCGCGGAAATCGGCTGTGAGGAGATTCCGACCGAGGACGCGGACATCCTCCTCTTTAATACCTGTACGGTGCGCGAGAACGCGAATGAGAAGCTCTACGGGCATCTCGGCATTGTGAAGCACTTTAAAAAGCTGAATCCGGACATGCTAATCGGCATCTGCGGCTGTATGATGCAGGAGAAGGACGAAGTGCTGCGCATTCAGAAGAAGTATCACTTCGTGGATCTTGTCTTCGGCACCCATAATATCTGGAAGTTTCCGGAGTTGCTCTACGCGGTCGAGGCCGAGAATCAGCGCGTCATCGACACGGCGGAAGAGAGAAATACCTTCCGGGATCACATGCCCGCGCGCCGAAAGACCTGGTTTAAGTCTGGCGTGAACATCATGTACGGTTGCAATAACTTTTGCACATACTGCATCGTCCCCTATGTGCGCGGCAGAGAGCAGTCGCGCGAGGCGGAGGATATTGTGCGCGAGGTGAAGGCGCTCGTCGCGGACGGCGTAAAAGAAATCATGCTGCTCGGGCAGAATGTGAATTCCTACGGCAAGGGGCTTGAAGGGGGCGAGGGCTTTGCCTCCCTGCTTGAAAAAGTATGCCAGGTCGATGGCCTGGAGCGCATACGCTTTATGACGCCGCACCCGAAGGATCTCTCCGATGATCTGATTGAGACCATCAAGCGAAATCCGAAGATTTGCCGCCACATTCACCTCCCGCTCCAGTCGGGCAGCAGTAAGATTTTGCAGCGCATGAACCGCCGCTACACGAAGGAGTCCTACCTCGCGTTGGTCGAGAAAATACGGCGGGAGCTCCCGGAAGTGGGACTCACGACAGACATTATTGTCGGCTTCCCCGGGGAGACGGAAGAGGATTTTCAAGATACGCTCGATGTGGTATCCCGCGCTTCCTATCAGGCGGCTTTCACCTTTATTTACTCTAAGCGGAGCGGTACGCCGGCCGCGGAGTTTGAGGATCAGGTGCCGGAGGATGTGGTTGCGGACCGCATGAAGCGCCTCATTGCCCTGGTGCAGCAGTTTGCCTCAAAGGCAGCGGACCGCGACGAAGGGAAAATAGAGCCTGTTTTGGTCGAAGAAGTGAATGCGCAGCGCGCGGGCTATGTGACGGGGCGGCTTTCCAACAATTTAATGGTACATTTCCCCGGTGACGAGAGCTTAATCGGCGCAGTGGTACCGGTTTTACTGAGGGAATCCAAGGGCTTTTATTACATGGGAGAGAGGAGGGACTAAAGTGGCGCTTTCGCCTATGATGACGCATTACCTGGAGACCAAAAAGGCCTATCCGGACAGCCTCTTGTTCTATCGCCTCGGCGATTTTTACGAGATGTTCTTTGAGGATGCGCGCCTGGTGTCAAAGGAGCTTGAGCTCACTTTGACCGGCAAGGAGTGCGGACTCGAGGAGAGAGCCCCGATGTGCGGTGTCCCCTTCCATGCCGCGGAGACCTATATCAACCGTCTCGTGAAAAAGGGCTATAAGGTCGCGGTCGCGGAGCAGATGGAAGACCCGAAGCTCGCGAAGGGGCTTGTGAAACGCGAGGTCATACGCGTTGTGACCCCCGGCACCGTCACGGCAGCCGGGGCGCTAGAAGAGGAGAAGAATAACTACCTCGCCGCAGTCGTTGAGGACGGCGGTCGCTACGGTTTGGCCCTCGCGGATATCTCGACCGGCAGCTTCCTTGTGACAGAAGCGGAGGGGAAGAAGGAGCTCGGCGACATTTTGTCGGAGTTTCATCCGGCAGAGCTTTTAAAGAAGGAGAGCCTTACGCTGGACGGGGTGCTTCGCACGGATGAAGAAATTGCGACCAGCATACTGTCAGACTCTGCCTTCTCAAAGGAAAGTGCCGTCAGCTTACTCTGCGGGCATTTTCACACGGCTTCGGTCGAAGCCCTCGGCTTGGCGGACTATTCGCTCGGAACGCTATCGGCCGGCGCGGTGCTTCGCTATCTCTATGACACGCAGAAGAGTCAATGCGAGCTCATCACCGAGCTCAAGGCTTATCGCGGCAATACTTATCTCTTGATCGATGCGGCCTCTCGGCGAAATCTTGAGCTCACGGAGACCATGCGGGATAAGAGTAAGCACGGCTCGCTGCTCTGGGTTGTGGATCGCACCAAGACCGCGATGGGCGCGCGCTTCCTTCGGAATCTTATCGAAAAGCCGCTTCTCAGTCTTGAGACCATTGAGGCCAGACAGGACGCCATCCAGGCATTTCTGGAGCGCTACATCGACAGAGAAGAGCTGAGAGAGTATCTCGCCCCGATTTATGACATGGAGCGCCTCATGGGGCGCATTACGCTCGGCAGCGCAAATGCGCGGGATATGCTCGCCTTCTGCACTTCGATTGCGGCACTGCCGCCGATACGGGAGCTTCTCAAGAGCTTTTCCGCGCCGCTCTTACAGCAGTTTGCGAACGAACTCGACGATTTAAGCGATCTCTGCGCCCTGCTTCGCTCCGCCATCGCGGAGGATCCGCCGCTCACGCTTCGAGAGGGGCATATTATTCGAGAAGGCTACCACGAGGATGTGGACCGCTACCGGCGGGCAAGCAGCGAGGGCAAGCAGTGGCTCGCGGAACTCGAGGAAAAAGAGCGCGCTAAGACCGGCATCAAGAATCTAAAGATTAAGTACAACAAGGTATTCGGCTATTATTTTGAGGTGACGAATTCCTTTCTCTCCCAGGTGCCGGATTACTTCCGGCGGCGGCAGACGCTCGCGAATGCAGAGCGCTACACGACCGAAGAACTCGGGAAGCTCGAAGAGAGCATACTCGGCGCGGAGGAGAAACTCCTCACCCTTGAATTCGATCTCTTTCAGGAACTGCGACAGAAGCTTTCCGCGGAAGTTGCACGCATCCAAAAGAGCGCCGGCATCGTGGCCTACCTTGACGCGTTGCTCTCCCTTGCGGATGTCGCGGAGCGCTATCACTATGTGAGGCCGAAATTAACGGCGGACGGCCCCCTGCACATTGTGGGCGGGCGCCATCCGGTCGTGGAACGCATGATGGAGAGCGGGCGCTTTGTCGAAAACGACACCTTGCTTGACAGCGAGGAGAATCGCATCGCCATCATTACCGGTCCCAATATGGCCGGAAAATCCACCTATATGCGTCAGACCGCGCTGATTGCGCTGCTTGCGCAGACAGGTTCCTTTGTTCCGGCAGAGCGCGCGGAACTCGGACTTTCCGACCGCATCTTTACGCGTGTCGGTGCCTCGGACGATCTCGCTTCCGGCCAGTCTACCTTTATGGTTGAGATGACAGAGGTCGCAAACATTCTTCGAAATGCGACGAAGAAGAGTCTCATTATCCTCGATGAAATAGGACGCGGCACTTCGACCTTCGACGGTCTCTCGATCGCCTGGGCGGTGGTTGAGTATCTTGCGGTCGGACGCCTTTCGGGGGCAAAAACGCTGTTCGCGACCCACTACCACGAACTCACCGAGTTGGAAGGCAGCATACCGGGGGTCAATAACTACTGCATCGCGGTGAAGGAGCAGGGAGATGAAATTGCCTTTCTCCGAAAAATCATCAAGGGCGGTGCGGACCAGAGTTACGGCATTCAGGTCGCGAAGCTCGCGGGCGTACCGGCGGCGGTTACGGCGCGGGCGCGGGAAATCGCGGAAGAACTCTCGGGTGCGGATATTGCCGCGCGCGCCCGAGAACTCGCATCGCGCGGGGCTGACTTGTCGTCCGTACCCGCTTCCGAGCAGAACGCGAAACCTGTCGTCACGGAGGCAGAGCTTAAGGTTCTGAGACAACTCAGAGAAATCAATCTCTCGGAGCTCACGCCCGCGCGCGGCCATCGATCTTCTTTACGGTATACAGGAGACACTATGAGCATTCAGCTTCTCGATGAGAGCACCATCAATAAGATTGCGGCGGGCGAGGTCATTGAGCGCCCCGCTTCGATTGTGAAAGAACTCACGGAAAATGCGATCGATGCCGATGCGAGCGTCATTACGATAGAGATACGCGACGGCGGCATTTCGATGATACGTGTGACGGATAACGGCGGCGGCATCCCGGCGGATGAGGTAAAGACCGCCTTTCTTCGCCATGCGACTTCCAAGATTCAGCGCGCGGAGGATATCCTTCATGTTCGGAGCCTAGGCTTTCGCGGTGAGGCGCTCGCCAGTATCTCGGCGGTTTCCCGCATTGAGCTCATCACAAGGCAGAGGGATGCGCTGACCGGTATACGCTACGCGGCCGAGGGCGGCAAAGAGACGGTATTTGAAGAAGTCGGGGCACCGGGCGGCACGACCGTCATCACCCGCGATCTCTTCTTTAATACGCCGGTGCGGCGCAGCTTTTTGAAGGCGGCGGTCACCGAGACCGCGCATGTCGCGGCGCTTGCGGAAGAACTGGCGCTGTCGCATCCGGAAATCTCCATCCGTTTTCTTGCGAACGGACAGAGCCGCTTTCATACGAGCGGGAATCGAGAAGTGAAGGACATCATCTATCAGCTCTACGGCAGGGAGATTGCGAGTAAGCTGCTTCCGGTTTCGCGAACGGAACAGGGCTTTTCGGTGCAGGGCTTTATCGGCAGACCGGAGATTTCAAGGGGAAGCCGTGCCCTAGAACACTACTGCGTGAACGGGCGCTATATCAAGAGTCCGCTGCTCGCAAAGGCGATAGAGGATGGCTACGGCGACCGCATGATGCAACATAACTTCCCCTTTGCGGTACTCTTTCTTGAGACGGATCCGGAGACAGTCGATGTGAATGTGCATCCGACCAAGCGGGAAGTGCGTTTTTCGGACACCCAGGCCTGCTATCTCTTTCTGCGTTCCGCGGTGGAGGATGCGCTGCAGCGCGCGGAGTTGATTCGTCTTTCCTCTCTGCAGGAAGAAAACAAAAAGAAGGCTGCACAAAGCGCGGCGCTCGGACGCGACTCCGTTTCTCAGGAAGAAGTGCGGGCGGGAGTACGTCCGCAGCACAAAAAGCCGCCGGAACCTTTTGAGACGCAGCGCTTAACGGAAGAGCGTAAGCGGGAGGCAGAAGAGCAGGCGCTCTCGCTTTCCTCTTTTCTCTCGGCCTACGGGCAGCGGCAAATCAATCAGAGCGCGAAGGCGGAGAGCACAGGGACGAGCGAAAGCAAGACGGCGGAGGGCCCGGCAAAGCCGGACTCCGAGCAGACAGCGGACAGAGAGTCGGTTTCGGAGCGCAAGGCTGTCGCCGAGGAAAAACCGGCGTTTGAAACTGTGGAACGCGGGGGGCAGTATGCGCTCTTTCGGCCTGAGGAGAGAAAAAATCTCCGCTTAATCGGCGCTGTTTTTGACACCTACTGGCTCGCGGAGCGCGGAAATTCACTCTATCTCATCGATCAACATGCGGCACACGAGAAGGTGAACTACGAGAGGCTGCTTGCGTCTTATCGAAAGCAGGAACTCAGTTCCCAGCGTTTGGAACCGCCGCTCCTTATCACCCTGAGTGCGGAAGAGCAGGCGTTGCTTGAGAGTGAGCGGGAGAGCTTTGAAAAATCGGTTTTTCCGTCGAGCATTTCGGAGGTTCCAGCTATGCGGTGCGCGCCGTGCCGAATATTCTGCCCTCTGTCCTAAAGGAAGAGCTCTTAAAGACCATGTTTGCGAGTCTCGCCGAGGGACAGCGCGCGGACGATGTGCCACTCCTCATTATCGAGAAGACGGCATCCATGTCCTGTAAGGCGGCAATCAAGGGAAATCAGCACATTTCGCTTGCGGAGGCGGAAGCCCTGCTCGATGAGCTCTTTTCCCTCGAAAACCCCTACAACTGCCCGCACGGCAGACCGACCATCATTGAACTCACAAAAACAGAACTGGAACGGAGGTTTAAGCGCATTGTGTGAGAAACAGACGCTGATTGCGCTCACCGGCCCCACGGCGGTCGGAAAAACCGCGCTCTCCCTTGCACTTGCCAAAGAACTGAACGGTGAAATTATCTCCGCGGATTCCATGCAGGTATACCGCGGCATGGACATCGGGACGGCAAAAATTCGAACAGAAGAGATGCAGGGAATTCCGCACCATCTGATCGACATTCTGGAGCCCGAAGAGAATTTTGACGCGATGCAGTTTCAGCAGCGCGCAACGAATGCGATAGCGGACATTCAGGCGCGCGGCAAAGTCCCGATTTTGGTCGGCGGAACCGGATTTTATCTGCAGACCGTACTCTACGATGTGCCCTTTCCGAAGAAAGCCGGGATGAGGCCGTGCATGCGGCCCTGGCGGCGCGAAGAGCCCGCGAGGGGATTGCGGCGCTCTACGCGGAACTCACCCGGGTCGACCCGGAAGCTGCGGCGCAAATTCACCCGAACAATGAGAAGAGGGTCCTCCGTGCGCTAGAGTATTATCATTCGAGCGGCGATAAAATCTCGCTTCACAATGCGGCGGCGAGGGAGCACCACTCCCCATACCGCCTCTTCTACTTTGTGCTCAATATGGACAGAGCCTCGCTCTACCGTAGAATCGATGCCAGGGTGGAAGCAATGTTTGAGGCGGGACTCGTCGAGGAAGTACGTACACTTGCTCTGCGGGGTGTACCGCGGACAGCGACTTCCATGCAGGGCATCGGTTACCACGAGCTCTTTCCTTACCTCGACGGAGAGGCAGAGCTATCGGTCTGCAAGGAACAGGTTAAAACGGATACGAGACATTTTGCAAAGCGCCAACTCACCTGGTTTCGCCGGGAGAGAGATGCGCGGTGGTTTATGCGGGAAGACTATGCCTCCGAGGAAGCGATACTCGAAGACATGCTGCGCCGCGTTCGTGACAGAAGGGAAGATACCGAATGAGCGAGAACTTTGAAGAGAGCCTCCATGATATTTACCGTGCGGCGGGACTGTCGGAGCGAATCATGAAGCTGGGACAAGAGGCAGAGGCGCAGTGCAAGTCGCGCTTTGCGGAAATCGATGCGATTGCCGAGTACAACCAAATGAAGGTACTCAATGCGCTGAGAAAGCATCGCATCGGTGAAGCACATCTTTCGCCGAGCACCGGTTACGGCTATAACGACCTCGGCCGTGATGCGTTGGAGGCAGTTTACGCCTCTGTTTTCGGCACCGAGGATGCACTGGTTCGCGCGCAGCTTGTGAGCGGCACCCATGCGCTTACGGTTGCGCTCTTCGGAAACCTGCGCCCGGGCGATGAGATTTTTTCTCCGGTCGGCAAGCCCTATGACACCCTGGACCAGGTGATCGGGATACGGCCGCAGTGTGGAAGCCTCAGGGAGTACGGGGTCAGCTATCGCCAGGCGGATTTAAAAGAAGACGGCAGCTTTGACTTTGAAGCGATTCGAGCGGGCATCAACGCGAAAACGCGCCTAATCGAAATTCAGCGCTCCAAGGGTTATTCCGCGCGGAAAACACTCTCGGTCGATGAGATTGCGGAGCTGATTCGCTTTGTCAAATCCGTGAAATCGGATGTCATCTGCATGGTGGACAATTGCTACGGCGAATTCGTGGAGCGCCATGAGCCGAGCGAATACGGCGCAGACCTGATGGTTGGCTCCCTCATCAAGAACCCGGGAGGCGGTCTTGCACCGATTGGCGGTTACATTGCCGGAAAACGTGAGTACATCGAGAACGCAGCCTATCGCCTCACGGCGCCAGGCCTCGGAAAAGAACTCGGCGCTTCGCTCGGCGTGACGCGCCAGTTTTTCCAGGGACTCTTCCTCGCGCCTACCGTCACGGCCTCCGCGGAGAAGGGGGCAATTTTTGCGGCGCAGCTCTATCAGAATCTCGGCTTTGCGGTGAAGCCGCGGGCGGAAGAGCTCCGTCATGATATTATTCAGTCTGTCGACTTACAGTCTCCGGAGGCGCTCTCTGCTTTCTGCATCGGCATCCAAGCTGCCTCCCCGGTGGACAGCTTTGTGACACCGGAGGCCTGGGATATGCCGGGCTATGAGGAGCCTGTTATCATGGCGGCCGGCACCTTTGTCTCCGGCGCTTCGATTGAGCTCTCGGCCGACGGTCCCATGCGTCCGCCTTACACCGCCTTTTTCCAGGGCGGACTCACCTATGCCCACGCAAAAATCGGCGTGCTCATGTCCCTTCAGAAGCTTGCGGACGCCGGGCTCGTTTAAACTGTGCTATAATAAAAACGTATTTCCTCACTGTGCCTGGAGAGCTTGGGAGGAAGACGAATGATAAAGTTGAGAGATGTACGGCCGGAAGAAAGACCTGCGGAAAAGGCAAGACGCCTCGGCATTGCAAGCCTGAGCGACCGCGAATTGCTCTCCCTTCTCTTGCGGAGCGGCTGCCGAGGGCAGGATGTCACGGCACTCTCTGCGCTGGTTCTCGAGATGGAACCGCGGCGGGAAGGCCTGCTCGGACTCCTACACAACAGCATGCAGGACTACATGCGCCTTCGCGGTGTCGGAGAGGCAAAGGCCTTGCAGCTTGTTGCCATCGGAGAACTATCGAAGCGCATATGGCGGCGCGAGGCCGCAAAGAATCTGACGACCGCCTTTTCGGATCCCGGGCTTTGCGCGCGCTATTATATGGAGGCCCTGCGCCACCTCGAGCAGGAAGAGCTGCATGCGGCCTTTCTCGACACCAAACTGCGCTTTATCAGCGATCAGCTCCTGAGCCGCGGCTCGGTGGATGTCTCCGTCGTCTCTGTGCGGGAGCTCATGATTGCCGCGCTCCGTGCACGGGCCGTGCGTATGATACTCGTGCACAATCACCCGAGCGGAGATCCGCGTCCCAGCGCGGACGATCAACGCGTGACCGCAGAAGTGCAGGCGGCCGCGAAGCTCATCGGCATTCCGCTGGAAGATCACATTGTCATCGGAGATAATGCCTACTACAGTTTTAAGGAGTGGGGTCTATTGTGAAAATATCGAATAACCGTTTGGTTCTCATTGTTCTCAGCGTATCCTGCGTCGGAATGATAGGACTGACGACAATTAAAAACGAACAGCTTCGCCCCATCCGGACTGCGGTGGGTTATTTTCTGTTGCCGGTCCAGACTGGTGTGAATCGGGTGGGCAGTGCGGTTTACAGCAATTTCAAGAATCAGGAGAAAATGCGAACCGCCCTCGCGGACAATGAATCTCTGCGCGAACAAGTTGCCACACTCACCATGGAAAACACGCGTCTGCAGAGCGACAGCTACGAACTGAGTCGTCTTCGCAAACTCTATGAGTTGAATCAGACCTACGGACAGTATCGTATGACGGGAGCCAGGGTCATCGCGAAGGATACCGGAAACTGGTTTCACGTGTTCCGCATTGACAAGGGCGCGCGCGATGGCATCAAGCCGGATATGAACGTAGTCGGTGACGGCGGCCTCATCGGCATCGTGACCGATGTCGGCGATAACTATGCGACGGTTCGTTCGATCATCGATGATGTGAGCCGCGTGAGTGCCATGGCGATTCAGTCGAACGATACCTGTATTGTCTCCGGCAATCTGCAGCTCTATGCCAACGGCAAGTTAAAAATCAGCGATATCACCGACACGGCGGATATCAAAGACGGCGATGCCATTGTGACGAGCACGGTGAGTTCCAAGTTTTTGCCGGGTATTTTGATCGGCTATGCCGGAGATCTGAAGACCGACCCGGACAGACTCACGCGGAGCGGAACCTTGGTCCCGGTGGCTGATTTTGAGACCATACAGGAAGTTCTGGTCATATTGGACCTTAAGTCGGAGATGCGGGAGGACGGTAGCTTTGAGACGCCGCGGACATCGCTGCCGGATCCAGAAAGTCTGACCGCCGCCGAAACCTCTGCCGCGGAAGAAAGCAGCGCAGCTTCGGAGACGATGCTGGGGGAAGAGAGCGGTGCCGCTGCTGAGACTGCCGCAAGCGAGACGACGGCCGAAGCCACAACGGCTGCGAGTACCACCGTCGCGAGTACCACGGCTGCGAGAACGACGGCCGCTTCTACGACCGCTGCAAGTACCACGCGTGCGACCGAGCCTCGCCGTGAGACGACGGAAGCACAACGAGAGACGAGACGGCGAGAGACCTCTGCTTCCACGGAAAGAAGACAGCAAGAGACAGAGAGAACACGTACCGAGACAACGGCAGCACAGCCCCAGGAGAGTGCGGCGGCCACCGAACCCGTGCAGACAGTCGAAAGTTTGCCGAGTAACCCTTGAGGAGGCCCTTATGAAGCGTACCCTCTTAAATTTACTTGTGCTGGTTGCGGCCTTTGCGCTGCAGAGCTCCATCCTGCCTTTTATTCCCTTCCTCTCGGCGACGCCTAATTTGATTCTTATTTTCACCTTTGCCTACGCCTTTATTTACGGGCAGAGGGACGGCATGCTCTACGGCCTTGCGGCGGGATTGCTCATGGATTTGTTTCACTCGGGCGCCTTCGGCTTTTTCACGCTCTTTTTTGTGTGGATCGGCTTTTTAAACGGAGCCCTCTCGAAATACTACTATGAGAGCTACATCACGCTGCCGCTGTTACTCTGCACCATCAATGAGTTTCTCTATAACTTCTACATCTACGTATTCCGCTTTGTCATCCGGGGCAAATTCGATTTTCCGTTTTACTTCCGAAATATCGTATTTCCCGAGATTATCATTTCCCTGTTGTTTACGCTGGTCATCTACCGCTTCTTCCTATGGTACAACCGTAAGCTAGAGTTCCTGGATCAGAGGCGGGCGACTGTCTGAGGAGAAATCAGTGCTGAGAGATTTTCTGGAATTACTGCGCGAACGCTTTGCAGAACTGCGCAGAGAGGTAAACGTCGCGACTCTTTATATTGGGCCTCGGCTATATGGGGCTGCTCGCAGTCATGGTCTTTCGCCTGTATCAGCTGCAGATAATCAACGGAGAGTCTTACCAGAAGAACTATCTGCAAAAGACCGAGAAGACGGTGTCCATTCCCGCGACACGCGGCAATATCTTTGATACAAACGGAAAGCTGCTGGCGTATAACCGTCTGTCCTATAATGTGACCATCAAGGACAGCGGCGAATACAGGAAGCCCGCGCAGCGCAATCTCATGTATTATCGTCTGATTCAGATTTTGAATGCGCACGGGGAGACCGTGACAGGACGTTTGGAAATCGGTCTGAACGACAACGGCGAGTTTTACTTTACGAGCCCCAATGAGGAGGCAAGAAAGCGTTTTCTCCGCGACTTTTACGGTTTAAAGCGAGTTACGGAATTGACCGGTGCTTCCGGGAAATACCCCTCGGAAATTACGGCCGAAGAGTTGCTGAACAAGCGTTTTCAAAGCTATAAGTTAAATGAGCTCAAGGATGAAGAAGGTAATCCTTTGAGTCTCAGCAATTTGGAGAAGCTGGAACTCGTGAATATCCGCTATACCATGGGGCTCACAGCGTATCGAAGCTACGAGAGCACCGTTGTTGTGACACACGTGAAGGATGAGACCCGAGTCGACATTCTCGAGAATCAGGCAAAGTTGCTCGGTGTCAACTGTGAGCAGACCACGGAGCGTGTCTATAACGATGCGGTTCCGTTCTCATCGCTGATCGGATATGTCGGTAAAGTGCCGGATGAGCAGTTAAAAGAGTTGCGCGAAAAGAATCCGGACTACAGTCTCAGCGATACCATAGGACGCACCGGCATAGAAGAGTACATGGAGCAGGATCTGCACGGCAAAAAAGGCTCCCGTACCATGTATGTCGATAACGTCGGCCACGTGATGGAAGTGGAGAGTGAGACCGAACCGGTCGCGGGTAACGATGTGTACCTCTCAATCGACCGTGACCTACAGGTCGGTATCTATCATCAGCTCGAGCAGCATCTCGCGGGTATACTCGCCGCAAAGCTGGTGAATGAGGACAATCCGAACAACGATACCACGGACTCAACGGCACGCCTCATTCCGATTAAGGATGCTTACTACCAGCTGATCGGAAACAATGTACTCTCTCTGGATCACATCAAGGGCGAGTCTGCGAGTGAGACCGAGCGTTTTATCGCGGAGCGTCTTCGCAGCTACGGGGAGAGTTCTTTGGCCGCGATGCGATCCCAACTCATGGATTCCGCCCCGCTCAATATGGCGGAACTTCCGAACGATCAGCGCGCATTTCTCTATTTCCTCTATACCTATCTCGCTTCTTCGGAGAGCGGTATTGTTGAGAAAGATCAGATTGACAGCAGCAAAGATTACTATGCCCGTTGGAAGGCAGACTCCATTTCGCTGCGTGAATTCCTGCAGGACGGTATTAAAGACGGTTGGATCAATACCACCGCAGTGAAGGGAGTCAAAAAATATGCGGGAGCGGAAGAAGTCTATCAGGCTTTGATTGATTCTTCGCTGGAAGAACTGAAGAGTAATTCCGACTTTGAAAAGCTGCTCTGCCAATACATGATACGAAATAATTTGGTCGGCGGAAGAGAACTTTGTCTCGCGCTCTTCGATCAAGGCGTGCTGGAGCCGGATCCCGCCGCACAGGCTGCCCTTGCTTCAAACGGTCCCGCCTACGCTTACAGCTATTTTGTACAGCTCGTGTCGGATTTGAAAATCACACCGGCACAGCTTGCGCTGGATCCCTGTACGGCGGGCTGTGTCGTGACCGATGTCACAACCGGCAAGGTAAAAGCGCTGGTATCCTATCCGGGGTACGACAACAATCGTCTGACCAACACGATGGACGCACGTTACTACACGCGCCTCGTACAAGACGAATCTCTTCCGCTTTACAACAACGCGACGCAGGCGAGAAAAGCGCCGGGTTCTACCTTTAAGCCCATCACTGCGCTTGCGGCACTTGAGGAAAATGTATTCGGTCTCACCGATACCATTAATTGTACCGGTATTTACGATGAGATTACGCCGCCGCTTCGCTGTTGGATTTATCCGGGACGTCACGGACTCCAGAACATCGAGTCCGGTATCCGAAATTCCTGTAACTTTTTCTTTGCGGATCTCGGTCATCGTCTCGCGACGAATGCGCAGGGCGAGTATGACCCGGGGCTTGGCATGGAGCGCCTCAGCAAGTATGCGATCATGTTTGGTTTGGACCAGAAGTCCGGTGTTGAAATTATCGAGAACGATCCCATGATTTCGAATCAGAGCCCGGAGCAGTCGGCCATCGGACAGGGTACGAACTCCTTTGCCAACGTACAACTTTCTCGCTATGTGACGGCGCTCGCCAACCGCGGCACGGTCTTTAATCTCTCGGTCTTGGATCGTGTGACGGACTGGCAGGGAGAGGCCATCCGGAGTTACGAACCCAATGTCATTAAGACCATGGACGTAAAGCGGAGAACTGGGACGTCGTACAGCGCGGTATGCGCGGGGTGGTCGAGTCCGGTTCGGCAAGCCGCATTTTCAAGGGATTTGAAGTGAATATTGCCGGAAAAACCGGTACGGCACAGGAGTCGAAAACGCGAGCAAACCACGCGTTCTTTATTTCCTTCGGACCTTACGAGAACCCGACGCTTGCGGTCACGGTCAATATACCCTACGGTTATACCTCGGCAAATGCGGCATCGGTGGCAAAAGACGTCTATCGTCTGTGCTTCGGCTATACCAATGTGGATGAGGTTCTGAACGCAGGTGCGCAACGCGCAAGCGATGCACGGATTGAGGATTAAAAAACTTGAAGATTTTTGACAATTTAGCTAAAAATACTGGAAATATTACCGGTTTTCCGTTAGAATTTGAGGAGGCGTGCGCGGAATGGATGTAAAACATTTTTTGAGAGCGTTTTCATTCCGCTTGCTCTTTGCGGTCTGCGCGCTGAATGTCATAGGTATTTTGGCAATCAACAGCGCAACGAATCAGAGCATGGCCTATGTCGGGCGTCAGGCGACCGGCATGGCACTCGGCATAGCGGTCATCGCACTGATATGCTTTGTGCCCTATCAAAAATTGCTGCGCTATGCGGTGCTGGTATTTGCGATATGTGCAATTCTGCTGCTCATGGTGCGCTTTTTCGGAAGAAGCGTCAACGGCGCGAAGCGCTGGGTCGTACTGCCGGGAGTCGGACAGGTGCAACCTTCCGAGTTTGCCAAAATCGGTGTTGTGATGTTTTTTGCCTGGCTGCTCGGAAAGAATCGCGAGAGTGTCAACGAACCTCGTTTTTGCTACTGTTTGCGGCGTTCGCGATGATTCCGATCGGTCTCATCAGTTCGGAGCCGGATCTCTCGACGACCATCGTCGTGACGGTCAGCATACTTGCCATGCTGTTTGCGGCAGAGCTCAGCTATCGCTGGATCGGGCTTTCCATGTTGGTTGCGGTTCCCTTCGGTCTGAGTACCTTGTTTCTCTTGCAAAGAGGCATGGTGCCGTTCCTAAAGGATTATCAGGTGCGGCGTATTTTGGCCTTTCTTTACCCGGCTAAGTATGCGGATGCAAACTGGCAGCAGGACAACTCCATTATGGCTATCGGCTCGGGACAGCTCTTCGGCAAGGGCCTTAACAATAACACCTTGGCTTCCGTTAAAAGCGGAAACTTCCTCTCGGAGGAACAGACAGACTTTATTTTTGCTGTCATCGGGGAGGAAATGGGCTTTGTCGGTTGCCTTCTGGTGCTGTTGCTCTATGCGATTTTGGTTTACGAGTGTTTTTATCTCGCGGGAAAGGCGCGTGACATGGAGGGGCGTATTATTTGCACCGGAGTCGGTGCGCTGATTGCGTTCCAAGGCTTCAGCAACATTGCGGTGGCGACCGGTATTTTCCCAAACACAGGTCTTACGCTTCCGTTTATCAGTTACGGAGTCAGCTCACTGCTCGCCTTTTACGTGCAAATTGGCTTGGTAATCAATGTCGGACTGCAACGGCGGGATATCGTACACGAAGATGACATGCCGCGCGGCAGAGTCGGCTTTGGGGGAAGATACCGCTGAGCAATCTTTCAAAGAAAGAATGAGGAAATGGCAGTATGAATATCGGATTGATTGCACATGATGCAAAAAAGAAGTTGATGCAGAACTTTTGTGTCGCTTACCGCGGAATACTTGCGAAGCATACGCTATTCGCAACCGGAACCACGGGACGTCTCGTGGAGGAGGTTACGAATTTAACGGTTCACAAGTATCTTGCGGGACATCTGGGAGGCGAGCAGCAGCTCGGTGCCCAGATTGAAGACAATGATCTGGATCTCGTTATTTTTCTTCGTGATCCTTTGCAGCCGAAGCCGCACGAACCCAACGTCGGCAATGTGCTCAGACTTTGCGATATTCATAACATCCCGGTTGCCACCAATCTTGCAACCGCGGAACTGCTGATTAAATCCATGGAGCGTGGCGAGTTTGAATTCCGAAATTACTACAGGCGCTGAGTACGGCGGAAGCCGGAGAAGGGCAAACAGAAGGCGAAAAAAGCGAGGATTACCGCTCCTTCGCCTGTTCCTTCTGCTCTGTTTGATTTGCGGAGTTCTGGCCTATCGCGAGTTTGGGATGCGTTTTTCAAAGCGCTATGCGGCGGCGGAAGACGGCACGGCACTACTGAAGAGCACAAATCCGAGCTCGGTGCTAGCCCCCTTTGCCGCGGACTTGGCGGTACCCGAAGCGGAGAGCGGCAGCGAGTATCTGACGGACGTGCGCGCCGAAGGAGTCCTTCTGATTGACGGGACCAACAAAAAAAGTCTGCTCTCACACAATGCCTACACACGAATGAATCCGGCATCGACAACGAAAATCATGACCTGTTTGATCGCACTCGAAGATCCGGAGATTCATATGGACGATCTATGGACGGCCGGACCGGAAATTGTGGTCGCGGAACCCGGCGCAAGCATGGGCGGCTTTCAGCAGGGAGATCAGCTGACAGCGGAGCAGGTGCTCTATTGTCTCATGGTGCGATCCGGCGCGGATGCCGCGAATATGGTCGCAACACGCGTCGCGGGCAGCGAAGAGGCTTTCGTTGAGAAAATGAACGAGCGCGCGAAAGAGCTCGGCGCAACCGGGACGCACTTCACCAATTCGCACGGTCTTACGGATCCCAATCACTACACAACGCCTTACGATCTCTATCTCATTCTTCACGAGGCAATGAAATACCCGGAATTTCGTAAGTTGGCAAGCGAGAAGCTCTATGTCGCGGACTATGTGGATGCGGCCGGACAGGCCGTGCAGAAAAAATGGTTCAGCACCAACTATTATCTGGTCGGCAAGGCAAAACTTCCGACGGGATTTTCGGTTGTCGCAGCCAAGACAGGAACTACCATGGCGGCAGGCGCCTGCCTTGCGCAGCTCAGCGCCTCCGAGTCCGGAAGAGAGTATTATTCGATTGTGCTGAAATCACCGAATCACGATACCTTATATCAAGACACCAGCTTGTTGCTCCAAAAAAGCGCACAAGTGCATTGAACTTTTTGGGGCACTAACGTATAATTATCATAACAGAAAGATACCAAGGAGGTAGAAACATGGTTGAGATTATTGTGGGCGTCAAGGGAAAGGGAAAAACCAAGCGTCTTCTTGAGATGGCAAATGAGGCTGTTAAAGACGCAAAGGGCACGGTTGTCTACCTTGATAAGAGCGCAAAGCACATGTATGAGCTCAGCAATAAGATTCGCTTGATCAATGTGAATGACTTTGACATCATGAGCAGTGACGGCTTTACCGGTTTCGTCTCCGGCATCATTTCACAGGATCATGATTTGGAGACCATGTTCCTCGATAGCTTCCTCAAGCTCGCAAACCTTGAGGGCGGCGATATCACCCCGGTGATTGATGCGCTTGAGAAGATCGGTGAGAAGTACAACGTTAAGTTTGTGCTCAGTGTCTCGATGGATGCTGCGGATCTTCCGGAGAATGCAAAGAAAGACGTTGTCGTCGCACTCTAAAACAGAGTCGATTCAATACTTTACGGGCAGCCCTTTCGGGCTGTCCGTACTTGTGTATGGGCTTTTTCGCACAAGCGGAGGTGCTTTTGGAGAATCAAAAGAAAGCGAAACAGGAGCGCCATAGAACCGTAAGACCGGAGCACTATTTCCTGTTTGGCGGTATCCTTTATCTTGCCTTGATTATTGTCGCACCGTTTATGAAGAAGCATCCGCGCATCGTCACGGTAGAACCCGGAGAGATTGTAAGTAACACCGATTACACGGGTATCATACTGAGAGATGAGCAGCTTGAGACGGCACCGCGCAGCGGTTATCCGGTTTATTATCTGCAGGAAGGGAAGCGCGCGGCTGTCGGAAATCGCATCTATGCGTTGACGTCGACGGATGTAACCCCCCCTGCTTCAGAGCAGTTTATCGGGGAACAACGCGCTGGATGCCGATAACATCCATGAAATTAAAAACCGTCTTTCGTCCTATCGCAAAAGCTATGACAGAGACCAGTTTATTCAAAACTATGCCGCAGAGGACAATATTCAGTCTCTGCTCTCTTCCTATGCATCTCTGAGTCTTCTGGACAATTTGGATGCCGAGATGAAAAAACAGGGTATCGAGCTTACGGATGTGAGCGCTCCGCTGGCGGGTGTCGTTTCGTTTCATGTCGACTCCTACAGTGCAAAGGGATTGACCGAAGACGATATCGGCGCGAGTCTCTTTGAACAGAGTACCATGAAGCAAGACGCTGCCATGCAGGGGACGAAGGGACAAAACAACTATGTCAATGCGGGAGATGTGGTATATCGCATTGTTCCTTCGGAAGAATGGAAGGTGATTTTTCCGCTCGGCGAGAAGGAGACAAGGGAGAACACCAAGAGTCTCCGAGTTAATTTTATCGGCAGCAATATCAGCATGAGCGGGGACTACCATGAGATACACGACAAGGACGAAAGCAGCAAAAAGCGTTACGGTGTCCTGACCTTCCAGCGCTACATGATTCATTTTTTGGAGGACCGCTTTGTCTCTTTTCGCATTGTCGAAGGAAGCAAGGACGGGCTCAAGGTGCAGAAAAGTGCGCTCACGAAGAAAAAGTTCTACGCGATTCCTCTCATCTATTTGACGCGAGGAGGAGCGAATAACGGGAATGTAGTGCATCGCCTGAAGATTGAAAACGGTCAGGAACAGGCGAGCGATGTGCCTGTCAATGTCGTGGATCGCGATGACGATTATTTCTATATCAGCATGGATGGCGGCTCCGGTTTGCAGGAGGGAGATCAGCTGATCAATGATGCGCGAGATCAAAAATTTCAGGTCGGCGCAACGGGAGAAATCATCGGCGTGTACAGCGTGACAGCCGGCGTCGCGGAATTTCGAAAAGTCAAAATCATCGAGGAAACGATGAATATGCCATTGTACACCGCGATATCAGCGGCAGCATCAGTCCCTACGACCGCATTCTGTTAAACGGCAGCGAGGGGCGTGATGGAGCATTGATTTATTAGGAGGGACTATGCTGAGTCAGAACTTAAGGGACGTGGAAAGCAATATCAATACTGCCTGCGAACGGGTCGGGAGAGCACGGGAGAGTGTAACTCTGATTGCGGTGAGCAAAACGCAACCGGTCTCTGCGATTGAGGAGGCATATGCCCTGGGAATTCGTGATTTCGGCGAAAATAAGGTCAAGGAAATGCTCGGAAAGGAGCCCCAACTCCCTGCGGATATTCGTTGGCACCTCATCGGACATCTGCAGACAAATAAGGTTAAGTCCGTTCTCTCCAATACGGTTTTAATTCATTCTTTGGATTCGCTTAAGCTTTTGGACGCGGTCGATTTTGAGGCCATGAAACAGAAAATTACCGTGGAAGGTTTGCTCGAAGTTAATGTGGCCGAGGAAGAAAGCAAGTTCGGATTCCACCCATCCGAACTATGGGAGCTGCTGACCCGCCTTCGCCAGTATAAAAATTTAAAGATTCGAGGACTTATGACCGTTGCGCCGTTTACGACAAATCCGGAAGATAATCGCGAGATATTTCGAAAAATGAAAGAAATATCCATTGACACAAAGTGGAATACACTGGATAATATCAGTATGGATATTTTGTCTATGGGTATGACCGGGGATTACAGCGTCGCAATTGAGGAAGGTGCCACCATGGTTCGGGTGGGCACAGGCTGTTCGGCGCTCGAGCATAAGGGGAGGTTCTGAAATGGGTTTCTTTAGCACAATCAAAGAGAAGTTCGGCGGAAGTTTTGGCGGCGGCGATGACGGAATGGATCCGGATGAGGAAATTTACGGAACCTACGGCGAAGACGATGAGTTCATCGGGGACGACGATTACGGTCAGGAGTATATCGAAGACGAGGAAGATGACGGGATTGGCGGCAGCAACCCCTTCGGCGGAGTAGACCGTGTTTCCGCTTATCAGGGCAGAAAGAACACCTCGACGCAGAAGCATTCGTCTGCGGCTGCAAACCGGAGCTCCAAGGTTTCGCTTGTATCGCGCGGCGGTTGCGATAACATCGCAATGATGCAGCCCCGTTCGTTTGAAGACAAAGAAATGTTTGAGGCTGTCAGTAATCTTCGTGACCAGGGCCGTGTTATCATCCTGAACTTAGAGAGCTGCGATGCCACAACCCGAATGAACTTCTATACCTATGCGATGGGACTTTGTGCCGGTGTGGACGGTAAGATGGGTCAGGTTTCCGAGTCCATTTTCATTATCGCTCCGCGTAATATCACGCTTTCCGGTGCACTCACTTCGGGAGAGAGTCAGGCAGATCCCCTGATGCAGGCGCGCTCTGTCTGATGACTGACAGAGAGTTACAGCTGTTTCGAAATCGACTGTCGGATCTCGCCGGACAGTGTGAGGATAGAAACATTGCGACGCACACCCACTTTTTAACCGTGGAAGAGCAGCGACTTGCAGAACAGTTTATATTGAACGTCGACGGAGTCCATGTGATATCCGACGGCGTTTTTTGTGATGCGGAGAGAAAGTTGCTCTTTTTTTTTGCCTTCTTATTTAGAAGAAGCGCCGGCGGAAGAGATTGCTTGCTTTCGGATTGAGCCTCGTGCCGCAAAGTTTGCGGAAGCACTGTCTCACCGAGATTTTCTCGGCGCATTGATGGGGCTTGGCATAAAACGAGAAATGCTCGGTGATCTTGCGGTAACGGAGAATTGTGCCCAGCTGGTAGCACTCTCTGCCGTACGAGAGGTCTTACTTCGTGAGCTGACGGAAGTAAAACATACAAAGGTTCGAGTCATTGAAATCGACCGAGATGAACTTTCGGCGGTGAGACGCACGGAAATCCGCAGTGTCAATGCGGCTTCGATGCGTGCGGATGTTTTGATTGCCGCAGTCTGGCGCTTATCGAGGACGCAGGCCAAAGAGTCCTTCGCGAGAGGAGAGGTCTTTCGAAACGGAATTGAACTAAGCAACCCTTCCGCCGAATTGAAAGCGGAAGATTTTGTGAGTCTACGCGGGAAGGGGAAGTTTAAGCTGTGCGGCACCGAAGCGCGTGTTACCAAGAGCGGACGCCTGTATGTCGACATCGCTTACTATATTTAATTCGGAAGGATGGCTTATATGGCAGAGTTAAAAAGAAATACCGCTTCCAAAATCGGAATGAGAGTACTCTATTTTGCAATCGCAGCCCTCTGTGTCTGTTTGGATCAGGGGAGTAAGTTCCTTGCATTGCGCCATCTGCCGCTCGGCAAGGCGAGGCCCTTTATCCCGGGCTTTCTTGAGTTCCTCCGCATTGAGAATCGAGGCGCTGCCTTCGGTGTCTTACAGGGACAGATGTTCTTTTTCTTTGTGATTACGGCGGTGATTCTTCTGCTGATTCTGTATGTGCTCCATCGCCTTCCCGCAGAGCGCAGATATCTGTTATTGGTTGCGAATCTTGCCTTTCTGACCGGTGGCGCGCTCGGCAATTTATGGGATAGGCTCACGCGCGGTTCCGTGGTTGATTTTTTGTCATTTATTCCGATCTCGTTTCCGGTGTTTAATGTCGCGGACATCTTCGTGACGGGATCTGCCTTTGCCTTTGTTCTGCTGTTTTGCTTCTACTATAAGGAAGAAGAATTCACGTTTTTGCGATAAAGGAGGTCCGCTTGGAGCAGCTTATCATACAGGAAGAACTGAGCGGAAAACGATTGGATCAGCTTGTCAGCTTACTCTTTCCTTCGCTCACGCGTGCGCATGCGCAGAAGCTGATCAAAGAGGGGGCGGTTTTGGTCAATGAGAAGCCGCGAAACCTGCTTATGCGGTGACGACCGGTGAGCTGATTACAGTTGAGCTCCCCGAACCTGAGGAATTGGAAGTTCTGCCGGAGGATATTCCGCTGGATATCTTATATGAAGACAGCGATGTCATTCTGGTGAACAAACCGAAGGGGATGGTGGTTCATCCGGCTGCGGGACACGCGAGCGGAACCCTGGTCAATGCGCTTTTATATCACTGTAAGGACAGCCTGTCCGGTATTAACGGCATTCTGCGTCCCGGCATTGTACATCGCATTGACAAGGACACGACCGGTGTCATCATTGCATGTAAGAATGACAGGGCGCATCAGTGCATTGCGGCACAGCTCAAAGAGCACAGTATCACCCGACAGTATTTCGCGCTTGCCCAAGGGGTTATCCGAGAAGACGAGGGAACGGTGGATGCTCCGCTGGGGCGAGATCCGGAAAATCGAAAGAAAATGAAGAGCGGTCTCCCTGGCGGTAAGCATGCCGTCACGCACTTTCGTGTGTTGGAACGTTTTTCCGCTGCAAGCTATATAAGCTGCCGCTTGGAAACCGGCAGAACACACCAGATTCGCGTGCATCTCGCTTCATTGGGGCACCCTTTGCTCGGAGATACCGTTTACGGAAGTCAAAAAAATCCCTATCATTTGGAAGGGCAATGCCTTCATGCAGCTGTGCTGGGATTTCGACATCCCGCGGACGGTCGATATCTCGAGTTCGCCGCACCCTTGCCGGATTATTTTGAGGAGCTGCTGTGCAAACTCCGGAAGAAAGCTTAGATTTACCTTTTCCTCGTAAAATGTTACAATAGAGCCATAAAGAAACCACTATTTTTAGCATTTCTGTGGAGGTGCCTTATGGAGACAAAGAGAATCATTACCTTGGGCCGCGAGACCGGAAGCGGCGGTCACAAAATCGGCGAAATGCTTGCGGAGAAGCTCGGTGTAAAGTGCTATGACAAGGAGTTGCTGGACCGCGCGGCAAAGGAGAGCGGTCTTTGCCGTGAACTTTTGGAGTCGAATGATGAGAAGCCGACCAACAGCTTTCTCTACTCTTTGGTCATGGATACCTATTCCCTCGGTTATTCTTCTTCGCCTTATGTGGACATGCCGATTAATCAGAAGATTTTTCTCGCGCAGTTTGATTCGATTCGCAATCTCGCACAGCAGGAGAGTTGTGTCATTGTAGGACGTTGCGCGGACTATGCGCTGGACGGCATGCAGGGCGTGCTCTCGGTCTTTATTTCCGCAGAAGAGGAAGATAAGATTACGCGGGTGCAGGCTTACCAGGGCGGCAACATCAGCCGCGACAAAGCACGAGAAATTATGCTGAAGACCGACAAGCGTCGCTCCAGCTATTATAACTATTACTCCAACAAGCGTTGGGGAGATTCCAGAAGCTACGATCTCTGCATCAACAGCAGTAAGTTCGGCTTGGAAGGTGCAGTTGAGATGATCCTCGAAAGCTTAAAGAAGGAAGAGGAATTCCGGAATGGCCGCAGATGAAAAGACCGAGCGCGAGCAATACCTGAAAGAGCTTGCGCGTCTCAAGTCGCTACGAAGCAAACAAAATGACGAAAAGAAGGACGCGGCGGATACAGCCGCGTCTCTTCCTGTTTCCGGAAAAGATACAAAGAATCCGGAAAGGACCGTCGGCACGCGCCAAGAATCGAATTTGACCCTTCAGCGTCTCAGGGATGCCGCGCTCGCCGAGTCGCCGACAAAAGAAGCAGAGACACCGCTTCAGCGCATGCGCGATGCCGCGGCGAAAGAAAGCGCGAAGCGAGAAGCGGACAGCACCTTTGAACGCCTGAAGGCAGAGGCGCTTTTACAAAAGCAAGCGGAGCGTGCTGCCCGGACAGAAGAGAAGGCTTCAATGGAGGTCGTTGCGGATCCGGAAGAGGAAGACGTTGAGACGGATTCCGAGGATGCACTGAGCAATATGCAGCACAGGGCAGAGTCCTTACTTGCGGGGTTCCGGAAACCAAAGAGAGAAACAAAGGATGAGCTTCCCGAAGCGGAAGCGGACGAGCCGGAGGGGCGGGACGTCATGGCAAAATCGGCAACGCGCAGCTCACGAAATAAGAACTCGCGTGATAGCAACGCGGCGCGCCGTAAGACAGCGAAACCGGCAGCCGGGGCGGGAGAGAAGAAAAAGAAGGGTAAGAAGAGTCCCATTCTGATTTTCATCGCGTTGCTATCCTGCTTTCTTGTGGTATGGGGGGCCAAAAATCTACTGCTGGGACAGAAGACCCATGCGAGCGGTTATTATACCGTAGCCGTATTCGGCGTGGACTCTCGAAACGGCAATCTCGGAAAGGACGCTCTTTCCGATGTGAATATGTTGGTCTCTCTGAATAAAGAGACCGGAGACATACGCATCTGCAGCATTTACCGTGACACCTTTATGCAGATTGATAAGTCCGGAAAACACCACAAGTTCAATGAAGCTTATTTCAAAGGCGGCCCGGAACAAGCACTCTGGATGATACGCTATAATCTCGATATACAGCCGGATGACTATATCACCTTCAACTGGAAGGCTGTGGTGGATGCGGTCAACATCATGGGCGGCGTTGACATTGAAATTACGCCGGCGGAATTTAAATACATCAATTCTTTTATCACCGAGACGGTAAAGTCAACCGGAATCGGATCGGTACAGTTGACACACCCGGGCATGAATCACTTGGATGGTGTGCAGGCGGTTGCCTATGCGAGATTGCGACTTATGGATACGGACTACAATCGCACCGAGCGTCAGCGGAAGGTGGTCTCGCTCTTAATGGATAAAATCCGCGCTGCGGATACCGCAAAGCGGATTGAACTTGTGACTTCCGTTCTCCCGGAAACCAAGACCAGCATGGGCTTGGATGATGTGTTGGCGTATGCCAAGGATATTAAAAAGTACCATATCGCAGAGACTTCCGGTTTCCCCTTTGAGCGAGACGCGATTTGGATTGAGAAAAAGGACTGTGTCGTTCCGATAACGCTGGAAAGTAATGTCATCAGCCTGCATCAATTCTTGTTCCAAGAAGAAAATTACCAACCGAGCGCATCCGTGCGAGAGGTCAGTGATTATATCGTCAAAAAGTCCGGTTTGAAGGGCAAAGGAAAGTCTGCGGAAATTCAGACGGACAAGCCGGGTGCGGTTGGGAATACCGGCGAAGTGAAGGAGAAAAACAAAAAGAGCTCGACAACAGAGCAAGCAGCGGAAGAGAAGGGGAGTAAGTCGAGTTCCGCCGCTGCAGAGAGCTCTGCGGCTGAGACGAGCAGCGCCGCGAGTACGGAGGCAGAGACCACGGTAGCGACAACGGAAAGCACTAAGAAAAAGCACAGCGAAGCCGCTTCGAAGACTAGCGAAAGTATCGAGGAAAGCAGCGCCGGTAAGGTGAAGCCGAAGAGCAGTGAAAAGGACAATGAGAGTGTTGTGGGACCCGGCGCCTCGATTCGAGAGACAAGGGAGAGTGCCACGAGTGCGGCCGAAACCGAGGTCGTCGGACCCGGTGCAGGGCTTCCGGCAAATTAATCATGAAAACAGCGGAGCATACAAGCTCCGCTGTTTTTATGCATTCATATTTGAATATAACAACATATTAGTGAATATGCATTTTATGATTCATGATATGCATGAATATATACGGTATTTTGAAGTAGAATATGCAATAATCAAGTGAAATGCAAAAGCTATGAATGAAATATTCGTTATCTCCGCCGATTTTATGTACTTCCTCGTCCTAATCATACACATATACAAATAAATATGCGAAATAATATGTAATGGATTCACGGATGGATCGATTGAGCCACGAAAAAGTATCTAGTTTTAAATACTAGTTGACCTAGGCAATGAAATGACTTACGATAAAGGCAATTTCAAGCTTAACGTTTCATTCCTATTTCAGGAGGGCATATATGTCGGAAGAATTACAGTTGTCGGTTCATCAAAGGGAATTGGAAGTTCCGTTGATTCAGGGAGGCATGGGAGTCGGTGTATCTCTGGAACGGCTTGCGGGTAGTGTTGCTGCTTGCGGCGCTATGGGCTGCATCAGTACGGCGGATTGCGGTTACCGTGAACCTGACTTTTATAAGAACCCGGAGGAAGCCAATCTGCGTGCGTTGCGGAAGGAAATCTCCGACGCGCGCGATATTTCCGGTGGCAAAGGTCTGCTTGCAATCAATGCCATGGTCGCAACGCAGCAATTTGCGGATGCTGTGAAAACAGCGGTTTCTGCCGGCATTGACGCAGTTATTTCCGGGGCAGGTTTGCCCCTGCAACTGCCGGAGTTGGTGCCGGAAGGAAGTGCGCTTATTGCACCCATTGTTTCCGGCGGAAGAGCCGCAAAATTAATTCTACAGTCTTGGATGAACAAATATCATCGCTTTCCTGATTTCATTGTATTGGAAGGTTCTAAGGCCGGTGGTCATCTCGGTTTCAAGGAGGAGGATTTGCTCTCCGGTGAAACGCCCTCTCTCGCGAATTTACTGAAAGATGTACTCGAGAATATCCGTCCGTTTGTGGATGCCGCCAAGAGGAACATTCCGGTGTTTTGCGCCGGAGGTGTATGGGATCAGAATGACATTCAAAGTCTTACCGAACAGGGCGCGGCCGGGGTGCAGATGGCAACTCGCTTTATCGCGACCGAGGAATGCGATGCTTCTCAGGCCTATAAGGATGTATTGCTCGGCGCAAAGCGCGAGGATGTTTCCATTATTCACAGTCCGGTCGGTATGCCCGGCAGAGCTGTGCACACGCCTTTGCTGACGCGACTTGTGGATACCGGGCGCATCCCGCCGAATCATTGCTCGCGCTGCATTAAGAAGTGTAATCCCGCACAGGTTCCGTTCTGTATTACAAATGCGCTGATTGAAGCCGTCAAGGGAAATCTGGAAGCGGGGCTTTTCTTTACCGGCGAGAACGTGGGAAAGATGAAGCAGATGACTACAGTCCCGGCGCTGATCAAAGAACTCGGATATTGATTATTTTGAACCATCTAATTTTGAAGCAAGCGGGCACTCGGAATGACACCGAGCGCCCGCTTACTTTTCTTCCCGAAACATGTGAAATATCCGAAATGAAACATAATCATATTATGTAAACTAATTACTCTCCCGTTGCGCTTGCCGAATCTCTTGGGAGTGAGAATGCGTGCTCCGTAAAATGAGACCTTCGGTTCGGTCAGAATAAAACAAGGGAATCAATTAAATAAAATAAATAGAATCATATTAGAATCATAAAATGGAAGCAAAATAGTTACATCATTGCAATCATTACATCATAGCAAGAGCACATGACGGCATGATGGTACATGACGACAGGATTTTACGCCGAAGCGATACACCGATGCAGCTGTAATGTACAATCAGCCGTCAGGTACGGAAAACAACGGTCCACGGAGCTGTACGGCGTTTTCCTGTATCGGTATGGGAAAATCATGTTTGAGCAAGAAATAAATGCAGACAGATACCTTTAAGCAGTCAGAACGGTCAAGTGTAAGCTGCATCGCAGGATGATTGCAGAGCAAACGCGCATTTGAAGCTGCGTTACGATGACATTACAAGCAAAATCAACCGAATCAGATGTAAATATCATAAAGATTGTAAGCATGGATTGAATCAAGAGATAAGAAGCTTGTCTGAGAGCAGTGGACAGTGCTATATAACTATTCGCGAAATGCTTGTTTAACGAATAGTTTGATGATATACTATGGCAAACAGGTAATCTTGAACCCTCTGAATTCGAATTGCTTATGAACCGTAACTTTCATGCGGAGGCTTATCATGGCGAAAAATTTAACACAAACCAACAACTATTTTGCGGAACTGGACCGTGCGAACATCTTACATCTACGCGAATTGCTCGCGGATCTCCCCGACTACTGCAGAACCTATCTCCGCGGCATTGAGCCGAGAACACAGTCCAGAACGCGAATTGCTTATGCCTATGATTTGCGCGTATTCTTTCAATATCTGATGCGAGAAAATCCGATTGCGGCGCGTTACGGCAGTGCCAAGGAAATTCCGCTCTCTCTCCTGGAAAAACTGCATTCTACCGATTTGGAGGAATACATGGAGTATTTGAAATATCGTCCCACCGAGCAAGGGGACGGTATGTTGAACCAAGTGACCGGGATCAAGCGAAAACTCTCCTCTCTGCGCAGCTTCTACAAGTATCTCTACCAAAAAGAAATGATTGAGAGCAACCCGGCGGATCGAGTGCTTCTCCCCAAATTACATGAGAAGGAAATTATCCGCCTCGATGTCGATGAAATTGCGGATCTGCTCGACCAAATTGAATCCGGAGAAAAACTCAGCGAACGTCAACAGCGCTACCATGAGAAAACCAAAGTTCGGGACCTGGCACTCATTACCCTCTTACTCGGAACCGGTATTCGTGTCTCGGAGTGTGTCGGCCTGAATCTCTCGGATGTCGATTTTAAGAATGACGGCGTGCGCGTTCACCGTAAAGGCGGCAAAGAACAAATCGTCTACTTCGGGGATGAAGTCGAGGAAGCTCTGCTCAACTATATGGAGGAACGCATGGCGCTGCAGTCCGAGGACTTTGAGGAACAAGCACTCTTTCTCTCACTGCAGCAAAAGCGTTTATCGGTTCGGAGCATTGAAAAGCTGGTCAAAAAATACGCGCTGGTCGCAGCCCCGTTAAAGCATATTACACCGCATAAACTGAGAAGTACTTACGGCACCACGCTCTATCGTGAAACCGGGGATATTTATCTGGTCGCGGATGTTCTGGGACACAGTGATGTCAACACGACCAAAAAGCATTATGCGGCCATTCAGGAAGATCACAGGCGCAGCGCCCGCAACAAGGTAAGATTGCGCGAAAACTAAACATACGGACAGGCACAGGAGTAACAAATTCTTGTGCTTGTCCGTATATTGTTTTACTCACTTGCAAGTTTCTCTTCCACAGGCTCCAAAACAGTCAGGAGCAACCGGGATAAAGGCGTGTCGTCTCATCGATTCCGTTGACGCGGCAGAGTTCCTCCACATAGAGCTCATCCGAGCGATACAGTCCCTGATTATAGCGCGTCGCAAAATCGGAAAGCGTATCTCCCATCCTGATTTTGACGGAGCGATAGCGATAGGCTTCGCTGTGGTTTGCCATCTCGCCGGCACGCGCAACCGAGGCACGGCCTGCGAAAAAGGCAAGGAAAAAGAGTATCAGGAGCAAAAGACCGCGCAGTCCCAGCTTCTTACTCTTCTGCTTTCGGACGATACGTCCGTAAGTCCGTTTGTTTTCAAATTGCTGCTTATGGTTCCCGTAAGTGATCTGGCGCATGGCTTCCTCCTTCGAAACTTTGTTCTTGAACATCTGTTTGTATCCTATCACACGAACGGAAGTTCGACAAGAGGAAATCGAACAAAATTTCGCGAACAATCGTTTGCTTTTTCAGGGAGCTGCGTGGTAAACTTTTAACTGTAAAGTTGAAGAATCCGGAGGAAAGTCTATGAGCCGTGATAGCATATCGGAAAAACAACGGGAAATTCTTACGTATATCAAAGAATGTATTTTGAAGAAAGGCTATCCGCCATCCGTTCGGGAAATTTGTACGGCGGTCAAGCTTCGCTCTACCTCCTCGGTTCATGCGCATCTCGGCGCGCTTGAGGAAGCCGGCTTCATTCGTCGAGATCCGGCGAAGCCTCGCACGATTGAGATTGTCGATGAGGAGTTTAACCTCTCCCGCCGTGAAGTGGTCAATGTTCCTATTTTGGGGCGCGTTGCCGCCGGTGTTCCGATTTTTGCCGAGCAGAACATCAGTGATTACTTCCCCATTCCCGCCGAGAACCTTCCGAATCAAGAAACTTTTATGCTGCAGGTGCAGGGTAATTCCATGACAAAAATCGGAATTTTGGACGGTGATTTGGTCATTGTCGCAAGGCAGTCCACGGCGCGAAACGGTGAGATTGTGGTTGCTCTCGTCGAAGACGGCGCGACCGTAAAGCGCTTTTACAAGGAGAACGGGCACTATCGCCTTCAACCGGAGAACGATGCGCTGGATCCGATTATTGTGAAGGATGTCACTGTGCTTGGCAAGGTAATCGCACTGTACCGCAGTCTTTAAATTCTACTGTGACAGCAAAAGCAGCCGTACTCGCTGAGACGGCTGCTTTCCTGTATATCCGAAATAGGAGTAATCCGAATATTCAGTGCTCTTTTGCCCTTTCTGCTTCGCATATAAAACAGGAGTAATCGGAGAAGATATAAAAGCTATCGACAAACCAAAAGTTATAAAACAAAGTACTTCTTCATAAGTGCATATAATACTTTTCTGTCATCATCAAGCAGAATGCTCTCTTTTTTCAAAGCATAGTGATGGGTAAATTCTGTATCTATGTATGCGTGATCATTGATTACAATGGAATTTTTATACCGCGGCAGCACATGTATATGCAGATGTGGGTTTGGTACTGCTTCTTTGTAAAAGTTATTCAGCAGACAACTCCAATTACATAATTCGGCGCCTAATACCTCTTTACAGATCCATTCCAGTCGCCCCATAATCGTTTTCAATTCCAGCCACTCACGAACATCCAATTCTGAAAGACTGCCGCAATGCCGATTCAACACCAGAATACATCTGCCGACATAATCCTGTCTATCTGCCAAATAGACTGACCAATGCAGTGATTGATATAGCAACCACTCCGTTTCTTCATACGCACACCATTCGCAGCCACGCATTACTTCTCTCCATAAATACCGATTTGTTGCTTAATTTTCGTATTCAAGTTATATCATGAAACTTGTGAACCATTCTACCGTAACTTTGGACTGTATGAAGTCTTTTAGAGCATACAACAGCTCTTACAGAAGCGAATCGTAACGACTGCAAAAAAGCAAGGTGGTCTCCCACCTTGCTTTTCGATTCCCTGTCATTCGGAATGTATCGTTTCTCACAGGAAGATGTATTTCAGAACAAAGATCACGGTCAGCACATACATGAGCGGTGTGACCTTCTTGGCCTTACCGCCGGCAAGGTGAAGCACCGTGTAGCTGATAATGCCGAAAGCGATACCCTCGGAAATCGAGTAAGCGAAGGGCATTGCGAAAATGCAGATAAAAGCCGGGATTGCGGTCAGCATATTATTCCAATCAATCTTTGCGACCTGCTGCATCATGAAGAAGCCAACGACAATCAGAGCCGGGGCGGTCGCGAACGAAGGAATCGCGAGGAAGACCGGTGAGAAGAAAAGGCTGAGTAGGAACAAGCCTCCGACCACAATCGAGCTGAGGCCGGTACGTGCCCCCTCGGCAATGCCGGAGGAGGACTCCACAAAGGTTGTGATGGTCGAAGTACCGAGTACCGCGCCGACCGTGGTGCCGATGGCATCCGCGAGAAGCGCTCCCTTAATGCGCGGCAGCTTGCCGTCCTTGTCGAGCATATCCGCCTTAGATGCACAACCGATCAGGGTGCCGAGCGTATCAAAGATATCGACAAAAAGGAAGGAGAAAACCACGACGAGGAAATTGACGGAAAGCACATTGCTGAAGTCCATCTTCATAAAGGTAGGCGCCAGAGATGCCGGCATCGCGATCAGGGAAGCCGGAATTAAGCTGTAGAAGCCGGCCTCCGGATTCGGCACATAAAGGCCGGTCAGCTGGCAGAGTATGCCGAGTCCCCAGGTAATCAAAATGCCGAGAAGAATATTTCCCTTCACATTCTTGATTACCAGCAGCGAGGTGATCAGTGTTCCGATCAGCGCAAGCAGAACCGTAATTCCTTCGGAAGCAAACGTGCCCGTGGTAATTGCTTCCTTAAAGGAGAACAGCGTGACTAAGGTAGCGCCGTCGACAACGACATGTGCGTTCTGGAGACCGATGAAAGTAATAAAAAGACCGATACCGACCGATACCGCGAGCTTTAACTCCCCCGGAATCGCGTTGAAAATGGCCTCACGTACATTGGTCAGCGAGAGCAGGATAAAAATCAGACCTTCAACACAGACCGCCGCCAGGGCAACTTCCCAGCTATATCCCATACCCATGCAGACCGAATAGGTGAAGTAAGCATTTAGTCCCATGCCGGCCGAAAGCGCAAACGGAAGGTTTGCAAGCAAGGCCATCGCAAAACAGCCGATGGCGGAAGCAAGCGCCGTTGCCGTGAAAACTGCGCCCCCGTCCATGCCGGTTTTGCCGAGCAGGTTCGGGTTGACGGCGAGGATGTATGCCATGGTCATGAAGGTCGTAATTCCGGCAATCAATTCCGTACGCACATTGCTGTGATTTTCTTTCAAACGAAAAACTGTTCCATATTCAATCCCCCGGTTGGTTTACAGAATCAAATGATGTAAGCTAAATTCACTTCTCTTCTGCCGTGAAGCTCTTCGGATCGACGCTGACACCGTCCGCCCAAATGCGCTCCAGGTTGTAGAAGCGTCTGTCCTCTCCGTTGAAGATGTGAATGACCACATCCTGGTAGTCGAGGAGTATCCAGGTTCCGCTGTTGTAGCCTTCCTTCTGGCGCGGGAAGACCTCGTGCTTCGCGAGCTTCTCTTCGATTTCGTCCGCGATGGCCTGGGTCTGCTTCTGGTTGGTTCCGCTGACCAGCATAAAGTAATCCGCAACCACCGAGACCTTGGAGATGTCAATTACGGAAATCTCCGTGCCCTTTTTGTCTTCCATTGCGGTGACAGCGTATGCAAGCAGCTCATTTGTCGTCATAGTGTTTGACCTCCTTCAGCCATTGATAGCATTCTTCCGTCTTGCGGTCCGCTTTGACATTGCGCGCCGCGAGATAGCGCAAAGTATCTTCTGTGATGCGATAGACACAATCATCAAGATCTTCAAAGGCAAGATGACGTATCTCCGCGAGATTGTCTGCCTTGTCCCGATTCGGTTCGATATAGTCGGCCGTAAATACGATTTTTTCCAGCAGAGAGAGTTCCCGTTTGCCTGTGGTGTGCCAGCGTATGGCGGAGAGCACCTGCGGTGTATGCACGTCGTATTTCTGTTCCGCGACATAGGGCCCCACAATTGCGTGCCAGAGTTGCGGAGAAGCCATATCCTCTTCGCTCCAAACATGGCCGGCCTTCTCCCCGAGGACAAGAAGTTCCTTTTTCCCGTATTCCTTGGCACAGTCGTGCAAAAGCCCCGCGAGTTCGGCATCTTCGACCGAAGCTTGATAGCGCATTGCAAGAGCAGCGGCTGTGTACGCAACCCCCAGCGTGTGCTGGAAGCGATCGGCACTCAGATTCTTTTCGAGCTTTCTGCGCAGTTCCGCCGTATCTTTTCGGTTCATAACTTGCCTTCTTTCTCCGGGACATAAAGCCCCTCAGCCTGAATGTAGCGATACACGGCGGCAGGTAGGTATTGCGCCGCGGATTTTTTGCCTGCGGCGAGAAGTTCGCGAATGTGCATCGATGAAATATCCAGGAGTGGTGCCGGAATTAAGGAGACACGAGCTCCCGAAGCGCTCTTCCAAGTGACGGGCGTGTTCGCTCAGACTGCTGTGTTCGCGTGCATACTCCCGTGCGGCAACCAGGAGGCGGGCATTGCGGCAGATGTCCTCCGGCGCATGCCAGTTCTCGAATTCAAAAAAAGAATCGGCGCCGAGTATGAGTGAAAACGCACTGTCCGGATACTCCTTGCGGAGCAGGGCCAGGGTATCGCTCGTATAGGAGAGACCGCTGCGCTGTGCTTCAAAATCAGAAACCTCGAACTTCTCATAGGCTGCGGTTGCAAGCTCAGCCATGTGAAAGCGCTGCGCATAGCTTGCGAGTTTTCGTCCTTGTTTGTGCGGCGGCACGGCCGCCGGCATAAACCAGCAGGCATCCAGCGGAAAGTGGGCACAGGCCTCTTCCGCCAGCTTCAGATGACCGTTGTGAATCGGATCGAAGGTTCCGCCCAAAATTGCAATCTGTCGCATGGCTGTTTAGCCGCGCGGCAGCACTATCTTGCGGTGCTTCTCTTCTTTCGCTTGGCGATACAGCACAATCTTCTTGCCGATTACCTGCACCACCTCACTTTGGGTTCTGTCTGCGAGTCGCGCTGCCATATCCTTCGGGTCGTCGAGACAATTTTGCAGCACCGAAATCTTGACAAGTTCCCTCTTTTCAAGTGCTTCGCCGACCGCAGTCGTGAGTTCCGGGGTAAGGGCGGATTTTCCGATTTGGAAAATCGGCTCCGTCGTCATCGCAATCCCCTTCAAAAACGAACGCTGTTTGCTATTCAAGGTTTCCTCCGTTATTTGTAATAATCAAACTCGTGACCGTACATGCGCACTGTATCGCCGTCCTGAATGCCTGCCTTTTCGAGATCTTCCAGAATGCCGCTGTCCTTTAAGAAGCCCTGGAAGAAGTTAAAGCCCTTCTCCGACTCCAGATTGGTATAGCCGAGCATCTTTTCAATGCGCGGACCTTCCACCACAAAGACTGCACCGTCACGCTCTATCGTGTAGGGTAGGTTGCGGTCTGAATCATAACTGATTTCCATCTCCGGCTCAAAGACCGTAATTTCACGCTCCATGCCGCGCAGTATTTCGAGGATACCGTAGTCAGCGCACGTATGCCCTCACCGGTAACACCGGAAATCGGGTAGAGCGGAAGCTCCGGAAAAGCCGCGCGCAGGCGGTCAATCGGATTTTCTTCGCCCTCTTCCGGCTGTATGCTGTCAATCTTGTTTGCTGCAATGATCTGCGGGCGCGAAAAGCAACGAAGCATCATATTTTTCAAGCTCGTGTTGTATGCGGCGTACATCTTCGACCGGATCTCTTCCTTCGGTCGATGCGGCATCCACCACATGAACCAGTACCTTGGTGCGTTCCACGTGGCGAAGGAAATCATAACCGAGGCCCACGCCCTCCGAAGCACCTTCAATGAGACCGGGGAGATCTGCCATCACAAAGCCTTCGCCGTCATCGAGGTCAACAACGCCGAGATGCGGGCGCAGGGTTGTAAAGTGATAGTTGGCAATCTCGGGGCGTGCGTTGCTGACACGACTCAATAAGGTTGATTTTCCGACGTTCGGAAAACCGACCAGACCGACATCCGCGATGACCTTGAGTTCCAAGCGGACAAAGAGGCCCTTGCCTGCCTGACCCGGTTTTGCGTAGTTAGGCGCCTGCATGGTTGCGGTCGCAAAGTGCATGTTGCCGACGCCGCCCTTGCCGCCGCGCAGTACAATCATACGGCGATTCTCACCGGACATATCGGCAATCACTTTGCCGCTCTCTGCATCGCGAATTACGGTGCCCTCCGGAACACGAATCACCAAATCTTTGCCGTCTGCGCCGTGGCAGCGCTTTTTGCCGCCGGGCTCACCGTTCTGTGCAACATACTTCCGGATATGGCGGAAGTCCGTCAGGGTGTTCAAACCGTCATAGACTTCAAAGATAATATCGCCGCCTCTGCCGCCGTCACCGCCGTCGGGACCGCCTGCCGGAACAAAGAGTTCGCGGCGAAAGCTCACATGGCCGTCGCCGCCCTTACCGGATTGAATATAAATTTTGGCGTTATCTGTAAACATCCTATCTCCTGTATTCAGCTGAAACACAAACGGGCTTCATACTTAGCAGTATGAAGCCCGGTCTTACACTACAGCTCTCGTTCAGTTTTACTCAGCAGCCTCTGCCTTCGGGTAGACAGAAACTTTCTTGCGGTACTTGCCCCATCTCTCGAATTTCACAATACCGTCTGCCGTTGCGAACAGGGTATCATCGCCGCCTCTGCCGACATTGACGCCCGGATGAATGTGCGTGCCTCTCTGTCTGTAAAGGATATTGCCGGCCAAAACAAACTGACCGTCTGCCCGCTTCGCGCCAAGGCGCTTGGACTCGGAATCACGACCGTTCTTGGTCGATCCGACACCTTTCTTATGAGCATGCAGCTGAAGGTTCATCGTGAACAACATCATTACACCTCCTGATCTTTGATCAATAAATATTCACTGCCGTATTCCTGCCGAATGGCCGCATACCCCAAAAGGAGCGACTTTAGCAGAAGTTCGGCGTTTTCGTTACGTTTGCCCAAGAGTACGAAGTCAAAGCTTCCTTCCTCCTCGCCGAAGTGCGTCTCAAACTTTGCATCTGTCAACTCTGCGACAGAATTTGCAAAATTGAGTTCCAGCGCGGAGACCGCCGCACAGATGATATCATAACCGCTGTCGGCATAGTCCGCATGACCGAGGGAGCGGATTCCCACTGCCCTACCGCTCTTGTTGCGCAGAATTTCAACTTCTATCATGCCTTAGGCATTGATCTTATCGATCTTCACCTGCGTGAAAAGCTGTCTGTGGCCGTTCTTCTTGTGATAGCCGAGCTTCGCCTTGTACTTGTAGACAATGACCTTCTTCGCCTTTGCCTCTCTCAGCACGGTTGCGCTCACGCTTGCGCCGGACACCGTGGGTGCACCGACAGTCAGCTCGCCGTTGTTGACAGCAAGAACCTGATCAAACGTAACCGTCTGACCTGCTTCAACGCCAAGCTTCTCAACCTTAATGATGTCACCTTCCGATACCTTATACTGCTTCCCGCCAGTCGCAATAATCGCGTACATACTGGTACCTCCTTCAATCATTACTCGCCAACGATGGTGTCTGCCCTTGACAGAACTTAGACCTTGTTGTGCGGCATACCCATATATATTACAAGAACCGTTATAACCTGTCAAGAATTTGGCGAAAAGAATTGTTCTTGTATGCTCTTTCCGCGGCGAGGTCTTACCAGCTCCGCGAGATTTAAGCCTGTAATGTCCACAAATTTGGTCGCTAGCGTATCCTTTGCGGCGAGGGTCTCAAGGGTATCGACGAGTGCGTCCAGATGCTCCTGTTCCGCGAAGTCTATGAAATCGACCAAGATGATGCCGGATAAATTGCGAAGTCGCAGTTGATGCATCAGCTCTTCCGCGGCCTCCCGATTGGTGCGGCTTAAGGTTGCCTCCTTATCTTTACCGCGCACATCCTTGCCGCTGTTTACATCGATCACGGTGAGTGCCTCGGTGCGCTCAATCATGATATTGCCGCCGCTCGGCAGCCAGACACGTCGCGCCAGCGCAGACTGTACGACGGTCTCAAGTCCGTATACCACGGGGAGGCTGAGCTTTGCATCCGCGTAATAGCGAAGCTTGAGCTGTTCGTTTAGCTGCTTTGTGTTAAGTTCCTCTCCCTGAAAACGTTCCGGTAATTTTTTGCGGTATTCCGGCATCTCTTCCGGCGAAGAGCCACTGAGCTGCTCATATACTTCGGGGAGATCCGTGATAAGCTCCAAGGGATTGCCGCTTCGCAGACACGCCGCGAGCAGCTGTTCCCAGGCCTTGGGCGCGGGCTTTAAGCAGCGCGGTGCCTGCAAGAATGCGGCGCGGGACAGTACGGGATCGTCTTTTCGAAAACGCGCGGCAGCGGCCGTATAGCCCTTTTTCGCGTGCGCATCCTTTTTGATTTCAACCAGAAGCTCCGTTCCCTCGGTAATTCGATCCGCCGGTTCACCGTTTGCGAGGCGTATTTTTTTTTGCCTTCTCAAGATTCAAGTAGGCATTCACCCCTTTGCCGATATCCAGGAAGGCTGCATTTATGTTTTTTTGCACATGGGAAACACGCGCCAAATAGATTGCGCCGACCTCGGTTTCATGTGCCCGAGAAAATTCTAGTTCTGCCGCACGTCCGCTCTGAAACCAGGTGCTGAGGACGCCGTCTCGAAAGCGGCAAACCACAAGTTTGTCAGAAGACTTCTCCATAGCTTTCCAAATTCCTCATCTCGCTGTCGTAGAGTTCGGTGCGAACCACGCGACGCGGCAAGTTCGCAAAGGAACGCCCCTCTTCGCGCGCAAAGAGCGCGGAAAGAAGAAGCTCAGGCTTTAAATTTGCCTCACTGCCCTGCGCCACGGTACAGCGAAGGCGATTGTCTTCCAAGCGAAGGCTGTGGATCATGGGGCGTATGTCGAGTTCTCGGAGCTTGCCTTTCTTGCCGGTCTTTTCCACTGTGATTTCAGACTGCGAGAGCAAGCTGTCTATGGCAGCGCAGAGTAGTTCGCGCTCCGCTTTGGAGAGCGCGCGGTAAGCGGTACCGTCCGAAAACTGCCCTGCAATCAGATCCTCTGTTGCGCTCGCGCGGAAAAAAATCTCATAGTCTGCGGCATGGACAATGGACATACAGTTTGGGGAGTCGTCCGGAAGCTTTAGGAAGGAGAGGATTTTAACGCCCTCCGCCATCTCCCGATTTAAGCGTTCCACGGCCTCTTCGCTGTGCAGCCCGCTTGCCCCCTCTTCCGCAATGCGCAAATCGAAGTACTCGGCCTTGCCCTCAAGTCCCATGCCGAGCGGTGCCGCAAAGCTCATAATCTGGTGGGGATGAAAGCCTTCGGAGTACGCGACGGGGAGTTCGGCGCGCCGGTTTGCCTTCTGGAAATAGCGCATCATATCCAGGTGGCCGACAAAGCGGAGATTTCCCTCCTTTGAGAATTTAACTCTTGTTTTCAAAACAAACTCCTCCCTGATAAGATGTTGCGCCGCAGCTGGCGCAGTGTTCGCGGCAGTTCGGCGTCACCTTCTCCTGTAAGGCATTGTTCCACTCTCGCTTCAGGAACTCTTTGCTGACACCGCAGTCAATGAAGTCCCAAGGCAACAGTTCGTCCGTGCTGCGCTCACGTTGGGTGTAAAAGTCGGGATCCACCGCGCAGGTCGCAAAGGCATTCGCCCAGCGAGCCTCGTCAAAATACTCGGTCCAGGCATCATACATGGCGCCGTCCCGGTAAGCGCGTTCAATGACATCCGCAACGCGTCTGTCTCCGCGCGCGAAAACGCCTTCCATCAGCGTGGTGCCGACATCGTGGTATTGATAGCGGAGGCTCTTCCAGTTCTTCTCTTGTTTAAAGGTCTCCTTTACAAAGTGTGCGCGCTGTTTGTACTCTTCCGCGGTGCACATGGGGGCCCACTGGAAGGGGGTAAAGGGCTTCGGGACAAAGAAAGAGGAACTTGCAGAGATCTGAACTCTGCCCACGCGCTCACTCTTCGGAATCTCATCGTAGAAGAGATCGGCGACCTTTTCGCAGAGATCCGGTATGCCCTTTCTATCCTCCTCGGTCTCCGTCGGAAGTCCGAGCATAAAGTAGAACTTCACCTTAGTCCAGCCTCCGTGGAAAGCGGAGGAAACACCGCGCATGATGTCCTCTTCCGTAATGCCCTTATTGATGACATCGCGGAGACGCTGGGTTCCGGCCTCCGGCGCAAAGGTGAGCGAACTCTTTTTGACATCTTGAATGCGCTCCATGACATCAAGCGAAAAAGCGTCGATGCGCAGGGACGGAAGCGAGATGTTGATTTTTCGCTCCTTGGTGTATTGAATCAGGTACTCCAGAAATTCCTGCAGGTGGGAGTAGTCACTGGAACTCAGCGAGCTCAAGGAAATCTCCTCGTTGCCGGTGATTTTCAGTAGCTTCTCCGCATAGCGTTTCAGATACTCGACCGAATGCTCGCGCTGCGGACGGTATACATTGCCGGCCTGACAAAAACGACAACCGCGAATACAGCCGCGCATCAATTCGAGCACGGATCTGTCCTGGGTCACGCGGATAAAGGGCACCAGCGGATTGTCAATAAAATCCGCGCGGTCCAAGACGGACATGACAAGGCGACGTACCTTTGCGGGAGCCTCGGGACAGAGCGGTTTGAAGGCTGCCAAGGTACCGTCTTCGTGGTATTCCGGCTCATAAAACGCCGGCACGTAGATGCCCGGCAGAGACGCAACCTTTTTTAGGAAAGAAGCGCGGTCTCCGCCCGCTTCCTTGTGTTCACGGTAGAGGTCCAAGAGCTCATCGTAGACCACCTCGCCCTCGCCCATGTAGAAAGATCAAAGAAGGGTGCAATCGGTTCCGGATTGTAGGTGCAGGGACCTCCGCCGATTACAATGGGGTCCCCGTCTCTGCGGTCAGCGGCACGAAGCGGAATCTGCGAAAGTTCAAGCACTTGCAGAATATTGGTGTAGCACATCTCGTACTGCAGCGTGATGCCGAGAAAATCACACTCCTTGACCGGACGCTGACTTTCGAGTGTAAAGAGCGGTATCTTCTTTTCGCGCAGAATGCGATCCAAATCGGTCCAAGGCGAGAAAACACGCTCACAATACACATCCTCGCGACGATTGAACATGCTGTATAAAATCTGAATACCAAGATGGCTCATTCCGATTTCATAGACATCGGGAAAGCACATCGCGAAGCGAATTTTGACTTGGTCCGGATCTTTCTTGACACTGTTGATTTCGCCGCCGATATAGCGTGCAGGCTGTTCCACCTGCATTAATATTTCTTCATCCAAAGCAAGTTTTTGCATTATGATTCAGTCCTCTCGCGGTCTTCCCGCACTTGCAAATACAAATCCAAAGCTTCCAAATAGTGGAGCGGAACCGTTGCCGTTTCACGGATTCGATAGCTTTTGTTCATCTCGGCATAGGTAAAGCTTTTCCTTCCGCCGCCCTCCATGCGCCTTGCATAGAGTATCAGTTCTTCCAAGGGGAGCAGGTAATACTCTTCTCTCGCCGTGAAGGCAAGAAGAAGAAACGAGATGCCGCGCTGGCGCTCAAAGTCCCGCATAAAGCCGAGCTGGTGGGCATGCAGATTGGCGAGCGGAAAGGTATCGCTCGCACACTCCTTTGCGTCAAAGCAGACCGGAATTCCCTGTACTGCGCCGATATAGTCTACGGTACTCTGTTTCTCAAAATAGGCCAGTGTAATACAGCGTTGGTTCTTCCCCATCTCGACCGGCGTAATCGGGGTAGGTATCTTTTGCACGAGTGCGAGTCCCGCTGTGCGATATGCCTCATTGCTGCGGTTGATTAACTCCTCGAGAAGGGATCCGCGAAGGCCGCGGCTGTTCCAGGTTCCCATTTTAATTTACCTCAGGAAAGAGTTCCGTGAACAGTTCGGGAGGTGTTGCCGAGATTATTTTTCCGCTCAGTGGTTTGAGCGCAGCCTCTTCCGTCGGAAAGCGCAGTTGATATGCGTGTAAAAGCTGATGTTTTAATCCGTAGCGTTGCATAAAATAGGAGTTTTCCGTGCGATCGCCGTATTTCGGGTCTCCGATGATCGGATGTCCTACGGCCGCGAGCTGCGCGCGAATCTGATGCGAGCGGCCGGTCAGCAGCTCTACCTCCAGTAAACTCAGATTGTCGCGAATCGCAAGCGGACGGAACGCCGTCTGAATTTCACGGTCTTCCTCGCTTTCGCGTGTCTTGCGAATACATACCCGATTACCGGTCTTGTCTTTATAGAGAAAAGCAGAGAGCCGCATAGCCTCTCTGACTTCTCCTTTGACACATGCAAGATAGAATTTTCGAAGCTGTTTTTCCCGAAGCTGTTCGGAGAGCGCTTGTGCGACCGCAAGGCTCTTCGCAGCAAGCACGAGCCCCGAGGTGTTTCTGTCCAGGCGATTTACGACGCCCGGTTTGAACTCACCCGGTTGCTCCGGATGATACTCCCCTTTTGCCGCAAGGTAGCCGAGCATATATTCATTGACGGAAACATCGCGCGGCGTCGCCTTCTGCGAGAGCATACCGACGGGTTTGTTGAGCGCAAGCAGGCAGTCGTTTTCAAAGACTATGGCATCCTTTAGCCCCTCCCACTGCGGGAAATGCTGTGCACTCTGTCGTTCTCCCGAAAACTTTTGATAGGTCTCGTCCGAAAACCAAAGGCGTACCACATCACCGGCCGCAAGTCGTTCGCTGCCCTCCGCCTTTTTATCATTGCGGGTGATATTCTTTTTGCGGAGCATGCGATGTAAAAAAGCAGTGTCTGCCAGCGGGAGGATTTCCCGAGAAAGCGGTCCAAACGCTGTCCCGCGGCATTGTCTGCGATTTTAAATTCCTTCAAAACGTCCTCCTCAGAACGAAAGACCGAGCAGAGTTCTTCTGCACTTTAAGACCTTTTCCTTTTGCTCCTTCGGAAGTGCATCGATGTTGAAGCGCGGTAAGTTCTCAATCGAGTCAAAAAAGCCCTTATCGCCGTAACCGAGAACAATCGGAAAGCCGATGCGGTCCACGGTCATATAATGATCGAGATATTTCTTTAATTCCGCCTGCTGCTTGGCATCGCCGCAACTCTGAACATAGCACTTGCCGTTTGTAATCAGCATGAAGTCCACCGGGAAACCGGTCTTGTCAGTCATAAAGATGCAATCATAGAGCATAATTCCGCGATCTTCAAACTGCTTCGCGTAGGCATAGCGCTCAGCCGAGGGGGTCTTTGCACGCGAAGCGATAAAGGACATAACGACAAAGAGGGAAAGCGGAACCACAGAAAGAACGATGCCTATGGTGAGAATTGTGCTCGGAAGCTTGCTGACGCGAAGCGACAGGGTGAATAAATAATACATAAGGCCGCCGAGCAGAACCGCGCTCAGCATGAGCCGGGTCTGGTGCCAGCGTCGGTATCCGTAAGTACCTTTTTTCGCAATTTTCATCTTGTTTCCTCCTTAGTCTGCCACAGTTCTCTGTAGTCTTTAATCATCGCAAAAGCCAGTTGCGCCTTTTCTTCGCGGTAAGAGGCCGAGAATTCATCTTCTACGGCATAGACGCGCATGCCGGCACTGAGACCGGCCTGTATGCCTTCGGGTAAGTCCTCAAAAACCGCACAGCGTTCCGGAATCACGCCGCTCTTAGCGGCAGCTTTCAGATAAATTTCGGGGTGCGGTTTTCCCTTCTCGACATCTGTGCCTGAGACAATGACATCGAAATAGCGGTCAATGCCGTGCGCTTCTAAGACCGCGTCCACCATGGGCCGCGCATTGCTGGTCGCAATTGCCATTTTAATGCGACGACGCTTCAATTCCGCCAGGAACGGGAGCACGCCCGGTTTTAAGGCGGTGTCGTTCGCATAACGCTCAATGGAGAGTTCTTCCCAATCCCTGAGCATCTGCTCCTTGCTGTCCGGGATGCCGAACACTTCTTTAAAATAGTCTGCGACTTCCCCGATGCCTCTTCCGCCGAGAACCTGGGAGAGGTTTTCCGGTGCTTCGATGCCGAAGCGTTCCAAGTAAATACGGTCGATCTCCGCCCAGTGTCCCATGGAATCTGCCAGGGTTCCGTCCAAATCAAAGATGACGGCATCATAGTCTGCAAAGGAAAAGGGTGCAGACGCACTGCCTTGTTCCGCGTAGGCAAGCAAACAGCGCTGTTCTTCCGCGCTGAGTTTTCGGAATTCCCCGGGACCCAGATTCAGCTCCGAGAGACAGAGCGGCCCCATGGAAAGACGCCGCAACTTTTCGACCGGGCAGCCGAGCGCCGCAAACATGCGCTTTACCTCGTGAAATTTGCCCTCGACAATGGTAAGTAGAGCCGGGTTTTCCGCAGAGTCCAGTTTCCCGGGAAGAAAGCGTGTCCCGTCCGCGAGTTCCATCCCCTTTGCAATGCGGTCCGTCGCATCCGAAGGCAATACGCCGCTGTAGCGGACTTCATACTGCTTCGGCACCTTCTTAGACGGTGCAAGCAGCTTGTGAACCAGGGCACCGTCGTCCGTAATCAGCAGTAGCCCCTCGGTATCAATGTCGAGACGTCCGCAGGGGGCAAGCCCTTTACGCTGAAGGCCCATATAGGAGATGACAGTTTCGTGTCTCTTGTCCTCGGTTGCGCTCAATACGCCCGCGGGTTTGTTCAGGACCCAATATTCTTTGTCGGCAAAACCGAAGGGAGCGCCGTCCAGTGTAAGGTTCATCGTTTCCGGATCTAATTTTTCTTCCGGCGTTTTGACAGGAATGTCATTGCACTTCAGGCGACCGGAACGAATGATTTTCTTGACTTCGCTTCTGGTTCCGACACCTGCCGAAGCCAGAAGTTTATCCGCTCGCATTAAGCTCATCGCTGCATCCTCCAACCCGGCAAATAGAGATTTTTATAGCGCAGCTTGTCTTGCTTCACAAAACCGAGCGGATAGCCGTCGACACAGAAAAGTCGATAACCGCTTCCGCTTTCTGTTGCGTCCACGGTTTCGCCGCGAAGGTAGCGGCGCACGGCGGGATCGTCCGCCGGAAAGGAAACGCTATCCTTCCAGTCCTCTGCGCGAAGGAACATGGCCAAGGCCTGAGAAGGTTTAAATCTGCCGTGTGAGACCTGGCCGAGCAGCAACCCGGTTCTTAAGTAGCGGAGCGAAGGGCGGAGTACATCCCCCTTCGGGATTTCCAGGACATAATCGCCCTGCAGTTTCAGGCGGGAAAAGTCAGGCTTCCAAAGGCTGTTTGCAAAGAATTCCTCGAGCGCCGGTTGCAGGTTTCGAAGCAATTGTTCTTCTTGTTTGCCGCGCAGTACGCCCCCCTGTCTGCGGCGTTCCGTCCGTTCTCCCACTTTTTTGAGACGTGCGACAAAGTGGCCCTCCGCACGTGCACACTGCGGAAAAAGTCGCACGGTGCCCGGGAGAAAGGCAGAGGCGCTGAGTCCTTGATTCGCGGGAATCGGATCGACGGAAAAATCGGGATGGCGATCCAAAAATGCCTGAATCTGCGTTTCGTTTTCGTTTCGGTTATAAGTGCAGGTCGAATAGAGCAGAGTTCCGCCCGGAACCAACATTTCCGAGGCATCGTCCAAAAGCTTTGCCTGCACGGGACAGTAGAAGTCCTTACCGTGTTCCAACCAAGCCTTGATGACCGCCGGGTGCTTCCGGAACATGCCCTCTCCGGAGCAGGGGGCATCAACCAGAATGCGGTCAAAATAGAGTGGGTATTCTCGCTTTAAGCGCTCGGAGTCCTCACAACTGATACAGCAGTTCCCGATGCCCATGAGCTCAATGTTCTTCAAAAGGGCACGCGCGCGGGAAGCACTCAGATCGTTGGAAAGCAAAAATCCGTCTCCCCGGAGGTCTGCTGCGATTTGCGTACTTTTTCCGCCGGGGGCAGCACAGAGATCCAGAATATGTTCCCCGGGTTCTGTGCCGAGCAAGGCAGCGGATGACATGGCCGACGGCTCTTGCATATAATAGAGACCTGCATAATAATACGGGTGGGAGGTGTACTCTCCGCCCGTCTCGCAATAAAAACCGTTATTTGTCCAAAGAACCGGATCTAAGTTGCCGAAAGCTGCCAGCAAGCGTTCGTTGCTGATTTTCAGGCTGTTGACGCGCAATCCCGACAGCGGCGTCTCTTCCATGGCCGAGAGATAACGCTCGTATTCGTCCTCACCGAGCAGAGTCCGCATTTCATCCAGAAAGGGACGGGGAAGTCGATCGATAATCAAACTTGCTCCTCCTATGTATAAAAAGAGTTTGCACGAAGGCAAACTCTTTTCGCTGATTACTGCTGTTGTTCGATTGCCTGTGCGCTCTCGTTGCTCGCAGCAAGTTGCTGACGATTGGCTGCAATCTGATCAAAGCTCTGGCGGAACGCTGCCTGCAATGCCTGATTTCTCGCCTCAGACTCGCGGGAAGCATTTCCGATAATGTTCTGCACATTCAGAAGGAGCTGATCCGTGTACTGAATCGAGCTGAGTCGAATACCGTTCGCTTCCGCCTGTGCGGCATCCACGATGCTCTGTGCCTGAGCGCGAGCGCTCGCAAGAATCTCATTTGCGGTCGCGGTTGCCTTCTGCACAATTTCCGACTGATTGATCAACTGTTCGGTCTTTTTCGAGGCCTCATTGACCAAGGTATTATAGCGCGCCTGTGCGTCCATAATGATGTTGTTCTGATTGTTCAGGATGCGCTTGCTCTTGTCCAGTTCCTCCGGAATGGCCATGCGAAGCTCGGAAAGTTTTTCCTGCAACTCCTCCTTCTGCACGACAATCTTCGAGGCAGAAAAAGCCGTAGGTCTGCAATCCTCAATGTAATCCTCAATTTCGGCAATTACTTGCTCTATTCTGCTCATGCCCCTGCTCCATTTTCATAATTCTGACGGCTTCTGTATTTCTCCATAATTTTCTCGGCTACGCGGCTGTCCACAAAAGCACTGATGTCACCGTGGTAGGCTGCGATTTCTTTGACAATGCTGGAACTCAAGTAAGAATACTTGAGGTTCGTGGTCAGGAAAACCGTGTCGATATCCGGTGCAATCACGCGGTTCGTCTGCGCAATCTGTAACTCATATTCGAAGTCCGTCACCGCTCGCAAGCCGCGTACCATCACTTGGGCGCCCTTTTCATGGCAATATTTAATCGACAGCCCGTCAAAACTCTCGACCTCAATATTGGGAATATCCGCCGTTATTTCGCATAGCATTGTAACACGTTCCTCAGTCGTGAACAACGGGGATTTTGCCTTGTTGTTCAGGACCGCAATGATCAGGTGATCAAACATTTCGGAAGCGCGTTTAATGATGTCAAGATGCCCGTTTGTGACCGGATCAAAGCTTCCCGGATAGACCGCTATTGTCATGTCTCGTCGTTCCCTCTCTGGAGAAAGATATGTTGATTGGTCTTATACGCCTTAATTTTTACAATACGATAGCCAAGTGCCTCAAAACGACTCGGATCCGCATCAATCTTCGCCTCAACAATGAGGAGGGTATCATCGTGAATCAAGCCGGAATTTCGAAGCTGCTGCAGTGCCCTCTCTTCCAGCCCCGCTCCGTAGGGAGGATCCAAAAAGACCAAATCAAAGGGCTCGCATTTTGTCCCGGCAAGCCTGGTCAGCGCGGCCGAAGCATCGGTTGCGAGCAACTCCGCTTTATCCGCAAGACGCGTGTGTTCCAGATTCTCACGGATGATGCGTGCTGCCTTTAAATTCTTTTCAACGATGACCGCCGAACTTGCTCCGCGGGACAAGGCTTCGATGGCAATTCCGCCGCTGCCGCCGAAGAGATCCAGAAATCGGGAGCCCGGGACTTCCGGCTGCAGCATATTAAAGAGTGTCTCCTTGATGCGGTCTGTCGTGGGACGGGTATCTTCGCCCGGCAGGGTCGATAGCAAGAGTCTCCTTGCACTTCCTGCAATGACTCTCATTAATTTGAACCTCCTTCACCCGGGGCAGGCTGTACCGATCCGGTTCCCGGTTTGTTCTGCGGCGCTCCGGTCGAAATACTCGGATTCGGGGAACCGCTCTCTGTCTGTCCGGGGCCCTTCTTTGCTTCGCTTGGCTTTGCGGCGGCCGCGCTTGTCGCCGCAGCATTGCTGTCCTGTGCGCTCTGCGACTCTGCGCCGGAACTGCTCTCTGTCGGAGCGGTAGCAGGCGTCGGTTCCGTTTCTTCGGCTCCGTTCCGGGTAAGGTATAGACCAGCACCGGTGTGCCGGCACTCACATTTTCAAAAAGGGTTTTTGCAACCGCGGGCGGCAGGTTCACGCAGCCGTGAGACCCTGCGTTCAGGTAAATATTACCGCCGAAGGTATTTCTCCAAGATGCATCATGGAAGCCTTCGCCGTTGTTGAACGGCATCCAGTAGTTAACCGGTGCGGCATAGCCCTGACCGCGAAGCGTTGCGTTGCGCTGCTTATAACTGATTGCATAGGCCCCTGTATGGGTTACGGTTCCTTTCGACTCGTTTCCCGAAACAAAGTCGGAAGAAATCAGCTGTTTCCCGTCCTTATAGAAATAGAGGTGCTGCGCACTCAAATTGACCTCGACATAGGTGGAGCCATAGTCGGCACCGCTCAGAGAAGCGGCTTTTTGAGAGAATTCCGGCGTGCGCTGCGTCTTGGTGCCCGATGCAATCGCCTCGCGAAGCCAGCTTTTTTCTGCGTCCTGGTTGACCTTCCAGCCGTAGGAACCGCTTTTTACCGTAACGGTTGCGCCCCATCCGGTTTTAAGGCTCTTCGGCTTATTATAGGTGTCATACTTCGAGGCAAGCGTTTTGATAAACTCGTTCAACTTGCCGTCGTCCAGCTTTACGCCGCCCTTGCCATCCGGTGAGATCCAACTGTGAAGCTGCTCGCCGGTCAGAACGATACCGGAATCACCTGCATAGCTGATGTCGGTTTTTGAGGTACTGATTCATTGCCTCGACAGATTTGACCAGAGCCTCATTGTCCGAGCGGACTTCCGGCTCGGTATAGAGTTTCTCGGTGTCCAAATTAAGCTCCGGCTGCAGTGTTGAGACAGCCTCTTTGATTTTTGCCTTCGCCTCTTCCGTCTTTAACTCGGTGCCTTCCTCTTCCTTCTCGACGGTGTAAGATTTTCCGCTCTGATAGTCCGAGATGTGCGCATTGACAGGTTTCTTGAAGTTCTCGGTCTGAAAGAAAGGCAGGGCTTTGACAGCGGATTCAAAGCGTTCGTCGTCAAGCTTCGCCATAGCATCCAAGCTTTCCTCGTGACGCGAGAAATAGCGCGGTCCCCAGGAAAAAATGTTCTGCTCGGCAATCAAATTACCGAGCGTATCCCCGAAGTCATAGTGGAGATTTACCTCCGATGCGCTGATGCTCGCCTCTTCATTCTCACGTGCCTGAATCGTGAGCTTATAATCCGCAATTCCGGCGTTCATTGCGGCCTCGGCATCGACCGCGCTTTTACCGGATACATCAACACCGTTGATGACCGTGTTGGGAAGAAAGATACGGTGATACTTTTGTCCGTAAATGGTATACGAAGCAGCGGTTACCGCAAGGAGAACCGCTGCTGTCAACAATATTTTCTTTCCTGCGGAAGAACGGCGCTTCGGCGGTTCCTCGGGCTCTTCAAGCGTCAAAAACGGCGCGGGTGCTTCTCGAAGCGGCAGATCATCCGGTACGCTTTCCGTTGTCTCTTCCGCCGCTTCGTTTTGCTCCGATTTGACATAGAAGTTATCCTTCTCGGGTTCCGGCTTCAGTCCGCTCCAAACGGCCTCGGTCTCTTCCCGCTCGGTTCCGTCCGCTTTCACGCGCGCCGCATGTGAGAGTGCCTCGGCGGCACTGTCCGAACTCTCCCACTGCAGAGCTTCCCCGCTTTCTTCCCGAACGGCAACCGGAATCGGGGTGTCATCTTCCGGCAGCACCGTATCCAAAGTCTCGGGCTGCCGTTCTTCCGTGTCTGCGGTAATACGCGTACCGGCGACCGGCATATCTCCGAGATCCAAATCTTCAATCAGTGGGTCTTCTCCTGCCTTACCCAACAATTCATCCATTCGCTATGCTCCCTACAATACGACCTTTTTATGTACCACAGGCAGATCGAAATCCGCCTGATCTAGCGCATCCACAGCTTCTTTTGCAAGCTGAAGCACTGAATAATCATTATAAATGTCACCGAGACCGAATGTCAACTCTCCGCTCTGGACCGCACCGAAAAGCTCCCCCGGACCGCGCTGCTTTAAGTCCGCGGCTGCGATTTCAAAGCCGTCGTTGCTACGCTGCAAGAGTCCAAGACGTTCGCTTCCCTCCCGGCTCTTTTTCCCTTGAACAAATACAATAAGCCTGTTCCTTGCCTCTGCCGACACGGCCTCGCAATTGATGAAGTGTTGCAAGACCGAAACGCTCCGCGTTTTCAATCATCATAACGGTCGCATTCGGTACATCAACACCGACTTCGATGACGGTCGTCGCAACCAGTACCGAGATTTCACCGGCAAGAAAGCGTTCCATAATGCGCTGTTTTTCTGCCTCTTTCATGCGTCCGTGCAGAGCTTCGACCGTGATTTCACCGCGAAAGCTCGTGCGGAGTGCCGCGCTGTAGTCCTCCACATTTTCAAGTGAGGTCAAGGGATTCGCTTCCACCTGAGGACATACAATGTAGGCCTGGTGCCCCGATTCGACTTCGCGCTTAATATGTAAGAGGGCCTTGGGCCTGTCCTTTTTCTCAATCACGGCATTTTTAATCGGCGTTCTGCCTGCCGGGCGCGCATCGATGACCGAAATATCCAAATCACCGTAGAGGATAACCGCAAGGGTGCGCGGTATCGGTGTGGCGCTCATTACAAGCACATGGGGCTGTTTTCCTTTTCCGGAGAGGGTTTCTCTTTGCTGCACACCGAAGCGGTGTTGTTCGTCGGTCACAACCAACGCAAGCGATGAAAAAACCACGCGCTCTTCCAGAAGAGCGTGGGTTCCGATCAGAATATCCACCTTCCCCTGCGCCAATTTTTCGAGAAGCTCACGCCGCTCTTTCGCCCTGGTGGATCCGGTCAGTATACCGATGCGCGGTCCGTCTTCGGCCTCGCCGAAGAGTTCGGAAAAAGTGCGGTAATGTTGTCTTGCCAGCACCTCGGTCGGCGCCATCAGTGCCCCTTGGAAGCCGGCATGCCAAACAGCATAGAGTGCCGCGGCAGCGACCGCTGTCTTTCCGGAGCCGACATCGCCCTGTACCAAGCGGTTCATAACACTGCCCGACATAAAATCCTTTGATATTTCCAGACATACTTTTTTCTGCGCATCGGTCAGCGTGAAGGGAAGCCGGGCTGAGAACTCCGTCATTGCCGCCTGTGCGTCAAAAACAAAGGCGGATTTCATTGCGGAGCGTCTCCTTCATGCGGCGCACATCATACAGAAAGCGGAAGAAGCCGTCGAATACAATGCGCTTTCTGGCTGCCGCAAAGTTGTCCATGTCCTCCGGACGATGAATTTCCCGCACGGCACGATCCTCCGGGAGCAGCTCATATCGTTCTCTCAAGGGTGAGGGCAACCAATCACAGAGAGGGGGTGAGAGCGCGAGGGCCTGCTCCATAAGGCCCGCAAAGGTCTTCTCTCCTATGCCTTTTGGCAGGGCATATTGCGGTACAGGCCTATGCAGTAATTTTTCATATTGTTCCGCCGTGAAAATTTGCGCTTGCTGAAGTTCAAAGCGCTTTCCGACAGCGTTGAGTTTCCCGAACAGCACCGCTCGCCGCCCGGGACGCAGCGTATTTCGAAGATAGGGCATGTGATACCAGGTGGCAATCAGCTCTCCCGAGCCGTCGCTGAAAGTGCCGGTGCAGAGCTGCACCCGCGTTCCCGCGCGCCTTACCAGCTCGCGCACGGCCTCTGCGTGTACCGCAATCGGATTGCCGACCTCTTCGTCGGTCAAAGCGCCGATTTCCGTAATTTCCGGATAGTTGACAAAGCGCAGCGGATAGTGGCGAAGCAAGTCAGCCATCGTATAGATTCCCATTTGCTTCAGACTTGCGGCGGTTTTCGGACCCACGCCGCGCAATTCCGTAACGGGCGCTGCCGTTTTACCGATGCTCATCGGCATAAGTACTCCTTTCCGAATCAGTAACTGCGATAAAAAAAGGACTTCCCGGCGGGAAATCCTTTTTCGGAGGGGCGACCGGTCCGGCACTCATTCCGCAGAAATGAGATAATAATAGACCGGCTGTCCGCCGTAGTTTAATTCCACTTCACAATCCTCAAAGCGTGCCTCCGCAAGCTCCTTGAGCTGCACCGCGTCACTTTCCGGGACATCGCTTCCGTAGTAAAGTGTGACAAGCTCTTCGCCGTTTTCGGTAAGCTTTTCGATGGCATTCAGAACCGCATCCTCTACTTTCTTTTCCACGGTCAGCATACCGTTTTTGCCGATTGCCATGAAGTCGCCCGCATGAATCTCGAAATCATCCATGGTTGTGTCGCGAACGGCATAGGTGACCTCAGCCGTTGTGAGCTGCTGAATTGCCGCCTGCATGGACGCGAGATTCTCTTCCGGACTGCTTTCCGGGGAGAAAACTCACCATTGCGGTAATCCCCTCGGGAATATTGCGTGTCGGAACCACAATCAAATTCTTGTCCTCGACTAAGCTGCAGGCCTGTTGCGCGGCAAGAATGATATTCTTATTGTTCGGGAGAATGAAAATGGTCTCCGCATGAATTTCCGCAAGAGCATTCAGAATATCTTCGGTGCTCGGATTCATGGTCTGACCGCCCGAGATAATTCGGTCTACACCGATTTCTTTAAAGATATGGTCCAGACCCTCACCTGCCGAGACGGCCAAAAAGCCGTAGGGCTTTTTCTCCGCCGGCTCTGCCTTTTTACGCTGCTCTTCCGCTGCAATCTGGGAGGCATTGCGAATAAGGCGCTCGTTATGTTCCTCGCGCATGTTGTCTATTTTCATGCGGGACAGCGAACCCAGACTAAGGCCCTTCTGAATCGCAAGTCCGGGATCGTTGGTATGAACATGTACTTTAACGACCTCGTCCGATGCGACGCAGACAATCGAGTCGCCGATTGATTCAAGGAAAGTCTGAAATTCATGTTCTTGGCTTTCGCTGAGCGGCTTCTCCAGATTGACGATAAACTCGGTGCAGTAGCCGAAGTGAATCTCGGAAGTATCCAGATTGGAGGTGTCTATGTGACGGACCTCGGCACTTTCGCTCGCCTGTGTCGAATCGAAATTCTCAAGGAAGACCTCGCCGATTTCTCCGCTCAGAGCCTGAAAAGCGCCGTGCATCACCGTCATAAGACCCTGACCGCCGGAATCCACCACACCCGCCTGCTTTAAGACCGGCAAAAGTTCCGGGGTCTGCTGCAGAGCCGCGTCGCCGGCCGCAATCACCTCTCTCGCAAAGCTCAGAATATCCGTTGCACTGCGCTGAAGCTCCTCCGCCTTATCGCTCATGGCACGGGCAACCGTGAGTATGGTGCCCTCCTTCGGCTTCATGACCGCTTTGTAAGCTGTCTCAGTCGCACGGACCAGTGCGGCGGTAAGCTGCGGAATTTTAATTTCGCCCTCTGCGGCAGCGAGCTCGCGCGTAAAACCGCGGAACAGCTGCGAAAGAATAACACCCGAATTGCCGCGGGCGCCGCGGAGCGAACCGGAGGCAATGGCCTTGCAAAGCGCTTGCATATCATCGGTTTCCAGCGCAGCGACTTCTTTGGCAGCGGACATGATGGTCATAGTCATGTTGGTACCCGTGTCGCCGTCCGGAACCGGAAATACATTCAGCTCATTGATCCATTCCTTTTTGGATGCAAGTTCATTGGCAGCAGCCAAAAAACACTTGCGAATCACAAAGGCATTCAACTCATGAATTTCCAAAGCGCAAATTCCTCCTATGTCAGTCAATCGATCTGACGTCCTCTACATAGATTTTAATTTTCTCGATTTCCATTCCGGAAAAGGCTTCCACGCGATATTTTACATTTTCAATCAGATTGTCGGACACCGTGTTGATGTTAACGCCGTAGGCGACAATCAGATGAAAAGAAATACGGAGCTTGTTTTCCGGCGTAATAACAACCTGGATGCCCTGACTGAGCTTGCTTCTGCCCAACAGGCGAACCAGTCCGTCCTTCATACTGACGGACGCCATGCCGACAATGCCAAAGCATTCCACGGCAACGGAACCCGCATAGGCAGCAATCACTTCAGGTCTCACTGCAATCTGTCCCATCTCATTGTTGAGTCGTCCCTTGACCATATGATTTCCTTCCTTGCGCGCAGTCTGCTGCGCCGCCTTCTATGCTTGCATCGGTTTCATTGAAAAGTATACCTTATTTGTGGCTGAAAAGAAAGCCAAGAATTTACTTGCAATCACAGCATGGCTCTGCTAAAATTAGGAGCGATATGGACTTTGAATCTGCAGGGTCCAAAGAAGATAGGAGGTGTTACCATGGCAAAGTGTGCTATTTGCGAAAAGGCAGCTCACTTCGGAAATAACGTGAGCCATTCTCATAGAAGAAGCAATCGCATCTGGAAGGCAAACGTCAAGTCCGTTAAGGTCAAGACGGAAGGCGGAGTGCGGAAGATGTATATTTGCACTTCCTGCCTTCGCTCGAACTTCGTTGAGAGAGCATAAGTTTTCTTCATGAATCAAAAAGCCGCCCGGTATCGGGCGGCTTTTTGATTTGTCCGCCCCCAAAAAGCCCCGCCCTCTTCCGTTCATCGGAGAAGGCGGGGTGTTTTATCAGCTTTCGCTTTGCTTGCTTCCGTCTGTTTCCCTTAAGGTCTGAACAGCTCTCTCGGTGGTCTCGGGAGAAATCTTGGAATTTGCGGTAAAGCGGTTGATGACATCCGGGACCAAATCCATAACTCGAGTTACGGCGTCCTGATTTTTTACGTTGACCAACTTGGTTACGCCGTTCTGGATAATCAAAACAGCCGCGGGAGATATTTTGGTGCTCATGCCGCCTGCACCGTTCCCGTCACTGCTTCCCTTCTTATCCGCGAAGGCACCGGTCGCCATGCCGCAGGAGACATCCACCAGCGGTATAATGATGGCATCGCCCGCCTGCTGCGGCGCGCCGACCACGGTTTTCGTGGATATAAATGCATTCATTCCCTGGAACAGTGCCTCCGCCTGTTCCGCAAAACGCTTGTCAGCCATGTACTCCCTCCGTCTTCTGTCTCTTATCCTTTCCGCGAATATGCCGATACACATATCGGAAATCACGGTGAAACCAAATTTGTGCTGCGCCAAATAAAAAAACAAATAATTGCAAATGTCCGCGGAAGGAAAGTTCTCCGGAGAGTTCCTCGCGGTCAAACAGCGGCTCTATCCGCAAACTGTCGCGGTAAAACGGTAATAAGAGGGCTGCCAGAGCGGCACCCTGTCCCGTCACTGCCGGATCCGCAAAGCCGAAGCGCAACTCTCCCGCGATGCGCCGCGGGATCAGTTCCCGCAAAAAGCGAAACAGCTTACTCTTTAAATAGTGCAAAAAGCGCTGTGTCCTCTCGTTCTGAAAAAAATCATATTCCGTTTCCGCTCTTTGGTACAGCTGCTGCAGACGATTCCAAATCGCAGCAAGCTTTCCCTGCTTCCGCTCAGCTTCGGAAGAAGACTCCGCCTTGGCATGTCGGCGCTTTTTCTCTTGCAGCTGTCTATTTCTCTGTCTCTCTTCCGCAGCCTCTAGGGCAGCAGCCGTTTCCGCTTCCGTTCCGTCTATCGGCTCCGGCAAGGCTTCCGTCCCTTTTTCGGTGACGCTTTGCCTCGGCGCGGGATAAACTTCGTTTTCACTTGCGGGCGGCGCTTTGAACTCCGGCTTCTCCGCGTATGCCGATGCTTTCTCGGCATCTCCGTTTGCGATATGCACTGCCTCCTCTTCTTCCTCATGCTCCAGTTGGTAGATGCGGAAACAGAGGAAGTAGAGTTCACCCTTCATTTGTTCCCGATAGGAAAGTTTCAAGCGAAGCAGTGAGAAGAGCCAGGAAACGCGCAACGCGCCGGAGAGTTGTTCCTCGACGCGTTTTCCGTGCCCGCGATAGCAAAACGGCACGAACAATAAAAGCAACAGGATTAGGAGAAGGAGCCCCAACAAAAGCAGAATGAGAAACAGGATTCCCTTAAGTATTGCCGGTATCAAAGCTGGCATCGATATTCACCGCTCCGTTTCTCTCATACAGCTCTGTAATGATGGTCTTTGCAACTTGAAAGGATTCTTTTTTTCCGATTGCTATGCCGATGACCAGAGGATTTTCACGCTGCACAAAATCACGTCGAAATTCGCCTACGGAATAGATATCAATCAATTCGCCGGCTTGTAATGACCCGGTCAGAACATAGACAAGAGGCAAGGCGCCTCCGCGCTGTAGCTTATCCAGGATTTCGCTGCGCCTCGGCGAGGCCAGCGGTCCGGCATACAGATTCGTGGAAATACGCATGTCAGTCCTTACTGTGCTCCAGAATCGTGGCGCGGAGCAGTCGAAGTGCGCTCTGCACGGACTGTGTGCGCACCTCCGATCTGCTCCCGCGGAAGTGATGCTCTTCCACCGTCACACGATCATTCATATAGCAAGCAATGAATACCAGACCGACCGGCTTTTCTTCGTCTCCGCCGTCCGGACCCGCAATGCCGGTAATCGAAACCGCGATATCCGCACTCGCCGCGAAGACGGCACCGATTGCCATTTCTCGTGCAGTCTGTGTGCTCACTGCGCCGTATTTTTTCAGGGTGGACTTACTGACATTCAGAAGGCGCCGCTTCGACTTGTTCGAATAGGTGACATAGCCCTCCTGAAACACTTCCGAAACACCCGGAATGTCCACTAATTTTGCGGACAACATCCCGCCTGTGCAGGATTCTGCGGTTGTGACGATTAATTTGTGCTTTCGGAGTAAGTCGACGCAGGAGTCAGCCAGGCGATCCAAATCAGCCGTGCTGCCGGAATCATAGAGTTCCATGATTATCCTTCCCGAAGAACCTCACGATTCTTCCAAATATATTCCGCGAGTGAAATTAAGGTCAGTGCGAGCATCAGCCACACAAAGACTTCGGTGAGCACATGAATCATGCCGTTTCCGTCAGGCCGTATCAGAAGGAGCACAATACAAATCATTTGGCTCACGGTTTTAAGCTTTCCCCAGATTCCCGCAGCAATCACCTTTCCGTGTTCCGCCGCGATGAGACGAAAACCGCTGATGATGAATTCTCGAGCAACCACAGCAATGGTTATCCAGGGCGAGAGCTCCATCAGGCCGACAAAACAAATGAGGGCCGAACAGACCAAGAGTTTGTCTGCGAGCGGATCCATGAATTTTCCGAAATTTGTAATGAGCTGATATTTTCTGGCAATATAGCCGTCCAAAAAATCGGTGAAACTCGCAACCAGAAAAAGGCCGAGGGCAAGCATTCGTGCCGGTGTAGAATCCCCTTCTCGGTAAAGCAGAGCTGCGACAAAGAAGGGAACCATGATAACACGAGCAAGCGTTAGCTTATTCGGCAGATTCATCTTCATAGAGCACTCCTTTTAGATCATACTCGGATGCTTCGGTGACCAGGACAGGGACAATACTTCCGGACATCAACTCGAGGCCGTTTGCCGGGAAAAACAGGTAGCCGTCTACATCCGGCGCATCCATGTAGGTTCGTCCCATATAGACATCCTCTTCGGGAAGATAGCCTTCGACAAATACGTCCAGGCATGCACCGACCTTACGCTGAAGATTTCGCGAGACACCGCCTGTTGCAATTCCATAATCTCATCTCGACGAGCGGCTTTGATATCTTCGTCGATCTGGCCCTCGAAACCTGCAGCCGGTGTATCTTCTTCCTGTGAATAGGTAAATACGCCAAGGCGTTCAAAGCGCATTTCTTTGACAAAGGAAAGGACACTTTCCTGGTCTTCCTCGGTCTCTCCCGGGAAGCCGCTGATCAGCGTCGTGCGAAGTGCGATGTCCGGCATCGCGGTTCGAAGTTTCCGAATGACGGCTTCCAAATCTGCCCGGGAGGTTCTGCGTCCCATGCGCTTTAACACGGCATCGCTCGCATGTTGAATGGGTAAATCCAAGTAATGGCAAATTTTCTTTTCCGCTGCCATGACATCAATCAACTCATCCGTGATTTCCTCCGGATAACAGTAGAGGATACGTATCCACTGAATGCCGTCGATACGACATAAGCGGCGAAGCAACTCCGGAAGTCGCTTCTCGCCGTATAAATCCATGCCGTAGCGTGTCGTCTCCTGGGCAACCAAAATGAGTTCCTTGATGCCGTCTTCGGCAAGCCGCTCGGCCTCCCGAACCAGTGACTCCATCGGATAACTCCGATAGCCGCCCCGGAGCGAAGGGATGATACAGTAGGTACAGTGTTTGTCACAACCTTCGGCAATCTTTAAATAACCGTAGGAAGCGAGTGAGGTCCGTACGCGAGCGGTCTCGGTCCCGATTGCCGGGAGGCGGCTTAAATCCTCAAACTCCGTAACCTTTTCACCGTCCAAGACACGGTCCAGAACGGCGCTGATTTTATCGTAGGCGGAGGTTCCGACCACCGCGTCTATCTCCGGAATTTCGCGAAGCACCTCATCTTTATAGCGCTCCGCCATACAGCCGGCCATAATGAGCGCCTTTAAATTGCCCTCTTCCTTGTATTGCGCGGCCGAGAGCATGGTCTGTATGCTCTCATCTTTTGCATCGAGGATGAAAGCACAGGTATTTACGATGATAACATCAGCCTCCGCCTGTTCATCTGTGAGAGAGACATCCTCGCGTCTCAGATACCCGAGCATCATCTCCGAGTCCACGAGATTCTTGTCGCAGCCCAGAGAGATCATGCATATTTTCATTCTTCTTCCTGTTCCTGCTTTGCCTGTGTGTCTTCGATGTTCTCCGTTTCGTCTTCCGAAACAATTTTGACCTTGCCCTTGTGGAGCTCTTCAATCGCAACCGAAAGCGGCTTCTTCTTATAATCCGGGACTTCCGCTACTTCGCCGGCAATCAGCTGTCTCGCCCGTTTCGCGGTTGCAATGACAATGGAGTAGCGGCTCTGTACCACCGGCTGTTCGCCCGGCTCAACCTCACTGTTGACAGCATCGATAATCTCTGTATAAGACGGATGTAACATTTATTTCTCCTCCTCTGAATAAAAGCGGTTTAATGCAGCACCGAGTTCTTCGGTAAAAGCGCGGTGACGACACATGCTGAAATGTTGGCTCTTAAGAAGCGCATGCAGGTTATCGACCGTCTCCGAAAGATCATCGTTGACCAGAAGATATTCGTAGTCCGACATCCGGTGACTTTCTTCGGCCGCTCGCTTTAGACGAGCGAGTACCTGTTCTTTGCTCTCGGTCCCCCGACCTGTGAGCCTCTGTTCCAAGCTCTCCGCATTCGGCGGGGCGACAAAGACAAAGACCGCCTCGGGGAAAATATCTTTCACCTTGAGCGCACCCTGAATTTCGATTTCGAGTATCACATCATATCCGGCATCCAACATCTCCTCGACATAAGCCTTCGGCGTCCCGTAATAATTGCCAACGTAGGATGCATATTCAATCAATTCCCGCTGTGCAATCATCTCCTCGAAACGCTCTCGCGTCACAAAAAAGTAATCCTTACCGTCTTCCTCTCCCGCGCGCGGCGCTCGGGTCGTCGCAGACACCGAAAGCCGATAGTTGGGGTGTTGATGCATGAGCTCCCGTATCAAAGTACCCTTGCCCGCACCGGAAAATCCCGAGATTACGACAAGCAGACCTCTTTCTTTCTTTTCTGCCACAGCAATTCCTTCCGTTTCTGCCATTAATTTGATAATCAGTTTATTATATGTCTCCGGAAAGAACAAGTCAAACCTTGCCGCTTCGGTATCACTCTGCTAAAATAAGTATAGATAACATTACTTCATCTTTTGTCATTATCCGCTCCTCTGCATTATCAAATCCCTCAATCTGTTCTGTTTCTACTCTCCGTTTCCATCGGCATATTCTTTGAGAACCGCTTGCCGCAGCTTTCGCTTTCCGCGTGCATGCTCCCGGAAACTTCGGTGCGATCGACCGTTCTTTCGCCATTGCTTTTCTTCGTATTGCTTTGTCCATGCTCTTCCTCTCCGCGCAGCTCTCTTTTCTTTTCTGATTTTTTGTAACGTATATTTCCTGTCTTTTCGTTCAGCTCGCGCATCCTCAATCTACGAAGTAAATTACGATTGAGGATGCCTTGCCGTCATGCGGCACATTTCTGTTTCTCACCTCATCTCTATTTCGGGAGTCACGTATGCTAAAGAAAATTTATGCGGCCGGTCTCATCGGCACCAAAGGCGTTCTGGTCCGCTGCGAAGCGGATGTCGAGCAAGGCTTTCCCACCATCACCTTCATCGGTTCTCTGGCGGCTTCAGTGCGCGAGGCGGCAGATCGTGTTCGCACTGCGCTCGGGAATAGCGGTTTCCGCTTGGAACCGCGCCGTGTTACCTTTAAATCTGAGCCCTGCGGAGCTCAGAAAAGAGGGCTGTGCCTATGATGTGCCGATCGCTGTCGCCCTGCTCGCAGCCTACGGGCAACTGCCGGAGCAGCTCCTCACGGATACCTTGTTTGCCGGAGAGCTCTCGCTCAGCGGGGAAATTCTGCCGGTGCGCGGGGTGCTTTCTATGGTACGTTGCGCCGAAGCGGCCGGGCTCAAGCGCTGTTTTTTTACCGCTCGAAAACCTGCGCGAAGGAAGTGTAATCGGTGGCATCGACTGCTACGGAGTCTCCACACTCTCAGAGCTCGTTGAACTGCTGCGGGGCAAGAAAGACCTACCCGCTCCCGCCGTTTATGCGGAGAGCAGTCTCTCTTCGGATGATACACCTGATTTTTTTCGGATCTCGCCGGTCAGGAACTTGTGAAGCGCGCTACCTTGCTTGCCGCAGGCGGGCGGCACAATATCCTGTATATCGGCCCTGCCGGCACCGGAAAAAGCATGATTGCCGCAAGGCTTCCGCACATCCTGCCTGCCATGAGCCGGGAAGAGCGGCTCAGTGTCTCGGAGATTTACAGCATCAGCGGCCTTCTTCCGTCCGACAAACCTCTGATGACCAAGCGCCCTTATCGCTCCCCTCACCACACCGTGACCGGCCTCGCGCTCTCCGGCGGAGGTCAAAAACCGCGTCCGGGGGAAATCAGTCTGGCCCATGAGGGTGTCCTCTTCTTAGACGAGCTCCCGGAGTACCATGCGGCGACGCTTGAAATTCTGCGACAGCCGCTGGAAGAACATCTGGTGCACATAAGCCGGGTCAGCGGAAACTTCACCTTTCCGGCCAATTTTCAGCTTGTCTGCGCCATGAACCCCTGTAAGTGCGGCTTCTGGCCGGACCGCAACCGCTGTCGTTGTACCGAAGCTCAAGTCAGAACCTATCTGAGCCACATTTCTAAGCCCTTGCTTGACCGTATCGACCTCTGCGCCGAGACCGAGTCCGTTCCGTTTTCCGCCCTACAGCGCAAAGAGCGACCGAAAGAAAACCCCGCCATGCAGCGCGCGGTGGAGCGTGTGCGCAATATCCAGGAGCGACGTTTTCAGGGGAGCGGCATTCATTTTAATGCGGAGATGACACCGGCGCAAATCGAAGCCCACTGTTCGCTTTGCAGAGAGGATTCGGAATTTCTGGAGGCACTGTATAATTCCGGTGCCATGTCGGCGCGCGCCTTACATAAGCTTCTGAAAGTCGCACGGACTGCCGCAGACTTTGACGGGGCCCCCGAGATTCAGCGCTCTCATCTCGCAGAAGCGCTTGCCTACCGCTCCCCGGAGGAAAAGTACTGGGGTAGCATCTCAAAATTGGCGCGTCAAACCTTGCATCCCGCGTATCCGAAGAGGCGGAATTGATATGAAACAACGAGCCCTCTACCTGTATCTCTCCTATGCCCTTCGTTTGACGCGGGGGGAAGTTCGAAAACTGCCCGTTGATATACACTCCATCGAGGATTTGTTTACGCTCTCTGCCGAGAGCTCGGATGCCTATCCTGCCGGCATGCGGGATAAACTCTCTCGCCTAGCGCCTTCTCCTGCCGCGGTGGCTGAGGCGTTAAGACAGATTGAGGAGGCCCTTGCCCTGCGCCGTATTCGCTTTCTCACGTCCCGGGATGCGGATTGGCCCTCGCGCTTTCAAACACTTTCGGATCCTCCGCTCTGGCTCTACTTAAAGGGTGAGCTACCTATGGAATACACGCCGACCGTCTCAGTTATCGGGAGCCGAACTGCGAGTTCCTACGGTCTTCGCATGGCAGACTTTATCGCTTCGGAGCTCGCCGCAAAAGGCATAGCCATTGTGAGCGGACTCGCAGCGGGAATCGACAGCCGCGCGGGAGAAGCTGCCCTGGCAGCCGGCGGCAAGAGCTATGCCGTCCTCGGCTGCGGCGTCAATATCTGCTATCCCAAGGAAAACTATGTGCTTTTTTCGAAGCTCTGCGAGGACGGAAACGGAATTCTGAGTGAGTTTCCGCCGGATGAACTGTCCCGTGCTTGGCACTTTCCCGATCGCAATCGGCTCATTGCCGCCCTCGGGGACTGTCTTTGTGTCCTGGAAGCGCGGGAACAACAGAGCGGCAGTTCCATTACGGTCGGATCTGCTTTGGAACAGGGCAAGGAAATTTTCTGTCTTCCGGGTCGCATTACCGACCCCTTGAGCCGCGGCTGCCACGTCTTTATTCAAAACGGTGCAAATTTACTCCAAAGCCCGCAGGATATCGTCGACTATCTCGGTCTGCGTCTTCGCTGTATGTTGGAGCCCCGTGTGCGTTCACTGGAAAAACTCTCCCCGGAAGAGAGTGCGCTTTACCGCCTCATTCAAGAGGAACCCTGCTTTTTAAACCGCCTTTTACAGCGCAGCGGCTACGATATCGGCACTGTCATGCGCTGTCTCTTGAAATTGGAGCTTGAGGGCTATGTGGAGCAGCTTTCCGCCAACTATTACAGCGCCTGCTGACGCAAAAAAGCTGCCGCCTCACAGTGTTATCTGTGAAGCGGCAGCTTTTCCGTTTCGAAATTGAAGCTTGCTCGGATTAGCGCAGTTCTCCTTTTTTACGGATTGTGAGTCCGGTGTCCTCATAACCGTTCGGATTGTTTCTGCCATCTCCAGGAGTCTCGGCACATCTCTTCGAGCGTCTTCTCCGTCTTCCAGCCGAGCTCCCGCTCTGCTTTCGAGGGATCCGCATAGCAGGCCGGAACATCGCCCGCGCGGCGCTCCTTAAAGACATAGTTGATCTTCAGATCGTTTGCCTTCTCGAACGCGGTGATGACATCGAGCACCGAATAGCCGGTTCCGGTTCCGAGGTTGTAAATTCTGACCTCAGGCGCATCCTTGACCATCTTCTCAAGTGCCTTCACATGGCCTTTTGCGAGGTCCACGACGTGGATATAGTCGCGAATGCAGGTGCCGTCCTTGGTCTCATAGTCATTGCCGAAGACGCCGAGGCAGACCAGCTTCCCGATTGCAACCTGAGTGATGTAGGGAAGCAGGTTATTCGGCACGCCCTTCGGGTTCTCTCCCATGCGTCCGGACTCGTGCGCGCCGATCGGGTTAAAGTAGCGAAGCAGCATGACATTCCAGTCCGCATCCGCGGTGTGGAGGTCGGTCAGAATCTGCTCAAGCATTGCCTTGGTTCTGCCGTAGGGGTTGGTGACCTCTCCCTTCGGGCACTCCTCGGTAATCGGCACAAAAGCCGGGTTTCCGTAGACTGTTGCGCTGGAGGAGAAGACGATGTTCTTCACGCCGTACTTCCGCATGCACTCGCAGAGCACCAGGGTACCGGTGATATTGTTGTGATAGTACTCGAGCGGCTTATAGACCGACTCACCGACTGCCTTGAGGCCCGCGAAGTGGATGACCGCCTCTATATCTTCTTTGGCAAAGACCTGATCCAGATTCTTCTTGTCCAGAAGGTCCAACTCGTAAAAGCGCAGCTTTTTTCCCGTGATTTCCATCACGCGATTCAGGGATTCCTTACTGGAATTTACAAGGTTGTCAACGACAACAACCTCATAGCCCGCATTCAAAAGCTCAACGCAAGTATGGCTGCCGATAAAGCCGGCGCCGCCGGTCACTAAGATCGCCATAATGAACAGCTCCTCTCTCCAGATATAGACTCAAATTTTGTTTTTTCTCAGTGGTGGAAAAGACGAAGGCCGGTGAAGGCCATTGCAATGCCGTAGCGGTTGCAGGTCTCAATGACCTGGTCGTCCCGAATCGAACCGCCCGGCTCGGCGATGTAGGAGACACCGCTCTTTCTTGCGCGTTCAATATTGTCCCCGAAGGGGAAGAAAGCGTCGGAAGCGAGGGAAACCCCCTTGAGGCCGTCGAGCCAAGCTCGCTTTGCTTCCGGGGTGAAGGGCGCGGGCTTAAGCGTAAACACGCGCTCCCAGCTTCCGTCGCGCAGCAAATCCTCGCTCTCATCGCCGATATAGACATCAATCGCGTTGTCGCGCTCCGCGCGGCTCACTTCGGGGCGGAAGGGAAGCCCCAGGACTTCGGGGGCCTGGCGCAGATACCAGTTGTCGGCTTTCCGGCCTGCGAGGCGTGTGCAGTGGACGCGAGACTGCTGGCCTGCGCCTATGCCTATGGCTTGGCCGTCCAGTGCATAGCAGACCGAATTGCTCTGTGTGTATTTGAGCGTAATCAGTGCAATCAAAAGATCTGTTTTTGCGGATTCCGGTATGTCCTTCGCTTCGGTCACAATGTTATTGAGCAGATCTCCCGTAATCGGGATTTCGTTGCGTCCCTGTTCGAAACTGACTCCGAAGACCTGCTTCACCTCGGTTTCCGCCGGACGATACGAGGGGTCGATTTCAATCACATTGTACTTGCCCTTCTTCTTCTCGCGGAGAATCGCAAGTGCTTCCTCCGTATAGCCCGGGGCAATCACGCCGTCAGAGACCTCGCGCTTAATGAGGCGTGCGGTATCCGCATCACAGACATCCGAAAGGGCAATGAAGTCTCCGAAGCTCGACATGCGATCGGCACCGCGGGCTCTTGCGTAAGCGCAGGCAAGCGGACTCAATTCATCTGCGTCCTCGACCCAGTAGATTTTTTTTTAGGATATCCGAGAGCGGGCGTCCGCAGGCAGCACCCGCAGGCGAGACATGCTTGAACGAGGTCGCCGCAGGAAGACCGGTCGCCTCTTTTAATTCACGAACCAGCTGCCAACCGTTCAGCGCATCCAGAAAATTGATGTAGCCCGGGGTTCCGGAGAGTACTTTGACCGGAAGTTCTCTGTCTCCCTGCATAAATATTCTGGCCGGCTTCTGGTTGGGATTACAGCCGTATTTGAGCGTCAATTCTCTCATGTTAAGCCTCCTGCTTCTTTTCGTTGCGGTTTATGAGCACTTCGCGATAGTTTTTGCCTGTTCCGTCCGTTAAGTCCGTTTCGCGCACATAGAGGGATATTTTGTTCTCCGAATCCAGGGCGTCCCAAAGCTTTGCCGCAAACGTATCGAGCTCGTCACTGACGGCAATGCACTTCGGCTCTCCGCAAAGCTCTGTAACGGATTGCCGTCACCGAGATAGGTGTGAATCAAATGCCCCTCACCGGGGAGCGGGGTTGCATAGTTAAAGTAGAATCGGAGACACTGATCCGGATTCATGCGGTCACTCTTCAGAATACTGAGTTCATAGGAGAAGTCCCCGTCCGCAAATCGAAGCACACCGGAAATACGCGGTGTATAGTTCGGTGCATCCGGCTCAAACTCCCGTGCGCCGAGCGCCTCGGAAAGCGAAAGTCCGCGCCGAAAGCCCTCGTATATGGTATCGGTCTGGTCTCCGTTGCTCACAATCAGGCGGTTCTCCAGACGGCGAACCGGTGCATAGATAATCAACGACGGATCGGAGAGTTTTGCCGGATCGAAGGCCTCTGTGCGTATACCGTCCTCCGTGCGGGAAAAAATACGGTTTCTAGAATTTTCGCTGCGCCCCATGATGAAATAAGCGAGCATAGCCTTTTTGCCGTCCTCGCTTCTCCCGAGAACGATGCCTCTGCCCGGGTAACGATTGCCCCGAAGCTCCTCATAAAGGGAACTTTTTTCCATGAAAAAATCTCCTTCCTGTCTGCGTTATGCATCGCCTGTATCATAACACCCGATGCAAATTCCTTCAAGAATTGCTCTCGGGTCGTGGACTTTTCGGGGCTCGTACTTTATGATTGGGACGACACCATACCGTTTCAACCGGAAGGAGGTTTGTCAAGTCATGAGACATATGCTGAAACCCTTGGATTTTTCCGTAGAGGAAACCGCTGAATTGCTTGCGCTCGCAGGCCGTATTGAAAAAAATCGCTCCGCGTATGCAAAGGTGATGGAAGGGAAAAACTCGCAACTCTTTTCTACGAGCCCAGCACCCGGACACGCCTCTCCTTTGAGGCCGCAATGTTAAATCTTGGGGGCTCCGTTCTCGGATTCCAGTCTGCCGATGCAAGCTCCGCCAGTAAGGGAGAGAGTGTTGCCGACACGGTTCGTGTGGTCTCCTGCTATGCGGATATCATTGCCATGCGTCACCCGAAAGAAGGTGCTCCCATGGTCGCGAGCGAGTTCTCCGGTGTTCCGATTATCAACGCGGGCGATGGCGGCCATCAGCATCCCACTCAGACCCTGACCGACCTCATGACCATTCAGTCCCTGAAAGGCCGTCTTGATCATATGACGGTCGGACTCTGCGGCGATTTGAAATTCGGTCGCACGGTTCACTCGCTGATTGCCTCCTTAATTCGCTATCCGGGCATACGTTTTGTGCTGATTTCACCGCAGGAACTCCGCATTCCCGGCTATATCCGAGAGGATGTTCTCGAAAAGAACCGAATTCCCTTTGTCGAGGTCGGCAGTCTTGAAGAAGCCATGCCGGAACTGGATATACTCTATATGACTCGCGTACAGAAAGAGCGTTTCTTCAATGAGGAGGACTACATTCGACTGAAGGACAGCTATATTCTGACCGAAGAGAAACTGCGCAGCGCAAAAGAAGACATGTATATTTTGCACCCGCTTCCCCGTGTCAACGAGATATCGGTCGAGGTGGACAAGGATCCCCGCGCGGCGTATTTTAGGCAGGCACAATACGGTGTCTACGTCCGCATGGCACTCATCATGATGCTTTTGGAGGTGAAAGAGACATGTTAAATATCAGCGGTCTTTCGGAGGGCATTGTTCTGGATCATATCAAGGCGGGAAAGAGCCTTGATATCTACTATCAGCTCGGCTTGAACAAACTGGACTCCCAGATAGCAATCATCAAGAATGCACATTCGAAAAAGATGGGGCGAAAGGATATCATCAAAATCGAGGGCAATGTGCTTGACCGGATTGACCTCGAGGTCCTCGGTTACATTGACCACAACATCACTGTGAATATCATCCGCGACAACAGTATTGTCGAAAAGCGGGTGCTGCGGCTTCCGAAAAAGATTACCAATGTGATTCACTGCAAGAATCCTCGTTGCATTACCTCAATTGAGCAGGAACTCCCCCACATCTTCTATCTCGCCGATGCAGAACGGGAGGTATATCGCTGCCGCTATTGCGATGAGCGCTACTCGGACCGTTCCCGTTGAAACAAAAAGAGAGCAGACGCTTCATGCGTTTGCTCTCTTTTGTATACTCAAAAAAAAAGACGGGCGATAAGCCGGGTTATGTCGTGGATGATCATCTATCTAGCTGCAACGTTGCCGCTGCAGTCAAGCAACCTACCCGGACAGTGTTGTCTCTCGAGAGAGGCAACCGACGGGCCGCCGATCTGTCCTGTTCGGTCTTGCTTCGGATGGGGTTTACATGTGCCCCGGATGTTACCACCCGGGCGGTGGTCTCTTACACCGCCTTTGCACCCTTACCGGCGTGAAGCCGGCGGTTTATTTCTGTTGCACTTTCCTGGGAGTCGCCTCCACCGGACGTTATCCGGCATCCTGCCCTTTGAAGCCCGGACTTTCCTCACCTGCAGCCTTTCGTCTCTGCAGCCGCGATCATCTGCCCGTCTTTCGAAGGGGTATTATACCACAGTCCTCTCGATTCGTATACAAGCTCTATGCACCGTAGGCACTGCCGCCGATGAACTCGCGGACCAGGGAAGTCGCAGGGATATCCTCGGAAGGGAAGGTCAGGAAATAGCTCAAAAATTTCAGCAAACGTTTTGCCTCAAGGTATGAGGGATGCGTTTCCGGAACACCGAAGAGCAGGGCCTCCGCGTAGGGCTTAAGGGCCGCTGTCTCGTAGGGAAGGGCCGAGTTGAACACATCGTCGGCATTTCCCTGATTCGGGAAAATGTAGCGCTCTTCGCCCGCACTGACCGAAGCCCAGCGCGCCAGACTCTCCGCAGCATCATTTCCGCGCAGCCGTGCATCACGTACAATGCGGCGCAACATGCGCGCATCTCCGGTCGGGATGCGGTTATGCGCATCGAGATTCAGCTGAGTGAGACAGCTCACATAAATCTTGTGTTTTTCTCGGCGGGGATGGAAAACGAGAGCGCCTCGTTTAAGCAGTGTATGCCTTCGATCAGCAGGATGTCCGAGGGGCCGCAATGTAAATAGTCTCCGCGGTAGTTGCGCTCACCGGCAATAAAATCAAAGCGCGGGAGCTCTATGCGTTCGCCGTTCAGCAGTCTGTTCAAATCGTTGTTAAAACCATCCACATCGAGTGCAGCGAGAGCCTCGAAATCATAGTTTCCCTTTTCGTCACGCGGTGTATCGCTGCGATTCTTAAAATAGTTATCTACCTCGATGGCATGCGGCGTTTTGCCGAGAGCCAGAAGTTGCGTCGCAAGACGGCGCGCAAAGGTTGTCTTTCCGGAAGAACTGGGTCCCGCAATCAACACGATGCGAACTTCGTCCCGGCGGCATATTTTTTCCGCAAGATCGCCGATGCGCTTTTCCATCTGCGCCTCGGCACATAATATCAACTCCTTCATCTTTCCCGCTGCGGCGCGGGCGTTCAAGGCACCTACGGTCTCAATCCCCTGGCGTTCCAGATTCTCCCGGCTCGTTTCCATCGCCTCAAAGATCTTTTGCGCCGGTTGAAAGGACATGAGGGCCATGGGGTCACGACGATTCGGCAATTTCAGCACAAAGCCGTCCTCGTAGGCTTCAAGAGAAAAGGCATTGAGATAAGAGCTGTCCGGCAACATATAACCGTAAAAGTAATCTTCGTATCCTCCGAGCCGGTAAAGATTTACGGAAGAGTGGATGCGAAATCGAAAGAGCTCGGCCTTATCCTTCATGCCGCGCGCCTCGAATAGGCGCACAGCCTCTCTGGTCGGAACACTGCGCTTTTCAATGGGTAGGGCTGCTGCGACAAGCTCCCGCATAGCGGTTTCGAGTCGAGTAAGTTCCTCCCGACTCACACGAGTCTGACCGAGTATGCGGCAGCGGAGAGCACCGCTTTCTTTGTAATCAATCCAAATCTCCTTGTGGGCCTTCCCGTATAAACTGTATTGTGCGGCGAGTAGAAGTAAAATGACACTGCGCTCATAGCACTGAAACCCTGCCTTATCGCGCAGGGTCAAAAATCTTAGCTCTCCCGCTTCTTCTACAGGCGCACCGAGCTCATGCAGCACGCCGTTCAAGGTGGCAAGGAGTATCGGGCTCGAATACTTCTCCTGTTCTTTTTTCGCAAGCTCCGAAAAGCTTGTTCCCGCAGCCACGCTAAGGCATTCTTCCCCGAGTACCAGTTCATAGCTCTTATTCATCTTCATTCCTCAAAGTGCGCAAGACACTCCGTCAATAAGGCGATGTTCTCCCGCACTTCTTCTCGCTTGGCATACACCGATGCACGCTCCGACTGCGGGAGACGCTCCGCAATTTCTTTTTCTTTGCGAAGCCTCTCTTCCATGTAACTGCGAAGCACCGGATCCCGACGCTCCAAAAGCTTCGGACCGAAGCGCCTTGATGCCGGAACGGAAATCCCGTGCGTTAGCGCCTCTCGGTAAGCGGCTTCTCCGTCGCCGTTTTCGCAGACTAAAATCAAGTAGTATTTTCCTTCTTCTTTCAGCATGTGCTCGTCGGTAATCCGGAAGCCCTCCGCTGCGAGATAGTCCCGAAAAGCTTCCCATTCGGTGTGGGGGGAAAAGAGATAGCGTTTTACCCCCTCGCGAAATGCGGGACCCGGTCTTCCGTTTGCACCCAAACCGCGCGTCAAAATGACCTGCATGAGTTCGCCTCCCATGCCGGCAATCAGCACACAGTCCGCCTCCCCGGGCTCCAGCGCGGCAAAGCCGTCCGAAAGCCGCAGCGAAACTTGTTCCGAAAGCCCGAGTTCCGCAATGTGGGTTGCGGCGCGCTTTAGTGGTCCCTCACCGATGTCCATCGCAATGGCGTGAGAGATGCGTCCGGTGAGCAGAAGCTCTGAGGGGACCCAAGCATGGTCTGTCCCGATATCCGCAAGCACGCTCCCCGCAGGGACCAGCTTTGCAAGCGCTCTGAGACGCTCCGATAATTTCAGGCACTCTTCGTCCATGCTCACCTCCGTATGCTCAATTTGAGATGCTGCAACTCGGCTTTTTCTCGCATGGCAGCCTGTAATTCTTCCGCGCTTGTGCTCTGTCGCAATCTTTGATCCGCCGCATCTTTTTTTATGCTGCGGATGCAATCAATGATAGCCCGGTCTCTCTCCTGCGCGGAGAGCTGTTCCGCAAATTGATTCGTATGAAAAATAGCCGCAGCCTGCTTCTCTTTGTCCAAATCCTCCACGTAGTCGTTTAAGAGGGTAGCGATATCCGCCTTCCCCTGTCGCAACGCCGTGAATAGTTTCGTTGCGAGCTCGCGGTAAAAGGGATGCGTAAAATCGCTCTCGGAAATCCAGGCGGAAAGCTGGGAAAAGAGCTGCGGCTCGTCCGCCATAAAGCCGAGCAGTAACTTTTGACTTTTTTCCGAGGCACTTTCCTTCACTTTCTTTCCGGCAGCCGTACGCGTTTCCCTGCGGATTTGCGGCTGCTCGCTGCGCTGTCCCACGCCGGCGCTGCCCATGCGGTTGACCAGATCGCGAAGCGCATCTGCGGGTATCATCTGTTCCCGTGCAACCGCATCGACATAGTTGTTTCGCTCCAGCGGCTCGGAGAAGCTGCAGAGTAGGGCTGCCGTCTCTTGGTAAAAGGCTGTTTTCTCCGCAGGATCCTGTAAATCATGCTGCTTGGCGATGACATCGACCTCCCAGAGCAAGGCATTTCTTGCGTTCTCCGCCCTCTCCGCATAGGCCTCTCGCCCGAGCGCCTTTATAAATTCGTCCGGGTCCTTGTGGGGCTGCATGGAGAGCACCTTCGGCGTAAAACCGGCTCCCCGAAGGAGAGGGATGGCGCGACGAGCGGCCTTGATGCCGGCGTTATCCGAGTCATAACTCAGCACGGCTACCGCGGCGGTCGAGAGGGTCCTCTTTAAGTGGAGTACCTGTTGTTCCGTGAGCGCGGTGCCGAGAGAAGCCACTGCATTGGCAAAGCCCGCTTGGTGAAGGGCAATCACATCCATATAGCCTTCGCAGAGAATCACATGATCCGCGCGTGTGCGGCGCGCATAGTTGAGCCCGTAAAGATTCCGGCTCTTATCAAAGAGTTTGGTCTCGGGAGAGTTTAAGTACTTGGGTTCTCCCTCCCCCATAACGCGGCCACCGAATGCAATCACGCGGCTGTTGCTGTCCATAATGGGGAACATCACACGGTTCCAGAATTTGTCTCTGGCCCCCCCGCTCTTCTATCGTCACCAGGCCCGATTCACGGAGTTCCGCATCGGTATAGCCTCTCTGCTTGAGAAAACGGTACAGCTCACCGGGCCGCTTGCTCGAAAAACCGAGCCCGAATTTGCGTATGGTTTCATCACTCAGTCCGCGCTGTCTCAGGTACTGATAGGCATGCTTACCCTCTTCCGTGTGAAGCAACTGATAAAAATGGGTCGCAGCCAGCTTGTGCATCTCGAGCAGACGCTCTTTTAAACTGTGCTCACGTTTTTCCGCCGCACTCGGCTCACGTTCGGGAAGTTGCATCCCCGCACGGGAAGCAAGGAAGCGGAGTGCCTCCGGAAACGACAGATTTTCGTATTGCATCACGAAGCTGATTGCGTTTCCTCCCACTCCGCAGCCGAAACAGTGAAAGGACTGCCGCTCCGGTGAAACCGAAAAAGAAGGCGTCTTTTCCGAATGGAAGGGGGCAGAGCCCCACATAGTCCCGCCCGCGCCGTTTGAGTGCCACATAGGACGAAACCAAATCCACAATGTCGCTTCGCTGTCGAACTTCGGCGATTACATCCTCTGAATAATACAAGTCAAACCTGCTTTCTCCAAACCTACTTTCTCAATGAAACAATTCAAAGCACCGTCCAAGCACGCGGCACAAACAGCTCCTGAAATACGCGCACCGCATACTGATCGCTCATCCCTGCGATATAGTCGCAGACCGTTCTCTCGATCGGCTGCTTGCATTCGGACATAAAATATCGATACTCCTCGGGCATCTGCTCCGGATGCTCCAGAAAATAGGAATAGAGGCGGCCTATCATGGCCTCTGCCTTTCCTTCCTCCGCCTTCGGCGCACTGCCGCGGTACACGTGCTGAAAGAGCCAGGCGCGAAGCTGCATCATAACTCGAAAGCGCTCCTCGCTCATACTGACTCTGTCTTCGTTCAGGCTGGTCTCGATGACATCCCGTATCATACAATTCAAGCGGTCTCGCACACTGTGTCCGAGCGCGGCTGTGAACGCGGCGGGGATGTCCTCTTCCCGGAAAATACCGGCGCGAATCGAGTCGTCAATGTCATGGTTGATGTAGGCAATCTTATCCGCGAGGCGAACAACAGCCCCCTCATAGGTGCGCGGGGTGCTGTGCGTTCCGTGATTCTGTATGCCGTCGCGAACTTCCAAGGTCAGGTTGAGCCCGTTTCCGCGCTTTTCCAGGAATTCGACGGTTCTCACACTCTGAATACTGTGCTTAAAACCGCCCGGGCAGAGCCCGTTCAGAACACGTTCTCCGGCATGCCCAAAAGGGGTGTGACCGAGGTCATGTCCCAGTGCGATGGCCTCCGTGAGTGTCTCGTTTAAGCGCAGGCATTTTGCAATGGTGCGCGCAATCTGAGAGACCTCCAGCGTATGCGTGAGCCGCGTGCGGTAGTGATCGCCCTCGGGCGCAAGGAAGACCTGGGTTTTATGCTTCAAGCGTCGAAAGGCCTTGCAGTGCAGAATACGGTCGCGGTCACGCTGAAAGCAGGGACGCAGGTCATCCTCTTCCTCAACCCGATCTCTGCCGACGGAATCTCGACTGAGGGTCGCATACTTAGACAGAAAACGACTCTCCTCCTCTTCCAACTCTTCTCGTATGCTCAAAGCGCTGCCTCCTTTCCGGAACAAGCGACGGTTTTATTCAAGTTTATTCTATCAGAAAAAGCACCGGTGTGCCCGGTGCTTTTCACGTGCAGAGAAAGGGACTTGAACCCTCATGACATTGCTGTCACACGGACCTGAACCGTGCGCGTCTGCCAATTCCGCCATCTCTGCGAACAAAGAGAATTCTACCAGAGAGGCGGAATGCTGTCAATTGTTTTTTTACCTTTTTTCACTCACTTTGTCTTATGTTCCAGCTCACTCAGTTTTTGGTTCATTTTCTGTGCCAATTTTTTTTGCTTGAGGTAAAAACCGAACCAAATGCCAAAGGCAATCAAAAGTTGTTCTGCGGCTATCTTGGCAATCCCAAGGAAGCCCTGCTCGCGTGGAATCCAGCCCACAACCCATGAGGTAAGCAACAAGACAATACACCCGATTCCCATATGAATCATAATTTGTACGGGAAGAGACAGTTGCTCTCTCTCATAGACAAGCGCCGGCAAGCCGAAACCGAGTCCTACCACCAGTGTGCCCAATGCCATCTTGGTAAAACCGTAGTGATACAGAGCCGTTGTTCCGCCGTTGATACAATCAAAAATGACTCCGGTCAGCACAAACATAATTGCCGCAAAACCGATACCGTACAGAGCGGATGAAAATAACGTATGCTTCTGTTCTTTCATGGAACCGACCTCCTCCTTTATATCCCCAAATAGCGTTTAAATGCGGGCAAATATTTTCTCGAAATATAATCCCGCTGCCCGTTTTTCATAACCAGAACCATGACGCCGCCGAGGCTCGGTGCGACGTAATCGAGCAACTGCAGATTGATGATGGTGCTCTTTGAGATGCGCATGAAATCCGGACCGAGCAGGGCCTCCAATTCATAGAGCCGTTTGCCGCTTCGGAACTGTCTTTTTTCACCGTAAATGACCGCTTTCTCCGCCTCCACGCGAACCAGATAAATTTCTTCCGGATGGAGCATCACAATTTTTTCGTCTTCACCCGCGGAGATCAGTGAGGCTCTCTCCTCGGATAGCAGCGCCGCGACACGTTGTACTTCGGCTGTGACTTTGCCCGTGTGAATCACAGCAAAGGGGACATTCAACTCCGGCTGTAATTTGATTTCGACCTTCATCGGTTCTTCCCTCCTTTCTCTGTATCCCAAGTATAGCGAACGCGTGCATTCCTGTCCCGGTTTTTCGGCCAAGAGGCGCTTTCCGCAGGGTAAGAAGCGCAACCGGCACTTCCACTTACCGCGGACAAAAAAACAGACCTCTGCCGCTCCGTTGCCGGAGGCAAAAGTCTGTTATATTCAAATGCCTGTAAATTATGCGATAGCCTTCTTTGCGGTCTCAACGAGCTTTGCAAACCCTCTGCGTCGTTGATTGCAAGCTCGGCGAGAACCTTACGGTTCAGGACAATCTCAGCCTTCTTCAGACCGAACATGAACTTCGAGTAGGAAATCTCGTTCATTCTGCAAGCCGCGTTGATTCTTGCAATCCAGAGCTGACGGAACTGTCTCTTTCTCTGCTTTCTGCCCTCGTACGCCGTGCTCAGCGCTCTCATGACAGTCTGCTTAGCAATTCTGTACTGCTTGGAACGTGCGCCTCTATAGCCCTTAGCGAGCTTTAAAATTCTGTTGTGCTTTGCCTTTGCGTGCATCGCGCCTTTCACTCTTGCCATCTTGCTTCCTCCTTCTTCACGTCAAGTCCGATTATAAATACGGCAGGATCTTCTTCATGACCTTCGAGTTCGTGCTGTCGGTCACGATGTCTTTTCTCAGATTTCTCTTGCGCTTCGTGGACTTCTTCGTCAAGATGTGAGACTTGTACGCCTTGTTCCGAATCAGCTTTCCGCTACCGGAAACTTTAAAACGCTTTGCTGCTGCTCTGCTTGTCTTTACCTTCGGCATGATACTTTCCTCCTTAGTTCTTCTTTGCGCTCATAAACATGACCAACGTTCGGCCTTCAACCTTCGAAGGCTTGTCGATCACGGCGATATCAGCGAGGGACTTCGCAAAATCATCCAGAATATATCTCGACTGGCTCATGTGCGACATCTCTCTTCCGCGGAAGCGCAGCGTTACTTTTACTTTGTTGCCCTTCTCCAGAAACTTTCTGGCAGCATTGGTTTTTGTGGCCAGATCATTCGTGTCGATATTGGGGGACAAACGCACTTCCTTCAATTCAACAATCTTTTGCTTCTTCTTGGCTTCCTTGTCTCTCCGTATCATCTCATAGCGATACTTCCCGTAATCGATGATCTTGCAGACAGGCGGCTTTGCCATCGGGGAGATGCAGACCAAATCCAGTTCTGCTTCATCCGCAATTTTCTGAGCGTCCTGCGAGGACATAATTCCCAAGCTGCTCTCCGTCTGTCCCGATGAGACGAACCTCACGGAAACGTACCTGTCCGTTAACCAATGACTCGCTGATAGCTGAACACCTCCATTTATGCTGCAGCTGCTGCTGCAATAAAAAAGACATGGCAGCAGTTCCTGCCATGTCTAAAGTAAAGGTCATCAAAAGAAAAGATGAATCCACTTTATGAACCCGGGTCACAGATATGTGCCAAGGTGAGGCAAGCCTGCTTTCTTGATAAGTACAACGTTGATAGTATAGCGATACTTCCGAACTCTGTCAACACTTTGCAATGAAAGCTGCGCTTTCATCACGCATTCGTTTTGCATCGAAAGCCGGAGGCCGGAGTTGCATTCCTTCGACAGTATATACCAAAAATGCGAACAACGCAAAAGGAGCTGTGCCGCCGCACAGCCCCTTCTGTCTTACTGCTCTTCTCTCTTTCTCCGGACCGCAAAGCCTGCGAGCAGGAGTCCGAGTGCCGCGCCTCGCAAACCGTCCGCAGCAGCTGCCTCACCGGTCTTCGGGAGGCGACGCGCCTTGGAACGGTCGCTTTCTCCCTGCGCGGAACGCATTTTGCTTCCCGTGCGGCTCGTTGCGCGATTCGTTGCACTGCTTGTCGCAGCATTGTTCTGCCGGTTCGGCTCTGTCGCCTGAGAAGACTGCATTGCCGTACCGGATGTATCCGCACCGTCTGCGGTGGAGGAAATTCTGCCCGTCTGCGATGCGAGCTGCGCTCCGTTGTTGAGACCGGTGCCGTTGTTGCTGTTACCGCTGCCGTTATTGCCGTTACCGCTGCCGTTGTTGCCGTTACCGCTGCCGTTGTTGCCGCCGACAGTGCCGCGTCCGCCGGAGACGCCCCTGCCGGAGCCGCCACCGGAACCGCCACCGGAACCACCACCGGAACCGCCGCCGGAACCGCCGATGTTATCGGTATCCTGGTCTTTCTGGTAGAGCGCCACCAGCATGATATCCCGCGTGGTTCCGGCCGGAATCTTGTTGATGAACTTGCCGCCGACCTGTTGCCAAGTCCAGAATCGAACGCCGTCTTTCACCGTGCCGAGGAGGGAAATCTCATCCTCGATGGTAAAACTGCTCGGGTTCTCCGCGTTGTTGATGCCGCCCGCCGTGTCATAGATGATACGATAGCGAATCGGCTCCCAAACCGCTCGGAACGTCACATCGCCGTCGCTCTCCGCCGGAATTCCGTTGTCCGCTACGCCCGGAGCCGAGCTCTTCTCCCAGCGGACAAAGGTGTAGCCCGCTCGGGACGGCGTCGGCAGCGTAATAGCCGCATCCTCGATGGTATAGGAGGTCGGAAGGTTCGAAAGGCCCTGAATCGGACTGTTGCCGGTCTCTCCGAGCTCGAAGCGTATGCCGTAGTGGTTAACCGTCCATCCCGCAGTAAGCGTCAGGTTACCCGTGGTTCCTTCCGGAATGCGCGTGACCGGCTGGCCGTTTACGAGCCAGGTACCGGTATAACCGCGGCGTACCGGCGGATCTAAGTTGATCTCATCCTCTACCGTAAAGTTCGGGACATTGCCTGCCGGGGAAGTCGGCGTACCGATGCCGCCGCCCGGATTGAGATCATAGCTCATGCTGTACGAAGTGAGCGACCACTTTGCATAGTAGGTCTTCGGCTCTGCGTCATGTGTATGCAGAGTCGTAATCGGCGCGCCCGTGAAGGCGGCATTGTCATACCAGCCGAGGAAAGTCGCTCCGTTTCTTGTCGGAACCGTAAGTGCAAAATCCGCATCCTCGACGGTGTAGCTCGTCGGTCCCACGGTGCTTGCCGGACTTGCGGGTCTGTCGTTCAACACATAGCTGATCGGATAGACACTCGGCTGACTCCACTTCATGTAGAAGTGTTTGTCCTCGAGATCCCGAACTCGAAGTTCCGTCACGGGATGTGTGAGTGCCGCATCGTCAAACCAGCCCTCAAAAGTGTAACCGGGACGGGTCGGCGCTGCGAGCGTAAAGTCGGAACTAAGGACGGTGTAAGATGTCACTGTGTTCGGGTTCGTCGCCGGATTTGCTGCTGTGTCGTTTGCGTGGTAGTAAATCTGATAACTGTTCGGGCTGCTCCAACGTGCATAGAAGTGACGATTTGTCGCATCCATGCTGTGCAGCGTTGTGACCGGTGTTCCCGAAAGGCCGGGGTTATCATACCAGCCGAGGAAGGTGTAGCCCGCACGCGTTGCCGGCGCAAGCGCAAAGTCCGGATCGAGTACCGTATAGCCGGTGACTGTATTCGGATTATTTGCCGGATTCCCCGCCGGGGTAGCATCGTTCAGATCCCAGTTCACCGTATAAGTCTTCGGCGCACTCCACTTAGCATAGTACTGTTTATTCTCTGCGTCCATGGTGTGTAAGCTCGTGACCGGGGTACCGGTGAATGCTGCGTTATCATACCAGCCCTCAAAGTCATAACCAGTTCGCGTTGCGGGATTGATTGCAATATCCGCATCCAGCACGGTATATGTTGCGACCGTGTTCGGATTCGTTGCCGGGTGTCCCGCCGGTGTGCCGTCGTCCAAGTTCCAGTTCACCGTGTAAGTCTTCGGCGCACTCCACTTTGCATAAAACTGCTTATTCGACGCATCGCCGGTCCGGAAGCCTGTGACCGGAGGCCCGGTGAATGCCGGGTTATCGTACCAGCCCTCAAAGTCGTAGCCGGTGCGTGTCGCCGGAGCCAAGGTGACATTCGGATCCAATACCGTATAGCTTGTCACTGTGTTCGGATTGCTTGCCGGATGACCTGCCGGTGTGCTGTCATTTAGATCATAGTTCACTGTAAAGCTTAGCGGTGCGCTCCACTTTGCATAAAACTGCTTCGGGCTCGCATCCGTGGCCGAGAACGAAGTGATGGCCGTTCCGCTGAACGCGGGATTGTCATACCAACCGTCAAAGGTATAGCCGTTTCTACTCGGGGGAAGGAGGTTGATGTTGCCGCCGCCGTTTGTAAGCACGTCGTAGCTCGTCGGGTTGGCAGCCGGATTGTTTGCCGGGTGCCCCGCCGGTGTGCCGTCGTTCAGCTGATAGCCGATCGGGTAGGAAATCGGCGTGCTGTCCCACTTTGCATAATACTGTTTATTCTCGGCATCCATGGTGTGCAGCGTTGTGACCGCTGTTCCGGTAAATGCGGGGTTATCGTACCAGCCAAGGAAGTTAAAGCCTGTCCGCGTTGCCGGCTGAATCGCGACATCCGCATCCTCAACGGTGTAAGTTGCGACCGTGTTCGGATTGTTTGCCGGATGTCCCGCCGGAGTACCGTCGTTCAGGTTCCACTGCACCGCAAAGCTCTTTGCCGGACTCCACTTTGCATAGTACTGCTTATTCTCGGCATCCATGGTGTGAAGGTTCGTGACCGGGGATCCCGTAAACGCAGCATTGTCGTACCAGCCGAGGAAGTCATAGCCTGTCCGCGCTGCCGGCTGAATCGCCACGTCCGCATCCGTAACGGTATAGCTTGTGACCGTGTTCGGATTGTTTGCCGGGTGTCCTGCCGGGCTACTGTCATTCAAGTTCCAGTTCACCGTGTAGTTCTTCGGCGCACTCCACTTGCATAGAAGTGCTTATTGACCGCATCGCTGACCGGGAAGCCCGTAATCGGCGTGCCGCTGAATGCAGCGTTGTCGTACCAGCCCTCGAAGTCATAGCCGGTCCGTGTTGCCGGAGCCAGGGTAACGTTCGGGTCGTGCACGGTATAGCTTGTCACCGTGTTCGGATTGGTCGCAGGATGTCCCGCGGGTATGCCGTCATTCAGGGTATATGCGACCGCATAGTTATTGGGCGCACTCCACTTTGCATAGAAGGTCTTGGCCGCCGCGTCCATGGCCGGGAAACTTGTGATCGGCGCACCGGAGAAGGCAGCGTTGTCGTACCAGCCCTCAAAGGTATAGCCGTTCCTGAGCGCCGGCAAGAGGTTAATATTACCGCTGCCGTTTGTGAGCACCGTGTAGCTTGTGAGGTTCGCTGCCGGATTGGTCGCCGGGTGTCCCGCGGGCGTGCCGTCATTCAACACGTAGTGAATCGGGTAGCTGTTCGGCGCAGCACTCCACTTCGCGTAGTAGTTCTTATTCTCTGCGTCCATGGTGTGCAGGCTTGTGACCGGCGTCCCCGTAAAGCCCGGATTGTCATACCAGCCTTCAAAGGTATAGCCGGTCCGCGTTGCCGGATGCACGGTGATATCCGCGTCCTCAACGGTGTAGCTTGCGACTGTGTTCGGATTGTTTGCCGGGTGACCCACAGGGGTGTTATCGTTCAGATTCCACTGCACCGTATAGCTCTTTGCAGCGCTCCACTTTGCATAGTAGTGCTTATCGGCCGCATCGTTCGTCGGGAATCCCGTAATCGGCGTGCCCGTAAAGCCCGGGTTATCGTACCAGCCCTCAAAGTCATAGCCGGTCCGCGTCGCAGGTGCCAACGTGACATTCGAATCGAGCACGGTATAGCTTGTGACCGTGTTCGGGTTGGTCGCCGGGTGACCCGCAGGCGTGCCGTCATTCAGCGTATACTGCACCGTATAGGAAAGCGGTGCGCTCCACTTCGCGTAGAAGGTCTTGGCCGCCGCATCCATGGCCGGGAAGCTCGTAATCGGCGCACCGGAGAAGGCAGCGTTGTCGTACCATCCGAGGAAGGTATAGCCCGTACGCAGCGGATTTGCCACCGCAATCGGGCTCGGCAGGGTCTCAACCGTATAGCTCGTCAGATTAACCGCCGGGTTGGTTGCCGGATGGCTCGCGCTGTCATTCAACACATAGTTGATCGGGTAGCTCTGCGCCGCACTCCACTTTGCATAGTAGTTCTTATTTTCCGCATCCATGGTGTGAAGCGAGCTGACCGGTGCGCCCGTAAAGCCCGGATTATCATACCAGCCGAGGAAGGTATAACCTGTCCGCGTCGCAGCTGCGATTGCGAAATCCGCCTCGGTGACATTGTAGCTGAGCTTCGTGTTCGGGTTGGTCGCCGGATGACCCGCAGGCGTCGCATCATTCAGATGATAGCTGACACTGTAAGAATCCGGGCTACTCCATCTCGCGTAGTAGTGCTTATTCTCCGCATCCATGGTGTGCAGATTCGTGACCGGGGATCCCGTGAAGGCGGGATCCGCATACCAACCGAGGAAGCTGTATCCTGTTCGCGTCGCCGGCTGAATCGCCACGTCCGCATCGAGCACGGTATACGTTGCCACCGTGTTCGGGTTGCTCGCCGGATGACCTGCGGGAGCACTGTCATTCAGCTCCCACTGCACCGTATAGTTCTTGGGCGCACTCCACTTTGCATAGTAGTTCTTATTCTCCGCATCCATGGTGTGCAGGGTGGTGACCGGCGTTCCCGTGAGCGCCGCATTGTCATACCAGCCCTCGAAGTCATAGCCGGTCCGCGTTGCCGGGCGCAGTGCAACATCCGCATCCAGTATGGTATAGCTTGTGACCGTGTTCGGATTGCTTGCCGGATGGCCCGCAGGCGTGCTGTCATTTAAGTGGTACTGCACGCTGTAATTCTTAACCGCGCTCCACTTTGCATAATAGTGCTTATTCGTCGCATCGCTCGTCGGGAAGCCCGTAATCGGCGTGCCCGTGAAGCCCGGGTTATCGTACCAGCCCTCAAAGTCATAACCGGTACGCGTTGCCGGCGCCAGGGTGACATTCGGATCCAGAACCGTGTAGCTTGTCACAGTGTTCGGATTGGTCGCCGGATGACCCGCAGGCGTGACATCATTCAGCGTATACGTCACGCTGTAATTGTTCGCACTGCTCCACTTTGCATAGTAGGTCTTGGGTGCCGCATCCATGGCCGGGAAGCTCGTGATCGGCGCGCCGGAGAAGGCCGCGTTGTCATACCAGCCCTCAAAGGTATAGCCGTTCCTGAGCGCCGGCAGGAGGTTGATGTTGCCGCTGCCGTTTGTGAGCACCGTGTAGCTCGTAAGGTTCGCTGCCGGATTGGTTGCCGGGTGACCCACCGGGCTTCCGTCGTTCAACACATAGTTAATCGGATAAGAAATCGGCGTGCTGTCCCACTTTGCAAAGTAGTGCTTATTCTCTGCGTCCATGGTGTGCAGGTTCGTGACCGGCGTTCCCGTCAGTGCTGCGTTGTCGTACCATCCGAGGAAGGTATAGCCTGTCCGCGTTGCCGGATGGATGGTGACATCCGCATCCAGAACGGTGTAGCTTGCGACCGTGTTCGGATTGCTTGCCGGGTGTCCCGCCGGTGTGTTGTCATTCAGATTCCACTGCACCGTATAGCTCTTTGCCGGACTCCACTTCGCAAAGTACTGCTTATTCTCTGCGTCTATGGTGTGCAGGTTCGTGACCGGCGTACCCGTGAACGTCGCATTGTCGTACCAGCCGAGGAAGTCATAGCCGGTGCGCGTTGCCGCCTGAATGGCCACATCCGCATCCGTTACGGTATAGCTTGTGACCGTATTCGGATTGTTTGCCGGGTGTCCCGCCGGTGCACTGTCATTTAAGTTCCACTGCACCGTATAGTTCTTCGCTGCGCTCCACTTTGCATAGAAATGCTTATTGACCGCATCGCTCGTCGGGAAGCCCGCAATCGGCGTGCCGCTGAGTGCCGCGTTGTCGTACCAGCCCTCGAAGTCGTAACCGGTGCGCGTTGCCGGAGCCAAGGTCACGTTCGGGTCGAGCACAGTATAGCTCGTCACCGTGTTCGGATTGGTCGCCGGGTGACCCGCCGGTGTGCCGTCGTTCAAGCTGTATGTGACTGTATAGCTGTTCGGCGTGCTCCACTTTGCATAGAAAGTCTTGGAAGCCGCATCCATGGCCGGGAAGCTGCTGATCGGCGTGCCGGTGAAAGCCGCATTGTCGTACCAGCCCCCGAAGGTGTAGCCGTTCCGGCTTGCCGGCAAGAGGTTAATGTTGCCGCCGCTGTTTGTCAGTACCGTATAGCTCGTGAGGTTAGCAGCCGGATTGCTCGCCGGGTGCCCCGCGGGCGTGCCGTCATTCAGCACATAGTGAATCGGGTAGCTGTTCGGGGTCGCATCCCACTTTGCATAGTACGCCTTGTTCTCTGCATCCATGGTGTGAAGCGTCGTGACCGGAGAACCGCTGAGACCCGGGTTATCGTACCAACCAAGGAAGGTATAACCGGTCCGCGTTGCCGGCTGAATTGCGATATCCGCATCTAGCACCGTATAGTTTGCGACTGAGTTCGGGTTCGTTGCCGGGTGACCCGCAGGTGAACTGTCATTTAAGTTCCACTGCACTGTATAGTTCTTCGGCGCGCTCCACTTTGCATAATAGTGCTTATCGGCCGCATCGCTCGACAAGAAGCCCGTGATCGGCGTGCCGCTGAGTGCAGCGTTGTCGTACCAGCCCTCAAAGTCATAACCGGTACGCGTTGCCGGAGCCAGGGTCACGTTCGGGTCGAGCACGGTGTAGCTTGTGACCGTGTTCGGGTTCGTCGCCGGGTGACCCAGAGGCGTGCTGTCATTCAGCGTATAAGTCACGCTGTAATTGTTTGCACTGCTCCACTTTGCATAGAAGGTCTTGGCCGCCGCATCCATGGCCGGGAAGCTCGTGATCGGCGCGCCGGTGAAGGCAGCGTTGTCGTACCAGCCTTGGAAGGTATAACCGTTCCTGAGCGCCGGCAAAAGGTTAATGTTGCCGCTGCCGTTTGTGAGCACCGTGTAGCTCGTGAGATTTCCCGCCGGGTTGGTTGCCGTCGTGCCGGCCGGTGTTCCGTCGTTTAACACATAGTTAATCGGGTAGGAAATCGGCGTGCTGTTCCACTTCGCAAAGTACTGCTTATTCTCTGCGTCCATGGTGCGCAGGTTCGTGACCGGCGTTCCCGTGAGTGCCGGGTTGTCGTACCAGCCGAGGAAGGTATAGCCTGTCCGCGTTGCCGGGTTGATGGCGACATCCGCATCCTCAACGGTATAAGTCGCGACCGTGTTCGGATTCGTTGCCGGGTGACTCGTAGGTGCACTGTCATTTAAGTTCCACTGCACCGTATAGCTCTTGGCCGCACTCCACTTCGCAAAGTACTGCTTATTCTCTGCGTCCATGGTGTGCAGGTTCGTGACCGGCGTACCCGTAAAGCCCGCATTGTCGTACCAGCCGAGGAAGTCATAGCCTGTTCGCGTTGCCGGCTGAATGTCCACATCCGCATCCGTTACGGCATAGCTTGTGACCGTGTTCGGATTGGTCGCCGGGTGACCCGCAGGTGTACCGTCATTCAAATTCCACTGCACCGTATAGTTCTTCGGCGCACTCCACTTTGCATAGAAATGCTTATTGACCGCATCGCTCGTCGGGAAGCCCGCAATCGGCGTGCCCGTAAAGCCGGAGTTATCGTACCAGCCCTCGAAGTCATAGCCGGTTCGCGTTGCCGGCGCCAGCGTGACATTCGGGTCAAGCACGGTATAACTCGTCACCGTGTTCGGGTTGGTCGCCGGATGGCCTGCGGGTGTGCCGTCATTCAGGGTATATGTGACCGTATAGTTGTTGGGCGCACTCCACTTTGCATAAAAAGTCTTAGCTGTCGCATCCATGGCCGGGAAACTTGTGATCGGCGCACCGGAGAAGGCAGCATTGTCGTACCAGCCCTCAAAGGTATAGCCGTTCCGGCTTGCCGGCAAGAGGTTGATGTTGCCGCCGCTGTTTGTCAGTACCGTGTAGCTTGTGAGATTTCCGGTCGGATTGGTCGCCGGGTGCCCCGCGGGCGTGCCGTCATTCAGCACGTAGTGAATCGGGTAGCTGTTCGGCGCCGCACTCCACTTTGCATAGTACTGCTTGTTCTCTGCGTCCATGGTGTGCAGGGCCGTGACCGGCGTTCCCGTGAGCGCCGCATTGTCGTACCAGCCTTCAAAGGTATAGCCGGTCCGCGTTGCCGGATTGACGGTGATATCCGCGTCCTCAACGGTGTAGTTTGCGACCGTATTCGGATTGGTCGCCGGGTGACCCGCAGGTGCACTGTCGTTTAAGTGCCACTGCACCGTATAGTTCTTTGCTGCGCTCCACTTTGCGTAATAGTGCTTATCCGCCGCGTCGCCGGTCGGGAAGCCGGTGATCGGCGCACCGCTGAAGCCCGGGTTATCGTACCAGCCTTCAAAGTCATAGCCGGTCCGCGTTGCCGGCGCGAACGTGACGTTCGGATCGAGCACGGTGTAGCTTGTCACCGTGTTCGGGTTGGTCGCCGGATGGCCCGTAGGCGTGCTGTCATTCAGCGTATAGCTCACGCTGTAATTGTTCGCACTGCTCCACTTCGCGTAGAAGGTCTTGGGCGCCGCATCCATGGCAGGGAAGCTGCTAATCGCCGTACCGGTGAAAGCAGCGTTGTCGTACCAACCTTGGAAGGTGTAGCCCGTGCGCAGCGGATTTGCAACCGCAATCGGGCTCGGCAGGGTCTCTACCGTATAGCTCGTCAAATTGACCGCCGGGTTGGTCGCAGGATAGCTCGCGCTGTCATTCAACACATAGTTGATCGGATAACTCTGCGCCGCACTCCACTTTGCGTAGTAGTTCTTATTTGCCGCATCCATGGTGTGAAGCGAGGTATTCGGCGTGCCCGTAAAGCCCGGATTATCGTACCAGCCGAGAAAGTTATAACCTGTACGCGTCGCAGGCGCAATCGCGAAATCCGCCTCGGTGACATTGTAGCTGAGCTTCGTGTTCGGGTTCGTCGCCGGGTGCCCCGCAGGCGTCGCATCGTTCAGATGATAGCTGACACTGTAGGAATCCGGTGTGCTCCATCTCGCATAGTAGTGCTTATTCTCCGCGTCCATGGTACGGAGGTTCGTGACCGGAGATCCCGTGAAGGCGGGATCCGCATACCAGCCGAGGAAGTTGTAGCCCGTGCGCGTCGCCGGCTGAATCGCCACGTCGGCATCGAGCACGGTATACGTTGCCACCGTGTTCGGGTTGCTCGCCGGATGACCTGCGGGAGCACTGTCATTCAACTCCCACTGCACCGTATAGTTCTTTGCCGCACTCCACTTTGCATAGTACTGCTTATTCTCCGCATCCATGGTGTGAAGCGTCGTGACCGGCGTTCCCGTGAGCGCGGCATTGTCATACCAGCCCTCAAAGTCATAACCGGTGCGCGTTGCAGGGCGAAGGGTGACATCCGCATCCAGTACGCTATAGCTTGTAACCGTGTTCGGATTGCTTGCCGGGTGTCCCGCAGGCGCGCTGTCGTTTAAGTGGTACTGCACGCTGTAATTCTTAGCCGCGCTCCACTTTGCATAATAGTGCTTATTCTCCGCATCGCTCGTCGGGAAGCCGGTAATCGGCGTGCCCGTAAAGCCCGGGTTATCGTACCAGCCCTCGAAGTCATAACCGGTCCGCGTTGCCGGCGCCAGCGTGACGTTCGGGTCAAGCACGGTGTAGCTTGTCACGGTGTTCGGATTGGTCGCCGGATGCCCCGCGGGTGTGCTGTCATTCAGCGTATAGGTAACGCTGTAATTATTTGCACTGCTCCACTTTGCGTAGAAGGTCTTGGGTGCCGCATCCATGGCCGGGAAACTCGTAATCGGCGCACCGGAGAAGGCCGCATTGTCATACCAGCCCTCAAAGGTATAGCCGTTCCTGAGCGCCGGGAGCAAATTTATATTGCCGCTGCCGTTCGTGAGCACCGTGTAGCTCGTGAGGTTCGCTGCCGGGTTGGTCGCCGGGTGCCCCGCAGGGCTTCCGTCGTTCAAAACATAATTGATCGGATAGGAATTCGGCGTGCTGTCCCACTTTGCATAGTAAGTCTTGTTCTCCGCATCCATGGTGCGAAGCGTCGTGACCGGCGTTCCCGTAAAGCCGGCGTTATCATACCAGCCGCGGAAAGTATAACCTGTCCGCGTCGCAGGATTGATTGTGACATCCGCATCCAACACCGTATAGCTTGCGACGGTATTCGGATTGTTTGCCGGGTGTCCCGCGGGGGTGTTGTCGTTCAGATTCCACTGCACCGTATAACTCTTAGCCGCACTCCACTTTGCATAGTAGTGTTTATTCTCCGCATCGCTCGTCGGGAAGCCGGTAATCGGTGTGCCCGTAAAGCCGGAGTTATCGTACCAGCCTTCAAAGTCATAGCCGGTTCGCGTTGCCGGCGCCAGCGTGACATTCGGATCCAGAACCGTGTAGCTTGTCACTGTGTTCGGGTTGGTCGCCGGATGTCCTGCGGGCGTTCCGTCATTCAGCGTATAGCTAACCGTGTAGCTGTCTGCACTGCTCCACTTTGCATAGAAGGTCTTGGCCGCCGCATCCATGGCCGGGAAGTCGGTAACCGGAGCGCCCGCAAAGCTTGCGTTGTCATACCAGCCGAGGAAGGTATAGCCGTTTCGGCTCGCCGGCTGCAACGCAATGTTGCCGCCGCCGTTCGTGAGCACCGTATAGCTTGTGAGATTGGTGCTCGGGTTGGTCGCTGGGTGACCCGCCGGTGTTCCGTCATTCAAGACATAGTTGATCGGATACGTATTCGGCGTCGTATCCCACTTTGCGTAGTATGCCTTATCCTCCGCATCCATGGTGTGAAGCGTCGTAACCGGTGCTCCCGCAAAGCCGACATTATCGTACCAACCGAGGAAGGTATAGCCCGTGCGCGTCGCCGGCTGAATCGTAACATCCGCATCCTGCACGGTATAGCTTGCCAGCGTGTTCGGATTGCTTGCCGGATGACCTGCCGGCGTAGCGTCGTTCAGATGCCACTGCACCGAGTAACTCTTTGCAGCACTCCACTTCGCGTAGTACTGCTTGTTCTCGGCATCCATGGTATGCAAATTCGTGATCGGCGTTCCCGTGAGACCCGGATTATCGTACCAGCCCTCAAAGTCGTAGCCGGTGCGTGTAGCCGGGCGGATGGTAACATCCGCATCCAACACCGTGTAGCTTGCCACCGTATTCGGGTTCGTCGCCGGATGTCCCGCCGGGGTGCCGTCATTCAGGTTCCACTGCACCGTATAGCTCTTCGGCGCACTCCACTTTGCATAATAGTGCTTATCCGCCGCATCGCTCACCGGGAAACCGGTAACCGCAGTCCCCGTAAATGCAGGGTTGTCGTACCAGCCCTCAAAGTCATAGCCGGTCCGCGTTGCCGGCGCCAGGGTGACATTCGGATCCAGAACCGTGTAGCCGGTCACGGTGTTCGGGTTGGTCGCCGGATGCCCCGCAGGCGTGACATCGTTCAGCGTATAGGTAACGCTGTAATTGTTCGCACTGCTCCACTTTGCGTAGTAGGTCTTAGCCTCCGCATCCATCACAGAGAAAGAACCGATCGGGGAACCGCTGAGTGCCGGGTTGTCATACCAGCCGAGGAAGCTGTAGCCGCTCCGAAGGGCCGGCAAGAGATGCACGGTTCCGCTGCCGTTGGTCAAAACGGTGTAACTAGTGAGGTTTGCCACCGGATTGCTTGCCGGGTGGCCCGCAGGCGTTCCGTCGTTCAACACATAATTGATCGGATAAGAAATCGGCGTGCTGTCCCACTTCGCAAATACTGCTTATTCTCCGCATCCATGGTGCGCAGGTTCGTGACCGGCGTTCCCGTGAAGCCCGCATTGTCATACCAGCCGAGGAAGGTATAGCCGGTACGCGTCGCCGGCTGAATCGTGACATCCGCATCCAGCACGGTATAACTTGTCACCGTATTCGGATTACTTGCCGGGTGGCCTGCGGGTGCACTGTCATTTAAGTTCCACTGCACCGTGTAATTCTTTGCCGCGCTCCACTTTGCATAGTAGTGCTTATTCTCGGCATCCATGGTGTGAAGGTTCGTGATCGGCGTTCCCGTGAGCGCCGCGTTGTCATACCAGCCGAGGAAGTCATACCCTGTCCGCGTTGCGGGTTGAATCGCGACATCCGCATCCAGCACGGTATAGCTTGCGACCGTGTTCGGATTCGTGGCCGTATGGCCTGCCGGCGTTCCGTCGTTCAGACTCCACTGTACCGTATAACTCTTAGCTGCGCTCCACTTTGCATAGTAGTGTTTATTCTCGGCATCACTTGCCGGGAAGCCCGTCACCGGGGATCCCGTAAACGCCGGGTTATCGTACCAGCCCTCAAAGTCATAACCCGTGCGCGTTGCCGGCGCCAGGGTGACATTCGGATCCAGCACGGAATAACTCGTAACCGTGTTCGGATTGGTCGCCGGGTGACCCGCCGGGGTGCCGTCATTCAGCGTATATGCAACCGTATACGTGTTTGCCGCACTCCACTTTGCATAGTAGTGCTTTGCCTCCGCATCCATGGCCGAGAAGCCGGTAATCGGAGACCCCGAGAAGGTAGCATTGTCGTACCAGCCTTCAAAGGTATAGCCGTTTCGACTTGCCGGCAAGAGGTTGATGTTGCCGCTGCCGTTGGTGAGCACTGTATAGCTCGTGAGGTTCGCAGCCGGATTGGTCGCCGGGTGCCCCGCCGGGCTTCCGTCGTTCAGTGTATATACAATCGGATAGGAAATCGGCGTGCTGCTCCACTTTGCATAATACTGTTTGTTCTCGGCATCCATGGTGTGCAGGTTCGCGACCGGCGTTCCCGTGAGGCTCGCGTTGTCATACCAGCCGAGGAAACCATAGCCGGTTCGCGTTGCCGGATTGATTGTGATATCCGCATCTTCGACCGTGTAATTCGAAACCGTGTTCGGATTGGTCGCCGGATGTCCCGCCGGGGTGCCGTCATTCAGGTTCCACTGAACCGTATAGTTCTTTGCCGCGCTCCACTTCGCATAGAAATGCTTATTTGCCGCATCGCTGACCGGGAAACCCGTGACCGGGGAACCCGTGAATGCAGGGTTCTCGTACCAGCCTTCAAAGTCGTAACCGGTGCGCGTTGCAGGAGCCAGCGTGACATTCGGATCGAGCACGGTATAACTCGTGACCGTGTTAGGATTCACCGCCGGGTGACCGGTCGGTGTGCCGTCATTCAGCGTATATGCAACCGTATAGCTGTCTGCCGCACTCCACTTTGCGTAGTACTGCTTGTTCTCGGCATCCATGGTGCGGATGCGCGTCACAGGCGCACCCGTTAAGCCCGCATTGTCGTACCAACCGAGGAAGGTATAGCCGTTTCGGGCGGCCGGATTGACGGTGATGTCCGCATCTGCGACCGTGTAGTTCGAAACCGTGTTCGGATTGGTCGCCGGATGTCCCGCCGGGGTATCGTCATTCAGGTTCCACCGAACCGTATAGCTCTTTGCCGCACTCCACTTTGCATAGTAGTGCTTATTTTCGGCGTCTGCGGTATTGAAACCCGTAATCGGCGTGCCGCTGAGACCCGCGTTGTCGTACCAGCCCTCGAAGTCGTAACCGGTTCTCGTTGCCGGCTGCAGCGTGACATTCGAATCAAGCACGGTATACGTACTCACCGTGTTCGGATTGGTTGCGGGATGCCCTGCGGGCGTTCCGTCATTCAATGTATACGTGACGGTATAGCTGTTTGCACTGCTCCACTTTGCATAAAAGGTCTTAGGAGCGGCATCCATCGCCGAGAAGCTGTTGATCGGAGAACCCGAGAAGCTCGGGTTGTCATACCAGCCCCCGAAGGTATAGCCGTTTCGAAGCGCGGGCACCACGTTGATATTGCCGCCGCCGTTTGTGAGCACCGTGTAGCTCGTGAGATTCGCAGCCGGGTTGGTCGCCGGGTGCCCTGCGGGCGTGCTGTCATTCAGCACGTAGGTGATTGGGTAGGTAATCGGCGTGGTATCCCACTTCGCATAATAGCTCTTATTCTCCGCGTCCATGGTGCGGAGGGTCGTTACCGGTGTTCCCGTGAGCCCCGGGTTATCGTACCAGCCGAGGAAGGTATAGCCGGGCCGCGTCGCAGGACTTACGGTGATATCCGCATCCAAAACGGTATAGCTTGCCACCGTGTTCGGGTTGCTTGCCGGGTGTCCCGCAGGTGCACTGTCATTCAAATTCCACTGCACCGTATACGTCTTTGCGGCACTCCACTTTGCATAGTACTGCTTATCCGCGGCATCCGCGGTGCGGAGTGTCGTGACCGGAGAACCGCTGAGCGCGGCATTGTCATACCAACCGAGGAAATCGTAACCGGTTCTGGTGGCGGGCTGCAGGGCAAGATCCGCATCCAGGACACTATAACTCGTCACGGTATTCGGATTGCTTGCCGGGTGTCCCGCAGGTGCACTGTCGTTTAAGTTCCACTGCACCGTATAATTCTTAACCGCACTCCACTTCGCATAATAGTGCTTGTTCGTTGCATCGCTCGTCAAAGCCGGTAATCGGGGTCCCGGTAAACGCGGCGTTGTCGTACCAGCCCTCAAAGTCGTATCCGTTTCGCGTTGCGGGGGCGAGCGTGACATTTGCATCCAACACCGTATAACTTGTCACGGTGTTCGGATTGGTCGCCGGATGACCGGCAGGGGTTGCATCGTTCAGCGAATAGTTGACCGTATAGCTGTTTGCGCTGCTCCACTTTGCATAGAAGGTCTTTGCAACAGCATCCGACGCGGGAAATGCACTGATCGGAGAACCCGAGAAGCTCGCGTTGTCATACCAACCGAGGAAGGTATATCCGTTACGAAGCGCGGGTAAGAGGCTAATATTGCCGCTGCCGTTTGTCAGCACCGTATAGCTCGTGAGATTCGCAACCGGATTGGTTGCCGCGTGCCCCGCAGGCGTGCCGTCGTTCAACACATAGTTAATCGGATACGAAATCGGCGTCGCATCCCACTTTGCATAGTAGTTCTTGTTTGCCGCATCCATGGTGCGGAGGGTCGTGACCGGAGAACCCGTAAAGCTCGGATTGTCGTACCAACCGAGGAAACTGTAGCCGGTACGCGTTGCAGGCTGAATTGTGACATTCGCATCCGTAACGGTGTAGCTTGCCACCGTGTTCGGATTGGTCGCCGGATGTCCCGCAGGTGAACTGTCATTCAAATGCCAGTTCACCGTATAGCGCTTCGGCGCACTCCACTTTGCATAATAGTGCTTGTTCGCCGCATCGCTCGTTCGGAAACCGGTAATCGGAGAACCCGAGAGCGCAGCATTATCATACCAGCCCTCAAAGTCATAACCCGTACGCGTTGCGGGGACGAGGGTCACATTCGAATTCAGCACCGTATAGCTCGTAACCGTATTCGGATTCACCGCCGGGTGTCCCGCCGGGGCAGCGTCATTCAGGCTGTACTGTACCGTATAGCTTTTCGGCGCACTCCACTTTGCATAAAAGTTCTTGGGCGCAGCATCCATCGCAGAGAAGCTGCTAATCGGCGTGCCCGAGAGCGCAGCATTGTCATACCAACCGAGGAAGGTATATCCGTTTCGGAGCGCCGGAAGCACATTGATGGTGCCGCTGCCGTTCGTGAGCACCGTGTAGCTCGTTAGATTCGCAGCTGGATTGCTCGCCGGGTGTCCCGAAGGTGTGCTGTCATTCAGATGGTAGCGAATCGGATACGAAATCGGCGTTGTATCCCACTTCGCATAGAAATCTTTATTCGCCGCATCCGCCGTGCGTATCGTAGAAACCGGGCTTCCCGTAAAGCCGGGGTTATCGTACCAGCCGAGGAAGGTATAGCCGGGCCGCGTCGCCGGTCGAAGTGCTGTGTCCGAATCCAGCACCGTATAGCTGGTCAGCGTATTCGGATTGTTTGCGAGATGTCCCGCCGGTGTACTGTCATTCAAGTGATAGCGCACGGTATAGCTGTTTGCACTGCTCCACTTCGCATAGAGGACGAAGTTGTGCATATTCGCGGGACTGCTCGTGTTGATTCCGGAAATCGGAGTTGTGAGTCCGGGATTCGTATACCAGCCCAGGAAGGTATAACCTCTTCTCGTCGGATTCGCAAAGTTGATGTTCGGGCTGGTCACATTGAAGCTGCCGGGGTTTGTCGCCGGATTGCTTGCCCGCTGCCCGGCGCTGTCATTCATATGGTAAGTAATGCTGTATTGCAGCGGCGTGCTCCACTTCGCATAAATACGAGTCGGATTGCTGTCGCCCTGCTCCGTCTCAATGACCGCCGGTGCGGGTGTCGTGAGCCCTGCGTCGCGATACCAACCGAGGAAGTTGTAGCCGGTTCTGGTCGGCGCGGCGAGCGTGTGATTTGCAGTCTCCACCGTATAGGAAGTGAAGCCCGCATTCGGATTCACCGCGGCTGTGCTCGGCGTATCGTTGAGCTGGTAGGAAAGCGTGTAATTTTTCGGCGTCCACTTTGCATAGTAGTGCCGATTCTTCGCCGGAATCGCGCTCGTAATAAGCTGCGTGACCGGCGTTCCGCTGAGCGCGGCATTCTCATACCAGCCCCCGAAGGTATAGCCCGGCCAGGTCATGGCCGCAAGCGTCATATTCGGGTCGCTCACGCGATAAGAAGTCGCCGTATTCGGGTTCACCGCCTGTGCCGCAGTGCGCGAACTCGGATTCACATTGGTCGTATACTGAATTGTATAGTTCTTCGGCGTCCAGTTGGCCGTGAGTGTAATCACCCCGTTGTTTGTTTTCGTCAAATCCTTCGGCGTCGCACCGTTCCCGTATGTCTTTCCGTCGGAAGCTGTCCAGCCCGCAAAGTCAAAACCGTCGACGCTGAAGAGATTCGTGAGATCCACATTCACACCGCCCATTACCGTGCGATCCGGCATAGAACCGCTCGCCGTGCGGCCCGCCGGGGCGTTTGCGGCAAATTTAACGGTATAGCGATGCGGATCTCTGGTCACGGTTCCCGGCAGGTAGGTAATGATATAGGTGCCGAGGGCTCTGCTGCCGTTCGTGCCGTTATCAAAACTCGTCGGGTCCGAGGCGGTCACCGGAAGGGTGGGATTTTCCACTGCCGTAGAACTGTTGTCAAAATCCACATGGATGGCACGGACACGGTCATTGCCGATCAAGCTGCCCGCGACAAGCGCATCCGTGAGCGCCCAGTTAAGCGTATCGCCCGCCGTCACACGGCGATTCTTCATTTGAATCGTGAGTTTCCGCGTGATTTTTCCGTTTCCGGCATTGCTGATGTTGCCGTTGGAGCCCTGAACCTGAAGCTGACTCGAGGGATTCGTCAAATCGATGGTGCCGTTGTTCACAACATTCGCGCCCGCGGGAACGGTAATGGAATTGCCGTCCGGATTGATGCTGACACCCGCCGGAATATTACGGGTCAGCGTCGTATCGCCGAGCAGGGTGAGCGGCGCGTTGCCGTTCTGGCCGGACCATTCCACCGCATCGTCTAAGTTGCTGAAATAGTAGGTCTGACCGTTGCGCTGTGCGATTACCTTTTGAGAGGTTACCACGGGAGCCGAATCATTGCTGTTCTGACCGTTCTGATTATAGCGGCTGAACTCTACGAAAAATCCGCGTACACCGCTGTAATGATTTCTCAAGTCGTTCCATTTGGAACCGTAGTGTACCTGCATACAGCTCTCGTAGCCCTGTAGCCAGAGACGAAGGGAGTTGGGCTCTCCGTGATTCCAGTTGGTGTACGCACCGTGGAGAGCGCCGAAACCTTGCATGGTATACTCGATATTGGTCTCCGGACCGGACTGCCAGCGAAACGTGCGGTCTTCGGCCGCACCGGAATTACCGCTGACATTCTGGTTTGCGAACACGCCCGGTGCAGGGAGGGAATTGTTGTACCAGTGGGGGACGGAGGACGCATCGTTGATTCCGCGAAAGCGAGCGCCGCCGGACCAAGCCGCCTGCGTCGTAATCGCATCCAGAGCCAAATCCTCGTCGCGGGAGGTAATGGTAACCAGGTAGCCCCGCATTCCCTCGAGATAATAACTCTTTGCGCGGTTATAGCTCTCTGCCCAGCTGATTGCATGGCTCGGCACATACATATAGTAGTGCTCCGCGCTGTCCCCGGCGACCGGGTTCGGAATGGTACGTTTTGTAATAGTAATATCTGCGGATGGCGGCAGACTGTTTTGTCCGTTGCCCAGATTGATCTTAAGCTGCTGACTTGCGCCGGCCGAGGGCAGCTTGAACTTGAGGTTTTGTTCAATAAAGTCCTTTGCCTCAGCTGTGGTCAGCGGTGTCGTAAAGACAATCTGATAAAACTGATGGTTCGTCAGGATATCCGTAATGGTACGGTAACTCTTACCGGAAGCGGTCGTCCCGGTTTTCGGCAAGGTATAAATTCCGCCGTTATCGACTTCGAAGTTGATGGAGCTAATGCCGCTGCCGACAGTATCCTTGACTGTCACTTCTTTTAACTTATAGCTGGTTCTCGAAGCATCGCCGTCATAGTCAATCAACTTAAAGTCAATGCCGAGCGTTGTGCTTCCGCTGCGATAATTGATTACCGCAAAGGGGGAAAAACGTTCGGTCTCAGCTTGTAAAATCGGAAGTTCTTCGTCGAGTCCTTCCTCAAGGGTTTCAACCTGATTGAGCTCGTCGTCGATGTGTAACACGGAGACACCTTCGCTCTCCTTCTCTTCGACATCTGTTTCCATATCGGAGACTTCGGCGGAGACAATGCTCACGTTTCGGAAAGAGACCGAAAGTGCGCCCTTGCTGCTGTCCGGCTGAATTTCCTCACCGGCTGCATTTAAGACACTCAAATCACAGAGGAATTGGGCAGTCGCCGTCTTTCCCTCTGTATCCGCGTGCTCGGCTATCTTGGCGAGCACTTCTTTTTCTTCTTCTTCCGTGAGGTGACGCGCACGGAGGTTTGCTCCCTCCGGCAATACACCGGCAGGTGCCGTAACTTCAATCTCTACCCCATCCAATGCTGTATGCAAAATTTGCGCGGCATTGGACGGTGTCCCCCAGCGAACATTACCCGCAAGAATATCTCCTACCGTCTCCGCTTCCGCAATGTTTTTGCTTGCATCGGAAGGCGTTGCATCGGAAGGACTCGCATTGTACCTCCCTTGCAATTCACGCTGAAGCCTACGCTGTGCATCCTTGGACAGCGCCAAGTCATTCACCAGTTCGGCGTCTTCCCGATATGCTTCGGCAGATGACGCCCCGTAAGCAGGCACCGTGGTTGCAACATTCAAAGTCAGCATGGTGGCGCTGAGCAGCCCTGCAAGCAGACGCTGCGGCCAGTTTCTTCGGTGTCTCATATCACTTCAGCTCCTTTTGTTATACAAGGATAATTATATTCATGTATTTTTATATTTTATCAACAGCTGCACGAGAAGTGCAAGGACTTTTTAGACAGCTGTACAACTTTCTTTGTTAAAGGTGTTTCTCTTCTATAGAAAAAAACTAAAACACAAAAAACGACGAATCCACGAGAACAAGTCCTCATGGATTCCGCCGTTTTACTGTTCCTGTACTACAAATCTATGGTGTAACGCATTTCATTTCTCGCACATTTCGTCGCCGCTGTTTCGCATTGACGACTGCGTTTGGCCTGTATACGCTTTAAGCCTGCTCGCTCGAATACTCCTCCGGGACTTCATTGAAAAGCTCCAACGGTCTCTCCTCGTTCAGTGTGTCGCACATGTCGAGGAATACAGAGAGCGGGACATTCTGAATCTGCTTGTTCGAGCCGCGGACATTGATCGAAACCGTCTGTTCCGCCGCCTCGCGATCGCCCAACACCAGAATATACGGCGTCTTGAACTGCTTGTAGCTCTTAATCTTCTCCTTCATATTCCGGTCGGAGTAATCCGCCTCGGCGCGTATGCCGTTCTTCTGCAGAAGGTCAAAGACACGCTTTGCATACTCGTTGTGCTCCTCACGAATCGGCACGATGCCGACCTGCGAGGGCGAGAGCCAGAACGGGAAAATACCCTTGAAGTTCTCGATGATGATGCCGATAAAGCGCTCCAGAGAACCGTAAATCGCGCGGTGGATGACGACCGGCATTGCCGTACCGCCTTCTGCCGTCTGATAGCTGAGGCCGAAGTTATGCGGGAGCTGGAAGTCCAGCTGAATGGTTCCGCACTGCCACTCTCTTCCGAGCGCGTCCTTAATCTGGAGATCGATTTTCGGTCCGTAGAAAGCACCGTCTCCCTCGTTGATTTCGAATCCGCCCTCGCCGTACTTGTCGGTGAGAATCTTCTTGAGCGCCGCCTCCGCGCGGTTCCAGACTTCAATATCACCCATGAAGTCATCCGGACGCGTAGAGAGCTCCGCGCGATAGCTCACACCGAAGGTGGAATAAACTTCGTCTGCGATGCTGATGATATCCGCAATCTCTGCCTCAATCTGATTTTCCGCGACAAAGGTGTGGTCATCGTCCTGACGGAACTCCTGCACACGGAACAGACCGTTCATCTGACCGGACTTCTCCTTGCGGTGAAGCACGTCGTACTCCGAATAGCGAATCGGGAGCTCTTTATAAGAGCGATTCTTCCGCTTAAAGGTGAGCATCGCATTCGGGCAATTCATCGGCTTCGCGGCCATCGTGTCAAGGTTCTCGCGGTTATAGAGCACGGAACCCGCCTGAATCTTGACGGCCTTCTTCTCGCCGCTCTCCTCCGAGGCATTCTCGAGCACGCCCGGAATCTCGGCATCGGCCGCAAGCCAACCGGAAATCCCCGGAACCATGAACATGTTGTTGATATAGTGTGCCCAGTGACCGGAAATCAGCCAGAGCTTTTTATTGTTGATGAGGGGCGCGGAAATCTCGGTATAACCGTGGCGCGCCTGCACCTCACGGCTGTACTTTAAGAGTGCCTGGTAGAGCTTCCAGCCTCTCGGGAGCCAATATGGCATGCCGGGCGCGGTTTCATCGAACATGAAGAGTTCCTGTTCTCTGCCGAGCTTCTTGTGATCGCGCTCCTGCGCCTCTCGAATCAGGTTGAGATGTGCTTTCAACTCCTCCTTGGTCGGGAATGCGTATACATAGATGCGCTGCAAGCTGTCTCTCTTTTCGTCGCCGCGCCAGTAAGCGCCGGAAACCGATTTGATCTGGAACGCTGCACCGAGCAAATCCTGCGAATTCTCAACGTGCGGTCCGCGGCAGAGGTCCTGATAATCATCTCCCGTCGAATAGACAGTGAGTCTCGCATCCGCCGGAAGCGCGTCGATGAGTTCGGTCTTAAACTTCTGGTCGCGGAAGAGCTCCCGCGCCTCGTCACGGGAATACTCTTTCACGCTCCAGTTCTCTTTGCGCTTCAGAATCTCGCGCATTTTATTCTCAATCATCGGGAAATCATCCTGGGTCAGATTTCTCGGCAAAACAAAGTCGTAGTAAAATCCATCCGCAATCTGCGGACCGATCGCATACTGCACATTCTCTCTTCCGAAAATTTCAATGACTGCCTTTGCGAGCACATGTGCCAGAGAATGGCGATATACCTGAAGATATGCTTCTCTATCCATAATTCCTGTCCTTTTTAGTTCTGCTTTTCCTCAGCCTTCAGATCGGAGGGACGGAGGGTCAAATCAATTCTGTCCTTCACGGGATCGACCTTAATGACCTTGACCGTCACCTCGTCGCCGATGTTGACAACATCTTCCACCTTGTTGACACGGCGGTCCGCCAGTTTCGAGATATGGACCATACCGTCCTTGTTCGGGGTCAGGTTCACGAAGGCGCCGAACTCCAGAATACGAACCACCTTACCGGTGAAAATCTGTCCCTCTTCAATCTCGGTCACGATATTCTTAATAGTCTGCACCGCCTTGTCGATCTGCGCTCTGTCGAGACCCGCGACATTTACGCTGCCGTCTTCCTCGATGTCGATTGTGACGCCGAACTCGTCAATGATCTTGTTGATGGTCTTGCCCTGCTTGCCGACCACATCGCCGATTTTCTTCGGATCGATCTTAATCTGCACAATCTTCGGCGCGTACTGACTCACATCCGGGCGTGCCTCCGAGATGACCGGATTCATAATCTGGTTCAGAATGTACATTCTCGCCTCTCGGGTCTTTGCAATCGCCTCTTCAATAATCGGGCGGGTCAGACCGTGAATCTTAATGTCCATCTGAATTGCCGTGATGCCCTTCTCGGTACCGGCAACCTTAAAGTCCATGTCGCCGAAGAAGTCCTCAAGACCCTGAATGTCCGTGAGCACCAGATAATCGTCATCCGTATCTCCGGTCACCAGGCCGCAGGAAATACCTGCCACCGGGCGAGCAATCGGAACACCGGCCGCCATCAGCGCAAGGCTGGAAGCGCAGACCGAAGCCTGAGAAGTAGAACCGTTCGACTCCATGGTCTCGGAGACGCAGCGAATCGCGTAGGGGAACTCTTCCTCGCTCGGTATCATCGGAAGTAAAGCTTTCTCAGCGAGAGCACCGTGACCGATTTCTCTTCTTCCCGGTCCCCTGGAAACTCTCGTCTCACCGACCGAGTAAGACGGGAAGTTGTACTGGTGCATGTAACGCTTATTCTTGACCTCAACATCCAGACCGTCAATCTTCTGGACCTCGGAGAGCGGTGCCAGCGTGCAGACATCCAGAATCTGGGTCTGACCTCTCGTGAACATTGCCGAACCGTGGACGCGCGGCAACAAGTCAATCTCGGCCGCAAGCGGACGAATCTCGGTGATCTGACGACCGTCCGGGCGCTTGTGATCCTTCAGGATCATCTTTCGGACGGTCTTCTTCTCATACTGATACATCGCATCCGGAATGAGCTTAATCCACTCCTCGTTCTCGGCAAATGCCTCCTTGCAACGCTCGGTCAGCTTGTCGACCGCCGCATCGCGGCTCTGCTTGTCGTCGTTGAAAACAGCGATTTCCATCTCCTCCTGCGGAATGACCTCACGGATGGCCGCAAAAAGTTCCTCCGGAATCGCAGCGGACGCATAGCTGTGCTTCTCTTTGCCGATTTCCGCGCGAATCTTGGCAAAGAACTCAATGAGCTGCTTGTTGACCTTATCCGCCTCGAAAATCGCATCGATCATAACCTGCTCCGGAACTTCCTTTGCACCTGCCTCGATCATGATGACCTTTTCGGAGGTGCTTGCAACCGTGAGTTGCAGTTCCGAGTTCTTCTTCTCCGCATTGGTCGGGTTGAATACGAACTTGCCGTCAACCAAGCCGACCTGCGTCATGGCACAGGGACCGTCGAAGGGAATATCGGAGATGGTCACTGCCAGTGCGGTGCCGAGCATAGCCGTGAGCTCGGGGGAGCAATCCGGGTCTACGCTCATCACCAAATTCTCGAGCGTCACATCGTTCCGATAGTCTTTCGGGAACAGCGGGCGCATCGGGCGGTCAATGACGCGGTCCGTCAGAATCGCATTCTCGGAGGGCTTTCCCTCACGCTTCATAAAGCCGCCGGGAATCTTGCCGACAGCATACTGGCGCTCATTGTATTCGACGGAGAGCGGGAAGAAATCAATCCCCTCTCTCGGCTGCTTCGAAGCGGTTGCCGTGGAGAGCACAACGGTATCGCCGTAGTGCATCAGCACAGCGCCGTTCGCCTGCGCGCACACTCTTCCGATTTCTGCCGTCAAAGTTCTTCCGGCAAGTTCCATGCTGTAGCTCTTAAACTCCTTGCTCATGTCTTCTCCTCTTCTTCTCCCGATTCCCGACTACTTTCTTCATACACAATAACAGGGTGGAATCAAATTCCACCCTGAGTAAGAAAGTTCTATGTTTATTACTTTCTGAGTCCGAGCTTCTCAATCAGAGCGCGGTAGCCGTCAAGATCCGTCTTCTTCAGATAGCCGAGCAGGCTTCTTCTCTGACCGACCATCATGAGAAGACCTCTTCTCGAATGGTGATCCTTCGGATTTGCACTCAGGTGCTCGTTGAGCTCCGCAATGCGCTCGGTCAGAATTGCAATCTGAACCTCCGGCGAACCGGTGTCGCCTTCTTTTCTGCCGTATGCCTTGATGAGCTCTGCCTTCTTCTCTTTCGAAATCATAATTGTTCTCCTTCTTTCTTAGTCTGACCCAAAACTGCGGCTGCGGCGGAGTATCCCGGAGTCATAGCCTTGGGCGCTGAATTACGCGGTAATACTAGCACAAAAGCCGGTATTCTGTCAATCAAACGTTGCCAAATCCGCCTCAATTTGTCGTTTTAAATCCGCAAGAGAATCAAACTTCTTCTCATCTCTTATGAACTTGAGAAATCTGAGGCGTATGCGCGCACCGTAAAGTTCTCCCGAAAAATCCAGCAAAAACTTTCGAGACGCAGTTTGTGTTCCATCCCATCCTGTCGCACCGTCGGATTTGTACCGACATTCGTAATGCTTCGAAACACGCGCCCGTCCTCCAACACCGTCTCGGTGCGGTAAACGCCCCGACGCGGCAATAGCTTATTCTCCGGGAGCATTAAATTGACCGTCGGGAAACCGAGGACGCGCTTTCCGATGCCGTTTCCGTGTTGTACAACGCCCTCCGCCGTATACGGCATGCCGAGCAGGATGTTGGCCTTCTCCATATCTCCGGCCGCAAGAGCCTCACGTATCAAGCTTGAGCTGATTTCCTCTCCCGCCTCTGTTTCTTTGGGGATGATGTATACCGAAAAATGCAGGCGCTCTCCGAGCGTCTTTAGCTTAATCGCATTCACGGCACCGGCTTTTCCGAAACGCAAGTCCTCACCGCCGACAATGGCCCGCATACGCATGGCCCCGAGCAGAATTTCGCGCACGAAATCCTCTCCGTCCATGGCCGCAATTTCTTCGTTGAACGGATACTCGACGATATAGTCGATGCCGGCCTGGTGCAACTTTTCCCGCCGCTCCTCGTTGGTCAGAATCTGCGGGCGCCGCTGCCCCGAAACCACAGCGGCCGGCGGCGTCCCGAAGGTGAAAATTGCCGTTTTCAGCCCCTGCTCCCGTGCAACGTCCAGCATGGTCGCAATGATCTTCTGATGTCCGCGGTGCTCACCGTCGAATTTTCCGACCGCAACCACCGTGTCTTCCGGCAGCGCGACACTGCGCACATTGATCCAGTCCCTCAATCCGCACCTCTCTCCAAGAACATCTTCTCCGCCCAATAGCGTCCGCCTCTTTTTTGAAACAGGCCGACAAAAGCCCCTTCGCTCAAATAGAGCCGAACCAAGGCACCCTCGGAATCGGAAGCCGCTGCGATTGCACGCTCCGGCACTGCATTTCCGTTTTTCAGTCCGGCATCGGCTTCCGGCAAAGCTTTCCGTGCGGGATAGAGTGCAAGACAGTCTTCGATTGAAACAAGCTTATCTTCGATTTCGCCGGCCTGCATCGCAGCTTCCAGTTCCGAGAGTGTGTACGCGTCCTCCAATCGAAAACCGCCCACCCTTGTTCGAAGCAGAGCCTCCATGGCACCGCCGCAGCCCAGTTTCACCGATGTCATGGCAGAGGGTGCGTATGTACGTACCTTTCCCACATTCCACGGTCATCACCGCACGCGGAAGGGCAATTTCCTCAAAGCGAATGTCCGTAATATCCACCCGGCGGGCCTGACGCTCCACCGTAATTCCCTGACGCGCAAGGTCCACCAGCTTCTTGCCACCCTGCTTCTTTGCCGAATACATCGGCGGAATCTGATCGTAGCCGCCCACGAAGCACTGCGCTGCCGCTCGAAGCGCTTCCTCGTCGCAAAGCACTTCCCTTGTGGTCAGCACCGTCCCGGTCATGTCCTGGCTGTCGGTTTCAACGCCGAGAAGAAGCGAGGCGCGATAGGTTTTACTCCTGTCGGTCAGAAATTCCACCAGCTTGGTCGCGCTCCCGAGACACACGGGCAGAACACCCTCCGCTGCGGGATCAAGGGTTCCCGTGTGCCCTATTTTTTTTTGCCGCAAAATTCCGCGGAGTTTTGCGACAACGTCGTGCGAGGTAAAGCCCTTTTCCTTCCGCACATTCAGGATACCGTTAAACATGCATTTGAGCCTCCGCCGCGCGAACCACTTCCTCCATAATTTCTTCGGGGCGCTTGCCCACAATGGTGCATCCAGCCGCGCGTACATGCCCGCCGCCGCCGTACATCATCGCAATGGCCGCAACATCGATCGGCTCCAGCGAGCGGAGCGACAGCTTCCAACTGCCGGGCTCCATTTCGGAACAGAGCACCGCACACTTGACGCCGACCGTGAGGCGCAGCTGCTCGGAAATCCCATCGAGATCCGCATGCACGGTCCCCATACGTGCTTGTTCTTCCGCGGAGATAATCGCATAAATCACAGTGCCGTCCGCGTTTTCCACGGCATTCAGAAGCGCAAGCCCCATAATTTTATTCTGCACATAGGTCTTACGGTAAAAAGAACCGTCTATAATCTCGCCGAACGGAATGCCTTTTGCAATGAGTTCGGCCGCAATATTCATGGTGCGCGGTGAAGTCGAGCTGTACTTAAAGACCCCGGAGTCTGTCACAATTCCGGTATAGAGCGCCGCAGCGATTTCCGCATCGATACGCTCGGCATCGAGCAGGGTATACAGCAGCTCACAGGTGGAGCTCGCCGAGGGATCGCAGATGGTGGTCGCCGCAAAATGCGGATTCGTGATGTGATGGTCGATGTTCAGCTGATCCGCGGCACGGTCAAATAAGGCCGTAAAACCGCCGAGCCTTCCCTTGTCGGAGACATCCAGTGCAATCGCGAGATCCGGGTGTTGCACCGCGTCCGCGTCACTCACAATCTCAGAAAAGCCGCTGAGATATTTGAATTTCTCAAGCGGCTTTTCCAGACAAACAGTGACGTTTTTGGACGGCTCGTTTTTTTTGAGATAAAGGTAGAGCGCGAGCACCGAGCCCACACAATCCCCATCGGGGCGCACATGTCCCATCAGAACAATCGTCTGCGCCCGTCCGAGTTTCCTTCAAAACCTGGTCCATATTCAGTCCTCTTCTGTTTTCTCCGTGTCGGAAAGATGCAATTCTTCCAACACCTTGTCTATGTGAGCTCCGTAAGCCATGGACTCGTCCAAGACAAACTTGAGTTCCGGCGTGATGCGAAGATTCACACTGTGGGCAAGCTCGCTGCGGATAAATCCCGCCGCACGCTTCAGCCCCGCAAGTGTCTCCTCTGCCTCCGCTTCACTGCCGAGCACGCTTACATAGACCGTGCAATACCGAAGATCCGCCGTGACACGCGCGTCGGTCACGGTGGTCATCGCAGAGACGCGGGGATCTTTAATGCCGTTCATCACGACATTCTGAATCTCCTTTCTCACCTCTGCGTTAATTCTTGTGTTTTTAATACTTCCCTTTTTCATGCTTTATCCCTCGGGACCTCGACCATCGCATAAGCCTCGACCTGATCGCCCTCCTGAAGATCGTTGAACTTCTCAAAGACGAGACCGCACTCATAACCCGTCGCGACTTCCTTGACATCGTCCTTAAAGCGCTTCAGCGAAGCAAGATCGCCTTCAAAGATAAGATCCTTGCCTCTCGTGATGCGTGCCTTGCAGCCGCGCTGAATCTTACCGTCGAGAACATAGGAGCCCGCAATGGTTCCGATGCCCGAAGCCTTGAAGATTGCGCGGACTTCTGCGTGTCCGATGACCTTCTCCTCGTAGACCGGCGCAAGCATTCCGTTCAACGCGCGCTCCACATCGTCGATTGCCTGATAGATGACCTTGTAGAGACGAAGATCAACCTGCTCATGCTCCGCGGTCGACTTAGCCGTCGCATCCGCCCGCACATTGAAGCCGATGATGATCGCGTTACTTGCACTCGCAAGCGCCACATCCGACTCGGAGATCGCACCGACACCGCTGTGAATCACCTTAACCTGCACTTCGTCATTCGAAAGCTTGGAAAGCGACTGTTTGACTGCCTCGACAGAACCTTGCACATCCGCCTTGACAATGATCGGAAGTTCCTTCATCTCGCCGGCCTTAATCTGCCCGAAGACATCGTCGAGAGACAGTTTCGCCTTGGTCTCTTCAATCAGCTTATTCTTGCCCTCGGAGATAAAGGTCGCCGCGAAATCCTTCGCCTCTTTATCCGTGTCCATGGCAACCATGATTTCACCTGCATTCGGCACGGCGTTCAGACCCTGAATCTCAACCGGTGTGGAGGGCTTTGCCTCCTTGACGCGCATACCTCTGTCATTCAGCATTGCACGCACCTTACCGGAGCAAGCACCCGCTGCGACATAGTCACCCACATGCAAGGTTCCCTTTTGAACCAAAATCGTGGCGACGGGTCCCTTGCCCTTGTCAAGCTGTGCCTCAATCACCAGGCCTCTTGCGTTGCGGTTCGGGTTTGCCTTGAGTTCCTTCACGTCTGCCGTGAGAAGAATCATGTCGAGAAGGTTATCGATACCTTCGTGCGTCTTCGCGGAAATCGGGCAGATAATCGTATCGCCGCCCCAGTCTTCCGCAACCAGCTCATACTTCATGAGCTCCTGCTTGACGCGCTCAATGTTTGCATCCGGCTTATCCATCTTGTTGACAGCCACAATAATCTCTACATTGGCAGCCTTTGCATGGCTGATTGCCTCAACCGTCTGCGGCATGACGCCGTCATCCGCAGCGACAACCAGAACCGCAATGTCCGTTGCCTCGGCACCGCGCATACGCATTGCCGTGAAGGCCTCGTGGCCGGGTGTGTCGAGGAAGGTAATCAGTCTGTCGTGCGCCTTGACCTGGTATGCACCGATGTGCTGGGTAATGCCGCCCGCCTCGCGACTTGTGACCGAAGTCTTACGGATGGCATCGAGAAGCGAAGTCTTACCGTGGTCAACGTGACCCATGACGACAACAACCGGCGGACGGGGCACCATCTTGTTCGGATCTTCATTGTCCTCACGGAGCAACTCCTCGATAACATCTACTTTCTCCTCGCGCGTGCAGAGAATCTCGTACTCGAGCGCAATCTCCTCTGCCTTTTCATAGGCAATCTCGGAATTCATCGTGTACATCTCGCCCTTGGCAAAGAGCTTCTTGATGAGATCCGAAGCGGGGCGCTTCATCATCTTTGCGAGTTCACCGATGGTGAGGGTGTCCGGAAGAATCAGCTCCTTGATTTCCTCTTCTACCTTCTCGGCCTTCGGCTTCTCCGGCATGATGAACGGATGGCGCGTTGCCTTTCCGGTTCTGCTGCCGGACTTGAATCCGTCCTCAGTCTTATGGCGCTTGTCGTTCTTGTCCTTAAAGTTGTTCTTATTCGGTCTGCTGGAGACCGTCTTCTTCACCAGTGCGCTGTCGCCGGAGGCAGAGGCTCCCTGGGCGCCGCCGCGATTTCCGTAACTGCCGCCACCCTGGCCCGGACGCGCACTGAAACCGCCCTGGCCCGGACGTGCGCCTGCCCCCTGGCCGTTGCGGTTGCCGTAACTTCCGCCGCCCTGACCGTTACGATTGCCGTAACCGCCGCCGCTCTGGCCGTTGCGGTTGCCGTAACCGCCACCCTGGCCGTTGCGATTGCCGTAGCCGCCGTTGCCCTGACCGTTTCGGTTGCCGTAACCGCCGTTGCCCTGACCGTTACGATTGCCGTAACCGCCGCCCTGGCGCTGCTGTCCGCCGTTGCGCGGTCCGCTGTTGCCGAGTGCATTCAAACGGCTCTGAATCGCAAGTCTGGTTTCCTCCGCACTTCTACCCTGCGGCAGGCGGCTCGAAACCGCAGTCTTGACCGGCGGACGCGAATCCTCACTCTTCTTTTGCTGCGGCACGACGCTTTCTGCCTTCTTCTCCGTACTATCCTTCGGCTTATCCGCCGGCTTTTCCTGTGCCGGCTTTTCAGCAGCCTTTGCTCCCTCCGGTGCGGCACCCTTTACACGAATCTGTTGTGCGTTCTCCGGACGGAACACGGCCGTAAACTTCTTTTTCTTCTTGGGCTGTTCACCCTGCATCTCGGCTCTCTCCGCCGTATCCTGCTGTGTCTTGCTTTTATCCACTCTCACTGCCTCCGTATTTTTCGGCTTAAAATGATTTCGAATCATGTCGGCTTCTTCCGCCGTCACATTGGACATGGGTGCTTTTTTCTCGCCCTTCTCTTCCAGAAAGGACAGCACCTCTCGGTTGCTTCTGCCGATTTCTTTTGACAGATCGTTAACTCTCATCTTGCTCTCCTCCGATCTGTTCTAATAATGCTAGAACCGCCTTTGTGAATCCCTCGTCACAGAACGCAAGCGAAGCCCGCTGCTCCTTGCCAATTGCTTTTCCTAGCTCCCCCATGGTTGAAAAACAGACAAAGGGAACTTCATAAAACTCGCACTTATTCCGGAACTTCTTTTTGGTCTGCTCGGATGCATCTTCCGCGACAATCACGAGGGTCGCGCGAAAAGACTGAATCTCCCGCTCTGTCATGAACTCGCCGCTGGCGAGTCTTCCCGCGCGCTGAGCCATGCCGAGTGCGCGCAATACCTTAAGCTTTAAATGCTCCGTCTGCTTCCCCATGTCCTTCATTCAGTTTTGTGAACTCCTTTTCAAGTGCGGCATAAACACTGTCATTGACATGCTCCCGAAACGCGCGATCCAACCCGCGAGTCTTTTGACAACGCTTCAGGCATGCATTGTCCCGGCAGAGATAAGCGCCTCTGCCGTTGCTGCGTCCGGTGAAATCCAAGCGAATCTCGCTTTCGGTCTCACCCTGCTGCCGCACAACACGAATCAATTCTTTCTTTGGCTTTTTCGCGCCGCAGCCGATGCAGCTGCGCATCGTCTCCTGTTTCACGCGTCACGCCTCCTCGCCGGTTTGCCCCTCTTCGTCGCCTGTCACATCTCCCGTCTGGTAATCGATGCCGTACTCCTCGAAGAGTCCCTCATCTCTCGCCTGGGTCTCCGACTTGATATCGATCTTATAACCGGTCAGCTTTGCCGCAAGGCGGACATTCTGTCCCTCCTTGCCGATTGCAAGCGAAAGCTGGTAATCCGGGACAATGACAATGGCTTCCTTGTCCTCTTCATCCGCAAGTACAAGAATAACCTTCGCCGGGCTCAGCGCATTCTCAATCAAAAGCGCAGGATCGTTGTCCCATTTGATGATGTCGATTTTCTCACCGTGCAGCTCATCGACAACCGCACTCACACGCGCGTAGTTCATGCCGACGCAAGCACCGACCGGATCCACGTTTTCATCGTTTGAATAGACCGCCATCTTGGTTCTGGAACCGGCCTCGCGCGCAATGGCTTTAATCTCGACCGTTCCGTCCTTAACCTCACTGACTTCCTGCTCGAACAGGCAGCGCACCAAATCCGGATGCGTTCTCGAAACAGAAATGCGAGGCCCCTTCGGCGCGTCTTTCACCTCGACCACATAAAGTTTGATGTGATCGGTCGGACGGAAAATCTCGCCCTTTACCTGCTCCGACTCCGGCAGCACGGTGTCACACTTGCCGAGGCTCACGGAAATTCCGTTGCCGTTCACATTAAGGCGCTGTACGACGCCGGTCACCAGATTATGTTCTTTTTCAAAATAATCGTTATAAATGACCTTGCGCTCTTCCTCACGGATTTTCTGTAAAATCACGTTCTTTGCGATGCCCGTCGCAATGCGCCCGAATTCTCTCGACTTAACTTCCATCGGTACGATGTCTTCAAGTTCGTACTTCGGATCGATCATCTTCGCTTCCGCAAGAGAAATATACATCGCCTTCTCTTCCGCGCGCACCTTCTCCGGAACTTCCTCTACTACGATTTTCTTCTGAATGACGCGGTAGCGGCAACTGTCCGGATCCATGATAACCTCTACGTTGTCAGAGGTACCGAAGTGATTCTTGCAGGCACTGAGCAGCGAATTTTGAATGGCTTCGAGCAAGGAGTCTTTGCTGATATTTTTTTCCTTCTCGAGGAGCTCAATCGCCTCCTTCAGCTCATTGCCGCTCTCAATCGGCTCTTTACTTGTTTTTTTCATGATCTTTGTCGTGTCCTCCCCTATGCTCTCAGAATTTCGGCGCCAGGCGTATGCCTGCGATTTCACTGCGAAGAAAGCTCTTCTCGCCTTCTTCAGTCTCAATTGTCAGCGTATCTTCCGTGTGACCGAGCAATACGCCCGAAAACTCCTTTTGACCGTCCTTGGCCTTAAAGAGTTTTACTTCCACATCTTTGCCCTGCTCGCGCACCAAATCTTTCTCTTTTTTCAGACTTCGCGAAAGCCCCGGCGAACTCACCTCAAGAATATACTCTTCGGGAATAAAATCCTCCCGATCCAACCAAGCGGAGACTGCGCGACTGATTTCCGCACAATCCTCGATTCCGATGCCGCCCGGCATATCACAGAGAATGCGCAGATACCATGTGCCCGCCTCCCTCACATAATCGACGTCCACCACTTCAAATGCTTTCTCATTCTGCAGCGCAGCGAGAAAGTTCTCGGTACGCTCCACATAGCCTTCGCGCTTTCCCAAAGAAAACCTCCTTCTCAGCATGACATAAAAAGTGTGGACCGCCCGGCCCACACTTCTGTCGTTTACCTATGTACGTTTAAACTCTATCACGTTTGTATCCGAAAGGCAAGGAAAAGCACAAGTTTATTTTGTAAGTGCTTCCATCAGTGCATTGCTGCGCTCGATAAATGCCTTCATTCGCTCCGGACTGAGTGTGCCCTGCTGAATGCAGGCAAGATCGTAGAGTTGTTCGCAGAGCTGCTTTGTGAGTCCCTGGTTTTTGGCTTACGCTCCGCGCTTTCATGCACTTCGACTTCCGCATGTTCGTGTGCTGTCTCCTCAGCTTCGCTGCCGTCTCGCACCACAACCTGCTCCTGTAAGTACTTCACCAGCGGATGCTTACGATTTAAGACAAGCGTGGCCCCGGACGCACCGAACATTCCCTCGCTGTCAGCCATGCCGTACTGCCGCATCATGTCCTGCATGCGTCTGGATTCCTCGGAGAGAGTGAGCATTGCCGCAACCTCCGCGTTTTTAAAGCTTTCAAGTTTCACTTGCGGAGCCGCCTCACCGATGGCCTTTTGCACCGCCGAAGCAAGCGCCTTTTCTCTGGTCTCACTCGCTTCATCCGCAGCTTCTTCTTTCTCGCACAGAGCCTCGTTTAAATCCGCGTCGATTCGAAGGAATTTTAAGTCCTTATTCTTTGCTTCGAGGCTCTGAATGAACGGCATATCAATGGCGTGAGGCAAAATAACCGCGTCAATATTCTGGCTCTTGAAAAGATCGATATAGCTTCTCTGCTGCTTTTCATCCGTCACATAGAAGATGCGGTTCGGAAAGCGCTCCTCATTCTCTTTGAGGCAAGCTTCCAGCGTCAAATACTTCTTTTCGAGATTCTTAAAGAGCACAGCATCCTTTACCTTCTCCTCAAACTTCTCGTCTTTGAGGCAGCCGTACTGGACAAAGGGGGCAATATCATCCCAATACTTCTCATAGTTCTCACGATCCGTCTTGCACATACCGGTCAGTTTTTCCGCGACCTTCTTCGTGATATAGGCGCTGATTTTCTTGACAAAGCCGTCATTCTGCAGAGCTGAACGAGAAACGTTGAGCGGAAGATCCGGGCAGTCAATCACACCTTTTAAAAGCAAAAGGAACTCCGGAATCACTTCTTTGATGTTGTCCGCAATGAAAACTTGGTTATTGAATAGTTTGATTTTACCTTCCGCAGCTTCATACTCGAGCTCAATGTGCGGGAAATACAAAATGCCCTGCAGACGGAAGGGATAATCCATATTGAGATGAATCCAGAAGAGAGGCTCGCGATAATCCATGAAAACCTTGCGGTAAAACGCCTCGTACTCCTCTTTGCTCACCTCATTCGGATGCTTTTTCCAGAGAGGATCGGTGTCGTTCACCGGCTGTAAGCGCTTTTGAATCTTCAGGCGCTCCCGCGCCGGGGTAGCTCTGCAAGCTCTTTACTGCCGTCCTCATTGATCTTTTCTTCGACCTCTGCCTCTTCCCGCACGGTCTCAAGAACCACATCGTCCTCTCTCTTCTCATCCGGATCGATGAGTTCTGTCTCGGGTGCGGCATCCGCATCCGTGAGATAGATGGCAACCGGCATGAAGCCGCAGTACTTTTCAAGCACTTCTCTTACGCGCGGAAGCTCCGAAAACTCACGGCTCTCTTCGGAGAGATAGAGGGTAATCTCGGTTCCGTGTTCGCTGCGCATGCCGTCTTGCATACTGTACTCGGTTCCGCCCTCGGACTCCCAATGCACAGCTCCCTCTGCTTCACGGTAAGACTTGGTCTCAATTACAACGCGATCGGCAACCATAAATGCCGAATAAAAACCGAGGCCGAAGTGCCCTATAATCTGATCCTCATTCGCCTTATCCTTATAAGTCTCAATGAAATCCCGGGCGCCGGAAAACGCAATCTGGTTGATATACTTTTCAATCTCGTCCGCACTCATGCCGACACCGTTGTCCGTAAAGCGTATGCGCCGCTCCTTCGAGCTTACCTCCACCCGAATCTCATAGCGCTCCTGCTCCGGTGCCTGATATTCCCCGATCAGTGCAAGCTTTTTTAACTTGGTAACGGCGTCGCAACCGTTTGAAACCAGCTCACGCACAAAGATATCGTGATCGGAATACAGCCATTTTTTGATGATTGGGAAGATGTTGTCGCTGTGTATCGACAAGCTGCCCTGTTTGTTTTCCATGTTCTTCCACCTCCGAGATATTATGTACTTATTATACTACATATAGAACACAAGTCAATGTAAAAAAGAAGGAGCTTTCGCTCCTTCTTTATCTCAGGCCGCGCTGTTCTTACCCGCGGCAAAGCCCTCAAGCATTGCTTCAAAGGCCGCGTCGTTACCGCTGAACTGCACCCGTAAAATCTGATTGAGATCCATCCCCATCAGTCCGAGGAAGGACTTTCCGTCGATATAAACACGATTGTAGTTCACATCGATATCAAAAGGACAGTTTTCGGCAGCACGGACGAAGGTTTTGATATCCTCGACCGAATTTAATTTAATATATCTCTCTTGCATGATTGAATCTCCTATTAGCAATCTTAGGAATGTTTCTTAAGATTGACGGAATTATATCACTGATTATTCGGCATGGCAAGTGAAAATGTGTGAATATTTTGTGAGTCGTGACTTACTCGTTCCCCTCTGTCTCCGCACTCGTGGCCTGTTCATCTTCTCTGAAGCCCGGTCCACGATTCGCTTCTGTCTCGGAAAACGTAGCCTCCTTTACCTTGCGAACCACGCTGCCGGAACCGCCGCCGGAAGTAAAGCCGATTTTCCTCCTATCATCTTCCTCAAGCGCTGCAGCGGAACTGCTCTCCGCTTTATTTTCCGCCTTTGTCTCCGCGGAACTCGCACTTTCCTCAGCGGGCACAGTCTCTCCGCTCTGCTCGACCGGTGCTTCGGTCTCCGTCGATGCTGTCTTAGCTTCGGCGTTTGCGGCACTAGCCACTTCCATCAAGGCCTTCGGCTCCTCATACTTTGTACTCGAGACCAAGAAAGAGACCCCATGCACATAATGCGCATAATACGCTTCGGCATAGGGAATGCGCACACGACTCATCGAGAGATCCGCGAGGTTATAACGCTCCCAACTGATTCCCCATTCAATCGCGGCTGCTGCCGGAGAACTCCAATCGGTTCTCGCATAGCGCGCTACAAACTCACTCTCCCCGGGTTCCTGCAATAAGAACTCCAGCTGGGTCAGTAAGTCATCATATGGCTTATTCCGCTCTCTGCAATATGCCTCCAAGCGAACACGGCGCTCAAAGCTCCATTGCCCGAGTCCGTAACCGTTATGGCTTCCGGCCTCCTCAAGCGCGGGATTAATGCCGCTTTCCTGTTGGAAGTTTCCGAGAAGCCCCGCAATTGCGGTTTCTGTCCAACCTCGCGTTTTTAAGTAGCTGTGAATGATATCCGCCGTTCCCAAATTGAGATAGAGCTGATGTGCCCCGTCATTCTCATAGGTGAAGCCCTCAAAGCGGGATCCCGGCGCAGCAATCAGATAGCCCCGCTCGTCCACATAGTAGGAATCCGGAGTCATGCCACCCTTCAGGATACGCCCCAGGCCGTCGACATAACACCAATTTTCGCCGTCCTGTACCCAGCTGTTTCGATAAAGAGCACCGCTCGGTGATGCAAAGTACTCATATTCTCCCCGGTAGAAACGCCCTGTACTCATGCTGCCGTCCGCAGCAAAGTGATAGCGTTCTCCGTCGATTCGAAGAATCTCCCCGTATTCCATGATGCCGGCCGCATTGACATAGTAATAGCATCCGTCTTCTCCGACAATCCAAGTCCCTGTCTCTCGTTCGCCGGAGGCATTGAGATAAATCCAGCCTGCTGCCGTCTGTTGCCAGCCTGCGCTACTTGCACGCAGCATAAATGCGGAGACACTGGGCGTTTCGCTGCTCTCTGCGGTGATTTGTGCAGCGACTGTCTCACGCACGATATCCTCCGCAGTCTTTTCAAGCGCCGGCCTTTTACCCGTCGCCCACATACTGCGCAGACCAAAGGGCAGAATCAGGAATACCCCCACCATACAGGAGATAACCAAAACCGCACGGTGACGCTGCACATACTTCCGAAGCCACAAATTCATATCTTTTCTCATCGTATTATCTTACCTCGTACTTCCACAAGATTTTGAAGATGCAGAAGATGCAGGATTTCGAAGGTAGTATGTCATTCACATTATGGCTTTTCAAGCTGTCTTGAATTTTATTAAGAATTTATCGCAAAAATATGGCGTCAAAATGTCAGGCACTCTACGATGCAAATTTCACTGCCGCAAAGGTGCACTCGTGTTAGTGCACAGAAATATACACAAATTACCGCAAAGTAATATGTATTATCCCCACACAATTTTGTATTTGGATTGTATTCATTGGTATAATCACGAAACCATACTGTTCTTCTCGTATTTTAGCGCAAAATATGCGTATCTTGCTATGCACATAAAAAAAAAGATGGCAAGCATTGACTGCTTGCCATCCGTTCGCAGAGGAAGAGAGGCTCGAACTCCCGTCTTCGGTTTTGGAGACCAACGTTCTACCACTGAACTATTCCTCTGTGGTTTAAGAGCACGCTCTTAAGCACAGGGGCTATTATATCCGCTCCTTCTTTCTGCGTCAAGTATTTCCGAAAAATTCTTTTAAAAAAGTAAATGCATGGCCTCCTGAATACTTGAGACACCGCAACACGCAATGTTTTCTACCGCCTTACACTTCTCCGCATTGGATTTCGGCATGATACAGCGCGTAAAACCGAGCTTTGCCGCCTCGCGTATGCGGTATTCGGCGAGGGGCACCGCACGCACTTCTCCGGAGAGTCCGACTTCTCCGAAGATGACCGTGTCTGCTTCCACCGCACGATCCCGAAAGGAAGAGATGATCGCAATCACCGCAGCGAGATCTACCGCGGGCTCATTCATCCGCATACCGCCCGCAATATTCACATAGGCATCATAGCGTGACAAGGGCAAGCGACACCGTTTCTCCAGCACTGCCATCAGAAGATTCACGCGATTATAGTCGATACCGGCTGCCGTGCGGCGTGCCATGCCGAAGGCACTCTCCGTAACCAGGGCCTGAACCTCAAGTAAAATAGGACGGCTGCCTTCCAGTGAGCAAGCAACCACGGCGCCGCTCGCGCCGAGCGGCCTTCCCTCCAACATATAGGCAGAAGGATTTTTGACTTCTTCGAGCCCGCTCTCGGTCATCTCAAAGACGCCGATTTCGTTGGTGGAGCCAAAGCGGTTCTTGACTGCGCGTAGAATGCGATAGGAAGAACTCTTCTCTCCTTCGAAATAGAGCACTGTATCCACCATGTGCTCCAGCACACGGGGACCGGCCACCTGCCCTTCCTTGGTCACATGCCCCACAATAAAGATGGCAATGCCGCTGCCTTTCGCAAGTTGCATAAGGGCGTTGGTCGATTCTCGCACCTGGCTCACCGAGCCCGGCGCTGCGCTGATGTCATCACAATACATGGTCTGGATTGAATCGATGATTGCGACGTCAGGTTTTTCACGGAGCAGTAACTCCCGGATTAAATCCAAGTTGGTCTCGCTCAAAAATCGCAAATCTCCCTGCAAGGCGTTTAAGCGCTCCGCACGGAGTTTAATCTGCCGCAACGACTCCTCACCGGAAATATAGAGCACACGCTTCCCAAGCCCGGCAAAGTTCTTGCAGACCTGCAGAAGTATCGTGGATTTTCCGATTCCCGGATCGCCGCCGATCAAAACGAGAGAGCCCTCAACCGTTCCGCCGCCGAGCACCCGATTTAACTCCGAAAAACCGGTGTCAATGCGTAACTCCCGCGCGGCATCGATTTCGCTTAAATGTACCGGGACCGGCACGCCCGAGCGCCCTGCCTGCATTTTAGCGCGAGTTTTCTCCCTGGCGCCCGTCGGTTCTTCTACCAGGGTATTCCACGCCTTGCAGGCGGGGCACTGCCCCGCCCACTTCGGCGACTCGTATCCGCATTCGGTGCAAAAATAAGCTGTGCTCCGCTTCAATCGTTCACCTGATCCTTCTTGACCACTGTCTTCCGCTTGGGTTTCCGCTTGGTCTCAAACGCAAGGCTCGTCTCTTCCCCCTTCGAGAACAGCAGGGCAGCTGACCGTCACTTGATCGCCGGCCTTTACCTTCCCGTCCAGCATAGCCTCCGCGAGCTTATCCTCCAGTTCGTTCTGAATGGCTCTGCGGAGCGGACGCGCACCATACTTCGGGTCGTATCCCTTCTCAATCAGAAACTCGCGTGCACTGTCATCAAAGGAAAGTTTGATTTCCATCTGATTCTCACTGCGCTTCTCGATGTTTCGAAGCAGGATGTCCACAATCTGCTTCATATTGTCGCGATCCAACTGGTGGAACACCACAATCTCATCAATGCGGTTTAAGAATTCCGGCTTAAAGAGACGACGAACCTCATCCATTACGCCGCCCTTCATGTTCTTGTAGTCGGTCTCCTTGTTCTCCTGCGCAGCAAATCCGAGGGTCTTCGGCGCAATGATGCGGGAGGCTCCTGCGTTGCTCGTCATAATGAGCACGGTATTCTTAAAATCAATCTTTCTGCCCTGTGAATCCGTGATATGTCCGTCGTCCAACACCTGAAGAAGGATATTGAACACGTCCGGATGCGCCTTCTCGATCTCATCAAAGAGAATAACCGAGTAGGGATTCCGTCTCACCTTCTCCGAGAGCTGGCCGCCCTCTTCGTAGCCGACATAGCCGGGCGGCGAACCTACAATCTTCGAAACCGAATGCTTCTCCATGTACTCACTCATATCGACACGGATCAATGCCTGTTCGGTACCGAACATCGCCTCGGCGAGCGCCTTCGAAAGTTCGGTTTTACCGACACCGGTAGGTCCGAGGAAGAGGAAGGAGCCGATCGGGCGGTGCGGGTCTTTGAGACCGACTCGACCGCGGCGAATTGCGCGCGATACCGCACTCACCGCCTCTTCCTGACCGATCACGCGCTCGTGAAGGATAGACTCCAATTTCTTTAGGCGCTCATTCTCCTCCTCGGTAAGCTTCTTGACCGGAATTCTGGTCCAGAGCGAAACCACATCCGCGACTTCATTCTCACCGACAATCAGCTTGCGCTCCCGTCTCGCCTTGGTCCACTCTTCTTTGATTTTGCTGATCTTCTCTTCCTTCTTTTCCTGGCGCTTCTTCAGCTGCCCTGCGCGTTCAAATTCTTCCGCGCGCACTGCCTCTTCCTTCTGGCTCTCGAGCTTGGTAATCTCCTCGGAGAGCTTTTTGATTTCCGCAGGCTCCGCGTAATCCGCAAGTCGCAGGCGGGACGCGGCTTCATCGATGAGGTCAATCGCCTTGTCAGGCAGAAAACGATCGGAAATATAGCGCGCCGAAAGCTGTACAGCCTCCTTGATTGCCTCATCGGTTATATTCACCTTGTGATGCGCCTCATAGCGCGGGCGCAGACCTTCCAGAATGCGCACGGACTCCTCCTCCGAAGGCTCCTCAACCGTAATCGGCTGGAATCTGCGCTCAAGCGCAGCATCTTTCTCAATGTGCTTCCGGTACTCCTCAATCGTCGTCGCACCGATCAGCTGCAATTCGCCGCGCGCAAGCGAGGGCTTCAAAATATTGCTTGCATCCATGGTGCCCTCTGCGGAGCCGGCACCGATGATTGTGTGAATCTCATCGATGAAGAGCAGTACATTTCCGGCCTGCATCACTTCCTGCAATACCTTTTTAATACGTTCCTCGAACTCACCGCGGTACTTGGAGCCCGCAATCATACCGGAGAGATCCAGGGTTACCAGACGCTTCTCCGCCAAGGTCTCGGGAACTTCACCGTTTACAATGAGCTGCGCCAGTCCCTCGACCACTGCGGTCTTACCGACCCCCGGCTCACCGATCAAGCAGGGATTGTTCTTGGTTCTGCGGCTCAAAATCTGCATAACACGCTGCATCTCCACGCTTCTTCCGATGACCGGATCCAGCTTGCCCTGGCGCGCAAACTCCGTGAGATCGCGCGAATACTGATCGAGCGTCGGTGTCGGTGCCGCCGAAATGCTGTGCTGTCCGCCTTGCATCTGCTGCGGAATATCCTCAGGACTGTGCTTTTCTCCCATTGCGCGCATCAAATCCACATAGAGCTTCTGAATGTTAACGCCCATCGTGTAGAGCAACTTGCTCGCAACACAGTTCTTTTCCTTCAAAATAGCGAGAAGGATGTGTTCCGTTCCGACCTGCGGCGCCTGAAAGCGCTCCGCAGCCGACTTGCTGTACTCCAAAACCCTGCGCGACATCGGTGTATACTTCGGTTCTTCCGCGAGCTTTACGCGCTCCACCGAAGCCAACATTTTGTCCATCAGCGCAAGAACACGCTTTTCCGTCGCCTCGTTTTCAATGAGAACCTGTCCTGCCACACCGCTGCCCTGACGTACAAGTCCTAGGAGCAAATGCTCCGTTCCGATATAACTATTATGCAGTTCCTCTGCCGCGCGGTGTGCGTATTCCAGTGCTTCCTGCGCCTGCTCGGTAAAATAATCTGCCATACAAACTCCCTCCTGTTACACGCTGCGTTACTCAGCGCTCAATCAACTCCGGCAACATCCTTCTCAGATAATTTGCGCGGAGAATATCTATTTTTTCCCGATCGACCGGCTCTGTTTCCGCTGCAATCAAATTGGAAGGCTGTACTCCGAGATACAGCGCATAGATACTCAATTCCTGTTCGGTCTTCGCAAGTCCGTCCGTAATTCCGGCCATGACCGCCGAAAGATTGCGAAGAGCCTCGCGTATGCTGACCCTTCTTGCATACTTCAAAAAGCCGTAGGCGCGGAACACCTCATCCGTTCGTTCCAGGCGATTGGATTCGATGGAATAAGTTCTTAGTTTTTCCTCTTCACTGTTTAACTGCATTGCGGTCTTCTTGACCAAGTTCATGATTTCCTGCTCGGAGACGCCGAGTGTGCGCGCATTGCTGAGATCGAAGAGCGCACCGTGATTTTCCTTACCGTCGCCGTAGACCCCGCGGATATTGACGCCGAATTGCCCTAGGGACTCTAAAAGCTTCGGAAACTGCTTGCTCTGCGCGAGCATCGGCAAATGCAGAACGATATTTGCGCGCATTCCCGTGCCGACATTGGTCGGAAAGAAGTGAGATAGCCGTAATGCGCGTCAAACGCGTACTCAAACTGACGGTTCATAAAGTCATCCAGCCGATCGATATTCCGGTAGAGCTCTTCCATTCCGAGATTCGGCCCCATAAGCTGGAGTCGGATGTGGTCATCCCCGTTTAACACCAACGAAAGATTCTCGCTCTCCGATAAAAAAAGTCCGACCGGTGCTTTGCGCTCCAAAATACTGGAACTCAGCACACGGCGCTCGCGCATGGCCATACGACGAACCTCGGGAACTTCGGTGAGGAGACAGTCACGCACATTCTCATGCTGCTGCATCGGGAGTTCCTGAAGGGCATCCCGCATGCGCTGAACCATTTCACTCGCCTCGTCATTTCGAAGCCGTCGCGGAAAGTGATACTCCGACCAATTGCGGGCAAGACGAATCCGGTTCGATACATAATACTTGCCCGGATCCATCTTGACCTGCTCATACCACTTAAGCATCGCTGTCCTCCTTCTCCAAAGCTCGTATCCGGTCACGAATCTCCGCTGCGCGGACATAATTCTCCTCGCGGACGGCCGCATTCAATTGAACTCGCAAACCGCGAATCTGAATGCGTCTCTCTACTTCGGGTGATGAGGCAGGTGCAACGGAGGTCTCTTTCTCGCTGCCCTCGTTGACCGCCATTTCTCGCGCCTCGGATTCCGGTCGCATGCGAAGGCCGTACTTGGGACGTTTCCCTTTGTGAATATCGGACCCCTGTAACTGTTTGATGTTATCGCGCATCAGCACATCGAACACTTCATAACAGCTCGGACAGCCGAAACGCGACTGTCTCACGAAGTCCGTGTAGCGTGTCTTACAGTCCGGACAAATCACTCGGTCATAATCCACTTTCTTCTCTTCGCTCTGTCCGGTAAAAAAGGCTGACAACATAACCCCGAAGGAAAGATCGTCCTCAAAATCAGCCAGGTCGCTTCCGATATTCATCTTCCGCGCACAGGACTCACAGAGCCGAAGTTCTGTCTTCTCCCCGTTCGTTCCGAATTCCCGGTAAAGAATGGTCGCCTCTCGTTTTTTGCATCGCTCACATAACATTGCTCACTCCTCCGCTTCACATTTACTGAAAGCGTCGTACAAGCCGTCGACCAGCTGGTGAGCCTCATCACGACTCACTCCGTTACAAATCCCGCGCGCAAGACAGACCGAAAGTTCTCGTTTCATGTCCTCCAGCACACGAAGTTTGTCCATATCGATGGAGATGACGGCACCTCTCCGCCGATCCAGTTTGATGAAGCCCTCTTGGCGCAAAATGTTATAAGCCTTGTTAACCGTGTGCATATTGATTCCGACCAAATCCGCCATCTGTCGCACCGAAGGGAGGGAATCCCCCTCCTGAAACTGCTCCATCGCGATTCCAAGTATAATCTGGTTGATCAGCTGGATATAAAAAGCCTCATCGCTGTTAAAATCAATACATAACTTCATATCCACACCTCTCTGCTCAAACTGTTACATTAATTATATAACAGCCTACAGTTCCCGTCAATGCGACGAAGACACAAGTTCTCCGAAGAAAAAAAGCGGGGTACCTCGCATCTTGCGAAGTCCCCCCGCTCTTTCCTTTCATTAACGTTCCGCTCAGAGCTCGATATTCTCAAAAACGCCCTCGTCCGCAGCGTTCTTTTTACCGCTCACAGACTTTGCCTGCGCGGTGATTTCATCCGCCGTGCTACGCGCTTCTTCGAGTGTCTCTCTCACCTGTTCGCTCATATTGAGCTGCGGCAGTACACGTGTCGGCCCCAAATCCTCCGCAGTTTGATCCGTCCCTGCCGTTTCCCCCATCTCGAGAACCGCTTTCTGTGCCTCGCCGAACGGGACGGTTTTCTGTTCCGCAATATCCTGTGCGGTCGCTTCTCCCGAAACCACTTCTTCGGTATGGGTCTCTACTTCTTCTGTCGCTGTCTGACGAAGTGCTTCTTCCTCTTGGCGACGCAACTGCTCTTCCGCCTCACGTGCGGCTCTTCGCTCCGCTCTCCGCCGCTCTCTCTCAACGAGATCCGGGGACTTTCTACGCCCGCCGCGCAAAAAAGCATAGACCGCAGCGGCAATGGCAAGCACAAGCGCAACGGTGAGTCCCACGATCTTACGATGCGAAACCTTATACTGCGCCCGTAAGAGTTCGGCCGTATTCTGACCGGGGCCGTCGCCCGGGAAATAACGCTGCAGGGTCTTCTCAACTAAGTCAAAACGATAAAAGCCCTTTTCACCCTTGGCATTCATGCCGTAAAAGACACAATAATTCTGTCCCTGATCTTTCTGACCGATGTAGCCGTCCACTGATTTTCCGTTCAGCGTGACTTGCTGCACCACCAACCCCTCCGGGGCCGCAACTCCCTCCGCAAGCGGAACCACGGAAACTGCTTTGGCGGTGGCTCCAACCTGTACATAGGGCGACCAACTTCTGCTGGTGTCATCGTAGAAATAGAGATTACCGCTGCCTCCCTCCGCAAACAGATAAAGAAGGTGTAGGTGCTCATCCGGTCCTCTTCCGGCCTGTACGCTTCGATTTCCGTAGATGAAGTTCTCGCTTTCATAACCGGCGGGAAGCAGCGTCTGATCAAAGGTTTCGGCAATGCTGTATACCGTTCCGCCTATGGTCACGTGTTCGCTGTCTTCGATCGGCGCAGTCTCCGGCGTTGCTCCCTCCTGCTTGGTCACCGTAATCGTATAAGTTCCGAGCGCACTGTCATCACTGCCGACAACCGCTACCTGAATCGTATTTTCACCGAGTTTTAAATTTTCGTTGCCGCTCACATTGACCTTAGCGCCTTCCGCTGCCGGAACAGCCGTGACCGCAATGCGCGTTACATCTTCGCCGACCACAGCGGTGTAAGCGGTATTGCCGGCACTGAAGTCCGGATTCAAGCTACCCGGGTTCAGACTCAGACTGCTGAGAGGTCCGGTTGCCTCCGTCGGCGCCGCGGCTGTCTCGGCTGCGCTGCCATCCGCTGCCGCTTCACTCGCCGCCCCTGCAGCAATTGTCACCGCTGCGCTGCCCTGATGCGCAATCGTCGCCGCCTGGCTGCTTCCGTCTTCGAGCTTTGCACTCTTAACCTGAACGGAAGCCGTACCCTCCTGAAGCGCCTTGAATTTCAGGCTGTAATAGACATCCGCTTCGCTGCCGCTGCTCTTTACGCTGATTTCGCCGCCGCTGCCGCTCGCGCTATCGCCGCTCAAAAATTCCATCTTCTCGCTGTCGTAGCCGAGAGCAATGTCCGTAGTTGCAATGACACCGTCACCCTGTACATGCATGGAGACCGTAAACTCTTCTCCCACCTTGGTGCTCGGATCAGAAAACTGAATGTTTGCGCTCAGCGCAAAGGCACTCAGCTGAATTAGAGCGCTGAACATCGCGGCAGTTGCGCCGCAGACAAAGCTCGAGTCACGCTTCCTCGCTTCATTCTGTCCTTTCCTCTCTTTCCGTCCCACTCAGGGGAAACTAAAATCCATCTCATTCTAACACGAATCCCGGGTGAACTCCAGTACTTGAAGCATGGCCTCGATGACTACCTTGGAAGCATAATATTCACCGTTTCCGAATAGGCCTTCATGATTGCGTACTGCCGCACTTGTTTTCAGTCCCTCGATGTCCTTGCTAGACTTTAAATCTCCGCACAAAAAAGATCTGCACAAAAAAGAGCGGGCAAGTACCCGCTCTTACAGTTGTCAATTCGGCTGAGCTGCCGCACTCTCCGGCATATCTTGATAGACCGGAATGCGGAAGGTATGTTTCTTCTGTTTGAAATCCTCGGTATAAGCTTCACCGAGTTTTCTGCCCTCTTCCGCAGCTGCCTGCACATTGGTCATGTATTGATGCTCGTAGCGCCCCTTCTCCGTTACGTTGAATTTCTTCAGGTAGAAGGTGTCCTGTCCGCTCTTCAGGTAGTTGTCGCCGTAATACTTTGCGCCGCCGACGATAGCCTTCTCCGGTGTGTTCCAGGGCTTTCCGTAAGTTGCATCCACAAGGCTGGCCCACCAGAGACCGCGCTCGGTCGGCGTCTTATCGCCATCCTGAAAAGCCTGTGCATTAAAATAGTTATAAAACCCCGGATATTTCGGATTCTTTCCGCTGATCAGGCCGCTGCCCCCGGCTCTTCCCTGTTCCTGGATCAGCATCGCCGTCAACACATAGGGATTCACACCCGAACTGTTTGCAGCATCCATAATGGTGGAGATATAGTCGACACCGGCCGGATTGGAGCCGCTGCCGTCACCCGATACCGTTCCGCCGCCGCCGGAACCTCCGGACTGGGCAGTCGTGCTGTTCTGCGAAGCTCCGGTTGCACCGCGGCGAATGACACCTTGGATATCTGCCTCGATACGCTGACTCTCCGCGTCTCCCTCGACCGAGACATCATACGGATGTATTTCTTCGAGTCGCGAGGTTTCCGTCGCATCGACGGCAACTGTCTCTGTCTCCGCTTCCTCACCCGTAGAGACATCCGAAAGCCCGGAAGCAGAGGCGTCTACATCCACCGGCTGTACTTCTCCGTAAGCCGGATCGGTATTTTCTGCCGAAGACTCCGCATCCGAAACACTTTCGCCCTGCACCGCCTCGGATGCTGCAAGGCGGTCACGCGGTGCCCCCGCAAGCACACCGATTGCACGCTCTTCTTGCTTCGTAGCTGTCTCGCCGCGCGTTGGCACAGCAGGTCTACTTCCGTTTGCCGCAGCACGACTTTGCTGTTCCTGCTCGGAGAGAGGTGCCTCGCCGACCTGTACGTTTTCGCTGTCCCGCGGGGTTCCCGGCGCCGCCCAGAGGACTGCGCTCGGGCTCTTACCGCTTGCACCGGCGACCTTCGTTGCCTCTGAAATACCGCTGTCCGCGGAACTGCTCTGATTTTCGACCGCAGAACGGCTTCCGACAATACTTGCTCCGCTTTCGGTCAGGAAAGAATTTGCCGCCAGCATGCGGACCCCCTCCGCATTCTGACTCGCGGGGTCATAGCCCTGGGTCTGAAACTGAAACGTAGCGACCGTCCAAAAAGTTTCTGGGATCCATGTAATACCCGATAATATCGGGATTCGCCGCAACCCAGGCACTCGTATCAAAGCCTTTCCAGGTATTGGTTGAGGCATTGTAGGCAGCCGCATCTTTCGACTTCCAACTGTCCTTACTCGTGGTATGAACTAAATTTCTGCCGAGTTTGCTCTCTTCTCGCACCACTTCCTGCCAACTGAGTCCTGTCTGATACGCTTTAAACTCCCAATTCGGATATTTTGCATGGAGTTCTCTGAGTTTCTGTTTGTAGGACTCCGGAAAACCTTCCGCCGCAAGCTGTTGTTCAAATGCCGCATCGGCCTTCTGTGCGGCCAAACTCTGTAACACCTGCGTCGGTAAAAACGGTGTCAACAAGCTGAGTGCCAGAATTGCGGCCTGCGCAATCCGCTTTGCTCTTTTTCCGTTCACTGCGCTTTATTTCCCCCTTATATGTCAAAGCATGCAGAAAACTGCCGCGCCGAAGAAAACACTCCGGAGCGGCAGTCGTTTTCGTTACTCTTAATTACACCGGATAAACACCGTTTGCCGTATCCGCCTTATTCATATCCACACCGCTCTGCTGCGCCTGCCGATACTTGAAGAAATCAAGTGCGACCTGCGGGAACAGTGCATACGAGAGCACATCCTCCTCCTGCTGCTTCCACGGTCCCACCTCAGCCTCGAACTTCGGGAGCTGCGGCGGAATCAAATCCGCGGGACGGCAGGTAATCGGTGCCTCATCCCCGATAATCTGCTTCTGAATTTCCGGATCCACCGGACGAGCAGACTGACCGAACTCGCCCATAACAAGCTTTCTGGACTCCTTCGGCACCATCTTATAGCGCTGCTGCAGAAGGACATTCATCACAGCCTGCGTACCGACAATCTGAGAGGACGGCGTAACCAGCGGCGGCTCACCGAAGTCCTTACGAACGCGCGCAACTTCTTCGAGCACATCCGGAAGCAAATCTTCCTTGTGCGCCTCGGTGAGCTGCTTCAAAAGGTTGCTGAGCATGCCGCCCGGCACCTGGTAGCGCAATGTGTTAATGTCAACGCCGAGGAGGCGCGGACTCAGAAGACCGTTGGCAATATACTTTTCACGAATCTTGGTAAAGTACTTTGCAATCTCCGAGAGCTTCTCAATGTCGAGACCGGTGTCATGCGGCGTTCCCTTTAAGGTCTGTACCAGAACCTCGGTTGCCGGCTGACTGGTTCCGAGAGCAAGCGGCGAAATTGCCGTATCAATGATATCCGCACCTGCCTCGATTGCCTTCAGGAGGGTCATCGAAGCGACACCGGAGGTGTAGTGCGTGTGGATGTCAATCGGGAGCTTGGTCGACTCCTTAAGTGCCTTCACGAGGTCATACGCCTCATACGGCGTCAAGAGACCGGACATATCCTTGATGCAGATGGAGTCCGCGCCCATATTTTCAATGCGCTTTGCCAGGCCGACCCAATACTCGAGCGTATATGCGTCACCCAGTGTGTAAGAGAGGGCAATCTGTGCCTCTGCCCCCTCCTTCTTGCACGCATTAACCGCTGTCTCCAGGTTCCGAAGGTCATTCAGACAGTCAAAGATACGAAGGATGTCGATACCGTTTGCCACAGACTTCTGAACGAAGTACTCAACGACATCGTCCGCATAGTGGTTGTAGCCCAGAATATTCTGGCCACGGAACAGCATCTGCAGCTTGGTCTTCTTGAAACCCTGCTTCAAGAGACGCAGTCTCTGCCACGGATCCTCATGCAGGAAACGAAGGCAGGAATCAAAGGTCGCTCCGCCCCAGCATTCAACCGAACGATAGCCGATCTCATCCATCTTATCGATGATGGGCAGCATTTCCTCAGTCGTCATTCTGGTTGCAAAGAGGGACTGGTGCGCATCGCGAAGCACGGTCTCACAAATTTGAACCGGTTTTTTCTTCTCGTTATTCATCTATATTCTCCTTGCGCTAGTCTCACGCGAAAGATAAGCATCCGGCCGACGAAACCCGGCGACCGCTCGCAGTCTGTGCACGACAAGGCAGCTTTAGCCCTGTCGTGCATTCATGCGGTATTCACGGAGTCAAGTATATCGCCTTTCGGACAATTCATGCTGCGCTTATTTCACACCGAAAATCGCCATAAAGGTTCCGGCAGCAACCGCCGTACCGATGACGCCGGCGACGTTCGGTCCCATTGCGTGCATCAGAAGGAAGTTGGTCGGATCTGCTTCTGCGCCGACCTTCTGAGAAACGCGTGCGGACATCGGCACAGCCGAAACACCCGCCGAACCGATCAGCGGATTTACCTTTCCGCCTGTCAACTTGCACATCACTTTTCCGAGCAAAACACCTGCCGCTGTTCCGAAGGCAAAGGCCACAAGGCCAAGGAACACAATCTTCAGCGTGTCCGCCTTCAGGAAGGCTTCCGCACTGGTCGTTGCGCCGACCGAAGTGCCGAGCAGAATGACGACAATATACATGAGCGAATTGCTCGCGGTATCGGTCAGCTGTCTCACAACACCGGACTCACGGAACAGGTTGCCGAGCATCAGCATTCCGATGAGCGGTGCCGTAGTCGGCAGAATCAGGCTCACAATCACGGTGACGACAATCGGGAAAAGAATCTTCTCGAGTTTCGAGACCGGGCGAAGCTGTGCCATACGAATCTTGCGCTCTTTCCGTGGTCAGCGCGCGCATAATCGGCGGCTGAATAATCGGAACCAAAGACATGTAGGAGTATGCGGCAACCGCAATGGCACCAAGATACTCACTCTGCCCCATCTTACCGGCAAGGAAAATGGACGTCGGTCCGTCGGCACCGCCGATGATGGAAATCGCAGCCGCCGCCTTGCCGTTGAATCCGAGAAGCACCGCCAGCAGGTAAGCCGCATAAATTCCGAACTGCGCCGCTGCGCCGAGCAGGAAGCTCATCGGGTTTGCAATCAACGGACCGAAATCCGTCATTGCGCCGACACCCATGAAGATGAGCGGAGGAAGAATACCCCACTCGTCAAGCTGATAGAAATAATGCAGGAGTCCGCCGCTTCCATCCGCGGACTTTGCCGGATCCAGCATAATATCAGGATAAATATTCACCAGAAGCATACCGAACGCAATCGGAACAAGGAGCAGAGGCTCAAAACCTTTCGCAATCGCGAGATAGAGAAAGGTGAGAGCCACCGCAATCATGATGAGGTTTCCGAATGTGATGGAGAAAAATGCGGACTGATGGATAAGATTGCTGAATGTATTGGTCAAATACGCCATCTTATTTTCTCTCCTCTTTGGGGCGCTCTCGGCGCCGCCCGCTTAATTCAAAGTTGCCAACACCTCGCCTGCCTCTACGGACTGATTCACACTGACATTGATGCTTGCAATGGTGCCCGCTTCCGGAGCAACAATCTCATTCTCCATCTTCATTGCCTCAAGAATCATGATGGTCTGACCTGCCTCGACGCTGTCACCGACCTTCTTCTCGACGCTCAAATCTTACCCGGCATCGGGGACTCAACGGTGATGCTGCCCGCTGCGCCGCTCGGTGCTGCTGCCGGAGCCGGTGCTGCTACCGGTGCCGGCGCTGCCGCCGGTGCGGGTGCCGCTGCGACCGGTGCCGGTGCCGCAACCGGAGCTGCGACCGGTGCCGGCGCCACTGCCTGCTGGAATACCGGAGCTGCCGGAATGGTCACAACCGGAGCGCCCTGCGCTGCTGCGGTGATGCCCTCTTCAACCTGTACAACATAGACCTGTCCGTTCACGGTGATGGTATAATTCTTCATTTCTGTTTCCTCCTCAATCTGCGTAAGTTTCGTCAATTAAAATTTGTTTGTAACGCAAGTTATCAACGTCTTCTTCTCTTTGCATTTCCGCGTCTTCTCAGCGACTTGACCACAAGCCCGTCAGGTCCGGGATCCTCACCCTCGGCCGCCAGTGCGGCTGCCGTCAAAACAGCAAGCGTCTGTGCGTCAATCTGCGGCTCTTCCGCCGCCGCAACCGCGGCAGCAAGCACTGCGACGGTCTCGGCTGAAACCGCGGTATTCGCAGTTTCGTCAATCACAGGCAATTCTTCCGGCGCGGATATGCATTGAACCTGTGTTCCCTCAGGTACCTGTGCCGCCTTAACCTGCTCGGCACTGATGCGTTTGGAGACATTGCGCGCGCTCTTCGGCATGCGCTGAATTGCCGCAACCTTCTCCTGATACTCCTTCTCTTCCTTCTCGATAGCCTCTTTGCGACTCACCCACTCGTGAATATACTTGAAGCGGCTAATCAGAAAGGCAATGAAGATCAGCACCGCGAAGACAGTACCCATGCCGATAATTAAGTTGAGTCCCGCACTTTCGAATTTCTCCGTGAGTGTCTCTACCTTGTCAAAACTGAGCTCGGTGACATCTCCGCTCTCTACGTTATAGCCCATGTGCGCGATAATCTCACGCTCACCGCAGTGTGCCTTAACCGTCACCAAAATGTTTTTGTCGTCCACTTCCTTCGGATAAGCTTCATCCAAAGAGGTCATGGGACCGACACTTTCCCGTATGCTCTTCCAGCTCTTTAAGCCATCCGCCATCTTTACTTCGCCGCGCGCCTCGAACTCGTCGATATAGTTCTGTAGGAGCGCCTCATCAAGCTCATGATGGCACCGATATTCTTCTTGGCACCCTCCGTTGCGGAGTCCAGAACTCTCTGATCAATCTTCGCAAGTGCCGAGAACGGAATCATGAGTGCAAGCGAGAGGCAAAGTACCGCGGTGAGAAGAAACTGTTTTATTCTCTGCTTCATCCCGATACCCCGCTCAAACCGTGCCATGTTTCTTGGCCGGAATTTCCTCATTCTTTGTGAAGAGCATCTCGAATGCTGCAATTACGCGCTTTCTCGTGGTCTCGGGCGCAATGATATCGTCGACATAGCCGCGCTTTGCCGCGCTGAGCGCCGATCCCTGCTTCTCCAAGTAAAGAGCCTTTTTTTCCTCAAAGAAAGCAGCCTTGTTCTCAGCCTTCTCGAGCTCTGCCGCATAGAGAATCTTGACCGCGTCTCCCGCATCAAGCAGTGCAAGCTCTGCGTTCGGCCAAGCATATACAATGTCTGTGACCGCTCGCGGTCCGAAGACATTTGCAAGCATGCCGTGCGCCGTACCGTTCAGAACAGTCACCTTCGGTACCGTCGCCTCTGCATAGGCATTAATCAGCGCAGCAACCGCCTGCGGAAGACGTCTTTCGTTGCAAAGCGTCTTTTCAAAGCCCTTGCTGTTCACCAACGTGAGCATCGGAATGCTGAACGCATCGCAGAACTTTGCAAAGCGTGCCGCCTTCTCGACGCCGCGGAAACAGACTTCACCGGAGGCAGCCGCGATTGCACCGACCGTGCAACCGTTCAAACGAATGAAGGCAGTGTTCACCGAGCAACCATAATGCTGTCCGGGCTCGCAGACAAAGCCGTCATCCGAAATAGCACGTAACACGCCTGCGCCGGAAGCCTGCACAACTTCCGGAACCAGACGGTTCAGGCTGTCCTCACAGTCACCGTAGGTATCATCGTCATCGTTGCTGGACGGCAGAATACCCACCAATGCACGGATGCCCGCCGCGATTTCCTCCTGCGTGCCGACAAAGTCCGCCGTACCGCTCTCCTCGCTGCGGAATTCCGCCGATGCGGTATCCAGTTCCGCCTCTGTGTTGCCGGAGATTGCGTTCGGCGCATGGAAGAAGAGCTTGGCGTCCTTTTCCATGAAGGTAAAGTCTGCAAGCGCCGCGCTGACCGCAAGGCTTCCGCCGCAGAGACCGTATACCGCCTGAATCTGCGGCACAACACCGCTCGCGAGTGCCTGTTCACGGTAGAGCGCACCGAATGCAAACAGTGCATCCGTTGCTTCTGCCAGTCTTACACCCGCGCAGTCAATGAGTCCAATGACCGGTGCTCCCATTTTGACTGCGAATGCATACAGTCGTCGAATTTTCTTCGCGTGCATCTCACCCACGGAACCGCCGAAAATTTGGGGGTCCTGCGCATAGATGTACACGAGCTTGCCGTCGATGGTTCCGTAGCCGGTCACGACGCCGTCCGACGTTGCTTCCTCAGAAGCTGCGCCGAAGTCTGTACTCCGCGCCGTCACATAAGCGCCGAGCTCCACGAAACTGTCCTGATCCAGTATTTCGCGGATTCTCCGGGCCGCCGTCGAATCATTGATATGACTCATATTGCAACCTCCGTTATACAATTTTAGCCGATTGTCATCGTACATATTTTAGAAGTTTTGCATAAAAAAAGCAAGTACTTCGGCGGTTCGGAAGTACTTGCCTTTTTCGATATCTGCTATCGTTCCACGGAAGATGTGGGACTATTTTAGTCATTCACTCCCACTCTTTGTACTTTTCCGTAAATCCGATTTCACCGGTCTTCGGAAGGCGGCGCTTTCTCTTTTTGTCGCCGCTTGTCTGCTTCTTCCTGCGGCTGCCGCTTCCGCTGTCAAGCTTCCCGGTCTTCTTGCTGTCCGCCGGACGCTTGCCCGGATCTGCGTTTTGCTGCTTGTCCGTCGAATCCGAGTCCGTTGTTACGGGCGGCGTGGTCGCGATATTAACACTCGGCGTCGGAGCAATGCTACTGCCTCTGCCGTTGCCGCGGCTGCCGCTACCACGACTTCCGCTGCCGCTGCCGCCGCGACTTCCGCCGCCACCGCCGCCGCTTCCGCCGGAAGTGTTGTCGCTGTCGGAGTCATCGTACATCGCAAAGAGCGTGATGTCATCGTAGACCGGCTGGCTGAAGTCGTAGGGCTGACCGTCTAAGTACCAGCCGATGAACTTGCCGTAGCTTCGCACCGGCTTCCGAATCGGTTCGCTGGCCATTAGGCCCTCGCGAACGGTCTGGCTCTCGAAGGGTCTCCAAGCGCCGTTGCCGTCAAACGTAACGATGTAGTTCGGTTTCTCGAATTCGTTCGTGAAGACCGCCTCGGTCACCGCCTGTCCTCGCTTCTCCATGGTGCGGGTCGCATTGAGGACTGAACCACTCTGCGTAACCACATAGGTAACGGTCACCGGATCCGGATCGAAGCTGAAACCGCGTCTACCGATCGGGAGTTCCGAAATTTCATAGACGTAGGTTCCCGGAAGGCGGAAGGTAATGTCTCCGAACTCCTCCTCTCCGGCGCCCGCGATGACGAGCTGCATCTCCTGGTTGCCTCCCGCCGCAAGCGGCATCGGGAGCTGTCCGATTGCCTCGGCTGCCGTCGTGCTGACAGCGCGAAGTGCAAAGGTGAATGTTCCTGCATTGTGCGGCACCGCACCGGTGATGACTTTCTTGACCGGCGGGTCGTGAAGAACCACAGGGCTCGCCGGATTCCAGACTGCATAGAGGGTTACGGTCACGCCGTCCGAAGTCGTGAGATTCGTGACCGGCTGTCCGTCCGTATAGTCAGGCGTCGTTGCGCCCGGTGTGCGGCTCCAGCCGCCGAAGGTATAGCCCGGTCTCGCGTACTGATTCGGCGAAAGCGGGTTGGTATCTCCGCCGCCGAAGTGCGAATCCGTCATGCTTCCGACCGAATGCGGCGTGCCGGAATCATAGCGCACCGTATAGCGCTTTTGACGGTAGACTGCGTGCACCGTAAGGTCACCGCTCAGCGGCTCATCAAAGTTGTAGGTCGAGCCGTCCGTCTTTGCCCAGTGATCAAAGACGTAATTCGTCTTGTTGTCCGGGCGTGCGGGTTCGGTCGGCGTGCTGCCGTGCACCGCGTTCGTATCCTGTGCAATGACCGCGTTCTGATGGCCCGGATCCGCATCCGGTGCATCCAGCACCGTCACCGTGTAGTGGCGCATGGTCCAGCTTGCGCTGAGCACAAGGTTTCCGGTCACCGGGGTCGTAAAGTTCGCCGGGCTTCCGTCCGGGTTCTGCCAGCCGCCGAAGTCATAGCCCGTGCGGGATCCAGCCGGGGAGCCGCCGACCGTGGGCGGTGCAATCACCGGGTCACCGTAGACAATAACCTGCGGTGCCGGGGTCACGCTGCCGCCGTTTGCGTTAAAGCTCACAGTATAGCGCGGCAGGAGGTAGTCATTCGTAAACGTGGGCTCTGTCGCTGCTGTGTAGGCAACCGGTGCCGAGAAGGCACCTCCCGCCATCTGTTTCTCAATTGTCACACTGCCGTTCATCACCGTTCCGGTCTGCGTGATGTGGTAGGTAATTCGATACACGGCGTTATCGTACGTGTAGCTACCCTGCGCGGCCGCCGGTGTTCCCGGTGTACCTGCGGCACCCGGAAGCTCTCTGAGCTCGTAGACATAGTCGCCTGCGAAGAGGAAACGCAAAGAGCCGATCTGGAGGGCACCTGCACCCGCGCGGTTCACCGTGTAGGTCTGCGCCCCGTGTGCCGCTGTCGGCATCGGCAGGGTGCTCATGCCGGGAACCGTCGTGCTGACTGCCTTAAACTCGAAGTTGAAGGTCTCAGCTGCGAGCGGTGTCGTCTCGCCGGTCGCAAGCGTCCGGTTTGCCTCACCGCCGAGTATCTTTGTGAGTGCCGGGTCATGGTCAAACGGCGTCACGGCCGTCCAGAGCGCATAGAGGCGCACGGTTCCGCCGTTGGTCGTCGTCAGGTTGTTCACGGACGCGCTGTCATAGTGATCGGGTGTCGCCGCGGTCGGCGTGAGTCCCCAGCCCATGAACTGATAACCCGGGCGGCTAAACTGATTCGGCGTTAGGTTCTGCGCTGTATCGTAAGTCATGCTGAGGTTCGACATGCTGCCGTTCACGGTCGCGCCGCCTGCATTCGGCTCAAAGCTCACGGTATATGTATTCGGTGTATAAACCGCATGTACCGTTGTGTCGCCGGTCACCGGGGAACCGAAGGTATAGGCCGTGTTGTTCTGATCTTCCCAGTGGTCGAAGTGATAGCCCGTCTTGTTGGAGGGCTGTGCCGGTGCCGTGAGGCTCGTGTCGCCGTGCGCAACGTTCGTGTGCTGTACCAATTGCGCATTCTGATGACTGGTGTCAGCATCCGGCGCATCCTGCACCGTCACGGTATAGCGGTTGATCTCCCACTTCGCGTGCAGGGTGGTGTTCGCATGAATCGGCGTCGAGCCAAACGCAAACTGGCTTCCCGCCGCATCCGTCCAGTAGAGGAAGTGATAGCCCGTCTTCTCTCCCGCCGGAGAGGTCGGCGTGCCCGTCGCATTGTTCTGAACCGGCGGTGCCGTCGCATAGTCGCCGTAACGCACGCTCTCGTTTGCCGGCGTGTGGCTGCCGCCCTCTGCGTCATACTGCACCGTGAGGCGCGGCAAGGTGTAGCGGTTCTCAAACTGCAGCTCGGTCGCCGCTGTGCTTGCACCGCCGCTCTGCTTCGTGATACTTCTCGTTACCGTGAGGGAATTTCCCGTGCCCGCACCGAGCGCACCCGCGCTCTGCGTCACCGTAAAGGTAATCGTGTAGACTGCCGGATCGTAGCTGTAGTACTGCGCAGAGCCCGCGGTCTCCTTGAGGGTATAAACATAGGTTCCCGGGAAGCTAAAGGTAAAGAGGCCTGCCGGGAAGTTTGCAACCGCGGCCGCTCCTGCAGTCGCCGCTTGGCTGCCCGCAGCCGGAACCTGCAGCTGTGCGCTCGGAAGCGCATAGCCCATGGTTCCCGCACCCGGGGTCACCGTGATCCCGGAAGCGGCACCGCCGCCCGGAACCACCGGAAGCACTGTCATGGCTCCGGTCGGGGTCGTGACCGACTGTAAGACAAAGCGGAAGGTATCCGGCACCAGGGGTGCGGTCTCGCCGCCCTGCAGGGAACCGAAGTCTCCGAAGAGCAGCTTACTCACGTCGAAGCTATCGCTGACCGGCGTAACCGGCTGCCAGATCGCATAGAGCGTCACGATTCCGTTGTTCTGGCTTGTCAGATTCAGCACGTTGTCGCCGTCGTTTAGGTCGACCGTCGTGCCGCCCGCCGTGCGGCTCCAGCCCGCAAAGTAATAGCCGGGGTTCGTATAGCCGTTTGCGGTGAGCGCTCTCGTCTGGTCGTAGACATGGGCGGAATCCGCCGTCGTGCCGCTCGCGCTTGCCGCATTTATCATACTTCACCGTATACGCATTCGGTGCATAGACCGCACGGATGGTCAGCGGACCCGTGACCGGATTTCCAAAGGTGAAGGTACTGTGATCCGCGTCGTTCTCCCAGTGGTCAAAGTGGTAACCGGTCTTATTCTCCGGCGCGGTCGGCGCATTCAGCACCGTGCCGTGCGCCATGGGCGCACCGCCGTTGTCGAAGATGACCTCATTCGCATGCGGCGCATCTGCCGTTGCGGCATCCAGTACCTTGACCGGGTAGGTATTGATCTCCCAGACCGCGGTCAGGGTGAAGTTTGCGCGCACCGAGCTGTTCACGAACTGGAACTGGGTTCCGTCCGCGGCCTTCCAGTGCTTAAAGTGATAGCCGTAGCGTTCGCCCGCCGGGGAGGTCGCAACGCCTGCCGCATTGTTCTGTACCGGCGGCTCCGTCACGCGGTCGCCGTAGCGATGCGTCTGGGCCGGGGGCGTAAAGCTGCCCTGGTCCGGATCGAAGCTAACCGTGTAACGCGGCAGCTGATAGGTATTTTCAAAGCTTGCCGTCTGGACGTTCACACTTGTGCCGGTCGCATCGGTGTAAGTGATACTTCTCGTAAGGCTCAGCGCATTGCCGAGACCGCTGCCACTCTGCGTCACCACATAGGTAATCGTGTAGACGCGGGCATTGTAGCCGTAGTACTGTGCGCTGCCCGCCTCTTCCTTGAGGGTGTAAACATAGGTGCCTGGCATCGTGAAGTTGAAGGTTCCGCTCGTAAAGGTAGCGCCTGCCGTCGCATTCTCGGTCAAGACCGGGGAGCCCGGGGTAATCAGTGAGAGGTCTGCACTTGAGAGCGTGTACTTGACCACCGGGTTCTGACCCGGGGTCTCGTCGCGCGAACTCTCCTTCGCGGAGCCGGTCGGCATGGGTTCTGCCGTGACATGCGCCGCCGTAAAGGAGGTACCGGTCAGCGTGAAGCCGAAGTTCTCTGCGGTGAGCGGCGCACGCTGGCCGTCCGGCAGGAGGCCATAGTCTCCCTTTAAGAGCTTCTCGATGTTAAAGCTATCTGTCGCCGGGGTCACCGGTCTCCAGACCGCATAGAGCGTTAAGTCTCCGTCAATCTTGCCGGTCTTAATCGCAGCACCCGCCGCATACGCGGTGCCCGTGCCGTCAGGCTTTGTGTTCCAGCCGTCGAAATAATAGCCTGCACGGACTAACTGTGTGTCCACACCGGCTGTTCCGGCCGAACTCTTCGCCGTCGTCTCATCCGTGTGCGCATCCGCACCGGCCGCCGTCGTAGACGGGTAGAGCTGTTCACCGTTTGCCGAGATGCTGCCGCTGTCCGCACCGTTTCCGTCGTACTTCACATCGGCCCAGACTGTGACTTTTACATCCTTGGTAATCAGTTCTCCGTAACCGTCGTCTGTTGTGAGTCGAACAGTTGTGACGCCTGTCTTCTGCGGGGTCAGGCTTCCGGTCAAAGCGCCGCTGCCGTTCACCGAAACGAGGTCCGTTGGCGCGCCCGTCTGAATCGCATAATTCACGACCGGGTTCGTCGGGTCCACCGGGTTTGTGAGTGTCGGTGTCACCGTGCTCGCAGCATCTCCCACGTGGAGTACCTGATCCGCAAGGTCAAGCTGCGGAACGTTATAGTAACCTGCATTTACATTTGCGAGATTATACTGTCCCGCCGGTACATTCGCAGTCACCGTGACCGCCGCGAGGTTCGTATTTCGATCAAAGCGGGAACTCACGGCCGGATTCGTCCCCTGATCCTTCTTCACGAGCTTACGGAGCGGGCTCAGCGCGGAGGCATCCGCCTGAACCACCCAGTTGCCCTCGTGCGGCACGTAGAGCGTGTAAGCACCGCTCCCGTTTGTTCCGACCCAATAGACCTGGTTGTTGTCCGCGCGGTGAACCTCAGTCACACCGTCCGCTTCAAGGAGTTTCATGCGAACAGAGCCCAATAGACTGTCGCTTCCCGCATCGTAAAGCGAGTTGAAGTCATTCTCCTGAAAAGCAATGCCGCTCAGCGAGAGATCGCTCAGCAGGTATTCAAGCTTATTGCTCGCCTGTCCGTCCGCACCGTAGAAAGGCGTGGGATTGGTACCCATGCGGAAGTTTCCGTAGGCGACGATTGCATCGAGCTGATTCATCACCTTGTTCTTTCGCTCATGCAACCGATATTGCAAAGTGATGGAGGCCTTTCTGCCCGCCGGCATGTTGCTCACGTTCAACTTGACCATGGTAATGTCAGCGTCCGCGGGCTTGGTCGTACTCCAAGAAGCAGCCTTGGCACTCGTGTATCCGTTCGCAGCAGGATTTGAGTCCGTCGTATAAGAGACTGTATAATTCAGCCCTGCAAGCGTCGAGCTGTCGATGCCATAGTAGTCCATCGAGAACTGCGCAACCGGGGTGGTCTGCGTAACGCCGCCGCTCTGATAGCTGTACTGCTCTCCCGCCTTCGGCACCGGGATATAGATTTCCCAGTCGTTGGTCGGATTTGTGTCATCGCTGGTCAGAAAGACCTTTGCGCTGAAGATGTTCGGATTGTTGTTCAGGTCTCTGCTCTGAACACGGGTCGAACTCTCCTGGAAGGGCTTGTTTGCCTGTGCAAGGGCAAGCAGACCAAGTGCTGTCACTTGATTAATCTTGTGCGTTGTATTGTTCGGCGCATAGAGCATCTCTGCCTCGTTTGCGCTCGCGCCTGCCTTTGCAGCGGTCGCATTTCCGAACTGCGCACCGCGTGGCGCATCCTGCACCAGCTGATTGTTGTCGTTTGTGGTCTCGACATCCACCCCCTGTGCGTTGCCGCCGTTGCCGTCACGATTGGCATCGAACTTGGTGTCGAGCCAGACTCCCGGCACCGGTTTCAAAACCACCGGGTCTGCAGAGTAGTCCGCCTGGAGCTTAAATCTGACATTGTAGTTCCAACCGTACATACCGGACGCAAAATTTTGATTCGGAAGTCCGAGTTCACTCTCCGGCGACTGATCGGTCGTAACGACGAGTACACCGTAATCCGTATGGCCGGACTGACCTGCCCCGGTGCCCGCCGGGATAAAGTTGGCCCCGATACCGTGAACCACGTTCCAGCCGGCTCCGCTGCCGGAAGGATTGGTGCTGTAAGCCTGTACCTCCGCACTGTTGTCAACATAGGTAAAGCTCTTATCGATTTTAAAATAATAGGTCGGGCGAGCTTTGAGCCCTTTTGCTGTGACCAGATTTCTCGTGTTCGCATTCGGCGCAAAGGGCAGGCGTCCGCTTACCGTGAGCTCGCGTCCCTGATAGGTATTTGTGCTTCCGTAGCCGAGTTGGTTTAACAGATACGGCACTTCCACCCGCTGTGAAGCAATGCGATTGCTCGCTCCTTCGGTTGCAAAGTGACTGAGATCTGTGGTCAAATCATCGCCGTAAATGTTCTCATAGTGAAGCTTCGCCTTGACCGTCAGTTTGTCGTACTTCGGATTACTGTCTTTCTCACTCAGTGAGCCGACTGCAATTGTAGTGCCCGGATAATACTTCGGTATATCCTGCTCAACCAGGGAAAGACCAACACTGGGCAGCGCACCGTTTCCTCCGGTGTTGCTGTAATCCTCCATTTTTGCATAATTACTGCCCCAGTTCCGCTCATTTGGAAAACTGACTTTGAGAGCTGTAATGTAAGGCCCGTTTTTCACGTCGATGCCCGGAATGACATAGTGAATGCGACCTTTTCGACCGGAGTTAAAGATGTTTGAGTAAAATGCGGTATCTTCGATGTGCTTCACGCTTCCGTCCGAGAGCGTTGCATCTAACACGAAGTCCTGGTAAGTTTTGGGCGCATGAATCTCAAAGCTGATTGCATTCACCAGCGAAAGCAGCTTTGAGCTACTGCCTGCAAAATCGAGGCTTGCATTCTGATAGGAAATTTGCGGGGCGCTGATTCCCGTATTATCCACCTGAATCTGTGTGAGCTCCAGTTCCCGTAAACCCGGAATGGGGCCGGCACTTCCCGTTCCTTGACCGATGGCATTGATGATATAGCGGCTGCGGTCCAGGTAGGTGGTCAGTGTCGGATTAATGAACTGCTCGCCAAGGTGAACTTTGTCACTCTGAGACCAGGGATTCACATAGTAGTCTTGATCCAGTATCGAAATTCCCTTGGCACTGCTGCCAACCACTAAAGTCGCCGATTTTCCGTTCGATTTCTTTGCGGCACCGTGCGAGTTGCTGATGCCGTGAATCGTGCTATCCTGGGCCGGATTATGATCCACCTGCTCACTCTTATAATCGCTGTAGAGGCAATACAACATACTCGTAAACGGCAGCGCTTTCGGTAAATCCGCAGCACCGCCGGATCCTACCGCAGCATCGTAGTTCAAATGTCCCGGATACACTTTTTGTGTGAAAAAGTTGTACTGCCTGTATCCGTTGACATTATTGCTTCGAAAGGAGTTGACCTGATCCGCAGCGAGAACCACCCTCGTCGCATAAGGCGTACCGAGCGCCTGACAAATTGCATTTAAATCATAAACTTTACCGCTAAAGGTACCGTAGTCATTTGAAGTGGAAAAGACGCTCTCCGCCGTATCCGAATACTTCGAGATTCCGTCTTTCAGGTAGGCGGGAAGTTCCGGATTTATGCCGACCTGCTGCAAATCATGATAAGTACCGGCATCGTCCCAAACGCCGAGCAGGCGGAGGTCTGACTTCTCGAGATATTCCGTCAGCGTAATGGCATCACCCGCAAGTTCAACGACAACCGGATTATAGTTCGGCTGGCCAAAGGCAACCGCAGCTCCGTTTGTGTCTACATTGTAGTCCATGGTATTCGGATTTTTAACGATGCGGAAAGCGCCGAACATATTGATCTCCGGATGACGATTCACTTCCATTGTTCCGCCGTTAACACTCTGCACCCAAATATTATCATCGAGATGCCGAGTTTTCACCTTGAACTCCTTTGTAAAAGGCTGACCTCCGTTCTCGGCGAGAATCTGCTTCGATGCAACTTTACGCACTACCTTTGCCTCATAGTTGTCCGGAATATCCGTTCCGTCCGAGAGACGGTGATGATAGGCGCGCAGCTTGAATGTGAACCAATTCTTGTTCAATCCTGCGAACGGGAAATTCGCGTTGAAGTACGCGTAACTGCCGCGCTGGTTATATTCGTACTCTTTTTGAACACCTCAACGCGGGCAATGTACTTCTTGTTTCCCGGCAGATTCGCATCGGCAAAGGTATAGTCTGTCATACCGGTACCATCAATAACCGTCTCCGTTACCGTCTGTCCGTCGTAACTGATAGACTTCGGTGTATAGTTCGGATAGACATCACCCGGAACCAGGGTTCGAATTTCTACCTGTCCGGTCTGTGCATCCTTTACATAGAGTCGATAGCCGAGCCCGTATTCCGGTGCCAGTCCGAGCTGGTTTAACCAGACCGGTGAGAGTGCCTCCTCGAAATCATAGCTAATAGAGAGATCATCCTGAATCTGAAAGGTGTTGCTGTCATCATCAAAGCGGAAACCGGATTTGACCTCTTCCGAATCGGTATACTCCGGTGAAGTCGCACTGTATTGGGGCACGGCATCCAAGCTATATCTCAAATAATCCCCGCCATGGGTCAGGTCAAAATAGTCGACTGCCGTCTTAATGCGTACAGGATCTGTTCCCTGTACAAAGTGAAAGTGCAGCGGTGTTCCGCTGTCCTGCTTGGTGGCACCGTAGGATGTATTATCCGCATATTCAATCGTCGATCCGGTTGCTGCCGTGTAATCCGTGTTCGTCCAGTCTCCCTGATAAAGACGATTGTAGTGCACCAGCGGATAATACTTGACATGGAACGTACCCGGTTTCCGGAAAATATCAATATAGCTTAAGCCCGAACCCGGGACAGCCTCCTGAAAATTTCCGCTCGTCATACGGGAATAGAGGGAACGCAAATCAACCACAACATCCCGATTTCCCGGTGTCGGCGGATCCTGAAAGATACTGATTCTATTCCATTCAAGTTGGTATCCGTCATCCGTCACATAGGTCCAGGCAGCGGTTCCGCCCTGTTCAAAGAGCGTCCCCTCTTCCGGCAGAACCATGTGGATGGTCGCTTTTTCTCCAAGATAGCCTTCTGTCTTATGCACCTTAAATTCAAGTGCCTTGCGCGGAAAGTTCGGATTCGTACCGCCGAAACCATAGGTAATCCAGCCCCCCATGCCGAGCGAAGCCAAGGCATCTTCCGTCGCCGAAGTTTCACGGTCCGTCATGGAAATCATACGGCGTCCCACCGGAGTGCCTGCGGGACTTCCCGCATTCACATTAACCACACCCGCTACTTCCCCCCGGCATAAAGGTATAGCTGTCAGAGGGATTGCTAAAGGTCATCGTCGGATTTGATGCAGAGGTATTGAATACAAGTGCGGTCGTTTTATCGTGATCCCCGCTATCCAGTGTATAAAGGGTCGGCGGTGCGGCGGGATTGGTCGATCCGTAGTTATTAATGAGGCGCATTCGAATCGGCAGTTCTCCCTGACTCAACGGAAGATCCTTAATCAGTCGACTCGGATCCTGCACGAGGGTGATCTGTCCGCTCACGCTGGCAGTCGTCGGATCAGGCTTTGCGGTGAGTACCCAACTGCCGTCCGCAAGGCGACGCGAGGAGAAATTGACACCGGTAAGGCTCGGCGTACCGCTCAGATCGAGGCCGGCCGGAATCCAGAGTTCCATAACCAGGTTATTTCGAACCGTATCCGAAATCTCACTCGGACGGAAGGCAAACTGCACGCTGAAGGTTCTGGAATTATACTTTCCGATGACAAAGTCGGAAGGCGTATGAAACACCGCGTTTGCGGGATCGAGTTTCAAATAGTTATTTCCGGGCGTGATTGTCCCGTCTTCGACCGCGCCCGTCCAGGGCGTATAACCGCCGGACGCCTGTCGGAAGGCGACATAGGGCGTGGCGAGCGGCAATGCATTGCTGATTGTCGCATTGGAGCCCGAGGCGCGAAATGCACGCGGAGATATGCCCGCGGCAAGCAGAGGTCTGTCATCAAGCAGTTCTGCATCCTCGGTATAGTCCTCGTCTTCCTCCTCATCCTCGCTACTGACAAGCGGGATGTAATTATCCCGCCCCGCAGCAGCCAAAGCAGAAAGCGGCAATGCCTCAAAGATGAGTATCATTGCAACCAAAACTGCGAGTGCCCGCTTCCAATACTTCCAAGCTCTCTCCCTCATACATTCCTCCCGTTTTGCAGCGCCCCTTGATATCTGCATTTGTTATCTGATAAATTCGCGGCGCAATTGCGCGATATTAAGTCAATTTTAACTTTTATTCGGTTAATATTCAAGTATAACCCGCAAAACTTTACGGCCTTGGTGTACTTTGTTGCATTTACTTCGGCGATTCCTTTTATTTTGTAAATCAGCTGCGGTACTGCTATCCCCAAAGTCGTACGGAAAAGGACTCGTTATTCCGAAGCCTATCATTCCTCGATATTTGGGGAAAGCGAAACAACGGCACCATACAGATTCCGCGAATATTAATGAGCAGTCTTCTTGTACATGACTATTATTCAACCGTTTAATCAATCCACAAGTTTTCTTTCTTTCGTACTCTGTTGTTCGGGGGATTCAGCACAAAAATAGGAGCTGTGTCGCGAAAAGCAACACAGCTCCTATTTCACTGCTTTGATTCTTTTACCTTAGACTTCCTCGTCCCGTCTCTCCTCTTTCCGGAACAGAGTTTTTCAATTGTTTCTTCTCCGGTCTTCGGAAGGCGGCGTTTTCTCTTCTTATCGCCGCTGGTCTGCTTCTTTCTGCGGCTGCCGCTTCCGCTGTCAAGCTTCTCGGTCTTCTTGCTGTCCGCCGGACCCTTGCCCGGATCTGCGTTTTGCTGCTTGTCCGTCGAATCCGAGTCCGTTGTTACGGGCGGCGTGGTCGCGATATTAACACTCGGCGTCGGAGCAATGCTACTGCCTCTGCGGCTGCCGCTACCACGACTTCCGCTGCCGCTGCCGCCGCGACTTCCGCCGCCACCGCCGCCGCTTCCGCCGGAAGTGTTGTCGCTGTCGGAATCGTCGTACATCGCAAAGAGGGTGATGTCATCGTAGACCGGCTGGCTGAAGTCGTAGGGCTGACCGTCTAAGTACCAGCCGATGAACTTGCCGTAGCTTCGCACCGGCTTCCGAATTGGTTCGCTGGCCATTAGGCCCTCGCGAACGGTCTGGCTCTCGAAGGGTCTCCAAGCGCCGTTGCCGTCAAACGTAACGATGTAGTTCGGTTTCTCGAATTCGTTCGTGAAGACCGCCTCCGTCACCGCCTGTCCTCGCTTCTCCATGGTCCGCGTCGCATTCAGAACAGAGCCTGTTTGCGTGACCACATAGGTCACGGTCACCGGATCCGGATCGAAGCTGAAACCGCGTCTGCCGATCGGCAGCTCGGAGATTTCGTAGACATAGGTGCCCGGCAGACGGAAGGTGATGTCTCCGAACTCGCCCTCTCCGGCGCCCGCAATGACAAGCTGCATCTCCTGGCTTCCGCCCGCCGCAAGCGGCATCGGGAGCTGTCCGATTGCCTCGGCTGCCGTCGTGCTGACAGCGCGAAGTGCAAAGGTGAATGTTCCTGCATTGTGCGGCACCGCACCGGTGATGACTTTCTTAACCGGCGGGTCGTGAAGAACCACAGGGCTCGCCGGATTCCAGACTGCATAGAGGGTCACGGTCACGCCGTCCGAAGTCGTGAGATTCGTGACCGGCTGTCCGTCCGTAAAGTCGGGTGTCGTTGCGCCCGGTGTGCGGCTCCAGCCGCCGAAGGTAAAGCCCGGTCTCGCGTACTGATTCGGCGGAAGCGGGTTGGTATCTCCGCCGCCGAAGTGCGAATCCGTCATGCTGCCCACGGAATGCGGCGTGCCGGAATCATAGCGTACTGTATAGCGCTTCTGGCGATAGACTGCGTGCACCGTAAGGTCACCGCTCAGCGGCTCATCAAAGTTGTAGGTCGAGCCGTCCGGCTTTGCCCAGTGGTCAAAGACATAATTCGTCTTGTTGTCCGGACGCGCGGGTTCGGTCGGCGTACTGCCGTGCACCGCATTCGTATCCTGTGCGATGACCGCGTTCTGATGGCCCGGATCCGCATCCGGCGCATCCAACACCGTCACCGTGTAGTGGCGCATGGTCCAGCTTGCGCTGAGCACCAGGTTTCCGGTCACCGGGGTCGTGAAGTTCGCAGGGCTTCCGTCCGGATTCTGCCAACCGCCGAAGTCAAAGCCCGTGCGGGAGCCCGCCGGGGAGCCGCCCACCGTGGGCGGTGCAACGACCGGATCGCCGTAGACAATAACCTGCGGTGCCGGGGTTACGCTTCCGCCGTTTGCGTTAAAGCTCACGGTATAGCGCGGCAGGAGGTAGTCATTCGTAAACGTGGGCTCCGTTGCAGCGCTGTAAGTGACCGGTGCCGAGAAGGCACCTCCCGCCATCTGTTTCTCAATTGTCACACTGCCGTTCATCACCGTTCCGGCCTGCGTGATGTGATAGGTAATGCGATACACGGCGCTGTCGTACGTGTAGCTTCCCTGCGCCGCTGCCGGGGTTCCCGGTATGGTGGCCGATCCTTGGAGTTCCCTAAGCTCGTAAACATAGTCGCCCGCGAAGAGGAAACGCAAAGAACCGATCGGAAGGGCACCCGCACCCGCGCGGTTCACCGTGTAGGTCTGCGCCCCGTGTGCCGCTGTCGGCATGGGCAGGGTGCTCATGCCCGGAACCGTCGTGCTGACTGCCTTAAACTCGAAGTTGAAGGTCTCCGGTGCGAGCGGTGTCGTTTCGCCGGTCGCAAGCGTCCGGTTTGCCTCGCCGCCCAGTATCTTTGTGAGTGCCGGAGCATGGTCAAACGGCGTCACAGCCGTCCAGAGCGCATAGAGGCGCACGGTTCCGCCGTTGGTCGTCGTTAGGTTGTTGACCGAAGCACTGTCATAGTAGTCGGGTGTCGCCGCGGTCGGCGTGAGTCCCCAGCCCATGAACTGATAACCCGGACGGCTAAACTGATTCGGCGTTAGGTTCTGCGCCGTATCGTAAGTCATACTGAGGTTCGGCATGCTGCCGTTCACGGTCGCACCGCCTGCGTTCGGCTCAAAGCTCACGGTATAGGTATTCGGTGTATAAACCGCATGTACCGTTGTATCGCCGGTCACCGGGGAACCGAAGGTGTAGGCTGTGTTGTTCTGATCTTCCCAGTGATCGAAGTGGTAGCCCGTCTTGTTGGAGGGCTGTGCAGGAGCTGTGAGGCTCGTGTCGCCGTGCGCAACGTTCGTGTGCTGTACCAATTGCGCATTCTGATGACCGGTGTCCGCATCCGGCGCATCCTGCACCGTCACGGTATAGCGGTTGATCTCCCACTTTGCGTGCAGGGTGGTGTTTGCATGAATCGGCGTCATTGCAAACTGGAACTGGGTTCCCGCCGCATCCGTCCAGTAGAGGAAGTGATAGCCCGTCTTCTCTCCCGCCGGGGAAGTCGGCGTACCCGCAGCATTGTTCTGAACCGGCGGTGCCGTCGCATAGTCGCCGTAGCGCACGCTCTCGTTTGCCGGCGTGTGGCTGCCGCCCTCTGCGTCGTACTGCACCGTAAGGCGCGGCAAGGTGTAGCGATTCTCAAACTGCAGCTCGGTCGCCGCCGTGCTCGCGCCGCCGCTCTGCTTCGTGATACTTCTCGTCACCGTGAGGGAATTTCCCGTGCCCGCGCCGAGCGCACCCGCGCTCTGCGTCACCGTAAAGGTAATCGTATAGACGGCGGGATCGTAGCTGTAGTACTGTGCGGAGCCCGCGGTCTCCTTGAGGGTATACACATAGCTGCCCGGGTAGCTGAAGGTAAAGAGGCCTGCCGGGAAGTTTGCAACCGCTGCCGCTCCTGCGGTCGCCGCTTGGCTGCCCGCAGCCGGAACCTGCAGCTGCGCGCTCGGAAGCGCATAGCCCATGGTTCCCGCACCCGGGGTTACCGTGATACCGGAAGCGGCGCCGCCGCCCGGAACCACCGGAAGCACCGTCGTGGCTCCGGTCGGGGTCGTGACAGACTGTAAGACAAAGCGGAAGGTATCCGGCACCAGCGGTGCGGTCTCGCCGCCCTGCAGGGAACCGAAATCTCCGAAGAGGAGCTTACTCACGTCGAAGCTGTCGCTGACCGGGGTAACCGGCTGCCAGATGGCATAGAGCGTCACCGTTCCGTTGTTCTGTGTCGTCAGATTCAGCACGTTGTCGCCGTCGTTCAAGTCGACCGTCGTGCCGCCCGCCGTGCGGCTCCAGCCCGCAAAGTAGTAGCCGGGGTTCGTATAGCCGTTTGCGGTGAGCGCTCTCGTCTGATCGTAGACATGGGCGGAATCCGCTGTGGTTCCGCTCGCGCTTGCCGCATTTTTATCATACTTCACCGTATACGCATTCGGTGCATACACCGCACGGACGGTCAGCGGACCCGTGACCGGATTTCCGAAGGTAAAAGTACTGTGATCCGCGTCGTTCTCCCAGTGGTCAAAGTGGTAGCCCGTCTTGTTGTCAGGCGCGGTCGGCGCGTTAAGCACCGTGCCGTGCGCCATGGGTGCACCGCCGTTGTCGAAGATGACCTCATTCGCATGCGGCGTATCTGCCGTTGCGGCATCGAGTACCTTGACCGGGTAGGTATTGATCTCCCAGACCGCGGTCAGGGTGAAGTTTGCGCGCACCGAGCTGTTCACGAACTGGAACTGGGTTCCGTCCGCGGCCTTCCAGTGCTTAAAGTGATAGCCGTAGCGCTCTCCCGCCGGGGAGGTCGCAACGCCCGCCGCATTGTTCTGTACCGGCGGCTCTGATACGCGGTCGCCGTAGCGATGCGTCTGAGCCGGGGGCGTAAAGCTGCCCTGGTCCGGATCGAAGGTCACCGTGTAGCGCGGCAGCTGATAGGTATTTTCAAAGCTTGCCGTCTGCACATTAACCGCCGCTCCGCTTACAGGATCCTGGTAGCTAATCGTCCGAACAAAACTAAGCGCGTTTCCAAGGCCGCTGCCGCTCTGCGTCACCACATAGGTAATCGTGTAGACGCGGGAATTGTAGCCGTAGTACTGTGCGCTGCCCGCCTCTTCCTTGAGGGTGTACACATAGGTACCGGGCATCGTGAAGTTGAAGGTTCCGCTCGCAAAGGTAGCTCCCGCCGTCGCATTCTCGGTCAAGACCGGGGAGCCCGGGGTAATCAGTGAGAGGTCTGCGCTCGAAAGCGTGTACTTGACCACAGGGTTCTGACCCGGCGTCTCATCGCGGGAGCTCTCCTTCGCGGAGCCGGTCGGCATGGGTTCTGCCGTCACATGCGCCGCCGTAAAGGAGGTACCGGTCAGCGTGAAGCCGAAGTTCTCTGCGGTGAGCGGCGCACGCTGGCCGTCCGGCAGGAGGCCATAGTCTCCCTTTAAGAGCTTCTCGATGGTAAAGCTGTCCGTCGCCGGGGTCACCGGTCTCCAGACCGCATAGAGTGTTAAGTCACCGTCAATCTTTCCGGTCTTAATCGCAGCACCCGCCGCATACGCGGTGCCCGTGCCGTCCGGCTTCGTGTTCCAGCCGTCAAAGTAATAGCCCGCGCGTGTGAGCTGGGTGTCCACGCCCGCCGTTCCCGCGGAACTCTTCGCGGTCGTCTCATCCGTGTGCGCATCCGCACCGGCCGCCGTCGTAGACGGGTAGAGCTGCTCGCCGTTCGGCGAAATGCTGCCGCTGTCCGCGCCGTTTCCGTCATACTTCACATCAGCCCAGACCGTGAGTTTCACTTCCTTCTTGATGAGATCGCCGTAGCCGTCATCGGTCGTGAGCAGCAGAGTCGTGACGCCCGTCTTCTGCGGGGTCAGCGTACCGCTTACCGCGCCGCTGCCGTTCACCGAAACGAGGTCTGTCGGCGCGCCCGTCTGAATCGCATAGTTTACGACCGGGTTTGCGGGATCCACCGGGTTCGTGAGTGTCGGCGTCACCGTCGAAGCTGCATCGCCCACGTGGAGCACCTGATCCGCGAGATCGAGGATGGGCACGTTGTAAAAGCCTGCGTTCACATGGGGCAGGTTATACTGTCCCGCCGGTACATTCGCAGTCACCGTGACCGCCGCAAGATTCGTATTTCGATCAAAGCGGGAACTCACGGCCGGATTCGTCCCCTGATCTTTCTTCACGAGCTTACGGAGCGGGCTCAGCGAGGAAGCATCCGCCTGAACCACCCAGTTGCCCTCGTGCGGCGCATAAAGCATGTAGTAGCCGTTGGCGTTGGTCGTACTGACAAATCCCAGGTTATTATCGCTCCGGAGTACTTCGGTCACGCCGTCCGCCTCGAGGAGTTTCATGCGGACACCGCTCTGATAGCTGTCCGTCCCCGCATCGTAGAGCGAGTTAAAATCATTCTCCTGAAAGGCAATGCCGCTCAGCGTGAGGTCGGGCAACAGATACTCCAGTTTATTGCTGGCCTGTCCGTCCGCGCCGTAGAAGGGCGTGGGATTGGTGCCCATGCGGAAGTTTCCGTAGGCGACAATCGTATCCATCTGGTTGAGCAACTTCTTCTTCCGCTCGTGCAGCTGATAGCGCAACGTGACGGATGCCTTCCTGCCCGCCGGCATGTTGCTCACGTTCAACTTGACCATCGTGATATCCGCATCGGCGGGTTTGCTCGTGGTCCAGGAGGCTGTCTTTGCACCGGTATAGCCGTTTGCCGCGGGGTTCGGATCCGTTGTATATGAAATCGTGTAGTTGAGACCCGTGAGCGCCGAAGTATCGACCCCGTAATAGTCCATTGAGAACTGGGATGCCGGGGTCGTCTGGGTTACGCCGCCGCTCAGGTAGCTGTACTGCTCTCCCGCCTTCGGCACCGGAATATAGATTTCCCAGTCGTTGGTCGGGTTCGTGTCGTCACTGGTCAGGAAGACCTTCGCGCTGAAGATGTTCGGATTGTTATTGAGGTCCCTGCTTGTCACGCGACTCGAGCTCTCCTGGTAGGGCTTGTTTGCCTGCGCGAGGGCAAGTAAACCAAGCGCAGTCACCTGGTTAATCTTGTGCGTTGTATTGTTTGGCGCATAGAGCATCTCTGCTTCGTTTGCACTCGCTCCGGCCTTGGCCGCCGTCGCATTGCCGAACTGAGCGCCGCGGGGCGCATCCTGAACGAGCTGGTTGTTGTCGTTCGTGGTCTCGACATCGACACCCTTGGAGTTCCCGCCGTTGCCGTCGCGGTTGGCATCGAACTTGGTGTCAAGCCAAGCACCCGGCACCGGTTTCACATAGACCGGATCCGCGGAATAATCTGCCTGAAGTTTGAAACTCAGACTGTTGATATAGCCATACCAGCCCGCCCCCAGATTCTGTCCCGGAACAGGCAATTCGTTCTCCGGTATCCGGTCGGTAGAAATCACAAGAATTCCGTAGTCTGCGTGTCCCGACTGTCCGGCACCGGTTCCCGCGGGAATAAAGGTGACATCCGGAATGCCGATTGCGGACCACATCATCCCCGCACCGGTAGCATTTGGCACAAAGCCTTGAATTTTTGCGCTGTTATCGACATAGGTAAAGCTCTTGTCAATCTTCAGATAATAGGTCGGTCGCACTCTTAAATCTTTACTTGCGGCAAGATTCTTGGTGCCTACGGTTGGCGCAAAACGAAGCTGTCCGCTGACCGTCAGTTCTCTTCCCTGATAGGTATTGCTAGAGGCGTAACTCAATAGGTTCTGGAAAAAGGCAACTTCTACGCGCTGCGAAGCAATGCGCTCACTGGCACCTTCGGTCGCAAAGCGTGTGAGATCGGTGGTCATATTTTCGCCGAGGACATTCTCATAGTGGAGCTTTGCCTTGACCGTCAATTTGTCATAGCTCGGATCGCTATCCTTCTCGCTGAGGGAGCCGACCGGAATTGTGGTGCCCGGGTATTTTTTCGGGATATCCTGCTCCACCAGCGATAAACCGACACTCGGAAGTAGGCGGTTTCCGTTGTTATTGCCCCACACCTCCATTTTTTCACGGTTGTCGCCCCAGTTTATTGTTCGGGAAGCTCACCTTAATCGAAGTAACATAGGGCCCGTTCTTCACATCTACGCCGGGAATCAGGTAGTGCATGCGCCCCTTGCCGGTCGAGGTATAGGCGTAATAGGCCGTGTCCTCAATGTGCTTGACCGTTCCGTCCGAAAGGGTTGCATCCAGAATGAAGTCCTGAAAGTTGCTCGGCGACTGGATGTCAAAACTGATTGCATTGACCAGAGAAAGCAAATACGGACTCGTGCCGGCAAAATCGATGCTCGCATTTTCATACGATATTTCCGGAACCGCCGTGTTGCTCCAAGTGACCCCCGTGTTATCTACCGCAATCCGTGTCAACTCAAGTTCTCTCTGACCGGCGACCTCTCCCGCGGCATAGGTTCCCTGACCGATTACATTGACAATGTAATTCGCGCGATTTAGAAAGGTCTGTTTGCTCGGTTCCAAAAAGTTTCCGCCGAGGCGTCCCTTATCCACCAAAGACCAGGGATTCACGTAGTAATCCTGATCCAAAACCGAAATTCCCTTGACAGCATCGCCTACCACCAGTCTTGCGGACTTGGAAGACGATTTTTTGGAAGAGCCGTGGTAAGGGTTAATACCGTGTATCGTGCTGTCCTGCGGCGGGTTGTGGTCCACCTGCTCACTCTTATAATCACTGTAAAGGCAATAGATCATGCTCGAAAAGTCGAGCTGCTTCGGAAGATCCGCGGAACCGTTGGTACCGACCGCATTGTCATAGTTCAAATGTCCCGGGTAGACCTTCTGTGCAAAAAAGCGGTACTGCTGAAAACCGTTGTTGATGCTGGTTCGGAACGAGTTAACCTGATCCGCCGCCATGACCACGCGCGTCGCATAGGGTGTGCCCAGCGCATTGCAAACGGCATTCAAATCATAGACTTTCCCGCCGAAGCTTCCGTTATCATTGGAATTGGAAAAACACTCAGCTCCGTATCCGAATATCGAGAGATACCGTCCTTTAAGTAAGCCGGTTGTTCCGGGTCGATGCCGGCCTGCTGTAAGTCGTGATAGTTTCCGCTGCTGTCCCAGACGCCGAGTAGGCGAAGGTCTGCCTTCTCGAGATATTCCGTAATGGTGATTGCATCGCCTGAAATCTCCAGGACCACAGGGTCATAGCCCGCAGCACCGAAGGCAATTGCCTGTCCCGTGCTGTCCACGTTGTAGTCCATGGTCTGCGGATTTTTTATAATTCGATAGAGGCCCAACATGTTAATCTCATCATGCCGGTTTACTTCCATCGTGCCCCCGCCTACGGCCTGGGTCCGAATATCATCCGTCAGGTGACGTGTCCTCACCTTGAATTCACGCGCAAAGGGCTGCCCGCCGTTCTGCGCGAGAATTTGGTCGGAAGATATGTTTCGCTGTACCTTTGCCTCATAGTTATCGGGAATATCGGTTCCGTCCGAGAGGCGATGATGGTAGGCACGCAGCTTAAAGGTAAACCAGTTCTTATGATGTCCGGCATCATAAACATTCCAGAAGATATAACTGCCGCGCTGGTTATAATCGTACTCTTTTTTAAAGACCTCCACGCGGGCAATGTACTTCTTGTTTCCCGCGACATTCGCATCCGCAAAGGTATAGTCCGTCATTCCGGTACCGTCAATAACGGTCTCGGTGATGCTCTGGCCATTATAATGAATGGTCTGCGCCGTGTAGCTCGGGTAAATTTCACCCGGTACCAAGGTGCGAATTTCGGTCTGTCCGGTCTGTGCATCTTTGACATAGATGCGGTAGCCCAGGCCATATTCTTTTGCAAGGCCGAGTTGATTTAACCAAACCGGCGAAAGTGCCTCCTCAAAGTCATAAGATATTAAGAGATTGTCCTGAATTTGAAAGGCATCACTTTCGTCGTCAAAGCGGAACCCGGACTTTACTTCTTCCGAATCCGTATACTCTGGCGAAGTTGCGCTATACTGCGGCACAGCATCCAAATTATATCTGTAATAATCACCGCCGTAGGTCATATCCAGATAATCGTTTGATGTTTTAATTTGAACCGGATCCGTACCCTGAATGAAACGGAAGCGAAGCGGTGTACCGCTGTCCTGTTTCGTGCCGCCGTATACGGTGTTATCCGCATATTCAATGTAAGAGCCCGCCGTTGCGGTGTAATCCGTCGCGCCCCAGTTTCCCTGATAAAGCCGGTTATAATACACCAGCGGAAAATACTTCACATGAAATGTACCGGGCTTTCGGAAAATGTCGATATAACTCAAGCCGGACCCCGCAACCGCTTCCGCAAATCTTCCGCTTGTATACCGGGAGTAGAGATTTCTCAGGTTGATGTCGACGTCGCGATTTGCGGGCGTCGGTGTATCCTGATACGCGCCGATTCTTGTCCACGGAATCCTGAAACCGTCATCTGTCTCATAGGTCCACGCAAGTGTTCCGCCCTGCTCAAATTGCGTTCCTTCGCCCGGAAGCACCATATGAATTTTTGCGGTCTCGGCAAGATACCCTTCCGACTTGTGAACCTTAAACTCCAGCCCTTTTCGATACCAAGTGGGATTGTTAATATTAAAACTGCTTGTAATCAGATTACCGGTACCGAGCGGCGCCAAGGCATCTTCCGCCGCCGAAGTCTCATAACCATTGTAGGCAATCATGCGTCTTCCCACCGGTTTTCCGAGCGGCATGCTCGCCGACATGCTCCAAACACCGCCGATTTCACCCGGCATGAAGGTATAGCTGTCCGAGGGATTGCTAAACGTCATTGTCGGATTCGCCGCAGGTGTATTCAAAGTTAACGCCGTTGTCTTGTCATGATCTCCGCTGTCCACCGTAAAAAAGCGTAGGCGGCGCAGCCGGATTGGTCGACCCATAGTTGTTAATTAAGCGCATGCGGAAAGGAAACTCCCCCTGGGAGAGCGGGAGTTCGTTAATCAGCCTGTTCGGATCCTGCACGAGCGTAATCTGACCGCTGACACTCGCGGTGGTCGGGTCCGGTCTCGCGGTGAGCACCCAGCTTCCGTCCGCAAGGCGACGCGAGGAAAAGCTCACTCCGGTGAGACTCGGCGTTCCGCTTAAATCGAGTCCTGCGGGAATCCAGAGCTCCATGACCAGATTATTCCGCACCGTATCCGAAATTTCACTCGGACGGAAAGCAAACTGAACACTGAAGGTTCTCGAATTATACTTTCCGATGACAAAGTCGGAAGGCTGCTGAAACACACTGTTTGCCGGATCTAGTTTCACATAGTTGTTGGCTGCCGTGAGGGCCCCGTCTTCCACCGCTCCCGTCCAGGGCGCATAGGTCCCGGAGGACTGGCGAAATGCGACATAGGGCGTCGCAAGCGGCAGTGCATTGCTTACGGTCGCATTGGAACCTGAGGCAAGGTAAGCCCGTGGGGATATTCCCGCGGCAAGCAGAGGCCTGTCGTCAATCAACTCTGCATCCTCGGTGTAATCTTCCGCTTCTTCCTCCTCCTCATCCTCGCTTACAACCAAGGGGATATAGCTATCCCGTCCGACTGCGGCAAGCGTGTGAAGCGGCAAAGCCTCAAGTATGAGTATCATCGCGACCAACATCGCGAGAACTCGCTTCCAATACTTCCAAGCCCTTTGAGTCATGAAATCCTCCTGTTACGCCACAATCTCCGGCAATAGTTATTGTCTGACAACTACTCGATTCAAACGCACAATTTTAATTCAATTTTAACTTTTTCCTTGGCGTTATTCAAGCGAAACTTGTTAATCAATACAATAGCTGTCTACAGTTCTTTTATTTTGCCGACAATCACTCCTCCGAGACAGAATCCCACTGTTTAGGTGCTTTGCGCTCTTTTGATGCAGTCAAATCCACTGCAGCCTCAGCTCTATTTCTTACACATTTTCCGAAGCGAATTCCCCCGTCTTGCAGTCGCGTGAATATTAATGAGCATATTTAATGTATATGCCTATTATTCAGGTCGCATTTGTATATCGGTTTTCTCCGCCCAACAAATGAGGAGCTGTGCCGCAAACACGACACAGCTCCTCTTGCAAGGCTCTTCTTCTGTTTTTGTTTAAGCTTCCTCGTCCCGTCTCTCCTCTTTCCAAAAAAGGAGTTTCCCGAGCGTTTGTTCTCCCGTCTTCGGTAAGCGACGCTTTCTCTCCTTGTCACCGCTTGTCTGCTTCTTTCTGCGGCTGCCGCTCTCACCATCCAACTTTTCGATCTTCTCGGTACCTGCAGTCCGCTTGCCGGGGTCCGCGTTGTGCGGCTTATCCGTCGCATCCGAATCGCCTGTCTGCGCCGGGGTGGTTGCAATGTTCGCGCTCGGTGTGGGCACAATGTGACTGCCTCTGCCGTTGCCACGGCTGCTGCTGCCGCCGCGACTTCCGCCGCCACCGCCACCGCCGCCGCTTCCGCCGGAAGTGTTGTCACTGTCGGAGTCATCGTACATCGCAACGAGGGTGATGTCGTCGTAGACCGGCTGACCGAAGTCATAGGGCTGACCGTCTAAGTACCAGCCGATGAACTTGCCGTAGCTTCGAATCGGCTTTCGCGCGGGCTCAGTTGCCGTTAGGCCCTCGCGCACGGTCTGGCTCTCGAAGGATCTCCAAGCACCGTTGCCGTCAAAGCTCACGATGTAGTTCGGCTTCTCGAACTCGTTCGTGAAGACCGCCGCCGTCACCGCCTGTCCTCGTTTCTCCATGGTGCGGGTCGCATTGAGGACAGAACCACTCTGCGTGACCACATAGGTCACGGTCACCGGATCCGGATCGAAGCTAAAGCCGCGTCTGCCGATCGGCAACTCGGAGATTTCATAGACATAGGTGCCCGGCAAACGGAAGGTGATGTCACCGAACTCCTCTTCTCCCGCGCCCTGAATTTCGAGCTGCATCTCCTGGTTTCCGCCCGCTGCAAGCGGCATCGGAAGTACTCCGGCAGCCTCGGCTGCCGTCGTGCTGATTGCTTTTAACGCAAACGTGAAGTTGCCTGCATTGTGCGGCACCGCACCGGTGATCACTTTCTTGACCGGCGGGTCGTGAAGAACCACAGGGCTTGCCGGGTTCCAGACCGCATAGAGGGTCACGGTCACGCCGTCCGAAGTCGAGATGCTTGTTACGGTCTGTCCGTCCGTATAGTCGGGCGTCGTTCCGCCCGGTGTTCGGCTCCAGCCGCCGAAGGTAAAGCCCGGTCTCGCGTACTGATTCGGCGGGAGCGGGTTCGAGTCTCCCACGCCGAAGTGCGAATCCGTCATGCTGCCCACCGAATGCGGCGTGCCGGAATCATAGCGCACCGTATAGCGCTTCTGACGGTAGACCGCGTGCACCGTGAGGTCGCCGGTCAGCGGTTCGTCAAAGTTATAGGTCGAGCCATCCGGCTTTGCCCAGTGATCAAAGACATAATTCGTCTTGTTGTCCGGGCGCGCGGGTTCGGTCGGCGTGCTGCCGTGCACCGCGTTCGTGTCTTGCGTGATGATCCGGTTCTGATGGCCCGGATCCGCATCCGGTGCATCCTGCACCGTGACCGTGTAGTGGCGCATGGTCCAGCTTGCGCTGAGCACCAGGTTTCCGGTCACCGGGGTCGTAAAGCTCGCCGGGCTTCCGTCCGGGTTCTGCCAGCCGCCGAAGTCAAAGCCGGTACGGGAGCCCGCCGGGGAGCCTCCGACTGTAGGCGGTGCAATGACCGGGTCACCGTAGACAATGACCTGCGGTGCCGGGGTCACGCTGCCGCCGTTTGCGTTAAAGCTCACGGTATAGCGCGGCAGGAGGTAGTCATTCGTAAACTTCGGCTCTGTCGCCGTTGTGTAGGCAGCCGGTGCCGAGAAGGCGCCTCCCGCCGTCTGTTTCTCAATTGTCACGCTGCCGTTCATCACCGTTCCGGTCTGTGTGATGTGGTAGGTAATCCGATACACGGCGTTATCGTACGTGTAGCTTCCCTGCGCCGCGGCCGGAGTACCCGGCGTACCTGCGGCACCCGGAAGCTCTCTGAGCTCATAGACATAGTCGCCTGCGAACAGGAAGCTAAGGGAGCCGATCGGGAGGGCACCCGCGCCCACACGGTTTACCGTGAAGGTCTGCGCGCCGTGTGCCGCTGCCGGCATGGGCAGGGTGCTCATGCCGGGAACCGTCGTACTGACTGCCTTAAACTCGAAGTTGAAGGTCTCCGGTGCGAGCGGTGTCGTCTCGCCGGTCGCAAGCGTCCGGTTTGCCTCGCCGCCGAGTATCTTCGTGAGCGCCGGAGCATGGTCAAACGGCGTCACGGCCGTCCAGAGTGCATAGAGGCGCACGGTTCCGCCGTTGGTCGCAGTCAGGTTGTTCACGGACGCGCCGTCATAGTAGTCAGGTGTCGCCGCGGTCGGCGTGAGTCCCCAGCCCATGAACTGATAGCCCGGGCGGCTAAACTGATTCGGCGTTAAGTTCTGCGCCGTGTCATAGCTAAAGTTCATGTTCGGCATGCTGCCGTTCACGGTCGCACCGCCTGCGTTCGGCTCAAAGCTCACCGTATAGACATTCGGTGTATAAACCGCGTGCACCGTCGTGTCGCCGGTCACCGGGGAACCGAAGGTATACGCCGTGTTGTTCTGATCTTCCCAGTGGTCGAAGTGGTAGCCCGTCTTATTCTCCGGCTGCACCGGTGCCGTGAGGCTCGTATCGCCGTGCGCCACATTGCTGTGCTGCGCGAGCTGATTGTTTTGGTGTCCCGTGTCCGCATCCGGCGCATCCTGCACCGTCACGGTATAGCGGTTGATCTCCCACTTCGCGTGCAGGGTGGTGTTCGCATGAATCGGCGTCGAGCCAAACGCAAACTGGCTTCCCGCCGCATCCGTCCAGTAGAGGAAGTGATAGCCCGTCTTCTCTCCCGCCGGAGAGGTCGGCGTGCCTGCCGCATTGTTCTGAACCGGCGGTGCCGTCGCATAGTCACCGTAGCGCACGCTCTCGTTTGCCGGCGTGTGGCTGCCGCCCTCTGCGTCGTACTGCACCGTAAGGCGCGGCAGGGTGTAGCGGTTCTCAAACTGCAGCTCGCTTGCCGCTGTGCTCGCGCCGCCGCTCTGCTTCGTGATACTTCTCGTCACCGTGAGGGAATTTCCCGTGCCCGCGCCGAGCGCACCCGCGCTCTGCGTCACCGTAAAGGTAATCGTGTAGATGGCGGAATCATAGCTGTAGTACTGCGCGGAGCCCGCGGTCTCCTTGAGGGTATAGACATAGCTGCCCGGGTAGCTGAAGGTAAAGAGGCCTGCCGGGAAGCTTGCCGCAGCAGCCGCACCTGCGGTCGCCGCTTGGCTGCCTGCAGTCGGAACCTGCAGCTGCGCGCTCGGAAGCGCATAGCCCATGGTTCCCGCACCCGGGGTCACCGTGATCCCGGAAGCGGCACCGCCGCCCGGAACCACCGGAAGCACCGTCGTTGCGCCTGTCGGGGTCGTGACAGACTGTAAGACAAAGCGGAAGGTATCCGGCACCAGGGGGGGCGGTCTCGCCGCCCTGCAGGGAACCGAAATCTCCGAAGAGGAGCTTACTCACGTCGAAGCTGTCGCTGACCGGGGTAACCGGCTGCCAGATTGCATAGAGCGTCACGATTCCGTTGTTCTGGCTTGTCAGATTCAGCACGTTGTCGCCGTCGTTTAGGTCGACCGTCGTGCCGCCCGCCGTGCGGCTCCAGCCCGCAAGTAGTAGCCGGGGTTCGTATATCCGTTTGTTGTCAGTGCGCGTGTTTGGTCATAGACATGGGCGGAATCCGCCGTCGAGCCGCTTGCGCTTGTCGCATTTTTATCGTACTTCACCGTATACGCATTCGGTGCATAGACCGCACGGATTGTCAGCGGACCCGTGACCGGGTTTCCCGAAGGTGAAGGTACTGTGATCCGCGTCGTTCTCCCAGTGGTCAAAGTGGTAACCGGTTTTATTCTCCGGCGCGGTCGGCGCATTCAGCACCGTGCCGTGTGTCATCTGCGCACCGCCGTTGTTAAAGATGACCTCATTCGCATGCGGTGCATCTGCCGTTGCGGCATCCAGCACCTGTACCGGGTAGGTATTAATCTCCCAGACAGCGGTCAGGGTGAAGTTCGCGCGCACCGAGCTGTTCACGAATTGGAACTGGGTTCCGTCCGCTGCCTTCCAGTGCTTAAAGTGATAGCCGTAGCGCTCTCCCGCCGGGGAGGTCGCAACGCCTGCCGCATTGTTCTGTACCGGCGGCTCTGTCACGCGGTCACCGTAGCGATGCGTCTGTGCCGGGGGCGTAAAGCTACCCTGATCCGGATCGAAGCTAACCGTATAGCGCGGCAGCTGATAGGTATTTTCAAAGCTTGCCGTCTGCACATTCACGGTCGCGCCGGTCGCATCGGTGTAAGTGATGGTTCTCGCAGCGCTCAGCGCATTGCCGAGACCGCTGCCGCTCTGCGTCACCACGTAGGTAATCGTGTAGACGCGGGCATTGTAACCGTAGTACTGTGCGCTGCCCGCCTCTTCCTTGAGGGTATAGACATAGGTGCCGGGCATCGTGAAGCTGAAGGTTCCGCTCGGGAAGGTAGCGCCTGCCGTCGCATTCTCGGTCAAGACCGGGGAACCCGGAGTAATCAGCGAGAGGTCTGCGCTCGAGAGTGTGTACTTCACCACCGGGTTCTGACCCGGGGTCTCGTCGCGGGAACTCTCCTTCGCGGAGCCGGTCGGCATGGGTTCTGCCGTGACATGCGCAGCCGTAAACGAGGTACCGGTCAGCGTGAAGCCGAAGTTCTCTGCGGTGAGCGGCGCACGCTGGCCGTCCGGCAGGAGGCCGTAGTCGCCCTTTAAGAGCTTCTCGATGTTAAAGCTGTCCGTCGCCGGCGTCACCGGTCTCCAGGCCGCGTAGAGTGTTAAGTCTCCGTCAATCTTGCCGGTCTTAATCGCAGCACCCGCCGCATACGCGGTGCCGGTGCCGTCCGGCTTCGTGTTCCAGCCGTCGAAGTAGTAACCCGCACGTGTGAGCTGGGTATCCACGCCGGCTGTTCCCGCGGAACTCTTCGCCGTCGTCTCATCCGTGTACGCATCCGCACCGGCCGCCGTCGTAGACGGGTAGAGCTGCTCGCCGTTCGGCGAAATGCTACCGCTGTCCGCGCCGTTGCTGTCGTACTTCACATCGGCCCATACTGTGACTTTTACATCCTTGGTAATCAGTTCTCCGTAACCGTCGTCTGTTGTGAGTCGCACAGTCGTGACACCCGTCTTCTGCGGGGTCAGCGTACCGCTTACCGCGCCGCTACCGTTCACCGAAACGAGGTCTGTCGCCGCGCCCGTCTGAATCGCATAGTTCACGACCGGGTTCGCGGGATCCACCGGGTTCGTAAGTGTCGGCGTCACCGTGGTCGCGGCATCGCCCACATGAAGGACCTGATCCGCGAGGGCAAGCTGCGGCACGTTATAGTAGCCCGCGTTTACATTGGGAAGATTAAACTGTCTCGCCGGAATATCTGCCATCACCGTGACCGTTGCAAGATCTGTATTCCGGTCAAAGCGGGAACTCACACTCGGATCGCTGCCCTGATCTTTTTTAACCAGCTTTCTCGCAGGCGATACCCCGGAGCGGTCTGCCCAGACCGTCCAATTGCCTTCGTGCGGAACGTAGAGATAGTAATATCCTAAGCCGTTGGTTCCGTTGGCAAACACCTGATTGTTGTCATTTCGCAGCACTTCCGTGACGCCGTCCGCCTCGCGAAGACGCATTTGGATGCCGCCCAGATAGCTGTCCGTCCCGGCGTCATACACCGAGTTAAAATCGGTATCCTGGAAGGCATAACCGTTCAAGGTCAAATCTCGCAAGATATACCGCAGTGTATTACTGGACTGACCGCTTGTGCCGTAAAACGGCGTAGGGTTGGTGCCCATGCGGAAGTTTCCGTAGGTCACGATATAATCATCCATGTTGAGGATCTTATTTTTCGCTCATGCAGCTGATAGCGAAGCGTGACCGATGCCTTTCTTCCCGCCGGCATATTGCTCACATTCACCTTGACCATCGTGATATCGGCATCCGCAGGCTTGGTCGTAGTCCAGGTCGCAGCCTTCGCACCGGTATAGCCGTTTGCCGCCGGGTTCTGGTCTGTCGTGTACGAAATGGTGTAGTTGAGACCCGTGAGCGCCGAAGTGTCGACCCCGTAGTAATCCATGGTGAACTGCGCTGCCGGTGTGCTCTGCGTTGTTCCGCCGCTCTGGTAATTGAACTGCTCTCCCTTCTTCGGCACCGGAATATAGATTTCCCAGTCGTTGGTCGGATTCACATCGTCACTGGTGAGGAAGACCTTGGCGTTAAAGATGTTCGGATTATTGTTCAGATCTCGGCTCTCCACGACCGTTGCGCTCTCCGCAAAGGGCTTGGTTGCCTGCGCAAACGCGAGCAAACCGAGTGCCGTCACCTGGTTAATCTTGTGAATGATGTTATTCGGCGCATAGAGCATCTCCGCTTCGTTCGCACTTGCCCCTGCCTTTGCCGCCGTCGCATTGCCGAACTGTGCGCCGCGCGGTCCGTCCTGCACCAACTGCCGGTTCTCGTTATTTGTCTCGACGGTGACATCGTCCGCATTGCCGCCGTTTCCGTCACGGTTTGCGTCAAACTTGGTATCGAGCCAAGCGCCGGGCAGCGGCTTTACATTGACCGGATCCGCGGAGTAACCGGCCTGCAACCGGAAGTTAAGTTGATAGGAAGTTCCCATCCAGAGCAATCCGTTGCTATAGCCCAAATTTCTGCCGAGCATGGCGAGCTCGGAATCCGGCGTCTGATCCATAGAGACGATTAGGATACCGTAATCCGCATGACCGGACTCTCCGGCCCCTGTTCCGGCCGGGACAAAGTTAACACTGGCACTGCTCTGTCCCCAGATCCAAGTTCCCGCGGGATTTTTCTGATAGGCCTTAACCACCATGCTGCCGTCAACATAGGTAAAGCTCTTGTCGACCTTAATATAATAGGTGGGGCGTATCTTTAAATTCTTGCTGATTGCGTAGTTATAGGTACTCGGCGTGAGTGCAAAGGGCAACTCGCCCGCTACGGGGAGCTCTCGTCCCTGGTAGGTTGTAATTGCCTGATAGTTGAGCCAGTTCTGCAAAAAACCGACATTGACCTGCTGCCCCGCAATTCGCTCGGAAGCTCCCTCGACGGTAAAACGACTTGCATCCGTCGTCATATCGTCGCCGTAGACATTCTCAAAGTGGAGTTTTGCCTTGACGGTCAGCTTATCGTAGTTCGCATCACTGTCTTTTTCGCTCAGCGAACCGACCGGAATCGTGGTCCCCGGATATTTTTTCGGAATGTCTTGTTTTACCAAGGAGAGGCCGACCGTCGGCAGGAGGCCGTTTCCGCCGATTCCGCCGTCCGCCGCCATCTTGCCACCGTTAACCCCCCAGTTAAGTTCGTTCGGAAAACTGATCTTGAGCGCCGTGATGTAGGGGCCGTTTTTGACATCGACACCGGGAATCACATAATGGAGTCGTCCGTTAAAACCACTCGTCGCCTGTCCCATCAGGGTGTCTTCAATGTGCTTAGTCGTTCCGTCCGAAAGCGTCGCATCGATGATAAAGTTCTGATAAGTTCTGGAATACTGCACGCCGAAACTGACCGCATTGACCAGCGAGAGCAACTGCGGACTGGTGCCTGCAAAATCCAGACTTGCATTCTGGTAATAAATCTCCGGCTGCGCGCTGTTGGTATACGTCACGCCGGTGTTATCCACCTCGATGCGTGTGAGCTCCAGTTCTCGGAAATTGGCCTCATTCGAGGTCGGTCGACCGAGGCCCTGCCCGATGGCATTGACCTTGTAGCGCGTCCGGTCCAAATCCGTCGCAGCGCCGGCCGGGAAAAACTCCTGTCCGAGTCTGGATTCGTCGATCACAGACCAGGGATTCACATAGTAATCAAGGTCCAACACGGAGATTCCCTTGGCGCTATCGCCGAGAATTAATTTTGCAGAGTTTCCGTTCGCCTTTCTTGCCGTACCGTGATACTGACTGATGCCGTGAATCGTGGTGTCCTGCGGCGGATTGTGATCTACCACCTCACTCTTATAATCACTGTAACGGCAATAGAGCGCATTGGAGTAGCGCAGCTGTTTCGGCAAATCCGCGGCACCCGCGGTTCCGACCACCGCATCGTAATTCATGTGACCCGGATATACCTTCTGGGTGAAAAAACGATAATTCTGCTTGTTTCCGCCCACCGTATTGCTCTTTACGCTGTTGATGTTCTCGAGCGCAACCACCATTCCGGTAAAGTAACCGGTTCCGAGTTGATTTGCGATTGCTTTTAAATCATAGACCTTACCCTCAAAGGGACCGTTGTCATTTGCATTTGTGAATACCGTCTCGCGCGTATTCGAATAACGAGAAATACCGTCCTTTAAATAAGCAGGATCCTCGGAGTTAATGCCCTCTGCCGCGAGGTCGTGGTAAGTTCCGTTTTGATCCGTAACGCCGAGGAGACGAAGATCGGATTTCTCTAGGTACTCCGCGAGCGTGACGGCATCTCCCGCAATTTCCATGACAACCGGATCATAGTTCGGCTGTCCGAATGCAATCGGTGCGCCGTTCGCATCAACATTGTAATCCATCGTATCCGGATACTTGACTACACCGAAGAGGCCGAAGGCGTTGATTTCCGGATGTTTGTTTACCTCCATCGGGTTCAGTCCGTCTATAGTCGCTCGAAGATTGTCCGAGAGGTGACGCGTTCTGATTTTGAACTCCTTGGCAAACTGCGCCTCTCCGTTCTCTGCCGCAATCTGATCGGAGGTAACACTCCGCTGAATCTTTGCCTCGTAATTATCCGGGATGTCGGTGCCGTCCGAGAGGCGGTGATGATAGGCGCGGAGCTTATAGGTAAACCAATTCTTGTCGTTGCCGACTCCCCACTGCCAGAGACTGTAACTTCCTTTGTGGTTATAGTCGTACTTCTTCTTAAAGACTTCAATGCGGGAAATATACTTCCGGTTGCCCGCCGCATCGGCATCCGCAAAGGTGTAGTCCGTAATGCCGCTGCCGTCTATGACGGACTCGGTAACGGTCTGCCCTGCATAGCTGATGCTCTGAGGCGTGTAAGTCGGATACTCATTTCCCGGTACCAGTGTTCTCACTTCTACCTGCCCCGTCACGGCATCCTTAATGTAGAGCCGATAGCTGAGCCCGTATTTCGGATCGAGTCCCAAGTTATTCAGGTAGTACGGAGCAAGTGCTTCCTCGTAATCATACTTGACGGAAAGATTGTCCTGAATTTTAAACGCATCGTCCGCATCGTCAAAGCGGAACGAAGCCTTCAATTCCTCGGTGTCGGCATACTCCGGAGAAGTCGTGCTGTACTGGGGAACAGAGTTCAGCACCGTCGGAATATAATCGGCTCCGAGCGTATGATCCAGGATATCGTTTCTCAAACGTATGGGTGTGGTTCCCTGTACTAAGGTAAACTTAAGCGGGGAACCTTCGGTCTTTGCCTTTGCACCGAAGTTCGTGTTATCCGGCTGCTCCAGATAGGAACCGGATGCAGCTGTATAAGTCGTATTCGCCCAGTTGCCTTCATAGAGACGGTTATAATACATCATCGGATAATAGCGCAGATGGAAAGTACCCGGCTTTCGATAGATGTCCGCATAGCTGAGTTGCGATCCCGGAACCGCTTCACGATATGCATTGGCCGTAACCTGCTGGTTATAGAGCGATACGCCGTTGATGGTCAGGTCGCGGATATTTCCGCCGATTGCAAAGTTATTGCGGTCCCCGATATTCGTCCACGGAAGCTCGATTCCGTCATCGGTCTTGTAAGTCCAATAGAGCACACCGCCCTGGTCAAAACGCACGCCCTCATCCGGTAAGACAAAGTGGATTCTTGTTCCGTCCGCAAGATAGCCCTCGTCCTTGTGCACCGTAATTTCAAATCCCTTACGTCTCCAGGGGCCTCTGATATTCATATTTGCGTCGCCGAGTATGTAATAGGCATTGTCCTCTGCCGATGCGCGATAATCCTGGCTCGTCTTGACATTGCGGCCAATCATGTTTCCGGCAAAGATTGCATTTGCGCTTTGGGCACCGGTTATCTCGCCGGGCATAAAGGTCTGACTGTCCGAGAGATTCGTAACGGTAATCGTCGGATTGCCGTTTACGGTTGTAAGCTTCAACTCTGCGGTCTTATCGTGATCTCCGCTATTCAAGGCATAGAGTGTCGGCGGCTTGCTCGGATCGATCGAACGGTAATTGTTGATGATGCGCATGCGGAACGGCAATTCTCCGCCTGAAATCGGAAGCTCATTGATTAACTTATTGGCATCCTGTGTGACGGTGAGCTGTCCGCTGACGCTCGCGGTTGTCGGGGTCGGAATGCCCACAAGGACTGTGCTGCCGTCTGCCTGTCGGGCACTCGAGAACGATACCCCGTTCAAACTCGGAATGCCGTTTAAGTTAAACCCGGACGGAATCCAGAGTTCCATCGCGAGATTATTCCGTACCAAATCCGAAACCTCACTCGGACGAAACGCAAACTGTACACTGAAAATACGCTCGCCGTACTTGCCGATGGCAAAATCCGCGGGCGTTTTCAACACTGCATTTGCGGGGTCGAGCTTTACGTAGTTATTACTTGCCGTGAGGCTGGCATCTTCCACCGGTCCCGTCCACGGCGCATAGCCGCCGGAAGCCTGACGAAACGCGACGTAAGGCGTTGCCAGCGGAAGCGCATTGCTGAGGGTTGCATTCGAACCCGAAGCGCGCAGCGCGCGCAGTGACAGTCCCGAAGCGAGCAGAGGTCTGTCATCTATGATCTCCGCATCCTCGGTATAGTCCTCTTCTTCTTCATCGTCCTCCGATTGAATCAGCGGTATATAACTGTCCCGCCCGGTCTGAGCTAAGGTTTGAAGCGGCATCCCCTCAACGAGGAGTATCATCGCAACCAAACTGCGAGCGCCCTTCTCCAATATTTCCACCATCCTTCTGCCATGAAATCCTCCTGTCTTGTCTCTGTTCCGTCCACGTCCGTCGAAATAGTTTTGAATATATAAACAATATCCTGCTTGAAAACGAGATTTTTAAATCAATTTTAACTTTTATTGCTTTGATATTCAACCATTGGATGCAAAATAAAACATAGTTTTTATATTCCGGATATACTTGCATCCCTTTTAATTGTGATTTCGACACATAGAATACTCAAGATATGGAGTCTGCATCTTGTTTTGATTCCGGAAAGCATGGATCTTCCATGTAGCGCATCTCTCTCTAATACATGACCCGTGAATATTCAATGACGCTCTCTTTGTATAAGTTCAAAATTCAACATTGTATTTTGATTTGTCATTTTTTTTAGGCACAAAAAGAGAGGAGCTGTGTCGCAAGCACGACACAGCTCCTCTCACAAGCTTTTGATTCTGTTATTCCTCAGTCGGTCTCTTCCCGTCTCTCCTCTTTCCACAGCACTGTCTGTTCAAAAGAAGCTTCTCCCGTCTTCGGTAGGCGACGCTTACTCTTCTTGTCGCCGCTTGTCTGCTTCTTTCTGCGGCTGCCGCTCTCACCATCCAACTTTTCAATCTTCTCGGTGCCTGCCGCCCGCTTTCCGGAATCCGAACTTTGCTGATTGTCCGTCGTATCCGGGTTCGTCGCTGCAGACGGCGTGGTCGCAATGTTTGCGTTCGGTGTGGGCACAATGTTGCTGCCTCTGCCGTTGCCGCGACTGCTGCTTCCTCCGCGACTTCCGCCACCGCTACTGCCGCCGCGACTTCCACCGCCACCACCGCCGCTTCCGCCGGAAGTGTTGTCGCTGTCAGAGTCATCGTACATCGCAAAGAGGGTGATGTCATCGTAGACCGGCTGGCTGAAGTCGTAGGGCTGACCGTCTAAGTACCAGCCGATAAACTTGCCGTAGCTTCGAATCGGCTTTCGCGTGGGCTCCGTTGCCGTGAGACCCTCGCGCACGCTCTGGCTCTCGAAGGGTCTCCAAGCGCCGTTGCCGTCAAACGTAACGATGTAGTTCGGTTTCTCGAATTCGTTCGTGAAGACCGCCTCCGTCACCGCCTGTCCTCGCTTCTCCATGGTCCGCGTCGCATTCAGAGCAGAGCCTGTTTGCGTGACCACATAGGTCACGGTCACCGGATCCGGATCGAAGCTGAAACCGCGTCTGCCGATCGGAAGTTCCGAAATCTCATAGACGTAGGTTCCCGGAAGGCGGAAGGTAATGTCTCCGAACTCCTCCTCTCCTGCGCCCGCAATGACAAGCTGCATCTCCTGGTTGCCTCCCGCCGCAAGCGGCATCGGGAGTACCCCCGCCGCCTCAACGGCTGTCGTACTGACTGCGCGGAGTTGGAAGGTAAAACTGCCCGCATTGTGCGGCACCGCACCGGTGATCACCTTCTTGACCGGCGGGTCGTGAAGAACCACAGGGCTCGCCGGATTCCAGACCGCATAGAGGGTCACGGTAACACCGTCCAAAGTCGAGATGCTTGTAACTGTCTGGCCATCCGCATAGTCGGGCGTCGTTCCGCCCGGCGTGCGGCTCCAGCCTCCAAAGGTAAAGCCCGGTCTCGCATACTGATTCGGCGGGAGCGGATTCGAGTCTCCCACGCCGAAGTGCGAATCCGTCATGCTGCCGACCGAATGCGGCGTGCCGGAATCATAACGCACCGTATAGCGCTTTTGACGGTAGACTGCGTGCACCGTGAGATCGCCGCTCAGCGGCTCGTCAAAGTTGTAGGTAGAGCCGTCCGGCTTTGCCCAGTGATCAAAGACATAATTCGTCTTGTTGTCCGGGCGTGCGGGTTCGGTCGGCGTGCTGCCGTGAACCGCATTCGTGTCCTGCGTGATGATCTGATTCTGATGGCCCGGATCCGCATCCGGTGCATCCAGTACCGTGACCGTGTAGTGGCGCATGGTCCAGTTTGCGCTGAGCACCAAATTGCCGGTCACCGGCGTCGTAAAGTTCGCCGGGCTGCCGTCCGGGTTCTGCCAGCCGCCGAAGTCAAAGCCCGTGCGGGAGCCCGCCGGAGAGCCGCCGACTGTGGGAGGCGCAACGACCGGGTCGCCGTAGACAATGACCTGCGGTGCCGGGGTCACGCTTCCGCCGTTCGAATTAAAGCTCACGGTATAGCGCGGCAGGAGGTAGTCGTTCGTAAACTTCGGCTCTGTCGCCGTTGTGTAGGCAACCGGTGCCGAGAAGGCGCCGCCGTTCTCCTGCTTTTCAATGCTCACACTGCCGTTCATCACCGTTCCGGCCTGCGCGATGTGATAGGTAATGCGATACACAGCATTGTCGTACGTGTAGCTACCCTGCGCGGCCGCCGGAGTACCCGGCGTACCTGCGGCACCCGGAAGCTCTCTGAGCTCGTAGACATAGTCGCCTGGGAACAGAAGCTAAGGGAGCCGATCGGGAGGGCACCCGCACCCACGCGGTTCACCGTGAAGGTCTGCGCGCCGTGTGCCGCTGCCGGCATCGGCAGGGTGCTCATGCCGGGAACCGTCGTGCTGACTGCCTTAAACTCGAAGTTGAAGGTCTCCGGTGCGAGCGGTGTCGTTTCGCCGGTCGCAAGCGTTCGGTTTGCCTCGCCGCCCAGTATCTTCGTGAGTGCCGGATTATGGTCAAACGGCGTCACGGCTGTCCAGAGCGCATAGAGGCGCACGGTTCCGCCGTTGGTCGTCGTTAGGTTGTTGACCGAAGCACTGTCATAGTAGTCAGGTGTCGCCGCGGTCGGCGTGAGTCCCCAGCCCATGAACTGATAGCCCGGGCGGCTAAACTGATTCGGCGTTAGGTTCTGCGCCGTATCGTAAGTCATGCTGAGGTTCGGCATGCTGCCGGTCACCGTGGCACCGCCTGCGTTCGGCTCAAAGCTCACCGTATACGTATTCGGTGTATAAACCGCATGTACCGTTGTGTCGCCGGTCACCGGGGAACCGAAGGTATAAGCCGTGTTGTTCTGATCTTCCCAGTGATCGAAGTGATAGCCCGTCTTGTTCTCCGGCTGCGTCGGTGCGGTCAGCGTCGTATCTCCGTGAGGTACATTCATATGCTGTGCGAGCTGATTGTTTTGGTGTCCCGTATCCGCATCCGGCGCATCCTGCACCGTCACGGTGTAACGGTTAATCTCCCACTTCGCATGGAGCGTCGTGTTCGCATGAATCGGCGTCGAGCCAAACGCGAACTGACTTCCCGCCGCATCCGTCCAGTAGAGGAAGTGGTAGCCCGTCTTCTCTCCCGCCGGGGAGGTCGGGGTTCCAGATGCATTGTTCTGAACCGGCGGCACTGTCGCATAGTCGCCGTAGCGCACGCTCTCGTTTGCCGGTGTGTGGCTGCCGCCCTCTGCGTCATACTGCACCGTAAGACGCGGCAAGGTGTAGCGGTTCTCAAACTGCAGTTCGCTCGCCGCTGTGCTTGCACCGCCGCTCTGCTTCGTGATACTTCTCGTCACCGTGAGGGAATTTCCCGTGCCCGCACCGAGCGCACCCGCGCTCTGCGTCACCGTAAAGGTAATCGTGTAGATGGCGGAATCATAGCTGTAGTACTGCGCGGAGCCCGCGGTCTCCTTGAGGGTATAGACATAGGTGCCCGGGTAGCTGAAGGTAAAGAGGCCTGCCGGGAAGTTTGCAACCGCGGCCGCACCTGCGGTCGCCGCTTGGCTGCCTGCAGTCGGAACCTGCAGCTGCGCGCTCGGAAGCGCATAGCCCATGGTTCCCGCACCCGGGGTCACCGTGATACCGGAAGCGGCACCGCCGCCCGGAACCACCGGAAGCACCGTCGTTGCGCCTGTCGGGGTCGTGACAGACTGTAAAACAAAGCGGAAGGTATCCGGCACCAGCGGTGCGGTCTCACCGCCCTGCAGCGCACCGAAGTCTCCGAAGAGCAGCTTACTCACGTCGAAGCTGTCGCTGACCGGGGTAACCGGCTGCCAGATGGCATAGAGCGTCACCGTTCCGTTGTTCTGGCTTGTCAGATTCAGTACGTTGTCGCCGTCGTTTAGGTCGACTGTCGTGCCGCCCGCCGTGCGGCTCCAGCCCGCAAAGTAATAGCCGGGGTTCGTATAGCCGTTTGCGGTGAGCGCTCTCGTCTGATCGTAGACATGGGCGGAATCCGCTGTGGTTCCGCTCGCGCTTGCCGCATTTATCGTACTTCACCGTATACGCATTCGGCGCATAGACCGCACGGATTGTCAGCGGACCCGTGACCGGGTTTCCGAAGCTGAAGGTACTGTGATCCGCGTCATTCTCCCAGTGGTCAAAGTGGTAACCCGTCTTATTCTCCGGCGCGGTCGGCGCATTCAGCACCGTGCCGTGCGTCATCTGCGCACCGCCGTTGTCGAAGATGACCTCATTCGCATGCGGCGCATCTGCCGTTGCGGCATCCAGCACCTGTACTGGGTAGGTATTGATCTCCCAGACAGCGGTCAGGGTGAAGTTCGCGCGCACCGAGCTGTTCACGAACTGGAACTGAGTTCCGTCCGCTGCCTTCCAGTGCTTAAAGTGATAGCCGTGGCGTTCGCCCGCCGGGGAGGTCGCAACGCCTGCCGCATTGTTCTGTACCGGAGGCTCCGTCACGCGGTCGCCGTAGCGATGCGTCTGTGCCGGGGGCGTAAAGCTACCCTGATCCGGATCGAAGCTAACCGTGTAGCGCGGCAGCTGATAGGTATTTTCAAAGCTTGCCGTCTGGACATTGACGGTCGCTCCGCTTACAGGATCTTGATAGTTGATTGTCCTAGTCAAGCTTAGCGCATTGCCGAGACCGCTGCCGCTCTGCGTCACCACATAGGTAATCGTGTAGATGCGGGAATTGTAGCCGTAGTACTGTGCGCTGCCCGCCTCTTCCTTGAGGGTGTAGACATAGGTACCGGGCATCGTGAAGTTGAAGGTTCCGCTCGGGAAAGTAGCGCCTGCCGTCGCATTCTCGGTCAACACCGGGGAACCTGGGGTAATCAGCGAGAGGTCTGCACTCGAGAGCGTATACTTGACCACCGGGTTCTGACCCGGGGTCTCGTCGCGGGAACTCTCCTTCGCGGAGCCGGTCGGCATGGGTTCTGCCGTCACATGCGCCGCCGTAAAGGAGGTTCCGGTCAGTGTGAAGCCGAAGTTCTCTGCGGTGAGCGGCGCACGCTGGCCGTCCGGCAGGAGGCCGTAGTCGCCCTTTAAGAGCTTCTCGATGTTAAAGCTATCTGTCGCCGGGGTCACCGGTCTCCAGACCGCATAGAGCGTTAAGTCACCGTCAATCTTGCCGGTCTTAATCGCAGCACCCGCCGCATACGCGGTGCCCGTGCCGTCCGGCTTTGTGTTCCAACCGTCAAAGTAGTAGCCCGCGCGAGTAAGCTGGGTATCCACGCCCGCCGTTCCCGCAGAGCTCTTTGCTGTCGTCTCGTCCGTGTGCGCATCCGCACCCGCTGCGGTCGTTGACGGGTAAAGCCGCTCGCCGTTCGGTGAGATACTGCCGCTGTCCGCGCCGTTGCTGTTGTACTTCACGTCGGCCCAGACCGTTACCTTCACCTCTTTCTTGATGAGCTCTCCGTAGCCGTCGTCGGTCGTAAGAAGCAGGGTCGTGACACCCGTCTTCTGCGGGGTGAGGCTTCCGGTCAAAGCGCCGCTGCCGGTCACCGTGACAAGGTCGTTCGGCGCCCCTGTCTGAATCGCATAATTCACGACCGGATTTGTGGGATCCACCGGGTTCGTGAGTGTCGGCGTCACCGTCGAAGCTGTATCGCCCACGTGGAGCACCTGATCCGCAAGATCGAGAACCGGAACATTGTAGACACCGACATTTACATTTTCGAGGGTATACTTTCTCGTCGGAATATCCGCCATCACCGTGACCGTCGCAAGGTTCGTAGTTCTGTCAAAGCGCGAATTCACGGTCGGGTCGCTGCCCTGATCTTTCTTGACCAACTTTCTGGCAGGTGTCATATGCGAAGTATCCGCCATGACCGTCCAGTTGCCCTCGTGCGGCACATAGAGGATATAATATCCGATTCCGTTGGTACCGTTCACAAAGGTCTGGTTGTTGTCGCGACGCAGGACTTCCGTGACGCCGTCTGCCTCGCGCAGGCGCATTAAGACACCGCCGAGACGGCTGTCCGTACCGTCGTCATAGAGCGAGTTAAAGTCCGTATCCTGGAAGGCAAAGCCGCTGATTCCGAGGTCACGCAGGGTGTAGCGGAGCGTGTTGCTCGCCTGTCCCGTTGTACCGTAGAAGGGCGTAGGATTCGTTCCCATGCGGAAGTTTCCGTAGGTCACAATGGTGTCGTCCATATTGAGCAGCTTTTTCTTGCGCTCGTGCAGCTGATAGCGAAGCGTGACCGAGGCCTTTCTGCCCGCCGGCATGTTGGTCACATTCAGCTTGACCATCGTGATATCCGCATCCGCGGGCTTGGTCGTGGTCCAGGAGGCTGTCTTTGCGCTGGTATAGCCGTTTGCCGCGGGGTTCGGATCTGTCGTATATGAAATCGTGTAATTGAGACCCGTGAGCGCCGAGGTATCGACACCGTAGTAGTCCATGGTGAACTGCGCCGCCGGCGTGGTCTGCGTCACGCCGCCGCTCTGGTAGCTGTACTGCTCTCCCTCCTTCGGCACCGGGATATAAATCTCCCAATCGTTGGTCGGATTCACATCGTCACTGGTCAGGAAAACCTTTGCGTTGAAAATGTTCGGGTTATTATTCAAATCGCGGCTCTCGACATTCGTTGCGCTCTCCGCAAAGGGCTTGGTCGCCTGCGCGAATGCAAGCAGGCCGAGTGCCGTCACCTGGTTGATCTTATGCGTCGTGTCGTTTGCGGCATAGAGCATCTCCGCTTCATTCGCACTCGCGCCTGCCTTTGCCGCCGTCGCATTGCCGAACTGTGTGCCGCGCGGTCCGTCCTGCACCAATTGAAGATTCTCGTTGTTGGTCTCGACCGTGATGTCATGGGAATTGCCGCCGTTGCCGTCGCGGTCAGCGTCAAACTTTGTATCGAGCCAGACGCCGGGAAGCGGCTTCACAACGACAGGATCCGCCGAATAGCCGGCCTGGAGCTTTAAGTAAAAGTTATACGAAGGTCCGGTCCAGTTTTGACCGTTACTTGGGCCGAGATTGCGGAAAATATCCGAGAGCTCTGCCTCCGGCGTCTGATCCATGGAGACGACCAAAACACCGTAATCCGCATGACCGGATTCCCCGGTACCTGTGCCCGCAGGTATAAAGTTAACATTTGCACTGCTGGGTGCCCAGGTCCAGCTGCCGGTCGAGGTCTTCTGGAACGCCTTGACCACCATGCTGCCGTCCACATAGGTAAAGCTCTTATCCACCTTGATATAGAAAGTCGGACGAATCTTGAGCCCCTTGCTGACCGCATAGTTTAAGGTGCTCGGGGTGACACCGAACGAAATATCTCCGCCCACGCCGAGTTCACGGCCCTGATAGGTCGTGATACTGTGATAATAGAGCGAATTGATTAATCTGGCCACATTGACCTGCTGTCCCGCAATGCGCTCGGACGCACCTTCCACCGTGAAGCGGTTCGCATCTGTGGTCATATCGTCGCCGTAGATATTCTCATAGTGCAGCTTCGCCTTGACGGTCAGCTTATCATAGCTTGCGTCGCTGTCCTTCTCGCTGAGCGAACCGACCGGAATCGTGGTTCCCGGATAGTGCTTCGGGATGTCCTGCTTCACCAGGGAAAGACCGACGGAAGGCAAGAATCCGTTTCCGCCGATTGACCCATCGCTTGTCATCTTTGCGTGGTTGACGCCCCAGTTAAGATCGTTTGGGAAACTTACTTTGATTGACTTCACATAGGGCCCGTTCTGTACATCGACGCCCGGTATGACGTAGTGAAGTCGCCCGTGGGTGGTCGTGCTGTGAGGGCCGTAAACCGAATCTTCGATGTGACGGCTTGTGCCGTCCGAGAGCGTCACATCCAGCACAAATTTCTGATAGGTTTTCGCATACTGGATGTTAAAGCTGATGGCATTGACAAGTGACAAGAGCCGCTCACTGGTGCCCGCAAAGTCAAGACTTGCGTTCTGATAGTTCAACTCAGGCTGATTGGCATTCAGGTAGGACACACCGGTGTTATCCATCTCAATGCGCGTAAGTTCAAGTTCGCGGTAATTTGCTTCGTTTGCTACACCCCGGCTAAGTCCCTGGGCAATCGCATTGATTTTATAAAGCGTCGGATCCAAATCCGTTGCGCCTGTCGTCGAGAAGAAGTCCTGGCCGAGTTTTGTGTCATCAAAGACCGACCAGGGATTCACGTAGTAATCGAGGTCCAGCACCGAAATGCCCTTGGCACTGTCTCCCAGCACCAGTCTCGCAGAATTACCGTTCGACTTTCTCGCCGTGCCGTGATACTGGCTGATGCCGTGAATCGTGGTGTCTTGCGGCGGGTTGTGGTCCACCACTTCACTCTTATAGTCGCTGTAACGGCAGAAGAGCGTATTGGTGTAGGGGATGTTTTTCGGAAGATCCGCAGCGCCGTTCGTGCCGACCGCGCCGTTGTAGTTTTTGTGTCCCGGGTAAATCTGCTGCGTAAAGAAGCGGTAATTCCGAAGAGTTCCGGTCGCGACATTGGTCTTCAGGTTGTTGATGTCCTCAAGCGCAACAACCACTCGGGTAAAATAGCTTGTGCCCAGATGATTTGCCAGTGCGTTCAGGTCATAGACCTTGCCGTCAAAAGCACCGTTATCATTGGAGTTCGAGAAAACCGTGACCCGCGTATTCGAATAGCGAGAAATGCCATCCTTTAAGTAGGCCGGATCCTCCGAATCGATGCCTTCCGCCGCGAGATCGTGGTAGGTACCTGCCTGATCCGTGACACCGAGGAGGCGAAGATCTGCCTTCTCCAAATACTCGGTGAGGGTGATGGCATCTCCGGCCAGTTCAATGACGACCGGGTCATAGTTCGGCTGTCCGAAAGCAATCGGGGCACCGGTCGCATCGATGTTGTAATCCATCGTGTCCGGATACTTGATGACCGCATACAGACCGAAGGTGCTGACCTCGGGATGACGATTGACCTCCATATTTCCGAGGCCGTGCGTCGCGGTGCGGAGATTATCCGAGAGGTGACGCGTTTTAATCTTAAACTCTCTCGCAAAGCCTGCTTCGCCGCCTTCTGCCGCAATCTGATCGGAGGTCACGCTGCGCTGTATCTTTGCCTCGTAGTTATCCGGAATATCGGTACCGTCCGAGAGACGGTGGTGATAGGCGCGAAGCTTATACGTAAACCAGCTCTTATCCTCTCCCGCTCCCCACTGCCAGTACATGAAACTGCCCCTGTGGTTGTAGTCATATTTCTTCTTGAACACCTCCACGCGGGCAATGTACTTCTTGTTTCCTGCCGCATTTGCATCCGCAAAGGTATAGTCCGTGATGCCGGTTCCGTCTATGACGGACTCTGTGACGGTCTGCCCGGCATAGCTGATGCTCTGCGGTGTATAAGTCGGATACTCGTTTCCGGGTACCAGGGTTCTCACTTCCACCTGCCCCGTCACCGCATCCTTAATATATAGCCGATAGCTGAGTCCGTACTTTTCCTCGAGCCCCAAGTGATTCAGATAAACCGGTGAAAGCGCCTCCTCGTAGTCATACTTGATTGAGAGATTGTCCTGAATCTTGAAGGCATCGTCTGCGTCATCGAAACGGAAGCTTGCCTTCACCTCTTCGGTATCGGTGTACTCCGGAGAAACCGAGCTGTACTGCGGAACGGAACTGAGCTGGGTCTGGTTGTACTCCGCGCCTATGGTTACATCCAGCTGATCACTCCTAATGCGAATCGGCGAAGTACCCTGAATCAATTTAAACTTGAGCGGCGTTCCCTCGGTCTTTGCCTTTGCACCGAAGTTTGTGTTGTCCGGCTGCTCCAGATAGGAACCGGAAGCCGCCGTATACGTCGTGTTGCTCCAGTTCCCCTCGTAGAGACGGTTATAATACATCATCGGGTAATAGCGGATGTGGAAGGTACCGGGTTTACGGAACAAATCCGCATAGCTGAGTCCGGAACCCGCAACCGCCTCTCGATAGGCGTTCGCAGTAACCTGCTGGTTATAGTAGCTGACACCGTTAATGACCAGATCTCGGATGTTCCCGCCGATTCTGAAATCAAGGCGGGAGCCGATTGCGGTCCAGGGCAGCTCCACACCGTCATCTGTCTTATAGCTCCAGTAGAGTACGCCGCCCTGATCGAAGCGCACGCCCTCATCCGGCAGGACCAGATGAATCTTGGATCCGTCCGCGAGGTAACCCTCGTCCTTATGCACCTTGATTTCGAAGCTCTTGCGCCACCAGGGATCCATGAGGCCCATATTGGCATCTCCCAGAAAGTAGAAAGCATCGTCTGCCGCCGAAGCGCGATAGTCCTGGCTCGACTTCACATTTCTGCCGATGGGGGTTCCGGGGCTGGTCCGATTTGCGTATGATGCTCCGCCGATTTCGCCGGGCATATAGGTATTGTTGTCGGAGAGATTGGTCACCGTAACCGTGGGGTTAGCGCCGACCGTCCGCAGCATAAGCTCAGTTGTCTTATCGTGATCGCCGCCGCCCAGTGCATAGAGTGTCGGCGGCTTGCTCGGATCGGTCGAACGATAGTTGTTGATGACACGCATCCGGAACGGCAATTCGCCGCCGGAAATCGGCAGCTCGTTGATCAGCTTATTCGCATCCTGCGTAATGGTAAGCTGACCGCTGACACTCGCGGTCGAAGGCGAGGGGGTACCGACCAGCACTGTGCTTCCGTCCGCCTGACGAGCGCTCGTAAAGGTCACACCGTTCACGCTCGGAATACCGTTCAGGTTAAAACCGGACGGAACCCACAGTTCCATTGCAAGGTTATTTCTCACAAGATCGGAAACCTCGCCCGGTCGGAAGGCAAACTGCACGCTGAAGATGCGCTCACCGTACTTACCGATGGCAAAGTCCGCGGGCGTCCTAAGGACCGCGTTGGCCGGATCCAGCTTCACATAGTTATTGCTCGCCGTGAGACTGGAATCATCCACCGGCCCCGTCCAAGGCGCATAGCCGCCTGACGCCTGCCGGAAGGCAACGTAAGGAGTTGCCAACGGCAGTGCATTGCTGAGGGTAGCGTTAGAACCCGACGCGCGCAGCGCACGGGCAGAAAGGCCTGCTGCAAGCAGCGGCCTGTCATCAATCAACTCTGCATCTTCGCTGTAATCTTCCGCTTCTTCTTCCTCATCCTCACTGACAACCAAGGGGATATAACCACCTCGTGCCGGTGCAGCAAGCGTCTGCAGCGGAAGTGCTTCGATTGCCAAGAGCAGCGCTATCAGCATTGCAAGCGCTCGTCTCCAACGGTTCCAAACTCTCTCTCTCATCCTGTCCTCCTAGGCTCTTTCGGGTCTCATGAAGACCAACTGATTCTACTTTCACGCATCAATCGTAATTGCGAAATATCTTAACCCAATTTTAATTTTTACCATATATATATACAAGTGTCCAGTCAAAAGTGTATAAACAACGTCAAAAAGAGGCGCTGCGCAAGCAGCGCCTCTTTCGAGACTTGTATGACTCTTTTATTCTGCCTTCTCCCGTCTGCGCTTCTCCTCCGCAAACAGCGCATAAGCCGCAAGCGTCAAAGCCGCAAGATTCGGAAGCGGGTTTGCCATCGGTGCCTCTCCCGTCTTCGGGAGCTTACCTCGCTTACTGCGTTCCGTGGTTCCGCGAGCGGAAGTGCCCTTATTTCGGCTGTCCGGGGAAAGTGCCTCGCCTGTCGGCGTCTTCTTCTCCTCTGCCTGCTGTTGCGGCACCGGCTCATTGTAATCAACCGGAGGAAGCACATTGTCCGCAATGCCCGGATTCGTCGGGATTGTCGGCTGAATCGGATTCGGATTGGTATTCGGCTTCACGCTGCCGTGTCCGCCGGAGGAACTGCCGCCTCCGCCACCGTTTCCGCCTCCGCCACCGTTTCCGCCTCCGCCGCTGCCGCCGGAATTGTCTCCGCTCGACTTGTACTCGTACATTGCGACCAAGGTGATGTCATCGTAAACCGGCGTGCTGAAGTCATAAGGCTGACCGTTTAAATACCAACCGATGAACTTGCTCTCGGTTCTCAGCATATTCTTCTGCGGATCCGTGCCGCGACCGCCCTCTCTCACCGACTGCGAGGGCACCGTGACCCAGGAGCCGTTTCCGTCGAAGGTAATCGTGTAGTCCGGCGTCGTGAAGCGGTTCACAAAGTTCGCATCCGTAACGGGGTTACCGTTCTTCTGCGCGCTCGTCACCACATTCAGATTTGTGCCGTTCTGCGTCACGATATAGGTGAGCGTCACTTCGTCCGGATCAAAGCTGAAGCCCTTTCTGCCCTCCGGGAGCTCCGCAATCCGGTACACATAGGTACCCGGGAAACGGAAGCTGATGTTTCCGAAGTTGCTCTGACCCGCACCTTCCACTTGAATGCGGTCCGTATTTCCCTGCGCGCTTGCGGGCATCGGAAGTTCCGACTGCACCGCAGTTGTGCTGACCGCGCTCAATTCAAACGTGAAGCGTCCCGCATTGTGCGGCGTATCACCGGTAATCTGCTTGTTGACCGTCGGTACCGCTGCGATAGCCGGGGTAACCGGGGTCCAGACCGCATAGAGCTTTACGGTTTCGCCGTCCGTCTGCGTGAGATTCGAAACGGTCTGTCCGTCGCCGAACGCAGGCGTCGCCGCATCCGGCGTTCTGCCCCAACCGCCGAACACATAGCCCGGACGAGTATAGACATTGCTGTTGAGCGGCTTGGTCTCACCGCCGTTGAAGTGCTGGTTCGACATATTTCCGCTTACAAAGGAACCGTTCTTCTCAAACTGCACATCGTACTGCTTCCGACGGTACACCGCATGCACAGTCAAATCTCCGGTCATGGGCTCGTCAAAGCGATACGGACTGCCGTCGGGCTTCTCCCAGTGATCGAAGACGTGATCCGTCTTATTATCCGGGTGCTGCGGCTCCACCGGAGTAGCGCCGTGCGGAATTTGGTTGTCCGTCGTGATAATGCGGCTCTGATGTCCCGGGTTTGCATCCGGTGCATCAATGACCGTAATCGTATAGCGATTGGTATCCCAAATTGCCGTGAGCAGCGTATCTGCCGTCACCGGATCGCCGAAGTGATACGGCGTACCGTCCGGCTTTGCCCAGTGCATGAAGTGCTGTCCCGTCTTATCGCCGGCAGGACTGCCGGTTCCGGGTGCATTGCTCGGTGCGAATGCCGGATCGCCGTAGCGCACCGTCTGCGTGCTCGGGGTATTCGAGCCGCCGTTCGGGTTAAAGCTCACTTGGTAGCGCGGCAGACGATAGTCGTTGGTAAAGTCAAGGTCACCGGTCAGCGCTGTCGCTGTGCCGCCGTCCTTCTTCACCGTTACGTTTCCGTTCATCGTGACACCCGCCTGGCTCACGCGAACCGTAAGCTCATAGACCGCCGGGTCATAGCTGTATCCGGTCGCCGTGCCCGCAATCTCCGTAAGGCGATAGATGTAATCGCCCTCGTAGACAAAGGACATGGGTCCGAAATTCGCATTACCCGCGCCGTTGATGCCGAGTTCCGTCTCCTGCGCTCCCACCGTGCCGTTCGGCATCGGCAGTGCACTGACTCCCGCTGCCGTGGTGTTGACAGCGATCAGCTTGAAGCGGAAGTTCTCCGTATTTAACGGGGAAGTCTCACCCGTACCGAGTGCAAGGCCTATTTCTCCGCTCAGGATCTTCTGCACGCCGAGGTCTAGCTGATACGGTGTGACCGGTGTCCAAACTGCATAGAGATGCACGGTGTCGCCGTCCACCTGCGTGAGGTTGATCACCGACTGCTGATCCGTATACTGCGTTCCGCTGCCGTCCGGACGCTCTGCCCAGCCGCTGAACTGATAGCCGGGTCTCGTGTAACTGTTCTGCGTGAGCGGCGCCGCAAGGTCATAGGTATGCTGCGAATCCGCGACTGTGCCGCTCACATTGCTGCCGTTCGCCTCATACTTCACCGTGTAGTGGTTCGGGGCGTAGCTTGCGTGAATCGTCTGATTCTCCGTCACCGGGGTACCGAAGGTGTACGGTGTATTGCTACTCGTCTTCCAGCCGTCAAAGTGATGGCCGGGCTTGTTGTTCGGACGAGTCGGCTCGGTCGCCGGATCTCCGTGCGGAATAAGCTGCGTCGAAATGTTCTGATTCGGCGTCGTTGCATCCGGTCCGTCGTTGACCGTGACCGTGTAGCCGTTTCTTGCCCAAACCGCCTGTAAGTTCACATCTCTCGTAATCGGATCTCCGAAGTGAAAGACCTGACCGGTCTGTGTGTCAATCCAGTGCAAGAAATGGAAGCCGACTCTGTCTCCCGCCGGAGAACTTGTGCCTGCAGCATTGCCGGGCTGCGTCGCGAAATGACCGTACTTGATATTGCTCTCGGTCGGCGGCGTTGCACTGCCGAGGTTCGAGTCGTAGCTCACGCGGTATCTCGGCAACTGATAATCATTGGTAAAGCCTGCCGTGCCGTTGAACGGCTGGTAAGCACCGCTGCCGCTCTTACTCTCCGCCGAAACGGAAAGCGCGGTGCCGGTTTGCGTCACCGTGTACTTGAGGCTGTAGACAGTCTGATCGTAGGTGAAGCCCGTAGAACTGCCCGCAAGCTCCTTCAGCTCATAGACGTATTCGCCCGGCATTGTAAAGGTCAGCGTGCCGCTTGAAACGGTCCCCACACCCGCCGTGAGATCATTGCTGCTCAGCGTAAGCACCGCTGTTTGCGCGCCCGCTGCAGCCGCTGGCATCGGAAGTGCCGTGACACCCGGAGCTGTTGTGCTGATTGCCTTGAGTTCAAAGCGGAAGGTCTCCGGCGTAATCGGAGATGCCAATCCTCCCGGTGTCGTTGTGATATCGCCGGTCAAGATTTTCCGAATCGTGACGTTTGCCGCAACCGGGGTCGCCGCGGTCCAAACCGCATAGAGATCTACGACTGCTCCGTCCGTCGCGCTCAGATTCACAACACTTGCCTGATCAGCAAAGTCAACGGTCGTGCTACCCTGCGTTCTCGACCAGCCCGCAAACTCATAGCCCGGACGCGTAAACGCATTGTTGTTGAGGTTTCTCGCGACATCGTAAGTGTGCTGCGAATCCGCCACCGTACCGCTTGCATCCGCCGCATCCTTGTTGTAGCGCACCGTGTAGCTGTTCGGTGCATAGACTGCATGGATGGTCTCATTGCCCGTAATCGGTGTTCCGAAGACATAAGGCGTATGGCTCGGATCGTTGTTCTTCTCCCAGTGGTCGAAGTGATAACCTGTCTTGTTGTTCGGTCGGTTCGGCTCCGTGGACGGCGTGTTGTACGGCACCGTCGTATTGGAGATTACCTCGTTCTGATGGGGCGGATTTGCATCCGGTCCGTCCGTCACGGTGATGGTGTAACTGTTGGTCGTCCAGTTTGCATTGAGGATGATGTTGCCCGTTACCGGCGTATGCTCGAAGTCATAGGCCGTAGTCGCCGGATCGCCCTGCTTGTTCCAATGTCCGAAGGTATGCCCCGCAAGATCACCCGCAGGAGAACTCTTGCCCGCCTGCGTCTGCGGTCTGCTTGCAAAGTGGCCGTACTTCACGGTCTGTGTGCTCGGCGTCACATCGCCGCCCTGCGAATTGAAGCTGACCGTGTAGCTCGGAAGTGCATAGCTGTTATCGAAGGCAAGTGCGCCGGTCAGCGGTGCATAGCTTCCGCTGCCCTCTTTGACTTCCTTCGTCACCGACAGTGTTGTGCCGCTCTGCGTAACCTTGTAGTGCAGCGTATAGACCTTGGAAGCGCCGCCGTAACTGTAGCCTGCAGCCGAACCCGCAAGCTCCGTTAGTTCATAGTAGTAATCGCCCGGAAGCGTGAAGGTAAGGAGACCGCTTGCCACCGTGCCGGTCGCTGCGGTTCCGAACGCGCCGTAACTGAGGCCCGCGCTGGTCAGCGTGTAATCCGCTGTCTGCGCACCCGTTGCCGTACCTGCCGGCATCGGGAGCAGCGTGAGTCCCGGCGCGTTGGTCTGCTTCGCCGTCAGACGGAAGCGGAAGGTATCCGCCACAATCGGCGCATTCTCACCGTTCGGCAGCGGTCCCACATCTCCGGAGAGCGTCTTCCGAATACCGAAGGCCTCCGTTGCGGGTGTTGCCTGGGTCCAAACCGCGTAGAGCTTCACCACGCCGTTATTCTGGGTCGTCAGGTTGATGACACTCTGCTGATCCGGATAGGTGACCGTTCCGGTCGGCGTGGTAGCCCAACCGGCAAACTCATACCCCGGACGCGTGTAGCTGTTTCCGTTCAGATTCTTCGCGACACCGTAGGTATGCGTGGAATCCGAAATCGTGCCGCTCGCATCCGCAGCGTTCTTGTCGTACTGAACCGTATACTGATTCGGTGCGTAGGTCGCAGTGACCGTCGTGTCCTGCGTGACCGGGGTGCCGAAGGTGTAGGGATTGCCGTTCTGATCCACCCAGCCGTTGAAATGGTGACCGGTCTTATTGTCCGGTGTCGGCGGTGCCGTCACCGTGCTGCCGTGATTCACGCTCGGATCGTTCAGATACTCAAAGTTCTGCTTGCCCGGATTTGCGTCGTTCGGCTCTTTGACGATGACATGATACTGATTGATGTCCCACTTCGCCTTGAGCGTCTTATTCCCCGTGACCGGTGTGTTGAAGTTGTAGGGAGTTCCGGTCGCCGTGTCAATCCAGCCGCCAAAATGGTAGCCGGTCTTCTCTCCCGCCGGAGAACTGTGTCCTCCGGTTGTCGGCGGGTTGCTTGCCTGATTGCCGTGCTTCACGGTCTGTGCGTTCGGCGTCACATTGCCGCCGTCCGGATCGAAGCTCACCGTGTACTGCGGACGCTGATAGCTGTTCGAGAAGTCCAACGTTCCGTTGAATGCTGCATAGGCACCGCCGTTCACACTGAGCTCCTTGGTCACCGTGAGCTGGGTAAGGTTCTGCACAACCGTGTACTTGATTCTGTAGACCTTGCTGTCGTAGCTGTAACCGCTTGCCGTTCCGGCAAGTTCGCGCACTTCATAGATATACTCACCCGGCATCATGAAGGTGAAGGGACCGCTTGCCACAGTGCCGTTGCTCTGTCCCGCCTGTGTATCCGTTACGCCCTGTACCAGGTTCAAAGAAGCGCTTCCCTTGCTCATCACATAGGTCTGCTGTCCCGCTGCCGCAGCAGGCATCGGAAGGGCACCGCTTAAGCCAAATGCCGTCGTGCTGATTGCCTTTAACTCAAAGCGGAAGGTCTCCGGAACCAGCGGCGAAGTCTCACCGTTCGCCAAGGTTCCCACATCACCGTTCAGTTCCTTCTTCACGGAAATCGCCTCGACCGCGCTGTTCACCGGTCTCCAGACTGCATAGAGCGTGACTGTTGCGTTGTCCGTGCTTGTGAGGTTCGTGACAGACTGCTGATCCGTATAGCTCTGACCGCTGCCGTCTGCCTCGGTGTTCCAACCGCCGAAGGTAAAGCCCGGGCGGGTGAAGTTGTTCTGATTCAGATTCTTTGCCACATCGTAGACATGGTTCGAATCCGTCACGGTACCGCTCACATTGCTGCCGTTCGGATCGTAGTGCACCTTATAGTTATTCGGCGCATAGGTCGCAACGACCGTCGTGTCACGTCGCACCGGGGTTCCGAAGGTGTAGGGCGAATTGTCGCTCTCATCCACCCAGCCGTTAAAGTGATAGCCGGTCTTGTTGTTCGGCGCGGTCTGAGACGGAATCTGTCCGTTGTACGGGACATGGTCGTCGCTGTGAATCACTTCGTTTGCGTGGGTTCCGTCCGCGTTCGGCGCATCCTTCACCTTAACCTTGTACTCGTTGAGAAGCCACTTCGCCTTCAACTTCTTATTGCCGGTGAGCGGCTGCGTGAAGTCGTAAGGTGTCGATGCGAGGTTGCCGCTCGTGTCCTCCTCAAACCAACCGATAAAGAGATAACCGGTCTTATCTCCGGCCGGAGATGTGCTCGGGCTCGCCGCAGTCGGTGCCGTCGGCGTACCGCCGCGCTTAATGCCGCTCTGCGTCGGGGGCGTCACAGTTCCGCCGTCCGCATCGAATACGACCTGATACTGCGGCAGCTGATAGTCGTTTGTGAAGCCCGCGGTCGCATTGCCGCTTGTCACCGCCGTGAAAGCTGCACCGGCACCGTTCTGCACTTCCGTTGTCACGTCAAGGTTGGCACCGGTCTGCGTGACCGTATAGCGCACCGTATAAACCGTTGTATCGTAAGTGTATCCGGTCTGACTTCCCTGGGTCTCCTTCACTTCATACTCATAGACACCCGGAAGGGTAAAGCTGATGTTTGCGGTCGTGAGGCTTGCATTGCCGCTCGTCAGATCCGAAGTCGGAATGCTGTAGCTCTGACTCTGCGCACCTGCCGCCGTGCCCGCCGGCATCGGGTAAGCCGTTGCCGAAGCACCGGACTTTGCCTGCAGAGTAAAGCCGAAGGTCTCTGCGACCAGCGGCGCTGTCTCACCCGTTGCAATCGCACCGCGATCACCGGTCAGTGTCTTCCGAATCTGAATCTGCTTCGTGGCCGGGGTCACCGGTGTCCACTTTGCATAGAGATTCACGACTGCGTTGTTCTGCGCCGTGAGGTTGATGACACTCTGCGCATCGGTATAGTTGGTACCGCTGCCGTTTGCCTCGGTGTTCCAGCCGCCGAAGACATAACCCGGACGCGAGAATGCGTTGCCCGTGAGGTTTTTCGCCGTATCGTAAACGTGATCGGAATCTGTCATCGATCCGCTTGCATCCGCTGCGTTTGCGTTGTAGCGCACCTTATAGGCATTCGGTGCGTAGGTCGCATGAATGGTCTCGTTCTTCGTAACCGGCTGCGTAAAGTCATACGGATTGTTGGCGTTGTCAAGCCAACGGTCAAAGTGATAGCCGGTCTTGTTCTCCGGACGTGTCGGCTCCGCCGTCGTTCCGCCGTAAGGCACATCGTTCTTGCGGAAAATCTCCTCATTCGTGTGCGGCGCATCCGCATTCGGCGCATCGGTCACAACGACCGTGAGCTTCTTCAGTTCCCACTTCGCCTTGAGTGCATAGTTCTGCTTCACCGCAGTCGTCGCAAATGCGAACGGAACTTCCGTCATAGCGCCGGTCACCGGGTCCGGAACCTCGTAAACCCAGCCCTTGAAGTCGTAACCGGTCTTATCGCCGGCCGGACTGCTCTTCCCTGCCGGCGTTGTGGGCTCACCTGCATAGTGACCGTACTTGACCGTCTGCGTTGCCGGCGTCACATCGCCGCCCTCGGGATCAAAGCTCACCTGATAACTCGGCAAATTGTAGGCATTGTCAAATACAACCTGACCGCTCGGCGCTGCCGTCGTAAGATTCTCGATGCTGCGCTGCGCCGTTAGGGTTCCGCCCACACCTGCCGTGACCGTATAGGTGACCTTGTACTGTGTCGAGTCATAGCTATAGTTCGTGACGCTGTCTCCCTGCTCCTGCACCACATAGCTGTAGGTGCCGGGAAGCGTAAAGGTAATCAGCCCCGTCGTGATTTCCTTGCTGGAAACCGTGGACGAGAACTCGCTGCTGCCCATGCTGAAGACCACCGAGTTCACAGCTCCCGTCACATTGGACGGATTGGTCGTACTCGTTGCGCCTGTCGGCATGGGTGCATTCGCAGTGACGGAAGTCATCACAAACTTAAAGGTCGAGGGCAGAAGCGGCGATACTTCCGTATTCGGAAGCGTACCCCAGTCTCCGGAGACATTTTTCTTGATTTTGAATGCCTCTGCCGCGGGAGTGAGCTGCTGCCACTGTGCATAGAGCTTGAGCGGTGTGGTTCTCGCACCGGTCTTAACCGTTGCACCCGCCGCATAACTCTGACCGCTGCCGTCCGCTGCCGTATTCCAACCCGTGAAGAGATAGCCCGGACGTGTAAAGCCGGTGTCGCTGCCGCTGCCGCTCACAGGCTTTGCGGTTCCCTCATCGGTGTGCGCATCCGCGCCTGTGTTATCCGTAGAGGGATAGAGCTTGTCTCCGTTCGGGGAGACCGTACCGGTACCGTTATTTGCATCGTATTCGATGTCGGTGTAGACCTTAATCGTCGCAGTGGTCTTCACCTTACCTCCGTAACCGTCGTCGGTCTCTGCCGTGACCGTAACCGTACCGGTCTTCTGCGGTGTCGCACTGCCCGTCGTGGTTCCGGTGTTCGCGAGTGTCACGATATCCGTCGGCTGACCGCTCGGAATACTGAAGGTAACCCCCGGTGTCACCGGATTCGTTACCAGCGCCGTAATCGGGGTTGTTCCGCCGTTCACCGGAATTTCAAGATTGGGGATGGTAATCTTCGGTGCCGTATAGAAACCGGCATTTACATTTTCCTTGCTGTAGATGTTGCGATAGGGATCGACGACTAAATTCGTTGTCACGCGATTGGTCTCACGATCAAACGCCGAGTCGACCGCCGGTCTGCCGTTCTTATTCTGCAGCACCAGCTTCTTTTCCACCGAAAGACCGCTCGTATCCGCTTCCAGAATCCAGTTTCCGTCGTGCGGCACCAGAACTTCATAGGTACCGTTTGCTCTGCTGTTGACCAGGAAGTCGCCGTTCGGTGCAGAATTGAGCTGTACCTGCGTATTGGTCGTCGGATCGAACACGCGGAAACGAACGTTTTGCAAGAGTGTATCGCTTCCCGCATCGTAGGTCGAGTTTCGGTCTGTCTCGTCCCAGACAAAACCGCTGATTTCCATATCCTTCAGCGTATAAGTGAGCGGAAGGCTGGACTGGCCCGTCGCGCCGAAGTACGGCGTCGTACTGCCACCCATATTGAAGTTACCGAAGACCACATTCTGGTTCTTCATACTTCCGAGGAAAGTCTTCGGATCGTGAAGCTTGTACTTCACATTGACAAAGGACTTCTTACTCGGATCCACATCGTCGATCTTCACGCGAACCATCGTGATATCCGCCTTGTTCGCCGGAATGCTTGCCGTGTAGTTCGCTGCCTTTGCAGTCGCGTAACCGCCGGCCGCCGGATTCGGATCCGTCGTATACGCAACGGAGTAGTTCAACCCCGTAAGCGTCGAAGTATCGACGCCGTAATAATCCAATTCGTACTCATTGACCGCAGTCTGGTTCGTCGCACCGCCGCTCGTATAGCTATAGCGCTCTCCCTTTTTCATGACCGGGATATAGAGCTCCCAGTGACTCGTGTTCTGCGAGTTATCGCCTGTAATATAAACCTTGGTGCTGAAGATGTTGTCGTTCGAGCGAATATCTCGGCTCGAGACCTCGGTCGGCGACTCATTGAACGGAATCGTGGACTGCGCGTAGGCAAGCAGACCTAAAATTGCCTGCTGATTAATCTTGTGGAGGGTTGTTGTATCCGCATACAGCATCTCGGCTTTTCCTGTTGCCGCCGAAATCTTTGCGGTGCCCTGGTTAAAGAAGTCCGCGCCGACCGGTCCGTCATTCACGAGCTGGTTTCGGCTGTTTGCAAGTTCAACCGCAATGCCCTGCGGGTTTCCGCCCTGAGTCCCGTCGCGGTCCGCATCGAAATCCGTGTCCATCCAGACACCCATGACAGGTTTCACATTGACCGGATCCGCATTGTATTTTGCCTGCAATTTGAACAAGACGCTGTAATACCCGCCGTACAGCGCCGTTCCGTTGTAGGTTTCCAGCTGAACTTCGCCCGATGCAAGGTTTTCCTCCGGCACATTCTCATAGGAAACCGCTAGAATGCCGTAGTCGTCACTGCCGGACTGTCCCGCGCCCGTGCCCGCCGGCACAAAGTGCGCAACGACCCCCGACGGAACCGTCCGCGGACTTAGGCCCGGCGGGTTATTGCCGTTTTTAAGACCTGCAGTCGCCGTAAGGGAACCGTCGACATAGTTAAAACTCTTATCAATCTTATAATAGTAAGTAGGCCGTATTTTCAACGCCTGCGCCTTCACAATGGATGAGGTCGCGTCACTGGCGGTGAAACCGTTTACGATTCCTACCTGTAGGACATTACCTTGATAGGTATTGGTGGAACCGTAACTCACCGATAGCCCCATGTGATCGACCACAACTCTTTGTGCGGCAATTCGCTCGGAAGTTCCCGTTGCGTTTAAGGTGGTGTTCGTGCCAAAGACGTCCTCAAAGCTGAGCTTTGCCTTAACCGTCAACTTGTCATAGGAATCATCGCTCTCATGGTCACTGACCGAGCCGATTTTGTCATTCGTACCGGGATACTTTCGGAATGGGTACGTTGTACATTGCCAAACCGATATCCGGCAGGATGCGCTTCGAATTCTCCGCCGGATCCTTGCCGTACTTCTGCGCATTATTACCCCAGTTTAAATCGCTCGGAAGACGGAGTTTCAGATTCGTAATGTAAACGCCATTCTCGATATCGACATCCGGGATCACATAATTCATGCGTCCCTGCTCATTCGGTGAATACGCGTACTTTGCCATATCCGTGATTGTCTTGGTCTGTCCGTTTGAGAGGGTGTACTCAAGCGTAAACGGAATGGTATAACGTCGGTCAATCAGACGTCCGAAGCTGATTGTATTCGTCAACGAAAGCAAACGCGGATCCGTTCCCGTAAAATCGTACTCTATTTCACGGTATGCAAGTTGTGCTTTATTGTGCGGATTATAAGACGGAAGCAACGCACTGTTATCCAGTTCCACACGCGTGAGTTCCAACTCTCGCTTTCCTTCCACGTCCGGTCTGTTCTGATCCGCTCCTATGCCGAAGGTGTTTACCTTGAGTTTCGATCTGTCATACTCGGTCGGCGTACTCGAGACGATCAGATCGTCCTGTTTCCAACTGGTGGTAACCGGCGTATAGGGATTCACATAGTAGTCGAAGTCTTTAATTGCAATTCCCGTCACCGCATCTCCGAGCACAAACTTCGCGCTGACCAAATATGCCGTTGAAGCCGTACCATGACCGTTCGGGGTACCACCCGGCTGGTTCGAATCATGCGGCGCCCCGCCGTCAACACGCTCCGACTTGTAATCGCTGTATTCGCAGTATAGTCTGCCCAGTGCACGTAAATCCTTCGGTAAATCTGCTGCACCGTTTGTTCCGATAACACCGTCGTAATTCAGGTGACCGGGTGCAAGATGCTGGGCGAACAGATTGGTCCAACGAGTCTCAAACAGACCGCTGATTTTCCAGTCGTTTAACTTTTCCTGCGCAAGCACAAGGCGCTTCGCATAATGAACACCGTAGTGTGCAAAAATTGCATTTAAGTCATAGACCTGACCCGTGAAATCACCGTTATCGTTTGCATTCGACATGACGGTAAGCTTCGTTTCGGAATACATACTGACACCGTCGCGAAGGTAGGGAGCCTGGTCCGGATCGAATCCATCCGCCCGGAAGTCATGGTAGACATCATTCTCATCCCAGAATCCGAGGAGACGCTGATTTGCCTTCTCCACATGGTCCGTGATTTGTACCGTATCGCCCTCAATTTCAACGACAGGCGGATTGTAATTCGGGTCACCGTATACATACGCGTTACCGCTAGGGTCCACGTTGTAGTCCATGGTCTCCGCATACTTGGTCACACCGTAACGCAGAATTGCATTGACTTCGTCGTGCTTATTTACCTCGAAAAGTCCGAGATTATTAAGTGCCACAACATCCAAACGATCGACCAAATGACGGGTCTTAATCTCTACGTCCTTGGTGAGCGGCTGACCGCCGTTCTCCAAGAGCTGTTTCGAGCTGATGCTGCGCTTCACATGTGCGGCAAAATTGTCGGGGATATCCTGCCCGTTTGACATTCTGTGATGATAAGCGCGGAGCTTATAGTTGAACCAGACATTTACGGGAATACTCGCATAATCGCGGTTTTGGTACGCACCACGCGTGTTATACCCGTAAATATCTTTAAATACTTCAACGCGGGCAATATATTCCGTATTTGAGGTGTTGTCCGCCTCGGTGAAATCATAGTCGGTGACACCAGTGCCATCCACAATGCTTGCCACATTCTCGGAGTAGTTTACACCGTCGTAAGAAACCGTGCGAGGGCGTATAATTTGCCGCAAGTCCCTCCGCAAGTATGGTCTTTAAGCGGACTGCACCGGTTGCCGCATCCTTGATATAGAAGCGATAACTAAGACCGTTATCCTTACTCGTGCCCAGATTCTCAAAATGAACCGGCGCGAGTTCCTCTCCGAAATCATAAACAACCTTCAAATCATCCTGAATCTTAAAGTTATTCGCACCATCGTTAAAACGAGCCTGTGCTTCCAAAAGCCTGGAATCCGCCCATTCCGGATGCGTCGAATCGTACTGCGGAAGACTATTGATGTTGCTGCCGTTGAACGTCCCCGCAATCGCCGCATCCAACAAGGTAATCGAATCCAGCGTAATCGACTGGGTACCCTGAATGAAATTGAACTTAAGCGGTGTTCCCGTTGCCGTCACATCACCGAGATCCTCATTATCCGGCGCTTTGAACTCAGAGCCAGCTGCCGCCGTGTGATTTGTCGCATTCCAATCTCCCGTATAGAGCTGGTTATAGCGCACAATCGGGAAACATAAAGTGGAAGGTACCTGCCTTACGGAACAAATCCACATTTGAAACATTCGCGTTCTGTCTTTCAACCTTTGCATAGTCGGCGCCGCTAAATCTCGTATACAAAGTATTGGCGTCAAAGCGATAAATGCCGTCACTCCAAGGCACAGTCGCGGTCAGCGGCGAATTATAATCACCCGTGTGTCGCACCGGCAGCTTGATGCCGTCATCGCTCTCAAACCAATAGAACATGACGCCGCGCTTCTCAAAGAGATTTCCCTCATCCGGGAGCTTAAACTCAAATTGTGCGCCGGGACCGATGTAGCCCTCCGTCTTATGCACAGAGACCTCAAACCCCTTGCGTTGATGCGCAACCAGATTATCATTGCTGTAGTTACCGGTACCAAGCAGCATCTGCGCATCGCTGTCCGCGCTGGTCATTCCCGAATTCGTGGACCCCGCTCTTCTACCCACATTGCCGAACGAAATATCACCCGGCATCCAAGAATAGCTGTCCGAATCGTTCGTGATGGTATAGGTCGGATTTTGGTTACTGGTTTCAAGCGAAAGCGAAGCCGTTTCGATGGTCTCGCTTGTCGTCGTGAACAGAGTCTGCTGCGGTGTTCCATAATCCTTGAACACACGAATCTGGAAACGATACTTTCCTTCCGTGAGTGCAAGATCGTTGATGAGCTGCAACGCATTCTGCTGCAGCGTAATCTGCCCCGACACACCTGCGACCGAGGCATTCGGCTTTGCAATCAGGACCTGACCGTCCGCCGTATTCTGCTTCGTAAACGGTGAACCGCTCGGCGTCGGAACAGACTGCACATTGAATCCCGCAGGAACCAAAATCTCAATTCCGATCTTTGAGCGGTCCGCCGCCGGAATTTCCTCCGGGCGGATGCCGAACTCAAGGTTAAAGGTACGCTCTCCGTATTTACCGATTGCAAAGTCGGAGGGCTGCTTTAAGACGCTGTTCGCACTGTCGAGACGAATGTAGTTATTCGCCGCGCTCAAGACACCGCCTTCCGTCGGTCCGGACCACGCACCGCTGCGGTAAGCATTGGCGGCGGTTGCCGGCATCGCAAGAAGAGAGGTCATGAGAAGCGCATTGCTCATTGATGCATTGCTCATCGATGCAAGGCGACCGCCGCTCAGCCCATACAAACCGAGCGCGCCGAACTCTCTGTCATCGATGACATCTCCGTCGCGATCCTCTTCATCGTATTCGTCCTCATCCTCATCGGATGAAACCAGGGGAATGTAGCTGTTATTCCCCGCGGTGCCGTAGCGGCGAAGCGGTGCCGCAAGCACATTGAGAGGCAACGACTCCACGAGTAACAGCACTGCCAAAAGCATTGCCACAACTCTCCATATGCCTCTTCTACTACATTCTCTCATCTGCCTTCCGATCCTCCTTTTCAGTCTCCCTCACAGACGCAAATGGTTATCCGCGACCGCGTGCATAACAATTATCAACACTAATTCTTGATTTTCCTAGGAAAGAATAACATAATCTTGTATTCACTGTCTACGGATATCGCCGAACTTCTTAATTTTTATTGATTTTTATTCTTGTTCTCTGCTTTGAGTAAAAAATATTTTGCTTTCATTTCCAAACATTATACATGTTATTTGCTGTTATACATGCAATTTGTCATCCTTATCATAATTCTATACAAATCAGAAATAATATCGCGTGTGGGCACCGGCATATTTATAAATATAAAAAGTGCAGCGCTTACGAGAAGCGCTGCACTTTTTATATTATCGCAGTAATTTTCCGGTGCTGTTTTTCGGGAGTTCCTCTGCCGAAAGATTCAGTTTCCGAATCTGTTCGACACGGGGGAGCCTCCGGTTCAGCTGTTTCACAAAGGCTCTGATTTCCTCAGCCTTGGTCTCATCCGCTGCCGCCGCAACCGAGAATACATTCGCCGCAATCTCCTCTCCGTCCGCACAGACAACGCACTCGTCAATCAGCGGGCACGCGTAAAGCTTGTCCTCGAGAACTTCAGGGCTCACATTCTCGCCGTTCGAGAGCACGATGATATTTTTCCGACGTCCCGTCACATAGAGGTAACCGTCCTCATCGATGCGTCCCAGGTCTCCGGTGTGGAACCAGCCGTCACGAATGGCCTCTGCCGTCGCTTCCGGGTTCTTATAGTAACCCTTCATCACATTCTTACCGCGGACACAAATCTCCTCGTCCTCGATTTTGATCTCGCAGAAGTCCGCAACCGTGCAGCAAGCACCGTCGCGATACGGTCCTCGGTAGGTCACGGTTCCGGTGGTCTCGGTGAGTCCGTAGTACGTGCGCGGCAAAATATCCCTGTCGTGCAGCGCCTGAATGAGCACCGGACTCATGGCAGCACCGAGGCAAAGCACCTCTCGCACCGTTTGCAAGGTCTGTGCCACCTTTGCATTCTTTTCGGCGCGCTCCAAAATGCGTTTCATCATGGCCGGTGCCACAATGAGCTTTTCGAATTTACGCGCGCCGAGATCCTGGAGGAACTGCCGTGCATTGCTGATTAAAAGGCTGTTGCCGCGCGCCAGCTCGCCCACAATCGGAATCACGCCGCCGATGTGGAACAACGGCAACACAATCAAATTTTCATAGTGGTGAAGCTCTCCGCTCTCTCGAGCGGGGCGAAGCTGTTCAAAGACTTCGTTCGGATACGCGGATAGGTTCTCGTTTGTAATTTCGACAATCTTCGAACGACCGCTGGTTCCCGAAGAAAGGAGCATGAGTATCGTGTCGTCCGGCTCCCCCTTATGTAAGTCTTTTAGCGGCTCACACTGTTCGCTTGCCGCAAAGACCTCATCGAGCGGCAACAAGCGCCCCGGCGGATAAGCTGCCGTAAGCTCCGCCGCATACTCGCTGTCCGCAAGCTGCGCAGCCCCCGCCAGCATATAGGGAATTCCGATTTCCGCCGCAAACTCCAGCACACGCTCCGCGCCGAAACTCTGATTCAGCGGGACAAAGACGCCGCCCGCGGCAATGACACCGAGATACTCGACAAAATACGGGTAGGAATTATCCGCCGCGATACCCACGCGAAACGGCTCATTCTGCGGAAACGCCTTTCGCTTCTCCGTCCAATACGTCGCGGCGCTGGAAACAGAAGTCCAAAATTCTTCAAAACTGACACTGCTCAAGTCGCCGCTCTCAGTGTCCCGGCAGATAAACGCCTCTCTCTCCCGGTAGCAAGCAACGATCTCTTCTAATACGCCGACAAAGGTCATACTTACTTCTCCATGCGGCGCATCACAGCGTCCGCAACATCACCGACCGTCTCGGTGTTTGCGAGTTCCTTCTCCGGCATGCGGATGTGGAAATTCGATTCCAGTGCTCCGAGCAGACTGTAGAAGTCCAGCGAATCTATGCTGAGGTCCTCCTGCATTTCGGTGTCCTCATCGATTTCCACCTGCGCTACATCCATGACATCGCGGATGACCGCAATTACCTTCTCAATCACTTCTTCGCGTTCCATCTTACCAATCTCCTTTCAAATTTAAATCTGTATCACAAACCCACTCAATGAGCTGTCTCCAGTTCATCAATCCATTCTTTCAATTCGGTCGTAAGCTCGTTTAAATCGCTCTCCGGACTTCTGCCGAGAAGAATGACCTGATCTCCTGTCTTCGTGTCGTAGAGCATATTGGACCGATACAAATGTGTCGCACCGGCATGGCGAAACACACCGTCCTTTTCATTGAGACCCATGTGGTAGCCGCCGTCCGTAAACAGTTCCTGCGGCACAATACCGGGGAATCCGCCTCCGTAGAGATATTTCTGCCACTGATAGAGATCCAGAACCGTTGAGGTCATCTCACCGGCCGAAAAAGTAAAGACGTGCGAGAATTCTCTGCCGTCTCCCTGCTTACTCGGGTCGAAAGGCCGCACCGCAGCGAGATTCCAGTCAAACCCAGTGTGGCGCATACCGATCGGTTTCAGCAAATGTGCGGTGATATAGTTCTCGTAACTCTCGCCGCTCACCTTCTCGATAATGAGGCCCAGCAAAAAGTAGTTTGTATTGGTATACTCAAACTTTTCTCCCGGCGTTTCTTGAGCGTGAGTGCCATGACATCCGCACGGAGCGAAGCCGGATCCATACCGCTGTAAATCGCATCGCCGTATTTATCGCGCAGCGCTTGCTCCAACGCGTAATCCGGGAGACCGGACTTCATCTCGAGCAACTGTTTCAAGGTGATGCGATCACCGTAGGGGCAATCACTGAGATAGGTTCCGATTGTGGCATCCAGTGAGAGTTTGCCCTCGTTTGCCAACTGATAAATCGCAACACCGGTAAACTGCTTTGTCAACGAGTTAATGGCAACGGTCGACTCACGCCCGATTTTGTTGGGATTGTTCTCCGGATCGGTACTCTGGCTTTTCTCATCGGGAACCTTCTTTTTATCGTACGAAAGATCTCCTCTTCCGCTTGAGATGAGGATCTTGCCGTCTTTTGCAAGCAGATAACTGCCCTCAAAGTTCGCTTCACTGAGAATGCGATCCAACTTCTTCCAATGCGCCTTCTCCTTGCGCGCACTGCCACCCACCCGGTAAATTCGAACACCGAACGCGATGACGATTACAAACATCGCTACGGACGCCAAAGAAAATAGATGTTTGCTCTTCAACTCAGTTCTCCTTATGCGAGAGCAGACTGCGGACCAGGATACCGGAAGGTGTCAAATCCTTGCTCTCCCAATCGCTCTTCTTCTTGGAACTCGGCAATACAATGCTGTGCGCCTCTGCCTTGTTGGAAAGCGACCAATAGGTCCAGGATATTTCGTTCTTTTTCAAAAAGGCCGCAAATTCTTTGGCCTCCTGAAAAGAAAGGCGACTATCTCGAGGACTCTTGATGTGCGCATCATCGAGCTTGCCGTATTCGATTCCCCACTCACTTACGAAGATAGGGAGTTTTGCCCGAATCAACTTCTCCTCATAAACGGAATTAAAGTGTTTTTCTTTGGATACATCCGCGTAAAAGTGAAGATTATACATGAGATTCGGATCCGCAATCGGATCGTTCAGCGGGCCATCCAAATTTGCGGAATGATCCAGCGTTCCGCATAATATAATCGCATTCGGCGCATTTTTCCTGATAACGGGAATCACCTGCTCCGCATAGCGTTTCACATCTGCCCAGCTCGTATCGCCGTTCGGCTCGTTGCAAATTTCATAAATGACACCGGGATTGTTTCCGTAGCGTGCAGAGACTTCGCCGAAAAATGCTTTTGCCTCTTTCACATGGTCAAGCGGGTTTTTATCGTACAAGGTATGCCAATCGGCAATTGCGTACATATCTTCCGCAAGTGCATTGTCCACCGCCGTATAGAGCCTTGCCTTCGCAGCATCCGGTTCATAGAGATAGCCGCCCTCCTGATCCGTGTACATCGCAGCGCGGAACAAATTAGCGCCCCACTCCCTCACCGTGTGTAATGCTTCACGGCTCGTGAACTCCGGATACCAGCTGAGTCCGTGGCTCGAAATACCGCGCAGCTGTACATTTTTGATTCGCCTTTGCGCTGTACAGTTTTCCGTCTCGAACACTGAGCTGTCCGTAGGCACTGACACCCTTCCAACCTTCCTCTGCTCTTGCGTAAAAGCAGCCGCCGACAAAGACAGATGCCAGAACGCCGGCGAGCACAACGATACCGGTCTTCCATGATGTTTTGTTTGCTGTGCTCATTTCTTTTCCCCATTCCTTTAGTTTGTCCAAAAAAACGCCTGATTTTCGAGCAGCGCTTCACTGTTCAGGATGCTGTACAGCCCCTCGCGCATATCACTCTTCTCACACGAAATCGGGTATTCGCTCTCCCGGAAAAGCACGAAACGATCCGGAATCTCATCGCCCTTGACCAAGCGTACACGGACATATTTGAAGTTCAGATCTTCCACCATGACGACAACGCCGTTTTCGAGAGTCTCTTTACTTCTGATGCGGAAACGCGGCATGGTTCTGCGCTGCGGCTCTCTGTCCTTGCTGCCCTCTTCCATCGCACGAAGCATATCATCGAAATAACTCGTGTCCTCCGCAAGTGTTTCCGGCAGGGGATTCAAACGGTCGTACACAATCTGGAAGAACTCCCGCTTTTCCGCAGTACTCATTTCACCGATGCGCTGCACCCGATAGGTCCATACTTTGCCGCGCTTCGGCTTGCTGACAGCGACTATCTTACCGCTGACATGGGCACGATACTTCCGGTCTTCAATCACGAAATGAAGTACGGTACCACGCTCGGTCGGAATCGGTAGCGCCTCCTTGCTCTCAAAGGCAAAACCGCCCTCGGAAATATTGACCACGCGCGCCTTGTAGCAGTCCTCGCTCTCCGCCTCGGCTCTGACCTCCAGCGGAAGATCACAGTCAAAGCGCTCAAACTCTCGCTCGTTGACACGGCCGCGCATAAAGAAGACTGCCATCAAGAGACTGAAGGAGTTAATGAGCATCCACATAATGATGATGATCAAACCGAAGGCGCGATTGATGATGAGCTGTTGCACCGCAAAGAGCAACGAGACCAGCGAGACCACCAAGAGACAAATATGCGGAATCGCAAGATAAAACTCGTTGTTGTCATTCCAAGAACGTGACTTCGCCGTAACCGAAAACTTCTTCTCATTGATGTGGAAGAACTCTGCCCAAATCGGAATCAGGAGATACGGGAACATAATCGTATCAATCGTATTGCTCCAACGTGTGTCTCGGATATCCGAGCTGACCTTCTTCAGCAGGTAACTGTAGCAGATGTAATAAGGCAGCCATATGAAGATAAGCTGCTTTAGATTCATCACGACCAAGGGTATGCCGAGCAGCAAAAAGAGTACAGGCGACAGAATATAGACCAAACGCCTGGAAAAGCTCTCCCAGTAAACACGGCAGGCATAGTAGCTCAGTTTCAAGTTCAGAGAAAAAGCCGGATTGGTCAACAGGTGAATTCTTCGCAGCGAATAAATACAGCCGCGCCCCCAACGCACGCGCTGCTTAATCAGCGAGGCGATGGTAATCGGCGCAAGTCCCTGTGCAAGAGGCTTCTTCACGGCATAGCAGCGAAAATTCAAGGCCTCGATGCGAAGTCCGGTCTCAAAGTCCTCGGTAATGGTTCCGGTCGCAATGCCGCCGACACCCTCGAGGGCCTCACGGGAAATTATCGTGTTCGAACCTGCATAGAGCACCGCATTGGTGCGGTTCTTGCCGAGGTTTACCTCGCGGAAGAAATAGTCCTGCTCGTTCGGGACACGCTTCTCCGCATAGAGATTGTACTGGAACAAATCGGCATTGTAAAAGACCTGCGGTGTCTGAATAAAGCCGATTTCCGCAGTTCTTTTGCTCTTCCTCCGGCTTCACGACCCAAGTGCCGTCTTCCTTCTTCTCCATAATCGGGAGAAAGAAATAAGGCACCACTTCCATCAAGAAATTGCTCTTCGGGATCATGTCGGCATCAAAGGTGGCAATCAGCGGCGAACTCGTGCGGCTCAACGCGTTGTTGATATTACCCGCCTTCGCATGCTTGTTGTTGCTGAGTCCGAAGTAGCCCACGCCGAGTTCCTTCGCGAGTGCTGCCACTTCAGGTCTGTCGGTGTCGTCACAGAGGAACACATGGACCTTGGATTTGTCCGGGTAGTCCATGGCCGCGCAAGCATTTGCCGTTTTAAACAGAATATCGGTCTCCTCGTTGTGGGTCGAGATAAAGACATCGACATCCGGAAAGAGTTCGTGCGGCACCACCGGCATCTCCGGCTCATACACATTGCGGAGCGAAAGATAGTGAGTCAGCGCCTCATATGAGGAGAACAACTCCGCAAGCAGCAGAAAAATACCACCGACAAATGCGATCCAGCCGTACTGTGACACGGAAGGCAGGGTAAAAAACATCCGCCAACCGCCGTAGGCCACGATAATAAGTCCCACAATCCAGGCGAGATACATCGGCTGTTTTTCTTCTCGCTGATATTCGTCTCATCCGGCGGTGTATAAAGCGGAATCTTCTCGGTAATCAGTTTGAATTCGTGTTTCTCGTACATGTTTATTTCACTCTCTTGCCCAGAAGGTAGGCGGACGCAATGAAGATTAACAGGAAGGCAAGCGCAATGTTCGCGTAGGTTTCTCGACTGCGCTCCGCAAGCGGCTCTTTGATAAAACCGTTCAGATAGTCATCCATGTAGAGGTCCAGCCACTTGCCGTGCCCCTTAATCATATCCTTGAGACGCACCAGTTCTTCCTCATAAGTGTCTCGGTTCCGGTCTATGACATAGCCGTGTCCCTCTTCCACCAATGCCAACTGATGATTCTCCAAGTAGACTTCTCTCCATCGACTGCGGTCTCGCTTGGATGCGTTGCCGAGATACGCTACCGTATTGTCAATAAACTGCATGATGTTTCGATCGGAGAAAATGCCTTTTCGCAGTTCGCGGTAACGACTCACCACTCTCGCATTAAAGTCCGGGTCCTGAACCATGCGCTCAAACCAGGGGCGCTCCGGCATGACCATATACTCTGCGCCGCCTGCCGCAAACTTATAATTGTCCCAGCAGTTATCGTAATCCCACAGCGGACCCATGCTGAGCTGGTGTGCGGGATCCTCATAATAATAGGTCGAGTTGTCACCCGAGTCATAGTTCATGAAATACTCGTTAATCACAAAGTAATCAATAAAACTAGGCAGGTTGATGAGACGCGGATAACTCAAAAACTGACGATAGTTGTCGCTGTAGAGCGTCTTCTCAATTTCAGTGAGCTGCGTTTCCAGTTTCTGAATCACTTCCGGCGTGAGCAGTTCCTCCTTCGGATATTTCACGGTAAACCAGCCGTAAGTAAGCTGCTGATCGGAAGCCCAGGTCGAAAGCGTTTTCTTTGTATCATCCGCTCGATCGCGCACCAGAATAACAGCCGGGCGCTTGTCTCGCGGATTGTAATCCTGGATATCGACATGGCCCTTTCCCTGCTTGACCGGCTCGGTCAAAAGGTAGAGGCCGCGATAATTATAGTTGTCGCCATCCTTGATGAACATCTCCACAAAACGGCATTCCGGCGTAAACGGCATAAGCTGTCCCGCGAGATTATATGCGGTGTAATTGCGAATCTGGCTTGCATCCAAAATACTGTTGGAAAGCACCCAGTCTTCATCCGCATCCATGCCGAGTAGCGGCGCTTCCAACTCCTGCCCTTCATCGTCCAATAACTTAATGCCGTACTGCTTCTTCTGGAAGGAACGTGAAGAAGCACCGCGGAGCTTAATCTTACCGTGATTTACAAAGGAAGGCGCATCTGTAATCTTATTGTGGTCATTAGCATTGTCGACCAGGGTAAAGGTCACGGGAATCCAAGGATCCGTTACATTCGGATCCCGATATTCACGTTTTTGCGCGGTGCCGACCATATGATAAATATCCTTGGGTTCGTCACCGTTCATATCGAGGACAACAATCGGAAGATGCGTCTCAAAGCTCGCGACATCCACACTTCCGTCTCCCGGCATACTGTCGGGTCCCAAGCTGCTGTCCGCGTTCTGATGTACCTCATGCTGGTAGCTGCGATAGTGCATGGAAAGCGCTGCTTTGACATAGGAAAAGACAAACACAAAAATGGCCAGCACTGCCGTGACAATCCCCGCCGCTACCAGTGTCTTCTTTGTTGGTATTCTCATTGTACCGCCCGATCAGCGCGTAATCTCGTCGTTCTGGCAGACGAGGTGTACCGCCTCAACGCTCTCCAAGCGGAAGAGCACATCCTTGATTTCTCTGCCCTCGTGCTTCTGCAGGCACTTCTCGCGAAGCTTTCCGGAAATCTCATAGATGAGTTCCGTTCTGTCCTTCTCGGAGTTGTCCACGCGGAACTGTGCCTTGTGCTCATAGTACTCGTTGATGGTCTTCATGACCTCCTCACTCTTGCCGTTTCCGCGAACAATCAACAGATAACGGTCATTGGAGCGCACATTGCCGAGCACCAGAAGAACAAGGAAAATGACACCCGAACCGATTCCGGCAATTTTAAAGTCCTGAATACCGCAGCAAATACCCGCAGCGATGCACCAGAAAATATAAGCCGTATCTCTGGGATCTTTGATTGCGGTACGGAAACGAACGATAGAGAGCGCACCGACCATACCGAGAGACAGCGCAACGTTATTTCCGATTACACTCATGACCAGCGTCGTCACAATGGTCAGCATGACCAGCGACACATTGAACTTGGCGCTGTAGACAGTTCCCGCATGCGAAAACTGATAGCTGACAAAGATGACCACCGCAATGATGATGGCTGCGATGAAGCTCATCAGAATCTCGCCGGTGGACAGCGTCCCCGACTGCGCGGATAAATACTGATACAGTGCGTTTCTCATAATTCTCCCCCTTTACATTCTGCCGATAACCGGCAACAAACCGTAACGTCTGCCCGCAACATACTTGGAATAGCTCTCCTCCGTGAGATCGGCAAGCTGCAGCGCATCCTTGATGTAACCAAGCAAAAAATGATTGTACTTCACTTCCAGCACTTCAAAACTCTGACTGTCCGCCGGATAAAACAGGGCCGGGCTCTTCGAGAATAAATCAAAATTTCCCTCCGCCGTCTCAATGTGACTGTCAAAGGTAATGCGTATGCTGTTGACCGGAACCGCAAAGGCCCTGCGCTGATACTGAATCAAGGCCGCCGGTCGATACTGCTCTTTTACCATGATACCGTAGATATTCTCTGCGAGTTCAGAGCCCTCTCGAAGCAGACAATCATAGTTACCGGCAATCATTTCATACGCCTGCTCCCGCGTGATGCTGAGTGATAGCTTATGTTGATTTTCGCTCTGCTTCTGTTTGAGCTCAAGTTTAGCCTTTTTGTCGTCCGGGCTGTAGATACGGATTCGTATCTTCTTTCGATACTCAAGTCCGTCCATCTTATCTACATAGTCCTCGTTGTAAAACGAGTCAAAGTAGAGCGAACGGACAGTATAAGGCTCATACCCCTGAAACGGATCTCCCGGCAAGAGTAGGCGCAGTCGCCCGTAGAGGTCCTCGGCGACTTTCACCGGCAAGACAAACTTTCGTTCCACACGGCTGACTTCTGCCGCAATGCTCATTGGCTTATCTCCTCCTCTCTCACTGTGCGGCGGGATCCTTGCCCTGCCCGATTACATCTTCATCGCCGTTTTCGGCCGCCTTCGGATCTTCAATATAGAAAGGTGTTCCCTCGTTGGTGAAGTTATCCAGCGCGAGCGCCACAAAGACATAGTCGAAATGCTTAGACTCGAGCATCTCCGGAATACTGCCTTTTCCGCTCGGGTTATAGTGCAGCGACCAGAGTAACTCAATGCGCGAGAACATCGGCGAAAGGAAGGTGGCAACCGGAGAAGAATAGGAATCTCGGATAAAGAGCGCAGACGGACCGTCCGGATTCAACTTATTGTCGATCTGATCGAAACGAACGACACCCTGAATATAGCCGTTGTTCATCTCTCGATCATAGAGATCCTTCTTATTCAGATATTTGCGAGAAATCAGAGCTTGCTCCATATCGCCTTCAGCCGAGCCTTCTCTACCACCGCGATAACGGCAGTAATAGTGGTACTGCGTGTCAAACTTGGGGAAGATAAAACTGTAATCATCCAACTCTCCGGAATAGAGCTGTCCCGCATCTCTTCCCTGCGACCCCATGTAGATATTGGCGTAGGTCTCGATTGTGTAGTTGTTGAGATCTCGATAGAAGCCGTCCGGGTCCAAATTCGCATCGTACTTCCGGTTCAAGTGATCTACGATTTTGCCCGTCGCATAAAAGGCGGAAGGTACCGTCCAGTGGTGGTCCGTGCGATAAATATCTCCGTCGCCTTCATATCGGCCTCGCGAAATACATCGCGCACATCGATATAATCCACATCATAGCGTCTTAAGTAGCGAAGTACCTCATCGCCGTAGGCATTAAAGTTGTTGTAGGGGATGCCGTAGTAGCCCCGAGACCAATCCTCACGATATTTGGTCGGATACATGATGACCACGAGCTTGGTTCCTTTGTCCTTTAAGCTATCCTGCAGGCGACGCATACGTCCCGCAATTCCGGGTGCGCTGAGATTCGAGGTGTTATAGAAGTTTCCCGCATAGAGTACGGAGTCCTTGTCGCGCACATACTTGAACGAGTTCTCCTCATTCTTTCCGAGTGCGCGATACACAGTTCCGTAAAGCTCATTCCAGCGGTGTCCGCCGACCAGCGTCTGCGAGAGCACACCGTCCAACTGCCGCGTGTAGCTTTTCAGCTCGGAAGCTGCCTTGGGGCGAGCAATACCATCGATCTTTGTTTTGAGTACGGCTCTCTCCCGGTACAAGTTCAACGCTGAGAGCGAAAAAAGCCCCGTGAGAAAGAGCGCCGAGAAGACTGCTTGATATCGTTTCATCTTATCGTCTGCTCCTTAGAAGTTGAAGTAAATGAACGGGTTATAACCGCCCTTTGCAAGGATTGCGATGCAAAACACCATGCAAGCGCCGAGCCCGATGACATAAACCGCAGCGCAACTCCGGTAGAAAATCTCATGTCCCTCGCTGTCCTCGGTGTTTTCCAAGATATAGTTTCGAAGCGGAAGTGCACACAGAACCGCTGCAATCAAAGAAATGCCGTACTCCTTGAGGAACATGACAACCGCGGGACTGTAAAAACCGTTTCCGCCGAGTCCGAATAGATCCGCAAAAAAGAGGGACATCTGCTCTCCCGTCTCGCAGCGGAAAATTACCATGGCAAATACGGTCGCAATAACCACATAGACATGGCGAAGCACCTCGTGGCCTTCTCGCTCATCGAGCCGGAACGCAATCTCAAACACAATTAAGATGAAGAAATAGAGTCCCCACCAGATGTAGGTCCAGTTTGCTCCGTGCCAGAGTCCGGTCAAAAGCCAGACAATGAAGAGGTTACGAATCATCACGTCTTTCTTTTTGGTGTTGGCACCGCCGAGCGGTTTGTATACATATTGACTGAACCAAGAAGCCAGACTGATGTGCCAGCGCGTCATGAACTCTCGGATGGAACGACTCACAAAGGGATAGCGGAAGTTTTCCGAGAAGCGGAAACCGAACATAAGTCCCAGACCGATTGCCATGTCGGAATATGCACTGAAGTCGTAATAGAGCTGGAACATATAGCTCACGGCACCGAGCCAAGCAAGCAGCATGGGCACCGGGATAGAGGTATCGCCTCCCTTGGTCAGGTTAAATACCGTGTCGGCAATGACCGCGAGGTTATTTGCAATCAGTATCTTTTTGCAGAAGCCCTCCGAAAAGCGGCAGATGCCTTCCGTCAACATCGTGAAATCCGTGCGTCGATTTTTGATCTGTTCCGCGATTGCCGAATATTTGACAATGGGACCTGCAATGAGCTGCGGGAAGAAAGCAACATAAAGTGCGATATCGAGGAGATTTTTTTGCGGCTCCGCACTGCCCATATAGACATCAATGACATAGGACAGAGCCTGAAAGGTAAAGAATGAAATACCGATGGGCAAAACAATATTGGGATAAGGCAAGAAGGGACGCTCCATGATGCCGTTTACGGTCTCAACCACAAAACCGGCGTACTTAAAAACGCCGAGCATCCCGAGATTCAAGACACAGGCCGCGGTTAACACCAGTCGGCGTACCTTTACATTGTCTTTCCGAATCACCATCAGCATAAGACCGAAAAGCCAGTTGAAGCTTATGGATGCCAGCATCAGGAATACGTAAATCGGTTCGCCCCAGGCATAGAACAAGAGGCTGGCAATCACCAACCATATGTTCTGCAACGGCCGAGAAAACGCAAAAAGATAATAGACCAAAAAAGTAATCGGCAAAAAATAAAGCAAAAAGTGATGCTCGAAAATACCATGCGTCTCCCCTTTATTACGGTGATTTATAGCTGTCTTCTAAGCGTCACGCGGTCATGCCCCCGTGTGCTGTTTTTGTCCCGGTACATATTGTGATCGGCCTCTTTGATGGCCTCTTCGACAAAGCGCTCTCGCGCGCGCCAAGCAGTCCCCATAGCCGCCTTAGGGGTAGTATTGGCCGAAAGCGCCTGCTGCAATTCCTTTGCGCGTGCACGGAACTCTTCTTTCTGAAGTCCGGATTCCAAAATCACAAACTCATCTCCGCCGGCGCGGTATATATGTTCGCGCGGGAAAAAGGCGGCGAAAAAGTCCACCGCCCGTCGGAGCATTTGATCTCCCGCCTCATGTCCGTGGCGATCGTTAATCTCCTTCAAGCCATTTAAATCCAGATAGATTGCAGCAACGGAACGCGGTGCATTTCGTTTCCTGAGCACAGCCTTCTTGACTTCCAAAGCGTTCCGATTGTGTATCTCCAGATTGGAATCCAAACGAGCTTCCCGGCGCAGGGTCTGCTCGCGCTTCCGATTGCCGAGTTCCAAGGCAAACAATAATGCCAAGGAACAGCAAAACTTACGAATGAACAAATGCTGAAAGAAGGAGCTGCACCCGACCAACAGAACCCCCATGGTTCTGCCCCGATTTTCCAGCGGCAATCGGAATGCAAACCGAATCTTTTTGGGATACGGCGCACGGTAGCTGATGCGCTCTTCTGTCCCGCCCTGTACAAGAATCAGTGCGAGTGCAGGCAAATTGAAATACCGTGACACTGTACGCAGAATGCGCTCTATCCCCTTCCGGGAGCTATCCTTCTGCAAGAACTCAAGGCATTTGATCATCAAATCCGCTTTGTCTCTCATAGCCCTTACCTCTGAACCTCTTGTTGCGTCAACGCTGAGATATCTGCAGAAGAGCATACCTTAAATACGTCCGTTCGTCTATGACAATGACAAAACTGTAAACAAATTGTAAACTTTCTCTATATTTATGTAGGCTTTTGAATAAAAAGAGCGCTGGAACAGACTCTTCCATCGCTCTTTTTCTGTCTTTGCCTTTAGTTGTTAATCAGCTTGGAGTCTTCATTGTTCCAGCTGTAAAGCTTTCTGATTTCCTTACCGACAGACTCAGAGAGATGCTCGGAAGCCTTCTTCCGCATCGCCTTGAAGTGTGCCTGACGACCGGCAGGGCTCATATCAACCAAGAACTGGTTTGCAAAGGTTCCGTCCTGAATGTCAGCAAGAACCTTCTTCATTGCCTTCTTGGTTTCCTCGGTAATAATCTTCGGTCCGGTGATGTAGTCACCGAACTCAGCGGTATTCGAAATCGAATAGCGCATGCCCTCGAAACCGGACTGATAAATGAGGTCGACAATGAGCTTCATCTCATGAATGCACTCAAAGTACGCATTTCTCGGATCGTAGCCGGCTTCCACCAGAGTCTCAAATCCGGTCTGCATCAGTGCGCAAACACCGCCGCAGAGAACCGCCTGCTCACCGAAGAGATCGGTCTCGGTCTCAATGCGATAGGTGGTCTCAAGCAGACCCGCTCTCGCACCGCCGATTGCAGCACCGTAAGCAAGTGCCTTCTCCAGTGCCTTGCCGCTTGCATCCTGCTCAACAGCAACGAGCATCGGAACGCCCTTGCCCTCAAGGAACTCGCTGCGAACTGTGTGGCCCGGTGCCTTCGGCGCAATCATCGTGACATCGACAAACTTCGGCGGGGTGATAAGGCCGTAATGAATGTTGAAGCCGTGAGCAAACATCAACATGTCGCCCTCTTCGAGATTCGGCTCAATATCCTTCTTGTACATATCCGCCTGCAGCTCATCGTTGATCAGAATCATAATGATATCCGCCCACTTCGCTGCTTCGGCATTGGTCTTAACCGTAACGCCCTGCTTCTCAGCCTTCTCTCTCGACTTGGAGCCCTCGTAGAGACCGACGCAAACTTCAACTCCGGAATCCTTCAGGTTCAGTGCATGCGCATGTCCCTGGCTGCCGTAGCCGATGATTGCCACTCTGTGGCCCTTTAAAACAGAAACATCGCAATCTTCCTGATAATAAATCTTCAGTGCCATTTTACTCTCCTCCATCTGTTCCGTCCGTTTTGAGTAACAAACGCATTATCAAAAAAGAACGAATTCTGCGACTCTCAGTCCGCGAAAGAATCCGGTTCTGATAACCTCACTTAAGGCAGATATTTGATATCATCTGCGCCGCGCGCAAGTCCTGTGATACCGGTTCGCGCAAGTTCCAAAATCTCATACTCTTCCAGCAAAGCGAGCAACGCATCCAGTTTCTTTTGATCTCCGGTCAGCATAATGGTGAGAGAACTCTTTGCCACATCCACTATGCTCGCGCGAAAAATCTGCACCACCGCATGCACCGATTCTCTCTGATCAGCGTTTGCCCGAATTTACCATCATAAGCTCGCGGTAAACGCTCTTATCCTCCGGAAGCCGCTTGATATCTTTGACATCCTCGAGCTTACGAATCTGCTTTTCGATTTGCTCCAGTACATCGTCATCGCCGTTTGAGACAACCGTCATTCTCGTGTAACGCGGATCCGCGGTGACACCGGCCGTAATGCTCTCGATATTATACCCTCTGCGCGTAAACAATCCGGCAATGCGACTCAGAACACCGGGTGTGTTGTCCATCAAAAGCGAAAAAACGACTCTCATCTCCATCTCCTCCATTATACGCAAGTTATGATAGCAACGCGTCTTCAAAAAGTCAACTTGCCCTAAATTTCCCAAACAAGCGTCCGCATTGCGTTTTGTTGTTCTCTCTTTTCTCTGCCGCTCTTCTTTTGTGCAAAAAACACAGCATTTTACATCTCTTCCCAAAATTCTGTCAGTTTTCCCAAAAGGTCACAAAAATGACAGCTTTCTTTTTTCGGTCCTCATTTTAATTTCCGTCTCTTATTCAGCATTTTTGATCCCTGTTTCTTCCTTATTATATAGGATGCAAAAGGAAGCATATTATGGCAGAGCAATTCTGTCCACCGAATGCGCAATTTAGTTCGGAATTATATAGTTTTCATATTTGAATTATGTTAACTCATTCTACTTTCAACTCTTTCGCATCCTATGCCGGACCGGCCTGCGTGCGCACCTATTATTTACATAATTATTTTATGTTTTTATTCCGGGAGTTCGCCGCGCGGATCCGAAAACGGAATACAAGTTGAATACCGCAAAAAGGAACTGTGCGCTTGCACAGTTCCTTTTTCGTTCAAGTACGTCTTATGCCTCGGTCTTCGGGCCCGCTGCGACAAGTGCCTTGCCGGCATCGTTGCCCTCGTACTTTGCAAAGTTCTTGATGAAACGATCTGCGAGATCCTTGGCTCTCTTGGTCCACTCCTCGCTGTCCGCATAGGTATCTCTCGGATCCAGAATGGTCGGATCCACACCCGGCAGTTCGGTCGGAACTTCAAAGTCGAAGAACGGAATCTTCTTCGTCGGTGCATTCAGAACATCGCCGTTCAGGATGGCATCGATGATACCTCTCGTATCCTTAATCGAAATTCTCTTGCCGCTGCCGTTCCAGCCGGTGTTCACGAGATAAGCCTTCGCACCGCTCTGCTCCATGCGCTTCACGAGTTCTTCCGCGTACTTGGTCGGATGAAGCTCCAAGAAAGCCTGGCCGAAGCAAGCCGAGAAGGTCGGGGTCGGCTCGGTAATGCCGCGCTCGGTACCTGCGAGCTTTGCCGTAAAGCCGGACAGGAAGTAATACTTGGTCTGCTCCGGGGTCAGAATGGAAACCGGCGGCAATACGCCGAATGCATCTGCCGAAAGGAAGATGACATTCTCCGCAGCCGGACCGTGGGAAATCGGTTTAACAATCTTCTCGATGTGATCAATCGGGTACGAGACACGGGTATTCTCCGTGACGCTCTTGTCGGTAAAATCAATCTTGCCGTTTGCATCGACCGTCACGTTCTCAAGAAGCGCGTCGCGGCGAATTGCACGGTAGATATCCGGCTCGGACTCCTTGTCGAGGTTAATGACCTTTGCGTAGCAGCCTCCCTCGAAGTTGAACACGCCGGAGTCATCCCAACCGTGCTCATCATCTCCGATGAGAAGGCGCTTCGGATCCGTGGAAAGCGTGGTCTTGCCGGTACCGGAGAGACCAAAGAACACTGCGGTGTTCTTGCCGTCCATATCGGTATTTGCCGAGCAGTGCATCGAAGCGATACCGCGAAGCGGCAGGTAGTAGTTCATCATCGAGAACATACCCTTCTTCATCTCGCCGCCGTACCAAGTGTTCAGGATAACCTGCTCCTTGGTCGTGATGTTGAAAACAACCGCGGTCTCGGAGTTGAGTCCGAGCTCCTTGTAGTTCTCAACCTTTGCTTTCGACGCATTGTAGACAATGAAGTCCGGCTCAAAGTTCTCGAGTTCTTCCGCAGTCGGCTTAATGAACATGTTGGTCACAAAGTGTGCCTGCCACGCCACTTCGACAATGAAGCGAACCGCCATGCGGGTATCCTTGTTTGCGCCGCAGAAAGCATCGACCACAAAGAGGCGCTTATTGGAAAGCTCCTTCTTTGCGAGTTCCTTCACCGCGTGCCAAGCCTCCTCGGAAGCCGGATGGTTATCGTTCTTATACTCATCGGAGGTCCACCAGACCGTATCCTTGGAGTTCTCGTCCATGACGATGAACTTGTCTTTCGGGGAGCGTCCCGTGTAGATTCCCGTCATCACGTTAACGGCATCCAGTTCGGTCACCTGTCCCTTCTCGAAGCCCTCGAGACCCGCCTTGGTCTCCTCTTCAAAGAGCAACTCATACGACGGATTGTGTACGATTTCTGTTGTCCCGGTAATGCCATACTTGCTTAAATCAAGCTTACTCATGTACCTTTTCCTCCTCTGTCCTCCGCTCGTGCAAATGCACAGATTTCTCGGGGTTAAGTTCCGGGATTATTATACACTATATCCGAACAGAAAACAATCACGCACGTTTTGCTTTGAGATATTCATCTATGCCGCGCGCAGCCTGCTTTCCCGCTCCCATCGCAAGAATAACGGTCGCGGCACCGATTACGGCATCGCCGCCCGCAAAAACACCTTCGCGCGTTGTCTGTCCGCTCTTTTCATCCGCAATCAGGCAGCCCCGGCGATTGGTATCAAGACCTTTGGTTGTGGAAGCCAGCAGCGGATTCGGAGAGGTACCGAGAGCCATGATGACAGTGTCTGCCGGAATTTCCTCCTCGGAGCCCGGAATCTCAACCGGTCTTCTTCTGCCGGAGGCATCCGGCTCTCCGAGTTCCATATGAATCACGCGAACCGCTCTGACCCAACCGTTCTCATCTTCCAGTATTTCGACCGGATTGGTGAGCAAATCGAAGATAACGCCCTCTTCCTTCGCGTGGTGCACTTCTTCGACACGAGCGGGCAACTCCGCCTCCGAACGGCGGTAAACAATGTGTGTCTCTGCGCCGAGGCGGAGCGCCGTTCGCGCGGCATCCATCGCAACGTTTCCGCCGCCCACCACAATTGCACGCTTACCCGCAAAGATCGGCGTGTCGTAATCCTCTCGGAAAGCCTTCATGAGGTTGTTGCGCGTCAAGAACTCATTGGCCGAAAACACGCCGCTCGCGGTCTCGCCCGGAATGTGCATGAACATCGGCAGACCCGCACCGGAACCGATAAACACCGCATCGTAGCCCTCGTGATCCAGTAGGTCATCCACAGAGACCGACTTGCCGACTATGGTATTGGTTTCGATTTCAACACCGAGTTTCTTTACGTTCTCTACTTCGTGGGCCACAACCGTGTCCTTCGGCAAACGGAACTCCGGAATACCGTAGACCAGCACGCCGCCCGGTTCATGGAGCGCTTCAAAGATTTTGACTTCGTAGCCGAGTTTGGCAAGTTCTCCGGCACAGGTAAGTCCTGCGGGACCTGCCCCGATGACAGCAACGCGCTGTCCGTTTTTCTCAGAGGTGTTCTGCGGCTCCAGTTTGTGCTCCCGCGCCCAATCCGCCACATAGCGCTCCAATTTGCCGATTGCAACCGGCTCTCCTTTGATACCGCGAATACAGACTCCCTCGCACTGGGTCTCCTGCGGGCAGACACGGCCGCAAACCGCAGGAAGTGCGGAGCTCTCCGCAATAATCCCGGCAGCTTTTGCTTCCTGCCCCGCGATTACCTGCTGTAAATCCCGGAATATCAATCGATACGGGACATCCGGCAACACAGCGCGGATTCTTACAATTCAGACAGCGCGATGCCTCTGCTCTCGCCTCTTCTTCTGTGTAGCCGAGACAGACTTCCTCAAAGTTGTGTGCGCGTTCTTCCGGTGCCTGCTCCCGAATCGGGACTCTCTTCATCATGTCCATTACTGCTGACCTCCGCAATTTCCGCAGCCACCGTGGTGCGTCTTTCCTTCCTTGAACTTGAGATACTCTCTCCCCTCTTCGCTCGCGTACATTCTTGCACGCTTCATCGCCTGATCGAAATCAATGAGATGCGCGTCGAACTCGGGACCGTCCACACAGGCAAACTTCACCTCGTCACCGACAATCAGTCGACATGCTCCGCACATACCGGTGCCGTCCACCATAATGGGGTTCATGCTGGCAATCGTCGGAATGCCGAGCTTCTTGGTGAGTAAGGAGACAAACTTCATCATAATCATCGGGCCGATGGCAACGCAAAGATCGTAGTGCTTACCTTCTTTTTCCACCAGCTCTTCTACCTTTGCGGTTACAAGACCGTGGAAACCGTAGGAACCGTCATCGGTGGTGACGTAGAGATGATCTCCGACCAGGGCACGCATCTCTTCTTCGAGTATCACCAAATCCTTGGTCTTCGCTCCCTGCACAACATCCGCAACGACGCCCTGCTCCTTGAGCCACTTGACCTGCGGATAGACCGGTGCCGTACCGACGCCGCCGGCGACAAAGAGAATGTTCATTTTTTGAAGTTCTTCCGCCGTCTTGTGGGTTAGTTCCGACGGACGTCCCAGAGGTCCCACAACATCTTCAAAGCAATCTCCAACTTCCAGTTTCGCCATACGCGCGCTGCTTGAACCGACAACTTGGAATACAATGGCGATGGTTCCCTTCTCACGATCATAATCGCAGACCGTCAACGGGATACGCTCGCCGTAGCGATCGATTTTCACAATTAAAAATTCACCCGGCAGACATTTCCGCGCGACACGCGGCGCCTCAAGATCCATGAACCAAATCTGCTCCGCAAGTTTTCTCTTCGTTATGATCTTATACATAAGGGTTCTCCTTTGTTCTATTGCCGTATCACAAAAGCAAAGCTCATCTCACACCGCCGCGCACGCGTTCATAGCGGCAAAAGGAAAAAGGAAGATCGAAATAGGTCTCTTCCTCACTCTCCTGTGTGAGCTTCCAGTCCGGGTCTTCATCAAGATTCGGAAAGAAGCGATCCCCATCATAGCGGTAATCGATTTTCGTCAACTCTGCCTTATTCGCGTAGGGTAGGAAGTCTCGGTAAACCCCCTCTCCGCCGCACACAAAAATCTCATCTCCCGGAATTCCGCTCAGCTTTTCCAGTACTTCTTCGATGCTGCGACATACAGTGACTCCCTTCGGCGAAAAATCGGGATCTCGACTCAATACCAGATTGCGCCTGCCGTAAAGAGGCTGCTGCCCCGGCAAGTCCAAAAAGGTCTTTCGCCCCATGATGACCGTTTTTCCGAGCGTCTCCTCAAGAAACAGTTGCTGATCGCGCGGAATTTTGACCAGAAGTTTTCCGCCTTTCCCGATGGCCCAGGATTTGTCCACCGCCGCAATCAAAATCATGCTTCCTCTCCCAAAATGAGTTCTTTCGCATAGGGCAGTTCAAGTATCCAGTCACAGAAACGGTGCCACTCCTCCAACTTATGATCCCGACGCGCAAATAAATATGTACCAGAGTCTCGTAGTTAAACGTGCAAGTGCGGAGTTGCTCGTAACTCTCCGGCAACAGCTGAATCATAGAGTACCAAGCCTGCTTGTCCTTGGTTTCCACAAAACGAAGGCGCAGCTGTTCCAAGACACCAATCATGCTGTCCAGTGCCGCAAGCGCCTCTTCACTCATGTGATCATGCGAAAAATCCGCGCGTGTAAACGGTTTGCTGTGAATCTTATGCATGGTAGAGGTTGAGTTTGCGACCGTCGCGACCTTATAGGTATCGTACTCCTTCCACCAGTAAAGCGGCGCTGTGATGTCCACCGAAACAAAAATCTGTCTCATGTACTTACGGTGGTCGCTCCCGGCCTTACGCAGTCTCTTTGCCAGGCCCAGATCGTTCTCCCCCAAGACATAATTTCCCGTTTCATCATAATAACTATCGCTTCTCGCCCAAGAATTCAGCGGGTTGCGCGCTCCGCGCATTGCATTTTCGAGATTCATGACTGCACTGTGTTCCAGTTTAATCATCGTTTTCCGCCCTCTTTCTTCCTATTTAAAATGCGCCGTCCTAGTTGGATTCGTTCATGCGATTACGCTTGCGCTCTTGATAGCGCGCATAGGCCTTTTCCAACATTGCCTTTTCATTGGCAAATTTCAGAAGATGCCATGCCTCGTGATACTTGTAATAACCGGAATCCATAAAGAACTCCTCCCGCTGCGGTTTCGAGTAGTAGCTGTCAGCGCTCATCAGAAACCAATGGACACTCTTATCCACAAGTTCCGCCTGCGCATTGAAGGTGTATTCACTCTTGCCGATATACTCGACAATGCGTGCGCTGACCCCCGTCTCTTCCTTGACTTCCCGGAGCGCTGTGGTCTCAAAGTTCTCTCCCTCTTCGACCGTTCCCTTTGGGAGCACCCAGCCCTCATAGCGATTTCTGTAATTCTTATAGAGCAGCAGGATCTTTCCGTGAAAGATCACGATGCCGCCGCAGCTCGTTGCTTCGACCATTTGCAATCCCTCCTGCGCGACGCATATCCAAAATTAAATGTAAGTGTACTACTGACAGCTGCGTGATACAAGCACTTTCCGAAGCGAAACTTTCGTCCGGCTTTACTCCACTCCCTTCCGAAAATGACCGCGTGTAAAGTTTTCGTATGCCTCCGTAACGTCCCGCTCGCCCAGCACAAAGCTGTGATGCAAAGAACGTACCGCAGCGCGACTTTGCTCCGCATTCTCATTCGTGAGCAGCAAACGCACCGCACCGAGCTTCAGTTCGCGCAATTCTCCCGCCACTCCGCTGAGACTAAGGGGCGCTGCATTATATATCGTATTATAACAGAAGGTGCAATGGGTTCTCACCGGCATATCCATCATGCGGCGATCCCGAAGCTGCATATACTCCGCCTTATGATCACAGCGAGCTGCCGTCTTTTTAACGCAATTCGCACTGACCATCATCGGCAGTCTTCCAGCAACCACCAACTCTTGACCTCTTGTTTCCAATGCGCGTAATTCGCGGGCAGTTTCTTCTATCGGCAGTGTAAGCCGGGCCGCACCGAAGCCTTTGAGACAGCGCTGTGCCTCCCGATTCATTCCGTAGACTTGAAAGTCAAAGAGCAGCGAGGGACAGAGCTTTCCCCTGTTCTCGTATAATTTGCGGAAATAGCCGGGCTCCTCCAGATTCCGAACAATCAGAGCATCAAACGGCAGATTCGCGAGCAATCCGGCTTGGGCGGTGAAAAACTGCTCTGCCTCCGTTCTGAAAATCTGGGGTAACAAAAGGTAAGCCTGTTTCCCGGACTCATGAATTTCCGAAATCGCAGCTTCCCACCGCTCCGGCGGAAGACTGTCGGAGCCGAACGAAATCATAGAAACTTCGGACATAGCCGAAACAGCCTTAAGCTGCTCCTCGGAATCGCAACTCACATGAATTGCCGGAGGCTTGTCTTCTGTTCGTTCTTCAAAAATAGCGCTCGATTCACCCCCTGTCTCCCCGTCGCATACAGTCTCTGCAGGGCGGACAGCTTTACGTGCAAAGCGTGAATCGATTGTTGCGGATATTGCTTCCAGCGCCTGCCGCCTCAATTCGTTCAGTTGCTTGACCGGGAAAAAATATCCTTCTTCCATGGAAACCGCAAGCTCCGAAAGCGAAATCCCGTGCCGCCTGTTTTCAACAGACGTTCACGCACCGCTTCCGGACTGCTCCCCGCAGTTCGCGCTCGTTCCGCAACCGCTCCCATAACTTCGGCACTCACCGTTCCGATATGTCTCACCTCAGCACTGACCGTGAGACAGAGCGGTTCTCCCGCTCGCTGGCGAAAGCTTCCGCGGAGCGGCAACTCCCGCTCTGTCTTCACATAGCGCTGTTCCAGTTCCTCCTCATACGGGAGATTCGGTTTACGCTTTTCTTTCTTCTCTCCGAGCACGATCATATCCCGACCGTTATGCTTGCGGTAATAGCCCTCGGTTTGACCGCCGCGGTCAAAAAGATCCAAAAGCTTTGCCCGGTCCTCCGCCGCAACGGCAAAGCCCTCTTCTCCCTCGCGCGCATAAAGATCCAGATACTTTCTCCAAACAGAGACCACCCCCGCCGTGTATCGAGGGCTCTTCATGCGCCCCTCGATTTTCAGGCTGTCTATGCCGCTTGCGGCGAGCATCGGAATCAGATCCAGGCTGCACAAATCCTTACAGCTCAACAGCAAACTTTGCTTCGTGGGCTTTTCCCGGTCCCGCACCAAACTGTACGGCAAACGGCAGGTCTGTGCACAGCGCCCACGGTTTCCGGATCTGCCGCCGAGCAGACTCGACATAAAACACTGGCCGGAATAAGCGTAACAAAGTGCACCGTGTACAAAACTCTCCACCTCGAGTCCTGTCTCTTGCTTGATGCGTACCAACTCTTCCAAACTGAGTTCCCGCGCCGGAATCACACGGCTCACCCCGAGACTCCGGAAAAGTCGCGCCGACTCAGGTCCCGTAACGGTGGTCTGGGTGCTTGCATGAAGGGAAAGAAGCGGGAACTGCCTATGCAGAACAGCCAGGGCTCCCAAGTCCTGTACGATTGCCGCATCCAATCCCGCTTCATAATAAGGCGCAATATACTCCGGCAGCGCCTGAAGCTCTGCCTCTTTGAGGAGGGTATTCACGGTCAAATGGACGCGAACACCAAAGCGGTGCGCATAGCGCAGGCCCGCAATGAGATCTTCCTCTTCGGGATTCTCCGCATAGGCCCTTGCGCCATATTTCGCACCGCCGACATAAACGGCATCCGCACCCGCATTGACTGCAGCCCGAAGGCTCTCCAAAGAGCCTGCGGGCGCCAAAAGTTCCGGTGTTTGATTTCTCATTCTTCCCTGCTATCTGTTTTACTTCGCGAGCAAGTCATCGAGCTCACTCTCAAGATTTTGACTGCGCTGCTTTTCTGCCTCCAGCGCCTCTTCCAGTTCACGAACACGTGCTTCCAAGCGTTCTTTTTCTGCTTCCAGTCCTGCATTGATTGCTTCGAGACTTGTCTTTTCCGCTTCCAGATTTGATATTTCCGCTTCCAGTTCCGCGTTTTTCCGTTCCGACTCGGCAAGAGCCGCCTCTGTCTTTTGCTTCTCTTCGACAGACACTGTTTCCGCCGTGTCTGCTTTGCCATCCTTCTTAAGGCTTTCCATACGGAGGCGCTGCTCTACCAATTCCCGCTTCAGCGAATAAACCTCGGCTGCATGAGCCGCAGCTTCTTCCTTCAACTCGGCACTCTCCGCCCGCGCCTGCAGGCAGTCGTCCGCAAGGTTCAGCCAGAGTATCTGTGCTCTCCGCTCGCTGTTCTGGCGTGCGTAGGCGCGATTCTGACGCAGCTCCGCAATCTTGTTATCGATATAAGCCGCGACCTGGCGAAGATAGGCGCTGTCGCCGCCGGAAAGCGGAATTACCTTACCGTCGATAATGACTTCTGTACTTCCCTGTCGATTCTGTTCGTCACGCATCTGCTTGCCCCTCATCTTCCTTTTTTCGATTCAAATGCTTGTATGCGTATTCCGTCGCGACCCTGCCGCGCGGTGTGCGAATGATAAAGCCCTGCATGAGAAGGTAGGGCTCATAAACCTCTTCCAGCGTGCCGGCATCTTCTCCGAGCGCCGCCGCCAGTGTATCCAGCCCCACCGGTCCGCCGTGAAACATATCTATAATGAGATTCAGTATGGTGCGGTCACCCGCATCCAAACCACAGGTATCCACATCCAGAAGGTTCAGCGCATCGCGCGCTACCTCCTCTGTAATTTCTCCGCCGTATTTCACCTCCGCAAAATCACGCACCCGACGTAACAATCGATTTGCAAGTCTCGGCGTTCCGCGGGAACGGCGCGCGAGTTCGGAAGCGCCCGCCGCATTGATGGTCACGCCGAGAACTTTAGCAGAGCGGAGAACAATCTCTTGCAGCTCATCTTGTTCGTAAAACTCGAGGCGCTGAACCACACCGAAGCGATCGCGAAGCGGTGCGGAGAGAAGCCCTGCCCGCGTCGTTGCACCGACCAAGGTAAAATGCGGCAGCGAAAGCCGTATACTTTTTGCATTGCTCTCTTTTCCAAGCACAATGTCTATTGCAAAGTCTTCCATTGCAGGATAAAGCACCTCTTCAACTTGACGGTTCAGCCGATGAATTTCGTCGACAAAGAGCACATCACCCTCCTGCAAATGATTCAGGATTGCCGCCATATCACCCGGCTTCTCAATGGCCGGGCCTGAGGTGATTTTTCAAATTAGAACCCATCTCATTGGCAATGATGCCGGAAAGGGTTGTCTTTCCGAGTCCGGGCGGCCCGTAAAAGAGCACGTGATCGAGACTCTCCCCCCGCTGCCGCGCGGCTTCGATAAAGACCTGCAGCATGGATTTTAATTTCTTTTGTCCGATATATTCTTGTAATCGCTGCGGACGCAACGATTGTTCAAACCTGAGCTCTTCGCTTGCAAGCTCCGTCGTTATAATTCTACGCTCCATATTTTCCTCTCAAGCTCAGAACTGCCGGAGCGCCTCGCGAAGGAGTGTCTCGCTGTCCTTATCTTCCGCGCCCGGTATCGCACGGACTGCACGCGCTGCCTCGCTCACACTGTAGCCGAGCTGCACCAGCGCGTCCATGGCATCCGCCATCGCGCGATTCTCGGAAGGAGCCGCTGCGACACCGCCTGTCGTAAGTTCTTGTACGACTTCCTTATTTTTCAGTTCCAAGATAATTCGCTCCGCGGTCCGTATTCCCACGCCGGGCGCCTTTGCGATTGCCTTGGCATCACCGCTTAAAACAGCGAGCTTCAGCGCTTCGGGCTCCAGCGCCGAGAGTACGGCAAGCGCTCCCTTCGGACCGATTCCGCTCACGGCAATCAGCGCGCGAAAAAGGCGGAGATCCGCCTCTCTGTCAAAACCATAGAGTGCAACCGCATCTTCGCTCAATTTGAAATGCGTATACAAAATAAGCTCTTTCCCCGGGGCCGGAAGCCGATCTATGACCGCGCGGGATGTCTTTACTTCTATACCGAAGGATCCCGCCTCCACAATCACTTCGCTCTCGCCGACCGCAGTGAGCGTCCCTCTTATATAGGAAATCATAGTTTGCTCCTGCCTTCCGAAACTTTCCCTGTTGTCTAGTTTAGCACAGCCTTTTCAATCTAACAAGGAAGGCGTATACTGGAGTATCAAATTGCGAGAGGAGCTTCTTCATGCTTTGCTTTGAAACAAAACTGTCGCGCGAACCCTATCTCAGCGCGCTCGAGGCAATTCCCGACGGGACAGAACTCTCTTCCCTGCTCTTTTTTGACATTGAAACCACCGGTCTCAGCCCGAGTTCCGCACAGATTTATTTAATCGGAGCACTCTGCTTTCCGAAAAAAGGCCCCGCTGTTCTTCGGCAGTGGTTCGCCGCTTCGCTTTCCGAAGAACAAGAACTGCTACGCAGTTTTTTTGCCTTTGCCGCCCCCTTCCGCACTCTGGTACATTTTAACGGACAGCGCTTTGACCTCCCCTTTCTCAGCGCATGCAGCGCACAGTACCACCTGACTTATCCGCTCGACCGGAAGGATAGCCTGGATCTTTATGCGAGCGTGGCTCCGTTTCGCCCGCTTTTCGCCACACAAAAACTCACGCAACGCGTACTGGAGCAGCGCTTGCAGCTTACCCGAAAGGATCCCTTCGACGGCGGAGAACTGATTGCACAGTATTTGTCCTGGCTTACGACAAGAGATGAAGACTTACTGCAAAACATGCTCGGACATAATGCTGCGGATGTCAGCATGCTGCCGCAGCTCTTACCCTTGCTTCACATTCCGACTTTTTTCCGCGGTCGCTTTGAAAATACACGTATCTTTGAGGAGAAGGAAGACTTCTGCATCACCGCCGAAAGCGCTGTTTCGCTCCCGTTTTCACTATCTCGCGAAACCGAGACTATGGAACTTGCCGCAGCGGAAACACACATCCGCCTTCGGCTCCCGCGCTTTTCCGGAACTCTCTATCACTATCTCAAGGATTACCGCAATTACTATATTCTGAAAGAAGACGGCAGTCTGCTCCACAAAACTTTAGCTGCTTTTGTCGATGCCGACGCTCGGGAGAAGGCCACCAAAGAAAGCGCACGTCTTCCCCTCACCGGGGACTTTGCGGCGGTTCCCAAGCGTATGGAGCCGGAAGCGCGCTGCTTTCAAACCGGACCGAATGCCACCCCACTTTATCTGCCGCTCTCCGTCCTACAGGAGAACAATGCCCTCTGCGAGGCCTATCTCAGCTCGACGCTCACCGCCCTTAAACTTCGCGGCTGATTTCCTTACTGCCCCTTCGTTTCTCAGCGTGTATACGACAAAGAAGAGACATCGGAACAATAAAACGAAAAAAAGAACCGAAGTCGCAACTGCGAACTTCGGTTCTTCTCTGTTTGATCTCATGAATAGTCGTTTCCCGAAGGAACCGGTTTACTCAATCACCAAGACGTTGGTAGCCTGCGGTCCCTTAGCGCCGTCGACAATCTCGTACTCGACCTTTGCGCCCTCCTCAAGAGTCTTGAAACCATCCATCTTCAGGCCGGAATAGTGCACGAAAACATCATTGCCGCCCTCGTCCGAGATGAATCCGTAACCCTTCTGGTTGTTAAACCACTTGACTGTACCCTTGCTCATAACCGGTGTTCCTCCAAAAAAATAATCTGTGGCTTGCAGACTTCTGCAACCCTCGGTACAATAGCATATGTTGCGCCTACTGTCAAATAATTTCGACAATTTGAAGGGATTATTTTTTTATGAGAGTTCTATTATATACAAAAAACACAATCAAACACTTTTTGACTATTACCAAACACAAGTTGACTGTCATGGATCTCTGCTTCAAAGTGGGTCTTATTCGGCAGGGCCTAGCCCATGACCTCTCAAAATATTCACCGACCGAATTTATGACCGGTGTCCGTTATTACCAGGGCATACGCTCTCCCAACGCCGCAGAGCGAAAAGAACATGGCTACTCTCTCGCCTGGATGCATCACAAGGGGCGCAATCGCCACCACTATGAATACTGGGTGGATATCGATCCCGAGCGCGGCTGGGTCGGGTTAAAAATGCCGCTCCGCTTTGTCCTCGAGATGGTCTGCGACCGCATTGCGGCCTCTAAAGTATACAGCGGTAAAGATTATACCGATGCCGTCCCCCTCGGCTACTATCTTTCCAAGGGGGAGGGACGGCTACTGCATCCCGAGACCCGGGCGCTGCTCGAAAAACTGCTCTATATGCTCCGCGACAAGGGAGAGCGCTACACGCTCGGCTATATGCGCTGGCTGAAACGCCACCCCGCACTGTATTCGCGTCAGTGTGCCCCCTTCTCGAGTGCCGTCAGTTCTTCGGGCGTAAACGAATAAGACTTTCCGCAGAAGTGGCAGTGAAGTTCTGCGGGTTTTTGCTCCTCGGCCATGCTCTTAAGCTCCGCACTGCCGAGGCTGATGAGAGCCTTCTCGACCCGCTCTCTCGAGCAGTCGCAGTGAAAACGGCAGGGGAGCTTTTCCGTGAGTTTCCACTCCATGCCCTCAAAAATCCACGCGAGAATATCTTCGGGGGTCTTTCCTTCCTTTAAGAGGTTGGTGACCGAGCCGACCGTCTTCAATCTGTTCTCGAGCGCCGTGATTACTTCCTCGGGACAATTCGGCATGAGCTGCACGATAAAACCGCCCGCACAGCGCACGGTGTTGTCCTGATTCATCAGCACACCGAGTCCCACACCGGAGGGCACCTGCTCACTCGATGCGTAATAGTAGGCAAGATCCTCTGCAATTTCCCCGGAAACCAGCTCCACCTGTCCCACGTAGGGTTCTTTCAGGCCCAGATCCGAAATTACCGTCAGGCTTCCCTTGCCGACCGCACCGGCAACATCCAGTTTGCCGAGCTCGTTCGCCGGTAAGATAACCACCGGCTCAAACGGATATCCCTTGACCTCACCTGCATTGTTCGCGGTGACCAAAAGACCGCGCATGGGGCCGTCCCCGTCCACTTTGATGGTCAGAAGGTCCTTTTTGTCCTTCATCATTGCCCCCATCATGAGCCCTGCTGTCATTAGACGTCCCAATGCCGCCGTGACAATGGGGCTCGTGTTGTGTATGCGTCTGGCCTCTTCCGTCAATTCTTCCGTCGTCGCCGCAAAGGCACGCACCATGCCGCCCTCTGCGTAGGCTCTCACAATATAATCACTCATTTCAAGCTTCCTTTCCGTGTTCACACAATAAAATCAGCATGCGCTCGCTCTCTTCGATTAGCGGACCTTCCGTCTCCGCATCCATGGCCTCGAGAAAAATAAGTCCCGCTGCCTCTGCTTCTCGTCGCACTTCCTCTAAGGTATAAGCGCGCTGTACATGGGTCTCCTCCGATCTGCGAAAAAGTGCTTCCGTCTCCCGCAGATAGAAGGTCATATCATAAATATTTTCGCGCGTCTCTCCGTCATAGTGATTTTCCCAGATAAAACTACCCTCTTCCCTTGTCTCCGCAAAGATATTGTCTGCGAGCAAGTGCTCATACTTATATACGGTATTCATATCAAAGAGGAAGATGCCGCCGGGATCCAGGTAGTTGTTGACCAGGCGAAACACTTCTCTTAAGTCTTCCGCCGTACAGAGATAGTTCATCGAATCGCAACGGCTTATCATCGCGCGGCAAGTCCCGTAGAGCTCGAATTCCCGCATATCCTGACAGAGGTAGAGGCTGTTGCTGCCGGAAAGCAGCTTCTTTGCATGGCCTCTTCAAGCATCTCCTCCGCATTGTCGATTCCTATCATGTCAAAGCCTGCGGCAGCGAGACGTTCGGTGCAGTTCCCCGTGCCGCAGCCAAGCTCCGCTACGATGCCCTCCGTAATGCCGAAGCGCCCAAGGAGACGCTGCGTCTGTTCGCACCACGCATCATAGGGAACGCCGTCCATAAATAAATCGTAGAGTTTTGCAAAACTCTGATAAGCCTCCATCTGCGCTCTCCTTCTCAAGTCCGGTCTCGATACAAAAAGACTCCGCTCTCCCACGTCCCGAGAGCGGAGCCAAACTTATGCGTTTCTGCCGCAGCAGTGCTTATACTTCTTACCGGAGCCGCAGGGGCAGGGATCGTTTCTGCCGATTTTAACTTCCTTGCGGACCGTACCGCTCTGCTTCTGTTCGCGGTACAACTCCTTTCTTCTCTCTTCGCTCAGGATATGATTCCAAGCCTCGAGGCCGTAGAGCCAATCCGCCTTCGCCTCCACCATGTTGTAGTAGAGCTTCTCCGGATCGATTTCAAGCACAATCTCGGTATTCTCGTCCATGGTCTCGGTCGGAATGTCCTGCTTGAGGCTCTCGCTGATGCCATCCAGGAAACCGGTCATGGTCTGAATGTCCGTTCCGTACTTCTCTGCAAGCTCCTTTACCGTGCCGCGTTCCACCTGCGTCACATCCGCAAGCAGTTTCTCATAAATGCCCTTCTCCACGCGAAAATAATCGGTCCAGAGCTGCTCCTGCTCTTCCTTGCTGAGCTGGTCTCCGTATGCTTTGGTTCTCCATACTTCCAATAAAGTCATATACTCGTCCTCACTTCCGTGATTTTAGTCGCATTATAGCCTAAGTTTTCATGAATTGCAAATACCGTCAGTGCTTTTTACCCTTCGACTCATAGCGAAAACTGCCGTCTTCCTCGTCGATGCGCTCCAAATTGTCATAGCATTCTTCCGCCACCGGCAATTTTTTGCGTCGCAAAAAATGTGCCAGCGCGCGTTCACTGAGTCTGGTGAGTACAGCAAAGGTCGGAATACCGACGACCATACCGACAATGCCCCAAAGACCTCCGAAGAACAAAATGGAGAAGAGCACCCAGAAGCTCGACATGCCGGTTGTCGATCCGAGTATGCGCGGTCCGAGTATGTTGCCGTCAAACTGCTGCAAGACCAGGATGAAAACCAGGAATTGCAAGGTCGTAATCGGCGACACCATGAGCAGAATAAATGCGCTCGGGATGGCACCGACAAAAGGTCCGAAGAACGGAATCACATTGGTCACACCGACAAACACACTGATGAGAAGCGCGTAAGGCATCTTCATAAAGCTCATGCAAACGTAGCAGATGATGCCTATAATCACAGAGTCAATGATTTTACCGACAATGAAGCTCGAGAACACCCACTTCACATAGCGCAGTTCGGAAACAACCTCGTTGGCTACACGCCGCGGCAACAGCGCATAGAGAATACGCTTGGACTGCGCGGCCAACGCCTCCTTCATGTTGAGCCCGTAAGCCATTACGATGAGACCGATGAAAAAGTTCTTTAAGACCACAAAGAGACGCATCACACCGCTGGTCATCTGAGTCAGGTACTTGTTGAGGTTCGGCATAAAATCCGCGGAAATCCAATGCGCCAGTGTATCCGAAATTTGCCCGTAACCCTCGAGCACCATCTCTTCCAACTCCGGATTCTTGCCTTGAAACAGAATCTGAATCCAGCCGCTGACGGAATTTGCCCCCTTCGGTAGGCTGTTGGTTAGATCCGAGACACCCGAAATCAACTGCGGAATCAGCATGGCAATCAACGCGGTCAAAACAGCGAGAATCACAATGATGCAGGTAAAAGTCGCCACCATTTTACCGATGCGTTCCGCATTTTTTTCTTTGCGAAGGCGCTCTGCCTCCGTGAAGAACTTCGTGCTGGAACCGCCGCGAAATTTTGCCATCACAGCCTTGCCCACAGGCATATTTACCGTCTTGCTCACAGGCGTTTTCGCCGCATTCCCCGGTCTCAACCATCCTGCGACCAAAGTAGATACGAGTTGATAGGTGGGGGCCATCAAAAATGCCATGACCGCACCGTAGATGACAGGCATCAGTATATCGACCAGTTTTCCGAGGAATACCGTAATCGGTCCCAAATGCTCTAAGACAAAGGAGAAAAAGAGTGCCGCCGCTATGACAGCAAAGGCTGTGATGCCCCAAGAAACGTGTTTTTGATTTTGATCGTTAATCATATCCCTTCCTTGCTCAACAAAAAGAGCAGCCAAATGCTGCTCTTTCTTCATAAAAAACAGCCCCAAAATGCCGGTCTTACGTATTGACGCCTGGCAGTGCCAGGTGGGTGACCGAACACAGCCATTTGTCTTCCACCGAACGTGGCCTGACATCCGACTCTGTATCTTATGTCTCCCTGTCGTAAAATTGCAGGTTCAAAATTGGTAAGATTGTCGTACATTTCAGGTGCTGTTTGCTATAGCTGTATTATACGACGCTTTATCCCGGGCGTAAAGTTGTTTATTCGACCGCGATTTGATAGACCTTGTACTCGCGCTCCGTGTGATAACCGAGGCGCTCGCCGAGGCTCGCCGAAAAAAGGCTGTCTGCATCCCAATCCGGAATCCTGGCCTTCTCCTTGAAGCGGAGCAAAAGCGAGGCGCCGGAGGCCGAAGCCAGTCCTTTGTGCCGGTAGCCCTTCTCCGTGGCCGCCTTCACATCCATAATTTCCTCGCTGTGCACATACGCAAGGCAGGCACTGACAGGAACTTTGTCTTGCAGGGCGACGTAGCCGATGCCGTAGGCCGCAAAAACATCCGCATCCGCAAAACTCGCCGTCAGATTTTCACTGAAGCGAAGCTCACCGAGGCGCTTGAAGAGCGGCGCAGTGACCTCACGAATCTCATACTCCGCAGGCACCTCGGTTCGCAGCTCTAAGGCTTTAAAGTCGAAACCCTCTTCCGGCGCACGCAGGAGATAACGTGAAACCGTGCGGAATCGCCCTGAAAATTTCGTTTCAATCCATTCATCCCAGCGCACATCTTCCGCGAGTATGCTGGTATCCCCGCACTCCTTTGCCAATACGTGATAGAGGTCCAGAGAGGCCGCGCCGCGCGGCGGCATGCCGACCAGATAAGAGAACCCGCCGGTCAGAACCAGGCAGCAGGAAGGACTTTCCAAGGTCGGCACAAATGCTCTACCCTTTCCCTCCGCAGCAGCTCGCACCAGTGAAATGCGGCTGTCTTCACACAACTTCACAATACTGTCTCGTTTCATTGCGCCAAGCTCTATCATAACTGGCCTCCCTTTCTTCCGGTCTTTTATTCGTTCAGCCCTCGCATGAGGAGTTCTTGCAGAGAATGTATCGAAGAAACAATATAGCTTGCGCCGGCCTCTTCCAACTCTCTCCGGCTTCCGTAGCCGTAGTCGACACCGATACTCGGCATACCCATGCTGCGTGCCGCGCGCACATCGTAGGCGCGATCTCCGACCATAACAGCACTTCTTACATCGATTGCGTACGCCGAAATAAGCCGCGCCATGATTTTTTCCTTGTCTCCGCCGTCACGGCTGTCGTCACCGCCCGCAACACCCGCAAAAAATGTGTCGAGTGAAAAATGTGCGAGCACCCGTTTCGCCTGAAACTCCGGTTTGGAACTTGCAAGATACAGTTTTTTGCCGCTCACCTCAAGTGTCTGCAGCAATTCCGCCGCCCCCGGGTAAAGCTTGTTTTCAAAAATGCCCTTGCTCTCGTAATAGGCTCGAAATGCGCGAATCGCGTTCGGTATTTCTTCGCTTCCGAGTCCGTATATCTGTGAAAAGCCCTCGGAGAGCGGCGGACCGATCAGTTTTTTGAGCATCTTACTGTCTCCCGCCTCTCTACCGACCGCCGAAAGTCCGGCGCGCGCTGCATTCATAATGCCTTCGCCCGACTCGGTCAGCGTGCCGTCCAAATCAAACAAAACCGCTGTAAGTCGCATCAGAACTTTAACAGTGTCTTCAAGAGACCGCGTCCGAGGCTTGCACCGACATTTCCACCGAGCTGCTTGCCGAAACTGCCGCCCGCACTCTTACCGAGCTGCTTGCCGACCTCTCTGCCGATGGTTCCGGTGACCGAGCTTCCGATAGAGGCGACGACGCGCTTTTGCTGTGTCGCCTTCTTTTTTGCTTCGCGCTCTGCCGCTGCCGCTTCCTTCGCCGCCTCTCTCGCTGCCTGTCGTTCGGCTGCCGCCGCTTCTTTTGCCGCCTGTTTCTCGGCCGCCGCCGCTTCCTTCGCCGCCTGCTTCTCTGCCTCGGCCTCTTCTCTTGCCTTCGCCGCAGCTGCCGCTTCTTCGTCGACACGCTTTAACAGTAACTCATACGCCGACTCGCGGTCGATTTCATTCGCGTACTTCTCACGCAGGGTACTGGTCAATATCGCCGCCTGCTGCGTGATGGCATCCAAAGCGCCGAACTTGGACTGCGGCGGGAGTATGGATGCAATCCGCACTTCCTCCGGCGCACCGCCCTCATCGAGGAAGGATATCAGCGCTTCCGCGGTCTTTAAGCCCTGCAGGGCTTCCGCCGTGTCGAAGGCCGGGTTCTTTCGGAAGGAATCGGCCGCTGCCTTGACGCCCTTCTGTTCTGCCGGGGTGTAAGCGCGAAGCGCATGTTGCACTTTGTTGCCGAGCTGTGCCAGTACCCCGCCCGGAATATCCGCCGGATTTTGGGTGATAAAGTAGACGCCGACTCCCTTCGAGCGAATCAATTTAACCACCTGTTCTATCTTATCCAATAAGGACTTGGGAGCCCCGTCGAAAAGCAGGTGCGCCTCATCGAAGAAAAATACCATTTTGGGTTTCTCAAGGTCGCCCGCCTCCGGAAGCTCCGTGAAGAGCTCGTTCAGCATCCAAAGCATGAAGGTCGAATAAATGGTCGGATCCTGAATCAGGGAGGTTGAATCCAGAATATTCACGTATCCCCTGCCTTCGGCATCCACACGCATCCAATCGGAAATCTGCAGTGCGGGTTCGCCGAAGAACTGCTCCCCGCCCTTACCCTCGAGGGCGACAAGCGCGCGGAGTATAGCTCCCGTGCTCGCCTTACCGATGTTGCCGTAGGTATCGCGGTAAATCTCCGCGTTGTCTTCCACATAGCGAACCATCGCCTTTAAATCCTTCATATCGAGGAGCAGTAAGCCCTCCTCGTCCGCAATGCGAAAGATGATCTCAAGGAGATCGCTTTGAATCTTATTCAGCTCCAAGAGACGGGAGAACAGCAGCGGTCCGAACTCCGAAACCGTCGTGCGAAGCGGCAATCCCTTCTTGCCGAAAATATCCCAAAATTCCGTCGGATAAGCCCGGTAGCGAAAGCCCGCCTCCGCGAGTCCGAAGCGCGCAATGCGCTCCTGCATATCCGCGCTGTCCTCACCCGGGCGGCACATACCCGCAAGGTCTCCCTTGACATCCGCGAGAAACACGGGGACACCCGCATCACTGAAGGACTCTGCCATCACCTTTAGAGTGACCGTTTTACCGGTTCCGGTTGCGCCCGCAATTAAGCCGTGTCGATTTGCCTGCTTTAGGCGAAGATTGCAGTGTACGTCTCCGGAACTACCTACCCATATTGCCTGCTGATCGTACATAATGACTCCTCTGAAAACGAATAAAAAGGCCTGTTTTGCCGTTGATAATCTATCTACTATCCTAACACAATAAGGTCTGCTTGTACACGGCGCAGCGCTTTTTGCGCGGCTCCCTCGCGCTGTATCACAAGATTGCGGAATCGCAAAAAAATCCCCGGCGGATTCCGTCTCGCCGGGGATTTCTCTGTTTCTTCTGTTCTGTTTCTTCTATAACTTAAGTTAAGCTTTAAAATACCAACTTGAACTCCGGAGATGCCTCTCCGTTTACGACATAGTAAGCTGCACCTTCTTCGGGCTTTACATAGAGTTCAAGCGTCTTGATTTCGGCCAGGGGATTCGCTCCGAGATATGCCTCTTTTGCGCGCGCCGCAAGGTCTTCCGTCGAGAGCTGCTTCTCACCGTACTCCACAAAAACCTTGACTTCGGATTCCTTGCCGCTCAAGGTATCACTGACCTTCTTCGCCCGGGACTTTACGGTCTTACCCGCCTTTTCGACGCTCTTCTTTACTTTCTCGCTCTGCTTTTTCGCCTCTTTTCCGAGTGCTTTGCATCTTCCGCGATTGATTTAGCTTCGTTGCCCACCGTCTTCTTAACGCGTTCCGTAAATGCCTTCACAGGTTCCTTCAGGTCTTCCACAGACTTCTTGAGTTCTTCCACTCTCTCGTCGCGCTGTTCCTTCTTGCTTGCCATGCTTCTCCTCCGTCTTTTGCGCCAAAGTGAACCGGTTACAAATCTATCGACTGCATAGACTATAATCCGGATTATAGGATTCAAATCTAACTTTGTCAAACGGATTGCGCTTTCTCTTTGCCTGTCCGTCGGAGCTGTGCTACACTTATTCCAATTTATATCGAGCGGAAAGTGAGGATGGCATCATGCAAATGAAGCTGTTACAGGATCGTATTGTGGCGGATGGCAAGATTGAGGCGGGCAATATTCTGAAGGTGGATTCATTCTTAAACCACCAGATCGATGTCTCGCTGCTGGAGGAAATCGGGCAGGAATTTAAGCGCCAATTCGGAGATCGAGAGGTCAATAAAATTCTGACCATCGAAGCCTCCGGCATTGCCATTGCCTGCATTGCCGCGCGTTACTTTAACGTCCCGGTTGTCTTTGCCAAGAAATCACGCTCTCTGAATATCGCCGGCGATGTTTACACTGCAAAAGTAGAATCCTTTACCCACAAGAATACGAACGACATCATTGTCTCCAAGAAGTTCTTATCCCCGGAGGATCGCATTCTGATTGTCGATGATTTTCTGGCAAACGGCAAGGCGATACTGGGGCTCTGTCAGCTGGTCGAACAGGCTGGGGCCACTTTGGTCGGAGCCGGTGTCGTCATTGAAAAGGGCTTCCAAGACGGCGGAAAACGCATACGAGAAGCCGGCATCGACCTCCGCTCCCTTGCGATACTCGAAGAGATGGATGTAAACACCGGCATTCGTTTCCGCGAAGAATAAACTCAGCGCTTGCGTATCATCGCGGTTGCGAGTTCCAGCATGTCGAGCGTAAGCTCATAGCTGTCACCCATAAGATCCCAAATCGCATCCTCTGTCAACACTTCAACACTCGGAAGCTCCGCAAGTTCTCCGCGACTCCAACGTCTATCATCGCTCTGAAACTGTCTGCTGTAATAATACTTGACCAACTTTTGATACTCGCGCTGCGAATCTTTAAAGGTTTGCAGCGCTTTTTTCATGGCCTCGATTTCTTCTCTGTGGCGATTCAGTATGCCCTCCATCTCGCGCACACGCTCCACTGCCTGCTCTGTTCCGCTTTTCTTCTCCACGTCCTACCTCCCGGGCTATATGCCAAGCAAATACTATGATTCCATCCGTCGTAACCCCGGATTTCCGCTGCGTGGTCCGCGCCGCAAGCCGTACTCTCCCGAGCTTTCCAAAACGTGCACTCCCACGTTCGGTCTTATATCGTCATCTCATCCGATGCAGGCTCTCGTCTCTCCAGCAAGAGAACGGCCTCCACGCCCGGTGTCCGCGGAAACATATCGACGCCCGCAGCGCGCGTGGTATGATAGCCCCCCTCTCGAAGTATTTCGAGATCGGTGACCAGGCTCGAGGGCTTACAGGATACATAGATAATGCGCGGAACCCCGTAGCGAATCAACTTGCGGAGCGCCTTCGGGTTCACACCCTCGCGCGGCGGGTCGAGAATAATGATATCCGGCTTCTCCTCGATTTCGTCCAGCACCTTTAAGACATCTCCCGCGATGAAGCGACAGTTTTGCACTCCGTTTCTCGCCGCATTTTCCCGCGCGGCAATCACCGCCTCTTCGATCAACTCAACACCGACCGTGCGTTCCGCATGCTTGGCGACCAGCTGGGCAATGGTGCCCGTGCCGGAGTAGAGATCAAAGACCACCTTTCCGCCGGTCTCACCGACATACTGTCCCACCTTCTCATAGAGCAGTTCGGCCCCGTCCGCATTGTTCTGGAAAAACGAAAACGGCGTGATCGCAAAGCGAAGGCCGGAAAGCTCCTCTTCAAATTGCGCTTCGCCGAAGAGTACCTCCGTTCTCTCGTTTTTCACCGCATCTGCAACCGAATCGGTGACCGAATGGAGCAGCCCCTTTAAGCTCGCCTCAAACGGAAGGGAACACATGAGCTCCCGCCATGCACGCAGCAGCTCTCTCTCCTCTTCCGCGGGAAGCTGAGAGCTCGTGACCAGATCGAGCAGGAGTTCTTTTCTGTGTGTGCCGCGGCGCGCGAGCAAAAAACGAAGATAGCCTTCGTGGCGCAACTTGTGATAAAACGGCACCTTCCGCTCCCGAAAGAAGCGCAGCGTTTCCCGAAGCGCAAGGTTCAGATCCTCATGCACGAGCTCACAACGGTCGGTCTCCACGATGTCGTAGTGACTTCCTCTCTTATGCATGCCGAGGGTCAGCGGACCATCCCGGTAGGCATCGCCGAAGGAGTACTCCATCTTCATGCGATAAGCGTTCTCGCGGGGACTTGCGGTCAGCCCCTCCCAGAGAAAGTCCTCCCCGATTGCCTCGCCGAGCAGACGCTGCAAAAGCTGCTCTTTCAGTTTCAACTCCTCCGCATACGGAAGAGTCTGATAAAGACAGCCACCGCAGACACCGACCGCGGGACAGAGACTCTCTCTCCGCTCGCAGGCCCCAGGGGGCCAAGGTCTCCAGTACGCGCCCCTCGGCATTTCCCTTTCTCGCCTTGGTCACGCGGTACAAAACTTCTCGGCCCGGAACGGCATGCTTAATCAAGACCTTACCGTCCTCCCGCAAAATATAACCGCGGTCCGGAAAACGGTATTCCGTAATGATGCCGCGCGCTTCCTCTCCCTTTTTCATACTCGCCTGTCCTCTCTCTTCAAAAAAGAGGACGCGTCTCTCCGGCGCGCCCTCTTCTCAATACAGTCTCTTTAAATTTACGCTCAGTCCTTATCCGCTGCCTCGGATGCCTCATCCTCGTCTTCATCGAACACAATGAGATCATCGTCGTCGAAATCATCATCAAAGTCGTCTTCAAAATCATCTTCCACCGGTGCCATGAAGCGATAGACCGCATAGGCAATTCCTGCCACCGCTGCGATAATACCGATGATTGCGAGCGCCATGACAACCGCATCACGGGTCTTGTTCGTCTGCTCTTTCTTTTTCATGGAACTCACGAGCTCATCCAATTTAATCAATGCGCCGAAATTGTCCATACCTGCCCTCCCAATCGAATATGCCATGATGACACAATGTAAAATTAACAGATTTACTATAGCATAAAGCCTTTCACTTGACAAGCACAGAGGCGCTCCGTAAAATGGGCATGTTATGCATTTTTGACAATATTTTATTTCGGAGGGTTTCCCTATGTCTACAAAAGGTGAGCGGAGTAGTTTTTCCTCCCGTCTCGGTTTCGTTCTTTCGGCGGCCGGCTCCGCCGTCGGTCTTGGTAACATCTGGCGTTTTCCCTATCTCGCCGCAAATACGGCGGCGGTATTTTTCTCTTGGTCTATCTGCTCCTCGTGCTGAGCTTCGGCTATACGATGATTATTGCCGAGAGCGCCCTGGGACGCCGCACCAAGAAGAGTCCGGTCGGTGCTTTCTCTCACTACGGCAAGGATTGGATGTTCCGTTTCGGCGGCTGGATTAACGCTGTCATCCCAATTCTGATTGTTCCTTATTATTCTGTCATCGGCGGCTGGGTCTCCAAGTATCTCTTCGCCTATCTCCGCGGCGAAGTCACCGCACTCGCGAGCGATGACTATTTCTCGGGCTTCATCACCAACGGTTACCAGACGGAGTTTTGGTTCTTGGTATTTACCCTTGCAACCATGATTATCATCTACATGGGCGTCCAGAACGGTATTGAACGCGTCTCCACCATCATGATGCCGATACTCATCGTCCTTGCGTTGGTCATTGCCGTTTATGCGGTCACGCGTCCCGGCGCCATGAAAGGTGTGGCCTATTTTCTGGTCCCGAATTTCAAAAACTTCTCTTGGATGACCGTGGTTGCGGCAATGGGACAGATGTTCTACTCTCTCTCCATCGCAATGGGCATTCTGATGACCTTCGGCTCCTATATGAAGGACGATGTCTCCATTGAAGATGCGACACACCATGTGGAGCTCTTTGACACCGCGATTGCCGTCCTCGCAGGACTCATGATTATTCCGGCTGTCTTTGCCTTTTCCGGCGGCGACCCGAATGTCCTGAAAGCAGGACCTTCTCTCATGTTTATCACCATGCCCAAAATCTTTGCAAACATGGGCTTCGGGCAGCCCGTCGGCATTATGTTCTTCCTCTTGGTCCTGTTTGCGGCGCTGACTTCCGCCATTGCACTTGCGGAGAGCGCAGTCTCCACCTTTGAAGATGAGCTTCACTGGAGTCGCAAAAAGGCGAGTATCGTAATGTTCGCTTTAATGCTCGTACTCGGCAGCCTCAGTGCTCTCGGCTACGGCCCGCTCGCTTTGGTCCGCATCGTCGGCATGCAGCTTCTGGACTTCTTTGATTTCCTCACCAACTCGGTCATGATGCCGATTGCCGCAATGACCACCTGCCTCTTGATTGTCCGCGTTGTCGGCGTTAAAACCGTAGCGGAAGAAGTGACAAAAGACGGCGCTCCGTTTAAGCGCCGCCTTATCTTCAACTTTATGATTAAGTATCTCTGCCCGTTCTTTGTGGCAATTATACTCTTTAGCTCCGTCGCGAGCCTCTTTGGCTGGATTAAGATGTAAGCTTTTCGAGCTTTGCAAAGCCCGCAAGCATTTTACGCCGCCCGAGCTCATCGAACTCGACGGTTACTTCAAAATCCTGCTTTCCGTCTTTGATTTCCAAAAACGCTCCCCACACCGAAGCGCGCATGACGCACTCTGTCGCCGACTTCGTAGGGGAGCGTTTTCATATCTCCACCTGAAAGATTTTCCCGAAGGCCGCGGGCTTCGGCTGCCCGCTGTACGAAGAACTTCTGTGAGCTCCGCCTGCCGGAAGCGGATCATCATTGATGCGAGCGCTCTTCTGTCGCTCTATGAGTTCTTCCGGGATTTCCGCGAGGAAGGACGATTCTCGGTGAAAGCGAAGTTCTCCGTTCACAATGCGCGATTTTGCGGAGCTTAGGCTGAGCCTCTGCTTCGCGCGGGTGATGCCCACATAGCAAAGTCGTCTCTCCTCTTCCATTTCCTCCGGATCGTCGATGCTCCGATTTCCGGGAAACAGTCCCTCTTCCATGCCGCTGATATAGACCTCTTCAAATTCCAGTCCCTTTGCGGCGTGCAGGGTCATCAGCGTTACACGCTCTCCCTCTTCCGCACGGTCTATATCCGCAACCAGAGCGACCTCTTCGAGGAAACGATCCAGTGGCGGGAGGTCGGCCGGCAGTCCCTCTTCCGCGCGGTCCGAGACATCGCTCAAATCGCGTTCAAAGTCCACAGCCTTCGAAATCAACTCCTCAATGTTCTCCATGCGTGCCTGCGCCTCGAGATCCCCCTCTTCCTTCAGGGCCTCTTGATAACCGCTCTTTTCGAGCACAAGACGTATCAGGTCCGCAATCGGAAGCTTTTCGCTCTCTCGGCGAAACACTGCGATGAGGTTCAAAAACCGCTGTATCTTCTCACTGCTTCTTCCGGCAATGCCGGAAGCCGGTGCTTCGCGCAGCGCCTCAAAAAAGCTGATCTCCCGATCTGCGGCAAAGCTCCCGACAGCCGAAACCGTGGCAGCCCCGATGCCCCGTTTCGGCACATTCAGGATACGCTGCACGGCAAGATCATCCGCCGCATTCGCTACGGTCTTTAAGTAGGCAAGCACGTCCTTGATTTCGCGGCGCTGGTAGAAGTTCACGCCGCCCACCAGTCGGTACGGTATCCCCGCTGCGACAAAGCGCTCCTCCAGAATACGCGACTGCGCATTGGTGCGGTAGAGCACCGCAAAGCGCCCGTAAGCACCGTCCTGACAGCGCACTTTGATTTCTTCGGTAATCTGCTCTGCCTCCTCCGCGGCGCTCGCGTAGCGCCTAAGTTGAACCTTCTCGCCGCGTCCCGCAGCGGTCCAGAGACGCTTATCCTTTCTTCCTTCGTTATTCTGAATCACGCCGTTTGCCGCGTCCAGAATATTGCCGCTCGAGCGATAGTTTTGCTCGAGTTTAACCACCTTGGCCCCCGGGAAAGCCTGTTCAAAGTTCAAAATATTCTTGATGTTCGCACCGCGGAACTTATAAATCGACTGATCGTCGTCACCGACCACGCAGAGATTGCGATACTTTCGCAAGCAGTTCAACAAAGCGGAACTGCACGGTGTTCGTGTCCTGATACTCGTCCACCATGATGTAGCGGAAACGCTCCTGATAGTAGGCCAGCACATCCGGGTCTGCCTCGAAGAGCTGCACTGTTTTCAAGAGTAAATCATCAAAGTCCAGCGCATTGTTCTTCCGAAGGAGATCCTGATACGCCCGATAGCAGGCGGCAATGCGTGTCTCGAGATAATCCGCCGCCTCACGCTCGTAGCGATCACTGTCTATCATTTCGTTTTTCGCGGCGCTGATGGCCGAGAGCACAGATCTCTCCCGCAACTGCTTCGGGTCTATGTTCAGCTTCTTCATGACCTCCCGCATCGCAGCCTTTTGGTCATCCGCATCGTAAATGCTGAAGTGATTGTCATAGCCGATGCGGTCAATGAAGCGGCGCAGTATGCGCACACAGCTCGCATGGAAAGTCGCAACCCATACAGCCTCCGCCCCACTCTCCACGAGCGCATCCACGCGACTCCGCATCTCCGCCGCCGCCTTGTTCGTAAATGTGATTGCAAGGATATTCCAAGGGGACACCTGTTTCTCCCGAATCAAATAAGCAATGCGGTGGGTCAGCACCCGCGTCTTGCCCGATCCCGCTCCGGCAAGGATGAGCTCCGGACCTTCCGTCCACTCCATGGCCTCCCGCTGCCGTTCATTCATCTGCGTGTTCTCAGCCATGTTTCTCCTCTCCCGCCAGCAACCCGAGACGGCGTAAACTCATATCATAACTCCCGTTCCCCGTATTGATGGCGCGGTTCACGCGGCTGATGGTCGCCGTGGATGCACCGGTCAATTCGGCAATTTCCAGATAGGTGAGGCCGCGGCGCAACATCAAAGCGACCTCGTAACGCTGTGTAAACGAGAGCAGCTCGTTCACCGTACAAATATCTTCAAAAAAGCGATAGCATTCCTCGCGATCTTTCAGCGTCAGGATCGCATCAAACAGACGATCTGCCGCCTCCGAATGCACATTGTTGTTCATGGTCTCACCCCATTTGCTTTTTTTCTGAGTGTAGCATGGCAACGCAGTGAAGTAAACAGAGTGAAGAGGCATTGCAAGCGCCCGCTATTTGTACTATAGTAGAAACGTTATCGTTGAGAAAGAAATGAGGAGGAAGTCTTAGCTATGCCCAATTACTCGAATGGCCGCGGCGGCCGTCGATTCCACTCCAGACGCCGTAGGCACAGAGCGCTGTCCCTGCCCTTGTTGCTCGGTGCGCTTTTGCTCGCGCTCGTCGTAGTCGCGCTTGCTTTTTTCCTACGTCGCCCGAAGCGAAACGGGCCCGCCGCATCCGCATCGGATGCCGATCAGTCCGTCGAGGAAACCACGGTGGCAAAGCTTACGTCGGAGGAGATACTTGCGGACGCCGCTAAAAAAGCAGCGCAATATGACTACGATGCCGCAATTGCCGCCATCGAAGCCGATGAAAAGACCGCACAGTCGGAAGCCGGACAGGCTGCAATCACAAAGTACAATGAAATCAAGGGTACCTTGGTTCGTCAGGATCCGCAGAAGATTACGCACGTCTTCTTCCATACGCTCATCATGGACAACAAGAAGGCCTTTGACGGCGACAATCGCCAAAACGGCTACAACGACGTCATGACGACCAAGCCCGAGTTCGAGAAGATGATGCAGGCGATGTACGACAAGGGCTATGTCCTGGTGCGCATCCACGACGTCGCCTACGAGGTCGACGATCCCGAGACCGGCGGCAAGAAGATGGTCTGGGGCGATATCATGCTCCCGCCCGGCAAAACCGCTTTTGTTCTCTCCCAGGACGATGTCAACTATTACGAGTACATGGACGGAGACGGCTTTGCGAAGGACATCATTGTGGGACCGAACGGCAAGCCCCTCAATGAGATGGTCATGGACGACGGCTCGATTTCCGTCGGCGCCTACGACCTTATCCCGATTTGGATGAGTTCATTGAGCAGCATCCGGACTTCTCCTATCGCGGCGCCAAGGGCATCATTGCCGTGACCGGCTATAACGGTGTATTCGGCTACCGCACCGATCCTTCTTACGAGGGGAAAAATCCGAACATCGAAGCGGACCGCCAGAAGGTGCGTGAAGTTGCGCAGTGTCTCCGCGATGACGGTTGGGAACTTGCCTCCCACAGCTGGGGACACAGAAACTACGGCAAGATTCCGTTCACCGAGCTTGAAACGGACAACCAGAAGTGGCAGGATTACGTGGGTGAGCTGATTGGCGGCACCGATATACTCCTCTACCCCTTCGGCGCGGATGTGGGCGATTGGCATCCCTACAAGGAAGATAACGAACGCTACCGGTATCTGCACAACAGCGGGTTCCGCTACTTCTGTAACGTGGATTCGAACCAGTACTATGTGCAGAAGGGCAACGATTATCTCCGCCAAGGCAGAAGAAATCTGGACGGCTACCGCCTCTGGCAGGATATGACCGTTAAGAATCACACGAGCGATCTTTTCAACGCCTCGGATATCTTCGATTCGGACAGGCCGACACCGGTTCCGGATTACAAGGGAGGCTGATGATAAAAAATATCGGCCAAGCTGAAATTCAGCTTGGCCGATATTTTTTTGCATGTCCGGTTTATGCGAAAACCACTTAATTCCCGACAATCATATCATAATCTCTTCTGCCCGATCCACAATCCGCGTCGCGCCGAGCGCTTTCAGCGCCTCGCGACTACGGAAGCCCCAGGAAACCGAAATACAATCCATACCGCTGTTTCTTGCGGTCTCCATGTCAACCTCCGTGTCACCGATATACACGGCTTCTTCCGGTTTCAATCCCAGAGAAACAAGCACGGCAAAGACCATATCCGGCGCCGGTTTCCGGCGAATGTCCGCGCGCTCTCCCTTCGCTTCTTCGAACAAGCCCTCAAAATGAACACGGTTTAACACTTGTACCGCCTCGTCCAATTTGTTCGAGACTACGGCAATCTGTACACCGGCCGCTTTGAGGCGTCGCAACAGCGCAAGTATCCCGGGATAAGGCCCGGTTGCATCGTCGCAATGCACAGCGTAATGGGCCGCAAACGCGGCGATGACCGCATTTGCAGCCTCCTCCGAAACACCGAAATCCGCCGCGCGCCGATTGACGCCGAGCGCCCCCACTTCTCGGAGTGTATAGCCCTTCTCAACCGCGAGCGCGCGCTGTGCGGCAACTTCCGCACCGCTGCCGAAAAAGTGTCTCACATCATCCTTGGTAAAATTCGCGCGATGTCCGGTCTTTCGGCAGGCCTCGTTCAGAGAGCTCGTCAGGTCCGTAATGGTATCCAGTATCGTACCGTCCATATCAAAGACGGCCGCGCGATAACGCTTCATTTCACTCATCTCTCCCCCGATCAAGCGAAGGTAGCAACTTCCGCAATGGGTCCGGTCAGCGAAAGTTCCTCCGCATACAGCACGGGGCCCTCCGCACCGTATTCGCGCGCATTCTCTTTGCGAATCTTGGCGCGGAGCTTCACCCAGTCACCGGTCTTAAAGTTCCGAGCGCCCGCATAATGGCAGAGCAGACCGCAGAAACGAATGTCCGCCTCGCAACAGGTCATCACCTTTCTGCCCGGAATCAGAATATCCGCGGGTGCGCCCTTCGGGCGCATGAGTTCCGCCGTGAAACTGACTTCCTTGCCGTCGTACTTCTCAGGGCGGTCCATTGCGTCAATATAGAAAATTGCAAACATCTCGGGCGTCAGTTCCAACTTATCCGCCTTCAAATCATAGGGAAGTTCAATGCTGAAGTCGCCGCGAATCTCTCCGTCCCTGCCCTCAAACACAATCTCGGCATCCGGCGCCATTGCCTTCAGAGAAAGGTGATAGTTCCCGAGTTTCTCCTCCGGAATCTCATCGGCTCGATTGCAAATAATGAGTTCCGTTGCATTTAACATCGGCCCCAAATAAGCCCGCATGTTCTTCAGATACAGGTCCAAGGTGCTTGTATCAAAAATACTGATCTGCTGGTTTAAGAACCACTCCTCCGGTAATTCCAGGCTGTCCTGACGCCAGAGGCCGTTCCACTCAATCAGTACGCGCTCCGGATGAAACTCTTCTCCGAGGGCGCGGAGTGCTTCCTTCGTGCACTCCTCTTGGCTCTCAAAGTAGATTGCGGCAGTATTGTACTTCTTCAACAACGCCTCCGGATACTCTTCCTCTCCCTCCTCACAGACAAGGAGGAGGGTCTTTCCCTCGGTCTGAAAGTAGGACTGCTCCATTGTAAAGCGCAGAAACTGCGTCTTTCCCGCCTCCAAAAAACCGTTGATTACAAATACCGGGGTCTTCTCTTCTTCTCTCTCAAATTGCTCTGCCATTGCTTACGCCTTGAACTCCTTTGTGATGGCCTCTCTGTTTAACTCGCTTCCGATCACGCAGATCTTTCCGCTTGCCTCAGGCGCCCCGTGACGAATCTCGGTCTCGCCGGGAACCAGGTCAAAGTAGAACCACTCAGCTCCGTTCGCATCCGGCACCATGCCCTTTGCGCGCACCACGGTACCGAAATCTTCGCTCTCCGCAAGTCTCGTGAGCAGTGCCTTGAGTCTCTCCTCGGTGAAGGCCGGAACATTCTCGAGACCGACACTGTCGAAGATTTCGTCGGCGTCGTGACCGTGGTGGTGATCATGGCCGCAGCAGCAATGTCCGTCCTCGTGGTGATGATGATGCTCGTGCTCGTCGTGATGATGATGTTCGTGCGCTTCCTCGTCGTGGTGGCAGCAGCAGTGCTCTCCCTCTTCATCGTGATGATGGTGTTCGTGCGCTTCCTCGTCGTCGTGGCAGCAGCAGTGCTCTCCCTCTTCATCGTGATGATGGTGTTCATGCGCTTCCTCATCATCATGGCAGCAGCAGTGCTCCTCTTCCTCGTGATGATGGTGATGATGCTCATGGTGGTGATGGTGCTCGTGTTCCTCTTCCATTTCCTTGAGAAGCTCAGACTTTAAATCGATGGGGTGTTCCAGAATTTCAAGCAGTTTTTCGCCGGAGAGCGCCGTAAGCGGTGTCGTGATGATGGTCGCCTCCTGATTGATCTCGCGAATCAGGGCAATCGCCTCATCGATCTTCTTCTGATCGGCAATATCCGTGCGCGAGAGCACAATGGTCTTTGCATACTGCACCTGGTTGTTGAAGAATTCGCCGAAGTTCTTCATGTAGAGCTTCGCCTTTTTCACATCGACGAGGGTGACCGCAGAGTTGCCCGCGACTTCAAGCTCCTCCTCGACATCCGCAACCGCGCGCAGCACATCCGAGAGCTTACCGACGCCGGAGGGCTCGATAATCACGCGATCCGGTGTATACTTGCTCAGAATTTCCTTCAGAGAGGTCGCAAAATCACCGACCAGGGAGCAGCAGATGCAACCGGAGTTCATCTCCCGCACTTCGATTCCGGCGTCCTTCAAAAAGCCGCCGTCAATGCCGATTTCGCCGAACTCGTTTTCAATCAGCACGACCTTCTCTCCGGAGAGAGCCTCCGAGAGCAATTTTTTAATAAATGTGGTCTTTCCTGCACCGAGAAAACCGGAAATAATATCTACTTTAGTCTTAGCCATGATAATCCTCCGTTTCTTGTTCTATCTCTCATAGAATTAGTAAAGCATAACACATACATTTCACATTTTCTAGTCTCTTGCTGCCTGTATACTTGTCGGCAGATGCCGCAGTATCTCGGCGGTAAGCAATCCGATGACCGCTCCTGTGATAACGCCCGCAAGCAATAGCATCGGGAAATACCAGAACAGTCCCCTATTTTGAACCACAAGCGCAGCGACCGCAAGCTGTCCCAAATTATGGAAAATCGCGCCGATTACACTCACACCGATTTCTCCGAACAGTTGACTCCGTTTTGCGAGTACGGCAGCCGTAAGGCTTAAGGTCGCACCGGAAAGGCTGTAGAGTATCGCCGCCATATTGCCGAACAAAAAACCGGTCAGTATAATGCGCAACAAGGAAATGAGCGCCGCCCGTCTTAAGCCGAAGAGGTAGAGACAAATTAAACTCGCTAAGTTGGCAAGCCCTAATTTGACACCCGGTATCCCGATGGAGAGCGGCAACAGTACTTCGATATAACTGAGCAGCAGCGCAAGCGCCAGCAAAATGCCGAACGCGACTGTAGCAGCCGCCTGTCCTCCTCGTCTCATACTTCCTCTCCTCCTAAAGCGGTACAAACAGAGCGCGGCAAAGCCGCGCTCTGTTTCTTATGCGATGTTGACGCCGACCACCGAGACATTGACCTCAATCACCTTGAGTCCGGTCATGTTCTCAATCGCCGATACGACTTTTTCCTGTACCTCTCGCGTCACCTTCGGGATGCTGTATCCGTACTTCAGATTAATGGAAAGATCCACCGAGACATGCTCTTCGGTCACCTCTACCTTTGTACCGCGCGGCGCATTCTTCCAAGCCAGGCGGGATGCAAGTTCGTTTCCGAGTTTCCCCGCCATGGAATCAACACCTTCCACTTCGCACGCTGCAAGCCCCGCAATTACAGCGACGACCTCGTCCGCAATGCAAACTTCTCCGATGTTCTTCTCCTTGCTGTTCTCTCCCATCTGTCGCTGTCCTCCTGTCGTGTCTGTTTCTCTTCTGTTGCGTTCAGTATATCAAATTTATGCCGGTGATACACGCTATTTGTGATAGGGTGCTCCGGTTCTTATGCGGTAACTCCGATACAGTTGTTCCAAAAAAAGTACGCGCATCAATTGATGCGGAAAGGTAAAATCCGAAAAGCTGAGATGCAGGGCGGCGCGCGCACTCACTTCCTTGGAGAGGCCCAGTGAACCGCCGATTACAAAGCAAAGCTCTCCGCGGCTGCGCTCTTCGAGCTTTGCCATTTCGGCCGCAAAGCCTTCCGAATCAAACTTCTTGCCCTGAATTTCGAGCGTCACAACAAGGGCCCGCGCATCGATTTTTTCCAAAAGGCGCTCGCCTTCCCGCTTTCTGACCCGTTCGGCTGCGGCACTGTCAAGGAGCTCCGGCGTCTTCTCATCCTTTATTTCAATGAGGCGAAACTTGCAGTGCGCCGAGAGACGTTTTTCATATTCCGCAACCGCCTCCCGCCAATAGCGCTCTTTTAAACTTCCGACCGTGAGTAGGCTGATGTTCATTCCGTTGCCCGGAAGTAGTAGCCGACGCCCCACTTCGTGTGCACATAGCGCGGTGCCGAGGGCGAAGGCTCAATCTTTTCGCGAAGCCGCCGCACATGGACATCCACGGTTCTCACATCGCCCGCTTCATTGGCCTTATTCTCCCAGATTGCGGAAAGCAGTTGCTCTCTGCTGAACACCTTATTCGGATTTTTCATGAGCAGAACCAGAATATCGAATTCCTTGGCTGTGAGATTAATTTCACGCTCGCCGAGCATAACCCGACGCGACTCTATGTCCAAGGACAAATCGCCCGCAGAGAGCGGCGCATTGCTCTCGGGTTCTCTCTGGTTCTTCTGATTGCGACGGAGTATGGCCTTAATCCGCGCTTTGACTTCGAGAATATTGAAGGGCTTCGTGAGATAATCATCCACACCGTTGTCGAAGGCAAGGATTTTGTCCATATCCTCTCCCTTCGCCGTCAGCATGATGATGGGCACATCCGAGAATTCGCGAACGGCCTGGCAGACATCCATGCCGCTCATCTTTGGAAGCATGACATCCAGAAGAACCATATCATAGTTCTTCTCCCTGATTTTCCCGAGGGCCTCTTCTCCGTCATAGGCCGCATCCACTTCCATCCCATCTGCCTGCAGACTGAAACTGATGCCCTTCACAATCAGTTTCTCATCGTCCACAACCAAAATTTTTGCCATTCTCCCTCTCCTCACTCACGCACTACAATACTGTCTTTTAATTTCTCAAACGCCTTTTCTTTGATGCCCGGAATATTCTTGATCTCTTCGATGTTTCGAAACTTCCCGTGCGCCTTGCGGTAGGCAAGAATCTGCTCCGCCTTGCGTTCACCGACACCGGGCAAAGTCATGAGTTCTGCCTTTTCGGCGCGGTTTAAATCCACTTTTCCGCTATTTTCTTCCGCGGCAAGCGCTGCGCCTGACGGCTCCGCGTGCATTGCGGCCTCTTCTAAAGTCGGCACGCGTATCATACTCCCGTCTTCCACAATCGCGGCAAGATTGACCGCGTCTTTCGCAGCATCTTCCCCGAAAACCGTCGGCGAGCTTCAGCACCTCGTTAAGACGCGTCCCCTTCGCCACCTCGTAGACATCCGGCTTTTGCACCGCGCCGCAAAGATACACGCTCACATATTCCGCGTCGCTCACCGTTTCCGGAGCAACGGACTTTGTTTCCCCCGCTTTTGTCTCTGCGGTACTCTCTTTCCCCCCGCTTTCATCCGCTCCGAGTTTGGCATTTTCCGCATAAGCGGTGCTCACGAGCTCTCCGCGCAGTGCATTGTCATGATTTCGGCTTGCGCGATAAACAAAGAAAAATACCGCAAGGCATAAAAACGCAAGGGGAAGCAAACTAATAGGGTGCTTTTTTATCCATTTTCGTAACACGACAGCCTCCTCTCGGAGCTGCCGAGCCTGCACCTTTATTGTAACCAGTCAGACCGAGAAACTCAAGCTTCGGCACTGATTTTAGAGCCTACGCCGCGCCGCCGCCTGTACCAAATGTTTGCGAGTACGGAGGTCGTCACCGCCCCGATGCCGCGCGGCACCGGGGTCAGAGCCGCCGCAACATTCTCCAACCCTTCCGGGTTCACGTCTCCGCAAAGATTGCCGTCCTCGTCCGCATTGATTCCGACATCCAGAATCACACAGCCTTCGGATACGTAGTCACGGTTTACAAGCTTCGCCTTGCCCGCAGCCACGGCAAGTATCTCCGCCTTCCGGCACTCTTCTTTCAAGTCACTGGTCTGGGTATGGCAGATGGTCACAGTCGCATTGTCCCGAAGAAGAAGCATGGCAAGTGTACGACCGACCACCAGACTGCGCCCGACCACAACCGCACGCTTTCCGTGCACCGGAATTTCATACGTGCGCAGGGTCTCGATCACAGCCTCGGCCGTACAGGGGGCAAAGCCCTCCTCTTCTCCCGCAAATACGCGGGCTATGTTGACCGGCGAAATCCCATCCAAATCCTTCTCGGGATCGATGCTGCGCTCCGCGCGCTTTACATCCAGCTGTTCCGGCAACGGCTTTAAGAGCAGTACACCGTCAATGCAGGGATCTGCATTGATTTCCCGAAAACGCTGAAAGAAAACCTCAGGCGTCACATCTTCCGGAAACACAAAGGTCTTAACGTCCAGACCGAAATTCTGCATTCGCTTTTTTGCGCCTCTCTCGTACGAAAGCTGCGGTACATTCTCGCCGACTCGCACAATGGCAAGCGTCGGCACATAGCCGTTCAGCGCTTCCAAGGTCTTTTCCGTCTCTGTCCGTATGGCATCCACCACCTGCTGTCCTGTGAGTTCTCTCATACTGCTTATTTCCTCTCTGATTCTGTCAGCTCTGCACAACAATAGATTAGTATACCTTAAAATCCAAAAAATCGAAACCGAAACTGCATTTTACATATTTTAATTATGTCTACTGTATTTATGCAGACTCCTGTTTTTCTTATTCCTTTTTCGCCCGGCACATACGCAACATTTTTACAGGAGCTTAAAATGCTTGTTTTTCTCTTTCGATTCGGATTTATGGCTTGCGTCTTTTTCGAAATCGTTGTACGGTTATAAATCATATAGTGAAACTTATTTTCGCATCGCAAGCACTGTCCGAAAGGGGATTTTCATGGCGAAATTAAAAGAAAAAGTTGTTCTTGCTTATTCCGGAGGCTTGGACACAACGGCGATTATCCCGTGGCTCAAGGAGCATTTTGACTATGAAGTCATTTGCTGCTGTGTCGACTGCGGCCAAGACAGCGAATTGCGCAGTCTCGAGGAGCGCGCAAAACTCGCCGGCGCATCCAAGCTATATCTCCTCGATGAAAAGGATGTATTCGCGGAGGAATATGTTCTGCCGTGTTTGCAGTCCGGGGTGCGCCCGGAGCGAGCCGCTCTGCTTGGCAGCGCGCTTTCGCGTCCGCTGATTGCAAAGAAGTTGGCCGAAATTGCGGTCAAAGAGCACGCTGTGGCGATTTGTCACGGCGCGACGGGAAAGGGCAACGATCAGGTGCGCTTTGAACTCAGCATTAAAGCGCTGGCACCGGAACTCAAGGTCATCGCCCCCTGGCGCATGACCGAGCTTTGGCCTTTCCGTTCGCGTGAAGATGAACTGGCTTATTGTCGCCAAAAGGGCATTGACCTTCCCTTCGACGCAAGTCACTCCTATTCTCATGACAGAAATCTCTGGCACAGTTCCCACGAGGGGCTTGAACTCGAAGATCCGGCGCAAGAACCTATGTTGGAAGAACTCCTCCTACTCGGCGTCTCGCCGAAGCATGCCCCGGATGCCGAGACCTTGCTCCGCATCGGGTTCGAAAAGGGTGTCCCGGTCAGCTTAAACGGCAAGGAACTGAGACTCTCGGAACTCCTCCGCCGCCTGAATGAGCTCGGCGGAAACAATGGCATCGGCATCTACGATCTTGTGGAAGACCGCGTGGTCGGCATGAAAGCCCGCGGCATCTATGAAATCCCCGCGGTCACGATACTGCTGAAGGCACAGAGTTGTCTGGAAGCTTTGGTTCTTGACCGGGAGACACTTGAGACCAAGCGCACACTCAGCGAGAAATTTGCCTCTTTGCTCTACGAGGGCAAGTGGTTTACGCCGCTTCGTGAGGCGCTTCAGGCTTTCTTTGCGAGCACACAGGAACTCCTCACCGGCGAAGTGCGCCTGCGTCTCTATAAGGGCAACCTGATTCACGCGGGCAGCAGTTCCGAATTCTCTCTGTACTCCGAGGAGTTTGCTTCGTTCACAACCGGTGAACTTTATCATCACCGCGATGCCGAGGGCTTTATATCGCTGTACGGCCTTCCCATGCTTCTCCGTGCGCGCATGCAGCAACGCAGCGGCTCGGCGGAATTGCTCGAAATGCCGGAGCTCCTCTCGCTCTCGCAACCGGTCAAGACGACCGTCAGCAAGGTGAAGAAAGCCGACAAAAAGCAGGCGGTTCGCAAAACAAGCGAGAAAAAGAAAACCGCGGATAAAAGCGCGGACAAAAAGAAAAGCGGCAAAAAGGAAGACAGCAAGGCCGAGAGCGGCAAAAAAGAAACCGTGAAAAAAACAGCGGTAAAGAAAGAAGCTACGAAAAAGACAGTTGCCAAAAAGACCGGCAAAAAACTCCCGCAAGAGCAGTGAGTCGGGAAAAGGCGGCGGATTGCGAGATGCAATCCGCTGCCTTTTTCTATTGTCGAAAACGATGATTTGGTTTACATATTCAAGTTATGTTTATGCGCCTCATTGCCGGACTCAGAAGGCCAGCAAGAGCACACCGCTCACAATCAAAGCACAGGCAAGTCCCGTTTTCAACGTGAGCCCCTCGTGCAGGAACATCGCCGCAAAAACCAGCGTGAATACCACGGAGAGCTTGTCAATCGGTGCAACTTGGTTAACGCGCCCCAATTTTAAAGCATGATAATAGCAGAGCCACGAAGCTCCGGTGGCCACCCCGGACAAAATGAGAAAGATCCAACTTTTACGAGCGATTGTCGAAATACCCCGCTCTGCCTGTGTGAGAAACACCATCCCCCAAGCCATGACAAGAACCACGGTAGTACGTATGGCTGTGGCGAGGGTTCCGTTCACACTGTCAACACCGACTTTCGCCAGAATTGCCGTCAGTGCGGCAAATACCGCCGATAACAGAGCCAATAAAAACCACATAGCCCCCTCCTCTTCTCAAATTCTGTCTTTTGTCATTTTAACGCGCAGGCCTCGCCAGCGCTCTTTTTTTTTGTTACAATACGACAAAGGAACGCAAGAAGAAGGAGGTACATCAATGGATTACCGCATCGAACATGATTCTATGGGGGAAGTCAAAGTCCCCGCAGACAAGCTCTGGGGCGCGCAGACACAGCGAAGCTTCCAGAACTTTGAAATCGGGGATGAGAAATTCCCGCCGAAGTTATCACCGCCTTTTCCTATTTGAAGGAAGCGGCCGCTCTCGCAAACTGCCGCCTCGGCGTTTTGGACGAGAAGAAGGCAAAGCTCATTTCCGGTGTCTGCGAAGAGATTCGCGCCGGCAAATTACAGGGCAACTTCCCGCTCGCAGTCTGGCAGACCGGCAGCGGCACCCAATCCAATATGAATGTGAACGAGGTCATTGCAAACCGCGGCAACGAAATTGCGGGCGAGAAGCTGTTGCACCCGAATGATGACTGCAATAAGTCCCAGAGCTCGAACGACACCTTCCCGACCGCCATGCACATTGCAGCGGTACTCACCTTAGAGGAGCAGCTGATCCCCTCGCTCGAGGCTCTGATTCAGTGCTTCCGTGAGCTTGAGACCCGCTATAAGGGCATTGTAAAATCTGGCAGAACCCACCTCCAGGATGCGGTTCCGATTTCCTTCTCCCAGGAAATCAGCGGCTGGAGAAGCTCTCTCGAGACCGATCTCGAGCTGATTCGCGCGAGCATTCCGCCGCTCTCCTCTCTGGCGCTCGGCGGCACCGCTGTCGGCACCGGCTTAAATGCACCGAAGGGCTTTGACACCGAGTCCGCAAAGGCTGTCTCCGAGCTCACCGGCAAACCCTTCCGCACGGCGGAAAATAAGTATCATGCGCTGACCTCCAAGTCGGAACTGGTCTACTCCCACGGTGCACTGAAGGGACTCGCGGCCGATCTCATGAAGATTGCAAACGACATCCGCTGGCTCTCTTCCGGCCCCCGCTGCGGCCTCGGTGAGATTTTCATTCCGGAAAACGAGCCCGGTTCCTCGATTATGCCCGGTAAGGTGAACCCGACCCAGTGCGAATCCGTTACAATGGTCGCGGTTCAGGTCATGGCAAACGACAGCGCGGTCAGCTTTGCGGCAAGCCAGGGTAATTTTGAGCTGAACGTGTTCATGCCGGTCATGATCTACAACTACCTGCAGTCCGCCCGTCTCCTCGCGGATTCCATGCGCTCCTTCCGCATCCACTGCTGCGAGGGCATAGAGCCGAACCGCGAAAAGATGCGCGAGAACCTGCACCGCTCCCTGATGCTCGTGACCTCGCTGAACCCGTATATCGGCTACGAGAATGCGGCAAAGACCGCAAAGCTTGCGTTCAAGGAGAACATTTCCCTGAAAGAAGCCTGCGTAAAACTCGGCTTCCTCACGGAAGAGCGTTTTGACGAAGTCTTCCAGCCGGAGAAGATGGCGAAGGAAGAGGAATAAACCAACTACAAACAGCAGCCCTGTGCGAATTTGATTGCACAGGGCCGCTGTTTTATTGCTTCTGATTTGTCTTTTTGCGCGGAGACAGGACTCGCTCGAGGGGGCAATCCAAGCCAAAGAACTTTAAATCACAGTCACGCGCGAGGAGTTCATTTCGAATCGTGTCCAAAGCTTCGTAAAAGGCCAATGCCCTCCCGTCTTTAAAATCACTGTACGGTTGCTCTCTCGCCTCTTCCGCCGCCTCCAGAGCATAGGTCATCACACGCCCGATGATAAATTGCAGTTCGTCATCTGTAAGCTTCCGCAGCTATTCCTGGCCGAATAACTATACCCAGTTTAAACCTGCTCTGCTCTCTCGCCGCTCTCTCGGACAGCGCCTACATTCGGAGCAGCTCGGTGCTCGACTTACTCGCCAGAGAACGTCTGCTCCGTGCGTCCGAACCTTCTCCGACACGCACAATGACGCCGGAACCCCCGAAAACACTGGATACCCGCATCCGAGAAATGATTCGGCAAACAGTTAAGGCAAACGGCGGAAACCGTGCAGCCGCAGCCAGGGAGCTCGGTATCAGTCGAACCACGCTCTGGCGCTATCTCAACCAGAGTAGCTTCGATACGCTGTAATCTCGATTGCGTACAGAAAAGCGCCTGCCACGAGACATTCCTCTGATATGTACCCTCTTTACTGGACACGAAAGTGTCACAGTAAGGAGGGTTTTATCATGCGCTATGATTATGAATTCAAGAAGATGTGTGTCGACCTGTATCGACAGGGGAAATGGCCAGAGACACCGGAGGGTTATAACGATCCGGGTAACTTTCACGCCATGATTCGTCGATGGGCTCGTGCCGAAAAGGCAAATGGCCCCCAGGTCCTAAAGCATGGAAAGCAGCATCCGTGGACGCCTGAAGAGAAACTGAAGCTAATCACAAAGGTTCTCGCCGGGAGGACGGCACAGTCCGTTGCGCTAGAGGCCGGCATTGGGAGCCGTCTGCTCTATGACTGGGTGCAAAAATATAAGATTTACGGGTATAATGGACTTGTAAGTAAGAAGAAAGGCCGCAAGCCAAAGGATTCTGTGAAGATGAAGAAAGTAAATATCAACAATCCCAGAAAACTCCAGGAGAGTGAATACGAGGAGCTCCTCCGGCTTCGTGAAGAGAACGCCTTGATTAAGGCCGAGAACGAAGTAATAAAAAAAGAGATCGCCTTGAGAGAAGAAAAGGAAGCTGCGCGACTCAAGGCGAGAAAGCAGCGATCATCAAAGAACTCCGCGACAGAGGATACAAACTGAAGTACCTGCTGACAGCAATGGGAATGTCCCGGTCCACCTACTACTATGAACTTGGCAGGACTGACGCAGTTGCTCTCAGGAATACAGGTCTTTCCGCAGAGATCCGCAGAATTTACGATGAGAACCGGCAGCGATATGGTGTCCGCCGAATTACGGCGGAGCTGCATAATCGTGGATTTGAGGTCAATCACAAGCGTGTTCAGCGGCTCATGCACGACATGGAACTGCTCGGCAAGCGTCCGAAGGAGAAGTATCATTCTTACAAAGGTGAGGTGGGCAAGACCGCTGACAATCTCCTTAAACAGGATTTTATTTCAGACACACCCCTCGAGAAATGGACAACAGACGTATCTCAGTTCAACATGGGATGGGGGAAGTGCTACTTTTCTCCGATCCTCGACATGTGTGGGAACGAGATTATCTCGTACAATGTTTCGCTGCATCCTAATATGGAACAGATCAAGGACATGCTGGATAAGGCATTTGCAAAGTTCCCAAAGTTAACAGGCTTGATTATGCATTCAGATCAGGGCTGGCAGTATCAGCACGCCTACTATCGAACCGAGCTTGAGAAGCATGGCATCACACAGTCGATGTCCAGAAAGGGGAATTGCCATGATAACGGCATTATGGAGTCGTTCTTTGGTCGGATGAAGAATGAGATGTTCTATGGACATGAGCAAGAGTTCAAGTCCTTTGAGGAATTTGTTACTGCAGTCGATGATTATATCGATTACTATAACAACAGGAGAATCCAGAAGAAAACAAACTGGATGCCTCCTGTACAATACAGGATAGCATCCAGTTGCGGTGCCTAACGATAGTCAATGTGTCCAGAATTCTGGGTACATATCACTCGTGGCAGGCGCTTTTTGTTTCATAGACTCAAACATCCTCTAAAAAGAGATAATCGGAACTTTCTTCTTCGCGCTGCGGCGCAGGCTGTGTTTCCGGGAATCCGTCCGTTCCCGCCGATGCGCGAAGTCCCGGCTCCGCAATCGGGTCCTGCGACATGGTCATGAGACTCTCCGCATGCATGCGCTCGGCCGCCTCACTGAGCTCCCGATACAGCGCCTCATAGCGTCTGGTCAGCCTTCTGCGGTAGCGCTTTTCATAGGCGCTCTCATAGCGGCAAAGCAGCCAGAGGGCAAGCAGAGACAGGGCGCTTATCATTGCGCCGAGCTTCAGCCCCTCCGGGAAGTACCGGAAATGAATGTAATGCTTTCCGCTCGGAACGCGGAACGCAAGAAAGGCATCCATGGCCTTCTCGGTCTTGACCGGCTTTCTGTCCACATACACTTTCCAGCCCTTGTCATAGGGGATGCTCGTAAAGAGCAGGGACGGCCCGTCCGCCTCGACCTCTGCGTTGATTGTGTTGTCCGTATAACTGTCTATCTGCATTCCGTGCTTCAGCATGGCCTGCCGGAGTTCTTTCAGTGCGTCGAAATCAAAGCGGTACACGACGACCGAGGGCTCGGGCTTATCGTCGGAAATCTCCGTAAAGTTGATGGTCTCTCCGGCCGTTCTGTGACCGAGCTCCATCATATAGCGCCGCTTTAAGTTGTCGTAGGTCTTATCGCGGTCCTCGAAAGACACTTTGATTTTATTCGCCTTCGCATTGGTCGCGAACGCAAAGTATAGACCGTCCTCGTCCAAAGTAAGGCTCTCTTGATTTCCGTTCTTTTGCGTCTCCACCGGAATCAGCACCGGATCCGAGTCAAAGAGACGGCAAAGATCGTTCTGCACATCCGCCGGATTCTCGTAAGTTCTGCTCCAACTCTCCGTAAAATTGCCTTCTTCGACAAAGCCGAGCGGCATGGCATCACGATTCTCAAGCAACACCGTTGCGCCGGATCGCAGCACTTCTTCCTGCTCCGGATCCGTTTTCTCATCCGATACAAAGGAATAGCGCACATCGAGAAGCGCATCCACCAGCGGGGTGGAGCCCGTGATGGAATATGCGTTCACCGAGGCCTCACAGCCGACCGAGCGGAGAAAATCGGTCAGAGATTTATCCGCGGTCGAACTGAAGAGCGAGACCGAGTGGAAGTTTAAGAATGCGCCGTCATCCTTGCTCTTCCGCTCAAATTTTTTGAAGCGCACAAAGGGCACCTTCGGCACCGCCCGCTTTAAGGTCTGAATATCCGCATTGTCCGCGGTGTACTCCGTGCGGCTCGTCGTCGGTATACTGGTGTAACCGAGGTTCAGGCTTGCTTCCAGAGTCACCAATAGGAGCAGTATCCAGAAGTAGTGCTCTCTCGCAAAGCGTCCGGATGCATAGGAGCGGAACAAAAGCGCATAGATTGCCGCGAGCAGAAAAGCAAGGTAAAAGACCCAGTAGCGGAAATGCTCTTCCGTCACAAGTTTCTCCGCCAAAAGGACAAAGAGAACCACCGCAGCAAAACTCAAAAAGAGCTCGCGGGGCGCAAAGCGCGGAAAGCGTTCAAGCGCCTGAAACGAGAGATAAAGCACCAGGAAGCAAAAGATAAAGCTCTGCCGCGCGGGAAGCGAATTCGGATAATGAAAACCGTGCCAGATGTAGTTCAGCACATTGACCGAGAAGCTCGCAAAGAAAAAGAGCAAAAAGAAAGCGTAACCCACACGTTGCTTAATCGGCACCTCTCGGTTCGAGAAGTACAAAAGAAGCAGTTGCAAGGTAAACATGCCACAGTAAATATTCGGCCAGTGATCAAGGCCTATCTCGCACTCCACAAAGGGCAGTTGCCGCGCCATCATATCAAAAATCGAAAAATAGCTCTCAAAGGTCTTCGGGAAGTTCATCTCTCCGGAAGCCGTAAGTCGCAGCGCAAAGATTTCCGGCATGAGAACCACCGCCGCAAGCCCCGCCGCAATGAGAGAGGCCAGTGCAAAGCGCCCCGCTGCTTTGAGTACATCCTCCCAACTCAGTTCCGCCGTAATCGCCTGAAAGATTGCATAAAAATCAGAAAAAGGCAGATCATAATGGATATATAGTAGTTAGAAAGTATACTGAGTCCGAGACAGACGATGTACTTGAGAGAACGCTCGCCGCGCACCAGCTCTTCCGCACCGAGCAAAATCAGCGGGAAGAGGACAATGCAGTCAAGCCACATGACATTCCAGGAATAGGCTGCCATGTAGGCGGAGAAGGCATAAAGTATGCCGAAAATCGGCGCAAAGAGTCCGTCTCTCTTACTGTGCCGCAGCAGATAGTAGGTCATTGTGACCGAAGAGAGCGCCGTCTTTACGACAATCAAAAGCGTCACATACTCAATCACAAAGCGCTTCGGAAAAAGCAGGACAAACCAGTTCAAGGGGCTTGCGAGGTAGTAAGCGTAAATCGCGGTAAAGTTGACCCCGAGTCCTATGTTCCAGCTGTAGAACAAACTGCCGCCGTGCTGAAGCTTATACTGAAACTCCGAAAAGAAGGGCGCATACTGGTGGTAGAGGTCGGTGCGAAGAAAGCTCTCCTCCCCGAAGGGATAAATGCCGCGCTGCAAAAACAAAAGCAGCATGGCAAACACAGGCACAAAAAAGGAAAGGAGTAGAATCCTCCTACGAGAACGTCTCTGTGTTATCGTCATCGGCTGTCTTACTCCTTCCCCAAATGTTACGGATTTTTCCCGGGCTGTGCCCCCGCGGACGCAAGTATGCTTCCGTCTTCCAAAATCATATAGCCGTAATAGCCCTCGGTCTTTTCGAGCAGAGCCATACCCTCTTCTCTTCCGAGCGAAAATACCGCAGTCGAAAGCGCGTCACATTCCGCGGAGCTTGGGCCCACAATGGTCACGGAGACCAGACCGTTCTGATACGGATAGCCGGTGCGCGGATTGAGAATATGATGATAGTGTACGCCGTCAAGGTCGAAAAAGCGCTCGTAAACACCGGAAGAAACGACGGAGAGTCCGTCAATATCCAAAATCTTGACGACCTCGTTCGAGTGCTCCTCAGGCTTCCGAATCGCAATATGGAAGGGCTTTCCCTTCGCTTTTTCCCCGATGCAAAGCACATTGCCCCCGAGATTGATAATGGCCCTCTTCACACCCTTCTCGACCAGAAAGTCCTTCAGGCGATCCGCGATATAGCCCTTTGCCGTGGAACCGGAGTCAATCTGTGTGACATCGTCCCCAAAGTCGATGACATCGCCGTCAATCCGAACATGACGGTAGTCCACCTTTGAAACCGCTGTTTCAATATCCGCTTCCGCGGGAACTTTTGCCTCACCGCCGGAAAAATTCCAGAGGGAGCTCAGCGGGAGCACCGTGACATCGAAAGCGCCGTCGGAAAGCTCGCTGTAACGCAGTCCCAGTTTCACCATATCAAGCATGGCGGGACTCGCCTTCCAAGTCGTGACACCGCTCCCGCGATGATTCATACGGTAGAGCTCACTCTCCGACTTGGTCGGTGAAAAAATCTCCTCGTATTGCTCCAGCAATTGAAAGGCCTCGTCGAGCACAGCCTCGTCCTGCTTGTCGTAGAGCGAGACCGCAATCACGGTATCAAAGAGAAAGCCGCTGCGCTCCAGCGGCTTTTTGCTCTCTTTTGTCCCGTGAAGGTGCCAAAGAATTCCGAGGAACAGCGCCAGTACAAGGGCCAGCGCCGCAAGGGATTTCTTTTTCACATATCCCCCTGTCAATTGGTCTGGTTATTGTTTCTGAGAATCACGTCGTGGCTTCCGCCCTCGACAATCGAAGTCGAAGAGACCACGGTAAGTCTTGCTTTCTCCTGCAATTCGGCAATCGAAAGTGCGCCGCAGTTGCACATGGTGGAACGCACCTTATAGAGCGTGGTCTGCACACCCTCCGCAAGCGTACCCGCATAGGGGACATAGCTGTCGACACCCTCTTCGAAGGTCAACTTCTGCGCGCCGCCGAGGTCATAGCGCTGCCAGTTCCGCGCGCGGTTGGAACCCTCGCCCCAGTACTCCTTGACATAATTGCCGTTGATGCGGAGCTTAGCCGTGGGACTCTCATCAAAACGGGCAAAATAACGGCCCAACATCACGAAGTCTGCACCCATCGCAAGCGCGAGGGTGATGTGGTAGTCGTGGACAATGCCGCCGTCCGAGCAAATCGGAACGTAGATGCCGGTCTGACGGAAGTAGTCATCTCTCGCCTTTGCGACCTCAATGACGGAGGTCGCCTGACCTCTGCCGATGCCCTTGGTCTCGCGGGTGATGCAGATGGAGCCGCCGCCGATTCCGATCTTCACGAAATCCGCACCTGCCTTTGCGAGGAAAAGAAAACCTTCGCGATCCACGACGTTGCCGGCACCGACTTTGACGCGGTCTCCGTACTTAGCGCGTATCCAGGAAATGGTTCTCTCCTGCCACTCCGAATAGCCTTCGGAGGAGTCGATGCAGAGCACATCGACGCCCGCCTCGACCAGAGCCGGAACGCGGGTCTCATAGTCTCTCGTGTTGATACCGGCGCCGACAATATAGGACTTGTTCTCGTCGAGGAGCTCGTTCACATTCTCCTTGTGGCTGTCGTAGTCCTTGCGGAACACCATGTACTGTAGTCTGCCCTCGTCGTCGATGAGCGGCAGGGAGTTGATCTTGTTGTCCCAGATGATGTCGTTGCAATCGTGGAGGCTCGTAGTGCTCGGTGCCGTGACAAGGCGCTCAAGCGGTGTCATGAACTCCTTGACGCTCATATCCATGGACATACGGGAGAGGCGATAATCGCGGCTCGCGACAATGCCGAGCAGCTTGCCGTGCGCAGTGCCGTCATCCGTGATTGCGACCGTCGAGTGTCCGGTCTCATTCTTCAGCTCGAGCACATCCGCGAGCGTAGCGGTCGGCGGGAGGTTCGAATCCGAAGTCACAAAGCCCTTCTTGTACTGCTTGACACGGCGCACCATGTCTGCCTCCTCCTCAACGCTCTGGGAGCCGTAGATAAAGGAGACACCGCCCTGTCTTGCGAGCGCAATGGCCAACTTATCGCCGGAGACAGACTGCATGATTGCAGAGACCATCGGAATGTTCATCTCGAGCGGGCACTGCTCCTCGCCCTTGCGGAAACGCACCAGCGGGGTCTTAAGACTTACCGCAGTCGGAACACACTGCGCGGAACTGTATCCCGGAACCAGAAGATACTCTCCGAATGTTCTCGACGGTTCCTCAAAATAGTACGCCATCTGCTTCTACTCCTTTCAAGCTCTCAGCTCAGACTTGCCGCCCATGTAGGGACGAAGTGCTTCGGGAATGCGAACCGATCCGTCCGCCTGCAAATTGTTCTCAAGGAAGGCAATCAGCATGCGCGGCGGTGCGACGCAGGTATTGTTCAGGGTATGTGCGAGGTACTTCTTGCCGTCCGCGCCCTTCACACGGATGCGGAGACGGCGCGCCTGCGCATCGCCGAGGTTCGAGCAGCTGCCCACCTCAAAGTACTTCTTCTGGCGCGGGCTCCACGCCTCGACATCGCAGCTCTTAACCTTTAAGTCCGCGAGATCGCCGGAGCAGCACTCAAGCGTTCTGACCGGAATATCCAGGCTCCGGAAGAAATCCACCGTGTTCTGCCAGAGCTTCTCGTACCAGTGCATCGACTCCTCCGGCTTGCAGATGACAATCATCTCCTGCTTCTCAAACTGGTGAATGCGGTACACACCGCGCTCTTCAATGCCGTGTGCGCCCTTCTCCTTGCGGAAGCAGGGAGAGAAGGAGGTCAGCGTATAGGGGAGCTTTTCCTCCTCGTTCAGGCTGTCAATGAAGCGGCCTATCATGGAGTGCTCGCTGGTGCCGATCAGATAGAGATCCTCACCCTCGATTTTATACATCATTGCATCCATCTCGGGGAAGCTCATTACACCGGTCACGACATCGGAGTGAATCATATAGGGCGGAATTACATAGGTGAATCCGCGATCGATCATAAAGTCGCGCGCGTAGCTCAGCACCGCAGAGTGCAGTCTCGCGACATCGCCGAGCAGGTAGTAGAAACCGTTGCCCGCAACCTTGCCAGCTGCCTCTAAGTCAATGCCGTTTAAGCGCTCCATAATCTCGGTGTGGTAAGGAATCTCAAAGTCCGGAACCACAGGCTCGCCGTAGCGCTGCACTTCCACGTTGCAGGAATCGTCCTTGCCGATCGGCACGGAGGGATCCATCATCTGCGGAATGGTGAGCATAATATCACGGATTCGCGCCGCGATCTCTGCCTCTCTGGGCTCAAGCTCCGAGAGGCGCGCATTGATTGCGGCCACTTCCTGTTTTGCCGCCTCTGCCTCTTCCTTCTTTCCCTGCCCCATCAGAGCGCCTATGCTTTTCGAGATTTTATTTCGGTCGCTGCGAAGCTGATCCGCCTCCGCCTGTGTCTTGCGACTCTCTTCGTCGAGCGCAATTACCTCATCGACCAGCGGGAGCTTTTGCTCCTGAAACTTCTTTCGAATGTTCTCCTTCACTGCCTCCGGATTTTCCCGCAGGAACCGAATATCTATCATGCCTTTTCTCCTCCTAAGCGCTTCTTTGCCCGCAAAAAAGATTTAACCGATTATACACCGAAAACGAAAGCTAGACAAGCAGGGCGACTTCCCCGCTTGTCCTCTCCGGTTCAGTGAAACAAAGTCCCAACAAGCCGTAAGAAACAACGGACATGATAAAGGTGGCAAGGAGTACGCCGAGCGAAATCGCAAGCATCGCCTTTTTAAAGTCCATTTCCATTAAACTGGCGACAAGTGCGCCTGTCCAACCGCCGGTTCCCGGAAGCGGAATTCCCACAAACAGCAGGAGACCCCAGAACTCGCCGCGTTTTAAACTCGCGGATTTATTCTGCGCGCGTTTTTCAAGCCACTCGACCAGGGGACGCGAAAACGAAAAACGGCGCATAAAATTCAAAATATGCCGCATAAAAAGCAGTACAAAGGGTATCGGGAGTATGTTCCCGAGAATGACCAGCGGTATTGCCTTTAAGAGATTCACCTTGAGCATGGACGCAAGCAACAAGCCGCCCCTGCACTCCAGTATGGGCAGCAGCGAGACAATGAAGGTCACCGCCTCCGCCGAAATTTTATTGCCGAAGGTCGTCGCAAACCAGCTTACGGCATGATCCATTTTGACTCCTCTCTGTCACAGGTTTCCATGATAAGGAGTCCCGACACAGGATCTCCCGAAAGTTCCAATTCCGCGCGCTCCGCCATGATTTCATTGCTGACGGTGAGCGTCGGCGCCGTGTTATCGCAAAGACAAAAATCCCGGAGCGGATAGCGCACACCGCTCAGCGCATGGATATTGACCGCGCCGCCGATTGGGAAAAAAGCGAGATAGGTTCCCCACTGCTCGCTTTTTTCAAGCAAAAACTTTCCTTCACTTGCGAGCACGCAGCGAATGCGGTTCTGCGGGTCGAGTAAAAATAAAGACACACCTTTTTTCTTCCATGCATAACAGAGACGCATGTTGGCAAGGCTGTGATCGCAGCGACCGCCGAGCGCCCCCAAAACATAAATTTCCGTATAGCCCTTCTCTGCGACCGCCTCGACCGCAAGCGCGAGGTCGGAGTCATCCTTGACCGGATTGTGCCTCAGTACCTCAATATCGTCCCGACTTACATAGCGTTCCAAGAGCTCGGGTCTTACGGTGTCAAAATCTCCGACCAAGAGCCGGGGGGCGATTCCGAGGGCGTTAAAGGTCGTAAGGCCTCCGTCCGCAGCGACCATATACGGCATCCCGTTGTTTGGCTTAAATGAGCAATCACACGCTCCGCAAAGACGGAGTCCACATGCGTGCTCGCAATCAAAAGAGCACAGCTCATTTTCGCTGCCGCGCCGCCGCGCGCTGAAAGCCCTCGTGGAAAAAGGCAACATTGTCCGCGATATCCCCGCCGAAAACCGCGGAACCCGCGACAATATCGTCTGCGCCCGCCTCCAGTACTTCGTCCAAGGTCTGTCGGTTCACACCGCCGTCCACCTGAATCGAAAGTCCCGGATGTTTTCGATCTGCGAGTTCTCGCAGTCTGCGAATCTTATCCGTGCAGTACGGAATGTAGCTCTGCCCGCCGAAGCCCGGATTCACCGACATGATGAGCACCATATCGAGCTCCGGGAGTATGTCCTCGAGCACAACGAGCGGAGTCGCCGGGTTCAAGGCAACCGCAGCTTTTTTGCCGCAGGCCTTGATGTGCTGCACCGTGCGGTCCAAATGGCGGCAGGCCTCCGCATGCACCGTAATGCCGTCCGCGCCCGCTTCGACAAAGGCGTCGATATAACGGTCCGGTTCCGTCACCATGAGGTGCGCATCCAAATAGAGATTCGTTCTCTTTCGAAGGGACTTAAGCACCGGCATACCGAAGGAAATGCTCGGCACAAAATCCCCGTCCATGATGTCGCAGTGCAAAGCGCAAACCCCTAAGGATTTGAGCAGCTCGATCTGACTGCCGAGTTCCGTAAATCGGCCGACAGGAGCGACGGCGCCAAACGATAATTCATCAATACTTTCTCCTCTCCGCAATTTCTTCTGCCATCTTTCGATAGCTCTCATAGCGGCTCTCTGCGATGTCTCCGCGTTCCACCGCCGCCTTGACGGCACAGTTAGGCTCAGCGCGGTGATTGCAGCCCGTAAACCGACACTGCCCTTCCAAGGAACGAAATTCCGGAAAGGCCTGTTTCAGTCCCGCTTCGTCTGTCTTTACTTCCAGGGCCGTAAAGCCCGGCGTGTCGAGCAAATAACTGTTTTCGCCGAGACAAAACAGCTCCGTGTGACGCGTGGTCTGTTTGCCGCGCGCATTTTTGCGGCTCAGCTCTCCCGTCTCCATTTTCGCTTCGGGGCAGAGCAGATTGGTAAGTGTTGATTTCCCGACACCGGACGGACCCGCGAGCACCGTGGTTTTTCCCGCAAGAAAACCGCGCAGTTCCTCAATGCCGCTGCCGTTTTCGGCGCAGACCGAAAAGACGGGATATCCCGCCGTCTCGTAGCGTCTGCGGTAGTCCGCGAGTTCTCCGCCGTCCAAGTCCTCTTTGGTAAACAAAATTGCCGCAGGAATGCCCTGTAGTTCCATGGTGACCAAATATTGGTCCAGCAGATAAAACTGCGGGTCCGGGGTGCGCACCGCCATGACGAGCAGTGCCCGGTCCACATTGCTGACCGCCGGGCGTATGAGGCGGTTTCGCCGCGGCAAGAGAGCTACGATATTTGCCTCCGACTCGCTGGTCTGCGCAGCCTCCACTTCCGCGAGATCGCCGACCAAGGGCTTTTCTCCCTGCTTCCGGAAAAGCCCCCGCGCCTTGCAGGTCAGGACCTCGCCGTCGCAATCCACCAGATAAAAGCCTGCAATGCCTTTGATGATTTTTCCCCGCATGGTTTATTGCACCTTGAAGAACTGCACATCGAAGCTCTGCAGTACCTGTCCGTTGTCCGTCCGAACAATTTCCACATAGCCCATGTCCACGCCGTAGGCCCCCTCAATGGTGCGGAAGCGCAGCGGCAGAATGGCATCTCCCCGGATGGTGCGCGGCTCCATGAGCGTGCGATACACCGTCTGTCCGTTCACATCCTGGCGCAGGCGCACCATGACCGTGACGCTGGTCGCACCGGAATCCGGTCCGATTAAATTGGAGAGTGTAAAGTTTGTGTCAATAGACGCGACATAGCGGGACGAAGACTCGCTCGCCTGCGTTGATTCGACCGAGGTGACCTTAGGCCCGTCACTGAGCACCAAATCCACCGTCTTGCCTTTCTCCGTCTCCGTTCCGCTGCTTATGCTCTGCCGTATGACCTGGCCCTGCGGTACGGTATCCGAGTGCTCCTTGGTCACTGTGCCGAGCTGCAGTCCCGCCTCGGTGAGTGCCTGTTTTGCGCTTTCTTCGGTGTTATACGTAAGATCCGGCATCTTCGTTTTCTCCGGCTCCTTGCCGAGCGAAAGCACTATGGTTACGGTTTCTCCCTTTTTCACCTTCTCGGGGCTTAAACGTGCCACTTTTCCCTTTTCGACGGTATCGGAGTACTCGCTCTTCTCTTCCACGGAAAAGCCCTTCTCCGTCAAGGTCTTCTTTGCACTCTCTTCCTCTGCGCCGACCAGATTCAATTCCGAAAGCTCAAATTCCGCGACACCGAGACTCAGCGTCACATAGACCTTGCTGTTTCTGCACGACACTGCCCGGCTTCGGTTCCTGCTCGATGACAGTGTCCTTCGGGAATTGATCGGAGTTCTTTCTGAGCTGAATGACCAGCGTGAGGTCCTCTTCTTTCAGCGCTTCTTCCGCCTCCTTGCTGCTGAGGCCGATGAGATACGGCGCATAGGCCTGCTTGTCGTTCAACGCGGAACTTTGCTCCGTTTCCGCGCTCTCACTCTCATTCTTGCCGTCGCGCTCGCGAAGACTGCCGGAGAGTATGAGTCCGGCCGCAACACCGCCGCCGAGCAAGAGAATGAGAAGCGCTGTTCCGACCGCCTTAATCAGTTTGTTGAGACGGCGATCGGCGGAGTTGTTCTCATCGTCCTCGCCCCTCTCTTCCGTTTCCGCGGTATCGGGTTCGGGGAAGCTGTCTTCCGCCAGAAGCGTCTGCTGTCCCGCAAAATCCTTTGCGTTAAAGCGTATGGTATCTCCGCCTACGGCCGCTGCGGCCTGCATACTCGGCGGCAGCGCCGTGGGATTCTGCACTGCGGTCTCGAGGTCCCGTATCAACTCCGCCGCACTCTGATATCGCGCCCGCGGATCCTTCTCCAGACTCTTTAAGATGATGCGCTCAAGGCTCAGAGATATCTCCGGATTCAGAGAACGCGGGGAAGGCGGATTCTGATTCAGCTGCGCAAGAAGAATGGTGACTGCCTCCGCGCCGTCAAACGGTACGGTTCCCGTGACCATTTCATAGAGACAAATACCGAGGGAGTAGAGGTCGCTGCGCGCATCGGTCGCCTTTCCCTGGGCGTGTTCCGGCGAAATATAGTGGACGGAACCCATGGCCTCCTGCGACATGGTTTCCGTGGAGACCATGCGCGCAATGCCGAAGTCGGCCAGTTTTACCTTGCCGTCGCTCGAGATAATCATATTCTGCGGTTTTACGTCGCGGTGCACAATGCCGCGACGGTGTACTTCCGCAAGGCCGTTTGCAACCTGAATCGCGATGCCGACCGCCTCCCGTTGCTCGAGTTTTCCCTTCTGATGAATGTACTCTTTCAGCGTGATGCCGTCCACAAACTCCATGACGATGTAGTAGAACCCGTCCGTGTGTTCCACCTCATAGACATTGACCAGATTGGGATGAGAAAGTTGCGCAGCGGCCAGGGCCTCCTGGGTAAAACGCTTAATAAAATCCGCGTTGTCGTTGTACTCTTCCTTGAGCACCTTGATTGCGACCGTGCGTTGCATTTTGTGACAAAATGCGCGGTACACTTCCGCCATACCGCCGCTACCTATGAGCTCTATAATTTCATAGCGATCCTGTAAGTAGGAGCCTAATCTCAATATCATTCTTCCTGTGCCCCCTCTCTCAAGTCTACCAGGACCACCGAGATATTATCCCTTCCGCCCTTTTCGTTTGCCGCCTGAATTAAATGTTCCGCCATGGTAGAAAGTGTCTCATTGCCGCGGAGTATCGCACCGATTTCATCGTCCCCCAACATATTGGTAAGCCCGTCCGTACAGAGTAAGAGCATGGAAAGACCTTCCAAGGGCAACTCAAAGAGGTCCATCTCCACTTCGGCACCGACACCGATGGCCCGCGTGATGATGTTCTTCGCCCGGTTATATGCCTCGCTGCCGCGCCGCATCTTTCCGGCGCTCACCATTTCCTCCACATAGGAGTGATCCCGCGTGATCTGGCGAAATCCGCCGTCTGACGTCAGCGCATAGCAGCGACTGTCCCCGATGTTAAGGACGGTTGCGCTCTGTTCCTCCAGGAAGGCCGCAACGAGCGTGGTGCCCATGCCCTCCAGTTCTGTATGCCGCTGCGCCTCTACATAGAGACTCTCATTTGCGAGCAATACGGCATCACGAAGCGCGGGAAGCGGGAGTTTTCCCTCGCTCTCCCGCAATGCGGATATGATGCGCGTGGTCAAGGTCTGCGAACAGTAATCTCCGGCGCGGTGCCCGCCCATCCCGTCTGCCACGAGATAGAGATTCGGCAGGGCGCCGACCGCATGATTCTCCGCAAACACCGTGTCCTGGTTGGAACTTCGTACCCTTCCCTGATCTGTCAGTGCAACTGCATTCATGAGCCACTACTCCTCTTTGCTGTTTCCTTGCTCTCTCTTGTCTCTGTAACGGCGCCTCAGCTGCCCGCAGGCGCCGTCGATATCTCTCCCCATTTCTTTTCGTATCGTGACATTAATCCCGGCGTGCTCCAAAGCATCTCGAAAGCGGTGGACCGCTGCCATACTCGGTTCCTTTAAGGAACGTTCTACCACGGGATTCACCGGTATCAAATTCACATGACCCTTGCGGCGACGCAGTAAGGCAATCAGCTTCTTTGCCTCTTCCGGCGTGTCGTTAACCCCGGCTACCAGACTGTACTCAAAGCTGACGCGCCGCCCTGTTTTTTCGAAATAGTAGGCACAGGCATCCAACACCTCGATAAGCGCATAGCGATTGGCAATCGGCATGAGCCGCTGCCTGGTCGCATCGTCCGCCGCGTGCAGGGAAAGCGCCAGGGTGACCTGCAATTCCTCCTCCGCAAAGCGACGTATCTCGGGCACCAGACCGCAGGTGGAGACCGTGATACTGCGCTGAGAGATATTGAGCCCGTCCTTATCGCTGAGAAGGCGGATAAAACGCACCACATTGTCGTAATTATCCATGGGCTCGCCGCTTCCCATCACGACGACATTGGAGATGCGCTCTCCGAGCTCTTTCTCGATTTCATAGACCTGTGCCAGCATCTCTCCCGCCGTCAAATTGCGCGCAAGGCCGTCTACCGTAGAGGCGCAAAAACGGCAGCCCATGCGGCAACCGACCTGAGAACTGATACAGACCGAATTCCCGTAGGAATAGCGCATCAATACACTTTCTATCATATTGCCGTCCGGGAGCGAAAACAGATATTTTTGCGTTCCGTCGTTTTTGGAGACCTGCACAACTTCTCTCGTGAGGCCCGGGAGACTTGCGCTCTCCGCGAGTTTTTCCCGGAGGCTCTTCGGGAGATTGCTCATCTCCTCAAAGCCCGCCGCCTTCTTTTGATGCAGCCAGGAAAAAACTTGTTTCGCGCGAAATCCCGGTTCTCCGAGCGCTTCCAGATAGCTTTTCAGTTCGTCTTGGCTGAGTGAACAGAGATCCAAGGCATTTGACATCTTATTCCGCCTTTCGAAACACTGAGATAAAGAAGCCGTCCAGCGGCAAGCGTGAGGGCAGAAGTTTCACCGCGCCCTTTCGGCAGGCCTCCGCATCTCCGATTCCGGGGAGCGCCGCAGAGAAATCGAGCGGCGAAAGCGCCGGGAAGCTGTCGAGCAGCCAGCGTACATTATCTTCGTCTTCTTCCGCCGTCAGGGTGCAGGTCGAGTAGAGCAGGCGTCCGCCCGGGCGAAGATAGCGAACCGCGTTACAAAGAAAGTTCCGTTGCAGCTCCCGCAGCGCGGCAATATCCGCCTCTTTCAGTCTCAGCTTAATATCCGGCTTTCTGCCGAGCACGCCGAGTCCCGAACAGGGAAGATCCGCAATCACGAGGTCAAATGCTGTCTCCCAGTCTTTCCGAAAGACCGCGGCGTCCGACTGCTCGGGAGTTACGCAGGCGGCAAAGCCGGTGCGCGCAACATTTTCCGCGATGCGCTCTACCTTCTGCGGGGATAAATCCGCACTGATTACCCTGCCCTCTCCCCGCATGAGATCCGCTGCCGCAAGGGACTTGCCGCCCGGCGCCGCGCAGAGATCCAGCACGCGCTCTCCGCGCTTCGGTGCCGCAGCCGCTACGGCGAGGGAGGAGCTCAAATCCTGCACAAAGAAAAAGCCCGCATCGATACGCGCACGCAGGGACGCAGTCAGGCCCTCCCGCGCGACAAAGCTGTCCTCGCAATACGGGGACTGCACGAGCCCCTCCGTCACGGCGCTAGGTTCCCCCGCCGCAATGAACTTAGTCCGATTCAGACGAAGGGAGAGCGGAGCGGGTTCCAAATAACTCGCGGCGAGCTTCTCTGCCTCTTCGGCTCCGAACGCTTTCATCAAACGCGCGGCAAGCCAGTCAGGGGAGCGCATAGCGAAGTCCCAAATCCGAGCTCGCTTCGATTTCCGCAAGGATAGCCTCCCGCTCGCGGGAAAAGCGTCGCACCAGTGCATTCACAAATCCTTTCAAGCCGAAAAGACCGCGGCGCTCGGTGAGCTTCACGGCCTCGTTGACCACTGCATGTGCCGGAATGCGGCTCAAATACAGAATTTGATAAAGTGACAGGCGCAAAATACAGCGTATCACCGGCTTTAATTTGCGTAGCGGCGTCTTGGAGCGCTCCGCAATCAGGCTGTCCAGCTGCGGCAGGTATTCAAGACTGCCGTGCACGAGGCGCTCGTAAAGCGCACGTTCCTCTTCGGCCATCCAGGCGAATTTATCCCGTGCCGCCGCAAGCACCACATGTGAGAACTGACCTTCTTCCGCGATGAGAAGCAGACAGTCCAGCGCGACACTCCTCGCGTTCGGTCCTGTCATTTGCGCTTCCTTCCGCCGAACAAAATCCAAAGTCGCAGGAGCTGAATCAGCGAAGATGCCGCACCCGCAACATAGGTCAGCGCCGCAGCGATCAACACCGATCTCGCCTGGCTCTCTTCTCTCGGCGGCAATATGTTCAGTTCTCTCAGCTGAATCAGCGCTCTCCGGCTCGCATTGAATTCAACCGGAAGTGTGATCAACTGGAAATGACTGCGAGACTGAAGGCCAATAGGCCGAGATTGATGAGCTGCGGTCCGAGTAAGTTGCGGCTCTCGCCGAGCATAACACCGATGATAATCATAGGCATGGAGAGTTTGGAGCCGATGTTTGCAAGCGGCACAAAGGCATGGCGGAAGCGAAGCGGCGCGTAACTCAAGTCGTCCTGAATCGCGTGACCGCACTCGTGCGCCGCGACACCGACCGCCGCAATGCTCGTCGAATTATAAATGACCTCCGAGAGATTCACGGTCTTTTTGGCGGGGTCGTAGTGGTCGGTCAACTGTCCCGCGACCGGATGCACCGTGACATCGTAAATGCCGTTCGAACGCAAAATACGTTCGGCGACCTCGCGCCCGGTGAGCCCTGTACCGCTCTGTACCTTCGAATAGCGCGCAAACATCATCTTTAAATAGCCCTGCGCGCCGAGGGTCAAAGCAAGGCCAAGCAATACCAATAGATAAGTCCAATCCAATCCGTAATATGGGTACATACTGCCCTCCTTTCAGTATCGATTTCAGTTTTCCGCTTCACGGGTTCCGGTAAAGCAGTCGCCCGCGCACACCGAAGTGCCGCGGAGCCAGGCCGAGGCCGCCATGGGCTTCTTGCCCTCCGGCTGAAGTTCGGTGATTCTAAGTGCACCGTCTCCGGTCTGCACCAGAAGGCCCCGCTCATCGGCCGCCAAGACCTCACCGGGTTTGTGCCCCGCGCTGTCGCCGCCGTGCTCCGCCTTTCTGATTTTAATCATCTTTCCCTTCAGATAAGAAAAGGTGCCGGGCCAAGGATCCAAGCCTCGGATCAAGCGGAGAATGTATGCCGCATCCTTCGAAAAATCGAGATTTCCCATCTCTTTTCGTAACATCTTCGCATAGGCCGTAGTGGTCTCCCCCTGTTTTTCGGGGACGATGCTGCCGGACTCGAGGCCCTTGACGGTATCAAGTATGGCCTCCGCGCCGAGTACTTCCAATTTCGCAAAGAGACTGCCGCCGGTCTCCTCGGGCGAGAGCTCAAGGGGATAGCGGCGCAAAATGTCACCGGTATCCAGCCCCTCGTCCATCTGCATGGTCGTGATGCCGCTAACCCGCTGCCCGTCGATAATGGCCCACTGTATCGGAGCCGCACCGCGGTAGGCCGGCAAGAGTGACGCGTGGATGTTCACGCAACCGTAACGCGGCAGCTCCAGAATTTCTTTGGGTAAAAGCTGGCCGAAGGCCGTCACGACAAAGAGGTCTGCCTTTTTCGCGCGGAGCAAATCGATAAAATCCGCATCCCGCGCGCGTTCCGGCTGTGCAACGGGAATACCGAGACGAATCGCCTCTTCCTTGACCGGCGGAAACTGCATCGCATGTCCCCTGCCCCGCGGCTTATCCGGCTGCGTTACGACCAGTACAAGCTCATGTCCCGCCTCACTGAGCGCACGAAGCGGCGCAACCGCAAAATCCGGCGTTCCGAAATAGACGATTCTCATGCTTCGTCCTCATCCTCCTCTGCCTGCATCTCCTCCAATTCCTCGTTGGTGTAGAGTTCCTCAGCCATTTCGGTGTAGAGATGTCCGTCCAGATGGTCGAGCTCATGGCAGAGCGCCCGCGCGAGCAGCTCCTCTCCCTCGACCGTCACAGGCTCCATATTTTCATTGAGTGCCTTCACCTTGACGTGATTCGGACGGGTCACGATTCCGGTTTTCCCGGGGACGCTGAGGCAACCCTCATAGCCCGTCTGTTCGCCGTACCTCTCCACAATCTCGGGATTGATGAGTACATGGAGTTCGCCCTCCTCGCACTCAATCACAACGAGGCGCTTCAATACGCCGACCTGCGGCGCAGCGAGCCCCACGCCGTTCGCATGGCGCATGGTCTCGACCATATCCTCAATGAGCGCGCGAAGATTCGGTGTCATCTCCCGCACTTCCTTTGCTCTCTGATTCAAAATGGGGTCACCGATCTCACGTATGTTTCGAAGTGCCACTCTTACTCCTCTCCGTCAGACAAACTCATAAAGCACAGAGATGCCGCCCGGAACCTGTTCCCGAAACGCCTCCTCTGCCGCTGTCTTTATCTGTATCAGTATATCATAGCCCGCATGCTTCATGTAAATCATCTTCCGAAAATAGTCCTGCACGCGGTACACGGCCGCATTGACAGGCCCGATGCACTGGGGCGCGGCACCGAGTTTCTTTGCCGCAGCCTGAAGACAGTCCGCATAGCACGCGGCCGCGCGTGTCAATGCTTCCTCCTCCTTCGAGGCGAGCTGCACCGTCATCATGTGAAGCACGGGCGGGTAGCCCGCCGCGCGCCGATAGGCGAGTTCCGCCGCCGCAAAGCGCTCGTAATCCTGCGCTGCGGCGCTTTGAATCGCGTAGTGCTCGGGGCGGTAAGTCTGTATCACAACCTCGCCGCGCTTTTCCCCGCGACCGGCGCGGCCGGCTGCCTGGGTTAAGAGCTGAAAGCAACGCTCCGCACTCGTGTAATGACTGAGGTACAGTTCGGTATCCGCCGCCATAATACCGACCAGGGTCACATTCGGAAAGTCATGCCCCTTCACAATCATCTGGGTTCCCACCAGGATATCCGCCTCCTTTGCGCGGAAGCGTTCCAAATACTCTGTCCGCCGTCTTTCCCGCGAACGGCATCCGCATCCATGCGGAGCACGCGCGCGGCGGGAAACATGCGCTTGGTCTGCTCGGCGAGCTGCTGGGTTCCCATGCCGAAGCCCGCAATATACGGTGAGCCGCAGCTCGGGCAGCGCTCCGGTTTCACCGTCTTATAGCCGCAGTAGTGGCAGCGCAGACTTCCGTCCTCATGGTAGGTGAGGCTCACGTCACAGTGCGGGCAGCGAAGAGGCTCACCGCAACTCCGACAGGAAAGAAAACGTGCATAGCCGCGCCGGTTCATAAAGAGCATGACCTGCTCCCGCCTCGAAAGACAGCTCTCGATTTTCTCACGCAAAGTCTCGCTGAACACCGTTCTGTTCCCGCGCTTTAATTCTTCGCGGAGATCCGCTACCGTAGCGCGCGCCGGGACAGCCCCGGGCACCGCGCGTCGCGTGAGTCTGAGAAGCCGGTATTCACCGGTCTCCGCGCGCCGCCAGCTTTCAACCGAAGGCGTTGCGGAGCCGAGTATCAGCTGCGCTCCCGCGAGTTCGGCCCGCTTTGCCGCCACTTCGCGCGTGTCGTAACGCGGCACCGCATCGTTTCGATAGGCGCCGTCGTGCTCTTCGTCGATGATTATGAGTCCCAGATTCGGAAAGGGGGCAAACAGAGCGGAACGTGGTCCCACCATGACGCTCGCCTCCCCCCGCGCCGCGCGAAGAAACTGACGATAGCGCTCGCCCTTTGCGAGTTTTGAATGGATGATGGCAACTTCGCCGCCGAAGCGCTCTTCCAGATTGCGAACGGTCTGAAAGGTCAGGTTGATTTCCGGCAGCAATAAAATGGCCTGTTTCCCCCGGCTGCGCTGTTCTTCGATACAGCGCATGTATACTTCCGTTTTACCGCTGCCGGTCACACCGAAGAGCAGATAGCTGCCCCCCGGCTTCTCTGCCTCCGCTTGCCTTAGTTCCGCAAGAAGCGCGCTCTGCTCTGCCGTGAGCTCGCGTGCCGCCGCTCCCGTACTCTCCGTGCTCGCCGCAATTTTCTGTTTTCGCGCCCGCACGGCTTCCTTGACCGGCAAAACGGTTTTCAGCGCCTGATTTAACATACAACCGTAGTGCTCGTGCATCCATACCGCAAGTGACAGCAGCCCCTCTTCGACACCGAGTTTTTTCTCTGCGACGCCCAGAATTTCGCGGAGCTGAAAGCCGCTCGGCGCCTCTTTTCGAAGTGAGAGGACATAGCCCAGTTTTGCTTCCTTCGCATTGCCGAAGGGCACTTGCACCGCAATCCCGGGTGTCAGTTTTCCGCGCAAGTCTTCGGGAATGATATACGTAAACGGGCGGTCCACGCTCTCATGGCTGATGTTCAGAATGACATCCGCATAGCGCTCGGTCAATGCGCGCCTCGCTCTCCCTGCCCCGAAAAATAATCCGCGAGTTCCGAGAACTTCATGCTGTTCGAGGCCTTGAATAAAATGGCATCCCCCGGCTTCACCTTCTCCTTCAGCGCTTCGAAGAGTTCTTCCCGCTCCGAAAAACAGCCGAGTTCCGGACTGTAAGGTGCTTTGCAATGCGCCCGGAACGCTTCCGCGAGCTCGCCCGCAAGTTCACCGAGCGTAAACACACAGTCCGCGCCCTCCGCCGCGGCAAGCGCCGCGCCGATTTCCCGGTGCAGTTCTTTCTCTTCTGCGCCGAGCTCCTTCATATCGCCGAGCACCGCAATACGGCGGCGGTCTTTCATCTCACGCAGGATGGAGAGTGCGGCCCGCATGGAGTCCGGGCTCGCGTTATAGCTGTCGTCAATCACCAGCACACCGTCGCGCTCAAAAATCTGCTGGCGGTGGCGGTAACCCTTGAATTTCGAAAGTTCCGAAGCCGCTCCGTCAAGCGGAACACCGTAAGCTTCCGCGACGCCGAGCGCGGCGAGGGCATTCCATACCTGGTGTTCACCCGGCACGCCGAGTTTCACCTCGACTCGCTCCCCCCGTATGTTTGCCGTAAATTCCGCACAGCCGTTGACCAAGCTCACATTTTCGGCCCGACAGTCGGCCGTCTCCGCTCTTCCGTAGGTTCGGGAAATCATATCCTCCCGCAGCGCTCCCGCAAGCAGCAGCGCATCGTCCGCATTCCGAAAGATATATGCATCTTTTTGCATGCCGTCCTGTATTTTTAATTTCATCGCGTATATTCTCTCGACTCCCGAGTTCCATGAGATGGGCGGTGCCGATGTTTGTGACGACAGCCGCCGAAGGGCACACCAATTCGCTGATGATGTGCATCTCGCCCGGGCGACTGATGCCCATTTCAATCACGCCGATTTCTTCGTCTTCGATGTCGAGCAGCGTGAGCGGCACGCCAATCTGCGAGTTGTGATTTGCCTTGGTCTTAAATACCCGATACTTTGCCGAGAGCGCGGCCGCAATCATCTCGCGCGTCGTGGTCTTGCCCACGCTTCCGGTCACACCGATCAGCGGAAGCGAAAGACGGCTTCTGTGCCAAGCCGAGAGCGCCTGTAAGGCAATCAGCGTATCGGAAACCCGAATGACCGCGGTCCCCGCCGCCGCTGCAGCTTCATGCTGCGCCTCCGTCAAATCCCTCGCGGTGAATACTGCCTTGGCTCCGTCCGCTATCACCTGTTCCAAAAAGCGGTGCGCATCCACCTTCTCACCGACGAGCGGCACAAATAGGGTTTCTTCCCTTACATCCCGCGAATCAATGCTGATGTATGAAATCCTTACGTCCTCGCTGCCCGACAGCTGCTCACCGCCGGTCGCCTCTCTGATTTCTCCTATGCTCAGCGCGCGCATCTCATTCTCCCATCTCGCGGAGCGCTTCCTCTACGACTTCCCGATCCAGAAAGTGCGTGCGCACACCGCAAATCTCTTGATAGTCCTCGTGCCCCTTGCCGATAATCGCAATCATATCGCCGGGTTCCGCCTTCTGCACCGCATGGAAGATGGCCTCTCTCCGGTCCGGAATCTCGATGAAAGCGCCTCCGGTCTTTACAATGCTCTCGCGAATATCGGCAATGATGTCCTCGACCTTCTCATAGCGGGAATTATCCGCCGTTATGATCGAAAGATCCGCCTTTTTGCCGCCGATTTCTCCCATCGAAGTTCTACGGTCCTTTGCGCGGTTGCCGCCGCAGCCGAAGACCACGACCAGACGCTTCGGGTGATACTCCCTGAGCGCATCGAGCAGTGCCTCCATGCTGACCGCATTGTGCGCGTAATCGACAAGGACGGTGAACGGATGCAGCTTTACAATCTCCATGCGCCCGTTCACACGGATGTTGCGGAGCCCGGTGACCAGCACCTCATCCGAGACACCGATTAAGTTTGCAACCGTAAGCGCCGCAAGCGCATTCTCCGCATTGAACTGTCCCGGCATACCGACTCTGACTTCCGGGACGGTCTTCTCCGGCGTCACAAAGTCAAAACACATCCCCACAAAATCGGGATCCGCCGTGTGCGCAAGGTTTCGAAGCGTAAATTCCGCCGCCTGCTTCTCGCCGAAGCGGTACAAGCGCTCGCACTTTGCCGCCTTTTCGATATAGACGGCGTGAACATCGTCCGCATTGATGATTCCGGTCTTGCACTGTGAAAAGAGCTGAGACTTCCAGTACAGATATTCCTCAAAGCTCTTGTGCTCATTCGGGCCGATGTGGTCCGGCGCGATGTTCGTAAAGACACCGTAGTCAAAGAGGATGCCGCCGGTGCGATGCAACATGAGTCCCTGGCTCGAGACCTCCATGACCACCGCCTTACAGCCGGCATCCGCCATTTTTCGGAAATTCTCCTGAATCTCATAGGACTCCGGGGTCGTGTTCTTGGTCGCAATGTGGGTGTCGCCGATTGTGATACCGTTGGTTCCGATGAGTCCGGTCTTAATGCCGCCCGCCTCGAGAAGCGCTCGCATCATATGGGTTGTCGTCGTCTTTCCCTTGGTACCGGTCACACCGACGGTAATCAGCTCCCGCGCGGGAAAGCCGAAATAGGCCGCCGAGAGAGCCGCGAGGGCCGCGCGGGCATCGTCTGCGCGATACACGGTGATTCCCGCCGGTAGCGCTGCGACGTCGCGGTCTATGACCACTGCGGCTACTCCCATACCCGGGAGTTCCGCGAGTAAATCGTGGGAGTCGAAATTGGCTCCTTTCATGCATACAAAGAGGCAGCCTTTGCTGATTTTTCGGGAATCATAAACCAGAGCTTCCGTTTCTGTGCCGAGCTCCCCCTGCAATAAACGGCCTTTCAGCCCTTCCGCCGCCAGTTCCAATAATTTCATATCGTTTTCCCTCTCACTGCTCCATTGCTTCGAATTCTTCAATGCTCATCAGCAATTCACGGGGCTTGGTGCCCTGCTCCTCGCCGACCACACCCGCCGCCGCAAGCTGATCCATGATGCGCGCCGCGCGGTTAAAACCGATTTTAAACATACGCTGTAAATTGCCGATTGATGCCTTATTCTTCTCGATGACAAAACGTCCCGCTTGAAAAAAGAGCGGATCTCTTCCGCTGTCCACGGTCTGTGTCTCCTTGGTCTCTCCGGAGCGCAAAATCTTATCCTCGACTTCTTCCGAGTAAGCAAGCGGAAGGTCCTCCTGACGGATATACTCCACCGCCTTCTGCACTTCCTGATCCGAGACAAAGGCTCCCTGCACGCGCACCGGCTTCGGAATTCCCTGCGGGAAGAAGAGCATATCTCCTTTTCCGAGCAGTTTTTCCGCACCGACACCGTCCAAAATGGTCCGCGAGTCAATGCCCGAGGAGACCGCAAACGCGATGCGAGACGGGATATTCGCCTTGATGAGGCCGGTAATGACATTGACACTCGGGCGCTGGGTTGCGATAACGAGATGCATACCGGCTGCACGCGCAAGCTGTGCGATGCGGCAGATAGCCTCCTCCACCTCGTTTCGAGACCATCATGAGATCGGCCAGCTCATCGATGATGATGACAAGCTGCGGCAAGGGCTTCGGCAAATCCTCGGGCGGCACGCTGCCGCTTGCGGCGGCCGCTCGTATTCTCTCATTGTAGCCGCGAAGATCCCTGACACCGGTCTCCGCAAACTTGCGATAGCGATCCGTCATCTCCGCGACCGCCCAGTTGAGCGCTCCGGCAGCCTTCTTCGGGTCCGTGACGACCGGAATCAGAAGATGCGGGATGCCGTTGTAGACCGAGAGCTCAACGACCTTCGGGTCTATCATGATGAGCTGCACTTCCTCCGGCCGATAGCGGTAGAGTATGCTCATAATCAACGTGTTGATACAGACCGACTTACCGGAACCCGTCGCACCCGCAATCAGAAGATGCGGCATCTTTGCGATGTCGGTGACCACGGTCTGTCCCGCAATGTCCTTTCCGACCGCAAAATTCAGTTTTCCGTTTGCCTTCTTAAAGCGCTCGCTCTCCAATAAATCTCTTAAATAAACCGTATTGTTCTCTCGGTTCGGAACCTCGATGCCGACCGCCGACTTGCCGGGGATGGGTGCCTCGATTCGTATATCCGCGGCCGCCAGGCTCAGTTTGATATCGTCGGCAAGCGCCACAATTCTGCCCACCTTGACGCCCTGTGCGGGCAAAAGTTCGTAGCGCGTCACGGCCGGGCCGCAGCTGAAATTTGTGACCTTTACGTCCACGCCGAAATTGTGCAGCGTCTCTTCGAGTTTTAACGCCGTGCTGCGGTACTCAAAGTCGCCTTCCTGACGCTTTTCCTTTCCCTTTTCGAGCAGCTCGAGCGGCGGCGTCTTGTACTGCTTCGGTGTGTGTTCGCGCTTTGCCGCCGCAGGCTTCATTGCCTGCGGCTTCGGCTCTCGCCTCTCATGCTGCGGTATCACCGTTTCTTCGCGGCGGAAGCTAAGCGCGGGCCTTGCATCCGCTTCCGCAATCTCGATGGAGTGCGGCACTTCTTCCTCCGTGTTCCACTCCGCGCTCTCGCTCTTCTCGATTTGTGCGAGCTTTTCTTCCCACTGTTCCGGTTCTTCCTGCGAAAGCTCCGTATCCGATTCCGTTTCCTCGTAATACGCAAAGGTATTTTCGTTTACCGGCTCCGCTTCCGCATACGTTTCCGCAGAGTCCCTAGGCGACTCTGTCGGCGGCTCTGTGACCGTTGCGACCGGAGCCGTAGACACCGTATCGTCGCGCTTTAATATTTCGTCCGCCCGTCGAAGAGCTGCAAGCAACATCGGGTCTCCGTCCGCATAGTGATCCGGATCCGGAACCTCTACCGGCTCCTCTTCCTCCTCTGCTTCCGGCTCCGAAAAGCGAAGCACGGGCGGCAGCTCTTCCGGTGCGGACTCACGCCGCGCATGAGAGCGTGACTCCCAGTCGCTCAGAAGTTCTGTTCTGATTACCTCGCGCGGCAAATCTTCCTGCGTCTCTTCTTCGTTTGCTTCCGCAAGTACCTCTCTGCGGGTTGCGTGAAAGGCAGACAACACGTTTTCCCAGGCGCTCTCCCGAACGGGTTTCGGCGTCTCTGCCACCTGCACGGGCTCTTCGAATCGATATTCTTCTGTCTCTTCGCGTTTGCCGCGCTCCGACTCCAGTTGCGCCAGATGTTCTTCGATTTCCGCGGAGAGAAGCTCTCTATGCCGGGCGCGTTCTTCTCTCCTTGCTTCCCGCCGCTTGTCAAAGTCTTCCTTGGCGCGCGCATAAACCTTACCGCTCTCGCGCTGCATCATGGAGACAAAGGATTTTTCGGTGATATAAGAGAGGCAGAGTATCAAACCGACCAGTAAAATGAGCCCAGCCCCAATCGGTCCCAGTAAACCGGCAAGAGCCTCCGAAAGGAGTCCGCCGAGCGCACCGCCGCCGCGCTTTGCCGCATAGAGATACGCAAAATTTCCGCCCTCTGCTCCCTGCGCGAGGTGCACCAAGGCAATCACCAAAAGATACGTGAGCGGAAGCGCCACGGTTTTCCCGAGCGCACGTGACTTATCTTCCGTGAGGGCCCGATAGATTACAATTCCGCAGAGTAAACGGAAATAACAATCCGAGCCCGCCGAAAAGCCCCAGCTGTACGTCCCGGAGCACGGTGCCGAGTGCGCCGCAAAGCCCGAAATTGCTGAGCAATAAGAGAACCGCAAAGAGAGCCAAGAAGAGCGGTATCACTTCTCCGCGCAGAAATAAGAGTTGCTCCGCTTCTCGCTTTCTCTGAACCGCGGCACCGCTCTTCTTTCTGCTCCGCGGCACTGTCGCCGTTGTTTTTCGCCGCCTTCCGCTGCTTTTTTTCTGCGCCAAAACCACCCCTCCTCTCTATGAACTTTCGTTCGCTTTTCCGGAATCCTGAACTTACAGTATAGCACAAACAGGGGAATCTGTCACAGAGCGGCTCTCGCCTCCCGTGACAAATTCCCCTGTCTTATGCATTTTCGTATCTCGCGTTCAAAGCTTCAGCTTCGGCTGCCCCGCCGTCTGGATACGAATCAGTGCCCGATACAATTTTGCACGCGCCTGAATTCTCTCCTCGTCCGAGAGTTTCGCCTTGAGCCGCTCCTCGGCTCTCTGCTTTGCCTCCTCCGCACGGAGCAGATCGATTTCATCGCTCCACTCAAAGGTGGTCGGTAAAAGCCGGCACATACCGTCCATCACCGAGAGCATGCCGCCGACGCAAGCCGCCTCCCGCTCTTTTCCGTCGGGAAAGCGCAGCTTGGCCGTGCCCATGCCGACCGCAGTGCAGTAATTTGTATGACGCGCGAGGATTGCGAGATCGCCCGTGATGGTGCGGAGCGTTAAACGCTCCACCTCACCCTCATATTTCAGCCCGTCCAGCGTGACAATTTCCAAGTGGAAGTTCGCCATGCGCTCTCCTCCTTACTGCGCGTTCTTTAACGCCTTTGCCTTCTCAAACGCCTCGTCGATGCCGCCGACCAGAAGGAAGGCGCTCTCCGGAAGCTCGTCGCACTCGCCGTTTAAATCATGCGGAAACCGCGGAGCGTCTCCTTGAGGGAGACATACTTACCCTTGAGGCCCGTAAACTGCTCTGCGACAGAGAAACTCTGCGAGAGGAAGTTCTGGATTTACGCGCGCGGAATACCGCGACCTTATCCTCTTCCGAGAGCTCGTCCATACCCATGATGGCAATGATATCCTGCAACTCCTTATAGCGCTGCAGAACCTGCTGCACACCCTTTGCAATGTCATAGTGCTCCTGGCCCACAACTTCCGGCGTCAGGATGCGGCTCGTCGAATCCAGGGGATCCACAGCCGGGTAAATACCCTTACTTGCAATGTCACGCGAAAGGACCGTCGTCGCGTCCAAGTGCGTGAAGGTGGTCGCAGGTGCCGGGTCCGTCAAGTCATCGGCCGGGACGTAAACTGCCTGCACCGACGTGATGGAACCCTTCTTGGTGGAGGTGATGCGCTCCTGCAGAGCACCCATGTCCGTCGCCAAGGTCGGCTGATAACCGACGGCGGAGGGCATGCGTCCCAACAGTGCCGAAACCTCGGAACCTGCCTGGGTAAAGCGGAAAATGTTGTCGATGAAGAGAAGCACGTCCTGGTTTCTCTCATCGCGGAAGTACTCCGCCATGGTGAGTCCCGAAAGACCCACACGCATTCTTGCGCCCGGCGGCTCATTCATCTGTCCGTAGACCAGCGCCGTTTTATCGAGGACGCCGCTCTCCTTCATCTCGCCGTAGAGGTCGTTACCCTCTCTCGTGCGCTCGCCGACACCGGTGAATACCGAGATGCCGCCGTGTGCCGTCGCGACATTGTGGATTAACTCCATAATGAGGACGGTTTTACCGACTCCCGCACCGCCGAAGAGACCGATTTTACCGCCCTTTGCGTAGGGGCAGATCAGGTCGACAACCTTGATACCGGTCTCCAGAATCTCGGTTGCCGGGGTCTGCTCTTCAAACGAGGGGGCCGCGCGGTGGATGCTGCGGCGTTCCGCCGTATCCACCGCCGGGCCGTCATCGACCGTCTCACCGAGCAGGTTGAACACGCGGCCGAGGCACGCATCTCCGACCGGCACCGTAATCGGTCCGTTCAAATCGCGCGCGGCCGCGCCGCGCACCAAGCCGTCGGTCGAGCTCATCGCAATGCAGCGAACCGTATCGTCTCCGATCTGCTGCGCCACCTCCGCAATGAGTTTGCCCTCGGGCATATCTACTTCAATCGCATGGAGGAGCGCCGGAAGTTCTCCCTCCGCAAAGCGGACGTCGAGCACAGCGCCCATCACCTGAACGACTTTACCTACATGCTGCTCACTCATCAAAGCTTCTCCTTCATAAGCGCTTAACCGTTGCTCCCCTCCGCACCGCCGACAATCTCCGTGATTTCCTGCGTGATGCTCGCCTGACGCGCGCGGTTATAGTAGAGGCTCAGTTTGTCAATCATCTCAGCCGCATTGTCCGTCGCCGCCTCCATGGCCGTGCGGCGCGCTGCGTACTCACTTGCGAGCGAACTCGACACGGCACTGTAGAGGAGACCCGCAAGGTACTCCGGCACAATCGCGTCGTAGACTTCCTCCGCACTCGGCTCGTAGAGGATCAAATTCTGAGCCTGCTTTTTCTCTTCTCCCTCTTTGCCGCGAATCTCGCAGACCTCACTCTTGAAGTCCGCAATCGGCAACATGGTGGAAGAGCCGGGCTCCTGCTTCATCAACGAGACAAAGCTTGTGTAGAAGAGCGAAACATGTCCGAACTCTCCCTCACGAAATATTCTGCAGAGCATTCTTGCAAGTGCAAAGCAGTCCGAAATGCGTACCGATGCAACCGGTATGTTCTCTGTCTCTACCCGTTCCAGCTTTTTCTGCGAGACGTAGTCCTGGGCCTTTTTTCCGAGCGGGAGCACGGAAAAATTCTTCCCCTTGCTCTCCGCTTCAAACGCGCGGAACAAATTCGCATTGTATCCGCCCGCCATGCCGCGGTCACCCGCAATCAGAATATAGCAGTGGCGCTCACTCTTATTTCGCGCGCGTAGACACTGGTATAGTCCGTGTTCTCGGCGGCAATGTTGATAAGCGTCTGTCTGAGACTCGAGAAGTAAGGTGCGCTTGCCTCCGCCTTCTCCTTGGCTCTCCGCAGTTTCGAAGATGCGACCAATTCCATCGCCTTCGTAATCTGCATGGTGTTCTGGATACTCTTAATCCGGAGTTTGACGGACTTCATATTTGCTGCAGCCATCGTCTCCTCCTATTAAGCCTGTGCCGTACTCGTCTGTCTTCTCTGCAAAAATTCCTCGGTGCAACGCTGAAGCGCTGCTTTCAGACGCGCTTCAGCGTCTTCGCTGTAAGCGCCTGTCTTGCGTATCTCTTCCATGACGGAGACAGCATCCGGATCTCTGTCGAGGAAGCGATAGAGATCCTCCTCGAATTCCCGAATGTCTTCGACCGGAATCGGAAGCAAAATGTTATTGACGACCGCATAGAGAATCGCAACCTGCTTCTCAACGGAAACCGGTGCCGACTTGCCCTGCTTTAAGACTTCCACAATGCGCTCGCCCTGCGCGAGACGCGCCTTGGTATCCGCATCAAGGTCGGAACCGAACTGCGCGAAACTCTGCAACTCGCGGTACTGCGAGTAGATGAGCTTCAGGGTGCCCGCGACCTTCTTCATCGCCTTGACCTGCGCGTTTCCGCCGACACGCGACACCGAAATACCCGGGTTCACCGCCGGCATAACGCCGCTGTGGAAGAGCTCGGTCTCAAGGAAAATCTGACCGTCGGTAATCGAAATGACGTTGGTCGGAATGTAGGCAGAGACATCGCCCGCCTGGGTCTCGATAATCGGCAGCGCCGTCATCGAACCCGCTCCCTTCTCTGCGGAGAGCTTTGCCGCACGCTCCAGGAGTCTCGAGTGCAGGTAGAAGACATCGCCCGGGTACGCCTCACGGCCCGGCGGACGCCGAATCAGAAGCGAAATCGCGCGGTATGCCACCGCGTGTTTCGAAAGATCGTCATAGACAATCAGCACGTGCTGACCGCGGTTCATGAAGAACTCACCCATCGCACAGCCCGCATAGGGTGCGAGATACTGCAGCGGGCTCGGCTCCGAAGCCGTTGCCGCAACCACAATCGTGTAGTCCATCGCACCGGCTTCCTTAAGCGTATTCACAAGTCCCGTGACCGTGGAGCGCTTCTGGCCGATTGCAACATAGATACAAATGACATCCTTGCCCTTTTGGTTCAGGATGGTGTCGAGCGCGATCGTCGTCTTACCCGTCTGACGGTCGCCGATGATCAGCTCACGCTGTCCTCTTCCGATCGGAATCATCGAGTCGATTGCCTTGATACCCGTCTGCATGGGTTCCTTGACCGGCTGGCGATCGATGATGCCCGGTGCCGGGCTCTCGACCGCGCGATACTCCTGACTTGCGATCGGGCCCGCTCCGTCAATCGGCTGACCGATTGCGTTCACGACGCGGCCAAGCAAAGCCTCGCCGACCGGGACCGAAACCACGCGCCCCGTGCGCTTAACGGTCTGTCCCTCCTGAATACCGACGTCCGAACCGAACAAAACCGCCGAGACGCTGTTTTCCTCCAGATTCTGTGCCATACCGAAGCTGCCATCCTGAAACTCAAGAAGCTCGCCGGACATGCAATTTGTAAGGCCGGAAACTCTCGAAATACCGTCTCCGACCGTGAGCACCGTCCCGGTTTCGTTCTGAATGATGGCGTTCTCGTAGTATTTAATCTGGCTTCGAATGACCTCAGAGATCTTTTCTGACTTTAATTCCATTCTATGCCCACCTTTTTACAGTACTATCTCTTCCACTTTTGCGAATGGCGAGAAGTCGACCCGCAACACTGCCGTCCAGAGTCTTGCCGTCCATCTCAACCACCATGCCGCCGAGCAGACTTGCATCAATCCGCTCTTTGAGCACCACTTGCTTTCCGCTCTGCTTTTCCAGCGCTTCCTTCAGTTTACCGCGCTCCGCCTCTTCGAGCGGTACCGCCGTACGGACCAGCGCCTCGGCAATGTTATGCGCTTTGTTAAAGCGCTGTTCGTAGGCGCGGCACATGCCGGCATACTGAAACAGCAGCCCTCTCTCGGTAATGAGCTTTAAGAAATTCAGGAGGTAGGGCTTAATCTCACCCCGAAACGCCTGGTCCAAAAGTTCCAAGCGTTTCTCCTTCGGAATACTCGGCTCGGAGAGCAGCGCGGCATACTGCGGATTTTCCCGCAATAAATGCTGTACGCCCTGCATCTCTTCGAGCAAGTCTCTCTCCTGCTTCTCCTCCGCGGCGAGATCGTAGAGACTGCCGCCGTAGAGCTCAGCCACGCGCATCATGACGCATCCTCAACCTTCTGCAGGAAGTCGTCAATCAGTGCGCGGTGATCCGACTCGTGAATTTCACGCTCGACCACACGGCCCGCAATGTCCATTGCAAGTCCGCCGATTTCATCCTTCGCCTCGTTCAGCGCGCGCTTTCTCTCCTGACGGATATCATTCTCCGCTTTCGCCTTCAGCGACTGCGCCTCTGTTCTCGCGTTTGCAAGCAGCTCATCCGCCTGCTGAGATGCATCCTGTTTTGCGCGTTCCAAAATGCTTGCCGCCTCTTCGCGTGCGCGCGCCATATTCTCCGTATACTCTGCCTTGACAGCCTCTGCCTCCGCCTTTTCCTGTTCTGCGGCCCGGATGTTTTGATCCGCGCGCTTCTGGCGCTCCTCAAGGATGCGCTTCACCGGCTGAAACAAAAACTTCTTCATCAGAAACATCTGAATGAAGAGATTCAGGATGGTCAGAACAAAGGTCGAAGGCACGATGGTTACCAGTGCCTGTGTATCCATCTTAACCCTCCCGACTTACTTCAGGAAATTCATGAACATGCCCGGTGCCACGAAGATAAGAAGCAGGCCGGTAACGAAACCGTAAATACCCGTGGTCTCCGCAATTGCGCAACCGAGGAGCATGGTGCTCGTCACATCGCCCTTGCACTCCGGCTGACGGCCGATTGCCTCCAGCGCCTTTGCAACCGCATTACCCTCACCGATACCGGGGCCGACACCCGCAATCAGCGCACAACCCGCACCGATTCCGCAACCCATGAGCGCGATACCTCTTGCAAGAAACTGAAAATCTGTCATGACTCTATCCTCCTAAATGTTGGTGATTGCAAAGCAGCCTTAACCTTCGGACGCATTCGCAATGTACATAATGGTGAGCATTGTAAAAATGAAAGCCTGCATGATGCCGGAAAACCAGTCGAAATAAACGACATAATTGCCGGAAGTCCGACCGCGAGAATCGGAATGCCGGAGAGGAAATCTCCGACCGCACCCGGAATCAGTCCGAACAGCGCTGCCGAAGCGACACCGAGCGCCGCGTAAATCAGACCGTTGATAACCACGCCCGAGAGCACGTTGCCGAAGTGACGGCAAGCCATACTGATCGGTGTCGCAATTTCCGAGAGAATGTTAAACGGTGTCATTACCGGAATCGGCGTTGTGAAGCCCTTCAGATAACCGAGCAGTCCACCCGCCTTGATCTTGTTTGCCGTAATCATCGTGAATACGGTCAAAGCCCAAGCAGCCTCAACCGAAAGATCGGCCGTCGGGCTTCTGAGCCCCACCAGGCTGATCAGGTTTGACACCACGCTCGTCGCAAACAGCGCACCGACGAACGGAATCAGGTAGTCGAACTTGGTGCCGCCTGTGTTGTTCCGCACCAAGTTCTCCGCACTCTCCACAATCAGTTCCGCGAGGGCCTGTCTCTTCCCGATGTGCTCCACCTTCAAACCGCGGGTCAGGAAAATACAAAGTCCCGTGATAATCAGCATGACCAACCAGGAAATGACCACCGTCTCCGAAACAACAATGTCTCCGAGTATCGGCAAATGGGTCGGAATGCGAAAGAAAATCTTTGCGCCGGAAATATCAAAGTTCATACCTTAGATCTCACCCCCTTGCTTTGCTTCTGTTTCCTCTTTTTTCGGGAAAAAACCTTGCAAGCGCACGAAAAGGCCCGGAAAGAACAGGGGCAGTATACCCGCAATCGGGTGAACGAAGGGCACGGCAACCGCGACAATCATCCACACAATCTGCATGGTATTGCGATTCACATAGGATTTCTGCATGAAACGCTTCGCCTCTTTGGGATCCTCCAAGCCCGCAACATGCTGCACCGTAAGTCCCATCAAAAAGAAGTTCAGAACACTCACTGCTGCGCCGAGCAGCGCAGAGACAACCGTGCCGAGAGAAAAGCCGAGTTTACCGGGAAACACAAGATGCAGGGCAAACAAGATTCCCAGCATGAGCGCCGTCATAATCGCCACGCCGAGTGCCACTTTTTCGGTCTCGCGCCGAACAGCTTTCTGTACCTTCATAGCCCTCCTCTTCTGTTTTCAGCGGTGTTCATTGCTCGCAACCCGCGTCTCTTTGTCCTCTTCGTCGCGCTTCGTTCGGTTCGTAACACTTTGGTACAACTTCCATGCCGTTGTAAAGGATGCACCGAGCCCGAAAAAGAAACCCGGAATGTATACCCACTCACCGACATGTCGAACCGAAACCAGATGTTGACACAAAAATAGACATAAAAGAAGCGGCGCCGCGAGAGAAAGACCGAACTGACTTAAGAGCAAAAGGTTTTGCATAATCTCAGAACGATGCTTCATTTTCTTGCCTCTCTCTACAACACCGGAACACTGGAATACCAATTTATTTTTATCACTCGCGAGGAACTTTGTCAAGGTAATACTGCCCAAGCCTTCCCGACCATAAACTTCTCTTTTTTGTAAGTCTGTCACAAAAGATAGCTTATATGGCGCTTATCTTCCGAAAGCGCTGGACATTTCATCCGCCATGCGCAAAGATTGCATGAGTACAACCGTTTCGGAGGATTTTGATGAAGAGCGTCAAAGAAATTTCGCGCGATATTGCATTTTATTCGAAAGGACATATGCGCGAGTTGGATCGTTTGCTCCGCGTCTGGGGCTTTGCGCGGGAAATTGCGGACGGCGAAGCTCTGAGCCGCCGCGAGCGCTATGCGCTTGAAGTCGCGGCTTTAACCCATAATATCGCCTACCCGCTGTGCCGCGAAACATACGGCAGCGAAGACCCCGCGCTTCAGGCACGGGAGGGAGCTGCTTTGGTGCGTGATTTCCTGCGGGATGCCGACATGCCCGCGGAACAACTGGAGCGCATTGTCTATCTGGTTTCCCGGCACCACAGCGAAGAGCCCGCGGAAGAACCGGATTTGCAAATTCTGCTGGAAGCCGTTTACATTGCGTCCGTTCGCGAAAAACACATACCGCGCGCCGAGGTCAAAACGGCGATGAAAACGTTGTTTCGAACAAAAAGCGGAATTGCGGAAGCAAAAATGATACTGGGACTCTGAGCCGCCGCGTTTTGTCGCCACCCGCATAGCGGGTGGTTTTTTAAGACAGCCTGTTTCACAGAAAATAAGAACCCCGCAGCGCTTGCTTTTACTAGCGTTACGGGGTTCTTCACCAACTCTTTTTGTCCTATCGCTCTGTAACTCACTCAGTCCCCGAGGACATTTCGAATGGCGCGCGGGGTTCTGTAGTTCCAACTCGAAATCTTAATACCGGAACGGCGGCTCGCCGCATTGACAATCTGACCGTTGCCGATGTATATGCCGACGTGGTTAATCGTTCCGCGCGAGTTCGAGTAAAAGACCAAATCGCCCGGTCGCATCTCGCTCTCCGAGACCTTCTTGCCCATCTGTGCCTGCGATCCCGAGTAGTGGGGAAGGGAGACGCCGTAGCGCTCCATAATCTTCATGGTAAAGCCGGAACAGTCGCAACCGTGCTCCAAGCTCGTTCCGCCCCAGACGTAGGGATTGCCGAGGAACTGCAGCGAATAGTTGACCAGCTGCTGACGGCGCGACAGGGAAGCCTGTTCCGCCTCTTCCTGCGGGCTGAAATGAATCGCCTCGTTCAATGCATAGCGGACTTCGACGTACTCGCTCTTCACGAAGACATCATCGCCCTCCTCGAGTTCCAGTTTGACCCAGCCGTCCAGCTGCTCCACAACGGGATAGCGCTCACTGTTGTTGATTTGGGTCCAGATCGCGCTGTCCTCCTTCGGCTCGGCGCGCGCATTCAAAACATCGGTGTGCACAATGGCCATCAAAGAGGCGTTCTGCATTGCCTCCTCCTTGGCCTGTTCCCCGGTCGCAATATACTCCGCCTTCACATAACCTGTGATACCGCCCGACTTGATTTTCAGCCAGCCGTTCGCAGTCTCCAGGACATCGCAACCCGCCTTGGAAGTCAGTTTGCCTATGATCTTACCGTCCTCTTTCGGCTCCTCGCGTATGTTCAGATAGCCCGTGACTTCGGAGACGCCGAGATTATCGTACATATTGAGCACCATGGCGCGAAGATCCTGTTTTCGCGCCTCGTTCAGACAATCCTGAATCTCCACGTAATCCTCGCTGATATAGCCGGAGCGCGTCTGCACAAAGCCGTCCTGCTCGCCGAGCACCTCGTAGCGCTCATTCTGCAGGGCAGTGCCCACGCTGTCCGCATCCTTGCTCGGTGCGGAGCGTATGTTCAGTTTATCGGCCTTCACAATCGCGCGACGTTTTACATTCTGCAGCGCGAGTGCCTTGGCCTCGTCTCCGGTCTTCACATAGTCACTGTGCACATAGCCCTCAAAACCGCCCGAAGAGATGTGATACCAGCCATCCTCTGTCTTATCGAGGATTTCGCAGGCGGAGCCGCCGAAGAGCTTCCCGTTCACATCGCTCTTCTGTGATCCCTCCTTGTGCATGTTGAGATACCCCTCGACATTGACAATGCCCAGGTTATGATAGCTGTCCACCACCGTGCGCGCGTTTGCCTCAAGTTCCGCCGCACGCGACTCCTCGGGCGATAGCGTTGCCTCTATCGTCTGCACCGCCTCCGCGTTGCTCGGCGTATTTATCGCGCCGCGCAGCGCCGCTTTGCCGCCTCGCCCCTGCACAAAGGCAGCGGTTCCGCACACCAAAAGGACTGCGCCGAGTCCCGCCGCAGTCTTCTGTAAGGTAGTCAAGGTGCGCCGTCTCTTCCGCCGCTGCGGCGAAAGTCCGGCGCCCAGATTTTTCTCGGATTGTTGTTCATAGCGCTTCCCTCCAGACGAAAGCGCCTCTATTATAACCCGAGACCCCTGCCCTGTCTGTAAAAAAACTGTGAACCATATTTAGGCATCCAAAAGCCCCCGGAAACGAAGGTAGGTCTTCACCAGTTCCGCCGTCTGGGGGATGGTGAGCTTCGTCGTGTTAAGCGGCAAGTCGTAGAGCATGGGGTCGCCCCAGTTGTTGCCGGTATAGTAGCGGCAGTAATCTCGACGCTGCCGGTTGATTTTCTGGATGCGACTCATGGCTTCCTCGGCATCCACAGCATCCACTTCCATGACGCGCCTCACTTTGCTCGCCATGTCGCAGTACACAAAGAGGCTCACAAACTCCCCGAACTCGGTCGCATCGAGCACAAAATCCGCGCTCCTGCCGATGAAAATGCAGGAACCCCGATCCGCCATCTTTCGTATGGCCTCCGCCTCGAAGCGGAAGAGATTGTCCGGGTTTGTGATGTTGCCCGCGACGCGGGGTTTTCCGATTACATCCCGCGCCTGTCCGAAGAGACTTTTGCCGGGTTTCTCATCATGAAGGCGGAAATACTTCTCTCCCACCGCCGCATGCTCGGAGGCCGTGCGGATAATTTCATCGTCATAGTAGGGAATGCCTAGCTCCTCCGAGAGTGCCTTGCCGAGCAGACGTCCGCCGCTTCCGTACTCCCGTTCAATCGTAATGACAAGATGCTGTTTCATGGTCATTTCCTCCTGTTAATTTATGCTTAGATGCCGTTGCCGTTCCGGTAGAACCAGCGCTTTGCTATCTCGGCTGTCAGCATATAGCATACCACAACCAGGCCAAGAGCTGCGAGCAAAGAAGCGGGCAGCGGCACCAAGCCTAGCAGCGCGCCGAGCGGCGTGTAGGGTAAGGCGATTGCCGCTAAAATCGACAAGACGGTCGCAAAGCAAAGTCCCTTGCCCACACGACTTTGAAAGAAGGGCTTGGACGTCCGGATAATCAATACGACGAGTGCGGCAGAGACCACCGACTCGACAAACCAACCGCTTCGAAAGAGCGCCGCATCCGCACGGAAAACGCGAAGCAAGACAAAGAAGGTCAGATAGTCAAACGTGGAACTGATCAAACCGAAGAGCAGCATGAAACGACGTATCATGCGGAAGTCCCAGCGTATCGGGCGGCTTATCCACTCCGCATCCACCACGTCGTCCGCAATCTGTACCTCGGGCATATCGGTCAACACATTTGTGCTGAGAATCTGTTTCGGTAGGAGCGGCAAAAAGGGCAGAATCAGCGAAATTCCCGCCATACTGAACATATTGCCGAAGTTTGCGCTCGTCGTCATAAAGATATATTTGAGCGTGTTCGCGAAGGTCTTTCTGCCCTCCCGTATCCCCGCGAGCAGCACGCCGAGATCTTGCTCGAGAAGAACGATGGAGGCCGCGCTCTTTGCGATATCGCTCGCGCTCTCCACCGAAATGCCGACATCTGCGGCGTGGAGAGCCGGCGCATCATTGATGCCGTCTCCCATGTAGCCGACAACCGCACCGGCCTCCTTCAGCGCGAGTATGATTGCCTCCTTCTGCCCGGGATCCACCTCCGCAAAGAGTTCGGCTTCACGGACCCGCGCCTTTAATTCGTCCTTGGAGAGAGCGGCGATTTCGCTGCCCGTCATGATTTGTTTCGCGTCCATATCAAGCTGTCCAGCAATGTTTGCCGCAATCAACGCATTGTCGCCCGTGATAATTTTGAGGCTCACGCCCTCTTGCCGAATCGCAGCTACCGTTTCGCGTACGTTATCCTTTAAGGGGTCAAGGAAGAGCAACATGCCTCGGAACATGAGTCCGCAATCCTTTGCCGTTGCGGCATCCTCATCGGCGGAGAGAATACGGGTCGCAAGGCCGATTGCGCGGTAGCCGAGTCCCGCATAGTGTGCATACCCGGCTTCGATTTCATTCCGCATCTCGTCGAGCGGTACTTCCCGCCCCGCTGCGTTCATGGCAGAGACCGATCTCGCGAGAATCTCTTCGAGCGCGCCCTTTGTAATCATGACGCGATTGCCGTGAAACAGAGAGTTCTCGGGCGTGTCTACCGTCACCGTCAGGCAGCGACTCTCAAAGCTGTAGGGAATCTCAGCGACTTTTCGATAAGCGTCGATGGGGCGCTCCCTTCTTGTCAGCGCATCGTCGAGCGGATTCCGATAGCCCTCCTGCAATTTCGCATTTAAATAGGCTGCGAGCAACAGACTCTCTCGGGCGACCGCGAGTGCCTCCGGCAGTGCGCTGTCTTCCGAAATTTTATCCTGCAAGCCTTCTCCCGCCGTGACCGCTCCCGAGAGCGCTGCCTCGCCCCGCGTGATGGTTCCCGTTTTATCGGAGCAGAGCACATCCATGCTGCCGAAGTTCTCAATTGCATTGAGTTTCCGGACAATGACCTTCTGCTCTGCCATGCGCTTTGCGCCCTTTGCGAGATTGATGCTGATAATCGCCGGCAACAGCTGCGGCGTCAGTCCGACCGAGAGCGCCAGTGCGAACATAAAGGAGTCAAACAGCGGCTTCTTCATCAGGACATTGAAGAGGAAAATGGCCGCGAGCATTACCGCTGTGATGCGAATCAGAAACGCGCCGAATTTCCGCACGCCACGCTCAAAGTCGGTCGGCGTCTCCTTGCTCTGCACGCTCTTCGAAATTTTTCCGAACTCGCTCTCCGCCGCCGTGTGCACGACGACCGCTCTTCCGGACCCCGCCTTAATGCCGGTCCCCATGTAGAGGCAGTTGCTGCGTTTCGCGAGCACAGTCGCAACGTCGAGCGCACCGGCGTGTTTCTCCGCCGGAAAAGTCTCGCCGGTCAGTGCGCTCTCGTTTGCCGTTAGACCGCTCGCTTCGAGGAGGTAGCAGTCCGCCGGCACAAGATCGCCGACCCGGAGTAAGATCACATCGCCGCGGACAAGTTCCTCCGCCGAAATTTCCCGCTCTTTACCATCCCGGCATACCGTCACCTTGTCGCCGACCACTTTTAAAAGTTCCTCGACCGCAACGCCCGCGCGGTACTCCTGGAAAAAGCTGAGCACTGCCGAAAAGAGGACAATCGCGAAAATAATCAATGCATCCGTCGTATCCTGCATCAAAAACGAGACGGCGGTCGCAAAGAGTAAGAGCAGTGTGACCGGGCTCTCAAACTGTCTGAGGAAAACCCGGAGCGGGCTTTCCCCTCTTCCCTTTGAAAGGCGGTTTTTGCCATCGGCCTCCAGTCGTTTTTCCGCTTCTGTCGCGGAGAGACCCGACGCAGCGGTCGAGAGCCCCTCTAACACAGCGTCTGCCTGCAAACTCCAAAATTCGGTTTTCATTCCAACGCCCCTCTTTCCTTCCGAATAAACTCGATTCCGATTCCGGCCCTCAGAACATAACCATCAAATCGGTACCGTGATAAAGATACCCAAGGTGGACAGTACCGAACCGATGGCCGCGTACTGTTCGTCCGCGCCGTAGGCACCCGCCATGACCGTGATTTGCGAGACCGAGGGCAGCGCCGCCTCAATGAGGAAGACTTTCTGCGGAAGACCCGTAATTCCGAGGGCACGGGTCATCAGGATCGAAACCAACGGGGCAAACAGCAGTCTAAGCACCAGCATGGCCGGAATGCCGCGTTCAAGGCGCAGGCTCTTTTTCCCGAGCTCATAGATCACAAAGCCGCAGTAAAACAGCGCGAGCGGCGTTACTGTTGCACTCACATAGTTCATGAAACTCATCGCAATGCGCGGCAGGCGGATGTCTGCGAGTAACAGCACATAGGCCGCAATGATGCCGAGTATCGGCGGCTTTGTGAACAGTGAGACCAACAAATTCTGTTTCTTCTCCTTCTGTTCCGCCACAACTCCGGAATGCTCCACCAACATCAAAGCAACCGTCTGGGTGAAGACGGTCGAACACATGTAGTAAAGCATCACATAGGGCAAGCTGACATCGCCGAACAGTTCCTGTGCCATGGGCAAGCCGATAAACAGAGTGTTCGAGAGAAAGGCGAGCGCCATAAAGACACCGCTTCTCCGCTTGGGAAGCTTCAGAGCCTTTGCAACCAGCATGGAGACCGCGAGACAGATGAGAATGGTAAGCAAGGGCACCAGCAGTAACGGCCCCATTTCGAGCATGTCCGCGCGCTTCAAATTCTTCTGGATACCGACGATCGTATTGAGCGGCACCGCAATATTGATGACATAACGACTCACAAACTTTTTCTCGGTCGCCGTCATAAATTTGAGTTTTCCCAGTAAGAAGCCAACCGCCATCAGGCTGAAAATCACAAAAACCGCCGACACCGCGTTTAAAAACTCTCCCAAGCAAACCTCCTTCTCTTTGCCAATACAAAGGGGGAGAGGCTGTGTTCCTCCTCTCCCCCTTCAAAACCCTCAAATCACTTATTCTTCGTCCCAGCTGTGGAACACCGCCTGGACATCATCGTCCTCATCGAGCAGGTCCAGAATGCGCTGCATCTTCTTCCGATCCTCTTCGCTCTTTAAGCTGACCCAGTTCTGCGGAATCATCTTGACATCCGCCTCGAGCATGGCAATTCCCTTTTGCTCAAAGGCCTCGCGCACCGCGGAAACTGATCCGGGTCGGTCAAAACTTCGTAGCTGTCCTCATTGTCCGCGAAATCCTCTGCGCCCGCATCGAGTGCAAACATCATGAGCTCGTCCGCGTCCATATCGCACTCTTCCTTGTCAATCAGAATCTGACCCTTGCGATCAAACATGAAAGAGACGCAACCCGGCGTACCGACGTTACCGTTTCCCTTTGAAAAAGCCGCGCGCACATTTGCCGCCGTTCTGTTCTTGTTGTCCGTCAAGGTCTCAACGATGATGGCAACGCCGGACGGACCGTAGCCCTCGTAAACATTCTGCTCATAGTTCACGCTGTCAAGGCCGCCCGCTGCCTTCTTGATTCCGTTATTGATGGTATCGCTCGGGACATTGTTTGCCTTCGCCTTTGCGATGACATCTCTGAGCTTCGAGTTATTGGAAGGGTCCGGGCCGCCCTCTTTGACTGCAACCGCAATCTCTCTTCCGATGACGGTGAAAATCTTGCCCTTTGCGGCGTCATTTTTTTCTTTCTTGTGCTTGATATTCGCAAACTTGGAATGTCCTGACATACCAAAAACTCCTTCTGTTCTATTCTGCGCGGCGCACGCTGCGCCGTTTTTACCGTCCCATACTAACACGCGAAAAAACGCGCGTCAACCGACGCGCGTTTCACAAAATCAATATACCGTGGTGGTGAAGGGCGACTCCACGCCGCCTACACGCTTGCCGGTCTCCTCGTCAAAGGTGCCGCTCGCACCGTGGTTGCGCTTTACATTGGTCGGGCTGTAGGTCTTATCTCCCGACGCTTTGACCGCCGCAATGGTCGCCGCCGTCGAGTACACGCGGCGAATCTGTCCGTAGGTAATCCACTGTCCGTCCGCATTCACCTGATAGCCGTCCGGCGTTGTGGTGTCGGTCAGCAGCCATCCGTCGTTGTCGAAGTAATAGCACTCAGAGATGCCGTCTTTGTTTCCGTCGAGCCAGAGCCAGGTATTCGAAGGATACTGCCCGTTCCCATAGTCATACCACCAGGAGTCGGGACGACTCTCGCCGAGTCTCCAGGTTCCCGCAAATGCCGTAAAGCTCAGCGCAAGTGTCAGCGCCACCGACGCTACCGCTAATTTCGCAATCTTCATAACCGGTTCCCCCTTTTCTGTCGAACTTTCTTGTTCCTATCATACCGATAACTTAAATTTCTGTAAAGAGATTCCGACGTTGAAAGCAAAAACGACTGAAATTTGTAAGATTTACTCCTCTTCTTGCCACTCAACTTTTACGGTTTTGATCATTCTGTCCTCCGCTTTTAGGATTTGGAACAGAAAACCGTGGGCGCGTATGCTTGCCCTCTCATTGTCCTCCGGGAAATGGTTGAGCTTTGCGATCAAAAAGCCGTTCAGGGTATCGAAATTTTCCCTCTCCTCTTCGGCAAACGGTATTCCGCTCGCCTCTTCCGCATCCGTCAGACGGGTGAAGCCGTGCATAATCCAAGTTCCGTCCGGGAGCGCTCGAATTTCATCCTCATCGCGGTCATACTCATCCGTGATGTTACCGACAATTTCTTCGAGGATATCCTCCATACTGACCAGCCCGTCGGTCTGCCCGTATTCGTCTACCACAATGACCATCTGGAGTTTTCGAAACTGCATCTCGCGGAACAAGAGGTCAACGGCCCGCGTATCCGGTACAAAGTGAACATCGCGAAGCAGCCCCGGCAACTCCGAGATTTTCTTATCGCGCCGCGCCTCCGTGCGCGAAAAATGCATGGCGTCGCGCAGCGTCAGTATGCCGATGATGTGGTCGATGTCCTCTTTGTAAACAGGGAAACGTGAGTGCACGTTTTCGTCGAGAAGAAACTCGACCGCCTCTCCGAGTGTCATCTCGCCGTCCAGGGCGATGACGCGCTTTCGATGTGTCATCACATCCGCCGCTGTCTTATCGTTCAGGCGAAAGATGTTGGTGATCATCTGTGCCTCATCGTACTCCACGACTCCCTGCTCATGCCCCTCATTCACCATGGACATAATGTCCTCTTCGGTGACATTTTCCCCGGCCTGTTCGGGTTCGATGCCGCAAAGTTTCAGAACCAAGGTAACCAGCTTGAGTACCAGCCACTCCGGCACGGCGAGCACCAGCATGAAAGCGCGCACCGCAAAAAGCGCTCTCTGTGCTGCCTTCTCCGGATTCCGTTCCGCGAGTCGCTTCGGCAAGAGGGTGCCGAACGCGGTGAAAATCATGGCCGCGAGTCCGTAGACCAAGACAGCCGAAAAAGCATACGCCTGCGGCAGGCCCTTCAAGGGAACACGCTCGGAAAGCGCCTTCACAAGCGGCAAGAGACAAAAACCGCCGACCGAGAAGCCCAGCAGTATGGTGAGCAACTGGAGACTGCGGATGAAGGCCCCCGGCCTTCCCTTATGTCGCAACAACTGCCCGGCGCGTTTATCGCCCGCTTCCAATCGCGCGGCAAGTTCCTTTTCGCTCAGATTTTGCAGGGCGGCTCCGAAAGAAAGGCTGTGCCGCAAAGCCATAGTGCAGGTAGAAAGCCGAGTATACTCGGCAACAGACTGTCCAAAAAAACTCCTCTCTCCGCCTCAGCTATCGATGCGGGGCACTCTTTGATTCAGACAACATAAGATTTCGTAGTGAAAGCGGCCCGAGCGCTCTGCCAGCTCTTCGAGCGTGATACAGGCTTCACCGTCCCGTCCGAGGAGCGTGACGGGCGAGCCGGTTCTCGCTTCCGGCACCGCGCTCACATCCGCCATGAGCTGATCCATGCAGACGCGTCCCAGAATGCGACAGCGCTTCCCGTGAATCAGGACCTCTCCCTTGTTACTGAGCGCTCTCGGATAGCCGTCTCCGTAGCCGATCGATACCGTGGCAACCCGCATGGGGCGCTCCGCGACAAAGGTGCCGCCGTAGCTGACGGCCCCGCCGGCGGGAAGCTCTTTGACATAAGTCACGGTACTGTGTAAGGACAGAACCGGTTCCAAGGCCAAAGGATGTGCCATTTCCGTCGCGGGATAGATGCCGTAAATCGAAATACCTGCCCGCATCATATCATACTCTGTGCCGCGCAGATTCAAAATACCCGCGGAATTTGCAATGTGGCAGATGCGGGGTGAAAGTCCCCTCTCCCGCAGTGCTTTGCGGAAATCGCGAAAGCGCTGTTCTTGCAGTTCCGTAGTCTCCTGAGACCACTCGTCCGCGCGGTAAAAATGGGTAAACATGCCTTCAAAATCCAGGTTCGAAAACGCTGCAATGCGCTCCGCAAGTCGAATGCCCTCCGCATCCGGGTTTAGTCCGATGCGATGCATGCCGGTATCCACCGCGAGGTGAAAGGCAGCCTTGCGACCAAGTTTCTCCGCCGCCTTTGACAAAGCCTCCGCCTGAGCTTCCGTAAAAATCGAAGGGCGAATTTCCGCCCGAACCAAGTCCTCGTAGTCCGCATCAAAAACGGGTCCCAAGACTAAAACGGGCTTCTCGATACCGTGCTTTCGAAGCCCGAGAGCTTCCTCCGCAGTTGCCACACAGAAAAAGCTGACATAGGGCTTGATGGTATCGGCGACCAAGGCTGCGCCGTGCCCGTAGGCATCCGCCTTGACAACGCCGGCAATTCGGATTCCCTCGGGCAAGCTGTCCCGCATGACCTCCATATTGTGACGGAGCGCCGCACGGCTGATTTTTGCGTAGACACGCATCTGTTCTATATCCTGCCGTTCCAAATCCGCTCACCTCCCTTTCAATTGATTGAATGCGGCGGCACGCATGACGCTCGGAACCGCATCGGCGATATCGCGCGCCAAAATCCCGTGGAGCGAGTAGCGCTCCGCGGCCGCCTGCCCCGCTCTGCCGTGCAGATAGGCACCGAAGGCCGCCGCCTCTCCCGGCTTCATCCCGAGACAGAGGAGACCGGCAATGATACCGCTCAACACATCGCCGCTCCCGGCCTTTGCGAGCGCAGGGCTGCCGCTCTCGTTTCGATAAGTCTTTCCGCTCTCCGCATCCGCTATGATACTCTCATCTGTCTTGAGACAAAGCGTAACTCCGTAGTTTTCGCGATAATTCTCCGCAATTTTACGCGTTTCACAGAGTATCTCCGGAATTTCATGCTCCGTGAGCCTGGACATCTCACCGGGATGCGGCGTAAAAATCCAGGGACTTTTTCGGAGCGACAAGAGAGACGGACGCCGCGCAATCAGATTCAGAGCATCCGCATCCGCAATGAGCGGAACTCTGCAGTGCCGAAGCGTCTCTCTCACGAGTGCCGCCGCATACTCCGACTGCCCGAGCCCCGGTCCTAAGACCACTGCCTTGCAAGATGCAAGCAAGGCCTCCAAATGACTGAGGGACAGCGGCAAATGCTGCCCTCGTTCCGTCACCTTCGGACTTTCTTCCTCCGAGACCGTAATGCCGCCCTTCTGTTGCACCAAAAAAGCCTCACTCGGATTTTCCGCGGCCATGGATGCCGTCTCCAAATCATAGCTTTCCACGATGGCTTCCGGCAACTGTATCTGCAAAATCGAGCGATTCACTTCCGGCGTCAAAATACGCACCAGACCGGCGCCGCTGCGATAGGCGGCGAGCGCGGACAGATATGCGGCTCCCGCCATTCCTTCACTGCCGGCAATGCAAAGCAGGGGACCGTAAGTCCCCTTGTTGGCTCTCTTCTGTCTCACCGGAATGCGACAGAGATCGCTCTCTTCCAGAACCAAGACCCCGTCTGTCTCCTGTCTCATGACTTCCTCCCGCCTACGAAAAGGCGTTCCAGGACTGCGACTGCCATGGCGTGCGTCTTTGTGTTGCTGATACTCACCAGCGGAAGCGCCGCACCGAGCGCTTCGCACTGCGCGGCGGCGGCTCCCGTAAGGCTTACATAGGGCTTGCCGAGCCTATCTCGCAACACTTCGATTTCCGCAGGCGTAATTCCCCGGAAACCGGTCCCGAAACTCTTCACGACAGCCTCTTTCACAGCAAAACAGCCGGCGAGAAAAGCCATGTTTCCCCCCGACTGCCGCCGCTCTTCCTCTGTGAACACCCGCGTCAGAAAATGCTCCTGTCGCGCCGCCCTCTCTATGCGAGCAATCTCGATCAGATCGCTTCCGAGTCCCAGTATCAAGCTTCCTCCGTTTTTTGCAGTTTTCGCCGCGCCGCAATCATGCGGTACGAAAGCTGCATCAGGCTCTCCGAGAGGTGCACATTCTCAACGAGCACATCCTCATCCACCTGAAGATCCGTGTGTGCAAAATTCCAAATTGCCTTAATGCCGCAGCGGCAAAGCCGCTTTGGCAACCTCAATGGCGCGGTCCCTGGGGAGTGTCAAGGTCGCAATGTCAATGGCATTCTTTTCGAGATACGCTTCCAGATAGTCCAAGGGAAATACCTGCGCACCCTGAATGGTTCTGCCGACCACCTCGGGATCGATATCAAAAAGTGCCTTCACCTGAAAGCCGCGCTTGGTAAAATTCTGATAATTTGCGAGCGCCTGTCCCAGGTGGCCGGCGCCGATGATGACAATATATTTTTGCTGATCGATGCCGAGCAGCTTCCCGATTTCGGCGTGCAAATGCTCCACATGATAGCCGTATCCCTGCTGTCCGAAACCGCCGAAGGTATTCAAATCCTGACGAATCTGCGAAGCCGTGACATGCATGCGCGCCGCAAGATCGCTCGAGGAGATGCGGTCCACGTTCTCCTCCATGAGATCCGAGAGATATCGATAGTAGCGTGGCAGACGTTGAATGACCGCCGAGGATACTTTGTCCTTCAAACTTTCACTTCCTACTTTCTTACGTCTTTAAACCAAGTTGTTGTATTGCGCTTAGTTTGTAAGTATAGGGATTTTTCTCTGCCTTGTCAATCCAACGGCATTTCGATATACTACAGCGGAGTATGCTTTGTAAAAGCTTAAGAAAACGGAGTGCTTATGATATTGAATGCCGCGCATTTAAAAAAGAGTTTTGTGGGGGAGACCGTCATAGAAGATGCCTCCTTTTTTCTGAACGAACACGATAAGGCGGCGATTGTCGGCCCGAACGGCGCCGGAAAGAGTACGCTCTTAAATCTACTGACCGGAGAACTTGCTCGGGACGGCGGTGAAGTCACGCTGAAAAAAGGCTGCAGCATGGGCTATCTTCACCAAGATAACACACTTGACTCCGAGCTCACAATTGAAGAAGAGCTCACCAAAGTCATTCAGCCCATTCTGGACCTGGAGACGCGGCTCGCCGAACTGCAGGCGGAAATGAAACACAGCGAGGGGGCAGACCTTGAAAAATTGCTCGCGCTGTACACGGAGACCGAGCACCGCTACGAGCTCATGGACGGCTATGCGGCGCGAAGCCGGGTGAGCGGCATTATTCGCGGTCTCGGCTTCGGTGAGGCCGATGCCGGACGACCGCTCTCTTCGCTCTCCGGCGGGCAGAAAACCCGTGTATTTCTCGGCAAACTTTATTGGAACAGCCCGACTTAATTCTGCTCGACGAGCCGACCAACCACCTGGATCTCGAGAGCATCGAATGGCTTGAGAGTTATCTCATGAATTATCCGGGCGCTGTTTTAATTGTCTCGCATGACCGCTTCTTTTTGGATCGTGTTGTCAATAAGATCTTTGATTTGAGTCACGGCCGCGTCAACACCTATGAGGGCAACTACACGCAATTCACCGAAAAGAAGGAGGCGCTCGCCGAGGCTGCCGCTCGCGCTTACGAAAACCAGCAGGCGGAAATCAAGCATCAGGAGGCGGTTATTCAAAAGCTCCGTTCCTTTAACCGCGAAAAATCTATTAAACGTGCCGAGAGCCGCGAGAAGCTGCTCGACAAGGTCGAGCGTCTTGACAATCCCTATGAGAGCAAAAAGGACATGGGGCTTTTTTTTACGCCGGATGAGGTCAGCGGTAAGGATGTACTTGAAGTACAGGGACTCAGCAAGGCCTTCGGCGACAACCTGCTCTTTTCGGACCTCAATTTCTCCTTAAAGCGCGGCGAGCATGTCGCAATTATGGGTGGAAACGGTACCGGCAAGACCACGCTGCTTAAAATCATCAACGGCTTGCTTCCGCCGGACAGCGGCTCCGTGACGCTGGGCACCAAGGTCTTCTGCTCCTACTACGATCAGGAGCACCAGGTGCTGCATCCGGAAAAAACCCTCTTTGAAGAGCTGCAGGACACTTGGCCCGATATGAACAACACCGAGGTCCGCAACATGCTTGCGGCCTTCCTCTTCACCGGGGACGATGTCTTTAAGCGCATCAAGGATCTCTCGGGCGGCGAGCGCGGCCGCGTCTCACTGGCAAAGCTCATGCTCTCCCACGCGAACTTTTTGCTCCTCGACGAGCCGACCAACCACCTCGACATGGAAAGTAAGGAGATTCTGGAGCGCGCCATCCGCGCCTTTCCCGGCACAGTGCTCTACGTGTCCCATGACCGCTACTTCATCAACCGCACTGCGACCCGCATTTTGAATCTGACCTCCGGCTGCCTTGTGAACTACATCGGCAATTACGACTACTACCTCGAGAAAAAAGCCGATGCCGAGCGCGCCGCGCTTCCGGCAAGCGCCGTCGCGGCGAAGGGGGAAGAAAACGAGAGTCCCTCTACAAGTGCCGAGGACTATAAGACGCAGAAGGCGCAAAAGGCCGCGGAGAAAAAGCGCCGCGCCGAGCTCGAGGCCTTAGAACAGCGCATTGCCGAACTTGAGGACACGCTCCGCGGCATTGAAGAGGAATTTCTGCTCCCCGAAAATCAGAGGGATGCCGCCGCTCTCCTCGCAATCCAAAAGCGGAAGGACAGCGCGGAAGAAGAACTCGCAGACTGCTATGAGCGCTGGGAAACGCTTGCAGACTGAGAACCGTTGAAGGAGATACTGTGATGAAACGTGTATTCAGCTTTGCTCTGGCCCTCTTTTTGATTCTCATACTGCTTGCAACCCTCATTGTGGGGCTCTTCGGCGGCCCCGACCGCGCCCCCCTGCTCCGCGCTCTTATCTTTATGGACATCACCGTCCCGGTTGTGATTTACGGCTTTTTGCTGATCACACGCCACACGAGACGCTGACAAAAACCACTCATACCCTCCTTTTCAGGCTAAGAGGACAAAAAGGACGACAGATCACTCTGTCGTCCTTTTTGTCCTCAGTTTCCGGTCCAGGCTCCGCTCGCATCGACGGTATAGCCATCCGGCGTCCTCTCGTCGCAATACATGACGCCGAACTTTTCCCATACGCGCCCCAGCTGAAGCAGTACCATTTGTCGTTGATTTCATGCCAATCCGCCAAAATCGAACCGTTTTCCGGATCCAAGTAATACCAATTGCCGTCCGATGGATCGAGCAACCACCCCGTCTTCAAGTAGCCGTTTGCATCAAAATAGAAGCGTCCCTCGCTAATGCCGCCAGAGTCGGGAAGAAATACCCAGACGTTTCTCGGATAAGTACCGTCCTTGTCTTTTGCTTTAAAATTGCCACCCTCAAGTAAAATGGGCTGTTCGGGATGCGGACTACTATCATTTGGCTGCTCTTTATGCTTTTATAATATCCAGTTGGCTGCTCGCTCTCTTGCCTGAATAAACGCAGAATAAATGCCCTCCCGATTGATCAGCTCGCTGTGTTTTCCCTCTTGCACTAATTTACCGTCATCAATCACCAAAATCTGATCGGCTTTTCTCACGGTAGTAAGTCTGTGCGCTATGGAAATCACTGTATGCCCTTTGGACAATTCCTCGATAGCCGCTAAAATCTCATATTCATTTTCGGGATCAACGGAACTGGTCGCTTCATCCAAAAGAATAATCGAAGCATTTTTAAGTAATGCTCTGGCAATCGAAATTCGTTGCTTTTCTCCGCCGGAAAGGGAGCTTCCCCCCTCGCCTACCATGGTGTTATATCCCTCGGAAAGTTCCATGATGAAATTGTGGCAACGCGCTTTTTTTGCGGCCTCCACTACTTCCTCGCGGCTTGCATTCGGATTTGCAAAACGGATATTATTTTCTATGGTATCCCGGAAAAGATACACGTCCTGAAAAACGAGGGAAAAATTTTTAAGTAAACTCTCCACTTTATAATCTCGTAGATCCCTATTTCCCAATTTGATTGTACCGCTGTCCACATCGTAAAAACGGGATATCAAATTGATAATGGTCGTTTTTCCGGAACCGGAGGGTCCTACAATGGCCGTCTTTGACCCCTGCGGAATCGTAAATGACAGGTCTTTTAAGACCGGTTTTCTTTTGTCGTAGCTAAAGCTCACCTTGTCAAAGACAATATCTTGATTTTCCACGGTTTCCAAAGTACCGTCACTTATCTCGGGAATATCCAAAACCTCATCCAAATATTGCATATTTGCAGGATTTTTCACCATCAGAATTGCCGCATTTTCAAGCTGCTTTAGACCGCCGAAAATCATAAATCCGGCCGCCGAAACGGTGAGCGCCTGAGGTAATAAGACTTCGCCTTTTGTATAGAGATAGCAGGAAAACAAGGTAACAAGCAGGCTCGATAGATTGATAACAGTAGAAAAAATTCTCGAATAGACAACAAAAACCATCTCAAAATGTACTTGAGAAAGCCTGAGCTCCTCAGAAGAATTCTTCAATTTGGAATGCACTTCTTCCACAACTCCGGCATCCGCAAGCGGAAAACTGCGGAGTACGGGAATACCGCTGATGCTGTCAACGAGGGCGTCTCCAACTTTGGTAATTGCAGCGTGTTCCCGAGCTATCTCTTTCTTTGCTTGATTTACCATAAGAATTACACAGAGCCAAATAAGAGCTAAGCAAATTAGGGTTAAAATTCCGATTTTAGAATTTATACCAAACATACCTACCAAAAGGAAAAAGGATATTGAAATACCGGAAACAGTAAAGTCTATACTCATTGATGAGTAGTTTTCAAGACTTTTCATGACATTGGTAAAAGCTGACATGATTCTTGAAAGACTCTGTTCTGCAAAGTATCCCATAGGAGCTTTTTTTAGCCTTTCACCGACTGCAAGTCGGTAATCCTTGAAAATACCAAAGAAAACACCATCGCTGAGACTGCTTTTCGCCCACCCCGTCAGAAAATTGAAAAGGAAGGAAGCAAACAACACGCCGAAAATCGTCCGAATATGCTTCCCGGTAGTCTCATTCATCCAACCAAATGCAAGGAAGAGCGCGCAAAAGCCAAACAATATGGACGCATTTTGCAGAAAAATAAGGAACACTCCCGCCCTGAGGCGATTTATAGCGCCCTGCCATTTTAAATGACAATCTAATAAACTCCATCTCTTACTCCTCTCCTAAATATTGTCTCCAAAGACTTGCATAGAGCGGCTCCTGCAACAGCTCATCATGCCTTCCCTTGGCTATGATTTGGCCTTTATCAATTAAAATGATCTGATGGGCCTGCTTGATGGTATTCAGCCTATGCGCAACGATCACAAGGTTCTTTCCCTTTACGAGATGAGAGATTGCTTCTTGAATGAGGGCTTCGTTTTCCGGATCAGCGTAAGCGGTCGCTTCGTCTAAAATAATGGTTGAGGCAGGCTTCAGGATGGCTCTGGCAAGGGTTATACGTTGGCGTTCACCGCCTGACATTGCGCCACCTGCAACGCCCGCTTTGGTTTCATATCCCCCGGGAAGCGCCATGATGAATTCATGGCAATGAGCAGCTTTTGCGGCTCTTATGATTTCATCCTCGCTTGCGTCGGGCTTGCCGAGACGAATATTATCCCTGATACTTACATCAAACAGGAAGTTATCTTGAGAAACGAAGGAAATCTCTTCGGCAAGCTGATGAAACGGTATTTTCTTTGTATCCACACCGCCAAGAGAAATCACACCTGACGCCGGATCCCAAAAGCCAGCCAAAAGCTTTGCAATCGTGGATTTTCCTCCGCCGGAAGGACCGACAAGCGCGGTTACTTCTCCCGGCTTCGTTTCAAAGGAGATCTTATGCAACACCTCAGTGCCATCGTGATAAGAAAAACTTACATCCGTAAATTTAATCCCCTTATTGTTATCGATAGCTGCTCTCTTGTCAGGATCAGGACGCTTTTGGGCAGGCATGTCAAGCAACTCCTGTATTGAAACCCAGGTATTGGAGGCCATCTGAAAGAGTTCAAAACTCATCATGATTGCCAAGGCCTGCGGAAGAATGGAAATCGGCAGAATAAGCGATAAGAGCAGGGTTTCTATACCGATTTCCCCCTTTCCATATAAATAAAATGCAAAAGGCATACTCACAATTTGCGGCGTCATCATTGCCGCAGTCATCAAGGCTTTGCCCAACCAACTTTGCTTCCACCACTTCATTGTGGAAAAATGATAGAATTTTACTGCATCCGCAAATTTTCCGTAAGAAGCCTTATCTTGTGCAAACGCTTTGATTACAGGGATTCCGCGAACATATTCAGCGCTTCTATCCGCAACATTGGCATAGCTCGACAACCAAACAGCCATCCTACTGCGGTATTTATGCATCATTGTCGCCATTCCTATAAGAACAACAGGTAGAGGAACGAAAATCGACAATCCTATACGCCAATCCAAGCAAAATAAAATGATCACACAAAGGATTGGATGTAAAAGACGGCTTGGCAGCTCCGGCATGGTATGAGCTACCCAATCTTCCATATCCGCTACACGGTCCATAATGATTACCTTGATTTCCCCACGGGATTATCCACCAAGTATCCCATGGGAATTACTTTTAACTTCTCGAATAGCGTCTGTCGGAGCTTTTCCAATATAGAAAAGGACGTCTTATGCGAAATAGTTGTGCTGAGGCCGGTAAGCACAAAATAAAGCAGTAACGAGCCCATTGCCAAAAAAGCGTATCGCAGAAGTTCATCAAAACCGATCGAGCTGCCTCCGGCTCTTTTTATAAGCCATGCGGCAGCGTAAGCGCTAAAGAAATAAGTGGCGAAACTGAAAATCTCTCCGAGGCAAGCAAAAATGACAGAAAGCCGCATTCTGCCCTTGTACTCCGGAGCAACACTCATGAGCGCTTTGGTTAAACCATCCATGCTGATTTTAGCTTGCTTTTCACTTTGCGCAACATCACTTTCGATCCGCTGCATAATTTCCTGCGGAACGTCAAGATTCAGACTCTCAACCTCTTTTATTAACGCTTCATCCTGCCCTAGCTTCGTACCGCCCGAAGTACGTTTAAGCATTTCATCATGATGTTTTTTCTTCTCCATATATTTTATCCTCATGTTTTAGTTTTGACTAACTAGCAGTCGAAAAAATCATTTGATTTTGCCTTTATCATAACCATCAATAAACAGCTTTACTGTATTCAGAAAGAACTCTCTGTTCCTCACAAAGCTATCCCTTGCTCCATCCAGAATTTCACATCCTAGCACAATCGTGTTCATAAGAAATATCAAAAAGTCGTTGCGAAAATACTTGTATACGTCCTCTCTTGCCCCTTTCACTCCGCTGTAGCTCGCTTTTAAGGATTCCTCAACCAAGATAGGGAACAAAGCTCTCAACTCTTCATTGTTTTTCATCGATTGTAGATATATGGCATATACGCTCATAAGCTCACTTTCACCGAGCATTTTATCGACAATCATCTGTGCCACTGCATTTCCGTCCAGTTCTCCCGAATAGGACGATAAAAATTCATTGATTTTCTCAATCCGATAAGCCATGCCCTCCCGCATTAGATCATGTAATATTTCTACCTTGTTTTTGTAATGGTAATATACACCTCCTCTTGAAAGGGATGTTTCGGTGATAATATCCTCCATTACCGTGTCAGCAAACCCTTTGCTCAAAAAGACCTTTCTAGCCGCATCTAAAATCTCTTTTTTCCTGATTTGACCGGCTTTCTGTTTTTTCTCTTCCAAAAATAGATTCCTCCTCGTAGTAAAAACCGACAATTTTGTCGGTTTTATTGTAGCACCAAGTTTTGATAGAGTCAACTAACATTCCCATGTTTACTCTATTATCCTGAAATCAAAAAAGAGAAAAGGGACGGCAGAGTCACTCTGCCGTCCCTTTTCTTTAGGCTACACGGACTTTGAATCCGCTGACGTACTTTCATCGCTACGCAATCAGTGTGCCTTTTTGTCGTGGTGCTTATCGGTCGGATTTGTATCCTCCACCTGTGCTACCGTCTGCTGCGTGGCTTCCGCTGCCGCAGCCTGCTGTGAAGGCGCGGTTTCCGTCGGTGTAACCCTCGCTTCTCCTGCGCACACATTCGCGTGCTCCAGACCGGTCACATTGAGGTTCCGGTTCACCTTCGCGTCATAGGTGCCCGCGCGCATAATCTCGCCGAGATCGATGCCCGTGGTCTCCTTCATCGACTCAAAGAGCTTGCCCATGACAACGGGTACATTCGACGCAAGCTGCGACACGCCGTTCTCATTGCTGCCGCTGCCGCCGATGATCGTAATCTTATCAATCTGCGCGAGCGGCTTCGCAATCTCACTTGCAATGTCCGGAAGCACTTTGATGAGCATCTCCGCCATTGCGGCATTGTTATACTTCTGGTAAGCCTCGGCCTTCTTTTCCATGGCCTCAGCTTCCGCAAGACCCACGGCTCTTCTCGCCTCTGCCTCCGCCTTACCGCGCAGGGCAATACCGCTTGCCTCCGCTTCGTACTTCGCGCGGATACCGCTTGCCTCCTGCTCCGCAGCGTACTTTGCAGCCTCTGCGACAGCCTTTCTCGCCTCTGCCTCTCTCTCCTGCTCGTACTTTCTCGCCTCCGCCTCTCTCTGGCGCTTTGCGAGTTCAGCGGCAGCCGCCTGCTCCACACGGTACTTCTCGGCATCGGCCTTCTTGTTGATTTCGGCGTCGAGGGCCTGCTGCATGACCGCGACTTCCTGCTTCTTCAGTTCGGAGTCACGCTCTGCCTTTGCAATTGCGGCGTTAACCGTCGCAATCTGGATATTCTTCTCCTGCGCCTGCTTCTGAATCTCGTAAGCGGCATCAGCCTCTGCCTTCTTCGTATCGGAAATGACCTTCAACTCCGACTGACGAATCGCGAGTTCGTTGTTCTTCTGCGCAATCTCGGTATCCGCCTGGACACGCGCATCGTTTGCGGCCTTGTTTGCCTCAGCCTGCGCAATCGCAACGTCGCGGTCCGCCTGTGCCTTCGCAATCGCGGCGTCCTTCTTGATCTTTGAAGTGTTGTCCGCGCCGAGGTCGTTAATGAGGCCCTTCTCATCCGTCACGTTTTGAATATTGCAGGAGAGAATCTCGATGCCGAGCTTCTCCATATCGGCAGCCGCCTTCATCATCACCTGATCCGAGAAGGAATCGCGGTTCGTGTTGATGTCCTTTAAGGTCAGCGTGCCGATGATCTCACGCATGTTACCCTGGAGGGAGTCCTGAAGGTCCATCGCAATCTGCTCGGGTTTCTTATTCAGGAAGTTGCGAGACGCCTTTTCAATGCCCTTGCTGTCCGGCGCAATGCGAACTTTCGCAACCGCGTCCACATTGACGTTGATGAAATCCGTCGTGGGCACCGACTGCTCGGTCTTGATATCGACCGTCATCTGGCCGAGGTAAAGGACATCGAGACGCTCCAGCAGCGGAATTTTGACCCCAGCTCGTCCGATCAAAATCTTCGGGGTCTTACGATACCCCGATATGATGAATGCCTTGTCCGGCGGTGCCTTGACATAACCGGAAAGCACGATGCCCAGAAAGAAAACGACGAGGATAACGGGAACAAGGGTGCGAAGCAATGCAAGATCCATGACAAAATCCTCCTTTTCTCAAACGACTATGCCACTGCCACAAAGTTCTTTTCTTACTTCTTGCGGTGAATCAGTTCCTCTCGGCCCGGTCCGTTCGAGACCATCGTAATCGGCACGCCGATCTGCTTCTCGATGAACTCGACATAGTTCCGGCAGTTCTCCGGGAGTTCCTCATAGCGCGTGATGCCGCGAATATCCTGCTTCCAGCCCGGCAGCACCGTAAGCACCGGCTTGCAGCGCTTTAAGAGCGGGGTCACCGGGAAGTAGTCTATGACCTTACCATCCAGCTCGTAACCCGTGCAGACCGGGATCTCGTCGAGATAGCCCAGCGCATCCAAAACCGTGAGCGCAACCTCGGTGCTGCCCTGAACGCGGCAACCGTAGCGGGTTGCGACCGCATCAAACCAGCCGACGCGGCGCGGTCTTCCGGTGGTCGCACCGTACTCGCCCTTATCGCCGCCGCGCTTTCTGAGCTCCTCTGCCTCGGTCTCGTCGAGAATCTCGGAGACAAACTCACCTGCGCCGACCGAACTCGAGTAAGCCTTGGTGACCGTCACAATGTCCTTTAACTCATAGGGCGGGAAGCCTGCTCCGACCGCCGCAAAAGCCGCCGTCGTATGAGAACTCGTGACCATGGGGTAAATGCCCTGATCCGGGTCCTTGAGCGATCCGAGCTGGCCCTCGACGAGGACGGTCTTGCCCGCGCGAAGTGCCTCGGTGAGGAAAGCACCCGTATCCGCGAGATAGGGAGCAATCGCCTCGCGATACTCCGCCAAGGTCTGCATAATCTCATCCGCCTTCAGCGGCTCCTGATGATAGAGATGCACGAAGAGCGCATTCTTAATGGTGCAGATGTTTTCTACCTTCTCGCGAAGCGCCGCCTCATCGAAGAGCTCTGCCGCCTGAATGCCGATTTTCGCATACTTATCCGAGTAAAAGGGCGCGATGCCGGACTTCGTGGAACCGAAGGCCTTGCCCGCGAGTCTCGCCTCCTCGTAGCTGTCCTGCAGAATGTGATAGGGCATCAATAGCTGCACGCGGTCGGAGACCAGAACCTTCGGGGCCGGAACGCCCTTCGCCTCAATGTCTGCGAGTTCCTTCACAAACGAGGGAATGTGGAAGGCAACACCGTTGCCGATGACGTTGGTGGTGTGCTCCGAGAACACACCGGAGGGCAGAAGGTGGAGCGCAAATCTGCCGTAGTGGTTGATAATCGTGTGTCCCGCATTTGCACCGCCCTGGTAGCGGACCACAATGTCCGCATCCTGTGCGAGCACGTCCGTAATCTTACCCTTACCTTCGTCGCCCCAGTTGGCGCCGACAATTGCTTTGACTGACATAATCTTCTCCTCTCTCCGAAAGCCTTAGACCTGAATCTCTGCCTTTTCGCCGAGCTCGCTTTGATTTTCCGCGAGCAAGGGCTTGACCACCTCGCGGAGATAATCCGTGACCTGCTCCGCACTTCTGCCGGTATAGCGCTCCGGCTGCATGGTCTTCTCGAGGTCCTCCAGATTCAGGCAGAAGGAAGGATCGGCCGCAATCAGCGCGAGGAGGTCGTTGTCCTTGCCCTCTGCCTTGACGTGCTGACCCGCAATCATCGAGAGTTCGCGTATCTTCTCGTGCAGTTCCTGGCGATCGCCGCCCGCCTTGACCGCATCCATCATGATGTTCTCGGTCGCCATGAACGGAAGCTCTGCCATGAGGCGCTTCTCAATGACCTTCGGGTAGACCACGAGGCCGTCCACGACGTTCATATACAGGCGCAGAATGCCGTCGACCGCGAGGAAGCCCTCCGGAATCGAGAGCCGCTTGTTCGCGGAGTCGTCGAGCGTGCGCTCAAACCACTGGGTGCTTGCGACGAGCATGGGGTTCATCACATCGCTCATCACATAGTTTGCGAGGCTCGCCATGCGCTCGCAGCGCATCGGGTTACGCTTGTAAGCCATGGCCGAGGAGCCGATCTGGCTCTTCTCAAAGGGTTCCTCAACCTCCTTTAGGTGCTGGAGGAGACGGATGTCGTTCGAGAACTTGTGCGCACTCTGCGCAATCCCCGCGAGTACATTCAGAACGCGGGTGTCAATCTTCCGCGAGTAGGTCTGTCCGGAAACCGGGACACAGGCCGCAAAACCCATCTTCTCCGCAATCATCGGATCGATCTTTTTAATCTTCTCTTCGTCGCCCTCAAAGAGCTCCTTGAACGAAGCCTGCGTGCCCGTAGTGCCCTTGCAGCCGAGCAATTTCATGTTTGCAAGCACATGGTCCAGATCCTCGAGATCCAGAAGGAGCTCGTTCATCCAGAGCGTGGCGCGCTTTCCGACCGTGGTCGGCTGCGCCGGCTGGAAGTGGGTAAAGGCGAGGGTCGGAAGGTTTTTATACTTCTCTGCGAAGTTTGCGAGCTCCGCAACGACATTCAGGAGTTCGCGGCGCACAATGCGGAGTCCCTCCGTCATGAGAATGATATCTGTGTTATCGCCCACATAGCAGCTGGTTGCACCGAGGTGGATGATGCCCTTTGCGCTCGGGCACTGCGTGCCGTAGGCATAGACATGGCTCATCACATCGTGACGCACTTCTCGCTCTCTCGCCTCGGCGACTTCGTAGTTGATATCCTCGGCATGCGCCTTTAATTCCGCAATCTGCTCCTCCGTAATCGGAAGTCCGAGTTCCCTCTCTGTCTCTGCGAGTGCAATCCAGAGTTTTCTCCAGGTGCGAAACTTCTTCTCCGGTGAAAACAAATACTGCATTTCCGCCGAGGCATAGCGCTCGGAGAGCGGACTCAGGTATTTATTGTATTCTTTTTGCATATGCGGTCTCCTTCTTGTTCCGATTGGCAGACTACTCCAATTTCCATAAACAGTATATATTTTAGCACGAATGCAGGCTTAACTCCAGTCCCACTGCATACAGGAAACATGCTCCGAAGCGAAACAGAATCTCCGGTATTTCGCAGCCACGATATCACAAGCGGACGCCGCATCCGAACGAACATGGACTGTATACTCTTCGACGCAAGAGCCGTGAGAACGAAACCGCTACTTCTCCTTTTCCTACGAGAACAAACGGAAACATCTCTGTCGCCGCTGTCCGTTGACGACTGCTTCCCGCTTTGTCCTGTCTACACGCTTTATCGCAATCACAAATACACTTCGACTCAATCCCGGGATTGCTTTTTCTGTAGTAGCGGCACGGCCGCGCGCGGCAGTATGCCCTGCATCGCAGCGAGGGCCACACCGTAATTGGTAATCGGAATTTCCGCGTTGCGGCTCTCTTGAAAGCGCGACAAAAGCTCCGTATCCCCGAGCATACAGGCACCGCAGTGCACCACCAGCCGTATCTCTTTTTCGCGCAAGTCCTCCGGGAACTCGTGGCCGGAGCTGAAGTAAAAGCGGAGTTTTTTCCCCGAGGCCTTTTCGAGTAGCTTCGGGAGCTTCACCGTGCCGATGTCCTTACATTGTCTCTTATGGGTACAGCCCTCCGATATCAAGACAGCGTCGCCTTCACGAAGCTGCGCGATTGCCGCCGCACCGCTTAATGCCGTTTCGAGCACGCCGCTCTGTCTGGCCAGCAACATGCTGAAGGAACTGAGCGGCTGCTCCGCGGGAATGCAGGCGGCAACTTCGGCAAACACCTGCGAGTCCGTGATGATGAGAGCCGGGGGCTCACGAAGGACCGAGAGCAGGGCAGGCAGTCCCTCCGGCTGACAGAGAACGGGAAAGGCTCCGCCGTCCAAAAGCTCTCGCACCGCCATCTGCTGCGGCAAAATAAGGCGACCGCGCGGCGCGGATTCATCCTGCGGACAGACAAGGACGACTGTGTCACCGGGCGCAACGAGATCCATGAGCAGCGCCTTCTTTTCCGCCTTACGCGGAAGCATGCCGATGGCAGTCTTAACTTCCTCTATGCCTTCTCCGCTCACGGCGGAACAAAGATAAATATCCTTGACCTTGGCCCCGCAGCGTGTAAGAAGCCCCCTGAAGTAAGCCTCTGCCTCCCTGCGCTCGGTCTCCGTGAGCGCTTCCGCCTTGGTGATGACCGCTAAAAGCGGAATTCCCTGTGCCGCGAGCGCACGAAAGAGTCGCTCCTCCGCCGCCCCCGCCTCTTTTTTCCCCGCGAGACAGAGCACTGCCGCGTCACAGCGCTTTTGCATCTCCTCGGCGCGCCGCACACGTTCTCTGCCGAGTTCCCCTTCGTCATCGATGCCCGGGGTGTCGATTAAGGTGATAGGCCCGAGCGGCAAAATCTCCATGGTCTTTTTGACCGGGTCCGTGGTCGTTCCCGGTGTGTCCGAGACCAGTGCTGCTTTCTGCGCGGAAAGCGCGTTAAAAAGACTTGACTTACCCGCATTTCTCGCGCCGAAAATACCGATACAGGCGCGAAATTTTTCGCTTGCTCCGAATTCTTGCATGCGCTGCTTCCTCTCTGATTTCTGTCTGTCTTAATTTCTTTCTGTTTTAATTTCTGTCTCTCTTAATTTCTGTCTCTCTGACTCCCGGCTTTCTGAAGCCTGTCTTTCTTCGTTCTGCTTTATTCTCGTATGCTTCCGAAAAAAGGCGGATGAGCCTTCCGCCCATCCGCCTTCCTCGGGTAAATCGCTTATTTCTCATACATGAAGTCATAGAGCTTCTCGGCGGAGTCAATGACGCGCGCGCCGTAGTCCATCACATCGTCATAGTCCATCTCGATTATCTTCTTGTTCTTGATTGCGGGCACATCCTGCACCACCTGATTTTCGCTGAGCGAAGCGACCGCATTCACATCCACCGCCGCAAAGCGATCCGAGCGCACATAGACAATCACATCCGGATTCATCGAAATCAGATTTTCGAGCGTGAGGCCGTTGCCGCCCTTCTCGAGCACATTTTCCGCGTTCAGGGTCTTTAACATACAGCTGCTCATCTTCGAGTTGAAGCCGGCAAAGGTGCCGTCCGTATAGCCCGCCATAAAGAGCACCTTCTTCGGCTCTCCCTTTTGGTTGCTGACCTTGGTGAGCAGCGCGTCGATTCGCTTGTCAAGTTCGTCCGCATACGCATTTGCCTTCTCCTGCACATCAAAGATTTTGCCGATGTTGCGAACATCCTCCGGAATGTTCTTGAGCGACTGCTCTATCGAAGCGCTTGCGAGTTCGGTATAGACCGGGATGCCGAGTTCCTGATAGGACTGCACCGTGCCGATCGCCGTGTCGGTGAACATAAGGGGACCCTTGCCGAGAATCAAATCCGGCTCGAGCGCAAGTATGCTCTCCTTCGAGACCGACTTCTTGTCGCCGAGACTCTTTAAGGAGGCAATCTCGGTCGCAATGTCGCCCTTCAGCGCATTGTCATTGTCAAAGACCGCGACAATCTTATCTTTTAAGCCGAGCTTAATCAGAAGCTCGGTCATCGAGAGCTGGGTCGAGAGCACGTGTTCCGGCGCATGGGCATAGCTCATCTCGACTTCCTTGCCCTCGGCATCGTAAATCTTGAGCGTCAGGGGATAGGCGGTCTTTGCAGCCGCACTGTTTTTCGCCTCGGTGCTGCTCTCTGCCGAAGCACCGTTCTCGGTACCTGCCTTGCTCTCCGTCTCCGAAGCATTTGCGGCGCTCGCCTCGGAGCTCGCTGCCTTTTGTCCGCAAGCGGTAATCATCAATGCCGCCGCGACTGCCGCGAGCGGTAAAAGCATGGTCTTTTTCTTCATAATCTTCTCTTTCTGCGGAATCTCCGCTAAAACTTCTGTTGCCAAACGCCGTTGTCAGAGATACTGAATCATGAGTTTTCCGTCAATGGGACTCGGGTACACCGCTGCCTCGACTTCAAAAATTCTCCGTATGGTTTCGGGTGTCATCACCTCTTCCGGCACGCCGCTCTCCACGATTTCGCCTGCCGCATGAGATACAGATAGTCGCAGTACTGCGCGGCCAGCCCGAGGTCGTGCAGCGCCGCAAGCACCGTGATGCCGAGGTCTTTGATGATGGACAGAATTTCAAGCCGGTAGCGAATGTCCAGATGGTTCGTCGGCTCATCCAGAATCAGGACTTTCGGGTTTTGCGTGAGTGCGCGCGCCAAGACGACGCGCTGCTTCTCGCCGCCCGAGAGCGACTGAAAGTTCCGGTCGCGGTAGTCTTTCATGCCGACCTTCGAAAGCGCCTCGATCGCCGCCTCATAATCCCTGTCCTTTTCCCGCTCGAGCAGCGTGTGAAACGGATAGCGCCCCATCAGCGCAATGTCCATGACCGTATAGTCAAAATTAATCTGATTGAACTGCCCCATGACCGCCATGCGGCGCGCAATTTTCTTGCCCGAAAAGCGGGCAATGTCCTCGCCGTCAAGCCGCACTGTGCCGCTGTCCGTCTTCTGGGTCTTATAAATCGCGCGAAGCAATGTGGTCTTGCCGCTCCCGTTTGCACCGAGGAGAGCCGAGAACTTGTGCTCCGGCACATCGAGCGTCACGTTTTTCACAATGGATTTTCCGGCGATCGAGACCGCGATGTTTTCTGCTTCCAGTCTCATTTATTTGCCTCCGAATCCGTAACGTTTCCGCACCATCACATAGACAAAGAAGGGGGCACCGATTAAAGCCGTGAATATGCCGACCGGCAGCTCCGTGTTCGGCAGTAAACTCCGCGCAAGCGCATCGACCCAGAGCATGAAGAGCCCCCCCGGAGAGCGCCGCGACCGGCAAGAGTCTTCGATGTGCCGTGCCGACCAGAGCCCGCGCGAGATGCGGGATGATGAGCCCCACAAAGCCTATCGTGCCGCAGGCCGAAATCAGAGCGCCCGTGAGCAGCGAGAGCACCAGAAGGTACACGAGACGGCAGCGAAAGGTATCGATGCCGATTGTGACAGCCGCCTCTTCGCCGAGTAAGAGGCCGTCCAAAGTTCTCGCCTGACTCATGAAAAAGAGCGCGGCCAGCAGAACAATCACCGCAATGAGCCCGATATTCTTCCAGCCGGCGCGGGTCAGAGATCCCATGGTCCAGAACTTAATCGACATGATGCCGTCGGAATTGCCGGCGACCGCAATGATGAAATTGGAAAACGCGGTGAGCAGCGCATTCACAATCATGCCGGCGAGAATCAGCTTGACCGAGGTGGTCTTGCCGTCCGCCGAGGCGAGGGCGAGCACCAGAAAGCAGGCAAGACCCGCGCCGAGAAACGCCCAGAAGCCCGACACAATGCCGACGCCGAGAAACAGAGAGCCCGTTGCGCCGAGTGTCGCTCCGGCCGAAACGCCGAGTATATAGGGATCTGCCATTGGATTCTGCACGACCGCCTGCATCACGCAGCCGCAGAGCGCAAGACCGCTCCCCGCGAGAAAACCGAGGATAATTCGCGGCACGCGGATTTGCCAGACAATCTGCTCCATCGAAACCGGAATGCTGCGACCGCTTTGCCCGAAGAGATGGCGCTGTAAAACGGCCCAGGTCGTTTCGACCGGAATTTGCACCGCCCCCATGCAAAGCGTGACGAGCGCCGAGGCCAGCGCTGCGAGTATCAGGCAGAGAACAAGCCATTTTGTTTGTCTCGTGGCGTATACCTCCTTTGTTTCAGATTAGATATGACTACCGAACTACCATCTTATCCCGACTTCTCTCTCTTGTCCAGCAGAACCTGCTCTTTTCTCCCGAAACGCTGCGGCTCAGAAGCGGAAATCTCTGCGGTTCGAGGCGTAGATCTCTTTGATATTCTCCGCTGCAATCGCGCGGCTTCTCTCGTTCGGAATGCTCGTAAGTTCGGCTTCCACCAAGGCCTTACCGGTTTCCTTGGTCTCCTCGGACGCATAGTCGGTCAGGTATTCCGCGAGCGTCATGAGTGCATTCGGATGGCAGCAGTTATGAATCTGACCGCTCTTTAAGAGACTCATGAAGCGGTCGCCCGTGCGCCCCTCCCGGTAGCAGGCCGTGCAGAACGAGGGCAGGAAGCCGTCCCGCATAAGCCAGAGCAGAACTTCATCCAAGGTTCTCTGGTCCGAGACATCGAACTGCTCGGTGTCATGCACGCGTTCTTCCTCGGCATAGCCGCCCACCGAGGTACGGGAGCCTCCGGAAATCTGCGAGATGCCGACCCGGAGCGCTTTGCCGCGCACCGCCTCCGACTCACGAGTCGAGATGATCATGCCCGTATAGGGAACCGCAATGCGGATGCAGGCAATGATCTTCAGGAAAGTCTCATCGTCAATGCCGTTCTCGAACTTGCTCGGATCGATATCGTCCGCCTTTGAGGCGCGGCACGCTGATGGTATGGGGACCCACACCGTGCACGGCTTCCAGATGTTCCGCATGCATCAAAAGGCCGGCGAACTCGTAGCGATACTTGTCGAGTCCGAAGAGCACACCGATTCCCACATCGTCGATTCCGCCCTCCATCGCACGGTCCATGGCCTCGGTGTGATAGCGATAGTCGTGCTTCGGTCCGGTGGGGTGCAGCGCCTCATAGCTCTCCTTGTGGTAGGTCTCCTGGAATAAGATATAGGTGCCGATGCCGGCGTCCCGAAGTTTCCGGTAGTTCTCGACCGTGGTCGCTGCGATATTCACATTAACGCGGCGGATGTCTCCGTTTTTATGATGAATGCCGTAGATGGTATGGATACACTCTAAGATATAGTCGATCGGATTGTGCAGGGGATCCTCACCCGCCTCGAGCGCAAGGCGCTTATGCCCCATATCCTGGAGCGCAATGACCTCCTGTCGCACCTCATCCTGTGTCAGCTTTTTCCGCTTGATGTGCTTATTTTCCGCATGGTAGGGACAGTAGGTGCAGCCGTTCACACAGTAGTTCGAGAGGTAGAGCGGCGCAAAGAGGACGATGCGGTTTCCGTAAAAGGCGAGCTTGATTTCCTCCGCCATCTTCATCATCTCGGCGTTTTTTTCCGGAATATCGCACGCCAATAAGACCGAGGCCTCTCGGTGCGTGAGTCCCTCACAGCGGACTTTCCCGCCCTCATACTTGGGGCGCGCCTTTTCGAGTATGCGATCGATCAATTCTTCGTTGTGCTTGTTTTCCTCCGCATAGCGAAGGGTCTCTAAGATTTCTTCGTGGGAAATAAACTCCTCTGCCAAAAGAGAGGCAGGGTTATAAGATGTGCTTGCAGATGTAGCCATGAAGGGTTTCCTTTCTTGCGGTTCGGTGTTTTCCGTTCCGTTCAGATTGAAATATGATTGAGGTACTACTCGAGCGCCGATGGCGAAGGGAGCGGTATCGCGTCCCCACGGGTCTCGGTCAGCCGGTAGCCTATGGATTCCATGCGCCGGCTTAAACAAGAACGGCAAGCTGCCGACTCGTCTCCGGTGCATATTTTATTGTCGTAAAGGAGATATTTTTCCGGACTTCCACCGGAGACAGATTGGGCATCACGACATTTGCCCCCGCCTGTATGCCCATCTCCCGGCCGAGCGGGTGAATGGTGCCGAGAGCGGTCGTAGCCGGCAATAAGAGATTCGGCTGCAAAATCCGGAGTAAAGAGAGCAAAAACAGGGTCTGATTCAAATCTCCCTGCTTCTCATCCCGGAACACGGTCGCGTGCTGCGGAATAAAGGGGCCTATGCCGCACATGGCAGGCTTAAATTCCTGAATAAAGCGGAGATCCTCCGCGAGGGTAGCAAGGGTCTGTCCGGGAGAACCCACCATAAAGCCGCAGCCCACCTGAAAGCCTATGCGCTTCAGTCCTCGAGACAGTCGAGCCTGTGGCGCAGCGACAGTTCAGCCGGATGCAGCTTTCGGTAGTGTGCCTCATCCGCGGTCTCATGGCGCAGGAGATAGCGGTCCGCGCCCGCATCGAAGAGCCGCTGATAGCTCTCGTGTGAGCGCTCACCGATGGAAAGCGTGAGCGCACAGTCCGGGTGCTGCGCCTTGATTGCGCGGACAATACGGACAAGCCTGTCATCGCTAAAGTACGGGTCTTCCCCGCCCTGCAGGACGAAGGTGCGAAAACCGAGCCGGTAGCCCTCCATGCAACAGAGCAGTATATCCTCCTCGGAGAGCCGGTAGCGCTCCGCCTCCGCGTTGCTCCGCTGCAGGCCGCAGTAATGACAGTCGTTCTTACAGTAACTCGTGAACTCGATGAGCCCCCTTGTAAACACCTGATCCCCGTAAATTTGTTTTCGAAGGCGCACCGCCCGCGCCGCCGCTTCCCGCTGCAGCGCCTCCGTGTGCGCCCCCAATAATTCAATGTACTCTTCCGTTTGAAGCCCCCGCTCCCGCTCCAATTTGTCGAGCAGGGCGAGCGCCCTTGTCTCAGCGTTTTGCATAGGCTGTCTTCACGCTGATGTTCGGAAGGTTGCCCACCTTGCCGGCGAGCTCCGAAATAATGTTTTCCGGCGCATCCAGGGCGACCGACATGAGACTGAGTTTCTTCTTCTCATAGGGCAGACCCATGCGTCCTATAATATAGTTTCCGTAATTGTGCAGGAGTCGATTCAGGGATTCCGCGCTCTCCCTGTCCTCGACAATGATGCTCATCACGGCAATTCTGGTCTGTTCCGCTTCCATGCGTGTACTCCTCTCCCCACACTCAGCCGAGCAGTTCTTCCGGCTTTAAGGAGCCGATGCCGAGACGCTTATAAATTTCAAGATAGGCCTCGCGCACATTGCCGAGTCTCCGCCGGAAACGATCCGCGTCCAGACGCTCGTGCGTATCCCGGTCCCAGAGCCGCATATTGTCCGGCGACAAAGCGCCGGTCAGAACCAACTCCTCTTTATTCCGAGCGAAAGAAAGCGAGAGGTCAATCAAATCCACCCGCCGCTCCGCAAAATAGGCCGTCAGCACTTCGTTGATGCGAAAGGCCGTCTGTATCATCTTTCGCAAATCCTCTTCTTTGACCAAATCAAGGGCCAGCGCCTCATAGCCGTTCAAGGCGTAGCGCGCCTCGCCCTCACGGCGATTCCGAAGTTCCGCCGACGGGCGTGCCAGTGCTCTGCCCTCCGGAACCTTGGTCTTCTCCGCAAAGCTGCCCGCGCTGAAATTTCGCACCACGAGATCAAAGGGATAACGATGCACGGCGCGGAAACTTAATTCCCGCGCCGAGATTTCTTCCAGAAATGCCGTTCGAATTCCCTTGGTCTCGAGATAGCGAAAGAGACTTGCCGTCATGCGGCTTGCGACGATGCCCTTGTCCGCAACCGTCTCTTCGTTTCCATCCGCATCCGCCACGATGTCAAGCCATTCGACCAGAGTCACCGCCGTGTCATCCGTCGCATACATGCGCGTCACGGCAGTGCCGCCGATGCTCTCTCTCTTCTCCATCCCGTTCTTTCCTCTTATCCCTCTAAACTCGCCGCAATCACATCCGCCATGGTATAAGGTCCCGGCTTCTGTCCCGCGAGAAACTTTGCTGCCTCCACTGCACCCTGCGCAAAAATGCGTCGCGAATACGCGCGGTGACTTAAGCTCAACACCTCGTCTTCACCGGCGTAAAGCACATCGTGATCACCCGGTATCGTGCCGCCGCGCACCGCGGAAATGCCGATTTCGTCCTGTTCCCGCGCCGTGTGCCGCGGCTCGCGGTCATAGACGTAGTGAAAGCGCTCATTGCAAGCCGCGTTGATCTCGTCCGCAATTGCAAGCGCGGTTCCGCTCGGGGCATCCACCTTTCTTCTGTGATGCTTCTCGACAATCTCAATGTCAAAGCCCTTCGCCGCGAGCACATTTGCAGCTTCCGCCGCAAGCTTCATCAAAAGATTCACGCCAAGCGACATATTCGCACTCCGAAGAATCGCAACCTTCTCCTGAAGGCTCGCAATGCGCGTAAGCTGCGCTTCGCTGAGCCCCGTCGTGCAGATAACCGCGGGCATGCCCGTGCGCTCCGCAAAATCGAGCACGGCATCCACCGCCGGCGCAACCGAAAAGTCGATTAAGACATCCGCGCTCTCTTTGGTAAGCTTCGAAAAATCCGCATAGACCGGGTATTCCGTCGCAAGTTCCGCGCGGTCCACGCCGGCAACAATCTTCACTGTTTCATCGGACGCCGCAAAAGCGCTGACCTCCCGGCCCATGTGGCCGGAACATCCGTTTAATAAAATTCTGATCACAGGATTCCGTACTCCTTCATTGCCTTCTTAAGGCTCTCCAAATTAGCCGTTTCCATCTCGCAGAGCGGCAGACGCAGCGGTCCGACCTCCTTGCCCATCAGGTTCATCGCGGTCTTTACAGGAATCGGATTCACTTCGATGAAAGCTGATGGATAAGTTCCGCCGCCTCGATCTGCATGGCAGCTGCCTTCTTGACATCTCCGTCCAGCATGGCGCGGCAAAGCTCATGGGTCTTTCGCGGCGCGACGCAGGCGAGCACCGAAATGACGCCCTTTGCACCGAGCGACATGAGCGGAATAATCTGATCGTCGTTTCCGGAGTAGAGGTCAAATTCGTGGCCGTCCAAAAACTCGAGCGTGCGCAGAATATTCGTGAAGTTGCCGCTTGCTTCCTTCATACCCACAATGTTCGAAACATTCTTTCCGAGGTGGGCGGCCGTCTCCGGCTGAATCGTGAGTCCGGTTCTGCTCGGGATGTTGTAGAGCAGACAGGGAATCTTCACCGCATGCGCAATCTGCGTATAGTGGTGAATCAGGCCCTTCTGTGTCGCCTTATTATAATAGGGGGAAACCAGCAAGAGACCATCCGCGCCGTACTTCTCGGACTCGATTGACATTTCGATTGCCGTGTCCGTCGAATTTGAGCCGCTACCCGCGACAACCGGAATTCTGTGGTTTACAATTTCAACGCTGCGCTGAATCACGCGGAGATGCTCTTCGTGCGTGAGCGTCGATGCCTCTCCCGTGGTTCCGCAGGAAATCAACGCGTCCGTGCCCTCGGCAATCTGCTCCTCAATGAGCTCTTCAAGCTTCTCGTAATTAACCGTGAGATCGTCATTCATCGGTGTTATCAGGGCAACACCCGAGCCCTCAAAAATGCTTTCCATGCATTTCCTCCGTCTTCACATCCGTGATCGAATCCAATGCGTTCCGTAGCCGTATTTCTGTCACCGCAGTTTGGCCGCGACCCTATCTGACGAAGTCTCTCTCAAATGAGACTTCCTCCGCAATATTATCGTAACATAGCGTTTTTTGAAAAGCAAGGCAGGGCTCTCCGCCCGCTGCGGCTCTATCTCCGCCAAAAAGGGGGAAGAGCCGTCAAAGCTCTTCCCCCTTTCGTCTCAGCTCTCCTGATAGACGATGATGTACGCTTTCACATTCTCGCTCCCCTTCACCAGCGTCAGCGGAACGCTGAGCACATCGCGCGGCACATCGCCTTTGTAATATTCCCTCCGCTCCTCCGGGGAATAGGCATACATTGCGACCGAGTAGCTGTGTCCCTTCTCGAGCTCTGCATCAAACTCTACCTTCTCGCTCTCCAGGTTAATGTTCTGTCCCAAAGCGCTGACTTCCGTGCTCTGATAAACGCCGGCAATTCTGTGGGAGCCCTCCGGAAGCGCGACAATCTTCTCAAGATTCTCTCCGCTCACCGTCTCAAAGAGAGCCAGGTCCCGACCGTCAATCGAAAACTTCTTTCCGTAGAGATGCAGGAGCGCCTTGTCCGCATTTGACGCCCGGTAGTCCGTTTCCTTACTTTTGCGCTTCTTCTGGATGCTCATCATAATCACAAAGAGCAGCGCCCAGACGCCCACCACAATTGCAACAATCAACTTTGTATCAATCATTTTCTCTCCCTCCAAAAGTGAATGCGTTGTAGCTACTTTTTTGAAACCTCTGTTTTACCGCTTCCCCTTCGCTTCACAGACTGACCGTGCACCTTTCTGTGCCTGCCGTATTGCCTGCCTAAGACAGGACAGCGGTGCAGACAGCCGAAACCGGGCATCTTCTCGCACACTTGTCGCAGCCTATGCAACTGTCATCCGCGGAAAAGCGACGGGGCTTACACTTGATTTCAAGTGTAAATCGACTGTGCAAGCAGGTCAAGCGAATGCATCGGCGCGCGCGGCCTCACACATACCGCGCGCCATAGGCCGCCTTCGCCGCCTCTGTCTGCCTCCGGATAAACGCGGTTTTACCTTCCGTGTAGGCATCCCGGTTGTGCTCATACTGTTTCCAAAGTCGTATTTTCAGCGCCTCGTATTCCCGCGCACATTCCGGGTGCTCCAGCAGATAGTCCCTGAAATAGAGTTCGTCGTTGTCACCGCGATAACGGAGATGCAAATGAATCACCTCATCCGCAAAGCCCTGCTCGGTGTACCCCAAGTGCAGAAAGATTCTGCCCTCTTCGGTGTACTTCCGCGTAAAGCCCTGTGCCTCAATCTCCTGCGCCACGGCCTCCATATCTGTCCCCGGGGCCAGTTCAATCATCACATCGACTATATTTTTGGCCCAAATTCCGGGTATGGCCGTACTTCCGACATGGCTGATGCGAAACGGAACATAGGCTGCCAAGACCTCTTTGAATCGCGCTTCCGCCGCCGCATAGATCGCCGCCCACTGCGGCTTCGGCTCTGTCAAAAAGATAGGGAAGAGCTGCCAAAGCTCTTCCTGCGTTAAATCGCTCAGCTTCCTGGTCATGACGCTTCCCCTTCGTCTACGTTATCCTGATAGACAATGATATACGCCTTCACATCCTCGCTCCCCTTGACCAGCGTCAGCGGAATGCTGAGCACATCGCGCGGCACATCGCCTTTGCAATATTCTCTCCGCTCATCCGGGGAGTAGGCATACATCGCAATCGAATAGCGGCGTCCCTTCTCGAGCTCCAAATCAAATTCCACCCTCTCGCTCTCCGGCTTGATGTTCTTTCCCGGCGCACGGACCTCAGGGCTCTCATAAATACCCGCAATTCTGTGCGAACCCTCCGGGAGCGCAACAATCTCCCGAAGCTTCTTTGCGCTCACCGTCTCAAAGAGGGCAAGATCCCGACCGTCAATCCAAAACTTCTTCCCGCAGAGCTGCAGGAGCGCCTTGTCCGCGTTCGCTGTCAGGTAGGCCTCCACCTTACTGTTACGCTTCTTCCGGATGCTCGTCATAATCGCAGAGAGCAGGAGCCATACGCCACCCACAATCGCAAAAAATGCTTTGGTGTCAATCATTTTCTTTCCCTCCCGCTTTCCCCATCCGATTCACATACTGTCCGTGCGCCTTTGTGTGCTTGCCGTATTGGATGGCAACTCTCAATTTTGTTTTATGACGATGTTCTCCGCGCTCTTCACAATGGAATTCGCGGGCACGGGGCCGCGCACCGAGGTGAGCGGATATATCATCGTGTTTTTCCCGACAATGGAACCCGGGTTTAAGACCGTACCGCAACCGATTTCGACATAGTCGCCGAGTATGGCGCCGATTTTTCGAAGACCGGTCTCAAGCGGACCCTCGTCGGTCCTTATCACGATATTCTTCCGGTCCGACTTGATATTGCTCGTAATCGAACCCGCGCCCATGTGCGCATGGTAGCCGAGAATGGAATCGCCCACGTAGTTATAGTGCGGCGCTTCCACCGAATCAAAGAGCAGCGAATTCTTGAATTCACAGGAGTTGCCGGCCACACTGCCAGCGCCGATTACGACATTGCCGCGGAAAAACGCGCAGTGGCGAAGCTCGGCTCCCGCACAGACAATCAGCGGACCCGTGAGGCTCACACTCGGCGCAACTTTGGCGCTCTTATGAATCCAAATTTGCTCGCCCCGCTCTTCGTATTCGTCCGGCGAAAGCTGCGGGCCTACCGCACGTATCCACTCCCCCAGGGCGGGAAGCGCCTCATAGGGATAGCGAAACTGCGCGAGAAAGTCCCCCGCCATGCTGTGCGTCAAGTCAAACAGCGCTTTTACTTCTATTTCCCTTGCCTTCATTTACTTACTGCCTCCTTTTCGCCGCGGCGCGCGCGCGGCTTCTCCGCCGGATAATACGGCTTACTCGCCTCAAAGGCCTCGCGAAGCCGGTAGCTCGCACTCTGCGCCGCCGCCTGCTCCGTTCGCCTCACAACAAAGTCGCGGAGCTTTTCCATATAAGCCTCTTCCGTAATTTCGCCCTGCTGTACCATGGTGAGCCCCTTTTCCCAGCTCGCGGTGAGCTCCGGGCGGAGTAGGGGCTGCATGGAAAGATTAACTGTCACCGCAATCAATTCGCCGAGCTGGGTCGGCGTGATAATCTGGGTCTTTCCGTTCAGCGCAAGGTAACGGTTACCGACCAGTTTCTTGAGTATCTCCGCGCGCGTCGCACTGGTGCCGATGCCGGAGCCCTTAATTTGGCTGCGGAGCTCCTCATCCTCGATCAGCTGTCCCGCATTCTCCATCGCAAGTATCATGCTGCCCGAGGTATAACGCTTCGGCGGCGAGGTCTCCCCCTCCCGAAGTTCAAACTGCTCCGCGGTAATCCGCTCTCCCTTTTTGCAGGCCGCAAGAGCTTCGGCGAGCGCCTTTGAGCCGCTGTTCTCTGCCTCGCCCTCTTCCTCCTTCTCTTTCTCCTCCTTGTCCTTCTGCTTCTTCTCGCCGGATACCTTGAGCCAGCCCTCTTCCGTGAGGGAGCGCACGCCGGCAAAGAAGTGCTCCTTTCCGAACAAGAGCTCCAGAGAGCGCTTTTCATAGACCGCGGGCGGGTAAAAACGGCCAGGAAACGGCGGGCTATCATCTCATAGATCTGAGCGGAGAGCGGGGAAAGCCCGGAGAGGGCCCCGAGTCCCTGCCCGGTCGGAATCAAGGCATAGTGGTCGGTAATCTGCTTGTCGTCCGTATAGCGGCTCTTCGCGATGCCCTTGTAACTGCCGTTTGTCAGCACCTCCTGCGCGAAGCCGCCGACCGCCTGTACCCGCGTGAGCCCGCTCAGGTTCTTTTGGATTTCCTTTGCGACCGCCGAAGAAAGCACGCGCGCATCGGTTCTCGGGTAGGTAATCAACTTTTTTTCGTAGAGTTCCTGCGCGACCTTAAGAGTCTGATCCGGGCTAATCTTAAAGCGCCGCGCACAGTCGTTCTGCAGTTCCGCCAAATTATAAAGAAGAGGCGGCCGTTTGACTTCCTTCTTTTTCTCGTTCTTTAGGAGTTCGGCAGTGCCCGGGAGTGCCGCGGAGAGCTGCCGCAGAAATTCCTCGGCATCTTCACGCTTTAAGAAGCCGTTGTTCTTATAGAGCCGGGGAAAGCCCTCGTAAGCCGAGCCCTTCTCCGCGCGCCACTCGCCGAAAAAGCGCTGCCCCGCCACCTCGAACTTTGCAAAAATGCGGTAAAACACGGTCTTTTGAAAGGCGCGTATCTCCATCTCGCGTTTCACGACCATGCCGAGCACGCAGGTCATCACGCGTCCCACCGAGACCACAATGTAGCGCTGCTTTAAAAGAGAAGCGAGCGCGGAACCGTAACGCAGGGTGAGCACGCGGGAAAAGTTAATGCCCATGAGATAGTCTTCCTTCGCGCGGAGATAGGCCGCCGCCGAGAGATTTTGATAGGCGCTCCAGTCCTTTGCCTCCGCGACACCGCGCCGTATTTCGTCCTCGGTCTGGGAGTCAATCCAGACGCGCTTTCTCGTTTTCTCCGCGGGAACCCCGGCCATCTGATCGACCAGGCGGTAGATGTACTCTCCCTCTCGCCCCGAGTCGGTGCAGATATAGATGGTGTCTACATCCGCGCGCGTCAGCAAGCGCTTCACAATCTCAAACTGCTTTTTGACCTCCGGAATCACCTCATAGCGGAAGGGCTCCGGCAAAAAGGGCAGGGTGTCGAGAGACCACTTTTTATAGCGCTCGTCGTAAACCTCGGGATAGCTCATCGTGATGAGATGTCCCACGCACCAGGTCACAATGCTGTCGCCGGACTCGAGATAACCGTCCTGCCGACGCCCCGACACACCGAGTACCCTGGCAAATTCGAGCGCTACACTCGGTTTCTCCGCAATAAACAGCCGCTTCAGTTTGCTCCCTCCGTTTTCAAAAAACCGCCGAAGCGGTAGATGCTGGTCGTCCGAAAGCTCTCGCCTGCGCCGATGACAGGTTGCACCCAGTCTGGGTGGTGTAGCGCATCCGGAAAGCACTGGGTCTCAAAGCAGTAGCCGCCGCATCTTTGGTAGACCGCACCGCCCTTGCCGATCGGCGTTCCGTCGCCGAGCCAGTTCGCCGTATAGAACTGAAGCCCGGGACGGTCCGTATAGACCGAGAGGGTTCTGCCGCTCGCCGGGTCGAAGGCACTCGCCGCAAAGCGCAGGCTGCCGTCATAGCCGTTTAAGGCAAAGTTGTGGTCGTAGCCGTGCCCCAAAATAAGCTGTTCTTCCGGCGCGTCAATGTCCCGCCCAATCGGCTTTTCTATCGTAAAATCGAAGGCTGTGCCCGCGACCGCCCGAACTTCTCCGGTCGGAATCGAGACCGCATCGGTCGGCGTGAAATAATCCGCGTCAATCCTCACTTCCTGCGCACTTACCTCCCCCGCGTCATGCCCCGCCAGGTTAAAGTAGGCGTGGTTCGTCGGATTAAAAACGGTGTGTTCCGCCCCGCTTAAGTTCGCCGCATAGTGAATTTCCACCGCGGAGTCCGCCGTGAGGCGATAGGTCACGGAAAACGAAAGCGCGCCCGGAAAGCCCTGGCTGCCGTCCGGCTCTTCCAGCGAGAAGCGAACCGCATTCTCTTCCTCCAGGACCTCTGCGCGGAAGAGGCGTTTCCACCAGCCGTCCGGTCCCGAGTGGAGACTGTTTTCCCCCTGGTTTTTCGCGAGCTGATAGTGCTTGCCGTCGAGCTCAAAGCAGGCACCGGCAATGCGATTTGCATGCCGCCCGACAATGCCGCCGAGACAGCCCGGATTTCTCTCGTAAATCGCGGGATCATCGTAGCCCAGTATCACATCGACCGTTTTTCCGTCTCCTGCGGGCAACTCCATGCCGACCCAAGCCGCGCCGAGATCCGTAAAGCGCGCGCAAGCACCTGCTTGATTGCTGAGCTCATAGAGCTTTGCCGCCCTGCCCTCCGAGAAGGTACCGAAACTTCTCTGTTTCACTGCCATTTTCTCACCTCCGCTGTCAGAATGCCCGGCCCGCGGGCACTGCGCTTTCAATTCTCAATCCTTTTATTTTAGCACATTTATTATGCTTTTCTCCGTTTTTCCGATAGCCCGAAAAGGTTGTCCAAGACTCTCCCCGGCAGCTTTTGCACCGCGAGAAAGAGCCGGTACACGGGCTCCGCTGCAAAAATCCTGACCAAAAGCAGGGAGAGCAAAAAAAGCAGGGGAAATGCAAGCCGCGGGCGCGCCGCAAAATAGGCGGGGTAGCCGAGCAAAAGACCTATGTCCCGCACAGGGCGGTGCAGCATATAAATCGGCAGGCTCCGTTCCCCGCGTTCGGCGAGCCCCGCGCCGAAGTTCGGAACTCTGACGAGCAGCTTCCCGAACACAAAAAAGCCCGCACCGATCATTCCCGAAACCAAATACCAAAAGAGGCGCAAAAGCCAGGGCGCCGTCCGAAACAGTTCCGGCATCGCGGAAGTATCCAAGCGTGTGTACCAGACGCCGTAAATCAGATTTTGATAGGGATGCAGCCATCCGCCGCTATGGAAGGCAAAATAAAGGGCAAGACCCGCAGCGACAAATAGGAGCACCCACTGCGGGAATCCGCCCCTCTTTACCCATGCGGAGAAGCGTTTTTCCCCGAGAAAGGCGCCGCCGTAAAAGAAGGGCGCAAAGGCGATCACACGGTCCAGAGCGAGAAAGTCCATGAGCTGCAAACGAGCGTCCAGGTCACCGAGGCGCAGACTGAGCGCAAGGATTAAAAGCAGCACCGGCGCTGTAGGAAAGACGCGCCGTAACAGAGCAAAGAGCGGCAAGGCGAGCGTCCAGAGAAAGAGCGCGAGCACAAACCAAGGGGTGCCGCTCTCATGCCAAAAATCCGGCCAGGTTCCGCCCGTTTGATAGGCCGCCCGCTCCGGGTAGAAGACCAACCACTTAAAGCAGAGATAGAGCCAGAGTAAAGTGAGGCAGCGCTTACACCAGTGCCGCGGACTTCTGAGCGCATGGCCCGCAAAGAGCCCCGAGAGAAAGACAAAGGCAGGCATGTGAAAACTATAGATCAAATCAAAGGGCAGGTTGATGCTCCTTGCCCCGAACCCGAGCAGCGGCAAGAGAAAGTGCCCGAGCACCACCAAAAAAATCAGTGCCCCCTTCATTCCGTCGATTTCCTTGATCTCATGCCATCCCCCTTCTCCTTTGCGCTACCTTCAGGCTCTGTTCCCCTGTGATACCGTTTCCGCTCAGCGCTCTGTATCTTCCGCGATTCTATGGTATGCCTTTGCCGTCAGCTTGTCGCTTTTATTTTGTTGGCTTTCTCTTTTTCTTTGTTTCTCTTTGCGCTCTGCTATGCCGCGCTTTGCAGCTACCAAATTCCGCTTCCATACCGCTTCTATTCTACCGTAAGCACCCGGTTTCAGCCACAGCACAAAAAAGTCGCTCGCCTCAAAACGGGGGAGCGACTCTTTCCTTTGTTCTAACAATTCGACATCTGCGGTTCTTACAATTCGGCGTCTGCCTTCTGCTTACCTCGCAGCGATATAGCCGAGTGCGGTCAGAGCCTCTGCGCACTCCACCGCGCCGCCCGCCGCGCCGCGGAGCGTATTGTGGGAGAGACCCACGAACTTCCAGTCGTAAACCGTGTCCTCGCGGAGACGGCCGATCGAAATACCCATGCCGCCCTCGTAATTCACATCGAGCGTGACCTGCGGACGGTTGTCCTCTTCCATATAGCGAATGAACTGCTGCGGTGCGCTGGGCAGCTTGCATTCCTGCGGAAGACCGCGGAAGTTCGTGAGCTTCTCAATGAGCTGCTCCTTGCTCGGCTTCTTGCGGAACTTCACAAAGACAGCCGCCGTATGGCCGTTCAGCACCGGCACGCGGAGGCACTGGCTGCTGATCTTCGGCTCGCTTGCGGGGACAATCTCATCGCCCTCTACCTTGCCGTAGATGCGCAGCGGCTCCATTTCACTCTTCTCTTCCTCGCCGCCGATGTACGGGATGATGTTTCCGAGCATCTCCGGCCAATCCGTAAAGTTCTTACCCGCGCCCGAGATTGCCTGATAGGTCGTGACAATCGCCTCGTAGGGCTCAAACTCCTTCCAGGCCGCGAACGCCGGGGCATAGCTCTGAATCGAGCAGTTCGGCTTTACCGCGACAAAACCTCTCTCGGTGCCGAGGCGCTTCCTCTGCGCCTTGATAATCTCAAAGTGCTCCGGGTTCACCTCCGGGATGACCATGGGGACATCCTTGGTCCAGCGGTGCGCGGAATTGTTCGAGACGACCGGCGTCTCGTGCTTCGCGTAAGCATCCTCAATTTCGCGAATCTCTTCCTTCGTCATATCGACCGCCGAGAACACAAAGTCCACTTCGCGGGACACTTCTTCGACCTCGTTCACATTGTGGAGAACCATCTTTTTATAGACTTCCGGCATCGGAATGTCCAACTTCCAACGGTCGCCGACCGCTTCTTCATAGGTCTTACCGAGCGCTCCGCGGGCTCGCTGCGAGCGTGGTCACCTCAAACCAGGGGTGGTTCTCCAGTATCGTCAGAAAGCGCTGGCCGACCATGCCCGTCGCGCCGAGTACGCCGACCTTCAGTTTCTTCTCCGGTGCGTGAAATTCCTTACTCATTCTTTAAACCTCCGTGCGCGCCCCGCGCGCCAAACCGTTTCCGTATGGCTCATAACTATACTCCGTCTTTTCCGACTTGGCAAGTATGTTTTCGCGCAGTGCGTACATTTGTGTTTATTGCACGGACAGTTGCACCGTTCTGCCCCTCTCTCACGCAAAAACGCACAGTCACAAACGGACTGTGCGTCTCATTCTTTTTACAGCAGGCTCTCCACGAAAGCGCGAACCTCTGCCATATCCGCGGTCGGCTCAAAGCGCTTTACCACGTTTCCGTCTCTGTCTACGACAAACTTCGTAAAGTTCCACTTGATATCCGGCTTCTCGGCGTAGTTCCAATCCTGCTTCTTCAAAAGCGCCGCCATCATGAGCGCCTTGGGTCCCTTGCCGAAGCCCTCAAAGCCCTTCTGACTCTTCAGGAAGGTATAGAGCGGAAGCTCGTTCTCGCCGTTTACCTCCGACTTCTTCTGCTGCGGAAAGCTCGTGTGATAGTTGAGGGTGCAGAACTCGTGAATCTCCTCATCCGTCCCCGGGGTCTGACCCGCGAACTGGTTGCAGGGAATGTCGATGATTTCGAGTCCCTTCTCATGATATGCCTCGTACATGGCCTGCAGGGGCTCATAGTGGGGCGTAAAGCCGCAGCCGGTTGCCGTGTTGACAATCAGCATGACCTTGCCCTTGTAATCCGCCAAATTCAATTCTCCGCCGCCGACGGACGGCACGCTGTAATCGTAAATGCTCATATCTTGTCCTTTCCGAAACACTGTGTACAGTGAAAGCCTAGCACAGTTCCGGGATTTCAACAAGCTTCAGGCTGCGGTTTGATACTTCGCCTCAAGGGTGTCGAGCAGTTTCTCATACTTTTCGCGCGCCGCGCGTTCCGCTTCCCCTGCCTCAAAGGCAGCGGAAGAAGCATTCACCTCGGCAAAGACCTCGGCCGAAAGACTGCGCTCCGCAAACGGGTAGACCACTGTGTTTTCCTTCTCGATGTGACGGTCCAGGAGGGCCGCGTAGCCCATGGCCTCGGCAATGATGTCAAGCTTGTTGTCATCGCTCGGGTTCTCTCGGTAGCGCTGTAACGCTTCGCCGAGCGCAAGCACATGGCCTCTGCCGAGATCGTGCTCCACCAGCATGCCGTGGCTCACCAGATTCTCCGCAATGCGCCCCATGTTTTCGACCATGGCCTTGAAGAGATAGTCCTCTTCTTTCTTGTGGTGGTGATGATCCGCATAGTTCCGAATGAAATCGATTGCTGCGGAAAAATCCCCCTGATTTACTTCCTCGCCCCGCAGGAGGCCGCGGCACATGCTGCGAACCACCTTGAGCATACGTCTTATATTCTCGTGCTCCTCGACCATGAGGACGATGCTCTCGTTCATGCCTTTGCCCTCAACTCGTAGCTCATTTCCGAAGGCATGGTAAGTGTGAGCGCCGTGCCGGACAACATACCGCGCATCTCCTCGAGTCGAAGCTCATAATAGAGCGCCGGACTCTGTCCCGCTTCGATCCAAAACTCGCCGTGCAAATCCTGATCGAGGGTCCAGGAAATATGATCCTCCGCCTGCTCGGTCACCCGGTCCACATGGTCGCAGGGCATGCCGTTTACCAGATTGTCCCCGTAATAGCGATAAGCCTCGGCAGGGCTTGCATCCGCCTCGACCGCATTGCTTGCGCCGAAGGCGAATACTTCCTCCTTGATGCGGGGCAGCGCTCCGCTGTCTTCCTTTAGAATCGCGGATACCAGGGCGGCATAGCGTCCCTCCGCATCGTGGATGCGCGCCTGGAGCCAGCCGTGAATGTTATCCGTATCAATGAGCTCCTCAAGCGGACGGAGCTCCCGGTTTACAAAGTTCTCGTACTTTCCGCTGTCTCCGCTCTTTGCGCCCTCCTGCTCCGCGAGCGTCGTAATCAGCTCCTCCTGCAGGCGAATTTTCCGATAAAGCCAGTGGTGAATCGGTCCCAAAAATAAACTCATATCAAACCTCATTTCTCCGCAAATCTGCGGTTGTATTTAAGGAGACGCCCTTAGGCATCTGTTCGTTCTCGAGCAGTCTACCACAGGGCGTCTCCTGATTTCCGTTGCAAGTGCAACAGTTTTCGATTAAATCACTTCCATCACACGAATCATATTCGTGTGCCGCTCACACCGAGCGGCAGACCTGCGGTCAGAATGACCGTGTCGCCTTCCGACACCAGTTCCCGCTTCTTCGCCTCATGCAGTGCCGCATCAAAGAGCATGTCGGCATTGTCCTCCTGCGGAATCAACACCGGAATCACACCGAAGAGCAGGTTCATCTGGCAGGCAACGGTCTGGCTCACCGTGCAGGCAATAACCGTGCACTCCGGGCGATACTTTGCAAGCCGTCTCGCCGTGAAGCCGGAAATGGTGACCGTGATGATGGCTCTGGCACGCACATCCTCCGCGAGGGTGCAGGTCGCGTGGCTGATTGCGGTCGTCGCATCCTCCTGCTTCTCGCTCTCCAGTCTTCTTCTGCGCTCGCTGTAGTTGATCTCCTGCTCGGTCTTCTCGGCAATCTTACTCATCATCTCGACCGCCTCAATCGGATAGCTGCCGGCAGCGGTTTCACCCGATAGCATGATGGCCGCCGTGCCGTCGTAAATCGCATTTGCGACATCCGTGACCTCTGCGCGCGTGGGACGCGGGTTGTGAATCATGGAGTCGAGCATCTGAGTCGCCGTGATGACAATCTTGCCCATCTTCGCGCCGAGTTTGATGATGTCCTTCTGAATTGCCGGGACATCCTCCGCCGGAACCTCAACGCCGAGGTCGCCGCGCGCCACCATGACGCCGTCCGCCGCCTTGAAGATTTCCTTGATGTTCTTCACGCCCTGCACGGACTCAATCTTTGCGATAATCTTCATCTTGCTGCCCTGTGCATCAAGAATTTCACGAATCGCGCGGATATCATCCGCGGTTCTCGTAAACGAAGCCGCAATGTAGTCAAAGCCGAGCTTGCAGCCGAACTCGATATCGCTTCTGTCCTGCTCGGAGATAAAGGGCATGGAGAGATCCGCGCCGGGAATGTTGACCCCCCTTGTGGTTCGAAACCTTGCCGCCGTTCACAACCGTGCAGTGAATTTCGGTGCCATCGATCTCATCGACCCGAAGTTCAATCAGGCCGTCGTCAATCAGAATGCTGCCGCCTGCCTTCACATCCTTCGGGAGATCCGCATAGCTCACCGAGACAATCGTGTTGTCACCGAGCAGTTCCCGCGTGGTCAAGGTGAACTTTGCATCTTTTAAAAGTTCCTCGGAGCCGTTCTTAAAATCGCGGAGACGAATCTCCGGTCCCTTGGTGTCGAGCAGGGTCGCAATCGGAAGACCGAGTTCTCTGCGGAGTTTGACCACCCGCTTGAATTTTTCGGCATGTGCCTCATGGGTATCATGCGAGAAGTTAAAACGTGTCACATTCATGCCCGCAAGCATGAGCTTTCTCAACATCTCCTCACTGTCACTGGCAGGTCCGATGGTGCAAATAATCTTTGTCTTTCTCAAAATGCTCTCCTTTGGCGTCTCTCTTGAGACCTTCAAACAAACACACAACTCTTCAAATCGCTGAATTTAGCACAAGTCGCGCAAAATAGCAAGAGGGGGGTCAGCGTTGCACGCGTGCACCCTTGCCCGCCATCAGGGCCTCCACCTCGCCGACACTCGCCATGGAAGTGTCGCCGGGCGTGGTCATCGCTAGGGCACCGTGCGCCGCACCGTACTCGACCGCGCGCTGCGGGTCACCGCTCGTCATGAGACCGTAAATAAGACCGGAAGCAAAGCTGTCGCCGCCGCCCACACGGTCCATAATCTCAAGCTTTTCATACTCCCTCGACATGAAAAGCTCACCATCCGCAAAGCAGATGGCCTTCCAGTCGTTTACACTCGCGGAATGCACCGTGCGGAGTGTCGTTGCGACTGCCTTCCAGTTCGGGAATTCCTGCGCTGCCGTGCGGAGCATGGCCCGGTAGCCGTCCAAATTAAGCTTGTCAAGGCTCTCGCTGTTGCCGGGCACCTCAAAGCCGAGGCAGGCGGTGAAGTCCTCTTCGTTTCCGATCATCACATCCACATAGCGCGCAAGCTCTCTGTTTACTTCCTGTGCCTTCGCCTTGCCGCCGATGGCGCTCCACATGGAGGGGCGGTAGTTCAGGTCATAGGAGACAATGGTGCCGTAGCGATGCGCAGCCTTGCAGGCGGCGATTGCGGTCTCGCCGGAGCGCTCCGAGAGCGCCGCATAGATGCCGCCGGTGTGCAGCCAGCGCACACCGAGCTCGCCGAAGATGTAGTCAAAGTCAAAATCCTCCGGGCGCATCTGCGAAATTGCCGTGTTCGCGCGGTCCGAGCAACCGATTGCGCCGCGCACGCCGAAGCCGCGCTCCGTGAAGTTGAGTCCGTTTCTGCAAGTTCTGCCGATGCCGTCCGTCTTCACCATGCGGATAAAATCCGTCGCGACGCCGCCCTGCTCAATGAAATCAATCAGGAGCTTTCCGACCTCGTTGTCCGCAAATGCCGTGATGACCGCCGTCTTTAAGCCGAAACACTTGTGGAGACCGCGCACCACATTGTACTCTCCGCCGCCCTCCCAGACGCGGAAATTTCGTGCGCTGCGAATTCTTCCCTCGCCCGGATCGAGGCGAAGCATAATCTCACCGAGACTCACTGCATCAAAGCGACAATTCTCACGCGGTTTGAGTTCCAGATTCATTTGTTTATCCTCCTTCGGTGTCGAGTCCTCAGTGTTCTAACTGGGTGCGCAGGTTATCGATGATGCGCGCCCTGCCCGCGCGCAGTGTTTCGACTTCCGCCTCCGAAAAACCGCGGAACATGCTCCGTTCCAGTTCTTCCGAAGCCTGCAGTATGGCCTTCTTTAGTTCCGCCGCCTTTTCGGTCAGTTCCGCACTCTCCGGCTTTCCGAACTCCGTCTTCACATAGCCCTTGATTGCAAGATATTCGAGCAGCGCAGCCGCAGCAATCGGCAGGAGATTCAAATACTCCGCAAACTCCTGCATGCTCTCGATGTGCCGGAAATTGACCAGAAACTGTACGACCTCCACTTCTTTCCGCTCAAGGTCAAAGCGCGCCGCGATTGTCTCCGTATAGCGGCGAATGAGTCGCGCCATATAGTAGGCCTCGGCCCAGCTGTCATCCGCCGAAAGCGGCGCATGATTCGCAAAAGCCTTCTCCTCACCGAGCCGCTTGGAGCCCGGCAGATAGGGAATCACCGCGTCATCGTGGGAATAGTCGATTAAGAAGCCGTAAATCTCGGGGCGGTGTGCAAGATACTCCTCCTCCGAAAACACCTTCTTATAGAAGGCCGTGTAATACTCGATGACATTCATCTTCATGTTGACGATTTTTCCGATCTCAAGCCCCTGCTGCACCAGGGAGCCCTCGGTCTTCACATAGTAGTAAGTCGGCACACGGAGCACAAAAATGCGCTCCGTGTGCAGGATGTACTCCAGATTGAAGATGAAATCCTCGCACCAGCGGAGCTTTTCATCCATGCGGAGTTTGTACTTCTCCACCAAATCCCGCCGGAAAAACTTGTTCCAAATGACGCCGTAATAATAATCCGCCGGGCTCTTCGCCATGCAAGCCGCGAACTCTTCCCGGCTCAATACGCCCTCTTCGTCAATGGAACCCTTTCTTGCCGTCCAGCCGTCCACAACGCGGTAAAAATCGGAAATCACAAGGTCCGCCCGATTCTCCTCCGCGGCATGTACAAAAAGCGCGGTTGCCTCCGGGGTAATCCAGTCGTCCGCATCCAGAAACTGGAGATATTCTCCGGTCGCGAGATTAAGCGCTTGGTTTCTTGTGTCTGAGACACCGCTGTTTTGCTTATGCACCACGCGGACGCGCGCATCCTTTGCCGCATAGGCATCGCAGAGCGCCGCCGTACCGTCCTTCGAGCCGTCATCCATCACGAGCAGTTCAAAATCCGTAAAGGTCTGCGCGAGCACGCTGTCAAGGCAGCGCGCCAATACCTTCTCTGCATTATACGCGGGAATAATAACAGAAACTTTGGGCATTGATACCTCCTTATGCAGGCAACATCCTATCTTTCCTGTAACAGTATACCTGTTTTTGTCTTACTTCGCTCTGTCTTTTCCGCAGTTTTATTCGAATTCCCGCTTTCATTCAAAAATGCTAGATTGCAAGATCAGGTAGGACAGTCTGAAATAATTCCTCCGGCGAACTGTAATGAAAGGATTTTCGAGGGAGTTGATTGATCCAGTTCTGTATCTCTCTTATCTGCTCATCCGTAACTACATCAAAAGAACTCCCTTTTGGTAAGAACCGGCGAATCAATGAGTTTTGTTTTTCGTTCAGTCCGCGTTCGTAGGCGGAGTACGGATGGGCATAATATATGGGTATCGTGGAAAGCAACTGTGGCAGTGAAGCAAATTCACTGCCGTTATCACTTGTGATGGAGCGAAAAACTTGGTTGAATCGTTCTCCATACAGATTTCGGAGCGTTTTAAAACCTTGCTCAACTGCCTGTGTGCTTCTACCGGGTATCTTTATAATATGTCGAAATCTTGTGGTTCGCTCATCTAGTGTCAACAAAACGGATTGTGACTCCTTTCGACCGACCACGGTATCAATCTCCCAATGCCCAAACTCCTCCCGCTGATTGACTACTTGGGGGCGAGCTTCAATACTCAGGCCATACAGCCGCTTATGCTGCGGATGTCCCTTACGGTGTCGTTTACGTTTGACCTTTAGCGTGAGATCGATATTTCGAGCTTTTAACAATCCACGCTCAATATAGTTATAAAGTGTCTTGCTGCAAACCAGCTCGGTGAAACAGCCCTTTTCTTTGGCAAGACCGCAAATCGTATCAGGTGCCAGATGCTTTGTCAGTATCTGCTTTACCGCAAAAGACACGAACTTCTTAGCTTTCACCAACTTCATGGGGCAATGACTATTTCGTCTTCGATGTTCGTAGACACGCTGTCCCGAATCTCCAAAGTACCGCGTGTATGGCTCCAGATTCCGTCCTAACTGCTGTACAGTACCTCTGGCAAGTTCATTATATAAAGTTGACCTTGCAATCCCGACTTCGCGCGCAATGCGACTTTTGGGGAGCTTTAATTGCAGCAGCACTTCAATCTGTGCGCGCTTTTCGCGTGTCAGGTGGCGATATTTTCTATTTGTGGTATACTCGTTCTGGGCCATGGCGAACCTCCTGGTGTTGTGTTGTGTGGTAGCTTCATCATACCACGAGTTCGTCATCGGCTCTTTTTTATTGTCCTAGTTCATCTTACAATCATCCTTCATTCAAAAATCACAGTTTTCGCTTGCGGAAGAATTGTCTTCGCTTTTTGTTTCCGCTATACTAAAAGATACGGCATCGAAACAGAAACCTTCGACGTCGAAGAAAGTGAGTTGATCTCGATGAATCAAAAATATTTCGATTATTTGCGGGAAGAAGCACCGGAGGCCGCTGCCATCTTGCAGAGCAAAAGTTTCCGCTCTCTCCTGCACTACCCGCGTCATATTTACACCAATACCTACGATCACAGCGTACGCGTCGCGATCTGCATGGCCTGGCTTGCAAAGCGAGGCGGTACGGATCCCGCCAGTGCGGTCAAGGTCGGTCTGCTTCATGATCTCTGCTTTGTTGACTACACGAGTAAGAACGACCACCCAGGCCTCTACTGCTTTTATCACCCCGAAGAAGCCGCAGACAATGCAAATCGGGAATTCGGCTTAAGCCGCCGCGAAGAAAGGCGATACGCGCGCATATGTTTCCGCTGAGCGTGCATCTTCCGAGTTCCAAGCTCGCCTTTCATCTCTTACTTGCGGATAAGGCGGTTGCGGTCTATGAACTGACGCTCGGCGTACGTTTCCTGAGAACCCGCCTGTCCCGCCTCGCGTCGAAGCGCATACTGCGGAAGGTCTGAACGCCATGGAGACCGAATTCCTTCTGCCTCGCTTCCGCGAACTGCCCCAGCTCGGACTTTACTCCGACCAGGTCGTAACACTCGTGAACGAAGTGCTGTCTCCCCTTCTGCCGGCAGACGAGGGCGGCAAGAAAAAAGACAGCCTGCCTTTCACGGCTTCCATGCTGAATAACTACGTGAAGCTCCGTATTTTAAGCGCCCCTATCAAGAAGCAATATACCCGGGAACAAGTCGCGACCGCGATTGTGCTCTGTGTCTTAAAGCAGGTCTACAGCATTTCGGAGATTTCCGCGCTCATCTCCTTCGCCTTGGACAGCGCGGAGCTCCCCAAGGCCTACGATCGTTTTTGCACCCTCTTTGAGCAGATCCTGGTCTGCACCCGCGAGAAAAAGGACTATGCCACGGTGCTCGCCGCAGACGACACCCTCTATCTCCTGAAAAACGTGTTGATCTCCTGCTCCGCAAAATTCTTTGTAAAGGAGCAACTAAAGAAACAGCTCGGTGGGACAGAAAAACTGTAAGTTTGATATGTATCGCATGAAAAAAGAGGAGCCGAAGCTCCTCTTTTTTCGTATATAGCAGCGGCGCTTCGCCGCCCGGATTACTCCGAGAGCAGAATCCTGTCGTTGTTCAGCTCACTGCCCGCACCCTGTTTAAAGCGGTCAAGCAGATCCTGCACCGTCATCGCAGCTCTCTCCTCGCCCGAGACATCAAAGACAATGCGTCCGCTGTCCATCATGAGCGTGCGGTTGCCGAGTTCCAAGGCCTGGTGCATGTTGTGTGTGACCATGAGCAGCTGATATTCCGATCCCGCACGATGCGTGCGGTCAGCGCGAGCACCTTTGCCGCGGTCTGCGGATCCAAAGCCGCCGTGTGCTCATCGAGCAAAAGGAGCTTCGGTGTCACAACCGTGGCCATTAAAAGGGTAAGCGCCTGGCGCTGTCCGCCCGAGAGCAAACCGACCGGCTGCTCCATGCGGTCCTCAAGGCCCATATCGAGCTCACGGAGCTGCTCCCGGAAGAAGCGGCGCTCCTTCTCCGCACTGCGGCTAAAGGCACTTGTGTGCCCCGAAGCACGCAGATACGCGATGGTGAGATTTTCCTCTATGGTCATGTGCGGCGCGGTCCCGAGCAGCGGGTCCTGAAACAGGCGCCCTATCATGCGGCTCCGCTTATGCTCCGGCATGAAGGTGATATCCATGTCGTCAAGATAAAGCGAGCCTTCATCCACATAAAAGCTGCCCGCAATCGCGTTGAAAAAGGTGGATTTTCCCGCACCGTTGGAGCCGACAATGGCCGCAAAATCGCCGTCCGGCAGGGTGAGCGAGAGCTCCTGCAGCGCGAGCTTCTCGTTGACCGTACCCTCGTTAAAGGTCTTTTTTAACTGTACCGCTTTCAGCATGCGCTGCCTCCTCTCTCCTTGCGTCGCCGCATAGCCGCCTTCTTTCTGCGGTGCAGGGCAATGGCGCGCTTTGCCTCCGGCGCCGCAATCGCAATTGCGACAATGAGAGCCGAAACCAGCTTAAACGCCTCGGTCGGAGCATTCAGGCGAAGCGCAATCGAAATCATGAAGCGGTAGAGGCAGGAACCGATCACCACACCCGCGATGCGGAAGGGCATGCGCCGCTTTCCGAAGAGGGTCTCACCGATAATCAGCGCCGCAAGCGCAATCGTGACCATGCCGGTGCCGAGGTTGATGTCCGCAGACTTATTGTAGTTCGCGAACAGCGCGCCCGCGAGTCCCGTCAGCGCGTTGGAGCAGCAGAGTCCCACGATAATCATAAACGAGGGATCGATTGAGGAAGCACGCACCATGTCCATGCTGTCACCGGTCGCCCGAATCGAGAGACCGATGCGGGTCTTTAAGAACCAGTTGAGCGCGAGACAGATGAAAAGAATCAAAAGCAGCAAAAGCATGCTTCTTGACCACTCCCGGAGCGGGGTGTTTTCAAAGAGCTTGCCCCAGAGCGAAAATATCGTGTCCGTCCCGAAGATGGAAATATTCGAAGAAAAGCCCATGACACCCAGGTTCACAGTATAGAGCCCCGTGTTCACGATAATACCCGCAAGTATACTGGGGACCCCGAGTTTTGTCTGCAGGAGTGCCGTCACGGAACCCGAGAGCACCCCCGCCGCCATAGCCGCTGGAATCGCGAGCAGCGGGTGCCCCGCCATGGTCACGACTGCCGCAACGGCGCAGCCCAAGGTAAAGCAGCCGTCCGTCGAGAGGTCGCAGATATTCAGAATGCTGAAACTGATAAAGAGAGACAGCGCGACAATCGCGTAAATCAAACCGACATCCAGCGCTGTCCGCACCATGACCGGCGTCAAAAAACTACCCACAGCGCCTCCTTACTTCTTGTCAAACTCTTTCTTGGTCGTGATTTCATTGACCGCCGTGCTGTGCGGCGCAAAATTCTTCTTCAGGATCTCGAGGTCATAGCCGAGTGCCTTCGCGGTCTCGGTGTTGACCGTCGCAATGCCGTTGTCAAAGACCATGACCGGCACATTGCTCGCGCTGCCCTCTTTAAGAACCTTCGCCGTGAGATCTGCGGTCTCCTTGCCAAGCTGCGAGTAGTCGACGCCGTAGCCCACAAACGCGCCGTTTAACGCAAAGGAATCCGCGCCGCCGAAGTGCGGAATCTTTGCCGCAATCAGCTTCTCATAGAAGGAGAGCTCTGCGTTCTGCACCGTGTTGTCGGTCGGGGTGAAAATCGCATCGACCTTCTCCGCAATCAGCGCATCGACTGCCGCATTGAGTTCGTCCGTGGTCGTACCCGTCTTTTCGATGTAGCGAATGCCGTGTGCATCGAGATAAGCCTTTGCATCCTCAATCGGCTTCTCGGAGCTGTCCTGGCTCTTGGAATACAGAAGGCCAACATACTTGGTGTCCGGGTTGGTCGCGAGAATCAACTCCATGATTGCATCCGTGTTCAGGCTGTCCGAGGTGCCGGTGATATTGCCGCCCGGTGCGTTCAGATCCTGCACGAGCTTCGCGCCGACCGGATCGGAAACCGCGGAGAAGACAACCGGTGTCTCGGAATGGCCCTCGACCGTGGACTGCACAATCTGTGCCGCCGGCGTTGCGAGCGGAATAATCACATCGACCTTGTCGTCGAGGAGTTTTGCCGCCATCTGATTCAAGGTCGCGGAATCACCCTGCCCGTTCAGCGTGTAGGGCTTGTACTCATAGCGAACTTCGTCGTTCGAGAGCGCATCGAACTCCTTCTCGATGTTCTCCTCAATCTGGTTTAAGGACGGGTGATCCATGAACTGAAGGATACCCACTTTATACACCTTTGCATTGCTGTTCGCCTTCGTCTCCTCACCCTTCTTGCCGCAAGCTGCGAGCGCCAGCGCCATGAACCCAAGGAGCGCTGCCGCTGCTACGTTTCTCTTCTTCATTGTAAATCCTCCCCTTTCGTATTTCGCCATGAGAATCTTTGCCAAAAAACGCCCCGTGAGCATTCGCTCACGAGGCGAAGAAAAGCGAAGTTTCTCGATAGTCATATTCTTCAATACTATCGCTTTTTTGCATCTTGGTCAATCTTTTCCAGCAGGTCCGGCCGGAAACGCAGCGTAGTCAAATATGCCTCTTCCCTGCGCCAAGCTTCCACCTTCTCGTGATCTCCGCTCCTTAGGACCTCCGGTACCTTCTGTCCGAACAGCTCCGCGGGCTGCGTGTACTGCGGGTATTCAAGGAGTCCGTTTTCAAAAGACTCTTCTTCCGCACTTCCCTCTTTTAAAACGCCCGGCAAAAAGGCGCAGGGTCGCATCCGCGACCGCCATTGCCGGAATCTCTCCGCCGGTCAAAATGAAATCCCCGACGGAAATGCGTTCATCCACTGCACGGAGTGCTCTCTCGTCTATGCCCTCGAAACGCCCGCAGAGTAACACCAAGGTGTCGAGCGCCGCATAGCGGTGGGCATCCCGCTGCACGAAAGCTTTGCCCGCCGGCGCAAGCGCGGCAACCAGCACTCCGCACTCGCCACCCTCCTGCCCCGGATTTTCCTGTAAGCGCCGCCCGGTCAAGGCCTCGACCGCACGAAATCGGGAGTGCCCGTAGAACCAGCCCTCTGCCTCCCCCAAAGGGAGAATCACTGACCTGTCTGAAACTTCCGTCCGCATAGTCCCGGAGATCCGCAACCTCCACGCTGTGTCCCTGCTTCCTTGCAAGCTGCACCGCGTGAGAAGCCAGATAACTTTCAAAAAGTTCCGGCGCCATGCCGAGCAATACGATTCTCAATGGAGCGCATTCTCCATTGCCGCATCCTCATCGACCTCATCCTTCCAAACCAGGTAGTTGTCCCGCCGGAAAACACCGTAGTGGAAGGGATTGCAGATATTCGCATTCGGAAAGAGTTCCCGCAAGGTTTCAATCGCACGGCTCATATCGGAACGACCGGAAGTTGCAAACGGAACCAGGCGCTTGCCGTCCGCATCCAATCTGCCGAGAAACTCCCGGAAGTAGTCCGGCATATCGTCCCACCAAATCGGGAAGCCGAGAAACAGGATATCGCAGTCCGAGACCTCGGGTGTTTCCGTCACTGCCTTTGGAAGCGTCTTCTGAAGACGATCCGAGACCACGCGCGCGCAGGCGGAGAAAAATCCGCCGTAGACCACATCTGCCTCGACTTTAAGCTGCGGGCAGTTAAAGTCCTTGGCAATGCGCTTTGCAATCTTCTCGGTGCTGCCGGTTTTGGTACAGTAGATGACCATTGCTTTCATTCTTTTTTCCTTCTCTTCTCTGCGCCCAAGGCGCGAATCTAAGTCAAACTTTCATTCGGAAGTATAGCATGGCGAAGCGGACTGAGACAAGCAAGTGCGGGGGACGTACTACGGATTTGCCATCTCCGTATCCCCGTATTATGATAAAATCCATAATGCTGATAATTACACTTCAAATCTTTGACTCCGCAGATAGGGGGCTCCCATGTCTTCGAAACGACGTGCTTTCACAAAGTTACTCGCAATCTTACTGATGACCGGCAACCACTTTGCCCACATTTTTTTGCCGGGCAGCAGCCCGCTCGCCATGTTACTGACAGGCCTCGGCTACTTTACCGCGCCCGTCATGTGCATGTACCTTGTGGACGGCTACTTCTACACCCACTCGCGGCGCGGCTACCTAAAGCGCCTCCTTATCACGGCGCTCCTCTCGCAGCTCCCGTTTTGGCTCGCATTTCGCATTCCGTTTCAGCTGAACATGCTCTTTTCGCTCACCTTTTGTCTTCTGCTTCTGACAGTCGCCGAGGAAATGAAGGGAAACCCGTACCGGAAGCCGCTCCTCGCTCTCCTCTTTTTTGTATGCACCCTTTTCTCGGATTGGTCCGCGTTTGCACCTGCCATGGTGCTCCTCTTTCTCGCCGCGCGCGGTGTCCGCGAAAAGAAGCTCTACGGCTTTCTCTTTGCGATGCTCGGTCTCTCGATTGACGCTGTCATGACCGGATTCACCTTACACGAGCCGCTCCCGTTATTCTGTTTCCGCCTGTTCTCCGTGAACGCCGGGCCGCTTCTCGCGCTCCTCATCGCCTACCCGGCGGAACCCGCTTTCACGCGCCCGGACCCGCGCGCCGAAGCACCGCAGCAAAAAACGCCCGCGGGCGCTTCTTCGCGCGCAGCAGGCGTCTCGCAGTGGTTTTTTTATCTCTACTACCCGCTGCACCTCACGGTTCTCGTCCTGCTAAAGCACTTTGTGTTCGTCTGAGCAAAGCGGCGCATTCAGCGCCGCAGGCGGATTGCGATTTCAAAGATTGCCATCCAGATCGGCTGATGCAGGAGGTAAATCGGTAGCGCGTATCTGCCGATCCAGCCGAGCAGCCGCCCTCTCCGGCGAAAGAGCGCCTGCCCGGAAAGCCGTTGAAGCAGAACCTCCCCGAGTGTGCCGCCCTCTTCCACGGGCGCAACGCCCCCGAAACCGCCGTTCATGCCGCGCACTGTCCGAGACCGTTCCGCTTCCGCTGCATCGCGCCGCTGTTCCGCCCGGTACTGTGAGAGAAAATAGCCCGCGAGAAACAAAAAACCCCAGGGCAGCAGCGAAAAATAGTCGAGCGAAGAAAAATCAGCCGGGGGAAAGCCGAGGCAAGCGGTCAAACGACTGCGGTACAGTGCGCCCGGCAGCGTGACCAGCTTCAAACTCTCAAAGCCGAGACTTCCCTGATTCACATTGCGGCACAGGAAAAACAGACCGAGACAGAGCGCAAAGCCGAGGGGACCGATTCGGCACCAGGAGCGGAGGCGCATCTCGCGCGAAAGCCAATCCTCCGGCAGGGTGAGCAACAACTGCCAGAGCCCCAGAAAGCTCAGAATGCCATAGTGGATTTCCTGCCCGAAGGCGCCCGCGACCGCCTCGACGAGCGCGCCCGCAAACAATATCGTCGCGCCCCGCCGGAACTTGTTCTTCCCGAGCGCATAGCTATAGCCCGACAGAAAAATAAAGCTCCAGCAGATGCTCTGTTGCCAGACATAGCCGGGCAGAGCGCTATACCAGTCAAAGCCCGGAATCTCAAATAATATACCAAGTCCCAGAGACCGTGGTAGAGACACATATTGAGGACCGCAAAGCCGCGCCAGCAGTCCAGCCAGAGCAGGCGCTGTTTTTTGTTTTCCTGCTTTCTCTCCGTCCGATTCGTTTCCATGCTTATCTTCCTACTCTGTTCATACTGCGTCTACACGTTTTCTGTCTTGTTATCGGGCTTTTGCAATCTCGCTGTAGCGCTCCTGCCCTTACGCCGTACATTCACTTCTTCGCACAAGCCATCCGTCTGTTTTGCTTTCATTTTAGCAAAAATCCGCTCTGTTTTCACATGTTCAGAGCGCCTCTCTTATGATATGATAAAAAAATAACAGTAGGGGGAGGATACCACATGAAACATAGACGAAGCTTTTTGCCGTATCTCCTGATTTTGATCGGCATTATACTTCCGATTTTCCTGATGCAGCACCTCATGCAGACCACCGCGCATAAGAGCGGTGTCGCAAAGAAGGACATCCCGAGCAATGCAGTCACCTCGACCGCATCCGCGCAGGGTATGAACGGGCCGGTTGAGGTCGAAGTCATCGCGACGCCGGAGAAAATCTACTCCGTCAAGGTCTTAAACCACTCCGAGACCGAAGGCATAGGCACTGTCGCAATTGCGGAACTTCCGGAGAAAATCTTTAAAAACCAGAGCTATGAGATTGACGCCGTCTCCGGTGCAACCCTCACCAGCAATGCCATTCACGATGCGGTGAAGGCGGCGCTCGAGAACGGCGGCATTGATTCTGCCCCCTTCTCGGTTGCGGTGCATGAGGTCAAGGAGAAGCGTCCGGATGAGACCATCGACACCGACATCGTCATTGTCGGCGGCGGCGGTGCCGGCATGACCGCTGCAATCGAAGCGGCTAATGCGGGCAAAAAGATTGTGATTCTCGAGAGCCAGGGCATGGCGGGCGGCAACTCGATTCGCTCGACCGGCGGTATGAACGCGGGCAAGACCCCGGAGCAGGATAAGAACAGCTTCGACGAGGCTGCAGGTGTTGAAAAGACTCTGAAGACCGCGGAAGAAAAGTACGCAGACAATGCGACCATCAGCGCACTCGCGGCTACCGTGCGCGAACAGTGGGCAGCCTATCAGGCTGCACCGAGCGGCTACTTTGACTCGGTGGAACTCTTTGAGCTCGACACGATGATAGGCGGCAAGGGCATCAATAATCCGGAGCTTGTACACGCGCTCGCTTCCAATTCGGCGGATGCGATTCAGTGGCTTGAGAGCGTCGGGGCTCCGCTGCCCTCTGTCTCGAGCTTCGGCGGCGCTTCCGTAAAGCGCATTCACCGCCCGGTGAACGCAGAGGGTAAGACCGTCTCGGTCGGTACCTTTATGCTCCCGATTCTCGAGGAGAACGCAAAGAAACTCGGCGCGGATCTTCGCCTCGAGACCAGAGCGAAAAAGCTTTTGGTCGATGAGAGCGGCAAGATTGTCGGTGTCGAGGCCGAGGGTCCGACCGGCGAAAAAGTCACCGTGAACGCAAAGGCTGTCATTCTTGCGAGCGGCGGCTTCGGCGCAAATCTTGAGATGGTCACCAAGTACCGACCGGAGCTCGAGGGCTTCATGACCACCAATGCCAAGGGCGCGCTCGGCGACGGTATTCTCATGGGCGAAGAGGTCGGGGCGGCTACGGTCGATCTCGAGCAGATTCAGATCCACCCGACCGTCGAGATGAACACGGCGGCACTGATTACCGAGGGGCTCCGCGGCGACGGTGCCATCCTCGTGAACAGCAACGGTCAGCGCTTCACCGACGAGGTCGGAACGCGCGATGCGGTCTCCGCAGCCGAGATTAAGCAGCCCGGCAGCTTTGCTTACCTCATTGTGGATCAGGCCATGGTCGATGCGTCCAATGTCATTCAGGGTTATATCAAGAAGGGCTATACGACGCAGGGCGAGAGCTATGCTACCCTTGCGGAAGCTCTGCAGATCGATCCGACTGCTTTCGAGACCACGATGAACGAGTGGAACGCAGCGGTCGAGGCAAAGACAGACAGTCAGTTCGGACGCACGAGTTTTGCGTCTCCGCTGAACACCGCGCCTTACTATGCAATCAAGGTCACGCCCGGCGTGCACCACACCATGGGCGGTCTCAAGATTAATTCGGAGGCAGAAGTCCTGACCGCAGACGGCAACAAGATTCCGGGCCTCTTTGCAGCCGGCGAAGTAACCGGCGGCGTGCACGGTGCAACCGCCTCGGCGGAAACGCAGTCGCGGACTTTGTGGTCTTTGGCCGCATTGCCGGAAAGCAGGCTGCAAGCTACCTCGCGCAGAACTAAAATCAGTCAGAAACAAAAAGCTTGTCGCAAGAATTTGCGACAAGCTTTTTTGTGATAGAGATTCATCCCTTTTAAGGGAATCCTATTTTGTTCTGTAGTAACAGGTGCTTTTGCCGTTGCCTTCGCGCTTCAGTTCACCGGATGCAACGAGCTTCCGCAAAGCGCCCTCCACAGAACTTACGCTGAGTAAGGGGCAAAGCTCCCGGATGTCCTGTTTGGTAAAACGCCCGATCTTGTTCTGTGTCGCAAGCCTCACTGTCTCAAGCGCGGATCGTTTGGTTTCCACCAGGGTGAAACGGTCTTCAAAATCCCTGTAGGCCGCAAGAATCGTTCCAAGCAGATATTTGATAAACGGAACCGAATCATCCGTTCCCTCATGCCAGCCGTCCTGCGATACGGATAGCGCATCATAGTACAAATCCTTATTCTTGCAATCTTCGCTTCCAGAGAGATATATTTTCCGACAAAGAACCCGCTTCTGTAAAGAAGGAGCGTTGTGAGTAGCCTACTCATGCGCCCGTTCCCGTCGTTGAACGGATGGATGCATAGAAAATCATGGATGAAAACCGGAATCGCAATCAGCGGTTCAAGCTCCAGATTTCCGATAACCCGATTATATTCCGCGCACAGCCTGTCAAGCGCATCCGGTGTTTCATACGGCGCAAGCGGAATAAAAAGCGTCTCCGTATGCCCGTCCGGGTAAGTCGCACTGATATAGTTCTGCACTGTCTTCGTCCTGCCCGCCACAGGATTGTTCATGTGGCTGTAGAGCATTTTATGAAGTTGAAGGATATAGCTCTGCGTAATCGGAATCGCGTCAAAACTCTCGTGAATAATTCCCAGCACATCCCTGTAGCCCGCAATTTCCTGCTCGTCTCGGTTCTTCGGCTTGGTTTTTTCTTCCACAAGCTGCCGGATGCGCGTATTCGTGGTAACGATGCCTTCGATGGCATTGGACGCCTCTGTACTCTGCACCTTGGCGATCTCTACCAGCTTTTCAAGTGCCTCCGGTCTTTGCTTCAGATACATCTCCTGCTTTCCTGCTTCTTTGTATATGGCTGCAATCAGCCCCAGCAGTTCGGAATCCCACATTTTATCCCTGATTAAGGAATAGTTGAACTCTCTCATCCCCTTACCTCTTCTTCCTTTCCCTTAAATAGTATCACAAATCAAGGGAAAGGATAGTCCTTTCAGGGCATTTCCCCTGAATCGCATCTATCTTTTAAGGGAAACAGTTTCAAAGAAAACAAAAGCCCTGCATTGCCGACTCTTCCCGGCAATGCAGGGCTTTTGCTTTTCATTATTTCGCCTTCGCTTTTCGCGTCGACTGTATTTCGTCTCAAACTTTCTCGAGCAGTCCGAGCCTTGTGAGCACTTCGCTCACCTCGCGCACCGGAATGACTTCCAGTTTTTCAAGCACCTCGGGCGCGACATCTGTGAGATCCTGCTCGTTGTCCGCCGGAATGAAAACGGTTTTTACCCCCGCGCGCTCCGCTGCCATGAGTTTTTCCGGCAATCCGCCGATCGGTTTCACCTCGCTCTGTAAACTTACCTCTCCGGTCATGCCGACCGTTGCGGGCACAGGCTTGCCCGTCACAAGAGAAGCGAGCGCCGTGGTCAGAGTGATACCCGCACTCGGTCCGTCCTTCGGGGTCGCGCCATCCGGCACATGGATGTGAAGGTCGTTTTCCGCAAAGCGCTGTGCTTCTTCCGGAAAGAGCGCCTTCACCTTGCTGACCGCAAGTTCCGCAGACTCCTTCATGACAGAGCCGAGCTGACCGGTCACATGAATCTTGCCGCTGCCCTTCGTGAACATGGTCTCAATGTAGAGAATCTCGCCCCCGACCGCGGTCCAAGCAAGCCCGGTCACAACGCCGGGTGTACTGTGCTCGCGCACCGCGCGGTGCGGCAGCGGATGGCTGTCCATGAGCTCTCTCAGGTTCTCCTTTGTGACCGAGAGCGTCTGCTTGTCGCGCACAAAGCGCACCGCAGCACCGCGGCAAAGCTTGTCGAGGCAGCGTTTTAAGCCTCGCACGCCGGACTCCCGCGTGTAATCCGAGATCAAAGTCTCCAAAATATCATCGCCGATATTCACCTGTTCCGCCGTCAAACCGACGGCTTCGAGTGCCTTCGGAAGCAGATGGCGCTTTGCGATCTCCTTTTTTTCAAGCGGTGAATATCCCTGAAACGGGATTACTTCCATGCGGTTTAAGAGCGGCCCCGGTATGGTCTCCGCACTGTTCGCCGTGCACACAAAGAGCACATCGGAGAGATCGTAGGGCACATTGAGATAATGATCCGTGAAGCTGTGGTTCTGCTCCGGATCCAGCACCTCGAGCAGGGCACTCGCGGGATCGCCGTGGAAACTTGTCGAGAGCTTATCCACCTCGTCGAGCACCATCACGGGGTTCGAGACACCGCTCTTTTTGATGCCGTCTATAATGCGACCCGCCATCGCGCCGATATAGGTTCTCCGGTGACCGCGGATATCCGCTTCGTCGCGCACACCGCCGAGACTCACGCGGACATACTTGCGCCCGAGCGCCCGCGCAATCGAAGCGCCGATGCTCGTCTTGCCGGTGCCAGGCGCACCGACAAAGAGCAGTATCGAACCGGACTGTTGCCCCTTGAGTGACATGACCGCAATCTGCTGCAGAATACGATTCTTCACCTTTTTGAGGCCGTAGTGATCCTCCTCGAGCACCTGCTCCGCCGCCGCGAGGTCAATCTCCTGCGCGCTCTCCTTCTTCCAGGGCAGATTGGTCACATAGTCCAGATAGTCGTAGAGCATTCCGCTCTCGGCCGTCTGCTGCCCCTCCTGCTGTAAGCGCTTTAAGACCTTCTCGGCCTCGGCCTTCGCGCTCTCGTTCATGCCGAGATCCTGAATCTTTAACTCAAAGCGGCGGAGGTCCGAGACCTTCTCGGGATGCAGGCTGTCCAGCTGCTTTTGCAGGTATTCGATCTGCTTTTTCAGCGCATTTCGCGGTACATCTTTTGATACTCTTCTTCCTGCGCGCTGTTTGCCTCGGTATTTACTTTGTGGAACTCCAGATTTTCGCGGAGCAACTCTTCGAGCTTCTGTTCTCGCAGATTGCGGCTGTCTTCCGAAAGCACGGCCATCTTTTCTTCCGGGGAATTGATGAGCCAGCGGTTCACGATGCCCGCGATGTCGCCGAGCGAGGCCCAGCGGGATATCATCCCGCGGAGCATGGGTCCGAACTGCGGATTCTCCCCGTAGGCCTCCAGCATCAACTGCTTCATGTGCTTTAAGCGCTTCGCCGAGACCGCATCGTCCAGATCCTCAATGTCCTGACGGCGCTCCACATCGAGATCGATGCTGTGATCGGGGTAGATGTTGATCGACTTTAAATCGACACGCGTATTGCAGCGGAACACCAGCACACCCTGGTCACCGACTTCCGTCACGGTACCGCTCACGCCGATCGGATAAAAATCGTCGGAGACAAGTTCCTCTCTGCTCTTCTCCTCCTTCATAAAAATCAAGGTGACACGCTCGCCCGAAACCGGGACTCTGCCTATCATTTTTTCAAAACGCTCCAGTGAGAGCGGAATATTTGCGCCGGGCACTGCCAGTATGTTGTAAACCGGTACGACTGCCATTCAAAATCCTCCTCTGCGCTTTCTGTTATATTTGTTATGTAACAGCATCATACCAGTGCGCAGTTCTCACGTCAAGCGCTACTTCCGAAGCCAAGCACACAGAAGCGCAGCGCAAATAGGAGTTCAGATTTGATAATCGCTGTAGTTCTTCTGATTCATGACGAGGTGACGCGGCAGACCCGCAACCATCATCGGGTTATAGTGTCCCTGAATCAAGGGCTTCACATAGCTCACAAAGTCATCGGTCACGAAATCGCCCGCAGCATTGATCCAATTGCGCGGCACGACTTTTTCGCCGTTTGCGATGCGGTGCACATCGTAAACACGGATGGCCGACTGGTAGGGATCGACCGATACGCGGTCTATGACGACCATTACGCCGCTGGAGCCCTCATCTGCGGCCTTAACCGTTGCACCGCCGACCGCAAATGCCTCGTCCACGTCCACACGGCTTGCGAGATGCGCCGCCGCGCGCTGTAAGGTCGAAAGCTCGACCGAGCGGGTCTTGACACCGAGGCGCTCGTGAATCAGAGCCGATAAGTAAGCCGCCGTCCCCGCCATCTGGATATGACCGAACGCATCCTTGCTGCGCGCGCCGTCCGCGAGTTCGCAGACATACTCACCCGTCGCCGTCTTAATTCCCTCGGAGACCGCAGCGACCACGACATCTTTCTCCTCCAAGAGTCCGGAGACACGCTCCACAAAGCCCTCAATGTCAAAGGGAAGTTCCGGTAGGTAGATGAGGTCCGGTCCGTCGCAATCCTCCTGACGCGCCAGTGCCGTTGCTCCGACAAGCCAACCCGCATTGCGCCCCATAATCTCGAGTATAATCACATTCTTCTTTTTGTAGGAGAAGCCGAGGGCATCGCGTATCACTTCCTTGGTCGATGCCGCAATGTACTTTGCCGCGGAACCGAAGCCCGGCGTGTGATCGGTAATCGCAAGATCGTTGTCTATGGTCTTCGGGCAGCCCACAAAGCGCTGTTTTGCGCCGGTTAGGAGTGCGTAGTCCGAAAGTTTGCGTATGGTGTCCATCGAATCGTTTCCGCCGATGTAAATGAATACTTCAATGTCAAGCTTGTCGAGCAGTTCAAAGACGCGCTCGTAGACCTTCTTGTCCTCGTGAATCTCGGGAAGTTTATAGCGGCAGTCCCGAGAAAGGCCGAGGGTGTGCGCTTCAGGAGTTCCAGCTCCAACTCATTTCGAATATAATCCGAGAGATCCACATACTGCTCGTCCAGAAAGCCCTGAATGCCGAAGCGCATGCCGTATACCCTTCCGTAACCGCGCTCCTTTGCCGTCTTAAACACACCTGCCAAGCTCGAATTAATGACAGCCGTGGGACCTCCCGACTGACCGACCAATACATTCCCCTTCATAGATTTTTCCTCCTCATTTCCTTGCCGCCCATAATTTTCGGCTGTTTTTAGTATAACGAAAGTGGCAAAAAGAATCCAGCGCATAAAAAAAGCGAAGGGAGGCTTTCCCTTCGCTTTTCTTTTGTGCTGTTTTACGCAAGACTGCCGCTTCTTCTGTCCTGCAAGAACACATGCAGGCGCTCCCGCACCGGCCGACCGACCAGGATGGCCAAAAAGAGTTTCACACAGTCAAGCGGAATGAACGGGAACACACAGACCGTGAGCGCTTTGCCCCAAGCCATCTTGGTCTGCCCGACAAACCAAGCGGTTCCGGCCGCGTAGCAGAGAACCAACGCAAGCAGCATGACAACGGCCTGCAACGGCACGTTCTTATAAAAATGATCCACGGCAAAGCCCGTCATCAGCGCCATCAGAATAAACGCAAGGAGATAGCCGCCTGTGGGGCCCAGAATCTTAGCCGGGCCGCCGCTGTAACCGGACATAACCGGAACACCGACAAAACCGATCAGAAGATACACGAGATAGGCAACGGTTCCGCTCTTCATGCCGAGCACATAGGCCGAGAGGTAAACCAGGAGCGGTGTCAATGAAATCGGCACGGCGCCGATCGGAATCGACATGGGGCCAAAGATACACATCAGAGCTGTCATCACTGCAATCAATGCCATGTTGCGAATATCCAAGTACTTCATCTTCTTCTCTCCTCTTCTCTGTGCCTTTTGCACTGTCGCCTAGCATACGCGCCTGCGGCTCAATTGTCAACCTCTCACAGAATTTTGGTTGACAAATTTCTTCTACTTTGACTATACTGGGCAAAGATTCGTTGAAAAATTGGAGGAGGCATGCGATATGAACGCATTGGCACTTGCTGAGGAGATTATTGCCGGACGCCGCTTACAGCGGGGAGATGAAGAGTTAACGGAGCTTTGAGCACGGATCTCGAAGAGCTCTGTCAAGCTGCGGATAAGCTCCGCGAAACCTATTGTCAGAACAAGGTGGATCTCTGCACCATTATTAACGGCAGAAGCGGCCGCTGCAGCGAGGACTGCAAGTACTGCGCGCAGTCCGCACACTCGAAGACGGGCTGTGAGGAATATGCCTTCCTCCCGGAGGATGTGATTGTCGCAGCCGCTAAGGCCAATGAGCGCGAGGGCGTGGATCGCTTCTCGATTGTTACCTCCGGCCGCTCTCTCACCGGCGAAGAATTCGAACAGGCGCTCGCCGCTTACCGCCGCATGGCCGATGAGTGCAAGATTGATCTCTGTGCTTCCCACGGTTTCCTGACGCGCGAGCAGTTCCACCGTCTGCACCTCGCGGGAGTTACGAGCTATCACGACAACATCGAAACCTCGCGCCGCTTCTTCCCGGAAATCTGCACGACTCATACCTTCGATCAGAAGCTTGCGACCATACGCGCAGCACAGGAAGAGGGTCTCTGCGTCTGTTCAGGCGGCATCATCGGCATGGGCGAAACCTGGGAGGACAGATTGGATATGGCGCTCACACTCGCGGAACTCGGCATTGAGTCCATTCCGATCAATGTGCTGATGCCGGTCAAGGGCACCCCGCTCGGCGAGCGGGAAGTGCTGAAGGACGATGAAATTCTCCGCACGCTGGCCATCTTCCGCATGATTAATCCCGAGGCGAACATTCGCCTTGCGGGCGGACGCTCCGCGCTCTCCGATAACGGTGCGCACAGCTTCTCCTGCGGCGTCAGCGCGACGATTACCGGAAACATGCTGACCACGAGCGGTTCCACGATTCAAGAGGACAGAGCCATGCTGAGCGCCATGGGAAGAGATGTGCAGCCCGAGTGGCAGAAGCACCCCGTGCGCCCGAGCTGCTATGAGGCAGTCAAGAATATCGCCCAGTAAATGAAACGACAACAGAAGCCCCGCGGCAAATGCCGCGGGGCTTCTCATATTTCATATACGATTCTATATCCCCTGACTCTCGTTTCCGTCAGTTCTTTGCCTCGGACGGTGCATAGGTACGGAAAATCTGCTTCACTTCGCCGTCCTTTAAAACGATCGAAATGACCTGCGGACCCCAATCCTTGTCCTTATCCTTCGCAAACGCGTCCTTAATCTGATCCGCCGTATAGGTCACACCGTTCTGCTGATTCAAATCGGAGTAATCCATGTAAGTCACATCGCTCGCAAGCTTCAGTTCCTCGGTTCCGGTCGAATAGTAAAGCGGCGTTCCGTCCGCGCTCTGGGTGCGGAAGTAGTCACCGTCCTGGATGAGGCTCACACCGCCGTTCTCCACACCGCCGTTAATGATAACCTGCGGGAAGTTTCCGGTCTCGGCGTTCTTCTTCTCGATGGTCTTGATACCGATATTCTTCTGCGCGATCTGGATGACATCGCCCTCCTTCAGCGCATTGATCTTTGCCACATCGTAGCGGTCAAAGTTAAAGAACTCTGCCTTCACGGTCTTGCCGTCAAAGCTTGTCGCATCGAGGCGCACCGGGAAACCGCCGTTCGTGTGATCTGCCTTCACTGCCTCCGGCGCAATGACACTGCCGCCGGCAGCCGTGGTCTCATCCGCCGCAGACGCCTCAGCGCTTGTCTCGACCGCGCTGCTCGCAGCCGTGGTCTCCTTCTTGCTGCCGCCGCAAGCCGTAATGCTAAGCGCGGCAATCGCCGCGACACAGAACAATCCTGCTTTTCTCATATAGTACCTCCCTCAGTCTTATCTAGTACGAAATTTAGCTGAAAACAAAACAATTATATTTTATTATACCCATTCAATCGGGCGAATTCAAGCGGGAGCGGAATTATGCACGCCGATCGCTGCTTGAACGGCTACCGTAGACTCGGTTTTTCCCGCGGCAGCTACCGTTGCATAAAAGAGAAGGAGGTGATAATCACCCCCTTCTCATACGCTGCGGGAAATGGGACTTGAACCCACACGGCTTGTGGCCACTAGATCCTTAGTCTAGCCTGTCTGCCAATTCCAGCATCCCCGCTCGGTACTCAGTTATTCTACTATGTGACCTTTCGGATTGCAAGCACTTTTTTATATTTTTTTTGGGAGGATGATTGTAAGATGAACTAGGACAATAAAAAAGAGCCGATGACGAACTCGTGGTATGATGAAGCTACCACACAACACAACACCAGGAGGTTCGCCATGGCCCAGAACGAGTATACCACAAATAGAAAATATCGCCACCTGACACGCGAAAAGCGCGCACAGATTGAAGTGCTGCTGCAATTAAAGCTCCCCAAAAGTCGCATTGCGCGCGAAGTCGGGATTGCAAGGTCAACTTTATATAATGAACTTGCCAGAGGTACTGTACAGCAGTTAGGACGGAATCTGGAGCCATACACGCGGTACTTTGGAGATTCGGGACAGCGTGTCTACGAACATCGAAGACGAAATAGTCATTGCCCCATAAAGTTGGTGAAAGCCAAGAAGTTCGTGTCTTTTGCGGTAAAGCAGATACTGACAAAGCATCTGGCACCTGATACGATTTGCGGTCTTGCCAAAGAAAAGGGCTGTTTCACCGAGCTGGTTTGCAGCAAGACACTTTATAACTATATTGAGCGTGGATTGTTAAAAGCTCGAAATATCGATCTCACGCTAAAGGTCAAACGTAAACAACACCGTAAGGGACATCCGCAGCATAAGCGGCTGTATGGCCTGAGTATTGAAGCTCGCCCCCAAGTAGTCAATCAGCGGGAGGAGTTTTGGGCATTGGGAGATTGATACCGTGGTCGGTCGAAAGGAGTCACAATCCGTTTTGTTGACACTGGATGAGCGAACCACAAGATTTCGACATATTATAAAGATACCCGGTAGAAGCACACAGGCAGTTGAGCAAGGTTTTAAAACGCTCCGAAATCTGTATGGAGAACGATTCAACCAAGTTTTTCGCTCCATCACAAGTGATAACGGCAGTGAATTTGCTTCACTGCCACAGTTGCTTTCCACGATACCCATATATTATGCCCATCCGTACTCCGCCTACGAACGCGGACTGAACGAAAAACAAAACTCATTGATTCGCCGGTTCTTACCAAAAGGGAGTTCTTTTGATGTAGTTACGGATGAGCAGATAAGAGAGATACAGAACTGGATCAATCAACTCCCTCGAAAATCCTTTCATTACAGTTCGCCGGAGGAATTATTTCAGACTGTCCTACCTGATCTTGCAATCTAGCTATTTTTTTTGGGATGGATGATTGTAAGATGAACTAGGACAATAAAAAAGAGCCGATGACGAACTCGTGGTATGATGAAGCTACCACACAACACAACACCAGGAGGTTCGCCATGGCCCAGAACGAGTATACCACAAATAGAAAATATCGCCACCTGACACGCGAAAAGCGCGCACAGATTGTGGTGCTATTTACTTTGCGCCGATGCTATAATAAAACGAATTCTGTCTCAATGACTCGGAAAGGATATGCTATGGCCTTTGATTATCCGGTGATACTCAGCAAACGAGGCGAGCGTTTTCTCGCCTCGTTTCCGGACTTTCCCGGCTGCTACGGTGAGGGTTCCGACCGCCTTGATGCAATGGAAGATGCGCGCACGGAAGGCGTAAATTGCATACTTCAAGAACTCGAAGAGGGAAACCCGCTTCCGCCCCGCTCCCTCCTCGATGAACTCTGTCTCCGCGAGGGCGAGGAAGCCGTGATGCTGACCCTCACCCTGCCCCGCGAAGAAAATTGGAGTTGGCTCGGGTAAATTGTCTTACTCCCATGTTTTCCATACTTCCGGTCGGAATCCCACGGTCGCGGCGGCACCGTTACGCACGATGGGCTGCCGCATAATCTCGGGGTGTTCAAGCAGAAACTGCTCCCTGTCCTCTTCCGGCGTGTGCTGAAACCAAATAACGGTCTCCTTTGCCTTCGCGCCGGGGTCGACCAATGCTTCCGCACTGCCGAGTGCCCGACAAACCGCGCGGAGTTCCCCCTTGCTGAGCCCCTTCTCAAATAAATCCACGCGCTGCACCGGGATGCGACGCTCCTTAAAGTAGCGCTCGGCCTTTTTCACATCAAAATTCTTCCCACCGCCGAAAATCTGAATGTTCATCTTCCTCTTCCTTCCGAATTCCCTGTAAGACTTATCGAAATTGTCGCAGCCTTTTTGAACACGTCCGAGCCTCTCCGGTCCGGCTGAAACAATATGCCGAAATCGTTTTATTACCGCTCCAATATCCCCTTCTCTTCCGCCTGCGCCCGCAGTTCAAGAAGAGCCGCATTGCCGCTCCCGATCGGCGGTTCGGTCCAAATGACACGCTCTGCCGCTTCAAGGAAGGCTCTCGCTTCCCGTAGCTTCTCCGCCGTGAGCGCTTCGTAAGGCGCTGTCTCAAAGACCTTTGCGGCAAGCCGAGCCGCAACCGGATAATCCGAATCCGCGGGGCTGAATATGCCCGCCGCAAAAGATATACCCTCGCGCCGAAGCCGCCGGTAAACGGGTATGCCGCTCCCGCCGCCGCCGAGCACCAGAGTGCTCGGCACGGTATTTTCCGAAGCCTGCGGCAACTCTGCGCTGCCGGACAGCGCGTCGTAAACGGAACCGAGTCCGTAAATGCGCCGCATATTATCCTCGGAGAGCGCCTCTTCCGGCGCAGCGGGCGGCAGCACCTTGCCGTCCGCTACCAGTAAGACGCGGTCCGCGCACTTCAGCGCCAAATCCGGCTCATGGAGCGATAAAAAGACCGCGAGCCCTTCGCGGGTCGCAAGATTTCGCAGCAGACTCAGAAGCTCTATCTTATGGCGCAGATCCAAAAAGGCCGTCGGTTCATCGAGCAAAATGAGTCGCGGTTCCTGCGCGAGCGCCCGCGCGAGCAGCACGCGCTGACGCTGGCCGTCGCTTAACTCCGAAAAGGGACGTTCCTGAAGTTCCTCGGTCCGCACATAGGACATGGCACGCGCCACTGCTTTATGATCCGGTTCCCGCAAGGTTCCGAAACGCCCCGTGTAGGGATAGCGCCCCGCCTCCACCACTTCGCGCGCGGTGGCAAACTCCGGCTCTCTACGCTCGGTAAAGAGGAGCGCCATACATGCCGCACGCTCCCGGCCGGAATAGGCCCTTAAATCTTTGCCTTCCAGGTAGATGCTTCCGCCCTGCAGGGCAAGCTGCCCCGCCGCACTCTTTAAGAGGGTCGACTTCCCGGCCCCGTTCGGCCCGAGCAAGGCCATGACCTCGCCCGGGCGAAGTTCAAATGCGACTTCCGAGAGCACCACGCGCGCGCCGTAGCCCGTTTTGACCCCTTCTGCCGCGAGTTTTGCCTGCTGCGTATTCCGCATAGCCTTTCCTCCTCTCGATACGCCCTCTGCTTGACAAGGCGCCACGGCGCTACCGCGTCCATTTGTATACAAACTATATTGACGGTTTACGATCTGTCAACGTTTAGATACCGACTCTCAAGATCCATGCTTCGATATCCTCTGTCGCTGTCTCCGAGGAAAGCGGCAGAGGCGCCTCATTGTTTTCATCTACCAAAACCACTTCTTGTTCCTTCGGAAAGTACTGCCTGATCCATAGAAGCAAATTGGCGTAATCCCGAATTCTATCCTCTGAATTGAAATACTCCACCGCGAACGTGCGGCGTGTTCGATCGAGCCTTAATTCAAACTGTGGGCAATCCGCATATCGGCTCCAAGTAATATCGTAGGCCAAAGACTTACTTTGACTCTGTTCCGTATCCGTTCCCGGATATTTTTTCTGAATCTCCTCGCAGAACGTTTTGAGGTCAAATTCGCCGACTGTTTCGCTCAAATGTAAAAAGCTTGTGACCGACATATTCCCTCCGTGTATGATCTGAATCTCTGATTGGATGGCACTGTCTCATTTTCCCCGCCGCTTTACCAAGAGCCAAAGCACGATCGGCGCGCCGAAAAAGGAGGTCACCGTGCTGAGCGCAAGCTCAGTCGGCTGAAAGGCCGTCCTTGCGATTAAATCCGAGGCCAAACAAAATACCGCTCCCCCGAGGAAGGAAGCCGGCAACACCAGCAACGGTTTGTTGCTCTTCAGTAGGCTCTGAATCAAAAACGGCGAAGCCACCCCCACAAAGGAAACCGGCCCCGCGAAGGCGGTCACGGTCGCCGCAAGCAAACTCGCGAGAATGATGAGGGCGCTGCGCATGCGCCGCACATTCACCCCGAGACTCTCCGCATAGCTCTCGCCGAGCTGCACCGCAGCGAGCGGCTTTGCGAGAAAAAGAAGCGCGAAGGCCGAGATCCCGATTAAGACGGCCGCTGTCCTGACCTGTGCCAGGCTCATGCCGGAAAAACTGCCCTGTGACCAGCTGTGCAGGGACACAATCTCCGAATCCGCGGCAAAACTCAAGAGAAATCGGTCGCGGCCGAGCAGATATAACCTATCATGATACCGGCCACCAGAAGTCCGGCCATCTGCCGCACACGCTGCGATACCGCGAGCAAGATGCCGAGAGATACCAGCGAACCCAGAAAGGCAGCGAACACCAGCGCAAAGGAACTGAGTGCCCGGTTCTGTGCCATGAACAGCATCATGCAGAGCGCTACCGCAAGACGCGCGCCCGAGGAGACACCGAGCACAAAGGGACCGGCAATGGGGTTCGCAAAATAGGTCTGCAAGAGAAAGCCCGAGACCGCAAGCGCTCCGCCGAGGAGCAGTGCCATCAGTGCGCGAGGCAAGCGTATCTTGAATAAGATGCTCACTGCGGGATCGTTGCCCCTCCCCTGTGAAAGCAGGGAGAACAGCTTTGCCGGAGAGAAAAACCTGGTCCCAAGCGCCAAATTACAGTAAAAAAGAAGCAGGAGCAATACGGTAAGCAGAAGGAATACCGATGCCGTACGCTTTCCCCCCGTCCTCATTCTATCCTCCTCAGGTAGGAGAGTCCGAGCTCCTCTTCCCCGTGCAAGACGCGTGAAAAATCACGTGTCAGTCCCGCGACCGCATCGGCCGACTGGTACATGTCACTTCCGAGTTGATAGACCTGTTTTTCCCGCACCGCCTTAAAGTCCGAGAAGAGCTCATCCTTCTCGAGCAGCTCCGAAAGGCCGGCAAGCGGCGCTTCCACCGTAGCATTGTATACAAGCACATCCGCATCTCTCGCCGCCTCAAAAAAAGCCTCGCGCGAGACGCGCTGCACGGAACTGCGCCCGGGTTCATCCGGTCCGACACCAAGATACGTTCCGCCTGCCAGAGCTATCATCTTCGGCACATAGTCCGTGCGGCGACGCACCACAAAGCTCCCGTCCCGATTCATGGCGAAAAAGGCCACCTTCTTGCCGCTATCCGCTACGTTTTTGAGCCCGTCCAGTTCATCGCACTGGGCCTTGAAAAAAGCATCCGCCGCCTCGCTCCTGTCGGTCAAACGCCGTAAAGCCGCACCCACTCGGTGCGCCCGAGCGGATGTCCTTCGTTACTTGAGTAATCCACAAAGACGGGAATCCCGAGTCGCTCAAACATCTCCTTCACTTCCGGCGCGTGCAATATCATCAGAGATTCGATCGCCAGATCACAGCCCTCCGAAGTGAGGAGTTCGTAATCCGGCGCGCTGTATTTTCCGGCAAAGCGCATTGTCCCGCTTTCAAGCGCACGCTTCGGCGCGTCGATATGCCATCCCTCCGCTCTCGTACCGGTAAAGCGCACGCGGTCCATCGCACCGTTTGCTTCAAAGAGACTCATCGCTGCGGTGGCAGCAAGGTAAATATTGTCGAGCGGCTTTTTCAGAATCACATAGTCTGCGGGCAGCTCAGCCGGGACTTGTTCCCCTTCCGGGACCAGCAGGTAACGCGCAGCGCCGTGCACATCGATGACGGCAAAGTCGCGCTCGTAAAAATAGATGTCAAAGGTCTCCGCATAGCGCAGTTCCATTCGCTTAACAAAGCGCAGCCCCGGAATCTCCGGAGCTGCCGCCTGACTTGCCTCTTCAGCTTTTACATCTGTCACCTTGACCATATGGTCATACCAGGCCCCCTTGGTGCCGACGAGGGCAAGCGGAAACTCTGTGTCGAGCGCCGGAACCGGAATATCGAAGCCATAGACCTCGGCGCTTGTACCGTCCTCATACTTGACGGTATCGGTTGTCGGCTGCAACAGCGCCGCGCCTTCTTTCCGCGCATCTTCCGCGGTCCCGGGGAAGAGATTGAGGATGCGCTTTGACTGCAGGGTGACATGAAGGGTCATCTTCCCGTCTTTTACGGTCAGAGTTCCCCTGTCGTTCAGCGCCTCGTTCACATGGAACATGGAGCTGTCGGTCTCAAAGCGCGCCGTGTATATACCGTCCGGCAGTGCTGCCTGTGCCTTGCCGCTCTCCGAAGCGCCGCTCTCTGCTGCGCTCGTCGTCTCCTGAGCTCCGCTTTGCTCTGCCTTTCCGCTCCGTGCGGCACAGCCCGTTGTCAGTAAAACCGCCGTCAGTAGGAGCGCAAGTTGCGAAATCCATCTGCCTCGTCTCTTCATCTTCCCTCTCCGGGCGCAGACACTCAATTTGCCTTGGTCTCTGCCGCCGTTGTCTCTTCTGCCGCCGTGTTTGCCGCGTTGATGGCCGCCTGTGTATGCTCCGCATAGAGTTTCTGGATGTCGTAAACACCGCCCAAGCCCTCAATCTGCGTCTCGATGCGATCAAAACTCTTCGCATTCAAGAACTGCTGTACCCAGGAATCATCCTCCGCACCCGCCATGTCGTTGTGTGCGTGATCGCCGGCAACGACCATCATCGGACGAATCGTGACCTTCTTATAGCCGCCCTTCTTCACCGCATCGATGACTGCTCCGACAGCGGTCTCTTCCGGCTCGCCCTCTACGGTGCCGATAAACACGTTTGCATAGCCGAGCTTCTTCATTGCGCTCTGCATCTCGGAATAGCTGATCGCTGCGGTGTGCGAAGTGCCGTGGCCAAGGAATACAAAAGCAACGCCGTCCTGCGCGGCCTTTTGTACACTGTCGAAGCCCCCGCCCGTGACAGTTGCCTGCACAATGAGATTCGCAACTCTCTCCTTGTCCGCATTCACATCCTCGGCGTCCTTGCCGACCTCGCCGAGCAACGGCTCCGCGAGGTCCAGCTTCTCAAAAGAAGCCTTGTGCTTGTCGAGCGTCTCCTTCAGCTCATCGTACTCCTTGCCCTTCATGAGATGTGTGGGCTGCACAATGAGTTCCTTCACACCGTTCTTCGTGGCACGCTCCAGCGCCTGCTCCACATTGTCGATCTTCTCACCGTCACGCGCGAGAATGTGATTCAAAATAATCTGCGAGGTAAACGCACGGCGCACGCTGTAGTCCGGGAATGCCTTTGCAAGATAGCCCTCAATGCCGCCGATATCCTTTGCGCGGCTGTCGTTATAAGAGGTGCCGAAGCTCACAACCAGGATTTCCTTCTCACCGATTTCGTCCTGATTTCTCGGGTCATCCTTGCTCACATCTCCGGTGTCCAGACCGAAATATTCCGGTGAAGCGTGCTCGCCGCTCACCTCTGCCTTTGCACTGTCGCTCAATGCGTCCCAAGCCTCCTTTGCCTCTTTGCAGAGCCGCTCCGTGTCCTCGCTCCAATTCTGCACGTAGATTGCATCAATCTTCTTGCCGACTTCCGCCGCCTGCGCTTTCTCTTCATCCGTTGCCGGCGCGAGCGTCGTGGGCTCGGTCGCCTCTGTCGCAACGGTTTCCTGCTGCGACTCCGTCGCGATGGTCTCCTTGCCCTTGTCCTTTCCGCCGCAAGCACTCACGGCCAGCGCAGCACCCAGAACCAAAACCGCCAACTTTGCCTTTCTCATAACACCCTCCTGCTTTTCTCTTGTCCCGACTGATTCGGTACCTTATTTCACCACTTCAAAGGTAAGCTGATAATCAATTGCATGCGGTTTACTCATCGCGGTCGTATCGCCGACAACACTTTGCGGCGCACCGAGTCCGGTGACCGGAATCACAAAGACCGAATGGCCGTTTTCGATATTCGGCGTAAAACGGATGCCATCCACTTCCATGTAGTCGTACTTGTCACTGCTCCAGACAATCTTTGCCGTTGCTCTGCCGTCCTTCACCGTGAGCTCGGTCGGACTTGCAATCTTTGCTCTCCCGCTGCCGCCCGCAAGCGTTACATTGACCTCGTAGACACCGTCCGCAAGACTCAGCTTCTCGTACTTGTCCGCAAGCATCTGTGCCGCTGCATCCGCCTGTGCCTGAAGCTCGTCCGTCGCCTTAAAATCGGCCGCCTTAAAGTCCGCAATCGCCTTGGCCCCTTCGGAAGCTGCGCTCTCTGCCGCGGAGGAAGCCGCGGATGCCGCGCTCTCGCCCGCGGAAGATGCCGCGGATGCTGCGCTCTCAACAGCCGAACTTGCGGTCTCAACGGCCGAAGCCGCCTGACTCTCCGCCTTCTTGCCGCCGCAAGCCGTCATCGAAACCGCGGCCAAAAGCCCCATTCCCAATGCAAACGAATATACTCTCTTCTTCATACAATACCCTCTTTCTCTGTTTGATTCAATCCTCTGACTCCAATAAAAAGAGGCTCGTCCTTTCGGAGAGCCTCTGGCTTTTCAGCAAATGATTACTTATCTGGACTCAGCAGTCTCGCCAGCCTTCTCAGCTGCCGCACCTGCGCTCTCAGCCGCTGCGCCAGCCTTCTCAGCTGCCTGGCCTGCCTTATCAGCTGCCTCTGCGCCTGCCTTAGCTGCATCCTCACCCATCTTAGCCGCATCGGAAGCTGCCTTGTTTGCGCCCTCCACTGCTGCGGAAGCTGCGTCCTCACCCATCTTCGCTGCGTCGGAAGCTGCCTTGTTTGCCTCTTCCATCGCGCCGGAAGCTGCCTTGTTTGCCTCTTCCACACCGCTGGAAGCCGCTGCGTTTGCGCTCTCCACCATGCTGGAAGCTGCGTCAACCGCCTCGGAAGCAACATCGGATGCTGCCTTGGTCTCTTCCTTCTTGCTGCCGCAACCGGTTGCCAGAACCGCTGCAAGCGCTGCTGCCGCCAAAATTGCTCCAAACTGTCTCTTCTTCATAATAGTATCCTCCCTGTGTGACAATCATGTCGCCGCCTATTGTAGCATAGTATACGAAAAAAGCCAAATAAAACAACAAAAGAGGCTCGTCTTCGCAGAGAGCCTCTTGCTGTCACGCAAAGAAGAGGCCTACGCCTCCTCCTCGCGTTCCCGCACAGGCACTCGTGCACAGGAAGGTACTTAAAAGGCAAGGCCGGTCTCCCGGCTCGCGGATCAAGGTCCCCTGTCTGCCTTCCCGCTTTCGCAGTGACAGACGGACTCCCCGCATACGGTGACGAGTTCGCGCAGTTTTACTTGCTTCCCGATTATCCCGGCATCACACCGGGCACCTTGCCCTTGTTTTTCAATGTTCTTGTTCGACTCAACGATTAAATGCGTTCTTGCCCGGGTACTCCGCTGCGACACCGAGTTCTTCCTCGATGCGAATCAGCTGGTTGTACTTCGCAACACGCTCGGAGCGGCTCGGCGCACCGGTCTTAATCTGGCGCGTGTTGAGTGCCACTGCGAGATCGGCAATCGTCGTGTCCTCGGTCTCGCCGGAGCGGTGGGAGCTGATTGCCGTGTAGCCTGCCTTGTGTGCCATCTTGATTGCCTCCAGCGTCTCGGAAACCGAGCCGATCTGGTTCAGCTTAATCAGAATGGAGTTACCGCAGCCAAGTTCGATACCCTTCTTGAGGCGCTTGGTGTTCGTGACAAAGAGATCGTCGCCGACAAGCTGAACCTTATCGCCGAGCTCCTTTGTCATCTCCTTCCAGCCTTCCCAGTCCTCTTCGTCGAGGCCGTCCTCGATGGACCAGATCGGGTACTTCTCAATGAGGCTCTTCCAGTGTGCAATGAGCTCCTTCGAAGTGAAGTCCTTGCCGGACTTCGGCTGATGATAGAAGCCGATGCCCTTCTCGCTCTTCCACTCGGAGGAAGCAGCGTCCATTGCAAGCACAAAGTCCTTACCCGGCTCATAGCCCGCGTCGCGAACCGCTGCGAGAATGTGCTCAATCGTATCCTCATCGTCCTTTAAGTCCGGTGCGAAACCGCCCTCATCGCCGACTGCCGTGGTCTTGCCCTCGTTCTTCAGAAGCTTCTGCAGGCTGTGGAAGACCTCGGTGCACCAACGGAGACCCTCGGAGAAGCTCGGTGCGCCGACCGGCATAATCATGAATTCCTGGGTATCGACGGAGTTCGTCGCATGTGCGCCGCCGTTTAAGATGTTCATCATCGGCACCGGCAGGTTGTTGCCGTTTGCGCCGCCGAGGAAGCGGTACAGCGGAATGCCGAGGGACTCGGCAGCTGCCTTTGCCGTTGCAATCGAAACCGCAAGGATTGCGTTTGCACCGAGCTTCGACTTGTTCTCCGTGCCGTCCGCCTTGAGCATCGCCGCATCCACCGCATAGATGTTCTGCGGATCCATGCCGTGCAACACGTCGTTAATCACGGTGTTAATATTCTCGACCGCCTTCTTCACGCCCTTTCCGCCGAAACGGGACTTGTCGCCGTCGCGAAGCTCGATTGCCTCAAATTCACCGGTCGAAGCGCCGCTCGGGAGCCGCACCTCTGCCGACCGTACCGTCGGTCAGCGTGACTTCCGCTTCCACCGTCGGATTTCCTCTGGAGTCGATAATCTCTCTTCCGATAACCTTCTCAATTGCAAGATGTGTCAACATATTGGTTCCTCCACTTCCGAAAATGAATGTTAAAGAACTCTTTTCCGCTCTAGTATAGCATGGAAAAGGGGATGCCGCCTCTTATTTTTCGTAGCGATAAAAGCCCTCGCCCGCGTTAATGCCGGTCTTGCCCGCATCGATCTTTGCCTTGAGTCCCGCCGCAATCTTGCCGGGCGTGCTCTCCGGGTTCGCGGACTCCGGATTCATCGCTACAATGTTGTAAGCGGTCTGCAGCCCAACAATGTCGAGAATTTGGAAGGGCCCGAGCGGGGAACCCGTGCCGAGTTTCCAAGTCTTGTCGATGGTCTCGGGATCCGCAACCTCGTTTGCCCAGAGCGCTTCCGCGGAACTTAAAAAGGGCACCAGCATCGAGTTCAGAATGTAACCGGGCTGCTCCTTGTGCAGTTCCAGCGGAATCATGCCGATCTCCGCAGCAAACGCGAGCACTGCGGCAAAAGCCTCCTTCGAAGTGCCGCTGTGTCCCATGACCTCTGCCGTATTGCTGCGCCAAATATTATTGGCAAAGTGCAGCGCGAGATAGTTTTCGGGATGCGGCAAAAGATCCGAGAACATGCTCGGAATCATCGTGGAAGAGTTGGTCGCGACTATCGTCTTGTCGTCAAGATAGGGCGCGAGCTTTGCGTAGAATCCCCGCTTCGCCTCTCTGTCTTCCGCCATGCTCTCAATGATGAAATCCGCCTCTTTTGCGCAAGCTTCCAAATCCAGCGAGAGCTTTAGATTCTTCTTCGCCGTTTCCACCGCCTCGTAGAGTCTTTGAACATCCGCCTCGCTCTTCACGCTGTCCGCTGCGCCGAAGCCGCGCGGCAGTTCAAGCGGCTCACCGGCTTTCAGCGCTGCCTCGACGCGCGCAATTTCCGCGCGGTAAACATTGTAAAGCCGCTCGAGTTTCGGTTCGGTTCTGCCGATCGAACCCTCGCTTCTGAGCCAAATAGTCACATCAAAACCCTTGAACGCAGTCTGGAAGGCGATTTGTGCGCCGAGAACACCGCCGCCCGCGACTACAATATGCCGAAATGCCATAGAATACCTCCTGTATTTGAAACAATGTACAAAAATCAATACAAGGAGAGCATATCACGCATGGCGTCCGACGGCAAGTCAGCTGTCGAAAAGTTCCGCGAAGTCGCGCTTGTTTTCCAACTCTTCCTCCGAAACCTCGAGGAAGATATCCTGCGCGGGGCTCTCCTGCACGGCAAGCAAGATTCCCGCCTTCATAAGCTCGAGCACCGCAAGAAAGGTAACCACCAGGAGCAGCTTGTTTTTCCGTCTCTCCAACAATTCGCGGAAAGAAAAGGCCTTGTGATTCCGCGCGTAAGAAAGCACCGCCTCAATCTGCATTTTCAGACTGACCGGCTCCCGTTTGATGGTCCCGAAGCGACTGCGCTCCGGGTCTATGCGGTCTTCCCGCTGCCGCATGACATCCCGGAACACCGCCTGCAGACGCTGCAGGTCCACTCCCTGAAAGAGCTCATCCAAATCCACGGGCTGGGTCCACTCCGCCACCTCTTTCGGGAGTGCGGGCTCGCGGTAAAAACCCGGTAGGCATCGAATTCGCGGTCCGCGAGTTCTTCCGCCATGAGCTTATACTTCTTGTGTTCGAGGAGGCGAGCCACCAGTTCCGCTCTCGGGTCGACTTCCTCTCCCGTCTCTTCATCGAGCTCGCGCGGCAGCAGCATGCGCGCCTTGATATCGAGCAAAGTCGCCGCCATCAGGAGAAACTCGGAGAGTAAATCCAAATCCTCTCGCTCCAGTTCCGAGAGATACGCCATGTACTGTTCCGTAATCTCGGCGATCGGAATGTCATAGATATTTACCTTGTTTTTTTCTCAATCAGCTTTTAAGAGCAGGTCCAGAGGCCCCTCATACTTTTTCAAGCCGAAGAGAAAGCGCTTCTTCCGCCATCTTAAACTCCTTCTTTGAGATCCAATACCATGAGCTCCGGCAGATTCAAAAAGCGCAGGTTAATGCTGTGTGTTCCGATGCCGGGACTGAGGAGCATTGCGTGCCGCCCGCGGGAAAAAGAGCCCGCTTGCCGGTCGCCGGAAAAAAACTCCGCCTGCGGTGTCATGAGGCCTATGTTACCGGGCAAGCGTACGGTTCCGCCGTGCCAATGTCCCGATAAGCTAAGGTCCGCCCCCCAGCGCGCATAGGCATCGAAAAAAGCAGGGCTGTGCGCAAACAGAAGCTGAAAGCGCTCCGCATTTGCCTCACCCAAATGTGCGCGGAGGTAGTCGACCTCCATCTCGTCGTGCGGCGCTCTTTTATAATAGTTCTCGGTGATGTGCAGTCCGGAGAGCGCAATATCCTCGCCGAGCAGCACCGTTTCATCGCTCAGATAGCGCACCCCATGCGATTCCAGTCCCGCCTGTAATTCATCGAAGAGATCTCCGTAGCGACCGCGGTCGCGGTCCAGTCTTGCCTCGTGATTGCCTTCGCCGTAGAAAACCGGCGCCAGCTTTACCAGACGCTCGGTGAGTGCCAGGGTCGCCTCGACGGAAGCGCCGTGCTTTGCGGTCACCATATCTCCGCCGAGGAAAATGTAATCGGGCTTCAGGCGTGCGGTCTCTGCCGTGAGTCTCTCTTCAATTTCTCCGAGCCGACGCTCGTGAAAGTCCGAGAGATATACAATGCGCCTTGCCCGCTTGATCTTCGCACTTCGGAGCGCATAGTGTCGCACAATCAAACTGCGCCGCTCCCGCTCCGATTCAAAAAGGGCGGCAGCCGCAATGCCGACCGCCGCCAGGCTGAACGAGAAGAGAAGTTTCTTCCTATCCAATCCAGATGCCCTCCTTATTGACCAGATAACCGTCCGGCGTTCTGCTGTCTGTGAGCATTTTGCCGTCGCTACCCAGATAATACCACTGATTCTTGTAGAGCAGCCAAGTGTTCGTCTGAAGCGCGCCTTGTCCCGGCGTCAAATAGTACCAGGCACCGCTGCCGTCCTGCCGCCAGCCCTCAATCATATTGCCGTTTTCATCAAACCAGTACTGCTTACCGTTAATCTCACGGTGTGCGTTGCGGACCAGCGCACCGTTTGCCTCGCGGTAGGCCCAAACGCCGTTTCGCTGAATCCAGCTACTTCCGCTTGCCGCCTGACTTGCCGCTTGATTTTGTTGACTTACTACTTGACTTGCCGCTTGATTTTGTTGACTTGCTGCTTGATTTGGTTGACTTACCGCCCGATTTCGTTGACTTACGATTCGACTTTGACTGCCCGCCGGTTTTAGCGCTTGCAGACTTCCCGCCTGACTTGCCGCTTGATTTTGTTGATTTGCCGCTTGCGGATTTTCCGCCGGACTTGCTTGATTTGCTGCTTGCAGGTTTTCTGTCGGACTGTTTGCCGTGAGCGCCTGAACTCTGCCGCTTGCCTGTGGCATCTCCGCTTCCCCGCCCACGGCTTCCGGTTTTTTTCCGCCGCTTTCCTCCGCGAGCTGAAAACCGTAGTCAAGGAGAGCTCGCGTATCCGAGTACTGGGTCTTGTGACTCTTCATGACCACAACGATGAGGCGCACGCCGTTTCGCTCTGCGCAGGTCACAAGCGTATTGCCAGCAGCACTCGTATAACCGGTCTTCCCGCCCAGAATACCCGGATAGTAGTCCGCATTCCCGCTCGAAATCATGCGATGTCCCATGACGATATCCGTTCCGTTCGGTCGTTTCTGCGTCGCCGGGAAATGATAGGACACCGTTCTATCGATGGCGCGAAAATCCGCGCGATCAAAGCAAGCCTTCGCAATCAATGCCATGTCATGGGGTGTCGAGAGATGCTTTGCGTTGTTGAGCCCGCTCGGATTCACGAAATTCGTGTTGGTGCAGCCAAGCTCCTGTGCGCGCCGATTCATCTTCTTCGCAAACGAAGGAACGGAACCCGAGACGTGCTCGGCGAGTCCGTTTGCGACTTCGTTCGCGGACTTCAGCATGAGCCCGTAGAGACAGTCACGCACTTTGACGCGGTCTCCCTTCGTGAGTTCCAAGTTGACCGCACCCGACTCCAAATTTTCCGTCGCTGCGCTCGAGAACACCACAGTGTCATCCTGAGACGCATTCTCCAATACCAGAAGTGCTGTCATGAACTTGGTGATGGAAGCGGGATAATACTGGTGGTTTGCATTTTTCTCATATAAAAATTTACCGCTGGTTGCGTTATAGAGCACCGCGCCTTCCGAGGCAATTTCCGGTGCGTTCGCCGCCTCTGCGCTTCCCGCCGCCGCGGTGCTGAACAACAGCACGACCAGAGCCAGCAGACCGGCCCGCAAGCGTTTGATTCCCTCCGGCATGGACGAATTCCTCCCTTCCGCGTTTCCTTTTTGAACGTAATTCCGTCTTTTTTCTTTTAATTCTATCACAAGATCAATTCTGTTTTATTACAAAATCATGAAATATTGTATGTAATTCTTTTGCGCGACAAAGCAGTCTGCCCTGCACGCGGTCTTTTCCGCCGCCGCCCTTGCCGCCACGCGTTCGGAGTTCCGCGAGAAAGGGCTTCCAATCCACGCCGTCTCCGAACATGAGAAAGGCATAGCCGCTCTCGTCGTCGCCCGAAAAAAGCGCAACCACGCCGGAAAACAGCTCCTTCAACGGCTTCACCGCGCGCTGGAGGGCGCTCTCCGGGAGCGGCGGTAAGATGAGGCAGAGCCCATCCGCTTCCGCTTTCGGCGGTTCATGCGTTTGTGCCTTATCACGGGCCGCCGCTTCCGCCCGCAGAAGGATCAGGGCAAGCGCCGTCTCTGCCGCGCGCTGTTCCGCGGCCATTGCCTTTTCTTGCAGACGCACTACCGCAGCGCTCAGTTCGCCCTGCGGTGCGGAGAGCAGTTTCGACAGTTGTTGCGCCTCCCGTATCCGCGCCGCGTAATCTTGCACCGCACGCATTCCGCAGGCAATGTAGAGCCGCGTGCCGCCCTTATAGTTCATGGCGCTCAGAATCTTGAGAATACCCACCTCCGAACTCCGCGCGACATGCGGTGCACAGCAGGCACAGCAATCCACGCCCTCAAGTTCGACAATGCGTATGGCCCCCGTGAGCTCTTTTTTCTGCCGGTAGTTCAGCGCCGCCAGTTCCTCGGCATCCGGGTAATAAGCCCTCACCGGAATATCGCGGAAAATGGCTTGGTTCACCGCGTGTTCCAGTGCCTCAAGTTCCGCTTCCGAGAGCTGCACGCTGAAATCCAACTGCACTTCCCGCTCACTGAGATGAAAACCCACGTTCTCCGCGCCGTAGAGGCGATTGGCAAGTCCGGACAGAATGTGCTCTCCCGTGTGCTGCTGCATAAAGTCAAAGCGGCGCGCCCAATCCACTTCCCCCTCGACCTCGCTTCCCGCTTCCAAGGGGGCATCCAAAATATGGACAATCACGCCCTCGTTTATCTCCGCGTCCAGGAGCTTCGCACCGCCGAGTGTGCCGCAATCCGCCTTCTGTCCGCCCTGCTCCGGAAAAAAAGCCGTGCGGTCCAGAACAACCGCCCAGCACCTTTCTCCCGCCTCTCCCTTTCTCTCCTCACAGGAGAGGACACGCGCCGTAAATGTAAGTTCCCGCGGATTGCAGTCAAAAATTGCCTCAGTCATCTTTCCTCTCCCTTCGCGCACGAGTTTTCATCATTTGCGCTTTGATTTCGCAATCGATTTCTCTTTTTCAGACTTGTGTTACGTCCTTTTCCTGACTGTACTTCTCTTCACATGTACTTCTTCGATTGATTCACTTCGCATTTGTCGCTTCGTTTTTCGCACTTCTCGCTTACTTCTGTTTTTCGCTTTGCGTTCGCTTCCGCGTTTCTTCACTTCGCATTTACCGCTTCGTTTTTCGCACTTCGCATTTACTGCCGGCTTCTCGTTCTTCGCGTTATGCTTGTTCACGCTTCGTTTTGCGTTTTTACGCTATATCATCTTGTCTCAGGCGTTTTATATTTCTTACCGTACCGAAAAGACAGCCTCCCGGCGGGAAGCTGTCTCTTTTCTCTTATTGTGCCGCCTTAATTGCCGCAAGAAGTTCGTCATAGCTCTCAAAGCCGGGAACTGCGGATATGCCTTCTTGATTTCCTCGGTGCTGCGGAACAGGAAGCCCGCCTTACTCGCCTCAATCATGCCGAGATCGTTGTAGCTGTCACCGCTCGCAATGGTCTCGTAGCCGATCGACTGGAACGCGCGCACGGTCGTTAACTTGGAGTGCTCAATTCGCATGCGGAAGCCCGTAATCTCTCCGTTCTCCGCGACTTCGAGCGAGTTGCAGAAAATGGTCGGATAGCCGAGCTTCTTCATGAGAGGCGCCGCGAACTGCGTGAAGGTGTCGCTCAGAATGATGACCTGCGTAAAGCTGCGGAGCTCATCGAGGAACTCTTTTGCGCCCGGCATCGGGTCTATGGTCGCAATGGTGTCCTGAATCTCCTTGAGGCCCAGGCCGTGCTCCTTCAAAATATCGATGCGGTAGCGCATCAGCTTATCGTAATCCGGCTCGTCTCTGGTGGTACGCTTGAGCTCCGGAATGCCCGTCGCCTCCGCAAATGCAATCCAGATCTCCGGAACCAATACACCTTCAAGATCCAAGCAAACAATATTCATGTGCCGCCTCCTAAAAAAACAGTCAATGCCGCTATTATAGCAAACAGAGCCTCACTTTTCCACTAAATCGCCTTTCCGAGGAACTGGCTCTCGTAGAGCGTATAATAAAAGCCCTGCTTTGCCATGAGTTCCTCGTGGTTTCCCTGTTCGATGATGTGTCCCGCCTTCATGACAAGGATCACATCCGCATTGCGTATGGTCGAAAGTCGATGCGCCACAATAAAGCTCGTGCGCCCCTCCATCAGACGATTGAACGCCTCCTGTATTTTCAGTTCCGTCCGCGTATCAATCGAGGAAGTCGCCTCGTCCAAGATGAGCATGGAGGGATTGCTCATCATCACGCGGGCAATGCAGAGGAGCTGGCGCTGTCCCTGCGAGAAGCCCTCTCCGTTCTCGGCAATGACCGTATCATAGCCGTCCGGAAGCCGCTCGATAAAGCTTGCAATGTGGCAGACGCGCGCCACCTCGCGCATTTTCTCTTCCGAAATGCCGGGATTTCCCATGGTGATATTTTCGCGTATGGTGCCGCTCTTTAACCAGGTCTCCTGGAGCACCATGCCGAAACCGCCGCGCAGCGACGCACGCGTTAAATCGCGAAGATCCGTCCCGTCGAGACTTATGGCCCCGCCCGTCACATCGTAAAAGCGCATCAAGAGATTGATGAGCGTTGTTTTGCCGCAACCGGTCGGACCGACAATCGCGATTTTCTGTCCCGGCTTTACCGCAAAGTTAAAATTCTCAATCAAATGCTGTTCCGGCACGTAGGAAAAGTCCACCTGATCAAAACGAACCGCACCGCGGAAGCCTTCGGGTGCAAGCGCCGTTGCCCGGTCCGGAACCTCTTCCGTTTCTTCAATGAGCTCAAAAAGCCGCGCCGCGCAGGCAATGGCATTCTGGAGTTCCGTTAAGACGCCCGAAATCTCATTAAACGGCTTGGCGTACTGACTCGCATAACTCAGGAAAGCTGTGAGCTCACCGACACTTAAACTTCCGCCGATCACCGAGAGCGCACCGACCGCACCGACTATCATATAGACCAGCGCGTTCACAAAACGTGTCGTCGGATTGGTCAGCGACGAGTAAAAGGTCGCCTTTAAGGAAGTTTCCGTCAATTTCTCGTTCAGTTCGTCAAAGTTTCGAATGACCGCTTCTTCGCGGTGAAAGGCCTTGACCACGCGCTGCCCCTCAACCATCTCGTTGATCATGCCGGTCTGCTCTCCTCGCAGTTTCGACTGCGCGCGGAACAAGAGATAGCTGTGCTTACTAATATAACCCGCCACAAAGAAGCTGAGCGGCGTAATCAAGACCACGGCGAGGGTTATACTTAAGCTCACGGAGAGCATAAAGAGTAAGGTCCCGACTATGGTCAAAACGCCCGTAAAAAGCTGGGTGAAGCCCATCAGCAGACCGTCCGAAAACTGATCCGCATCCGCAATCACGCGGCTCTCAATTTCTCCCGCCGGATGCGCATCCAAATAGCTGAGCGGCAAACGCTCAATCTTTCGAAACGCCTCGTTTCTGAGGTCCCTCACCACGGAGTAGGCCAGACGGTTGTTGCAGAGATTCATGAGCCACTGAAACAAAGCGACTCCTGCGGCAGCCAGGCCTATTTTCAGTATGATCCGATGCACTCCCGGGAAATCCACGCGGCCCGCCCCTATCATGCGGTCCACCGCCTCACCCGTGAGACGCGGCGCGAGCAGAGTCAGCACCACCGTAAGAAACGCAAACAGCAGGGAGGCCGCCAGCCAAAGCCGGAAGCGTCCTATGTAACGCAACACCTTTTTTACCGTGCGCCACTGCAAATCATTCCTTTTCTTTGCTTCCATTCAGGCCTCCTTCGGAAACTGGGAGTAGTAGATCTCCTGATACACTTCATTGTCCCGTAACAGTTCCTCGTGCGTTCCGCTGCCCACCAAGTTGCCGTTATCCAGCACCAGAATTCTGTCCGCATACTGCACCGAAGCCGCGCGCTGCGACACAATGAAGCAGGTAATATCCCGGGCGCTTTCGCGTATGGCGGTCCGAAGCGCCGCATCCGTTGCGAAATCGAGCGCCGAGGCACTGTCGTCCAAAATCAGAATCTGCGGCTTTTTCATGAGCGCACGTGCAATCGTGAGACGCTGCTTCTGCCCGCCGGAGAGATTTCTCGCATTTTGCTCCAAGTAAAAGTCGAGCTTCCCGGGCTTGGTCTCCACATACTCTTTCGCCTGCGCGATTGTGAGGGCCTCCCAAAACGCCGCGTTGTCGGCATCCTCCTTGCCCCATCGGAGATTGTCCGCAATGCTGCCCCGAAAGAGCTCTGCCTTCTGCAACACCATGCCGATGTTTGCACGGAGGCTCTCGAGCGTTAAGCGGCGCACATCCTCACCGAAGACGCGAACCTCCCCGGCACTCGCGTCATAAAAGCGGGGAATCAGGTTCACCAGGGAGGATTTACCGCTGCCCGTGCCGCCGATAATGCCTATGGTATCGCCCGCATAGGCAGTAAAGCTGATGTCATGCAGGGCCTCTCCGCTCTCCTTGTCATAGCGAAGAGAGACATCCCGAAACTCGACCGCCCTTTTGCGCCCGTTCTCTTCGCCTCGGCCTCTTCTAAAAAGACCTCGCTTGCATTTACGCTGCCGTCCTGCATATCGCTATGCACCTCCAGCACGGCCGCGACACGCTCGCTGCAGGCAGCCGCACGCGTCACCTGAATGATGAGGTTTGCAAGCTTGATGAGCTCCACCAGAATTTGCGACATATAGTTTAAAAGCGCAACCGCCTGTCCGGTCTCCAAAATACCCGTATTCACCCGCACGGCATCCGTTTGAATCAACGCGACACCGGCAAGATTAATCAGCACATAGGTGAGCGGGTTCATGAGACCGGAAATGCGCCCCACCTTGAGCTGCTCCGAAAAGAGCGCCGCATTTCGCGCGGCATAGCGCTTACGCTCTGTCTCCTCCTGCCGAAAGGCGCGTATCACACGGACACCGGTCAGGTTTTCGCGCGTGCTCGTCATAATCTCATCGAGTTTTCCCTGCACCCGCTTGTAGAGCGGCAAGGTGGTCAAGAGAATCCAAAAGACCACCGCTCCGATTACCGGAATTGCGACCGCAAAAATGAGTGCCGACGGCGTGTCTATCGTAAAGGCCATGACCATGGCGCCAAACACGATAAAGGGAGAACGCAAAAACAGACGGAGTACCATGTTGACTCCGGACTGCACCTGATTCACATCGCTCGTCATGCGGGTAATCAGCGTGTCCGCACCGAACAAATCCAGCTGGGAGAAACTTAACTCCTGCACCTTTGAAAAGAGTCTGTGCCGCAGCTCTCCCCCGAGTCGCATGGCCGCCTTTGCCGCAAAATACTGCGCGGTTACGGAAAAGCCCAGTCCCGCCGCGCCAAGCAAGACCAGGAGGCCCGACTGCTGCAGTACATAAATGCGATTTCCCTCTGCAATGCCCTTGTCGATGATACGCGCCATGATGAGCGGTACCATGAGCTCAAGCAGCGCTTCGACTAACTTAAAGAGGGGCGCAAGTACTGCCTCTCTCCTATACTTTTTTAATATCGGCAACAAAACCTTCATACGCCCCTCCCTTTCTCACAATATCCTAGCGAGCCGCACTTCGGCTGTCAAGAAATGCTCCGACCCATGGATTCCCGGACACAAGCAAAGGGAACTACAAACCTGTATCAGCTCGGGTACACCGGCTTAAAGAAACCCACCCTAAGCCTTTCCATTTTTCATGTTGTGCAGAGATCGCAACAGCGTTGCCACCTTTCCTTCCGTGCAGACTTTGTCTTGCGTTCAACCCGGGATTTCTTTGCACCTTGCTTGAACCGACGGCATGCAAAGATAATGCGACAATGCTGTGCATACTGTTACCCAACAGAAAGGCGGGGCGGTGAAGACCTAAGGTCTTCACCGCCCCGCCCGCTTATACGAGAATTAGGGGAGTCTCGTTTGCTTTACCTTGCCTTACGGCGTCTCGCGAATCCAAGCACCGGAAGCGTCCACATGGTAGCCGTCCGGCGTCACTTCGTTCGCATACATGGAACCGTACGGTCTGCCGCCGCGGTTTCCGTACACCCAGCGGTTCTGAGAAGCATCCCAGTCCCAAGTCGGTGCCGGCGTTACCGGGTTCAGGTAGTACCAGGTGCCGTTGATTTCCTGCCAGCCGGTCAGCATGGAGCCTGTCATGATGTTCAGGTAATACCACTTGCCGTCCGCGCTGTCGTGATACCAGCCCTTGTCCATCGAACCAAACCAGCCATCGTGGATCGTGGAGAGGTGATACCAAACGCCCTGATTGTCCTTCCACCAGCCGCTGTCCATGACACCGTTCTCATCGAAGTGGTAGCTGTAAATCTTGGTCTGGCCGTCAAAGGTGTAAGCGACATCTGCCCAGGTGTTGGTGAGCTTACGGCTGTTGCCGAGCTCGAAGTACCAGCCGTGGCCTGCCGGGTCAAAGTTCACCCAGTTGCCCTCTGCGCCGTTCTGGTAGACACGGTTGCCCGTGCCGGACGGCGTCGTGCTGCCCGTCACACCTCTGCTGCTGCCGCCGCGGCCTCTGCTGCCGCCGCCGCCACCGCCGCCACCGCCGTGGCTGCCGCCGCCACCGCTGTGGCTGCCGCCGCCACCGCCGCCCGGAGTCGGGGACGGAACAATGCCTGCGATTCTTGCGAGGATGCCGTCAATCAGAGCCTTGAGATTTGCATGCTCCGTAACAAGTTCAGCCGTGGTGGGTCTCGGGAGACGGTTTGCAAGCGCATTTGCCTGCGTCACCGCGTTATTGAGATCTGCGAGCTCGGTCGGCGTGAGGTGCGGAATGATACGCGGATCCGTCATCACTGCGTTGCCTCTGTTGATCTCGCCGATCAGGTTGTTTCTCGCATTCTGCCAAGCGGTGTCATCCGCCGGGATGTACATTGCGTAGAGCGTCATATCGCGGGTCACAGCATCGGAGTCTGCGAAAGTCGGTGCCGTCTGGCTGTTCGCCTTACGGAACTGATCGAACTCATACTCGATGCCCGTTGCCGGATCCGTGTAATTCAGCGCCAGCGCACCGCGCATGGTCGTGTAATCCGGATGGCTCGCGAGGTCGCTGCCGTGTGCAATGCGGAAGGTGTAAGGCGTACCGCGCATTGCGTCGATCACCGTAACCGTATGTGCCTTCTTGTAGCTCAGCACCAGATAATCACCGTTCTTCGCCTCGAAGCTAAAGTTTCCGTCAAAGCCCGCTGCACTTAAGTCTGCCGGGTTCATCGGGACCGTAACGTAATTCACGTTTCCGCTCGGATCGACGGTGCGCTTCCAGAGCTCATAATCGGTGTTGTTCTTGATGCTGTCGTCAAGGCGAGCAATCACGCGCATGGTCGCGTTGCTGTTGGTCGCCGGGACAATCTTGTTGACGCCGTCCACGTCTCTTGCGAGGCCGACCTGCAGGCTCCACGGGAGCTTAATCTCGTTGTTGCCGACCTGCGTCTTCAGCTCGTTTGCGTAGTTGCTTGCCACCGTACCGCGGTTAAACTTCGCGATATAGGTGATGGTGTCAACGCTCGGGTTTGCAAGCGCAGCCGTATCGTCCGGGTTGTCAATGAGCTCGGTGAGGAGTCTCACATTGTCTGCCGGATCGAGTGCAAAGCGACCGTCCTTCGGCGTATAGTCAAGGTCTGCCTTCGGCTGTGCCGGAAGGATGGACTGACCGTTGTAGCTTGCGGACACCGTTACGGAGCCCGCCGGCATCGTAATACGCTGACCCGTTGTCGTAAGTCCGCTCAGATTGCCGAGGAGTACGTTCCAACGCTTAAACGTTGTTCCTGCCGGCACATCCGCGTCAAACTTAATCTTGTCGCCTTCCCGGAAGGTAACGTTCGTATCGTCGGCGCCGATCGGAATAATCTGTTCCGTACCGTTAATCATTCTCTTAATCTCGACAACCTTACCGCCGTTCTCAAGCTTCAGCGTGTACTCGGTCGTCGCCGCTGCCGGCGTTCCGGTGACCGGAATCACCGTACCCTGCGGAATCTGATCCTGCGGTGTCTGGCTGCCGCCGACCGGTCTTGCGACCACCGTGTAAGTCGTGTTCGGGTCGAGGTTGTCAAAGACAATCGCTGCGCCCGGCGTGCTCGGGGTAACCCAGCCGGAAGCCGGAACCACGTTGCCGCTCGCATCAATCAGGGAGTACTCCGTGTTCGGCGCGGTCGGGCTGACCGTGATGGTCTTCTGACCTGCGTTTGCCGCATCGGTACCGACCGTTGCGTTCGCTCCGACTGCCGGCACATTCACCACGGTCGGCTGGCTGCGATCCGACGCTACTACGCTCGTAATCGGGGTGCCCGCTGCCGGGTTCTGTGCGGTTGTAAGTTCGTATACCTGGTACTGTGCGTTGACCGGAAGGCCAGTGAACGCACCGCTCTGAAGCGCCGTACCCGGAAGGGTTGCAATCACGTTGCCGTTCATATCGGTGATTGCGTAGTTTCTCAGGCTGTTTGCACTGTTTACCTTGACCGTACCGGTGCCGTTGTTTGCGACTACGCCGTTTGCGTTCGGCATTGCAAGCACGCCGTCATCCGTCAAACCGATGCGGGTAAAGACCGTCGTATAGGTCTCGCTGCCGTTGATAATCGTCGTGTTGGTCGGCTGAGAACCGGAGCTGCTGGTCCACGGCTGTGCCATGTAGGTCGCCGGGTTTGCCGGAACCGGCGTCGGCTTCGGGACATCCGCCCAAGTGGTCGCATGCCAAATGCCGGAAGCGGTATCCTTGGTCTGCTCACCGACACGCACCGTTGTGTTGCCGCTCAGACTGCCGTTTGCGCTGTGCGCAAAGTTAATCGTATACCACTTGTTCGGATCCTCGACGAACTTCGGGTAGACACTGACCGCCGTCGGGGTAGTCGTGCCGGCCGGAATCGCGAGTTTCTGATCTGCGGTCGTAATCGTGGAACTGTCGGTGTCCGCATCGTAAATCTTCTGCTCCGCGCCGCCGTTGATCTTCACATACCAGCCCTCGAGCTTGTAGTTCGGGATCGGGTCCGCGCTGATTGCAAGATTGCCGTGTGAGTCGAGACCCACCAGCTCCTGCCAGGTGTAGGAACCGACGCGAATGGAGCGCGGCGCCGTATTGCCCGAGATATCACCGTTTGCCGTAGAGGTGTAGCTGACACGCGCCCAAGTGCTCGCATCGTTCAGGTTCTCGACATAGGTAATCGTGATGATGGCACCCTGGCCGTCACTTCCTGCCTGCAGATTAAAGTGCAGGTTCTCATCCGTCCCCTGAACCAAACCGGTCGGACTGCTTGCACCGCCGTTGGTGCCCGGGTTCATGTTCGGCGCGTAGTTGTAGCCCGGAAGGAACGGAACCGCAACCGTCTGTGCGCCGGTTGCGCCGACTGCTCTCGGCTCATCGATGTCCGGAAGATTCGGTCTGCCCTCCTGACCGTCCAACTTGTTGCCGTGGTTATCGAAGAACTTTACCTGTACGCGAATCTGGTAAGCCGGATCGCGTCTGTAGGTGTACTTAATCTTGACGTTCTGGTTCGGCATTTTGCCGGTCAGCACGCCGTTCGTATTGAACTGGAACTCGCCGTTTGCAGCAAGCTTGTTCGTACCGTAAACGCAAGCGTTCTGGTTATCCGCATCACCGCTCACAACCTGCACGCTGTCGTAGACATAGCCCGCAATGGTCGGCGGCGTCATGCCGACAGACTCCTCCGCATTCTTGTTCTCAGAGGTCGCTGCTTTAATCGTGGTACCGGTCTGATCCACATACTCCGTGCGGAGAGAGAAAAACTTGCTCGTATCCACAATATAGAGATAACGAATGGTCAGGTTATCGTTCGGCATCACGCCGCTTACGACATTGCCACCGATCACATTGACCTGCGCAGCGCCGGTGCCGGCACCGGAATTCTCACCGAATTTGCGCTTTTTGTCGTTCTTTACAATAACAGATCCTACCTTATAGCCGGGAACCGCCGTTGGGGAGAGCGGAACTGCGGTGACCGTATCGCCCATGGCCTTCTGCGTCGGGGAAACCCAGGGCGCACCGTTCGGGTTGAAGGCAATGTGGTTGCCGGAATAGAAGCTGCCGCTATCGGTCGCCGGAAGCTCGGCGTTGCTGCCGTCCAGCATGCGGTAGTGCATTACCGTGTAGTCGAAGTTCTGCGCCACACCGCTCGGAATCCATTTCGGTGCGTACGTCTTGCTATCGCTCGGCATTGCAATCGGAAGCGCCGGCTCAACATACTTCAAAGGATCGGAAGCATCGTACCAGCCGCCAAAGGTGTAGCCCGGATAGGACACGCCTCCAAAATTCGGGAACGCCGGTCTTGCATCGGAATCGCCTGCGTTTGCGGAAGTACCGTTTGAGTGAACCAGCGGAATGCCCGCAAAGCCCGGAACATCTCTCAAAAGAGTACCGGTCTCGCCCGAAACGGAGTTGCTCGTATAGCCGCCGTACGTAACCCCCGGACCGTCTCCGGTGTCAAAGGTAATCGTGGCCGTTGCCGCATAAACCGGCAGCGCCGGGGCTGCCACGGAAAATACCATGACAGCCGCCATCGCCGCGGCGATCCGAGACTTGAAATTATGTCTCAATCTCATCTCATTCCTCCTCAGTGAATCCACGCGCCGTTCGCGTCAACGCGGTAACCGTCCGGCGTTGTTTCATTCCGGTACATGGAACCCATGGGTCTCACAACGGAGTTGGACTTGTAGAACCATCTCTCATTCACCGAGTCATACTCATAGGTGTTTGCAGAGGTGGTCGGTGCAAAGTAGTACCACTTTCCGTTGATCTCATGCCAACCGGTCTGCATGATGCCGGTAGCCGGATCCAGGTAATACCAGTGCTTATCCGCCTCGTCGTAGTGCCAGCCCATCTGCATCTTGCCGAGCCAGCCGTCGTGCTCTGTATTGCAGTAGTACCAATCCAGCTTCTCATCGCGGAACCAACCGAAGTCCATGATACCGTGCGAGTTGAAGTGATACCAGCCGTTCTTGTTGACATCGCCGTTTGCGTAGTCGAGCTTTGCCCAGCGGCTCACAAGACGGATACCGCCGTTCAGCGTGAAGATCCACTCGCTGTGCTCGGGGTTAATGAGTTCCCAGTTGCCGTTCGTACCGACCGTGTAGCTCGGCTCGTAATCGGCAATGAAGGCCTCGTTTCCGATCAGGTTCGGCTTACCGAAGGTGCTGCCGACACCTGCGCTGATGCTGCCGCTGCCGCCGCTGCGTCCGCGGCTGCTGCCGCCGCGACCACCGCCGCCGCCGCTGCCGCCGTTACCGCGACCGCCGCCGCCGCTTCCGCCGCCCGAAAGAGCATCGTTCGAAATTCTGCCGTAGTGGTCATAACGCGGGTTCAACGTGTTTTCATAGCGCTGAATTGCATCGAGCAAATCGTCGAGTGCCTGCTGAAGCTCAGCCGCCGTTGCTCTCGGATTGGTGCGCTCAAAGACTGCGATTGCATCGTTGATGCCGGTGTGTACGCCCGGAACACCGTTGATCAGGGCAGCGGTCTCCTTGCGCTTTAAGAAGAAGTCATCCGCAAGCTTAATTGCCTTCTTGATTGCATCATCAAGGCCGTTTCTCGCGTTGTCAACTTCCTCCTTGTTGTCCTTCCAGTAGCCGTAGACAATGGTGCGCTTCTTAATCGGCGCGGTATCGTCAAACGCTCTGTACTTATCCGCCTTGCGGCTCCAACCCTGCCAGTCGTACTCAACGCCGGTCGCCGGATCGGTGAGGTGCGTTGCACTGCCGGTCGGCGTGTTGTTGAGAACCGTGCTGTAAAGCGTCGAATAGTCCGCATCGCTCGGGGACTCACCCTTTCTCACCGGGAAGCTGTACTGCGGCCACGGTGCCACGGTGTCCTTGTCGTTGATGAAGGTCACCTTGTAAGCCTTCGAGTAAACCAGGTAGTACTTGACACCTTCCTGTGCGGTGAACTGGAAGAGACCGCCGCTTGCGTAGACATCAGCCGGGGTCAAGGTCTCCGGAACGTAGGTCGACGTAGCCGTATCATAGCGAAGCAGCTGGTAGTCGAGGTTGTTCACATCTTCCTTGTCAAGCTGTACATAGGTGTTGAAGGTCGCATTGGACGCCGTTGCGCGCGGCACAAGTCTGCCGTTGACATAGCGCTCAATGTTGGTCTGGACCTCCCAGGCCGCCGTAAATGCCGTCGGGTGGTTTGCCGCATCGACCGTTGCCGGATCGCTCTTCAGTGCCGAAGCAACCGCCGCCGGGACGTTCTTCTTCTGATAGACCACCTTGTAGGAAACATCCGCATGGTTCACATTCATGATGACGCGGTCATCCGGCGTGGTAAGGTCGTTCTCAAGGCCCGGAATCTCGTTCGGATCCAGCGCCATCTCGCCCGGGTTACCGCCGCGAATCTCATCCGTAACCGGCGAATTGCCGTTCAGGTTGCGGTTGTAATAAGCGGTCAGGACCACGTTCGTATCGGGCATCGTGAAGGTCAGCGTCGCGTTGCCGAGCTGGCTCGTGATGCCCGGGATGATACCGGTCGTGACTCTCCACTCCTTGAAGGTCTCGCCCGCGCTGTTGGTTGCCGGTGCGGTCAGGACAACAGTCTCGTCCTTGTGTGCCTCGTCGAAGTAGTTCGTGTTGATTGCGTTGCCGTTTACGGTCGTGATTTCACTCTCGCCGTCCGTCGTCGTGATGCTGAACTTCGGAATTTCAAGCTCGCCGCCCGGATCCATGGTAACCGGCGTTCCGTCCGGAAGCTTGCTGAGCGCGGTGATATCGTTTCTGCCGTGCGGTCTTGCGACCACGGTGTAGGTCTTGTTGGGATCGAGACCGGAGAAGGTAATTCTGCCCGGTGTTCCTGCCTGCCAGCCGTCCGCCTGGGTCTCCGGCGTCGTCACGACGTTTCCGTTCTCATCGATGAGTGCGTAGTCCGCATCTCTGTCGGAGGGATCGATCGTGAAGTCAACCTTCGTCTCATCGTTCGGGTTATACGTAATCTGCTTGTTCGTATCAACTGCCGGAACATGTGCATCGCTCGGGCTGCTGATCGGTGCCGGCACGTTCGAAATGTCGTCGCCGACCTGTGCCGTGTTATCGCCCTCTGCCTCGTAGACCTGGTAGGTCGTTCCGGGCGTGAGGTTGTTGAAGTAGGTTCTGCCGGTCACGCTGCCGTCGCCGACGCCCACAACCTTGCCGTAGGGATCCACGACAATGTACTTGTAGCCGGGCTTCGTGTCGTAAGCCGTCACAACGCCCTTGCCCTGGGTATCAAGGCTGCCGCCCGCATCCACCGGGTGCACGTTGGTACCGAAGACCGCCGGATCCGGATAGAACTTGACGAGGTAGGTCTCGCCGTCTGCGATTGCATCGCCTGCGTTCATCATTGCGCCGTTGTGGAACCAACCCTTGTAGAGGTAGTTGACCTCACCGGTGTAGCTCGTCGCTGCCGGCTCAACCTGACCCCAGGTCTTGTCCTTCCAAGTGTGAAGCGTGGTCGGAACAGCCGGATTCCAGGTGACATGGTTGTCGAACGGTGCAAAGTTAATGTCAATCCACCAAGCCGGATCTTCCTTAAATGCAGCAACGAGATTCTCGCCGCCCTGGAAGCGATCCGTATCCTGAAGGAGGTGCTCACTGCCGTCCATGACACGGTTGTTGTTCGTATCCACGAACCAGCCGTCGAGCATGTAGTGGTAGTCGTTTGCGGTAACAATCGGAAGGAGGCGCTTTGCCTTGAGGTCCGCATAGGTGTAGCCGAGGCCTGCGCCGTTATCCTTCAGCACGCTCACCTTGAAGGAGTTCGTGCCGTTTGCGGTCACATCCGGGGAAACCTGCTTGGTCGGGTCATCCGCCGGTGCCATGTTGTCATGGCTCAGGATACCGAGCTCCGTGCCGCCGACCGTGTCCTTACCGCTGTAGAACTGGATGTTACTCCAAGCACTTGCATCTCTGTTATAACGATAGGTCAGCTTAAAGTCGCCTGTCGGCATCTTTGCTCTGTAGTGGTTGTTTGCGGTGTTGAAGGTTGTTGCATCGCCCGCAATCGGCACACCAACCGGGTTGTCATTGTAGCTGTTGTAGATATAGCCATAGAGTTCCGGCATAGCGAGCGAATCGCCCTCAACCGTATCATCCGTTGCCTTCGGCGTCACCACCGGCGCAACAATGTTTCTTAAGAGACTGTCGTTCGTGCCGAGATCCTCGTGCGTCAGGGTGAATTCCTGGCCGGTGCCTGCACCGGTATAAACGTAGTTAATCTCGACATTCTGGTTCGGCATCACACCGGTGTAGTTACCCGCCGCATCCGCGCTGCCGGTCAGGGCAACCACAAGCGGGTTCGGATCCTGATCGTTTGCCGTGCCACCCGTAACCACAGTGTAGTGGTCATAGGTGTAACCGAAGGTGCTCACCGGGCTGATGTTAATCGGATCCTCCGGCCTCACCATCGCGGTGGTGGAGGGCGCGACAACCGTGCCCGCCGGCGATACGTGGTTCACCTTGAGCTGGAAGCCCGGGTGAGACGGATCGACGCGATAGCGCCAGGTGATTGCCGCATCCTGACCTGGGAAACGCCCCGTAAACTTACCGTAGTTCGCGCTGCCTGCAACCGTATCGAAGGTACCGAAGGGAGCCGGCGCGGTCTGATCGCTGAACTGATAGGTACTCGGGTTGATAAAGGAATCCACCGGCGCCCAGACATAACCCGGGACAACCTTGAGGTTACCGTTCAGCGGATCCTCAACCGAGAAGCCGCTCGCTGCCGGTGTGGTTCTCGTCTGGAACACGATGCTTCCGTTCTGATTCTCATAGGAAGTCGTATACGCAAACTTGATGTTGTGGTTAACGGTATAGATTGCGTCATAGATTTCCGGAGTTGCCGGGAATACGGACGGAATCGGTGTAGCAACCGCCGGCATTACACCACGCTTGTTCCAACCGTGGAAGTCATAGCCGTACTTCGTGACCGTCGGCGCAAGTGCGTTGGTCGGATCGCCCGCGAGACCGCTGAGCATGCCCGGGGTCGGGGTTCCGCCCTTTGCGTCGAAGGTGATGGTGCTGTTATCTCTCACATAGTGATAGGTAATCACCGTGTCCTGCTTCGGCATGATACCGGTGACCTTACCGAAGTTCGGGCTGGTCGCCGTGCTGTCCGGGGTCAGTTTGAGCGCCGCACCGCCGACAGAGGTCTCATCCGTGTCAATACTGGAAAGACGATAGGACGGAGGCGTTACGGTCGGTGCCGCTTCGTTGACCGGCTCACCTGCCGCGATGCTCTTTGCCGCGCGGTTTTCCGCGCCCGTGACCGGATCGCCGTTTGCATCCACATACTGGAAGCTCAGGGAGTATCCAGCTCTGCGGAGTGCCGCATTGTCTGCCGCCGTTGCGGAGTCCCAAACCGAGAGGCCGTACTTATCCGCCTGGTCTGCGGTGAAGAAGGTGCTGAACGGCGCCACGCTGCTTGCCGCAACGCCCGTGCCCGGTTCCGCAAAGTTCTTCTCCTGTGCAGCCGTCGGCGTACCCACGCCGGAGAAGGCATCCGGAAGATCCTTGCCCGGATCCACCGCCTGTTTCGAAACACCGATGTTGGAGCCCGCAATGCTCTGCATAACCGAGAGCTTATTGGTTCCCTTAATATAGATATTGCTCGGCTTGCCTTCGCCGTCCGTGTTGCCGGTAACGTTGATCACGGAAGCACCGGAGGGCTTGCTGCCCGCGAGCTTCAGTGCACCGGTTTCAAAGTTGATTGCACCGCGGCCGTCGGTCTTGGAAACGTTGCCGCTAACACTGGAGCCGTGCTCCAGCTGAAGCGTTCCGCCTTTAACGTCAACCGCAGCGCCTGCCGTTTTAATGCCGATTTTCGAATCCTGTAGCGACGCCTGGTCGCCGAGACGCAGGGTACCGCCGGTAACCGAAATGAGCGAGGTGGAACGCTCTGCGGTGCCACCCTTCAAATCAACTTCTCAATCGTGTACTTACCGGTACCGGTCTGCGTAAAGAGCGGCGTGCCCGGCGTACTCGAAGTCACCTCAACGGTCGGTCCGGTGTACGGGGTCGCCGTCGAATTCTTCTCATAGTCCGTTGTCGCAATGACAACGTCGGTGCTACCGCTGCCCGAAAGCGTAACCGGAGCGCCGTTGTAGTTCTGGATGTAGATATAACCCTTTTTGCCTGCCAGCTTGTCTACCGCGTGCTGTAAGGTCGCAAAGGGATCCTCATAGGTACCCTGACCGGAATCGTTACCGCTAGTACTGTTAACATAGTAGGAAGTCGCCTTGATCAGGAACGCAACTCTGCGGTGAACCGTCTCGTACGGGTGCAGGTCAATCTGCCAGGAGTATCCTACACCGGAGTCGATGTTATTGGTTCTGTCAGGCCCTCCGCCGACAAACATGTACTTCCAGTAGTCATAGTAGTGACCGACCCAACGCTTATCCGGCGGCGTTAAACCGAGGTTCGAATCGTTGGTAATCAAATCGAAGGTCTGCAAGGTCGTGCGGTTAACCATGTGGAAGCCGGTGGGCGTGATAAAGCAGGTCGCATTGTCATCGCCGTTGATCATGCTGTCCGCACCGGAGCCAATCCAGAAACGACCGGTCGTGTTGGTCGTGTTGTGGAGGTAGTAGTCGACAATAACGCTTCTGCCGTCCGGACCCGGGGAGACCAGCATGCGGTACTCGACACCGAGGTTTGTGTCCGTAACGACATCACCGTTGTTGTTCGGTGACGGCTTTAAAGCCTTATATCCCGGTAAGCTAAAATAGCTGCTTGCCGACGGAGCCGAAGCCGTGGGGCTATCCGCCTTGACAACCCAAGTCGCATATCCTCTGTGGGACCAAGTGGTCTGAATGCTGCCGGCCGTATAGGTGTGCTGACCGGTATCCAAACCGTGAATATCAAAACGTTTCGTGGCAATGCTATCGCCCTCCGAGGATGCACCCGTTGTAGCCGAGATCCACTCGAAGGCGGTAGCTTCTGTCGCACCGTTGTTACTTCCGCCCGGCTGCAACTCCGTCGCATATGCATTCTGCACGCCCATGCCGCTCATAGCGAGGCCAAAGATCATGAGAAATGCGAGGAGCTGAGCGAGTGCTCTCCGCAGGATACCGCGGAAAGAATTCTTGCTGTTGCTCATTGAATATGTCACGCTCCCTTCTTTAGTTGGGGTCTGCCACAAAGACAGCCAAATCTTCCGGAACGTCGTTCTTCGTGACGGTCGTGGAAGGTCCTGCGATCAGACCGCGCACAAAGTGGTTCCGCTCGGTTCTGTCGTAGTGATAGAAGCCCGGACCGGCGCTGCCGTTGTTTCTCCAACGCGGCGCGTCCTCATCTCCGGTGAAGCCGAGGAACTGACCGTTGTAAACAAGGATGTAACCATCGCCCGTGTTCAGCACGCGTCTGCCGTTCATGATTCTGCCGCTTCTGTCGACCACGTAGAAGCGGTACTGCGGCGTGCCGAGCGTGCCCACATTCTGCACGACAATGCCGTAGCCTGCCTCTTCCGGTGCATCCAGGCGAAGGCCGTTGATGTAGAACTTGTTGTCTCTCTTCTGAAGGATGTTGCGGTTGCCGTAAGCCTTGCCGCTCGGGGAGAACGCAAAGGTTCTCGGACCGTCCGCCAGCTCAACCGTAATCTCCTTGCCGCTCTGCATGGAGCCGTCGTTTATCTCATCCGGGGAGAAGAGGTAGAGATCCGCCTTCTCAATGCCGTAGAGGTCGCCGTTGATGAAGTCCGCAGCGGTCCAAGCATCCACATCGTACTGTGCGACAAACTCGCTCTTGCCCTTGAAGAGGACAAAGCCGGTCTTCATTCTGCCGATACCGTCGAACGCATATTCCTTCTGGCCCACGCGCAGAATCTTGTTGCGGTATGCTCTGCCCTTCGAGTCACTTCTCCACCAGGAAGCCTCGAGGTCAATGTTCTGATCCTCGTCGAGGTTTGCGGACGGGTACATCCAGAACCACTTGTTCTTCATGAGAACGCCGCCGTCGTAGCCGCTGTAGTAACGGACACGCTCGTCGCTGGTCGGGTTGGAACGCACCGCATTCGAGATGCTTGCGACCTTATCCCACCACTCGATCATGACACCCTTCTCATCGAAGCCGTAGGTAGCGCCGTTGATGTCGCGCTGGAAGGGCTGCTCGCCCGCGCGGCTTCTGTACTTCTTGGAGTCGGCGCCGAAGTAGAACCACATCTTCTCGTAGTCCTCATAGTCTCTGCCGGTGACTTCGCTCGTCAGATGAGAGCCCCAGTCATAGTAGAGCCAGCGGTTCGTGTAAAGCGCGCCGTCCTCATCCGCATAGTAGCGAGCATTCACGAAGGGATCCTCGTCCTGAATGACATTGCCCTCTTCGTCAATCCAGCCGGTCAGCATGACACCGTTCTCATCGAACGCGTAGGTCTTGCCGTCTACCTGCTTGCGGAAGCCCTTGCCCTTCGCGCGGAGACCTTTGCCGTCCTCGCCGAAGTAGTGCCAGCCGCCCTCGCCGTAGGTGCCGTCCGGATCGCTCTCGCTGTCAATGAAGACCCAGGCATTCTTCACCATACGGCCGTCCTGGTCGACATAGTACTCGTCGCCGCCGAAGCTGAAGATGCGGTTCTTCAGGATGAACCCGGAATCGCCGAGATAGAACCAATCTTCCTTCGACTTCTTGAAGGCGTTGACTACCGGCTGATCCTCCCGGTTCAGATACTGCCACTCGTCTCCGACTTTGGTCCAGCCTTCGATGGCGTAGGCTGTGACGGTCGGAAAGAGGCAAGCAGCAGCTGCCGCCAGCAGAAACGCTCTGGCTGCTTTGACATGCTTTGTGTGTTTCATGTCCCTCCCCTTTCTCTCTGCAGTGCTGGGTAAGTCTCTCGACTTTCCCGCAAAAGGGCGCTATATCCCTTCTGCATATTAATATTTTCTTAACCAATCTATCACTTCTGTTCCGCTTTGTCTATAGCTGTTCCGAGTCGCGGAATAATTTTTCCTATTTTCGTGATTTTTCCCAGTTCAATCCGCATCATTTTCAATTCTTTATGTATATATCCTCTGTTTTCTGCATCGGAATTGATGCATATCGCCCGCAATATTCATATGCCATGACACCTGCTTGCAAAACTTGTCAAAAAAACGCCTTTTGTCCTTTTTTCCACAGTTTACGGTCCCGATTTTATGCCAATCCGCTGCCTCGATCTCCAAACCCATGAAAATTAAGAAAAATCTGCGAATACGAAGGTCGCGGCCGCCGGTTCACACCGTTTACGGCTTTTCTTTTTGCGACTCTTGGCTTAAATGTAGGGAAATGCTGAGAAAGGAGTTTTGGAATGGCTAAATTATTTGGCAGACTTGCGCGCCTCGCACTGGTCGCAGGCGCAGCGGCAGCGGCGGCCTCCTACTATCGCCAGTACACCGAGTTCCACCGCGATCTGGATGAGGAGTTTCATGACTATGAGGAGGGAGAGGAAGGCGCAAGCACCGCGCATACCGCACCCCCGAACCGGAACTATGTGTCCCTGAACGCTAAGCGCGACGAGTTTACGGCTGCGGCACAGAATACGTTCGAGGCGGCAAAGGGCATGGTCTCGAGCGCTGCCGGAATGTTAAAGGATGTCGGCAACATTCTCGCAGACAATCTTCAGGCGGCAAGCGCCGAGAAGAACTCTCATGCTTCCGACTGCGGATGCGCTTGCCACTGCGACTGCGAAGAAGCGGCTGAGAACGTGACGGAGAACGCAGACAAAGCCTCGGAAATCAGCTCCGACGAGCTTCTCGCGAAGTCCTATGCGGCTGCCGGCAACGCGGCAAAGCCCGCAACCGAAATCACCGAGGAGCTGTAAGCCGATCCGTATTACAAAGTCGTATTACACAGAAAAGAGCAGACAGAGAAGCGAACCCTTCTCTGTCTGCTCTTTTTGATTGCGCGCTCTCTGCTATAGCCCCCGTTTCCTCGTCTATACGCCCTCCAGATTAAAGTCCGGAAGAAAGCGGCTGCCGCGGCTGTCCGCCTCCTGAATATACCCGTTTCGAAAGCCGAGGCGAAGGAAGTAATCCTCCGCTCTTTTGCGCTCCATAGCGGTCAACGAGCGATTCAGTTCCGGGTAGCGCGTCTCTCGGAACGGGGTGTATTGGAACATGAGGCTCACATACTGCTCTGTTCCGTACGCCTCTGCGATTTCTTCCAGCACCGCAAAGCTGTTTTTTAGGTGCAGCGGCAGGACAAGATGGCGTATCATCACGCCGCTCACTGCCTTTCCCGCATTGCTCAGCTTCAAATTCCCGCTCTGCCGGTACATCTCCCGTATGGCCGCCCTTGCGACTTCCGGATAATTTGCCGCGCCCGAGAAGCGCGCCGCGAGCGCGCTGTCCGCGTACTTGTAGTCCGGCAGCCAGACATCGACCAGGCCTTCCAGGGCGCGCAGTACTTCCACCCGCTCATAGCCGGAGGTATTGTAAAGCACCGGTACTTTCGGACGGTAGATGTTCAAGGCCTTGATAATCTCCGTGACCCAAGGCGTCGGCGTCACAAGGTTAATGTTATTTGCCCCCCTTTGCCTCGAGTTCCCGGAAAATCTCCGCAAGCCGTGCTGCCGTTAACTCCCTTCCGTAGCGCTCCCGGCTGATCTTGTGATTCTGGCAGAAAACACAGTGCAGGTTACAGCCCGAAAAAAAGACCGTTCCCGAGCCCTCCGCGCCGCTGATACAGGGTTCCTCCCCGAAGTGGAGCGCCGCCCTCGCGGCAAGAAGCCGGGCGCTGCATCCGCAGGCACCCGGCTTCTCCTCCCGATTGACGCGACAGAGTCTCGGACAGAGCTCACAGGAGCGCAAGTCCAAATCTATCATAAACTACACTTCTTTCTTTCTGAGAAAAGCAATATGCAACAAAGCTTCGGCTCAGCAAATGCTTCCGGCTGCACGGTGCTTGCTTGTATGCTTGTCTCTTTCCGTCTCAGAGCTTAAAGCTGCTCTTCAGCGAGACAATGCGGTTAAAGACCAAGTTCTCCGGGGTGGAATCCTTGGAATCCACGCAGAAGAAGCCGTTCCGCACGAACTGGTAACTGTCATAAGCCTTCGCGCCCTCAAAGTTCGGCTCCAACTTGCAGTCTTTTAAGATGACGCGGGAGTTCGGGTTTAAGTTCAGGTTGCCGTTCTCATCGAGCTTGCCTTTTTCTTCATCGACCAGGTTCTCATAGAGCCGGCACTCGGCATTGACCGCCGTGGAGGCATTGACCCAGTGGATGGTGCCCTTCACCTTTCTGCCCTCAAAGCCCGTGCCGCTCTTGGTCTCCGGGTCGTAGGTGCAGTGCACGGCAATCACCTTGCCGTTCTCGTCCTTATCGACGCCCACGCACTTCACAAAGTAAGCGCCCATGAGACGCACTTCATTGCCCGGGAAGAGGCGGAAATACTTCTTCGGCGGCTCCTCGCGGAAGTCATCTTCCTCAATCCAGAGTTCTCTGCCGAAGGGAAGGGTGCGACTGCCGAGCTCCGGGTTCTCAAGGTTATTCGGCATCTCAAGTTCCTCGATCTGACCCTCCGGATAGTTGTCGATGATCAGCTTGAGCGGCTTTAAGACCGCCATCATGCGCGCACGGGAAAGCTTCAAATCCTCGCGGATGCAGTACTCAAGCATCGCGGAGTCGACCGAAGAATTTGCCTTCGAGACACCGACCAGTTCCACAAAGCGCTTGATGGACTCCGGCGTATAGCCTCTCCGGCGGAGCGCCGCAATCGAGACCAGGCGCGGGTCGTCCCAACCGTCCACAATGCCGTCCTCAACGAGCTTCTTAATGTAGCGCTTGCCGGTCACGACATTCGTGAGATAGAGTTTCGCGAACTCAATCTGGCGCGGCGGCTCCTCAAACTCGCACTCCTGTACAACCCAGTCGTAGAGCGGACGGTGATCCTCGAACTCGAGGGTGCAAATCGAGTGGGTAATCTTCTCGACCGCGTCCTCAATGGGATGCGCAAAGTCATACATGGGGTAGATGCACCACTTGTCGCCTGTGTTCTGGTGGGAGAGGTGTGCAATGCGGTAGATGACCGGATCCCGCATGTTGATGTTCGGGGATGCCATGTCAATCTTTGCGCGTAGTACCTTCTCGCCGTCCGCATACTTGCCCTCTCGCATCTCCTCGAAGAGCTTTAAGTTCTCTTCGACGGAACGGTTGCGGTAGGGGCTCTCCTTGCCGGGCGTATTGAAGTCGCCGCGGTACTCGCGAATCTGGTCCGCCGTCAAGTCGCAGACAAAGGCCTTGCCCTTCTTGATTAACTTGACCGCACACTCGTACATGGTCTCGAAGTAGTTCGAGGCAAAGAAAACACGGTTATCGAACTTTGCGCCGAGCCACTCCACATCCGCGCGTATGGACTCGACAAACTCCCACTTTTCCTTGGTCGGGTTCGTGTCGTCGTAGCGAAGGTTAAAGAGACCGCCGTACTCTTCCGCGAGGCCGTAGTTCAAAAGAATGGACTTTGCATGACCGATGTGCAGGTAGCCGTTCGGCTCCGGTGGGAAACGCGTCTGGACATGCGAATATCTTCCCGAGGCCAAATCCTTATCAATCTCATTTTCGATGAAATTCTTTTCGCGGCGCTCCGTTCCCGCGTTTTCCCGAACTTCCGCGGCCTCCGCCGCTCTCTTCTCCTCACTCATGGGGCGTATCTCCTCTCTTATTTTGTGACGTTAATCGCGCTGAGCCGATAGCCCGCGTCCGTCTTGGTGAAAATCAAATTGGGCTTTCCGCCGTCCACAGAGACGACCAGATTGCCGCCCGCCTCCCGTAAGTTCAGGAGATCGCAGTGCAGGACGGAGTTCGTGAATTCTTCGGTGAAATCTGCTCCGCCGTGTACTTCCGCATCAATTCGTCTTTGCTGTCAATTTCGTTGCCGGACTCGATGCCAAGATACAGCGGGTACTGCGCAAGCTCCGCAAGCGCCTGCACATTCTGATCCCGCACGGCAAAGAGTGCCTGCCCAACGGTATACAGAGCATCCCTGTCACCGAGCGCCGTCGCCTGATCCGCGGCAGCGCTTAAGCTAAAGTTCTGCCCGTCCATCTTGCCGAGGAGCTTTACCCCCTCGCCCGGGGTAAAACCGTTCGCGAGCTTCGAGAGGTCCGGCTTCTCTGCCGCATCCTCGCCGGTCTCGACATAAACAAGTCCCAGATCCTTATTCTGCAGGGTAAAGCCGTTCATCGATGCATCGAGCACCACACCTTCCAGTGTGTCCTTAGCCGCCTCCGCTTGCTTGCTTGTCTCGGCAAGCGTCGTGCCGCTCTCGACACTGCTCGGCGTCGCACTGTCCTTAGCCCCGGCGCTCTCCTTCTTTCCGCAGCCCACACTGAGCAGGGAGATAGAAAGCAGAGCGAGCGCCATGATTCTCTTGCTTCTCATATTCACCTCGTTAGAATTTCCGGAAGCGCTCGTAGCGCTGGTTAGCGAGTTCGTCGCGGCTCATTGCGCTGTACTTGCCGATAAACTCGAGGAGTTCCGGCTCCAGTTCCCGCGCTACCGTTTGAATGTTCTCAAAGGTCACCGGTTCCGGCTCGGGAATAATCTTCTCGATGACACCGAGCTCCAGGAGATCGCGCGAGGTAAGGCGCATGTTCTCCGCTGCAAGTTCCGCCTGCTTCGCATCGCGGTACAGAATCGCCGCGAAGCCCTCCGGCGAAAGGATGGAATAGACCGCGTTCTCCATCATCCAGACCTCGTTTGCGGTCGCAACGCCGAGCGCACCGCCGCTCGAGCCCTCACCGATGACAATCGCGAGTATCGGGGTCCTCAGTGCCGCCATCTTCTGCAGGTTTTCGGCAATCGCCTGTCCCTGGCCTCTCTCCTCCGCGCCGACGCCGCAGTAAGCACCGGGCGTATCGACAAAGCAGATGACCGGGCGCTTAAAGTGCTCTGCCTGCTTCATGAGGCGAAGCGCCTTCCGATAACCTTCGGGATTCGGCATGGCAAAGTTTCTTCTCTTGTTCTCGAGGAAGTCCCTGCCTTTCTGGATGCCGATTACCGTGACCGGAATGCCGTGGAAGGAGGCGATACCGCCGATCACGGCTTCATCGTCCCCGTAGCAGCGGTCGCCGTGCAGTTCCATGAAATCCGGGAAGAGCGCGTCGATATAATCCTTTGCGTGCGCTCTGTCCTTCGCGCGGGACAGCTTGACCGTCTCCCAGGCGCTGCGGAGACCGCCCTCGGAGAAACGGCTTTCGCGTTCCTCCTCTTTCTCTGCCTTCTGTCCGAACGCGAGACGCTGTAAATTCTGCAATGCGGAAGCCGCCGCATCCAAGATGCCCGGTGCCTTTCGGCGCAACTTCCTCGCGTGTAAATTCCTCCGCAAGCTCCGCCTCTTCAAACACCGGTGCGGTCTCGGAAGCGAGCTCCGCCGCGCCTTTCACATGAAGCCGCAAAATGTGCGCGAGCACCGCTCTCTGGTCTCTGCGCGGCACAATGGCATCCGTGAAACCGTGCTTTAAGAGGAACTCCGAGCGCTGGAAGCCCTCCGGAAGCTTGCCGCCTATGGTCTGCTGAATAACACGCTGGCCGGTAAAGCCGATCAGAGCGCCCGGCTCCGCGAGGATAATATCGCCGAGCATCGCAAAACTTGCGGTCACGCCGCCCATGGTCGGGTCGGTCAAAACAGAAATGAAGAGCTGTCCGCTCTCCTGCAATCTGCCGAGTGCCTCCGAAGTCTTAACCATCTGCATGAGGGAGATGATGCCCTCCTGCATTCTCGCGCCGCCGGAGCAGGCGTAGAGAATGACCGGGAGCTTTTCCTCGGCCGCGCGCTCTGCCATGCGCGCAATTTTTTCGCCCAGGTTATGTCCCATGGAACTCATCAAAAAGCGCGCGTCACAGACACCGATGGCGGTCGGAATGCCGTCGATCGTGATCTTACCCGTCACAACCGCCTCATTGAGGCCGGTACTCTCCTTGACTTCCCAGAGTTTCTGCTCGTACTCCGGAAAGTCGAGCGGATTCACGACCGGAAGTTCCTGGTTCCACTCCTCAAAGCTTCCCGGATCCGCGAGCAGTTTAATTCTGCGCTTCGCGTGAATGCGGACATAGGCACCGCAGCTCGGGCAGGCAAAATCGTTTGCCCGCACGTCCTGCACGCTGTGTACCGCACCGCACTTTTTGCACTTTCGCATTACGACTTCCGGTTCTGCTTCTGCTGTGTTTCGCTTGAAAAAATCGATGCGCATTTTCCCTGTCACTTTCCGAGGATAAAGGTGAGTTCTGCCTCTACCGCCTTCTCATCCTCTACATATGCTGTCGCCTTGCCCTTGCCGACAGGTCCCTTCACCTTCTCAATCTCACAAACCAGTCTCAGCCGGTCTCCCGGCACCACCTTGCGGCGAAACCGTGCATGATCCACGGCGCCGAAGTAGGCGGTTCTGCCGGCATTTCCCTCCTGCGAGAGAATCGCGACGGCACCGGTCTGTGCGAGCGCCTCGATAATCAAAACACCGGGCATTACAGGTTCGTCGGGGAAATGTCCCCGGAAATAGGATTCGTCAAAACTCACCGCCTTATAGCCTTCGGCGCGCACGCCGGGCTCCAGTTCGGTGATGCAGTCTACCAGAAGAAACGGGTGGCGGTGCGGCAAAATCTTCTCAATTTCTTTGATTCCGAGTTTTACCTGCATCTCACGCCTCGTACTTTCTCATCAGAATGGTCGCATTGTGACCGCCGAAACCGAGCGAGTTGCTGATGGCAGCACGCACCGGCAGCGCTCTGCCCTCGCCTTTCACATAGTCGAGATCGCACTCCGGATCGTCCTTTTCGAGGCCCGCCGTCATGTGGACATAGCCCTCTTCGATGGTCTTCGCGAGGACCACCGCCTCGACACCGCCGGCAGCGCCGAGCAGGTGACCGATCATGGACTTTGTGGAGCTGACTGCGAGCTTATCCGCCGCTGCGCCGAAGGCGCTGCGAATTGCCTTGGTCTCCGAGAGGTCGTTTAAGTGGGTCGAGGTGCCGTGCGCGTTCACATAGTCAATGTCCTCGGGATTCAGTCCCGCGTCGCGGAGCGCAAAACGCATGGCAGCCGCCGCGCCGGAACCATCCTCCAAGGGCGAGGTAATGTGGTTTGCATCACAGGTCGCACCGTAACCGGACATCTCGGCATAAATCTTTGCGCCGCGCTTCTTCGCGTGCTCCAGTTCCTCGAGCACCAGAATGCCCGCGCCCTCGCCGATCACAAAGCCGTTCCGCTCAAGATCGAAGGGAATCGAAGCGCGCTTCGGGTCCTCGGTCGTATTGAGCGCCGTGAGCTGCATGAAGCCCGCAACCCCGATCGGGGTGATGCTCGCCTCCGCGCCGCCCGCCAGCATGATATCCGCGTCGCCGCAGACAATGGAGCGAAAGGCCTCACCGATGTTGTGCGTGCCGGATGCACAGGCCGTCACAATGTTGATGTTCTTGCCCTTTAAGCCGCAGTGAATCGCGACATTGCCCGCCGCCATATTGCTGATCATCATCGGGACAAACAGGGGGTTCACGAGGTTCGGTCCCTTCGTGGTCATGCGCTCGTACTCGCGCTCCACCGACTGCAGAGAGCCGATGCCGGAGCCGATGGCGCAACCCGCCATATAGGGATCTTCCTTGCTGAGGTCAAGGCCGCTGTCCGCAAGTGCCTCTTTTGCCGCCGCAACGGCAAACTGCGAAAAACGCTCCATGCGGCGCGCCGATTTGACGTCCATGAAATCGGCCGCCTTGAAGTCCTTGACTTCGGCAGCCAGTTTCACCTTTGAACTTTTTCCGTATCGAACTGGGTGATGCGGTCAATTCCCACCTGACCCGCTTTCAACGAGTTCCAAAATGCCTCTGTGCCGATGCCGACCGGCGTCACCGCGCCGAGTCCGGTCACTACCACTCTTCTTTTTTCCATGTATTGCGTTCTCCTGCAAAGCCGCGTTGCCTGGTTTCAAAGAACGGCGGAAGCTCTTAGATAGAGAGTCCGCCGTCTACGGACAGAACCTGTCCGGTGATATAGGAAGCCTCGTCCCCCGCGAGGAAGACGACCGCAGACGCAATATCGTCCGCGCTCCCCATGCGTCCCAGCGGGACACCCGAGAGAATGGCATCTTTTGACTTGTCACTGAGCACCGCCGTCATGTCGGTGTCAATAAATCCCGGTGCGACGGCATTTACGGTAATGCCTCTGCTGCCGAGCTCACGCGCAGCCGTCTTGGTCATGCCGACCAGACCCGCCTTCGCTGCGGAATAATTCATCTGCCCCGCATTGCCGTGAAGGCCCGAGTATGAGGAGATGTTGATGATGCGACCGCTCTTTTGGCGCAGCATCTTCTTTGCCGCCTGCTGCATACAGTAATAAGCGCCGTATAAGTTGGTCTGCAAGACCTCGTCAAACTGCGCTTCCTTCATGCCGATTAAGAGCGCATCGCGGGTGATGCCTGCGTTGTTCACGAGTATGTCGAGTCTGTCCTCCCTCGTGAAAATCTCCTCAAACATGCGCTGCACCGCCGCCGCATCCGCGACATTCGCCTGAATCAAAAACGCCTTGCCGCCCGCAGCCTCAATCTCTGCGCGCACTTCCTCGGCCTTTGCCTCGGAGCCGTTGTAGTTTAACGCCACCACAGCGCCGAGAGAGAGGCGAGGCGCACGGCAATGGCTCTGCCGATGCCGCGCGATGCGCCGGTGACCAGCGCTACCTTACCGCTCAAATTGCTCATATCTTAGCCAGATCCTCCATGGTCTCGATGTTTACGACCGTTGCCTCTCTGTCAATCTTCTTTACAAAGCCCGCAAGCGTCTTGCCGGGTCCCAGTTCATAGAAGGTATCCACGCCCGCCGATAGCATATTGCGTATGCTCTGCTCAAAGCGCACCGAGCTGTAGACCTGCTCGGTCAGAAGTCCTCTGACCTTCGCCGCATCTTCCACGATGTCTCCCGTCACATTCGCATAGTAGGGAATGCGAAGCGGGTGAATTTCCGTTTCCGCGAGCACCTTGCCCAGTGCCTCGCCGGCTTCTCTGAGTAGACCGGAGTGGAAGGGGCCGCTCACGTTCAGCATGAGAACACGCTTGATGCCGCGCGCCTTCAGTGCCTCCGCCGCAGCCTCGACCGCCTCTTTCTTACCCGAAATGACAATCTGCCCCGGGCAGTTGTAGTTCGCAATCCAGACTTCGGGAATCTCGGAAAGCGTCTCTTCGATGAGACTTGCCTCCGCGCCGAGCACCGCCGCCATTGCGCCGACGCCCGCCGGAACCGCCGCTTCCATGAGTTCGCCGCGCCGCGCAACCACACGGATTGCATCCGTCACGGAGAGCGCGCCCGCCGCGTAAAGTGCCTCGTATTCGCCGAGGCTTAATCCCGCCGCCGTATCCGGCAGGAGTCCCTGCTTCTCAACGACCTTCATAATGGCAATTCCCGTTGTCACCATGGCGGGTTGGGTGTACTGCGTCAAATTCAGCTTCTCGTTTTCCTCAAAACAGAGTGCCTTCATGTCATAGCCGAGCAGTTCCGACGCCTCGTCGAAGACTGCGCGCGCATCGGCATCCGCCTCGCAAAAGCTCTGCCCCATGCCGACCTTCTGAGCGCCCTGTCCGGGAAACAAATGCCTTTTTAGACAAAGTCCGCCGCCTTTCTCGCAAGCGTCTGACACTCGCGCATCATATCCTCAATAATCTCACGGCAGGGTTTCACGTCCCGGATGAGACCCGCAATCTGACCTGCCATGACGGTGCCGTGAATGACATCGCCTTCCTGTACGGCCTTGCGGAGCGAGCCCAGGGTCAGGTACTCGAGCTCCTCAAAGCTCTTGCCCTCGGCCTCAAGGCGCGCGTACTCGCGCGTCATATCGTTCCGTAGGCTCCGCACCGGGTGACCGTGTGTTCTGCCGGTCACGGCGCTGTCAATGTCCTTCGACTTCACAATGCGGTTCTTGTACGCGTCGCTTACCACAGCTTCGGTACTCGCGACAAAGCGCGTGCCGATTTGCACGGCTTCCGCGCCGAGCATAAACGCCGCCATCATACCTCTGCCGTCCGCAATACCGCCCGCGCCGATCACCGGAATGCTCACGGCATCGACCACCTGCGGAAGCAGGCACATGGTCGTCGCCTCACCGATGTGACCGCCGGACTCTGTGCCCTCCGCGACCACGGCGTCGGCACCGAGGCGCTCCATCATGCGGGCCTGCGCGACCGAAGCGACCACCGGAATGACCTTGACACCGGCCTTCTTCCAGTCCTCCATGTACTTGGTCGGCATGCCCGCGCCGGTCGTAACAACCTTGACGCCCTCTTCGATGACCACCCGCGCAACATCGTCCGCGTGGGGAGACATCAGCATGACATTGACACCGACCTGCGCCGAAGTGAGGCGCTTTGCGTCACGGAGCATATCACGAATCACTTCTCCGGGTGCGCTCGCTCCGCCGATGAGGCCCAGGCCTCCGGCCTCACTCACCGCCGCCGCGAGATGCTGCTCGGCGACCCACGCCATCCCGCCCTGCAGGATGGGATAGCGTATGCCGAGGAGCTCCGTCACTCTTGTTTTCATTCCTCGACGCCCTTGTCCTTGAGGTACTTCATGACGTCGCCGACCGTAGCGAGCTTCTCAAGATCCTCGCTCGGAATCTCAACCTTGAACTCGTCCTCCATAGCCATGACCAGCTGGAACAGATCCAGGGAGTCCGCGCCGAGATCATCCTTGAAGGAAGTCTCCTCGGTGAGGGTGCTCTCATCTGCGCTGAGCTGCTCTGCAATCATCTGCTTAACCTTTTCAAACATGGTAATCTCCTTTTTTTGTGCGCAAGTTAATGAACACTTGCCGTTTCTTTGTCAATATAGCTTCTTTCTTTTTTTAACCGATTCTCTGCCTTACGTCAATAGCGTATCACCGTTGCGCCCCAGGTGAGGCCGCCGCCGAAGCCCGAGAGCACAAGGATATCGCCCCGTTTGAAGCGGCCCTCGCGGTTCAGTCGGTCAAAGAGGGTCGGAATGCTTCCCGCCGAGGTATTTGCCGTATCGGAGAGGTTCATCGGGAACTTGTCGAGCGGCTCGCCGAGATACTTTGCGACCGCCTCGATGATGCGGGAATTTGCCTGGTGCAGGACATAGGCGCTCACATCCTTCTTGTCGACACCCGCATTCCGGAGTGCCTCTTCAATGCAGAGCGGAACGGTGCGAACCGCAAAGCGGAACACCTCCTGTCCGTTCATGGAGAGGAAATGGTCGTCCGGATCCGTGCGACCGGTGAGGTTATGTCCCTTCACGCCGTCCGCGCCGAGCGCGGAACCGAGGATATCGCCCTTCGACTCATCCTCGGTCGTCTCGAGCACCACGGCGCCGACCGCATCTCCGAAGAGCACGCAGGTGGTTCTGTCCTGCCAATCGATATAGCGGGTCACGAGATCGCCGCCGATCACCAGCGCCTTCTTCGCGAGACCTGTCTTTAAGAGGCCTTCCGCCGTGCGGAGGGAGTAGAGGAAACCGGAGCATGCCGCATTGATATCAAAGGCGACCGCGTTCACAGCGCCGATCAGCGCCTGCACCTGGCAGGCCGCGCTCGGCGTCACATTGCCGTCCGTGCAGGTGCCGAAGATAATCAGTCCGATTTCCTCCGCGGAGACGCCGGCCATTTCAAGGGCCTTCTCCGCCGCTGCGGCACCCAGCGTCTCTATGGTCTCGGTCTCATCCGCGACATGGCGCTGGTGTATACCGGTGCGCGCAAAAATCCACTCGTCACTCGTATCGATGACCTTTGCGAGGTCATCGTTCGTCACAACTTTCTTCGGCAGGGCGGAACCCGTGCCGGAAATCCACAATCTCATCGCAGCGCCTTACGCTTCCCGAAGCGACGGATGTGCGCTTCTGTATTCTTTCGCAGGCGGGGCAGCGTCCGCAAATCTTCAGGTAGTCAAGCTTCTCCTGCTGTTCGTATTCCGTTCCCTCAACCTCCGCCGGTGCAATGTGGCCGCAGCCGTACAGAATGGTGTGTTTTGCCATTGTGATTCCTTCTTTCTATCTATTTGCCCTATTTGCCCTGTTTGCCCGTCTCTGCCTACTCCGTTATTTCGCGCTTCAGATTCTCGCGACACCCGTGCGTCTCGCCGCCTCTGCGACCGCCTTGGAAACAGCGTCCTTGACGCGCGGATCGAAAGCCTTCGGGATGATGTTGTCCTCGCTGACTTCATCGTCCGCAATCAGGTTTGCGATTGCGACCGCCGCCGCCATCTTCATCTCCTCGTTGATATCCTTTGCGCGGACATCGAAGGCGCCGCGGAACAGTCCCGGGAACACCAGCACGTTGTTAATCTGGTTCGGGAAGTCCGATCTGCCGGTCGAAATGACTCTCGCGCCGCCCTTCTTTGCCTCATCCGGGAAAATCTCCGGGGTCGGGTTCGCGCAGGCAAAGATGATGGCATCCTTGTTCATGCTTCTCACCATCTCCTCCGTGACCATGTTCGGGCCGGAGAAGCCGAGGAAGATGTCCGCGCCGACCAGCGCATCCTTCAAGGTGCCGGTCTTACGATCGAGATTCGTGACCTCGAGCATCTCCTTCTGCGCCCAGTTGAGATCCTTCGAGTTCTCGTTCATGATGCCTTCGCGGTTGCAGAGCGTTAAGTTCTTAAAGCCGTAGGAAAGCAGGAGCTTCGAGACCGCAATGCCCGCGCTGCCCGGTCCGTTCACGACCACCTTGACCTCTTCCTTGTTCTTGCCGACCACCTTCAGTGCATTGATGAGACCGGAGAGAACAACGATTGCCGTTCCGTGCTGATCGTCGTGGAAGATCGGAATATCGCACTTCTCCTTCAGCTTGCGCTCGATTTCAAAGCAGCGCGGCGCCGCAATGTCCTCGAGGTTCACACCGCCGAAGGAACCGGAGAGCAGATAAATCGTGTTGACAATCTCATCCACGTCCTTGGACTTCACACAGAGCGGGAAGGCATCCACATCGCCGAATGCCTTGAAGAGCACGCACTTGCCCTCCATGACCGGCATACCTGCCTCCGGGCCAATGTCGCCGAGTCCGAGAACCGCGGTGCCGTCCGTCACAACCGCGCACAGATTCCAGCGGCGCGTCAGTTCATAGGACTTGTTCACATCCTTCTGAATCTCAAGGCAAGGCTCGGCAACACCCGGGGTGTATGCGAGCGATAAATCCTCCGAGGTCTTAACCGGAATATCCGTAACAACCTTGATTTTACCCTTCCACTCGTAATGCTTTTTCAGTGATTCCTCTGCGTAGTTCATGCTATCCTCCTGTCTCTACAATGACGGGCAAAGACACAAACCCGTATGGAGAAATCATACACAAAATGCCAAGTCTTTTCAAGAATAAGCAGGGGCGGGCGGCACGCAGCCACGCCGTTCGGCGGCTTTCTCGGATTAAACTTTTCTTAATTCAATTGAATACACTACTCCGCTTACGATTTTGCTGTCAACAATCAGAGGGCTATGATAGAATCTCTTTGATTATTGAGTCCGGCAGGACACTGCCACGGAGGTATTCCATGAAATTTTATTCCTATGAGTTTTTGCTGCGACGCAATGTCGGCATGAACCGCGTGCAACTCATTATTGCGGCCGTTTTGTTTCTGATTTTACTGGTAAACGGGCTACGCTATTTTAAAGACAAACAGAGTTCCCGCCACCGCGAACCCGCGCTGATTGCGCTCCTATTACTGATTGTCATGGCGCTCCTGCAAGTGAACCGCTACCGGGAGTTGCAGGCAAACGGCCAGAAGGTCACTCTGGCAATTCATTCGGTGGAACGCATTGCAAAGGAACTGAATGTGCCTGCGAAAGAGGTTTATCTCAATGCGACCGAGTTTTCCGGCAACCCGATTATCTTTGCGAAGGACAAGTACTATCGCGTCCTCTATGTGAATGACACCACCTGCAATCTGGAGCCCATGGAGTTTATCGGCACAGAGCCCGAGTTTATTCGGGAGTAAATTCATCATTGAAAGGAATCCGCTATGCTGTCTGTTTTTAACAATTTTTATTTTCTTGTTGCCGTTAAGCTTTTAATCGGTCTCCTCTCCCTCTCCTTTGTCATTAACATTAGCGGCAAGGGAAACTTAGCCCCCTCGAATGCAAGCGATCAGATTCAGAACTATGTACTCGGTGGTGTGATCGGCGGTACCATCTATAACAGCGCAATCACCATTTTGCAGTACATCCTGATTCTGCTCATCTGGTGCATTGTTATTTTAAGCCTCAAATGGATTAAGACCAACAACCACGCAATCGGACAGCTTCTGGACGGTCAGCCCCTGGTCATCGTGAATCACGGGAAGCTGAGCGTCAAGAACTGCCGCCGCGTGGGTCTCACCGCGCACGATCTCTCCTTTAAGTTGCGCGCGGCAGGCTACTACTACGTAGAAGACTTACAGCGCGTTGTTGTGGAGCAGAACGGACAGCTGCTCGTGATTCCCTACGGCGAGGAGAACCCGAAGTACCCGCTGATTACCGACGGACAGATTCAGCGTGATATTCTGGAGTTGATCGGCAAGGACGAAGCTTGGCTTACGGAGAGTCTCGCAAAAATGGGTCACCGCGATCTGAGCCGTCTCTTTCTCGTTGAGTATCGCGAAGGAAAGCTTCTGGTTTCCGGCTTTTAAGCTTGTTAGAAGTCCGAAAAACTGCTATAATGATAGTCTATTCGGGGATGTACCGGTTTCGACAGGGACCGTGCAGCCGGTGAAGCTATCCGCATGCGGTGCGTTAAACGGCAAATTTAAATACAAACGCTAACGAAAATTTAGCATACGCAGCCTAAGGGCTTGCCGTCCGCCCCAGAGCACTCACACTTTGGGACCCGGGCGTCGACTTTGTGAGAAACGACTTGCGCTAAGCTTTGCACGTAAGGGCGTAATATGAAGCTACCAAAACCGTGAGGGCGTCCGCTCCCGCGCGGCAGAGGGAATGTCAAAGAGCTGACTATGATAGTAGAAGAACGGGGAATCGGTTTTTGGACACGGGTTCGACTCCCGTCATCTCCATCACCAAAAAGAGTGCACATCTACGCCGGAAACGGTGCGGATGTGCGCTTTCTCTTTGCTTTATGATAGCCAAAAAGGTTCTGTGACAGTGCAAAAAGGTACCGTAGCAGAGTACTCATGCAACACGAAATAGAGGGCGTGATTGCGTCCTCTTTTCACTTGCAGATTTCGTAACATCTGCTGTTCCTCCACGCACGGTAAGCGACCTGTCCGAGCAACCCCGCGACTATAGCAATTACGATAATAACTTCAATGTTCATCTGTATTTTAGAATGAAGGTGTGGTATTCTTATTAAAGAGGAGGGGGGCTTTCGCCCCCAGCTCTTACTTCCAGAGCTTGTCGATGATTAGTAGAATGAGCCCTGTGAGGAACCCGACAACTGCCTGAGCGGTCAAATCAGTCCAGTTGATCGGGCTCTTTTTATTTCCGTCCTTCAGTCTTTCCGCGCCTTATCAAGCGCAACGAGGCCCACCTGCGCCGCGGTATCGCTGCCCTAAGTGCAGGGGAGGGCAAAGAGCACGAAGTGTTAGCGGATGAGGACAACGCCGCTACTCCGAATGAAGACCGCCCCCGGCGGTAAGGAGGATTTAAAATGGAACTGCTGCTTGTATCCTATCTTGCCGGAACAAAAACAATCACGGCGAACTATCTTTCCAAACTGTCTTCCAAGACAATTACGTTTATTCCCACAGCCGGAAATGTGGAGCCGTATACCGGTTTTATTGACGAGGGCATTGCGATGTTGGAGGACTTAGGCTATCAGCTGCAAATGCTCGATATTGCCAAGGTCGAAGAACCTGTGCTGATACAGGAACTGGAGAGCGCAGCCTGTGTCTGCATCTCCGGCGGCAATACCTTTTATCTCTTGCAGGAATTAAAAAAGAAGCATCTCACAGAGCTTCTCGCGCGCCGCATCCGGGAGGGCATGTTCTATATCGGCGAATCCGCAGGCGCAATCATCGCCGCACCCGATATTGAATACAATCAGATTATGGACGACAAAACCCTTGCGCCCGACCTCACGGATTATTCGGCCCTGTCTGTATTTGACCACTCCGTTCTTCCGCATTTGGGAGAATTTCCCTTCGAGACAAGCTCCCGTGAAACCCTGGAACACTACCGAAATTCATTGAAGCTGATTCCGCTCAACAATCACGAGGCAGTCTTGGTGAACGATCGGGGGTATACCGTACTGTGCGAAACAAGCCCTGAAGGGAAAGCTCTATGACGCCGTTAGAACGCATGCAATCTATGCAGCCCTATCACAACAGCTACGAAGGCACACCTGCTCATCTACAGAACAAGGCGAAACAGCTTTGCTGAGAATACAATCAGACCTCGCCCCGGGCGTGTGAAAAGTCCCCTTCTTACCAACGGCATCCGGTAAAAAGGGGACTTTTTAAGCACGATTTTTTACAGATTGTGGCGAATCGTCTCATGGCTTCCGGAGAAAGTCTACACAAGGTCGAAACACGACATCTCTTCCGCAGTTAGTTCCCGACACGTTTCATCCGGCGTCAACGGACGCTCTGCAAGCGCTTCCAGCATATCCTTCTGCTTTTCGGTCAGCGGCTTCTTTATGTCAATTCCTTTTTGAATCATAGTAGGCTCTCCTTTCTGCATTTGTCGCTTTTCTCACCTATTATACTTCCCTGTAGTTTACCCTCAAATTCTAACCGGCGCAAATTACAATAACAGGACAGCACATGCGCGCTGTCCTCATTCTTTTACGCAAATACTTGATACGCAAGCCAAGCCCAGAGTAAGAGGGCAAGCGGTACTAGGATACGAAACTTCAGCTTCTGCGTCTTATGCCGAAAGAAATTCATGCCGAAGAGTGCGCCCGGCGCGCCGCCGAGAAAGGCGCTGAGTAAAAGCGTGCGCTCCGAAATGCGCCAGGCATGACGGCGGGACTTTTCCTTGTCAAAACCGAAGAGCAAAAAGCTCATGAGACTCAGTGCCGCCACCCAGAGCAGAAAAACACTCTGTTCCGTATTCAAGTGCATGCCGCTCCCCTCCTCTCCTCAGTCTTCTCTCCTAACTTACCGACGCAACGCCAACTGTCTCGCCAATCGCTTTTCTGAGCCTTTTTCAGAGTCCTGCGTACGCTGCCTTGCATCAAACGTCCTCGTAAGTCCCGGGCTCCCGAGCAAAGACATAGTTTGTCTCGGTGGAGAGCTCCTCACGGAAAACATAGCCGCTCCGCGAAAAACCCTTCAGTTCCTCCGGTTGCTCGGCGCCTATCTCCGCGAGATAACGCACCATCTCCCCGCGCGCCATCTTCGCATAGACACCCTTTTGCACGACCTTGCCGCCTAAAAGTTCTCCGAACACACAGGTAATATAGCAATCCTCCGGCTGTAAATACGCCTCGATCGCCTTCGAATACTCCTTCGAGGCGAGATTGATGATGACAGCGCTCTCATCCCGCACGGCGCGGTACAGCTTATCTCCCCAGAAGGCATAGAGGTTCTTGTGACCTGCGACGGCGGCCTTCGCCTGCAATTCGAGGCGATAGGGCGTGACCGCGTCCATGGGGCGCAGCACGCCGTAAAGCCCGACAAAATGCAAAGCTTCTCCTCCACATAGCGGAGCGCCTTCTCCTCGAAGACGGCCGGCGCCATGTACTGATACTGGATGCCCTCGTAGGCTAAGATGGCGGGCGTACCGCCCTCCCGCAGGTTCATCGCCGCAAATCGCGCGGCATTCTCCACCGCGATTTTATCGTTGCAGCCCCAGAGCGCCTTCTGCTCCGCATAGGAGAGACTTTGAATCCAGAGCTTTAGTGTCTCTGCCTCCTCAAGATACCTTGGCAGCTGTCCTGCCGCAAGGCTGTCCGTATTGACCCGCATCTTCTTTGCAGGCGAAATAATCAGTTTCACGCGAGCTCTCCGAGCATCTTTGCCGGGTTTTCCGCGGCCTTCACCTTATCATCCGCCTTCACAATGATGCCCGCTTCGTCAATCAAATAGGTCGTGCGGACCACGCCCATAGAGACCTTGCCGTAGAGCTTCTTCTCCTTCCAGACATCGTAACTCTGAATGACCTCTTTTTCCGGGTCCGCAAGGAGGGTAAAGGGCAGGCCGTACTTCTCCTCAAACTTTTTATGGGATGCCACCGAGTCCTTGCTGACACCGAGCACCACCGCGCCGCGCGCAAGGAACTGCGGGTAGAGTTCCGCAAAGCCACAGGCCTGTTTTTGTGCAACCCGGCGTCATATCCTTCGGGTAAAAAAATAGAGGATCACCTTCTGTCCCTTGTAGTCCGAGAGCTTGCGCAGCTCTCCGTTCTGATCCGGCAACGTAAAAATCAGGTGCCTTCGTTCCGACTGCTAACATGAGTTTCTCCTTTCGCTTTGGTTCTTCCTATTCCGCACCATTATCCCTAGCTATCGGCGCCCCTTGTCAATCTCCGTCAAAAAGAGGCAGCCCTCGGGCTGCCTCTTCCTTCTCTTTTCTTTGATTCCCCTCCCGCCTTACGGCGTCACGGTCAAAACCTCCCGGAACAGGGGCGCGTCAATCGGGTGTTCACGGTCTATCACGCGAAGCGTAAACTCGATCTCTTTGACTTCGGTAATCTGGCTCTCTTCGAGTCTTCGCTTACTCCAGCGGAGTTCCGCAAAGCCGCTCTCTCCGGGCTTTAAATCCCCGGTCATAGAGGTATCCACCATGTAGTCGTTGATGGAAATCTTCTCCGCCTCATAGCGCAAGTCCTTATCACTCTTGTTCTCGATAAAGAGGGTCAGCACATAGCGGCCTCTGTCATCGAAGGCTCCGCCGAGCTGCGTCACCCGGAAATTTTCGTTCTCCGTGAGAACCTTTTCGTCTTTACCTACCTTCCGCTCAAACTTCACACCGCTGTTCTCCCCGTAGGGGTAGATAGAAAAGTTCTCCTGTTCCTTGGGATGTGCGGCGGAATAGCCGCGCTCGCCGACCGAAAAGCTGAGTTCAAGCTCTCCGAAATCCCGCATGTCATAGTATTCGGAATAGGGCAAATCGATGGTCTCCTTGGATTTCTTGCCGGCCGCAACATCGCAGCCGATGAAGGAATCAAGCCGTATGCCGTCGCCGCTCAGCGAGTCCAAGGAGAAGTTAAACTCCTTGTCCTGACTCTTATTCTCAAAGGTCAGCTGAATCGAATAATAGCCGTCCTCATCGACCTCTATGCCGTCCACCCGAATTGCGTAATCTTCCTTATCCACCGCGGTATAGGGCGCAACTTTCGGAACTCTCTTCGCTTCGCTCTCCGTTTTCGAGCCGCCCCCCTGTCCGCCCTGTTTGTTTCCGCAGGCCGCCATGGAAAGTGCCAAGATGCATGCCAATGCAAGTACCGTGCTTTTCTTCATCTGTCTGTCTCCTCCGTTTTGCAAGGCTTCCTCTCTTCTTCGAAAAAGCATAGCATGCCGCAAAATACTTTACAATATCCGCGCTGCAATTCTGTGTTTTCCGAGCACTTTGCCCAACCCCCGTCTTTATTTCAAACGAAAAAGGCAGCCCCATCGGACTGCCTTTTTTCGTTCGGATATCATCGACCTGTTCACGGCGTGACGGTATAGGTCTTATCGAGGAGCGGTCCACCCGCAAGATTGTCGACATCCTGCACCCGCAGGTTGAACTGCAGTTCCTTGATTTCCGCCTCCGGTATCGTGAGATCCTGATACGTGATAAAGCCGAACAGGGACTGTCCCGGACCTACATCAAAGTAGCGCGTTGTGCTACGCGTCTCTCCGTTCACGCTGCCCTTATCGCTGTTGATATAGAGGCGCTTGTTTGTCTTGTTCCGAAGATAGAAAAACACATTCTCATCTCCGAATTGGTCCTGCTTGCATTCTGTCACGACTGCTTCAAAAATCTCATTGTCATCGAGCGGCTTAACGCTGTCATTCGGCGCAAAGACATAGTTCACTTCCCGGTTCTCGCCGTAGGGGTAAATGTGAAACACATCGGTCTCACCCTTCTGATTCTTCGCATTACTGTCAAAAATCGCAAAGCGGAAGGTTAAATCGCCGAAACTCTTAAGGCTATACGTGCTGTTATTTTGGAAGATCAGATTGACCTGCTTTTCCTGTCCGGGCTCTACGGTCTCGCTGATTCCGCTCGTTGTGAGCACAATGCCGTCGCCCTCCAAGCTTTTTAGCACAAAGACATAGCTTTTGTCTGCACTCTTATTCTGCAAGCTGAGCTGCAGGTATTCCTGGTCCTCGCCGACGTTTCCGTAGTTGACGACTTTGACGCCGTAGTCTTCCTTGTCCACGGCCTGAAACGGAGTAATGCGGAATTCGGCTTTCACCTGCTTCTCGGTTCCGGCCCCGCTCTCTGCGGTTTCTGTCATCTCAGTTGTCTCTGCGCTCTCTTTGGCCGCTTTCTTGCCGCCGCAAGCCGTCAGGGAAAGTGCCAAAATACATGCCAGTGCAAGTGCCGTGCGTCTCTTCATCCCTCAGTCTCCTCCGTTTTGCGATGCCTGTCACTTTACCGAAAAAGCATAGCACGCGGGGTCTGACTTTACAATACAGCCATCACGCGTCTCCCGATACAAAAAGGCAGCCCCTCGGGACTGCCTTTCGATTTACGGTTCCACCGTATAGGTTTTTTCGAGCGCCGGGTGCTCGGACATCACGAAGGTATTCCCCTCGTCCACAAAGAGGTTGAAACTCAAATTCTGAATCTCCTCGACCTTCGTGTCCTCAACATAGGAATGATCCCAGAAATCGGGATGAACGCAGCCTGTCCCGCCCCCACAACATGGAAATTATTCATTTCAATCGGGATGCCGTTGACTGCGCCGCCCTGAATATACAGGGTAATCAGCTTATCGGAGCGGTTCTCGAGATAGAGGTTCAAGACGTAATTGCCGTACTTGTCCTTCGTGACACCGGTGTTTGTCGCCTTGAAGTACGCGTTCTCATCGAGGAGCTTATCGCCCTCCTTCTCCTTCCAAGTGTAATGAACCTTGCTGTTTTCTCCGTTCGGGTAGATGTGGAACACCTCATCCTTTTCCGGCGTATAGACCGAGAGCTTCGAATCCTGAACCAGGAAGCGGAACTCGAGGTCACCGAAATCCTGAAGTTTATAGTCCGGGTTCGTCCGAATCGGGAGCTGCACCGGAACCTCCTGCCCCGGCTCCACGACCTTGTTAATCGGGCCATAGAGGCGGATGCCGTCTCCGGTGAAGGAATCCAAGAGGAAGCGATACGATACCGTCTCGCTTTTATTCTGCAGCGTGAAGGAAATGAACCCATTGTCGTTCGGGTCCGTCATATACCCGTCGACGCGGATGCCGTAATCCTGCTTATCGACCGCCTGGAAGGGCTGAATGGTAAAAGGCTTTTCTGCCTCGCCGCTCGTCTCGCTTGCCGCTACGGTCTCGCTCTTTGTCTCCGCTTTTTTCCCGCCGCCGCAAGCAACGAGCGGAAGCGCAAGGCTCAGTGCAAGGGTCCATGTCACAAATTTTCTCATATTTTCCTCCTGTTGTCCGTGTGTTGTTTTCGCGTTCTCCGGCTTACTCTTTTCCGAAGACCTGTTCCTTGAGTCTTCTTCCGGTCGGTGTTGTCGCAAGACCGCCGCCCGCGGTCTCCTTGAGTCCCTCGTGCATCTGGTCGCCGACTTCCTTCATCGCAAGGATGCACTCGTCCGCGGGAATTTAAGCCGATGTCGGCAAGTGCCATATCGGCGCAGGCGTAGGCCAGAATCACGCCTGCCGCATTTCGCTTGATGCAGGGAATCTCAACCAGGCCCGCAACCGGATCGCAGACCAGACCCAGTTCGTTTACAATGACCATGCCGAGTGCATCCGCACACTGCGTGGGCGTACCGCCCATGAGTTCCACCAGCGCAGCCGCCGCCATGCCGGCCGCGGAGCCGCACTCCGCCTGACATCCGCCCTGGGCGCCCGCAATGCAGGCATTGGTCGCAATGACCATGCCGAAGGCTCCCGCCGTAAAGATGGACATGACGACATCGCGCTTCGGAAAGTTTCTGTCCTCATACATGGGTACCAGACAACCGGGCAAAATGCCGCAGCTGCCGGCGGTCGGGGTCGCGACAATGCGTCCCATGGCCGCGTTACAGTTGCTCACCGCAAGCGCGCGCGCCATGGCCTTGGTCATGAGGCTGCCCGTTAAGCCGCCCTTGGTTTCGGCGTACTGCTTCATGCGGTAGCCCTCTTCGCCGGTTAAGCCCGAGCGAGATATGCGCCCCGGCTGCTGTCCCCAGTCCGCCGCCTCTATCATCACGTCAAAGTCTTTTTCAAGTTCACGGTACAGATCTTCCTCGCTGATGCCAAGCTGCGCCGCCTGATCCTTCAGACAGAGCTCACTGATTTTAATCCCCGCTTTCTCTGCCGCTTCTACGATTTCCTGAATTGAATTGTATTGAATCATCGCGTCCCCCGTCAGCCCAGCGCCCGGATTAAGACCGTGCGCTCCACATTTGATTTTGTTCAGATCTTCAATCATGCCCTCCGGCGGTGCCTGGTCGAGTTCCAGCATCATCATGGCCTCGCCGCCCTTCTCCTTGCGGCTCAAACGGAAGTTTCCGATGTTCAAATCCGCATACTTCTCATACATGAGCTGGGTCACCGCCGCTATGACGCCCGGGCGGTCGTGATGCAGGATGAGCAGGGTGTTGTTATCGCCGGTGAAGTTCACCTCCATGCCGTCGATGTTGGTAATCTGAATGTTGCCGCCGCCTATGCTCGCGCCCTCCACCATGCCTTGTTTGCCGTTGTCGCACTCATAGTAAATGCGCGCCGTGTTCGGGTGGGCACCCGAAATATCCTCGGGCACAAATTCATAGGAGAGTCCGCGCTCCGCCGCGATGCGCATGGAATCACGGAGTTCCTCCGACCAGCTGTAGTAGCCGAGTATCCCGGCGAGGATGGCATTGTCCGTGCCGTGCCCCCGGTAGGTGCGCGCAAAGGAACCGGAGAGCTGAATGCGTGCGCGAATGATGCGCGCATCCCCGGCGAGTTTATTTGCGACCCGCCCGATACGGCAGGCGCCCGCCGTGTGAGAACTGGAAGGACCTATCATCACGGGACCGATAATATTAAAAATATTCATGTGTTTACTCCCTGCGGCTTCTGTTCTTTGTTCATTCTGCCGCCGCTTCCAGTGTACCACAGAGCGTCTTATTTTTCCGCATAAGAAAAAAGCGGCCCCGGTTTCCCGGAGCCGCTTCTCAAATTTTTGTTGAAACTCAAGCCTTCTTGACAGAGACAATCGTGCCGTCGAACGGATCGACCTCGGAAAGGGTGCCCGTGTAAGTAACGGTAACCTTGTCGCCTGCCTTGACATCGGAAAGTCCTTCCGGAGCCTTGCCCTGCTCAAAGCTGAACATGTAGGAAGTGCCCTTCTCATCGGTAACGGTGAAGGAGAAGTCCTTGACCTCGTCAAGCGTGCCGACCAGGGTGCCTTCCTTTGCATCCATAGCCTTCTCGTCCTTCTTGGACTCCTCAGCCTTGGTCTCGCCCTTCTTGGACTCCTCAGCCTTGGTCTCGCCCTTCTTGGACTCGCCCATCTTGGACTCGCCTGCCATGCTCTCGACCGAAGACTCCTGCTTTGCGGTGGTCTCCTCAGCCTTCTTACCACCGCAAGCGGTGAATGCCAGTGCTGCCGCAGCAGCCGTTGCCAACACAAGTGCGCGAACCATATTCTTTCTCATCATTTTATCCTCCTTAAGTTATGCCTGCGGAAAATTCCGCCTGCAATGAAGACAAGTATAGCCATTTAAGATGAGAAAACAAGCGTTTTTTGTGATTCTTAAAAATGTTTATGCTTTTTTTAGCTTTTTCCCGGAGCTTGTATACAAGGACTTTACGACTGTCTACACAGTTCGCCGCGCTCAGTAGCGCACACTGCCTTTGAACTCTCGTTCCACTTCGCGTCTCGCATCGTTCTTTGCGATGGTCGCGCGCTTATCGTACTTTTTCTTACCCTGGGCCAGACCGATCTCGACTTTCACCAGTCTTCCCTTCAGGTACACTTCAAGCGGCACGAGCGTGAGTCCCTTCTCCTTGATGGTTCCGATCAGACGGCGTATCTCCCCCTTGTGCATGAGGAGCTTCCGCACGCGGAGCGGATCCTTGTTGAAGATATTTCCCTTCTCATAGGGGTTAATGTGCATGCCGTAGATGAACACTTCCCCGTTTTTGATATCGACCCAGCTCTCCTTGATTGAGCACTGGCCGAGGCGCAGGGATTTGACCTCCGTGCCGAAAAGCTCAATGCCGGTCTCAAAACTCTCCAGAATAAAATAGTCGAAGCGGGCTTTCTTATTGTTCGCGATGAGTTTCTTGCTCTCTTTTCCCATGCCTCTCCTCTCTGTTTCCTTAATCCTCGTCCGCCGAGGGCAGGGGCGGCTCCGGCAGGAAGTCCACGGTGCGCATGAGGCGGTCTGCGCCGGTCACGCGAACGCGGAGCGGCTCGCCGAGGCGGTAGCGCTTTTTCGTAAACTCGCCCACAAGTTCCGCCTTCTCCTCATTGTACTGATAGTGATCGTCCCGGAGTTCGGACACCCGTATCATGCCGTCCACGGTGTTCTTCAATTCCACGTAGATGCCGTAGCGCGTTACCCCGCTGATGATACCCTCGTAAATCTCGTTGATGTGGCCTTCCATGTACTCACACTTCTTGTACTTGACCGCATCGCGCTCACATTCCTGCGCTCTCCGCTCGGTCTGACTTGCACGGTCCGAAACACCGGACAGGATTGCGCGGTAGTGCTCCTTCCGCTTTTCGCTGAGACCGCGGCGCAGATCCTCCTTGATGATGCGGTGAATCTGGAGATCCGGATAGCGCCGTATCGGGGAGGTAAAGTGCGTGTAATAGCGGGAAGCAAGGCCGAAGTGACCGATGCAGTCCACCGAATAGCTGGCCTGGGTCATGGTGCGCAGCGCCATGCGGCTCACAAGATCCTCTGCCTCGGTGCCCTCGACGCGGAGCAAGAGTTTCTGAATTTCCCGCGGGGTCACCTCGCCGTTCTTTAACTTCAAATTCAGGCCGAAGTTCATGACAAAGGTCTTTAAGAGCTGTAACTTCTCCGGGGTGGGCGCCTCGTGAACGCGGTACACAAACGGAAGGTGCTTTAAACAGTAGGTTTTCGCAACGGTCTCATTTGCCGCGAGCATGAAGTCCTCAATGAGGCGGGTTGCCTCGTTGCGCTCGTAGGCACGAATCTCAATCGGCTTTCCGGAAGGACTTAAAATCACCTTGCTCTCCGGGAAATCGAAGTCGATATAGCCTCTCTCGCTGCGCAGGGCGCGGAGCTGTCTTGCCAGCACGTCCATGCGCTCCAGCATGGGCACAAACTCGGCATAGTGTTCACAGAGCTCGGGCTCATGGTTCGTGATGATCTGGTTGACCGTCGTATAGGTGAGGCGGCAATCGGAGCGAATCACGGACTCGCAGATTTCGCTGTGCACAAGCTCTCCCTCTGCCGTAAACTCCATGAGGCAGGAAAGCGCAAAGCGATCCTCGCCCTCATTCAGGGAGCAGATGCCGTTCGAGAGTTCCACCGGCAGCATGGGAATCACGCGGTCCGGGAGGTATACGCTCGTGCCGCGGTTTAAGGCCTCGCGGTCCAGGGGGCCGCCCTCTTTCACATACTCGCTGACATCCGCGATGTGGACGCCGAGCTGTACGTTTCCGTTCTCCAGTTCGGTGAGGGAGATTGCATCGTCCAAATCTTTTGAGTCCTCGCCGTCTATGGTCACGGTACAGAGCGCTCTTAAATCGCGCCGTCCCGCAACTTCGCCGCGAAGTATCTCCGTGCCCTGCCGCTCCGCGCGCACCGCTTCCGCGAGACATTCCTCCGAGAAGGTATCCGGAATTTCAAAGCTTCGCACAATCGAGGTGAGGTCCACGCCGACCGCGCTCGCCTTGCCGAGGCGTTCCAATACACGCCCCTCTAAATCTCCGCCTCTCTCCTTCGGGTAGGCCGTAATCTCCACCAGCACCTTTTCACCGGTCTGCGCGCCGAAGGAAGCATCCTTCGGAATGATGACATCCGCCGCAAAGCGGGTATTATCCGGCAAGACCACGCCGCTTCGGTTCTCTCTCCGGTAATAGCCCACCAGACGAGTCACGCCGCGCGCCACAATTTCCAACACGCGGCCTTCGCGGCGCTCGAGCTGCTGTCCGCGCGGAATCAAAATGCGCACCGTGTCTCCCTGCAGCGCTCCCCTCGTCTTATCGCGGGGAATAAAGACATCGTTCTCCTCTCCCGGGATGCGCACAAAGCCGAAGCCCTTTGCATTTGCCGCGAAAACGCCCTCTTTCTCCTGACTCTCGGACTTACCGTATTTGCCGTTCTTCGAGACACGAATCCTGCCCTCCCGAACGAGCGCATCGAGCGCGCTCTCTAAGTCTTTCCGCTTGGATTTCGGCACATCCAAAAAGACCGCTATGTCCTGCAGGCGCATGGGCTGGTACATGGGATCTTCCATCAGCTTGAGCAATACCTGCTCTCTCTTTTTTAACAATTCATCTTGGGTCATACGCCCGACTCTCTCCTCTTTCTCCGGCTTTCAAAGGCTGAATACCGTGAAAAAAAGCCCCCGCGCTTTCTGCGGGAGCCTCTCTCTGTTTATTTTATCATGTTCAGTGCAAATGCAAGGACGAGGAACAGCACCGCCGCAGCTGCCGTGAGCTTTTCCAGTGTTCCCTCCACCGAGCGTCCGCGTATCTTGCCCCAGTAAGAATCCGCGATACCGCCGATTGCACCGAGTCCCTGATCTTTTCCCTCCTGCATCAAAACGACACCGGAGAGAAACACGCAGACAATAACAAAGAAAATCGATAAAACTCTGTTCAGTATAATCATCCCGTTCCTCCAGCTTGTGCCGCATTTCGCCTGAGTGCGGGCACATTTTCCGATATAATACCACAAATGATGCGGTGGGACAAGGATTTCTCAAGAAGTATACAGTCAAATAAAAATAGGAATTATTATTGACATTTGAGAGGGTTGTGATAAACTGTAGCTAAGATGATTTTCATTCATCTAATCTTTATAAGTTCAATCTAATTCACATTCACCGTTTTTACAAGGAGGAAAACCACATGTCTCTTATCGGCAAGGAAATCGGCGATTTCAGCGCACAGGCGTTCCAGAACAACAGCTTTAAGACCGTGAACCGCGAGGATCTCCGCGGCAAGTGGAGCGTCTTCTTCTTCTACCCGGCGGACTTCACCTTTGTCTGCCCGACCGAGCTCGAGGACCTCGAGAACAACTACGCCGCGTTTCAGAAGGCAGGCTGCGAGATCTACTCGGTCTCCTGCGACACCCACTTTGTTCACAAGGCTTGGCACGATCACTCCGAGAAGATCTCGAAAATCACCTATCCCATGCTCGCAGATCCGACCCAGGCGCTGGCGCGCGACTTTGAGGTCCTGATTCCGGAGGCCGGTCTCGCAGAGCGCGGCACCTTCATCGTCGACCCGGATCTTAAGATTGTCGCTTACGAAGTCAACGCGGGCAATGTGGGCCGCAACGCAGAGGAACTGCTCCGCAAGGTACAGGCTTGCCAGTTTGTCCGCGAGCACGGCGATGAGGTTTGCCCGGCAAAGTGGACCCCCGGCGCAGAGACCCTGAAGCCGAGCCTGGATCTCGTCGGTGCCCTGTAATTCAAAGAGAAAGGAATATCCATGACGTCAGCAGAGAGAGCATCTTTCTATGACGCGATTGTCATCGGCGGCGGCCCTGCGGGGCTGACCGCCGGTCTCTATCTTGCGAGAGCCTGCTATCGCGTCTTGATTTTGGAAAAGGATAAATTCGGCGGCCAGATTACGATTACCGCCGAGGTAGTCAATTACCCGGGTGCCGAGCCCATGAGCGGCGAAGCGCTTACCGAGCGCATGCGTCTGCAGGCGGAGCAGTTCGGCGCGGAATTTATGCTTGCCGAGGTACAGTCCCTCCGCGAAGAGGACGGCTTTTATCGTGTATCGACCGCCAAGGGTGATTTTCTGACCCACGGCGTGATACTTGCAACCGGCGCCCACCCCCGTATGATAGGCTTCCCCGGCGAGGCCGAGTACAAAGGCCACGGCGTTGCCTACTGCGCGACCTGTGACGGCGAATTCTTCACCGGACGCGAGGTCTTCGTAGTCGGCGGCGGCTTTGCCGCTGCGGAGGAGGCCGTGTTCCTCACAAAGTACGCCTCCCATGTGACCATACTGATACGCGAACCCGATTTTACCTGCGCCGCAAAGGTTGCGGAACCCGCGAAACAGCATGAAAAAATCACGGTGAAGTATGACACCGAGGTCGAAGAAGTCTCGGGCGACAGCCTGCTGCGCCGCATTCGCTACCGAAACTCGAAGACCGGGGAAGTGACAGAATTCAGTCCGGCGGACGGCGGCAGCTTCGGCGTCTTTGTCTTTGCGGGCTACGCGCCTTCCGCGAGCCTCCTCTCGGGACTTGCGGAGCTTGACGAGCACGGCTATGTGCTCACCGACCGGAACCAAAAGACAAGCCGAGACGGCATCTATGCCGCGGGCGATGTTTGCCAAAAGAATCTCCGCCAGGTTGTGACCGCGACCGGAGACGGAGCGACGGCGGCGACCGAGCTTGAAAAGTATATCTCGGTACGGCAGAGAGAAACCGGTGTCAAGGCGGAAATTCAGACCAAGCGCGCCGCGGTTCACACAGCGCAGGACAGCTCACCGGCGGCCGCTGCGGTACAGAGCGGCGATACCCCCTTTGACAGCGCAATGATACAGCAGCTGAACACGGTCTTTTCGCGGCTCACCGAGGGACTTACGCTAAAGCTCTACACCGACGAGGGCGCGGTCTCCTCTGAACTCAGGCACTATTTGGAGGCGCTCACCGCCCTCAGCGATAAGCTGACCCTCTCAGAAGAGAGCGCGCCGGATCCGCTCGTAAACGGCGAGCCGGAACTCCCCTATGTGCGCGTGTTCCGCGCAGACGGAAGCTACGCGGGAATCTGCTTCCACGGCGTGCCGGGAGGCCACGAGTTCACCTCCTTTGTGCTCGGGCTCTGCAACGCGGGAAGCCCCGGGCAGGCGGTCTCCGAAGAGCTGAGAAGCCGCATTGACGCCCTGCAAAAGGACATTTCCCTCAAGATTTTTGTGAGCCTTTCCTGCACCATGTGCCCGGAGCTTGTGACGAGCGCACAGCGCATTGCGACCCTGAACCCGAACGTTAAGACCGAGGTCTACGACTTAAACCGCTTCCCGGCCCTCCGCGATCGCTATGAGGTCATGAGCGTTCCCTGCTTCCTCATAAACGATGCGCCGCCGCAATTCGGCAAGAAAGATATCGCTCAGCTTCTCGACCTGCTCGGCGCATAAAACAGTTGGCGAAGCCCCGCAACGCTGGCGAAATCAAGCGTTACGGACACAAGAAAACAGCGTCCCGGTACGAACCGGAACGCTGTTTATTTGCTCTATAATCGAAAAACTCAGAGTTCTACCCGGACCTTTTTCAAGTGCCAGATATCTCTCACGTACTCCTCGATGGTGCGGTCGGAGCTGAAGGGGCCTGCCGCCGCGGTGTTCCGCAGGCACATCTTTGCCCAGTTCTCCTCGTCGGCGTACGCCTTGTCCACGCGCTCGTGTGCCTCGGCATAGGCGCGGAAGTCCTTCAGAATGAAGTAGACATCCGGACGGTCTCCGTTCGAGCCGGTGAGCAGGGAGTTATAAATGTCGCGGAAGCGCTCCGGATCGTCCGGCGAATAGTAGCCGTTGATGAGCTGCATGAGCACTCTGCGAATCTCCTGATCGGCATTGAAGATATCCATCGGGTTATAGCCGCCGTTCTTCTCGAGCTGAATGACCTCTTCCGCGGACATACCGAAGATGAAGGCATTTTCCTCGCCGACTTCGTGCACAATCTCGATGTTTGCGCCGTCCATGGTGCCGAGGGTCGGTGCGCCGTTCAGCATGAACTTCATGTTCGAGGTGCCGGACGCCTCCTTACTTGCGGTCGAAATCTGCTCGGAGACATCCGCCGCCGCAAAGATGAGCTCCGCGCTCGAGACGCAGTAGTCCTCGATGAAGACCACCTTAATCTTGCCGTTGATCGAAGCGTCGTTGTTGATCACATCCGCCACGGCATTGATCAGCTTAATCGTGAGCTTCGCGCGGTGATAGCCCGCAGCCGCCTTCGCACCGAAAATAAAGGTGTGCGGATAGAACGGCATATTCGGGTTATCCTTAATCTTGTTGTAGAGGTACATGACGTGGAGAATGTTCATGAGCTGACGCTTGTACTCGTGCAGGCGCTTTACCTGAACATCGAAGATGGAACGAGGGTCCACGACAATGCCGTTGTGGTCCAAGATGTACTGCGCAAGGCGAAGCTTGTTCTTGTACTTGATGTTCATGTACTCCTGGCGGCTCTTCTCATCTTCCACGTAGACACCGAGCTTCTTCACCTCGGAGAGATCCGTGATCCACTTGTCGCCGATGCGCTCCGTGATCCAGTCGGCAAGCAGCGGGTTCGCGTGGAGCAGGAAACGGCGCTGCGTGATGCCGTTGGTCTTATTGTTGAACTTCTCGGGCGTGAGCTCGTAGAAGTCGCGAAGTGTCTGCTCCTTCAGAATCTCGGTGTGAATCTTTGCGACACCGTTGATCGAGAAGGATGCCGCGCAGGCCATGAATGCCATGCGCACCTGGCCGTCGTGAATGATGGCCATGCGGTCTTTTCTCGCCTGATCGCCCGGGAACTTGTGCTCGATAGCGAGCAGGAAGCGACGGTTAATCTCCTCGACAATCTGATAAATACGCGGAAGCAGGCGGGAGAAGAGCTCAATGGGCCACTTCTCGAGTGCCTCGGTCATGATGGTGTGGTTCGTGTACGCGCAGGCCTTGCTCGTAATCTCCCACGCCTCTTCCCAGCCGAGTCCCTGTTCGTCCATCAGAATGCGCATGAGCTCCGGCACCGCGACCGTGGGGTGGGTGTCGTTCATCTGGAACACGCAGTAGTCCGGGAGCTTCTTGATGTCATCGTGGGTCTGCAGGAACTTCTTCACCGCGGTCTGCAGCGAAGCGGAGATGAAGAAAGTACTGCTGCTTTAAGCGGAGCTCCTTGCCCGAGTAGTGGTTGTCGTTCGGGTAGAGGACCTCGGAGATGGTTCTCGCGAGGTTCTGCTCTTCCACGGCTCTCTGATAGTCACCGCGGTCAAAGGAATCCAGGCGGAAGCGCGTAATTGCCTCCGCGTCCCAGATGCGAAGCGTATTTACAATGTGATTGCCGTAGCCCACGACCGGGAGGTCGTAGGGAATCGCGCGGACCGACTGGTAATTCTCCTGGTGGAAGCGCGGCTCGCCGTTCTCCATGCGGGTCGCGACATAGCCGCCGAACTTGACCTCGCAGGCATGTTCGTCGCGCTTAATCTCGAAGGGATAGCCGTCCTTTAACCACTCGTCCGGAATCTCCTTCTGGTAGCCGTTCTCGATCTTCTGGCGGAACATGCCGTAGTGGTAGCGGATGCCGCAGCCGTAAGCCGGATAATTGAGGGTCGAGAGCGAGTCGAGGAAGCAGGCCGCCAGACGGCCGAGACCGCCGTTTCCGAGCGCCGGATCTCTCTCCTCGTCCTCAATCTCCGTAAGGTCAAAGCCGAGTTCCTCGACCGCCTCGCGAATCACATCTTCTTCCTTGAGTGCGAGCATGGTGTTGCCGAGTGCTCTGCCGACCAGGAATTCCATCGAGAGATAGTAGACGCGCTTTGCATCCGCCTTGTCATAAGCCTTCTGCGTCGCAAGCCAGTTGTCGATCACATCGTCCTTGACCGCATAGGCGACCGCCTGATAGACCATCTGCAGCGTTGCCTCGCTGACGTCCTTGCGGTAGAGCGTCTTTAAGTTGTTGATGATCTGCTTTTTCAGAGTATCTTTGTCCAAACGTCTGATCACTCCTGCCAATTTTGCCTCCTCCGTAACTTTACTGCTGTACGACGCGTTTCACGGAAAGTGTAACCATTTCTCCGTTCAAATTCCACTCTTTTACAAAATCTCCGCTATTTTCAGCCGATTCACCATGAATCGCATCCGCAAGCAGGGTGTTCTTCAACAATTCTCCGTACGTTTCCGCGAGCGCCGCAATCTTTTCATTGCCGGAGATGCCGAGTGCAATGTGATCCGTGACCTCAAAGCCCGCATCTTTACGCATGGTCTGCACCTTGGAGATGAGTTCGCGCACAAAACCCTCTTCGATGAGCGCTTCGCTCAGCGCAATGTCGAGCACCACGGTGATGCCGTTATCCTGCGCCGATACATAGCGCTCCGACTGGGTGCTCTCGATTAAGAGATCTTCTCTGCCGAGCTTCACTTCCGTGCCGTCCGGAAGGGCAAAGGCAAGCGCGCCGTTCTCGCTTAGCTCTGCCATGGCCTTTTGGCCGTCCAGCGCCTTTAAGTGCTCCTTGATGGCACCGAGTTGCTTACCGTACTTCGGGCCGACGGTCTTTAACTGCGGCTTAAAGCTGTAGTTCACAAAGCGCTCCGCATCGTCCGTGAACTCGAGTTCCTTTACATTCAGCTCATCGCGGATGATGTCCTGATAGAAGCTGCCGAGTGCCTCGGGCGCCTTCACATAGAGCTTCGAGAGCGGCTGGCGGTTCTTTCTGCCGGAAGCCTCACGCGCAGAGCGGCCGAGCACGACTATCTTCAGTACCTCGTCCATGCTCTTCTCGAGTTCGGCGTCGATGTGCGCCTCGTCCGCGACCGGGTAGTCGCAGAGGTGCACGGACTCCGTCGCGGATGCATCGACCGTGCACACCAGGTTCCGGTAAATCTGTTCGCTCATGAACGGAATCATGGGCGCAGCCGCCTTGGCGAGCGTGACCAGCGCCGTGTAGAGCGTCATATAGGCATTGATCTTATCCTGCTCCATGCCCTTTGCCCAGAAACGGTTGCGGCAGCGGCGCACGTACCAGTTCGACATGTCTTCGACAAATTCCTGGAATACGGCAGCCGTCTCCGGAATTCTGTAGTTCGAGAGGTTCTTATCCGCGTCGCGGACCATGCTGTTCATCTTAGAGAGCAGCCACTTGTCCATGACCGAGAGTTTCTCGTAGTCGAGCGTATACTTGGTCGGGTCGAAGTGATCGATGTCCGCATAGAGCACGTAGAACGCGTAGGTATTCCAAAGCGTTCCGAGGAACTTTCTCTGCCCCTCGCGCACAGCCTCCTCCGAGAACTTCTTCGGGAGCCACGGTGCCGCAGCGGTGTAGAAATACCAGCGAATCGCATCCGCACCGAAGGTTTCGAGTGCCTCCATCGGATCGACCGCATTGCCCTTCGACTTGGACATCTTGTTGCCGTTCTCATCCAGCACGAGACCCAGGACAATGACGTTCTTAAACGCAGGCTTATTGAAGAGGAGGGTCGACTCCGCATGCAGGGAGTAGAACCAGCCTCGGGTCTGATCGACGGCCTCGGAGATGAAGGAAGCCGGGAGCTGCTGCTCTAAGAGTTCCTTGTTCTCAAAGGGATAGTGGAGCTCCGCGTAGGGGCAAGCGCCGGAGTCAAACCAGACATCGACCACCTCCGGAACGCGCTTCATCTTGCCATGGCAGTGCGGGCAGGGGATTTCAAAACGGTCCACATAGGGGCGGTGCAGCTCGACGGTCTTTGCGCTTTCATCGCCGGAGAGCTCCGCCAGTTCCTCGCGGGAACCGACCGCAAGCTTCTCGCCGCAGTCCGGGCACTCCCAGACATTGAGGGGTGTGCCCCAGTAGCGGTTTCTCGAGACCGCCCAGTCCTGAATGTTCTCGATCCAGTTGCCGAAACGTCCCTCACCGATGGACTGCGGCACCCAGTTAATCTCTTCGTTGTTCCGCACGAGGTCGTCGCGCACTGCGGTCATCTTGATGAACCAGGACTCGCGCGCATAGTAGATGAGCGGTGTTCCGCAGCGCCAGCAGTGCGGGTAATCGTGCTCCACCTTCGGGGAGGCAAAGAGTAAGCCTCTCTCCTCGAGGTCCTTCAGCACTTCCGGATCCGCCGCGACGGCACCCTCTTCGATTTCCTTCTCCGTCGGCTTGCAGCGCATGCCCGCAAACTTTCCGGTCTCCGGCTTCATCTGACCCTTGTCATCGACCATCTGGACAAAGGGCGCATCGTAGCCGCGACCCACGCGCGCATCGTCTTCACCGAAGGCCGGGGCGATGTGGACAATACCGGTACCGTCCGTCATCGTGACGTACTCGTCCGCGTAGACAAAGAAAGCCTCCTTGTGCTGACGCGCCGCCGCTTCCGCCGCACAGCTGTAGAGCGGCTCATAGGGCTTATGCTCCAGCTCCTTGCCGGTGTAGCGCTCTAAGATTTCATAGCCCTCGCCGAGCACCTTCTCAAGCAGTGCCTCCGCGAGATAGTAGGTGTTGCCGTCCGCTGCCTTGACCTTCACATAGCTCTCGTGCGGGTTCACGCAGAGACCGATGTTCGAGGGCAGGGTCCAGGGCGTCGTGGTCCAGGCGAGGAAGTAGGCATCTTCACCCTTGACCTGAAAGCGCACAATTGCGGTTCTGTCCTTAATCGACTTATAGCCCTGCGCCACCTCGTGCGAGGAGAGCGGGGTTCCGCAGTGCGGGCAGTAGGGGACCACCTTAAAGCCCTTGTAAAGAAGGCCCTTTTTCCAGATTTCCTTTAAGGCCCACCACTCCGACTCGATGTAGTTGTCGTCACAGGTGATGTAGGGGTGCTCCATATCCGCCCAGAAGCCCACCTTGCCGGAGAACTGCTCCCAGACTTCCTTATAGCGCCACACGGACTCGCGACACTTTTTGATAAAGGGCTCCACGCCGTAAGCCTCGATTTCTTCCTTGCCCTCAATGCCGATTTCCTTCTCGACCTCGAGCTCGACCGGAAGGCCGTGCGTATCCCAGCCCGCCTTTCTCGGGACATACTCTCCCTTCATGGTGCGGAAGCGCGGAATCATATCCTTGATGACGCGGGTCTCGACATGACCGATGTGCGGTCTGCCGTTTGCGGTCGGCGGTCCGTCGTAAAACATATAGGTCTCGCAGCCCTCGCGCTGCTCGACGGACTTCTCAAAAATGCGGTTCTCTGCCCAGAACTTCTCAATCTCGCCCTCGCGCGCCACAAAGTTCATATCCGTGGGGACTTTTCTGTACACTTTTTTCTCCTCCTGTCTCAAAAAAGAAAGCGCCCGCCCCTCTCAGGACGAACGCTCTCTGCTTTCGCTGTACCACCTGTATTTTGCTTTCCCCCGTGACGTGGGGATTACGGCGAAACGTACCCGGAGGTCTCCCCCCGCTCCGAACCGCGGCTCGAAAGTGATTTTCAACGCAAGTACTTGGCATCGGGCTTCCACCGTCCCCGACTCTCTATGGCTGTTTCAAACGCCTACTCTCTTTGTCAACGCCTTTGTATGAATTTTTCACTAGTATAATCAGCCTGATTTCTCTGTCAAGGAAGAAACGGCTTTTAGCGGAGTCTCGGCAGGGTGACCTCGTCCACGTAGTTCGTGAAGAAGGTCTTCCGCACATCCTCTCTCACCTTGCTTCTGCCGAGCGCCCACATGAGCTTTGTGACCGTGGCCTCCTGGGTCATGTCAAAGACCGGGATGCCGCCGCTCTCCTGTACGCGGAGACCGGTCTCGTAGACATCGAGATTGCTGCCCTCGTAGCGGCACTGGCTGCCCACCAGGATGCTCATGCCCTTGCTGCTCGCGCGGTCAATCTCCTCCAGAATGTTGTTGTGAAGGAAGGGCACGCCGCCCAGGCCGAAGGCCTCGACAAAGACGCCCTCGCAGCCCTTGTCATAGAGATAGCGGAAGATATCCGCGTGCATGCCCGGGAAAATCTTTAAGACCGCGATGTTCTCCGAGTACTCCGGCGAGAGCTGGAAGGAAGCGCGGCGAAGCGGCTCCTTTAAGACCTGCATGCCGAAGGCATTGAACTCGCCGATCAAAGGATAGTTGACCGACTCAAAGGCATTGAACGAAACGGTTCTCACCTTCGAGGTGCGGCAACCCAGAATGAGCTTCTGGTGAAAGACCGTGTAGACACCGCGCAGCATGCCGCTTAAGCCCGCCGTAATCGCACAGCGGAGGTTATCGATGGCGTCCGTTAAGGGCGCACGGAGCGGAAGCTGGCTTCCCGTCAAAATGACCGGAATCTCGATGTTCTGAAGCATGAAGGAAAGCATCGAGGAGGTATAGGACATGCTGTCCGTGCCGTGGATAATGACCACGCCGTCGCAGTCCTCTCTGGCCGCCGCGACCAGGTTCGCGATGGCCACCCAGTCCTCCGGCGTGATGTTTGCCGAGTCGAGGGACGCATAGTCCTTTAACTCAAAGGTATGCCCCTCTCCGATCGGACCTATGGTCCGCATGATTTCCTCGAGGTCTATGCCCGGCGCAAGCCCTTTTTCGCTCGGCACCGATGAAAAGGTGCCTCCCGTATTAATCAGCAGCATTTTTTTGCTCATAGCAGCCTCCGTTTTTTGTCATAATGGTTAATTTTAACAAAAGCGTCTTAAAAACTCAATCCGCTGTCCCTGCATTTGCCGTCTTCCGTGGAAAAGACCTGCGGTTTGTGCTATCATGCTCTCAAGCCTGAAACAAAAGTCTCTAGTGATCTCAGGGCTTACGAAAGGAGCGATTGCGATGATGAAACTCGTATTGGTACGGCACGGCGAAAGCGAATGGAACAAGCAGAACCTTTTCACCGGCTGGATGGACGTGGATCTCTCGGAGAAGGGCCACGAGGAGGCAAAGCTGCGGGTCAGCTCTTAAAGGCCGAGGGCTATGACTTCGACATCTGCTTTACTTCCTACTTAAAGCGCGCAATCCACACGCTGAACCACATTCTGGATGAGATGGACCGCGACTGGCTCGAGGTCGTAAAGAGCTGGAAGTTAAACGAGCGCCACTACGGTGCCCTCCAGGGTCTCAACAAGTCCGAGACCGCGGAAAAGTACGGTGAGGAGCAGGTCAAGATTTGGCGCCGCTCCTTCTCGATTAAGCCGCCGGTACTGGATCCTTCCGACCCGAGAAGCGCAAAGAAAAACCCGGCTTACCGCGATGTGGATCCGGCGCTGCTCCCCGACTGCGAGAGCTTGGAGACCACGATTGAGAGAGCCGTCCCCTACTTTAACGAAGTGATCCGCCCCGAGATGGAAGCCGGCAAGCGCGTCATCATTGCGGCGCACGGCAACTCTCTCCGCGCACTGGTCAAGTACTTTGACAACATTTCCGAAGAGGATATCATCGGCGTCAACATTCCGACCGGCACGCCGCTCGTCTATGAGTTCGACGATTCCTTCAAGCCCATACGCCACTACTATCTCGGCGACCAGGAAGCACTTAAGAAAAAAATGGAGGCAGTCGCGAACCAGGGCAAGAAACAGGCATAACGCGGCGAACAGAAAAAATGCGAAATCTTACCTTACTGACAGACCTGTATGAGCTCACGATGATGCAGGGCTATTTTGAAAATGAGGATGTCAATCAGACTGTCATCTTCGACATGTTTTACCGCTCCAACCCGGAGGGCAACGGCTATGCGATTTGCGCCGGACTCGAGCAGGTAATTGACTATATCAAAAACCTGCACTTTACGGAGGACGAGATTACATATCTCAAAGGTCTCGGTATGTTCAAACCCGCCTTCCTCGACTACCTGCGGGACTTCCGCTTCACCGGCGACATCTACGCGATTCCCGAGGGCACGGTCATTTTCCCGCGCGAGCCCCTGGTCAAGGTGATTGCCCCGATTATGCAGGCGCAACTTGTCGAGACCGCGATTCTGAACATCATCAACCACCAGAGTCTCATCGCGACCAAGACCGCACGCATTGTGCGCGCGGCGCAGGGCGACGGCGTGATGGAGTTCGGCTGCCGGAGAGCGCAGGGACCGGACGCGGCGATTTACGGCGCGCGCGCCGCGATCATCGCGGGTTGCGTGGGCACTTCGAACGTGCTCTGCGGACAGATGTTTAACGTCCCCGTGAGCGGCACCCACGCACACTCCTGGATTATGAGCTTCCAAGATGAGCTGAGCGCGTTCCGCGCCTATGCAAAACTCTATCCGGATGCCTGCATCCTCTTAATCGACACCTACGATACACTGGACAGCGGTCTGCCGCATGCCATTCAGGTCTTCAAGGAGCTGCGCGAACAGGGTATCAAGCCGAAGCGCTACGGCATACGCATGGACTCGGGCGACTTAGCCTACCTCTCGAAGAAGGTTAAGGCAGCACTCGATGCCGAGGGCTTTACCGACGCAATCATCTCCGCTTCCAACGACCTAGACGAGGGCTTAATCGGCTCCCTCAAAGCGCAGGGCGCGACCATCAATTCCTGGGGTGTCGGCACCAACCTGATTACTTCCAAGGATTGCCCGGCTTTCGGCGGTGTCTACAAGCTCGCAGCCATCTGGAACGAGACAGAACGGCAGTTTGTGCCGAAGATTAAGATTTCCGAGAACGCCGAGAAAATCACAAACCCCGGCGACAAGAAGATTTACCGCATTTATGACTTAGAGGGCATGATAGTCGCAGACCTCATTGCGCTCGCGGACGAGGAATTTTCTTCCGAAGATCCGCTCCTTCTCTTCGACCCGATCGAGACCTGGAAGAAGACGCTCCTTCCCGGCAGTTCCTATACGATGCGGGAGCTCCTCATTCCCGTGTTCCGGAACGGCGAGTGCGTTTACGAGTCTCCGACGGTCATGGAGATTCAGAAGCGCTGCAGAGAAGAGCTCAACACGCTCTGGGAAGAGTCGAAGCGCTTCGAGTACCCGCACCAGACCTACGTGGACCTCTCCCGTAAGCTCTGGAATCTCAAGAATAACTTACTGGAGCGGTATCAGACAGGAGCAACGGAACAAGCATGATTCAAGACATACTGCCGCATCGCTACGATGTGAGCTATCACCCGGAAAGAACGCCCGAGCGGCGTTCTTTCCTTCTTTTGGTCTCGCGGGAGGGCGTGCTCTTTGCGGAGCGCGACGGTGCCTTTACACTCCCGCGTTTTTCCGATTTTGAGACCGAGGCGCTTTCCTTTGGCGCCCTCTGTCAGAAGGCACGCTATCTCTTTGCGATCGATCGAGACTACTTTTTTCTCCTGCCGCCCTCGGCACTGCCGGCGGGAAAACTCGGCGAGGGCTATCGCTTCCTCGGTCCCACGGAGCTCCGCGACTTAAAGCCGCAGCACCTTGCCTTTGCGGCCATCACTTCCACCCAGCTGTATCGTTTTTACGACCAGCGGAAGTTCTGCGGGCGCTGCGGCGAAAAGATGACGCATTCCGAGGAGGAGCGCGCCATGTGCTGCAAGCACTGCGGCCTCATCGAGTACCCGAAGATAAGTCCCGCGGTCATTGTCGCGGTGAAAAACGGCGACCGCCTTCTCCTGACCCGCTACGCAAAAAACGCCTCCGACTATCGCCGGAAGGCGTTGGTTGCGGGTTTTGTGGAGGTCGGGGAGACCCCGGAACAAGCGGTTGCGCGCGAGGTCATGGAGGAGACGGGGCTCAAGGTCAAGAACATACGTCCCTATGCCGTGCAGCCCTGGTCCTTCTCCGACTCGCTGATGCTCGCCTATACGGCGGAGCTCGACGGCTCCGACCGAATCAGGCTCGATGAGCGCGAGCTCTGCGAGGCCTCGTTTGTGCCGCGGGAAGAAATTCCCGACAATCCGAGCTCGGCAAGCGTCGCAAACGAGCTCATGCAGCGCTTCCGCCGCGGCGAGCTCTGAGCGCTCTTAACGCTTATTCAAGGCGCTCCGGAATGACACCGTCCCGGTAGGCGGTGAGCAGTTCGTTCAGATCTTCGATCTGCGCCGCAAGCCGCTTGCCGATGTCGCTGTCGCCCACCATCACGCGGTAGGGCTCAATTTCAAACTGGTTCGCGCGGGACTCAATGTCGATGTTCTCGCTGAGCACGCGTTCCACCGACTCGAAGGGCATGTGGCTCTTGATGCGCATGCCGTGGGAATTGTAAATCAGGGTGTAACCCGCAATGCCCGTGGTCTTATGATAGGCGCGCGAAAAGCCGCCGTCGATCACGATGAGCTTGCCGCCCGCCTTGATCGGAATTTCGCCGTCCGAGACATGCACCGGCGTGTGCCCGTTGATGATGTGGGAGAGATCGGACTTTAGGCCGAACTCCCGCAGTATCATGCGGCTTGTCGCCTCGGAGTCGAGATAGAGATAATAGGGATCCTGCGGCTCCTTCCAGCTTGACTTATCGTCCAGATAGCTGCGCTCAAAGGTCTTCACGACACGGCCGCACATGGGCGATTTCGGGCCGCCCCAGAGATAGAACATAAAGTCCACATAGCGCGCTTCGCCGGTATTAAAGGCGAGGCGCGCCGCTTTTTCGCAGAACTCGAAATAGCTCTTGCCCCGCATGAACTGGCCGAAGAAGTTGACCTCCGCCATCTGTCCGTCCTCGGTCAGCGGCACGCAACCGTGGAATAAGAGGTTGTCGTTCATCTTCAGATAGACCCCGCCCACCGCATAGAGGAACTCAATGTGGCGGTGCAGCTGCGGGCTCTCGCAGAAGGAACGCTTCAAGTCGTCCATGACCTCCCGCTCCTCGGGCGTCATCCGATAAGGATCGCTCCAGTCGACGGTCGGAAATTCCATGGTGTTCATCGCGTACTCCGTGCCTTCTATCGTGACCGTCCCCTTTTCCGGGTTCACCTTGTCGAGCAGGAGTCTATCCTGCATCTCAAATTCCGGGTGGCGACGTATCAATTCGCCCTCTGCCTTGAACATAATCACGTTGATGGCCTTCACCATGGCCTTCGCCGGGGTGCCCTCATAGTACTTCTCGGCAAAGAGCTGGAGGCGACGCAGGGAGACGCCGTAGCCGCTCTCCAGGATGCGAATGTTGTTGTAGCGCACGTTATTTCGCACGACATTCGCGATGCAGGCCTCATTGCCCGCAGCCGCGCCCATCCAGAGCACATCGTGATTGCCCCACTGGATGTCGAGCGAGTGGTAGTCCATGAGCAGCTCTATAATTTTATCGGCATCCGCACCGCGGTCGAAGAGATCGCCGACAATGTGCAGGTGGTCCACCGCGAGCCGCTTAATGAGCGCCGAGAGCGCGATGATGAATTCGTCGCCGTTCTGGATGCCGACTATCGTGTCCAGAATGCGCTCGTGGTAGGCAAGCTGGTTTCCGTCCTCATCCGGCAGGGCGTGCAAAAGCTCGTCGATGATGTAGCCGAACTCGCGCGGCATGGCCTTTCTCACCTTGGAACGCGTGTACTTCGAAGAGAGCAGACGGGCTATCTCTATCATCTGCCGCAGTACCTTGCGATACCACTGCGGAGAAATGATTCCCTCGCTGTGCAGGCGTCTCAACTTCTCTTTCGGATAATAGATGAGGGTTCTCAGATCTCTCTGCTCGGTATCGCTTAAGCTGTCCGCAAAGAGCAGTTCAATCTTCTCTCGTATGACGCCAGAGCAGTTGTTCATGATGTGCAGAAAGGCCTCGTACTCGCCGTGAATGTCGCTCATGAAGTGCTCGGTGCCCTTCGGGAGATTCATAATCGCCGCAAGGTTGATGATCTCGGTGCACACAGCCTGGCGTGTCGGGAACTTTTCCGCAAGTAAACTCAGATACTTCCGCTGATCGTGGTTCATGCCGCCTCCTCCTTGAACTAAGCACAAAAGCCAAACCGCAACTAGGTGATGCGATTTGGCTTTTTATCATCCGTATTCTTACTTAACGCTCTCTTGCTTCTTCCGCGGCAACACCCGCAAGGGCAATGTCCGTCCGCGCATACTTATTTTCAAACGAAATCTTCTCTGCGGCCGCGTAGGCTCTCTCGCGCGCCTCGCGTATCGTCTGTCCGAGTGCGGTCACATCGAGCACTCTGCCGCCGTTTGTGACAATGCGCCCTGCCTCGTCGAAGCGAGTGCCCGCGTGATAGCAGTACACATCCGCTTCGCCCTTCAGGCTCTCGAGCCCGGAAATCGGGAAGCCCTTCTCGTACTTCACGGGATAGCCCTTGCTCGCGAGCACAACCGTGACGCAGGCTTTGTCGCAGAACTTGAGTTCGATTTCATCGAGTCTGCCCTCGACGCAGGCGAGCATCACCTCGAGGAGGTCGTTCTCCATGCGCGGCAGAACCACCTGTGCCTCGGGATCGCCGAAGCGCACATTGTACTCGAGCACACGGGGGCCGTCCGGGGTCAGCATGAGTCCGAAGAAAATAATACCTTGAAAGGGTCTGCCCTCCGCAGCCATTGCCTCTACCGTGCGGCTGTAAATCTTCTCCTCGCAAAAACGCGCGACCTCGTCCGTGTAATAGGGGCTCGGCGAATAGTTGCCCATGCCGCCCGTATTGAGGCCTTTGTCGCCGTCCTCGGCTCTCTTGTGGTCCTGCGCACTCGCCATGATGCGTATGGTCTTTCCGTCCACAAAAGAGAGCACAGAGACCTCTCTGCCCGTCATGAACTCTTCAATGACAACCTTGTCGCCGGAAGCGCCGAACTTCCGCTCGAGCATCATGTCCCGAAGGCCCTCTTCGGCCGCCTCGCGGGTCTCGCAAATCAGTACGCCCTTGCCGAGTGCCGGACCGTCCGCCTTCAGCACCACCGGAATCTTGCAAGTCTCAAGATAATGCTCGCCGCCTCGTAGTCCGTAAAGCTCTCATAGGCCGCCGTGGGAATCTCGTACTTCTTCATGAGTTCCTTCGAAAAGGCCTTGGAGCCCTCGAGCACGGCCGCGTTTTTCTTCGGGCCGAAGACCTTGAGGCCCGCATCTTCCAGAAAGTCCGCAAGACCGCCGATCAACGGGTCGTCCATGCCGATGACGACAAGTTCTATTTTCTTTTCCAGCGCGAAGTCCCGTATCTTTTCAAATTCCATCGCACCGATCGGCACGAGTTCCGCGACTTCCGCAATGCCCGCGTTGCCGGGCGCGCAGTAGAGTTCGGTAAGTTTCTCGCTCTCCCGCAACTTCCGGCAAATCGCATGTTCTCTGCCGCCGCCGCCGACCACCAGTACTCTCATGCTTTATCCTCTCTCTCCGCGGCTGCGCACGCATAGTCCTCTATGGCGCGCGGCAGCAGTACCCACTCTGCCTCTTCCATGACGCGCCGCTGCAAGGTCTCGGGCGTGTCGTCCGGCTTCACTTCCACCGCCTTCTGTAGGAGTATGGGGCCCTCGTCGAGGCCCTCGTCCACCAGATGCACGGTTGCCCCCGTCACTTTGACGCCGCGACGCAGGGCCTGTTCGTGTACCTTTAGGCCGTATGCTCCCTTGCCGCAGAAACTCGGAATCAGCGAGGGGTGAATGTTCATAATTCTGCCGCGGTAGCGCTGTATCATCTCATCCGGCAACTTCACGAGATAGCCCGCAAGCACAATCAAATCCAGCTGCTCCCGCTCGATTGCCGCGAGCAGGGCACGGTGGAAGTCCTCGCGCGTCTCGAACGAAGAAGGCGAGATGCACTCGTTCGCAATGCCTGCCGAAGCCGCACGCGTCAGCGCGTAGGCAGAGGTATTGTTCGAGAGCACATAGACCACTTTCGCATGCCGAATGACGCCGATCTTCTCGGCATCGAGGATGGCCTGCAGGTTGGTCCCGCCGCCGCTCACCAGAACGCCGACTCTCAGCATAAATCGACGCCCTTTTCGCCTGCCTTGCATTCACCGATCACAAAGCAGGTCTCGCCCGCCGCCTCGAAGGCGCGGAGCGTCTTCTCGACATCTGCCGGATCGACTGCGACCATCATGCCGACACCCATGTTGAAGGTATTGTACATGACATGCTCGCTGACCTCGCCCTTTTCCGACATCAAACGGAAGATGGCCGGAACCTCGTAGGAATCCTTCTTCACCACAGCACGAATGCCGTCTTTCAGCATTCTGGGTACGTTCTCATAGAAGCCGCCGCCAGTAATGTGGCTGCAGGCATGGATGCGGACGCCCGCCTCCTTCGCGCTCTTTAAAGCCTTCACATAGATGCGGGTCGGTGCAAGCAGCACCTCACCGAGGGTGGCACCGAGCTCCGGATAAAAGCGCGTCAAATTCTCCTTGCTCATCTCAAAAATGTTGCGGACCAGCGAAAAACCGTTCGAGTGGACACCGCTCGACGCAAGGCCGATCAGAACATCGCCCGGCTTCAATTCTTCGCCCGTAATCAGGTCTTTTCTGTCGCAGGCACCGACCGAAAAGCCCGCGAGGTCATATTCATCCTCCGGCATAAGTCCGGGGTGCTCCGCGGTCTCACCGCCCACCAGGGCGCAACCCGCCTGCACACAGCCCTCCGCGACACCGGAGACTATGGTCGCAATCTTCTCCGGGACATTTTTCCGCAGGCAATGTAGTCGAGGAAAAAGAGCGGTTCGCCGCCCGCGCAGGCGACATCGTTCACGCACATCGCAACACAGTCAATGCCGATCGTATCGTGGCAATCCAGCAGGAAGGCAATCTTTAACTTGGTGCCGACGCCGTCGGTTCCGGACAGAAGCACCGGATCCTCCATGTCCTTGATTCCCGCGAGAGAAAAGGCACCGGAAAAACCGCCGATTCCGCCGAGAACCTCCGGGCGCAGGGTGCGCTTTACAAACTGCTTCATCAGCTCGACGGACTCGTAGCCCGCCTCAATGTCAACTCCGGATTTTCTGTAATCCATTGGGACTCCTCTCACTTCAGAAAACTCTGGTAACCCTCGCGCTGCAACTTGTCGTCCTTCGCGACGACCTCATCCCGCATTTCCTTCTGGAATGCCTGAAGCTTCTCTTCGAGCGCCTTGTCTCCGACCGCTAGCATCTTTGCCGCGAGGATACCGGCGTTCTTGCCGCCGTTGATCGCAACGGTCGCACAGGGAATGCCGCTCGGCATCTGCACGATCGAATAGAGCGAATCCACACCGCCGAGGTCCGAAGTCTTCATCGGGACACCGATTACCGGGAGCGTGAAGAGAGCCGCACACATACCCGGCAGATGCGCCGCCTTGCCCGCACCTGCGATGATCACCGAGAGAGTCCGCGCTCACGCGCGCCGTTTGCCCAGGAAAAGAAGACATCAGGCTCGCGGTGCGCCGAGATAATGCGCATCTCATATTCAATCCCCATCTTCTCCAAAAATGCCGCTGCCTGTGCCATCACGGGCATATCCGAATCGCTGCCCATCACAATTCCGACTTTTGCCATTTTATCCTCCTTAAAAGTTGCTTACAGCTTTATTATATCGGCGCAGTACCCCGAGCTCAATGCCAAAATCGAGCAAACGGATATAAGCCCCGGTGTTACCCTTCATTTATTCGTTATCCGCCGTATAGAGCTCACGGAGCCAGAGCTGCTGTCGCGGCGAAAAAGCCGTGTCCGCGCCGCGCATATTCTGATAGCACACGATGCTCTCGCGGCATTGTTCCCGCTCCGCCCGACTACTCGCTTCACATATGAGGGGCCGAAGCCGGTCCCGCAGCGCCTTATCGAGAAAGAGGTACAAATCTTCCGTATGCACCGCCGCGATGGCCGGAAAGCGATCCGCGTACCAGAGCGGCTCTCCCGGGAGAGTCAGCGAGAGGCTGTATCCCCCCTTGTTCCGCTCCGTAAAGCGCTCACGCACATCCTCCTCCGCATAGTCGAAGAGGTCGTAATACATGGCCTCGCAGAGCGCCTCCTCACCGCCGCCCTGTGAAAGCAGGCATAACACTGAAGAAACAGTTCTATGCAGCGCACTTCCGTTTCCGGAGCGCACTGCGGCATAAAAACACGGCTGCAAATCGAGGAAAGTGCGGCGAGTAAGCGTTCTTTCTTCCCCGCCTCGGGGACAAACAAAGTGAGCGCTTCCGCCCGTTCTTCGCCCGCCTTGCCGCTTGCACGGGAGAGCGACAGCGCTTCTCGCCGAAAGAAGCCTCGGAACAAGCGTCCCGCGGCCTCTTCCGCCGGTATTTCTCTAAGCCGCTCAGCCGATAGCGCACGGCGCTCCCGAAGGAGCTCTTCTCCGCCCCTCAAGATGTGAGCCCCAGGAGGAGCGCAATCACCCATATCACCGTTACCACCGAAGAAAGCGAGAGTCCCACCCAGGTGTAGAGCTGATCCTTCTCCTTGTCGCGGAGCGCCCTGACCGCGAGATATATCCCGTAGGCCGAAACCAGCATGGCGCTCATAACCGCCGCCGAAACCGTGAGCGAGGGTTCTCCCGCCGCCTGTATCATGCCGAAAAAGGCAAATACGGTAAAGAGGATCGCAATGCAGGCGGCAATCAGCACTGTGTACCCCTCTTCGGCGCGGGGTTTCCTGAGATAACTGATGAGGCCTTCCAGTTGCTTGCCCTTCTTCTGTTTTGCAGCGGTCTTTTTCCCGCTGCGTTTCACTTCCTCTTCCGGCAAAAACTCCGGACGTTCCAGAATGGAGTCATCGACTTTCGTTGCCGGCGTCAGGATTTGATATTCTCGCTTACGAAACGGATTCTGCAGCTTCACGATTTAACCTCCTCAATGCCAGTCGAAAAATAAAATAACCCGCGACGACGCCGATTGTATTCAAAAAAATATCGTCGACATCAAAACTGCCGAGTCTCGTCGCGAGTTGCACCGTTTCGATGAGTCCCGAAAACAGAAAACCGGCAATTAAACTGCGGAAAAAGTTGTGCCGCCGCCCGCTCACAATCGGCAGAAAAAAGCCGAAGGGAACAAAGGCAAGTACATTGCCGACGGTATTCAACACAAAGGCGCGGTATCCCAGAATATCGCGGTAATGCCAGAAACGCCAGATTTCCCGAAAGAGCACGAGGTTATAGCGTAAGTTCGCATTGACCCTCCCCTGCCTGCCGAGTGCCTCGGCAAAAAAGAGAAAGTAACTGAGCCCGGCCAGATAAATCAAAAACAGCAGGGTGCCGAGCAGGCGATGCTTCCACTGAATCTTATCCATCGAGCGGCTCAGTCCTCCTCCGCACCGTACTCTCGGTAGTATGCGTCGATTCGCTCCATGAGCGCGTCATCAATGATCACCTTGCCGTTCACTTCGCGCTTGTAGAGATACGCAATGACCTCCTTCATCGTGACGATTGCGGTCGTCTTGATGCCGTAGCGCTCCGAAATCTCGGAGAGTGCGCTCTTCTTCCCCTTGCCTCTCTCGCAGCGGTCCACGCTGACCACGAGGCCCAGTACCTCTGCGTTGCCCTGTGCCTTGATGATGGGCATCGTCTCCTCAATCGAGGTGCCCGCCGTGGTCACGTCTTCGACAATCACGATCTTATCCGTGTCCTTAATCGGTGCGCCGAGGAGAATCCCCTTATCGCCGTGGTCCTTCACTTCCTTGCGGTTTGCGACATAGCCGAGTTCCTTCTCATAGAGTTCGCTCATGCCGATGGATGCCGCGACGCAGAGCGGAATGCCCTTGTAAGCCGGTCCGAAGAGCAGGCTTGCCTCGTCGCCGAAAGCCGCATGGATGGCGCGCGCATAGTAGGCGCCGAGCTGCTTAACTGGGTTCCGGTGCGGTAAAAGCCGGTGTTCACGAAAAACGGGGTCTTTCTTCCGCTCTTGGTCACGAAGTCTCCGAACTTTAAGACCTCGCACGAAATCATAAATTCAATAAATTCCTGCTTGTACTGTTCCATAGTCCTCCCTTATTGGCGCACCGCGCCGATGAGTTCTCTGACGTCCTTGGTACCGGTTCGCAAAAGATATGCGGCTATGCCCTCCGCGACCTCCTCCGAGGCGCGCGGGTTGCGGAAATTCGCCGTGCCGACCGAGACCGCCGTCGCGCCCGCGAGCAAAAACTCGACCGCGTCCGCGCCGTTCTCAATGCCGCCCATGCCGATGATGGGCAGCTTGACCGCATGTGCGCAGTCATAGACCATGCGCACCGCAATCGGGTGCACCGCGGGGCCCGAGAGGCCGCCGGTGCGATTCGCGAGCACAAAGCATTTGCGCTCAATGTCTATCTTCATGCCGGTCAAGGTGTTGATGAGCGAGAGCACATCCGCGCCGCCCGCCTCAGCCGCCCGCGCGGTCTCCGTGATATCGGTGACATTCGGCGATAGCTTGACAATTAAGGGCTGCGCCGCTCTCTCCTTCACGCGGCGGGTAATGTGCTCGACCGCCTTTGCTTGGGTGCCGAAGGCAATGCCGCCCTCCTTGACGTTCGGGCAGGAGATGTTGAGCTCCAAAAAATCGACCGGCGCCTCGCGGAGCCGCTCCACGACCTCGACATACTCTTCCTCACTGTGGCCGCAGACATTGACCACGACGCGGGTGTCAAACTGCTTTAAGAAGGGCAAGTCCCGCTTGAGGAATACATCCACACCCGGGTTCTGCAGGCCGATCGCATTCAGCATGCCGCTCGGCGTCTCCGCGATGCGAGGGCGTCGGGTTGCCCGCCCACGGAACGGCCGCGACCCCCTTGGTCACGACCGCGCCGAGCTTATTCAAGTCCACAAATTCGCTGTACTCTTCGCCGGCCCCGAAGGTGCCGCTCGCCGTCATCACGGGATTTTTGAGGGTGATTCCCGCAAGACTCACTTCCGTTGAGATGTTCAAAGCACCACCTCCTCTGCGCGAAATACCGGTCCGTCGGCACAGACGCGCTTGTTTTTGACATTCGAGTGCGCATCGACTTCCGTGCTCTCGGTGATGCAGCCGAGGCAAGCGCCGATGCCGCAGGCCATGCGCTCTTCCATAGAGACCCAGAGCGGTATGCCTTCCTCCGCCGCGTACGCCTTCAGCGCGCGGAGCATGGGCAGCGGGCCGCAGCTCAAAATTGCCTTCGGTTTTTCCGGCAGGGCGCGAAGCAGATCCACAACGTTACCCTGAATGCCGAGACTGCCGTCCTCGGTCGCTATCTTAACCTCATCCGCGGCGACCGCAAAGTCCTCGAGCAAAAAGAGCTGGCCCTTGCTGCGATAGCCGAGGAGAGCTGTCTTTTTCCCCGGGAGTGCCCAGAGGAGTTCAAGGAGAGGCGGGATGCCGATGCCGCCGCCGACCACAGCAACATCATCCAGTTCGGTCGGGAAGCTGTTGCCGAGCGGGCCGAGGAGCATGAGCTCGGTGCCCGCTGGGTAGCGCGAAAGTTCTTCGGTGCCGCTTCCCTCCTTGGTCACGCGGTACACCAGACGCAAGATACCGTCCTCGCGGTCTATGTTGCAGAGACTGATGGGGCGCGGCAGGATATGCGACTCGTTATTCAAACACATTGACAAACTGTCCAGGTTTTGCCGCCGCCGCAATCTGCGGTGCCAAAAGTCTCAGGTCAAAGACACCGGGACATAATTCGCGCTGTCCCAGGACGGAAGCGCGCTCCTTTACTTTACTCATATGCCGATTTCCCCGTTTCTCACGCAAAGCGGATGCAACGCCGAAGATCCGCAATCATATCGAGCGTCGCCTGTCTCGCTGCCTTTGCAAAGCCTTCTGCGCCAAACTCACGATACTGCTCCTGCTTCCACGCCGCGATGATGCCGCGGGAAGAGTTCACAATGCCGCCTTCGCCCTTTTCGTTAAACGCGACCGCGAGATCCTCCGCCTTGCCGCCCTGGGCACCGTAGCCCGGAATCAGGAAGAAGGTATGCGGCATGCGCGTTCTGAGCTCCGAAAGCATCTTGGGATAAGTCGCACCGACCACCGCGCCGACATTGGACCACTCGCCTTCCATGAGGGACGCACCCCAGGACGAGGTGAGATCCGCAACCCGCGCATAGAGCGGCTCACCGTCAATCAGCCGGTCCTGTAACTCCCCGCTCGAGGGATTCGAGGTCTTGACAAGCACAAAAATACCCTTGTCGCAGCGTCCGCAGACCTCGAGGAAGGGCTTCACGCCGTCGCTGCCGAGGTAGGGGTTCACGGTTGCCATATCCGCGTCAAAGGGGAAGAACTGCTTCTCGCCTATGGTGATGCTGCCGAGGTGTCCCTCCGCATAGGCCGCAGAGGTAGAACCGATGTCGCCGCGCTTCACATCCGCGATGACAATGAGCCCGAGCTCCTTCGCGAGCCGCACGGTCTTCTCGTAGGCAATGAGACCCGGAACACCGAACTGCTCGTACATGGCAATCTGGGGCTTCACCGCCGGAATCAAATCCGCCGTCTCCCGAAGTATGGCCTCGTTAAAGCGAAGGCAGGCTTCGGCCGCCCCCTCCAAATTTTCGCCCTTTTCGGCAAACGCGGCCTGCTTTACCGCATCCGGGATATAGGCCAGCATGGGGTCCAGACCGACACAGATCGGGGCCTTGGTCTCTTTGATTTTTTCGATTAAAGTTGTAATCATCGCTTCCTCCTGTAGGCAGCCGTAAACTCGTTTTTCTTATTATATGTTTTTTTGGCCCCGCACGCAACGAGCGCGCACGCTTTACGGTTTTCTTACAGCTTTTCCCCGCCTCGCACAGCCGTAAAATCTATGTTATAATGACGGAAATCTTTAAGATGAACGACTATGCGCAAAGCGCAGATGGGAGCTCTATGAAATTAACAGAACAAGATCGTTTAAACCACGGCGAGCAAGACAAAATTATGGACCTGCTGAAACGCTGCCACGAGAAGGAAGCTTTTTCGATGACCTTCCCGCTCCTCGAGCCCGGCACCAAGTACCTCCTTGCCTACGACAGCAAAGATCCCAAGGAACTCCGCGCCGTCATGGCGCTCTGCGGCCTCGGCGATCAAATTTTTGAGGTCTATGCGTTCACCGATCCGGACTACCGCAAGCAGGGTTACTTCCGCCGCCTCTGGGACAAGGCAAAAATCACCTTCCCGGGCAAGAGTTTAAAGGGCGCGGCCCCGGTGGTTCGCTTCCCGATCGACGGTGCCTGCAAAGATGCGCTTCCGGTGCTCCTCTCGATCGGCGCCCACCTCGCGGAGGAAGAGACCGAGATGGAGTGCGAGCTCGAGGACAAGCCGACGCCGGATTCGCGCTACCGCTTCCTTGAGTCCAAGCCGTCCCCGGAAGGCTTCCGCGCCTACCAGGTATTTCTTCCGGACGACAAGCGCCCGGCCTTCCGCTGCTTTGTCACCCCGATGAAGGACAACAAGGCCTACCTGCACCGCATCGCGACCCGCAAGGATTTGATCGGTCAGGGCGTGGGCAGCGAGCTCTTCCCGCAGTTCCTCGGACTTTTAAAGAAGCTCGGCTATAAGAAGGCCGTCATGCAGGTCGGTTCTTCCAACACCCCTGCGGTGCGCCTCTACACGGCAAACGGCTTCCGTAAAACCACCTCGCTCCGCTACTATGAGCTCCTGCTCTGAGTCTGTCTCGATTTGTTAAATTCCCCGTCTCACAGAGACCGCATCAAAACGGCTCTGTGACGGGGATTTTTTATTCCTTTGTCTTCTTGTCCTGTCTCTCGATTTTCATGTTTTTATGTTTCTTGCCTCTCATTCTCTTTCCCTTGGTTTTCGTATTTTTTCTTTTTGTTGCCATGGCACTGTTTTTTCTCAGCGGGCTCTGCTATTCTCATCCTAACAGTATTAGTAAATACTACCTGACAAGCTCTGTTGCGCAGCTTTTTGCGAAGAGAAAGGATGTCCCATGAATTTAAACGGCCTCTTGATCGGTTTCGGTGCCTTTTTGATGATAGGCGCCTTTCACCCCATCGTCATAAAGAGCGAATACTATATCGGCAAACAAATCTGGCCGCTCTTTGCCCTGCTCGGCGTCGCGGCACTTGCAGTTTCCCTCTTTCTCCGCGGGACGGTTCCGAGCGCTCTCACAGCCGTCTTCGGCGTGAGCTGCCTCTGGAGTATCCTCGAGCTCTTTGAGCAGGAGGAGCGCGTCAAGAAGGGCTGGTTTCCCAAAAATCCGAAGAAGAAGGGCTGAAACCGTTTGCTTCATGCGCCTCCTGCGGCAGCATTCGTGTATTATCGCCCTCGCCGTACGGACACATGTCCTGCCCCCTGTGATGCGGATGGTCACGCAGCTCTTATCTGCATTCGGTTGACTCTTGTAATCTAAACGAAAATGTTTTGTTATATCCCCGTTCGGATAAGATGATGCACCTCTTTTCCCTGCTTACCGCTTCCTTGAAACAGTATGGTTGGAGGGAGCGGTAAGAAAGCATGCTATCCGGCCTTCTTGCAGTGGGCTTTATATGAAATACGGGCAAAATAAGAAAGCTTATGAAAAAAGCTGCGTGCAGATGCACGCAGCTTTTTTCTTCGCCCGCGAACGGACAGGTTCTTATTGTTCCGCATGGGGCGATCACTGTTCTTCTTATTAAGCGCTCTTCACTCAGACGCGGAGCGCAATGTCACAGCTTGTCTTTAATTTCTCCAGAATCTCATGCGTCAGCTTATCGAGCTCTTCCGGCGTGAACGCCTTCTCCTCCGGGCGGAAGGTCAGGGTAAACGCGAGGCTCTTCTTGGTCGGCGGTATCGGTGCGCCCTCGTAGACATCGAAGAGCTTCACCTCGCGAATCAGCGGGCTGCAGCCCCGAATCAGATTCACGACCTGCTCGCAGCTGATTGCCTTGTCCATGACAAGAGCCAAATCACGCTGCACTTCCGGGAACTTCGGGAGCGGCGTAAAGTAGACCGGCTCGTGCGGCAGACTCTCGATGGTGTCGAGATCCAATTCCGCGAGATAGGCATCCGTGCGGAGGTTCAGCTCCCCGGCAATGTCGTAAGCCAGCTTGCCGAGATATCCCACCTTCACCTCGCCCACATAGACCGCCGCGGTCTGGTAGGGGTGGGTAAAGGGCTCGCTCGAAGCCTCATAGCGGAACTTGACATGCAGGCTCTCGGCCGCGAGATCCAGGGCTCCCTTCAGCGTAAAGAAACTCTCCTCCTTGCCGAAGAAGGCCAGGGCCAGGTGGGTTCTCTCATCCGGATACTCCGTGAGCGGCAGGGACTTCGGAATGAAGACCTTCGCGAGCTCAAAGAGGCGTCCGGAGAGATTTCCGGCCTTCTGGTTCCGCATGACGGCATTTGCCATGGAGGGCGAGAGCACCGTTCGCATGAGCGAGAGTTCTTCGCTGATCGGGTTCAAAATGCGAATTGCGCGAAGTGCCTCGCTCCCTTCGGGATAGCGGAACAGCTTTAAGTCCGCCGGGGAGAAGAAGGAGTAGTGGACAGCCTCATACATACCGCCGCCCGCGAGGGTCTCCTTTAACTTGAGTTCACGCCGCTGTCTCTCGTTAAGACCGCCGCTCGTGACCTCCGCGCTCTTTAAGAAGCTCGGCACAAGGTGCTCGTAGCCGTAGAAGCGTATCACCTCTTCCGCGACATCCTGATAGCTCTCCATGTCCTCGCGGTAAGCGGGAATCTTGAGGCTCAGCGTATCGCCCTCGAGCTTCGGCTCCATCTCGAGATTTGCGAGAATGCGGCACACTGCCTCTCCCGGCACTTCGATGCCGAGCACGCCGTTCACGCGAGCCAGGCTCACCGTGAGCGGGCGCTTCTCAATGCTGTTGCCCGTATTCTTGCCTGCGCACTCATCCGTGACGGTGCCTGCACCGAGTTCTTCGGTCAAATGCAGGGCGCGCTTCATCGCGAGCTCCACCGTGTACTCGTCCGTGCCCTTCTCAAAGTGCGCGCTCGCATCGGTGCGCTTTCCGAGCGCGCGGGCGCTGCGGCGGATGTTGTCGCGCGCAAACTTTGCCGCCTCGAAGACGACCGCGCTCGTCGTATCCTTAATCTCCGAATTGAGGCCGCCCATGATGCCCGCAAGGCCGACCGGCTTCTCACCGTCGCAAATTAAAAGATTGCTCTCGCTGAGCGTCAACTCCTGCTCATCGAGGGTCACGAGCTTTTCGCCTTCCTTCGCCGTGCGCACCACAATGCGGTCGCCCGCTAAGTCACGGCGGTCAAAGGCATGCATCGGCTGACCGAGCTCCAGCATCACATAGTTTGTGATATCCACCATGTTGGAAATGGCGCTCACGCCGACCAGGCTCAGGCGACGGCGGAGCCACGCGGGCGAGGGTGCAATTTTTACATCCTTCACCGCATGCGCCTCATAGCGCGGGCAGTACTGCGGCGCTTCCACCTCGACCTGAAGCGTGTGCGGCTCGGTCTTCTCCTCGCGATAGGAAACCGGCAGGGGCTTAAGCTCTTTGCCGAGGACGGCTGCCACTTCGCGCGCAATGCCGTAGATACCCTGGCAATCCGGGCGGTTTGCCGTGATTGCGATGTCAAAGAGCCAGTCGTCGAGACCCACGATGGGCTTTACATCCGCGCCCGGAATCGCATCGTCCGGCAAGACGAGGAGGCCGTTATAGCCGGCGCCCGGGTACAGGTCCTCGTTAAGACCCAGCTCCATGCCGGAGCAGAGCATGCCGAAGGAGTCGTAGCCGCGGAGCTTGCCCGCCTGAATGGTCGCGGTGCCTACAATCTCCGTTCTCTCCTTGTTGGTCTCACAGACCGTTGCGCCGACCAAGGCAGTCGGGAATTTCTTGCCCGCCTCCACATTGTCCGCGCCGCAGCAGATTTGGAACTTGCCCTCACTGCCGCAGTCCACCTCACAGAGGTGCAGGTGGGTGCCCTCGATGGGCTCACAGCTTGTCACGAGGCCCACAACTACGCGGGAAATCCGCGCGCCGACCTCTTCCAAGTTCTCCACTTCAAAGCCGCAGGAGAAGAGCTTCTCCTCGAGTTCCTGCGGGGTGCAATCGATATCTACATATTCTCTAAGCCAACTGAGCGGCGCTATCATCTCTCTGCCTCCTTACTCATTGATCTGCCGGAGCACACGGAGATCCGACTCGAACAGATACTTAATGTTACCGATGCCGTACTTCAGCATTGCGACGCGCTCGATGCCGATTCCGAAGGCGAAACCGGAGTATACATCCGAGTCGATGCCGCAGTTCTCGAGCACCTTCTTGTTCACGACGCCCGCGCCCAGAATCTCGATCCAGCCCGTTCCCTTGCAGAGACGGCAGCCCTTGCCACCGCAGGAGAAGCAGCTCACATCGACCTCGACCGAGGGCTCCGTAAACGGGAAGTAGGAGGGACGGAGACGGGTCTTCACACCCGCGCCGAAGAACTTCTCGACGAATTTATCGAGCATACCCTGGAGGTCGCAGAGCGTAATGCCCTTATCCACCACGAGGCCTCCATCTGCATGAACATCGGGGAGTGCGTCGCATCGTCGTCCGAGCGGAACACCTTGCCCGGAGAGAGAATCTTAATCGGCGGCTTCTGCTTTTCCATCACGTGGATCTGGCCCGCCGAGGTCTGGGTGCGAAGCAGGAACTTATCGCTCAGATAAAACGTGTCCTGCATGTCGCGCGCCGGGTGATCCTGCGGTGTGTTGAGTGCGGTGAAGTTGTAGTAATCCGTCTCGATCTCCGCGCCCTCGTAAATCTCAAAGCCCATACCCGCAAAGGCTTCGATCATCTGATTTCTGACCAGCGTGTCCGGATGAAGATTTCCGCGCTGCAGCTCGATTCCCGGGAGGGTCACATCGATCTTCTCTGCCTCGTAGCGTCGATTCAGCTCTGCCTCTCTCGCCTGCTTTTCAAGGGCTGTCAAGTTCTCGAGCACCCAGTCCTTCAGCGCATTGACTTCCTTTCCGAAGTCCGCCTTCTCCTCCGGGGGAACGCTCTTCATGAGCTTCATGAGTCCGCTGACCAAGCCGTCCTTCCGGTCCAGGAACTCCTTCCGGAGCTCGTAGAGGGTCTCCGAGTTCTTTTGCTCCATCGCAGCGGCTCTCTCGGCAAAGCGCTGCTTCAAGTCCTCAAACTGCTTCTTGTCCATGCCTCTCTCCTTTTCTAACTTGCGGGGAATAAAAAAGGATACAGAGAGCAAGCTCTCTGTATCCGGGACGAGTTATGTAACCCGCGGTACCACCCGCATTATCCGCTTGTGCCGCGGACCGCTCATTGTTTCCTTGACGCGGAAAGACGTCGAAACCTACTGGGGACAAGCCCGTTCAGCTCCGCTGCTCCGACGCGAAGGTTCGACCTCCGGTGTTGCGGCGGAAATCTCAGCCCTCTCCCGCTCTCTGTGCGCTCTGCCGGTGCTACTGTGCGTCTTCACTGCATTTGATCATTTAATTCCGAATCAGCATAAGCTTAGGGCCGCAAAAAGTCAAGGCTTCTTTACTTCTCGAGGCTTCTCCAGCGGAAGTCCGGAACCACATCCGACCACTTCTGAATGCCGACAATCGGCTTTGCAAACTCGGTCGCCTCCAGGGTCTTTGCCTTCTTGTCGATGTCTCTGAAGACCGCCCAGATTTTTCTTCTTCTGGTCGCGACAATCGCATCGCCGACATCCATGCGGCAAGCCCAGAGACCGAAGGCACAACTGCTTCTCACCTCAAGCGGCGCGTCCACCTGACGGCTCAGAATGAGCGCATCCACATAGGGGTTGGAGTCCGCAATGTAGTAGGCATAGGCAAAAGCCGCCGCCTGCTGCTCTTCGACGTTGCCGCGCGAGGGGCTGATCGCCGTAAAGCCCTGCTCCGAGAGGATGATGTGGCGCACCTCGCCCGCGCGATTTCTGAAGTTCGAAGCCTTCAGGTAATCCGTGAGGACGTTCAGGTTCTCAAAGTCGATGATCTTGGTGCTTTCGTTCTGCACAATGGCACCGGTGTTGTGATCGTCCCAGAACTCCGGCTCCGTCATGGGGTACGGATACGGGTGGTAAGCAAGCTGCCAGTCGATATTACCGTTCCGGTTGATCTCCGCGTTCACCTTGTCGAGGATGTGCTTTGCGGAGTACATGGTCTTCTGATCCGCGTTCGGATCGTTCCAGTTCATGTCAATCGAGAAGAAGACGCGCGCGTTTGCCTGCTGTGCCTTGATGGCCGTATAGGCGACGCGGAAGGCGCGGACATACTCGGTTACGTACTTGTCGATGTCCATCTTGCCCATGTAGTTCCAGTTTCTGCCGTTGTTGATCTCGTTGCCGATGATCCAGTTCGAGACGCGGCCGTAGCTCGGATTCTCACCGTTGTAGCGCTGTGCGAGGAAGCTCATCAGCGCGCGTGTGGTCTCGTAGCCTTCCTTGGTCGCCGTGTTAAAACCGTAGTAGAAGACGCCGTCCGTCTTCTTGACCCCCGGGTAGATGAGCTCCGGCATCTTGTCGTTCCAGCCGTTTAAGACAATGGCCGTGACCATCATGCTCTTACCGGAAAAGGCGCTTATGGTTTTGTCGTACTCCGCAATCTGGTTCTTGTCGAAGTGATAGGTCTTGCCCTCGTAGGTGTAGTCGATGCCGGTTCCCGAGGTGATGTGCGCAAAGTTAAAGTTTACGTTCACGTGCTTCACGCCGAGATCGAACGCATCGCTCAGCATGTTGAGTTCCACCAAAAGTCCCTTCTTCGTGAGCGGCTGCTCGTAGGGCTTATCGCTCTTTGCGACCACCTCCGGGTTGGTGATGTAGGCGCGGCGGCCGATGTCGTAGTAGCGACCGTTCTTCCAGACCGCAATCGCAAACTGGTCGTAGAGTCTGGTCTCCGGCGTGCCGTCCAGAAGCGGCGCGGTGAACGAAAAATTCGCGCCATACGCCGCACTCTGAATGGGCTGTGCGTCCTTGATGCTGTCGTTATAGGGGTCCAGCGCAAAAAAGTAGAGCTTACCGTCCTCGGAAGTGCTCTCTCCGCTGACCGTACCGCTCACAGTCACCTGATCCTTGGTTGCAGTCGCGCGAATCTCCGCGCTCTCTGCGTAAGCCGGCAGCGCAAACAGCGCGCTTAAGCCCAGTGTCAACGCGAGCGCGCGGAAGCGCTGCGTCCATTTTTTCTGTACTCTCATCTTGCTTTCTTACCTCCTTTGCCTCAAACCATTATAGCCGAGACCGCCCGCAAATGATTTGCAAACTTCTTACAATTTCTATACGCTTTCCCCGAACTTCTTAAGCGCTCTCGCCAAACCGAGCTCGAGAAGATATACTTCATCCGCTGCAGCCGCGAGCGCACACTGGAGACGACCCACCGCGTCGCGAAGCGCTCTTTCCCGGCGGGTTATCGGCACCAGACCGCCGCCTATGCTCGATAGGAGCAGGGCCTCTCCCCGATTCCGCGCCCCTTCGGCAAGGGAACAGACGCAGCGGGAAAGCTCCGCCTCGAAAGCCTCCCGCTCGTCTCGAAGCAGGGTATTTGTGAGGGCCTCGAGCACTTCGTCCGGCACAGCGCGAAAGCCCGCGATATGCCCCTCTCGGCACAGCCGCTCCGCAAACCGCCGCTTGCCCTGATAGCGCGCCCCCGCAATCAATACGAAGGGCCGCTCCGTGCGAAACGTGGGCGTAAATTCCTTTCGGTAGAGCGCAAAGGTCGCCCCGTCAACCACTGTTTTCCCCGCAATTTTAATCGGCGCACAAGCGGCGGCCGCGCGCGCGGAGACCGCACCGACTCCGGTGGTCTTATGCACAAACTCCGAGGTCTCGAATTCACCCGGTACGGCCGCGAGTTCTTCCGCCGTAAAGAAGCGAGTCGGGAGTTCGAGATGGCTTGCGAGTGCGCGTACGGCAGGTTCATCGCGCTTTAAGTCTATGCTGGCCAGCATAAACAAAGCATCTTTTGAAACGTTTTGTTCTTTTAGAAAACGGAGTGCCGCATGCTTAAGAAGCTCGACCGGTGTATTTCTCCGACAGCCCACCCCGAGTGCGTAAATCTTCGGAATCAGCTGAAGACAAGTATCCGGCGGTATCTCCGCCGCGGCACTCACGCGTATGCCGAGCCTTCCCTCTTCCGCCTTTCCGGCATAGAGGCCCGCCGGCAGTTTTTCGTCCTCTCCGAGCGGGAACGCGCTCTCAAAGGCCACCGTTTCGCCGCGAAGCAGCGCTGCGCTGATGCGCTTTGCGTTTTCCCGGCTCATGATTGCAAGCCCGTTTTTCTTTCCGAAGACATCCACGGCAAAGCGTCCGTTTAAATCCGTCGCCGTGCTGATGGCGACAGCGGCGCCGAGCTGCCGTCCGATGAGGCGCGCAAGTTCGTTCGCGCCGCCCACATGCCCCGAGAGCAGGGGAATCACAAAGCGCCCGTACTCATCGATACAGAGCACCGCGGGGTCTTGAAACTTGTCTTTCACAAAGGGAGCTGTTTTCCGCACGGCAATGCCGCTCGCGCCGACAAACACCAGCGCTTCGCAGCGGGCAAAGGCCTCCCCGACCTCCGCCCGGATACAACGATAGCCTGCTTCGCGAAGCAGTTCTTCGATACGAGCGGCCAGTTCCCTTCCCCGCTCCGTGTACGCATAAACCGCTGTTTCTCGGTTCCGTTTCGCCTCAGTCATTTTATCCCTTTTGAAACTGTATTTTTATTAAATAAAATAAAAAGGGCAGGGGAGAACTTCCCCCCCTGCCTCTCATTTCGCCGATTACTGCTCGTCCTGCGGTGCAGCGTCCTCGTAGACAATCTCATCGCCCTGCATGTTCTCAAGTGCCTTCATGCTGAGGGAAATCTTTCTGTCGTCTGCGTTGAACTCGACAATCTCTGCCTCGATCTCATCGCCGATCTCAAGAACATCCGACGGCTTGTCGATGTGCTTTCTTGCGATCTGGGAGACGTGAAGCAGTGCATCCACGCCCGGCTCCAGCTCAATGAACGCGCCGAAATCGGTCATGCGTGCAACACGGCCTCTGACAATGTTGCCCTGTGCGTACTTCTCAGCCGCATCGATCCACGGATTCTGCTCCGGGAACTTTAAGCTCAGCGCAATCTTCGTGCCGGAAATCTCCTTGATGAAGACTCTGACGCGGTCGCCGGACTTCAGAACCTTCTTCGGGTTCTCGATTCTGCCCCAGCTCATCTCGGAGATGTGCAGGAGGCCGTCTGCACCGCCGAGGTCCACGAACGCACCGAAGTTAGTCACGTTCTTGACCGTACCCTCAACCACATCGCCGACCTTGATGCGAGCAAAAAGCTCCTTCTGCATCTCTGCCTTCGCAGCCTGCATGAGCTGCTTGCGGTCACCGATGATTCTTCTTCTGCGCGGATTGAACTCGGTGATGACGAACTCAATCTCCTGATCCGCATACTTATTCAAATCTCTCTCATAAGAATCCGAAACCAGGCTCGCCGGGATGAACACGCGTGCCTCATCGACCAGCACGCTCAGTCCGCCGTTCAGGACCTGGACAACCTTCGCCTTCAAAACCTCGTGGTTGTTGAACGCCTCTTCCAGACGCTTGTTGCCTCTGTCCGCCGCGAGTCTGCGATACGAGAGGGAAACCTGGCCGTCGCCGTCATTGACCTTCATGACCTTTGCTTCCAGCTCGTCACCAATCTGCACGACAGTCCGGAGGTCGAGGCTGTTATTGTTCGTGTACTCGTTTCTGGTGATGACGCCGTCCGACTTATAGCCGATGTTCAGGATGATCTGATCCTCCTTCACATCCAGTACTGTTCCCGATACAACTTCTCCCGTGTGAATCGTCTTAAAAGACTCATTCAACATCTGTTCAAAACTCTGCTCTGACAATGGCTTGAACCTCCTCAATGATATGTTTGGGGGTGGATGCCCCCGCTGTAATACCAATTCGCTGAAAGGGCGCCAAAAGCTCAGGATCTAGTTCTCTCGCGGTCCGGACGTAAAACGTATTCGGACAAACTGCGGAACAGATTTCCACAAGTTTTCTCGTATTGGAACTGTTTTCCCCTCCGATCACGATCATAGCATCGACTTCGGAAGCAATTTTTTTAGCCTCCGCCTGTCTTTCCTGCGTCGCGTTGCAAATCGTATTAAAACAAGCTATATCATAACCTAACTCTCTGATTTTATCAACCAGCATTTTAAACTTTGCAAGTTGAAAGGTTGTCTGGGATACCACGGACAGCGCAGTGTCCTTCGGAATGTCGAGGGCCAGCAGCTCTTCTTCGCTCTGAATTACCTCGGTATCTCCCCTGCCCCAGGCGCGAATTCCCTGCACTTCGGGGTGCTTCGGATCGCCGACAATCAGCACCCGGCGTCCCTTTCGGTTTTCCGCTTCGACAATCTTGTGTATTTTATTGACAAAAGGACAGGCCGTATCCACGATGCGGAGTTTCTTCTCCTCGCAGAGGCGGTATACCTCAGGTCCCACGCCGTGCGAGCGGAGTATGATCGTCCCCGCATGCTCGGGGAGGGCGCTCACCTTCGCCGCGGCATCGGCATCCTCAAAGACAACCACGCCCTTTTCGGTGAGATCCCGCACCACCTCCTCGTTGTGGATGATGGCACCGTAGCTGTAAACCGTATCCTTACTCTCCTCGGCCTCGCGGTACACGGTCTCGACCGCCTTCTTGACGCCGAAACAAAAGCCCGCGCTCGAGGCGAGTATCACTTCTCTCTTTCGCCGCTCCGTCACTCTGCTTCCTTCTCTCTGACCAGCGCGAGTATGCGCTGCTGTACTTCCGCAATGCCAAGCTCCGAGCTGTCTAGGAGGAGCGCATCCTCCGCCTGCCGAAGCGGCGCGACCGCGCGGTTCTTATCCTGCTCATCGCGGGCCGCAATGTCCCGCTTCACTTCCTCGAAATTTGCCTCTATGCCCTTCTCCAAGAGCTCCGCCGTGCGGCGTTTTGCGCGCACTTCGACACTCGCGGTTAGGAAGACCTGGCGAGCGCATTCGGCAGCACCACGGTGCCTATGTCCCTTCCGTCCATGACGACCGGCTCCCGCGCGGCAATTTCCCGCTCAATCACGAGAACCCGCTGTCGAACGGCATCTTCGCGCGCAAACGCGCTCGCCGCCTTGCCGATTTCCTCGCGCCGTATCTCAGCGCTCACATCCCGCCCGTCGACAAAGACGTGCTGCACGCCGTCCGCAATGCAGAGGTCAAGCCGCAGATTCGGCGCAGCCTTACGCACCGCCGCGCTGTCTTCCGGGGAAATCCCCTGTTCGAGCAGCGAGAGTGCCGCAGCCCGGAACAGCGCCCCGGTGTCCACATAAATCCAGCCGAGTTTATGACTTACCGCCCGCGCAATCGTGGATTTTCCGGCACCTGCCGGTCCGTCGATTGCGAGTGCCTTTATTTTCTCCATCTCTTCCTCCCGCTCATTCCGCTTCTGCGGCGCTTCGTCCCGCGAGCATGCCGGTCGACCAGGCAATCTGCAGGTTAAAGCCGCCGGTCATCGCGTCTAAGTCCAGGAGTTCACCCGCAAGGTAGAGCCCCTTTGCGGTCTTACTCTCCATGGTATTCGGAGAAACCGCGCGAACCGAGACACCGCCCTTGGTTACCACCGCCTCGTTAAAGCCTCGAAGGCCGGTCGCCGTGAAGCAAAGCCCCTTGGTCGCCTGCCGAAGCGCGGCGCGCTCCGCCTTCGTGATATCTCTCACCTTTTTTTCGCCGGAGATGCCGCTCTGCCGCAGCACTTCCGAAATGAGACTCTGCGGAAAGAGCGAAGGCAGTATGTTCTTGAGATCCTTATTCTTGTTTTCGTCGAACTCGCGCAGCAGTCTCTGCTCGAGCTGTTCTTCCGTGAGCGCCGGCTTTAAATCGATACGAAGCTCCAATTCCTTTTTGCTTCGGAGGAGAGGACCGATGAGGGCGCTCGCCGAGAGTAACAGGGGGCCGCTCATCCCGAAGTGGGTAAACAGTGCCTCGCCGAAACCCTCGTAGACCTTTTTCTTACCGTCCCTCAGCGTAATCGTGACATTCTTTAACGAAAGCCCCTGCATCGCGGCACAGCTCTCCTGCTCTTTCAAAATCAAGGGCACCAGAGAGGGATAGCGCTCCGTGAGCGTCATACCCGCGGCCTCCGCAAAGCGATAGCCGTCACCGGTCGAACCGGTCGCCGGGTAAGAGAGTCCGCCGGTCGCAAGTATCACGGCGTCCGCAGAAAGCTTATCTCCGTTTGCCAGCAGGACGCCCGTCACGCTGCGCGCTTCTGCCTCGCCCGAAAACAGCAAGTCACGGACTTCCGTGTTGAGGCGCACGCGAACGCCCTTCGCCTGCATCTCCCGCTCCAGTGCGCGTATCACGTCCGACGCATGGTCGCTGACCGGAAACACGCGCTCGCCTCTCTCGGTCTTTAACGGGCAGCCGACGCGCTCAAAGAAGCGCATCACGTCCTCGTTCGTCAAGGCACGGAAGGCACTGTAGAGAAAGCGCGGGTTGCTCACAACCTGCGCTTGCACTTCCCGCATGGGCGCCGCATTCGTCAGATTGCAGCGCCCCTTGCCGGTGATATAAATCTTTTTTCCCAACTTCTCGTTCTTTTCGAGCAGCGTGACCGCCGCGCCCGCTTCGGCAGCGGCCACCGCCGCCATCATGCCCGCAGCGCCGCCGCCCACCACAATGATTTGTCTCATGTTTTAACTCAAATCTGCGTCAACACGAAAATCGTGTAGATCGCTCGAATCGCATTTTCAAAGTCGCGGCTCTTGACACCGATGATGATGTTGAACTCCGAGGAGCCCTGGTCGATCATCTTCACATTGATGTGCTCGTGCGTGAGTGCCGCAAAGACGCGTGCCGCCGTACCGCGCTGGTCCTTCATGCCTCTGCCGACCACCGCAATCAGCGCGAGGTCGTCCTCCAAGATAATCTGGTCCGGATGCACCGCGCGGTGAATGCCGGTCATAATTCTCTGCTCGTGGTCCAAGAACTCAGACTGGTGCACAACGATGGTCATCGAGTCGATGCCGGAGGGCATGTGCTCAAGACTGATATCGTTGTCCTCAAAGACCTGCAGCACCTTGCGGCAAAAACCGATTTCCGAGTTCATCATGTCCTTGTCGACCGTAATCGAGCAGAAGCCCTTCTTGCCCGCAATGCCGGTAATCGTGTAGCGCGGCTTTCTGCAGGTGGAACTCACAATCATGGTGCCGCTGTCCTCGGGACGGTTGGTGTTTCGGATGTTGATCGGAATGCCCTCCTTCCGCACCGGGAAAATCGCATCCTCATGCATGACACCCGCACCCATATAGGAGAGCTCGCGGAGTTCCTGGTAGGTGATGGTCTCAATGACGGCCGGGTTTTCGACAATGTGCGGATCCGCGCAGAGGAAGCCCGAGACATCCGTCCAGTTCTCATAGAGATCTGCGTGGATGGCGCCCGCAATCACGGAGCCCGTGACATCCGAGCCGCCGCGGCTAAAGGTCGCAATGCTGCCGTCCTGCTTTCTGCCGTAGAAGCCCGGAACCACCGCGCAGTCATAGCCGGCAAGCTTTGCCGCGACCTCACGCTCCGTTTCCTCCGCATTAAAGCTGCCGTCGTTGTGGAAGAGTATCATGTCCGCCGGATCCACAAAGGGGAAGCCGAGGTAAGCCGCCATCACATGACCGTTCAGATATTCGCCGCGACTCGCCGCATATTCTCTGCCGCAATGTGCGCGGAAATTCTTTTCCAGTTCGGCAAATTCCGCGCCGAGATCCAGATCCAGCGAGAGTCCGTCGATAATCTCCTGATAGCGCCCTTTGATTTCCTTCAGCGTCTCCTGAAAGAGCGCCTCATCTTCCGTGCTGTCATAGAGCTGATAGAGGAGATCGGTGACCTTTGTGTCGCCGCTGTGGCGCTTGCCGGGCGCGCTCGGCACGACATAACGCCGCGCCGCATCGCTCCGGATAATCTCACCGACCTTCTTAAACTGCTCCGCACTCGCGAGGGAACTACCGCCAAATTTTACTACCTTTTTCATGCACTCCTACTCTCCTTACTGATTTGTTTCTTATGGGATGGAGAGCTCACCCGCGAAAATACGCTACGCCTGCGGCAAAGATGCCCAGATCCTGGCGGAGCGGAATATTCTTGTTAATGTGTTCTCCGATTCTCTCCGGATGCGCCATCTTACCGAAGACGCGTCCGTCCCGACTGGTGATGCCTTCGATCGCCGCATACGAGCCGTTCGGCGTCCAGAGCTCGTCGGTCGAAACTCTGCCCTCGAAGTCGCAGTACTGCGTCGCGACCTGACCTGCCCGGAACAGGGCCTCGATGGTCTCCGCCGGTGCGACAAAGCGTCCCTCACCGTGCGAAATCGGGTTCGCGTACACGCCGCCGAGCTCCGCATTCTTAAGCCACGGGGACTTGTCCGAGACAACCTTCAGGTTTACCATGCGGCTCAAATGTCTGCCGATGCGGTTCATCGCAAGGGTCGGTGCATCCGGCGCCTGCTCCTTGATGTCCGCATCCGGCAGGAGGCCCAGCTTTGATCAAAGCCTGGAAGCCGTTGCAAATGCCGAGCACCAGACCGTCGCGCTCGTTTAAGAGCTTTAAGAGCTCCTCCTTCACCACCTCGTTCCGGAAGACCTGCGCAAAGAACTTTGCGGAGCCGTCCGGCTCATCGCCCGCCGAGAATCCGCCCGGGAACATCACAATCTGCGCGTTTGAATTTCGTTCCGGTAAGCCTCAACCGAGGAGGCAATGTCCTCCGCCGTCAGATTGCGGAAGATGGGGGCGTTTACAATGGCGCCCGCCGCCTCAAAGACACGCACCGAGTCGTAATCGCAGTTCGTGCCCGGGAAGACCGGGATAAAGACGCGCGGCGTAGCAATCTTGTGGCTGCAGACCGCAATGCTCTCCGCACGGAAGAGCGGGCGATTCTGAACTTCGCCGCCCTCGGTGACGCGGGTCGGGAAGACTTCTTCGAGGGTCTTACTCCAAGCGGCTTCCGCTTCCGCAAGCGAAAGAACGCTGCCGCGGTAGGAAAGCACGGGCTCCGCCGTCACCTCGCCGAAGCGCTCCGTGCGGCAGGACAGCGCCTCGACCGCATCCGCCTTCACTTCGAGCAGGAGATTGCACCAGCCCGGCGCAAAGAGGGTCTCTTCCGTGACGCTATCATCCAGTTTTACGCCGAGGCCGTTTCCGAAGGCCATCTTTGTGACTGCCTCCGCCGCGCCGTGGCGCTCCAAAACATAGGCGCTCAGCACGCGCTTTGCCTTGATGTCTTCCGTGAGGGCGCGGTACTGCGCCTTCAGATCCGCATAGTCCGGCAAAAGATCGCTGTCGCGCTTCACCGTGAGCAGCACAAGGCGATTGCCCGCCGCTTTCAGTTCCGGTGTAATGATATCCTGCACCGAGGCCACATCGACCGCAAAACTCACCAGAGTCGGCGGCACATCAATCTCGTTAAAGGTGCCGGACATGGAGTCCTTGCCACCGATCGAAGCGAGGCCGAGCTCGAGCTGCGCCTCATAGGCACCGAGCAGGGCCGCAAAGGGCTGAGACCATCTCTCCGGCTTGTTGTCATCCATGCGGCGGAAGAACTCCTGGAAGGTCAGGTGAATCTTGTCGATATCGCCGCCCACCGCCGCGACCTTCGCGACCGAATCGCAGACCGCGTAGACAGCGCCGTGATAGGGACTCCAGCTCGAGAGATAGGGATCGAAGCCGTAGCTCATGACGGTCGCCGCGTCGGTCTTTCCGCGAAGCAGCGGAATCTTTGCAATCATGCTCTGGGTTTCGGTCAGCTGGTGCTTACCGCCGTAGGGCATGGTAACCGTACTCGCGCCGATCGAGGCGTCGAACATCTCGACCAGCCCCTTCTGCGAGCAGACGTTCAGATCGCCGAGGACTGTAAGCCACTTCTCCTTGACATCGCCGCCTGCCGCATAGCCGAAGGGGTTCTCGCTCCGCTTCGGCAGTTCCACTTCGACTTCCGCCGTCAAGTGAGCGCCGTTCGTGTCGAGGAAGGCACGAGACAGATTTACAATGTCCTTGCCTCTCCAGGTAAGCACAAGGCGCGGCTCTGCCGTGACCACGGCGACCGGTGTCGCCTCTAAGTTCTCTTCCTTCGCATACTGCAAGAAGGTATCCACATCTTTCGGATCGATTACGCAGGCCATGCGCTCCTGCGACTCGGAAATGGCAATCTCCGTGCCGTCGAGACCCGCGTACTTGAGCGGAACCTTATCGAGCTCAACCTTGAGGCCCGGTGCAAGCTCACCGATTGCGACCGCGACACCGCCTGCGCCGAAGTCGTTGCACTTCTTGATTAAGAGGCTCACCTCCGGGCGGCGGAACATGTGCTGAATCTTACGCTCGGTCGGCGCGTTGCCCTTCTGCACCTCGGCGCCGCAGCTCTCGATCGAAGAAGTCGTATGAATCTTCGAGGAGCCGGTCGCACCGCCGATGCCGTCGCGTCCGGTTCTGCCGCCGAGCAATACAATCACATCGCCCGGGTCGGAACTCATGCGCACCACGTTCTTTCGCGGTGCCGCCGCGATCACCGCGCCGAGCTCCATGCGCTTTGCGACATAGTCCGGGTGATAGATTTCTTTTACATAGCCGGTCGCAAGACCGATCTGGTTCCCGTAGGAAGAATAGCCGTGCGCCGCCTCCGTGACAAGCTTACGCTGCGGGAGTTTGCCCGGCAGGGTTTCTGCGAGCGGGCGGGTCGGATCTGCCGCGCCGGTAATGCGCATTGCCTGATAGACATAGGTTCTGCCGGAGAGCGGGTCGCGAATCGCGCCGCCGAGGCAGGTCGCCGCACCGCCGAAGGGCTCAATCTCCGTCGGGTGGTTGTGGGTCTCGTTCTTAAAGTTGACGAGCCACTCCTCCTCCTTGCCGTCCACCGTAATCGGCACGACAACGGAGCAGGCATTGATCTCATCCGTCTCCTCCTGGTCCGTGAGCTTGCCGTCCCGCTTTAAGCGGCGCATGCCCATCAGCGCGAGGTCCATGAGACAAATAAACTTATCGCTTCTGCCGCCGAGCAAATCCTCGTGGTCGCGGAGATAGCGCTCATAGGTCTTCGTGAGACGCTCACGGAAGTCTCCGTCAAGGAAAGCAATCTTCGTGAGTTCGGTCTGGAAAGTCGTATGGCGGCAATGGTCGGACCAGTACGTATCCAGCACCCGGATTTCGGTCACGGTCGGGTTTCTCTTCTCGCTTGCAAAGTAGCGGCGAATCTCCAGAAAGTCCTCATAGGTCATCGCGAGACCGAAGGAGGCATAGAGTTCGCAGAACTCGTTTTCCGGCATGTCAACGAAGCCCTCGACGGTCTTCACATCTTCCGGTGCGGGGAAGTTCTGACTCAGGGTCGCGGGCTTCTCTTCCGCACACTCTCTGGAGTCCACGGGATTAATGCAGAAATTCTTGATGGCCTTGAGCTCTCGCTCATCGAGCTTACCCGAGAGCACATAGGTCGTCGCGGTGCGAATCAATACCGCCGCGTCCTTGTCAATCAGACGGACACACTGCTCCGCGGAGTCCGCGCGCTGGTCGAACTGTCCCGGCAGATACTCTGCGGAAAAGACCAGATCTCCGCTCTCACGGGGAAAATCCTCCTCATAGAGCAAATCGAGCGGCGGCTCGGAAAAAATGGTGCCGCGTGCCTTCGCATAGGTGCTGTCCTCGATATTCTCGATGTCGTAGCGCACCAGAACGCGCACGCGCGCAATGCCGGAAATACCGAGATAGGTCTTAATGTCCTCAAAAAGCTCTCCGGCGCGCACTGCATATTCCGGTTTCTTCTCTACATAGATCCTTCTAACGCTCATAGTCTCTCCTTCCGGCTTTTACCTGATTCACTCGAGTGCCTGCATACTCATCGCAAGAAGACGCTGTACCTCATCCATCGGAATGCCGGGGCGTATGGCAAGGTCCTCCGGACTCGCCTCTCTGCCGAGCTCCGCCGCGAGTTCGCTCGCAAGATCGCTCATCGCATTCAAGCGTTCCGCAAGCGTATGCTCCTCCGCATCGCTCTGACTTTCCTCCTGTACGGCTTCCTCCAACGCGGTATGCACGTTCCGCTTTATGGTATCACGAAGTACAGCGCTTTCCAACGTTTTTCATCGCAGAGGGCTGCGGTCAGCGCGAGGTTCGCGACACCGATCAACTCTCCGACATCCATTCTGCCGAGATAGGGGCGAATTTCCGCGAGCGCTGTCTCGAGATACGCTTCGGTGAGACGTTTTCTGGCCCGGCTGTCCTCCGGCTTTGCCCGCAGTTTAGCGACCAGCCTTTCCTCCTCCTCCGCCTCGAGTGCGGGAATCTGCTTTAAATCTTCTAAGTAGAGGGCCAGCACATCTTCCCCCTGCCCTTCATCGCGCGAAGCCTCCTCGCGCGCCGCTTCGTCACGAAGCGTCTCGTCTTCTCTCCCGTCCGAGAGCTGACCCGCTCTTCTCATGCCTTCCTCCTTACAGTTCGGCGATTACCAGTCCCATTGCCCGTAGCCGCTCCGCAGCGCTCCGGTCCCAGAGTTGCTCGAGCCCCTTGTCTCCTGGGAACACTTTGACGCTCACACCGCTCACAATGCGGAGCGTTTTTCCTCGTAATTCAAATTCAAATAGAATCCGCTCACTTCCTCCGGACGCAGCTTACTGCCGCTCTCCGCGAGAAAGGCCGTGCTCTCCGCAAGGTCAAGGCGCAGCACCACACGAAACGCGCTCGGCGCACGCTTGCCGCGGATTGCCTGAAAGGCCAAGGCCTTCACCTCGCCCCAGCGGACAAAGTCTTCGACACCTCTGCTCTGTCTTTCCTCTTCGCTGTACCAGTCCTTGGCCACCCTGCCGTCCAGTTCCAGCGAAAAAGCGGTCTGAAAGCTCGCCTCTAAGAGCAGGAAGCGGTCAAAGCTGTCTCCTCGAAACAGGGCCTCGGTAAAAGCCCTGAGTTCCTCTGCCTTATACGCCTTCATAGCGCAGCGCCTCCCGGACCGCCGTAAAAAAGTTCGCGCCGCTGTAACTCTTGCCGACCGCTGCCTCTACGCTGTCCCAAAGTCCCTCGTTTTCGGCAAAGGGGTGTGCGGCAAGATAGCGCTCATAGGCTTCGCGCACCAGATTCTGCAGTCTCTCGTCCTGCAGCTTTTTTCTGCGCTTTGCCGTCTCCTCCTTGTCATAGCTTTCGGTGCACTTGAATACATAATACTTCCCATCCAATTCGGTAACTGCGCTCACGGTATTGTCTTCCATTGCAAAAGCGACCCGCTCAAGTTCCGGCGCGAGTTCACCGCGCGCAACTTTTTTGGCCGGCGCATCCGCCCCGCAGTACTTCCGCGTAAGCGTGCGGAAGTCGTTGCCCGCCAAGGCTTCTTCGCGCAACTTGTCCGCAGTTTCGCGGCTCTCCAAGACAGCATTCTGCAAATGAATGACCTTTGCCTCGCTCTCGCTGACCTCCGCCTTTCTGTCTTCGCGCATTACTTTCCGCAGTTTCAGCGCGCGCGCGTACTGCTGGAACATGAACTCGACTTCCTCCTCGCCGAGCGAGCCGAAACCGCTCTGCCCCTGCACGGATTCCGTGTAAAACCGCTGCGCCGCCTCGTGCAGCCGCCTTGTCTCCTCGGTGTCCAGTTTTACGTTCCGTTCTTCCGCCATGCCGTTCAACGCGCTCAACTCATAGAAAAATTGTCTGAGTTCATCGAAATAGGCTTCCGAAAAGGTCTTGGTTCCCCCGCTCACGCGTTTCTCCCAGATTTCGCTCCCGTAGACCGCTTCGGTCTCCCGGCGCGCCGAGGCGATAATCATGAGGAGCTGATTCTCGCTGTAGGGAAGCGCCGTTCCGGCAACCGCTTCCTCCTTTTTCTCCCGGCCGCAAGCCGAGAGAAGCAGGCAACAAAATATGACAAGAAGCAGGGTGACAAATTTCTCACCCCGCTTCCGCAAACGACTTGTTCTCTCTCTCATCAATCTCGTATCCATCCTCCTCAGCGGTAAAACCCATACTCCGCGACGAGCGCAACCAGGATGCCGACCACAACGCCGGCCATCACCTGCAGCGGCGTGTGTCCCACCAATTCCTTCAGCTTCACGGGGAGTAAATCGGGGTCTTCCGTCTTCCAGAAATCCGTCTCCATCATCTTATTCAGAAGCTTTGACTGTTTTCCGGTCTCCTGCCGCACACCGATTGCGTCTGTCATCACGATCATCGCAAGGATAAAGCTGATTGCAAACTCAAAGGAGCTTACACCGTGACAATAGGCCGCACTCACGGAGAGTGCCGTGACCGTCGCGCTGTGCGAACTCGGCATACCGCCGTTTCCGAGCAACCGCCCGAAGTCTGTTTTTCCCGTTGCCCGAAATTCAATCAGGAATTTGACCAGCTGTGCCACGAAAAAGCCGAGCACCGCGCTGATTAGCACCTGGTTCGCTTGCAATTGATGAAATATACTCATGCAACCCTTCCCTTATTTACCTCACATTGCGGGCTCAATATCCGATCAGCCAGTCATAGAGCTCCTGGTACTTGAGCGCCGATTGCTGCCAAGAGTAGTCCGCCTGCATCGCGCGATCCACAATGTGATTCCAGTCCCGGCGCCGTTCGCTGTACACCCACTTCGCATAGCGTATGCAATCCAGCATTTCGTGGGCGTTATAGTTCGTGAAGCAGAAACCGGTTCCCGTGTTTTCATATTGATTGTATGGCTCTACGGTGTCTTTTAAACCGCCGGTTTCCCGGACTATGGGCAGAGTTCCGTAGTGAAGCGCGACCATCTGCGAGAGGCCGCAGGGCTCAAAAAAAGCGAAGGCATCAGATAGGCATCCGCGCCGGCATAAATCGCGTGGGCCACATCGTCCGAATAGTAAATCTGCGCCGAGAGCTTGTCGTGATATTTCCAGTCGTAGTGGCGGAACAGATTCTCGTAACGCTCCTCGCCGGTGCCGAGCACAACAAACTGCAAGTCTTCCTGACAAAGTTCCTCGATGACCCCTTTGAATGAGGTCAAAGCCCTTCTGGTCGGTCAGACGGGACACAATACCGATGACAAATTTCTTTTTCGTCGACCGGCAGCCCCAGGCGCTCCTGCAATGCGGTTTTATTCTTTTTCTTCTCATGGCGGAAAGTCTTCCCGTCGTACTGCCGCGCAATTTTGGGATCCGTTGCCGGCTCGAACTCGCGGTAATCAATGCCGTTTACAATGCCGCGAAGCGAGTTGCGCCGTGCGCGCATCAGTCCGTCCAAGCCCTCCCCGTAAAACGGCGTCTGAATTTCCTCTGCATAGGTGGGGCTCACGGTCGTCACCGCATCCGCATAGACAATGCCGCCCTTTAAATAATTTCCGTTCTTATAGGACTCGAGTTTGTCCGGCGTGAAGAAATAGTCGGAGAGTCCCGTAATTCGCTGAATGGTCTCTACATCCCATACGCCTTGGAACTTCAGGTTATGTATGGTCATCACAGACTTGATGCCCCGGAAAAACTCACCGCCCGCGAAGCGCTCTTTCAGATAGACCGGAACAAGACCGGTCTGCCAGTCATGGCAGTGAATCACGTCCGGACGAAAGCCGATCAGCGGAAGCGCCGAGAGCAGCGCGCGGGAAAAGAAGGCAAATTTCTCGAGGTCGTAGAGCCAGTCGCCGTAGGGGCGCGCCCCGCCGAAATAGCCTTCGTTGTCAATGAAATAAAAGGTGACGCCGTTCTCCACATACTTTAACACACCGACGTAGCGGTCCGCACCGTTAAAGTCCATGTAAAAATGGGTCACATATTCCATCTCGTTCCGGTATCTCTCCGGAATCGCAAGATACTTCGGGAGCACAACGCGCACATCAAAGTATCTCCGGTCGAAACAGGCCGGCAGGGATCCGGCGACATCTGCGAGCCCTCCGGTCTTTATGAAGGGGACCGCCTCAGAAGCAGCAAATAAGATGTTCTTCATCTCATTTCTTCCTTTCTCTTCTCTGCAAGTTGTTTCATTTCCTCGGCTGTCTTTAAAACACCGTCCGTAATCTCGGCGCCGCCGATCAGCCGTCCGAGTTCCAGGTAGAGCGCCTCTCCCGTAATTTCGCGTATTTCCGTCTCGGTCCGGCTGCCGTCCGACGCCTTCTCGATCAGGTAATGGTGGTCTGCCATGGCAGCGAGTTGCGGGAGATGGGTAATGCAGAGTACTTGGCGGAGCGGCTGATCTCCATCAGCTTTTCAGAGACCAACTGGGCCGTACGGCCGCTGATACCGGCATCGATCTCGTCAAAAATCAGAGTTTCGACCCTGTCGTTTGCCGCGAGCACCGCGCGGAGCGCGAGCATGACGCGAGACAACTCGCCGCCGCTCGCAATCTGACGCAGCGGCTTGACCGCTTCGCCGGGATTGGTGCGAATATAAAATTCCGCACTCTCGCCGCCTTGTTCCGTATACTCGGACTGCTCTTCGAAGCGAATTTCAAAGCGCGCATCCTTAAAGTTAAGGGCGGCCAACTCCCGCTCGACACGCTCCGAGAGCGCGGCGGCAGCGGTATGCCGAAAACGCCTGAGCTCTCCCGCAGCGGCCTCGAGAGCAGTCCGAGCGGCTTCGCTCTGCTGCTTCAGTCGAGCCGCGCTTTGAATTAATTCTTCGATTTCGGCCGCTCGCGTTTCTTTTTCCTTACATAAGTCTAAGAGTCCCGCCTCGTCGCAGTCGTACTTTGCCTCCAGATGACGAATCAAATCGAGACGCTCCCCGAGTCGGTTTAAGCCCTCCTCGTCGCTCTCGATTTCACCGCGCTCCGTGCGCACGGCTTCCTCGGCATCCTGTAGGAGGGCATCCAACTCCGTCAGCTGTCCCTCCAGGGCGCCCAGCGCATCCGAATAGCGCACCACGGAGCGAACGGCGCGAAGTGCCTCACTGACCGCGTCGGTGCGGAGCGCTTCTTCCGCAATGCCGAGGGCCTCTTTGAGCCGCGCCGCATTCTTGGCGCGGGTATAGGCTGCGGCAAGTTCCGCCTCTTCTCCGGGGCGTATGCCGCTCTCCGAGAGCTCTTTCAGCTCAAAGGAGAGTAAATCCGCCTCGCGGAGCAGGGCCGCGCGGTCGGCGCTCTCGCGCTCCCGCTTCTTCAATGCGCGGTAATTTCGGTAGGCCGCCGCATAGGCCTCTTTTGCCGCCTGTCCCTCGGGTGTCAGGCTCTCGTCGAGGATCTCTCCGTGCATCTCGGCCGAAAACAGGGTCTGCACCTCATGCTGCCCGTGAATATCGATCAGCAGGGCCGCGAGTTCCTTTAACTGCCGCGCCGTTGCCGCCTCTCCGTTGATTCGGGAGAGGCTCCGATTCTTTTGAATCTTACGGCTCACAATGACCGTTCCGTCCTCTTCCGGGAACACCGAAAGCGCAGCCAGTTTTTCTCTCAGTTCTTGCCGCTCGACGGAAAAAACAAGCTCCAAATATGCCGCCTCTTCGCCGTTCCGTATCATATCCCTGCCTGTCTTTGCGCCCAGCAGGGCGGAGATAGAGTCGATCAGGATGGATTTTCCGGCACCGGTCTCACCGGAGAGCACCGTGAATCCCTCCTCAAACGAGAGGCTCGCCTCTCGAATCAAGGCAAAGTTCTTCACCCGCAATCCCAGCAGCATAAGTCACCTCAACCTACAACCATTTTTCTGACTTGTTCCATGAGGAGCAGAGCGTCATCCGTGGAGCGCGTCGCGCAAAAGACCGTGTCATCGCCCGCGACACAGCCCACCGCCTCGTGGAGATGCATGGCATCGAGCGAAGCCGCAACCGCCATGGCCATACCGGAGACCGTTTTCACGACCAGAATATTCTGCGCTCTGTCCATCCCGACATAGCTGTCCCGCAGGATGCGGACATACTTTTCAATCTTCGGATCCTCGTTCTGCATGACGGTGTAGCGCTGCTTGCCGTTATCCGTCGCGACCTTCGTGAGGCGCATCTCGCGAATGTCGCGGGACACGGTCGCCTGGGTCACACGAAAACCGGCCAGTCGAAGTTCCTCGACCAGCTCTTCCTGCGTCTCGATCTCTTTCTTACCGATTAACTCAACAATTTTCGAATGTCTCTCTAACTTCATTTGCCCCCCTCACAGCGCAGTCATCTTGCTGCGCAATTGTGCCAAAAAGCTTTCCGCCCCGATGCGGATGACCGGCGTCGTAAGTTTGCTCTCCGAAATGCGCACGCTGTCGCCGCCGAGCAACTGTTCTGTCTCGGCACCGTCAAAATCAACGCTCTGCATGCCCCCCCTCCTCCAGCGGAATGCGTACTTCAAGCACATCCTCCGCACGGAGCACAATGCTCGCGCGATACAGCGAATGCGGACATATCGGTGTCAGCACCGTCATACGAGCGACCGGATCAATGATAGGTCCTCCCGCGCTCAGATTGTACGCGGTGGAACCGGTCGGTGTTGAGATAATAATACCATCTGCTTTATATTCATTCAAGAAAGCACCGTTCACATAAATGCAGAAATGAACGGGTCCGGCACTGGATTTGCGGGAAACAACAATCTCATTCAACGCAAGCCACTCCCGGTCCCGCGGGCTCTCGTGCCCGTTTCGGATAATGCGGCCACGGAGCATCATGCGCTCTTCGACTGTAAAATCATCCAAAATCAGCTTATCCAAAACACGCGGTATTTCTGCATCCTTACTCGCCACCGTGAGATAGCCCATGTGCCCGAGATTGATGCCCGCGAGCGGAAGGCCGCTCCCGGCGAGGCCTCGTGCCGCCCGGATTAAAGTTCCGTCGCCGCCGAGTGTAACGACACAGTCATAGTCGAGCGCAGTAATGCCCCGGGTACTTTGATCCTCGATATCGACACGCTGCGCGCCGAGTCTCAGGAGCTGCTCCCGTATGGCCTTGGCCTTCTCATCCGCCCGCTCTTTCCTGCGGTTTACAAAAAGTAAAAAGCGCTTCATTTCTTTCCCCCCCGCAAGCGTCTCATGCGCAGCGGCAACCACCGCGCGGGCGGTCTCCGCCGTCACCTCGGCGGGCATATCCTCGCCGTCCTCGACGCTGCGCAGCCAAATCAGATACTCGATATTGCCCTCCGGGCCGCGTATCGGAGAAAAGCTTAAGCCGAGCGGCACAAAGCGGGAGGCAGCCGCATAGTCGAGCACGTTTTCGATGACTTCGACGTGGACCTTTGCGTCCCGCACCACGCCGTGCTTTCCGACCTGCTCTCTCTCCCCGCCTCGAACTGGGGCTTGATGAGGGCCACCACTTCCGCCTCCGCTCCGAGCAGGGCGCGCACCGCGGGGAGAACCTTGGAAAGCGAGATAAACGAGACGTCGATCGAAGAAAAGGCAATCTCTTCCGGGATCTCCGCCCGCGTCGCATAGCGTATGTTGGTCTTCTCGAGACACACGACGCGATTGTCGTTTCTCAGCTTCCAGTCGAGCTGACCGTGGCCCACATCGACCGCATAGACCTTCACGGCCCCTTGCTGCAACATGCAGTCCGTGAAACCGCCGGTCGATGCGCCGACATCCATGCAAATTTTACCGGCGAGCGAAAGCGGAAACTCCTTCAGCGCTTTTTCGAGTTTTAAGCCGCCGCGGCTCACGTAGGGGAGGCGGTTTCCGCGCACTTCGATTGTGACCTCGGACGGGAAGTTCTGTCCCGCCTTGTCCTCTCTCTGCCCATCCACATATACCAGACCCGCCATGATGAGCGCTTTTGCCTTCTCGCGGCTCTCCGCAAGGCCGCGCCCTGTCATCAGTACGTCCAGTCTTTCCTTCATTCCGTTTCCTTCCCCCCGCTCACCAGTGATACTTGTCGCGCAACACCGCGACCACGGAATCCGAATCGATTCCGAGATGTTCCGAAGCACCGAGACATCGCCGTGCTCCACATAGGCGTCCGGCAACGCAATGTGCGTCACCGAGAGTTCCTTCTTCTGTGAGGAAGCCCATTCGGCCACCTCAAGGCCAAAGCCGCCGCGCAGCACATTTTCCTCGAGCGTCACAAAGTTCTCGTGTGTCTCTGCGAGTTCGGCGAGGAGTTCCTTGTCGATCGGCTTCGCAAAACGCATGTTGACCAAGGTACAGGGCTGTCCGAGCGCCTTTAATTTCTCTCTGACATGCTCTGCCGTACTCACCATACTGCCGAGCGCAAGCAGGGCTGTCTTCTCCTCCCGGAAAATAAGCTCTGCCTTGCCGAACCGTATCGGTTCCCTGTGTTCCGCGAGTCCGCGATAGGCCTTGCCGCGCGGATAGCGTATCGCAATCGGGCCGCCGTAGGCAAAAGCAAAGCGCAGTTCTTCCTCGAGTTCCCAGAGGTTCTTCGGCGCAAGTATGGTCATATTCGGAATACAGCCGAGATATGAGAGATCGAAGACCCCCTGGTGGGTCTCCCCGTCCGCACCGACCAGGCCCGCGCGGTCTATCGCGAAGACAACCGGCAGGTTCTGGATACAGACATCGTGCAGCACCTGGTCAAAGCCGCGCTGTAAAAAGGAGGAGTACACCGCGACCACAGGCTTCATGCCGCCCGCCGCAAGGCCCGCAGCACTCGTCACCGCGTGTTGCTCGGCAATGCCCACGTCAAAACAGCGCTGCGGATAGCGCCTGCCGAAGGCCGCGAGTCCCGTGCCCTCCGGCATCGCCGCCGTCACCGCGACGATGTTCGGATCCTCCGCCGCGAGCTGAATCAAGGTCTTGGAAAACACATCGGTGTAATCCGGATATTGCTTGTTCTTTTTCGGGACGCCGGTTGCCAGTTCAAAGGGTCCCACGCCGTGAAAAAGGTCCGGATGCCGCTCCGCGGGGCGGTAGCCCTTGCCCTTCTCTGTAATGACATGCACGAGAACGGCGCGCGGCAAGCGTCGCGCCTCCTCAAAGACACGCATCAGCTTTTTGATGTCGTGCCCGTCCACGGGGCCCAGATAGGTCACGCCGAGGTTCTCGAAAAACATGCCCGGAACAAAGAGCTGCTTAATGCCGTTCTTTGTGGTCCTAAGGCTCTCGACCATGTGCTTTCCGATGCCGGGAATCGCGAAGAGCGCCTCCGCGACATTCTCTTTCAGACGATTGTATCCGGCCGAAGTTCGTATGGAATTCAGATAGGCAGACATGCCGCCCACATTTTCGGAAATCGACATGCGGTTGTCGTTTAAGACAATGATGAAGTTCGACTTCATGCGCCCCGCATTGTTCAGCGCCTCGTAGGCCATGCCGCCGGTCAGCGCCCCGTCTCCGATGACAGAAATCACCGCGTGCTGTTCGCCGCGGAGATCCCGCGCCGTCGCCATGCCGAGGCCCGCCGAAATCGAAGTCGAAGAGTGTCCCGTGTTGAAGGCGTCGCAGGGACTCTCGTTCCGCTTCGGGAAACCGGCGATGCCGCCGAAACTCCTGAGCCCCGCAAAGTCCTTCTTGCGGCCGCTCAGAATTTTATGCGTATAAGACTGATGTCCGACATCCCAAATAATCTTATCCGTCGGAGGAGAGAAGCTCAAATACATGGCCATCGTGAGTTCCACGACGCCGAGATTGCTCGCGAGATGCCCGCCGCACGCCGAACAGTGCGAAATCAGAAAGCGTCTGATCTCCGCTGCAAGCGCATCCCATTCCCCGGGGGAAATCCGCTTGATATCCTCCGGGCCGTTGATGTAATCCAATCGCCCCATAGCTGTCTCCGTCCTCAGAAGTTGCGTTCCGTGAGATAGGCTATGAGCGCTGCCAGACACTTCGTGTCTCCCGGAAAGTCCTTCAGGCGCTGCGCCGCTATCTCGCTCTGCTGTCTGACCGCCTCTTTCGCGCTCTCCAAGCCGTACAGGGAGACATAGGTCGTCTTCTGATTTTTTTCGTCCGAGTGCAGCGGTTTTCCGAGTTCCGCCTCACTCGCCGTCTCGTCCAAAATATCGTCCCGAATCTGGAACGCAAGACCCACCGCCGCGCCGATTTGCTCCACAAGCCGCAGTTCTTCTTCCGTCGCGCCGCCGAGCGCAGCTCCCATCATAAAGGCTGCCTCGAGAAGGGCACCGGTCTTTAAGCGGTAGATGAAGTCAAGCGTTGCCGCATCCAGACTCTCTCCGGTTTTCTCGACGTCCACGGACTGACCGCCGAGCATACCGAACACGCCGCTCTTCTCGCCGAGTATCGCGAGGGCGCGCGCCGCTCTCTCCGGGTGCTTGGAAGCCGCAACCGCTTTCCCTGCGAGGGTGAGTGCCTCCAACACAAGGCCGTCGCCTGCAAGCGTGCCCATGGCTTCGCCGTAGACATACCAAGTGGTCGGCTTACCCCTTCTCAGGATATCATTGTCCATGCAGGGAAGGTCGTCGTGCACCAGTGAAAAGCTGTGAATCATTTCGAGCGCCGCAAGGAAGGGGGCCGCCTCTTCTTTCCAGCCGCTCTCACTTCTTGCCTCCGCAAAACACTTACAGCTCTCAAAGAGTAAAATCGGGCGTATGCGCTTGCCGCCGTTTTCGACCGCCTCGCGCATCGCGCGTATCACCGTGCGCTGAAGCCCGTCTTCGCGGGGCAGCGAAGCGCGAATCAGCGCCTCTACTTCCGACTTATCATAGGGAAGGCTCTGCATAACGATCCTCCAATACTTCCATCTGCTCTTCGACAAACTGCAGTCTCTCGTTGATTTCACCCGCCAGTTTCATTCCCTTTTCGTAGAGCGAAAACGCGTCCTCGAGACTGGTCTCACTCGCCTCGAGTTCCGCAAGCAGCTGTTCGAGCAACTCCATGCTCTCTTCAACCGAGCGCTTGCTCTTACGTCTGCCGGTCTTACGCTCCTTCTCACGCTCAAGCTTCTCGTCCATGCTTCTCCTCTGTCTCCGGCTGTCTCCGGGAAATCGTTTCTACTGTGACACCTGCCTCGCCGTCCAAGAAACGAAGGCGAAGACGCTCGCCGGTTTCGAGTGCCGATACTCCCTGCACGGCACTGCCGTCCGCATGCGCGGCATAGGCATAGCCGCCGGTCAGGCGGTTTAAGGGTGAGGCCGCGCGAAGCCGCGCCGCAAGCAGCCGAAACTCTGCCTGCCGCGCGTTCTTTTTATTGAACAGTTCGCTTCTGAGTTGTCTTCGCAACTCCTGCACGCGCAATTTGCGCGCGCGTATCAGTTCCTCCGGGGCATTGAGCCGAAGCAGGAAATTCGCGCGGCGCGTTCTCTCCCGCAGAAGATTCACCTTGTTTCGCAAGCCTTGGCGCAGACGTTCCCGCGCGCGCGAAAGGAGCGCGAGTTCCGCCTCTAAGTTCGGAACACCGCGCTCTGCCGCCGCAGAGGGCGTTGCCGCGCGAAGATCTGCGACAAAATCCAATATCGTGACATCCGATTCGTGCCCGACCGCCGAAATGACGGGTGTCTTACAGGCATAAACCGCCCGCGCGACCCGTTCGTCGTTAAAACACCAGAGATCCTCCATGGAGCCGCCGCCGCGCCCCACAATCATCACATCCACACCGTAGGCATCCAGCGCGCGGATGCCGCGCACAATGCTCTCCGGCGCGTCCTGTCCCTGGACCAGCGCAGGAAAGAGCACAATCTTGACATAGGGATTCTGTTGATGACTTACGGTTCTGATGTCGTGAATGGCCGCACCGCTTTGGCTGGTCACGACACCGAGGGTCTTAACGAATCTCGGCAAAGGCTTTTTGTGCGCCTGGTCAAAGAGTCCCTCGGCCTCCAGCGCGCGCAGGCGCTGTAAGTAGAGCTCGTAGAGCTCGCCCTGTCCGAGTTTCTCGACCGCTTTCGTGTTCAGTTGATAGACACCCGCTCTCTCATAGACCGTCACCGCGCCCGTACAGACAACCTGCATGCCGTCCTTTAGCCGCTCGCGAAGCGAGAGCGCGTTCTGACGGTATACCACGCCGCGGAGCTCTGCCTCGCTGTCCTTTAAGGTAAAGTAGATGTGCCCGCTCGCATGGTATTTGACGTTCGAGAGCTCACCGCGTATGCGCACGCCTCCGAGCAGAAAATCTTCGCGGAAGAGATTGCTCACATAGGCGTTCAGCTGCGCAACCGTATATGTTTTTGCCATTTAGACCAATTTTGCGAGGACGCCGTTCACGAAGGAGGGAGCCTCATCTCCGCCGAATTTTTTTGCGAGTTCAACCGCCTCGTTGATGGCTACCTTGTCCGGAATGCTCTCGTCAAAACGCAGTTCGTAGCAAGCCAGACGAAGGATGGTCAATTCCACGCGCCCCATCTGCCGAAGGCTCCAACCGGATGAGGCCTGCGTTAGCGTCTCGTCGATCTCGGCAAGCTTCGTAAGAACAGCTGCGACGCGCTCCCGGCAGAGTTCCCGCTGCTCCTCGCTGAATTCGGGACTCTCGTCCTCTTCGTCCGGAACCTCGCATAAATACGCATCTATCTGCTCTTCCGCCTCCGAGGGAGTACAAAAGTTGGTGCTGAACAGCATCTTGAAACAATGCTCTCTGAGCGCTCGTCTTGTCATCTCCTATCCTTTCCAAAGCACATACTTACTCCGCAGTATATCGCAATTTGCGCCGATTCACAAGGTTAGAAGCTCGCCCGGACCGAGCGCATAGATGAGCTTCTGTGCAACCCGTTTTCCCTCCGTCATTTCGAGGGCGCGCGCATAAAGCGAAAGCTGGGCTGTATAGTTCTCGCGATAATGTTCGGGATCCCGGTTTCGGTCTGTCTTATAGTCGAGGAGGATCAGTTCACCGTTCTCCTCAAACCAGGCATCGATTACACCCTGTACAACCACAGCTTCCTCGCTTTGAACGGAAGGGTCCGCCTCTCGCGCGGGAACGGCCATGACAAACGAGGACTCCCGATGCAGTTTGTTCTCGCGATCTGCCCGCGCCATGCGCGCCGCAAGCTCGCTCGACAAGAAGTTCAGTATGGGCTCTGCGGACAGCAGTTCCCTGTCCTCCTTCTCCAAGGCGCCCCGGCGCTCGAGTTCATCCAAAAACAGCTTCAGTTCTGCCTCATTCCGGTCTTTTCCGAAGTCGATGGTCTCAAATACCTTGTGGTAGGCCGTACCGCGGCGCGCCGCTGTCTCGGCACCTCCGTTTAGCGGCAGCAAGAACAAAGGCGCGGATATCCCTTCTTCTGCCGTTTCATGAAGACGCTTTAACTCGGACGCGCTGCGCTTCACCTGCAAGTTTACATCCGCCGCATGCGCATAGGGAAGAGAGAGCGGCAGAAAGCGCTTTCTCTCTCTTCTTCGCTTGCCTTCGTCTCGCAGGCCGATGAGAGCGCTTCTTTGAGCGCCGCGACCTCGGCCGCCTCCCCGAGCACCGTTTCTGCCCGCGACACGGCACTCTCGCGCCGCAGCACAATTCCGCAGCCCGCGCTGTCCCTTGCTCTTGCGGCCAGAATCCAGTCGAGAAAGCAATTCGCACTTTTCAGTTCCGCGCTTGAAAGCGGCTTCTCGTCATAGCTTCCCGCAAGCGCTTCCGCCTCCTTTTCGCCTGCCTTCACCGCAGCGCTCAGAATGAGTTTCTCCTTGGCGCGCGTCATCGCGACATAGAGTACCCTGAGCTCTTCGCCGAGCGCCTCTGCCCGAAGATGCCAAGCGAAGGCTGCCTTCTTCTCCGTGCCGCCCTTTGCGTGCAAGTCAAAATCGACCGCATCCGCCGCAATGCCGAGCTTCTGGTCATAGAGTATGCTCTTACTGCTGTCCCGGCGGTTAAAGCGCTTCGAAAGCCCCGAGAAAAAGACGATGGGAAATTCGAGCCCCTTTGACTTATGAACGGTCATGATGCGAACGGCCGCCGCCTCCTCCCCCGGGAGCTGGGCCGCGCCGTAATCCGCGTTGTACTTTTTCAGATTGTCGATATAACGCACAAAATCGCTGAGTCCGCGGTAGCCGATGCGCTCAAACTCCTCCGCCTTCACGACAAGCATCTGCAGATTGGCATAGCGAAGCTCTCCGCCCGGGCGCGCCGCCTGCTCTCTCTGATAACCGCTCTCCTCGTAGAGTGCCCTCAGAAACTGCGGGAGCTCCAAATAGCTCTCCTGTTCCCGCCAAGCAGCGAGTTTCGAAAACAACGCCGCCGCTTTTTTTGCGGCCTCGCTCTCATTGTCCTTTAAAATCGCAGTTTCGAGCCTCTCATAGAGACTCACACCCTCGCCCTTTGCGGCGAGTGCGGCGAGCTCTTCTTCGCTGAGCCCTCCCACAGACGCCGAGAGCACAGCAGCCAGAGAGATATCGCGAAAGGGATTATCGATGGCGCGAAGCAGGCTCAACACGGTTCTGACCTCTGTCGCGTCAAAATAGCCTGTCTTCTGCTCGGCGAGGGCGGGAATGCCGTGGCTCATCAGCACTTCGACAAAGCGCTCCGCCTGCCCGGAGGTTGCACGGAGCAACACGGCAATGTCGCCGTAAGCCGCGGCACGCAGTCCGCCCGCGCCGTCGGAGACTTTGATTCCCGTTTCGGGGTCCATGAGCTCCCGAATGCGCCGCGCGACAAGTTCCGCTTCGAGGACGGCGTCGGCCTCCTCGCTCTCCGCTTCCCGTTCACAGAGCAATAGCTCGGTCGCATAGGCCCCTTCTTCCCCGGCCGGGAAAGCGGCGCCGGGATAGAGGGCTGCGTCGTCATCGTAGGCAACACCGCCGAGCTCCTCCTGCATGAGCCGCCGGAATACGGCGTTACAGCTTGCCAGCACGTCCTCGCGGCTTCGAAAGTTCTTTCGGAGATCCACTCTGGTGTCTAAATCCGGCGGGAGTTCCCCGCCGCTGTCCTTATGATAGCTTCTGTACTTCTCGGCAAAGAGCTCCGGTTTCGCGTGACGAAAGCCGTAGATGGACTGCTTAATATCGCCGACCAGAAAGAGTCTTCCGGCCTCAATCGCACGGAGCAATTCTTCCTGTACCCCGTTCGAGTCCTGGTATTCGTCCACATAAATCTCGGCAAAGTGACTCCGGTACTCCCGCGCAATTTCACTCGGCCTTTTCATGCCGCTCTCGTCCTTCTCCCAGAAAAGCGCAAGTGCCTCATGCTCGAGGTCCGAAATCCAGCAGGTTTTTTTCCTGTTTCTTTGCCCGGTACCGCGCGGAGAAATTGCGCGTCAGAGAAATCAGGGTGAGCACCGTCTCCGCATCGCCGCTCGCAATCCCATTCTCCTCATCTCCGAAGTCCTCTGCCGCCTTTTTGAGCGGCTTCTTCCAGAATTCGCGGAGCGCCTTGACCTGCTCCGCAAGTTCCTTGTCGCTGTCCTTTTTATTCGCTTTCAGGCGATCGAAACTTTGAAACGCTCCCATGGCCCGCTTTGCCGCCGCATAGCTTTCCGCGCGACAAAGCGCCCGGATTTTTCAAAATCGCCGTTCACGGCTGCCTCATAACCGCCGAGCCCTCCCGCCTCGCAGCAGGTATTTGCCTCCTCCGCAAAGGGCAGGAGTTCTTCGCCGAGCGCACGTAATTCCGCCGCCATGTATGCCGCCCAGGCAGGCTCGGTTTCGGAGGCCTCCCCCTCCTGTTTCGCCTCTTCCTCGCAGCGAAGAAACCACTCCTCAGGCCAGGGCATGCTCTCGGCAAATTGGTGGAGCGAAAGGATTTCCTCTCCTATGCCGAGATCTGCCTTTCCCTGGGAAAAGGCTTCGGCAAAGCGAAGAAACCCCGTCTCACCCGCCTCATATTGTTCTTCGAGAAGTGTCTCCAGCACATCGCTCTTTAAGATGCGGAGTTCCTCTTCACCGCCCACACGAAAAGCGGGATCTACCTCCAGGCGGTCCGCATGGTCCCGGAGCACCGAGAGGCAAAAGCTGTCTATGGTTGTAATCTGCGCGGCATCGAGCGCCGCGAGTTCCCGCTTGGCGCGCGCCGCGAGGCCTGTCTTGCCCTCGCGTACGGCTGCCTCGAGGCTGTCCTCCATGCGGCGCCGTATGCGCTCCCGCATTTCGGCCGCCGCCGCACGGGTAAAGGTCATAATGAGCAGGCGGTCGATGTCGACCGGCCGCGTTTCATCCAACACCCGCGACACAATGCGCTCGGTGAGGACAGCGGTCTTTCCGCTGCCCGCCGCCGCGGAAATCAACAGGCGGCGCTCGGAGAGCGCTATGGCTCTCCCCTGTTCTTCGGTCCAACGCGTCATTCGCCCACCTCCTCATTCAAAGCGGCATCCATCTCGGCAAATACCTCTTCCGCCTTCCGCTTCTTATTTTGCCGCACGCGATACCCCGTAATTTTGGCATCAAAAGCGCAGACATCGCGATGCGGGCAGTACTCACAGCTCGACTTCCCATCCTCTTCGAGCGGGAGCGCACGGACATCGCCGCCGAGTATGGCTTCGCCCGCCTCTTTCAGTTTCTCCTTGGCGTAAGCCTGCAGTTTCAGGAAGCGCTCGGCGCTCACCGTGTTCTCACCGAGGCGTATCTTTCCGTCACTCAGCTTGAGCGGCAGAAAGCTGCCGGCATCTTCTCCCTCACCCGCGAGCAGCGAGAGCGCGGTTTCGTCACTGTTCATGAGGCCGCTCGGCATGAGTTCCTTTAACTTTGCCTTGCGGAGATCGTCTCTGTTTTTCACCTTGTCGAGATCCAAAAAGGCATCGCCGACCGGCGCATAGAATATTGCGCCGGGCAGAATCTGTTTCCCCGGATACTGACGCTCGAAAAGCTCCGTCACCGCAGAGAGGTAGACGAGGAGCTGTAACTGCGAACCGCTCAGAATGCGGTAGGGCTCCCAGCTCGTTGCACCTGTCTTATAATCGACAATCTTTACATAGAGTTGACCCGCATGTTCCGCCGTATCCACGCGGTCTATTTTTCCGCGAAGCCGCATGCTTCCGCCGCTGAGTTCCGGCGTGCTTCCCGGCGTCTCCGCACTCGAGAACTGCAGCTCTTCCGCCGAGGGACGGTAGGCCCCCCTGCGCAACTGCTCTGCCATGACCAGTATGCTCCGGGTAACAATTCTCGTTAACTTTTTGACAATCCAGCGATTCTTCGCGCTGTCCTGATAGAGCTTACGCGCATCCGCCGCCACAGCTTCCTCGACCGCCTTTGCCGCAAGTTCCGCAAGCTCCTCATCGCTCTTTTCGCTAAGCTGTCCTCCCTCCGCCGCCGCGGCTTGAAACACAAGCTCAATCGCGCGGTGCGCGAGGCTGCCCAGATCCTGCTGCGCGATTTCAAATTCGGGCAGCTGTCGTAAGCGAAGTCCGAAATCGGCAAAATGGCGGAAGGGGCAGCGGAAACGACTCGATGCGCGTCACGGAGCCTGTGAGCACTTCTCCGTAGAGGGCCCGTGCGGTCTCTCGGAACAGCTTTCCGCCCGCATAAAGGGCGCAGGCAGAGGCAGTGAGTGCCTTGGCCTCCGTGCGACTCTCCTCGTCCGTTGAAAATGCGCGGAGCAGCGAAAGCGCCGCTTCGCGAGCCGTCTCTGTTTTACCGCCTGCCTCCGCTTCTTTTCGTGCCGCGCGGAGTGCCTTTAAGAGCAGCTCCTCCGCCTCGCTGCGCGAATAAAAGACCCCGTTATCCGGCTGTTTTTCCCCGCGGAGCCCCGGCAACAGCTGTTCCAAATGGCGGAGCAGGAAAGAAGGACGCATGGCCTTGCCGGCGCGGTCCACCGCGGAAAAACTGATGTGCAGCTGTTCCGAGGCCTCGGTGAGCAGCCGGTATAAATAGAAGCGCTGTTCGTAGAGCTGTTCCTTTGCGCCGGGCGCGAGGATGAGCCCTTCTTTTTTTAGTTTTTCCCGCTCGCGCTCGCTGAGCACACCGCTCTCATCCCGTCGCTTCGGGAGCGCGTTGTCGTTTGCCGCGAGGAGGAAAAGAACCTTTGTGTCGAGAAAACGGGTTCTCATTATATCACTATGGTGACGCGATCCGCATAGGCCGGAATCTGGCCGATGTGAATTTCCCGCAGGCCGCTCTCCAGGACGCCCGCCATATCCGCACGAGACAGCCTCTCACCCGAAAGCACTTCGCGCATCTCGGTGAGGATGCGCTCCGTCTCCGCATAGACCTCCGAAAACTCTCTGGCACGGGAGGCGTCTCCCCGCTCCGTAAAGCGGAGGGACGCGGCCGCAAGCTTCTCTTCGACCTCGAGCGTTTTCATCAGTTCGGATAATAAGGACGCGACCTCGCCGACATCCGCCTCGCCGCCCTGAAAGACTTCCCGAAGCGGTAGGAGATACCCCAGCATCTCCTCCTTAAAGCGATTTAATGCCTCCATGTCCGCCCCCTCAAGCTCACGCGGACAGTAAGAGAAGGGCTCTTTGAGGCGCGTAAAACTCCGCACGCCGGTAAGCCCCATGTAGTTTTCCAAAAGGGCTGTCTGCTTCCATTCCTCCGTGACCAAGGGGTTATGCAAAAAGCGGAAGAAAGCGCGCGGCGAAAATCCTTCCTGTATACAGAGCAGGGCGGCATTTAAAAGCTCCGGCAGCGGATTGGCGCGCACCGAGAGGTTTTCATCGAGATGGGCGGGGATACCCGCCGCGAGAAAGGCATGCGAAAAGAATTCTCCCATGCCCTCAAAATCCGCGACCACGACCGCAATGTCGCGATAGCGATAGCCTTCCTCTTTGACAAGGCGGAGTATGTTCCTGGCCGCGGCTGCCGCTTCTTCCTCCGGAGAGCCGAGCGCCGCGACCGTGACCGCCTTTACCTCTCCCTCGTACACGGCTCCGTCATAGCGCAGCGCATGGGCATCCAAGAAGGCAAGTTCGGGTGCTTTTAGACGCGCGGAACCCTTGACAAAGCAGTCCTCCCCCGGGGCACGCGAAGTTTCTCCGCAATATCCCGAATGTGGCGCACATACGCGGTCGAGAGATGGAAGAGCTCTTCCTCCGGCAATCGACAATCCGGATCAAGGCTCGGATCCAAGGTAAGCACAAAGCGAAGCTCCGCCGCGACCGTGAGCAGTTCTTCCAAAACGCGGTACTGCACCGGCGTGAAACCGACAAAGCCGTCGATTAAGAAATGTGCGTTCCGAAGCAGTTTTGACTCCGGAATACAGGCCGCAAAGTGCCCGAGTATCTCTTCCTTCGGCAACTGCTTGCCGCGAATAAAATCCTCGACGCCCTGATAGAGCAGGGAGAAGTCGCGGAGCTTCATCGCAAGCAAACGCTTTTCTTCCTTCTCCGAAAGTTCCGAGAAGCGCGACGGCGCCGCGCCGTACTGCAGGCACTCCGAAATCATGGACTTCACCTGCTCCGCAAAGCCGGATTTTTTGACCTTGCCCTTCCAGAGCAGCAAGTCCTTTTCAAGCATGCCGCCGACTCGCCGAACAACCATGGCCTTGCCGCTCTCATCCATGATGGGCGGGAGCTTCCGGTTTAACTCCTGAAACACCCGGTAGGCAAGACGATTTAAGGAAAGCGCCTCCAAATTGCGGGAGGCGTGGCGCGGGTGCAATTCCAATATTTTTTTTTGCACCAGCATACTGTACTGTTCCGGCACGATGACAAAAAAGCGCTCTTCCGGCGCCTCGAGGGAAGCCTCGATGATGTCCAGAAAAGCGCGTTCGGTTTTTCCGCTTCCGGAAGAACCGAAATAAAAAGAATAAGCCAAGCGAACCCTCCTCCGTGAAAAGCGGAATTATTTTGTCTTGCGTGAGTTGCTCATAGAGTGCGTTCGGAACCTCCGCGCGCACATAGATACCCTCCGGCTCGTAGCGCTCCTCGAGCAGTTTCCCCTGCTTTCGTATGCTCTGGATGCGCCCCGCCGCAGCATAGGGGAACAGCCCTTCAAAAGCCCGGCGACTCTTCTTCTTTTCCGCCGAAATCAGCTCTTTGAGCGTCTCAAGACCCTCTCCGGTCGCCGCCGAAATGCGAACGGAAGCCGATGCATGGATGTCCTTCGGGAGTATCTCCGCTCCCGGTAGATCCGTTTTATTGTATACCGCAATGATGCTGTGCTCTTCCAAGGCCTCAAGTTCCCGCAAGGTCTCATACACCACCGCCATCTGCGTATCCGCCTCCGGCGAAGAGGCATCGACCACATGCAGAATTAGATCTGCATAGCGGGCCTCCTCAAGTGTCGAGTGAAAGGCTTCAATCAGCTGATGCGGCAGCTTCCGTATGAAACCGACGGTATCCGTGAGCAGCACTTCTTCGCCGCCCGGCAACGCGAGTTTTCTCGTGGTCGGATCCAGGGTCGCAAAGAGCTTATTTTCCGCGAGTATGCCCGCATCCGTGAGGCGGTTCAGCAAGGTCGACTTGCCCGCATTCGTATAGCCGACCAAGGCCACAATATAGCTCCCGCTCTTCTCTCGCTGCGCCCGCGCGACCTCGCGATGCCGCTTTAGTTCGCCGAGTTTCTCGCGCAAAAAGCTGATGCGCGCGCGAATGGCACGCCGGTCGAGCTCCAACTTTTGCTCACCCGGACCTCTGGTACCCACACCGCCGCCGAGTCTCGAGAGCGATGAGCGCATGCCGAGAAGATGTGCCTGCGTATAGTGCAACTGTGCGAGCTCCACCTGGAGCTTACCCTCCGCCGTCACCGCATGTCGCGCAAAAATATCGAGAATAATCATGGTTCTGTCCATGACCTTGACACCGAGTGCATCGCTCAGATTTTTCATCTGCGCCGGGGAGAGCTCATCATCCGCCGCAACGGCATCTGCCTCGAGACTTATAAGCAGTTCCTTCAGCTCTTCGATCTTGCCTTTTCCGAAGTAACTGCCGGGATCCGGCGCTTCGCGCGGCTGTATAAGACGGCCTATCGGCTCGGCTCCCGCAGTTTTCAAAAGTTCTCCGAGCTCCGTCAGCGATTCCTCGCTTCCGTCTCGTTCTCGCTGCTGAATGCCGATCAGCACGACCCGCTCTTTCGCTTCTTCGGTCACAAACAGCTCAGCCATCACTACCCTCCGCTCTGGTCTTCAAACGCAATTTCATGTTCTATTTCTTCCCGATTTCCCTGCCCGCTCTCAAGAAGCGCCGTGAAGCGCCGCAGCGCATCCGCATACTCCCCGCGGTATTCTTGGCAAATCGCCTCTCGCTGCCGAAAGACCGCTTGCTGCGCTGCATCGGCGGCCGTCAGAGTTTCGCCCGCCTCATACATCGCAAAGGCCTCATCCCATTTCTTCACACTGACCAAGAGATCTCCGTAGTGCAGGAGAAAACGACTGTCTTCCTTTGCGCTCGGATACAATTTTTCATACGACGCGCGCACGGTCTCCAGTTCATCCGCCGCCCCGCCGGACCGCGCACTCTCCGCGAGCAGGTAGAGCGTCTCCAAATGCAGTTCCCGATCCCCGCCTTTTTTTTCCGCCTCTTCGTAATACGGCAATGCGCCTTCCATGCCCTTGCCCGCCTTCACGGCAGCGGCACAGGCAAGATCCAAATAGGCAGCTTTCTGCCTCCCTTTCGGAGCAACTGCTCATAGTGCTCCAACGCTTCCTCATACTTTCCCGCGCGATACTCCGCCTCTGCAAGGTAGCTCAGGATATCCGCCTCTTCCTTGTCCTGATGAGCGGTCCCGTAGTAGTCCATCGCATGGCGAAAGGCATCGATTGCCGCCTCGTAGTTTTCTTTCTGCAACTCTGTAATGCCGAGTGAACGATATTTCTGCACCGCTTTTCTGCGCTCACTGCAGCCGCTGAGCAGTAACACCAGGGAAAGCACTATGACAATCCCGATTTCCCTTGTTTTCCGCATCGCCCTGCCTCCTCACTGTATGCCGGTACTGCCGAAACCGCCGCGATTCTCCCCCGTGAGCTTCTCTACTTCCCGAAACGAGAGCACCGGCTGATGCTCCATGATGCGGAACTGGCAGATTCTGTCGTTGACATGAATTTCCGTATCCCGCACCGCGAGCGCCGGGAAAAACCACTGATCGTCGTCCCCGCCGTAACTCTCATCAATCACGCCCATCGAATTTACCTGGAGAATGCCGAAATTCTTGAAGGTAGAACTGCGCGGCACCACATGCGCCTCATAGCCCGCGGGAAGCTGCATCGCAATGCCGAGCGGAATCAGCGCAAACTCTCCTTTTTTCAGGCTCACATCCGCCGCCGCACGGAGATCCACCCAGTCGCTCTTTCCGTCGATATAGCGCAGTCGTTCAATCGCTTCGCTGAAATACTTGATTGCAATCTCCATCTCAGACTTCCTCCCCCAGTTTCCCTCTTCCGTTCCGAAGCGGTAATTGATCTCTCGCTTGACTTCTTCCTGAATTTCCGCCTCTTGGTCCGGTGTGACCGAGGGCAAATCCTGCTTCGAGTCCACACCGAAACGCCGCAAAAACTCTTCGGTGGTCGCAAAGAGGGCTGGACGCCCCGGAGCGTCCAGCCTTCCGGCTTCATAGATGAGTCCGTACTCGACCAACTTGTTGACCGCGTGATCGGAGGACACACCTCGTATCTTTGAAATTTCCATCTTGGTGACGGGTTGACGGTAAGCAATGATCGCAAGGGTTTCCAGAACAACCTGACTCAAAACCTGACGTCTGGGCTCTTTTGCGACACGGATCAAAGCGTCGTAAAACTCCCGCTTCGTGCCGAGCTGCCAGGCATTCTCCAGACGAAGTAAGTGAACCCCGCGGTCATCTGCCTCATAGCGCTTTGCCAGTCGCTCCGCCGCAGCCTCTGCCTCCGCCGTCGTGCACTCCAGCGCCGCCGCAAGCAAGCCGGTCTCGACCGATTTTCCCATTGTAAAGAGCACTGCCTCTACCACGGCCTCCTGCCGCTGCATTTCCGCTTCTGTCATGCGCCTTCCTCCACTCGATAGTATGTTCTATTATACCCCGTCCTTTCCGCTCTTGTCCATGCGGCTTTTCCCGTCACAACTGCCCTCCGTACCGAATCTTACTCAGTTCCGGTTCTTCTTGCTACTGCCTTCGGACCGCTGTTCAGCGCCGCTCTTTGCGTTCTTCTGTTTCTTCTCCGCATCCTTATGCTTCTTGTTGTTTTCGTCCTCACGTCCGCTGTTCTCTCGATGCTCCGGGCGCGCGCCATGCTGAAAACCGTCGTTCTGCTCGAAGCCCTGCGGGCCGTTCCCGCCGAAGCCGCCGAAGCCCTGCGGGCCGTTCCCGCCGAAGCCGCCGAAGCCCTGCGGGCCGTTTCCACCGTTCATGACATTCCGCTCACGCATATCGCTTCCACGCCCCTGCCGACGTCCGGTTCCCTGCTGTCCGCGCTGCCGCTTGCTCTGCGTGCGCCGACTGCCGGACTTACTGCTCTTCTGACCGGACTTGCCGCCCTTACGACTGCCGTTCTCCGGATGCTCCGGGCGCTCACCGCGCTCGCTCTTACTTCCGTTCTGTTCGCCCGACTTGCCGCCCTTACGGCCGCCGTTCTCCGGGCGCTCACCGCGCTCGCTCTTACTTCCGTTCTGTTCGCCCGACTTGCCAGCCTTACGGCTGCCGTTCTCCGGACGTTCCGGGCGTTCACCGCGCTCGCTCTTACTTCCGTTCTGCTCGCCCGACTTGCCGCCTTTACGGCTGCCGTTCTCCGGACGCTCCGGACGCTCCGGGCGCTCACCGCGCTCGCTCTTACTTCCGTTCTGCTCGCCCGACTTGCCGCCCTTACGGCTGCCGCTCTCCGGACGTTCCGGGCGCTCACCGCGCTCGCTCTTACTTCCGTTCTGCTCGCCCGACTTGCCGCCCTTACGGCTGCCGCTCTCCGGACGCTCCGGGCGCTCACCGCGCTCGCTCTTACTTCCGTTCTGCTCGCCCGACTTGCCGCCCTTACGGCCGCCGTTCTCCGGACGCTCCGGGCGCTCACCGCGCTTTCTCTCACCGCTTGCTTCCTGCACGCCGTCACTCTTCTTTAAATCATTCTTCAGCTCTCCGTCTCTGTCTTCTTCGGAGCCACTGTTCCGCATTCTTCCGGACGGGCGTTCGCCCTTCCCGAATCCCTGCCCGCTCGGGTGCTTTCTCTCGGCCCTTTCGCCATGCGAACCATCCCGCATTCCGGTCTCGTCCTTTGCATCAGTGCCCGCTGCGTTCGCACGTTCGCCTCCGTCTGCGGGATGAACCTTGCCTTCGGAATCCTGTGCTGCTGTCTCTCCGCCGTTTTCCGCCGCCGACGCGCGCTCACTGTTCTGGCTCGTGCTTACCGTCCCATTTTCCGGAAGGAGTACGCTCGCATGCGTGTGCTCCGTCGGAGCCGCAAGCGTCTCATCTCGATTTCCCTCCGGCGGTGTTTGACGATTCCGCTCCGGGCTCTCATCCGGTTTCAAACCCTCATCCTGTCCGCCGAATTCTTCGTTCATGCCGTCCTTTTTCGGGCGCTCCGGACGATTTCCGCGCTCAAAACCGCCGTTCTCTCCGTTTTCTCCGACCTTACCCGGGCGCTCCGGACGCTCGCCGCGTTCAAAGCCGCTGTTCTCTCCGTTTTCTCCGCCCTTACCCGGGCGCTCCGGACGATTTCCGCGCTCAAAGCCGCCGTCCTCTCCGTTTTCTCCGCCCTTACCCGGGCGCTCGGGACGATTTCCGCGCTCAAAACCGCCGTTCTCTCCGTTTTCTCCGCCCTTACCCGGGCGCTCCGGGCGCTCGCCGCGTTCAAAGCCGCCATCCATACTGCCCTGCGGGCCCTTCCCGTCCCTGTTTTCGCCGATGTTGTTTACGGTATCGCTGATGCTCACCGTTTCGCTCTGCTCACCGACTGTCACGATATAGTTCTCTCCGCTCTTTAAATCTGCCGCGCTGAAAAGTACGGTATTAAACGCCTGTGTGGTGCTGTTGTTCTCATAAATCACATTGCCCTTGGAATCCGCAACAGCTACTTTGGTACCTGCCGCCTGCGTCTCCGAGAGATAGTAAACAATGCTGTTCTGGGTAGAACCGCTGTCGTTTAAGCTCTGGAACATACCGCTGTCGCCGCTCACAAAGACCGTGCCGCCGCTGATCACTCCCTTGCCGTCATAATCGATCGGTGCATTTCCGCCGTCCGAAGGACCGTCCACCACAACCGTACCGCCGCTTATGATGAGGTCACCGTTCGAATCAATGCCGTCACCGCCCGCTTTGACCGTGAGTACGCCGCCGCTGATGCGAATTTCCGCACCTTCGGTCGCCTGACCCGGCGCTTTGTCCGAGCCGGAGCCGTCCGATGCATTGAGGCCGTCATCACTCGCATTTACCGTGATATCTCCGCCCTGAATGTCCACGACCAGTCCCTCCAGGCCTTCCTCCGACTCCAGTACCGTTACCTTACCGTCCAGAATGGTCAGCGTCTCATCTGCGTGGATAGCATCATCGCCTGCCTTAAGATTGATGGTACCGCCCTGCACCGTGACATTGGTCTTACTGTGAATCGCATCTTCGGCAGTGCCCGTCACATCAAGGGTGCCGTTCCCGGAAATCGTAAGATCCGACTTTGTGTAGATAGCCGCCTGATTCTCCTCCGCACTGCTCCGGAGATCCGTGACCGCATTCTTGCTGCCGTCCTTCAGTACCAGAGTAATCGAGCTGCCGCTCTCAAACAGCAGCGGCGCATCGGTCGAGTTGCTGATCTTGAAGCCGTCGAAAATCAAGATAATCTCCGCGCCTTCCTCGGCATCCACCAGGAGCTGACCTTCCTCAAGCGTTCCACTCAGCAGATATGTTCCGGCTTTCCGGATGGTCACCTTTCCGTTTTCCGCAACCGCACCGTCGCCTGTCACAACGATGCTGTCTCCGCTCGCCGCAATCTGCGTTGCGCCCTCGGTGTTCGTAAGCGTTGACTCTGTTGCCGCCTTCGCATTTTTCTTGGTCGCTGCGTCTGCGTAGCTCTTGTAAGCCCCCATGGTCAGAGCCAAAGAGAGGGTTGCCGCCGCCAGTACAACATGTTTCTTCTTCATAAGATACTCCTTTCTGCTTCTAAGTAAGTCCGAAGCCTTTGCTTCGCTTGCTTGTTTGTTGATACGGGCACTTTACCAAGCAAAGCTGAAAGGAAGCTGAAAGGATTACGCTTTTTCGTGAAGGAAGTGTGAACAAAAAAAGAGCCGCTCGCCGAAGCGGGCAGCTCTCTCAATACAGAAGTAAACTCAGTTTTCACCGAGCGGTGCAAAGCCGTAGGCGTTCACCAGCGCATCCACCTTTTTCCCATCACGGCAAAGCGGGCACTCGCGGTAATCATAGGATGCATAGTCCGGGATATCCTTTTTCCCGAACACTGCGGAAATCGGAATATCGTGGTAGGTCTCAAAGGCACTGAAGATAGACGATACACCCGCAAGGGTTCCGCCGTAGTACTGAATACACTCGAGCACCTTGTCGAGCGTGCGTCCCGTCGTGATACTGGACATCAGCACCATGATTTTCTTGCCTGCAATCTCCGGGAGCAGGTTGTTGCGGAAGATGAGCTGGGAGTTCGAGTTGAATTCCGGATGCACCACATACATGGTCTTGTGCGCATTCGTGGAGAGAAAGCCTTCCTTGGTCAACTCATCCGCGAGGTAGGCACCGATTACATCCGTTCCCTCCATGCAGACGATGGTATCAATCACCGTTCCGAAGAGATAGGTACCTGTCAAAAAGCGCGCTATTTCCTTTGCCTCACCGCTTCTTGTCTTCAAGGTCGTCACATCGATGTAATAGTTGATGTGTGCATGATTCGAGGCGAAATGACCTTTCCGAATCTTGAGAGGCGCATCACAACCGGCAGTGTAAATCTTTGTATAATTGATTTCTTGCATAACGCTTCCTCCTTTTGACAAGTCTTTATAGGATTATTGTAAAAGAACTCGGACGTGAATGCAACAAAAAAACTCAGAGCCTCTGCTCTGAGTTACAATCCTGCCGGCGACCGGGGTCGAACCGGTACGGTCATTCCTGACCACAGGATTTTAAGTCCTGGGCGTCTGCCTATTCCGCCACGCCGGCAAATAGCATCAACGCCTGATGCAGCGACCCGAAACGGACTTGAACCGTCGACCTCCGCCGTGACAGGGCGGCGCTCTAACCAACTGAGCCATCGGGCCAAAACTCCTCGTGTTGGACTCGAACCAACGACACCGCGGTTAACAGCCGCGTGCTCTACCGACTGAGCTAACAAGGAATATACCATAGAGTGGAGCTTCGGGGACTCGAACCCGGGACCGATCGGTTATGAGCCGACTGCTCTAACCAGCTGAGCTAAAGCTCCAAAGGAGAGTTCCGAAAACTCTAGTGACCCCAACGAGGTTCGAACTCGTGTTACCGCCGTGAAAGGGCGATGTCTTAACCGCTTGACCATGGGGCCATCTTTACACCCTGAAAACCGCACACAGAATTTTTATCTATTCATCTCTTTTCCCAAACCCTTTGGTTAAACCCTCGACCGATTAGTAAGAGTCAGCTGAACGTGTCGCCACGCTTACACCTCTCTCCTATCTACCTTGTCGTCTTCAAGGGGTCTTACCGCTTTCGCATGAGATATCCCATCTTGAGGGGGGCTTCACGCTTAGATGCCTTCAGCGTTTATCCCGTCCCGACTTGGCTACCCGGCCATGGGGTTGCTCCCCAACCGGTGCACCAGTGGTCAGTCCATCCCGGTCCTCTCGTACTAAGGACAGCTCCTCTCAGATATCTTACGCCCGCGCCGGATAGGACCGAACTGTCTCACGACGTTCTGAACCCAGCTCGCGTACCGCTTTAATGGGCGAACAGCCCAACCCTTGGGACCGACTTCAGCCCCAGGATGCGATGAGCCGACATCGAGGTGCCAAACCACTCCGTCGATGTGAACTCTTGGGAGTGATAAGCCTGTTATCCCCAGGGTAGCTTTTATCCGTTGAGCGATGGCAATCCCACTTTATACCACCGGATCACTAAGTCCTACTTTCGTACCTGCTCCACCCGTCGGTGTCGCAGTCAAGCTCCCTTCTGCCTTTGCGCTCTTCGAATGGTTTCCAACCATTCTGAGGGAACCTTTGAGCGCCTCCGATACTCTTTCGGAGGCGACCGCCCCAGTCAAACTCCCCACCTGACATTGTCCCCCATCCGGATCACGGATGTAGGTTAGAAATCCAGTGCCACAGGGGTGGTATCCCAACAGCGGCTCCGGAAAGACTGGCGTCCTTCCTTCTTAGCCTCCCACCTATCCTGTACGAGTAACACCGAATCCCGGTATCAAGCTGGAGTAAAGCTCCATGGGGTCTTTCCGTCCTGGCGCAGGTCACCAGCATCTTCACTGGTACTTCAATTTCACCGGGTGCATTGTTGAGACAGCGCTCAAATCATTACGCCTTTCGTGCGGGTCGGAACTTACCCGACAAGGAATTTCGCTACCTTAGGACCGTTATAGTTACGGCCGCCGTTTACTGGGGCTTAAATTCAAAGCTTCGCTTGCGCTAACCTCTCCTCTTAACCTTCCAGCACCGGGCAGGCGTCAGCCCATATACCTCACCTTACGGTTTCGCATAGACCTGTGTTTTTGCTAAACAGTTGCTTGAGCCTTTTCTCTGCGGCTGCATCTCTGCAGCACCCCTTCTCCCGAAGTTACGGGGTCATTTTGCCGAGTTCCTTAACAATGCTTCTCCCGCCGGCCTTAGGATTCTCTCCTCATCCACCTGTGTCGGTTTGCGGTACGGGCTGACATGATACAATAGCGGCTTTTCTCGACAGTCCCTCCACCGGCTTCGCTACTTATTTTTCGCTCCCTATCACGCTTTCGGATTGTGCGGCGGATTTGCCTACCGCACTCCTAACTTCGCTTCGCCCGGTCTTTGCTCTCCCGGGTCCGGTTTTGTTCCTGTGTCCCCACAGTTCTGATCATGTCAGGTGCAGGAATATGAACCTGCTGTCCATCGACTACGGATTTCTCCCTCGCCTTAGGTCCCGACTTACCCAGGGCAGATCAGCTTTACCCTGGAATCCTTGGATATTCGGCCATGATGATTCTCACATCATTCTCGCTACTCATTCCGGCATTCTCTCTTCTCAGAACTCCACGCTTCCTTACGGTAACGCTTCGGCACTCTGAGATTGCTCCTCTACCAATGTATTGCTACATTCCTAAGCTTCGGTATCGTGTTTTAGCCCCGGAAATTTTCGGCGCAGGACCTCTCGACTAGTGAGCTATTACGCACTCTTTGAATGTGTGGCTGCTTCTAAGCCAACATCCTAGCTGTCTTCGAAATCCCACATCCTTTTCCACTTAACACGTATTTTGGGACCTTAGCTGTAGGTCTGGGCTCTTTCCCTTTTGACTGTCCAACTTATCTCGTACAGTCTGACTCCCGACCATCATCAGTGCGGCATTCGCAGTTTGATATCCCTTGGTAGGCTTTGACGCCCCCTCAGGAATTCAGTGCTCTACCTCCGTCTGACTAAGTCGAGGCTAGCCCTAAAGCTATTTCGAGGAGAACCAGCTATCTCCGGGTTCGATTGGAATTTCTCCCCTATCCACACCTCATCACCACCCTTTTCAACGGATGTGTGTTCGGTCCTCCATTCCCTTTTACGGGAACTTCAACCTGGACATGGATAGATCACCCGGTTTCGGGTCTGCCGATGCTGACTGTAAGCCCTATTAAGACTCGGTTTCCCTTCGGCTCCGGACCTGTAGTCCTTAACCTTGCCAGCACCGGCAACTCGCCGGACCGTTCTACAAAAAGTACGCGGTTGTGCGTTCATGTATCGCACTTCCACTGCATGTAAACATAGGGTTTCAGGTTCTTTTTCACTCCCCTCCCGGGGTCCTTTTCACCTTTCCTTCACAGTACTATGCACTATCGGTCACTAAGTAGTATTTAGCCTTAGGGGGTGGTCCCCCCGTATTCCCACAAGGTTTCACGTGTCTCGTGGTACTCTGGATCCTGCCGAGTTTTCGAATCGTTTTCCCGTACGGGGCTTTCACCCTCTATAGCGGACTTTTCCAAAGTCCTTCCGGTAACCATTCAATCCCCTTATGCAGTCCGAACCCCGCGGTGCACGCACCGCGGTTTGGGCTCTTCCGTGTTCGCTCGCCACTACTTACGGAATCACTGTTGTTTTCTCTTCCTCCGCCTACTTAGATGTTTCAGTTCAGCGGGTTCCCGGCTGTACGCTATGGATTTACGCACAGTCACTGCAGGTCTTCTGCAGTAGGTTTCCCCATTCGGAAATCTGCGGATCAATAGATATTTGCTCTTCCCCGCAGCTTATCGCAGCTTATCACGTCCTTCATCGGCTCTTAGTGCCAAGGCATCCGCCCTACGCTCTTTTCTGTTTAACCTCTTACATGTTCTCTAGCGTAAGAACATGCGGGTTGGTCAACTCTGCTCTCACAGAGTTACGTATTATTACATTCATAGACATGACTTTCGCCATATCTATCGGATACGACTTTCGTCGTATCACCTCGGATGTCTAGATATTCTTAATTGAATATTCATTCTGTATGCGATTTTCAAGGTGCAAAATGGAGATGGACAGCCATTCGAACGCTTGACCCAGCCCTGCTTGCAAGGCAGGTGCTCTCCCAACTGAGCTACACCCCCATAATAATCCGGCGCCCGCCTATTCTCCCATGCCGTTACCAGCATAGTACCTTCGGCCGTCTTCCTCTTAACCGTCGTGTTCGGGATGGGAACGGGTGTTTCAAGAAGACGCATCGACACCGGAAATCCGGTGGAACCTTTGATCAAAAACCAGACAGCACAAACAACCCTTACTTCTTCCTTAGAAAGGAGGTGATCCAGCCGCACCTTCCGATACGGCTACCTTGTTACGACTTCACCCCAGTTATCCGCCCCGCCTTCGGCAGCTCCCTCCTTGCGGTTGGGTCACTGACTTCGGGCGTTGCTGACTCCCCATGGTGTGACGGGCGGTGTGTACAAGACCCGGGAACGTATTCACCGCGACATGCTGATTCGCGATTACTAGCAATTCCGGCTTCGTGCAGTCGAGTTGCAGACTGCAGTCCGAACTGAGACGTTATTTTTGAGCTTTGCTTAAACTCGCGTTCTCGCCTCTCTTTGTTAACGCCATTGTAGCACGTGTGTTGCCCAAATCATAAGGGGCATGATGATTTGACGTCATCCCCGCCTTCCTCCCGGTTATCCCGGGCAGTCTCGCCGGAGTGCCCAGCTTTACCTGCTGGCTACCGGCAATAGGGGTTGCGCTCGTTGCGGGACTTAACCCAACATCTCACGACACGAGCTGACGACAACCATGCACCACCTGTCACTCCTGTCCCGAAGGAAAGCACCCATTACGGTGCGGTCAGAAGGATGTCAAGATTTGGTAAGGTTCTTCGCGTTGCTTCGAATTAAACCACATGCTCCACTGCTTGTGCGGGTCCCCGTCAATTCCTTTGAGTTTCATTCTTGCGAACGTACTCCCCAGGTGGAATACTTATTGCGTTTGCGACGGCACCGATGCCCTTTGGGCACCAACACCTAGTATTCATCGTTTACCGCGTGGACTACCAGGGTATCTAATCCTGTTTGCTCCCCACGCCTTCGAGCCTCAACGTCAGTTTTCGTCCAGCAGGCCGCCTTCGCCACCGGTGTTCTTCCTAATATCTACGCATTTCACCGCTACACTAGGAATTCCGCCTGCCCCTCCGATACTCAAGTCGCACAGTTTCCAAAGCAGTCCCGTGGTTAAGCCTCGGGATTTCACTTCAGACTTGCGCAACCGTCTGCGCTCCCTTTACACCCAGTAAATCCGGATAACGCTTGCCCCCTACGTATTACCGCGGCTGCTGGCACGTAGTTAGCCGGGGCTTCTTACTCAGGTACCGTCATTTTCTTCCCTGCTGATAGAGCTTTACATACCGAAGTACTTCTTCACTCACGCGGCGTCGCTGCATCAGGGTTTCCCCCCATTGTGCAATATTCCCCACTGCTGCCTCCCGTAGGAGTTTGGGCCGTGTCTCAGTCCCAATGTGGCCGGTCATCCTCTCAGATCGGCTATCGATCGTCGCTTTGGTGGGCCGTTACCCCGCCAACTGGCTAATCGAACGCGGGTCCATCTCATACCACCGGAGTTTTTACCCCCGCACCATGCGGTGCTGTGGTCTTATGCGGTATTAACAGTCGTTTCCAACTGTTATCCCCCTGTATGAGGCAGGTTACCCACGCGTTACTCACCCGTCCGCCACTCGAAATGAAGGCTTCCGCCCGAAGGTTTCCATCTTCATTTCTCGTTCGACTTGCATGTGTTAAGCACGCCGCCAGCGTTCATCCTGAGCCAGGATCGAACTCTCAATTTAAAGTTTGTTCGTTCCGGTCAAAATAACGTTGGTCTTTCTCAGTTATTTTACCCGTTATTACTTGGTTTGGTTCTTTTTTGAAATTCTTTTGGAAGCTCACGAACACATTCGAAAAATGTCCGCAAGCCCTCTGTTTTCACAGAGATTTCAGGGTTGTTTGTACTGTCTGATCTTTGATTTTCAAGGTTCTTTGCCGAACGAGTCGGCAGCGCAGAAGGAGGGATTTGAACCCTCGCGCCGCTATTAACGACCTACTCCCTTTCCAGGGGAGCCCCTTCAACCACTTGGGTACTTCTGCTAAAAGTACTGTGCCTGAATCAAATAACTTTCTTCAGTTTGCTCAGTGACACGCGGTGCCGCTGATTACAGCTTAATCAGTATAAATACCTGTCCGCAAAAAGTCAACGACTTTTTAAAAGTTTTTTTTTTTGATTTTGTTTTCTCACCCGTTCACTCCGGTGGCATCACGCATCGAGACGCTCTAAAGGGTGGTGTTGAATCAGTATAACATAAAGCAGCTCCTCTTTCCAAGCACAAATTTTCGAGGCTTCACCCGCCTTACCGCTGTATCCGAGCGAAGCTCTGCGATAAGGCTACGCCCTGCCCTCACAGGATCAAAGACAACACACAGCAGCATGAAAAGGAGAGCTGCCCCCTTCCCCCCAAACGCAGCGCTCAGGTAACGTTCAAGCCGTCTCATGATTCTCGCAGAGTAAGACTTTGGTTTGGCCGTAGCTTACAGATAGTGCGGCAGGAGTAAGCCGAAATTTATGAGCATAAATCCCAAGGTAATGCAAAAACCATAGCCAAATCCGAATGCGATAGATCTGTTCGGATAGACGCGGAAGGAGAAGCGCGCATAGTCGACCGGCTTTCTGCTCACGACCTTCCCGACATTTGAGAGCAATCTGTCACCGAGGCTCGCATCTCCCGTCCGCGTTAAGGTATAGTTGCCGGCATCCGCATAAAAGGTATAGAGCTCCATGCGTGCCGTCCCGATGCCGCTTACGGTGGTGCGCATCAACGGTCTGCTGAGCGGAATCATCTCTCCCGTCTCTTTGATTGAGAGTTGCAAACCGAATTCCCCATACGGGGATTTGCTGTACTGCTTTCCGTTTAACCAAATGCCGTAGTTTCCCGGCTCCGTGACAGTAAAGCTGCCGCTCTCTTCGATGTAGGGCTGCTCGTATAGAAGCTTCACCTTCACGTTAGCGATTATCCCGCGTATACCGAAAATAATGAGCGCCGCTCCGAACGGCACCAAAAGATAACACAGTTGTTTCATACGCTGTCTCCCATGACTTCACATTGCGGTCTCTTTTTCAATCCGATTTTTTTATTGTACCACATTAACTTTCCGCGCAGTAGAAGCATTCCTCCGACTTCGCCTTGCGCTTCGCATTACCGAAACGCAAGCCTTTTCCTCTCACCCAAGGCTTGCACACAGAGATATTGCAGAGACAGCCGGAAATCTTACTTTTCTCCCTTACGGAAGACTTCCACACCGTCATTGGGCCGCTTGAAACCGGATTCCCCCATACCTCCTCGCCCACAAGGTTTGCACGCCGTCATCGAGCCGCTTGAAACTCAGATACACTTCTTCTCTCCGCGTACAAGGCTTACTCATATTCAAGTTGCTCTATCAAAGACTTTCGTGTGCTCTTTGATAAAAATAAGAGTCCGCCCTTGCGCCGTGTTTCGGCGAAAGGGCGGACTCTATCGTTTCTTCTGTATTTCCGTGTTTCTGCTTTCAGAGCTTAACTCGCTTTAATCCGTCGTCTTGCTCACCGCTTCCGTCTCATCCGTAAGACCCGCGCCCGGTTCCTTCCGAAGGTCGATGCCGCGAATAATCTTCCGGAGCGGCAGGACAGATACCGGGTTTACCGAGAGTTCGTCAACGCCCATTCGGAGAAAGGTCTCCGTGAGTGCGAGATCGGCGCCGAGCTCTCCGCAGATACCGACCCAGATGCCCTGACGGTGACCCGCATCAATGGTCATCTTAATCTGCCGAAGCACGGCCGGATGATGCTTTGCGAGGAAGGGATCCAGGCCTGCGTTCTGCCGATCGATGGCCAGCGTATACTGTGTGAGGTCGTTGGTTCCGATCGAGAAGAAATCGCACTCCGACGCGAGCTCATCGGCAATCAGAACGGCTGCCGGTGTCTCAACCATGATACCGACCGCGTAATTGCCAAGCTTCACGCCCTGCTTCTTCAGTTCTTCCGCACACTCCGCGAGCAACTCCTTGCACTCTCTGAGCTCCCGCATCGAAATAATCATCGGGAACATGATTCCGAGGTTGCCGTAGGCAGATGCACGGAGCAGTGCTCTCAGCTGGGTCTTAAAGAAGTCCTTCCGGGTCAGGCAAATGCGGATTGCGCGCACACCCATGGCCGGATTCTCCTCCTTCGCCATGTTCATGTACTCAACCTGCTTGTCCGCACCGATGTCGCAGGTACGGATGATGACCTGCTTCGGCGCAAGCGTCTCGACCGCCAGACGATAGGCATTAAACTGCTCCTCCTCACTCGGATAGTCTCTCGAATTGAGGTAGACAAACTCCGAGCGGAAGAGGCCCACGCCCCCCGCATCGTTCTGCTGCACGAGGCCGATGTCGGAGGGGCCGCCGATGTTCGCATAGACCTGAATGGTCTTGCCGTCTATGGTCGTATTGCTCTTTCCCTTTAACTCCTGTAAGAGCGCCTTTTGCTTTGCGTCTTTCTCCTTGCGCTTCCGAAGCGACTTCGCAAGATCCTCGGTCGGCCCGATATAGGCGCAGGAATTATAGCCGTCGATGATGGCTTCCCGTCCGTCCCAGTCTTCGTCCACGTCCTTGCACTGCACCAGGGCCGGAATGCCCATGGAACGCGCAAGTATCGCTGTGTGACTGTTGAGCGATCCCTCTTTGGTGATGATGCCGAGGAGAAGCGACTTATCGAGGCGCACGGTCTCGGAGGGTGTAAGGTCCCTGGCTGCCAGAATACAGGGCTCCGTACCCTGCAGCGCATCCGCATTGATGCCGAAAAGATAGTTCAGCACCGCCTGCTCGATGTCGTAGATATCCGCCGCCCTCTCCCGCATGTACGGGTCATCCATTTCCGCAAAAACCTTGGCCTGATTGTCGAAGGCCACCTTGACCGCATACTCCGCTGTGTGCTTTTGCGTCTTGATGATTTCGTTGGTCGCATCCAGAAGATCGTCGTCCTCAAGCATCATCGCATGGACGGAGAACACCTCCGCGCTGTCCTCACCGGCATCGACCAGCGCCTTTTCGTAGAGCGCATTCTGCTGTTCGATGGCGCGCTCTCTGGCGTCGTCGAAACGCTTCAGTTCGGACTCGACATCCTCAATCAGTCTGTCGCTGATTTCGAGCTTCGGCGCCTTATAAATTACAATTTTTCCGATGGCAATCCCGTTTAAAACGCTCTTGCCGGTAGCTACCTGCATGCCTTGCCTCCTCGACTCAGAACGTCTCCTTCAGGAACTTCTCAAGCTCTGCAGCGCAGGCTTCCTCATCATCTCCCTCAACCCGGACGGTCACAAGATCGCCCTGCTTGACGCCGAGTCCCATGAGTGCGAGCAGTTTCTTCATGTCGACGTTCTTATCGCCCTTAAAGATGGTGACGGTACTCTTATAAGCCTTGAGCTGCTTGACCAAGAGGCCTGCCGGACGAGCGTGGATGCCATTCGGGTCGGTAATGGTGTAGGTAAATTCTTTCATGATTTTTTCTCCTTCTCTCGCTTACTCTGGTTATTCTGTCAACTGATTTCTACGCTCGTGTAATCGTCCGAGTTGGTGAGCAGCACCACGACCAGATCCGGATGCCCCGCTGCCTTGATCTTCTCTCTGGAGAAGCGGAGTATCGGCTGACCCAGCTTCACGCTGTCGCCCTCGGAGATCAACGGCTCGAAACCGTCTCCATTCATTGCCACTGTGTCGATGCCGACATGAATCAACAGCTCCATATCGCCCGCACCGCTGATGCCGATTGCGTGCTTCGATTCCGCAACCGAAGAAATCGTGCCGTCAAAGGGCGCATAGACCACGCCTTCCTCCGGCTGAATGCCGAGGCCCGCACCGAGTATGCCCTGGGCAAAGGTCTTGTCCGGAATATCCTCCTGCTTCACAACCTGACCCTTGACCGGTGCCGCAATCGTGCCCGCCTCGCAGCGAATCACGACTTCGCCGACAAAGTTCTCTTCTTTTGCGGGTGTTTCCTTCTTCTCTTCCGCAGCCGCCGGAGCTTCCGCGTTCTCTTCCTTAAACAGAACCCAGGACGCCGCAAACGCAATGCCGCCGGAAATCGCGAGCAGAACCGTGTAGAGCAGCGGATTGTTTACGGTGAGATAACCCGGGAGACCGGTCACGCCGTAAGCCGTCGCGCCGAGTCCCATCAGCGCGCCGAAAAGCGCACCGATTGCGCCGCCGACCATGCCGGCGAGGAAGGGCTTATAGAAGCGCATGTTGACACCGAAGATTGCCGGCTCGGTGATGCCGAGAGAAGCGGAGAGCGCCGAGGGTACCGCGATGCTCTTGGTCTTCTGACTTCTCGCCTTGATGCCGACCGCGAGGCAGGCACCGAACTGTGCGAAGTTTGCCGCACTTGCAATCGGCATCCAGGTGTTTAAGCCCACGGAACCGAGCATGCCCGCCTCAATGACATTGTACATGTGGTGCAGACCCATGACGACAGTCGCCGGGTAAATCGCACCCATAATCATAGCGCCGAGCGGATTGTGCACCAAGAGTTCCGCGCCGTTTAATACCATGGTCTCAAGCCCCGAGAAAATCGGTCCGATGATCATGAAGGTGAGGAGCGCCGTGCTCATCACCGTGCAGAGCGGGGTGATGAAAAGATCCAGCATCTCCGGCACATGATCGTGGAACCACTTCTCGATCTTACTCATACAGAAGACCGACAAGATGACCGGAATCACGTGACCCTGATAGCCGAGCTGGTTAATCTGTCCCAAAGCATAGTTCGGGAAAATCTGTATCTTTCCGAAGAGGTACCAGACCTCGTAACCGTTTGCCGCATTCCAGCCGTTCGTCAGCGAAGAGTGAATCATCAAGAGACCCACAACTGCGCCGAGGAAGATGTTGCCGCCGAACACACGCGCCGCCGAGATTGCAACTATAACCGGCAAATAGGCAAAGGCCGTATTCGCGACCATGTCGAGGAAGGCAAACCAGTCGGAACCCGCAAAGCCGAGTCCCGGAATCTTCGCGAGGGCCTCCACAAGTCCCATCATGAGACCCGATGCGACAATGGCCGGCAGAATCGGGACGAAGACATCGCCGATCGGCTTTAACAGCCTCTTCCAGAGCGGCTGCTGTGCGGCCGCCGCGGCCTTGACATCGTCCTTGGTCGCCGCCGTCATGCCGGAGATGTTCAGAAACTCCTCATACACCTTGTTGACTGTACCGGTGCCGATGATGAGCTGCAGCTGTCCGTTCGACTCAAACATACCCTTGACGCCCTCCACATTGTCGAGGTAGTTCTTATCGACCTTGCTGTTGTCCTTGATCACCAGCCTGAGTCTCGTCGCGCAGTGCGCGGCCTGTGCGACATTCTCACGCCCACCGATGTGGTCGACGATTTCCTGCGCGCACTTCCTGTAATCCAGTGCCATAAATCCAACCCCTTTCCGAAGCAACCCGTCTTTCACGGGACCTTTGCATCCGCTTCCGCCGTCCGGCGGTAAACTTTGTGATTACAGGAGTCCGAGTTTTTCGAACGCGATATAAATCCCGTCTTCCGTGACCGCCGGGCAGACCCAGTCGGCGCGCTCTTTGAGCGCCGGAGAACCGTTCTCCATGCAGACCGCATACCCGACAGTCTCCATCATCTCGAGGTCGTTCATGCTGTCACCGAAGCCTATGGTATCCGCGATATCCGCGCCGAAATAGTCGACGATACGGCGAACACCCTTGCCCTTGTCAAAATCGTGGCTCACGATTTCGCCGTTCACACAGCCGTGGGCCGGCACATCCTGAATGACAAAGTGAAAGTCTTTCGAGCAACTGCTTGCATTCCGAAAGCTGCGCCGCCTCCCGCGCCATAATAACAATTTTGTGAATTTCCTCGCCCGCATACTCGGACATAGGCCGTATGCCGAGACTTGCGGACAGGGCTTTGCGCCAGCGCTCAATCTCTGAATTTCCGCCCTCCGTGTTGTCCAGAAAATCCTTCAAATCGGCATCGCCGAAGGAGCCCTCCGTGCCCTCGATTGTACAAAAAACACCGTTTCGGTGCAGGGTGTCCAAGGCGAGTTTTAAGGTCTCCGCCGGAATCGGATGGTCGTAGAGGACCTTGTCGCCGACTTTGACATAGCCGCCCGAACTCGCCACCATGCCGTCAAAGGGATAGCTGAGCAGGGGGCTTAGCATATCCGGATTTCTGCCGGTGCAAAGAAAAAGCTTGTGCCCCTTTTTCCGCGCCTGTTCCATGGCGCGCACCGCGGAGTCCGGGGGCGTGTTGGTACCCGCCTCTGTCAGGGTTCCGTCAATGTCCAGAAAAATAAGCTTGCTCATTTCTTTGTACCCTTTTTCTTTCCCTGGGTGCCGCTTGTCGCCCGTTTCAGCTGTGCGGCTTTTCCGGCCTTCTTTGCTGCATCCTCCGCCTTCATCACGGCTTCGACCGTCTTACGCGCCGCTTCTTCGGCCGCTTTTCTTTCTTCGGCCGCCTTCTGTTCAGCCGCTGCCTCGCTTGCTTCTTCTTCGGCCTTTTTCACTTCTTCCGCTCTCTCGACCGGCTTCTTTGCAGCTGTTTCTTCGGTCTCCCTCTTTGCCTCGACTTCCTTGTCAACCATCTTTTCCGCTTCCGGGACCGGATTCTTTTCCGGCTTTTTTGCGCCGGAGACCTTCTTTTTCTCGGCTGCCTTCCGCTCTTTCGCAGCTTTCTTTGCCGCAGCCTCCCGCGCCGCTTCCGCTTCCTTTTCTCGCTTCAACTCTTCTTCCCGACTCCAGAGGAGCCAAGCAAAGTCGAAGGCCGGAATGCCTACCGCCTGTGCGCGCCGCGACTCGCCCGTCATGAGATCCGTGTAGTCTTCCGGTTCATTGACCCAGGCGGTCTCATCCTGAGGGCTAAAGTTGAACAGTGCCACCAGCTTCTCCCCGTCATAATAACGACCTATGCCGAGAACATGATCGTTGTAGTCTCGATAATCCAAGTATCCGCAGCCGTCAGGAAGACCGGATGTGCACTCCGCAAGGTTTCGAGCTTTCGGAGCGCATTGAAGATTCTGCCCTCTCGGCTCTCCGTATCTTTTCGAAGTGCCGCCTCATCCCAGGAGAAGGCGCCTCTGTGCAGGTAGCGCGAATCGTCCCACTTATAGGGATCGTTGTGGTAGCCGTAATCGTTCAACTGGCCGATCTCATCCCCGGAATAAATGACCGGGACGCCGGACTGGGTGAAGAGAAAGGCGTGCAACATGATGTGCAGGCGAATCGCGCGGTCCAGTTTCCAAACATTGCCCTCGTATTCCGCAGCCTCGATGCCGCAGAGGGAGGCCGTGGTTCCGCAGAGTCTTGCGTCTCCGAGCCGCGGATCGTCGTTATAAAGCTCTCCTCTTGCATCCGAGCCGTAGAAATAACCGCGGAGGCAGTCGTTTAAAGAAGCGCTTATGCCCCACTTCATCTATACCGAACTGCTTTAAGAAGCCGTAATCCAAGCCCCAGCCGATGTCGTCGTGGCAACGCAGGTAGTTGAGGAATAAATACTGCTTCGGCAACGCAAATCTGTCCGAGCTGGTGCTTTAAGAGGCGCACATCCTTGGTCGCCACCGTGTGCCAGGTCGTCGCCATGGTTGTGACATTGTAGAGCATGTGGCACTCCGGTTTCTCGAGCGTCCCGAAATAAGGCACAACCTTCGAAGGCCCCATCACGACTTCGCCGAGAATCTGCGTTGCCGGGCACACGATTTCCGCCGCCATCCGCATGATGCGGACTATGGTGTGCACCTGCGGAAGATTGCGGCAGTCCGTGCCGAGCGACTTCCAGATGTAAGGAACCGCATCGAGGCGGATGATATCCGCGCCCTGGTTGCAGAGAAAGAAGAGGTTCTCCGTCATGTCGTTAAAGACCGTCGGGTTCGCGTAGTTCAAATCCCACTGATAGGGATAGAAACTGGTCATAACCACCTTTCCGACTTCATTACACCAACTGAAATTTCCCGGCGCGGTTGTCGGGAACACCTGCGGGACCGTGCGATCAAAGTCGTTCGGGATATTCCAGTTGTCAAAGAAGAAATAGCGGTCCTGGAACTCCTTCTCACCGGCGCGGGCGCGTCTCGCCCACTCGTGATCCTCCGAAGTGTGGTTCATTACAAAATCAAGGCATACGCTCATGCCGCTTTTATGGCAATCCGAGGCAAGTGCCGCGAAGTCTTCCATGGTCCCGATCTCCGGCTCTACCTGACGGAAGTCCGCCACCGCATATCCGCCGTCCGAACGCCCCTTGGGACTTGCAAGCAGAGGCATGAGGTGGATGTAAGTCACACCTGCCTCTTTGAGATAGGGAAGTTTTTCCCGCACGCCGCGAAGATTTCCGGCGAAGCAATTCGTGTACAGCATCATGCCGAGCACTTCATTGCTGCGATACCAGCCCGCACTCTGCTCTCTCTCTCGGTCCAGGGCCTTGAGTTCCTCCGGACGCGCTTCGTACATGCGCTCGAGCATGGAAAGAAAATACCGAAAGGCATTTTCGTCATTATGGTACAGTTCCGCATAGAGCCACTTTAACTCGTCCAGATGTTTCTCCAAGCGCTCCGCAAACTCTCTTGTAAGTCCTGCACGTTCTTCCATGGAAATCCCCCCTATTTTTTGTCTATATTATAACGAAGCCGCCTCTTATCCGCAATCAAAATACCGGCAAAATTATCGGAGGGATTGACAGGAATTGTCGCCTTCATGTATACTTCATTCACTACACTTGGAGAGGTGTCGGAGCGGTCATAACGAGGCGGTCTTGAAAACCGTTAGTCCTTCGGGGCACATGGGTTCGAATCCCATCCTCTCCGCGAAAACAAAAGCATGCATATAGGCCGAGAATGGCTTGTATGCGTGCTTTTTTTGATGTTTGCCGTGCTGAAAAGTCTGCCAGACCCGATGGAAAAACAGCCAAAATTAGGAACATATGCAACACGAATGCAACACGCCCCCACTGCGATAAGCAACACGGCATTCAACCGGGGCGTCACGCCGGAGGCAGGGGCGCCGGGGCTCTGCTTCGGCACCCTTCATTTCGCTTTTCTCACGCTTTATTTCGGCAGTATCCGCTGATATTATCAGCGCTTTTGTTCATTTCTCTTTCCTGCGGTTAATGGCTATAACTATATTTTTACTTACGGTTCTGCTGTGTGTCTCCACACCCGCACAGCTTATTTTGCACTTCCAAGAAGCTTGCAGTTTTTACGCTCCCGCAAAGCCTCAGCCCTTTCGCATGCTCCGTATTCCCTATACCGAGCACCGCTATTCCCGAACAAAAACACCGGCAGCGAGTTCTCTTTCGCTGCCGGTGTTAATTTGATGATTGCACATGTCACGCTGTAGCGGCTCAGTGGCGCATCTCACGACTCTTGAGCCAAAGCTCCGCCCTTGCCATATCCTCGGGCGTAGTGAGCTTCTGATTCTGTTCTTCACCTTCCACGAGTTTCACGGGACAGGCGCCGAAGCGTTCCATGACCTGTGCGTCGTCGGTCGCGAGCAGGGCGCGCGCGTCTTCTGCCTTTCTCGCCCTGTCATAGGCCTCATAGGCCGCACAGATCTCCGCATAGGAAAAGACCTGCGGGGTCTGCGCCGCAAAGAGCAGGGCGCGCGGCGGGGTGTCCGCGACAAAGCCCTCCGCGTTTCCGAGCTTAATCGTGTCCTTTACCGGCAACACCGGAACGGCCGCGCCGTAGCGCTCTCCCGCATCCCGCATCCGCGTAAGAAGTTCCTGCGACACAAAGGGGCGCGCGGCATCGTGGATAAAAACCAGCTCCGTGCCGCGCTCCCGAAGCGCAGTGAGTCCCGCGAAGACCGAGTCACAGCGCTCTGCACCGCCCTCTGTGGCTGCGATCAATTTGTGAAAGCCTTGGTCCTCCCGATATTCCCGAAGTAGGGTTTCCGCTTCTCCCCGCGGTGTGACCAAAACAATTTCATCGATTTCACTCTCCGAAAGCGCCTTCAGCGCGTGCCAGAGCACGGTATGCCCCGCGAGCAGCAGAAACTGCTTCGGCGTCTTACTCCGCATGCGCGATCCGTGCCCGCCCGCAAGCAAAACGGCCGCCGTCTTCTTCCCCGCCATCTCAGCGCTCCCCGAGTTTCAAATTCGGAACGGCATTCAAATCCCAGCCGCTTGTTCTTCCCGCCCGATACTCGTAGTAGGCCGCAGAACCTATCATGGCCGCATTGTCCGTGCAAAGACCGAGTTCCGGGTAGGTAAGGGTATAACCCGCGGCTTCGCAGGCAAGGCGCATGGCCTCGCGGAGCGCGGAGTTCGCCGCGACACCGCCCGCCATGGCGATGGTCTTACAGTCAAAGTCCCGCGCGGCTTCCATCGTGTGAGAGACCAGCACTTCCACGGCCGCCTTCTGGAACGAAGCCACGAGATCCGCAACCGGTATCTCCTCTCCCGTCATCTTCGCGTGATTCTGATAATTCAGCACCGCACTCTTTAAGCCGCTGAAGCTGAAATCATAAGGCGAACCCGCGACCTTGGCGCGCGGAAAGGCAATGGCATCGGGATTTCCCTCCCGCGCCTTTTTATCGATCTTCGGCCCGCCCGGGTAACCGAGCCCCACCGATCTCGCCACCTTGTCGAAGGCCTCGCCCGCCGCATCGTCCCGGGTTTGCCCGAGGATGCGGAACTTTCCGTAGTCTTCGACCATCACGAGATTCGTGTGTCCGCCCGACACAATGAGACAGAGGAAGGGCGGCTTTAAGTCCGGATTTGCGATAAAGTTCGCCGAGACATGCCCCTCGATGTGGTTTACACCGATTAAGGGCTTGCCCACCGCCCAGGCCATGGCCTTTGCCGCAGAGACGCCGATTAAGAGCGGTCCCACGAGTCCGGGACCGTAGGTCACCGCGACGGCATCTACCTCCCGAAGCGTCATCTCCGCCTGTTCAAGCGCCTGCGCTACGACCTGATTTATTTTTTCGATGTGCGCACGCGATGCAATCTCCGGGACCACACCGCCGTAGAGCGTGTGGGTCTCAATCTGGGAGTAAATCACATTCGAGCGCACCGTTCTGCCGTCCTCTACGACCGCCGCCGCCGTCTCATCGCAAGAACTTTCGATTGCAAGAATTCGCATTACGCCTCCTCCGGGAAATCCAGTTCCATGGTCCAGCCGTCCTTTGCCGCCTTTGCCGCCGGGAAGATCTTCCGGATTCCCTCCATAAATTCTTCCGGGTAGTTGAGCGAAGGGCTGTAGTGCGTGAGCCAGAGCTCCTTCGGCTTCGCTTCCGCCGCGAGTTTTGCCGCCTCCTGCATGGTCATGTGCTTATGCTCCCGCGCCTTCTGCTGCTTATCCGGCTCGCCGTACATGCCCTCGCATATCATGAGATCCGCATCCTTCGCGTATTCCGCAATGGCCGGAACCGGACGCGTGTCGGTGCAATAGCTGACCTTGAGCCCGCGCCGCGCTTCGCCGAGCACCATGTCCGGCGTATAGACCTTGTCGCCGTCCGTTATGGTCTGTCCCTTCTGCAGGGGGTTCCAGAATTTCAGCGGTATGCCCTGCTCCTTGGCGCGCGCCGCGTCAAAGCGGCCGATGCGGGGTATGCTGATACAGTAGCCGTAGCAGAGCACGTTGTGGTTCACGCGGTAGGCTTCGATCACATAGGGGCCTATCTTTCTCTCTTCTCTCTGCTCGCCGAGTTCCGAAAAGCAAATGGGGAACGGGAGCTCCGGCGCAATGCTGCGGAGCGCCGTCACCACGCGCTCCAAGCCCTTCGGGCCTATCATGAGCAGGGGTTCGTGGCGCTCTGCGTTTCCCATGGTGAGAAGCAGTCCCGGCAGACCGCTGATGTGGTCCGCGTGGTAGTGCGTAAAGCAGATCACGTCAATGGAGCGCGGGCTCCAGCCCTTCTCCCGGAGCGCAATCTGCGTGCCCTCCCCGCAGTCAATGAGCAGCGAGGAGCCGTTGCAGCGCGCCATCATAGACGTGAGCCAGCGATACGGCAGCGGCATCATGCCGCCGGTTCCAAGGAGACAAATATCAAGCATCCGTAACCTCTTCTTTCCATACAGATAAATTTCGATTCCAGTAGATGAGCGCATCCTCTACCGGATTTTCATAATACTTCTTTCTTCTGCCCGCAAGCAGAAAACCATGTTTCTCATACAGTCGAATCGCAGCTGCATTTCCGGCTCTCACCTCAAGGGTCGCCGCCTCCGCGCCCCGCGCACACATTTCAACAAGTCCCGCGCGAAGCAATGTAAGCCCGTAGCGCTTTCCCCTCTCCTCCGGAACGACCGCAATGCGCATAAGTTCCGCCTCATCGCCGAGCACGCGCACATTGACATAGCCGAGCAGCGTGTCCTCCGAAACAAGCACAAAGACGCTGTCATACGGAGAGCCTAACAAATCCGAAAGCAGCCGAAAAGACCAAGGATCCGGAAAACAACGGCGCTCCGATTCTGCCATTGCCTCCAGATCCGCTGCGACCGCAGGTCGCAATTCAGGCAATGCGCTCAACGCTCTGCCCTCGCTTTTTTCGGGCTCACGCCTGCCGCGAGTTCCCGCTCCAAATCATATTGTATCGCTTCCTCGCGCTCACGCTCCGCCTGGCTTTTTCTCAGATACTCCGGGGCAAAGTCTTCCGCGGGAACGGTCTTTCCGGCCGCCGCGTAAATTTCTCCGAGCGCCGCCACCGAGGCCGCACGCGCGCGGCTGTTGTTCGGAGCCGCAACCGAATACGGCACGGTGAGCGAAGCCGCAAGTCCGGATAACACCGGAACGCCGTCGCCGAGAAAAATCACCGCCTCCCCGCGCGCATTGAGCTCTTCGATCAAAGCCTCTGCCGCAACGGCACGCGGTGCAACAACTTCCGTGAGACAGCCGCCCGCATTGAACTCGGATTCCTCCGTACGCGTCCGGCGGTAAAGACCGTTGTAGAGCTGGTTTCGCCGCGCGTCCATGACCGGGCAGAGCAGCAGTTCGCTGTCTGCCAAGTTAAAGGCAAGTGCCTCCAGCGTGGAAACCGCAACGAGCGGCTTCCCGAGCGCAAGGCCGAGGCCCTTTGCCGTCGCCGCACCGATTCTGAGTCCCGTAAACGAACCCGGCCCCGCTGAAATCGCAATGGCATCGAGTTCAGCGGGGTTCAGTTCCAATATGCGCTTCACTTCGTCGAGCATGGGCAACAAGGTCTGCGAGTGCGTCTTTTTGTCGGTCACGGTATATTCCGCCGTCAAAATTCCGTCACTCACGACTGCGACCGAAGCGGTCAGTGCCGCACTCTCAATTCCGAGTATTTTCATGCTTCGCCTTCCTTCGCCGGAAAACCGGACACGCGGAGTTCTCGCACATCGTCACCGCGTTCCGGCACACGGGATATTTCCACGTGTACGGCATTTGCCGGGAGGCAGTCCGGCATTCTGGAAGCCCATTCCACCAGACTCACACCCTCCCCGTAAAAGCAGTCTTCGTAGCCGATTTCATCCATCTCGCTCTCATCCTCAAGGCGGTAGAGATCGAAATGCCAGAGCGGCAGACGTCCGCCCTCGTAGCTCTGCAAAATAGTAAAGGTGGGACTGGTCACCGGCTCGGTAATGCCGAGACCGCGCGCAAAGCCGCGCGCAAAGGCCGTCTTGCCGGCACCGAGATCCCCCTCGAGCGCAATCACGGTTCCGGGCGGAACCGCCGCCGCGAGTTCCGCCGCAAAGCGCTCGGTTTCCTCCTCCGAGCGGCTCTCGCGCGTCACATTCATTCCGCGAGCTCCGCGCGTATCATCGCGAGAATATTCGGGACCTTGGCCGCTCTCTCGCGATAGGTAAACTCCGTCATCGGCGCGCTGACAATCGCAACTTCCTCGAGTCCGGGCAGCTGAATCACGCGCTCCGCCTCAAACTGCTCCTTCGCAGCCGCAAGCGAAGCCGCATCGCCCGAGAGACGCACAAAGTAGCGGTGCTTCTCGCTCTCGTGCGAGGTGACCTCCTGACGCTCCGCCGTCCAACCGAAGCGCACATTCTCGTTCTTATGCTTGCCCGCCTCCATCATGTCCGCAAGCACCGCACTTGCGGTCGGGAGCTTGCCCGCGCCGCTGCCGTAAAGCATGGTCGTGCCGAGGAGATTACCCTTAATCACAATGCCGTTGTAGACACCGTGCACCGCGTAGAGCGGATTCTCATCGCTCACAAGCAGCGGGAACACGCTGACCGTGACCTGATCTCCGGCAAACTGCGCCGAACCGACAAGCTTAATCGAAGCTCTGAGCTCGGACGCATAGCGGAAGTCCGTGCTGTCAATCTTCGAAATGCCCTCGGTGTATACATCCTCAAAATTTACTTCTTTGCCGGTGACCAGGGAGGAGAGGATGGCAATCTTTCTGCAGGTATCATGTCCCTCGATATCCGCCTCCGGATTACGCTCCGCATAGCCGAGACGCTGTGCGTCCGCGAGCACCTCGCCGAACTCCGCGCCCTCGCGGTCCATGCGCGTCAGAATGTAGTTGGTCGTGCCGTTTAGTATGCCCGTGACCTCGGTGATCACCTGCCCCTGGTAGCCCGTGCCGAGCGTGCGAATCACCGGGATTCCGCCGCCGACCGCAGCTTCGAAGAAGAAATTGACCTTCTTTTCGCGCGCAATCCGCAAAAGCTCCGTGCCGTGCGCCGCGACCAGTGCCTTGTTGCTCGTCACAACATGCTTGCCCTTTAAGAGGGCCGCCTTCACAAACTCATAGGCCGGCGTCGTGCCACCCATGGTCTCGACAACCAGAGAAATCTCCTCATCTTCTTCGATATCCGAAAACTTATCCGTAATTAGCTTCTCCGCCGGATCGCCCGGAAAACTTCTGAGATCCAGAATGCGCTTAATCGAAAGGCCCTCGCCGACCTCTCTCTCAATCACCTCCTGATTGACCTGAACCGCCTCGTAGACACCTGCACCGACGGTACCGTAACCCATAATTGCTGCTTTGATCATTGTTTCACTCCCTCGATAAAATCGTTACTTCGCGGACGCCCCGCAGTCCCTCCATCTCCTCCACCATGCCGGACAAATCCCCAGTCTCCTGCCGCACTTCGAGTGAGAGCGAGACCGTTGCCATCCCGTTTAACGGAATGGACTGGTGTATGGTGATGATATTCGCCTGTGAGCGCGCAACCGCCGCGAGCAAGTCCGCGAGCAATCCCGGCTCGTCCAAAATATCAATGGAGAGCGTGATTCTCTGTCCGCTCACACTGTCGCCGAACGGAAAGATGTCGTCTTTGTACTTATAGAATGAGCTTCTGCTGATTCCGGTCTGCTCGGTCGCCTCGCTGACCGACATGCCCCGGTTGGCCCGGAGCAGTCTCTTGGTCTCGACGACACGCAGCAGAACTTCCGGTACCGCCTTGCGGCGGACGACAAAGTATCTGCCTTCTTCTTCCATCTGTACGTCCTCTAAAAACAGTTGTTTCTCACAGGGGGAATTCTATCACGCAGTTTCCGGAAGCGCAAGTTACTCATAACAAATTGGGAAGGCCGCACAAAAAATCCCGGCGTATCCGCCGGGATTTTTTGCATTAATCGTCGCTGCCTGCGCCTTTCATATCCGGCTTGCCGAGGCTCACCCAAGTGAGGTAGGCCGTCATAAAGTCATCGAGATCGCCGTCGAGTACGGCGTCTACATTGCCGGTCGAAAAGCCCGTGCGGTGATCCTTGACCATCGTGTAAGGCTGTAAGACATAAGAGCGAATCTGGCTGCCCCAGCCGTTGTCCTTCACGACGCCGCGAATCTCGTCCGCCTTTCCGCCTGCTGCTGCTGTTCCAGCATGTAGAGTTTGGCCTCGAGCATCTGCATAGCCTTGTCCTTGTTCTGGAACTGGCTGCGCTCGTTCTGGCAAGTTACGACAATGCCGGTCGGCAGGTGGGTGATGCGGATGGCCGAGGAGGTCTTGTTGATGTGCTGACCGCCTGCGCCGCTCGAGCGATAGGTGTCGATGCGGAGATCATCCGGGTTGATATCGACATGAATCTCATTCGTGAGCTCCGGCATGATGTCGCAGGAGACAAACGAAGTCTGACGCTTGCCCGCGGCATTGAAGGGCGAGATGCGCACCAGACGGTGCACACCGTGTTCGCTTCTCAGTCTTCCGTAGGCATTTTCGCCGTTAATCTGAATGGTCACGGACTTGATACCCGCGACATCGCCGTCGAGATAATCGAGAACCTCGATTGAGTAGCCGTGACTCTCCGCCCAGCGCGTGTACATGCGGTAGAGCATGGAGCACCAGTCCGAGGACTCCGTGCCGCCCGCGCCCGCATTCAGGCGCAGAATCGCATTGTTCGCGTCGTACTCTCCGGTCAGCAAAGTCTCTGCCTTGAGGGTCTCCAAATCGTGGATGAAACCATCCAGTATCTCGCGGATTTCCGGAACCAGCTCCTCATCGCCCTCTTCGTTGCCGAGTTCAATCATGTCCGCAATGTCCTGAAAGGCGGTCGAGAGCTTATGGAAGCGCTCCACCGTGTCCTTCAGGCTCTTGTTCTCCCGCACAATCTTGGTCGACTGTTCCGGGTTCTCCCAGAAGTTCGGCTCCTCCATCATGCGGTCAAGCTCTGCGATGCGTTTCTCCTTGTTCTCAAGATCCAAGGAGCCCTCCACCTCCTGAAGCGGCTTCTGATAGGTGGAGAGGGTGTATTTCATATTATCTAATTCGACCAAAGCTGCCTCCTGTTTTAAAGCTGCACCGGCGCCGGTCCCTGCTCTCCGTTCTGCTTGAAGAGCTTGCGTCCGCAGCACTGCTTGAACTTTTTGCCGCTGCCGCAGGGGCAGGGATCGTTCGGCATAATCTTCTTCTGCTCATTGACAATCGGCGCCTTCACGAGACCGCTGTCCTTGTTGGTTCCGGTGATGACCGGGGTCTCACTGCGCTCAATCGCATCCTTACGCTCGATGCGGAGGTGGCAGAGCAGGCGCACCGTGTCATCCTCGATGCCGGCAATCATCTCCTCAAACATGTTGTAGGCTTCCATCTTGTACTCGACCAGCGGATCTCTCTGGCCGTAAGCCTGGAGGCCTATGCCCTGGCGGAGCTGCTCCATGTCGTCGATGTGGTTCATCCACTTCGCGTCGATTGCGCGAAGCAATACGACGCGCTCCACCTCGCGCATCTCCTCCGGCGTCGGGAACTCCTTCTCCTTCGCCTCGTAGAATGCGTTTGCCTGCTCCGTGAGCTGCTCCAGCAACTCCTTCTTCGTCATACCGGTCTTATCCTCGGTATACACGACAGGCTCAAGCGGAATCACCGAGAGCAGAAGATGATTCAACTCCTGATAGTCCCAGTCCTTCGCGGCCGTATCCTCGCCGATTGCGCGATTCACCGCTCTCTCGACCACATGGGAGACCATGCCGAGTATGGTTTCCCGCATGTTCTCGCCCTCAAGCACCTTCTCTCGCTCTGCGTAAATCACTTCGCGCTGGTCGTTGTTGACCTCGTCGTACTTTAAGAGCTGCTCGCGAATGCCGTAGTTGTTGGTCTCGATCTTCATCTGCGCCTTCTCGATCGCATTCGTGAGCATCTTGTGCTCAATGCGCTCGCCCTCCGGCACACCGAGGGCATTGAACATGCCGATCAAGTGCTCCGAGCCGAAGAGACGCATCAAATCGTCCTCGAGGGAGATGTAGAAGCAGGAAGAACCCGGGTCGCCCTGACGTCCGGAACGGCCGCGCAGCTGGTTGTCAATGCGGCGCGCCTCATGGCGCTCGGTGCCGATTACACGGAGACCGCCGAGTCCTCTGACCTCGGCCTGCAGTTCCTTCGACTTCTCGCGCGCAAGCTCGTCCATCTTCGCGAATGCGTCGGAGTCATAGTTCTCGCTCTCCGGATCGTACTTCTCCTGCTCTTCCTTCGGCAGTGCCTTGATTAAATCGTCGCGAATCACTTCGAAGCTGCCGCCGAGCAGAATATCGGTACCGCGGCCCGCCATGTTGGTTGCAATCGTGACCGCGCCCTTCTTACCTGCCTGGGCGATGATTGCAGCCTCCTTCTCGTGATACTTCGCATTCAAAACCTCGTGGGGAATGCCCTCGCGCTTTAAGAGCTTCGAGAGCATCTCGGAGGTCTCAATCGTAATCGTACCGACCAGCAAGGGCTGCCCCGTCGCATGGTGCTCGCGGATGTCTTCGACAACTGCGTCAAACTTCTCTTTCTTGGTCTTAAAGACCGCGTCCGCCTCGTCCTTTCTCGCAACCGGCGTGTTGGTCGGAATCTCGATAACATCCATGCCGTAGGTGTTGCGGAACTCCTTCTCCTCGGTCAAAGCGGTACCCGTCATACCTGCCTTTTTCTTGAACTTATTGAAGAAGTTCTGGAAGGTGATGGTCGCGAGGGTCTTGGACTCCTGGCGCACGTTCACGTGCTCCTTCGACTCGATGGCCTGGTGCAGGCCGTCGGAGAAACGTCTGCCCGGCATGATGCGTCCCGTGAACTCATCGACAATCAGAACCTCATCGTCTTTCACGACATAGTCCTTGTCACGATGCATGAGCTCCTTCGCACGAAGCGCTAAGATCACGCAGTGCTGAATCTCAAGGTTTTCCGGATCCGAGAAGTTCTCGATGCCGAAGAATTTCTCAACCTTCTCGACACCTTCCTCGGTCAGTTCACAACCTTATCCTTCTCATCGACCACGTAATCTCCGGTCTCGGTGATTTCTTCGCCCATGATGGCGTTCATCTTGGTGAACTCGCCCGAAGCCTCACCTCGCTCTAACTGGTTTGCGAGCACCGTGCAGGCCTCGTAAATCTTGGTCGACTTGCCGGACTGACCCGAAATGATGAGCGGCGTTCTCGCTTCATCGATCAAGACCGAGTCCACCTCGTCGATGATGCAGTAATCGAGGTTTCGAAGCACCTGCTGGTCCTTATAGATTGCCATATTGTCGCGCAGGTAATCAAAGCCGAGCTCGTTGTTCGTGACATAGGTGATGTCGCAGGCATAGGCCTTCTTTCTCGCCTCCGAATCCATGGAGTTCACAACCACGCCGACCGTGAGGCCGAGGAAGCGGTGAATACGTCCCATCCACTTCGCGTCACGCGCCGCGAGGTAGTCGTTGACCGTGACAATCAAGACACCCTTGCCCGCCAGTGCATTGAGGTAAGCCGGCGCAGTCGAGACCAGGGTCTTACCTTCACCGGTCTTCATCTCCGCAATGCGGCCCTGGTGTAAGACAATGCCGCCGATCAGCTGCACCTTGTAGTGCTCCATGCCGCCTTCATACGTTCCGTCCGCGCGCTTCACACCGGTCGCGCGACGCGCCGCCTCACGCACGGTCGCAAACGCCTCCGGCAGAAGATCATCCAGGGTTTCGCCCGCTTTGAGGCGCTCCTTGAACTTTCCGGTCTGCGCCTTCAGCTCCTCATCGCTCATCGCGACCATAGTGTCACGTAACGAAAGAATCTTTTCAACCTGAGGATTAATCAGTTTCAACTCTCGCTGGCTGTGCGTTCCAAAAATACTCTCAATTAAATTCATGTTCCCGCTCTCTCCCGCTGTCCGCAGAAATAAAGTTTTGTCTGTCTTTTCCGTCCCATAAAATTCCGTATATCCGTTTTATTCTATCACCTCTGTTTCCAAATCGCAATGGAGCGATTCCGCGTTATTTTACGCTGAATTTTGCTTCTCTTTTTCATGATTTATGCTATACTGAAGTCAGCAACACAGCGGTGTTTTCGTCAAATTGTCGAAGATTTCCGCGCTCATGCATCACACTTGAAAGGAGCAGAACAGTATGCGTATCACCATTAGCGGAAGAAACATCGAACTGGGCGACAGACTGAAGAATCAGGTGAACAAAAAGCTCGGGAAACTCGAGAAATACTTTGCTCCCGAGACCGAGGCGCGCGTTGTTCTGAGCCGTCGGAAAGATGCCGAAATCATCGAGGTCACCATTCCGACGAAGACCGGTTTTATTCGCGCCGAGGAAGCGACCGATGACTTCTTCGCCTCCATAGACCTCGCCGAAGAGACCATTGAGCGCCAGATTAAGAAGTACAGAAACAAGCTGGTCGACAAGAAGCAGTCCGCGCTTGCCTTCTCCGAGCTCTTCCTCGACGAGGGGGGAGGATGAGGGCGACACGGAAATCCGCATCGTGAAGAACAAGAAGTTCGAACTGCAGCCCATGAACCCTGAGGAGGCTTGCCTCCAGATGGAGATGCTGGGACACGCTTTCTTCGTCTTCCTGAACGGGGACAACGGCAATGTGGAAGTTGTCTACAAGCGCCGCGACGGCAGCTACGGCCTGATTGAGCCGCGCATCTGAGGCCCTATTATCACATGTTCCGAGAAGCGAAAGAGGTCGCGCATCTGCGCGACCTCTTTTTTGTTTGCGACTCGTTTGTTCCTTGCGCCTTTCGCTTACGGCGCAACCGCCTTCCGCTTCTCGCCCGGGACAACCCAGCCGAGTGCGCGGCGCTTTGCCTTGATGTCCTCGACCAGCTTCTCTGCGAGCGCCTTCGGATCGGTATTGACGTGCATCACCGAACCCAGGGTCTCGCGGGTTCCCTCTTTCAGGAACTCGATGACATTCTTCGAACCGTGAATTTGTGCCTCCACGCAGTGATAGGAGTTGATTCCCATCAGTCGGAAGCCGAGCGAAGCGTCGATGCCCTTCTCATTGCTCCACTCCGGAGAAGTGAAGGCAAAAGGCATGTCCTTTAAGGCCTTGCCGAACTCATTCGCAATGCCCGCAAAAATACCGGAAGAACGGGTGTTGTCGATGCACTCGCCGACATGCCAAACCGGCGGAAGGTCGGGCGAGAGGAAGCTCCTGAGCGACTCGCCTGCTTTCGGCAGTCCGTCCTTCATATTGCAGTAACCCATCTTCATGAGCGGGAAGGAGACACAGCCGTTGGTCAGGATGAGAATGTTGTTCTGCAAGAGGATGTCCGCGACGTCCAGCGCGGTCTTCTCGTAGAGCACCTTCGGGTTGTTGCAGCCGACCATGTTCACAATGCCCAGAATTTCACCGGACTTCACAGCCTCCGCGAGCGGCGCCATGCTGCCGAAACGCTTGTGGACATACTCGACCGAGAAGCCGACCTCGGCATCCACCTCGTAGGGCGGAATATAAACCGGAACACCCTTTCTGTTTTCGAAGCTCTCGATGGCGCGCTTCACAATGCGCTCCGCGAGCTCCCTTGTCTCACCGATGTTCGAGTGGTGATGATCGTATTCAAAGCGCTCCGCACCGGGCAGACGCGCCGACTCGGAAGTCGTAATGACAGTCGTTTGGAAGCACTTTGCAACTTCCATGATGGACGGGAACACATCCTGTACGTCCGCAATCCAGAGATCCAGCGCGCCGGTTCCGAGCACCAGTTCCGCGGAAACCGCATTGCTGAGTGGAATCACACCGGCGTAGCGGTACATTGCAGAGAGTCCGGAGCAGCAAATGCCGTAGAAACGTATGCCCTTTGCGCCTGCCTTCTTTGCGAGTTCAATGAACGCCTCCTCCTGACCGACCTTGACAATCTCACTGACCAGGGTTGGCAGATGTCCGTGCACCGCAATGTTCACATAGCCCTTCTTAAGCGCGCCGATGTTCACCTTCGAGGTCACGCGGTCGCCGACACCGAAGAGACTGTCGGTCGCAATCGCGGTCGAGACGACGCCCGAGAAGGTAAAGGCAAGACCGCAACGCAGGAACTGCTGCATGATGCTTCTCCAATCGCCGTCCGTGCCGACACCGCTCTTATGGTAGGCTTCAAAGACCTCGTGGTAGGCGCTGATCGGAATGATGTCTAAATCCTTCCAGACCTTTTGGCGCTCTGCGGGCGCACAGGCCTTGATGACCTCGTAGTCGTCCGGAACGGTTCTGGACATATCCTCGAGCAGCTTGTCTGCGAGTTCGGAGGCAATGCGCTTAATGCTTCTTCTCTCGGTCTTAATACCGAAGACCTTTGCCGTGTCGCGAATCTTCTGCTGGCCGAGAATCGGAAGATTCAGCTTTCCCTCCGCGGCCCACTTGAGCGACAGAATGACCTCTCTGCCGTGCATGCCGTGCTGTGCCGCACCGGCAGCCGCCGAGCGGAGCAGGTTTCTCGCGACAATCAAATCCGCATCCGCGCCGCAGATGCCCTTCGGGCTCTTCGGCGTGATCTTACATGGTCCCATGTTGCAGATTTTGCAGCAGATGCCGGCGAGACCGAAGCTACACTGCGGCTTCTGCTTGTCGAAGCGGTCAAAGGTCGTGTCAAAGCCGAGCTGTTCCGCGCGGAGCAGCATCTCCCGCACTGCGGGATCCGGCGTATTGTCGATGACATCCTGCTTCGAGGGAAAGGTTTTCTTATACTCGGCGACCGCATTCATGTAGTCGCGGATAAACTCGTTCTCATCCTGCTCATCCTGATGATCCGCCTTTACCACAACGGTCGGCACACCGTGCTTGTCAAAGCCGATGATGTTTCTGTGGCTGTGGATGTGCGCGGGTGCGTTGTCATCATGTGTATGCGCGTGTCCGTGCGCATGCTCGTGTGTGTGTTCGTGTGTGTGCGCGTGCTCGTGCGTGTGTTCGTGTGTGTGCGCGTGCTCGTGTGTGTGCACATGATTGTGCTCGTGATCCTGTCCTTTTTTCTCTCCGCTCATACTTACCTCGCTTCCGAATCTCGAAACATTACCCTATATACATACTTTATTTGTTGGTATATAGCTTCTGGCATTGTAAAAAAAAAGAGTGCCGTTGTCAAGCCAACGGCACTCTCTTTCGCAATTCGTTTTTTATATCCAAAGCAATCAAAAATTGATATTCCTTGCTGTGACTCAGGAGAATAAAATTTCGCGGACCTGCTCCTTCATCTCTTCCGGTTTGCAGCTGCGCGTATGGCGCACCTCCGCATTCCGAATCTCCTCGACCGCAGGCGGGAAGGGGATTCCCGCTTTTTTACGGAGCTCATCCAGCACCGCAAAGTCGTCGAGTGCGCTCACATCACCCGCAATCGCCTCCATGACGGCGCGGGAGAACTTAAACGGACTCGCCGTGCTCGCAATGACGGTCGGCTTCGTGTCGCCGCTCGTTTTCCGGTAGTCTTCGTAGACCTTGGAGGCAACCGCCGTATGCGTATCAATCACATAGCCGGTCTTCTCATAGAGCGAGCGGATGCGCTCTGCCACCTCCTCCTGTGTCGCAAAGCCGCCCGCAAAGTCCGCCATGGCAGCCCGCATTTCCGCGCTCAGCGCGTACTTGCCGCCGCTCTGCAGCGCTTCCATGAGTGCCTTGGTCTTCGCCGCGTCGCAACCCGCGCTCAAGTACAGCAGGCGCTCCAGATTGCTCGATACGAGGATGTCCATGGACGGAGAAGTCGTCAGTATAAACTCGCGGTTCTTGTCATAGACACCGGTCTCAAAAAAGTCAAAGAGCACCTTATTGTCGTTCGACGCGCAAATCAGCTTGTCAATCGGCAGGCCCATGCGCTTTGCGAAGTAAGCCGCGAGGATATTGCCGAAGTTTCCGGTCGGCACGCAGACATTGATGCACTCGCCTTCCGCAATCTTCTCTTCCTTCAGAAGCTCGAGATATGCGTGGACATAGTAGACAATCTGCGGCACCAGGCGGCCGATGTTAATCGAGTTTGCGCTGGAAAGCTGCACCTTTTTTGCCGCGAGCTCTGCCTCAAACGCGCGGTCCCCGAAAATCTGCTTGACCGCGGTCTGCGCATCGTCAAAATTGCCCTCGATGCTCACGACCGCCGTGTTATCGCCCTTTTGCGTGATCATCTGGAGTTCCTGGAAGCGGCTCACGCCGCCCTTCGGATAGAAGACCACAATGCCGGTGCCCGGGACATCCGCAAAGCCGGCCATAGCTGCCTTGCCGGTGTCGCCGCTGGTCGCGGTCAGAATCTCAATCTTGTTGGTGACGCCGTTCTTTTTCGCCGCCGTCGTCATAAGATAGGGCAGAATCGAGAGCGCCATATCTTTGAACGCGATGGTCTTTCCGTGGAAGAGCTCGAGATAGTAAGCATCGTCCGCGAAGGTGAGCGGCGCAATTTCGGGTGTGTCGAACTTCTCGTCATATGCGCCCTCGATGCAGGCGCGAAGCTCCTCTTCGCTGTAATCGGTGAGCAGAAGACGCATCACGCGATAGGCCACTTCCTGATAAGAAGCATCCTTTAATTCCGGAAGCGCAAAGTCGAAGCGCGGAATTCGCTCCGGCATGAAGAGTCCTCCGTCCTTTGCGAGACCTTTTAGCACAGCTTCCGATGCCGTGCAGCCGGTCTCGCCGCCCCGCGTGCTACTGTAAAGCAATTCACCCATTCTTCTGTCTCCTTACTTTCCAAAGATAAGCGTATGTCTCATTAAAAACTTCTGCCGCCGCCGCCGTGCGATCTGCCGCTCGAGCTCGTATGGGTCGAACTGCTGCCGTGGGGGCCGCTGCTGCGACCGCCGCCGGAACCGCCGCTGCTCCGCGGAATGCGGCGCCGCACACTGTTTCGGTCAAGCAGGCGGTCCGCCGTATTGCGGAAGCCGAAGGCCACCCCGCTCGCGGCAACAATGCCTGCGACTGTGGAAGCGCGCTTTGCGGCACCGTCCTGCATCTTATAATTTCGCTTGACGCCCGTCACCGCACCGAGTGCCGTGAGAAGGGAGGCCGCCAAGGAGCCGAGCGCCGCCAGCGGCGAAAGGTGTTTCTTCTTTGTCCAAACACCGCTCTCCGCATTGTAGGTCCAGCCCTTCTGCTTGGCCCTGTCATACGAATTCTGAATTCCCGCGAGCACTTTCTCCGCACTCGCCGCATAATGTCCCTCGGTGACCTCGCTGTAACCCAGGTTCAAAAGCGTTTCGATTTCACTGTTCGAAAGCAACTGAATCGCGCCGCCCGCCGTGCTGATGTGAATGCGGCGGTTATCCATGTCGATGAGATAGAGGGCGCCGGAGAGCTTGCTGCCGTAGCCGTAGTTCCCCGCATCGTAAAAATCGTCCGCGTAGGCCTCGGAACTCTTGCCCTCGGCACTGCCGGTTGTCACCACAACGAGGTCCAGCTTGGTCTTTGCACTGACCTTGGCCACGGTGCGCTCGATTTCCGCTTTCTCGCTCTCGGAGAAGAGGTTTGCGTTATCAAAGACCCGCGTTCCCTCCGCGCGCGCAGAGACAGCGCCCGGAAGGCAGAAACCGAGCAGGAGCAGGACAAACAGCAAAAGGCCCGAAAATTGTCTCTTGAATTTTTCTCTCATGCCGCCTCCTCACGAAATGAAGTACATCAGCGCAAGCAGCGCGATGAACAGCGGTATGAAGATCGAAAGGAAATAGCGCAGCAGTTTCCCGTTGTCCACCGGCAACTCGCCGACCACCTTGCCGCTCTGTCCGTTCAGCGAAAAGTAATAGAGCTTGGAGGAGCCCGGCTCTCGATAGGTCATGGTCCAAACCGGCATGAGCGCATACTCTAATTTTTCGTCACTGAGCCAGATATTGTCCGAAGTGACCGAAATTCCGTCATACTCCGAAACCGAATTCCGGAGGGCCGCAAGCGCGTAGCGCGCCACTTCCTGACGCGTCTCGGATTGCACATCTTCGCTCGCCACATCTTTTCGCTCCGCGACAAAACCGGAGAGATAGCTCGGCGCAAACGGCTTTAAGCTGTTCACGTCAAAGGGCTGAACACTTTCCGCAAGCACGCGGTTCGCCTTTTTCAAAGCGTTCCGGGCAACCATATCCACCGGGAGCTCACCGTTTCGTTCCACCTGAAACTTGCTGGTGATAATTTCCTCCGTGTCACCGTGACGCCGCCGCTCCACACTCGTGCCGACGCCGGAAAGCTCCGAATGCGCCTTACAACTGTAAATCAAATAGGGGAAGTAGACGCCCGTAAACTTTTCAATCTGCTTTTCGTCATAAAAGGCGCGCGGAACAAATTTTTTCTTTCGGATCCAGTCGCCGAAAATGCCGAGTGCTTTTTTTCGGTCTATGCTGAAGGGCAGCACATAACGCGGCCCCTCCTCGCCGGACAGACGTCCGACCAAAACCACGGGATTATGGCAGTAATAGCAGAAGGTCGCCGCCGTACTCTCCTCGGTCACAATCTCCGCACCGCAGTTCGGGCAGTTGTAGCGGAGCAGTTCGTCGCTTGCCGCCGCCTTTTCCTCTGCCGCCTGCCCTTTTACGCCCTCTACCGCTTCCCGCTGCTCATAGAGTGCCTTAATCTTGTCTTCCGTGAAAGCCGAACCGCAAAAGGGGCAGGTGAATCCGCCGGTCTCGGGGGAGAACAAAAGCTCTCCCCCGCAGTTCGGGCATTTATACGATATACTTCCAGCCATTAGACGTCCTCAATTGTTAAGGGCGCGGATTTCCACACTCCGTGCAGAACTTTCCGCTGTTCTCCGAGCCACAGTTCGGGCACTGCCACCCGCTTGTCTCCGGGCGCTTCGCGCCGCACTCGGTGCAGAACTTGCCGCTGTTCTCGGCACCGCAAGTCGGACAAGCCCACTGTCCGGCCGCCACCTGCGAAGCAGCCTGCATCTGCTGCGCCTGTGCGGCAGCCTGTGCCTGTGCCTGCGCTTGCTGCTGTGCCTGCTGCTGCATCTGCATCTGCTGGTAATTGGTGTTGCTCGCCTGGCCCATGAAGCCCATACCGGCGTTCATGCCCATGCCGACCCCCATCATGCCGACCGCGCCGCCGTTCGGGTTCTCGCCCGCGGAACGGATACCCTGTGCAATCTGTCCCTGCACAAAGCCCTCGCGAATAGTCGCGTCGGAGAGCATGGCACCCTGGTTCCGCATGTTGATGAGTTCCTGCGACTGATCGTCATAGGAGAGACCGTCGACACCGATCTCGACCAGTTCAAAACCGCGGGGACCCCATTTCTCATCGAGCTCGGCATCGACCTCTGCGTTCAGTCTGTCCTTGATCTTCGACTGGATGAAGGAGATACGCTCGCCCTCCGCGGAGAGCTTGTTGACCGAAATCTGGAAAGCCTGCAGGAACTCCGCGAGATACTGCTCCGCAACCTCGGAGAACTGCAGATGCGTCGCGTCGCGCGGAATGACCTCCGCATAGAACTGCAACGGATTCGTGATGCGAATCGAGTAGTGACCGTGTGCGCGGAGAAAGAGTTCCGCGTTGTAGAAGGTATCAAAGTAGTTCATCGGCGTCGGCGTGCCGAAGCGATTTCCCCTTGATCTCCTGGAGATTGATGAAGAAAACCTGCTGCTTTCCGGACGGCACACCGCCGAACTTGATACGATTAAACGCATCGCCGAGCGACTCACCGAACTGTCCGTTGAAGAGCGAGGGCGCACTGGAATTGTTGACCGTATAGTAGCCCTCTTCCGCCGTATAGTCGACAATCTTTCCGCCGTCTACCAGCATCATGAACTGATTCTTCTGGACGACAATGCGGCTTCCGTTGCTCACATAATCCGCACTGCCCTTCGTGTTGGAGCCTTTTCCCGGGCGAACCGCCTTTGCTCCGGTAAAAACAGTGCCTTCTCCCATCTCGTCCGCTTCAAGGAACTCAAGCCACTGATCCGCAAGACCGCTTCCGATTGCGGAGACCGCTGCTTTAATAAGACCCATATCACACCTCCTGTTGGTTATGCCTTAGCTTCCGGTTACAAATACCTTTTTATTTTATCAAATTCTGTTCTGTTGTAAACTTACGTTTTCTGCGGCGCGGCGAAATCACCTTGACCGCCAAAAAGAGCAGGATGCCCATGAGGCAGAGCTGCAGACAGACAGTCGGCACCAGGGCCGCCTCAAAGAGCCTGCCGTCTCCGAGTAAGGCGAAATCCGAGTGTCCGGTTGCGCGAAACAGCAGCCCTTCCATCAGACTGAGCGGCGAGAGCCAAAGCAGTACTGCTGCGCCGTTCCCCGCGCCGCCGTAATTTCTGAGCAGTAAATAAAGCCCGTAAGGCCCGAAGAAGAGCAGGGCTTCGGCCGCAAAGGTCTCAACGATGGCAACCGCCGTCGTGCGATTCAGCGCCGAGAAAAAGAGCCCGAGACTGCCCGCAAGCGCTGCCGAAAGTAAGATTCCGCCGAACAGCAGGGCCAGATCCGTAAAACCCGCGCCGCCGAACAGCAGGGCGGTTAATAACACCGGCAGGCCGGAAAAAACAAAAATCGCCGCGGCAATCAAATTCTGCAAGAGATTGCCGAGGATGATGCTCGGCGGTGAGAGCGCTGTCCCGAGCAAAAGATCCAGGGTTTTTTGCTCCCGCTCGCCGCTTACGGCACTCGCCGCACTCGCCGGCACCAGGAGAGCCGCGAGTGCCAGTTCCGTCCAGATCAGCGCGTGAAAGACCCCGAGCACTTCCTCATAGCGAAGCTCACCCGTGTTCTCCGCGCGCTGAAACATGAGTCCCAACAGGAAAATCGCCACCGCGGAGAGCAGGGCATTGCCGCCGCAGAGCGAGGCGCTGAAGCGCGGTGTTCTGGCAGCCGCGCGGGAGGCTCTCTCACAAATCGGATTCATCTTCATCTTGTACGATTATCCTTTCCTCTCTGCCGACCGTCATATTCAGGAAGAACGACTCCAAGGTGCCGGGTTCCCGAACAAAGCTCTTCACCGGCACTTCCGCATCGATGAGCTGCTGTAAGAGCGAGGCCTCATCCTCCGCGCTGCCGATAAATTCAAGTTGAAACTGTTTTCCGTTCTGCATGACGGCCCGAATGCAGGGATTTCTGCGGAACATGCGAAGGGCCGTTTTCTCGCCGTTCAACACCGTGACCCGAAGCGGGTTCGAGTTTGCAATCTGCCGCAGTATCTCCTGTACTTCACCGGTCGCCCGAACCCTGCCCTTATCCAAAACCGCAATATCGGTGCAGATCTCCGAGAGCTCCGAGAGCACATGGGAGCTCAGCAGTATGGTTTTCCCGCTGTCCGAGAGTTCCCCGAGCAGTTCGCGCAGGGAAAAACGGCTCCCCGGATCCAAGCCGTTGGTCGGCTCATCCAGCACCAGGAGCTCGGGATCGTGAATCAGGGCGCGTGCCAGCGAGAGTCGCTGCTGCATGCCCTTCGAAAGTTCCGTGACCAAACTGTCCCGCCGCTCAAAGAGGCCGACGCGCCGCAGAAGTTCCTCGTTCCGAAGGCGCGCGTTGCGGCCGCCGAGCCCGAAGCAACTCGCAAAGAAGCTCATATATTCGAGTACGGACATATTGTCATAGGCTCCGAAGCCGTCGGGGACAAAGCCGATCAGGCGCTTTGCCTCCTCCGGGCGCTGTCGCACATCGATACCGCCCACCAAAAGCTCCCCCGAATCCGGTGCGAGTAGGCCTGCTGCAATGCGGAGCAGGGTCGTCTTACCGGCGCCGTTCTGCCCCATGAGGCCGAAGAGAGAGCCGCGCGGCACCGACAGTGTGAGCCCTTTCAGGACTTCCAGATTTCGATATGCCTTTCGAACATCGGAAAATACCAGCATCAGCTCTCCTCCCCTATGACGGTAATCCACGGGAGCGCTACATCCAAGCGATTGGGACTTGTGCTCTTCTCCTCGGCATAGCGCACCGTAATGGTTTGATCCAGCGCAAAATAAGGCGCAAGTTCTTCTGCCGTAAAGCGCGTTTTACCGGCCTCGATGTCATCAAAGTTGCCGCTGCGATAGTTGTAAAACGAAATCACACCGCGGAATTCCGCCGCGTTCTCGCCCGCTTCGCCGCTCTCAAAGATGGCATCCGGCGCCTCCAAAAGCAGCGCCTCGGTGCGGAAGTTCTTCCCGAGCTTATAGCTCAGCACGACCGGATCGCCGCGGTAAAAGGAATTCGTGGCGGCGATATAGTCGCCGCTCAGCACCTCCGGAACCCGCATCAGCGCCGAGCGACTGATGCGCTCATCTTCCCGCGCGTCCACGGTGAGCACCGAGGTGAGAAGATTCATTCCGAAATGCCTGAGTCCTTCGGTCTCCACCGCTTTGCCCGCCGGCTCCTCCTCCGAAAACGCGACCACACGCGCATCCGGCGTATAATTTCCCGCCACTTGGGAGAGATAGAAGCCGAGGAAGTCCGCTCGCTCGAGCGCACGCAGACGCTCTCGCTCGTTTTTTCCGCCGTCATAGACACCGGTCAGGAAGGCAGCGACCATCGGCTTGTTGTTAAGCGGAATGTTGTATACATTTCGTTCCGAGACATCCACGGTCTCGTTTGCCTCCATACGACCGAGTGCGACAACCTTTCCGTAAAACAGCAAAAAAGCATTGTTCACGGCGTACGGATAGCGATTGGTCACCGTTCCGCTCACCTTATCGCCGAAGAGACTCAAATCGCCCGAAAGCCGAAACTCTGCTCGTTTGCCGTGCTCTTCTCCATGCGAAGCAGCTTGGCGCTGAAGGCCGCGGGATTTCTGACCGCAAGTTCCCGTTCCGTTCCGCGTTCGGATACGGTGAGATCCGCCTCTTCTTCTCCGCTTACGCCACTGTTTGCCGCCGTCTGCTTCGCCGTGGCAAGCGGCACAATCTCACTCCCGGCTTCGAGCGCGAGCCGATAGCTTCTGTGCCGCGGATTTCTCAAATTGACATAGACGGTCTCGGAGAGCACATCCTCTCCGGCCTCCTGTATGCTCGCATAACTGTAAAACGGGCTTCGAAATCTGCTTCCCGCGGAGAAAAGCCAGGTAAGGCCGGCAAAGAAAAACCGTCACGGCAATTGCGGCGCGCCGGTATATTCGCTCCGAGCGAAAGTGCCGCAGTACGGCATAGAGCGCGGGGCCCACCAGGAACAGATAAAAAAAGAGCAGAGCGCCGTAACCGAGCAAATTCGGCAAGAGCGTTGCGGCGCCGTTGTCCACCAAGGTCTCCGCGGACCACTCCTCACCGTAACGAACGCTTTGTGCCTCGGAAGCGAGGCGTTCAAGCCGCGCACTCCCGAGCAGGCGTGTCAAGAGCTGGTCGGTGTACTGCGTGTGCGCCGAGGCGTAATCATGCAGGGCCGTGAGATCGATGGAAGAAACCGCAAGCACGCCGCTGCCCTTGTTTGCCGCGGTGATGAGCGGACGCTCACCGGCAGAGACCACTTCGCTGCCGCCGTGCAGCGAAATATGAACATAGGGCAGCGCAACCGGCGCTTCCGCCTCATCCTCCGTTCCCGGAGTCTGAACACTCAGGCCGTCGGTCGCAGCGAGCGAGAGTTCCTGTACGGTCGGCTGCTCATACATATCATCCAAAAACTCCGGCGCAAACACGCCGAGGGTATCGTTTACGCGCTCGCCGGTTCCGAAGAGCAGCACGCCACCGTTTCGCATCCACTGCATCAGCGCGCGCACCTGCCTCACGCTGAGCTTCGAGACTTGATAGTTGCTGATGACCACGACATCGAAGGCGTCCAGCTGCCGTCTGTCCTCCGGAAAATCACGCTCGGAGAGCGCAAAGGTTCTGGTCTTCATCTGCCCGTAATTCACCGAGACGCCGTTCAAATAGGCGAGTGCCTCCGGCGAATCCGAAAGCAAACCGATGAAGAGCTCCGGTTCTCCGCCGCTCTGTGTGAGTTCCACCCGCTTCGTCTCCGAAAGTTTCCCTTCGCTGTCCCGAAGCCGCACCCAAAAAGCATCCGCGCCCACGCTGAGCGGCACCACATAGGAGGCACTGTAAGTTTCCCCCGCCGTTAAACGCAGCGGATAGGCATAGGCGTAGAGCTCTCCGTCCGGCTGCCGAAAGAGAAACTCGACACTCCCCTCCATGGCAGCATCCGTACGATTGTCTATGCCGAGCCGAACCGGCATGTTACGGCCGCCCTTCGCGCGGTTTTCATAGCCGTATTGCACTTCAATGGTACGCATTGGCAAAATTTTCCTTTGTGAAATCCAGATTTCGCGGGAGACGCACCACAAAGGCGGTACCGCTCCAATCACTTGTCACCGTAATTTCTCCCCGGTGCATCTCGACAATGTTCTTAGCGATTGTGAGGCCCAGGCCCGTGCCACCCGTCTTTGCGTTTCTGGACTGTTCGACCCGGTAAAAGCGGTCAAAGACATGGGGCAGTTCCTCGGCCGGAATCAGTTTTCCGTAATTCACGACGCGGACGGTGACAAAATTCTCTTCCGTCACCAGATACACACGTAGCTGCTTGCCCTCCGCCCCGTACTTAATTGCGTTGCCGATCAAGTTTTCAAAGACGCGTGCCAACAGTTCGGGGTCTCCCTCGATGCCGAGAGACTCCCGGTCGGCAATCAGCTCATAGTGTAGGCCCGCATTGACAAAGCTCGGGTAGAATTCTTCCAAAAGCTGGGCCAACAGCTGCACCAAATCCAAGCTGCTCACATGCATGACGAGTTCCCCGCCCGAAAGCTTTGTAAAACCGAAGAGCTCGTTGATCAACTTTTCGAGTTTCTTGGACTTTTCATAGGCAATGTCCGTGTAATGCGCGGTCGTCTCCGCATCCAGGTTGTCCCGCTTGGCTCTCAGGATATCCAGATACCCCACAATCGAAGTGAGCGGCGTCCGCAGGTCATGCGCAATGTTCGTGACCAGCTCGGACTTACTCTTCTCCGCCTCGCGCTCCCGCTCCATGAGGGAGCGGAGCTCTTCTCCCAATCGATTCAGATTTTCTCCCATCTCCGAGAACTCATCGTCCCCTTCGATGTGCACCGTCGCTCGGAGATCTCCTCCCGCCATGTTCCGCATCGCCTCCGAGAGCGCGGCAATGTAAGAAAAAGACTTTCTCTGCAAAAACCAGAACACAAGACAGAAAAACAAAATGCCGCCGCCGAGTAACAGAAGCAAGGTCAAAAGGCGGAAATCCGCAATCGGTTGAAAGAGTGCCGCATGGGAACCGCTCTGCACCTCGTAGTCGGCAACGGCGAGCAGATTTTTTGCAACAAAAAACTCAACCGTCAGGGTGAGTAAGAGGCTATAAAGCAGAGAGGAGAAAACCTTCCGCTGAAAGCTCTCCCCTGCATTTGTCTTCTTATGTTTCACGCTGCGCCGCGCCTCCTCTTTGCCGTCTCAACCAAAGTGTCGCCGCGGTCGCCAATAGGCTTAAGGACAGCGAAACGAAAAAGCGTTTCCAAAAGCCTTTTTCCGCCGCCGTCTTTGAACGTCTGCTGTTCTTCATGCTCCTATCCTCTCCTTGTCTCTTCGAGAAAAACCGATTTCACATCCTTCACAGTACAGACCGCTTACTTTTTCGATTTTTATAGCCTACCCCCCCAGACCGTGGAGATAATCTTGTCCTCACGGCTGTCCTCTTTTAACTTGCCGCGAAGGCGCCGAATGTGCACCATGACCGTGTTGGTCGCCTCATAAACTCTCTCGTTCCAGACATTTTGGGAAAAATCTCATCCGTCGAGAAAACGCGCCCCGTGTTGCTTGCGAGCAAATAGAGGATGTCAAATTCGATCGGCGTGAGGCGTATCTCCTTGCCGTCCACGGAGACCTTGTGGTTATCGCGGTTGATGACCAAGCCGCGCACCGAAATCTCCCCTTTCTTCTTAGCCTCTTCCTCTTCTCCGCCGCTCTGGGGGTTGAACTGGGTGTAGCGGCGCAGCTGGCTTTTGACGCGCGCCGTGAGCTCCAAGGGATTGAAGGGCTTTGTCACATAATCATCCGCCCCGGTCCCGAGTCCCTTGATTTTATCGATGTCCGCACTCTTTGCGGAGAGCATGATAATCGGAATGTTTCTGGTCTCCCGTATCTTTGCGCACATGGAAAGTCCGTCCATGCCGGGCATCATGATGTCCAGCAGGACGAGCTGAGCATCGTTCTCCTCGAGTAAGCGCAGTCCCTCCTCCGCATCGTTGGCCTTGACCACCCGGTAACCGTCGCTCACCAGATAGATTTCGACCAGGTCCGCAATTTCCTTCTCGTCGTCCACTACCAGTATCGTTGTCTCTGTCGCCATAAGTCTTAAACCTCCCTTTACACGCGGAAGCGATAGCCCACGCCCCAAATCGTCTCGATATACTGCGGTTTCGCCGTATCCAGTTCGATTTTCTCTCGTATTTTCTTGACATGCACGGTGATGGTCGCAATCTCACCGAGGCTCTCCTCACCCCAAATTTCCCGGAACAGCGCCTCTCTCGTAAAGACGCGATTCGGGTTGGACGCAAGAAAGTTCAAGAGATCGAATTCCTTGGCGGTCAGTGTTCTCTCCTCGCCGTTCACAAAGACGCGCCGCGCGGTCCGGTCTATTTTAAGTCCCCGAATCACCAGCACATCTCCTTGCTTTGCCGCAACCAATCTCTCGTAGCGGCTTAAGTGCGCGCGCACCCGTGCGACCAGTTCCCGCGGCGAAAAGGGCTTCGTGATGTAATCGTCCGCGCCGAGTCCAAGTCCCTGCACCTTGTCGATATCGTCCCGCTTGGCACTCACAATCAAAATCGGTGTGTTGTAGCGCTCCCTCACCTCGCGGCATATTTCAAAGCCGCTCTCGCCCGGCAGCATGAGATCCAGAATCATCAAATCATAGGTGCCGCTCAGCGCCTCCTGCATGCCGTCCCGCCCGTTGAGACAAATTTTTGTCTCAAAGCCGCTCGCCTGCAAATAATCCCGCTCGAGCTCTGCTATGCTCTCATCGTCCTCGACAATCAGTATTTGTTTCAAGTCCAATCCTCCATGTGCTTCCTGAGCGAGAAGAGTATGGTCATTCCCTTCCCGGGTTCCGAGCGGGCCCAGACTCTGCCGCCGTGATCCTCAATGATCTTTTTCACAATCGAGAGCCCTATGCCGCTGCCGCCCTTAAAATTCCGCGCCTCATCCGCGCGGAAAAAGCGCTCAAACACATAGGGCAGCTGGCGCGGCGCAATGCCGGGGCCGTTGTCGGAGAGTTCTACCCGGACAAAGTCGCCGTCATCGACCACCCGCATCCGTATCTCCCCGATTGCTTTGTCGCAGTACTTGATGGAATTGCTGATGATGTTGTTGATGACGCGGCGCATCTGCTCGGCATCGGCGACAAGCTTGACATCCTCCCCGAGCGATTCCGTAAAGGTGAAGCGGAAGCTGCGCGCCTCCGTCTCAAGCCTAAGGTCCTCCGCGCAATCCCGGAAAAACTGCGCCGCCGGCACAATCGCAAAGTGATAGGGGATGCGGTTCGAGTCGATTTTCGTATAAAAGGTGAGTTCGTCGATCAAATGATCCATCTCGTTGGCCTTGTTATAGATGGTGCGGATATAGCGGTCCATCTGCTCCGGGCTGCTGGCAACGCCGTCCTGAATCCCCTCCACATAGCCCTTAATCGAGGTAATCGGAGTCTTCAGATCGTGGGTGATGTTACTTAAAAACTCCTTGGCATCGCTGTCCGCCTTTTCCTTCTCCTCTCGGTTTTCCTTGAGGCGAAGCCGCATCTCTTCAAAGTCGTCCATGAGCCCGCGCATTTCGCTCGACACATCCTCGGTGTCAAGCGGCGCGTCGAAGTTCCCGTTTTTAATCTCCCGCATTGCCTGCTCGAGGCGCTCCAGCGGCAATATCACCGCACCGTAAACCCAGAACGCCATCGAAAAGGCCACTATAACAAGAACAGCAATTCCCGAAGTGAGCACTTGCGTGGTCAGATAGGAATCGCTGTTCTTCCAAATCCCCAGGATGAAAGAGCCATGGGGATGATGATAATCATCAGGACCGAACCGAACAATCTGATTCTGGTCTGTTTCACAGACAGTCCCTCCGAGCAACTATCAATTGTAATTTAGCCGAGGTAGCTCTTCAGCTTTTCCGCGCGGTCCGTCTTCTCCCACGGAAGCGCGAGATCCTCTCTGCCGAAATGTCCGTATGCCGCCGTCTGCCGATAAATGGGACGCTTCAAATCGAGCATGCGGATGATGCCGGCCGGGCGAAGGTCGAACTCCTTGCGCACAATGTCGCAGAGCTCTTCATCCGAGAGCTTGCCCGTGCCGAAGGAATTGACCGAGACCGAGGTCGGCGTAGCGACACCGATCGCATAGGAGAGCTGAATCTCCACATTGTCCGCGAGGCCCGCTGCAACCAGGTTCTTTGCGACATAGCGCGCCGCATAGGAAGCGGAACGGTCCACCTTGGACGGATCCTTTCCGGAGAACGCGCCGCCGCCGTGGCGCGCATAGCCGCCGTAGGTGTCGACAATTATCTTTCTGCCGGTCAGGCCCGCATCGCCGTTCGGACCGCCGATTACAAAGCGGCCGGTCGGGTTAATATAAAAGCGCGTGTGCTCGTCCACGAGTTCCTGCGGGAGCACCGCATCGAAACATACTTCTTCACATCCGCGTGAATCTTCTCCTGACTCACCTCCGGATCGTGCTGGGTCGAAAGAACAACCGCATCCAGTCGTGCCGGCTTGCCGTCCTCATCGTACTCGACCGTGACCTGACTCTTGCCGTCCGGGCGAAGATACGGGAGCGTCTTGTCCTTTCTGAGCTCGGTCAGCTTGCGGCAGAGCTTGTGTGCAAGGCTGATCGGATAGGGCATGAGCTCCGGCGTCTCACGGCAGGCATAGCCGAACATGAGTCCCTGGTCGCCCGCACCCTGATTGAGCTCCTCGTCCTTCTGTCCCTCTCTCGCCTCGAGTGCATGGTTCACACCCTGCGCAATGTCGGGCGACTGCTCATGCAGCGCGGTCAGCACCGCGCAGGTGTCGCAGTCAAAGCCGTACTTGCCTCTCGTGTAACCGATTTCGCGCACCGTGTCGCGCACCAGCTGCTGGTAATCGATGCGCGCCGTCGTGGAAATCTCACCCATCAAGACAACCAGACCGGTTGTGGTGGAAGTTTCGCACGCGACACGGCTCTCCGGATCCTGTGCGAGCAGCGCATCCAGAACCGCGTCTGAAATCTGGTCGCAGATTTTATCCGGATGTCCCTCTGTGACAGACTCCGAAGTGAATAATCTTCTCTCCATTTTTCTTTTCTCTCCTCTAAAAGCGATTGCTTTTCTTTCAGCCGGCGACCATCATGAACTTTCGAAGGTCGCGCTCGTTGTTTGCCAGCTCAATGACAGCGCCGAGGGCGCGAAGCTTCTCTTCAAAGTGTTCATAGCCGCGCTGAATAAAGTGTATGTCGGAAATCGTCGTGATTCCCTCTGCGGCAAGTCCGGCGAGCACCAGCGCAGCGCCCGCACGCAAGTCGCAGGCGTGAATCTCGGCGCCGGTAAACTTCTCGACGCCGGTGATAATCGCTGTGTTTCCCTCTACCTTGCTACAGGCTCCCATTGCGCTCAATTCGCGTAGATAGCGATACCGGCTCTCAAATAGACTCGGTCAAGACGCTGACCCCGCGCGCCAAGGCCATGGCCGTGCCGACCTGCGGCTGCATGTCGGTCGGAAAGCCCGGATAGGGAAGGGTCTTCACATTGACGGGACGAAGACGCGGCGTGCCGACCACGCGAATCGCGTCGTCAAACTCGAGCACCTCGCAGCCCATCTCGATGAGTTTTGCGCTGATTGCCTCCATGTGTTTCGGAATCAGGTTTTTGACCATGATATCCCCGCGGGTAATCGCTGCCGCGAACATAAAGGTTCCCGCCTCAATCTGATCGGGAATAATGGAATAGGTCGCCGCATGAAAACGCGGGACGCCGACAATGCGAATCACGTCCGTACCTGCGCCCTTGATATTGGCTCCCATGCTGTTCAGGAAGTTCGCGACATCGACGATGTGCGGTTCCTTCGCCGCATTCTCCAGTATGGTTCTCCCCTCCGAGAGTGCCGCCGCCATCATGACATTGATCGTAGCGCCGACCGACACCACATCAAAAAAGATGTGCTCTCCGCGGAGTTTTTGCTCTCAACGCGTATTCTGCCGTTGACAATCTCGACCTCGGCGCCGAGCGCGCGAAAGCCCTTTAAGTGCTGGTCTATGGGTCTCTGCCCGATTTCGCAACCGCCCGGCATGGGCACATCCGCCCGTCCGTACTTTCCGAGCAACGCACCGATTAAATAGTAGGAAGCCCGAATACGCGTCATGTTCTCGGACTCCACCGAGAGCTCACGTATCCCTTTTCCGTTGATTCGCACCGTGTGTGTATCGAGGCGCGTCACATCCGCGCCGATTTCCCGGATCGCATCCAGCATCATATTAATGTCCTGAACGTCCGGTAAGTTTTCAATTAACACATCCTCATCGGCCATGACGGATGCTGCGAGTATGCCAAGCGCCGCGTTCTTTGCGCCGCTGATCGAGACCTCACCGACCAACGGATTGCCGCCTTTCATGATATATTGTGCCATCTCACTCCTTTTGGCGTTCCTTCGCCGGAACATGGTCAGTGCTACTATATCACAGCTTTCTTTATTCGTAAATCAGCGTGAAGAAGTGAGCGCAGCAAAGTCACTTCGCCCGTTTTCAAACATACGAGTCGCCTCTTCCATCGTGAGCTTAAAGTAAGTACCGTCATCGATGCGATACAGCGAAACGGTCGAACGGTCGTAGCCGTAGAGAATGAGCGGGGTGCCGCCGTCCGAATAGGCGAGCAGCGGTGCGCCGCCCGAGACAAAGTAGAGTACCGCGGGCAAATTTGTTCCGTAGAGATCGAGCGCCGTCCCGTCCTGTCTTGCCGCGAGCAGCGCATCCTTACTCTGATCCGGATTTTTGATGTTTCGCGCACTTGCCGTGCCGGCCCGGCAGTAGAGCATGCGCCCGCCGCTCCGCACATAGCCGCGGTTTTCGTAGGCGATGTTGATGGCCTGCCCCGCACTCTGATAACGCCCCAGATACCTGCCCTGTCCGTAGGCCTCATAGCGCGCACTGTCGTCACTCTGTTTGTCGACCTGCATTCTCGGTGCGCTGTCAAAGCTCACCGCGTCCGATGCCGCCGCTCTTGCGCGCTTTGCCTGAAACCCGCGCGGTGTCGCCGTATAATAGACCTTTTCCTTCTCCGTATTGTTCTCGGTGAGCACGCGCGGAGCCGTCTCCTCCATGGAGTTCGAGACTATGGTATCGCTTCCGCTCACGCGGAAGCTGTGTTCTCCCGTCTTCGTGATTTTTTCCAAATGAATACGCGTTCCCGTCACCTGCACATCCGAGAGCAGTACGCCGCTCTCCATGTAGCGCGTGGGATCCGGGTTCTTCGCATTGCTGTCCGTGATCTCAATGGCAGTGAGCGGCAGTTCCCGCACAACCCCGTTTAACTCCCAGCTGTTTCCCTCCTCGGCGATGCCGACCGCAAGGTCGTGCCCCAGGTAGCCGAGCGGACGCAGTAACTGCCCTGTGCCCGCGACAATCGGGGTGCGCTTTCGGCTTTCCACCTGCATCTGGTTGATGGCGGCGGCCCCGAAACCGTTCGCCGTATCCTGCCAGGCAAGTTCTTCCTGCGAAGCGCTGACCTGTAAGTTACTCTGCGTCGCATCGGCACAGAGCACAATGTACTCTTTGCTCTGCAAATCCAGGCCGTAGACCGCATTGCCGAGTTTAAAATAAAACATGGAGCCGCCGCTCTCCGCGGAAAGCACTTCCATATCCGCCTGTAACTCTTCGAAGCTCTCGGTGGTCGGAATAAAGGCCTGCTCGGTGACCGCACTCTTCGCGCTGTCATAGCGCATCAGCGAGATACCGACCTCGCCCTCATGTTCACCGCGGTTCATATAGCCCGCAAGGAGGAAATCAATGTCGCCCTTGTCCGAGAGGGAGAGGATTTTCAGACGGTGCTTGCGGTAGCCCGCGCGCACACCGCTGTCCACACCGCTCCGAAACGAAAAAATTCGTGTGTAGAGACTGCGGGCACCGTCGAGCAGCCAGAGGTCGCCGTTGGAAATAACGGCCTTCCAGCGCTTGCCCTTGCTGTCCGTTGCCTGCACGTTTCCGTCCTCGTTGATGCCGAGGTACATCTTGGCACCCGAAAAACTCGACTGATCGCCGAGGAAAATCTCGTGCATGGTGCGGGTGTAATCCATGAGGTAAATACGCTCCGGTCCCTTTCGCATCACGAAATTTTCGCTGATTTCAAACTGCATCTGCGTGCCGTCCTCACTGTCTCTCGACGCGAGAAAACTGCGGGACACAATGGCCAAATTGCCGTTGTATTCGAGGAGGCGCAGATCTGCCTCTCCCGTCACGGTGAGTTTTAACCCGCCGTAGGTCAGTTGGTTAAAGCTCGACTTTAAGTCCACACGGCCGAGTGTTGTATTGTCTCCGCCATCACCGCTCTCCAAGAAACCGCATTTTCCTTCGCGCGGTCATAGTCGAAGTTGCGGTTGCTGAAATCCTCCGCGAGCGAGACAAAGTCCGCCGCGCGGCCCGCTTCATCCGCCAGAATACGCGCGTAGTAGTGGAGTTCTCCGACCTCCGCGGTCTTAACGGTCAAATCCAGTCGGTACTGGGTCCCCGGCTGCACCAGATTCTGGATGGGCAGCACTACTTTGACGTTCTTATCCTGTGTCTCCCAGTCCGTAATCTCCGTCCGCTCCACAAGATCCCTCAAATCCGCGGAGCGTATCTCATAGCGTATCCCCGTAATCGTCACATTCCCGCTCTCAACGGAAAGCGGCAATTTTCTGTCCTCCGGCAAGACCACAAGGCTGTCGAATGCGATATCCGCATCCGTCGCGTTCTTATAGGCATGGAGTACATCCATGCGGCGCGTCAGGGTCTCCGGCCAAATCACGGGGAGCACGGGCTCCGCGAGATAGGTCCGCTCGCCGCTCTGCTGTCTCCGCTGCTCGCGAATCGAGAGCGCAAACCAGATAATCAGAGCGACCGCAAACAGAAGCACAAACAACAATACACGAAAACGCAGTCTCCGCTTGGGACCGCGGTCCATTTTGATCGGCATAAGTTCCTTCTTCTTTCCGGCTCTATGATTGTAAAACGACTGTTCACATGTTATCCTGTTAACAAACAAACGGCAGAGGAGGCGGCTTTTGTATGAATGATGACAGACAAGATCGCAGAATCAGGAAAACTCGCTCGGCACTTCGCCGCTGTCTGAGTGCTCTTCTTTTGAAAAAGCCGGTCAAAGATATCAGCGTTCGCGAACTCACCGAACTTGCCGATATCAACCGGGGTACTTTCTACCTGCATTACCACGATGTCTTTGATCTCTTGCAGAATCTGGAAGAGGAGATGTTCCTGAAATACACAGCGTTGCTCGACCGCCACGATGCAGAGGAAGTCAAGGAAAGTCCGCGGAAACTCTTGGTCGATCTGCTCTGTTTCATTCAGGAGAACGCGGACTTAATCCGCATTCTGATCGGTTCAAACGGCGATCCGAACTTTCTCCAGCGACTCCGCTCCGTCTTCCAGGAAAAGATTTGGTGCCCTGGTGGCAGTCCATTGCCGGCAAATCCGAACAGGAATACGAGTACTTCTATTCCTATATCACGGAGGGCACAATCGGTTTAATCCACCGTTGGGTGGAAAACGGCACGGACCTCTCTCCCGAGGAAATGGCAACGCTCGCGGAGCGCTTCATCGTCTTCGGTTCCTCCACCCTGCTTCCGCCCGGTTGGACCCTCAATGACCGGGACTGAATCAAATAACAGAAAAGAGCGTCGGCACATTGCCGACGCTCTTTTTGTCTCCGTCAAATATCACCCGGCTTCTCAATCTGGACAATTGCGGACTTCTGCATCGGGATTCGGCAATTCTTGTTGTTGCCAAACTCAACGATTACCGTGTCTTCCGTCATGTCGATGATGACTCCGTAGAAGCCGGAAGTCGTGAGCACCGAGTCACCGACCGCAATGCTCGAAAGCAGCGCCTCCTGCTCCTTCTTCTGCTTCTGCTGCGGACGGTATGCCATGAAATAAATCAGCGCACCGAAAAAGATAATGTAAACGCCCCAGAACAGAATGTTGTTTGTTCCGCCTGTCAGTAAGACTCCGCTCATGCTTTTGCCTCCATGCCCTCTATTTTTCTTTCCTTATATGCCCGGAACTCGCCTCGATCGATGGCGTCACGGATTTCTTGCATCATTGTATTATAAAAGTACAGATTGTGCAAGACGCAAAGCCGCATCCCGAGCATCTCTCCCGCCTTCAAAGGTGACGAATGTAGGCGCGGGAATAGGAGCGGCAGGCCGGGCAGCCGCAGCCCTCTTCAATGGGCAGCGCGTCCAGCTCATACTTCTTGTTGAAGAGATTAATCTTGCCGCTGTTCGTGTAGACATGTCCGTGGCGGCCGTTTCGCGAGGGGTATACGCAGTCAAAGAAGTCCACGCCCCGCTCGACCGCTTCCAGAATGTTCTGCGGTGTGCCGACTCCCATTAAATAAGTCGGCTTTTCGCGCGGCAACTCCGGAACCACGGCATCGAGAATGCGATACATTTCCTCCGCGCTCTCGCCGACCGCAAGTCCGCCGACCGCGTAGCCGTCGAGATCCAGCTCCCGTATTTCCCGCGCATGGCGTATGCGCACATCCTCAAGTATGCCGCCCTGGTTGATTCCGAAGAGCAGCTGCTCCGGATTCACGCGGTCCGGCAGGGCGTTGAGCCGCGCCATTTCCGTTTTGCAGCGCTTTAACCAACGCGTGGTGCGGTCCACACTCTGTTCGATATAGCTTCTCTCCGCAAGGCTCGGCGGGCACTCGTCGAAGGCCATCGCAATGGTAGAGCCCAGATTCGACTGGATTTGCATGCTCTCTTCGGGCCCCATAAAGATTTTTCTGCCGTCAATGTGAGAGCGGAAGGTGACGCCCTCTTCTTTGATCTTTCGCATGCCCGAGAGCGAAAACACCTGGAAACCGCCGGAGTCCGTGAGTATGGGTCTGTCCCAGTGCATAAAACGGTGCAGGCCGCCGAATTCGTGAATCAGTCGGTCGCCGGAGACCTTCCCGTCGCCCGGGCGAACATGGAGGTGATAGGTATTCGAGAGCTGCACCTGCGTGCCGATTTCTTTTAAATCATCGGTCGATACCGCACCCTTAATGGCGGCGACCGTGCCCACATTCATGAAGACCGGCGTCTCAATGCTGCCGTGTACCGTCTCCATATGTGCGCGCTTTGCTCTTCCCTCGCTTGCCAGAATTTTGTATTTCACAACGTATCCTCTCTGCCAAGAAGAGGAGGAGCTCTGCTCCCCCTCTTCTATTCGCGTATCACCGAGAGCTCTACTCTCGGAACGAATTACTTTTTCTTTTTCTTTGCGGCCTTTTCAGCCTTCTCCGCAGCCTTTTGCACCGCTTCTTCCTCGGCCTTCTTCTTGTCGTGCTTGCCCTCCATGAGATCCCAAAGCGGGCTTGCGATTGCAATCGAAGAATAGGTGCCGAAGATGGTTCCTACCATGAGCGGCAGGGTGAAGTCGCGAATCGAGGACACACCGAGCAGGAAGAGAATAAAGATGGTCACAAAGGTCGTGAGCGAAGTCAGAATGGAGCGCGAAAAAGTCTCCGTGATACTCTTGTTCGCAATCTCTCTTCTGTCCATACGCGGGAAGAGCTTCTGATTCTCACGAATGCGGTCAAAGATAACAATCGTGTCGTTGATCGAGTAACCGACCAGCGTCAGCATGCAGGCCACGAACGAGGAACCGATGCTCCAGCGGAACACCACGTAGAAGGCAAAGAGCACCAACACGTCGTGGCAGAGGCACATGATGGCCGAAGCCGCAAAACGGAAATTCGAGAAGCGGAAGCGAATGTAGACCAGCATTAAGAGCAGGGCAATCGCAACCGCGAGCACCGCATCGCGGCGCATCTCGCCGGAGATCGTGCCGGAAATGCTCTCCGCCGTGATCTTCTCCTGATCGATGCCGAACTTCTCCGCCAGTGCCTGATCCAGCGCCTGGCGCTCGTCCACGCTGAGCGCACGCGTCTTGATGATAACTTCGTCGGTGCCCTGGACCTTTGCCGCCTGGATGTCGTTGTCACCGGTAATACCGGAAACCACCGGCTTCACTTCCGTATCGATGCGCTCAAGCGACATATCCTCGTTGAAGGTCACGTTGGTCGAGGTACCGCCCTTAAAGTCGAGGCCAAAGTTCAGCGCACTGCCGCTCTTCGCCTGATAGACACCCATGCCGATGAATCCGGACGCAATGATCGCGAGGGCAAAGCCGAAGAAAAGCTTGCGCTTGCCGATAAAATCAAAGGTCTTTCTCTCTCGGATTTTTCCGAAGAGTCCCTTCTTGTCGAGACCGAGCTCGATGAAGGAAGTGACCCAGCTTCTCGTAATCAGGAGCGCCGTGAACATGGAGACCACCACACCGAGGCCAAGCGTCGTCGCAAATCCCTTAATGGTACCCGTGCCCATGATATAGAGAACGGCTGCCGCAATCAGCGTCGTGATGTTACCGTCGATAATCGCGGAGAGTGCCTTGTGGAAACCGGACTTAACGGCCTCACGCACACTCTTTCCGAGGCCGATTTCCTCGCGGATACGGGTGAAATAATGACGTTCGCATCGACCGCCATACCGACCGAGAGGATGATACCCGCGATACCCGGAAGGGTCATCGTGATATCGAACGCGCTGATTAAGCAGACCGTGAGGCTGATGTAGAGTGCCAGTGCGAGCGCCGCCGCAAGACCCGGCAGCCAGAAGATACCGACCATGATTGCGACAATCGCAAGGAAGCCGACCGCCCCTGCCTTTAAGCTGGTGTGAATTGCCTGCTGACCGAGCTGAGCGCCGACCACGTTCGAACGGAGCTCCTCGAGCTCAAGACGCAGCGAACCGATGCGGATCGTGGACGCAAGCTGATCTGCCTCCTCGTAGTTCTGCATGCCGTCGATCTGGCAGGTTCCGCCCGTAATCGCATCGCGGACCACCGGGTTCGAATACGTTCTGCCGTCGTAGATAATGGCAATGTGCTGGCCGACCAACCTGCTCGTCGCATCGGCAAAGGCCTTCGCCCCCTCCTCGGTGAAGGTGAGCTCCACGAGATACTGGTTCTGTCCCGTGGTCTTGTCCTGCATCTGTGCCGGCTTTGCGCTCTTCACCTGATCGCCGGTCAGAATGACCGCACCGGTCGGATCCACAAAGGTCAGCGAACCCGGACGACCGAGATCTTCGAGAATCTGGTTCGCATCGGAGACACCCGGAATGTCGATGTTAATACGATTCCGGCCCTCCTGATAGACCTGCGCCTCGGTGGAGTAATTCTCCACGCGCTGCTGGAGCTTGAAGATGGTGTCCTTCATGTCCTGCGCGCTCGGATTCTGCTCCTTTGCCTGGTAGGTGATGCTGACACCGCCCGCGAGATCCAGACCGAGCTTAATCTTATTGCTGCGCATACTGTCGTATGCGAGATATAAGAAGCCCGCCAGAAGCGCAAGCAACACCAGCAGGCGCAGCGCGCCCTTTCCCTTTTCGCTCTTCATACTAGCTACCTCCCCTTGATTGTCAGATTGCCGCCTGCTCCTCCGCCGCTGCCGCCGCATCCAACATCTCGGCCGCTTTGATCATGATGGCACACTCAATCCGCTTTTTTTGCATCGCGCAGCCAATCTCATAGGCATCCGTCAGATTGTGATGGAAGTTGTGAGAGTTTGCCGCACAGCCGCCGCTGCAGTAGAAACGAACCTCGCAGTCCTTACACTGCGGCTTGGCATAGACATTACATAATTTGAACTCATCGCAGATATCGCTGCGCTGAATACCGCTGTCAACATTGCCGAGCAGGAATTCCTCCTTGCCGACAAACTGATGGCAGGGATAGAAATCGCCCCAGGGCGTCACCGCGAGATACTCGGTGCCCGAACCGCAGCCCGAGAGACGCTTTGCGACACAGGGCCCCTGCTTTAAATCGATCTGGAAGTGGAAAAAGACAAAGCCTCTTCCCTCCCGGCGACGCTTCACATATTCCGCCGCGAGCTTGTCGTACTGCTCGAGGATAATCGGCAGATCTTCCTCGCGTATCGCATAGGGCTCCGCGGGGTCCGCGACCACCGGCTCCATACTCATCTTCTCAAAGCCGAGGTCCGCAAAGTGCAGCACATCCTCCGAAAACTCCAGGTTGTTGTGCGTGAAGGTTCCGCGGATGTAGTAGTCCTTGTGAAGCTTTTCCCGCTCCGCCGCAAAGCGTTGGAACTTCGGAACAATGATGTCGTAGCTGCCCTGCCCGCCGCGCGTGGGGCGCATGCGGTCGTTCACTTCCTTGCGGCCGTCAAGCGAGAGAACCACGTTCGACATCTCGCGGTTGCAGAACTCCGTGATCTCGTCATTTAAGAGCACACCGTTCGTGGTCAGCGTAAAGCGGAACAGCTTGTCGTGCTCCTTCTCAAGCGAGCGTCCGTATTCGACGAGCTGCTTTACAACCTTCCAGTTCATGGTCGGCTCGCCGCCGAAGAAATCGACCTCGAGATTTCTGCGGGAACCCGAGTTCGCAACCAGGAAATCCAGTGCCTTCTTGCCGACTTCAAAACTCATCAGCGCTCGTCTGCCGTGGTACTCGCCCTCTTCCGCAAAACAATAGCGACATGCGAGGTTGCAGTCGTGGGCAATGTGAAGACAGAGCGCCTTGACGACGGTCTTTCTCGCCTTAAAGTCGCGCACAAAGCTCTGATAGCCGTCCGTGGTGAAGAGCTCCTCGGCATCAATGAGCGCCTGCATGGTCTCAATGACTTCCTCAATCTCCTCTGCCGGATAATCCGTCTTCAGTTCCGCGCGGACCGCCTCCTTGGCCTCCTCGGAGAGCGGTGTCGCCTTCTCGAGTTCTCCGACCACCGGCTCGGCAGCCTGTACCGCCCGGTAGAACGCCGGATCCGCAACATGCACGGAGCCCGAGTTGACGTCCATCACAATGGCAATGCCGTTGTTGATAAATTGGTGAATCAAGCCTTTACCTGCTTTCTATATACAAACTTCTTTATAAAACACATGCGAAGCCCGCCCGAAGCGGGCCGCAAAAATACCTTGCAAGATAAGAACCCCTACAATCCTCTCAGACTGTAGGGGTCTCCCGTCGTCTCCGGGCCTTATCTGTTCTCGTTCTCGCAGCTCTGATTTCCAACGGTGCAGGAAGTCTTGCACGCGGACTGGCAGGAAGTCTGGCACTCGCCACAACCACCATGCGCCATGCTTGCCTTCAGAGGCTTCTCATTCAGCGTCATAACATGCTTCATCTCATTGTCCTCCTCTCCGTGATACTCTGAAATTATAACATACCGTATATTACTTGACAACGGCTTTCTCCGCCGCGAGAGTCAGCTTGACCTCGGCAATTCTGGTCTGCTCCATGCGCGTCACCGTAAAGCGTATGCCGTCCCGCTCCACGCTCTCGCCCTCCTTCGGAAAGTGCTCGAGCTGCTCCAGCACATAGCCGCCGATCGACTCATAGTCCTCCGAGGAAAGCTTTAACTGCAGCGCCTCATTCAAGTCGTCAATCTTTACGTTGCCCTCAACGAGATAGGTGTTCGGGGCAAGGCGCCGTATGCTCTTCTCCTCATCGCGGTCGTATTCGTCTCGAATCTCTCCCACGATTTCCTCGAGAATATCTTCCATGGTCACCATGCCCGCGGTCACACCGTACTCATCGAGCACAATTGCGAGGTTCGTGTAATTTTTCCGCATCTCGACCATGAGCTCCGAAGTCTTTTTCTGCTCATAAGTAAAGAGCGGCTTTCGCATGAGTTCCGCAATGCGGAAATTTCTCCGGCGCGCGGAACAGAAGATCTTTGACATTCAAAATGCCGACTATGGTGTCCGCCGAATCCTTATAGACCGGGATCCGCGTGTACTGCTCTTCCCGCACCACTTCCATCAATTCTTCTTTCGTCGCGTCAATGTCGATGCAAGTCATATCGATGCGCGGAATCATAATATCCCGTGCGCTCCGATCACCGAAATCAAAGACATTGTCGATGATTTTCCGCTCGTCGTTCTCGAGCACACCGTCCTCATGTCCCACTTGGACTATGGTTCTTAACTCCTCCGCAGTCATGAGTTCTCTCTCGTTCGGGCGATCCGCGCCGAAGAGTTTCATCACAAGACGAGCCAGATTGTTGACCACAAAGACGAGGGGAGTAAAGAGCCACATGAGACTGCGCACGGGACCCGCCGCGCGAAGCGCGATTTGCTCCGCATTGCGGCTTGCCATGGTCTTCGGCGCAACCTCACCGAATACCAGAACCGCAAGGGTCAAAACACCGGTCGCCACACCGACCATCTTGCTTCCAAAGAGCGAGAGCGTCACGGTCGTCGCGAGCGAAGAGGCGTAGAGATTTACCACATTGTTGCCGATTAAAATGACCGAGAGCATTTTCTCGGGCTTTTGCAAAATCGCAAGCAGCGTGATTGCGCGCTTATCGCCCTGCCCCGCGAGCGTGCGGACGCGAATGCGGTTCACGGTTGTGAGCGCTGTCTCCGCCGAAGAAAACAGGGCGGAGGTTCCGAGCAAAACAACGAGCAGACATAGCTGTATCAGATCCTGACGACTCACGCTTGTCTCCTTTCGGAAATCAGACGCTTCAGTCCCCGGATAAGTTCAAGCGCCGCCGTAAACCCCATGCCGAGCACAATGAAACAATCGCCGAGGTTAAACACCAGATGCTCGGATTTCGAATTGGCAAGAGAAAGGTAATCGACCACAAAGCCGCGGAAAAAGCGGTCAAAGAGATTGCTCGCGCCGCCTGCAAGCACCAAGGCGAGCGCAGTCTTTTCAAACTTGCGGCCGCGCTTCGGGAGCAGGGCGGAAAAACGAAACAGCACCAGACTCTCTATGATCAACGGACCGCCCAGTACGATTTCCCGTCGCTTTGCGAGAAATCCGAGCGGCAAACCTTCGTTGTGAAAGCGCTTTAAGAGGAGCAGGGGCTTTCCGGGCGGCAGTTCCCGCGGAAACGCCTTCTCAGGCAGTGCTTCGACCGCACTCTTCCCGATTAAATCCAAGGCAGTGAGTACGGCAATCAGACGATAATACCACATTACGCCGCCCCCATGGGCTTCCCCATCAAGGTGGAAATCACGTACCAGATGAGAACAATAACGCCCAGAACAATTCGATAGTAGCCGAAGACCTTGAAGTCGTTTTTCTTAACCCAACTCATCAGGAAGCGTATCGAGTACAGCGAGACCAGGAAGGCCACCGCCATGCCGAGCACAAGGTAGAGAATCTCGGCATTGCTGAAGGGGAAGCCGAATTTTACGAATTTTACAAACTTCAGGAGGCTCGCGCCGAACATAACCGGGATGCCGACAAAGAAGGAAATTCCGCCGCCACCGCGCGGGAACAGCCGAGAAGCACTGCGCCGAGTATCGTGACGCCCGAGCGCGAAGTGCCGGGAATCAGCGCAAGCACCTGAAACATGCCGATATAGAGCGCGGTCTGGTAGTTGAGCTGCCACATCTTGGTAATCTGCGGCTTGCTCGTCTGATTCCGGTTCTCAATCAAAATAAAGAGAACGCCGTATATCACCAGCATAATCGAAACCACAAGGCCGTTGTATAGATGCGCGTCCATCCAGTCGTCGAGCAGTTTGCCAAGGATGGCGGCCGGAATGCAGGCCACAATAATCTTACTCCAGAGCGTCAGGGCAACCCTTCTCTGGTCGCCTCGCTTTGAGCGACTCAAGGGATTCAGGCGGTCAAAATAGAGCATGACCACAGCAAGAATTGCGCCGAGCTGAATGACCACGCGAAACATCTCCATGAATTCCGGTGAGACATCCAGATGAATCAATTGGTTGATTAAAATCAGGTGGCCGGTCGAACTGATCGGCAGCCACTCGGTAAAGCCTTCGACCATACCGAGCACGATCACTTTAAGGATTTCAATGATGCGCATACGTAATCTCCGTCTTCTTTCTCTTTCGTTTGCATTTGCCTTCAGATGTTTTCAATCTGCCAGTCAATCGGTTCTTCCCCGACCGAGCGCAGAAAGTCATTGGCCTTTTGAAAGTGGCCGCAGCCGAAGAAGCCCCGGCTTGCCGAGAGCGGCGAGGGATGCGGTGAAGTCAGTACAAGGTGGCGCTCCCGGTCTATCATCGAAAGTTTCTCCTGTGCGGGACGCCCCCAGAGCAGAAAGACCAGACGATGTTCCGAGCTGTTTGCAGCCCTTAGAATCGCATCCGTAAACTGCTCCCAGCCCTTGCCTCGGTGCGAGAATGCCGCGTGCGCCCGCACGGTGAGCACCGTGTTTAAGAGCAGTACTCCCTGCTCCGCCCACTTTTTCAAGTAGCCGTTGTTCGGTATATAGCAACCGAGCTCTTCCTGTAACTCGCGATAGATGTTCTTCAGCGAAGGCGGTATGATACGCTGCTCGGGCAGTACCGAAAACGCGAGTCCGTGCGCCTGGTTCGGTTCATGATAAGGGTCCTGCCCCAGTATCACCACGCGGACTTTTTCGAGCGGTGTCAGTTCCAGCGCTTCAAATATTCTGTTTGCCGGCGGGTAGATTTGCTGCGTCCGGTACTCTTCTTCCACAAACTGATAGAGCTCCGCGTAATAGGGCTTTTTAAACTCTGCCCGCAGAGCCGGAAGCCAGTCGTTCTGAATTGCGGCCACCTGTTTTGCCATCCTCTCTTTCAGGATATATCCTGTTTTTTTATCGAAATCTGTCCTAATATCATAGCATGATTTTTGCGCAAGTACACTTTACAAACCCTTGTATTTTGGTTTTTCAATCGGACAAGTCACGAAATCTCGCAATAGCTCTTGCATTATATTACAACTGCACGTCTGTAGTCTTGAAGCAAGTGTTGGCCCTGCGCAGAGCTATCATAGTAGTATAGCATCCGTTGCTGCATTTATAAAAGAGCGGGCTCTTGCCCGCTCTTGTTTACTCTTATACCGGCCACTCACCCTTCCGTGTCACTCCCGTTTCTGATTTGCTATGAACTCTCTCATAAGCCTCCGGATAGCCTCGGCTTGGCTTAGCCCGGCGCCCATCTGCGTCCACATAGCTCATCCGGCTCTGTCTTCTTCTTATACTGTTCTTCTGAGGGCTATCTTTGATAGCCCACTTAGGCTTTTTCTGGAGGCGCGCCCTTTCCCACCTGAGTGTCCGCCGGTGCGCCCACCGGTGACCAAAAAGCACAGCTGCTATGACTGTGCTTGTGTTGCTGTTATTTAGTTGATTCGGCCGAAGGAACCTATAAAATATGCGAAAATTATCTATCGTAGCTCCAGCCATACGTGTCTTCGAATGCTCTTCGGTAGTTCTCTTCGAATATCGCATTATACCGTTCCAAAGCGTCTTTTGCCCTTTGAGGCGCATCTTCTCGTAGCCTTCCCTTTTCCAAGTAGGGCATAAAGATGTTCTCTAGACTAATTTCTTCCTCGGTTTTTCTAAGAACCATCCCTATCTCCTTCTTCCGGCCTCAGCGCCTTTGTCTCCTGCGTAGCTCGATACCCGCTTCCAACTTCGTCGGTTGTTTTTGTTGGAAAGTCTCCACGGCATACACGCTGATGTCTCCCATATTTCTCTTTCCAGCGTGATTCCTAATTTTTTGATTCTTCACTTTTGTTGTAGCCATTTGTGCTTAACTTTGTTTTTATCAGGGCTGTTCAACAGCCTTCGCGATGCTGTGCTTCATGTTTCCGCTTCAAGTGCCACATCCTGCTTACTTCCAGCATAGTACCTTCACAGAATCGCATCTAAAATCGCCGACGTATCGCAACTGTCTCAGTACTGAATTATACTGCACCACGCGGGTGGACAATTGAAGAAACCATGACATCCGAACTTTAAGGGATTCCAAGTTCTCGCATTGCGTCTCTGGTATTTCTGAACACCGTATGCAGCGCCTTAGGCTTTATTTCTTCACTTTCCTGAAACATACACCGGCGTGTCATACGTAACGTGATGCGGCGGGCAATCCACATTTAGAATTTTTCAGCCTGTCGCAGCCTAACCTTATCACATAGTTCTGCTCCTGGAAGCTGTCCCCACCCAAAAATCCGGATTTTTCCAGTGTCAGCTTGACCCAGCGTCGTTTAGCATGCGCACAGTAGGTTTTAGCCCTCGGCGTACAAGCGTACCCGCATAGTAGCTTTTGCCCGCCTGATAAGAATCCATGCCGCCTCCTTTATAATAAAAGACCGCATCTCGCGATCCTTCGGCGTCAATCCCTCGGTCTCCTCATTTTGTGGCAGGTCCTGCAAGACCCTTGAAAATTGATGCCGCGCTCCTCCTGCCCATTCGTTCAGCCGTGAGCACGGCGCGTGCGCTCTTCACGGAGTTGTTTTCACGCGCTTGCGATACGCGTCGAAATCAATGTCAACGTAAGTCAGAACGCCCGGAATACTTGAAATCGTCCGAGCCGCCTCACGCGCCCTAGCTTTTTTCTCACGCTTCCGCGGGGCTTGACGGCACGGCGCGTCTGCCTGTGCTCCAACCCAATCGCAGCAGCCTAGTAACGTGCCATTGCACCGCGTCTGTGTATGTCGCCCTGTCCAGTGGTCAACGTCCCGAAATGGCCACCAGAAATTTGTTCATCCTGCTGGATAAATGCCGGATATGCATGTCATAGCTCTCCTTCTGAGATAGGAAGTAAACTGCCCTCGCAGGGGCGGGCGGGGCTCATTTGAGCCTCCACTTTTTGATGATGCTTTTGCAAGCTTCGTTGATGTCTGAGTGCCCTGGTACGAACTCTGTATTTTGCCTTGACATAGCGGCTGGTGGCGTCCTCCGTGTTTTTCTCTGAACCCCTGCTCTGCTCAAGCATCTTTATCAAGATTCCGCTTCACTTCCTCCTTCAAGTATTTATATTGTACGCATTTAGTCGCGTATAATGCAAATGCCCGGAGAAAAATATTTTACTTTTTCAGGTCATCCACAATGACCACAGCGCCCATCTGCGTCCACATAGCTCATCCAGTTTCGTCTTCTATATCAGCTTCCTTCTCTGAGTGCCATCTTTGATAGCCCACTTGTGTTTTTCGGAGTGCGCGCCTCATCCCCACCTTCCGGAGTGCGTCCGCGCCGGTGCGCCCACCAGTGATCAAAAAGTACAGCCGCTATGACTGTGCCGTTACTGTTGTTCAGCTGGTTTCGCTGTATCCAGTTTACCAGGTAGATGACACGGGGTCAGATATTGATTGCTATTCCAACAAGTCTGTTAGATAGTCAATCCTGGAGGCGCATCCACAATGCCCCTCGAGCGCGTAGGCGCTGACCTTTATCAAACATTCGCTTCTCTTCTTCGGTGAACTGACCTCATTCAAACCTCCTTTCCCGCTTTATGTGTTTTCTTGCATCGCCAGTTGATTCTAGCGCATCTTTTCATCTTTCAAAATTCCGCTTCCTACTTCGTCGAAGCGATGTATTAGAACATCCCGCCTGCATATTCGCTAATCTTGTGGCTTGTCTGGCACTTCAGTAACACCCAACCGCCTTCCGGCGAAACATTGTCCTGATCCTGATGTACTCTACGGTATTATCCACGGGGTCACATGCTCGCTGGAAGTCATGTAATCTGTCTACTGGCACTATAATCAGCGTCGGCATCTCTGTCAAGGAACGCCAAACACCTGCAGCTTTTCCTGGGTTCTGATAAAAGCCATGGAGCCCCACGCACACCCACGCGCCTGTGCCCCATTCCAAGCTTTTCTGCCAAGACCCTGGGCAAGGTCGTCTTCCAACCTATACGATACAAAAAGCAGCGATACAATTGACATCCTCTCCTGCATCTGTCTGGCCTGGAGCGACCGTGCGCGCTGGAAACAAAAAAGACATGGTTCTGGCAGCCTTTCGCCGCACAGAGGCTCTGTACCCGCACTCAGCGTACTTCTCGGTGCAGGGTATAACGCCGGAGTCTCGGGCAATACTTCATTGCCTCCATGCGCTCCGGGTGGAGTTTCTTGTTCTTCGTGGTGGTATAGTTCCGGTCGCCGCACTCCGTGCAGGCGAGCGTGACGCGCGTTCTCCCTGAATTTGCCATGGCTTTTCTCCTCTCAAGAAACCGCTCCGGCAAGGGCCGAAGCGGTCATCAGGCTACAGTTAGGCGAAAACTCTTGCGACTTTGAGGCTTCCGTATTTGCATCCTGTTTGCATATTCATAGTAGCAAAGCCATGGTTTGCTGTCAATGCATCTTTTTTATTTTTCTTCGAGCACTTGGAAGATGAAGAACTTGAGGTAGTAGGTTTCTCCCGCTGCCCAGAGTATGGGGTGATCCGGTGCCTGGGTGGAAAAATACACCTGGCGGAGACGCTTTCTCGCGCCGCGCGCTGCCTCCTGTATGGTCTTTGCAAAGAGAGACTGGTCCATAAAGTGTGAGCAGGAACAGGTGGCCAGGAAGCCGCCGTCCCGAACAAGTTTCATGCCGCGTAGGTTAATGTCACGATAGCCCTTGACCGCGCGCTTTAACGGTATCCCGCGACTTGGTAAAGGCCGGGGGATCCAGTATGACCAGGTCAAATCGCTCGCCCGCTGCCTCCAGTCGCGGCAGCAGTTCAAAGACATCCGCGGTCTCAAAGCGCACTCGTTCCGATAGTCCGTTTAAGGCGGCATTCTCGGTGGACTGCGAAACGCCGAGTGCGGAGGCATCGACCCCCAGCACTTCCCGCGCGCCCGCAAAGCCCGCATTCAGGGCAAAGGAGCCCGTGTGCGTAAAACAGTCCAGCACCCTTGCGCCCTGTGAAAATCCCTGTACCGCACGGCGATTCAACTTCTGGTCGAGGAAGAAGCCGGTCTTCTGCCCCTCGGCCACATCCACCCAATAGTGCACCCCGTTCTCACAAATCTGAACCTTGGTGTCAAAGGGCTCGGAGAGAAAACCTTTTACCCGGTCCATGCCCTCCTTGAGTCTCTCCTTCGCATCGCTCCGCTCGTAGACACCGCGAATCGGAAGCCCCTCCTCAGAGAGAACTTCGAGGAGTATCTTTAGGACTCTTTCCTTCATGCGATCCATGCCGAGCGCAAGGCTCTCCAGCACCAAGACATCGTTAAATTTGTCCACGGTGAGGCCGGGCAAAAAATCCGCCTCGCCGAAAATCAGACGGCAGGCTCCGGTGTCGATGACCTGCTTTCGAAGCCGCACCGCAGCCTCAATCCGTGCGCGCAGAAAGGCATCGTCGATTTCCTGCGCCGCGTTTCTGGTCATCATCCGCACGCGCAGCTTGGAATGCAGGTTCATAAAGCCGTTGCCGAGGGGATAGCCGTCGTGATCCAATACGGTCACAAGATCGCCGTTCGTAAAATTGCCCTCGACCCGCGCCACTTCGTTGTCGTAGATCCAGGCACCGCCGCTCTTAAAAGCGCGTCCGCTGCCCGGCTTTAAACTCACTTTACAGGGATACATCCTTTTTTCCCTCCTCAGTTCTTCATACCGGGTTCCCAGCGCACCGAGACCCCCATGCCGAAGGCATTCGGACCCGTGTGGCAGGAGACACTGTAGGAAAGCGGATCGTAGAAGACCGTCTCCGTCGGGAAAGGCCTCCTGTCCCAGCTTCTTCCACTCCTCGATATCGGCCTCGTCCGGGAAGCTGCCCGCCTGGCCGACCCATATCTTTCTGCCGGCGTCCAAGAAGCCCTGCGCCGCCTTCAAAATCTCCTCGACCTCACGCTTCTTGCAGTGCTTGCTGCCGCGCACCGTCGCAAAGGGTTCCACCTTCTCCCCCTTGATGACAAGGAGGGGCTTGATGTTCAGAATGCTGCCCACCGTCGCCGCAGCGCCGGAAATCCGGCCACCGCGCTTCAAATATTTCAGATCTTCCACGCCCACATAGACAATGGAGAGAAGGGCGATTTTTTCAATTTCCTCGCGCATCTCCCGCGCCGAGAGCCCCGCCTCGCGCATTGCAAGCGCATCCAGAACAATGTGGCGCATCGTAATCGAGATGCGGCGCGCATCCGCGACCTCGACCCTGCCGTCGTAATCCTCCGCGAGGAGGCGCGCCGAGGTGTAGGTACCGCTTAAGCCGGAGGACATCGGAATAAACAAAATCTCATCGTAACTCTCAAGCAAATTGTCCCAGAGGCTTGCCATCTCGCCGGGAGAGGGCTGGGAAGTGCGGAGCACCGTATCGCCGATCAACAGCTCGTAGAAATGCGCCGTTGTCAGGTTCTTACCCTCGTGGTATACATCCTCCCCCGCAATGAAGGGCATTGGCAAAACCGAAATACCGAGCTGTTCCGCCTCTGCCTGGGAAATGCCGCTGTTCGAATCCGTCACAATCGCTGTCTTCATGCTTCACCTCTCTTCTTTCTCTGTCAACGCGCGGTAGCTCTGCGCCGGCAGGGCTATGTGTTCCCGCTGAAATGCTTCCGCTATGCGCCCGGTGAGCGCATAGTTTAAATCCCAATACTCCTTGGTCTTACACCAGACGCGCAGGGTAAAGACCTGCCCTCGCTCCTGCAGTTCGGTCAGCGCGACAAAGGGCGCTGCCGGGGCATCCGGCGGCAGAAGCACCGTCTTTTCCGCCTCGATTGCCGTGCGAATCAGCTTTAAAACCTTTGCGATATCCGCCTCACGCCCCACAAGGAAGGTCATGTCCAATCTTCGCTTCTCGTGGGCGCTGTAATTGGTGATGTTCGCGTTCATGAGACTGCCGTTCGGCACCGTAATCTTCTTGTTGTCGATGCTGATGAGCACCGTGTAAAAGAGACTGATTTCCCCGACTGTGCCGCCGACAGATCCCGTCTCAATATAATCGCCGATTCGAAAGGGGCGCGCAAGGGTCAGCATAATGCCTCCCGCGAGATTCGAGAGCGAGCCCTGCATCGCAAGCCCCAGGGTCACACCCGCCGAAGCGATGACCGCTGTGACCGAGGCCATGGGCACGCCGACAATCGCGACCACGGCAATCACAAGTAGGCCATGGAGCAGCGCCTTTAAGAGATTCAGCATGAAGCGCTGCATGGTCTTGTCCATGGGAACCTTGACACCCGGCTTTTCCGCAAGTCGTGTGATCTTTCGAATGATTACGGTGCCCAGTTTCCAGACCAGCAGGGCAAAAATAAGACGAAGCAAGCCGCCCCAGAGCATGGCTCCCGTCCCCGGTTTCCAGAGCACATTGTGCCAAAACCACTGCAAAAAGCTCACATGCTCGCTCACCTTCTCCGTGACCGCTTCCGAAACCGCACTTGATACTTGTTCGACTTGATCTGTCATAGCAACCTCCTCACAGCATTGGGGAAATTAAGCGAAGCAGGCAGTGCTCTGCGCGCTGAAATAAGGTTCTTCCGTAGAGATACTGCTCCGTGACCTCGCGGCACTGCGGAAAGGTGTCAAGAAAGCATTCTTTCATTTTCGCAATCGCGCGGTAGCGGTAAAGAGCACGCCGTTCTCAAAGTGATGATAGAGCGAGCGAAAATCAAGGTTAATGGTGCCGCAAGCCGCAAGTTCATCGTCCGCGACACATTGCTTCGCGTGCATGAAACCCGGTGTGTACTCGTAAATCCGCACGCCCGCACGCGTCAGCACATTGTAATAGGAGCGCGTCGCCTGATAGACCATCTTCTTATCCGGGATGCCGGGCGTTATGATGCGCACATCCACCCCGCGCTTTGCGGCAAGGCAAAAGGCCTGGCTCATTTCATCCGTGATGATGAGATAGGGCGTCATAAAGTAGACATAACGCTTCGCGTGGTTTACGAGATTCATGTAAACGTTTTCGCCCACCTGCTCCCCGTCGAGCGGCGAATCCGCGTAGGGCTGGCAGTAGCCGGGCTCCGCCGCGCAGTAGGACGGAAGGCTTAGATAACATTCTAAGTTTTCGACATCTTGCCGTTCTCCCCGAATCGCATTCCAGTTCTCAAGGAAGATGCCGGTCAGGCTGCGCACCGCCTCTCCCGTCAGGCGTATGCCGGTGTCAAACCAGTGGCCGTAGGGATGGGTGATGTTAAAGTACTCCTCCGCCAGATTGTAGCCGCCGGTAAAGCCCACCTTGCCGTCGATCACCGTTATTTTCCTGTGGTCCCGGTGATCCAGAAAGGCGTTGAAGAGGGGTGTCATCGGATTAAACACGCGCGTCTGTATTCCCGCCGCCTCCATGCGGCGTATGAAATCGTGATCGATAAACCAAATGCTGCCGATGTCATCGTAAAAAAGTCTCACCTCTACGCCCGCCGCGGCACGCTCGGAAAGTACTTCAAAAAGGCGCTCGAATGCCGTCTTTTCCTCGATGGCATGATACTCCATGAAGATAAAGCGCTCTGCCTTTTTAAGCGCCTCGAGTTGCGCCTCAAAAGCCTCTTCCGCGGTCGGATAAAAACAGATATCGGTGTCGCGGTAAACCGGGTAACCGAGCCGGTCGGAGAGATAGCGGAACTGGTTTGCGACACCGTAGTCCACGCTCTCCAACTCTTCCAGAATACCGCCCTGTTGCGGCATGGCCGGGAACAGATGCTCGTCTATGATTTCGTAGCGCCGACGCATGCGCCGGGTCGCGCCGTTAAAACCGATCAAAAGATACAGCGGTACGCCGAGAAAGGGAGCCCCTGCAATCAAAAGAATCCAGGGCATTTTCATAGCCGAGTTGATGTGTCGCCCGTAAATACCGAGCACCAGAATAAGGGCGATCCCGTGGATCAGGAGCGGAATCCAGGGGTAGTCTCCCGTCAGATTGCGGAGTACTATGTAGACCCATACGAGTTCCACGATAATTGCAAACAGCGCAAAGAAACCCCGTTTGATGCCGTTTCGCACCTCTGTCTTGCGTTCGACTCGCATTGCCCGTTTCATCTTGCTTCCACTCCCTTTCCGATACAACCAATCGTCCCCTCAGTGTAACACGCGGCGCATTTCTTGTCGCCTTTTTATCGACTTCTATCCTACTTTGCGCCGCTCTGTGTTAAAATAAAAGCATCTGAATTGGTCGGCATTTTGTATCATTTAGGAGGGAAACTATGAAAGAACTCGGCTACTACGACGGCAAATTCGGTCCTCTCACAGAGATGCAAATTCCCATGTGCGATCGCGCCTCCTGGTTCGGCGACGGCGTCTACGACGCGGGTCCCGCGAGACACGGGGTCATTTTTGCGCTGGATGAACATGTGGACCGCTTCTTCCGCAGTGCGGCGCTGCTCGATATCACCATGCCGCTCACGAAGGAAGAGCTGAAGGCACTCTTGCAGCGTCTGCTCACTGAGATGGATGACGACGAACTCTTTGTCTACTACCAGGTGACCCGCGGCAACCCGACCGTCCAAAAGCGCTCCCACTGTTACGAGCACGGGGTCCCCGGAAAGCTCTGGGTTTCTCTCAGTCCGAACCGCATTTCGGACGGCAAGGAACCGGTCTCGCTGATTACCCTCGAGGACACACGTTTCCTGCACTGTAATATCAAGACTCTGAACCTGATTCCCTCGGTCATAGCTTCCCAGAAGGCAAAGGATGCGGGTGCCGATGAGGCCGTCCTTTACCGCCCCGGCGAGCTCGTGACCGAGTGCGCGCACTCCAATGTGCACATCCTAAAGGACGGCGTCTTAAAGACCCACCCGGCGGATAACCTGATTCTCGGCGGCATTGCCCGCGCCCACCTGCTCCGCGCCTGCGCGGCGCTCTCCGTTCCGACGGATGAGACCGCATTTACGCTAACCGAGCTCTTCGATGCGGATGAGGTCATTGTCACCAGTTCCTCGAATCTCTGCATACGCGCGGAGATGATAGACGGCAAGCCCGTCGGCGGCAAGGCCCCCGAGCTCTTTGAGCGCCTCCGCAGCTACTTAATCGATGAATTTCTCACGGAGACCGCCTGATTCAGGCGGTCTTTGCTTGCAAGAAAGCGGTAAATTGCGGTGCCGATAATCAGCGCATAACCGAGCACACTGAATACGTCCGGAAGTTCCTCAAAGAGCAGGAATCCTAGCAGGGCCGCAAAGACCACCTGAATGTAGTCGTAAACCGAGATTTCCTTTGCGGGCGCATAGGTATAGGCCATCGTAATGCCGAGCTGGCCCAGCGCTCCGGCACAGCCCGAGAGCAGCAAAAAGCCGAGCTGCCGCACATTCATGGGCTCGTACTGCAGGAGGAAGAATGGCAACACCGTAATGCAGGAGAAGAGGGAGAAGCAGAGGATGATTACCGCTCCCTTCACGCCGCCCTGTCCGGCCTTTCGCACAAAGGTGTAGGCAGTACCCGCACAAAAGCCGCCGAACAGCCCCACAAGCGCGGGAAGCGAAGTGAGTCCGAGCCCCGGCTTAATGACCAGTGCTGCACCGCTCAAAGCGACCAGGAGGCAGAGCCAATCCCGCTTGACCGGACGCTCCCCCAGAATAAAGAGTGACATCAGGATTGCAAAAAACGGCGACATCTTATTGAGCATGGTTGAATCCGCAATCGGCAGGTGGTCGATGGCCCAAAAATTCGCAATGACCCCGAGCATCCCAATCAGTGAGCGCAAGAAGACCGCCGTCCGGTTGCCCTTGCCGATTCGGAAGGGTTCCCCGGAACGCCGTAACATCAGGAAAGCGACCGCCGCCGCAACCAGATTCCGAAAGAACACCTTTTGCATGACCGGCAACGGCCCGGCGAGGCGCACAAAAACCGCCATCAGCGAAAAGCCCGCCGCGGCGAGCACAATGAAACAAATTCCCTTTACGGTATTTCCTCTCAAATCGCAACCCTCTACTTTCTGTTTCTTCCAGGATATTTTGCGATGAAACAACGCTTTTCGCAAGGCGTTTTGCCTGCCGCGCAAGATTCACAGAAAATTCACACACGCCTCTCGTATTTTGCTTGCATTTCCGCCCTTAAGTTATATATTGCTAATTAGTAACAACTATCTTTTTTTTAAGGAGGTCTTTCATTATGAAGAATTTGGATCGCTATCTCTCCAATCTGATGATAGGAAACATTAAGCTGCACAACCTGCACTGGAACGTGACCGGCCTCACTTTTAAGGCAGTTCACGAGTACCTTGAGGCACTCTACAACGACAGCTTCGAAAAGCTGGACGAGGTTGCGGAGCTTCAGAAGCAGCTCGGCCTTCCGGTCCTCGCTTCCGCAAAGGAGTATTTGGAGAACACGGACATTCAGGAGCTCGGCTACAAGGAGTACACCCCGGTTGAGGCAATCAAGTACGCGAAGGAGTATGTCGAGCACATGCGCGACCTTGCTCTGACCATCCGCAAGGAAGCAGATCAGGAAGATTGCTTTGTCTTAACGAACCTCATGGAGGATCACGTGACGGGCTACGACAAGCACATCTGGTTCCTCAACAACATGCTGAAGTAAAATCCTTCCGAAAAGGAGAGTCGGCAGCAAGCTGTCGACTCTCTTTTTGCGCTTGCTTGACAAAGTCGAACACCGTTAATACAATCGTATTACAGGAGGACATTCTTATGTCAACAATCAGTTTGCGCGTCAGCGAAGAAGAGTTAAAACTCTTTCAAGACTTTGCCAAGTTAAATCAAATCAGTTTATCCGAGCTCATTCGTCGTACTATGTTGTCCAAATTGGAGGATGAGTACGATTTACAGGTCTTCTCCGCGCACGAGGCCGCAAAAGCCCGCGGCAAGGTGGAAAGCTACTCGCATGAAGAAACCTGGGCTGAACTCGGCCTATGAGCTACAGCTTACGCTATACCAAAAAGGCGATTCAGTCACTCAAAAAATTAGATCGCCCTGTCCTTATTTTAATCAAATCCTGGATTGAAAAGAACTTAGTCGATACCGATAACCCGCGGCGTCACGGAAAAGGCTTGACTTCAAACCGCAGCGGTCAATGGAGATATCGAGTCGGAAATTATCGCATCCTTGCCGAAATCGAGGACCGGGAACTGATTATACTCGTCATTGAAGCCGGGCACAGGAGCATCGTCTATGAAGCGTAACCGGCAATACACTAACGAAAGCGCCCGTATCAACTGATATGTACCCAGAATTCTGGACACATTGACTATCGTTAGGCACCGCAACTGGATGCTATCCTGTATTGTACAGGAGGCATCCAGTTTGTTTTCTTCTGGATTCTCCTGTTGTTATAGTAATCGATATAATCATCGACTGCAGTAACAAATTCCTCAAAGGACTTGAACTCTTGCTCATGTCCATAGAACATCTCATTCTTCATCCGACCAAAGAACGACTCCATAATGCCGTTATCATGGCAATTCCCCTTTCTGGACATCGACTGTGTGATGCCATGCTTCTCAAGCTCGGTTCGATAGTAGGCGTGCTGATACTGCCAACCCTGATCTGAATGCATAATCAAGCCTGTTAACTTTGGGAACTTTGCAAATGCCTTATCCAGCATGTCCTTAATCTGTTCCATATTAGGATGCAGCGAAACATTGTACGAGATAATCTCGTTCCCGCACATGTCGAGGATCGGAGAAAAGTAGCACTTCCCCCATCCCATGTTGAACTGAGATACGTCTGTTGTCCATTTCTCGAGGGGTGTGTCTGAAATAAAATCCTGTTTAAGGAGATTGTCAGCGGTCTCGCCCACCTCACCTTTGTAAGAATGATACTTCTCCTTCGGACGCTTGCCGAGCAGTTCCATGTCGTGCATGAGCCGCTGAACACGCTTGTGATTGACCTCAAATCCACGATTATGCAGCTCCGCCGTAATTCGGCGGACACCATATCGCTGCCGGTTCTCATCGTAAATTCTGCGGATCTCTGCGGAAAGACCTGTATTCCTGAGAGCAACTGCGTCAGTCCTGCCAAGTTCATAGTAGTAGGTGGACCGGGACATTCCCATTGCTGTCAGCAGGTACTTCAGTTTGTATCCTCTGTCGCGGAGTTCTTTGATGATCGCTGCTTTCTCGCCTTGAGTCGCGCAGCTTCCTTTTCTTCTCTCAAGGCGATCTCTTTTTTTATTACTTCGTTCTCGGCCTTAATCAAGGCGTTCTCTTCACGAAGCCGGAGGAGCTCCTCGTATTCACTCTCCTGGAGTTTTCTGGGATTGTTGATATTTACTTTCTTCATCTTCACAGGATCCTTTGGCTTGCGGCCTTTCTTCTTACTTACAAGTCCATTATACCCGTAAATCTTATATTTTTGCACCCAGTCATAGAGCAGACGGCTCCCAATGCCGGCCTCTAGCGCAACGGACTGTGCCGTCCTCCCGGCGAGAACCTTTGTGATTAGCTTCAGTTTCTCTTCAGGCGTCCACGGATGCTGCTTTCCATGCTTTAGGACCTGGGGGCCATTTGCCTTTTCGGCACGAGCCCATCGACGAATCATGGCGTGAAAGTTACCCGGATCGTTATAACCCTCCGGTGTCTCTGGCCATTTCCCCTGTCGATACAGGTCGACACACATCTTCTTGAATTCATAATCATAGCGCATGATAAAACCCTCCTTACTGTGACACTTTCGTGTCCAGTAAAGAGGGTACATATCAAACATTCACGCTGATACAGGCGCTTTTCGTTTTCTCTTACTTGTTCTTCCGCTGCTCCAGATAATCGTTCAACTCGGCATTGACAATGTCCGTAATGAACATGTGTCCGGGCACATGGGTGATGACCACCGGGGGCTTTGCATTTTCCACCGCGGCCTGGGGCGTCACACCGCAGGGCCAGAACACGGGAATCTCGCCCTCGCGAATCTCAACCGCATCGCCGTAATCCGGCTTCATCACATCTGTGACGCCGATTTTCTCCGGATTGCCGATCTGCACCGGCGCGCCGTGGACATTCGGCATTTTCACCGTGATGTCATAGGCCTTCTCTGCCTGCTCCGGGGTCATGGGACGCATGGAGCAGACCATGGGACCCTCAAAGGGCCCCACCTTCTCGGTCTGAATGTTGGTCTTAAACATGGGGACATTGCGCTTCGTCTCGATATGGCGAACCGGAACCCCCGCCGCCATGAGAGCCTCCTCAAACGAGAACGAGCAACCGATCAAAAAGCCCACATAGCCTTCCTTCCAGTATTCGGTGACATCGGTGAGCTCCTTACTTACCGCGCCGTTCTCATACACCCAGTAGCGCGGCACATCGCTGCAGATGTTTCCGCCCTCGCCCATCGCATGGGTGTCGGGACTTCCCTTAATCACTTCCAGCACAGGGCAGGCAAAGGGGTTCTTCTCGGCATAGCGCTCAAATCGGCCGCGTACTCCCCGGGGAGAATGACCAGGTTCGCCTGGGCATAGCCGCGGCACATGCCGGCGGTCGGGAAGTCAATCTTCCCTTCCCGAATCAGCTTCCGAACCGCAGAAGGTTTCATGTCGATATAAGGGGTGATGTCAAAAGCCATATCCGCTTGCTCCTTTCTTAAACCAACAAATCACTGCCTAACTCTCTTGCATTCCATTCCTAGCGCGTATCTTGCCTTTGTTTCTTATGCTCTGCTGTGCTTCGTCACGAATGCTTCGCTTTATGCGCGCACTGCCGTGACTGCAATCTCAACCTTTGCGTTCTTCGGGAGCGCCGCGACCTGGAATGCCGCTCTCGCCGGATAGGGTGCCGCAAAGAACTCGGCATAGACCTCGTTCATCGCCGCGAAATCCGCAATGTCAGCGAGGTAAACCGTCGCCTGCACCACATGCTCAAAGCCAAGTCCCGCCTCTTTGAGGATGGCGGCGATATTGCGGAACACCTGTGTGGTCTGTCCCTTGATATCATCCGCAGAGAACTCTCCGGTCGCCGGATCCAGCGGAATCTGCCCCGAGACAAAGAGGGTTCCGTTTGCCTCGATTGCCTGCGAGTAGGGTCCGATTGCTGCCGGTGCGTTCTTGGTCACGATTGCCTTCTTCATAAAAACTCCTTTCCGAATCACAGTGTCTGTGCTTATCAGTATAATACAGGAACCACCTTAGCGCGAGAAAACTTCCTCGGCTTTCAGTGCTTTCGATCAGTTCCCGGATGTGTGCGGAGAGTGCGTGGCGCGTGCGGTTCTCCTTGCCGGGCCTAAGAGCAAAGGTCTCCAACGGAAAATGATCGGACCGAATCGGCGCAGTACTCGTGTCCGGCGTAAGCGCCATGACACCGCACACCGGATTGGTACGCAACAGCTTGCCGATTCCGCCGTAAATTTCGTCGCTGCACGCATTCTTATAATAGGTCTCCAGCTGCCCGAGACTCGAGCGCTCCCCCGCCCAGATTTGCCGCACCTTTCGGTACTTGCACTCCAGTATGATGCTGCCGACATACCAGCCTGTTTTCTTGCTGAAAATGTGCAATAAAAGATCCGGATGATTGTGGTTCCTTCCGTTGTGACTTGTCGCAAAGTAGAGCGGATCCCGCTCTCTGTCCGCGCTGCGTTCTCCGAGAGTCTGGTTATAAACCAGCGCGAGGCGCACCTCCTCGTTTTCGTAGCAGACCCGGCTCCCGTCCCGAAGCGAAAAACCGCCGTCCTCACCGACCTCGTAGCTCTCCTCCCGATCTGTCTCGGTCGCGAAGTCCTCGAGCACATGCCGCAGTTTAAATAGCACCAGAGTTCGTATAGCAAGCTGCTCTTTTGATAACTCAGGCGGTATATCTCCCGCATGGTGAGCCCGAGATGATCCCGTTCGAGCGATAGATGCAGACAGTACAGTATGTAGTAGCGATTGTCCGCCAGCATGGCCTGCGAAACCGCATAGACCTGCCGCCCCGAAATCTCCGGATACCAGGGCATATTGCGGAGCGCATTCAGCAGATGGCGGTAGCGCCGCACCGTCTCGGTAAATTCTCGCATCCGCCCGCCGCTGAGCTGCGCATCTTCCGTGTACTGCCGAAAACCCGCGAGCCTTGCCAGAATCCGCTCCGCCATCATACGGAGCATGCGATTCTCGTCGATGTCGTAGTCGAGCCGCTTCTTCGGAATCAACTGCACGTGGGAGATACCGCCGCGAGAGAGATTGCTGCGCATGCTCTTGGCATCCACTCTGCCGCCGGCTTGTACCGGATCCTTTTCGTAACTCGTCTTAATCGCATAGCGCGGCTGCTCTATGATGTCCCGTATTGCGGCAAAGACCTTGCTCTCCTGTGCCTGAAGGCGCTCCAAGTCCCGAAACGCGCGCAGCGGCAGCGCCTGCTCACCGCCTATTCCGCGCCCCTCTGTCCCCTTCTTCCAGACCCGGCTTAAACCTTCGAATTCTTCTTCCAGCTCTTGTTGCATGAGCTGCCATTCTCCGGACTCCAACTGTCGCGGCTGCACGGCAAAGTTTCCGTAGTAGCGCTGCCCCGCCGCCTCGACAAAAAACAGCATGCGCTCCACCAGGAGCCCCTCCTGCCCGCCGCCGCAGAGCTGAAACGGACGGTCCGAGGGGGTAATGTAATCGCCCGCCGCATCGCTCTCCACAAAGCGCTGATCGAGCGCCGCATCCAGACAGGGTAGATATAGTTTTGCCGCCGTATCTTCCGAGCGGAATAAGAAGGCCACGCCCTCGTTTTCCTTCACCGAAATTGTGGGCGTTGTCGTGAAACTGTTGGCGGCAGGCACCGTGACAAAGCGTGTCGCCTCCGATCTTCGTCTGATTGCGGCCCCGTTTTTGTCGATGTAGCTCGTGCGTATCACCGAAAGGGAAAAAGGGAGCTTAACTGCAATAGCCATAGCTCTCAATCTCCTTTTTCTTCTGTGCGAGGATTGCACGGCATCTCGCAAACGGCGAAAGTGCCTTGTGCTTTTCCAACACAGCAAAGAGACTGCTCTCCCCATCCTCTCGGAGAGCCGGGCCTACCACGCTCTCGACACCGCGAAGCTTTGTCAATACGCGCTGCGCGAGCTGTAAATCCAAGGCATCTTCAAAGCTTAATCCCTCCTCCGAAGGTAGGTTGCTCAGATATTTCACCACACTCTTTACAACGCGCGGACCCGCACCGTACTTGCTGCTTAGGCTCTGCAGCGCGCAGTGTACATCCCAGAGCAGCGCACGCAGTTCAAGTTCATTCGAAACACTGTCCTTTGCGAGCAACTTTTCGTAATCCTGGGTGCTCCAGATCTGTGTTTTTCCGATGGCCGCAAAGCTCTTATCCTCCCACTCGGTCGCGTAGTTCAGCACCGCAAGCTCTATCACATTGGCGCGGTCCAACACCTTATCCGAGAAATGGAAGGTGGTCTCATCTACATTGACCGTGCCGATAAACTTCACATTGCTGCCGATTTCGATCCGGAAGGGATAATCCGCCGCATTGTAGAGTTTTCCCATGTACTGCTTGTCGTAGAGCTGAAGTTCCCGCTGTCCCGCCGGTCTCTCGAGTATCGAGAGGAACTGACTGAAGTAGTGCTCCACCCGCGCGAGGTTCATCTCCTCAAAGCAGACCAAAAAGAGCTTGTTCTTATTCTCCTCTCGCTGCGCGCGCACCAGAAAGTCCACAAAACCGGAATCCGCCGCGTGGTAGACCATGTGCGCAAGGTCCACGTAACCGAGGAGATCCGCATCGTCATTCCAGGACGGACGCACCGGGACCATGAGAATCTGGCTATCCTCCAAGTCCGCGCTCGCATTGAGTCCGAGTGCCTTCGCGTAGATATTGACCAGTGAAGACTTACCCGTTCCGCTGAGGCCCGAGAGGATTACGAGATCGTTGCACTTGACCGCCGTGTGGAAATTGACAAAGTCACTGCGCTTATAGTAGCAACGGCTCTTCTGCGCGTAGTACTCCATCATATTGAGAATCAGCGCCTCGTTTTTCTCGGCCATCGGAATCTGCGCAAGATCCTTCTCATCAATCGGATCCTTGAGCTCTGTCTCCAGCTCGGCCCCGCGGAAGTCCTCGCGCTCTTCTGCCTCTGCCGCCTCATCGTGGGCATCGCTATCCGCTTCCTCCTTCTCATCGGAAGCAAGCGCATCCTCCGCTGCCTCCGCAGTCCGCTCGGCCTCGGCCCGCGCCTCCGCCTCCCGCTGTCTCTGCTCCTCCTTCTCATCTTTCACAGCCTGCAACACAGCGCTCTTTAACTGGTTGTCAATCTTCCGGTAGATATCACTCGGTACATAGCTCACGCAGGGATTGTAGCTGTCGTCGTAGACAAAGTACTCCATGAACTCACTGAGATCGATCGTAAAAAGATATCTTGCCCCTAGGACGCAAGCGCCGACCGGATCCGTGGTCGCACGATCGATGCTGCCGACCGCAAACAGTTTTCCGTCCTCCTCCATCCAGAGCACAAACGCGGGTGAAGAACTCTCAAGGTCATACCCGTAAAGGCTGCCGAGCCCTTCTCCGGCATGAATGCAAGCCATGAACTCTGCGCGTGTCTCGAAACTCCGATATAAATTCCAACTCGTTTCGTACTCCCACTCGCGCACGCCCTCATTGTTTTTGTTGCAGAAAACAGGCACCGCATAGAATTCCGTATTTTTGTCGAAAGACTTCGGAACCGGAACCAACTGAACATCCTGCATACTCCGAATTTCGGTACCGTTTGTGTTTTTGCTCTGCACCCGGAAGATGAAGAGCTGATTTTCCATAAACTCCTCAAAGTGTTCGATACGATCTTCCACGCTCGCATATACATCATCCGTGAAGTCATTGATTAAATTTCCGAACCCTGCCACATACGAATTGGCGGCATCCGGCAGCATCAGTGTTTTTACATTAAACTGGATGATTCCCAGTCGATTGATAAAAATAGAGCCCCTTCCGGTCTCACCGTTCTGTGCCAGTCTTCCGATATATTCTCTGTAATTTTTTGTCATTTTCTTAGCCTCTCCTCAATGGCCTGTTTGACATCCGCAATCGTGGTAATTTAGGCTGCTGAACTGTTTGATTTTCACTTTATCCGCAAATCTCAGGGTTCCGCTGACATTCCAAATTTCCGCATATTCTTTCCAGCCAAGTTCTTCCAGCGCATCCGCCTTTGCGCAGATATCACAGTTTAATCCCTCGACTTGTTCCCTCAAATCGATTCGTGAGAAAATAAGAATTTTAGGTTGTTTTCGTATTTCACCGAGATATTTCTCCTCATATTTTTTGAGTTCTTCAATCTTATTTAACAGTTCCTTTTTTTCGCGTTCGGACTGCCGCAGTCTCTCTTCGAGTTCTCTGATTTTATCTCGCGCAATTCCGGCCTCGTTTTCCGCAATTTTCTTTAACTCCTCGCATCTGGCTTCCGCGCGCCTCTGCTCTTTTCTGGCCGACTCCGTCTCGCGCTTTTCATTGTCCAAGCGAATGCGAAATTCCTGCTTTTCTTCTTTGTTCTTTTTCTTCTGTTCCTGATTTTCCTCCCTGAGTTCCTCCAGCTGTCTTTGCAACTCTCTTAGCTGCGCCGCGAAAGCCGCAAGCTGCTTCTCTGTCTCGGCTTCGTGCTTCTCCTCCGCGGCATCCTCCGTAGCCGCTTCTTTTATCTCCTGTTCCGTCGCGTCCTCTGTCGTTACGCTCTCCGCTTCCGCCTTCTCTTCCTCCGGCATCTGCCAAGCCGTAGTCGTCATGTCCTCCTTCGCGTGATAGAGCACTTCTCCCATCTCGATGGTCATTCGATTCGACTGATCCAAGAGATGAAACAGCATCGGCAGGGGCAAAAGATGTAAGTTCTTGCGCTGTCTTGCGGGAACAGAACCGCCTCGTTTCTCAACAAAAAATTCCAAGAAACTACGTCTCTCTGCCTGAGACATGCTTTTCAAGTCTTTTTTCAACAGCGCGGGCGTATACTTTCCGCCCAGGGTCTTTTTCCGTATGAACGCCAAAACTCCTCCTCCTTTCATCTTGATGATTTTATTGTGCGACAGCAAAACGCTTTCTTCAAGCCCCCCTTGCTATCGCATATGTACAATTTTCGGAGTTATTTTCAACGCAATTACCAATTGACAGCACCTATCTCATTTCCGTTCCATGTTTTTATTCCGAACAGATACCTTGCACGCATAAATTTCGTCATAATTATTTTGTGCTACAGTCGGCGCATCGGCCTGCATCATTCGCCGACCACGTGTAGCAATGTATCACTCCGGACAAGTATCCGCATCCGATTGAGACAAAGCCCAGGCTTTACAAGCGACTCATCCTGTACCTCAACTACTCGGAAAACTCTTTGAACCTGCTCTTTGTCGCTATGAACGACTTTCGGTTTCTCATGCCTCCTATTACAATCCTTCCCCCCCATAGCTACGAATCTATTGCCAGAATCGTAACGGACATCCGTCACGCACGTATCTCGTCCGGTGAATTCCCCAGTTATTTGATACAGGCACATTTACCGGTAATTCATGAAAAGAATATTACCGAGATGTATCATATGTTTTCCTTGGATTCATAAGCACAGCTTCGAAGCTGTCATCAATTTCCGCAAAAAAACGAGTCCGCCGTCCCATACTCTCGTATGGTCCGGCGGACTCGTTTCCTTGCTTTTCTGTTTTTAACACTTCGCCTTATGCGCTCTTCTCTTCCTCTAAGAGATTGGTCATGCTCTTTAAGCCCGTCACAAGGGTGGAGCCGTTGTGCAGGAGTGCACCGGTTGCGGGCGGAAGCATGCCGCCGACACCGAGCGCAATTAAGAGCGCATTGAAGCCGATGATGAAGTTGTAATTCGAGTGAATGCGGCGCATCAGAGCCATGCTGAGTGCTCTGAGGAACACCAGCTCGCGCAGGTTCTCCGCGGAAAGCGTGACATCCGCGACCTCACGCGCGATGGCCGCACCGTCGGAAATCGCGATGCCGACATCCGCCTCGGAGAGCGCCGGAGTGTCGTTCACACCGTCGCCGATCATGATGACCTTGCGGCCCGCCTCATGTTCCTTCCGCACAAACTCTGCCTTGGTGCCCGGGAGCACCTCTGCGTGGTACTCATCGAGCTCCAGCTGCGCCGCAACCGCGGCCGCGGTTTTCTCGGAATCGCCGGTCATCATGCAGATTTTGGAAATGCCGAGGGCGCGAAGTCCCTTCACAATCTCCGGTGCCTCCTCGCGAATCGGGTCAAAGATGCATATGACCGCGCAGAGCTTGCCGTCGATTGCGAGATACAGTCTGGAATACTCATCCGGCAGCGCCTCGAGCTTCTTCTCATCCTTCTTTAAGAGCTTGCACTTCTCGTCCTCAAAGACAAAGTGATAGGAACCGATGACTGCCTTCTTGCCGTCAATCTCGGAGGCAATGCCGTGCGCAACCACGTAGTGCACCTTGGAGTGCATTTCTTTGTGGCGAATGCCGCGCTTCTTTGCCTCGCCGACAACGGCGTTTGCAATGGAGTGCGGGTAATGCTCCTCGAGGCAAGCCGCAATCTTCAGTGCCTCTGCCTCTTCCATGTCATTGAAGGTCTCAATGCGCATGACAGTCGGCGTTGCGCGGGTCAGCGTTCCGGTCTTATCAAAGACGATGGTATCTGCCTCCGCAATGGCCTCCATGAACTTGCCGCCCTTCACGGATACATTGCGATCGCCCGCCTCACGGATTGCCGAGAGCACGGAGAGCGGCATGGAGAGCTTCAGCGCACAGGAGAAATCGACCATCAGGAACGCGAGTGCCTTTGCGACATTTCGCGTCAGAAGGAAGGTCAGTGCCGCACCGCCCAGCGAATACGGAACCAAACTGTCCGCAAGATGGTAGGCTCTCGCCTCGGTGTTGGACTTTAACTTCTCCGACTCCTCAATCATCTTGACGATCTTGTCGTAGTGGCCGGTACCCTGTACCTTTGCGACGCTGATGATGCACTCGCCCTCTTCGACCACGGTGCCCGCATAGACATAGGCACCCGCCTTCTTCTCGACCGGCACGGATTCACCGGTCATGGATGCCTGGTTTACCGTCATCTCGCCCTCGACCACGGTTCCGTCGAGCGGGATTACGTTCGAAGTGCGAACCACAATGCGGTCGCCGACCTGCACGTCCTTGACATCGATCAGAACATCGGCGCCTTCGGTCTTCATCCAGACCTTCTCGACCTGGAGGCTCATGGCACGCGCCAAGTCGCCGACCGATTTCTTATGCGTCCACTCCTCGAGTATCTCACCGACCTCCAAGAGGAACATGACCGAGGAAGCCGTGCCGAAGTCGGAGCGGAGCACCGAAGCCGAAATCGCAGTCGCATCGAGAACCGGGACTTCCAGGCCGCGCATCAAGAGACAAGTAACGCCGGTCACCACATAACGTAAGCTCTTAACCGCCGTCCAAGCGGCACGCAGCGGCGCAGGCAAGAAAAGCATTCTCGCGCCGTGAAGCACCACCTTCCAAAAGAGTTTCTCCTGGTAGTAGCGATTCATCGCACGGCCGCTGTCTTCGGGGACCAACGAGAGTGCGTATTCATCCCGGTATGAAATCACAGAGAGCGTCAATCAGCCGCTCTCTGTGATCCGCCTCTCGATTGTACTTTACAATTGCGTCACAGGTTCGCTCAAAGATTTTGACATCCTGAACGAAGGGCAGTGCTCGCAAGTAGTACTCCAGAATATCCGCCTCGGAGAGCGACATGCGCGTGCCCGCCAAGTGGACACGCATCACATTTCTGGATTCGTGGCGTATTGTGTATCTCATGCCTCAGTCGCTGCCTCGTGCTCTTCAACCAGAGCCTTTGCCTCCTGATATGCCTTCTCAGACTCCTCTGCGTAGCGACGCTCGTTGATGTCCTTTGCGTCCTCGTAGATGTCATCGCAGTTCTCACGGAGCGTGGAGACCGTCTTCATCACGCAGTCCTTGCCGCGAAGCACCGCAGCCGTTGCCTGCGTGTAAGCACCCTTCGCGTCCTTGGACTTGAGAATCGCAACGCCTGCCGTACCGAACAGAGCACCGCCGACAAACATACCAACCTTAAACATATTCTTGATACCAAACATAATTCTACCTCCTCGTTTGTGCTTGTTTTCTTGTCTTGAACATAGTTTACCGCAATCTATAAAAAGTGCAAAGTAAACTTACTTTGCATACTCTAACAGCTTTTAGCGAAATTCATCTAAGGTAGTGAACTATAACCTCTGCCGTCAACATAAGTATTGACAGAAGGAGCAACACAACCATGTGCAAACGGTAGCTTAAGCTGAGATACGCCACGTACTCGCGTATCGTCGCATTCAGCGTGTAGTACCATTTTGTTTTGGCGCCGAAGCCCTTACAGGGAAGATGCAGCCGCCGCGCAATGAGCAACGCGCGAAATACATGGTAACTCGTCGTCACGACCGCAACCCGCGGATGGGTCCGCTCCATGAGTTCCCTCGAAACTCCAGGTTTTCCCGCGTATTCCTGGAGCGCCGTTCCACCAGAATGCGCTCCGGGGGCACCCGTCTTGAGAGTGCGTAACGCGCCATTGCCTCTCCCTCCGTGATATCCTCGCCCGGTCCCTGTCCGCCCGAGAGTATGAGGAGTGCCTTCTTATTCTTCTTTAAGAGCGAAATCCCGCGCTCGATGCGGGCCGCGAGCAGCGGCGGAACACGTTCTCCCTTTAATCCCGCGCCAAGCACCACAATGTAATCAAAGTTCTGGTTGTCCCGCCGGTGAATCAAGTTTAAAAGGGATGAAAGCGCGTAAACCGCAAAGAGGATAAGCCCGTAGGCAATCCAAAGCCCCACCACACTGTAGGCGAGACGCCCGGCAAAATTTCCGCTCCAGTTCCCGATTTGCGGCCAGTAAATGAGATACAGAATCAGGAAAATCGCAAAGAGCAACGAGAGCATGTTTCGGACGCGCAGCCCTTCCCGAAACAGAATGCGGATTCCTTCTATAAAGAAACTGCCGATCAGCAAAAACGGGAAAAAGAACGTTGCCAGCGCAAAAACGGCCACAAGCACCACAAGTAAAAACATAAGCGGCGGGAAGGACTGCAATTGCTCCGAATAGCGGAAGGCCGTCAGCACCAGAAATGCCGCGGTCCCGCCGAGCGCGAAAAAGCAGCAAACGCCGCTCCAGAGTGTTCTCGGCTCCCGCAACATGACAAACAAGAAAAGCGCTACGGTAAGCAATGCCGTTATTTGAACGGCATTCAATAGCAGAAGCTGTATTCCTTGCTCCAAGCATCCACCTCCTTACGATTCATTGCATTCGAATGTATTAGCATACCACAGGCAAGGTCCTTTCCGCCACTTCCCGCTCATACAAAGCCCACCGTGTTTCCGATGAAATCAGATCAAATGTATGCAGGGCTGATCTCTCCGGTTCACAGCCCCCGTTTGGCGGCAGCCGCTCCCATTATCACCGATAAGCTATATCTCTTATAGAATTATGCTTACACAAGCTTTAAGAATTCCCGCACGGCCCGGGTCATATAGCGGTTCCGCCGGAAGTAGAAATTGACCTCTCGCACCGCCTCCCGCGCGTTGAGCTTATAGAAGCAGAGATTCTCCTCATTCGGCACATGTTTGATCAGCACATCGCCGTTAAAAGAGATGCCCATACCGTAGCAGGAAAAGTTATAGGCGGTCACCTGCTGCTCCGGCTCAAGACGTAGCTTCGGCGCAAAACCTGCCTCGTGACAGAGGCGGTCCGCGCGCTCCCTCGTGTCATTGCCCTCGCGGAGCAAAAGGAAGCGCTCTTCCCGAAACTCAATCAACGGCACCGGCGGGATGCGAGAGTTTAAGTGCGCATTCTGTTTGATTTCCGCCGCCGTCAGCGCATAGTTCCGGACGCGCTCATTGACCGCAAGCGCCCGCGGCACGGTGAGCAGCAAGTGCTCCTCGCGAAAGAACTTCTTCTCATAGGCAGCCGCGTTGAGCTCTGTGTTGTCAATCAAAAGGTCCAGAGAACCATCCGAGAGTCTATCCTTTAACTCCGAGGTCACGGCCTCGACAAGTTCTATGTGAATCTGCGGAAATTGCTCCGTGAACTGCGAGACCAAGGGCGGCAGCGCATAGGAAGTAAAGACATTGGTCCCGCCGATGGAGACCGAGCCGTTTTGCAGTGCATTGCGGTCGTGCAGGTAGTTCACAAAGCCGTTCTCAACGTCCAAAATCAGTTCCACCGCGCGAATGTACTCTTTCCCGAGATCCGTGAGACCGATCGGATTGGTGCTGCGGTCAAAGAGCGGTGCTCCCAGCTTCTGCTCGGTCTTTCGCACCGCATTGCTGAGCGAGGGCTGCGAAATAAAGAGCTTTTTCGCGGCGCGCGAAAAGCTCATCTCCCGATACACTTCATAGACATAGCGCATGCCCTGAAACATCTCTTCGCCCGACATCATCCGCACCTCCCAAAGTCTCCCTTCGCAACGGTAGACATTTCTTTTATTGAATACCTTGTATCATCCCTTAGGTATTTGTGAATAGTATAGCGCTCTGTTAGACTGGAGACAAGCAATACAGAAAACAATCCCAGGGAGGATTACCATGACGAAGGTAAGAGAAGGATATCGTCTCGAACACGATTCCATCGGCGAAAAGGAAGTTCCGGCATCCGCGTATTACGGCGTACAGACGCTCCGCGCACACGAGAACTTTAACATCACGGGTCTCAAGATGCACCCGGAGCTCATCATCAGCGTGGCACAGATTAAGAAGGCCGCTGCAATCACGAACTTCGAGGTCGGCGAGCTCTCCAAGGAGCGCGCAAGCGCTATCGTAAAGGCCTGCGATGAGATTATCGACGGCAAGCTTCACAACCAGTTCATTGTCGACCCGATTCAGGGCGGCGCAGGTACCTCTCTCAACATGAACGCAAACGAGGTCATTGCAAACCGCGCCATCGAGATTCTCGGCGGCGTGAAGGGCGACTACAGCCTCGTGAACCCGAACGACCACGTGAACTTCGGTCAGTCGACCAACGACGTGTTCCCGTCCTGCGGAAAGATGGCAGCGCTTACCCTGCTCCGCAAGGCACAGATTCAGCTGAAGCGCCTCGAGAAGGCACTGCGCGAAAAGTCCGAGGAGTTCGACTCCGTCATTAAGATGGGCCGCACCCAGCTTCAGGACGCCGTGCCGATTCGTCTCGGTCAGGAGTTCCACGCTTACGCGAGCGCCATCAGCCGCGATATTAAGCGCTTTGATACCGCGAAGGAAGAGATTCGCTCCCTCAACATGGGCGGCACCGCAATCGGCACCGGTCTCAACGCGGACAGCACCTACTTCCACCGTGTCGTCAAGAACATGTCCTCGATTACCGGTGAGGAGCTCGTGCAGAGCTATGACACCATCGATGCGACGCAGAACCTTGACAGCTACGCAATGGTCTCCGGCATCGTGAAGAGCTGTGCCGTGAACCTCTCCAAGATGTGTAACGACCTGCGCCTCATGTCCTCCGGACCGCGCACCGGCTTCTGCGAGATCAACCTTCCCGCGAAGCAGAACGGTTCCTCCATCATGCCGGGTAAGATTAACCCCGTCATCCCCGAGGTCGTGAACCAGGTTGCGTTCAACATCATCGGCAACGATGTGACAATTACCATGGCGGCAGAGGCAGGTCAGCTCGAGCTGAATGCGTTTGAGCCGATTATCTTCTACAACCTCTTCGAGTCCATCCAGACCCTCAGCAACGCAGTCCAGACCCTTGTGGACAACTGCATTGTGGGCATCACGGCAAACGAAGAGCACTGCCGCGAGATGGTCGAGAGTTCCATCGGCATCATCACCGCAATCTGCCCCTATGTCGGCTACGAGACTGCGGCGAACATCGCAAAGGAAGCACTCCGCACCAATCAGTCCGTCCGCGAGCTGATTCTGCAGAAGAAGTTGCTCTCCGAGGAGCAGCTTACGACCATCCTCGATCCCTACACCATGACGAAGCCCGGCATTCAGGGCAGAAACCCGGCAGATCTCTTGGCTGACTGATCTACTACCGAAAGAACGCCTCCGCAACGAATTGCGGAGGCGTTTTCTATTACGATACAAGGCTTTTCTCTGCTTACATCTTTCTTGAAACAGAATGTTTTTTCCGCTGTGACATGGCGAGGCGACGCTTAAAACAGCTGCTTTAGAAACAGCAGAAACAGCGGCAAAAGCAAAAAGAGCAGACAAACCCCTGCCAATACACGACCGCCCCAACGGCCGAGTATTGCCTGCCCGCCCTCTCGGCGAAACGCGTAGGTGCGTATGGGTGCAAAGCCGCGCAAAAGTTCTTCCGCCCGCGAGGCATCCTCTTCTGCCACGAGTATCGCCTGTCCGCTCGGGGAATTTCCCTCGTAAACCTGCAGACTACCCGCCTCGGCGCAAGCCGCAATCTCATGCCGCAAAAGAAACGCTACCATCTGCGCCGCCTCCGCGGTGCTTCCCGCAAAGCCGGCCTTCACAAGACAAAGTTCTCTCTCCTTCATCGACCGCCCCTCCTTTCTTACATCATACAACATTTGGAGCACTGCGACGGCTCACTGCACCAAAAAAAGCGCCCTGCAAGCTTTCTGATATATACCCTCTTTACTGGACACGAAAGTATCACAGTAAGGAGGGTTTTATCATGCGCTATGATTATGAATTGGCGAAGATGTGTGTGTCGACCTGTATCGACAGGAAATGGCCAGAGACACTGGAGAGGGTTAAGGAACGATCCGAGTAACTTTCACATCATGATCTGTCGATGTGCCTCAGCCGAAAAGGCAAATGGCTCCCAGGTCCTAAAGATGTGTTAAGCATCCGTGGACGCCTCGAAGAGAAACCCTAGTTAATCAAAGGTTCAAGCTGGGAGGATTTGGCACAGTCCAATACAGAGGTTTATATTGGGAGCTCAAATTTATGACTGGTGCAAAAATATAAGATTTACGGGCAATGGACTTGTGGCAGAAGAGGACGCGTCAGTGATCCTGGTGAAGATGAAGAAAAGTAAATATCAATCCCAGAAAACTTAAGGAGAGGAATACGAGGAGCCCTCCGGCTTCGTGATAGAACCTGATTAAGCGCCGGAGAACGGCACAAAAAGAAATTTGAGGAAGAAAGGAAGCTGCGCGACTGCTGCGAGTAAAAGGAAAGATCATCAAAGAACCCGCGACAGAGATACAACTGAAGTACTCGCTTGATGTGCAATGGAATGTCCTTGTCCACCTACCATTATGAACCCGGGCGTGACTGACGCAGTTGCTCTCAGAATACAGGTTTTCCGCAGAGATCCGGTGACGCCGATGAGAACCGGCGTGCGATATGGTGTCCGCCGAATTACGGCGGAGCTGCATAATCGTGGATTTGAGGTCAATCAAGCGTAGCCCAGCGGCTCATGCACGGTTATGAACTGTTCGCGCGTCCGAAGGAGAAGTATTATCTTGTAAAGGTGAGGTGGCAAGACCGCTGACAATCTCCTGTTATTTTATTTCAGACACACCCCTCGAGAAATGGACAACAGACGTATCCCAGTCACATGGGATGGGCGCGCTTTTCTCCGATCCTCGACATGTGGAACGAGATTATCTCATACACCGTTTCATGTATCCTAATATGGAAATAGATCAAGGACATGCTGATAAGCGTATTTGCAAAGTTCCCAAAGTTAACAGCAGGCTTGATTATGCATTCAGATCAGGGCTGGCGGTATCAGCACGCCCAATATCGGAACCGAGCTTGAGAAGCATGGCATCACGCCAGTCGATGTCCAGAATCGCCATGATAACGGTATTGCGGAGTCATCCCGTCGGATGAAGCACGAGGTTCGGCGGACATGAGCAGAGTTCAAGTCCTGAGGAATTCAGCACGCAGTCGATGATTATATCGATTACTATAACAACAGGAGAGAACTAGAAGAACAACTGGATGCCTCCCACAATACAGCATCCAGTTGTGGTGCCAACGATAGTCAATGTCCAGAATTCTGGTACATATCATTCTTGCAAGGCGCTTCGTCTTACCAACGCTGAAGGATGTAACTCAAACCGGAACCGAACATATCCGCCATCGAGTGCACGAGGACCACAGGCAGCAGGTTCTTGATGAACTTCCGGTAAGCCACATAGTAAAGGAGACCGAAGAAGATACCGATGATCAGTGCCGACGCCATACCCTGGTAGGTGTGGAAAGAGGTACGGATAATCGTCGAGAACACCAGCACCGGCCATTTGTACTTCTGATTGACCGTTCCGAGCAGACCGAGGAAGTAGAACTCCTCATAGAATGCGTTCAGAAGCGAGTAAATGATTGCGACACCGGAGAGCGCCGTAAACTTCGGGATGACCGAAGTCAAGTCAATGTGACTCAGGCTCTCTGCCGTAAAATAGTTGTAGCCGTGGTCAAAAATCATGTACAGGATATCCGCGCTGAGACCCATGATGAAGAAGAGGACCAGATACTGCGGAATGACCTTGAGATTAAGCTTGAACGGAATCTGCTTAAAGTCAAAGTTACGGATGAAGAGATAGATGAAGACAATGGCAAGCATCTTCGCCTGAAAGCTCAGGTTGCTCGAATAGGCAGCGCCTTCCGAAGATACCTCGGTTGTTGCCTCCGCAACCTCCGTCGCCGCTTCCGTGACCGCCGTCGCCGCCGCTTCAACCGCCGGCTTCAGGGTGTCGAGGTACATCTGCGTGGAGATGACAATGAACTTCCCGAAGAGAATCAGGGTGATGATGACGACATCGAACCATCTTAGGTTCTTTGTCTTCTCTCTCGGGAGGATAATGTCGCGAATGTTCATACTAAGTTACCCCCTTTATGATTTTTAATGCGCTCATTATAGCAAAGGGGCCAAGTTCTTTCCAGTAGATTTTAATTTTCTTTAAATTTTGTATAGAATTAACTACTTACTCTGCCTTGTTCTGTGTCATTTGTCCTCAAAATAATCCCATTCTACTGATTGCATACCAAAAAAGTCGCACGGTACCAATGACCGTGCGACTCTTCTCAGCCTATCTTTTCTTTGCTTCAGAGCTGTGCGTCCAACTTTGCCTCGAGCTCCTTCTGCGGAACCGCGCCGATAATGCGGTCCACAACCTGGCCGTCCTTGATGATGACCATGTTCGGGATGCTCATGACCTGGAACATCTGAGCAAGCTCCGGCTCATCGTCCGTGTTGACCTTGCCGACCTTGACCTTGCCCTCGTACTTCTCTGCGAGCTTCTCGACGACCGGTGCCATCATCTTGCAGGGACCGCACCAATCCGCATAGAAGTCAATGAACACCGGCTCCTTCGACTGCAACACTTCCTTCTCAAAATCAGCTTTTGTAAAACGATACTCCATCGTGCTACCTCCTCATGATGCGGTACCCAAGGTACCAAAATAGGAACTAATCCTAGTTTGACAGATTCAGAGGCAGATGTCAAGTCCTCAGAGGCCAACGTCCTCATATGAGAGCGTTACGCTGCCATCCTCGCGGACAAAGCAGGGAATTCCCACGTAACCCTGCTCTCTTGCCTCCCGAAATGCCTCATCCCGGTCGCGAAGCTGTAAGAAAGCCTTGAGGTAAACGACATGCTTTCCGATGTCAACCAAAGTGAAATCGTTCTCTTTGCCGCTCGCCTTGATTCTCTCTTCGACTTCTGCGCAATCCGGGCAGCTCGGCATTCCATAAACCTTAATCATGTTTCTTTTCTCCCTGTAGAAAATGTCTTTTTGCAAATTCCATGTCCTGGACAAACTCCGCCGTTCCCAGATAATTGCCCTCTTGGTCTCTCACGGCGCGGTAGTTGACCAGCATGGTCTTTCCGCCCTTCTCGGCCCAGATGGAGACGCTGCTCTGTCTTCCGGAACGGAATTCCGTGATAATCTGACGCACCATAGGCTCAATCTTCGGCGGGTGGCAGGAAAAGACCTCGCGGTCCAGTGCCATCTTCGGGCGCTTAAACGCCTTCTGTCCCTCGCTCTCGTTAAAGTAGCGGTTGATGTTGTCTGCATCGACAAAGGTGATTTCCATCGGAATCGTGTTGAGAAGCCACTCCAGCTGATCAAGCTTCAGGTGCCCGCCCGGCATCACCACCTCACCGACAAAGGAAGACGTAAGGCTCTTCGTATCCGCTGTGTTCACAGCGACCTGCGGCGCCGGCTGCTCTGCCGCCTTCGCCTCCTCCGCCGCTGCGTAGATCTTACTCTCCACGCCGAGGCAGTTCTCATAATCCTTGGAATCCCGATAAATTCTCTTCCACTCATCTTCCGTAAAATTCACGGCGCAAATCGGGAACAGGATATTTGTCTCCTTGTAAATCATCTCATCCGCGCGCTGTACCACAGCCTCCGCAGCTGCCTTCCAAGCCTCATCTTCGACACTTGCCTTGTCAAGGCGACCCAGTTCGTCGCGGATTTCATCGTCCACCGTCCACATGACCGAGGAGGGACCTGTGACATCATACTTCACCTTTAAGAGCGGGTAAAGCAAATCTCCCTTTTTCGCGTAATGAACCGTGACTTCACGGATTGCATGCACCGCATCCTTTAAGGATACGCCGAGCTTTGCCGCCTCGCGGAAGCTCTCGATGCGCAGCGCAAGCGCCTGGTTTCTCGCGCGTTAAGGTCTCAAGCGGATGGCCGGGAATCGCAATGAGCTTTGCAGCCAGCGCATTCTTATCGCCGTACTGTGCCTGCTGCTCTGCCTTCTCGTGATCCGAAATGCGAATCATGGAAGCCGCAACCTCGCGCTCCGCATTCGCAACGCGCTCTTCCTGCGTCGCGCCGTGGAAAAGAGCCGAGTGAATGTCGCAGAGCTTCTGAACTTCCTCAAGCGGCATGCCGTCCTTCATGAGCTGCTGCTCTGCCTGCATAATCTCCGCCGCCTCGACCGAGTGGAACTCCTTGCGGAAATCTTCGCGAACGGTTTCCAGCGACTCTCCCTTGCTGAGGCGCTCCAAATAGCCCTTCAGCGCTTCCGCGCGCTCCGGCTTTGCGTTCGGGAAATTATACTGCGCAGCCGGCGGCACCGGAGGCTTTGCCGGAGCGCTCGGCGGCGTGGGCGGTGCCGGCGGCACCGGCGCTTCGTCCGCGCCGATTACCTGAAAGCCCTTCTCACCAAACGCCTTCAAAATCTGCTCCATCGGGATGCCCTTCATCCGGGAGCCCTTCGGAACCGTCATAATCTTGCCTGCGGAAGCGAGTATCTCCGGCTCCGTGATCTCCTTAAAACCGACACTCGCCATAATCTCCTTGAACTCCGGGTGCTCCGTTGCAAGCTCGTACACTGTCTTTCTGAAATCAATTATCTTATCCATGGATGTGCCTCCAAAATGGTTTGTTGTTCCTTACACCCCCACTATAACACATCTTCCCGGAAAAACCGTGACCGCTGCAACAAAACAGAGATTTATTTCGCCGCGATTCCCGCACAGCGCGCAGAAAACCGTTCTTCCGTCTCTCGGCAATGCATCACATAGTTCCCGAGCGCCTCTCGATACTCTTCCTGCTGAGAGTTCCAGCTGCCGAGCAGACGGCTTAATTCCGACAGTCCGTCCCGTGAACGTGAAACAGAAACGAAGCGGAGGCAAGACAGTCTTTCGTTTAACCGTTCAATGTCCCGCAGTAAGCTGCCGCAATGAAGACTCACGTCTGCCGCGCAGGCAAGGGCATGTTCCGCCGCCGCATAGTCGATCCCCGCCTCTCCGACTTCTCCCGCTGCCATAGACGGACAGCGCCCTCACTACCGCTCTGAAGGAATGCAACCGTATCAAAGACTGCTCCCTGTCCGGTACTTTCATGCCCCCCAATCAGCACAAACTGCTCTCGTAAGCCCTTTTCCAGACGCGCCGCATAATTCAGTAAAATACCCTCTATCTCCCGCGCGTCGTAAAGAACTTGCTTTGCAAAATTGAGAAGGGGCCGTTTGCCCGGTATGTCTGTTTCGAGTTCATCAAGAGAGGAGATTCCGCAACATTCCAGAATGCAAGCCTTTAACTGCTGCCTGTCCTGAATTAAGCTCGCAAGCCCGTTCCGCAACTCTGATTCATGCTGCACTCGTAAAAGCTCTGCCATTTTCCAAGGATAGCTTGTCCCTGCATCGATGGAGAGCAAGGGATAGCCGTCCAATTCACAACTCCCGAGGACTTCTTCCATCTCAGAATAGCGACGCCGCAGCGCCGCTCTCCCATCCGCAAATTTACTCCAATTCAAGGAGAGGTTCTTTGGATCCTTCAATGAGAGTCTGAGCTTTCCCTGCGCGACAAAACCGCTCGGCGTGAACAGCTGGTGCCCGCTCCAACGTAAACTCGATAAGATAGCGGTATCCGTCAACGTTTCACACATTTGTTTTGTGCTATTCCGGGAGTACAAAACGCCCTGCTTAAAGAGCTCTAAGAGACCACGATTGAGGCTGTCGTGTGGCAAAAGAGAAAAGCCCTCCGGCTCCCCGGAAAACAAGCTTCCGCAGCCTAACTCGCCGCGTATGACCAGTTTTGTTCGATTTATATATAACTTGACCCTTTCTCCCGCCCGCTTCCACTGTTTGAGATGCAGGAGCTCTTCTTCCATTGCAAGCCTTGCCGCCTTCCACTCCGCTCGCAGCACCTCACATACAGCACTCGGATGCGTGGCGCGATACTTCATCGCGATTAATTCCTTTCTTAACCACTCAATCGAATTGACGCTTCCTTGACAGAGAAGCTCCCAACTTCCCGGACCTGTATAAGCACCAAGCTTAAAATAGTCCCAGAGTCGGTAGTCATAGGGCTTTTTTTTCGCATATCCGAACTGAACTGCGGCAAGTAACACGTGCATGGGTTCGGCGCGTGACCGTGGTGCCTTGTGCATCAAATCGTGGGAAATATCCTTGATGATTTCGACCAAGGCGCCCTCTCTTCGGGTCCTTGGCTGCAGGTGCACCCGACCGTCCGCGCCGATTCGCAACAGCTGACGGATGTAATGATAATCCATCGCCCCGGTTCCGGACCTCCGATCGAGTTCCGGAGCGCCCAAAAAGAGAACATTCTTTGCAAAATACCCGCTTCTATAGGTATAGCCAATGGCGTGTACCAGATCCTTGTATGAGTTGATGCTGAAAATTTCCGAGCGCGCTTTCTCTAACCAGGCCTCTCCGCGATACACCAGCAATTCCCGAATGAACTCCGGCGGCGGTCCCGTGCATCGTTTGCAAAACAGACCGCATTCAATTCCGGGAAGATGCATTTCACAAGAACCGCAAAGAGTCCTCCCTTTGAGTGTCCCGCAAGCCACACTCTCCCCTCGGCAATCAGGCGACGGCACTTCCGCGCAATTGCATCCTTCCCCTCATACATGAGCTGCAAGGTGTCCTGCGCGTCAATCATTGCAAGCTCGCCTATCTTGGAAAGCGATTCAAATACATATCGGTCTTTTTGAAACGAGCCCGTGCAACTGCTTTCCATGTCGGCATTGTCAATCCACGCCCGGCCCGGAGTTCCCCGGAATGTGAAGCAAAGATTTCGTTTTAATCCCTGCTTTTCGCTGCCATCGTAAACAAACACGACCGTGACCAGCACTTCCGGATTTACAATCCCCTCGGCCTGTTTCCTATCCACACCTCGTGCGACCAGCTCATTGACATCCTTGTTAAAACTCGCATAGTACATCCTTGCTTCGCCAATGTCAGAAATGCCGGACTTTTCATCCAAGCAGGCTTCCAGAAGCTCGAGGTCGTGGAGATCGATATTAAACTTATTTCCACCATCATATGATGTTTCTGGCCTGCTCTAACAATCTCACGAATCGTATGGGATTCGTCTTTCACTCACAAATCTGTCTTTAGAGGTAGCAGATATAAAGCACGAGTGTTATATAGGATCTGTTGAATCATTGTCTCTGCTCTCTAGCTATGTCCTGTTCTCTAACTCGTCCCATAGTGCGCCCCTCTCATGACTTTAGCATCTCTTCAAAATCATTCCGTATTACTATGAGTCCGAATCAATGATGAGTCTGTAAAGCATAGTCATCATCACCTTTCTACCCCTGTGAGTATCCAAACCCTATCTTCATACGTCAAACCTATCGACTGATTTCTAACCACTCTCTCCTCTTTATATTCCTGTATCGTATTGTGCATTTCTGTCGTCATAATAGATTCCTGCATCGATTCCATAGGCTCTTTCTCTTTTAAGCTCATCAAGCAGAACTGTCCATATCTTCATCTCTATCAATTCCGAGTTTCTCATTACACATATTCTAATTTCGTTCTCGATTATCTTCAGTGACATATTCATCAACAGTCGATTGCGGATTTAAAGTGCATTCTGTGCCATGGGAGCATCCCGGCAGCACTCATCAAAGAGATCATACGTTCCTTCTTGAAATACTCTGTCAAAGAGTTCTCTGAATTTGTTCTCAACTTCCTCACGAAACACAAAGCTCATATAAGTATCTCGCAATGTATCTTCTTCAAAGTTATAACGAAGAACAATCTTTTCCTCATCTCTATTCGTCGGATACTTCTTTGATTTAAGTTCTAGTTTATAAATCCCCGTAGAAGAGTAAAAAAGGTCACCGGATGCCCACTCCACATCTCCCGGCTGATCAATCGTGAACTCATCCTCGTAAATCGCATATTTCGACTGCATATAACGGAGCAGCGCCTGATCCAGCTCCTCATGCGTCGGCTTTCTGTGCTGTCCCCTCCCGGTATAGAAACAGTATACGATTAACAGAAACAGAAGCAGAAACGGTGAGGCCACCAGCATGCGATATATTTTTCGACTATCCATCACAAATCCTCCCGTGGTTTTACTTCTCTACCGCGATTCCCTTACAGCGCCCGCAAAACCGTTCTTCTGTCTCTCGGCAATGCATCACATAATTCCCGAGCGCCTCTCGTTACTCTTCCTGCTGAGATTTCCAGCTTCCGAGCAGGCGGCTGAGTTCCGACAGTCCGTCCCGCGAGCCGGAATCAGCAGTTCATTCTAAGTGCAACTTATAATAATGGGCGTCAAAATAGTTTTCTTCGCCCCATTTCTTGTAGCGTGTCTTTCTATCTTCCGAGAACCCGAATTTGCGAAGAAGCGCTACCGAAGCAAGATTATCATCCGCCACTTCTCCCGTGACAGACTTTCCGCCTTCCGCTTTCACCCAACGAATGATGAAGTCCATCATTTCGCTTCCAAGACCTTTTTTCCAATGCTTCTTCGAGATACAGTACCCTATGTCGTAATTCCCATTTTCGGGGAATATGCAGCAGGTGCCGACCGGAGTAGCATCCTCTTTCCATTCGGCAAGCAGATAATATCCCTCTGGGTTGTCTTCCATCTCATCGACACATTTGAGATACACTTCATCCATGTTCTCACGGACAGAGTCGCTCATGTACTTCCCGTTTTCTTTGTCTCCCCACAAAGATAAGGTAAAGTCTTTGTCGGATTTCCGCCAAGAACGAAGCCGCAATCTCGGCGTTTCCAAGGGGTTCGTTAGTAGCATTGGTTCTTGTCCTCTTCAACAACTTACAATTTGTTACTTATATTTTCCGCATGAAGCCTTAACCGGTTAAGTTTACTTGATTACATTCAGACATTGGTCATCAAAACCTTCAGTGTTATTGTGATAATCACATGGCACAGTCTATCGTCATAGCTTCGGAAATACCAGACTATTCATCCAATCAGACTATGCGGAATGCAATACCATACGCATCATAGTAATTCCGTCTTAGTATGGGTTTGTATCCCAATAATATATCCCGTAATCTTCCTGTCCCTTTTTCCAAGTGACATGTACCATCTCCTCATACGTATGTTCCCCTGATTTTAGCCACTTATCTCTTCCGGTATATTTATCGTATTGTGCACGCGTCACATAATAGATTCCTCCATCAATTCCATATCCTCTCTTCTTAAGCTCACGCAATAGTTTTTTCATATCTTCATCTCTATAGTTCGAATCTCTAATTACTCTAACATCAATGTCATTTTTTATCGTCTTTGCTAAGTACTCTTCAATCTCGATCGAAGCAGAAAAATCGCAATTATTCCACGGAACTACAGGAGCACTCATTACCAGCTCATATGAATCCGGCTCATATACCTGATCAAATATTTCTCTAAACTTCTCTTCCACTTGATCTCGCAAAACATAACTCATATAAGTATCAAGCAAGGTATTCTCTTCAAAGTTATAGCGAATCACGACCTTCTCTTTCAATCTTCGCTTCGGGTACTTCTTTGACTCCAATTCAAGTTCGTACTTCCCCGTTGAAGGGTAAACAGGTCGCTGGAAGCCCACACCACATCTCCCGGCTGATCAATCGTGAACTCGTCCTCGTAGATTGCATATTTCGACTGCATATAACGGAGCAGCGCTTGGTCAAGCTCCTCATGCGTCGGTTTTCTATGCTGTCCCCGCCCGGTATAAAAACAGTATACGATTAACAGTAACAGAAGCAGAAACGGTGAGGCCACCAGCATGCGATATATTTTTCTGCTATCCATCACAAATCCTCCCTTGGTTTTACTTCTCTACCGCGATTCCCGCACAGCGCGCAGAAAACCGTTCTTCTGTCTCTCGGCAGCGCATCACATAGCTTCCGAGCGCCTCTCGGTATTCTTCCTGCTGAGATTTCCAGCTGCCGAGCAAACGGCTCAGTTCCGAGAGGCCGTCCCGCGAGACCGAGACATAACGAAGGCAAGACAGTCTTTCGTTTAACCGTTCAATATCCCGAAGCAAGCTGCCGCAGTGCAGACTTACATCCGCCGCACAGGCAAGGGCATGTTCCGCCGCTGCATAGTCGATACCCACCTCTCCGACTTCTCCCGCTGCCATAGACGGAACAGCGCTCTCACTACCGCTCTGAAGGAACGCAACCGTATCAAAGGCTGCTCCCTGCCCCACACTTTCCTGCTCCCCGAGCAGCACAAACTGCTTTCGGAAGCCCTTTTCCAGACGCGCCGCATAATTCAGTAAAATACCCTCTATCTCCCGCGCGTCGTAAAGGACTTGTTTGGCAATGCGGAGAAGGGAGCGCTTCCCGGGTATGTCCGTTTCGAGCTCATCGAGATCGGAAACTCCGAAACATTCCAGAATACTTGCTTCCAACAGTGCCTTGTCACGCATGAGACTCGAAACTCCGGACTGAATCTCCGCTGTATGCTGTCTCTTCTAAAAGTTCTGCCAACTTTCCTGGAATAATGCGTCCCCTCCGGAATCCGAAAGAGCGGGTAGCATCTTTTCTCGCAGCTTTGAATCGTCTCGTCCGCAGCACGGCAGGCATAGGCGAGATTCTTACAAAGTGTAAGCGACGGGGGAGCCTGTAGTGTCCGAATCGCTTGCAGCATCCCGGGACGAACTTCTGTCGGGGGGACAACATCGGTGACAAACGTGCATAAGTCGTTGAATTCCGCGATGATATCCTTAACGGAGGTTCCGAATAATCCGGCCGCCACTTGCAACAATGCAATTGTCGAACGATTGAAATCCAAATCGTGGCGAATGATGGGCAATCCTCCCGCATCTTTACCGAGCGGTCGTGGCAACGCTCGATCAGTCTCGACCAATTGCTTTGTATACTCCAGATACCGCTGTATTTGTTCTGACAGCTTTTTTCGAAACCGCTCCTCCGTCTTGAAAACCCCCTCTATCGCCATGGGTACCACAATCGGCAGCATTTTTAGTAATCCCGGCCCGTTCTTTATGTATGCGGTTCTCAACAACAGCATAACGGTAGATTCCACAGACTGATTGGCCGACGCTTTTTTCGCATAGCCGTATTGCAGCGCTCCCATCAACGGATGCATATACGCCGCCCTTTCCATGATGGGCATATGCATCAGTATATCGGAAAGTTCCTTAACCTTTTTTGCCGACCAACCTTCCTCGGCCACTATCTTCTGCAAACGGACTTTTCCATCCGCTTCCACGCGAAGTTTTTGGAAAAGATAGTGATAGTTCATTGTCTCGGACGGATCCTCTCCATCCAGCCCCGGCGCAGCCAAACGCAATAAATTCTTAGCAAAATACCCACGTTCTTTCGTATAAGCAATCGCATGAACTGGATCATTAAACGAAAAGATACTGTAAATACTTCTACGGTTCTCTTCTACTCTCTCTTTCCCATAATGTTTGTTATATTCATCCCACAATTCAAGCGGCGGTCCCGGCGCATCGAAGGCAAAACAAGTGACATTTCGAAACTCTTCGAAAACGCACTTAATCAGCATCGCATGGTTGCCTCCTTTCGAATGTCCCGATAAGAAGACCTTAGCCGCACCGATCAATGCCCGGCACTTTCCTGCAATCTCCGTACTTCTTCTCGGATACGGCGCAATGTATCCTGCTGATCATATAAGACTGCTTCTCCGATCGGAGAAACGGACTCAAATAGCTTATTATTTTTTACAAACGATCCGTTACAATCGCTCTCCATATCATAATTATCTTCCCAAGCACCTCCCGGTGTCCCTCGATGCACAAAGCTCACTCCTTCGCGGATTCCTTGCGCCTCGCTTCCTTCATAGACAAAGGCTACGGCAACCATCGCATCCGGATTCGTGATGAGCTCCGCATTTTCGCGACTGATGCCGTGCTCTACCAGTTCATTGGCATCCTTCTTAAAACTAATGTATGTGAGCCTTGCATTGCCGATATCGGAGATTCCCGATTCTTCTTTCAGGCAGGCTTCCAGCATTTCGAGGGTCGCTTCCTCAACAACATTTCCACTTTCCTTATATTTTCTTGCCGCCTGTACTATTTGTGATATGGTGGGATCTGTTGTTTCATTGTTCTCCAATTTCAATTTAGATATCGGCAAATACAAAACAAGATTATATATTACTTGCTGCATTATCTCCTGTTCTGTCGGATTACTGTCGATTTTCGTCGTCATGTGTTTTACTCCTTCGGCTGATTTCTCTCAATCCACATTTCTTTTCCATCTACACCCTTCCACATGTAAATTCTATAGTTTATATCTTTTTTTTGCCAAACAATCCAAACCGAACGATTATATTTGAAATTCTGAGTCGGTCTATTTAGTTCCGTTTCTCTTATATTGTTCAGTTGATCCTGCGTAACATAGTATATATTTCCATCGATTCCGTACTGATATTCCTTCAACAATTCCAACAAGCTCTGTATATCTTCCTCTTGCCTTTCCTCCTCTCTTGCAACATAAACTCGAATATAACTGTCCAGTGAATGATTCAGAAACTCTTCAACCGTTTCAGTTGCTTTATACTCATACCTAGAATATGGCACTTTAGACGATTCCATTCTTAGTGCATAGCTTTTGCTTTCATATAATCTATCAAAGATCTCTTCAAACTTTTCTTCAACCCTTTTTCTGTGGACAAAATCCATGTAATTGTCACGCAAGGTTTCTTTCTCATAATTGTAATACAGCCATAGTTCTTCTTCTTTGTATTTCTCCGGATACTTCTCCGACTGAAACCTCATCTCATATATCCCCGGTGTCGGCTGTAAAATATCGCTCGGATACCATTGAACTTTCCCCTCCCCCACCGGCGTCAGCGTATCTCCGTAAATCGCATACTTTCCCCTGCATATACCTGGTCAAGGCGGTATCCAGCTCTTGCTGCGTCAGCTTGCGCCTGTGGTCTCGCCAACTGAAATAGGCTGCCAGCAGTCCCAGGCCTAGAACTATCTGTGGGGCAAAACGAAGCCAACGGTGCTTCTTAGGCTGCCGCTTCTCTTTCTTCTCTTCTTGCATCTCCTGTCTCCTCTCAGGGAAATCGTTATCTGCGTTCAATCCTGTTCATTGCTGCCTTTACTGTCCTTGCTCTTCCGCGCGAATATCCGCCGCGATGTGAGACAAGGTTCCGCCGTCTAAGATTCCCATTTCGTTCCATGACAAATACAGCAGCATATTTTGAATCTCCTGCTGCTGTATCTCTTGCTTCTTGATCTGTTCACTTGATTTTTGCTTCTGCATCCGCACTACCCGTTGTCCTTCTCGCTGTCCTCTTGGCTTCAATCTTCATCGTCCTCGTGATAGGCATCGTCCTCATCCTGCATGCAGGCGAGTTCTTCCTCCGCTTCCGAGATACGGTACTCCAAGTAACGAAGATAATTTCGCTGTGCCAATTCCGTGCGGTCACAGAATTGCTCTGTCTTCTGCTTCATCCGGTCGCGCAGTCCGGCTTCCAGGGGGTAGGCGCGACTGTTCTGCCAGCTACCCTCCCGCCCGCGCTCGGCAAGCTGTCTGAGGCGTATTCCAAGGCGCTCGGCATCACCGTGTGCCAGTCGTAACGTATGAAGATCCCGTTCACAATCTCGAATGTCTCCGCAGCGGCAACTCATCCCGTTTTTCCCCCTCTCTGAATCACAGCGCCCAAGGCCCGGTCAAAGTCCTCCGCCGTGCGGTTCACTTCGTCCAGCTGCGCAAGCAAGGCCTCGAAGATATCCGAAATCTGCATGCCCTCCCGATCCGCGCGTTCCGCTGCACTCCGGTAAGCCCCCTGCATCTCTCCAACAAACATCTCTGAGAGACTTTGGTCAAGTTCGCGGAATCCTGCCCAAATGAGGCGCAATTCTTCCCCGAGTAAGCCCCACTGTGCGCTGCGAAGGCGCAGCTCTTCGTGTTGAATGCGTATTTCCATCTGTCTCCTCTTCAGCTCTCTGCCGCAATAAAGCGCTCGCAAAGAGTTTCTGTCTCCTGTTTGCGCAAAGCTCCTTCGCTGAGTGCGTCTTCTTCCAAAAGTTTCTGTTTCTCTGCCGCGGTGACCTGCGCTACATCCAGCGCGTGCTCCCAGAGCCGGAAGAGACGAATGAAGTTCTCCCTTCCTTTGCCGCTCCAGACCGTCAAATCCATATCGCGCTCCAAGGCCTGAATATCCCGTGCCGCGGCTGCAAGGCGGCGGCGCAGCGCGAGATTTTGGGCTGCGGCTTCCCGAAGCCGCTGTAAATCCACATAGACATCCATGGCTTCCTCCTCAGGGCACCAGATAGACAAAGAGAGTTCCCTCCGCAAAGCCGACGGTCTCCTTCGGCCAGAACTCCAGATAGAGGTTTATGTGCTCGTTGCTTGCCTTCCAGAGCTCCGTTTGGTTTGCAAACTCCTCCGTAACCATAGGGCCTCCGTGTCCGCTCCGGTAGGAAACCATCAAAACACGGGTGTTCTTTAAGTCTTCATAATCTCCCTTTTTCAGGATGCGCTGAATGCCGGCAAGCGCGTTGCTTTCCACTGTATTGAATTGATCTTTTCTGAGTTCTGCCTTCTTCACCACATGCTCTATGGTCCACCCCGTATTGACACCCAGTTTTTTGAGCGGCAAATCCAAGAGATAGTTGTAGAGTTGATATTGTGTTTGAATTCTCTTCGGATCCTCAAACTTTTCTTTCCGCAGCGCCCAGAGATCCGGCATGGGGCTTCCGACCCGCCAATCTTGGTAGAGCCGTTCTCTCCGCTGCGGATTGCGGCTCACAATGCCCTGGCAAATGCAGCTGCCGTCATAAATTCCCCTGCGCAGGACTTCGGTCATATCGGCTTCCACAAACTGCTCGTCCGTGACATAGTAAATCATGAGGTTTATGCCCCAGCCGCGCTCCGTGAGCAGGCGGTCAAGCTTCCGCATGGCTTTCTTCTTATCCTTCTCTTCTCCCTTGACCAGCGCCACGATTTCCTGCTCATCGACAAGTGTCATATAGTCCTTAAGACTTGTCGTTCCGTCAATCGGCTCATCCGTCCAAAAGTATGCCAGCGGTTCGCAGATCAGTTTGACATTCTCTTCGCCGTAGATTTCGGCAAAGAGTTTTTGATACTCTCGCTCCACAAACTCGCGATAAACAAAGGACATGTAATTGTCCTTTTGTCTGGTGGGATTCCATCGATAGTAAGAGTTAATCAGCTGGTTGGTACCCGCGTATTTTTCTGTTTGACTGCTTCCGGCGAGCTCTTCATATTTTTTGTCGCCGAAACAAGAGACATCAAAATCATAGTACGGTGTCAGCTTATCTCCGTATTTCCAATATTTTTGACTCAGTATTTGCTGATTCATTTCTTTTATCTCGTCGAGGCTCGGCTTTAAGCGCTCCCTATGCTCCCTAAACATCTCCGAGTCTCGCATTGCCGCTTCCACGCTTTCCTGTAAAGCACGCTGTTCCTCTGCAGTTAAGGTCTCGGCAGGCTCGCGCGCTGCCTCGCTTTGCTCCTCTGCGGTACTTTCTTCTGCAGTGCTTTCCTCTGCAGCGCTTTCCTCCGCAGTGTACAGGGACTCATGAACCTCTGTCTCCGCAGGCTCGGAAAAAGCTGCTCTCTTTCGTTCGTTTCTTTTTGTGCCTCCTGCTTTCGTTGGCTCGAGAATGCCTGCGTTTCCCCGGACTCTACGCTTTGACTCGCCTGCTTGCCGTCCGCCGTTCTACTGCCGCACCCTCCGGTACCGAGTAAAACAAGCGCTGCGATTGTCACTGCGATGCCTCTCTGATAAGCCTGCGCGCGTCCACTTCTCATCTTGCCTCTCCTCTCGAAAGCCTGATTGTTCTTTTTTCTTTAACAATTGTCTTTTATCAAACTATCGTTATGTAGCTACCACCTTATCTTTGGCGCTAATTTCCGTTTTCTCCCTGTGATTCATGCGGTAGTATAGTACAAATTCTATGTTATTTATTTACTTTAGTCAAGCTGTTTCTCCCCTTTGCACTGCGCTCAGATTGACTTTCCCTGCACTTCCCGCTATTCTGACAATAAAAAAAGGAGATATACCCATGACCGGAAGAACAAACTATGTCACGGCGGAGCAAGCGGTTCGCGCCGTACGGGACGGTGATTATATTGACTACGGCTTCGGCGGAAGCTTTCCCGAACTTTTGGATGCGGCACTTGCGGCGCGCTGCGGCACAGTACGCAATGTGACCGTGCGCGGCGGTCTCGTCATTGCCCCCAAGATTGCAGTCCTCGAGGCAGATTCGGAGGGACAGTCCTTCCGCTATGAGAGCACACACCTCGGCGACTACGAGCGCAAATTCTACCGCGCCGGACGCATCGAATTTGTCCCGATTGCGCTTCGCCTGGTACCCTTCCTCTATCGGCAGGGGAAATTTCACTCGGACTTTGCCTTTGTTCCGGTATCCCGTCCGGATGCCGACGGCAATGTGAGCCTCGGCACGGGTTGCTACCTCTGGAAGACCATCATTGCAAGCACAAAGACGGTCATCTTTGAGATCAACGAGCACCTTCCCTTCCTGCCGGGGGTCGACGGCTCCAACCTCTGCCGCCTCAGCGAAGCGGATATGGTTGTCGAGGGCACGCACTCGCCGCTGCCCGAGCGCAACTACCGCGCGCCGTCGGAGATCGATCAAACAATTGCGGAACTCGTGGTAAATGAAATTCCGAACGGTGCCGTGCTCTCGCTCGGTGTCGGCACGGTTCCCTTCGCGATTGCCTCTGCCCTCGCGGACTCCGACAAAAAGGATCTCGGCTGCCACACCGGCACCATCAGCGACGCTTATCGGAAGCTCTACCTCGCAGGCAAGCTCACGAATGCCCGGAAGGAGTTCGACACCGGACTCAGCAGCTTTAACCTTGCAATGGGTAGCGCTGCATTCTACGACTGGCTCCGCGAGAATCCGAAGCTCTTCCGCCCGGATTCGATTGACTACATCCATGACCCGGCGCGCATCGGGAAGCTGAGCCGCGTCATCAGCATTAACGGCGGCGTGCAGGTGGACCTCATGGGACAGGAGAACGCAGAGTCGGCTAACGGCATGCAGCTCTCGGGCATCGGCGGCCAGATGGACTTTCTGGAGGGCGCGTTCCGCTCGGAGGGCGGCTGCGGCTACATCTGCATCAATTCCTCCCGCCTCACCAAGGACGGCGTGCGGAAGTCGAACATTCTTCCCTTTATTCCCGGCGGCAACACGGTCTCCGCACCGCGCACGCTGATTGAGGCGGTCGCGACCGAGTACGGCATTGCGCACCTCGCGGGTAAGAGTCTCGCGGAACGCCGTGAGGCCATGATTGCGATTGCACACCCCGATTTCCGCGATGCACTCCGCAGCGAGAAACCGGATCTCTCGCTCTTTCTCTGACGCGGGCGCAAAGGAACCCTGCTCATGAATGTAAACCTGCTGCTGATCACACTGATTATTTTTTCCTGCATCTTCTTCAATAAATCTCATTCCGTTTCGGCATTCCGACCCTCTTTGTCTTTATTCTCCTCGGAATGGCCTTCGGAAGTGACGGCTTTGCGCGCATTTCGTTCAATAACTTTGCGCTCTCGGAGACCGTGTGCTCCGTTGCCCTGATCTACATCATGTTTTACGGCGGTTTCGGCACCAATTGGAAAATGGCGCGCCCGGTGGCGCGCCAATCCATACTACTCTCAACAGCGGGCGTGTTTCTGACCGCCCTTTTTCTCGGTCTCTTCCTCTATCTGCTGATACGGCGCGAGTTCTGGCTCTGCTTTTTGACCGGCTCCGCGCTTGCCAGTACGGACGCAGCCTCTGTCTTCTCGGTGCTGCGCTCCCAAAAACTGGACTTAAAAGAGAACACGGCTTCCATCCTGGAGCTTGAGAGCGGTAGTAACGATCCCATGGCCTACATGCTGACCCTGGTCTGCCTTTCCTTTTTGACCGGCGAGGCCGATGCCGGCAGCATACTCCGCCTGCTCACAACGCAGATTGTCTTCGGCATTGCAATCGGCGCGCTCTGCGGCCTTTTGTCCTACCGCATTTTGAAGAGCGTTTCCTTCGAGGTGGATGGCTTCGACGTTATCTTCATCGCCGGCATCGCCCTCTTTTCCTACGCGCTCTCCGCGGCACTCGGCGGCAACGGCTATCTCTCGACTTATCTGACCGGCATCATACTCGGAAATGTGAAGATGGGCGGCAAAAAGAACATCGTTCACTTCTTTGACGGTCTGACCGGCCTCATGCAGATGGCGGTCTTTTTCCTACTCGGTCTGCTCGCAACACCCTCGCTGCTCCCGGGCGTTTTGATATCCGCAGTCTCGGTGTTTCTCTTCCTGACCCTGGTTGCGCGCCCGCTCGCGGTGAAACTTCTGCTCCTGCCGTTTCGCGCAAGCAAGGGACAGAGCCGCCTGATTTCCTTTGCGGGACTCCGCGGCGCCTCTTCGATTGTCTTTGCAATCATGGCGGTGCAAACCTTAAAAAGTGACACGCGCTTCTTTCACATCATCTTCTTTGTCGTTCTTTTATCCCTCTTGGTGCAGGGCAGTCTCCTGCCCTTTGCGGCGCGGCGCTTCGATATGATTGACTTGAGCAACGATGTCATGAAGACCTTCACCGACTACAGCGAAGAGCTGCCGGTACAGTTTATTCAGCTCACGCTCGCCGAGGACAATGAGTGGGTCGGTAAGCATATCTCCGAGCTCGCCCTGCCGCTCCAATTCCTCTTCCTCTTGATTGTGCGCGAGGATAAAAAACTGGTTCCGAAGGGCACCACCCTGCTCGAAGCCGGAGATTCCCTGATTCTCTGCGCCCCCGCGGTGCAGACGAAAAATGCCATGCAGCTCTCGGAGATTGAGATCGACAAGTCGAGCGAATATCTCCACCGCCATATTCGGGACATCAATTTACCGCGCGGAGAGATTATTTTCCTCATCCAGCGCGGTAATCAAAGTATTATTCCGAACGGTCAGACCGAAATTCTTGCGGGCGATACCCTGATGCTGACGCGCCTCAAAGAGAAGGAGCGCTCGCCTCACTCACCGTCAAGAGTTCTGACATCAGGGCAATGAGCCCGACCCGGTAGCCTGCTGCGGAGAAAATCGCGCAGTCGCGGCCGCGGCGCAAAATGCTGAGCGGCAACTGACCGGGTTCCAGGAAGAGCTTGCGCGCCAGGACTTCCTCCTTAGCATCGTAATCCTCCGGGCAGGAAAATGCCTCGGGGAACAGGCTCTTTAATGTCTTACAGCTTCCTCTCTCTGCCGCATCTGCCTCTCTGAGGTAGAAGCGCAGGGAGAGTTTTTTTTGCGCGCAGAGCGCCTTCAGGGATTCTGTCTCCGCAAGAATTTCATTTGCGATGTGCTCACTCGGCTCTTCGCCCGGCGCCATGAAGAACTCCATGGTAAACGGGGTTGCGTAATCCTGCCCGCCGATTTCCGGAATGACAATCTTTCCGAGCAATTCCTCTGCCGTCACCTCCGGGAAGCTGAGGGCAAGTGTTTTTTCTTCACCGCCCGCAAGGCAAAAGGCCACACGCTTTCCGTAGGCATTGCCGTTCGGCAGACGCTTCTCGGTAAAGAGCTCATACTTGCCGTCCGGCAGAAGCAGCGTGAGCGTATTCTCATCCCACTGCTTCTTTTCAAAATCCAGCTCCTTTCCGTCTCGGTAGAGTGTCCAGTGCTGCTCGTAGCGGAGCTCACCCTCCGGTTTTTGAAGCGTAAGATGATTTCTCGCTACATCCGCCGCGCGGAAGGGACGAAAATCGCCGTCCGCAAAAAGGAGCGGTGCGCCGTCTTCATTTCTGAGCTTCACCGGAATGCCGCTGCCTCTTAAGCGGCGGAGTGCCGAAAGAATCTCTGCATCGCTACAGTCTGCACTCGCAAGGCGCGCTGTAAGCGCCGTCCGCTCGCCTATGCTCAGTTCCTCTTCGCCGCGGAACCGGCAAAGCGGCTCAAGCCCGAAGCGCTCCGGCAGTACGCCCTCCAGAAAGGCGCGCGCCGTGAGCGTTCCGACCTGCCGCATGGCAGCCTGAAACTCCGGCTCAAGTAATTCTTCTCTTACGTCTATCCTGTCTTTTTCGGAGAGTGAGGCCACAAAGGCATTCCGATACATGCGCTCTTCCTGCGATGTTGCTCGCTCCAAAAAGGCACGCGTGCGGTCGCGGCGTGCGGCGCGCTTTGCCTTAAGCTTTTCATTGCAACGCGCATACTTTTCGCGGCCGAGTGTCTGCTCTTCCGCGGTCTGCTTGGGCGCGCTGCGGCTGCCGTTCGGCGCAAAGAAGCGGAATTCTTGCTCCTCTGCCTCTTCTTTGCAGTCGCACTCCGCAATGCGCAAATCTCCCGCGCGGAGGTCCGCCATGACAGCCTTTTTCTTGCCCGGATGACGGAAGCGGACATACACACTGCCCTTTCCGAGGGAGACCGTCTTTTCGACGCCCGCCTCCGGCTTGTACATCGAGATGGGGCGTATGCCCGCGCTGTTTAAGAGACAAAAGCTCGACGAGCTCCGCATCATCCGCCTGAATGCTGAGTTTCACAGGGTCCGCATAGCGCGCAAGCTGATTTAAGTAGAGAACGCCGTTCTGACCGCCGAGAATTTCCTCGCCCGCCAGGGTTGCGCGGTCAAGCGCTGTGTCGGCCTGAGGGGTTAGCGGATAATAGCGGGCGTGCACAAGCATGGCGCGCGCAGCCGCCGCAATGAACCAGCCGTTGTCATCCTTCTCCGTGGGCTCGCAGGCACCCGCAAAGTGCCAAGCGCCGTCCACCCAATACTCAACCCAGGCGTGGTTGTCCTCGCAGTGCGCCCACCAGGGCGCATAGACCTGGCGCGCCGGGATGCCGACCGCGCGAAGCGCATTGACATAAAAGACCGACTCCTCGCCGCAGCGCCCCTGCCCGGACTCCAAAAAGCCCGCCGCAGAAATGGTTCTGCCGTCGCTCGACACATAGCTGCCCTCGGAAGCACAGGCATAGTTCACCGCGCGCGCAAGCGCTGCACCGGTCAGTGCCTCCTCGCCCTGTTCCGCTAAGTGAGCGGCAATGCAGTTTGCGAGCTTTTCCCGCACCGGGCGGAACTCCTCGTTGTTGACGCGCGGCAAAAGAACATACTGGAGGAAGTAGCTCTCCGGCAGTGCTCTTACTTCCGCACGCTCGCGGTAGAGCGTAAGCGTAGGGCGAAGGAAGGAAAGCAAGGTCTCCGGCGAAAAGTCATAGCCGCAGAGATCGCTCTCCGGAAGCAGCGCATAATAGTAGCGGAGCGCCGTTCTCTCGCCGCTTGTCAATGTTCCCGCTGCGGCAACGCTCGCGCGGTAACCCGCCCGCAGCGCTTCGCTTTTTTTGAGACGTGCAAAGAAGGCAGCATCTATCTCTCGCTCCGTTTCCGCAGAGGGACGCCAATCTTCCGGATTCCGCTCGCGGTCAAGGCACTCCAGCACTTCCCTTGCCGCTCTCACCTTTTCCGCAGAAGTATAGCTCCGGCTGTACTCGCTGAAGCCGGGAAGCCCCATGGAGACGCCCTCGCGACGGAACTGCATGGGGCTCTCCTCGTTTACCTTGCCGGACATGTGATACGAGAGAATCCCGGTCTCGCGGTAAAGCGCCTCGATTTTTTCCGCCGAGACACCGGAGCCCGCCATGAGGCGCACACTCTTTGCCTTCTCAGCGAGGGCGGCAAGCGTCCCTGCGCCCTCCAAAGCGGTGTTTGCCTGACCGGAGGTCAGGATGCGCGCTATCCCGAGTTCCTCCGCTATTCGAAGCGCCTCAAAGGGATCCTTACAGAGATCAAAGCAGCGGTGCAGGGTGACCGGTCTGCCGCCGCAGTGCTTCATGAGTTCGGAAATGTGCTCGCGGTCCAAGCTTCCGTCGGGTTTCAGCATACCGAGCACAAACCCATCCGCCCCGGCCGCCGCAAAGCGCTCTGCCTCTGCCGCGAGCTCACGGCACTCTTCCTCCGTATAGCAGAAATCGCCGAAACGCGGACGCAGCATGACAAAGAGCGGCAGCGTGACCCGCTTTCTCAGTTCTGAAAATAAGCCGAAACTCGGCGTGACGCCGCCGATTTCCAGACTCCCGCAGAGTTCCAGGCGGTCCGCCCCGCCTGCTTCCGCAGCAATGCCGGACTCCACGCTGTCCACGCAAACTTCAAGTTCAAATCCCCTATTCTCGTTCTCCTGCACTTCTTTTTCCTCCACCGGATGTTGTTAACGCAAGAACATGAAAAACAACGCGAGTATCCCGGCAATCACCACCACGGCGCCTGCCAGTAAGCTCACACCGAAACCGATAATCCCGATTGCCGCGAGCAGTATGTAGCCGATCACGCCAAAGGTAAGACTGAGCGCCTTGCCGATGATGCGAAACAAGAGTCCCGTACACTTTAAGATGAGCCACATGAGCAACGCAAAAATTAAAAACGGCATATATCCTCCCTTCTCTTACGACTCCAGAAATTTCATATTCGGCCAGAGCTTTCTGACCCTTTCTTCCGGATAGTAGCGGTCTATAAATTCCTCCACGACATTTGCCGCCTCGGGCTTTGTAAGCCTCGCGTTGGCGCGCACCATGACGGCCGCCGTGACCAGCATATCACAAGTTAGGAATATCGCGATGCCCCAACTGAGTACCAGGCCGAGTACCGGCGTGATTTTCTCAATCTGCGCGGAAATCGGCGGGTACGCGTAGCGGAGCCAGACAACCGAGAGCAAGCCCCAGAATACCATAAAAGGCACATTGGTTCTCCCGTCTATATTCAGCGGAATCTGACTGTAATCCCAAAACTTCATGCCGAAAAAGGCCTCGGTAAAGACCGAACATAGATACTCAAAGGCCCCGCCGAAGAAGAAGCCGGCAAAGAAGATGCTCAAATTGTTTTTCTTTTCGACCCGGGATAAGACCAGGGTCAATACAACCGCTCCGAGTCCCCAGACAATGCTAAACGGCCCAAGCACCAGACTGGAGCGCCGCATCCAGATACCCGCCGTAAAATAGACATAGAAGGTCTCGATGACATCGCCGATCAGCGCACAGAGAAACAGCATCCAGACCAGTTTTCCGAAGCTGATACCCTCCGCAAAGACCACGCCCTGCGCGCGGAGTTCCCGCTCCGCATCCTCAATGCCGCTGCCTCCCGCCTGTCGAAGCGAAGGGTACTCGCGGTATACCCTGTCCCAGAGATGCTCGGACAACCGTTCACCGAGTTTTTTCTTATGCATCTGCAAAAACTGCCGTTCCGCGGAGTCCGCGACATAGCGCGCCAAAACAGCCACCAGCACGAGGTCGCTGAGCAGAAGAAGCATCAACACCCCGGCAATGATGCGCAGCGCAAGTACGGGCAGCAGGGAAATCAGCGAAAAGAGCAGGGGCTGCACGACGATTAACAAGGATTCATAGATTGCGCTGAGCCCAAGCGCCCATAATAAGCGCAGCATAAAATTGGGTCGCAGTTTGATTCTGCCGAGCGCGGAGCGTTTTTTCCGGAGCAAGTGCTCCGCAAAAAACTCGGAGAGATATCCGATTGCCAAGGTCTGCACCCAGCCGAACAAAAAGCGTGAGCGCTCCGGCATCTCCCCGCTGCTCACCAGAATTAAATTTGCCATGGCCGCACCGTGCGTTAGGAGCAGCGGCAAATCCAGAATACCGCAGTTTACGAAGCGCTGTTTTTTGAGGCTGAAAAATAAGGTTTCCAGTACCCACGCAGCAAAGGCATAGAAAAAGAAGTACAGCACCAAATCCGTGCCGCCGAATAATCTCATGCTTTTCCCTCACGACGCTCCCGGGGAGACGCCGCTGTCAAAAAAGCTGCGGCTTTGACCCCGCAGCTCTCTCTCATTTTTTCAGTGCCAGACCGTCGTGGTACGCCTTGCCGACCACCGGCCCGATCACGCGGTAGCTCATGCTCGAAATATCGAACATGATGGGGCGAAGCTTATCATAGTCCACTTTGCCGTCCGTTAAGACCGCTTCGTCCGCCTGCATCGCCACAATCTCGCCGACCAAAAGGCCGGTCTCATCGCTGTAACTTTCACCTTGCACTCTAAGGTAACCGGGTACTCTTCTATGACGGGCGCGTTCACATGTGCGCTCTTCCTCACATGGCAACCCGCTTGTTCGATTTTATTGATCTTGTTGCCGCTCTCGATGCCGAAGTAATCGGAGATCACTACCGTACTCTCCGTTCCGAAAGCGACCGTAAAAGCGCCGCTCTTCTTTAAGTTATCCGTGGTCTTATGCTTTGCGAGCTGGATGGTAATTTCCCCGTAGTCACTCTGCATCCCCCAGGCTGCATTCATTGCGTTCGGAACACCGTTCTCATCGTAAGTTCCGATAATAAATACGGCCTCCGGTGTGATAATCGACTGTTTTGCACTGAATTCCCGCTGCATACGCCTTTCCTTTCCGAGTATCCGACATAGGCTTCTCTCAGCCTGTTATAGCAGGTCTATCACAATCTTGCAATGCGAACTGCCCGCGCACACGCGCTAGCATGGTCTCAAGATCCAACACGCCGCGCGCAAAGCCGCGGCGCACCAACTCCTCCGGTACATAGCAGTCAAACTTTTCAAATACCGGGACCTCGCGCTCGTAGAGCAACTCTTCCGGCGCAAAGTCTTTTTCGGCCTCGTCGAGCAAAATCTCAAAGAACTCCTCTTCCCCGACCTCCATTGAAAAAATCATATAATACGGCCGCGCGGAGGTGAATCCCCTGAGACCGAGCCTCTCCTTACAACGCAGCTTTAAAAAGCGCTCCAGCGCGAGAAAGGCATAGCTCCCGAGCCAGGGAAAGAGAGCCCATATTTTTTCACCGAGCGGCAAGAGCGCAGTCTTTTTAAGTCGCGTTCGCGCCGCCAGCGTTCGTGCCTCCAAAAGCCGCCCCGCCGCATTCCTCTGTAGATAGGGATAAATCTGCTCTTCGAGAAGCGCCTTCCGCATGCGCTCCAGAATGCGCGTTTCGATCGAGCCCGGAACATCGCCGAAGTACGCCGGAACCCTGCCCTTGATTAAGGTGCAGAGCACGGTGTGCGCCTTATGATCCACCTCGTCCACGGCCCAGACCCGCCCCGCAATCGCGATTTTTTCGCCCGCGGGCGGCGGCTTCACAATGGTTCCCAGAGTCTCGCTCCCGGTTCTCACCGTGTACTCCACATTCTCCTGAAAAACCGCATAGAACTTATGATTGTTTACCACACGCTCTCCCGCGATGCCGATGATGAGCCCGCCCTCCGCCGTGCGGTTGATGTGATCGATGCGGAGTAAATGCTGTAAGAGAAGGCCGTACTCCTCCTTCGAGATGCGTTCAAACGGCGTGAGCGTCAAGACGCGGAGCGCAAGCTCCCGGGGCGTGAGTTCTCCCTCCGAGGCAAGTGTACTCATGGTCTGGTGGTAGAGGAGACTGTAGGGCAAGCGCCGCGTGTCCGGCGGCTCCACATAGCGCTCCTCCGCGTAGAGCTGCACCAAGGCAATGCCCTGCAAAAGATACCAGGGAAAGGCCTCGGGGAGGGAAGCCCTCGCTTCCGCGGGTTCTTCCCGCATCACGAACCAGAGCTCCGCGGGGGCACCGCGCCGCCCCGTTCTGCCGAGCCTCTGCAAAAAGCCGGAGACCGTAAACGGCGCATCGAGCTGAAAGGCGCGCTCCAGTCTGCCCACATCGATGCCGAGCTCTAAGGTTGCCGTCGCGCATATGCTCTTTAAGGAGTCCGCGCGCTGCATCTCCTCCTCCGCGCTCTCGCGGTAGGAAGCAGAGAGATTCCCGTGGTGAATGAGAAAGCGATCTTGTTCTCGCATGGCCTCGCAGTACTGCCTTAACTCCTGACAGACCAGCTCGCACTCCTCGCGGGAGTTCGTAAAGATGAGGCACTTTTTGCCGGCGCTGTGGGCGTAAATGTAGCCGAGTCCCGGATCCACCCCCCGCGGTGCATTTTCAAGCGCGCGGTCCAGCGGCAAAGTCGGAAAACGCATATCCGCCGTGCCGGACTGCGGCCCCGTCTTCCAAAAATGCTCAAGTGATAAGCGCCAATGCTCTTTGCCGGGCTCCATGCGCGGAATCGCGGTCGCACGGCCGCTTCCCGCCGCGAGCAGGCGCCCCACTTCCTTCGGATTGCCTATGGTCGCCGAGAGCCCGACCCGCCGCGGTCTGCAGCCCGAGAGCCGCATGAGTCGCTCAATCAGGCAAAAGGTCTGCCGCCCGCGGTCCTGCCGAAGCAGCGCATGAATCTCATCGATCACGACAAAGCGTAAATCCGAAAAGAGAGTCGGAACCGCCGCCTTCCGATGGAGAAGCAGTGCTTCCAGCGACTCCGGCGTAATCTGTAAAATCCCCTCCGGGTGCTTAATCAGTCTCTCCTTTGCGCTCCGCGAGGCATCTCCGTGCCACTTGGTAACCCGTATGTCCGCACGCTCGCAAAGCCGGTCGAGACGCTCAAACTGGTCGTTGATGAGAGCCTTCAGGGGCGCAATGTAGAGCACGCTGACCGAGGTGGCGGGTTCCTCCGAGAGCAAGGTTAAAATCGGAAAAAAAGCAGCCTCCGTCTTTCCGGAGGCTGTGGCCGCTGAGAGCAGCAGGTTATCCCCGCTGTTAAAGAGCACATCTCCCGCCGCATTCTGCACGGCGCGGAGCGACTGCCAGCGCTCACGGTAAATAAAGTCCTGAATGAAGGGCGCATAGCGCCGAAAGATATCCATGCTCTGTCCTCAAAAGGAAAAATCAAAGGGCGCATCGTCTCCGCCGCCGGTTTTCCTTAACTCGCTCGCAACACTCTCTAACGCCTCGCCGCTCTCTTCCGGCTTAAGCAACCGCTCCATGCTGCTCTCCGGCTCCCGGTGCAGTGCGTCCAAAAGAAAAATAAAGTCGCGCGTCATCTCCCGCGGTGTAATCTGTGCGCTCGCCCCGACCCGCGCATAGCAGGTCCGCACAAAGAGTTCCAACTCGTCGGCGCGGAAGCGCCGTGCATCCCCGTAGAGTGCCGCATGCATGTCGGAGAGCTTCTCCGTAAGCACCAGCATCTCCTCCGGCGTGAGCGCCTCGAGGCGGAGCACCGGCGAAAACAAATCCTTGCTGCCCGCGCGGGAAAAGCGACTCTCCGCAAGCCGCGAAGAAAGTGCCTCGTAGCTAAAGAGACCGCGGCGCTTATCCTCCAGTGCCTCCGGCGTGGCTCCCATCCAGATGCCGATGTGCTGCGCCTTGCCCTGCATCATGTCGTTGTACATGGTGAGCAGCACCTCGTAGTTATACTGCCTTGCAATCGCATTCGGAATCTTGCAGAGATTCGCCGCCTCATCGAGCAGAATCAGTGTACCCGCATAGCCCGCGCGGCGAAAGAACTGTGAGAAAAGCTTGATGTAATCGTACCAGTTCTCATCGCTTACAATGAGGTTGATGCCGAGCGCCTCCCGCGCTTCGCGCTTGTTCTCATACTCCCCGCGAAACCACTTGAGTATCCGTTCTTTTCTCTCATCGTCGCCCTCCGCCCCCGCGAGATAATAGCCTCGCAGGAGCTTGGCAAACTCAAAGCCGTGCACCATGTCTTGCAGCGAATCGACCGCAGCCGCGATCTTTTTCTCAACGAGCGCAAAGAAAGCGCTGTCCTCCCGGAAGCCTCCCTGTTCCTCTGCGGCTTCCTGCTCCGCCTGAGAAACCCAGCGGTCTAAAATGAGGCGCAGCGCGCCGCCCTCCGGCTTGGTCTTGGTCGCAAGGTTCGCAATCAGTTCGCGGTAGGTCGCAAGCCCCTGCCCCTTGCTGCCCTGCAAGCGCCGCTCCGGCGATAAATCCGCATCCGCGACCACAAAGCTCTGCTCAAAGACATAGTTCCGCATGGTCTGCAAGAGAAAGCTCTTGCCCGCACCGTACTTTCCGATCAGAAAACGGAAGGAAGCACCGCCCTCCGCAATGAGTTCCGTGTCGCGAAGCAGCGCCGCAATCTCCTCTTTCCTCCCGACCGCAATGTACGGCAAGCCGACGCGCGGCACCACGCCGCTCTGCAGGGAATTTAAAATTGCCTGTGCAATGCGCCGCGGCACAGCGCGTTCCGTCTCACTCATTTCTCTGTCTCCCGCAATAAAGTCTCCAACTCTTCCCGGTAATCCGGCACGAGGAAAAGTTCCTCTCCCTCGGACTCAAGGCAAATATCCTGAAAACGCTCATACAGTTTCTCGTTGACCCGCTCGGCAAAGAGACTGGTCAAACAATGCGCCGCGCGCAGTTCCGCGCGCACGCTCTCTCCGCGGAGCAAGGCCGCAAGGCAGCGGCGTTCGAGCGCATCCAAGATTTCTGTTCTGCCCGCTTGATCTCTTTGAGCCGTTTCACTTCCGTTTGCAAGCTCTGAAAGATTTAAACCGGTTGCCGCAACGTGAATCTCCTCGGTTTGACTCGTCGTGCCTTCGTAGCCCTGCTTGCCCACTGCGCACGACTCAGCTCGCAAAGTCTCGGTATGCTCTGCTGTATCCTCCGCTTCCTCCGCACACACAGCCGCCTCGACTTGCGCAAATGCGCTACCGGTCTGCTTACTATCTTCGCCGTTTATAAGCTCTGATAAGCCGCAATTCTTCTCCGCTTCCCGCCGTAGTAGTTCTTCCCGCTCGGCCCCGGTCTCTGCCTCGGTGAGCAGGGCCGCCGTCGTGACTGCGGCCGCTGCGCGGATGTCCGCGAGCTTTTCCTGCCGCACGGGGACCGCCGCAAGCTTTTGCGCCGCCTCCATAGCCTCACAACTTGCAAAGGCACGCGAAAAGGACTCTTGCAGCCCAGCATCCTGTGTCACAGACGCGGTTTTCAAAGCCTTGCCGCGCAAAAAACGAACGCGAAGCGCTGTATCCGCCTCTTTTAAAAAGACAAAGAAACGCTTGCTGTCAAACTGCTGCCGCAAATAGCTGTATTCCGTAAAGCCGTTTCCCGTCGCCGCGAAACTGCGCAGCTCATTCAGTTGATAGGAAAAGTCTTGTCCCGCGCTCTCGCAGAGCGACCCTGAGTCGCGGCGCATCCGAAAAGGGCTTCCACGCGCGCATGCGCAAGTTTCCGAAAGCAGGCCGCAAATAAAAGCGGCGCAGAACTTCTCCAGATAGCGGCATAGTAAAACGCTGCCTTGTCCCCGAGTCCCTTGGCGCTCCGCGCTTCCGTTAGCTTCTTGCCGCCTAACTCCGCAAGCGCCGCAAAAACGGCTTCATCGCTCTGCTTCTCCGGCTCCAGCAGCGCGGTGAGCGCCTCGTCCCAATGCCTGAGCGCGGGGTTTTCGTACGCCCGCACGCGCGCCGCATCCACACGGTTTAACACCGCATATTCAAAGCGCCAATTTTTAAAATTCCGCTGCAGAGCCTCGCTCCCGTAGCCCGCGGAAAAATAGGAAGACGCAAAGGCATCCATGCAATCAAGCGCCTCGGCAGCATTCGCTACGCCGACCCCCAGCATGAGCTCGCTGAGATAGAGATATACAAAGGCATCGCAATGCGCATAGACCTCTCCTCGCCGAAGCGCCGCGCGCCAGGTGAAATAACCGCGGAGCTCGTTCGGCGTCAAATCGCGATACTCCGGCTGATAGAGCGGCACCGTCCCCGCAAAGGGGCAATCGTCCTCATAGTCCTCCATGGCCCGCGCAGCCGAGAGAAAGTCCTCGCAGGCGTAGATTGCCTCTATCCGCGCCGGAAGCTCACTGCGCCCCGGTATGGCCGTCTCACGGTAATACCCTTCCACCTTCTCTGCCTCTTCCTCCACTGCAAGATCGAATACGTGTAACAGGAATGCTCGCTCCGTTTCCGCGCCGAAGCTAACCCCGAGCCAGCCCGGCATGCGAAAGCCCTGCGTGAGATAGTCCCGCGCGGGCAGCTCGCGAAACGCGCTGTACTTTAAATCACAGCGCTCCCTGATTCTTCCGCCCGCATCCCGCTCCCGCATGAGCAGCGCAATCCACTTTCCGCTTGCCGGGGAGACTAAGACCGAGAGTCCCGGCATCTCCCGCCACTTGTGCAGCTCTTCGATATGATGGCGCTCCCGCGCATAGCTAATGAGTTCCGACAGTCGCACAGCCCGCTTCTCCGAATGTATGTTCTGATTTCAGTGTAGCCAAAACATACGTTCCTGTCAAGTTTCCTCCTCAAACCAAGCGACCGCTCGCACCGGCGAACCGTCACAATGTTCCAATTTCAGCGGAAAACAGCTGAAGGAAAAGAGCTCGTCGCCGCAGAGCCCCAGATTCTTGAGATTCTCGATGTTTACGATATCCTTCTCGCGGAACAGCTTCTTATGCCGCGGCAGTCCGGCATCCGCAATCGGGTCGAGGCCTATCACATCAAAACCGATGCCCTTATATGCGCCCCGAATTACAAAGTCGAGCGCCTCTTCATTGAGGCAGGGGTAGTCGCCGAAATAGCGCTCGCTCCCCCAACGCTTGTCCCAGCCGAGATAAAAAAGAAGAAAGTCCGCCTTCTCGGCCTTCTCCCCGTAGCGAGTGATGTGGGCAAGCGTAATTTCTTCCCCTTCCTTCAGGCTGCTGCAATCAATCACAAGTGCCTTGCCGATGAACTGCGACGCCGGAAATTCGTCCAGCGTGGTGCGCCCCGGAAAGAGATGTGCCGGTGGATCCATATGCGTGCCCGTGTGCGTGGTCATCCTTAAAAGACTCTCCCGAAAGCCATCTTTTTCATATACGCTCACCGGTGTGAGAGTCGGCGTCTCCGTGCCGGGATAAACCGGCATATCCTCTTTGATGGTATGGGTTAAATCAATGACTCTCATTTCTTCCCTCTCTTTAACTGCTTCCGCAGCTAAGCATCGCGACAACACGAAACCCCGGAACTCAGCCGCACTGAACCTGACAAGAGCGCAGCGTCTCAAGCGCCGCCGCATGTTTTTCCGGCGTCACACCGGCGCAGCAGGCTGGATCCACGGAAATCTTCACTTCCGGAAGCGATGCCTTTAAGAGCAGCGCGTTCGAAACCACACAGATATCCGTGCAGAGGCCGATGAGCTCAAGTTCCACGCTTTCCCGCGCCGCGAGCTCTTTCACGGCCGCTGCGAGTTCCGTCGAAGCAAAAGTCCCCTTGTCAAAGATATGGTCTTTCGGAATCAGCGCCGCGATCTCCGCATCCAGCTCCCAGCCGTCCGTTCCGCGGATACAGTGCTTCACCGGAAGGTAATGCCCCTCCTGCGTGTTCAGATAGTCCTCGCCGTGCGTATCCCGCGTCGCAAAGACATCCTCCGGCGCATAGCCCTTGATTTTCTCGATAACCGCAGGGACAATGGCGCGCGCTTCCGCCGTTCCGAGTGCGCCGTCAATAAAGTCGCGCTGCATGTCAATGACCACTAAGATTTTCCGCATGATTCTCTCCTTTTATCTGTCAAACCCATCTATGAAACCGGCTATCCCGATACCTAAACATCTCGTTCTTTGCCGTAACACACAGCGGTTCCGGCAAAGCATCTGTCTTCCGAAGGCCTGTTATTCCGTTCTCCACTCCGAACTCTCCGAAAGAGCGCGCCGCGGCCGGGCGACCGGTTCTTCCGCCGCAAAGCCGAGTGCCAGCAGCGCGTAGAGCTCGCTGTCTCCGCCCGCCTCCGCTCTTAACTCCGCCTGCGCAAAGAAACTGTCGCAAATCCAGAGGCTGCCGATGCCGAGCGCCGTCGCCTGCAGACACATATTCTCGATGGCCGCACCGACCGACTGCGCGGTGCAGATTTCCGTGACCCGCTGATCAAGCGTCATGGTCGCGGATAGCGGCCGCGCAATCGGCGATGTAATCAGGATAAGCGCTGCCGCCTCCCGCATCACCCGCAGGGTTTCAAACGCCCCGTCCAGATAGTGGCGCGTGTCGGGCAAAAAAGGGTGACTGCCGCTCCCGCTCGATACCCGCCTCCATGGCCGCGCAGACTCTCTCCTTGGCTCTGCCCTCGGTCACGACAAAGTGCCAGGGCTGCAAGTTCTTCGCGGACGGCGCCGCCATGCCCGCCCGCACAATCTCTTCCAATTGCTCTTTGATAAGCGGCGTCGGCAAAAAATGCCGTATGCTGCGCCGCGCCTTGATTGCCTCAATCATATTCACGCCTCCTCAAAGGAAATCATAGCATAAAGTGAGCCCTTCGCGCGTCCGGATTGACAGCAGATCGGCGCTTTGCTAGACTGCTAAAAATTCTTACACGAAACGGAGCTGCCATGATAGAACGACACGAAATACCGCTCTTTGAATATGATGCGACTTCTCCCGAAGTGATTCCCCCCGCTCATGAATTCGGCGACTGCCGCTTTCCGAAAAAGTGCCTCTTCGCCTTCCTCGGCGATACCATCCACCGCTACGCCGAGGCAAAGCATGCGGAAAAACGCTGCGATTTTCGCACCGTCTCCGCCACCTATCCCATCTATGTATTTGAGGAGAATTGCGAAGAAATCTGCCTCGCGCAGGCGCCGGTCGGTGCGCCGCCCGCAAGCTCCATGCTGGATGCGCTGATTGCGAGCGGCTGCCGCAACATCCTGGCGCTCGGCTCCTGCGGCGTACTGGAAACTCCCGGAGAATGCCTTTCTGGTGCCGACCCGCGCGCTTCGCGACGAGGGCAGCTCCTACCACTATCTGCCCGCTTCCCGCTATATCGAACTTGACAGCGAAGTCCTTGCGACCATAGAGAGCGTACTGAAGACAGAAGGCCTCCCCTTTGTCCCCTGCACCAGCTGGACCACCGATGCCTTTTACCGCGAGACCAAGGATATGGTCGCATACCGCCGAAGCGAAGGTTGTCTCTGCGTCGAGATGGAGTGTGCGGCGCTTGCCGCCTGTGCCCGCCTTCGCGGCGCTGCCTTCGGACAGCTGCTCTTTACCGCCGACTCTCTCGCCTGCATCCATGACTACGATGCCCGAAACTTCGGGCGGGATGCGCACGAAGACGCCCTCTTACTCGGGCTGCGCATCTTGCGGGAGATGTAAACCGCGCCCATGTTTCGATGGCAGAGAAAGGAGTCCCATGTCCGATACCGCCGCACTGAACGATGACTTTGCCTATGCCGTGCTCTCCGCCGTCGCGGAAATTCCGGAGGGCAAAGTTGCTACTTACGGACAAATTGCCCGCTTAATCGGATATCCAAAAACGCGCGCCTCGTGGCGCGCGTTCTCTCGCATGCGGAATATTACGGCGACTATCCCTGTCACCGTGTGGTGAATGCAAGCGGCCGCCTGGCCCCAGGCTGGGCAGCGCAGGCCACTCTCTTACAGGCAGAAGGAATCGTGCTCCGCGACGCAACACATGTGTCCCTTAAGCTCTATCGGTGGAAGGCCTGAGCGCAGGCTCCCCCGTCTTTCTTTAATTCCAACCGCTGTTCTTTTTGCCGAAGTTCTGGACCCAATTCGCCCTTCCGTTCAGATTCGAATACCCCACACCGATGGAGTCATAATTCGGATTCAAAATATTGGCTCTGTGTCCGCTGGAATGCATCCAGGAATCCATTACCTCTTCCGGATTTCTCTGACCTGCGGCAATGTTCTCACCCTTATAACCGAATCCTCTCGGATACGCCGTAAAGCAGTCCGAGCCGTCGGGTCTGTCGTGCGAGAACAAAACTTCGAGTTCCGCCGCACGCACATCCGCCGTATTCGTGAGTCCCGCGTCCTTTTTAACCGGAGAAATCCCCTGCTTTGCTCTCTCCTGATTCACAAGCTCGATTACCTGATCCTCAAACTGCGCCTCGGAAAGCTGCTCGCTGTTCCGGCCCCTGCTCTGACTGTTGTCCTGTCCGACGGACTGCGCGGTTCCGACGCCCGGACGGTACACACCGTTTCCGTCCACATAATAACCGTCCGGCGTATAGCCGTTTGCGAGCATGCGGCCGCCGTTCGCGGGATTCATGTAATACCAGTTCCCGTTCACATTGACCCAACCCATACACATGTTTCCGTTGTTGGTGTCCAAATAATACCAACCGCTTCCGTCATTCAGCCAACCGGTCTGCATGTAACCGGAAGCATCCATGAAGTACCAGGAATTGTTGACCGACACCCAGGAAGAGCGCGCATACGAACCGTTCGAAAACTGATACCACCAGCCGCGGTTATCACGATTCCAACCGTTGTTGCCGGCAAAAACCGGCGTAGCCATGAGCATGGTACCAAGTGCCACCGCCGCCGCAAGGAAAATGTTCTTCTTCATCTCTGCCCCCTGTTTTGAAATGATTGCTCAACTTTAAGTAATCTTAACAATTATCATTCTACTCATGCGCCGAACAAATGTAAAGAATGGCACGTAGCCCCTAACTAAGGCTGAATCAAAGATCCATCACCATGTTAGTTCCGAGCCAACAGCCCCCTATTGACATGCCGCTGTTTCACGGATAAAATATTACATACTTAAATTGTACGGTGGGCTGACACCTAAATCCGACGCCTGACGAGAACGGCGCAAACTCGTCTAGTGGGCTTGCACATTAAGAGCCGTAAGGCAGCAAGAAACCTTGCCGGACGAATGTGCCGGTGGCTGGCGGACAGCGGAAAAATCAGCCGACAAAGGGGAACATAGACACTACGGTGCCTATGTTCCCCTTTGAAATTTTTACTCCGGTAGCTCGCAGTGCAGTATCGTAGGCATCCATGTGAACATGTTGTATAATAAGAATCACAAATGCCGAAAGGAGGCAGAAAGGTTGAAAAAGAGAACTTTTGTTTTGATAACGGCAGTGGCGATGCTTGGATTTGTCCTCGTTGGTTGCGGAAGCGAGAAAAAAGGCGTTGAAACCACAGCAAGCACTTCTGTTGAAGCGTCCGCCGAAACAAGCGCAAGCCCTAAGCGCAAAGTAAAAATATATACCTATAATGACGGAACATACGGCCCCTACAGCATTCCGTCCTATGACGAAAACAACCAATATGCGCAGAAACTCAAAGAAGCCTACGCCTCCGATGCATACCCAGGGGTTTACATTGCCAAGGTAGATAAGGGTTGGATCTGGTATTGGGAGCCTGAGACGGACGACGGAAATTATTACTATGTCGGCAGCGTAGATAATCCCAATTATCTTCAGGGTGATGATCTGAATCGCTTCCTAATGGATGTTAAAATCAACCTGAATCAATTCATTGAGAAATGTGATGCGGGAGAACTGCATCCCATCGATCTCGATGGCGATGGAAGTATTTCTTATCCCGAAGCATATATTCAGTCCTTCTTTGCTATCAAATCAAATCAGGATAAGCCCTATAACGGTTTGATCACCTTTTTTGATTTTGATGATATTCTCTGGGAATAAGCCTGAAAAAAGTGTTTTGATTGATTTTCCTAAAGGAAACGCGTGTAGAGTGATCCCCGTTAAGCGGGAAAGGAGGTTTGAATGAGAATAAAGTTCACCGAAGAAGAGAAGCGATTGTTTGATTACGTCATGCCCTACGCCGCTCCGAAAGGAGGAGGGATTCGCCCGGATGCACCTCCGGAGATTCAATCAGCTTATGCCAGATTGGTTGAAATAACCAACCAATATCTGAGCCCGTGTCCGCTACCTGATAACTGGACCACAGCGAAACCAACTAAATAACAGCAACAAAAGCACAGTCATAGCGGCTGTGCTTTTTTGATGCACTGGTGGGCGGGGTAAGGACGACATGCCGCCTTCATTCCATTAATCCCAGTAAACGTGATTCTGGGCAGCGATGTCGTCATATATCCTCTGAATTTTATTCCCTTCCTCATCCGGTTCATTGTTGTTCCCAAGAATGTTATTTATAACTACGGCGTCTACGGCATCCAATAGCGCATCGACATCATCGGCAGATATCAAATCCTCGATATCTTCTATGTAGGGACGCAGCGCCTCAATCTGCTCAACCGTTATAATCACGTTTTTCTCCTTTCGCTTTTGAATGGGAAGAATTTACTTGCACAATATTTCCCGAGTCCGGGTGACTGATACGGATTATTCCCGCGTGTGCGGGGAAGTCACCTATCGTAGCTCCAGCCATAGGTAGCTTCAAACACCTTTTTATATTTCTGGGTAAGACAATGGTATTGACATCCACCCCCTTCGCGATGTAGCACAGTTCTTGATACTGACCAATGTCAACAGGTTTTCTGAATATAGCCAGAACTTTTTGAGGCTGATAGAGTGAGAAATTGCGGATATCCTCTTCAAGAGTAGTATTCGGTATATAAAATCCATTTTGGAAATGAATCCCAGAAACGCTTTTGTATTTCCAACCAGTTTATCGGTATATCGCATAGATCGAACGGGATTGTAGATACCGACCATTTTGGCTATGAGATGTACTTTGGTTAGCCATGGAAGTACGGAGAGTTTTCTCTCAGTTGTTCCATTCACCGCCATAGTGAAGTCATTCGGATTTAGAATTCCGTTCATGGCCTTCTGATAGAAAACATTGCTGCTCGGAATCTTATCAGAGACAGGCCTGACTCCCGTTAGATGAAGAAAACTACTTGGCAGAAAAATGGTTTCAAAGAAGTCCGGCTTGCTTGTAGAACCGTATACAATTAATAGATTTCGGTTCTCCAGGTTATTGTGGTATTCCCTCGCGCAGCTTACGATGATTCTTGTTGCAAGCCTCTTCGAAATTTTCATTGCGTTTTCTCCTAAAATTTCAAGAGGGAACATTGGCACCGCAGTGCTAATGTTCCCTCTTGGCGGCTGATTTTTTCGCTGTTCGCCAGCTCGCCGACCCATTCGTTCGGCACGATTTCTTGCTACCTTACGGCTCCTCATGTGCAAGCCCACCAGATATGTTTACGCTAATCATATCAAGCGTCGAATTAAGGTGTCAGCCCACCGCAGACTAAATCTCTGTTCTGGTAGTATAGCAAAAGAGGGGGGGAAGTCAATTAGTATCCAATTGTATCTGTAAAGGGATTACCCCCGCGTGTGCGGGGAAAACGGAAAGACGCGAGGCCTATCAGTGAGGGAGCAAAAAACACTTGTCACTATTTAAAGGGTGTGGGATACTAAAGACAGCAAAAACTAGCATACGAAGGAATGCCATTGGAGCCCGGTGCAAATCCGGGGGTTTGCGTAAAGGATCGCAGAGATGCGGTCCTTTTTACTGTGCAGAAAAGAGGGAAGTATGGGGGAGAATCGAACTCAAGTGGAGGGAAAAGCGTCAAGGTTTTGCAAGCAGATGCGTCAAGCTTGAGGACAAGGATTGCAAGGTTGGAAAAGAGGGGGAACTTGGATCACCCCCGCGTGTGCGGGGATCACATTAGTATTTTTGCGCTCTCATAAACGCTACTAGGATCACCCCCGCATGTGCGGGGAACACCGTGATACTCTTCAATTGCACTTTTGCCACCTTGGATCACCCCCGCGTGTGCGGGGAAAACCGGGTTACTTTGTTCTTTTTACCAACTCCGCTAGAACGCCAAACGGTGTTATCAAAACGGCAAGCAAAATAACCACAAACATACAGTCACCCCTTTTTTCAAATGTGATCCAGTTTGTTAATACACACATGTGGAAAATCTAAACATGGGATCACCCCCGCGTGTGCGGGGAAAACTTACTTTGTTCTTTTCAGTAGATCAGCTAGTACAGCAAACGGTAAGCAGATCACGACAAGCACCACTAATAAAAACACTACGTCACCTCCTTAAATGTGATCCTGTTTGGGATCACCCCCGCGTATGCGGGGAAATTCCCCGGGCATCCGTTTTCCAATACGCTGGATTTTAGATCCCCCCGCGCGTGTAGGGAAATTCCACAACTTTTCTATGTATTAAGTCTATCACATTATCTGTCCGAAATTTTAGACTCAATCAGCACTTCTGTTTGCTCCATATCCAAATAAAGCAAAATAGTCTTTCGGGTAAACAGGCGCGCAATCAACACATGGGATGACGGGAGTCGAACCCGTGTCCAAATACCGGAAAACCGCGCATATTTGTGGGTTTATGCTTCGCGCGTGATCGTTTGACATCACCACACTTTCCGTGACATATCCTACTGTATTCATACTCTCCGTGGAACAGTACAAGTAAGAGCCCTTCGGGGACTCTTTTTTATGCTTCTATTCCAAGCCGCTCCTTCAACGCCTCCTGAAGCACCTGGGAGAAATTAAAGCCTTGCGCAAGCGCAGCAGCATTGAGCCACGCGGGAAGGGTTACCGTGCGCGTCACGGCCTTGTTGACGCCTGCCAGGCGGACAGCCGGCATATAGACATCAATCAGTGCCGCGCGCTGGGTTGGCGCAAGGGAAAGAGCTGAGAGCTTGGATGGTATCGGAATGTCCTCTCTGTCCTCCTCAAGACCAAACAGAGTGATTCCGAGCAGCTCACGGGCAGAGAGCAGCGCGTCGGCGTCATCCTTGCCACAGGTGGCCACATCCAGATTCGGAAACTCTACAGCGATTTTCTGATTGTCCTCATAGGTGAAAACAGCGGGGAAAAAGTACCTGTCAGGATTTTTGCGCATTTTCCTTTGCCTCCTTCCTTTTCCGGCATTCCTCCCTTTTTCTGTACCATATGGTATTCCCAAGAATCCAGTTAACAAAAGAACCTGCAGGAGCGGTCAAATGTTCGGACGGAGCGGGCGGCGTAGTATTCTCTCGCTCAAAGCCAACGAGAGTGAACGCTAACACATCCTCCGCCATATAAATCGCATCCGCCAGTGTATCGCCACAGGTATAACATCCCTGTAAGTCGGGAAAATGAACGGAATATCCACCCTCTGCTTCCGGTTCAAAAATTGCGGGATATGCGTATCTAGACATATGATTCTCCTTGAGTCTCTTCGGTCTGCGAGGATACTGCCGGTAGTTTTTTCCAGTTGGAACGTAGCCCGTCTATATGCTCGTGTAAATTTGGCTTTATACTTGCCCACAAAGGGTCGAGGACGAAATCAATCCCCTCTCTGCGTGCAAGCTTAGCGGCGGGAACAAAGTCGCTGTCGCCTGAGATTAGAATAATCTGGTCGACTTGCTTTTTGTACGCTAGTGAAGCAATGTCAATTCCAATCTTCATGTCAACGCCCTTTTGAGAGAAGGAAATCGTGAAGTCATCTTCTCGGATATCCACAAGTTCTTTCTTTCCTAAAAATAACTGTTTCACAACGTCCGGAGAAATAGAAAAGTGCGCAAATTCATCCGACAGTTCTCCCATGCGAAACGCAATTTTGGGGCGCTTTTTCAGCTCTTCAAGAAAAGCATTCATCCATTTGAATGTATCAGATTGCCGGAAGTCAATGCCGCACTTCTGCATAGGGTGGTAAACAGTCTTTGCCAGTGGCGGACAGTCATAATAGAAAATCCGATACAGACTTCTCGACGCGTCAAATTTACGTTCGTACTCAAGATGTTGCAGGCAACCGGTAGAGCTCTGAGGCCCTTGCACCGGGCGTCTTCCTCTCCCAGAGATAACCGGAGCGTTTCCTGTAAAACCCTCCCTCGACCAAGATGGCTGTTTTCATGCGTCCTCCTAAATACAAAAAGGCTCTAGGTATCAGCACTTCCCATATAGTTGGGAGGCTTAGCACCAAGAGCCAATTAATTGTAACAAAAATCTGTTACTGCTCTTATCATACTTCACGTTGATGTGTATGTAAATCAATTTTAGCAGCTACAGTTACATTTTTAGTATTTATCTTACATCGCTCTGAAACGCAATCACCCGCCTGAGCACAGGCACATAATCAATAATCCCTCGCGCGTGCGGGGAAAACGTTTACCGACAGAATCCGGGCGGCTTCTGCAGCGAATCACCCCCGCGCATGCGGGGAACACTCTTCGATCAGTTCCCGCAGAGCTTTGGCAAGCGGATTACCCCCGCACGTGCGGGAAAAACTGAAACGAAAAAGAGCAAAAAAAGATAAGCGCCGAATCACCCCCGCGCATGCGGGGAAAACGGAGGAAGTGCTATGAGAAGAAAAAGAGCAAGAAAGAAGAAGCGTTTTAGCTGGATATCTCAGCCACATCATACGCGCTCGGTGCTATCGTAAAAGCGGATGTCGTCTATACCCACGGACACCATCTGCTCCCCGTAGTCGTCGCACTACTACACGAGCTGTCGAAAACGCTTCATCATCAATATAGCCTCGTCCGCTCTTTTATTCTAGCATAAATCGCATGAAAGGAAAAATCTTTTTTATAGCTATGTGCTTTTTCTATGTCGTGTATCGCATAAGCGGGTGTGCGCTTGCGCCTGGTATATACGCGCTTGCAGCGTCCACATGCGACACTATATGTCGCGTCTCGCACCGGCTCCGCCGCTAGTCATAGTGCGCCGCGCTTGCAGGCGTGTGGCGGTATGATATGGCTATCTCGCAAAGCGCTTGCCTCGCAGACGGGCAAACGAAAACGGCCACTATATATAGCTCTATTTGCCGCTCTATGACAGCGGTCGCTACTCCGCCGAGCGCTGTCGGCTGCATGCCGACTCCTCTCCGGAACAAAGAAAAAGGCGGGCATATGCCCGCCTTTTTACTTGCCCCTTTCAACCTCGATTATCAGATGTACCATGACAGTCAACTCTTCCGCCCTTACTGCTACTCACGAGCTTCTCAACGCACGCAAAGACCGCAGCGCGTGGAATCGCGGCGTTACCGCTTACGCGCTTAATCTACAGGACGCCTTCATAGATGCCTCCGCAGTCGATCTTGAACACTCTGCTCTACTCAATGGCGCCTCTAGCTGGGCAGAGTACAGCTATGCCGGCTCCGCCTTGAACTACGATAGTGATATCGCAGGGCGTCTGTGCACTCCCTCCGAGCTCAAGCGCAAGCGCGGCGGCGAGCTGCCCCCGAACTCGCGCGAGAGGGATTACCCTCCGCGCATGCGGGGAAACCCAGAATCCGGCATACCGCAGCTGTCCAATGTCGGATCACCCCCGCGCGTGCGGGGAAAACCTATCGGGCTTTTTATTCAATCCTATCAATCACGGATCACCCCCGCGTGTGCGGGGAAAACTGACCTATTTTACGGCGGGGAAGGAGCAACACCGGATCACCCCCGCGTGTGCGGGGAAAACTCTGGACGCACCTCGATCGCCTCGCACTGGAGCGAATCACCCCCGCGTGTGCGGGGAAAACGCCTTTTTGTACACCCGCTTTTCTCCCCGTCGCGGATCACCCCCGCGTGTGCGGGGAAAACGCCTGCGCCTCGTCGAGCTCTGCCTTCTTTGCCGGATCACCCCCGCGTGTGCGGGGAAAACTCTTTAAAACCCTTCGTGTCAAAGCGGCGCGTCGGATCACCCCCGCGTGTGCGGGGAAAACATAAATGTTCTTAAATGATTGGTTTTGGGCTACGGATCACCCCCGCGTGTGCGGGGAAAACCCGGAGATGGCGGTATGTTATCTGGACAATGGCGGATCACCCCCCGCGTGTGCGGGGAAAACAGTTAAATGAGGCAATTGCACGAAGCGATAAGCGGATCACCCCCGCGTGTGCGGGGAAAACTGTGTCTTCACTTCTCTAAGCTTCCAGATTGCCGGATCACCCCCGCGTGTGCGGGGAAAACTACGAAAAGATGCTACAAGCAGGGACAACTAACGGATCACCCCCGCGTGTGCGGGGAAAACTCCTGCCCATTCAGGTAATCAACCTGAATGCTCGGATCACCCCCGCGTGTGCGGGGAAAACTTTTTTAATTCACCGCTCTGGTATTCAATCATCGGATCACCCCCGCGTGTGCGGGGAAAACTGACAAGGAGAGCGGGTGCTTGGCGGCGCCCGCGGATCACCCCCGCGTGTGCGGGGAAAACATAAATAAACCCTGGGCGCAGGATGGGCGGAACGGATCACCCCCGCGTGTGCGGGGAAAACGGGGTTGCTCCCACCTGATTAGTTGGTTGTGGCGGATCACCCCCGCGTGTGCGGGGAAAACCGGCTCCTGCAAGATGCAGTATTCCGCAGGAACGGATCACCCCCGCGTGTGCGGGGAAAACCGCTGTCGCCGTGCAGCAGGTACGACATCACGCGGATCACCCCCGCGTGTGCGGGGAAAACCGCCGAAGGCTTTCATGGTGTTTCCGAGGCCACGGATCACCCCCGCGTGTGCGGGGAAAACAATGAAAATGCCGACTCCGCGCGGCCGACCTACGGATCACCCCCGCGTGTGCGGGGAAAACTCATCCGGTTGCAGATAGTTCGCAAGATCAACCGGATCACCCCCGCGTGTGCGGGGAAAACCCTGGATATATGGAGTGGACTTTGATCAGTATCGGATCACCCCCCGCGTGTGCGGGGAAAACTCTTTGACCGTCGATCAGCTGACAGAGGCTGACGGATCACCCCCGCGTGTGCGGGGAAAACCCGTAGTGGCGCGGTACATAGTCGCGCCATGACGGATCACCCCCGCGTGCGGGGAAAACAGCGCTGGCGCGGGAGCGGGCGAAAAAGGTTGCGGATCACCCCCGCGTGTGCGGGGAAAACTGGAGCGAGCTGACGGATGAGGGCGGCGAGGACGGATCACCCCCGCGTGTGCGGGGAAAACGAAGATACCGTAAAGCATTTCAGACGTCTGGACGGATCACCCCCGCGTGTGCGGGGAAAACACAAGTGGGCGTGTGAGCGACTGCTGCGAGACCGGATCACCCCCGCGTGTGCGGGGAAAACCGCTCTCTTTGCTTGTACCCATGATAAATCAACGGATCACCCCCGCGTGTGCGGGGAAAACTCGGCGGCAACGCCGCGCAGTACAAGGCCGAGCGGATCACCCCCGCGTGTGCGGGGAAAACGCCGCGCATACTGTCGATGCACCGCAAAATCTCGGATCACCCCCGCGTGTGCGGGGAAAACCCTCGTCCACCGCCGTGAGCGCCGCCGCGTCTCGGATCACCCCCGCGTGTGCGGGGAAAACGCCACTTCTGCGCCTTTTATATCGTCTACGGGCGGATCACCCCCGCGTGTGCGGGGAAAACGATCATGAATATGTGATGGGCGGCCTTTCGGCTGGATCACCCCCGCGTGTGCGGGGAAAACCGCCGTTTCCCATCGTGTCAATGATCGGGATACGGATCACCCCCGCGTGTGCGGGGAAAACTCTGGACCGTATGGGCGTGATGGATGGGAAGTAGGATCACCCCCGCGTGTGCGGGGAAAACCCTGCGCAGTCCTTCCGGTGTGCAACTTATCTCGGATCACCCCCGCGTGTGCGGGGAAAACCTTCTTTGCCCTTTTTCTTCTTTGCCCTTTTTCGGATCACCCCCGCGTGTGCGGGGAAAACATCACTCAAGCCGATATCATCTACACACACGGCGGATCACCCCCGCGTGTGCGGGGAAAACCGAAAGATGCGGTCGCTGCGTATATCAACGGTCGGATCACCCCCGCGTGTGCGGGGAAAACGGGCTGAATTTCTGGAGAGTGTGGGGCAGATTCGGATCACCCCCGCGTGTGCGGGGAAAACGCGGCTGACGCAGCAGGCGAGACGGTGAGCGGCGGATCACCCCCGCGTGTGCGGGGAAAACTTCTTGACCTCCGGAATCAGCCGGAATGCAGGCGGATCACCCCCGCGTGTGCGGGGAAAACGCTGCGCTCAGCCCGCATCCTCAGTTCTCGCTCGGATCACCCCCGCGTGTGCGGGGAAAACTTTCTATGTCGTGTATCTCATAAGCGGGCGCGCGGATCACCCCCGCGTGTGCGGGGAAAACATCACTCAAGCCGATATCATCTACACACACGGCGGATCACCCCCGCGTGTGCGGGGAAAACGGACTGAAAAGATGGGTTCCGGTCGCGGGGTGCGGATCACCCCCGCGTGTGCGGGGAAAACTCACGCGCTCTATATATGCCGCTCGTGCGCGACGGATCACCCCCGCGTGTGCGGGGAAAACAATGCTCTTGTGCGCCTTCATGATTGCCTCCGCGGATCACCCCCGCGTGTGCGGGGAAAACAAGCGCTTTACGCTGGAGCTGAAAAAGGGAGACGGATCACCCCCGCGTGTGCGGGGAAAACGGAGCCCTATTATGACTATCAACTCTTCTGTGCGGATCACCCCCGCGTGTGCGGGGAAAACACACGGCTTTCATCTGCTGCACTCGGTCGGCGCGGATCACCCCCGCGTGTGCGGGGAAAACCATAATAGGGCTCCTTTCGAGTGTGTGCCGCGCGGATCACCCCCGCGTGTGCGGGGAAAACACTTCGGAAATGGCGTATTTCCGTGGTTGATCCTAGTCCTCAGCCTCGATCCTCTTTAACTTCTCGTAGAGCTGGTGCGTCAATCGGCAGTCAGCGAGCGCCCTGTGCGGCTCCAGTATAGCAAAATGAAAATACTTTGATAAGGTCAAGAGTTTGTAATCTTCCACCTCCTCTATCTTTTGCCGCGCAAGATTCAGTGTATCGGTAATGTGAGGATGTCCCGGTAAGATATTGTTTTGCTTGCAAGCCTGCTGCAGAAAGCGCCAGTCAAAGCTCGCATTGTGGCTCACAATTCGTGTATCTCCGATGAACTCCAGTAGTTCTTTGAGCACTTGTTCAATCGGCTTTCCCTCTTTTTTTAACTTATCCGCTGTGATTCCGGTCAATTCGACAATCGTCTCCGGTACAGTTTCACAGTAAATCAAGCTGCTGTAACAGGAAACTTCTCGTCCTTCCTCTACCCGAATAGCAGCAACTTCAATCATCCGGTCATGCGCTATATTAAGGCCGGTCGTCTCCAAATCGAGCACCACATATTCGGCTGTACTCCGTTTGCGTGCCTGATGCTTCTGAATCTGTTGCACCTGATAGAATTTCTCCGCACGGCTCATCGCAGCCTTTTCTGTCTCAATTTGATCGGAGTTCTTTTCACGTTTTTTTATCCCGGGCTTTCTCACAAGCTTAATGCCATCGTAATCCACAGGTACCCAAGTCGTATTGTGCACGGCAAAGTCGAGTTTCTGTTCTCCGTTGCTGCTGTAAACCATGGTTGCTCTGCCATCTTTCACGTGCTCACAAATACGTCCCCAAAGTTCATCGCGTACACGTGCACTGAGATTCCCAACATAAACGCCTGTCGAAATTTCAAGCAGCCATTTAGACAAATCCCCCCTCTCACTTTGGGCGGGCAATCCGTTAAGGTAATCACAATCATGCCTGCTCCTCCGCACTATAAGAGATACCGTGTCTGACCATTCCCTCGCGATTATCCCAGAGATAGATAACCTCTTCTTCTGTAACCTCCTCTTCGTTTTCTGATAGTAAATAGTGTAAATCCCGCACCATGCGTTCTAACAGATGATTGCGAGACATCGTATCTCTTACCTTTCGTCTTACATACGCAGACAAATCCGGAGGATTTTCAGCAGTGGCCTCAAACGCAATCGGAATCGTGAATTCCGCCTTATAGAGATCTGCAAAATCATATACAAACGAAAGGTCGCCTCCCACATGGACAAAGCCAAGTCCCGGAGAACAGCCCAATGCAACAATCACGGCATGTGCCAAACCGTAAAGGCACGAATGTCCCGCACTGAGTGCTTGATTAATCGCATTACTTTCCTCGAAGTCCCCCATTTGATATGCTCTACCGTTCCATGGAATTCCGTACTCCTTCGAGCACTTGCGGTATATTTCCCGTACTCGACTTCCTTCTCTTCCTCTAAGCTGTTGCAAGGTCAATTTGCTCACGTCTTCTCCGGGAAAACGCATCGCATACATTTCCTGACAACTGCAAGATGCAAGCGCTGGTTGCTTACCAATTTCGCTTGCTGTAACAGAAGACCTGCTCGCTTGGTGAGCGGGCGTCCGCTCGCATAATAGCGAACGCCGTGCTCTCCAACCCAAATGACAGTAACTCCTGCATCTCCGATGAGTTCCATCGCACGATGCGTAATACTGCTGCCCGGCCCCAACATCAGTACAGAGATGGCTGCTGCCGGGATATCTACTGTACCGTCATCATCAATCACTTCAATCGCACTGTCGCGCCGATTTAATTTACAACGCTCCAGATATAAGAAGGTCATTCGATCTTTGACCTGTGGCAACTGTTGTAATTCCGGGCGTATGATACCTGGAATCTCCTTCATCTTTTACCTCAGGGCAGATGCATAATGGTGAGCAATCCCATGCCGTAAGCTCTTCCTCTGCCCATACCGCGGCACAGGAGCTCTTTAAACTTTTCGACATCCGTTACAGTTAGTACACCTTCGTAACTCACTTCACGCAGGGAAACAGACTTGTCTTTTTCTTCCCGTTTATGGAAATATGCCAACTGTTTCCGACAGCGCGAAAGCCGCCTTCTTCCAGCATAAATCCATTCTTTTCAGCCCGTTTCCTAAGCCAATCCTCTTGCTGATTTACTCCCGTACAAGCCCTTACCTCACCACGTTTCCCCGTGCTTGCACGAGAAATACTTTGCGTGGGATTCGCGACCAGGCGGAAACGCCACTGACTCTGCTCTGTGATACGCGCCAAGAGAGGTTCATACTCTCTCGTCAAAAAGCCTTCTTTCGGATTCCCATATTCACTTACCGCAGCCTCCAAGTTGGGTTTTTCTTCGCTGAGTACAAGGATATAAAGCCTATCTCCAAGTGAATCTAAACGCCAGAGTCTCCGTTCTCTGCCTCCGGAAAAGGAGCTTTCCACCATCCCATGGATTTTACTGCGGGAGCTGAGGAGCCTCCTTGTTGCCCTCTTATCTGTATCCAATTCCATTCTTGTCAGATACATATCCTCTCCTCTCACAGTTCTGCCATGGCATCGTGTTCGTCTGCCGATTCTTCTCTATTCACATCATCCCGAAGCCAGATTTCCTTTGCACGTCGATAACCGAATTCTCGTTTTATCGGGTTAAAAGAAATCGGTAAATCCCGCACGACAGCACCTTCCAATTCGTCCGGCATGCTGTCTAAACGGATATATCGACGCGTCCGCTTAATGCTCCTCGCATTTTGGTTCTGATTGTCTTCTTCCCGGAGTGCAGTCTCTAAGTCTTTTTCTCGAAGTCCCAGAACCAAGGGTAAGGTTGGTGGACAAGAGCGCCTTCCGAGAAACAGCGGAAAATAAGGCGCCCTTAACGCTGTCTCTATTTTTTCAAGAAGTGCATGGTCTTCCGACTCCAATCCCACCAAAAAAACAGCATCCGAAAGATAGTATCTCGATGTTACATATCCTATTTTTTCGGGTTCTTCAGTTTTTTCTTTTTTCGCTTTCTTTTCTGTCTTCACCGCCTGTGCGGTATGGAAGTCCCTTATAACTTTGCCCTCTCGGTCCACGCGAACTCCAAACCGCAATGCTGTGAGTTCCGATAAATCAGCATCACGCCGAAGCCCCAATGCCGCCGCAAGCATTCCGATTACGCCGCTTTTCGATGGTTCTCGCTGTGTTCGTCTTCTCTCAAATTTAGACGCGGTACCCCACGCCTGCAGCGGTGCCGCAAGGCGCAATAAAAGTGTACTCATTATTTCTCTCCTGCATTACTCTGCAGTTCACGCACATATTTCCAGTAAATCAAGATTCTCCTTCATCGGTCGCTCATCGCACAATTTCTCCATGCACTCTCCGGTACCCAAAGCATATGTAGGTACTTCAACAAAGTTCTGATAACTCTTTTTCACATACTCCACAAGACGCTCGGCTGAGGGTTTGCTGAAGCCATTACGGCTCACAACCGCATCTTCAAAAGCACCGCTAAAATTCACCGGTTGATCCTCTCGAATGGTAATGTAAACAGCATCCGGAACGGTTCTGTTCGCAAATGTAGATTGCTTTCCGGTCGGCATCGAATAGATAAAAGCTTCCGCAAACGTCCTGATAACCTTTGCCGGATTTCCGACCCACTCCTTAAATGCAGCCAAACTGACAGTTGCATAACGATAGAGGGTAGAAGAGTTGAATTCAACTGTTCCCAAATGACCCGCACCTGAACTGTCCCCCACCTTAAGGTCATCGACCGCCGTAAAGTAATCATATTCATTGTGTACGGTGTGTGTCGAAATGCTGTGGGCAACCTGTGACGCAGCATCATAGCTGATAGAAGGATCTGTCGCCACCATACGTCCGAACAACACCATTTCAAAACTCGGATTGTCCCTCAGTGCTAATTTTGCTTTTTCTTTCAACTCTTTTTCTTCTTCTTTACCTAAACTCCCATCCTCTGTAATAGAATCCATTACCAAATTTGCCAACTCTCTAATCTGCTTCCAGCTGATATAAAGAAGCGTATCCAATTCCTCTTTGTTGTAACTGTCTTCCTGCTTTTTTTCCTTGTCCTTTTCCTTATGTCTTGCCGCTCCTTTGCCCAAATCGTTCCAGCCAAATCTTCACACTTCTCACGACTCAACTTGCCGTTCAACTTCTGGATTTCATCCGCAATCTTTCCACGGACATACTTTGTTCTGACACCCAATTCCTCTTCCGGAATATTCTGCTGAAAGTAAACACGCATCGCGTGTTTCCACGCCTGTGAAGATACACGCGCACGCATACTGCCCCCATAGACTGCGGTCTTAGGGCTTCCCGTGTCATCCCGATTGATGCAGCTCGGCGGCACTGTCTGAATCACATGAAAGTCCACAAATAATCTCTTCTCATCCATAATATCTTCCTTTCCGGTCTGTTTGACCTTCAACATACTGAATCCATCCTTTACTAAATGCCCAAATATCAACCCCTAGAGGGGCTTACCGCTCTACCTTTTTATTCGTTGCTGCCTAGCTCCGGAATTCCTGCTGCTCCATCATTTTCTGAATTTTCAAAGGCGGATAGCTCTCTGTAAAAATCGCGTCCCCATTTAAGCCGCACTCCGTCAATCCGCTCCGGATTTTGATAATCGTACAGATCCTTTGCGAGAGCAGCGTAATCCATCGGAATATCTTCTCGTTTGCAAAGCTGAATAATATTTCTCAAATACCAACTAAATCCGGTCAAATCTGCTGCGCTTACTGCAATATTAAATCGCTTTATAATAGCTTCCTTGTCATCCGAATTGCGACTGATCAACTGTGCGACAGCTCGTCCAAAGGTATTTTTCTCTTGGAACATAAACTCGCTCTCAAGATTTCTCTTTCCCTGCTGGTGCCAAGCAAATAAGGTGAGAGCTGTGAAAATAGCCCATTCCGCACGATTTGGCTTGTTACCCCCTCCCCTCTAATGACTCCGGCAAATCTGTAAAGAGCATATCCCAGAGTTCCGGTATTGCACCCGGCTGTTCCCCGACACCGCGCCGCATTTTCGCAAGGATAGCTCGTACTGCCGCTTCGTTGGGATTGCTTTGCAAACTCATAAGCTTGCGCTTTACAAATTTAGCGATATCACTCTGTCGTGACTCTGTCTTACTCCTCTCTTCCATGCATCCCTCCTCAATTATGAGTTTCTCCCCCGCAAAGCAGGGTATAGCTTATTGATTTCTTTCACCATGACCTCAAATGCAATCGGCGAAGCATAATGCTTTTTATCCAGTTCTTTTCCGGTTAGTGCTTTCATTCCGGCATCTCGTATGGTTTCTCTTCCCAAATCCAGCGCTATTTGTTTCGCAAGCTTTTGCCACTCCAACACTTTTTCTTCCATTGCCTCTCCAAGACAATTCGAGTCAATAGAATTCAACCATCTTCTAAACGGAACATCTAACGATGCATAGCAAGTCTCTCTCCCCGCGTCGACAACCGCTTTTCGTTGATCCTTATCAGTGCTGTACCCTCCGGCAAGCGCAACATTATAAAAGAACTTTCCGAATGTTCCTGTGAGTAATTCACACTTCTTAATTTCTTCTTTAATCCGAAGAACCCAGGCCCTTTGGGAACGCTCCTCCGTTTGGGTCAGAATTCCGGATGAGAACGCCAATGCATCCGAAAATGTATCCTTTACGGTCGCATTTTTATCTCCGTATTGCACAGACACAATTTTAAATCTACATGTTAAATCCGTTGTGCTTTTTAGTTTTCTGTAAAGCAACTGATTCCAACGAACCAAACCGGGCATATGTCCGTCTTCATTCTCACAGAATATGCTACCAAACTCTCTCCACATCTGACGATCCGGCTCATGTGTCCTTGGAATCATCCACTTCTTTTTCCCACTCTGCGGATCAATTCTCCAAACCGTCATTTGCTCTGTAAAAGCGTTTTCCGGATTGAAATAGTCTCCGCTCAGAACCCAATATCCTTTGATATGACTGCTATCGCTACGCTCTAAAAGCAGTCTTCTGGATTGCCAAGTCAACAATTCTGCTTGATTCTCGGGAAGCGGATAAAGCTGTCGTTCTTCTTTAGACAACTCATTATCTGTTTTCTCCCAAATAGCCTTATTCGCCTCTTTCCAGAATTCATCTCCGTCTTTTAATAGCGTCAAATTTAACAATAAAGTCTCGAAGAGATTTCTTCCGACTGCCGAAACAGCGCCCATTTTACCTAGCCATGCAAGTCCCGGCCCCTTACTACCTTTCTTTCTTTGTATCGTTATCCTGCTCCTCCGTTTTTTTCCCTCTTACCGCAGGTTTTACTGCACTATCATCAAACGCGTTGAGATATACCAGCCATCTGCTTGCCTCTGCAAATGTCAGAGAATCCCGAGACACACCACTACGCACAGGAAAAAGTCTGACTTTATTTCCACTCTGAGAAAGCTCCCCGTTCAATTTACACGCCGGATAAAGCTTTGACTCTTTCGCTTGCAAAACCTCCTTTACATCTTTCACCTGCCAAAACGGCCTCTCCTCGTGAAACAACCAGAACCGTTCCCGCCACTGCTCTAGGTAGTCTTGAATCGGCTCTATCGGAAAATGTCCCAAGTCATACAGTGCTTTCCAGCGCCGAAACACCTCATCCTCTAGTTCATCGTCCTCCAAATCAAACAGCAGGTTCTCTTCGCCGTTCTCATCCACCCGAGAAAAAGTGCAGTGCAGCACCGCAAGCAGCAGGCGCAGCATGGCCACATCCTGCGCAGCCGTTTCACCGGCCAAATCCTCATATTCATGCGCATGGACAAAAACTTCTTTGAGCGATACCTCTTCGATACGGCAATCTCGTGTTCGAACCCGTATCCACGGCTCATCCAGCAGGTTAAACTCAGGTTTTATCATCCGCAGCTCCTTTCTCATAAAACAGGCCTTCCTCCTCCGAGTACCACAAGCGAAACCCCGCAAGTTCTGTTTCCAACCGTTCGTTCAACAGGAGAAATGATTCCTCTCTCAACATAGGATCGTGCTTCCACTCACCGGATAACACAAGCTCATTTATCGGTTTCAGCGCATCGAGAGTCTTTGATTTGATATTCACGGCAAAGCGCACCGGGTAACTTTACACTTTGCCGCAACAGGTCCCGTTTCTCTTCCGGAGAAGGAATACGTTCCACCGGAAGTCTCTGCCCCTCGTGTTGCCAGGGAAGATAGTGGACTTCATTTCCTTTTTGGACGAATAAGAGCACCTCGATGCTGTTCTCCGAGTCTCTTACCTGCGCCTGCGCTTCCTCCTCGTCCAATTTGGTCTTCACATTGCTGATCCAGTTTTCAAGGCTTCTTCTGGGCTTATCGAGGCAATAAGAATCTGCCTTCGTCTTTTTATGTCCGGTCTTATTCTCCTCTTTCTTTTTTGCTTTTCCGTACATTATCTTCTCAGCTTCGGTTCCCCAATCAGGTTCCCGGTCGTCGTAGCAATCCTGCACCAAATTCGGAATATCCGTCGGCAGTGTGATTGTATCGGGCAAACGATTCCTGGTTCTCATGAGGAGATAGTCTCCGTAAATGCAGCTGGTTCCTGATTCAAACACATCTTCATCCGGCTCTATTACATAGCATTGTGCCGCCTTCAGCTGTTCCGGCCGCATGGCGTCATGTACCGGGTGGCGGTGTAAGCGTCCCAAGCGTTGCAGGAGCAAGTCCATGGGGCAAAGGTCGGTGAGCATCACATCTCCGTCAATGTCCAGGCTTTGCTCTAGCACCGATGTTCCGATTACAATCAAATGATCCCGTTCCGCTTTGGTGGAGCGTTTTCCCAGTTTTTGCAACAATTCACGCTCACGCGCTGCGCGGTCCGGCATCAAAAACGCACTGTGCAGGAGAATAATCTCCGCGTCCGGCATCTGCTCTCTTACTTCCTTGGCAAACTCTTGCGCTCGCCGTATGGTGCTTAATATCACGATTGCGCAGCCGCCGTCCCGCAGCTTTTCTCGCAGTGTTTGAATCCGCTCCGATTCTTTGACTCGTCGCATCGCCACACTTCGCGATGCACTTTGTAGTTGCAGTCCCTTTTGATGAACCTCTTTTCCGTCGGTCCAGGTGAGCAGCGGATACGCGCGCGAATATCTCCAATCCGCTTCTTCTCCTTGCGTAAACCGCTTTTCGCGCTCACGTATTTCTCTCTTGGGAGGTGTTCAAATAGGCATCCACAAAGTCGATGCGCCTTGAAGCGGGCAAAGTGGCCGAGAGAAGAATCACCGGCACATGATAGGCACCGAGCCAGCAGAGAGCGCGCTCCAGGTACACGCCCATGTAGGCGTCGTAGGCATGCACCTCATCGATAATCACAATTTTTCCCGCCATGCCGAGATGCCGGAGCATCAAGTGTTTTTGCTTCAGCGCGGCCATCAAAATCTGGTCTACTGTTGCAATCACGAAATCGGAGAGCAATACTTGCTTGCGGCCGCGAAAAAAGCTGTGTACCACCAGGGTCTTGTCTTCATCCTCACCGATGCACGCTTCCCCCGTAAACTCTCCCTTTCCCGCTTCCAGCAAATCGGCATAGTCCTGATTCAACTCCGCTTTGCCGTGTGCAAGTCGTATTGAGAGCTTCTCCTTGCTCTCTCCCTGAACCGCAACCTGTTCCTCCGCCCAAGTCCTTATACGCGGGAATATACCGTTTGCCGTCGCCTGTGTCGGCAGGCCGAAAAAGAGCCCGCCGCTTCCGCACTTTCCGGCAAATATTTCGGCGGCAGCGAGTGCCGCTTCGGTTTTACCGACTCCCATCTGCGCCTCGACAATGAGAATGCCCGGAGAGCTGACAGCATCTGATATCTCAAGCACTGCCTTTTGAAGTTCGTTGGGGGAAAAACCAAAATTCTCCGCAAAGGCTGCCTCATCCATTCTGCCAAGCTCGGCCGACCAGACAGCCGGAAGCTTTAACTTTTTCCAAGCACTGCGAGTCCGCTTGGGATACATGTCTTCCCGTCCCAACTCGTCAATCGAAATGGTCGGGTGGTAGAATTGATTGCTCGCGACCCAGTCCGCCATGACGAGAAGTCCGGACAGCAAAACACGCTGCGGGCCGGAGAGTTCCGGGATAATCGTTGCGTCTTGAATGCCGCTTACTTCTAAAGCATAACGAAGAAGTTCTTTCCAAAGTAAATCCCACAATTTCGCATCTTTATCCTCCCCACGAAAACTATACAGGTGAGCATAAAACGTATCTTCTCCTACATTCTCCTGTGGTTTTCCATGGTGAGCTCCTACAATCTCACAAATTCCCTCATTAATATCACATCGCCGCAAAATCAATTCCCCAGCCAGAGCATGTGGCAACGACGGTGGCGGAATTGTCTCTTTTTCCTTTGTCCCGGAAAAACTTGGTATTTCCAGCCCCTCTTCCGCAAGCCGTTCCCGCACCTCCGGCAACATTTCCAGAATGCGCGCCTGAAACACGGCCGTTGCCTTGCCGATATCGTGCGCCATCCCCAGAAAGACACATACCTTTTGAAACAGCGCTTCGTTTTCCTGCAGGGCCTCCTCGCTGCCGCCGCAGATTTCCCGCCGAACGGCAGCCGGAAGCCAATGCTTCCAGAGTTTCTCCATGATTCCCGCCGTGTCCCGCGCGTGCATCCAGAGCGGCAGCCACTGCGCGCTGTCGTTCGGATTGGTTTTTGCCGCAAGACTGCGCATCAGCTTGTTTACGTCCATGCTTCCCTCCCGGAGTTCTTAACATTCTCTTACAGTTTAGCGCTTATAATCTTAATTTCAAGTTACAATTGCATATTTTTGCTTTGATTCTCATCTCGATTTTGTCTAATTTGGTGCGGTAACATCATCTTTTCAATGTTTCGAATTGTCATTTCTATTCAGTGCAGTATTCAAAACTCTCGACTGCAATCTCTAGCCCTCATCTTTGATAGTTTCACTTTACCACAGCACCTGTCCGAATTTCCGGACTCCATTATTCGCTCCCGTTTCCTTTTCAAATTTTTCCGACACAAAAAAAGAGGCCGCTGCTTCCGCAACCGCCTCTCCCTTCTCTTCTCTTCAAAGATGCAATACCGTGTAACCAACTCTCGTGTCTTCTTAACTCCCCTGCACTTCATCCCCCATGCAACTCCACGGTAAGGTAATTGTGCTTGACCGCTGGCAAAAAGGTCTCAAAAATATCCGCACGCCGCAATTTGAGCGACGATGTATTCACACAGGGATGGCAGCCGATGTACTCGTCCCGAAAGAGGTCTTGATCTACGAGAAGCTGCACCCTTTGCTCATTGTCGTTCATAAGCCCCATGACACTCACCGAGCCCGGGAAGAGTCCCAGATATTCGACCATCTTTTCGGCCGGGGCAAAGCTTAATCTCGAGGAACCAATCTGCGCGGATAGTTCCTTGGTCTTAAAAGGCTTATCCCCCGGCATCATTAAAAGATAAAAAACGGTCTGCTGTCGGTTGCAAAGAAACAGGTTCTTACAAATGCGGCAGTTTAACACCTCGTCTATGGCCGCGCAGACCTCCATGGTCTCGGCGGGCGTGTGATCCACACGCGCATACGGTATTTCCAGTCGATCCAATAAATCATAGACCGCGAGTTCCCGCGCCGTTCTTTCGGTACAGTCCTGCGGCCTGCCCTGCTGTAAAATCAATTCGTTAACTCCTCCATCATTTCATCATCCGAACTTCTTGCAGTGCCGCTTCGGTCTCAACATTCATATTATGTCTCCTTTTCTCACAGTATCTTCAACGTATTCTATTCGATTGACCTTGTCAATGATTCACAGCAAAGCCCCCGCCAAGTCTCTCGACCCGGCGGGGGCTCACATTTCACCTATTTGCTTTCAAACGCCTGCTTTTCTGCCACTCAACGCTCAAATAACTTCTTATATTCCCCGTAGCCCTCTTCTTCCAGCTTATCATAGGGAATAAAGCGGAGGGAGGCGGAATTAATGCAGTAGCGGAGGCCGCCAGTCTCGCGGGGGCCGTCGTTAAAGACATGACCCAAGTGCGAATTTCCCTCTTTGGAGCGCACTTCCGTGCGAACCATGCCGTGTGATCGGTCGGTGGTCTCCTTGAGTTCCTTCCCTTCAATCGGCTTGGAAAAAGCAGGCCAGCCGCAGCCGGAATCAAACTTATCGAGGGAGCTGAACAGCGGCTCACCGCTCACGATATCGACATAGATGCCCTTCTCAAAGAAGTCATCGTACTCTCCGGTAAAGGGCCGCTCGGTCGCGGCGTTCTGCGTGACCTCATAGGAGAGATCACCGATTTTTTCGCGGAGCGTCTCCTTGCTCTCCTCTTCCGCAAGGTGAAACATCTTCTGCGGAATGTGGCAGTAGCCGTCCGGATTTTTATCGAGATACTTCTGGTGGTATTCCTCTGCCGAATAGAAGTTTTGGATGGGTGCTAGCTCGACCGCGAGCTTCGTGCCGTACTTTGCCTCCTGCTCGTCATAAACCGCCTGAATCTCCGGAAGCTGGCTCTGATCCGCATAGTAAATACCGGTGCGGTACTGAATGCCCCTGTCATTTCCCTGCTTGTTTACGGAGAGCGGATCGATTACTAAAAAGTACTTATCCAACAGCTCACGAAGCGAAATCTTATTCGGATCATACTCGATTTTTACGGTCTCCGCATGTCCGCTGCTGTCGCAGACTTCCCGATAGGTAGGAGCACTGTCCGGCCCGTTTGCATAGCCCACCTCGGTCGCACGCACGCCCGGGAACTGGTCAAAATACTTCTGTAAGCCCCAGAAACATCCGCCTGCGAGATAGATGGTCATTTTACCAGTTCCCCCGTCCATGTCATGACGCCGCCAAAGTTGTAGACCTTGCGATAACCGAGCTTGGATAACTTCTCCGCCGCAAGTCCCGCTCGATGTCCACTGCGGCAGTATATTAAATCACCTGATCCAAATCCTTCAGCATCTCCGGTCTCGTTCCGTTGATTTCCTCGTTCGGCAATAGCACCGCACCCGGAATGTGACCGCTGTCATACTCCTCCTTGGTGCGCACATCGAGGATGATGTGACCGTCGTCCTGCTTCATCATCTCCCGCGCCGTATCCTGATCGATTGTCTGATAGCCCATGGTCTCCTGTTCCTCCTTGCTCTCGCCTGTTGTGCTCATCGAAGCACTGCTGCTTGTCTCGGCAGCCGCCATCGATACCGCACTTTCTGTTGCCTTACTTGTCTCCGCAGACTCGGCCTTCTTCCCGCAGGATACCAGCAGCGGCAGTGCAAGTGCCGCAACAACTGCGAGGAGGTAGTGTCTCTTCTTCATGGCTTTCTTTCCTCCTTTTACCGTATTGCTTTCTCAAACTTATGCTCTGATGCATCAATTTCGAATTTGGTTCGAAATTCACTTATAGTATACCACTTTGGTCGGAAAAGGGAACAGGGATTCATTATGAAAAGAGGGAATGTTGCTATAAGTGGCAATGTTGATAGCATAATAAGGTATCGTCTCCCACGCGCACCTATTGGTCGCAACTATAGAATATTGACATGTTCTCGTAACATTCACGACTCGAACTTATTTACGAAGTGCAAATTCTGCACAGAGTGCTTTACCATCCCAAGACCATCGGCAGTATTTTCTAGCCTTGCAGATATAAACCGATTTGTATCCCATAGCAATTAATCTCCAGGCTGCTACCTGTAATCGTTTTTCTACTTCACAGTATACTAAGATTCGGGAGTTTTTATCAATTTTATCAATTCGCTCGTTTGATACTCTGTCTTTAATCAAGGATATATTTGCATACCCACTCTCCCCGAGAGAATCATCAAATTTAGAACCATCAATAAAATTATATCCTTTATTTCTTCTCGCCTTTTTAGTGCTTACATCTATCACACTATCAATATTACTTTCAGCCATCCCCTTTATCAAAACCTTGACACTGTAAAACTCTTGCGGTTCTATATTGGCGTCAGTCAAAGCGTATTTTCCATTATAAACATCATCCATTGAAATGAAGTGTGATGAGCTCTGATTCTTATACTCTCTATCATCTCCATACACCAACTGTCCATCATAAACTCTATATGCAAACCAGGGCTTTCCGGTACTTAAATTCACAAGTCTCATTGTAACGTCTTGAAAATTCATTCTGGTTTTGATTGACTTCACGCCTCCAAATGATAGCAACATCACCACCATTTCCACGAGTAATATCATGATTATATTATTCATATTCACACTTAAAGACGATTTGTCATTCCCTGTTATGCAAGCCATTATATTAAACATATCAAGGCCATTATGCATGAGGAAATATGGAACCAATACTACTCCAAATACAACCAGCGAAATCGCTATATACTCATTTTTAAATTCGCAAAAATATTCACTATTTGAGCCTTTTAGTTCATTCGCCTTTGTTCCAAGTAAACAGAAAGCGATAAAACATAAAATAAAAAGCACTAGACTGAGCCAAAAATCATCAGCCCCTTTGTCAACGCCACGCAAGTAGAACCACAAATAGGCGGCGTCAAAAAAACACAGGATCATACCGAGTGAGCTTGATTTTGCAAACGTATACTTGTTTATCAATTTCCAGATCCATCCACACCTGATATGGCGAAGAACATCAACCACTAAATCCAGTGTTATTTTTATCGGAATAAATACAATAGATTTCTGATATATAAACCTACTATGGATAGTGTAAATCAATACAACTATTATTAGAATCTCGAACGGAATCTTGAACGGAATAATAATACTTTTGATTAGATTGTCGAATCCAACACTCTCAGATTTTTCAGCCAAGCTCATAGTCTTTTCATCCATATGGAAATCATTTGAATCACTTTTTGATATAAATGTTTGCATCCAAACCAGCAGGAAAAGTAGTCCCAGCATCGCAAATATGTGGCTATAAATATCCGAACCATCCGCTTTTAGGATTTCTGTTAGCTTTTTATTTAGCATATTTGACAGTGGGAGCGATGATATCCACAGTCCACACGCGTTCATAGCTGCCACCCAGAGAATAACTATTCCTAGGTACTCGACGATTGTTCCCACCTGAAGCAGAACTCTATCTGCACCTTCCATAAAAAGCTTTTCTAAAGGTGTAGAAGATTTATAACGATACCATACCGTCAAAAACGCAACGAATGCAGTTATTGCCGTTGCAAAATTCGCAGCAGTTTCCCAGAAAGATCCCAGTTCCATTTCCTCTCCTTATGCAAAACAGCCTTTGATTCATTGTTCGATAGAACTTAGTGGTATAGATATATCAACTAAATTTGCATGTACGATATCCGTAATCATAAGGATTCGCTGTATATTTTTTTCTTCCTCATTCATTTCTTATATGAAAAAGCAGCCCCTCTTTTTGATATGTACCCAGAATTCTGGACACATTGACTATCGTTAGGCACCGCAACTGGATGCTATCCTGTATTGTACAGGAGGCATCCAGTTTGTTTTCTTCTGGATTCTCCTGTTGTTATAGTAATCGATATAATCATCGACTGCAGTAACAAATTCCTCAAAGGACTTGAACTCTTGCTCATGTCCATAGAACATCTCATTCTTCATCCGACCAAAGAACGACTCCATAATGCCGTTATCATGGCAATTCCCCTTTCTGGACATCGACTGTGTGATGCCATGCTTCTCAAGCTCGGTTCGATAGTAGGCGTGCTGATACTGCCAACCCTGATCTGAATGCATAATCAAGCCTGTTAACTTTGGGAACTTTGCAAATGCCTTATCCAGCATGTCCTTAATCTGTTCCATATTAGGATGCAGCGAAACATTGTACGAGATAATCTCGTTCCCGCACATGTCGAGGATCGGAGAAAAGTAGCACTTCCCCCATCCCATGTTGAACTGAGATACGTCTGTTGTCCATTTCTCGAGGGGTGTGTCTGAAATAAATCCTGTTTAAGGAGATTGTCAGCGGTCTCGCCCACCTCACCTTTGTAAGAATGATACTTCTCCTTCGGACGCTTGCCGAGCAGTTCCATGTCGTGCATGAGCCGCTGAACACGCTTGTGATTGACCTCAAATCCACGATTATGCAGCTCCGCCGTAATTCGGCGGACACCATATCGCTGCCGGTTCTCATCGTAAATTCTGCGGATCTCTGCGGAAAGACCTGTATTCCTGAGAGCAACTGCGTCAGTCCTGCCAAGTTCATAGTAGTAGGTGGACCGGGACATTCCCATTGCTGTCAGCAGGTACTTCAGTTTGTATCCTCTGTCGCGGAGTTCTTTGATGATCGCTGCTTTCTCGCCTTGAGTCGCGCAGCTTCCTTTTCTTCTCTCAAGGCGATCTCTTTTTTTATTACTTCGTTCTCGGCCTTAATCAAGGCGTTCTCTTCACGAAGCCGGAGGAGCTCCTCGTATTCACTCTCCTGGAGTTTTCTGGGATTGTTGATATTTACTTTCTTCATCTTCACAGGATCCTTTGGCTTGCGGCCTTTCTTCTTACTTACAAGTCCATTATACCCGTAAATCTTATATTTTTGCACCCAGTCATAGAGCAGACGGCTCCCAATGCCGGCCTCTAGCGCAACGGACTGTGCCGTCCTCCCGGCGAGAACCTTTGTGATTAGCTTCAGTTTCTCTTCAGGCGTCCACGGATGCTGCTTTCCATGCTTTAGGACCTGGGGGCCATTTGCCTTTTCGGCACGAGCCCATCGACGAATCATGGCGTGAAAGTTACCCGGATCGTTATAACCCTCCGGTGTCTCTGGCCATTTCCCCTGTCGATACAGGTCGACACACATCTTCTTGAATTCATAATCATAGCGCATGATAAAACCCTCCTTACTGTGACACTTTCGTGTCCAGTAAAGAGGGTACATATCATTTGAGGTAGCTGCTTTTTATTGTTAGTGTACTTTTTATTTAAATTGTATCTCTCAGCCCATCTTCTCGCCCCAGTGCGCATTGACATCGTAGTTGTATGCCTTGATGCGACGATAAGCGATCTCCTGCCACGGCTCGCGGAAGCTGCCGTCTCCGCTTACAAAGAAGCCGGAATCCATGTAGCGGATAATGATGTACTCCGAGTTCTTCTGGTCAAAGCCGTTGCCCTGGCTAAAGTCGATGCCGTTACCGGTATTGCGGGTCATCACGGCCTCGAGAAGCGGCAGGGTGACTTCGCTCAGCGGGAGTTTCATATCCGGCATGTCGAAGAAGCCGCCTTTCTCCTTCGTGTAAACGCAGAGTGTGCCGAGCGTACCGTTGCTCACGCACTTCACTCTCTTGATATCCGCGAGCTTCACCTGATGCTTTGCGCCTATGATGACGCCGCCCGAGAGGCGGATGATTTTTTCACCCAGCGTTGCGCCGAGTTCTGTCTCGAGGCTGTCCAGATTGTTCGGGAATTCAGCTCCCAATTTGCTCGCGGCAAAGGCAAGGAGAAGCGGCTTCGTCTCGCGAACGTTGTGGCCGTTATTCCAGGTTCTGGTATCGAGATCCAGCTCCGGGACACTCATATTCTTCATGTTCAGGTCGCGGAGCATGACTCTGTAGTGGAAGTTCTGGCTGCAGTAATTGGTCAGAAACAGGGATCCGATCTCCGCAAACTTCATATCTACATCGACCTTGCCGTTTAAGCTCTTATAGCTGAAACCGTCCTTCGCGATGCGAAGGGTATGGCCCGCACCGAGCATTCCCTTCTCGGAAAACTCCATGGTTGCGCCGTCATCAAAATATGTCTTCATCTTTTCTCCCCTCTATTGGCTTCCGCTCACTCACAGAAGCTCGTTGTCAATGGTACAGCTCATGTAGGCGCCCTTCTTAAAGAGGCCGCCCTCCTTCAGTCCCCAGGCAATCGCAGAGCAGGCAAGGCGCTGCGACTCTTTCTTTTTGACGCTCCGCGAGGTAAGCAAAATGCCCGCCGGGAAGAGCTTCGCAATCAGAAAGCTGTAGAGAGAATCTGTCTCGCCTTTTTCGGCCAGCTTTGTGTGGTAGCTCGGATTGGTGTCCCACCACTCGTTCGGCTTACAGAAGGAGCAAACCGCACGCATCTCGCTTGTGCTCAGGTTCTCGGCGCAGACCGCCCGAACCTGTTCGAGGTCCTCATCTGCAATCACACCGTCCGTGATGGAGTAGGCATAGTAGGCGTTTGCAAGGCCGTCGTTATCGTCCTCGGTCTCCTTTAAGAGATACAGATTCGACACGCCGCGCTTTGCGTACTTCTTCCACTTCGCACCGATATCCCGAAATTCTCTCGCGGAATAGCGCGCGGAATCACCGCTCTCCAGCGCGCGGCGTAGCTCTTCGAGATCCACATCCTTCTTCTCCCACTCGTCAATCCAGTTGATACGTAAGTCTGACATGACTTTTTCTCTGCCTCCTTGGCTCTCCGGATTACCCTGTCGTTATTATGGTCCACATCTTTTTTATTATAGAATTCCGCCCCGCAAATCTCAAGCCAACGCGCCTGTTTCGGCGCTTTTTCTAAAGTTCCGGCTTCCGATTAACTGTATACAGATTACCTGCTTGCGCTTCCGATTACACATTTCGCCCAAGATTTCGGTTCCGAAAGACGAATAGAGCAGCTCCGGTTTTCTGCCTTTGGCTTTCTTCTTTTTGCCTCTTCCCGTACGCTGCACCCAGCCTTCTTAGCTCTATCCCGTCAGAACCCGGATGTCGTTCCCATGGTATTTTCCGCCGCATTCGCCTCTGTGTTTCCGAAACCGAGTTGCAGGCCGAGGTACAGGATTACACCCTCGCGAAACACTCTGGGGTCGTAGCCGGTCAGCGCGTGTATCTTATCGAGCTGATATTGGAGCGTGTTCTTATGGATGTATAGCTTTTCCGCCGCTGTCTTTAAGCTGCAGTCCGCGGCAAAGTAAGCTGCTAAGATGTGTCTTTCTTTATCGCTCAATTTCCCGAGCGTGCGCGTGGCATAGCTCTCGCGAACCGCGACCGGAATGGAGCCGCTCAGCAGTTCCAGATCGAGCTGCTCAAATCCGCGTAGCCGCCTCTCTCATCGCCCGCGCGGGCCGCAATCTGTGCCTCCCGAAACGAGCGGTACTGGTGCACCAGCTTGTGATCCGCCCCCACGCCGACCGAGAGGATTTCCCGGAACTCTGCGGCAAGCTGCTCAAATTGCGGCTGTCTCGGCGGATAGTCGCCCTTCGGCAGTATCAAGATGTACTCGTTCGGAAAGCGGAAGGTAAAGAGCGGGCTTCCGGTCTCACGAAACACGGTCAGTATTTTCTGCTCCACCATTGAGAGGTTCGCGGGGTTATAGCGCGTCGAGAGGCGCACCAGCACGATGCGGTAACGCACTTCTTCGCTGAGACCGTGGGAGGAAAGGAAGTCTAAGTAAAAGCCGTGGTTCATGGGTTTCCCGGAACTCAGCGCCCGCACCACGTAGTCGGTCTCCACCTGCGCATTCCGGTTTCTCGCATCGTACTCCTGCTCGCGGAGCAAAAGCGCCGTGATGCGCTGGGCGAGATAGGCATACTTTCTCACTTCCTCCGGCACGCCGGTGATGCCGATCACCGCGACTATGGTCCCGTGGTGCGAAAAGGGCAGGTTAACCCCCTGCTGGGTGCCGTAGAAGCTGTCGTTCTCCATGACCTCAATCGGCTCACCGCCCTGCGCCGCGCGGTGTCCGATTTCATGATAGGTGCCGACTCGTTCGGGGTTCGTGCTCGCAAGTATGCTGCCGTCCGGCTGAATGAAGTTGACATCGTGCCCGCAGACATCTTTCACGCTGTCCACAATCTGCTGGGCCGTCTTTTTACTGATTTCCGCCATTTCTTTGTTCTCCGTACCAATAACTTCTCTTATACTATAGCACTTCTTAGTCCTTGAAACATAGACCCTACCCGCACTTTTCGTTATTCTAATCATAAGAGACAGCTCAGGCTGTCACAGAACGCAGAAAGTGAGGCAAGGAGGAAAACAAATGAAATTAGTAGTCGCCATTGATTCCCTCAAAGGTTCTCTCAGTTCTCTTGAGGCGGGCGATGCAATCCGCGCCGGAATTCTCAGGGCGGACAGCAGCGCCGAAGTCCTGGTGCGCCCACTCGCGGACGGCGGCGAGGGCACGGTGGAGGCGCTCACCATAGGTATGGGGGGCACCCTGCAAGAGGTGCGCGTCACAGGGCCGCTCGGCGCGCCGGTCACTGCGGTCTACGGCATTTTGCAGGACGGCAAAACCGCGATCCTCGAGATGGCTGCGGCTGCCGGCATCACCCTCGTCGAAGATAAGGAGCGCAACCCGCTGAACACGACGACCTACGGGGTCGGGGAGATGATACGGGATGCCATTGCGAAGGGCTGCCGCCACTTTATCGTGGGCATCGGCGGTTCCGCGACGAATGACGGCGGTATCGGCATGTTGCAGGCGCTCGGCTACGGGCTTCTGGACAGCGAAGGCAAGCAGGTGCCCTTCGGCGCCAAGGGCTTGCAGGTTCTGGACCGCATCACGGATGAAAAGGTCATTCCGGAGCTTGCGGACTGCACCTTCCGCGTGGCCTGCGATGTGACCAACACGCTCTGCGGCGATCAGGGCTGCAGCGCGGTCTTCGGCCCGCAGAAGGGCGCGGATCCGGGCATGATCATGCTGATGGACAAGTGGCTCGCCTACTACGCGGCTCTGGCGCGCGAAAAGTACGAGAAGGCGAATCCGCGTGAGGCGGGCACGGGCGCTGCGGGCGGCCTCGGCTTTGCCTTCTTAACCTTTACCGACGCGCAGCTCGAATCCGGCATTAAAATCGTGCTCGAGGAGACCCGCCTCGAGGACTATGTAAAGGATGCCGATCTTGTGATTACCGGAGAGGGACGGCTTGACGGACAGACAGTCATGGGCAAGGCGCCGAGCGGCGTCGCACAGATCGCGAAGCAGTTCGGAAAGCCTGTCATTGCCTTCGCGGGTGCGGTCACCCCGGATGCGGTTGCCTGCAACGCGCACGGCATTGATGCCTTTTTCCCGATACTGCGCCGCGTCTCGACGCTCCAAGAGGCGATGGAGCCCGATAACGCAAGACAGAATATGACGGATACGGTCGAACAGGCCCTGCGCCTGTTCCTGCTCAAAAAATAAGGGGGATTTCTATGGACTTACAATTCACGACACTCGGCGCACTGATCGGTCTGGTCGTCGCCATCATTCTGATTATCAAAAAAGTTCAGCCGGCTTACGGTCTGATTCTCGGTGCCTTAATCGGCGGCCTGATTGGCGGCGGCGGCCTTGCGGGCACAGTCTCCACGATGGTGAGCGGCGCGGGCTCCATGATGTCCTCGGTGCTCCGCATTCTGACCAGCGGTATTCTGGCGGGCGCACTCATTAAGACCGGCGCAGCGCAGAAAATCGCAGAAACCATCGTCGATACCATAGGCGAAAAGCGCGCCGTTGCGGCGCTCGCGGTCGCGACCATGATTATCTGCGCGGTCGGCGTCTTCATCGACATTGCCGTCATCACGGTTGCGCCGATTGCCCTCGCAATCGGTGAGCGCGCCGGCCTCTCAAAGAGCGGCATCCTACTCGCGATGATCGGCGGCGGCAAGGCAGGTAACATTGTCTCCCCGAACCCGAACACCATTGCCGTGACCGAGGCCTTTCAGCTTGACCTCACGGCTGTGATGTTGAAGAACCTGATCCCTGCAATCTGCGCGCTCATTGCGACCATTGTCCTTGCTTCCCTGCTCGCAAAGAAGGCGGGCGACGGCATTTCGCAGAACGATCTCGAGGCGGCACCGGCGGAAAAGCTCCCGAATGCTCTGCAGGCGTTTGCGGGCCCGCTGACTGTCATTGTGCTCCTCGCGCTGCGTCCGCTCGCGAAAATCTCGGTAGATCCGCTGATTGCGCTTCCGCTCGGCGGTCTGGTCTGCATCCTCGTGACCGGAAACATCCGCAACCTGATTCCGTACACGGACTTTGGCCTCTCGAAGGTCATCGGCGTTGCGATTCTCCTGATCGGAACCGGTACAATTGCAGGCATCATCAAGGCATCCGCGCTCCAAAAGGATATGACCACACTGCTCAGCGCCATGAACATGCCGGCTTTCATCCTGGCACCGCTCTCCGGTATCCTGATGGCAGCCGCGACCGCCTCGACCACCGCGGGCTCCACCGTTGCCTCCCAGACTTTCTCGGGCACGCTTCTCGCAGCAGGTGTCCCCGCGCTCTCCGCAGCGGCTATGATACACGCAGGCGCGACTGTGCTTGACTCTCTGCCGCACGGCTCCTTCTTCCACGCGACCGGCGGTTCCGTCTACATGGACATCAAGAACCGCATGAAGCTGATTCCCTTCGAGGCATTAATCGGCCTCACTTCCACGATTGTCGCTGTCATTCTGTACCTTGTGACGGCATAAGAATTCGGCAAGACACAACATAACGGCACACAAAACACAGCGGGTGCAGCTGACAAAAGTCGGTTGCACCCGCCGTTTTTTAATACCGCCCTTCCGAATGTCCCTATGCGCTTCCGACACCGATTATATCCACCAGGATGGCGTCAACGCCGCAAGGGAGACTACCGTTTCGTTTTCCAAATCTACCATAATTTCGATTTCTCCGTAACGCTCCGGCATGAGCTGCGTCATCAGTTCCCTACATGCCCCGCAGGGCGGCATTATGTTTCCTCTCCTGCCGACTGCCAGCACACGTCGGATCTCACATTCGCCCTCACTCAGCATATGAAAAATTGCATTTCGTTCCGCACAGATGCCGAGCGTACAGGCCGTATCGACGCAAACGCCGACATAGATTTTTCCGGAGACAGTTTCCACCGCGGCAGCGACGCCCCCGGCCTCAACAAATTTTGATACCACTCTGGGATTCAACGTCTTTTTGGCCGCAAGATATAAAGCTTCCCAGTGCTGATCCATCGAAAAGACCTCCTTCTGTAGGACACTTATCCCCACATCTCGTTGATGCGAATTTACGACCGTTTTCCTTATATTCTTCTTTTCGCATGGCGTTCCTTTTTGCTTGTTTTCTCAGTTCTCGTTCTGCGCATGTTCGGACAGCCATTTTTCGCCTGTTTCCGCAGCCAATTCCGCCGGTAAAGCGTACTCGCGGTAACCGGCAAAATAGCAAACGGAAACATCATGATTACACCGGCGAGCGCGATTGTCGTATAGTGTACTCTGCCTTTTGCGCGCGCCATTTCGTTGACAAAGTCTGCCGCGCGGTCTATGAGCGTTCCGCCGCCGAAGAAACGAAGCAGCGCATACTCCGCGATAAAGATTCCCAGACAGATCACTATGATGGGAATTGTCACTCTCCCACAAAGTTCCATCTTCTTCTCCATAGGGATTTTTTCTTCCCCCGGTATATTCCGAAACCAATTTTCCGCACGTTCTTCCTTGTTCATCTCCCTTAGTTCCCCCTTAACTCTACCGAACAATCTTCTGCCCGTATCTTCGCATCCGGATACCGCATTTTCCGCCGCGTGTGGTCTCGCGGCGTTTACTTGTCTCCGATTGCAACGAGGTGCAGACGCTTCCTCCCACGAAATGCCCCTATCGTTTCTCCTGCACTCTTCTTTGCGCATGCATTTCACATGGCTTTCCGTTTCAGCTCTCCGTATCGTAGACCAGCTCGCCGCTATAGTAGACTTCCAGGGACATCTCGATCAGGCTGTCATCGTCCGGCAAATTCAGATATCCGCTGTAGGTGAGTGTGTGATAGCCGTAGAGCTCATCAACCAGTTCAAAACTGTACTCGTGATAGCGCTCCAAAAAGTGTTTGAGCGACATCCGCTTTCCTTCGAACGCTCCGCGCTCTTTCTCCGGGCGCAACAAAAGAACCGCCACAAAATCCGGGTCTACATCCTCAATCGTAAGGCTGCCCTCCTCAAAAAAGAGGCACACGGATGTCCCCGCATCCGCAATTTCCTGCACGATTCTGTCATGCAGGCTGAAAGGCGGCTTAATGGTGGGACGGTATCTCGCAATCATGTCGCACCTCCGGAATACTTATCCTGCTGCCGCGCAAAGCCGAGGAAACGTGTTCCCTGAAAGCTTAACTGTCCGCGGTCACCTTCGGCCGACATTCCGTAGACCCTGCCGTCCACATTAAACTCCGTGCGCTCGCCGCTCTCTGTCTGAAAGGTGAGAAAATACGCGGTATTCGTACTCCCGACCGTGTTGGTGCCGCTGTGTCCCCAGACCGCGGTTCGCTTTCCCACGAGCACGGCGGAAACCGTTTGTTTCGGCGAATGATTATTCCGATTCCAGGTTCCTATGCCCTGCACAAGTCTTGTGATGATCAAAACAAAGGCCACAATAAATCAGAGTAAAAACCGCACCGAATATCCCGCCAAACACATAGAAGTCGTCCATGTCTTCCTCCTCTGCCGCTGTCAACGCTACTCTGTTGTGCATTGTTTCCCGAATCTCTCGAAACTACAAGGTACAGCTCCGTATAAAGGGGCGGATGTCGGCACCGCTCTCCAGATAGCGCAGCAAGATCTCCGCGCAGGCACGGCTGTCGCTGTCCGCCTTGTGGTGATTCAGTTCGATTCCGTAGTATTCGCAGAGCACATTTAACTTATGGCTCATGCCGGGTAACAGACGCTTTCCCATCTGCACCGTACAGAGATAGGGGACCTTGGGCTTCCATGCGATGCCGTAAGCCGTAAGGCATTTTCTCAGCACCCCCATATCAAACACGGCGTTATGCGCGACCAGAAGACCGCTCTCCATGAGCGGTGCAATCTCCTCCCATACCTTGGGGAAGGTCGGTGCGTGCCGCACGCTCTCCGGACTGATGCCGGTGAGCTGCACATTGAAATAGTCGAAGCGTGTCTCGGGATTTACCAAAGTATAATAGGAGTCCGCCACGGCACCATCCTCAATGACCGAAATGCCGATGGCACTCATGCGGTCACTGAAACGGTTCGGAGTCTCCACATCAAAGGCAATAAATCGTGCCATAATAACCTCTTTCCATCGAATTGCGATACTCTTATTATAACTGATTTTGCGCCGTAAAAAAGAGCCGTGCATTCGCACGGCTCACCGACTCCTATTCTGTTACGAACCCAACATTGCCACCAGGAGCTTCGGCAGTATCACAAGACCCACGGTCGCAATCGGTTGGCAAGCCGCATAGAAAGAAGCTGCCTTGTCGTTTCCGGTCACGGTAATCAACGCGTTCAGAGAAGGCGCGGAAGTCATGGCACCGGTCGTCGCGCCGAGTGCACCGAAGAGCGGCATCTTGCAGAGATAGCGCGCCACAATGTAGGCGAGCAGAATCGAAACGCAGCTCATCAGTGCTCCCACGAGGAAGAGCATAATACCATACTTCTGTAACGTTGAGACAAACTTAGGACCTGCTCCGGCTCCGTTTTGCAGCAGGAACCAGGCAATGCCGAGATCGCGGAGCGGCACCAGTGTGGACTTCGGCGCCGTAAGTTTGATTTTTCCGCAGTGCCCTATAACCGATACCACAATGCCCGCAATGATGGCACCGCCGCCGGTTCCGAGCGAAAAGCTCGTACCGCCGCCGAGCGGCAGTTCGACCGCACCAATCAGCGCGCCGAGGGCAATCGCAACGCAGACCACAAATACACCCGGTCCGTCAACCGTGAGAAGAGACTTATCACTCTCACTCTTTGAGACCGGCGGATCCGGCAGCTTTGCATTTTCCGCCTCGATATCCGCCTTTAAGAACTTCGGCACCAGCTGAACAAACATGACCACCGAAATAATGCCGAAGACATAGGCGAGACCGTAGCCCACACCGGCCGCGGACTTATCGCCGAAGAGTTCTTTGGTGGTCGCGAGACTTGCCGTACAGGTCATGGCTCCCGCCATCACACCGAGGGCCAAATCCATGGGCAGCTTAAATACTTTGACTGCCAGCGCCACGGTGCCGCTCGCCGCAACCAGAATCGCAGCGGTAGTCGCAAGAAAGCCCCAAAAGTTTGCCTTGAGATTTGTGATGAACGAAGGACCGGCCGAGAGCCCCACACAGGCCAGGAATAACGCAAGACCGGCCGTACCTATGATGGCGGGCACTTCCATGCCGAGCGCGCCGAAAATCAACGCAACAATCAGTACGCCCGATGTGCCGAATTTAACACCGGCAAAATTAATCCGCCCGAACGCGTAGCCTAGCACCAAGGTCAAGAAATCATGAATACCGTATTGCTGCTTAAACCCTGAATGAAACTCATGTCCTCCTCCTTTTCGCGAATGAAAAACAACTGTGTTGACTCATTATAGGGTCAAGGACATTATTGCGTCAATTCTTATCTTAAGCACCCAAAATCGCAACCAGGAAGTTCGGCAGGACCACCAGTCCCACGGTTGCAATCGGCTGGCAGGCCGCATAGAAGGAAGCCACTCTGTCATCCTTGCTGACACCAATCAGCGCATTCAGAGAGGGGGCCGCTGTCATGGCACCGGTCGTTGCGCCGAGCGCACCGAAGAGCGGAATCCGGAACACAAAGCGCGCCACCGCGTAGGCAAAGAGCAGGGACACACAGCTAATCAGCGCGCCGATCAAGAGAAGCATGACACCGTACTGCTCGAGGGTCGAGACAAACTTGGGACCCGCGGCCGCTCCGTTCTGCAGAAGGAACCAGGCAATGCCGAGGTCGCGGAGAGGCACGAGCGTGGACTTCGGTGCCGTCAGCTTAATCTTGCCGATGTGGCCGACGGAAGAAACTACAATGCCCGCAATGATAGCGCCGCCGCCCGTTCCGAGCGAGAAGGTAGCGCCGCCGCCGAGCGGAAGCTTAAAGCTGCCGATGAGGGCACCGAGCATAATCGCAAGGCAGACCACAAACACACCGGGGCCATCGATCTCCATCAGCTCTTTTTCCTTCTCCGCCTTCGCCGCGGGAAGCTTGGGGAGCTTATCATTTTCCGCTGCGATATCCACCTTTAAGAGCTTGGGAAGCAGCTGCACAAAGAGTAAGACTGAGATGATACCGAAGACATAGGCAAGCCCGTAGCCCACACCGGCTGCGGACTGATCGCCGAAGACTTCTTTCGTGGTTGCAAGGCTCGCGGTCGAGGTCATAGCGCCCGCCATGACACCGAGTGCCAGGTCAAGGGGCAGACCCAACACCTTCACCGCTAGGGTCACCGTGAGGCTTGCGCCCACCAGCACCGCTGCCGTCGTCGCGATGTAGCCCCAGAAATTTGCCTTTAAGTTCGAGAAAAAGGTAGGCCCGGCCGAGAGTCCCACGCAGGCCAGAAAGAGACCCAGTCCCGCCGTTCCGATGACAGACGGCACTTCCATGCCGAGAGCGCCGAAAATCAGCGCGACAATCAAAACACCCGAAGTACCGAACTCAATGCCCGCAAAACTGATGCGTCCCAATGCGTAGCCGAGCACCAATGTGAGGAAAATCATAAACACGGCATTGCCGCTCAAAGATTGCATGAAGTCCATAGACCCCTCCGAAAATTTAATTTAATATTAAGAACTGTTATCAGTATATGAAAACACTTTCACAGCGTCAACCGTTCTGCGCCAAGTTAGACAGCACTTTTTGCATTTTTGTGAATTGCCGCCAGTTTCGGCTTTTAATTCCTAGCGTTTTTGTAGGCTTTTCTGTGCAAATGCGGGAACATGCTTGCAGCAAAAAAGCGGCGGAGCACGCTTCGTTGCGCTTCCGCCGCTTTTTAATCCTGTTGCACTGTTTCTTTGCTCAAAAACTGCGTTCCGTACTTTCATCAACTTCGATTCTCAACGCTGAACGCATCTGTATCCTCAGTTCCTGTCATGAAAAACGGTATTCTCAATGGTGAGAGAGCTCTCGCTTTCATCCTCCTCCGCATCGTTGTCCGCAAACTTCGCATACACATTGTCATCGAACTTGCATTTGTCGATTTCGATCCCCCAGCACTTCGCGAGTCTCATGAAGTCATGGTCCTTGTTGCCGTTGTTGCGGAAGCGGCAATCCCGGAAATGAATGCCCGAACTCTGATAGAAATCCAGCATTTCATACCCGCTGTTGTCGTAAAAATCACAGTCCGCGGCATCCAGATAGTATACATTTCGCAAATACATGATGCCGTAGGTGCAGCCGTAAATCTCAGAGCCCTTGAAACGAAGGTCACTGGCGCCGTCGGCCTCGACGCCGTAGCTTCCGCAACCGTAGAGCTTGCAGCCCTCGATATCAATGTTGCTTGCGCCGCTCAGGTAAATCACGCTTCCGCTGCAATATCCCGGCTCAATCCGGTGACCGAAGGTGATACCGCTGAATTTAATATGACCGGAATTGTAAATCGGTAACACCGGGCGAGCGGAGTCGGTGATATAGAGTTCCGTCAACTCCCCGGACTCTGCCTCAATGCAGAGATTCTCAATGCCGTCCAGATAAAAGCCCGGGACATCGATTACGGTGTCATAGGACTCCGAGACCTTGCCCGTGGTTCCCGCCGCCGTGAGCGCCGTGATATCGTAAGCGCCCGGCTTCAGAATAATTTTTGTTCGGTTCCCGATTGCTGCCGCCAGTTCCTCGGCAGTCGAGACCGTGACAACCCGCGCGTAGCGATACGCCTCCGTCTTCTTGCTGTTTTCGCTGTCATTTTTTACGAAGAGGCTTTGATATTCCCATCTATCCCCCTCTTCCTCACCCGCGTTAAAGCGGAGTAATTCTCCCTTATCATTCAGTCCAAAGCGCAGAGGAACTTCCTCCCAGCGCCCCGGTTTCGCGACCAGATACCAGTCGTAGCCCTCATAGCCCTCGTAGAGCTTTCCTTTACCCGCTCCATCGGAAGATGATAGCAAGTCATCACGGAATCCCGATAGTCTGCGTAAAGCGCTCCGTCTTCCGTGTAGAGAACAAGATCATTCTCAGCCATCGAATCATCGCTCGCCATGGAAAATTGCTCCGTCTTCTCACCGTCTTCCTCATAGGAAGTGAAGAGCCCGTAGACAGCGCTCCACTCCCCGCAGAGAGCCTCCAACTCCTCTCCCGTGTACCCTTCCGCCTTGCCGCTGAGCTGCTTTTCCTTGCTCTCTCCGGCTGTCTCCTGCCCATCCTTTCCGCCGCAGCCGACCAAGAGAAAAGCGAGCAGCAGCAGGATAAGCCCTAGTCCGCTCCGCTTCTTCATACCTATTATCCCGCGTTTCATTGTTCTCTCCTCCCTTTCTTTGCACCGAGTCATCCCCCGGTCGTCACGCACTCCGGTCTCTGATTCCGTCTTTTCTTTCGCGCCAAGCCGCTTTCGTCCCTATCGCTCTACTGCTTTTGTCTACTTTTTATTGCATCTCTCCGTTATTTTGTAATTATTTATCAGCATCATAGCATGCTTTTTGAATTTATCAAACTGCTTTTCCGCAATAAAAAAACAGGCTTCGAGTCCCTCGGAAACCCGCTTACAAAGCGATTTTCTTCCGGAAGAACACCAAACCTGTCTCTGTAATATAAACACAGTCTCAATTCCGCTTGCCGAATTCCGGCGCGGAAACCAATCCTGTCTCCGTCAAGCGCAACACGCGCGTGCAGACCTCTTCGATATACTTTCTGTCGTGGGAGATGCTGATAACAGCCCCCGGGAACGCGGCCAACAGGCTTCGAATCACAGGGCCCGAGAGCGGCGAAAAGTTGCGTGTCGGCTCATCGAGTAGCAGGACGTTCGCATCCGAGAGGCTCATTTTGAGGAGCAAGACCTTGGCCTTTTGGCCGCCGGAGAGTTCCCGCATGGGGTGATCCATCTCCTCTGCCGTGAATTTAAGCGCTCCGAGATAGGTGCGAATTTTGGTGCGGACTGCCTTATCACCGCTGCTGTCCAAGAAGTCGACCGGGGTTCGTTCCAAGTCCAACAAATCCTCATAGTTCTGCGGCATATACTGCGCGCGGAGATCTTTTCGCGCGAGCAAATCCGCCGCAATTCTGCGAAGCAAGCTCGTCTTTCCCGCGCCGTTCTCGCCTATGATGCAGAGTTTTTCGGGCCCGCGCAATTTGAGGTGTATGTCTCTTGCCAACAGACGTTCACCGTCCGGCGTTTTCAGTTCCGCGAGGGCATAGTCAATCACTGTTTTACCCTGTGGCATCACTGCCGCCTCGCCGCCGAGCCGAAAGAAAATCGCCTCTTCCTGCTCCGGCACTTCGGTCATCTCCGCGTCTTCTTTTTCAAAGCGCTTTCCCATGGCCTTCACAACATGCATCTTGTCTTTTAAGTTCTTCCCCTCACCAGGTGCCTGACGGGAAACACTTGATAAGGCCCGCTCCACCGAGTTGTAGAGCCGAGCGTATTTTTCATCCCGGAGCCTTTCTCCTTGCGCTCGTTCTCTGCCTGTTGGGTCTTTCGCACAAAAAGTTCCGCGCGCTGCTGCCGGTAGCGAAGATAGCTATCACGCACCACCGCATAGCGGCTCTCGCTTTTCCGCTTCAGCTGTTCTAAGTGAATCACCACAGTCGCCGTCCGCTCAATCAAGGTTTCATCGTGAGAAGTAAAGAGGACAATGCCTTCCCACTCATTAATCAGACTTTCCAATAATTCGAGCGTGGCAAGATCTAAGTCATTCGAGGGCTCGTCGAGCAAAAGTACCGTAGGCCGCTCCAAAAAGATACGGAGCAGCTGTGCCTTCACCTTCTCGCCGCCGGAGAGTGTGTCCATGCGCTGCTCTCCGTAAAAAAACTCCGGCGACAGGCGAAAGCGCGCAGCGAGCTCTGAGAGTTCCTTCGGACTGTAGTCAAAAAACGCATCCGTCGCCGAAAAGAATTCATAGACCGAGAGGCCTTTCCGCTCATCCGGCAGCTCCTGCGGCAAATACGAAAGCCGCTCTGTCCCCAAGATACGTTCACCGCCGCACTCCGCATAGGCCGCGACAAGGGCGGGGTCAAAAATCCACTTGAGCAGGGTAGACTTCCCGTTTCCCTCCTCGCCGATGATAACCGCCTTATCACCGGTATTCAGGACCAGGTTAAAGTTCTCCAGAATGACGCGCAAATCGCGCCGATGTTCTATGTTGAGATTCTTGATTTGGAGCATGGACAGCCTCCTTTCTCAGCAGAAACAGCTTCAGTGACGAATGCGCCGCTGTAAGAGCACCGCGCCCCAGGCAAGAACCGCATTTCCGCCTAGGATCACGACAATCCAGAATACGGTCGCCTGTGCGCTCTGCTCCCGAATTTTTAAGAAGCTGTAGGGACCAGAGACCACTCCCGCCGCGTTTAAAAGTATCATGGGCACGGCATAAAGGAGGGTCGTAAAGAGCGCGCGGGAAATGTAGGAAAAGGATGCGCGTTCATCGCCGAAGAGAAATAAAATCAGGGATAAGAACGGGCAGAGAAGATGGCTGAATAGTCTCGTGCCGTCGAGGAACTCATGTGCAAAACCGTTCTCCGGGCCGAGTACCAGTAACACCACCGTAAAGGTCACAAGCAGACAGCTTGTCGCAATAAAGCGGAGCAGCGTAAGCAGCCCTGCCTCGCTCCCTTTCACGTTTCCGCCCCGGAAATAGGTCCAAAGATAGAGCGCCGAAGCGATGCCACAGAGCAAATTGGAATCCGTCGTGTAAAAGCGGAGTGTCGCTAACCCCTCGTCCGCAAAGCCGTGTACGACCACCGCCAGTTCAAAGAGCAAGAGCAGAACATGCCCGATCAGAATGGCTGCTCCCGACTTACTCCTTCCGCAATCTCTTAACTCCCTTGCTTGTTTTGTCTGATTTGTCATGAATTCCGTCTCCTATTCCGAAAACCTTTGCTCTGCCGTCCCTTGCCCCATGCCCCTTCGGCCGATGCAATGTACGGCAAAAGAGCATTTGAGTGCCCGGTATACGACAGTTTGAGTTGAATTCATTATAGGCAAAGCAAATAGACAACGCAATCAAAGGCGACAAGGAATTCAGGCTTTGCCGAGAAAACGGAGGGCCGATTTCTCGCCTTTTCAATCGACTCGGACTCTGCCGCTTCCGCTGCCACGGCGGATATCCACTTCTTTCCGAAGAGTGTCTGTGCCGCCTCTATCATGATGCCGGCAGCATTCAAGTCGCCCTCCTTCTGTATTGCTTCCGCAAAGGCATTCTTCGTTCTCTCCCGTAAAACATCTGCCGCCACACCGTGGAACGAGAGCTGCATGAGCGCGGCTGCCGCCCAGGCGCGGCAGAGCGCATCCGAATCGCTCTGCATAGAGTCAATCAGAAGATTGATTTCCGCCTCGGAACCGATCCAACCGAGGGCAATGATTTGCTTTCTTCGAAGCGCGATATCCGAAATTTCCCATCTTGCGGTCAGAAGTGCTGCCAGCTCTTTGGCGCGCGCGGCATAAAAGTCTCTGTGTCTTAACTGTGAGAGAATTTTGGCGGCGAGGTAAGCGGTATCGGTAGCTGTACCGGCAGCTGCACTTTCGTCCGTTTTTGAAGCAGTCCCTAACGCTCTGAGCCGCTCGAGCAAAAAAACAATCCCCGCTTCTCCGTGCCGGTCAAAGCTGTTCTCGAGCAGGAGTTTTCCGCCCGCCGCCCAGTCCTCGCAGATCAGCGCATAGTGATAGGCGAGGTCATCGCTGCTCCCGAGCGCTGCAATGAGTTTAAGCCTCTCCCCGTCCGTTTTGATTTCCTCTGTCAGTTCACGATATGATTTCCGCAATGCCTCTCTCCTTCGATACCCCGAAGCAAATTATCAAAAGCCTGTACCGTTTCGGTGCAGGCAAGCTTTACATCCGATAAGCGCTACTTTTGCTGTCGCTCCTCAATTCTATTTCCACTTCTGTTGCTGATACTGTTTTCAACTTTTCTTACCTGACTCTGTTTTCTGCTTCGCTTGCTTAGCGCTGTATCCCACAAGCTGCTCATTTCTTTGTATCACTATGCTTTCTTGTTTTAATCCCCCAACTGCTGTTTCCGGCTACCGCAAGCTAAGGATATCTCTTTATTCTTGCTCGTTGGCGTACTCCCGCACATACTCTAAGAAGTAGCGGACGCCGAGTTCCAAGGCACTCTCATCGATATCGAAGTAAGGGCTGTGCTGCGGGTAGCGCCGCGCCTCTTCCGAAAAACCGCCGCCGAGGAACAGAAGGCATTTCGGCGCCTCGTACTTGGCAAAGTCCTCGCCGCCCATCTGCTGCTCCCAGTCGAGAAGATGGTCTTTTCCGAAAACCCGTTCCGCCGCTCTTCGCCCCGTGTCCACACAGGCATCGTCGTTGATGGTCGGCGGCGGTCCCGGGTGATAGTCCAGCTGAATCTCGGTTCCGGTCGCCATGGCAACGCCGTCCGCAACGCGGCGCAGCATCATGGGATAGCGATCTCGTATCTCGGGATTAAAGGTTCTCGCGGTTCCCATGAGGTGCGCTTCTCCCGGTATCACGTTCGAGGTGGTGCCCGAGACAAACGAAGTCACGCTGATCACCGCGGGTTCCAGCGGATTCAGTTCTCTTGAGACCAGGCGCTGCAGGGACATGACCAATTCCGCCCCCGCCACAATCGGATCTACCGTCTGGTGCGGCAGCGCACCGTGTCCGCCCTTGCCCTTTACGTGAAAGTCAAAGGTATCCGCTGCCGACATAACCGGGCCGTAGCGGAGCGAGGCATATCCCGCAGGAATCTTACTCCAGATGTGCATGGCAATCAGACGGTCACAGGCCGAGACTTCCGGTTCATCCTTCATAAGCCCCGCGCCGCTGTCCGCAATGAACTCCTCCGCGGGCTGAAATAAGAGCTTCACCGTCATCGTGAGCTCATCCTCCATCTTCTTTAAGAGCTTGGCCGTGCCGAGCAGCATGGTGATATGCGTGTCATGCCCGCAGGCATGCATACAGCCCTCGTTCTCTGACTTCCATGCGACCTCCGAAAGCTCCGTGACCGGCAGCGCATCGATATCCGCGCGTATGCCGAGCACCTTCTCCTTGGAATGCTTCCCCGCTACGGTCGCAATCACACCGGTCTTACAGACCTTCACATAGGGGATGCCGAGCGCATCCAAATACTCACAAATCTTTTTCTGCGTATTGAACTCCTGCCAGGACTGCTCCGGGTGCGCATGAAAATAGCGGCGCAGTTCCACGAGTTCTTCGCGCAGCGCAGTTCCCTCTGCCAAAATATCGATCATAACAGCTTACCCCCTGACGTTTCTCTTATCGCGCGGGGACAAACACCGCTTCCTGCTTCCCCGCGCTCATCATGCTTTCTCCGTGTATCGCGTATCTGTAAGCTCTATCCCTGCTCAGAACGGTCCGTAGTGAATCTTGGTCGCGACAATCAAGGCAATCATACAGACCACAAATAACATCGTAATCAAGGGCGTGACAAACTTCCACCATTTCTTTAAGGGAATGCCCGCAATCGTGAGGAAGATGAGCAGAGTGCCGCTCGTAAACCAGAGCGAGTTCGTGAGACCGTCGCCGAACTGGAAAGCGAGTATCATCGTCTGCCGCGTCATGCCGATGAGATCCGCGAGCGGAATCAGGATGGGCATGAGTGCCATGGCTTTCGCGGAACCCGAGGTGATGAGACCGTTAAAAATCGCAATCACGAACATGACCGCAATCGCTGCGACCGGCCCCGGCAGACTCTTTAAAGGTCTCGAAATGCTGTAGATAATCGGGTCTATGATGCCGGACGCCGTGAGTATCCACTGAATGCCGCGCGCAAGGCCTATCACCAGGGCCGGTACCAGGCCGTCCTTCGCACCCGCGCAGATTGCATTCACAATATCGTTCGGCGCCATGCGGTTAATGAAGCCCGCCGCAATCGCCGTGAAGAGGAAGCAGGCCGAGAGGTCATTCATCGACCAACCGAATTTTGCAACACCCGCGATGGCCGTGATAAAAACAACGACAAAGAAGAGCAGGGAAAGACTCTGCCCGCCGGTCAGCGGCTCCCGCATCTCCTGCGAGTAGTCAACCCGGAACTTGTCGCTGTCTAAGTCCGCGGTGAGCGACTGTATCTTTCCGCTCCGCACGCCGCGCGCATAGCGAAGGACATAGAGGATGATGATGAAGTCCGCGACGCAGAGCAGAATAAAGCGGAACAGGAAGCCCGAGAACATCGGAAGCTCTGCGATTTCATCCGATATCCCGACGGTGTACACACTGGTCGGCGAGAACGAAAGCTGATCATATCAATCATCGCCGAGCAGGCAATGCCTGTCATCAGGTCGTAGCCGAGTGCCAGGCAGAGCGAGAGTACAATCGGTATAAAGGGCACAATCTGTTCGTTCCAGCCGAGAAAGCCGCCCAGTGCGCCGAAGATTATCATGATGAGCACAAGTATCTTCTCGTGTCCCACGCGCTCCGACTTCGATAGGATGCGCGCAACGCCCTTATTGAGTGCGCCGGTTCTCTTGTAGACTTCGATACAACCCGCGACCAGCATGACAAGGAACATCATACCCGCCGAGGAGACCAGGCCGTTCGGCACTGCCTGGAAGATTGCCTGCGGACCCAAATAGATCTTATCCGTGACGTGATAGGAATTCGCAATGACTACCGTGCGCCCGTTCAGCTGCTCGCGCTCAAAGGCGCCCGGGCTGATGAAGAGCGAAAGAATATAGCATCCCACAATGACGAGAAACACAATGACAAACGCATTAATCGAGCCGCGTTTCTTTGTTTTGTTTACCTGTTCTCCCATGTTGCACCTCCGCACAACGTTTTGCTTTCCGTTTCCGTCTGATTCCTACTTAATTCCGAAAATCTGCTCCTTCCGCCCTTGTCTCCGCCGCCTCCCTTCGTTGCGCCCGGCGCTCTATCCAAAGACAGCCTCGACGCAAGTGCCTCTTACAATAAAGTCTCACTTTATAACTTTGCTTTTCTTTATCATATACAGTTTGCGCAATTAATTCAACATTTAAGCGATATTATACAGCATTATTTCCCGCTATTATTTTACCTTTCGCATATATATTGTCTATTTATCGACTATACACCCTTTTCATCGTCGTTGTACTGTGCTTTATCCACAAACAAGAAGAGCGGCAGCCGCTTGCTCCCTTGGGCACGGCTGTCGCTCTTTTTCTTTGTGTTTGCTTTTTGGGTTTCTTTTTTGGGTTTCTTTTCAGGCTCGTTTTTTGTATTTGCTTTCTTTGTGTTCTGCTTTTTGTGATGTATTACTACACCGTCAGTTCGATTTGGTTTCCCTCGAAATCCAAAATGCAGGACTCGTAATACCCGTCCCCCGTGGTGCGCGGCCCGCTGATGACTTCGTAGCCCGCCGCTCTCAACTGCTCTGTCAGGGCATCCACCTTTTCTTTGCTTCCGAGCGAAAAGGCCAGGTGCGCATAGCCCGCGCGATGCAGCGCCTTATCCTGTAACACGAGGTCGGGCCTTGTCATGAGCTCTAAACGAGCGCCGTCCGCAAATGTTATAAAATAGGAGCGAAAGCCGGTCTTCTCATTGTGATACAGCGCATTCGCGCTTCCGCCGAAATAGCGGACAAAGAATTCCCGCGCGCGCTCCAGGTCGGAGACATAGAACGCCACATGTTCGATTCTCATGCGTCACTTTTTCCCGAAAAGTCTTGCAAAGAAACCGGGCTTTTTCTCTGTCGCTTTCTCGGGCTCTCGCGCCGCTTCCTCTGTCGCCTCTGTCTCTTCCGCCGGGGTCTCGTAATGATGCTTTTCGTACTTCACTTTTTCTATGATTTCTTCCGCCTCCATTCCGCTCGCGGCTTTCACCTGCTCGATTGCGACTTTTTGATAGATGAAAGCACCCTGCGGGTCACAGAGACGAATGTCTGAGTAGCATGTCGACTTGTTGAGATCAAAGGGATTTACCTCCATGACCTCGGCCGCTTCCATGAGACCGCTCTCCGACGCACTTGCCCGGCGGAGCGAAGTCAAAAATACCGCTAGGTTGTCACCGAAAAAGGCCTCGAGGCAGTTCCGCACGCCTGCATCCCCCTCGTAATCCCGAAGCAGGGACTTCACCTGCTCCGGAGCCATGTAAATGCCGGCCGCATAATTTTCACTTAAGATGTCATGGTCGGGTTCCGGAATCCACTCCGGCACAAAGCTCTTCCACGGACTGCAGTAGCGCTTCATCTCCGGATGTTCCTCAATGAGGAAAGAGTAAGCCGAACCGCGGACATACTGATATTCGGTAAAGAACCCGCTGACCACCGCCATTCCGTAGAGTATGCCCTTTTCACTGGCTCTTCGAATATCCCAGGCTGCAACGGTCTTCATAATGTCGAGATACTTATCCCCGTAAAAAGACTCGTGTTCCGCCTGATACGCCGCCGCAAAGCGCTCCGCTACACTGCTGTCTCCGTCCTTTAACGCCTTCATCGGCGCAAAGAAGCAGCGCTCCATCTCATCCCTGCGAATTGCATGATAGGTGATGTCGAATCCCATGGTGAACTCTCCCTTCTGTTTCCTGAAATCGTCTAGCAGTCCCGCCGCCGGTAGATACGGATCGTCAGTGCGTACGAAAAAACAAATGCACACACCGCAGCTGACAGTATCATAATTCCGACTGCAATCGTTCCCCGCGCAGTCAGCGGGGTCGGGATGCGTGCATTGATGAAGCTACTGATCGCCGCAATGATGCCAAAGCCCAAAAGCAGGCTGATAACCAACAGGGCTTCGCCTCTTTCCTCTCCTCCCGATGAGCAATACAGCGGAAAAAAGATTGCTCCCGCAAACAAGCTGACACCAATCCCGCCAACATACAGATTAAAGACATCTGTGGGTTTGTCAAATAGAAAGCCCCGAATTACCAGCGATAAACCAATACCGCTTCCGGCAAGCAACATTCCGAAAGCGAGCCAGAGCAGCAGACTCAGAAAGTAGCTTCTCACAATCTCAGCTCTCCTTACCGGCATTGACAGCTTATACTTGTCCCACTTAAAGCCCCGTTCTTTCAGGCTTCCCACAAGCGAGATGAGCGAAAATCCGACCATGCAAAACAGGGTAAACGAAATGAGTAGCATTTGATTTTTCATAACAATACCCAACGCACAGAGCAAAACCATAAGAGCTGTAATTGCCCTCGCATTGTCCAAGGTCGCGAAATAATTGTTCTTCAACAGTCCCTTCATATCCGTTCTCCCTTGATTAGCAGCAGCATAATCTCATCAATGGATACATGGTCAATCACAGCGTCCCTGTATTTTCTTTGTGCGGCTTTGCTGTCGGAAAGCAGCACATCAATCTGATAATCTCGTTTCAGATAAGCCATCATATCCTCTTGGTTCAAGGCCTGAAATTGCTTCTCACTGCAACGCATCACACCATAGTTATAGCGCAAATCATCTTTCAGTGCGGAGAGAATCAGTCTCCCGTTGTGGATAAAGGTAATGTAATCGGCTATTTTTTCCAAATCACTTGTAATGTGGGATGACAGCAAAATAGAGTGCTGCTCATGCTGCACAAAATCCAGAAACACATCCAACATCTCATCCCGCATGATGGGATCCAGTCCGCTAGTCGCCTCGTCTAAAACAAGCAGCTGCGGATGATGCGATAAGGCAGCTGCAATCGCCAATTTCATCGTCATTCCTCTGGAATACTGTTTGATTTTCTGCGTCGGCGTCAATTTGAACTTCTCGAGGTAGTGGCAAAACAGCGTCTTATCCCAACGCCTGTAAACACCCGCCATAATATCCGACACTTGATTTGCATTCAGATAACTCGGAAAATTAGCCCCGTCATAGACAACAGCAATCCGTTCTCTGATATCCGTATCGGAATCCCGCATCTCTTTTCCGAATAATTTGATGCTGCCGCCGTATTGCGCAATCGTATTTAAAATACAGCCGATTGTGGTCGTCTTTCCGGCCCCGTTTTCTCCTACAAAGCCCAACACAGCGCCATACGGTAGCGAAAAGCTGATGTCCTCCAAACGAAAACTCGATCCCGGAAATGACTTGGAGACCTGCCGCAACTCTAATATATTTTCCATATTATTCGTCCTCCAGATAGAACAGCGCCAATAGCTCCTTCAATTTTTCAAGCGGAATTCGATTCGTTCGCCCTATTTCCGCGGCGATTTGCAAATGTTCTTCGGCGATGCGCTGCTGTTCTTCCTGATAGAACTCTTTGTTTTGTGCGGAAACAAAACTGCCTCTGCCAACCGTGGTTTCTATAAAGCCATCTCTTTGCAGCTCCTCATACGCTCTCTGAACAGTAATGACACTCACATGGATTGATTTGCCAGCGCACGCATGGAGGGAATCGCATCTCCCGCCTTCAGCTCCCCGCTTATGATCATGGCTTTTACCTGTGTTGTGATCTGCTCATAGATCGGTTTTCCGGTATTGTTGCTGATCACAATGTCCAAACCGCATCACCTCCTTTGTCAAAGTGTACTTATTGTATATGTACATTATATCAACTTACCGAGTGTTTTCAACAGAATTTTTTCTCTTCTAATTTGCATCTTTGACCGTTTCCTAAGCGCAGCGGAAGATGCAAGCAAAGAGATAGCGCAATCCGACTCCGTGAAGAAGTCGGATTGCGCTATCTCTTTCAAAAGCAAGCGGCTCCGAAGCCGAAGCCTCGTCAAAGACGCACTGCAAGAACCTATCTTATTCGATATTCCGTACCACGCCCGAGAACAGCAGCGAACCATCTTCCGCGACAACGAGGAAGAGGAATGGGCGGTCGAACGTAATGTCCAGAGGCTCGTCCATCTGCATCGCCGCTCCCGCCATGGCCAGCATGGTGTAGGCCGCTCCGGTCACGCCCTGCTCATCCACCTCTACCATGGCCGCGTGTGTTGTGCGATTCAGGAAGAAATTGTTGCTTGCATCCGTGAGCGGTTTAAAGTCCGCCTTGCCGGCATCCATCGCATCTGTAATTCCCATGGCAGCAAGCGTCTTCATGAGATCTGTTTCCTTAGAAACCTTGAATTTCGGCAGGGTCAGATTCACACGGTGCGAAGTCCATTGCGCTGTGTCCGTCGGCGGCAAAGCGTCGAAGACAGCCTCATCCTCCGTGAGTTCGTTGACCGCAACCCCCTCCTTCGGCAGGTAAAAATACATGTCGCCGCTATCCTTAAGAGGCAAGCGCACTGCGGTAAATTTCTCCGCTTCCATAACGCCCATCGTGTCGGTTTGGTGCATCATATCAACCGTCGCATCGCCCTTGGTCCCATGGAAAGTCTCCCTTGTGTTGCCCGCGGCATAAAACTCGTCAACCCATGCCGCCTTATAGTAGATGGTCGAGACCAGAGCCAGCACCGTATCCGGCTCGAGCTTTAAGTTCTTGGTGTAGTCCGTCAAAAGTCCGCCGGTGTTTTGATCTGTCCACTTGCGGAGCGCCTCATCCATATCCGCCGATCCCGGCTTTCCGCAGAACGAAGACGCATAGTAGGTTTTCGCGAGGCGGCTCAATGTCTCCTCGTTGTAGCGCACGGACTCATTGAGCCAGAGTGAATCCGCAAGCAGGCTCTTGACAAGCGGCGTGTCGATATAATTGCTCTCCCAGAGCGCAGAGATGCGACCTTGCAGGGCCTCCGCATCCTCTACTTCGAGCGTCTCCAAAATCTGCTTTCTGGTATCGCCGTCCGTGATCTCCGAGAGCATGGCAAGCGCCATATAGATATTGAGCGGCGAACAGACCGTGTTTTCATCTTCCTCGTATAAGATCTTCGGCAACAGATTGCGGTAATAGCCCCGCAGTTCCGTCTGATACGCGGCGGAAACCGCCGTCTTCTTTCGGTAAGTCTCAAGCCAGTTCCGATGTTCGTCGCTCTGCGCAAAATCTTCCGCCGTCTTCCCCCTCCGCAATCGCCGCGGGATACTCGGCTTCTACTGTTTTTAGCGCAGCCGTCGGCGCACAGGCCGCAAGCGCAGACGCAGCCAGTGCCAGCGCCGTCAGCATCGCAAGACTCTTTTTCCGGAAATGTTTCATGACTTACCTCCTTATTCTGCCGGTAGTTTTCGGTCCGGTTCGGTCGGTTCTTTCGCTCGTTTGGTAAGCATCTCTTCCTTGAAGCGTTCTGCCGTTTCTGTCAGCGCTTCGTCTAAGTACACGGTACCCGCGTAAAATTCCCGTAATATTCTCCGAAGAAACGACTCATAGCCCGGAAGCTCGGGCAGCATTCGCTGTAAGCCCTCCTCCTTGGAAAGAAGCGCCCCGCTCCGCAAAAAACAATGATAGCGGCAGAGGTTCATAACGGAATCCACCATGTCTACGGGCGCATCGTGCTCATCGTAGGCAATGCTCTCCATAAAGCTCTCGCGGGAGATGTCGGGAAAGAGCGCCGTAATCTCCGGCCCTTCGAGCACGATGCCCTTCTGCCTTAGGTTAAAGATATGGCTCGTGATATCCTCATCCCTGCGCGATTCTTCATCCCAATTTTCCCAACCCGCCTCGCGGACATATTCATCCCAAAAGGGCGAATAGTGGCATTCTGTGACATAGGGATGCGCCCCCTCGATAAGCTCCTTCTCCGTGAGCACAGAGACTTCAATTCCCTTCGCAGGTCCCTCCACGCTGAGCGCTCGAATCTCCTCCACAAAGTGAAGGCGTTCGGCCGCGGTGAGCCGCTCCGAAACCACCGCAAGCGCATCCACATCGGAGCGCTCCCAGCGGAAGGCATTCTGTGCCACCGAGCCGTGGATATAGATGCCGATGAGCTTACTGCCCAGAATGCATCTGAGATTCTTTTGAAACAGGTTCAAAAACCGAGTGAGTTTTTCATTCTGTTCCGAACTATCACTGCTCATGCTTGTCCCCCTCTTGGCGTCGGAAGCCACAGTGTGATTCCTTGCCCGTTTTGGTAATGGACTCTCTGTTGTTTTGTTTGAAACCCGCTTTTTTGAAATTCCTTTATCAGGGTATGCATATAAAATCCATGCGTTACGAGGATGCAGCTCTCCCCTGCGGCGCATACTTTTCCAACCAGTTTTTTCGCTCGGCGCTCTGTGAGGCGCCTGGGCTCTGCTTGCCTCGGATGATTCAAAAACCACTGGATTCTCCCGGTCAGATTCCAAAACCATAACGGCAAGCGCAATTCCGTATCAAAACTTGATTTAAGTGGAACCTCATCCAAGAGTTCCGTCTGTTTTAATTTCGCTTACCAAAGAAGCAAAGCGCAGTGCTTTTGCTTCGCTCTAAGCGACTGATGTAAACAGCGCCCACTGCCTCTTGAATGGCCGACGGCTCTGCGGCTTCAATCGGAGCCCTGTCGTACTCTCGACACGCCCGGTCAAATTCCGCCGAGCTGTAAAGGCAGCGCCAGTCATATTTTACTTTGCAATGCCTGATGAGAACTACCTTGATAGCTTCCTCCTTCTTGTCTTCCGTCGCACATCCCTCGGAAGCGAACAGCGTAATGCGCTACTGCGTCGCGAAATCAACTCCCAAAGCGCTTACGCTTCCGTACAAAGTTCTGTTTGCTTTGAAACAGCTGCAAGTAAATTGTCTCTCTTTTGGCTTCGAAAGCAAAGTAAGTTTCCGTTACGATTTGCTTAAACTTTGATTGCTATATGCGATGAGTCGCTCAAAGTTTTTTCGCCAGACGGCTTTACAGCCTTCCTTATTTCTCCAGATAGCTTCCGGCCCGCTTGTTCTGCCGAGGTCAATTCCGTACATCCCTCGGACAGCTTTCAGCTCCTGCGGATTTTTTGCCTTTCCCGTCTGGTAGCAAACGTTTTTTGTGTCCGAATAAAGAAGCACCGCACAGAAATTTTCCATCGCCCTCACCTTTAGAACCGTGGAAAGCTGATTGCGGAACTTATCCTCATCCAAATGCTCATAATGACTGACCAAAAAGTATCTCTTGTTTGGAATCGACTTCAACGCATCGGAATACAGCAAAGGCAAAACTTTTTCGGCCTTTAAAATATCATCCCCTTCCAAAACGGCAATGACAAGGTTGCAATCGTCATATGCTCGGAGATACAACCCTCCAACCAGCTTCTTTGCCGATTTCAGCAGCCGGTGCAAATTCTCTGCCGGAGCTTTGAACGCTTGGTACTTGTTCTCGGTCGCAAGCTGAGCCTCTTCCGCTGTCATATGAGCATCGTCTTTCCCGAGGTCAAACAAAAAGAGCCCTGCGGGAATCTCTGCATCATCCGCCTGTCGTTCCAAACATACCGGCTCCATCACTCCGCCAAGCCGATTAAAACCGTAGACATAATTGTGCTCGCTATATCCGCCCATCGTGACCAGATTGAAGCAGTGATTCTCTATTGCTCTGGCCTTGTTGTAGCGATACCACTTCGAATAAACAACATCGCCCCCGGTGGAATTCAAAATCAAATCTACGTCCTGAAGACCGTATATTCTGCTGAACAGCGAATGATTGCAGTCGTAACAAATCGACATGCCGATTTTATAGCCCTTGAACGCAATGGGACGGAACAAACTTACAATGACTTCCGGATAATTCTCCGTCTCAAACGCGGAACACCCCGTCATGGTGTGCTTTATGTAAAGGGCATGCCGGGTTTCATTCTTCTTTGCCCCTGCATTGACATAGATGCTGTATATATGCCCCTTGATATCTTCGTCATTAACAATCAGCGCGCAACCAAGTTCTCTGCTGAGTCGTTCTGCCTTCTCGACAAAGGAATGGTAATCTCTCTCCGACAAAATATCGGGGAAACACACATCCGCTAAAAACGGCACATAGCAAAACTCGGGAAATACAAGGATATCAACCTTGTTGGCTTTCACGACACGCATCGCCTTCTCAAACGGCTCCTCTTCCTGCTCATTTTCTGTCTGGAGATACATGCAGATTCTTAGATTGACTTTCTTGTCGGAAGGCTTACCCTCTTCTTTTGCTTCATCCGGAGCCTCTTCTAACCTCGGCTTTTCGATGTGCAAGGTCTCAAATCCGAGCCTCTCGAAAAAACGCACCGTTTCCATACCGCCTGTATACTCATCCTTGCCGATCTCAATTCCGAAAGCCTCTCGATAGGCCATTCCGCGTATGTGTTTTGCCGGGTATTTCTTTCCTTCGTAGATAAGATAGGTAGAACGCGCCGCCGGATACTCGGGCCTTTCTTCAACAAAGCGTTTTATGGCACGGATAACGTGTTCCCTCGTGACAAGTTTCCAGTCCTTGGTTTGTTTCATATGACGCTATCTCCTCCTTGCATTTACTGCTTCATCACGCGAAAGCTAATCATATCATCCAAGCGAATCTCTTCGATGTCACAGCGCTGATTGCCCCGCAGGAAGGACACCAGGCCATAGCGTTCCATGCCTTGCTTGAGAAACGTCATGAGCTTTGCACTTCTGCGCCGATATCCGTATGCCCGCAAAAGCGTCTTGAGCTTCACTCGGACATAGTCCTGTTTCCCATGGTACAAAATCACAATCCGCATGCGCTTCAGATAAAATTCCAGCTCATAAAACTCCATCTCAAACAGAGCTTGGTTTGTTCCGAGAAGAGACTGCTCGTTTTTATCGTTTATCCCTTGCAGTTCTTTTGTGATGAGCGGAAACTCCGACGCAAGCGCCGCTCTGTCGTGAAGATAAGCGCCGCAAAAATGGACGGCCAACATCCAGTTCTTAAGATTGTACCGGTAAATCTCCGGGAGCAAGTTCTTCTCGAAGGTCCATACAAGCCGCTCCAGCGCATAAGTATCTTTTATCGCCAAGCCTATGCTCTCCTCAATGCAGGCCATCTCAAGCGGGGTAAGGCAGACCTCCATCAGTAATCTCCCTTTGCCCCGTTACAAGTCCTGCACAGAACCTGTAGATTTTCCGGAACGCTTTTTCCGCCCTGATTCATGGGGACGATGTGGTCTACCTGTAAGTAAATGCGGTTTCGAAACTGTTTTCCGCAACAAGCACAGACATAGTTTCCGCCCTTCACCTTGGCTTTCGCAAAGGCCTGTTCACGCAGGGCCTTTTCGTATTCCGCACCTCCCGGGTATTTGCGCATCTCACTGAGCGGCATATCCTCAAAGCGGCGCTTCCCGTAACTGACATTTTTCGTCTCGAAGGTTTCCGGTTCCACGATTCTCTGAAGTTCTATATCAACTTGACGTCTAAAATAGCTCTTCATCCCGAAAAACAGGCGCAGCAAGTTTTCATCCCCCTGTTCCCAGAGTTCATTCAAATACTTTGTCTGCTCGAGATAATTCATACCTGACTCAATGATGTGTCGCGCAATCTGCGCCACATCGAGCTTGCTGTGTTCAATCTCATCAAAGGTATAGAAGGCCGGTACTTCACTGTGCTGCGCATAATACATCAGAATGTGACGGATATCTTCCGGATCGTACGAGGGAATCATATCACCGGTAAAGAAGCTTGCCCTGCACTGCTCTTCCATTTCATCGATGAGCTCGGCAGGCGGATACTCGTCATCGTTTCCGTAGGATTCGAACAAGTCCGGCAGTGCCTTCATCATCCCCTGATATGCCTTCTTGGTGCTGTCATAAACCATCACCTGCCAGCTCAAATCCATACCTTCCTGTTCCTGATACGACATCATATACATGCCGATCGGAATCCGTTTGTCAAAAGGCACCCTCTCTATGGCTGTTGTATCGACGGAATCATCCATGATAGCAGCGAACTCCTGGATTTTCTTAATCGATATCATGCGGATGGCCCTTGCCTCGCGCTCTGCCTGTTTGTCGGTATCCTCACCGCCCGCAAGTAAACTCTCCGGATTAACCCAGGCGATGTGCTCATTCCAGTTGTCCACAAAGGATACAATGTGGGCCGTCGCGGTACCTCCGGCAGCCTCTCCGCGTAGCGCCCGACCTATCATCTGTGTCATCAAAATGGTCGATACCGTGGGGCGTGTCAAGAAAACAGTCTTGGTCTGCGGGAGATCCACGCCCTCCGTCAGTATCATCACGTTGACCAGAACCTTGAGCTTCCCTTCCTGATATGCCCGAATCTTCCGCTCATTGTCTTCTTGATTGATGTTGGCTCCGATCAACTCGTCCCGAATTGCGGACACCACAAAATCAGCCGGAATCCCGGCCTTGTTAAAGAGTTTCGACAGCGTAATGGCCTGTACCACATTGACCGCAAAAACGAGAGTCTGCCCGTATTCGTCTTGATTTTTCTGATATGTATTTACAATCAGTTTGTTTCTCGCCGCGCTCTCCGCAATGGCTTTGGCCAGCTCGTCGGGAAGCGTATCGAAATGCTGAATCTTCTCCAAATCATCAAGGCCTAGGTTTTGTCCGTAGGACTCATCGGTAAGACAGGTTGTAAATCGGTTTTGCGAGAATGTGACGCTTGATTAACTCCTTTAAATCAATTTTATAGGCAATCCCCCTGTGCTCCGGCATGCCGTTCAGATAGAGATTTCCCAACTGTCCCGCGCCCTCCTCACCCGTGCGGAACGGCGTTGCGGTCAAACCGATTAACTTCAGATGTTTAACCTTCTTTTGAAGGTACTCAATCACCTTGCGATAGGTCTTTGCCGTGCTGTGATGCGCCTCATCAATGACAAGGTACAATTCATCTTCCCCTTTCAGCCACGAATCCAAGGCAGGAAGATTTCGCCCTATGCTGTCCTTGCTCGCAATCAAGATATTGTCCTTCGCTGTGATATCAACCGCGCGGTCGTGAGCCACCGCACCGGATACAATGCGATAGGTAAAGGAACTCGTATGCGGAATCGTTGTCGCATACGCATATTTTTGAAACGACTCCGCGGCCTGCTCAAGCAAGGTGTGGCGATGTGCCAGCCAGAGAATCTTTTTGTTGCGGTCAATCGCATGCTTCAAGAGCCAAGTCGATGCCGTATAGGTCTTACCGCCTCCGGTCGGGAGTACAACCAAAGTACTGTACTTCTCTTCCGTATCCATGACACTTAAATTCTCCATGGCCTGCTTCTGATGCTCATAAAGCTGCCTCGGATTCGTACCCTTGATTGGCTCTATTGTTCCGTATGCCTTGTTTTCCGCATAGCCTTTCATCTGTCATTCCCCTTTTATTTTCATCCGCATCGACAAACAAATCGTTCGATGTTTTTTACAAAAGCCACTGCCCAATACCTATATTTTAGCACAGGTATGACAGCTGCTCTAGCAAGGGGCAGGTAGCAAGAAACACGAAAAAAGTCGCAGGCCTCGTATTAAGGTCTGCGACTAAACACTCATGCACTAACAACGACTTTCCTTCTCAGCCCTCTCTGCGATTCTTCAATCTCTGTCGAACATCGGAAGCTCCGTACAGAACATTCGTTACCGTAACAACATCCGCTTCGATGACATAGCAGACCAAAAAGTTATCTACCACCATCCTGCGAATACCCATAGAGTATTCCGGTTCGGTGTGAAAACACCCAAATCGTTCGGGAAATCGGTCGAGCGTGAGGATGGCTTCCGCAATTCGATCGTACTGCCTCATTGCGTTCTCCGTCGCTCTGAGCTGAACAGCGATATACGTATACAGCTCCTCCATGTCTCCGACTACTTGATCTGTAATCCGGACCGTATAGCGCTTCATTTTCTGTGACTATCCCGAAACTTTGAAAATGTACTTGCGGCATCCTGCACCTTTCCGCTCCGGTAATCCTCATAACCTCTCCGTAGTTTTTCGCGAATTTCTTCTTCGCTCATTCCACGTGCATCTATGCCGGCTGGCACAGCGGGTAAACTCACTGCGAAAGGAAGCCCACCCGTAAGCACTATCTGATTTAAAAACAGATCCACTGCCGTTGACATCGGAAGACCTAATTGTCCGAGGATTGCCTCAGCATCCGCTTTTAATGTCGGATTGACCCTCAAGTTTAATGTCGCTGTTTTTCCATGACAATCACCTCCTTATAAGATTGTAACGCCGTTTGCGTTACAATTCAACGCAGATTACCCTCTTCATCACTTCTTTCTCATCTCATCCTCAATCATTATCCGCACTTGCTTCCAATATCGCGCCGGAGTGCGCATCGATCTCGTAATCATACTCGGTGTTGCCCACATAGAACTCAATCTCGTAAACGCCTCTGCCGTCATCGTCGTCGAGCTTCGCCTTGGAGAAGGATACCGAGGATGCCGAGACACCCGCGTGTCCCAGCGCAATCGACTTTGCACGGTCCACACCGATAAAACCTCTTGCCGCCTCGGTTGCCGCTGCAGTCGGTGCCGCAGTCGGCGCTGCGGTCGCTGCGGGCTTGGTCTCCCGCACTGCGTGCTCGTTCACTTCCACGCTCTTATCCATGATGGCACCCGTTTGCGCATTGATCTCGTAGTCATACTCGTGGGTTACGGTATAGAATACTTAAAATTGAAAACATGTACTATATCGCAGATGCCGGCAAAAGTCGTTCTCCCAAACAGCATGAGGAGCTGATCTCCGCCCTGCAAAAACACGACCTTGCGGCTGCCTGTGCTGTCGTGCGTAAGAACTGGGTCAACACTCTGATCTGTTGACCGTAAAAAAGAGCGGAATGCCTTAAGAAAACAAGGCACTCCGCTCTTTTTTCTCTATTCTCTTGCGCGCAACGCCTCACAGTCAAGCTCCAGCACACCTGCACAAAACGAAATTTTCTCAAACCTGAACTCCGGAAACATCTGCTTCAGTTCGTCCACAACAAAGTAGATCTCTTCTTCATCCCAGGCATCGCCCACCTCCCTTCGACACTGCTCCAGCTTCTCCCGGTCCTCAAACATCACATCGCCGATTAAAAGCTGCCCGCCCGGGTTCAGCAGCTTGCGGAGGGCTTGCAAAAGCAGAAGCTTCTGCTCATCACCTAGATGATGTAGCGAGTAGGTCGCTATGATAAAGTCATAGCGTTCTCTGAGGAGCGGTTCTGCCAGCCCCTCTGCAAAGTTCCCCTGATAGAGCCTCGCCCCCGGCATCTTTTGCGCGGCAAGTTCGATCATACGCTCCGAAAAGTCCTGCCCATAAACGGTACAGCCCTTTTCATACAGCCTGGTCGTCAACCTTCCGCTTCCAAAGCCAAGGTCCAGAACAACAGCTTTCGGCTTTCGCATAATACTTTGATAGATTTTTCCGAGCACTGCTTTGTATCCGGCAAAGGGATAGGTGTTTTTTTCCTCGGAAATCCCCACAAACTTATCATAGTCCTCTGCCCAGAGATCAAAGCCCTTTTGATCCAACATAATTGCCCCTCACTTCGCATACCTTCTACAGACAAATTTCTCGATATTCAATCTGAATATCGGCCTGACGCCTACATTCAATCGGGCCGATTTTTCCATGTCATCTCTAGGTATATTGTAACGCCGTTCGCACTGCCAATCAACGAACAAGAGCCCCGTTCGGAATCATTTTCCGAAACGGGCCCTCTGTAAGGATCAATCGCGGTCTATATCATATACGATGATGCCTCCGGAGTAGGCATCGATCTTATAATCATACTCTGTGTTTCCCACATAAAACTCGATCTCGTACACGCCTCTGCCGTCATCGTCGTCGAGCTTCGCCTTGGAGAAGGATACCGAGGATGCCGAGACACCCGCGTGTCCCAGCGCAATCGACTTCGCACGGTCCACACCGATAAAACCTCTTGCTGCCTCGGTTGCCGCTGCCGTCGGAGCCGCAGTCGGCGCTGCGGTTGCTGCGGGCTTGGTCTCCCGCACCGCGTGCTCGTTCACTTCCACGCTCTTGTCCATGATGGCACCCGTGAGCGCATTGATCTCGTAGTCATACTCATGGGTTGCGGTGTAGAAATCAAGGTCGTAGTTCGGCACGCCATCGTCAAAATCCGTCTTTGCCTCCGTGAAGGTGACCGAAGCTGCGGAGAGTCCCGCATCGCCAAGCGCAATCGCCTTTGCTCTTTCCAAGCCGATATAATTATTGTTGCTGCGGTTCTCTGCCGTCGGCGCGACGGTCGCGTTTGCTGCCGCGGTCTCGGCCTCGCTCGGTTGTGCCGCTGCCTCGGTCGAGGAAACCGCGGTGCTCTCCGAGCTCTTGCTGTAGACAGCACCGGTTGTCGCATTGATATCGTACTCGTACTTCACATTGCCCTTCACGAAATCGACTTCATAAACGGCAACGCCGTTTTCCGTATCCAGCTTCTCGGCGCTTATGGTAACTTCCGCCTCCGTAAGTCCCGCATCCTCAAGGGCAACCTTTCTCGCATCCTTCTGCGTGATTGCTGCGGTGATGCCGGTCTTGCTTCCGCCTGCGCCGATCAGCTCAATTTTCTTCTTGACCACACTTCCGTCCGAAGCCTGAATCCAGTAGCCGTACTCCGTTCCGTTCGCGCTGAATTCCACATCGTAAATAAAGTGGCCCTGCTCAAAATCAAACTCGGTGCGCACATTTTCTGCCGCGACCGGATCGACTCCTGCATCCGCAAAGGCAAACATCTTTGCCTTATCCGCGCCGATCGAGGTGCTTTCCGCAACCGCGCTGACCGCAAAGGCCGTTCCGGTACCGACCGCAGTCAGAATGGCAAGTGCACAGAGCACGGTGACAGCTGTCTTCTTGGGGGGCGAAAATAAGTTCTTAATCATGGTTTTCGCTCCTTTCGTTTCGCTGCTTTCTTTTGCTTTTGTGCCTTCATTCTATCCGCGGAAGATTAAGCCTTGATTAGTGTTTTAATTTTTTGAAAAAACAAGTGAAAAGGTGCTTCCCTCCCCCAAACGGCTCTCCACCGAGATGCTCCCCTTATGAAACTCCGCAATTTCTTTTGTGAGAGAAAGCCCGAGGCCGGTTCCGTTTTTCGTTCTGGAGCGCTCCGCGCGGTAAAAGCGGTCAAATACCTTGGCGATATCTTCCGCCGCAATGCCGATGCCGTCATCTTTCACCTCTACTATAATCTTCTCCCCCGTTTCGTAGAGGGAAACCCAAATCCGACCGTTTTCGTTTCCGTAGCGGTAGGCATTCAATATCAGATTGGAAACGGCGCGTTCCAAGAGATTTCGGTTGGCGCGCATGGTGATACCGTCCGCAATCTCACTCGAAAGGACTATGCCTTTTTCGCGAATCAGCGCCAAATCCTCACAAATCGAGCGGAGCAGCGCCGACAAATCCAAACTCTCCTTCGGGTAGTTTTCCGGTCGCATTTCGAGGCGCGCCAAATCCAGCATCTGATTGATCAGAGAGGTCATTTTTCTGCCCTGGGCGTGAATGTTCCGAATGCTGCCCGCATACTCTCCCGCATCGACATCGTTCTCCAAAGAGTACTCGCACTGCGCCATGATGACCGCCATCGGCGTTCTGAGCTCGTGGGAGACATCCGAGGTGAAGCGTTTTTCTTTTTCAAAGGAATCCTCAAGTCTCGCAAACATCAGGTTAAAGCTATCCGCCAGTTGATGCAGCTCGTCTTTCCCCGGTTTCAGCTCGATTCGTTTTTTCAGATCGTTTCCTTGGGTAATGGCCGAGACCGTGTCCGATATCTTTTGAATCGGACTGAGCGCCCGCTTTGCAATCACGCTTCCCCCGAGTATGGCCAGAAGGCCGATGAGCGGCAGCACGGTGAGGGAAAGCCGCGTGATATTCGTGAGCTCTTCCTTGCCCTGGGTCTCCGCAACCACGCCCCGCAGCCAGAGCCCTTGAAGCCCCGCAGCGCTGAGCTCCCGGTCATAGATGTAATAACGGATTCCCTTCACCTTCACGGTGTGTAAGGTCATATTTTTTAACGCGACTTCGGAACTCTGTTTTGCGACCGGATTTTCCCCGTAGAGCATAAAGAGCTTGCTGTCGTAGAGCGCGGTGTAGACCTCATTCACGGATTCCAAGAAGTCATCGTCCACCTCCAGGAAGCCTTCCCCGTACCGAATGAAGTGGTCCACATCATTCGTCGCCGCAATTTCATCCATGCTGTTGTAGTACTCAATCTCATCGACATTGTTTTCAACGGTCTCAATCAGATTGTCTTTGATGGTCTTCTGGAGCACCTTGTTACTCACGGTGAGGATGCAGACATAGGTCAGTGAAACCACGGCAATCAGCGCCGCCGCAAACCAGAGGGTAATGCGCGCCCGGATGGACAGGCGGTTCATACGGGTCTGTCCTCTGCGAGTACATAGCCCCTGCCCCGCACCGTATGAATCAGTTTTTTGTCGAAGCCGTCATCAACCTTGCGACGCAAATAACTGATGTACACATCGACCACGTTCGTGCCGCCCTCGTAGTCAAAGTTCCAGATGTGGTTCTCGATTTTCTCTCGGCTTAACACCAGCCCGCTGTTTCGCATGAGGTACTCGAGCAGGGCATATTCCTTTCCGGAGAGGCTGATGTCCTTGCCCCCACGCTTTACCGTCTGCCTGCTGCAATCCAGCGTGAGATCCGCAACCGCAATCACATTCTCCGCCATGCCGAAGGGCACGCGTGTGATGGCCCGAAGCCTGGCGCTCAGCTCCTCAAAGGCAAAGGGTTTTACCAGATAATCGTTTGCACCGCTATCGAGGCCCTTCACCCGGTCGGACACGGCATCCTTCGCGGTGAGAAAGAGAACCGGCGTCGTCTTTCCCGCCTCCCGAAGCGAACGGAGCACCGCATAGCCGTCCGCCTTCGGCATCATAATATCCAGAATGACCGCATCGTAGTCCGTATAGGAAAGAACGGAAATTGCCTCCTCGCCGTCAAAGCAAGCGTCCACGCTGTACCCGTCCGACGTGAGCTTCTTCACAATGATCTCGTTTAGGCTGCGTTCATCTTCCGCAATCAGGATTCTCAAAGCTTTTGCCTCCTTTGTCTTAATCTTATCGATTATACTTGGGAAACATTAGTATCTCATTAACGCAGAGAAATTAGAAGGTTCATTCTTCCGCACAGCAAAAAAGCAAGCCCCGGAACAGGCTTGCTTTTTATGTCTCTTTCGATTACGAAGTGACCGGCGGTTTGTAACGCTTCTTGACTCCATATCTCAGCTCTCTTTCTCCGCGACATAGAGCGGCGGCTCTGTCCGCACACCGTCCGCAAATCCCGCACGCCGAAGCGTCACAAAATCCATGTAGCAGACACGATGCAAAAGATGGCGGCAGGCATTGTAAATCTCCTGAAAATACGCGCGGCAGTTTTCCTCCGGCACGTCCAGAATGATGAGATAGGACTGGGTTCCGTCCTCATCGCTCTTTAGGAGCAGGTCCAGCATGGCAATTTCCCGCCGCGATTTTGCATAGGCAAGCAGCGCGCTCTTAAGAGCCGTCACTTCTTCGTTTTCCGCGGGGTAGCCGAGCATCATCTTGCTATCCCGCTCGACGGTCTTGCTCTGCATCTTGGCCTCTCCGAACTCACTCTGATACCCCGGAGAATTTTGAATGCTGCGGATGATGTCGGGCGAGACATAGAATAATTGCGGCCCGTAGGGGTTGATCACAAAGCCCTCGTTTTCCCGGAGCATCCCGACAAGCTGCGGAAAGTGGAGAACCATGGTCTCCCGCTTCCAGCCGTTTGCCCCCTGCGCTTCCATCTGTCGAATGGCGTCCCAATCCGTATAGACCGGCAGGGCTTCCTCTCCTTGATCCAGGGTGACGCGGGCAATGCCGAACTGCATGCCCTTTTTCAATGTCACTGTGCCGCTCCCCTCGGGCAGGCTTCCGTCCGTTCGCACCGCGAGCAGGTAGTGGCTTCGCACCAGCTCACGGAAAAAGAGGTTCAGAAAATCCCCGTCCTGTTGAAAGCGAAATACGACCCGCGTGAGCCCCAGAAGATAGGGATTTTCAATCGGCCGGTTCACATCGACCTCAATCTGATAGGGAATATTCGTAATCAGAGCGTAGGTCCAATCGAGGGATAAGCCCTCTTTTCCCGAAAAGAAGAGCTTCGTGTTTGCACCGCCTCCCTGTATCTCCTCTACGACAGGGTGGGAGATGTTGCCGTCGCGGTGTAAAACCGTGATCCGCTCACCGACCGCAGCCTCGCCGAAGAGCTCTCCCTCGGCATAAAACCTCTCCCCGGCGTCCGGCACAACTCGCTCCGCCATCAGCGTGAATCGCGCAGGCGCTTTTTTCAGTGCATTTTCCGGCTGCGATTCCGGCTGCTGCGCTTCCGATCCGTCCGGCTGCTTTTTGCCGCCAAAGAAATTCTTCAGTGAATCAAACATTTCGTGCTTCCTCCCCGCTTCCGTATATCTTGACGGTCAGTAACAGGTTCTCCGCCAACCGTACCGCCTCATCACAGCGTTCCCTTTCAAGCAGAAATAAGCCGTGCGTCTCGCTGAACATGTCAAGCTCCGCAAGGCAGTCATCGTTCCACTGTGCACTCAGTTCCCGGCACCAGCCTTCTATATCACCGGGCGCCTCGTGCAGTGCGTCTTCCCGGATTGCAAGCTTCCGCGCCTTGCAGAGTTCCCCGACCAACGCGAGGAAACTCTCCTTTCCGCACTTCCACTCAACTTCAACCGCTTTTCTTTGCTCCAACATCTCCTCGTAGAGCGCATTCCGCGCTTCTTCCGCAGCCTCGATGCTGTCAGGCTTCTGCTTCTTTAAAAAGCGCTTGCTTCGCTCGCTGTCACCGAGCAAAAGCAGAGCGAGTTTTCGAAAATCCGCCTGAATCGCCTTGCCGTCTACACGCTGTACCGCGATAAATCTGCTTGCATCCGGAAGCTTTAAGCGGCTCACAAAGTTCCGCAGAATCTGCACCGCCTCCGGATAACTGAGCGCCGGAATCATATAGAATTTGCCATCCGCATCCAGATATAAGTCGACACCGTCTTTTTTCTTGTTGACAATCGCTTTCATCCGCGTGCAACCCTGAATTGCTTGCGGCGGGGTCAGTTCCATGTATGGAATGTAGCCGTCCTGCATCGCTTTCAGCGTATTATCGATTCCGATTATATGAAAACCGTTCCGGTTATAGTTCGGCTCCTTCATATGCCAGTCTTCGTAGTTTTGAAAGAGAACCCGCTGCATCCAGCTGTTAAAACTCCTGTCCCTCATTGTTTCCCGCTCCTTACGGACGTATCACCTGCCGTATCTCTTCTGCCCGAAGCACTTCTTTTCGGCGTCGGAATTCCTCGTAGCGAAGACCGCGCCCGTCAAGCGCCATCTCTCCGACCTGATTATCATAGGGGTCTGCGCGAAATTCCGGCTCCGGGAAGCCCGTCTCCCCCAGTATACGCGCATTTGCCGCCATGCGCCACGGGTCTACATTGCCGAAGTAGAAGCGGTGCAAGAGCTCGTCCCCGCGCTTCCAGGCGGAACCCCCGTAGGATAAATCCGCGGCCCGCCAACCGAAAGAAGGCGTGAAAAAGCGCACCCAGTCGTGGGCGCCGATAAACTTAGGCTCTGTCTTTAAGCCGCTTTCCCAGCGCGCCGGAATACCGACCGCTTCGCAGAGCGAGAGGAACAAAAGCGCCTGAATGCCGCAGTCGCCAACGCGGTCCATCGCGCAGCGCTCCGCCATACGGTCTAAGCAGAAATAAGAAGGCATGAAGCTGTAGCGCACCTTCTTTGTGATGAAGTCATAGAAGCACTTTGCCTTGACAAGAGGCTCCGTCACCCCCGCGGTGAGCTCAGCCGCGAGCCCACGGAGATATGCGCTCGGCGGAAACAAGGCACTGTTTCGGCTCCCCGCTACAGACAGCCCCATTCCGTTCGCAATACGATTTTCGTTGCGTCCCGCCCGATTTTCGTTACCTTCCGTCTTTCTTTCAAATCGGTATTCCGAGACGCTTTTGGTACCTCCCTCTTCTCTCTGTTCTATTCCTTGTTCCGCTTGGTATCCCGTCTCCGGAAGGTCTTTGTATTCCGTTTTGTTTTCACCAACATATTCCACCCCGTATTTTGCTTCATTTTCCGAATGCCTTGCCGCTCTACCCTCGGCTTGCATTCGCTCCGCAAGCCCGTAGACATCGCGGTAGCGCTCGGTATGCAGGAAACGGTAGCAAAGCGTGAAAGGATGGTTTTCACGTAGCCTTTCCTCCCAGAAGACCACGCGCTGCTCTGCCGCTTCCGCGCCGAGCTGTCCGCCGGCGCGCATCTCTTCGACCGCAATCTCACTCTGCTCTTCCGTAACAAGCGGCAGAGGAAGGTAAGCCCGAACAAGAGCCCCTTCCCGGAAAACTGCCTCCGCCAATTCCAGTTCCGCGCGCACCGTGAGGCGCACAGAGAGTTCTCCCTGCGCTCGCATTTTTTCCGCGCTCTCGCTAAGCAACTTGCGGTCACTGCCGGGAACATGATGCCCTTGTTTCTCCGCCGCTACGGCAAAGAAGGGATCGGTCTTACAGAGCGAGTCAAAGAAGCGGCCGAAAAAGCGAGTTTCCCCGTCCAGATAGCGCCAAAATATTCTGCCGTCCGTGAGCAAGGACTCAAAGTCCGACTCCGAAAAATTCGGAACATAGCGCCGCACAAGTTCCAGCGCTTCCGCCCTTGTATAGGGATATTCCGCGGGCAAACGGCGCAGTATTTCTTTCTCCGCGCGGAAGCGCCGCCGCTCCTCCGGGAGACACTCTCCCGTCTCAATCAAATGCTGCAAATACGCCTCTGCCTCTTTTAAATTTCCGCGCTCCTTCATCTGCTGCACCGGAGACGGAAGCGGCAGGTACATGCTTTCAAAGAGACTCTTCCCCATTGCACTCTCCTTTTTTAACGGCAAAGGGATGCCCGCAATTCGGGCATCCCGGGTATACGTAACGATTATGAGCAAACTGCGCACAGGACAGGGATTTCGTTTTCACGAATTTCCGCCTGTGCCGGCATCTCCCTCGTTTCAATCAAAGCCTATAGAAATAAGCGCAGCAGGGCGCCCATCCCGAGTCCCATGAAGTTTCCGATTGCCGCGCCGAGCACGCCCATCAGGACACCGATGCCCGCATAGGAAGCGTCATACGCAGATGCCACGATGGGTGCGGAGGCGGAACCGCCGATGTTCGCGAGCGATGCTGTTGATACCATGCAGAGATCCCAGTGGAAGACCTTCGAGAGCAGGTACATGAGCACCACATGGATGACCAGGATGAAAAGTCCGTATACCACCCACATGGGCGCCGAGAGCAAATCGGATACCGACGCGGTCGATGCGAGCAGCGAGACCACCACATAAAGGTATACATTGGAGAGCTCTTCGACCGCCGGAAGCTTGCCGAGCGAAGTGCCCGCGCAGATTAAACCCAGAATACTGACAAAGACCGTCGTCAGGGTTCCCTTGTCAAACATACCGAGTCCCACACCCGAGAGTGCCGCATTGCAACTCTTTCCGACCATCTGGGAGAGTGCCGAAACCATGAGCGAAAGACCGATCAGGAAAATCCAGTCCGCACTGGTCGCAGCCTTCTTCTCCTTTGCGACCTCGGCATTCGCACTCTCCGCGATGGCCTGTAGTGTAGACGTGTCCGCCTTGACCGAAGTGTTCCAGCGCCCCGCGTACTTGACCGCGAGCAGGAGAAGCGCTATCCAGACGGAGTAGCAAACGGTATCTAAAGCGAGCGCACAGCTGTATGCGCCCGCATCGACCGGAAGTGCCGCCTGCATGGCCGCCATGTTCGCGGAACCGCCGACCCAGGAAGCATAGAGCGCCGCAACCGCTCCCCAGGTATCCGTGCCGAGCGTTCCCTTAAAAATCGGGTAGCCAATCAGGAAGCCGACCGCCAGCGTCAGCGAGCAGCCGAGGAAGATTGCCACCATGCGCCCGCCGAGCTTTGAGAGCTTCTTAAAGTCGCAGCGAAGCAGCATGACAAAAATCATCGCGTAAAGAATGTTGTTTTTGAGCGCCGAATACGTGTTTGAGCAGGCCTCGGAATTGTAGAGTCCCATGGTGCAAAAGACCATGTTCAGCACATAAATCCAGACCAGCGGCGGAACGATGTTAAAAATCTTCGCCTTGGTCTTTTTCTCCAGGAACAGCAGCATCCCGGCAAGGAAAATAAGAAACGCAATGTAGGTAAACCCGTTGGTGATCATCTCTTTATCCCCCATCTTTATTGTTTGATGCTCAATCCAGGTAACGCAAGCCCTCCACGCCGCGGATGCCCATGCCGGCCTCATCCGAAACCGTGATTAACTTCTCTTCAAAACGCGCACCGCCCAGTATCGGATCCTCGCTGCAGAGCACCGGACCGTCCAAGTCAATGCGGGTAAAGACTTTCTTTGCGCAGGCGAGCTCTACCGCCGCATTCACCGAAATCTTCGCTTCCAGCATGCAACCGATCATGCACTCCACACCGTAAATCTCTGCCGCAGCCGCAATCTTCAACGCGTTATAGATACCGCCGCACTTCATGAGTTTGATGTTGATGAGGTCCGCCGCCCGCTGTTCCAGTACCCGCATCGCATCCCGCGGGGAAAATACACTCTCATCCGCAAGGACGGGCACAAAGCTATGTTCGGTCACGTATTTTAGCCCCTCGATATCGTGCGCCTTGACCGGCTGCTCGACAAATTCAAGCTTAAGTCCTTGCTCCTGCATCTCATTTAAGATGCGCACCGCCTGCTTCGGCTCCCAGGCCTGATTCGCGTCAATGCGGAGGCGGATGTCTGCGCCCGCGACCTCACGCACCGCCCGAAGCCGTGCCACATCGAGCGTCGGGTCTGCGCCGACCTTTACTTTCAGGCAGTCATAGCCGCGCGCAATTGCCGTTGCGGCATCCCGCGCCATTTCTTCCGGCTCGTTCACACTGATGGTGATATCCGTGACCAGCTGTTTCCGCGCGCCGCCGAGGAGTTTGTAGACCGGAAGCTTGTAAAGCTGCCCGTAGAGATCCCAGAGTGCCATATCCGCCGCGGCCTTCGCACTGCTGTTTCCGTGTACACAGGACTGAACGATCTGCATCAAATCTTCAAACGCATCGATATCTTTGCCGAGGAGGTTTGGGATGATGTGATCCTTCAGCGCCCCGACTATAGCACCTGTAGTGTGCCCGGTCACCGCGCCCGTCGGCGGCGCCTCGCCGTAGCCCACCGCTCCCGTGTCGGTGCGAATCTCGAGGATGATGTCCTCGACACGCGTCACCGTGCGAAGCGCTGTCTTAAAAGGCACCCGCAGCGGCACCGAAATGCTTCCGAGCCGAATCTCCGTGATTTTCATGCCCCTCCTCCTTCTGCCCTGCGCCATGCCCGGGTCTGTGCTTCCGTAACATTTCTTTACTTTCACTGCAACACGACTCGATTTGCGCTCCGGGTTTGACTTATTATACAATGATAGCGTTTAATCGGCAATCATTTTATGCACTTTGACAGTCTGCTCTGAGCAGAAAGACAAGTCCGAACAGAGCGATAGCCCAAAAGAAAAACCGGCCCGCAAATCCGTGTGAAATAGGACCTGCGGACCGGCTTATCGGCCGTTTTCCGGGTTTTCGCCGCCTTACTACTGTACCTTTCTCCCGCGCGCAAGAAGCTCCGCCGGCAGATTGAGAGAAGCTTCTCGGCACCACTCCGCTACGCCGGTTTTCGGACTGTATTCGTAGGCAATCCCCGCCTGCAAGAGTTTTCTTCCCGTCGCAAAGACCTCACAGTTCTCCGGCAAGCCCCGTAGAGGCGAAAGGTCTTCGAGGCTGTCGCAGTTCCCGAGCCTTACGTATCTCAGTTGATGCAAAGCGTCGAGCGGAACGAGCGCCCGCAACTTTGGCGCAGTACTCCAGGCATAACGACTCTAAGTTTCTGAGTTCTGTCAGAAACGAAAAATCCGTCCAGGAGGAATTGTTTTTCACGCGAAGCGCCCGAAGCGACGTCAGTGCTTCCAGTCCGGCAGGGCTGTTCGGCCGGTTGCCGTATACATAGAGGGAAGTGAGTTTAAGCTTGCCGATGCAAGCAAAAGACTCCAGTGTGGTTCCGCTCAGCGAAAGTGCCTTGAGCCGCGTAAGCTTAGAAAGGCAAGCGCCGCTCTTCTTACTTATTCTGCCGGAAAGGCTAAGTTCCTCCAGCGTATCCGCATATTCCGGGAGCGCTGTGAAATTCGGTTCCGTGAGACCGAGGCTGCGCAGTCGTTTCAGCGCTTTTAAGTCCGAAAGTCCCTCACCGAAGCAGCCTGAGACCGCTTCGCTAACCCGCTGCAATTCCGGAAGACCTATAAGCTGCCCCGGCTCTGTCGCACAAAATTCGATTTCCGGGCGAAGGCGAAATAAGTCATTGAGCTTTTCCAAATCCGCCGTGCTCGGTCGATAACCTCCCCAGGCGCGAATCAGCCGTATCCCGGCATCCGCCAACAAATCCGCCAAGTCTTCCGACGTGAGCGCCGCTTCAAAGTATGCTGTGTCGCCGTTGATTTTCTCAATCATGGTTGTCACCACTCTCTTCCGTAAGCCGTTTTTATATCCGTCTCATGTGCCGGTATCGCGGCAATCGCTGCCTCCCAAGGCCCGCACAATATCGTCAAGCGGCATGGACGGGACGCCCGGCTTGTCCGCGGTTTGCTCCGGAATATAGGGTACATGGATGAAACCGGCTTTGATGCTCTTATGGTTTTGATGCAGATAATACAAGACGCCGTACATCAGGTGATTGCAGACATAGGTTCCCGCAGTGTTCGAGAGGGCCGAGGGTAACCCGGCTTCCCGTATGGCCTCTGCCATCGCTTTTACCGGCAGGGTCGCAAAATAGGCGTTTTCGCCGTCTGCGAAAATCGGAACATCGATTGGCTGCTGTCCCGCATTGTCCGGGATTCTTGCATCGTCCACGTTGATGGCAACGCGCTCCGGCGTGACCGCCGCTCTTCCGCCCGCCTGCCCGACCGAGAGCACAAAGTCGGGCTGCTCTCGCTCTATGGTCTCCGCAACCAGCCGCACAGACTCGCCGAATACCGTCGGGACTTCCAGCTTTACAATCTCCATGCCGGCAATTTCGGGTTTCACGCGCTTCACCGCCTCCAGCGCCGGGTTAATCGTCTCGCCGGCAAACGGCGTAAAGCCGGTCAGCAACAACTTCATATCGCCCCTCCTATAGACTTACTGTAGACTTATCCGATAAAACCGCTTCCGAACAGAAACCCTGCTTTCACTTTATCGGTAATGAATCAACAACACCGCCTTGGCGTCCTTCTTGCCGACATTTTTATAAGAATGCGCGCCGGAGGCATCAAAGCAGATGGCATCGTCCTTCTTGAGGGCATACGCCTCACCGCCGGTTTCCAGAATCAGCTCTCCCTTCAGCATCATCAGATACTCAAAGCTATTCGTGGAATGCCCGATGGATGCGTGCTCGCAGCCCGGCTCCACTTCAATTTGATACAGTTCAAAGTTTCGATCTGCGGTCTTCGCATAATAGTTGAAGATATGGTACTTGTCCTCCGAAAGCGCGGAAATCTCCTTTTTCCGAATTTGAACCGCAGCCTTTTCCGACATTTCCAAGAGCACGGAATACGGCAACTGCAACGCTCCCGTAATCTTCCATATTGTATTAATGGTGGGGTTTGCCTCTCCCTTTTCAATCTGCGAGAGAACCACCTTGCTGACCCCTGCCATGTTTGCAAGCTGCCCCAAGGTCAGGTTCTTTTCGTTTCTCAAGCGTTTCAGATTGTATGCGATGATTTCTCCGGCTTCCATGGCATCTCCGTAAGCGTAAAATTATAATTTACATCTTGTGTGTTTTAGCGTTCGATGGTATTCTTTCTCCGTTTATTTTATTTTACACTCCGTTTGTTTTGGTTTCAAGGAGGGATTGATGAAACAAAAAGCTCTGAAAGCTGCCTTTCCCTATACGCTTCCCATCTTTGCCGGTTTCCGGTTCCTGGCACTTGCCTACGGCATCCTCATGAATGTGAACGGCTTCTCCTTTGTATACCCCTATGTTCGAACCCGCAAGTCTCCGGGATGGCAGACCTGCGGGTTCTTTTTTTGATTCTTTTTTTCAATTCTTTTTTTCGGTTCCGATTCGAGTTCTGTTTCAAAGCTTAATTGAGCTTCCAAATGAAGTAGCCAAAGGGCGGCATTTGATATCCGTCGTGGAGGGCTACCTGCTCTCCGCGCAAAAGATCCGTCGCCGTGCCTGCATCGCCCCCGTTCAAGTGCGCGTAATACTCTTTGTCCTCGGCATTTAAACCGATCCAAATGCGCTCCCCCTCAAACTGACGCTCAAATACCAGCTGACGGTTCGTGAGCACAATGCTCTTATAATCGCCGTGCGTGAGCGCCTTGTGGCTCTTACGAAGCTCCGCAAAGGAGGCAATCGCATCCGTGAGCTCGTTCCACTCGGGCGAAGCGAGTTCCGGGCGGAGGGCATCGTCACTGCCCTGTCCTTTTTCACCTAAAATGCCCCACTCGCTGCCGTAATAAATGCAGGGGATGCCCGGCATGCCGAAAAGCAGGCAGTAGATGAGGGGCAGATGCCGTTTTTCCTTTAAGATGCTCGCCACGCGGGTCACATCGTGATTATCCGCAAAGCTGAGCAGATGCTCGCCTTTATAGATGGCATGACCTTCTTTTCCGAATTGACGGTTCAGCGCATAGTTGATTTCAAAGAGGTTCAGATCGTTAAAGCTCGAATACAGTCCCTTATAGCACTCGTAGTTCGTGCAGCTATGGAGCATCTCGGTATTTACGATGCGCTTATAGTCGCCGAACAGAATCTCACCGAGCAGGAAGAAGTCCGGCTTCACGGAATCACAGAACGCACGGAGCTTTCGCATAAAGTTCGGGTTCAGACAGTAGGCCACGTCCAAACGCAGACCGTCAATCTGAAATTCCTCAATCCAGGCTTTGATGCAGGAGAAGAGATAATCCGTCACCTGCGGATTGTCGAGATTTAACTTGACCAGCTCAAAGTGTCCTTCCCAGCCCTCATACCAGAAACCGTCGTTATAATTGGAATTCCCGTCAAAGTGGATGTAAAACCAATCCTTATATTGAGACTGCTCCCGCTTTTGAAGCACATCTTGAAACGCCCAGAAGCCGCGCCCCACATGGTTAAAGACGCCGTCCAAGACCACATGAATCCCGTTCTCTTTGAGTGCCTTACAGGCTTCCGCAAAATCCACATTGCTGCCGAGGCGGCAATCAATCTTCATATAGTCCCGCGTATCGTAGCCGTGACGGTCGGACTCAAACACCGGCGAAAAATAGACCGCATCCGCATGCAGCCGCTTTAAATGCGGAATCCACTCCTTCACCTTCCGAATCCGAGGCACAAGTACACCGTCGTTCTCCTTCGGGGCGCCGCAAAAGCCCAGGGGATAAATCTGATAAAACACACTCTCCGTTGACCACATATTGACTCTCCTTAACACTGTAATGCCAT